>PVML01017330.1_pt1 | contig 1024786 bp, 958 predicted proteins | sample 1853371 | NCBI WGS metagenome assembly PVML01 (sample SAMN08533508, study PRJNA380276) | Human gut metagenome, whole genome shotgun sequencing project. | isolation source: participant 1, chromium library | host: Homo sapiens | collected 2017 | reverse complement strand
AAAGATGATAAAAATACTTTTTATTTGCCACGGCAACATCTGCCGTTCCACCCTGGCCCAAAGTGTCTTCACCCACAAAGTCGCATCCCAAGGACTTTCCGCCCACTTCCTTATCGACAGCGCCGCCACAAGCACCGAAGAAATCGGCAATCCACCGCACCGGGGGACGGTGAATAAGCTGAGGAAGGTTGGAATTCCTCTGGTGCCGCACCGGGCGCGGCAGGTGACGTGGGCGGATTATGAGAAATTTGATTATATCATAGGTATGGACAGTGCCAATATCCGAAATTTAAACCGGATGCTGAAAGGCGATCCGGAGGGGAAAATATATAAATTCCTCACATTTGCAGGTTCAGACCGTGACATCGCGGATCCGTGGTATACGGGTAATTTTGACGCGACGTATGAAGATGTTCTGGAGGGCTGTGTGGGTTTTCTGGCTTATCTGAAAGAACAGGGACAGATATAACCAAAAGTTTGATGAGTATCCATTTCAGGTTAAGATGGAAGGAACGGACTGTTTCTGCTGCAATTTATCAGTGTGCTGGAGGAACATCCGGGCGATTCGTGGATTAAAAAATATATTTTCCCGGGCGTAATGGTTCTAAGTCTCTGGGAAATGATTTCTTGTGGTTCAGCAGATGGATTTTATATCCTGGATGTGGAAAACCTGCGTCTGCACCAGATTTTATTTACAAAAGGAATTAATAATGACTTGCCGATGACACGCTGGTATTAATAAGTGGAGTGCTTTTTTATTTCCAGCTGAATCCGTTCGCAGAGATCCCTGACCGTGACAAGCTCGATAAAATCCGTTTCCGGAATATCGATCTCGAAGCAGTCTTCGATTTCTGTGATAAAGTATACGATCAAAAATGAATCCAGCCCCAGATCGTCGATCAGGCGGTCAGCCGATGTCAGCGGGCGGGTGATTTCTACGTATTCTGATAGAATGTCTTTTATTTCAACCAGGATTTCTTCCTGCGTCAGTTCGTGTTTCATGAGAAGTTCCTCCTAATATATGTGATTCATGCAGCTATTTTTATTGTAAATTTAATATAGAATCTGTGTTTGTGAGATGATTCTATCTGTGTGTTTATTTTATCATGAAACTGCCCGCTTGAGTAGATATATCCCTTAAAATAGGAGGAGCCGACAGGAACGGACTCCTGTCGGCGTAGGTATGAAAAAGTATATTATGAAAGGTCTTTTGCCTTTACGCGTATTACTATATCGAAAAAATGTGATAAAAGTATGTTCGGAATGTGAAGAAATCATAAATTTCGGAAAATATTTTGGAAGTGGATGGGGGAATAAAAATGACACGCAGATATAAGTTTGTGCAACTTTATTCATAAAAATGAAAATATATGCGTGAAATTTCTGAAAAAGATAGAATGTAAAAAGGTAATATGATATAATGAGCGCAAGTGAGCCAGAGAGCTGCTTGCAGATTTATGGCGAACGGCGAATGGCGATCACGATAGCTGCGTCAGCAGCGGTAAGCATCGAAGATGCGAATCGTGATATAATATGAACACTTACAGAGAACTTGTCAAATCTAGTGTGAATTATAGCTGAACATTTGATGAACCTGAGATAAAGGAGAAAAATAATCAAAATAAAGATTCAAAAAAACATATCTACAAAGAAGAAGGCAGAACATCAGGCGGATGCAAAAGCATTTGCCGGAATGGGTTCAGAAAGGACAGGGAACGATGCGGGCGTTTACATTTGAAAATGCGACAAAGATTTATTTTGGCGGAGGCTGTGTGAAAGAGCACCTGCTGGAGGCGGTGAAGCCGTATGGGGAAACGGTGATGCTGGCATATGGCGGCGGCTCGATCAAGACGAATGGCATTTATCAGGAAGTGATGGATGTCTTAAAGCTGGCTGGAAAACAGGTGATAGAATTTTCAGGCATCATGCCGAATCCGACCTACAGCAAGGTGATGGAAGGGAAAAAAGTCGTACAGGAAAATCAGGTAGATCTGATTCTGGCAGTGGGCGGCGGTTCGGTCATGGACTGCAGCAAGGCGATCTCAATGGCGGCTGCGACGGACAAGGACGTCTGGGAGGAATACTGGATCAAAAAGGGCGAGATTGATTTTGAGCCGGTTCCGGTGGGCGTGATTGTGACCGTGGTCGGCACTGGAAGCGAGGTCAACGGCGAGGGTGTAATCACCCATGAGGAACAGAAAATTAAGACGAGTCGGAATTATCCGCGCTGCAATCCGGTGTTTGCGATGATGGACCCGAAATATACCTACACGGTTTCTCCACTCCAGACGGCAGCGGGCGGTTTTGATATGCTCAGCCATGTGATGGAGACATATTTCAGTGCACCGGATGAGGATAATCTTTCGGATGCGATCTCGGAGGCGTTGATGCGGAGTATTATTGCGAACCTGCCGGTGGCGATCCGGGAACCGGAAAATTATGAGGCGCGCAGCAACCTGATGTGGGCATCCACGATGGCGGAGATTGGCATTATCAAATTAGGAAAACAGTGTGATTTTGAGGCTCATATGATTGAACATCAGATGGGGGCTTACACGGACTGCAACCACGGCATGGGACTTGGCGTGATCCATCCGGCGTATTATCGTCGGATTTGCTGGGACGGCATCAAGAAATTTGTGAAATTTGCTGTAAATGTTTGGGGAATGTCACCAGATGGCGGCGATGAGGAAGAACTGGCATTTGGCGGAATTGACGCATTGCAGGCGTTTATTCATGAGATTGGTTTGCCGGGGACGCTGCGGGAACTGGGAATCACAGATCAGAGCCTGCTGAAAACGATTGCTGATTCATGTATCCGCAATGACGGCGGGTATCGGCAGCTGACGCACGCGGAAATCTTGGATATTTTGGAAGAGTGCTATTAGTACAAAGGAGGAAAATCATGCCACACATTGCAATATCTATGTACCCGGGACGGAGCCGGGAAGAGAAGGCAGCGCTGGCTGAGAAGGTCAGAGCGCTGGTATCAGAAGAATTAAAGAAGGATCCGAAGGTTGTGACGGTATCGGTTCATGATGTACCGGCTGAGAAATGGCAGGAACATTTGGATGCGATTCCGGGCGAGGAGAGATTCTATTAGAAGTCTAAGTCGGGGGTGCAGAAAGAGGCAAAAGATCATCAGACGATGGATAATATACTAATGGATAATATAGCTCAAGCAGTGTCGAAAAAATAAACTGCAAAAGATATATAATAATGAATAAAAAAGAACGGACTGTTCATAAATAGACAAAAAAGCATAGGATGTAGAGAATAGATATTTGAACTGTGCCGGTTTACAGAGTATCATCTGTAAACCGGGCAGAAAGAAGCACATTTACGCGCATTACTTAGTGGATTTTGTCTGTATGAACAGTCTTTTTTGCAGCATTTTATAATTGAGAAAACATTTCATTTACTCCTTTTAAATTTCCACAAATATTTCTTGACATTTCCCAGTTACATTCATATAATGAACATATGAACAATGATTCATATAAATAAAAATATTTCAAAGAAATCTTGATAAAATCCTGCAAACTGGTTTCACGAAAGAAGCAGTGAAGCAGGGCAGAAACGCGTAGCATGAAGGGAGAAATCGGATGGCAATTCATGATGTAGAGTGCTGTGAGGAGTGTGCTGTTCACGATGAGGTTGTGCAGTCGGTCCGGGGAATGCTGCCGGATGACGATGATTTGTATGATCTGGCGGAGCTGTTTAAGGTATTTGGTGATTCGACGCGGATCCGGATTTTGTTTGTGCTGTTTGAGTCGGAGATGTGTGTCTGCGACATTGCACAGCTGCTTAATATGACGCAGTCGGCGATTTCGCATCAGCTTCGGATTCTCAAGCAGTCGCAGCTTGTCAAGAGCCGCCGGGACGGAAAGTCGGTGTTCTATTCGCTGGCAGACGACCATGTTTACCGGATTATCAACCAGGGCTTTGAGCATATTAAAGAATAGCAAGTTCCTTGAATGATGATAATGGATTGAATGAATGTGAAAGCGGTGCTATCTGTAAAGAAAAAAATTGCAGGTCTCGGAAAGCAAACATTAAAAATTTATAACTCAATAAAAAGAGGAGGATTATCATGAAGAAGAAATTTAAATTAACTGATCTGGATTGTGCAAACTGTGCAGCAAAGATGGAGGATGCGATCAAGAAGCTGGATGGAGTCAATGATGCGAGTGTCAGCTTTATGATGCAGAAAATGACGATCGATGCGGATGACGCACGTTTCGACGAGATCATGAAAGAGGTTGTAGAAGTGTGCAAGAAGGTGGAACCGGACTGCATTATTAATATGTAAAATTGGAAAAGGCATAATCGGATCAAAAGCTGCTTTTTAAAAGAATAAAATCAGATTGTGTAATGCACAGAAGGGCAAAGTAAAAAGATATAGGCAAATGAGCTGTGCCGGCACATTTTCCTATATCTTTTTTTCTGGGAATGTGTTTCCAGAATGAAGGGAGGCTTTATGAATCAGAAGCAGAAAACGATGCTGAAGCGGATCGTCGCGGCGGCAATCGTATATATCGCGGCGGCAGCAGCGAAAAAAATGAATGTATTTGCCGGAATGCCGCAGCCGTGGACAGAGTTAGTCGTATTTTTAATTCCGTATCTGATTATTGGATGGGATATTGTATACAAGGCGTTCCGGGGGATTAAAAATGGTCAGGTGTTTGATGAGAATTTCCTCATGACAGTAGCGACGTTCGGAGCGTTCGGTGTGGGCGAGTTTTCTGAGGCGGTTGCGGTTATGCTGTTCTATCAGGTTGGCGAGCTGTTTCAGAGTTATGCGGTCAACCGTTCGCGCCAGTCGATCAGCGATCTCATGAATATCTGCCCGGAATATGCCAATATTGAAAAAGATGGACAGATAGAGCAGGTCGATCCGGATGATGTGGAAGTGGATGACATCATCGTGGTACAGCCGGGAGAGCGGATTCCGCTGGATGGCGTGGTGGTAGAGGGTGAATCGATGATCGATACCTCGGCACTGACTGGTGAATCGGTACCGCGCCGTGCGGCAGCCGGGGATGAAATCATCAGCGGATGTGTCAATGGCAGCGGGCTTCTGCGGGTGCGCGTGACGAAAGAATTTGATGATTCGACGGTGGCGCGGATTCTGGAGCTGGTGGAGAATGCCAGTAGCAAGAAGGCGAAGGTGGAGAACTTTATCACCCGGTTTGCCAGATATTATACGCCGGTGGTCGTGATCGCGGCGGTTGCTTTGGCATTTGTGCCGCCGATTGTGCTGGGCGGAGAATTTGGCGAGTGGATTCAGAGAGCTTGTATTTTCCTGGTAATTTCCTGCCCGTGTGCGCTGGTGATTTCGGTTCCGCTTAGCTTCTTTGGCGGCATTGGTGCTGCATCCCGCATCGGTGTGTTAGTCAAGGGAAGCAATTATCTGGAGGCAGTTTCGGAGCTGGATACGGTTGTATTTGATAAGACAGGCACCCTGACGAAGGGCGAGTTTAAAGTGACGGAGCTGCATCCGGCGGGAATCAGTGAGGATGAGCTTCTGGAGCTGGCGGCGTATGCCGAGAATTATTCGACGCATCCGATCGCGGAATCGATACGGGAGGCGTATCGTGAGAGAAAAGGCAGTTTGGCAGAAGCAGAAACTCAAAAGGCGAATGCGGGAACAGCAGAAATCGTTCTGGATGCTGACAATGACACAATAAAAGAGGTGCAGTCCAAAGAGGGTGTGCAGGGAGTGGTACGCAAACCCCTGATCGACTTAACCCGCATCGGTGAAACCAACGAGATTTCCGGTCATGGTATCGAGACAACGATCGACGATCACAAAGTTCTGGCGGGTAATGGACGCCTGATGAAGAGTAAAAATATACCGTATCAGGAATGCGACGGCATCGGCACTGTGATTTATCTGGCAAAGGACGGAAAATTTGCCGGAAGTATCCTGATTGCCGATACGATCAAGCCGGAGACGGAGGATGCGATCCGTGGACTGAAGGCGGCTGGAATCCGCCGTACTGTTATGCTGACGGGCGACCGGAAAGCGGTCGGCGAGGCGGTGGCTGCGAAGGTTGGCATTGATCAGGCGTACACGGAGCTGCTTCCGGCGGATAAGGTGCAGAGGGTCGAGGAGATGCTGGCGGAGATGACCGGAAAGCGGAAGCTGGCATTTGTCGGCGACGGCATCAACGATGCACCGGTTCTCTCCCGCGCAGATGTCGGTATTGCAATGGGAAGCATGGGAAGTGACGCGGCGATCGAGGCGGCGGATATTGTCCTGATGGATGATAACCCGGCGAAGATTGCAGGTGTGGTTAAAATCGGACGCAAGACAATGGCAATCGCGCACCAGAATATCGTGTTTGCCCTGGCGGTTAAGGCGGTTGTGCTTCTGATGGGCGCGGCTGGAGTGGCTAATATGTGGGAAGCCGTGTTTGCGGACGTCGGTGTTTCCGTCATTGCAATTTTAAATGCGATGAGGGCATTAAGAACTAAATAATCGGTAATATCAAAAAGCTATGGCAGAAGGAATACTTGATGGTTCCGGAAACTGTAGCTTTTTAAACTTGCGTTTCTAAGGGATTTATATATAAAACCAATATTTGCAAGTGGTAAAAGAATAGGAATAAGAAAGAAATCAAGGCTTGGAAAAGATAAAATGCTGGGAATCATACAGAATTTCCAAAATAGTTGTAATAATCCTTAATAAAATAGTAATTGAATCTGACGGAAGAATGAAGTATGATCAAATACCATAGGATATTAGACGGAAAGGAAGGAACAGGATGAAAAAATGGATGAAAACGGCGCTTGTCCTGGCTGCAGCGGTCTGCCTGAGTGTGGCGGCTGCGTTCACAGCACTGGCGGCGCAGACGTTTCAGATAACCGCTTCGATCGGCTCCTGTCTGATTGGTTCGGGGCAGAATACAGTGGATATTTCACTTTCAAGCAACGGTGATACAACGGGGACGGACGGAAAGATTTATCTGTTTGAATTGCGGCCGTATGAGTCGGAGATTGGAAGCCGGACTGATTATGTCAGCAGCGTAGGCGCAGGGGAAACGAGGACCGTCTCGATTCCTTTAAACAAGGGAACTGCCCAGGACCGCCTTTACAGCCGGTTTGTTCCGGCAGTGTTTGACGGAACTACATTTACGGCAGTTGGCGCGGCACATTATATCACAAATCCGGAGGTGGTTGCATCCAATCAGGATGCGTTTAAGACGCCGCTGACGAAAAAGGGCTTGAATATCCAGTTAAATATGCTCAACGATGCATTTACACTGGGCGTCAAACATGTGGCGGTCAATATCGCATTTTCCCAGTTTTTAGGAAGTGGCATTGATTATGAGTACGATGGAAAAACGTATCATTTTAATAAGTCGGTGGTTGAAAATTATGACAAGGTGATCAGTACATATATCGGAAAAGATATATCTGTGACGGCGATCGTTTTAAATGACTGGAATGACGCGCACCCGGAACTGGTTCATGCGGGAACTGCGAAATCTTCGAGCGCCAATTATTATATGTTTAACACGAAGACACAGGAAGGATTTGAGACAACGCGTGCGATCTTCGCGTTTTTGGCGGATCGTTACAGCGGCAAGAATCATAATTCAAATTATGCGAAGATTTCCAACTGGATTCTGGGTAATGAGATCAACAACCAGATTTGGAACTACATGGGACCGGCAGATTTGAATACATATGTATCCACGTATCAGCAGGCATTCCGCACGTTCTACACGGCGATCAAGAGCACAAGTGCGAATGACCGGGTTTATTTTTCACTTGATTTCTGGTGGGGAGCTCCGTATGAGAACCTGAACGATCAGGTGCATTATACGGGCAAAGGCATTGTTGATACGTTTAACGCCCTGGCAGTAACGGAAGGCCAGATGGACTGGGGCATTGCCTACCATCCGTATCCGTACCCGATGACGGAACCGGAATTCTGGGATGATCCGGCAACGGGGCTGGTAACCGAGAGTGCAGATTCACCGATTGTCAACTTTGCAAACCTGCATGTACTGACCGATTATCTGAATCAGGATTCGATGAAGACAGCATCTGGCGAGGTGCGCCATGTCATTCTGACGGAGGAAGGATTTACTGCACAGAGTCTGACGCGCGGCGATGTGTCGGATATCCAGGCGGCGGCATTTGCATATTCTTACTATATCGTGGACAGTAACCCGTATATCGACGCGTACATTCTGAGTCGTCAGGTCGATGCGCCGTCAGAGGTAAGGGCAGGCTTAAGCTTCGGTCTGTGGTCCTGTGATATGAATCAGGGCAATGAGATTGTAGCGGTAAAGGATCGAAAGCTCTGGAGAGTTTTCCACGACATTGATCAGAAGAGATACACGCTGGAAACTTCGAATTTTGCAAAATCAATCATCGGAATTAATAAGTGGTCGGATGTGATTCCGAACTTCCGGTGGAAGTCTCTGGAACAGTAGCGGATGGTAGACAGAGACTTGTAGAATAAAAACTATAAGAAAAAAAGTATAAATAAAAAAGTGCCTTTCTTCTCGAAGAAAATTTCTTGAGAGGAAAAGCACTTTTTTTAGAAAATAAACGTATCTGGTGTATCGGAGAACCGGGAGTCTCAGATACCATAGATGGTTTGCTGGATTTTGTCTCCGAATTCTGCCGATTTTATCAGATCTTGAGTTCTTATCAGATCTTATTGCTCTGTCTCCAGATATGCATCTTCTCAGCTTCCTTAATCAGCTGATCGCGGAACTGCGGATGTGCAACGGAGATGATAGCCTCGCATTTCTGCCAGGTTGCAAGACCCTTTAAGTTTACTTTACCGTACTCGGTTACCAGGTAGTGCAGGTTTGCACGTGTATCGGTTACGATGGAACCCTGATTTAAGGTCGGGAGAATACGGGACTGCAGCTCGCCAGCCTTGTTCTTGAAGGTGGAGGAGCAGCAGATGAAGCTCTTTCCGCCCTTGGACAGGTAAGCGCCCAGAACGAAGTCAAGCTGTCCGCCTGCACCGCTGATGTGCTTGATTCCTGCGGACTCTGCATTTACCTGACCGAAGAGGTCGAGGTCAACCGCGTTGTTGATGGACATGAAGTTGTCCAGGGCTGCGATGGTGCGGACGTCGTTGGTGTAATCAACCGGAGCACTCATGCAGGCCGGGTTGTTGTTTAAGTAGTCATACAGTTTCTGGGTACCAGCGCCGAATGCGTATACCTGACGGCCTTTGTCCAGTGCTTTGTGAGCGCCTGTGATCTTGCCGGCTGCGGCAATATCAACGAATGCGTCAACGTACATTTCGGTGTGAACACCCAGATCCTTTAAGTCAGATTTCGCAATCAGGGAACCAACTGCGTTCGGCATACCGCCGATACCTAACTGTAAGCAGGCACCATCCGGGATCTCATCTACGATCAGTTTTGCAACTGCTTCATCGACATCAGTCGCTGCTGCGCCGCCTCCCATCTCTGCGATGGTCGGGTTGCTGCCCTCTACGATCATGTCTACGTTGGAGATATGAACGCCGTTCTCAAATCCGCCGAGGCAGACCGGCATATTTTCATTGACCTCTACGATGACAACCTTGGAAGTCTCGCAGCAGGCTGCCATATGGGAAGCATTTGGTCCGAAGTTGAAATAACCGTGCTCGTCCATCGGAGCGACCTGGAATACAGCTACATCCGGTTTGGTTGCGGACTCACGATAGTATCTCGGAAGCTCGGAATAACGGATCGGAGCATAGAAGCTGAATCCCTGTGCGATTGCCTTTCTCTCGATACCGCTCATGTGCCAGGAGTTCCAGGTCATATGAGCTGCCGGGTTTTCGATCTTGAAGATCTCCGGTACCCACATCAGGATACCGCCGCGGAAGTTTACATTCTCCAGTTCCGGAAGACGTTTTGCGATAGCAGCATCGACTGCTACCGGAGTGCCGGTGGTCCAGCCATAGTCAACCCAGTCGCCAGATTTAACGACGGAAGCAGCTTTTTCAGCGGAAACCAGCTTTTCTGCATACAGTTTCTTGTAATCCATACTTATTCACCTTGTCCTTTTTAATAATATGAAGAAGTCCGTACAAATGCGTGATTCGGACATCCCCCGTTGTTTATCAGTGTATCATCTCCACTACCCCTTGTCAACGAAAGAGGCGGAGGACAAAATAGGGGAAAATGACGACATATTCATATTTATGAATTACAGATATAAGTGTATGTAAATAGAAGAAGAATGACTTTGTCTATTAATTCACAAACAAAATACCACGTTGGTTATAATGCCAGAGAAGACCACTTTTATTGAGAAAACGGAAGAAAAAAATTGTGCATTCCGCCTAAAGGCGATCAGAACGATGTAGAAATAAGTGGATTGTACGCGGAAAAATGAGAATCTTAAATCTTTATAAATCCATTGATAATTATTTGACAGGAGCCGCGTGGGGTGTTAAGATACAAATACACTATCATATTTATCACTATTTTACTATTTACTGCAGTTGTGTTATTTACGTGGTGGATCATTTTCAAGGAGGATTTTTTCAATGTCTAAGAAAGTCGTAATTGCAAGTGCATGCCGTACCGCAGTAGGTTCTATGGGTGGCCAGCTCAGTACTGTTCCAGCAGCTGAGATGGGTGCCGTAGTTATCAAGGAGGCTCTGAAGAGAGCAGGCGTTGCTCCGGAGCAGGTTGATCACGTATACATGGGATGTGTTATCCAGGCTGGCCTTGGTCAGAACGTAGCACGTCAGATGTCTCTGAAAGCTGGTCTTCCGGTAGAAGTTCCGGCAGTTACCCTGAACGTGGTTTGCGGTTCTGGTCTGAATGCTGTAAACGCAGCAGCAGATATGATCCTTGCAGGCGATGCTGACATCGTAGTAGCTGGTGGTGCAGAGAACATGTCCGCAGCTCCGTATGCTCTGATGAAGGCTCGTTACGGATACCGTATGAACAATGCGACCATGATCGACACCATGGTAAATGACGCTCTGTGGGATGCATTCAACGATTACCACATGGGTATCACCGCTGAGAACATCTGCGATCAGTGGGGTATCACAAGAGAAGAACTCGATGAGTTTGCAGCAGCTAGCCAGCAGAAGGCTTGCGCAGCTATCGAGGCTGGACGTTTCAAAGACGAGATCGTTCCGATCGAAGTTAAGAAGAAAAAAGAGACTGTTATCGTAGATACCGATGAGGGTCCGCGTCCGGGTTCCACTGTAGAGATTCTTGGCAAGCTTCGTCCGGCATTCAAGAAAGACGGACGTGTAACAGCTGGTAACGCTTCCTCCATCAACGATGGTGCAGCAGCTGTAGTTGTTATGAGCGAAGAGAAAGCAAAAGAACTGGGTATCAAACCGATGGCTACATGGGTAGCAGGCGCTCTGGGCGGTGTAGATCCGAGCATCATGGGTATTGGACCGGTTGCAGCTACCAAGAAAGTTCTGAAGAAGACAGGCTGGAAGGTAGAAGACTTCGACCTGATCGAGGCAAACGAGGCATTCGCAGCTCAGTCTATCGCTGTAGCTCGTGACCTTGGCTTCAACAAAGACATCCTGAACGTAAACGGCGGTGCAATCGCTATCGGACATCCGGTAGGAGCATCTGGCTGCCGTATCCTGACAACTCTGTTATACGAGATGCAGAAACGTGACGCTAAGAAGGGTCTGGCTACTCTGTGTATCGGTGGCGGCATGGGCTGCGCAACGATCGTTGAGAGAGACTAATTTCTGACGCAGAACCGGAGTCGTCGGGGCTTATCCCCGGCGCTCCGGCTGTTTCTGGTTTTACGTATTTCAATTCAAGAGCTTTTTAGGAGGAACTGGAAGTGGGATTTGTAGACTATGAGGTAGACGGACACGTCGCAGTCATAACTATTAATCGTCCGAAGGCACTGAACGCGTTAAACGAGGATGTGCTGAAGGATATTGAAGCTGCATTTGATGCAGTAGACCTTTCCGAAATTCGTGCAATTATCCTGACCGGCGCAGGAGAGAAATCTTTCGTAGCCGGTGCTGACATCGCTGCTATGAGCGTGATGACCAAGGAGCAGGGCGAGCACTTCGGTAAATTCGGCAACGATATTTTCCGCAAGATTGAAACCTTCCCGGTTCCGGTTATCGCGGCAGTAAACGGTTTCGCACTCGGCGGCGGCAACGAGCTTGCCATGAGCTGTGATATCCGTATTTGCTCGGACAATGCATTATTCGGACAGCCTGAAGTAGGTCTGGGTATCACACCAGGCTTCGGCGGTACACAGAGACTCGCACGTCTCATCGGACCGGGCAAGGCAAAAGAGATGGTATTTGCGTCCCGCAACATCAAAGCGGACGAGGCATACCGTGTCGGACTTGTAAATGCTGTTTATACACAGGAAGAGCTGATGCCGGCTGCGAAGAAGCTGGCAGGCGCTATCGCAAAGATGGCTCCGATCGCTGTCAGAAACAGCAAGAAGGCGATGAACGACGGACTTCAGACTGATATGGATCAGGCTATCGTGATCGAGGAAAAACTGTTTGGCGGATGCTTCGAGACAGAAGATCAGAAGAACGGTATGCAGGCATTCCTTGAGAAACGGAAAGTGGAGCAGTTTAACAATAGATAGTTAGTTAAATTATAGTTGTATAATTTCAGGAGGATTTGTCATGAAAGTTGGTATTATTGGTGCAGGAACCATGGGTTCCGGAATCGCTCAGGCATTTGCCCAGGTAGATGGATATGAAGTATGCCTGTGTGATATTAACGAAGAGTTTGCTTCCAACGGCAAACTGAAAATTTCCAAGAACTTTGAGAAGAGAGTAGCAAAAGGAAAGATGGCAAAAGAGGATGCAGACAAGATCCTTGCCAGAATCCATACCGGCGTTAAGACTATCTGCAGCGACTGCGATCTCGTAGTTGAGGCAGCAATCGAGAACATGGAGATCAAAAAACAGACCTTCAAAGAGCTGGGCGCTATCTGCAAGGAAGACTGCGTATTCGCTACCAACACCTCTTCTCTGTCCATTACTGAGATCGGTGCAGGTCTTGACCGCCCGGTTATCGGTATGCACTTCTTCAACCCGGCTCCGGTTATGAAGCTGGTTGAGGTTATCGCAGGCTTAAACACTCCGGCAGAGATTGTTGACAAAGTTAAGACGATCTCTGAAGAGATCGGCAAGATCCCGGTACAGGTAGAAGAGGGCGCTGGTTTCGTAGTAAACCGTATCCTCATCCCGATGATCAACGAAGCTATCGGTATCTACGCTGAGGGCGAGGCTTCTGTAGAGGGTATCGATACCGCTATGAAGCTGGGTGCTAACCATCCGATGGGACCGCTTGAACTGGGCGACCTGGTAGGTCTGGACGTTGTTCTGGCTATCATGGAAGTACTTCAGTCTGAGACTGGTGACCCGAAGTACCGTCCGCAGCCGCTTCTTAGAAAGATGGTTCGCGGCGGCAAGCTTGGCCGTAAGTCTGGCGAAGGCTTCTACAAGTACAACTAATATGTACATAAGTCTGGCTTCTTGACCAGATGAAAACATAATAGAGTACCAGATTTTTAAGAACCGCAACGGGGCGGCGCTTAAAGCCGCCTCTTAAGCGTATATAAGAAAATGATGGAGGAATAGACACATGGATTTTACATTAAGTAAAGAGCATGAAATGGCGAGAAAGTTATTCCATGACTTCGCCGAGAACGAAGTAAAACCTTTGGCACAGGAAGTTGACGAGACAGAGCACTTCCCGGAGGAAACCGTTAAAAAGATGCAGAAGCTTGGCTTCATGGGCATCCCGGTTCCGAAGGAGTATGGTGGACAGGGCTGTGATCCGTTAACATACGCTATGTGCGTTGAGGAGCTTTCCAAAGTTTGTGGTACTACCGGCGTTATCGTATCTGCACACACATCTCTGTGCTGCGATCCGATCCAGACCTTCGGTACTGAAGAGCAGAAACAGAAATACCTGGTTCCGCTTGCTAAGGGCGAGAAGCTTGGTGCTTTCGGTCTTACTGAGCCGGGTGCTGGTACAGATGCTCAGGGTCAGCAGACCAAGGCTGTATTAGACGGCGACGAGTGGGTATTAAACGGCTCCAAAGTTTTCATTACCAATGGTAAAGAGGCTGACATTTACGTTATCATCGCTGTAACAGGCGTTGTTGAAGTAAAGGGCAGAAAGAAAAAAGAGATCTCTGCATTTATCGTAGAGAAAGGAACTCCGGGCTTCACCTTCGGTACCAAAGAGAAGAAGATGGGTATCCGTGGATCTGCTACATACGAGCTGATCTTCACAGATTGCCGTATCCCGAAAGAGAACCTGCTTGGCCAGAAGGGCAAAGGTTTCCACATCGCTATGCATACCCTGGATGGCGGACGTATCGGTATCGCTTCCCAGGCACTTGGTCTTGCAGAGGGCGCTCTTGAGAGAACTGTTGATTATGTAAAAGAGAGAAAACAGTTTGGTCGTGCTATCGGTCAGTTCCAGAACACTCAGTTCCAGCTGGCAGATATGGCTACCAAAGTTAAAGCAGCTCAGCTCCTTGTTTACAGAGCAGCCGTTGCTAAGAAGACACAGAAAACCTATTCTGTAGAAGCAGCTATGGCTAAACTGTATGCAGCAGAGGTTGCTATGGAAGTTACAACCAAGGCTGTACAGCTTCACGGTGGTTACGGCTACACGAGAGAGTACGACGTAGAGCGTATGATGCGTGATGCTAAGATCACTGAGATCTACGAGGGTACATCTGAGGTTCAGAGAATGGTTATCTCCGCTGATCTGTTAAAATAATTCAGTCTGTAGAGAAATCAGAACAATCTCAGTCCTATAGAGAAAAAAGAAAAAAATAAGGAGTGAAAATACCGTGAAAATTGTAGTTTGTGTAAAACAGGTTCCGGATACCAAAGGCGGAGTTAAATTTAACCCGGATGGTACTCTTGACAGAAGCGCAATGCTGGCAATCATGAACCCAGATGATAAAGCAGGTCTGGAGGCAGCGCTTCGCTTAAAAGATCAGTATGGTGCAGAGGTTACCGTAGTTACTATGGGTCTTCCGAAGGCAGAAGAGGTTCTTCGTGAGGCTATGGCTATGGGCGCAGACAATGGTGTTCTTGTAACTGACCGTGTACTCGGTGGTGCAGATACCTGGGCTACTTCCCAGACTATCGCAGGCGCACTTCGCAACCTGGATTATGACTTAATCATTACTGGTCGTCAGGCTATCGATGGCGATACCGCTCAGGTAGGTCCGCAGATCTCCGAGCACCTTGGCCTTCCGGTAATCAGCTACGCTCAGAAGATTCGTGAAGTAAACGAAGCTGAGAAATACATCGTAGTTGAGCGTCAGTATGATGATAGATATCATGTAGTTAAAGCACAGCTTCCGTGTCTTTTAACCGCTCTTGCAGAGTTAAACGAGCCGCGTTATATGACTCCGGGCGGAATCTTTGATGCATATGCAAAAGAGATCACCGTTTGGGGCAGAAAAGATCTGAAAGATGTTGAGGATTCCAACCTTGGTCTGAAGGGATCACCGACACAGATCGCAAAAGCTTCCGATAAGGTAAGAAAGGGTGCTGGCGAGAAAGTAGAACTTGATCCGGCAGCTTCCGCAGATTATATCGTTGGCAAACTGGCAGAGAAACACATTATCTAATTATTTTATAGAAAAGAGTGGTGAATAAGATGAACAACTTAGAAGCATATAAGGGCGTATTTGTCTTTGCACAGCAGGTGGATAATGTTATCAGCAATATCGCTTATGAGCTGATTGGCAAAGGTAAAGAATTAGCAAAAGATTTAGGAGTAGAAGTAACCGCTGTTTTAGTTGGTTCTGACGTTAAGGGTCTTGCAGATCAGTTAGCAGAGTACGGCGCAGATAAGGTTATCGTTGTAGACGATCCGGAATTAAAAGAGTACCGTACAGAGCCGTACACACATGCAATCGCATCTGTTATCAAAGAGTTCAAACCGGAAATCTTCCTGATCGGTGCAACTGCAATCGGTCGTGACCTTGGTCCGCGTGTTTGCGCTAGAATCCATACAGGTCTGACTGCAGACTGTACAAAACTTGATATCGGCGATTTCCCGATGAATCCGGTTCCGGGTAGAGAGACAAAGCACAATCAGCTGCTTATGACTCGTCCGGCATTCGGCGGCAACACCATCGCTACCATCGCTTGCCCGGATTTCCGTCCGCAGATGGCAACCGTTCGTCCGGGTGTTATGCAGAAGGCTCCGAAGGAAGCTGGCAAAAAAGCTGTTGTTACTGAGTTCAATCCGGGATTCACAAAGAACAATAAATATGTTGATATTCTGGAAGTTGTTAAGGCTGTATCCAACACCGTTGATATCATGGATGCTAAGATCCTTGTATCCGGCGGCCGTGGCGTAGGAAGCCCGGAGAACTTCAAGATTCTGGATGATCTGGCAGAGGCTATCGGCGGTACCGTAAGCTGCTCTCGTGCAGTTGTAGATGCTGGCTGGAAACCGAAGGATCTTCAGGTAGGTCAGACAGGTAAGACTGTTCGTCCGAACGTATACTTTGCAATCGGTATCTCCGGTGCTATCCAGCATCTGGCAGGTATGGAAGAGTCTGACATCATCGTTGCTATCAACAAAGATGAGTCTGCTCCGATCTTCGATGTTGCTGACTACGGCGTAGTAGGTGACTTAAACAAGATCGTTCCGATGCTGACTGAGAAGATCAAAGAAGCAAAAGCAGCAGCTAAGAACAACTAATTAAAATAGGAAGAGAAATCTTCTTAGCATATAGCAGTAGAGTTTTGTATGTTTTTCTCTGATAAATATATGAGACAGCGCCGGCTGGACGGATTTACTCCACCCAGTACTCCGCAGTCCCGTGCCAGCGAGTAAAGAGAACCCTGTTTCCGAGGTGATGAACCTGGGAGGCAGGGTTTTTTTGTTTCATAGGAAATTGTGTCCTATGAAACAAAAAACGCTCCGCGAGGATGCGCACTCGCGCGAAGCAGAAATATGTCGCAAGCGACCGCGCTCGGCGCGAGAATGTGCCAAGGCACATTCTTTTTCATGTAATAGAAAATTCCTTGGAATTCCTTATTACACAAAAGTCACATTCTTTATTCTGGTCAAAAACACTTGACAGATTAAGGGGGATTACCCGTATAATAGAGTGTCTGGAATATAGATATGATTTATCTGCTATATAAGAAAATACAGGTTACTGTTCACGGGTAGGCACTTTTGGAACCGAAAGTGCCGTAAGAAAACGTGGTGGCGGCAGGAATTTGCCGTATTTAAATGAGAAGTCACGGCAAATTCCGTTACTGGGCACGTATGCGCGAACAGTAACAAATACAGGATGGTATGATTTATGTTATTTAGTTCCCTTGTGTTCCTATGGTATTTTTTGCCAGCGGTATTTTTGCTTTATTTTATAACGAAAAATCTGCATATCCGCAATGGCGTCCTTCTGGCTGCCAGTCTCTTTTTTTATGCGTGGGGCGAGCCGAAGTATGTGATTCTGATGCTTATTTCGATCGGGCTGAATTATTTCTTTGGATTGTGGATTGGGAGGATGCAGAGTAAACACAGAATGCGCCTTGCTGTTACAACTTGCGTGTTTTTAAACCTCCTTCTTCTGGGCTATTTCAAATATTTTAACTTCGCAGTCGAGATTGCAAATTCTCTGTTAAGCCGCTTTGCGGGCGGCGCACATACACTTTCTTTCCGCGAGATTGCTCTTCCGGTCGGAATATCCTTCTACACGTTTCAGGCGCTTTCCTACGTGGTGGATGTGTACCGGGGGACGATTCAGGCGCAAAAAAATATCTTTCATCTGGCGCTTTATATTTCTTTCTTTCCGCAGCTCATCGCGGGACCGATCGTCAAGTATCACGATGTCTGCGAACAGATTGGGAACCGGCAGTGTACGGCGGAGGGGATGGCGTATGGAATCAAGCGCTTTTCCTACGGACTGGCGAAAAAAATGTTGTTTGCTAATACCTTTGCGGCGACGGTAGACTGGATGATGGAGAAACCGCTGGCACAGCTGGGAACGGTCAATGCGTGGATGTTGGCGGTTTTGTACACACTTCAGATTTATTTTGATTTTTCGGGATATTCGGATATGGCGATCGGATTGGGAAAAATGTTTGGATTTGATTTTATGGAGAACTTCAATTATCCGTATATCTCTACCTCGATCCGCGAGTTCTGGAGACGCTGGCATATTTCACTCTCGACCTGGTTTAGGGAATATCTTTATATCCCGCTGGGCGGCAACCGGAAAGGGCAGGTGCGGACGTATATTAATCTGCTGATTGTCTTTTTTGCGACCGGGCTCTGGCATGGCGCTGGGGCAACCTTTATCATCTGGGGATTGTACCATGGGCTGTTTCTGGTGGTGGAACGCATGGGACTTGGGAAGCTATTGGAGAAGAACTGCTTCCGGGGACTGAATCACATCTATACGGCGTTGGTTGTAGTGGTTGGCTGGGTGTTCTTCCGCGCCGATACGCTGGCGGATGCGAAAGTGATCCTGCATCAGATGTTTACCTGGGAGAACGGCATCTATCCGGCGTCGCTGTTCGTGAATCGGAAGGTGATTTTTCTTGCGGTGCTGGGCGTGCTGCTTTCGGGCATCGTGCAGAGTATATGCCCGAAGCTGCGGGAGCATTTGTATGAGAAAGAAGTGACAAAGACAGTAGATATTGTGATTATGGCTGTGCTGCTGTTTTTGTGTACCATGTATCTCGTCAGCAGCACGTATAATCCGTTTATTTATTTCAGGTTTTAGATCCAGCCGCCGTCCAGTTGAATTATCTGTCCCGTTAAATAGGAGTTCTCGCTCCCCAGCTGGTATGCCAGTTTTCCGACTTCCTCGGCACGCCCCATACGTCCGGCTGGAATTTCTTCCAGCAGGGCATTCCGTTCTTCTTCATCGAGAAACTGGTTCATTTCGGTGTCAATAGCGCCGCAGGCGATCGCGTTGACCTGGATGCTGCTCGGCGCAAGTTCCTTCGCGAGGGCGCGCGTCATGGCGTTGATGCCGCCTTTGGTGGCAGAATAGGCGACTTCGCAGGAAGCGCCGCAGACGCCCCAGACGGAGGAAATATTGAGAATGCGTCCCGATTTGCGTGACACCATCATCGGAACAGCGAGGCGGCAGCAGTTGAAGACGGAGGTCAGGTTGGTATTGAGAATGTGGTTCCACTCGTCCGGCGTCATATCCTGGAACAGACCGATGTAGGAAATCCCTGCATTGTTGACGAGGACATCCAGGAAACCGAAGCGCTCCCGGATCGCGTCAAACAGGCGGGAACAGCTCTCAAAATCGCCCGCATCGCCCATCCACGCAAGGCAGGAAACGCCCAGCGCTTCGATTTCGCGCTGGGTCTTTTTTAATTCTTCTTCCCGCCTCAGGCAGGTAATCACGACATCCCAGCCATTCCTGGCGTAGGTTAATGCAATCGCTTTCCCGATTCCGCGGGAAGCGCCGGTTACGAGGATAGTTTTATGATTCATGGCAGTAAACTCCTTATATGCGAATGTTTTTGAGAATTGCGGGAGCACGCAGTGCAGAGCAATTCGGTATCAGAGGGGTCAAAAGCTTTTGACCCCAACATCATATTTGATTGAATTATAGCATGTATTTAAAATTCATGAAATAGTTTCATTTTTCCGCCTGTCATAAAATCGTAAGAAATTTTCATCCATTTTTTGCTCTTCTGAGTGTTTTACAGCATTGTATGAAAGTGCCAAAATGTGTTATACTAAAACCAAATGGATCTGACACAGTGATAGAGCGGATCAATTACCGAACAGATTCGGAAGAAAGGAACTGTATACCATGTATGATATAATAATCATTGGTTCCGGACCAGCTGGCTTGAGTGCGGCGATTTATGCACAGCGGGCATGTCTGGATACGATTGTGATAGAGAAGAATGGAATCAGCGGCGGACAGGTGCTGAATACCTGGGAGGTGGACAATTATCCGGGATTTCCGGGTGTGACCGGCTTTGAGCTTTCCAGACAGTTCCGGGAGCATGCAAACAAGCTGGGAGCAAGAGTTGTACAGGATGAGGTCGTGCAGGTCGAGCTTTCAGGAAATGTGAAGAAAGTAGTCTGCGAGGAAGAGACGTATGAGGCACGCTGTGTGATTCTGGCATCCGGAGCACATCACAGGACGTTGGAGGTGCCGGGAGAAGAGGAACTTCGCGGGGCAGGCGTTTCATACTGCGCGACCTGCGACGGGGCATTTTTCCGGGGAAGGACGGTTGCCGTTGTGGGCGGCGGCGACGCGGCGCTGGAAGATGCAATTTTTCTTGCACGGATGTGTGAAAAAGTATATATCGTCCACCGCAGAGACAAGCTTCGCGGGGCAAAACGGCTGCAGGAGCGCTTACAGGCGCTTGAAAATATTGAATTTGTCTGGAACAGCGAGACGGTTGCGATTGAAGGGAACGCTCAGGTGGAGGCGTTGCGGCTGAGACAGACCAAAACCGGAGAAGAGAGGCGGCTGGACGTGGATGGTGTCTTTATTGCGGTCGGAATCGCACCGGAGAGTGAGCTGTATGCGGGGCAGTTAGAGCTTGATGAGCAGGGCTATATCCGGGCGGATGAGAGCGGTCAGACAAGCGTTCCGGGCGTATTTGCAGCCGGAGATGTCCGGACCAAGGCGCTGCGCCAGATTCTGACAGCGGCATCGGACGGTGCAAACTGCGTGGCATCTGCAGAGCGATATCTTCAGGCATAACTCATTTTTAACATAGAAGAAAACAGAGTAACTGTTTAGTAGGTCTGCGCATTTACTGCGCTGACCGTACGAAAACATGGGGCAGCAGGCAAAAATCCCATTGCCGTAGGCAATTTTTAATGGATTTTTGCGCGTGACTGTGAAGGTACTGAACAGTTACAGTTTGAGATAAAACGACGGAACAGAACGGACAGAAGAGTAGGAGGTCCTTATGAGAAAAACGCTGAAATTTCTGATAGCATCAGGGGCGTGCCTTGTGATGGCAGGGACGGGACAGATGAGCGCCCAGGCGGCGATGAATCTGGAAACGGATGCCCCGGTCGCTGGTGCGTCAGTGGCGATCAATAATTACTATGCGAGCAGCTTGAACCCGGAAAAAGAGCTGGCGGAGGCATTTGCTTCTAAAGAAGTTCTGGCAGTGGCGGGAGCCGGTCAGACGGGCGTGTCAGGCGGTGCGCAGACAGCCAAACCGGCACAGGTGGCAGCAGAGACGAAAGCCCAGCCAAAGGAGACAACTGGCGAGACTGAGGCGGTTGTCCGCGCGATGTCCAAGTCGATCTATGATAATATCGCGATTTCCCGTGTGACCAATTATGTCAATGTTCGCGCACAGGCGAGCACAGGCAGCGAGGTAGTCGGAAAGATTTACAATAACTGTGCGGCGACAATTCTGGACACGGTGGACGGCGAGGGCGGCAAATGGTACCATATCCAGTCGGGTTCCGTGACCGGTTATATTAAAGCACAGTATTTTGTGACCGGTGAGGAGGCGTCCAAGATTGCCAGGGAAGTAGGCACAACCTACGCGAAGGTTACAAATACCTCTACGCTTCGCCTGAGAGAGACGCCGAGCTTAGAGGGCAAGACGCTGGATCTTCTTTCTGCCGATGCAGAGTATGAGGTGATCGGAGAAGAGGGCGATTTTGCCAAGATTTCCGTCGATAATGATCTGGTCGGATATGTGTATAAAGATTATATTACGACGCAGGTAGACTTTAAGCAGGCAGTTTCCGTAGCTGAGGAACAGCAGCAGAAAGCTGAAGAAGAAAAACTGAAACAGGAAGCGAATGCGGCGATCGAGAACCTGGAACAGGTAAAGAAGAAAGCCGAGGAAGAGTCGAGGGCAGCGGAAACCACGGCAGCGGCGAAGGAAACCACGGCAGCTGCCAAAGAGACGACCAAAGCACCGGAGACTTCCTACAGCGGAACAATAGAGGCGAATCCGAGCGAAAGCAAGGCAGCTGGGACGACAGCGGCAGCCAAGGAGACGACAAAGGCAGCTGAGACGAAAGCGCCGACTACCGCGGCAGCGACGAAAGCGACCACTGCAAGCGGCGTTGGACCGGGCGGCGGACCAGGCACAGGCGGTACTTCTTCTGGAAATGAAGTAACAAATGCTACCCGTTCTGCGGTTGTGGCATATGCAAAGCAGTTCCTTGGAAATCCGTATGTATACGGCGGAACCAGTCTGACAAACGGCGCGGACTGTTCCGGATTTACAATGAGTGTATTTGCACATTTCGGTATTTCAACCGGACGAAGCTCGAGAGATCAGGCGGCAAAGGGCAAGGAGGTTGCGGTCAGCGCAGTACAGCCGGGCGATCTGCTTTTTTATGCGAGCGGCAATTATATCAATCACGTAGCACTTTACATAGGCAATGGACAGGTTATCCACGCAAGTACGGCAAAGAGCGGCATCAAGATTTCGCCGTCCAACTACCGAACACCGTGTAAAGCAGTTTCATTCTTAAATTAGTAAACGCAGATAAAGGAGTATATCGGTTCTTACGGAACGATTTCATATCCGTAGGGCGCGGTGGGAATACCGCAAAATTACGTTGCCAGCGGGGCAGAAGATTTCTGATCGGTGAGACAAGCAATTTTGCGGTATTTTTTCATTTTCATAGGAAAATGTATGCACTCGCGCGAAGCAGAAACATGTCGCAAGCGACCGCGCTCGGCGCGAGAATGTGCCAAGGCACATTCTTTTTCATAAAAAAGGAGAAAAATCATGGCAGAATTAAGAGAACTTTCCGTAAACCAGTTCGTAGAAGAAACTGCTTCGAAGGCGTCTGTACCGGGCGGCGGAAGCGTGTCGGCGATGGTGGGGGCGCTGGGCGCGGCATTGATGGAAATGGTGGCAAATCTGACGATCGGAAAGGAAAAATATGCCGGGGTGCAGGAGGAAATGCAGGCGCTGGCAGCTGAGGGCGCTGCGCTGCATGAGGAGCTGCTGGCGGGGATCAAAAAGGACAGCGAATCGTTCAATGGATATATGAGAGCGCTGAAGCTTCCGAAGGAGACGGAGGAGGAGAAAAAAATCCGCACTGCCGCCCTGCAGCAGGGGTTAAAAGAGGCGACCGAAGCGCCGCTTGCGATTGCGGAGTCAGCGGCAAAGATTTTTCCGATGGCGGAAGCGGTCGTAAAGAGGGGCAATAAAGGTGCCGTTTCCGACGGTCTGATTGCGGCGATGTTAGCCCGGACAGCGGTTGTGGGTGCGCTCTTTAATGTGAAGATCAATCTGGCATCGATCAAGGACGAAGGTTATGTATCAGAACTTGAGAAAAGAGTAGAAAAACTGGAATCGGATGCAATTTTTTGTGAAAAATCAATTTTGTGTCTTTCCAAATTGTCAGACACAGTATATAATAGATAACATTCACAGCCTTTCCGGGAAATTCACAGGGGGGATCTTCTTTACAGAAGATAAAGCAGATAACATTCACTGTGTGAAAACTTCCGGAACAGGCAAAACCGCAAAAACAGGGAGGTACAGGAGTAATGATGACAGATATTGAGATTGCACAGGCAGCGAATCCACTGAAAATCGGTGAGATTGCACAGGCAGCAGGCGTAGACGAGAAGTATCTGGAGCAGTATGGAAATTATAAGGCAAAGGTTGACTACAGTCTTCTGAAAGAGACCGAGGGCAAGGATGGAAAACTGATTCTGGTGACCGCGATCAACCCGACTCCAGCCGGAGAAGGAAAGACCACGACCACGGTCGGTCTGGCAGACGGATTGAAACGTCTTGGCAAAAAGGTAACCGTAGCGCTTCGTGAGCCGTCGTTGGGACCGGTCTTTGGTGTCAAAGGTGGTGCAGCTGGCGGCGGATATGCACAGGTCATTCCAATGGAGGATATCAACCTCCATTTTACCGGTGATTTCCACGCGATCGGCGCAGCAAACAACCTGCTGGCAGCGATGCTGGACAATCATATCTATCAGGGCAATGCACTCCGCATCGATCCGAAGCGTATTACCTGGAAGCGTGTTGTCGATATGAATGACCGTCAGCTCCGCAACATCGTAGATGGTCTGGGACGCCGCGTGGATGGCGTGACCCGTGAGGACGGATATGACATCACGGTTGCCAGCGAGATCATGGCAGTTCTGTGCCTGGCACGCAATATTACGGATCTGAAAGAACGCCTTTCCAAGATTATCGTAGGTTATACCTATGACGAGGAACCGGTCACTGCCAGTGATCTGAAAGCAGCGGGCGCGATGACGGCTCTTTTAAAGGATGCCCTGAAACCAAATCTGGTACAGACCCTAGAGCATACACCGGCATTTATCCACGGCGGTCCGTTCGCGAACATCGCGCATGGATGTAACTCCGTCATTGCGACAAAGATGGCATTAAAGCTGGGTGATTACACGATCACAGAGGCTGGCTTCGGCGCTGACCTGGGTGCGGAGAAATTCCTGGATATCAAGTGCCGGATGGCAGAGCTGAAACCGTCGGCGGTCGTTGTAGTAGCGACAGTACGTGCCCTGAAGCATCACGGCGGCGTGGCGAAGGCTGACTTAAACGCAGAGAATCTGGAAGCACTGGAGAAGGGACTTCCGAACCTGATGCAGCATGTAGAAAATATTACCAAGGTATATGGACTTCCGTGTGTCGTAGCGATCAACCGCTTCCCAATGGATACCGAGGCAGAATTAAAGCTGATCGAGGACAAGTGCCATGAGGTCGGTGTCAATGTAGCTCTGTCCGAGGTATGGGCGAAAGGCGGAGAAGGCGGCGAGGAGCTGGCAAAAGAAGTCATCCGCCTGTGCGAGACTGAGAGCGATTTCCACTACTGCTACGAGACCGATACAACGATCGAGGAGAAGCTGGATGCGATCGTGAAGAAGATCTACCACGGCGATGGCGTTGTACTCACGGATGCAGCAAAGAAGCAGGCAAAACGCCTGACTGAGCTTGGATTTGGTAACTATCCGATCTGTATGGCGAAGACGCAGTACAGCTTTTCGGACAATGCGAAGCTGCTCGGCGCACCGAAGAACTTTATAGTAACTGTCCGCAACCTGAAAGTATCCGCGGGCGCAGGATTCATCGTAGCGTTGACCGGCGACATCATGACGATGCCAGGACTTCCGAAGATGCCAGCGGCAGAGAAGATCGATGTCGATGAGAATGGACGGATCACGGGTCTGTTCTAAAAAAAGAAGTAACTGTTCAGTAGGTCTGCGCATTTACTGCGCGTGACTGTGAAGGTACTGAACAGTTACGAAAAGAAATAGAATATGAATGGAACTTAACACAACGCAAAAAGGGGAACTGCCACATGGCAGCTCCCCTTTTTGCCAGGAAACTTGTCTACTTATAGTACGAAGCGATGAATTAAAATTCTGGTTCAATCAATCCGTAGGTGTTGCCTTTACGTTTGTAAACAACATTGACCTGCTCGGTCTCGGAATTCAGGAATACATAGAAACTATGTCCTAAGAGTTCCATCTGTACACAAGCCTCTTCCGGATCCATCGGCTTCATAGCGAATTTCTTTACTTTGACGATATCTACTTCGTCGTTGGAATCATACTCTTCGTTTATGAAGAGGTCAGAGAATGCAACGGCTGCCTGTTTCTTGTCTACGATTTTATTCTTATATTTTTTGAGCTGACGCTCGATGATTTCTTCTACCAAATCAATCGATACATACATATCGTTGCTTTCCTGCTCTGCACGGATGATGGTGCCTTTGACAGGGATGGTAACCTCGATCTTCTGACGATCTTTCTCAACCGTAAGTGTGATATTCACTTCGGTGTCCTGATTGAAGTATCGCTCTAACTTTCCGATCTTCTCCTCTACAGCTGCTTTTAACCCCGGGGTAACATTGATATTTCTTCCAGTAATCTTATAACGCATAATCATCGCTCCTTTTTATTGGGATGGCTATAGTATACCACTTTTGGATGTTAAATTCAACCTTTTTCGCAAAATTGTCAACACAATTAATTGAAAAACAGGTCGAAATACTGTGTCGTTTGATTTTTCACGAATTGCTGTTGTTTTATAAGGGAGTTGCGCGCGGTTTGTGCGGCGGACAATGAAATATTAAAAAAGAGTCTTGCAGGATAGGGCAGAATGGGTGTGTTTTTGCAACAAAAAAAGGTCGAAAAAGCTAGGAAAAACGGGGGTTTGGAGGCAATGCGAGGGTTCTTCATTTGTCAATAGATCTGCTTGTATTTTTGGAAGAAATATGCAAGTTTATGAGATCTGAACAAAAAAGAAATCAAAATGCGCCGGGGAAAACGGGGGCTTCGTGAACAGACGGAAATTGTGGATAATGTGGATAAGTCGGTGCAAAACTCCATTTTCCCTAAAAAAGGGAAAAAATGGGTGTGCAAAACTTATCCACAAAACTGGGGACAAAATGTGGATAATGTGGACAACAAGAAAGCCGAACATACATTTTGTGCAACTTGTCTGGTTTACCATAAAGTTGGCGGGCTGGCAGAAGAAAAAACGTTTTACCTGGATAGGCAGGGAGGCGGCGTTTTGCAGCAGGCACCCTGAACGGGATCGAAGCAGGGTGGCATTTTAGAGAAGTTCCAGAAACTTCTTGACCTGCGGAAGTCGATCACTGGTGGGCTGGCAGAGCAGATACGTATTGCGGACAAAGGGTGTGCCATCCTGCCAGAAAAGCGCCTCGGTGTAGCCGTCAAAATTATTCAGGCAGATGGACGGCAGGATACTCCAGCCAAGCCCATACCGCACCATTTCCTTGCAGGTATCGATGCTGTCGATCTGGAAATTCCGTCGGATGCCGGTCAGTCCACGCGCTTCGAACCAGGAGAAAAGCTGGGAATTTAAGCCGGAGTCGGTGTTGTGGCTGATGTACGGATAGTCGGTCAGAGGACGCCCTGCGTCCTCGCGGCTGCAGATCAGGCACATGGGTTCGGAGGCGAGAAGAATCTTTTTGCCGTCCCAGTTATATTCGCCGCGCAGGATGGCGAGGGAGATTTCTTCTTTGCAAAGCATCTTGTAGAGCTGGCGGCTCTGCTCGGTCGTGATATGCACCTCTACTTTGGGATAGCGGTCTGTGTAGTCCTTGAGGATTGCCGGGAGGCGGTAGTGGGCGTAGTTCAGAGAACAGCCGAGTCGCAGCGTGCCGCAGATATAGTCCTGGCTGGCGGCAGCGAGTTCTTCCATCTGCTCCATATTTTTTAGGATCGTGCGGGCGCAGGGCAGCAGGCTTTCGGCTGCCGGGGTGAGGAGCACGCCGCGCTTGGAGCGGATGAGCAGCGGACAGTGCAGTTCTTCTTCCATCTTCTGAATCCGCTTGGTGATGGCAGGCTGTGTCATATAGAGAGACTGCGCCGCCTTTGTTATATTTTTGTGCTGGTCGAGCGCCAGCAGCAGTTCATAGTCACGTTTATCCATATCGAACTCCTTATCATTCCAAATCGTTATGAAGTTTGATAAGATCATACCATTTTACAGCGGATGGGGCAATGAGTTATAGTATGTATAAGAAAAAATTAATAGTAAGTTGGTTGCTGTTCACAGGTAGGCACTTTTGGAACCGAAAGTGCCGTAAGAAAACGTGGTGGCAGCAGGAATTTGTAACTGTCCACAGGTGGGGATTTTCTGAACTGAAAATTTCGTGCGATACAGGTCAGGAGCCAAGGAAAACTCCGTTCAAAACACAGCACAAGGGCAGCTGCAGATGTGAAAGTAAAAACACAACGTAGAAGCAGTGAAACAAAAAAGAAGGTTCAATGAAAATAAGCATTATAGGAGAAGGAGGAGAATTATGTACATGAAAAAATATCCATGTGTCTACATGAGAGGAGGTACCAGCAAAGCGGTATTTTTCCACGAGAAGGATCTGCCGGAGGATAAGAGTCTTTGGGATGATATTTTCCTGAAAGTCATGGGTACCCCGGATGTGAAGCAGATTGACGGCATGGGAGGAACGGTTTCTTCGACCAGCAAGATTGCGATCATTGCACCGTCCGACAAGCCGGGCGTGGATGTGGAATACACATTCCGTCAGGTGGATATCGTGATTCCGAGAGTGGACGGAAGTGCAAACTGCGGAAACATCTCATCGGCGGTTGGTCCGTTTGCGATTGATGAAGGTCTGGTTCCGGCGGTTGAGCCGATCACGGTGGTGCGCGTGTTAAATACGAACACCAATAAGATCATCGAAGAACATGTCCGCGTTGAGGACGGTCATGCGATGGTACACGGCGATGAGGTGATTCAGGGGGTTCCGGGAACGGGTTCCCGCATCGATATGTATTTTGAGGACCCAGCTGGTTCCAAGACAGGAAAGCTGTTCCCGACCGGGCAGAAAAAAGAGGTATTCGATGTACCGGAATATGGTCCGGCGGAAGTGACTGTACTTGATTGTTCGAACCCGATGGTATTTATCAAAGCATCGGATCTGGGAATTAAGGGATCCGAGCTTACGGAACTGAATCAGAATAAAGATGTGATGGAACACATCGAGCGTATCCGCGGCATGGCGGCAGTGAAATGCGGCTTCGTGGAGAACTGGGAGGACGCGCGGACGAAATCGACGTCGGCTCCGAAAGTTTCCATCGTCTCTGCTCCGCAAGACTACATCAATATGGATGGAAATGAAGTAAAAGCGGATACGATGGATCTCTGCTGCCGGGCGATCTCGGTCGGCGCACTTCACAAGGCGTACCCGATGACTGTAGCAGTCGGAACGGGCGCAGCAGCACGGATTTCGGGCACAATCGTCAATGAGATTGTCAAACCGGCGCCGGATCAGGATATTATCCGTCTGGGACATGCGAGCGGTGTGACTGAAGTGGATGTCAAGATGGACGGCGAAAAAGTTGTCAAGGGCGGCGTGACACGGACGGCTAGACGTATCATGGACGGCTGGGTGTATGTGAGAGACTAATGCAGGAAATGAAAGTGGAAGATAGCTGGAAAAGTAAAAAAGTAAGCTTTTCCACATTGCAATGGACGTCGTAAAAGAATAAAGGTAACCTGACAACAAACACAAGATAGAAGAGGGAGAATGATTATGGGACTTCAGGTAATAGCACTTGGATGCCTGATTGGGGCGATTGTACTTGGATTTGTGAAGAAAACAAATGTAGGTCTGGTCTGCTTCGGTCTGGCTTTGATACTGGGAAAAATTGGCGGCATGGGTGCGTCAGATATCTATAAGGGATTTCCATTTAAGCTGTTTGCAACCTTGCTCGGAACGATGCTGTTTTTCAGCCTCTTACAGCAGAATGGAACTCTGGAAAAAATATCGGATCGTCTGATAGGACTTTGCGGGAAACATTTATTTTTAGTACCGATTATTATTTATGTAGTTAGTTTTGGTTTATCTGCAGCCGGACCGGGCGCGATCAGCGTGCAGTCGGTTACCGTCCTTTTTGCAGTTGCATTGGCAGTACAGATGAAGGTAAGTCCGATTTTGATGGGCGTCATGGCGATTCTCGGTGCGGTCGGCGGAACGGCTTCCCCGATTGCCCTGACAGGTATTATCGTAGGTGATATGATGACAGAGATGGGAATTGAAGGTTCCATCAACAATATTTTCATCGGTGTCAGCGTCAGCAACTTTGTCTGTGCAGTTGCGATGTATATCCTTTTAGGCGGCTACAAGCTGCGCGGAAATGCAGAGAGCGGCGAGAAAAAGGTAGAGAAATTTACGCGGGATCAGTGGCTCAGCCTGATTGCTCTGGTAATCATGGTTGTGCTGGTTGTCGGCTTCTCCTATGATGTAGGACTTCTCTGCTTCACACTGGCAATGATTCTGATTTTACTTGGAACAGCAGATGAGAAAAAAGCGATCAAGGCGATTCCGTGGAGTGTTCTGATTCTGATTGCAGGTGTCAATGTTCTGATGAATATTACCCAGACAATGGGCGGCATCGACCTGCTTTCCTCCATCCTGGCATCCTTTATGACGAAGCGGACGGCTGGTCCGATCATGGGCTTTACGGCAGGCTTAATGTCCTGGTTCTCCAGTGCAAACGGCGTTGTATTCCCGACTCTGATTCCGACGGTTCCGGATATCGCATCCCAGGTGGGCGGTGCATCCGTCATGCAGATTATCACTGCAATCGTGTGCAGCGCAACCGTTGCAGGTATCAGCCCGCTTTCAACCGGCGGCAGCCTGATTCTGGCAAGCTATGCACAGGAGACGGACTGCGGAGATAAAGAGCAGCAGAAGATGTTCGGTACTCTGTTTGCGCTGTCTGCGACGGTCGTTGTGATTGTGTGTGTACTGACCTTCGTTGGAGTGACAAGTTTTGTTGGATAATTGACAGAGTCAAGAGGAGAATGCCGAAGTTCAGAAACTTGAATGCCATTTTGAATGGATTTGGTGTTGAAAATGGAACAGGCAGGTTTCTGAACAAACGTTAAGTGAAAGTTTAAGGAAAGGATAGGGAGAATCTACCATGAAACAGTTCGCATATGTAGGATGCCGCACCACCAAGGAGCGCAACGCCCGCGGCAAAGGCATCCGTATTTTCGAAATAGAAAATGGAACCTGGAAACCGGTTGGACTTTTAGAAGGTCCGGTGAATCCGTCCTATTTTTGTCTGAATGAAGCACAGGACATGCTGTATACCATTCATGGTGATTACAGCGAAGTCAGCGCTTATCGAATCCAGCCGGATGGAAATCTTGTCTACTGCAATACAGTGGGCACACACGGAACGAATCCGGTGCACCTGGTGCTTGACAGAAGCGGAAAATGGCTGTATGTGGCAAATTTACAGACCGGTGCAGTTTCACTGATTCCGGTGCTGAAGGATGGTAGTCTTGGAAAAATCAAGGAATTGTATTTCATTTCCGGTAACGGCGGTCCGGGTTATATTTCCCATCCGCATCAGACGATGCTTGATCGGAGCGGACGCTGGCTGGCAGTTCCATCCCAGGGACGGCTTCAGGGTGTCGGAAAAATTACATTATTTGAAACAAACGGAACAGAAGGAACACTGAGAGAGCATTTTGCCATCAAGGGTCGCACAGGGGCAGAGCCGAGACACTGCGTATTTGCACCGAGCAACCGTTTCTGCTATTGCGTGAATGAGAAAGACAGCACGGTAGCGGCGTACCGGTTTGATGAGAACGAGGGAACGCTGGAGCCGGTGCAGATTTTGACGAGTCTGCCGGAGGACTATGCTGGAGACGGCTGGGCTAGCGCTATCGATATGGATGCAGAGGGAAAGACCCTGTACGTATCGAACCGCAAGCATGACAGCGTGAGCGTGTACCATCTTGACGCTGAGACAGGCCGGATGAGCTGGATGCAGAACATTAAGACCGGCGGTGAACAGCCAAGATTTCTGACTGTCAGTCCGGATGGAGAGTGGGTTGCTGCAGCCAATGAGGTAACAGACACCATTGTATGCTTCAAGAGAAATGAGAATGGAAGTTTACAGGAAAATCCGGTGGTAGTAGAAACGGAGAGCCCCGTCTGCATAGTATTTAAGACCCGGTAGAGAAAAAATGCCGAGATATTTTTGAATTGAAAAGCTGATTTTTAGCAGAAAAATGAGAATGATTCGATTGGCATGAATCGTAACGAAAGGAGTACATATATGGTAACCTTACATGAGGGAAAACAATTCATTATAAATAACGATCACATTGCAAGTGCAGAGGAAGCTGCAAAGCTTTCTGAAGAAGCAGCAAAGAAAGAAACACTGACCTGGCAGGTGCTTTCTAAACACAATCACTCAGATAATATGGAACATCTGGAGATTCAGTTTGATTCCATGGGAGTTTATGATAATACCTATGTCGGAATTCTCCAGACTGCTTACGCAAGCGGTCTTAAGGAGTTCCCGATGCCGTGTGTATTTACCAACTGCCATAACTGCCTGTGTGCAGTCGGCGGCACTATTAACACCGATGTCCACAAATATGCAGAATCTGCCTGCCGTAAATCCGGTGGTATCTTCGTTCCGCCTCATGAGGCAGTCATCCATCAGTATATGCGTGAGATGATCGTTAACTCCGGCGATATGTCGATTGTATCCGATTCCCACACCCGTTATGGTACACAGGGTTCTGTCTCCATCGGCGAAGGCGGTCCGGAGCTTGCAAAGGCAATGCTGGGAAAATACTATGAGATCGACTATCCGGGTGTGATTGCCGTTCTTTTAACCGGTACCCCGAAGCCGTGGGTTGGTCCGATGGATGTGGCTTTGAGCATCATCGGCAAGGTATTTAAGAATAATTTTGTAAAGAATAAAGTCCTTGAGTTCATTGGACCGGGCGTACACAGTCTGTCGATGGATTTCAGAAACGGTATCGATACGATGACAACCGAGTCTGCCTGTCTGTCTTCTGTGTGGGCGACGGATGATAAGGTAAAAGAGTATTTTGAGATCCACAAACGTCCGCAGGGCTTCAAGGAGATGGTTCCGGGCAATGCAGCACTCTATGACGGTGTAGTAGAGGTAAATCTGGATACGATCGTTCCGATGATTGCGCTTCCGTTCCATCCAAGCAATGCATATCCGCTGGCAGATGTCATCGCTGAACCGGAGAAATATTTAAAGATGGTAGAAAAAGAGGCAGAGCGTGTTTTCGAGAATAACAAGGATATTCATCTGGATCTCTGCTCCAAGATTCATGACGGCAAGATCAAGGTTGATCAGGCGGCGATCGCAGGCTGTGCAGCCGGTTCCTTCGAAAATATCTATGCGGTTGACCAGATCGCGAAGAAGATGGACAAAGGACTGGGAACCTTCCCATTCAATATTTATCCGGCATCTCAGCCGATTATGTATGAGTTAAATAAAATCGGTGTCTTAAATGACCTGATGGGATATGGTGTGCGTGTGAAGACAGCATTCTGCGGACCGTGCTTCGGCGCATCGGATGCACCTGGAAACAATGATTTCTGTATCCGTCATAGCACCCGTAACTTCCCGAACCGTGAGGGAAGCAACCCGGCAACCGGTCAGATCGCATCGGTTGCACTGATGGATTCCAAGTCAATCGCGGCAACTGCATTTAATGGCGGCTATTTAACCTCTGCAGAGAACTGCCCGGTTGTATTTGAAACACTATCCTATGAATTCAATGAGCACATTTACGAGAACATTGTATACAATGGATTTGGAAAAGCAAAACCGGAGACAGAGATCGTTTATGGACCGTCCATCAAGGACTGGCCGGAGATGGAGCCGTTAAAAGAAAATCTGTTATTACAGGTAGCCAGCGTAATCCGTGACGAAGTGACAACCACAGACGAACTGATTCCGTCCGGTGAGACAGCCTCCTATCGTTCTAATCCGTACAAGATTTCAGAATTTACCCTGATTCGTAAGGATCCGAAGTATGTTGGCCGTGCGAAAGCGGCACAGGAGTATGAGAAAGCTCGTTTGGCTGGTGACAGCGCTAAGGCTGGTGAATTTTATCAGGTACTGCAGGCAGCTGGCGTTACAACATCGCTTGAGGAGCTGATGCAGACAACCGGTATTGGTTCTGTACTGTATGCAAAACGTCCGGGTGATGGTTCTGCCCGCGAGTATGCAGCAAGCTGTCAGAAGGTGCTTGGCGGTCTGGCTGACATCTGTATCGAGTACGCAACTAAGCGTTACCGCAGCAACTGCGTCAACTGGGGTATCCTGCCATTTACCTGTGATGAGGCGGAAATTAATCTGGAAGCTGGCGAGTATGTATATCTGCCGGGTATCCGTGAAGCAGTTGAAAAGGGTGCAAAGGAATTTGAAGCAACCGTTATCGGAACAGACGGCAGCAGCCGGAAGCTTATGCTGGCTCTCAAGGATGTGACCGAGGCAGAGAAGGAAGTTCTGCTGGCGGGAAGCTTGATTAACTTTTACAAAAACACAAAATAAAAATGGGAATCGGGCGGTTGCTTGTGAGTATTGTGAGTAGACGCTGAATCCTGTCTGTACGCCCGGAATCCCGGATGCCCGATGGGGCGGGGACTGCGGGCGTATAATCAGTCGTGAAAGATTGAAACAGCCAAAACGTGAGAAATAGTTTAAAAGAAAGGGAAAGAGAGTCTATGAATATAGAAGAAATGCAGGCGCAGAGAGACGCTGATTATGAAAAATATAAGGCAGAAGGGCGCATCTGGGGCACAGTTCCGCGCGAAAAGATTGTGCAGATTCAGATTCCACGTACCAGCAAAGAGGTGATTGACCGCTACTATGCGCTGGAAGATATGAGTACGGCTGTATCGGACATTCTGGATACTTACGGCATTCACGGTGCTGTTCCAAACACCTGCTTAAAGCCAGTCAAGGCAGGCTCACGCCTGGTGGGAACAGCTGTCACGGTCCGCAGCATCCCGTCCCGCAAGACGGCGACGCAGGGACAGCGAGACAAAGATAAGATTTTGATGTCCACGAAGGATATTTTCTACCTGGGCGAGGCGGGCGATGTGCTGGTGTCGGATTTCGGCGGAAATCTGGAATATTCCAACATCGGCGGACAGAGCTGCCATCTGGCAAAAGTGCGGGGATTTGCTGGCTGCATCGCCTATGGAAGCTGCCGCGATACGGAGGAGATCAGCCGGATGGATTTCCCGGTCTTTTCCTGCGGCGTGACGCCGATGACCGGAAAATACCGCATGGAGTGTGCAGAAGTGAACGGACCGGTCAGCCTCTGCGGCTGCCTTGTCATGCCGGGCGACCTGATCGTGGCAGACGGTTCGGGTGTCTGCATTGTTCCGAATGAGCTTGTCGAGGAAGTGCTTGAAAAAGCGGAGAAGTCCGCGGCAAAAGAAGAAGAATTTTCCCGGATTCTGGAAGCAGGCGGCGGGATTGAGGAACTGAAAAAAGCAAAATAATAAATAGGTATTTTCGGGGGATATATTTCATAGAAACAGGGATTTGTTTACCATGCTGGAAGCGAGGTAAGCAGGTCCCTTTGTTCGTGTATGGAGGGGCTTATTTTATGGCTGGGATTTTCCGGATACGGCAGGTTCGGGTTATCTCAGCCGGGCGCGAGCGCAGCGTAAATGTAAAAAAATAATGAAATTATTGAATAAAATCCCCGTTAGTGTTAGAATAAATAAGATTGTATAACTATGCCTATATGATCTTTATGTATTAAAACATATCATTTATGATGGAATGAAATAAAATAACTAGATTTAGAATGTAAGAAATAGGAGAGAAAAGCATGAATCTGATAGAGAAAGTGTTTGGTACCCACAGCGAACGCGAGCTGAAGCTGATCCGCCCGATCGTGGATAAGATTCTAGGTATGCGCGAGCAGATGACTGCCTTATCGGATGATGAACTGCGTGACAATACGCGCAAGTTCAAAGAGCGCCTTGCGAACGGCGAGACGCTGGACGACCTTCTGCCGGAGGCATTTGCAACCGTGCGTGAGGCGGCGAGACGAGTATTAAATATGGAGCATTACCCGGTTCAGCTGATCGGTGGTATCGTCCTGCATCAGGGACGTATCGCAGAGATGCGTACTGGTGAGGGTAAAACCTTGGTTTCCACCGCACCGGCGTACTTAAATGCGCTGGCTGGAAAGGGTGTATTCATCGTTACCGTCAACGACTATCTGGCAAAACGAGATGCAGAGTGGATGGGCGAGGTTCACAGATTCCTCGGTCTGACGGTCGGCGTGGTTTTAAACTCGATGAATTCCGACGAGCGCCGGGAAGCTTACAACTGTGATATTACCTACGTTACCAACAATGAGCTTGGTTTCGATTATCTGCGTGACAACATGGCGATCTACAAAGAGCAGATGGTTATGCGGAATCTGGACTATGCGATCATCGATGAGGTCGATTCCGTCCTGATCGATGAGGCGAGAACCCCGCTTATCATTTCCGGACAGAGCGGCAAGTCCACGAAGCTCTATGAGGTCTGCGATATTCTGGCACGTCAGTTGGAAAAGGGCGAGGAATCAGCAGAATTTTCCAAGATGGCAGCCATCATGGGCGAGGAGATCGAGGAGACAGGCGATTTCGTAGTCAATGAGAAAGATAAAGTAGTCAACCTGACCGAGGCTGGTGTGAAGAAGGTTGAAGATTTCTTCCACATCGAGAACCTGGCGGATCCGGAGAACCTGGAGATCCAGCACAACATCATCCTGGCACTGCGTGCCAACTACCTGATGTTCCGCGATAAGGACTACGTGGTAAAAGATGACGAGGTTCTGATCGTCGATGAGTTTACCGGACGTATCATGCCGGGACGCCGTTATTCCGATGGTCTCCATCAGGCGATTGAGGCAAAAGAACACGTACATGTGCGTCGTGAGAGCCGCACACTGGCTACCATTACGTTCCAGAACTTCTTTAATAAGTTCAATAAGAAAGCAGGTATGACCGGTACGGCACAGACCGAGGAGAAGGAGTTCCGTAACATTTACCAGATGGACGTTATCTCCATCCCGACGAACCGCCCGGTACAGCGTATTGATTACGAGGATGCGGTTTATAAGACGAAAAAAGAGAAATTCCATGCGGTTGTCGAGGAAGTGGCAGCAGCCCATGAAAAGGGACAGCCGGTTCTGGTTGGTACCATTACGATCGAGACTTCTGAGCTTCTGAGCAAGATGCTGACAAGACGCGGCATTCCGCATAAGGTATTAAATGCGAAGTTCCATGAGCTGGAGGCTGAGATCGTAGCAGATGCAGGTATCCACGGTGCCGTTACGATCGCGACTAATATGGCAGGTCGTGGTACGGATATCAAGCTGGATGAGATTTCCAGAGAGCTGGGAGGCTTAAAGATCATCGGTACCGAACGCCATGAGTCCAGACGTATCGATAACCAGCTGCGCGGTCGTGCCGGACGTCAGGGCGATCCGGGTGAATCACGTTTCTACCTGTCCCTGGAGGATGACCTGATGCGTCTCTTTGGTTCAGAGCGTCTGATGAATATGTTCAATGCCATGGGCGTACCGGAGAATGAGCAGATCGAGCACAAGATGCTTTCCAAGGCGATTGAAAAAGCACAGATGAAGATTGAGACCAACAACTACGGTATCCGCGAGAACCTGTTAAAATACGACGAGGTTATGAACGAGCAGCGTGAGGCAATCTACGCAGAGCGCCGCCGTGTACTGGATGGCGAGAATATGCGTTCCGTTATCATGAAGATGATCACGGATATCGTAGAAAACGCCGTAGATATGTCCATCTCTGATGAGCAGGAACCGGCTGAGTGGGATCTGTCCGAGTTAAATTCCCTGCTGCTTCCGGTTATCCCGTTAGAGCCGATTCAGCTGACGGAAGATCAGCAGCATATGAAGAAAAATGAGCTGAAACATATGCTCAAAGAGGCGGCAACGAAGCTTTATGAGACACGCGAGGCAGAGTTTACAAGCGCGGAACAGGTACGCGAGATGGAGCGCGTGATCCTTTTGAAAGTGGTTGATGCAAAGTGGATGGCTCATATCGACGATATGGATCAGCTGCGCGAAGGCATCGGTCTGCAGGCATATGGTCAGAGAGACCCGCTGGTTGAGTATAAGATGAGCGGCTATGAGATGTTCGACAGCATGACGGCAGCGATCCGTGAGGATACCGTCCGTATTCTGTTCCACATCCGTGCAGAGCAGAAGGTCGAGCGTGAACCGGCTGCCAAGGTAACGGGAACCAACCGTGACGACAGCACCGTGCAGGCACCGAAGAAGCGTGAGGAGAAGAAGATTTACCCGAACGATCCGTGCCCATGCGGTTCCGGCAAGAAGTACAAACAGTGCTGTGGACGGAAGCTGTACGCGAAGAATTAATAGATGAAAGAAGGCAGGTTGCCGTGATTTTGCAGCAGTCTGTGCAGAAAATTCCCGAAACTATGGCGAAATACCTGGTTCCGGGAATTTTTCCAAATATAAAAAAGAGTTACGGTCTATATGTGTGTGATCCGTAACAAAATATAACTGAAAGAATGCTGAACCGTTGAGGAAAATGGCAGCAGATAGATGAGAATGGAGAAGGTGAGAGCATGGTTGAATTAGATCAGTTTAAGTATACGTTATCAACCTACGATGAGACGCTGAAAGAGGTCAAGGATTCCCTGGATCTGGAAAATAAGGAGCGCCGCATCACGGAGCTTGACAAATCAATGGAAGAACCGGGCTTCTGGGATGATCCGGAGCGCTCGACCAAGACGGTCCGTGAGGCGAAAAATCTCAAAGATACAGTGGATGGCTACAAGCACCTTGAACAGCAGTATGAGGATATCCAGGTCATGATCGAGATGGGCTATGAGGAAAATGACCCGGCGATGATTCCGGAGATTCAGGAGATGTTAGATGAGTTCGTCAAAGAGCTGGAAGAACTCCGCACAAAGACACTCCTGTCCGGCGAGTACGACGGCTGCAACGCGATCCTCAAGCTGAACGCGGGCGCGGGTGGTACCGAGGCGATGGACTGGTGCAGTATGCTGTATCGTATGTACCAGCGCTGGGCGGACAAAAAGGGCTTTACGACCGAGGTGCTTGATTTCCTGGATGGCGACGAGGCGGGACTTAAGTCCATCACACTGCAGGTCAACGGCGAAAATGCCTACGGCTACCTGAAATCGGAGAAAGGTGTCCATCGTCTGGTCCGTATTTCCCCGTTCAACGCGGCTGGCAAGCGTCAGACCTCGTTCGTTTCCTGTGATGTCATGCCGGATATTGAAGAAGATCTGGATGTGGAGATTAATCCGGACGATCTGCGGATCGATACCTATCGTTCGAGTGGTGCCGGTGGACAGCATATCAACAAGACGTCCTCCGCGATCCGTATCACGCATCTGCCGACCGGTATCGTCGTACAGTGCCAGAATGAGCGTTCCCAGTTCCAGAACAAGGACAAGGCGATGCAGATGTTAAAGGCAAAGCTGTACCTGCTCAAACAACAGGAGAATGCCGAGAAATTGTCCGACATCCGCGGCGATGTCAAGGACATCAACTTCGGAAATCAGATTCGTTCCTACGTTATGCAGCCGTACACGCTCGTCAAGGATCACCGGACAAACGCGGAAAACGGCAATGTGAACGCGGTGATGGACGGTGATATTGATCTGTTTATCAGTGCGTATTTAAAGTGGATCAGCCTGAAAAACCAGAAGACAGAAGAAGCATAAAAGAAGATAAAACAGCCTGGATTGGCGGCACAAAAGTTTGACGGAGAAGAAAGCGCTCTGTCGAGTGCCGTCAGTTTGGGCTGTTTTTTTACAGATACAATTCGACTATAATGAAAGAAATAGATTGCAGAGTGTCAATAAATGTGATAATATCTTTCTGGTAAACACAAATGTATTTCTGGTGCGTACACAAGCGGAGATGGAATGGAAGAAAAAACAAAGTATTATCTGTTAAAGCAGAAAGCAGTGCCGGAAGTCCTTTTGAAGGTGGCGGAAGCGAAGAAGCTCATTGCGTCAGAAAAAGCGATGACGATTCAGGAGGCGACCGACCAGCTGGGGATCAGCCGGAGTTCCTTTTACAAGTATAAGGACGATATTTTTCCATTTTATGACAACGCCAAGGGCAAGACGATTACCATGGTGCTGCAGATGGATGATGAACAGGGACTTTTATCGGATCTTCTTCATATCGTAGCGATTTACAAGGCAAATATTCTGACGATTCATCAGAGTATTCCGGTCAACAATGTGGCGACGCTGACACTCAGCGTGGAAGTCCGTTCGGATACCGGAAATATATCGCATATGGTCGAAGAGATGGAAGAAAATTCGGGAGTACACAACGTAAAAATTATAGCCAGGGAGTAAAGATTATGATTCAGGTAGCAGTGATGGGCTATGGAACAATTGGTTCCGGAGTCGTAGAAGTATTAGAAACCAACAAAGAAAAAATCACAGAAAAAACCGGCAAAGAGATTGCAGTAAAATATATTCTGGATCTGCGTGAATTTCCGGGTGATCCGCACGAAGCGCAGATTGTTCATGATTTTGAGATCATTGAAAAAGACGAAGACGTAGAGATCGTTGTAGAGGCGATGGGCGGCGTCAATCCGGCATACAAGTTTGCAAAAGCGTGCCTGTTAGCCGGTAAGCACGTTGTGACCTCCAACAAGGCACTTGTAGCGGCACACGGCACCGAGCTTCTGGCGATTGCACGCGAGAAGAACTTAAACTTCCTCTTCGAAGCCAGCGTAGGCGGCGGCATCCCGCTTCTGCGTCCGCTGACCCAGTCTCTTGCAGGCGAGAAGATCGAGGAAATCAGCGGTATCTTAAACGGTACAACCAACTACATCCTTACCAAGATGGCAAGAGAAGGTCAGACCTTTGAGGAAGCCCTGAAGAAAGCGCAGGAACTCGGATATGCAGAGCGCAACCCGGAGGCAGACGTAGAAGGCTACGATACCTGCCGCAAGATCACGATTCTTACCTCACTGGCAACTGGAAAAGAAGTAAATTACGAAGATGTGCCGACCGAGGGCATCACAAAGATTACCGATACTGATTTCAAATATGCGGCAAAGCTGGGAACCTCGATTAAACTGTTTGGAACTAGCCGCATGGAAGGCAATAAAGCCAGCGTCTATGTATGCCCGATGATGATCGGACCGGATCATCCGCTCTTTGCAGTCAATGACGTATACAATGCAGTCATGGTTCGCGGCAATACACTTGGAACCGTCATGTTCTACGGCAGCGGCGCCGGAAAACTCCCGACCGCCAGCGCAGTCGTCAGCGACATCGTAGAGATCGCCGGACACATGGAAGACAACATCCCTACCGGCTGGACCGACGAAAAACAGCCAGTTGCACCGATGGGCGAAGTAACCTTCAGCTACTTCCTCCGACTGGCAGGCAAATCAGCCGACAAACTTGCCGATGTGCGTGCAGCCTTCGGTGAAGCAGAAACCATCGAACTCCCGGAGATGGACGAATTTGCGGTCGTAACCGGAGAAATGACCGAAGCACGCTTCCGGAAACTGGCAGCGGCATTCGAGGAAGATATCCGCCAGACGATTCGCTATACAAAATAGGATATAAAGTAAAAAGCACGCCAAAGTCATTCATGACGCGGTGTGCTTTTTAACGCAAGAAATACACAGAAAAAGGTCCCCTTGCCAATCATTTTATTGTAACGGACCAATCAAACTCTCATACAACTCCATTGCCTGATCAAAAAACGGCGCATATTGTGGATCTGTAATCATATGGTACACCTGGATCAGGCAGAAAAACTCAACTATTCCAAAGATAGTAGACATAACTCCCAGTATCAGCCCGACCACTGCGCTGCCGCGCCGCGGCTGTCCTTCCTCCTTGGATAGGACAAACAGTACATTCGCCGACATTCCGAGCAGAATCGCGGCGGAAAAACTCAAAAACAGGGAGAAAAATGCGAAGATGCCGCACATCATTGACATCGTGGCATAGCGGCGCGAACGATTGCGCCGGGTTTCATTTGTATCTGAATGTTCCTTCGGAGAAGGTGTTTCATCGTAATAACTCATCGTATATCTAATCCTTTCATAACTGTGAAAAAAGAAAACAGCTACATCCTTTTCTGAAAATTAGAGACAGCCGCTGAATAGGGCAAAACAAAATCTATGCCCATCTGGCGGATTGAATCCGATAAAAGTGTATCATGAATAAAGCCGCTTGTCCAGTTAGGCATTGACTTGCGAAATATGCGCTGGAATGGTATGATTAAACAGCGTATTGATATTGAAGGAGAGTTTTTGCATGGATATTATACAGGCATTGAAAGAAGAGCTTCAGATAGGGAGAAATCAGGTCGAAGCGGCGGTAAAGCTGATCGATGAGGGAAACACGATCCCGTTCATCGCGCGTTACCGCAAGGAGGCGACCGGTTCCCTGAATGATGAGGTGCTGCGCCAGCTAGATGAGCGACTGCGCTATCTTCGGAATCTGGAGGATAAAAAGGAGCAGGTGATCGGTGCGATCCGCGCCCAGGAGAAGCTGACTCCGGCGCTGGAGAAACAGATCCGCGATGCGGCGACGCTGGTTGCGGTGGAAGATCTTTATCTTCCGTACCGCCCGAAACGGCGCACCCGTGCCGGAATTGCCCGTGAGAAAGGGCTGGAACCGTTAGCAGTCTGGATTTACAAGCAGGAAGCGGGCGGCAGCCTGGAGGCGGAGGCGGCGAAGTATGTGTCGGAAGAAAAGGGTGTTGCAGATGTTTCAGAGGCAATAGACGGCGCGCGTGATATTCTGGCTGAGCAGATCAGCGAGATGGCAAAATACCGCAACTACGCACGTAAAAAGACGATGCAGGACGGTCTTTTGGAGGCATCCGCAAAGGATGAGAAGATACAGTCGGTGTACGAGATGTATTATCATTTTTCCGAACCAGTCAAAAAGCTGGCGGGACACCGTGTGCTGGCGATCAACCGCGGTGAGAAAGAGAAGATTCTGAGCGTGAAGCTTATAGCGCCGGAGGAGCAGATTGTCCGGTATATGGAGAAACAGCTGATTATCCGCCCGGATGGGGATGCGGCGCGCGTGATGGAAGAAGTGATTCTGGACAGCTACCGCCGCCTGATCGGACCGGCGATCGAGCGCGAGATCCGCGCGGGGCTGACAGAAACGGCAGAGAACGGCGCGATTCAGGTATTTGGCAAGAACCTGGAACAGCTCCTGATGCAGCCGCCGATCGCAGGATGTGTGGTGCTCGGCTGGGATCCGGCATTCCGGACGGGCTGCAAGCTGGCGGTTGTGGATGAGACGGGAAAAGTGCTCGATACGACGGTCATTTACCCGACTGCGCCGCAGAACCGCGTGGAAGAGTCGAAGGAGATCGTGAAAAAGCTGATCCGCAAGTACGGCATTTCCCTGATCTCAGTGGGGAATGGTACGGCAAGCCGAGAATCTGAGCAGATCATCGTGGAACTCTTAAAAGAAATTCCGGAGAAGGTTCAGTATGTCATCGTCAATGAGGCGGGCGCGTCGGTTTATTCGGCGAGCAAGCTGGCGACGGAGGAATTTCCGCAGTTTGACGTCGGACAGAGAAGTGCGGCATCGATCGCGAGACGCCTGCAGGATCCGCTGGCGGAGCTGGTAAAAATTGATCCGAAATCCATTGGAGTCGGTCAGTACCAGCATGATATGAACCAGAAAAATTTAAGCGAGGCGCTGCAGGGCGTGGTGGAAACGTGCGTAAATAAGGTCGGCGTGGATCTGAATACGGCATCGGCGCCGCTGCTCGCCTATATTTCCGGCATTAACAAGACGATTGCGAAAAATATCGTGGCATACCGGGAGGAGAATGGCGCATTTTCAACGCGCCGTGAGCTTTTGAAGGTGGCGAAGCTGGGACCGAAGGCGTATGAACAGTGCGCCGGATTTATGCGGATCCAGGGCGGCAAGAATCCGCTCGATGCGACGAGTGTGCACCCGGAGAGCTATAAAGCAGCGGAGGCACTTTTAAAGCAGCTTGGACATGATCCGAAGGAGATCGCGGCGGGCGGCATCCGCAATATCCGCAAGGAGATCGCGGATACGGCAAAGCTGGCAAAAGAGCTTTCGATCGGCGAGCCGACCTTACTCGATATCGTGAGCGAGTTGGAAAAACCGGCGCGCGACCCGCGTGAGGAGATGCCGAAGCCGATTCTCCGTACGGATGTGCTGGAAATGAAGGATTTGAAGCCGGGCATGATTTTAAAAGGAACCGTGCGGAATGTCATTGATTTCGGTGCGTTTGTGGATATCGGCGTGCATCAGGATGGTCTGGTTCACGTGTCCCAGATGACAGACCGCTATATCAAGCATCCGCTGGAGGCGGTCAGCGTCGGGGACATCGTGGAGGTCAAGGTGCTGGCGGTTGATGTGGCGAAGAAGCGCATTTCGCTGACGATGAAAATCCGGGAGACGAAGTAAACCACGGCAGATTCAGCCGTTGGTATAGGATGCAGGAGCGCTGACTGGAATGGGGCGGCGGATAAGGCATAGAAAATTAGGGAGAAGATAAAATGGACTTACGTGTAAAAATACAGCCAAAAGAGATTTTTATTTATTCGATGTACAATTTCTGGGCGGGAATGCGTGGAATCGGAAGCATCATACTGACGGTGCTCGTCATTATTGCGGCGGCAGCCAGCGAGGAACGTCTGGGAACGCAGGTGACGAACCTGGTGATTCTGGGTGTGATTGCCTTGACAGGCTTTCAGATTTTTGCAATCTGGAAACAGGCAGAGCACACCGCCGGGGATGCGAAAAAGGGCGCTGAGATTGTATTTCATATTGGAGACGAGGGCATCCGTACCCGCCAGGCGAACAGCAAGGGCGAGATCAGCTGGGATAAGCTGGTAAAAGTGAAAAAGATCGCGGGAATCTATGTGCTTTACCTGGATCGGGACAAGGCATACCTGATGCCGAAGCGCGTGTTCAGAGGTTCGGAGGAGCAGATTTTTCTCAGTATGCTTACAAGAAATCTGCCGCAGGAAAAGAGAAGAGGAATTCGAGCATGATGATAGAAACAAACAGCCCGGAAGAGACGTATGCGTTTGGAAAAAAGCTTGGAATGGAAGCCCAGGCAGGGCAGGTGTATTGTTTGAATGGTGATCTGGGCGTAGGAAAGACGGTCTTTACCCAGGGGTTTGCCGCGGGACTTGGAATTCAGGAACCGGTCAACAGCCCGACTTTCACGATCGTGCAGGAGTACGACGATGGGCGCCTGCCGCTCTACCATTTTGATGTATATCGTCTCGGCGATGTGGACGAGATGGATGAGATTGGCTATGAGGACTATTTCTACGGCGAGGGCATCTGCCTGATCGAATGGTCGGAGCGCATCCGCGAGATCCTGCCGGAACATCCGATCCAGATCACAATTGAAAAGGATCTGGAAAAGGGCTTTGATTACCGGAAAATTTCAGTAAACGAGCAGTAGCCGGCGACAGGAGGAAAGAGAAAATGAGAATTTTGGGAATCGAAAGCGCATCCCTGGTGGCATCGGTTGCTATTGTTACGGATGATGTGATCACGGCGGAATATACGGTGAATCTGAAAAAAACGCATTCGCAGACACTTCTTCCGATGATTGATGAGATTGTGAAAATGCTGGAGGTGCCGTTGGAAAGCATCGATGCAATCGCAGTATCCGGCGGTCCGGGCTCTTTTACGGGGCTTCGGATTGGCTCTGCGACAGCGAAAGGACTGGGACTGGCGCTTGGGAAGCCGCTGATCCATGTGCCGACGATGGATGCGATGGGATATTGTCTGTACGGGGCTTCGGCGCTCATCTGCCCGATGCTGGATGCGAGACGGCAGCAGGTGTACACGGGACTCTATCGGTATGAAGAGAAGTTCGAGATTGTGAAAGAACAGTACATTACGGATATCCATGCGTTGATTGCCGAGTTAAATGAGCGCGGCGAGCGCGTGATTTTCCTGGGGGACGGTGTGCCGGTCAACCGGGCGGTGATCGAGGAAGAGATGAAGGTGCCGTATTCGTTTGCACCGGCACAGGCGAGCCGTCAGCGAGCTTCGGCGGTGGCAGCGCTTGGCGCAGTGTATCTGGCAGAGGGAAAGACTGAGACGGCAGCCGAGCACAAGCCGGATTATCTGCGGAAATCGCAGGCGGAGCGCGAGCGCGAGGTCGCAGAGCGCCAGGGCGAGATGGATAAGTTGGCAGCCGGTATTGTGGTTGTGGAGAAGAAATAATGGCGGCAGAAACGGGAACGCAAAAAGGGCTTCGTGTTCAGATAGTGGATTTACAGCCGGGGGATCTTCCGGCGGTCCGGGCACTGGAACTGGAATGCTTTTCGGATGCATGGTCGGAGAAGCTTTTACAGGATCTGCTGACGAGCAGCTGGGATAAAGCCTGGGTGCTGAAAGAGGATGAAACCGTCTGTGGCTACTGCAATTTCCGCGTCATTGCCGGGGAAGGCGAGCTGATGCGGATCGCGGTTCACGGCGCGTGCCGGGGGCGCGGCTATGGGCGGCTTCTGATGGAACGGCTGTTAAGGGAAGCAGAGGAAGAAAACGTCGAGGATATCACCTTGGAGGTGCGTGCATCCAATGGCCCGGCGATTGCGCTGTATGAGGCGTATGGCTTTCAGAAAGAGGCGGTTCGGAAGAATTATTACAGCGAGCCGACGGAAGATGCGCTGATTTATTGGAAAAGAAGCGGAAAAAGCATTGACAGATGAAATGGAAATGAGTATACTGTTTAACAGATAAAAGCGTAACACTTTACAGTATTAAACTAAAAGAAAAGAACGGTAGGAGGTTCATATGCTGAGTCAGGTATCTATTTTTGCAGAGAATAAGAAAGGACGTTTACAGAATATTACATCCCTTCTTCAGAAAGAGAATATTAACATCTGGGGTTCGATCACGAATGACAGTGCGGAGTACGGTATTATCCGTATGGTTGTTTCTAATCCAGAGCACGCGGAGAAAGTGCTGGCGGAAGCTGGTTATCTCTGCCGTCTGACAGAGGTGCTTGGCGTCGAACTGGATGACGAGGTCGGAGCACTCAACCGTCTGTTAATTTCCCTCGAAGAGAGCAATATCAATGTAGATTACCTGTATCTCTCCTTCAATCGTGATTCTGGCAAGCCGGTTATGGTGCTTCACACGGACGATGTGAGGGAGGTCAGCATCTGCCTGACATCGAAGGGATATAAGGTACTGTAAGTATTTCCAGCACTTTCCGCTTAAAAACCGGTATAAAAAACAGTATAATGATGGAGAAGCTGTGGAGGACATGGCTTCTCCATTTTGCGTATATAGAAGAGAAAGGCGAGGAGAGCATGAGAAAATATGGAGAGAGCGGCATTCTTCTGTCGGTTGTCTGCAACCGGTGCGGGAAGAAGCTGGCGGTGAAAGAAGGCATTCTGCGCGAAGGAGCGGCGCATTTTGATGTGGCATGGGACTATTTTTCAGAGAAAGATGGGGAGGTGCATCATTTTGATCTGTGCGAGGAGTGCTATGATGGAGTGACGCGGGAATTTCTGATTGAGGCAGATAAGGAGGAGAGGACGGAACTATTGTAGAGTCGTGAGGGGAACGGAGAAACGCGGGACAGGCGGTGCGCCATCTGCGTCTCGCCAGTGAATTGGATTGCTGAATTTCTGGCTTGCAACATAGTATTTCTTTATGATATTATTAAATGATATGGGAGTTAGGAGAAAAGCTGTTTTGACAGCTTTTTGCATGACTTTTAATTAAAAAGATTTATTATGAATCATTTATTTAATAGAAAAGAGGATGTTCCATGTTAGATGTATGTTTGCTGGGAACGGGAGGGATGATGCCGCTGCCGTATCGGTGGCTGACGGCTTTGATGGTCCGCTGCTCGGGCAGCAATTTGCTGATAGACTGCGGGGAAGGCACGCAGATTGCGTTGAAAGAAAAGGGCTGGAGTCCGAAGCCGGTGGATGTGATTTGTTTTACACATTATCACGCGGATCATATCAGCGGTCTGCCGGGACTTTTGTTGACGATGGGAAATGCGGAGCGGACGGAGCCGATCACGATGATTGGACCGAAGGGACTGGAACGCGTGGTGACGGCACTGCGGACGATCGCGCCGGAATTGCCGTTTCCGCTTGAGTTTATCGAGCTGACGGAGCCGAGACAGCAGCTTCAGATTGGACCGTATGTGATCGATGCGTACCGGGTCAACCATAATGTGACCTGTTATGGGTACTCGATTTCGATTCCGAGAAAGGGACGGTTCGATGTGGAACGCGCGCGGGCGCAGGAGATTCCGCAGAAGTTCTGGAGCCGCCTGCAGAAGGGGGAGACGATCGAGGAGGAAGGCAGAACGCTGACACCGGATATGGTGCTCGGAGGTGACCGGAAGGGAATCAAGGTGTCATACTGTACCGATACGAGACCGCTTCCGGTAATTGCGGAGTACGCGAAGGATGCGGATCTGTTTATCTGTGAAGGCATGTACGGCGAGGACGGGAAAGAAGCCAAGGCGAGAGAATACAAGCATATGACATTCCAGGAGGCGGCGCATCTGGCGAAGGAGGCCCAGCCGAAGGAAATGTGGCTGACTCATTACAGCCCGTCGCTCATCCGTCCGGATGATTATATGGATAAAGTGCGTGAGATATTCCCGAGAGCGAAAGCCGCCCGCGATGGCTGGACGGCAGAGCTGGGATTTGATGAGGAGTAAGGGCGATGCAGACGGAAGAAAAGAGAGAGAATATAGAAGAAAAGAAGGAAGAACGGATGGAAATGCCAGTTTCAGAAGCATTGGAACAGGGACCAGGGAAAGCTCCGGTATCGGGGGCAGAGATTTCCGTGCATGATACAGAAAACGGACACTCATCAGAAGATGTTTACATTCTTGCAATCGAGAGTTCCTGTGATGAGACGGCAGCTTCAGTCGTGAAAAACGGACGTACCGTTCTTTCCAATATCATATCTTCCCAGATCGATCTTCACACGCTGTTTGGCGGCGTTGTGCCGGAGATTGCGTCGAGAAAGCATATCGAGAAGATAAACCAGGTTATTGAAGAGGCGCTGACAGAGGCACATATGAGTCTGGAGGAGATGACGGCGATTGCAGTTACCTACGGTCCGGGGCTGGTTGGCGCGCTTTTGGTCGGTGTGGCGGAAGCCAAAGCACTCGCGTATGCGGCGAAGAAGCCGCTGGTCGGCGTACACCATATCGAGGGGCACGTATCGGCAAATTTCATCGAAAATCCGGATCTGGAACCGCCGTTCATGTGCCTGATCGTGTCAGGCGGACATACACATCTGGTGATTGTGAAAGATTATGGCGAATTTGAGATTCTGGGACGCACCCGAGACGATGCAGCAGGCGAGGCGTTTGACAAGGTGGCACGCGCGGTCGGGCTCGGTTATCCGGGCGGCCCGAAGGTCGATAAGGCGGCAAAAGAGGGGAATCCACATGCGATTGAGTTTCCACGGGCAAAAGTGGGCGACAATCCATATGATTTCAGCTTCAGCGGCTTAAAATCGGCGGTCTTAAATTATATTAACCATGCGAAAATGATGTGCGAGGAGATTAATGTGCCGGATCTGGCGGCTTCGTTCCAGAATGCGGTTGTGGAAGTGTTGGTATCGCGCACGATCGAGGCGGCGAAACAGCACGGCTATAAGCGCGTGGCGATCGCCGGCGGTGTGGCATCCAACTCCGCTCTCCGGGCGGGCATGGAGAAGGCCTGTAAAGAGGCGGGCATCCAGTTCTTCCATCCGTCACCGATCTTCTGTACGGACAATGCGGCGATGATCGGCGCGGCGGCGTACTATGAATATAAGAAGGGCGCGCGCGCAGGCTGGGATCTGAATGCGGTGCCAAATTTGAAGCTGGGTGAGAGATAATACAAATTTTTTCAGGAAGAATTGTTTTGCGGTTAGTTTTTTTAAAAAATATTGATTTGACAAAAAGTGGAAAAAGAGTGTTTTAAGAGATCGTTCTGGCATGGAGGAGAAACGAGATGGAACATACATTGGATCAATTTGGGAAAGAGAAAATTACACCGCATCCGACCCGCACCGCCGCTATCGTTCTGGCAGCCGGACAGGGAAAACGGATGAAAAGCAAGATTCAGAAGCAGTTTCTCCTTCTGGAGGAAAAGCCGGTCATCTGGTATGCTCTTCACGCGTTTGAGGAGAGCCGGGTCGATGATGTGATTCTGGTGACCGGGGCGGATGAGATCGCGTACTGCCGGGACGAGATTGTAGGAAAATATGGATTTTCCAAGGTGCGCGCTATCGTTGCGGGCGGAAAAGAGCGCTACCATTCGGTCTACGAGGGTTTAAAGGCGCTCGGCAGCCAGCTTTCCTATGGGGAGGGAGACTGCGTCCTGATTCATGACGGGGCGCGTCCGTTTGTGGACGAGCCGATGATTGAACGTATCGTATCAGATATACGAAGTTATAGCGCAGCAGTGGCAGGCATGCCGTCAAAGGATACGGTCAAGCTGGCGGATGCGGACGGATTTGCCTCTGTGACGCCGGAACGGGCGTATGTCTGGATGATTCAGACACCGCAGGGATTTACTTACCCGCTGATCCGCGCGGCGTACGACAAGATGATGAGTCGGGAAGAGTACCAGCAGGGAGTGACGGATGATGCGATGGTGGTCGAGACGATGACCGATCACAAGGTACGCCTGACCGAAGGTTCTTACCGGAATATCAAGGTGACAACGCCGGAGGATATGGAGGTTGCGTCTGCATTTTTAAAAAATAAAAAAAGTTAATAGGTCTATTGACAACCCTTGACTTCTATGTTATAGTACTTATCGTGTTTAACTGCCGAAGACAGCAGGTGCCGAAAGGCATAAGGTTAATACGCCTGCCGAGGGAACTGATATCGTTGTATATTTCTATCCCCCTGTCCTGCGAGTGACGGAGGGATTTTATTTTACAGAAAACGTTTACCAGGCGGTTATAGAAATAAAACAGGAGGTAAACCAATCATGGCAAAAGTTGAATTAAAGCAGCCGGTTGTTGCTGAAATCGCAGAATTATTCAACGGCGCTAAGGGCGCAGTAGTAGTTGACTACCGTGGACTGACAGTTGAGCAGGACACACAGCTCCGTAAGCAGTTAAGAGAAGCTGGTGTTACTTATAAAGTATATAAGAACACCATGATTCGTTTCGCTGCTAAGGGTACCGCGTTCGAGGCTCTGGAGCCGAATCTGGAGGGTCCGACCGCTCTGGCTGTATCCAAAGAGGATGCTACAGCTCCGGCAAGAATTTTAGCTGAGTTCGCTAAAAAAGCAGACAAGCTTGAGATCAAGGGCGGCGTTGTAGAGGATACTTACTACGATGCAAAGGGCATGCAGGTTATCGCAACCATCCCGTCCAGAGAAGTTCTTCTTGGAAAACTTCTTGGAAGCATGCAGTCTCCGATCACAAACTTCGCTCGTGTTATCAAACAGATCGCAGAGCAGCAGGAGGCATAAGACCCTTACCTGCAAAGCAGGGTGTAAGGTGCGTGAGAGCCGCATAGTAAAGCAAGAGGCCGCATAAGGCCGATTTAAAATTCAATCACAGGAGGAATATTAAAATGGCAAAGTTAACAACAGCTGAGTTCATTGAGGCAATCAAAGAATTATCCGTATTAGAGTTAAACGATTTAGTAAAAGCTTGCGAGGAAGAGTTCGGTGTATCCGCAGCAGCAGGCGTTGTTGTAGCAGCAGCAGGTGCAGCTGAGGCAGCAGAAGAGAAGACTGAGTTCGACGTAGAGCTGACAGAGGTTGGCCCGAACAAAGTTAAAGTTATCAAGGTAGTTCGTGAAGCTACAGGTCTTGGTCTGAAAGAGGCTAAGGAAGTAGTTGACGGTGCTCCGAAGGTAGTTAAGGCTGGCGCTTCCAAGGAAGAGGCTGAGGACATCAAGACTAAATTAGAGGCTGAAGGCGCTAAAGTTACCTTAAAGTAATTTAAGTAATTTCGCATAGAGCTAATTGCATTACAGATGGGGAGTCTGGCGTGTGCGTGAGCGCATGCCAGGCTCTTTTTATTTCATGGGAAATTGCGTCCTATGAAATAAAAAACGCTCCGCGAAGATGCAGACTCTTTTTTAAACGGGGGAATCAAATCAAGATGGCAGAGAAGACAAGAAATGAAACGGCAGCAGATGAGGAACTTAAAACGCTTAGGGAACGGCTTAAGGCGTGCGAATTTCTGCTGATTGGGCTTGGAAGCGAATGGGAGAAGGCGGGAGGCGCGGAGGTACAGGAGGCATACCGGGCGCTGGCATCGATGACAGAGGGGAAGGATTATTTTATCGTGACAACCGCAAAGGATGCGCGCATCTTTGAAAGCTCGTTGGATGAAGCGAAAATCACGGCGCCGTGCGGTAATGTGAACTGGCTTCAGTGTTCGAAAGGCTGTACGAAGGATATCTGGGAGCGCGGCGAGGTGGCGGATGGTATCTGCCCGCACTGTGGGGCGCCGCTGACAGAAAACACAGTTCTGGCGAATCCGTATATCGAGGAAGGTTATTTGAAAAGCTGGAATCTCTACCGGGAATGGCTGGCTGGAACCTTAAACCATGCGCTTCTGATTCTCGAGCTGGGCGTGGATTTCAAGACGCCGACCGTCATCCGCTGGCCCTTTGAAAAGACGGTCTTTTTTAACCGCAAATCGCATATGTATCGGATAAACCAGAAGTTTTACCAGATTGTCGGAGATATTCAGGAGAGGACCGTATCGATTCCGCAGAATTCGGTCGGCTTTATCCGCAATTTTGCTTCCTGCGATTGAGAGTCCACTTAGTCACTGGGCACGTATGCGTGAACAGTAACATCCACTTATCTGCGGAGGGGAGATTTGGGAAGCAAAACTTGAGAAACCGCTTCGATTGTGCTAAAATGGAATCATCGTTTGACAGAAAACGACAGAAAATGACATGGACGAGAGGATAGGGCAATGGGAGCAATCAGTAATGACTGGCTGGCTCCGCTCAGCGGAGAGTTTAAAAAGCCATATTACAGAAAGTTATACGATACTGTGAAACGGGAATATGAGACGCATGTTGTATATCCGGATGCGAATGATATTTTCAATGCATTTGATTTTACCCCTCTTTCCGAGGTAAAGGTGGTTATTTTAGGTCAGGATCCCTACCATGGTCCGGGACAGGCGCATGGGCTTTGCTTTTCGGTAAAGCCGGATGTGGAAATCCCGCCGTCCCTGGTGAATATTTATCAGGAATTGCACGATGATCTCGGCTGCTACATCCCGAACAATGGCTATCTGACGAAATGGGCGAAGCAGGGAGTCATGCTGCTGAACACAGTTCTGACCGTCCGCGCGCATCAGGCAAATTCCCACCGTGGAATCGGCTGGGAGGAGTTTACGGACGCTGCGATCAAGATCTTAAATGAGCAGGACCGTCCGATGGTATTTATTCTGTGGGGACGTCCGGCACAAGCGAAGAAATCGATGCTTAATAATCCGAAGCATCTGATTCTCGAGGCACCGCATCCGAGCCCGCTGTCTGCGTACCGCGGATTTTTCGGCAGCCGCCCATTCAGCAAGACCAATGAATTTTTAAAAGAACATGGTGTTGCCCCGATCGACTGGCAGATAGAAAACGTGTAGGAAGGAGCAGACATGAGTTTTGTTGAGATTTTAAAGGTAATTGTACTGGGAATCGTGGAAGGTTTCACGGAATGGCTTCCGATCAGCAGTACCGGGCATATGATTCTGGTGGATGAGATCATCCATCTGGATGTCAGCGAGGCGTACCGGGAAGTGTTTATGGTTGTCATCCAGCTGGGTGCGATTCTGGCGGTTATGGTGCTGTATTTCAATAAATTGAATCCGTTTTCACCGCACAAATCGATGGCGCAGAAGCGCGGTACAATTCGTTTGTGGATAAAAATTATTATAGCCTGCATTCCGGCGGCAGTGATTGGGCTTCCGCTTGACCATTTCATGGATAAGCTGATGAACGGCTATGTCGTAGCAGCGATGCTGATTCTCTACGGCGTTTTGTTTATCGTACTGGAAAATCGAAACGTACACCGTCATTTTCCGATTGAGCGCGTGACGCAGATTTCGTTCCAGACAGCGGCGCTGATCGGCTGTTTCCAGGTGCTGGCGATGATTCCGGGTACTTCCCGTTCGGGCGCGACGATTCTGGGCGCGATGCTGATCGGCTGTTCACGTCCGGCGGCGGCAGAGTTTTCATTCTTCCTTGGGATTCCGGTTATGTTCGGTGCGAGTTTTTTAAAGATTGTGAAATTTTTCATTCAGGGCGGCGGATTTTCTTTCGCGGAGTTCATTTATCTGGTTCTTGGTATGGTGGTCGCATTTGGCGTGTCCGTGTACTCGATCAAGTTCCTGATGGGATATGTCCGCAAGCATGATTTCAAGTTTTTCGGATATTATCGGATTGTGCTTGGTATCGTGGTGCTGTCCTACTTTGGTATTTCGGCGCTAGTAGGTTAAAATGTACGCTCGGAGTCTTTCCTGCACTTGCTTTTGCGGCTGGCGGAAAGATTCCGAGAGCACATTAACATAGAAAAAGAGGATTCAGACCTGACAGAAATGCGGAGGTCTGGATCCTTTTTTGCGTTCATATAATACATGGAAGCGGAAACGCAAATATAAAGGGGATGCCCTGTCACAGTTCAGGGCTGACACGTCTAAAATGGTAAATCGGATCATTCAAAATAAGGGTTCCATGAGGAAAAAACTGCTCTGCCTGTGCACGGCATTGCTGCTGGATCTGTGTTTCTTAGGAAACGTGTGCAGGCTGGCAGTGGGGATGCAGTGGGAAGATTTGGCGGAAGTGGAGCAGGCGGACCAGACGGTTTCCTCCTCGGAATGCTTTTCCGGCGGGGAGCTGGCGCTGACCTTCGACGACGGACCGCACAGGGTGTACACGAAAAAGCTGCTGGACGGCTTGCGCGAGAGGGGCGTGAAAGCCTCTTTTTTTCTGGTAGGGGAAAATATTCCGGGTAATGAGGAACTGGTGCGACAGATGGCTAAAGACGGTCATCTCATCGGGGTTCACTGCATGGCACATGTGGATCTGGCGCGCCAGCCGATTGAAAAGAGCGTGGAGGAGATTCGGGAGACGGCCGATTGGATCGAGACGGTCACGGGAAAACGTCCGGAATACATACGTCCGCCGTATGGTTCATGGAGTACGGAGCTTCAGGAGAGAGTGTCGATGACGCCGGTGTTCTGGGACGTCGATACGCTGGATTGGAAAAGCCGGAATACGGCGCGGATTGTGAAGCATATCTGTAAAAATGCGGCGGTTCATACGGTGGTGCTGATGCATGATGCATATCAGACTTCGGTCGATGCAGCGCTTGAAACGATTGACACATTGACGGCGGAGGGATATACTTTTGTTACAATAGAAGAATGTCTGATTGATTGAGAGGATACGATGGATTTATTTGATTATATGCGGAAAAATACGATCGAGCAGGAGGCACCGCTGGCATCCAGGCTGCGCCCGTCCACGCTTGACGAGGTGGTGGGACAGAAGCATATCATAGGAAAGGATAAGCTTTTGTACCGGGCGATCAAGGCGGATAAGCTCGGATCGCTGATTTTTTACGGACCGCCCGGAACGGGCAAAACGACGCTGGCGCGCGTGATTGCCAACACGACGAGCGCGCGTTTTGAGCAGCTCAACGCGACGGTGGCGGGGAAAAAAGATATGGAACAGGTCGTGCAGGATGCCAAGGATGCGCTGGGGATGTACGGAAAGCGCACGATCCTGTTTATCGACGAGATTCACCGCTTTAATAAGGGGCAGCAGGACTATCTTCTGCCGTTTGTTGAGGATGGTACGATTCTGCTCATTGGTGCGACGACGGAAAATCCGTATTTTGAGGTCAACGGGGCGCTGATTTCCCGATCCCGTATTTTTGAGCTGAAACCGTTGGAAAATGCGGATATCCGCGAGCTTTTAGAGCGGGCGCTCCATGACAAGGAAAAGGGTATGGGAAGCTATCGCGCGGAGGCGACGGACGAGGCACTCGATTTTCTGGCCGATATGGCAGGCGGAGACGCGCGCGCGGCGCTCAATGCGATCGAGCTTGGTATTCTCACAACGGAACGGAGTGAAGATGGTCTGATTCACATCACACTCGATGTAGCCCAGGAGTGCATCCAGCGCCGTGCCGTGAAGTATGACAAGACGGGGGACAACCATTACGATACGATCTCAGCGTTTATCAAGAGTATGCGCGGTACCGATCCGGATGCGGCAGTTTATTATCTGGCGAAGATGCTGGATGCAGGCGAGGATATCAAATTTATTGCGCGGCGTATCATGATCTGTGCATCGGAGGATGTCGGCAATGCGGATCCGCAGGCGATTCAGGTTGCGGTCAGCGCGGCGCTGGCAGTGGAGCGGATTGGTCTGCCGGAGGCGCGGATTATCCTGTCGCAGGCGGCTACCTATGTGGCGAGCGCGCCGAAGAGCAACGCGGCGTATGTGGCGGTCGATGAGGCACAGGAGGCGGTCAGGTTAAAGGGCAACTTTACGGTGCCGTCCCATCTGCGCGACTGCCATTACAGCGGGGCGGAGAAGCTGGGGCATGGCGACGGGTACAAGTATGCACATGATTATCCGAACCATTATGTGAAGCAGCAGTACCTGCCGGATGGACTGGAGGGCAGCACATTTTACCGCCCGTCAGAAAATGGGTATGAGAAGAAGATTGGGGAGTGGCTGCACTTCCTGAAGGGCTCTGAATGAGAAAAGCTTCTTTTCAGATAGATTTTGAGTTGAGATGGAAAACAATTTTCATATATTTCTGAATTGATATGTATGAAGAAAATGTTTACTTGAATTTTTATGAAAACCGTTTATAATAAAACCAAGGTGGCTGCAGGATAAAGAGCAGTCACAGCATAAAAGGCTATGTTAAAAAGGTATGCCGGGCAGGTATCTGCCTGTCCGGTTTCGTGCAAGTACCTGGAAGACATCCACACGTTTCTTATTTCTGATTTTTGAATCCCAGAGAATATGACACAATTAAACAGGGTAAGGAGAATTATATGAGAGAAAAATTAAAGACACTCCCTCTGGTGCAGCTTCGGGAAATGGCGAAGGCACAGGGGTTAAAGGGGATCAGCACCCTGAAAAAGGCGGAGATCATAGACAGGCTGTGCGAACTTGAGAAGCCGGCGGAAGGGGGACAGAAAGAAGAAACGCCCCAGGCTTCTGTCAGTGAGCATCCGGCTGGATCGGCGGAACCGGCAGAGAGTACGGAAATGCACGTGCAGCCGCGCAGAACTGATGCAGGGCAGAATACATCGGCGCAGACATATTCGCAGCCGCGGAGATCTGCCAACGGAGAACGGGCTGCGGGAGGGCAGAATTCCAGCTATGAGCGCCGCAGCGAAGGCGGATACCGCCGGAATGAATACGGCTCCTATACACGCCGTGAGAATAATAATGCCCGTTATCAGGATAACCGCAGACGCGAGTACACACAGCGAGAGGGGTATCAGAGAAATTCCTATGTGCCGCGTAACAATTACAATGAAGCGATGAGCGCAAGAACCGAGTATAGCCAGCCGGAACATACCGCACCGGCACCGCAGATGGCAGAAGCAGCCTCCGAGTACAGTCAGCCGGAACGTACCGCGCCGGTGCAGCAGATGGAAAGCACCCGTACCGAGGTGGAAAATGCACGCATGGAGGATCTGAAAAATGAATTTCAGGAGCTGGACAGCGGCATCGAGGCGAACGGAATCCTGGAGGTTATGCCGGATGGATTTGGATTTATCCGTTGTGAAAACTTCCTGCCGGGTGAAAATGACGTCTATGTGGCGCCGTCCCAGATCCGTCGTTTTAATCTGAAAACTGGTGATATCGTGCGCGGAAGCCGTCGTGTGAAGTCGGCGACGGAGAAATTTGCCGCATTATTATATATTAATTCGGTCAATGGATACCCGACCAGCGTGGTGGAAAAACGTCCGAATTTTGAAAATCTGACGCCAATTTTCCCAAATGAACGTCTGCACCTGGAATATCCGGGGGTTAAGACTTCCATGGCGATGCGCGTGATGGATCTGCTATCCCCGATCGGAAAAGGACAGCGAGGCATGATCGTATCCCCGCCAAAAGCCGGAAAGACCACCCTGTTAAAGCAGGTGGCGACGACCATCACAAAGAACCATCCAGAAATGCACCTGATCATCCTTCTGATCGATGAGCGTCCGGAGGAGGTGACAGATATCCGTGAGACGGTAACGGGAGAAAATGTCGAGGTCATCTATTCGACGTTTGACGAGCTGCCGGAGCGTCATAAACGTGTGTCGGAGATGGTAGTAGAACGGGCGAAGCGCCTTGTCGAGCACGGAAGGGACGTTATGATTCTTTTAGACAGTATCACCCGTCTGGCAAGGGCTTACAACCTGGTGGTTCCGCCGAGTGGACGAACTCTTTCAGGTGGTTTGGATCCGGCAGCGCTGCATATGCCGAAGCGCTTCTTCGGTGCGGCGAGAAATATACGCGAGGGTGGCAGCCTGACGATTCTGGCGACCGCGCTGATTGAGACGGGCAGCCGTATGGACGATGTTATTTACGAGGAATTTAAGGGAACCGGCAACATGGAGCTGGTGCTTGACCGCAAACTTTCCGAGAAGCGCATCTTCCCGGCGATCGATATCCTGCGTTCCGGTACGCGAAGAGATGATCTGCTTCTTTCGTCCGCCGAGGCGGAAGCGGTCGATATCGTCCACAAGGCGACCAACACGCAGAAACCGGAGGATACCGTCGAGCGAATCCTGGATCTGTTTGCCAAGACGAAGAACAATGCGGAATTTGTGGAGATCACGCGGAAAAAAGGGTCATTTTACTAAAAATCATGTTTCACCAATAGCGCGTCTGTGAGGACTTTCTTCCAGGCAGGAAAACAGGACTGTAAGAAGAAAAATAGTATTGAAAAATAGATAAAATTGCTTGCTAAAAAGTACGCATCATGATATAATTATAAGGCTGTATTAACAGACGGTAGTTCTGACATCCGCGTGAGTCGTCCTTACGAGTGGAAGGAACGCTTAAATGATGGAATAGCGTGCCTGGATGTGCGGAGCTTTATATAGAGCCGTTTTAAGACGGCTTGCAATTAAAAAAGCGGTCGGAAATCGCAATGAAAAATTCAGAGAGGTGAAAGAAATGAGAGAAGGAATCCATCCAGCCTATTATCAGGCAAAAGTAGTTTGCAACTGTGGTAACGAGTTCGTAACTGGTTCTACCAAGAAAGACATCCACGTAGAGGTTTGCTCCAAGTGTCATTCATTCTACACAGGCCAGCAGAAAGCAGCCGCTGCCCGCGGACGTATCGATAAGTTCAACCGCAAGTACGGCATCAACGCAGGCAAATAAGTTTGAACCATGTAAAGGTTGGGTTTTAGTGGCGACATTAAACTCAACCTTTTTGTTTTCTTCTTTTTTTATTTTGAAAGGACAGCATGAAGTATTCAGGAATTGGCGGTCAGGCGGTAATTGAAGGCATCATGATGATGAAAGGTGAGGACTATGCAGTGGCAGTCCGCCGGCCTGACAAAGAGATAGAAGTAAAAAAAGACACATACCAGAGTATCACGAAAAAAGCGAAGATTTTACAGCTTCCGTTTGTACGCGGCGTGTTCCGGTTTGCAGATTCGATGATCATCGGTATGCGGAGTCTGACGTATTCCGCCAGCTTTTTTGAAGATGACGAGGATGCAGAGCCGGGAAAATTCGAACAGTTTTTAGACCGCGTGTTCGGCGAGAAGCTGGAGAGTGCGATCATGGCAGCTGTTCTGGTAATTTCGTTTATCCTGGCAATTGGTATTTTTATGCTCCTGCCGCTGGGAATTGCGAACCTGTTTAAGGGAGTTATCACATCGGATCATCTGATGGCAGTGCTGGAAGGTGTGATCCGGATCGCGATTTTTATTATTTATATTAAACTGGTTTCGCGGATGGAGGACATCCGGCGGACCTTTATGTACCACGGGGCGGAGCACAAGTGCATCAACTGTGTGGAACACGGACATCCGCTGACGGTAAAATATGTGCGCGAGAGCTCGAAGGAGCACAAGCGCTGTGGTACCAGTTTCATATTGATTGTCATGGTGATCAGTATTCTGATGTTTATGGTGATCCGGGTCGATACGATCTGGATGCGGATTCTGAGCCGTATTATTCTGGTTCCGGTCATTGCGGGTATATCATATGAGGTATTGCAGTGCGCCGGACGGAGCAATTCGAAGTTTATGGATCTGGTGAGCCGTCCGGGTATGTGGATGCAGGGACTGACGACGAAGGAGCCGGATGACTCGATGATTGAGGTGGCGATCGCGGCGACCGAGGCAGTTTTTGACTGGAGAGAATACCTGACGGAGAATTTCCCAGGCTGGGAAAAGCAGCTGGAAGAGTCATAAATAGAACACGGTACGACAGAGGGGATGAGTCGATGAGCGAGGAAAACGGAAGAACAGACCTGACCTGGAGAGAGCTGTTGGATGAGGGCGGCGCGCGCTTAAGTGAGGCGGGTGTGCCGGACGCAGGGACGGATGCCTGGTATCTGATGGAAGCGGCGTTCGGGATTGACCGGGTGCATTATTATCTGGATCAGAACCGTCCGATCCATGCGGAACGCCTGGAAAAGGGCTATGGGCGCTATCAGGAAATGCTTCAGAAACGGGCAGAGCGCATTCCACTGCAGCAGATTCTGGGAATGCAGGATTTTATGGGAATGACATTTTCTGTCGATGAAAATGTCCTGATTCCGCGCCAGGATACGGAGACGTTAGTTGAGCGGGTTCTTCGGGATTATCCGGAAAAGGATCTGAAACTTTTGGATATGTGTACCGGATCCGGCTGTATCGCGATCAGCCTTGCCGTGCTTGGCGGCTACCAGAACGTGACGGCGGTGGATATTTCCGAGGCGGCGCTGCGCGTGGCAAAGAAAAATGCGAGACGTCTCTTTTTGATTCAGAAGGGAACTGCGCGGTCAGAATCGTTTCAGGTATCGGAGGATCCGTGGTGCATCCGCCTGAAAACGTGGCTGGCAAAGGGACCGCGCCTGCAGGCAGAGATCGAGGAACACAGCCTGACACTTTTGCAGAGCAATCTGTTTCAGGCGGTGGAGGCGGATGTCATGTACGATGTGATTGTGTCGAATCCGCCGTATATCCCATCGGCGGTGATCGACGGTCTGGAACCGGAGGTACGCGACCATGAGCCTCGGCTGGCGCTGGACGGCAGCGAGGACGGTCTGTATTTTTACCGGGTTCTGGCGCTGGAGTGCAGCAAACATCTGAACAAGGGCGGCTGCGTATATTTTGAGATAGGATATGACCAGGCGGAGGCGGTCAGCCGGATACTGACCATCGCCGGGTATCGGGAGATAGAAGTGATAAAGGATGAGCCGGGGCTTAACCGCGTGGTAAAGGCACGGTGGAACCGTTAGACGATAGAGGAGGATATCATGTTTGACAGATTGGATGATTTGCTGATCCGTTATGAAGAGCTGATGGAAGAGCTCGGCAGCCCGGAAGTGGCAAGCGATACAAATCGTTTCCGCAAGCTGATGAAGGAGCAGTCGGATCTGGCTCCGATTGTGGAGGCATATAAAGAGTATAAGAAGGCAAAACAGGACGTAGAGGACAGTCTGGCGCTTCTGGATGAGGAATCCGACGAGGAAATGCGCGAGATGGCGAAGGAAGAGTTAAATGCTGCGAAAAAGCGCATTGAAGAGCTGGAGCAGGAATTAAAAATTCTGCTTCTTCCGAAGGATCCGAACGATGAAAAGAACGTTATCGTCGAGATCCGTGCAGGTGCAGGCGGTGATGAGGCGGCATTATTTGCGTCCGAACTGTACCGTATGTATGTGCGCTTTGCAGAGCGCAACCGCTGGAAAACTGAGCTTGTCAGCGTCAGTGAAAATGGAATCGGCGGCTTCAAGGAGGTCGTTTTCATGATTACCGGCCAGGGCGCTTACTCCAAGATGAAATACGAGAGCGGTGTCCACCGCGTACAGCGTGTGCCGGAGACCGAGTCCGGCGGACGTATCCATACCTCGACCGCGACGGTTGCCGTGATGCCGGAGGCAGAGGATGTGGACGTTGTCATCGATGATAAAGATATCCGTATTGACGTTATGCGTGCGTCCGGAAACGGTGGACAGTGTGTCAACACGACTGACTCCGCGGTACGTCTGACCCATATTCCGACCGGTATCGTGATCTACAGCCAGACTGAGAAATCGCAGTTACAGAACAAGGAAAAGGCGTTCCGTCTTCTGCGTTCCAAGCTATATGATCTGGAGCTGGAGAGACGCCAGAACGAGGAAGCGGCAGAACGCCGCAGCCAGATCGGTACCGGTGACCGTTCCGAGAAGATCCGTACCTATAACTTCCCGCAGGGACGTGTGACCGAGCACCGCATCAAACTGACCTTGTATAAGATCGATTCGATCATGGACGGCGATCTGTATGAGATCATTGACAGCTTAATTGCAGCCGATCAGGCGGCGAAGCTGGCGAAGATGAATGAGGGCATCTAAAGAATTAGAGAAAACGGAAGGGGGATCCTATATGGAAAGAAGAGATAAAGTCAATTATTATTTGGATCTGGCGGAAATGGTTTCGCAGCGGAGTACCTGTCTGCGAAAGCACTACGGGGCAGTGATTGTGAATAACGATGAGGTTATCTCGACCGGCTATGTGGGCGCCCCGCGCGGACGGAAAAACTGTTCCGATATCGGTCGCTGTATCCGCGAGGAGCTTCATGTGCCGCGTGGCGAGCGGTACGAGTTGTGCCGCAGTGTCCATGCCGAGGCAAATGCCCTGATCAGTGCCTCCAGGGAGCGCATGATCGGCGCGTCGCTGTATCTGACCGGTGTCGATGCGAGAACCGGCGGGTATGTGGAAAAATCGAGCTGCTGTTCGATGTGCAAGCGCATGGTAATCAATGCCGGAATTGAACATGTCTATATCCGTGATACGAAAAATGAGTACCGAAAAGTCGATGTAGAAGATTGGATCCGCGAAGATGAATCGCTGGAAGGAAAATTTGGGTACTAAGAAGCGCACAGGAGACGGCGCTGCCCGCTGGGCACGCCGCATCTTCTGTGCTTTTTTGATCGTGATTGGATGTCTGGTTGTGGCGGATGGTGTGGGGGATGCGGTTAGAAGGGCGGAAAACAGAGATTCACAATCTGAAGGAAATGTAGAGCAGAATTTATCTGGAAAATCTGATTCAGATGCGTCAGAGCCGATATGGCAGCCAGATTTCGCAGTCTTAAAATGCCAGAATGCCGACGTCATCGCCTGGATTCGCATTCCCGGTACTCACATCGACGAACCGATTGTCCAGACAACCGACAATGAATCGTACCGCAGCATCGGGCTGGATGGAAAACCGAATCCAGCCGGGACTGTCTTTCTGGACTGCGAGAGTGCACCGGATGCATCGGATTTTCATTCGATTTTTTACGGGCATCATATGAAGGACGGAAGCCGGTTTTCCGAGCTGATCCGCCTGAAAGACGAAGATTTCTTCCAGAAGCATCGGACGGCTTATCTCTATTTCCCAGATGGGAAAAGGCGGACACTCCGTCTGATTGCAGCGCTCACTGCGGGCAGTCAGGGGGAACGGCGTAGGACGGAATTTGCGGATCAGTCGGAGATGCATCCTTATATAGAAGAAATGACGGAGGGATGCTGGTTTCGCGAACTTCCAGACGGGGAGGTTTCCCACTTGTATTCCTTTGTGACGTGCAGTTATGAATTTGCGGATGCGCGGACGATTGTGTATGCAGTGGATGAATGATGCTTATGGATTGTACGTTACTGTACACGCATACGTGTCCAGTAACGGAATTTGCCGTGGCTTCACATTTAAATACGGCAAATTCCTGCTGCCACCACGTTTTCTTACGGCACTTTCGGTTCCAAAAGTGCCTACCCGTGAACAGTTACGATTGTACAATGCAAGAAAGAAGTGTAAAGCAAATAAATTTGCAAGCAGCAGGCAAATGTGGTATATTACTTATAGTGATGAGATCTGCCTTTTTTTAGAAAAGAGGCGTGAAAATAAAACATATGAGGAGAACAAGATATGAAGGGTATCGTTTTAGCAGGCGGTTCAGGCACACGCCTTTACCCGCTGACACGCGTAACTTCCAAACAGCTGCTTCCGATTTATGACAAACCGATGATTTACTATCCGATCTCCGTTCTGATGAACGCGGGAATCCGGGATATTCTGATTATTTCGACACCGGATGACACACCGCGTTTTAAGGAATTGTTGGGCGATGGACATCAGTTTGGTTTACATTTAAGCTATGCCGTGCAGCCAAGTCCGGATGGACTGGCACAGGCATTTATCATCGGCGAGGAGTTCATCGGGGATGATTCCGTAGCGATGATTCTGGGGGACAATATTTTCCAGGGTCAGGGACTTGTGAAACGCCTGCGTGCTGCTTCTGCCAAGAAAGAGGGCGCGACTGTATTCGGCTACTATGTCGATGATCCGGAGCGCTTCGGTATCGTAGAATTTGACGACCAGGGCAAGGCGATCTCCATCGAGGAGAAGCCGGAGAAACCGAAGTCCAATTACTGTGTAACGGGTCTGTATTTCTATGACAACCGGGTAGTAGAGTATGCGAAACAGTTAAAACCGTCTGCCAGAGGCGAGCTTGAGATTACCGATTTGAACCGCATCTATCTGGAAAATGGCGATTTGGATGTCATTCTTCTGGGACAGGGCTTTACCTGGCTCGATACCGGTACACATGAGTCCTTAGTTGAGGCAACCAATTTCGTTAAGACAGTAGAGACCCACCAGCACCGCAAGATCGCGTGCCTGGAGGAGATTGCGTACTTAAACGGCTGGATCAGCAAGGAAGAAGTGCTGGAGGCATACGAGGTATACAAGAAAAACCAGTATGGCAAATATCTGAAAGACGTACTGGATGGGAAATATGTTGATAAAATACATCAGAATTAAAAGGAGTTAAAACAATGAAGATTATCGTGACAGGCGGAGCCGGATTCATCGGCGGAAACTTCGTACACCATATGGTAAATAAATACCCGGAGTATCAGATCATCAATCTGGATCTTCTGACCTATGCGGGCAACTTAGAGACACTGAAACCGGTAGAGGATAAGCCGAATTACAAGTTTGTACACGGCGATATCGCAGACCGCGACTTTGTATTCAAGCTGTTTGAAGAGGAAAAACCAGATGTCGTTGTAAACTTTGCAGCGGAGAGCCACGTAGACCGTTCCATCACGGACCCGGAGGCGTTTGTCCGTACCAATGTCATGGGAACGACCACCCTGCTGGATGCGTGCCGCACCTATGGAATCAAACGTTATCATCAGGTATCGACCGATGAGGTATATGGCGATCTGCCGTTAGACCGCCCGGATCTCTTCTTCACGGAGACGACCCCGCTTCATACCTCCAGCCCGTACTCTTCTTCCAAGGCGAGTGCGGATCTGTTTGTACTGGCATATCACAGAACCTATGGACTTCCGGTGACGGTGTCCCGCTGTTCCAACAACTACGGTCCGTATCATTTCCCAGAGAAGCTGATTCCACTGATGATCAGCCGTGCGCTGGCAGATGAGGAACTTCCGGTATACGGTGACGGCGCGAACGTCCGCGACTGGCTGCACGTATCCGATCATTGTGAGGCGATCGATCTGATTCTCCACAAGGGACGCGTCGGTGAGATTTACAACATCGGCGGACATAATGAGAGGACCAACCTGGAGGTTGTTAAAACCATCCTGAAAGCGCTGGACAAGCCGGAAAGCCTGATCCGTTACGTCAAGGATCGTCCGGGTCATGACCGCCGTTATGCGATCGATCCGACCAAGATCGAGACGGAGCTTGGTTGGAAGCCGAAATACAATTTTGACACCGGCATTCGTCAGACGATCGACTGGTATCTGAACAATCAGGACTGGTGGAAACACATTTTAAGCGGTGAGTACAGCCAGTACTTCGAAAAAATGTATGGAGATAGATTATAATGAAAGTATTAGTGACAGGCGTTAAAGGCCAGCTTGGCTATGACGTGATGAATGAGCTGAAAAAACAGGGTCTTACTGGCATCGGTGTGGATGTCGATGAGATGGATATTACCGATGCAGAGGCATGCCGCCGCGTGATCACCGAGGCAAAGCCGGATGCAGTGATCCACTGCGCTGCATATACTGCAGTAGACGCAGCGGAACAGAACATGGAACTCTGCCGTAAAGTCAATGCAGATGGAACGAGAAATATCGCTGAGGTCTGCAAAAGTCTGGACATCAAAATGATGTACATCAGCACCGATTATGTATTTAACGGTCAGGGCACCCGCCCGTGGGAGCCGGATGACCACCGGGAACCGCTCAACGCCTACGGTCAGTCGAAGTATGAGGGCGAGCTGGCAGTTGAGGAGCTGGTAAAGAAGTTTTTCATCGTCCGTATCGCGTGGGTATTTGGCGTGAACGGCAAGAACTTCATCAAGACGATGCTGCGCGTTGGCAAAGAGCGCGGGGCAGTCAGTGTTGTGGATGATCAGATCGGTTCCCCGACTTACACATACGATCTGGCGCGTCTGCTGGTTGATATGATTCAGAGTGACAAATATGGTCGTTACCATGCGACGAATGAGGGACTTTGCAGCTGGTATGAATTTGCAGTTGAGATCTTTAAGCAGGCGGGCATGGACGTCAAGGTGACGCCGGTCAGCACTGCTGAGTATACAGCTGCTTATCCGGGTCAGGCAAAACGCCCGATGAACAGCCGGATCAGCAAAGAAAAACTTTCGGACAACGGATTTGAGCGCCTTCCGTCCTGGCAGGATGCGGTAGGTCGCTATCTGAAAGAAATTCAGTAAAAAATGTGCAATCAGACATAGAAAGCAGCAGCGGCAGAAAGTGTGAAGCGCCGTTGGCTGCAGGATTTTCTTCAGGTTGGAATTAAAATTGTAGAAGGTCATGTATGTTAGTGGGGGATTTCCATAAATGTACATGACCTTTGGACTCTGTATTTGATGATGTAGGAGGAGCTCTCAAAATGGGTAAATATTTTGGAACAGACGGATTCCGCGGCGAGGCAAATGTGACGCTGACCGTGGAGGACGCCTATAAAGTAGGTCGTTTCCTGGGCTGGTACTATGGACAGAAGACGAAAGCAGATCGCTGCCGGGTCGTGATCGGCAAGGATACGAGACGCAGCAGCTATATGTTTGAGTATTCGCTGGTATCGGGACTGACCGCTTCCGGCGCAGATGTCTATCTGCTTCACGTGACAACCACTCCGAGTGTATCGTATGTTGTACGCACAGAGGAGTTTGACTGCGGTATCATGATCTCCGCAAGCCACAATCCATACTATGACAACGGAATCAAGGTCATCAACGGACGCGGCGAGAAACTGGAGGAGGAGACGATCGAGAAGATTGAGTCGTATCTGGATGGCGAGATGGGCGAGATTCCATTTGCCAAGCGCGATGCGATCGGACGCACCGTTGACTATGCGGCGGGACGCAACCGCTATATCGGTTATCTGATTTCCCTGGCAACACGGTCTTTCAAAAATATGCGGGTAGGTCTGGACTGTGCAAACGGAAGCGCTTCCGCGATTGCGAAAAACGTATTCGATGCACTGGGCGCGGAGACGCACGTCATCAACAACACGCCGGACGGTCTGAATATCAATACAAATTGCGGTTCCACCCACATCGAGGGACTGCAGAAATACGTGGTTGAAAATCATCTGGACGTTGGATTCGCTTATGATGGAGATGCGGACCGCTGCCTGGCAGTGGACAGTGAAGGCAAGCTGGTGGATGGCGACAAGATCCTCTATGTATGCGGAAAATACATGAAAGAACAGGGCACGCTGGTCAACAATACAGTTGTCACCACGGTTATGTCAAACTTCGGTCTTTACAAGGCATTTGAGCGCGAGGGCATTTCCTATGAGAAGACGGCAGTTGGCGATAAGTATGTCTATGAAAATATGTCCCAGAACGGCCACTGCCTGGGAGGCGAGCAGTCGGGTCATATCATTTTCAGCAAGCATGCGACGACCGGAGACGGCATTTTAACATCATTAAAGCTGATGGAAGTGATTCTGGAGAAGAAAGAGACACTTGCAAAGCTGGCTGACGAGGTGCAGATTTATCCTCAGGTTCTGAAAAATGTCAGAGTCAAGGATAAAGAGGCGGCGCAGGCAGACCGCGACGTGCAGTCGGAGGTTCAGAAGGTATCGGATGCGTTGGGCGATACCGGTCGAATCTTAGTTCGTCCGAGTGGTACGGAGCCGCTGATCCGCGTGATGGTCGAGGCACCGACGGATGAAATCTGCGGAAAATATGTAGCACAGGTTGTAGAAATGATAGAAAAAAAGGGACTGGCAGAGTAAGACATGAGAGAGCAGCTGACAGAAAGTGATGTAAAGAAGATTCAGGAAGAGATCGACCATCGGAAGCTGGTGGTCCGCAAAGAGGCGATCGAGGCGGTCAAGGAGGCGCGCGCACAGGGTGACTTGAGCGAAAACTTCGAATATTATGCTGCTAAGAAGGATAAGAACCGGAATGAAAGCCGTATTCGCTATCTGGAAAATATGCTGAAGCACGCTAAGATCGTATCGGAAGAATCCCGCCCGGATGAGGTCGGAATGAATGATACGGTTACCCTGTATTTTGAGGATGACGACGAGGAAGAAGTATACCGTCTGGTAACGAGCATCCGGGGCAATTCCCTGGAAAACCGGATCAGCATCGAGTCGCCGCTCGGAAAAGCGATCGAAGGACACCATGTGGGTGACCAGGTGGAAGTGAAGGTCAACGATAAGAGCAGCTATGTGGTGGAGATCCGGAAGATCGAGAAGACGGGAGAGGAGGATTCGGATCGGATTCGTAGTTATTAGTTGCAATACAAAGGAGAGTTTTGATTACTATGAAATTTGAAGAATTATGTGATGCACGTTATTCACTTCGTAAATTTGACAGCCGGCCGGTTGAGGCGGAAAAATTACAGAAAGTGCTGGAGGCAGGACGCAAAGCCCCGACGGCACATAACTTACAGCCACAGCGCTTTTTCGTGATGCAGAGTGAGGAGGCTCTGGCGAAAGCGGATGCATGTACGGCGTGTCATTTTCATTCGCCGGTTGTGATTGTAGCAGCCTATGATCCAGAGATTTCCTGGAAAAGGGAAGAGGACGGGAAAAACCATGGAGAGATCGATGTGACATTGGCGGTTTCCCAGATGATGCTGCAGGCAGCAGAACTGGGACTGGGAACAACGTATGTTGGTATGTTTAATCCAGAAAAATTGCTGGAGCAGTTCCCAGAGATGAAGGGCTTACAGCCGACGGCCTATCTGCCGCTTGGATATCCGGCAGAGACAGCTCATCCGTCCAGGCTGCATGCAGATCGCAAGCCGCTAGAAGAGCTGGCAGTATTTCTGTAAAATATAGACAATCCGTAACTGTTCAGTACCTTCACAGTCACGCGCAAAAATCCATTAAAAATTGCCTGCGGCAATGGGATTTTTGCCTGCTGGCCCATGTTTTCGTACGGTCAGCGCAGTAAATGCGCAGACCTACTGAACAGTTACGACAATCCTTTATTTACCATAATCCTTAATCGATACAGTCTGTTTCCTGAAAAGCTGGGAGGCAGAAACGCCGCAAGCGACCGCGCTCGGCGCGAGAATGTGCCAGGGCACATTCTTTTTTATGGACTCTATGTCAATAATTGGTGTGGGACTCGTTAGAATCCCGTCCTATTACTGACTTTAGAGTCTTTTTTTATTTCATAGGAAATTGCGTCCTATGAAACAAAAAACGCTCCGCGAGGATGCGCACTCGCGCGAAGCAGAAACATGTCGCAAGCGACCGCGCTCGGCGCGAGAATGTGCCAAGGCACATTCTTTTTCATGCTGATTCCAACATATGGGGAAGTATCATTACTGTTCACGCATACGTGCCCAGTAACGAAGCATCCACAGAATATGTAACGATATATCTTGCAATCCATGTGCATTTAAAAGTATAATAAAAAAATATGAAGAGAAGCATGAAACGATGTAAGATGAGAAAAGGAAATGGTATGTTATTAAGAGAATATTTAAAAGAATGGACCAAAGAAGACTTATTAAACGAAGCAAGAAGCTACGAGTTAAAGAACTGTTCCCGGCTTAAAAAGGATGACCTGATTGACCGGATTGTAGAATATTTAACGACGGAAGAGGCACTCCGGGGCAGACTTTCATGCCTGACGAAAGAGCAGATGGTGCTTTTTTGCAAAGCCTGTACCGAGCCACAGAAAATTTCTGCAGAAGAGATTATGGATGGAATGCAGTTATATAAATACGTACTTGGAAGTTTTGAGGAAGTGAGTGACTGCTTTACTGTCTTTGAAGAGATTGCGCAGGGTTTTAGCGGGATTGACGATGAGGCATTCCGGGCGGTTCAGAGCAAAAAAGGCTGGCTGATGAAGTGTATCAGCTTCTTTATCGATTATTATGAGATTGCGCCGCTGGAAATTTTGTATGAACTGTACAAATTGAAGGTGAAAGGCACGATCGAAGAAATGATCGGGATGCTGGAGGAAATGCCGGAGGACATCACAGAATCCTGCATTTTCCCGATGGAGAAACTGGGAATGCAGGACCTGCCGAAAGAGAATCCGCTTTATTCCGAGAGGGGCTTGTATGTACATCTTCCAGTTTTTGAGGGTGATGGACTCACTGCTTTGTTGAAACAGCAGCAGAATAAAAAATTCTATATTCCGTCTGCACAGCAGTTGGATGAAATCTGTCAGAAAGGGTATGAGGCAGGGGTACTGGCTTATAAGGAGCTGGAGTCCTATTTCATAAAAAAATTGGATGTGCCGTATGAGAAAGCGGCTAGATGGTGCTTTGAGACGTGGACCAGCAGCTATGAAGGAAAATCACCGGCAGAACTGATGAATAAGATGCATGAAGAAGGGATTGTCTTCCAGAGCGAGCAGCAGATGGGCGAATTTTTAAGACTTCTCATGGATGCGTTCAACAATACGAGAACAAAAGAAAACCGCGGAAATAAACCGTGGGAATTAAGTGAGAGAGGTATGATCGGCGGCATGCCGGCGATGGTGCCGGAAATGTCCCAGCCAGCACCGGTAACCGCGAAAAAGGTGGAGAAGATTTATCCGAATGATCCGTGTCCTTGCGGATCTGGGAAGAAATATAAGAAGTGTTGTGGAAGAAATTAATACTCAGAGGTGAAATGAAAAATGCAGCAAGAGAGGAAAGAAATATCTGGCAAAGCTAATACGATCGCTGGTTTTTCCATCCCTCTGTATCTAGGCATCTTGGCGCTGGTGGTGGTCTGTATGTATATGGACTGTCTTCCGGCAGGCTTGGTCGGCGGCATGATTGCGCTGATGGTGCTGGGCGAGGGACTCAATTTTTTGGGAAATCATACACCGGTTGTGAAAACGTACCTGGGCGGCTCGGTCATCTGTATTCTGGGGGCGGCAGTCATCCAGGCGCTGGGGCTGATTCCAGAGCAGACGCATGAGATTCTGGACAATTTTGTCAACAAAGAAGGATTTCTGGTCTTCTATATCTCAGCGCTGATCACAGGAAGTCTTTTCAATATCGACCGCGGGCTTCTGATCCGCGCAACGGTGAAACTGCTTCCGACAGCTGTCATATCGCTGGCAGTCGGCGTGATACTTTCAGGTCTGCTCGGTATGGTGATGGGGGATAGTTTTCTGGAAGGCATCCTGTATATCGGTATTCCGATGACGAGCGGCGGCATGACGGCGGGAGCAGTGCCTCTGTCGGCAATGTATTCGTCGGTTCTGGGGACGGACGCCGGACAGATCCTGACGCGGATCGCACCGGCGACGGTGCTGGGAAATTGTGTGGCGATCATTTTTGGCGGTTTAGCCAATAATATCGGCGAGCGAAAGCCATCCCTGACCGGAAATGGCTGCCTTGTCAATGACGGTCACGAAGTGAAGAAACAGCCTCCGATGAAACCGACCTTCGCACTCTTATGTACGGGGCTTATCATTTCAATGGCATTTTATGAACTGGGGGCGATCTGCCATCATTTTATTTCGATTGTACCGACGTATGCGTGGATGATTGTAGCAGTTGTGATTGTGAAGGGAACGGGAATCCTTTCAGAGCGCCTGGAGGACGCGGCGAGAGAGTGGGGACAGTTCGCGATCCACAGCTGGACAGCGGCGGCGCTGACCGGAATCGGGGCGACGCTGATTGATTTAAAGACGATTTTACACACGATCACTCCATTTTATCTGCTCAGTGTCGTGCTGATTGTCGGGGCGATCACACTGACCGCCGGATTGATCGGCATCAAGATGGGATTTTATCCGCTGGAATCATCGATCGCAGCGGGGATGTGTACAACGAACATGGGCGGCTCCGGAAATGTAGCGGTGCTCAGCAGTTCGAAACGGATGGAACTGCTTCCGTTTGCACAGATTGTGACGCGTTCCTGCGGGGCACTGATGCTGACCATTGGGGGCGTGCTGATACAGCTGCTGGCGAGGTAAAAAAAGAATGGTGCTTGACAGAGAAATGTACCTGATAGAGGGAAAATAAGTGGAAACAGAGGAATAGAGAAATAGAGAAATAGAGAAATAGGAAAAAGCTGGGAGGTACGGCTTATGAACATATTCATTGCGATCATGCTGGTGTTTGCGGCAGCCGGTCTTGTGGATGAGATGCTGGGAGGAAAGCTGGGGCTGATGCCGAACTTTGAAAAGGGGCTTGCCACCATGGGCGGTCTGGCGATGTCCACGGTCGGATTTTTTGCGATCGGAGTTACATATGTGCAGACCCACGCGGAAGCGATTGCAGAGGCGGCAAAGCATATGCCGTTTGATCCGGCGCTCATTCCAAGCTGCCTTCTGGCGCCGGATATGGGGGCGCTTGGCATGGCACAGAAGCTGGCGGCGACACCGGCTCTGGCGGCATTTACCGGTGCGATGGTAGCAGGCAGTCTGGGAATGACGGTCGGATACCAGCTGCCGGTCTTTCTGGCAGCTGTTCGAAAAGATGAAATAGGAGAGCTGATGCGGGGGTTCATCTTCGGTCTGATTGCCATACCGTCTGGTCTGGCGGTCGGAGGTCTGATGCTGGGTCTGCCTGTCCGTCAGCTCTTTTTTAATATGATCCCGGTGCTGGTGCTGTGCATGGTGCTGATTGCGGCATTTGTGCTGGTTCCGGCGCTGACGATGAAGATCATGATTTTCCTCGGAAATGCGATCCGTATTTTTAGTTTTCTCCTGTTTGGTGTGGCAGTCTTCGGAATTTTCATGCCGAAGTATGCGGTTGTCGAGGATGCCTTGATTGAGGAAATGCTTTTTATGGTACTCCGTATGGTCATCGCAGCGTGCGGCGGTCTGGTGCTGTCGCAGGTGGCGTTAAAACGTCTCCAAAAGCCGATCCAGCGTATTGGGGCGGTCCTGGGTATCAATGAGGAGGCAGTTGTCGGACTGTTCCTTTCCTTTATACAGAGCCTTGCGATGCTGCCATTGTTTTCCAAGATGGATAAGCGCGGAAAAGTATTAAATGCCGCTTTCTCTGTGGCTGGTGCCTATGTGGTAGGCGGTCAGATGACCTTCGTAGCCTCCCTGATACCGGGAAACTGGGTAACAGCCTATATGATCAGCAAGGTGCTGTCAGGCGGTCTGGCAGTTGCCCTGGCGTTTATCTCAGTCGAGAAGATTCCTGCATTAGGTGGCGAGTAACAGCAAATTTGACTAAAATTATCTAAGAAGGACAAAAATGATAACAGAGTAGAGCGGAATATCTGATATTGAGATAAAGATAAAGAAATAAGAAAGCCCCGGCAGTTTCGCTGCCGGGGCTTTCCGCCCTTTTGGGGCTATATCATTTTCATAGAAGGCATTAATAGGTTACAATGAAGACTTTTAGAGTTGTCAAACGGTTGCGAGCAATTAACAGCAGCCACAGCCTCCAAAGCTCTGCTCGGTTCTCTCAATGATCTCGTTCTGAAGCGGTTTATCCAGGTTACGGAAGTAGTCACTGTATCCGGCTACACGGACGATCAGTTCTTTGTATTCCTCCGGGTTCTTCTGAGCTTCAATCAGAGTCTGGCGGTCGATAACGTTGAACTGCATATGATGTCCGTTCATAGCGAAGTAGGAACGAATCAGAGCAGCCAGGTTGTCAATACCCTTCTCGCCTGCGATAGCAGCCGGAGTAAATTTCTGGTTCAGCAGAGTACCGCCGGTTTCACAGTGGTTCATCTTGGAGCAGGATTTAACAACTGCGGTCGGTCCGTTGATATCAGCACCCTTCTCAGGAGAGATACCCTCAGACAGAGGATTATGAGCCAGACGGCCGTTCGGAGTAGCGATCATAACATCACCGAAGTATACGTGGCAGGTGGTCGGAAGCATATCTACATGATATACACCGCCTCTGGTGGTCGGTCTGCCGGTAATATAATCTTTGTATTCATTGAATACACTTACCATGATGTCATCTGCATAATCATCATCGTTGCCGTATTTCGGAGTTTTATTCTTAACCAGGTTCAGAATGTCCTCATGGCCCTTGAAATCGTCGTTCATAGCGTCGATGAGTTCTTTCATGGTAAACTTCTGATTGTCAAATACGTTGAACTTGATAGCGGAGAGTGCATCGGAAATAGTGCCGATACCAACACCCTGGATGTAGCTTGTGTTGTATCTCGGGCCGCCTGCGTTGTAGTCTTTACCTTTCTTGATACAGTCATCGGTACAGATGGAAAGGAACGGAGCCGGCATCATCTGAGAGTAGATTCTCTCGATAACCAGGTTGCCGCGCATCTTAACATCGATGATGTACTCAAGCTGTGTCTTGAATGCGTTCCACAGTTCGTCATAGGATTTGAAGTCTTCTGCTTTGCCGGTGTGCGGTCCGATCTGTTTTTTGAACATTACATCGTAGCCATCATACAGAGCGAGCTGTAAGCACTTAGGGATGTTTAAGTAACCGGTCAGCCAATAAGCCTCGGTTCCCCATGCACCTGTCTCAACACATCCGGAGCATCCAGCGTTTCTTGCATCTACCAGAGATTTGCCCTGATTTACCAGCTCCTGAATCAGCTCATCGGTATTGTAGAATGCCGGCTGGCCCCAGCCCTGACGAGCGATCTCGCAAGCTCTCTTTAAGAACTTATCCGGAGTAACTTTGGAAATCTGTACGTTGGAGTTCGGCTGGTTCTGTCTCATATCTTCCATACAGTCAAGGATTAAGTAAGAAACAGCGTTAACTGCATCAGTACCATCTTCCTTAACACCGCCGGAGTTGATGTTTGCGAAGTCTACGTATGTACCGGACTCTTTTAAGGTTACGCCAACTTTAACCGGAGCCGGAGAGTTGAACAGTTTAACCCAGAGGCACTCAAGAAGCTCAAGAGCTCTTGTATCATCCAGAGTACCTGCAGCGGTATCTTTCTCATAGAACGGAATCAGATGCTGATCCAGACGGCCCGGTGTAAAGGCATCCCACGGGTTTAACTCGGTTGTAACGCCAAGGTGTGTAAACCAGTACATCTGAAGTGCCTGCCAGTAGGTCTCCGGTTTGTGCTCCGGAACAACGGCACAGTTAGCTGCAATCTGCTCAAGCTCTGCTTTTCTGACCGGATCCTTCTCCTCAGCAGCCTTCTCAAGAGCCAGATCATGATATCTCTTACCTAAGATAATGATAGCATCGCAGCAGATATCCATAGCGCGAAGCTCCTGCTCTTTGTCATAAGCTTCCGGATCATTGAAGTAGTCAAGATCTTTGATAGCCTGCGCGATCTCTTTCTTGTAATCGCCGTAGCCCTTGATGTAGAAGTTCTTGCCGCCGGCTGTATGGCCCGGTCCACGCTGCTCCATGAACTCGGTAAACATACCAACCTCATAGCAGTCTCTCCATTCCTGGGTCATAGCTTTTAAGAGATGCTCTCTGACTGCACGGTTCTTCCAGTACGGAATGATCTCTTCTTCCTGAAGCTTTAGATCGTCTTCGGTAACAGTGAAGTTAACCAGTTTACGATCATTCATGATGTGCATATCTTCGATGGTGTGACAGCACAGCTCCGGGAAAGTCGGTGAACACTGCGGGTCCTTGCCCTTCTCACCAACTAACAGCTCATCATCGCCTAAGTAAAGAGTTTTTCTGGAGAAGTACTCTTTCAGAACGAGAGCTCTTAAAACCGGTACAGATACGGAACCTTCGTACTCTTTGTAAACATCGGTTTCAATTTTTGCTCTTTCCAGATCCAGATGCGGCTGGGTGGAATGGCTGATTCTTCTCAGTCTTTTAATTCTCTCGGTACATCCGCGGTCGTTGTCTTTTAACAGACCTTCTGGTGTGTTGATTACGAATGAAGTATCAATTTTCTCTGCCATTTAAATCATCCTCCTATATTGACTTTGTTGAATCCCTGTTCTTCGAACATGGACTTAAAGTGTTCCATAAGCTCGGACACCGGTACGCTCATCTCGTCATCATGGTACTCCATGTCGAGGCTGGCGTATTTACCCTTTCCGATGTCATGATAAGGTAAAAGGTTTACCTGACGCGCGTGAATATTGTTTTCTTTCAGGAAATGGATGACACTTTCAATGTGTTCATCGGTTGCGTTGACCTGCTGGATAATCGGAAGCCGGATGTAAAGACCAGCGCCCTCATCACTTAATTTCTTTAAGTTCTCAAGAATCAGTGAATTGTCAACGCCGATATATTTCTTGTGGTCTTCCGGATCCATCACCTTGATGTCGTAGAGAAAAACATCTACGTAAGGAAGAATCCGCTTCAGATTCTCATAGTCTGTGTAGCCGCTGGTGTCGATGAAAACGCTGACACCGTTCTCGTGGAGCTTGCGACAGACCTCTTCCACATAGTCCATATGCTGGGAAGCCATAACTTCACCGCCGGAGAGTGTTACACCGCCGCCGGATTGTTCATAGAAGATTTTGTCCTTCATCGCTTCTTTGACAAGTGCATCTACCGTGTATTCCTTACCGGCTAACTCCCGGGCCTCTGTGATGCACCAGTCGGTACAGACGCCGCAGGCGGTACACTTGGAACGGTCAAATACAATCTTGCCGTCTACGATGGAATTGGCTCCCTGTTTACATTTTGCAACACATCGACCACAGGCGGTACATTTGTGATGATGAAAAATCAGTTCCTTATAATAATGCTGACTCTCCGGGTTGTGGCACCACATGCAGCGTAAGGGACATCCCTTGAAGAAAATCGTGGTGCGGACACCATCGCCGTCGTGCGTTGAAAATTTCTGGATGTTAAATATGTAAGGAGTTTCTGCCATCCTTTCCCCCTCCTTTGCAAAACTAGACTGTGTTCTAGTTCTGAGTCTATAATACTACAACCAACTCAAGAATACAAGAGTAAATTGAAAAAAATGTATTAATTTAATTTTTAACAGACGAATCTGAAAAATAATCATCCGATCACGCTGAAACAAGCGGAATGCGGAATGACTATAAAAGAAAATTAATATAACATATAAGATATCATAGAAAATGGGGGCTTACAATCGGCAAAAGTGAGGATATTATGCATGAAAAGAAAGTGAAAATTGTAGAAAAGATAAAATGGTGTGAATATTCATAAAATACAAAACAAAAACAAAAAATTAAGCACAGTTAAAAGAGCATCGCACAAATATGAAAAGGGAAAATCAAGATAGAAGTGAAAAAAGACTAAAAATCTAGAATAACTGTAGGAAAGAGCAGCAGAAAACAAAAAACAAAATAAATAAGAAACTTGAAAAAATGAAAAAATTTCGCTCATGTGAAAGCTGCCCGGTTGACAAGAGGAATTTTGACATGGTATAGTAAAAATGTATAAGGATGTTTCGGGAAGTATTAGAAGAACCCGGACAGCAGAAGCCAGGAAAACTATATTTCGAGCTGAAAAACCTAACACAGTATATTGTCAGGGTTTACAGCCAATGGGTATCAGGGGAAACTCGGATGCCTCCCGCATTTGGAAAGAAATGCATTGGAAAGAGAAGTAGGACTTGCTGCTTATTAGGAAGAAAGGCAGCTGGTAAAAGGCGGCGCATCCTCTGCCAGAGTCTCGTTCCGATGAAATGTTTTTCAGCGTATTCTTAAACAAAAGAAGGGAGAAGAACAATTTCATGAAGAAGACAAACAGAATCATTGCATTGGCAATGGCGGCCATGACAGCATTGTCTATGACAGCCTGCTCCGGAAGCGCAAAAGAGACAACGGAGGCGGAAAGCGCCGCAGAGACAACCGCAGAGGCTGCTGAGGAAAGCAGTGCAGAGGAGACCAAGGAAGCATCCGGAGAGACGCTTCTGATGGCAACGACGACCAGTACCGATAATACAGGTCTTCTGGATTACTTAAAGCCAATCTTTTTAGAGGATACAGGTATTGACTTACAGTGGACGGCAGTAGGAACCGGTGATGCGATTCAGAAAGCAAAAGATGGTGAAGTCGATGTGATACTGGTTCATTCTAAAGCAAAAGAAGAAGAATTTGTGGAGAGCGGCTACGGTGTAGAGCGCTTTCAGGTTATGTATAATGATTTCGTGATCGTAGGACCGAAGGATGGTCCGATTGCAAAGACGGATGATATCAACGCTGCATTTAAGCAGATCATGGACGAGCAGCTGACATTTGTGTCCCGTGGAGACAACTCTGGTACCCATAACAAGGAGACCGGAATCTGGGAGAAGCTGGGAATTACAGATTATGAGAGCAATCCAAACTATGTATCGGCAGGCGCTGGAATGGCTGATACACTGGCGATGGCAGATGAAAAAGGTGGCTACTGCCTGTCTGACCGCGGTACCTGGCTTGCCAAGAAGGCAGATTTCCCGGATATGGATATTGTATGTGAAGGCAGCAAGGAACTTTTAAACCAGTACGGCGTTATCGCAGTAAATCCGGAGAAATATCCGGATGTCAACAACGAGGCGGCGAATACGTTTATCAAGTGGATCTGTTCTCCGGAAATCCAGACGCTGATCGGTGAATACGGCGTAAAGGAGTACGGCGAGCCGTTATTCTTCCCGAATGCAGAGCAGAAGTAAAATACTGCCGGATGATATGTGGTAGTGCTGGAATTAGCGTATTTAAACGAATAAAGCAGGCAGTTGAACCTTGCAGAATTTATAATGTATAAACAGGAAACCGGAGAAGGGAGGATGCACTTTTTCCGGTTTTTCTGTCATTAAGAATTGAGAAAATGAGAACGCCTGCAGAACATAAGGTGTTTCAGTGGATATGCTGGGAGAAAAAATATGGGAAACCTGTTTTCAAAATTTTTTGGTACGGTCGGAGTGATAGATTCTATCCGGGTAACGCTGGTGATGTCTTTCTGGTCAACCTTGATTGCGTCCATGCTTGGAATTTTTCTGGGACTTGTGCTGGAGCAGACGAAATTTCCAGGGAAAAAGCTGGTAGTCCGCGTGAACCGGACCTTGATGGGAGCACCTCCGGTTGTCATCGGACTGCTCACATATATGCTTTTGAGAAAAAAAGGTCCGTTTGGGGCGCTTCGATGGGTATTTACGATCAAAGGAATGGTGGCAGCCCAGGTTCTGATCATCACTCCGATCGTCTGTGGAATGGTATATTCATATGCGGTCCGCACGGCGCCTTCGATCCGGGCGTTTGCCAGGACGATGGGAGCTGACCGGCATCAGACCGCGCGGCTTCTGCTGCGTGAAATGAAAAATGAAATTTATTTTGCGGTTGTGTCTGGATATGGGCGTTCCATCAGTGAGGTCGGGGCGGTCTTTCTGGTAGGTGGAAATATAAAAAACAGCACCCGGACAATGACGACTGCGATTTCAACCCTGAAAGGTGCAGGCGATTATTATGAAGGGGTATTTTTGGGAGTGATCCTGATGCTTCTGGCATTTGCGGTACAGACATTGGCAGAACATTTCAGACAGGAGGAGACACCGGATGAAAATCTCTAAGCTGCAAAAGAAGATGGGTCAGTTTACGCTTCAAATCGAGGAACTGTATCTGGAGAGCGGGAAGGTTCATGGTCTGATAGGAACCAATGGCTGCGGAAAAACAACACTTTCCAAGCTGATACAGGGGATATTGGTTCCAGATGGCGGGAGGATTGATTACGAGGGACTGACACCCCGGGATATCACGATGACAACACAGAGACCGTATCTTTTGCATGATACGGTGTATCAGAACCTGATCTATCCGCTGAAAATACGGGGAATCCGCCCAGATGAGGCGAAGATGGATGCCTGGCTGGAACGATGTGGGCTTTTGCAGAAAAAAAATCAGTATGCCCGTTCCCTGAGCAGCGGGGAACAGCAGAAATTATCATTTATCAGGGCCCTGGTATTTGACCCTGCGTTTGTGATTGTTGATGAAACTCTTTCCAACCTGGATCCTGACAGTACAGAATTGTTTGAACAGCTGATGCGGGAGCAGCAGACGAAAAATAAGATGACATGGCTGCTAATCAGCCATCAGCTGGTGCATGTCCGCAAGATTTGTGACCAGGTACATTTTATGGAGCAGGGGAATGTTCTGGTGTCTGGAACACCGGAAGAAATCCTTCTTCACCCGTCGCATCCGTCCATACGCCGATATCTGGCAGATACAGAGGTTTCATATCGTGAAAATGAAAAAAATTCAGAAATATGAATAAAAATGTGAGGCGATTGCGCTGAATATGAAAAAAATGGAAAGAGTTTTGCTTGGGATGATTGACACAGTTTGTGAAAATGTGGTATAATTTCTGGTAGAAAATCATGAGAAAGAGAATTGTCGCACGAGAGCGGCAGTTATACAGAGTTGATTTCGAGCTTTTCTGCCTAAGCTGTGAACCGATTCACAGGATGGAAGAAAAGCCAATGGGTATCCGGGGAAACGCGGGTGCCTCCCCGCATCAGACGATGCATTGGAAAGGAATAGCTCTCGGATGACCGGGATGAAGACCCGGAAGTTCTGGAAAAGGGCAGTAAATTCCGCCAGCGCAAGCAAAGCCTGATGTAGATAAGTGCATATCAGCAGAAAGCCATAAGAGGCAGACTGCATCATCAGGAACGGATACAGAGAGCGGAATGTTTTCTGTATTCGTTTTTTTGTTTCATTCGGAAAGGGCGGTCTATGAATCAAAAGTACTTCGCGTGGATGCGTACCTTCGCAAAGAAGAATCATGCCGCAAGGGAGGAACTATGAAGTTATTGAAAGTTGATACGCTGGTGCAGGCGCGGGAACGTCTGCTTAAAGCGGCAAAAGAATGCCTGCCAGAAACGGAGCAGGTCGCGCTTGCAGATGCATCTGACCGTATTTTAGCAGAAGATATTGTCTCTGGGGAAATGATTCCTGCATTCCGCCGTTCCAGTGTAGATGGGTATGCAGTCTGTTCAAAGGACACGGCAGGCGCAACGGAAAGTATCCCGGTTTTTCTGAAGGTGCTGGAAGAAGTAGAGATAGGACATCCGGCGGTATCAAAGATTGAACCGGGTACCTGTGCCTATGTGCCGACCGGCGGCATGGTTCCGGAAGGGGCAGATGCCATGGTGATGGTAGAATACAGTGAACGGTTCGGAACAGATGAGGTTGCCCTGTATGAAAATGTTCCGTATGGGAAATGCATCGTGCTTCCGGGAGAAGATGTAAAAACCGGGGATATAGTCCTTAAAGCGGGAACCCGGATTGGTCCGGCGCAGGCGGGAACGTTGGCAGCGCTTGGCGTGGTGCAGGTGCCGGTTTTTAAACCGTGGAAGGTGGCAGTTCTATCGACGGGCGACGAACTGGTCAGGATCGATCAGGTTCCCGGACCGGGGCAGGTGCGGGATATTAATACATGGGCGCTGTCCTGTTATGTGAAGAAGACAGGTCTGGAGCTTGTTTCGGCAGAGGCAGTGAAGGATGAAGAAGTACTTTTAGAGGAGAAAATCAGGGAGGCGGTCAAAGCCTGTGATTTGATTCTGATCTCCGGAGGAAGTTCCCAGGGAAAGAAAGATATGACTATGGAGATATTAAACCGCATCTCCAAGGAGGGAGTATTTACCCATGGGCTGGCACTGAAACCCGGAAAACCGACGATTCTGGGATATGATAAAGAGAAACATACGCTGTTAGGAGGACTTCCTGGGCATCCGGCAGCAGCGCTTGCCGTTTTCCACTTATTATTTGTATGGCTCTGGAAGCAGGTAACCGGTCAGCCGGATCAACCTCCGTTAGAAGCCTTTATGACAACGAACCTGGCGGGTGCACCCGGAAAAACAACCTGCCTGCTGGTAAAGCTTCAGATGGCTCCCCAGGGGCTGGAGGCAGAACCGGTATTTGGAAAATCAGGCTTGATTTCGACGATGGCAGAGGCAGACGGCTACGTTCTGATTGATATGAATCAGGAGGGACTGAAGAAGGGTGAGCAGGTGAAGGTATACCGTTTTTAAAATAAATTGCTTCCAGAAGGGCGACGGAGGATAAAGGATCGGCAGAGCCTGGTGGAAACAGAATAGAGGCAGAGATGGGAAAGAGAAATTTATATCTGAATAATACACCGGTGGAGGAGGCAAAAGCCCTTTACCAGAAAGCACTGGGAGAATTATTAAGCCCCAAGGCAGAATGGATTCCCGTGACGGAAAGTCTGCACCGGATTACAAAAGAGGCAGTCTATGCGAAATATTGTTCCCCGCTTTACAATGCGGCGGCGATGGATGGAATCGCGGTTGAGGCAGAGAAAACAAAGGGAGCATCGGAGCGGAAACCACTTACCCTATATCCAGGTACAGATTTTACAGTGGTGGATACGGGCGATCCGATTCACGCACCATGCGATGCGGTTATCATGGCGGAGGATCTGCTGGAGCAGGAGGATGGATCGGTGCAGATTACGGATGCAGCTGCATCATGGCAGCATGTGCGCCCGATCGGAGAAGATATCGTAGCGGGTGAGATGCTGATGCCCGGTTACCATGAGATACGCCCGATTGACATAGGTGTTCTCCTGTCTGGCGGAATTACAGAGATTGAGGTGTTGAAAAAGCCGACGGTAGCGATTTTTCCAACGGGAACCGAAATCATAGAGCCGGGACAGGAACCCAGGGATGGGGACATCATCGAATCGAATTCGAGAGTGTTTGAGGCACTGGTAACGGAACATGGCGGTGCGCCCCATCGTTTTCCGCCGATTGCGGATGAGTATGAAACATTGAAAGCAAAGGTGGCAGAGGCAGTTGAAAACTATGACATGGTGATTGTCAATGCCGGATCCAGTGCAGGAACCGAAGATTTTACGGTTCATGTACTTCGGGAATTGGGGGAGGTTCTGGTACACGGGGTGGCAATCAAGCCGGGAAAACCGGTAATATTGGCGATTGTCAATGGAAAACCGGTGATCGGACTTCCGGGATATCCGGTATCCGCCTATATCAACTTTGAAAATTTTGTAATTCCTGTGCTGCAGAAACTGGCAGGACGTACAGAAACAGCCGGCACGACGGTGCGGGCTGTCATATCTAAACGCCTTGTATCATCCCTGAAACATAAAGAGTATGTGCGGGTGAAAGTAGGAGAAGTGGGCGACAAGCTCGTCGCTTCTCCACTGGCGCGCGGGGCGGGAGCAGCGATGAGCCTGGTGCGGGCAGACGGGTTCTGTGTGATTCCTCAGAACAGCGAGGGAGTCGAGGCGGGAGATACCGTTGACGTAGAGCTATACCGTTCCCTGGAGGAAATTGGAAGTACGGCAGTGGCAATCGGAAGCCATGATCTGATTCTGGATGTGATGGCAGATTTGCTGCCGTGTATGTACCCGGGTAATTATCTTTCCAGTACGCATGTAGGCAGTATGGGCGGTTTAATGGCATTAAAGCGGGGAGAGGCGCATCTGGCTCCGACCCACCTGCTGGATGAAGAGACAGGAGAATATAATATTGCGATCCTGAAAAAACTGTTTGCGGGTGAAAAAATGGCACTTGTCAAGGGCGTTGAGCGAATTCAGGGAATTATCGTAAAAAAAGGAAATCCGCTTGGAATCCATGAAATTGAAGATCTACGTGGCTTGAATTATGTCAACCGACAAAGAGGAGCGGGGACAAGAGTTCTTTTTGATTATAAGCTGAAGGAAGCCGGTATTTCACCGGAAGAAATTCACGGATATGACAGAGAGGCGGCAACGCATATGGCAGTGGCGGCTGCCGTGTCCGGCGGCGATGCAGATGCGGGCATGGGAATCCAGTCGGCGGCCAGGGCAATGGGACTTGATTTTATTGAGGTTGGACGGGAAGAGTATGACTTTGCGATTCCGGTCAGGTTTCTGGATTTTCCACCGGTACAGCATTTTCTGGCGGTTTTGAAAAGCCGGGAGTTTGCAGAGAGAGTGGAGAAGCTCGGTGGTTATGGGCTGGCAAGAACCGGAGAAATTTTATATTTATAAAAGAGGGGATTAGATGGGAGCAGTTGTGCGTGAATTATATGTGTTCCGGCAGAGGGGACAGCCGGGAGAAGCCGTGGAGAGCGCCTGGTTCCGAAGGGGGATCGGAATGGAGGGTGACCGGCATGCAGCGGGAGGTGAAAGGCAGACTTCGCTGTTGGCGGGAGAAACCCGGGACTGGATGGAGAAGCAGACAGAACCGGGACTCTGCTTCCGCCGCTACAAGGCAAACCTGATAACGGAGGGAATCGATACCACCCAGTTAAATACGGGGGATCTTCTGGCGGCGGGAGGGGCGGTGTTCCGCGTCTCCGGGTATGGAAAAAAGTGTTTTCCAGAGTGTATTTACCATGAAAAAGGAGTTTTCTGCCGCCTTTCGGCAGGAGCCATATTTTTGGAAGTGATTCGGGACGGGTATGTATCTGTTTCGGATGAAATAATGAAATTAGGCAAAAAGGAGGAACTGTGATGAGACGATTAGAGAAAGATGAATCACTCTGCATTGGCTGCCACCAGTGCGAAGAAGCCTGTTCGAAGGCATTTTACAAGGTTTCGGATCCAATGAAATCCTGCATCCGCATTACCGACAAGGAGGATGGAAGCCATCATATTGCTGTGTGCACACAGTGTGGAAAATGTTCGGAAGTATGCAATACGGGTGTGATTACGGAGGATGCGAGAGGCGTTTACCGGCTGAATAAGAAAGAATGTGCCGGCTGTCTGATGTGCGTTGGATTCTGTCCGGAGAATGTTATGGTACAGTGTGATGATTATCTGGAGCCGTCCAAATGTACGGCGTGCGGATTGTGCGTAAAAGCATGTCCGACCGGAGCGATCCGTCTGGTAGAAGAGTAAAAGGAGGAGAAAGGCATGATTAAAATGTGTGATCTTCCGCGTTATGCGGACGCAGATATGGAAGAAATCAAAAAAATGAAAGAGGCCCACACGGTTCTCAATCAGGTTACATACGAGCCAAAGCCGCTGTATCATGGATATACGGATAAGCGTCTTCGAATCAATGTGACAGATAACACCATCGATATGATCGACATTCCTCAGGAGGTCAAAGAAAAATTTACCGGCGGCAAAGGTTATTGCCTGCGTTATCTGTGGGATGCAACGAATCCGGATACAAAGTGGAACTCTCCGGAAAATGCTATTACCATGTCGGCAGGACCGATTGCCGGAATCACGCAGTACGGCGGTACCGGAAAATGCCTGGTATGCAGTATTTCACCGATGACAGATATCCCGATTGATTCAAACGTCGGCGGATATTTTGGCCCATTCTTAAAATTCTCCGGATTTGATGTGATCGAACTGACTGGAAAAGCGGAGGAAGACGTGATTATTGTCATCGATGGCAATAAGGGAACCGTTTCAATTGAAAAAGCACCGTTAGAGCATAAAGATGCACATGTACTGGGAGAAGAGCTGACAACCATGTATGCGGAGGATGACAATGATCGCAAAAACGTGGCGGTCGTATGTTCTGGTTCAGCGGCGGATCATTGTAACCTCTCTATGCTGAATTTTACATTCTATGATCCGAAGAGAAATGTAGTCCGCTTAAAACAGGCTGGACGTGGTGGTATCGGACGTGTCTTTGCGGACAAGCACATTAAAGCGCTGGTATGCCATTTTAAAGGCGTAAAAGCAAATCTGAACCATGTATATGATATCAGTATCCTGAACCGGGATGGTCTGAAATTCCATCGTGAAGTGGCGACACAGGATGACAAACAGAATTCAATGCGTAAATCCGGAACGGCATACTCCCTGCGTACCCTGAGCGATTATGATATTCTGCCGACCCACAATTATAAATATGGCGGAACGGATAAGATCGATGAGATGGCACCGGAGGTATGGAGAAATAAATGGCTGACCCAGGGCGGAGCGGACGGATGTTGGTATGGATGTTCGATGGCGTGTGCGAAAACAGCCGATCAGTTTGAATTAAAGACAGGTCCGTATAAGGGACATAAGGTATGTGTGGATGGTCCGGAGTACGAGACAGCGGCCGGTGTTGGTCCGAACTGCGGCGTAACCGATCCGCAGGTAATTCTGGAAGTAAATTTCTACTGTGATACATATGGCATTGATACGATTTCCTTTGGCACCATGACTGCCTTCCTGATGGAATGCTATGAAAATGGTATCCTGAATAAGGAGAGAACCGGCGGTCTGGAGCTTGTATGGGGCAATGCAGAGGCGGAGCTGGAGCTGCTGCACCAGATGGCGCGAAACGAAGGCTTTGGCAAGATTGCGGCACTGGGAAGCCACAAGCAGAAAGAGTATTTTGCAGCGCAGGGCTGGGGCGATATGGATTTCATGAATGATATCGCGATGGAACAGAAGGGACTTGAATATTCAGAGTATTCTTCCAAAGAATCCCTGGCGCAGCAGGGCGGCTATGGTCTGACCAATAAGGGACCGCAGCATGATGAGGCATGGCTGATTTTCATGGATCAGGTAAATAACCAGATCCCTACCTTTGAGGATAAGGCGGAAGCGCTGTATTACTATCCGATGTTTAGAACCTGGTTTGGTCTTCTGGGACTTTGTAAGCTGCCGTGGAATGATATTGTACCGGCTGACAACAGCATGACCGATGAACCGGCGAAGGTACCGGAGCACGTAGATAACTATCTGGATCTTTATTATGGTGTCACTGGAACCAAGATTGATAGGGATGATATGATTAAAATGTCTGAGCGTGTCTACAATTTCCAGCGTATTTTCAACATCCGTCTTGGCAAGGGCCTGCGTGTGAACGACGCGATTCCATACCGCTCCCAGGGACCGGTTACGGAAGAAGAATATCTGTCCCGTCAGGAGCGCTACGATGGTCAGCTGGTAGAGCTGGTTGGTTTTACAAAAGAAGAAGTCGAAAAAATGTCCTTAAAGGAAAAGATGGATGCGACCAGAAAGCACAGAGAAGGGGAATATGAGAAGCTGATTGATGCGGTATATCCGAAGCGCGGCTGGAATTTAAACGGCGTCCCGACGATTGCACACCTGAAAGAGCTTGGCATGGATCTTCCGGAGCTTTTGGAAGTAGTTGAGCCGCTTCAGTAAGACTATACATTAATACGTTGCAGAAAGGGAGTGGATATCATGGTACTGAATAACCGCCCATATCCGGACTGGCATGAAGGACTGACAATCAGGGGTGTGATGGAACACATGAAATTTACCTGGCCCAAGCTGGTTGTGAAGGTAAATGGGCAGCTGATCTGGCCAGAAGACTATGATAAAGTAACACTTGAGGAAGCGGATGATTTGAAGATTTATCATTTACTGGGAGGCGGCTGATTCAGAAAGGAGACGCTGGTTTGGAGATAGACAAAGAACGCTATAAAAGAAATATTCTCCTGCCGGAGGTAGGAGAAGAAGGACAGAAAAAGCTGGCGGAAAGCCGGGTGCTGGTAGTCGGGGCGGGGGGACTTGGATCTCCCGCCAGCCTCTATCTGGCAGCAGCAGGAGTCGGTACGATCGGGATTGCTGATTTTGACCGGGTGGATGTCAGCAATCTGCAGCGGCAAATCCTTTACCGGGAACAGGACATTGGAAAGGCAAAAGCAGAACTGGCGGCGGAGCAGCTTCAGAGCCGGAACCATTCGGTGCAGGTAGAATTATACCCAGAGGGGATTACAGCTGAAAATGCGGAAGAAATTCTTGCAAAGTTTGATGTGATTGTGGATGCTTCGGATAATTTTCCAACCCGTTATCTGCTGAGTGACACATGCATGAAGCTGGGAAAGCCGGATGTATATGGAGCTATCTGTGAATTTGCGGGACAGGTTACCGTGTTCGCATCGAATGGACCATGTCTGCGCTGTCTCTGTCCGGAGGCAGAGGACCCATCCGGAAACCCGAATTCGGCTGCTTATGGTGTGCTTGGCGTGATTCCCGGCATGATCGGGTGTATGCAGGCGGCAGAAGTATTGAAGCTTCTTTTGGGCAAGGGAGAGGCGCTGATTGGAAAAATGCTGTTCATTGATGCCAAAACGTGGTCCACGGATCTGATAGAAGTTCCGGTGCATCCCCAGTGTAGCTGTCATGCACATACCGAAGTTCACCGGACGTGAAAACGGGTTACTGTTTACGGATAGACACTATGAACAATCTCTTTACTTCACAGGAAAAGAATGATAAAATAAATTAAATTGCCGAAAGCAGATGAAGAAGATTATCCACCTTCCTTTCGGCTGGATTCAGGTAAACAAAAAGGTAAATTAGATGACCAGGAACGTTTCCCTGAAATTACGATTATTGAGAAGTTAAGAGGTAAAAGGCAAATGGCGAAGGGTAATAACACAAAAGCAAAAATTGCCCGTGTTGCATGGAAATTGTTTCATGAGAAGGGATATGAGGAGACGACGATCGATGAGATTATCCTGCAGTCTGGAACATCAAAGGGAAGCTTCTATCATTATTATAGTGGAAAGGATGAGCTTCTGGCATCTCTCCCGGAGATCTTTGATGCAAAGTATGAAGAGGTAATGCAGGCGCTGGATCCGGAGATGGACAGCTTTGACAAGCTTATGACGCTCTGCTTCAGTGTACATGATCTGATAGAGTCGGATATCCCGGTAGGGCTTCTGGCGTCACTCTATTCCTCACAGGTGGTGACAAAGGGGGATAAGCATCTTTTAAACCAGAACCGTTTTTACTATAAGATGGTAAATCAGCTGGTCGATGAGGGGCAGCGCCGGGGGCAGATTACCCGCAGTATGCCATATTACGAGATCGCACATATGTATGCACTCTGTGAGAGGGCAATCATCTATGATTACTGCATTTCAGACGGTGGCTATGCGCTTGGAGAGTATACAAGAAAGACAATGCCTCTGCTGTTCGGCGGAGTGCGTGTAAAGCAGGAAGCCAAATAAAAAAGCAGACGGAAAATGCTTCTTAGGGGGGATTTTCTGTCTGCTTTTGTGCGTGATAGCCGCGTGCAGATCAGGATAGCATTGAGTACTTTTAAAATAAAGGAACCTGGGAGGGGAAAAATGCAGCTTAAGAAAGGAAGAATGCCAGATGGAACGAGAAAATCAGGAGTACATAAGCATTGTGAATGCAACGGAAAATAACTTGAAACATGTGTCGTTGAAAATTCCGAAAAAGAAAATCACAGTTTTTACCGGTGTGTCCGGTTCGGGCAAATCATCGCTCTGCCTTGATACGATTGCGGCAGAGTCGCGGCGGGAGCTGAATGTGACATTTCCAAGTTTTGTCCAGCAGTTTCTGCCGAAATATGGTCGTCCGGAGGTCGAGCGCATGGAGAATCTTCCGGTCACGATCGTGATCGACCAGAAAAAGCCGGTGGCAAACTCCCGCTCGACGGTCGGCACATACACTGATATCTATGCGTTGCTGCGCCTGCTCTTCTCGCGTGTGGGCAAACCGTTTGTCGGCTATTCGGACAGCTTTTCCTTCAACCATCCGAGCGGCAAGTGTGAGCGCTGTGAGGGCTTGGGCGTTGTGACGGAGCTGGACATCCACAAGCTGGTGGATTTTGATAAATGCTTAAACGATGAGGGCGTTATCCAGTGGCCGGCGTTCACGACCGGCGCATGGCGGTGGAAGCGGTACGCGTACAGTGGTCTGTTTGATTTGGACAAGAAGATCAGGGATTATTCGAAGGAAGAGATGGATTTATTTCTCTATTCGCCGCAGATTCGCCTGAAAAACCCGCCGGCAAACTGGCCGAAATCCGCGAAGTATGAGGGCATTTATCCGCGTATGTACCGCAGTATCATTACATCTAAGGAAGGACAGCTTCACAAGAAAGAGCTGGATCGCATTGTCAGCACCTTTACGTGTCCGGAGTGTCACGGGGCGAGACTGAATGCGAAGATCCGGAGCTGCCTGATTAACGGAAAAAATATCTGCGAGGTTTCGGATATGCCGATCCCGGAGGCGGCAGAGTTTATCCGCCAGATCGATGATCCGCTGGCGCGCGATATCAAGACCGAGATCCTGAAGCGGATGAATGCGCTGATTGAGATTGGGCTCAGTTACCTTTCCTTAAGCCGTGGAACAGACACTCTCTCCGGCGGCGAGGCACAGCGTATCAAGATCGCGCGTTACATCAATTCGCCGCTTACCGATATGATGTATGTGCTTGATGAGCCAAGCGTCGGACTGCATTCGCGCGATATCCAGAATCTTAAAAATTCGCTGATCAAGCTGAAAGAGCACGGAAATACCGTGATGATTGTGGAACACCACCGGGAAGTCATCGCGCTGGCGGATCACATTGTGGATATGGGACCGGAAGCGGGCATAAACGGTGGACAGATCATGTATCAGGGAAGCTACGAGGGGCTTTTGAAAGCGGACACTGTGACCGGGCGGATGCTGCGGACGAAAACGCCGATGAAGATGGAGTACCGCAAGCCGACCGGATGGTATCAGGTCGAGCACGCGAAGCTTCATAACTTAAAAGATCTGAGTGTAAAACTGCCGCTTGGCGTGATGACGGTCATCGCCGGTGTGGCCGGTTCGGGAAAAAGTTCCCTGATGGAATATTTTACGAGCCAGTATCCAGGCGAGGTGATCTCGATCCGGCAGAAGGATATCGGCATCAATCTGCGTTCGACTCCGGCGACGTATCTGGATATCGCGGATGCGATCCGGGCGCTTTTTGCGAAAGCGAACCATGTCGCACAGGCATATTTCAGTTTCAATTCCAAGGGCGCCTGCCCGGCGTGCCAGGGTAAAGGCGTGATTATATCGGATATGGCATATATGGACTCGATTGAGACGGTCTGCGAGGTTTGTCACGGAACGCGGTATTCGGAGGAAGTGCTGAAATATCAGTACAAGGGAAAGAATATTGCGGAAGTCATGGATATGACCGTCCGTCAGGCGATTCAATTCTTTGAAGATGAGGATTTTGTGAAGAAACTCGATACGCTGGTACAGGTCGGACTCGGTTACCTGCACCTGAACCAGTCGATGACGACACTTTCCGGCGGCGAGCTGCAGCGCGTGAAGCTGGCGAGCAAGCTGGATGAGCGGGGACAGATATTTATTCTGGATGAGCCGACTGACGGGCTGCATCTCGACGATATCCGCCGTCTGATGAAGCTTTTCAACCGGATGACCGATCAGGGCAATACACTGTTTATCATCGAGCACAGCCTGGATGTGATGAAGGACGCCGACTATATCGTGGAGCTCGGACCGGGCGGCGGACTCGCAGGCGGCAGTCTGCTCTTTGCCGGGACACCGAAGGAGATGCTGGAAGCGGAGCGGAGTGTGACGCGGGAGTATCTGCGGGAGAGCTTATAGATAAAGAAAAATATCCCGAATGCATCGGAAAGTGCATTCGGGATATTTTTAACAACACTTAATCAATTCGTTCAAATACCATGGTAGCTTGAATTTTATCGCCGCCAAGAAAACCCTTAGAGCCAGAAGATGTTGTTGAGATCGTGTGAAGCCGGTATCCTTTGGCCGCTTGTTTATTAATTTCTGATTGCAGATTAGTAAGACTTGCTGTGCCTGAACCAGTGCCAAGTAGTTTTTCTGTTAAAACAACCTGTAAAACAACATATTTGTCCCCATTATTTCCTGCAGCTTTTCCTGCAACATCATCCCATGCCATAATGCTACTCCTCCTTTGCATATTTAAACTGACTTAATGATATCACAATTATATTTCCCTGGAAAGATATTTCTTCGCATCCTTAAAAAACGCCGCCACGATCAGGAGAATGATAAACGCGATCGGAAATGCTGCAATGATGGACACGGTCTGCAGGTTTGCCATTGAATTATCACTGAAAATGAGGACCATCGGCAGTAGAATCAGGCTCAGGGACCAGAAGGTTTTGATCGCCATGTGCGGTTCGTCCTCGCTTGTCAGGTTCTTGTAGGAGTAGGCGGAGGCAACCAGTACGATCGCGTCAAAGCTGGTGGCATAGAAGGCGATCATCGCCGCCGCGAGCAGAACGAGAACCATCGGGGCGAGCGGAAGCGTGCGGATGATGGCAGTGATTGTGGAATAGAGGTCGCCACTGGCGGCATAAAGCCCCATGACATCCAGTTTTCCGAACACCTGGAGTCCCAGGCTGTAGTTTCCGAGGATAATAAAGCTCACAAACGTGCCGCCAAGCCCGAACACGTAGCCGCCGAGGATTGTCTGCCGGATCGTACGTCCACGAGAGATGGTTCCGATGAAGAACGGGGCAGCGACGCACCAGACCATCCAGTATGCCCAGTAGAACATTGTCCATGTCTGCGGAAATGAGGTGGTGCGCTGTGGGTCGGTGTAGGTGGAGAGTCCGATAAAGTTCTGTACCAGATTTCCGATGGAGGAAAAGCCGGTTTCGATGATATAGCGAGCTTCACCGCCAAACAGCAGCACATACGCCAGAAGAGCGAAGAAGAGGTAGACGCAGGACGCCGCGAGCTTCTGGATGCCCTTCATGCCACGCACGACGGAAACGGTATATACCAGGCAGGTGACTGCCAGAATCGCGATGGTGATGAGGCGGGTGTCGCCGAATCCGAAGAGTTCGGAGACGATCTGGCTCATCAGAGGGGTCGCCAGCGTAAAAGTCGTGGTTGTGCCGGCCAGCAGTGCGAAGACCGCCATCAGATCAATCAGGGTTCCGGCAAGCCCGTCTGTGTGTTTTCCGAGGATCGGGCGGCAGGCTTCGGAGTATTTCTGTTTATGGCAGCCGCGCACATGAAGCATGAAGCCAAAGGCAGCGGCGAGCACGACATAGAAGCCCCACGGGATCGGACCCCAGTGAAAGAGCGGGTATGTGCTCGCCCAGTCCTGAATACTGCCCATTTCTGCCAGATGCGGGTCATTGGCGTAGAGAACCCACTCACACAGGGAGTAAAAGAGAATGTCCGCCGCAAGTCCGGAGGTAAACATCATCGAACCCCAGGCAAAATTGGAATAGAGCGGCTTCTCATCTGGTTTTCCGAGCCGGATGGTTCCGTAGCGGGAAAAGGCGATGTAGATTGACAGAAGAAAAATGCCGAGTCCGATGGCAAGGTAGCCGACACCGAAGTTTTCCCCGAGAAAGCTCCGGAGATTTTCCAACACTGCCTTGGATGCATCTGGCGCAGCCAGAAAGCAGAGACAGAGTATTATAATAAGAAGAAATGGGACGACCATCGTGGTCCAGTCCAGGCGTTTTGGCTCTGGCGCTGTTTGGAATTGTGGATTTTGCATGGGAAACCTCCTTTTAAATCATTTGTAAAAATGAGGATTTTTGCAAATGGTTCATGTTCATTTTTTGATAAATAAATTAAATATTGAACACATTATAGCATTGGGTGGAAAAAAAATCAATGAAAAATTTGGGAAAAAATAGAGAAACAAGGAAATAGATGGAAAAATGTATGGGAGGCGGCAATGGAAAAAACCTGCCGCCTCCCTACTGCTCAATCTGCACATCAAACCCCAGTCCGCGCAGCATATTCGCATAATTCTCCATATCCTGGCCGGAGAAGGTCTGCTCGCGGGCAAGCGTCGGAGATTGCATGTATTTTTCATATTTAATGATCCCCAGATTTGAATAGGAGAGCAGAATTACATGTCTGATGTGGTGCTCAGACAAAAGGTGGGCATACCTGCGGGCATCGATGAGCGTGTCGTTGATGCCGGGGGTAATGGTAATGCGGACCGCCACTTTTTTTCCGATAGAGACGGCAAAGTCCAGATTTTCCAGAATCGAATGATTTGAGACGCCGGTGAACTGGACATATTTCTTTTCAGAATAATGTTTTAAATCGATGATAATCATGTCTGCGTTGGCGATGAAGCGGGAAAAGGCCAGCGGTTTGGCGAAAGCGGTCGTCTCAATCGCGGTGCGGATGCCGTGTTCTTTACATTTTTTCAGGACAGCGGTGGCTGCTTCCGGCTGCATCAGCGGATCGCCGCCGGAGAGAATGACGCCGCCATTTCCATAGAGCTCCCGGTCGGCAAGAATTTTTTCCATGATTTCATCCATATTCATCATCTGACCGACGAAATGAAGCATTCGGGACGGACAGTGATCCGTACAGGCACGGCAGAATGTACAGGTGTCCGGGGTAAAGGTGAGACGGTTGTCTGAAAATGCCAGACTTCCGGTGGGACATTCGCTGACACAGAGATTGCAGTAGAGACAGTGCTTGCTGTCCCAGAGAATCCGGGTCGGGCGCTCATGCGCCTGCGGTGTTGAACACCAGACACAGCGCAGGGGGCATCCTTTAAAATAAATCGTAGTCCGCAGCCCGGAACCGTCAGCCAATTCATTTCGTTTGATCTTAAATATATTCGCCTGCATGAATACAATACTCCTGAAAATCCTTCTGATATTTATAAAACACGATAAGACATTGAGAATTCCGGCACGGGATGGCACCGGAATTTCCGAATGGATTCGTAATACATCTGAATGCAAAATACAGGCTAACTATAGCATAAAGAAGATAAAAAGTAAATGAGACAGTTTCTCCAATTTGCTGCTTGATTTTTTTACAAAGATTTGACAAAAAAGCGGAAATAAATTTTACAAAAAAGCGCTATAATAAAACAGGTTCGAGAGAGAATATGTGTGAACGCTGCGAAAGAGCAGGTTATACAGCGGCAGATTTGCCAACTGGCACATATCGAAAAAGAAACCACGAAGGAATACCGCGAGAGATCGGGCGGCTGGCTTAAAATGAAGCGCGAAAACAGCTGCAGGAAAAAGATGGAAGATGGCGGGGAAGATATGGAATTGAAATATGAACTCTGGAAAGAGAGTATAGTTCAAGAGAAAGTTATATGTGAATGTAGGAAGCGTCTGTCGGGATATCGGCGGGCGGTTTTTTGTGTAATAGGAAATTCCTTGGAATCCCCTATTACACAAAAAGGCACTAACGTGAAATTACAGTATTATACATAATTTCTATACACAAAAGAGGTATTTGTTTATGTTATGAGCACAGGCTTACAACACTTATTAATAAGAATTAATATAAGGTACTTTTAACGAAAAATTCACGGAAAATCACGCTTACAACGTGAAAAACACGGTTGTATTTAGGAAATAAACTTGTTATAATGAGTGGCTGAAATGGAAAATGTAAAACAAAAAAGAAAAAAGTTGGGAGGTTACGAAGGTGAAAAGATTGAGTGCGTTTTGCGCGAGCCTGGGATTATTTTTGATGGCAAATCCGATGACGGCTCTGGCAGCAGAACAGGAAGGCGGTGCATCGGCATCCTCTGTGCCGCTCTGGATGTGTATTCCATTTGCGGGACTGCTTCTCTGTATTGCGATTCTGCCGCTTGTGAAGGCAGAATGGTGGGAAGAGCACCAGCCTCATGCGGTTGCTCTTTGGTCAATTCTTTTTATCATTCCGTTTGCGATGCGTTACAGTGCGGGGACAGCACTGGAAACGGTTCTGGAATGCCTGGTCAATGACTATTTGACCTTTATTATTTTGTTATTTGGACTTTTCTGCGTTGCCGGTAATATCACGATGTCCGGTGACCTGGCAGGTTCTCCGCGTGTCAATGTAGGACTACTGGCACTGGGAACCCTGCTTTCAAGCTGGATCGGTACGACCGGTGCCAGTATGCTGATGATTCGTCCGGTTGTCAAGATGAATGCATGGAGAAAGAAGAAACGTCATATCATTATCTTCTTTATTTTCCTTGTATCCAACATCGGCGGATGTCTGACCCCGATCGGTGACCCGCCTCTGCTGATGGGCTTCATGCGCGGCGTACCGTTCTTCTGGAGCTTACATCTGGCGCCGATCTTATTCTTCAATATGCTGGTGCTGCTGACAATCTTCTATTTTATTGATAAGAGGGCATATCGTCAGGATATCGCGAGCGGTCTGAAACCGGATATCAGCAAACCGGGTACCGAAGTAAAGCTGCGCGGCGCGCACAACCTGATTTTCCTGGTTATGATCGTGGCAGCCGTTATTTTAAGCGGTACCTTACCGTCCATGCCGCAGTTCCAGGATGCAGCCGGAAAGGTGCTTGGCATCCATCTGTTTGGAGAGGTAGAATTAAGCTATCCGGCCATCATTGAGATTGTGATCATTCTGGTGGCGGCCTTCCTGTCCTTCAAGACCACGAAGGTTGAGATCCGCCGTGAGAACCACTTTACCTGGGGCGCGATTCAGGAGGTTGCGGTTCTGTTTATCGGTATTTTCATCACGATGCAGCCAGCCCTGATGATTCTGAAAGCAAATGGCGCGAATCTGGGCATCTCCGAGCCGTTTGAAATGTTCTGGGCGACCGGTCTGCTGTCCAGCTTCCTGGATAACACGCCGACCTATCTGGTATTTTTAACAACGGCAGGTGCGCTTGGATTTACGGAGGGCATGGTGACGACGTTAGGAACGGTTCCGATCAAGATGCTGATGGCGATCTCCTGTGGTGCGGTATTTATGGGTGCGAACACCTACATCGGAAATGCACCGAACTTCATGGTTAAGTCGATTGCGGATGAAAACGGTGTGCGTATGCCGTCCTTCTTCGGATATCTGCTCTGGTCGTTCGGTATTCTGGTTCCGGTCTTTGCACTTGATATGCTGTTATTCTTTTTATAGGGGGTGAGTGACGATGAGCAACAATCAGGAACATACCAATACAGATAATATGGAAAATCAGACGCAGCAGGCGCTTGAAAAGGACAGCGCCCAGTATGCGAATGAAGTAACGGGTGCGGAAAATGCAGCCGAAAAGGATTCAGCAGGGAAGAAGCCGGGCAGCACGGTGCCTGGAAGAGATGAAAAACGAATCCGTGAACTGGCGGAGAGTATTTACGATCTGGATGCGGAGGTTTATGCACAGTTAGGTTCTTCTCTGGGACGTGTTTTCAATCGTGACCGGAAGCGCTGCGTGGATGAGCTGACTCATCTGATGCTGACACGCCCGCAGGGTAACCTGGTTCGAAGTGAGATTGCCCTGATCGGAAACATGGCGCGTACCATCGAGAATAAGGAAGAGCGGAAGCTCGTCATGACCGAGTACAACCGGATTCTGACCGAAGTCATGAGTCTGCCGACCAGTTTCGCGAGCGGCGACGTTATCAACGCAGAGCTGGCGAAGCTGAATACATTTAACCTGAAAAACCGTTTCTCCGAAAATGACCACCTGATCGTATGTATCAGCTGGACCTACGGAAGCGGCGGTGTAAATATCGGATTTAAGCTGGCAGATAAGCTGAAAATCAATTTCTACGACGCGGAGATCTTTGAAGCGGTTCTGAAACGTCTCGAGGCTCAGAAGGATTCTATACAGGATTCTGTCAGCTACGGAATCAAGCCGGGAATCAAGAAAGAGCCGGCGCACGATCAGGATGCCAATGTAAACCCGAGTGAGGCATTCATCCCGGAGCGCCATCTGACCCTGCGCCAGCGCATGCGCGAGTTCAGCCGTTTCCATGGACTGCCGAAGCGTGATGCGGTCTTCTTCAACGAGAGCGACCTTCTGGTTGACATGGCGAAGAAGGAAGATTTTGTTATTCTGGGACGATGCGGAGATGCCATCATGGCAAATAACAACATCCCGCATATCAGTATCTACATCACGGCGCCGTTTGAGCAGCGTATCAAACGTGCGATGGAGATTGACAGCTCCCTGACGGTCAAGCAGGCACGCCATATGTTAAAGCATCTGGATCATGTCCACAGCCAGTACTATCATTACTATACAAACCGAAATTGGGGACATTCCAACAACTATGATCTCTGTATCAACAGTGCCAGCTACGGTATCGATGGAACCGTGGATTTCATCTATCGGATGATCACGGCGCGGGAAGAGGATAAATAAGAGAACGGCTGAAGATGATGGGAGTCAGCGAAAGACAACAGACGCTGCTCCCAGATTCTTCGGTCGTTTTTTAACATTTATAGTTTACTGCCAATAGGATGTATAACTAAAAAGATTCAGAATTTTTGCAGCGGAATACTTGCAAATTTGAGGGAAAGCCAGTATACTAGGTACCATATCACAGGGAAGTCCTTCGAAAGTGGGAGATTGGAAGAGGCATCCTTCTCGAAAGGAGAAATAAATTATGGAAGAAAGAATGATGCGCCGCGTAGCGGATTCAGCTGTTATCCAGACACAGCTTGTATTAAATAGTCACTTAAATGGTGCTGGTCGTTTGTTTGGCGGTCAGCTGATGGAATGGATCGACGTTGTAGCGACCGTTGTTGCGCGCCGTCACGCGCACTGCAATCCGACAACTGCATCGGTTGATAACCTGCAGTTCAAAGAGGCAGTCCACCTGAACAATACCCTGATTATCGAGGGTAAGCTGACTTATGTTGGAAGAACCTCCATGGAAGTGCGTGTCGATACATTCGTAGAGTCTTTAAGCGGCGCGCGTAAACTGGTTAATACCGCTTATGTGGTTATGGTAGCGCTGGATGAAAACGAGCATCCGATGGAAGTTCCGGGACTGCTTGTCGAGACCGATGAGGAGAAGGCAGAGTGGGAAGCTGGCGTGAAGAGAAACGACTTGCGGAAACACCGCCGTGCGGAGAACTACTAATCGGCAGTGTTTTTGTTTGGGAAAGGGAATTTGCATAAACCGGAAACAGATGTAATAAGATGTAAAAAACGTTCTCAGGGGAACTCCCATGAAGGAATATATCGAGGAACGGGCGGTTGCGATCGCTAATTACATCATAGACTACAATGCGACAGTGCGGCAGGCGGCCCGGAAATTTGGGATCAGTAAATCTACCGTGCATAAAGATGTGGCCGAGCGCCTTTCCCATATCAATCCGCCGCTTGCATCCCGGGCGCGTGTAGTACTGGATATCAACAAAGCGGAACGCCATATCCGGGGCGGGATGGCGACGAAAGAAAAATATGAGCATGAGCACCAGCTGCGCGCGTGCAGCCGGGACGAGGAATAGAAAAGCTGGTAAAATTGGAGCTGAAAACAGAAAAAGGGGCATTCCGCCTGGACGGGCGGAGTGCCATTTTTTCTGCTTCATTGCAAACTATTTCAAAATATGCTATAGTAGCTTCGATTCATAAAGCTATATGTCAGCCAGATTCAGGCATATGGCAGCGTAGGAGGAACGGGAAAATTCTGAATTGAAAGATAAAAAACAAAGAGGAAGAATGATAGATGGAACCAAGACAGGCAATCCTGGTAGTCAGCTTCGGGACAAGCTACAATGACAGCCGAGAAAAGACGATCGGAGCGGTTGAGCGTGCAGTGGCGGAGGCATTTCCGGCATATGAGGTGCGCCGGGCATTTACCAGCCAGAGAATCATTGATAAATTGAAAAAGCGGGATCAACGGTCGATCGACAATTTGAAGGAGGCACTTGACCGGGCAGCAGCCGATGGGATTAAAAGTCTGATTGTGCAGCCGACCCATCTGATGGATGGATTTGAATACATGGATGTAAAAGCGGAAGTGGAAGCGAATCAGGGGCGTTTTGAACGGCTGGCGCTGGGAGCACCGCTTCTTGCCAGTGAAGCAGATCTGGATGCGGTAATCCGGGCGATGGCAGGAGAACTGGGCGGATATGACGATGGAAAAACGGCACTCTGTCTGATGGGGCATGGGACGGACGCGGCTTCCAATCAGGTGTATCAGAAGATGCAGGATAGGATGATCGCGGGCGGCTATGCAAATTATTACATCGGAACCGTGGAGGCGCAGCCGGATTTACAGGCGGTGATCGAGAAATTGGGCGCGCAGAAACACTATCAGAGGGCGGTGCTGCAGCCGCTCATGGTGGTTGCAGGCGACCATGCGAATCAGGATATGGCAGGTGAAGAGGAGGATTCCTGGAAGAGCCGCCTGGAACGCGCCGGATACCAGGTGGAATGCCGCATCCGGGGACTGGGAGAGGTTGAGGCGATCCGGAAGCTGTATGTGGCGCACGTGAGAGAGGCAGAGTGGGAAAAATGAAGAAAATAGGATGGATAACGGGAAAGAAAAGGTTACTGTACACGGGTAGGCACTTTTGGAACCGAAAGTGCCGTAAGAAAACGTGGTGGCAGCAGGAATTTGCCGTATTTAAATGCGAAGCCACGGCAAATTCCGTTACTGGGCACGTATGCGTGAACAGTAACAAGAAAATGGCACTTAGGATGGCAGGACTGTCGCTTATGGGGGTGCTGCTCTTGAGTGGCTGTGGAAATACGGGAAAGAGTGCGGTGGCGGCAGCGTCGTCTACATCCGCCAGTGAGATATCCAATGAGGCGGGTAAAGGTACGAAAGTGTCCCAGCCGGCAGAAAACGTGGATGCACAGGTGGCGGAGGCATCACTTCCACAGCCGGGTGAGGCGATCAGTGCGTCCCTGGCCTGGAAATCGCGGATGGAGCTTGCCTATGCGACCCAGTTTGCGGTCGATACCTATGAGGATGCGGACGGGATGCAGTACGAAGCAGTTTCGGTTGCGGATGGAAGCCGTTTTCTTCTGATTCCAGAGGGCGGAAAGGTGCCGGAAGATCTTCCGGATTCGATCCAGGTGCTTAAGCGCCCGGTCAAACAGATTTATCTGGTAGCGACCGCGACCATGGATATGTTCCGGATGCTGGGAGCGCTCCCGGATATCCGGTTTTCGGGAACCGATGCGTCGGGCTGGTACATCCCGGAGGCAAAGGAGGCGATGGAGAATGGGTCAATTCTCTACGCAGGCAAGTACAGCGAACCGGATTATGAGCGGATTGTCTCGGAGGGCTGCGGTCTGGCAATAGAAAATACGATGATTCTCCATTCGCCGGAGGTAAAAGAAAAGCTGGAAAGTTTCGGAATCCCGGTGCTTGTGGATCATTCCAGCTACGAAGCACATCCGCTGGGGCGGACGGAATGGATCCGCCTGTATGGAGTGCTGACCGGTAAAGAAAAAGAGGCGGAAGCGGCATTTGCAAAGCAGGAAGCAGCTTTGCAGCGTGTTACAGAAGAAGGTTCGGATGCGGAGAACGCAGGCGGGAGCGTAAAAACAGAACAGACGGCACAGGCGGAAAAGCCGTCGGCGGCATTTTTCTATATTACGAACCAGGGCAGCGTGAACGTGCGCCGTTCCTCTGATTATATACCGAAAATGATAGAATTAGCGGGCGGCAGATACATATTTGGGCATCTGGGGGATGACGGAAAGAGGTCTTCGACCGTCAATATGCAGATGGAAGAATTTTATGCAGCCGCGAAAGAATCCGATTATCTGATTTATAACAGTACAATCGACGGGGAGATTCACTCAATTTCGGAGCTTTTGGCAAAAGCGCCGGTTCTCAAGGATTTCAAGGCGGTACAGGCGGGAAATGTCTGGTGTACGACGAAGAATCTCTATCAGGAATCTATGTCAGTTGGAGCGATGCTGGAAGATATCCATGCGATTTTCAGCGGAAGCCAGGAAGATGGGACATATCTGTATAAATTGCAGTCGTGAGGATGGAAAGTGTAATAAAGATAGATAGGAGAAACGATGCGTTCAGTATCAGAAGCAAACAGACAAAAACAGGAAAAAAAACAAAGAAACCTGGCGCAGGCAGGCAGACAGGTGCGGATCGCAGGCGCATTTCTGCTTCTGATTATGCTGCTGCTCCTGTCGCTTATCTGGAGTGTCTGTTCAGGCAGTGTATCGGTTCCGATCATGGAATTTTTACAGGAACTGCGGGAGCCTAAGCTGCGTGGAATGGCGTGGACGATCATCTGGGAGATCCGTCTGCCGCGCGCGCTGGCGGCGCTGATCCTTGGCGGGGCGCTGGCACTGTCAGGGTATCTGTTACAGACCTTTTTCCACAATCCGATCGCGGGTCCCTTTGTGCTGGGAATTTCTTCTGGTTCAAAGCTTTTGGTAGCACTTGTGATGGTCGGATTTCTGGAATGGAATATTACGATCAATTCGGGGATGCTGGTGGCAGCGGCATTTGCCGGAGCGCTTCTCTCTATGCTGTTTGTGCTCCTGGTCGCGCGGAAAATGGAACAGATGGCAATGCTGATCGTCGGGGGCGTGATGATCGGCTATATTTGCTCGGCAATCACGGATTTTGTTGTGACCTTCGCCAGCGATGCGGATATTGTCAACCTGCATAACTGGTCGCGCGGAAGTTTTTCTGGTATGACCTGGGAAAATGTGGCAGTCATGGCGGGCGTGACCTTTGTCTCAGCGGCAGCGGTGTTTCTGTTATCCAAACCGATCGGCGCATACCAGATGGGGGAGACGTATGCGAAAAGCATGGGAGTCAATGTCGCACATCTGCGTTTCTTTATGGTGATTTTGTCCAGCATCTTATCTGGCTGCGTAGCGGCATTTGCCGGTCCGGTTTCCTTTGTTGGAATCGCGGTTCCGCATCTGATCCGCTGGCTGTTTGCCGATACAAGACCGCTGGTGCTGATTCCGGGCTGTTTCCTGGGCGGAAGCGTGTTCTGCCTGTTCAGCGACTGGCTGGCGCGGACGGTCTTTGCCCCGACGGAATTGAGTATCAGCACGGTAACAGCTGTCTTCGGTGCGCCGGTCGTGATTTTTGTGATGATGCGGAAACATCGAAAGAGCACCTGAAGCATAGAGAAGCAGAGGAGAAAATACCATGAATCCAGAAACTGAGGAGAAGATCTACTTTTATACAGAGGACTTACAGGTTGGATACGGTGGAAAACAGATCTTAAATCCAGTCCGGATCGGGATAAGGAAGGGTGAGATCCTGACTTTAGTCGGACCGAATGGAGCCGGAAAATCGACCATTTTAAAGAGTGTCGCCGCGCAGCTTCCCCCTCTGGGAGGCGCGGTTTATCTGGACGGCGCGGACCTTCTGGGAATGAAGGGAACGGAGCGCGCACGGCGGATGGCGGTCATGTTTACGGAAAAGGTCCATGCAGAGTGGATGACCTGCCGGGATGTTGTGGCAGCCGGGCGTTATCCGTACACGGGGCGGTTTGGTGTCCTCTCGGAGGAGGACTGGAAGGCAGTTGATGAGGCGATGGAGGCAGTGCAGGTATCAGAGCTTCGGGAGCGGGACTTCCAGACGCTCAGCGACGGTCAGCGGCAGCGGGTGATGCTGGCGCGGGCGCTCTGTCAGGAGCCGGAACTGCTGCTTCTCGATGAGCCGACTTCCTATCTGGATATCCGTTATAAGCTGGAATTTATGTCGGTCTTGCAGGAGCTGGCGCGCCGCAAGAAGGTGGCAGTCATTTTATCCATTCATGAACTTGATCTGGCGGAGCGCGTCTCTGACTGGGTGCTGTGCGTCAGCCCGGGGCAGGAAAGCCGGTTTGGACGCCCGGAAGAGATGCTGACTCCGGAACATCTTTCCGAGCTTTTCCAGATCGAGGAAGGGCGCTTCCGTCAGACAGGCGGCAGTATGGAGCTTCCGCGTCCGGAGGGGGCGCCAGAGGTGTTTGTGCTGGCAGGAGGAGGAAGCGGGCGCGCTGTCTTCTGGCAGCTTCAGAGAGCTGGAACCACGTTTGCGGCAGGGATCGTATCGGAAGCCGACTTAGATTATCCGGCGGCTTGTACATTGGCGTCCAGATTGATTGCAGTCCCCGCATTTGAAGAAATATCAGAGGAAAAGGAACAAGAAGCCAGAGAATGTCTGGATGCGTGCCAGTGCGTGATTGCGTGCCGCAGGCAGTATGGGGGCTGGGCGGCGGCGAACGACCGGCTGCTGGCGTATGCCAGGGAAAAAGGAAAAAAGATAGAATATCACAACCTTCCGCTTCATAAAATGCAGTAAATCAAAGCATTTTGCCGCGTGGCTGCGTGCAGGGGAGCGGGAGGTTTTTTATTTGATGAAAAGTAAGAAAAGCAGGAAAAAATGGCTTCTAAGCCTTATGGCTGTGATGGGAATCTTTCTGGCGGGGGTCTATGCGGTTGCATGCGGCGGTGAAAAACAGGCAGAAAAATTGCGGGATCTGGAATTTGCCGTCATAGGTCCCGATGAGACGCCGCAGGAGCTGGCGCAGATCATAGAAGAAAAGAAGAACGATTCCTTCCGCCTGACTTACACAAGCGGAAATGACCTCTACATAGCTGCCGGGTACGGCAAGCAGGAGACCGGCGGCTACAGCATTACGGTTCCGGAGTTGTACCTGACGGACAATTCGATCATCGTCAAGACCGAGTTAAAAGGACCGGAGAGAAGCGAGCCGACCGGGGAAGAGCCGTCGTATCCGTATATTGTGCTGCGGACGGAACTGCTGGAGGAACCAGTGGTATTCCAGTAGTTTCCTATGAAACAAAAAAACAGGAACCGGCGAGAGTATCATCCGGTTCCTGTCTTTATGCAGTTTCTGCAGAACGATTTCCGCAGGATTTCCTATATGAGTATAAGACTGGTTTCCTGATTACAGGGAAAGAGCCTCTTTTACCTTGGAAATGATGTGAAGTCCGATGTCTCTGGAAGCATCTACGGACTGAGCGCCGATGTGCGGGGAAACGATGAAGTTGTCGCACTCGAACAGCGGGCTTGCGAATGTATCATCACCTGTCAGACCGCTGCCAGCCAGCTCGTTCTCCATAACGTCTGCTGCGTAGCCGCCGATCTTGCCAGCTTTCAGAGCCTCGTACATATCTTTCTCGTTTACGATACCACCACGGCTCATGTTCAGAACAACTGCATCATCCTTCATCTCAGCGATGGACTTAGCGTTGAACAGATCCTTTGTCTCTGGTGTCAGCGGTACGTGGATAGATACGAAATCAGCTACCTTTAACATCTCGTCTACGGACATGCCAGTTGCATGCTCTTTCTCGAAATCTTCCGGTTTCAGGAATGGATCGTAAGCAACGACAGTCATACCAAATGCACGACCAAGTTCACCGACTCTCTTACCGATACGACCGAAGCCCATAACGCCCAGAGTCTTGCCGCGAAGCTCACGACCTTCGAATTTATATTTGTTCCACTCATGTTTTACTTTTACATCGTAGTTAGCTGTGAAAGTACCACGGGAGATATCTAACATCTTGGAAATGGTCAGCTCTGCAACTGCGTTAGCGTTTAAGCCCGGTGCGTTGAAGATCTGGATTCCTTTGGATTTTGCGTAGTCCATATCAATGTGGTTCAGACCAACGGAGCAAACGCCGATAACCTTCAGGTTCTTAGCAGCGTCGATGATCTCCTGATCGATCTTCGGATCTACACGCATGATCAGAACGTCTACGTCACCGATTTCAGCTAATAACTGATCCTTGGTGGACGGCAGATTCTCTGCAGTTTTAACTTCCATGTATTTGCTGAGTTCTTCAGCAATACCAGCGTATACTTTGTCAATGATAAGACACTTCATAGTTTAATTTCCTCCGCTCTTATTTTGTAAAATGTACCTATATGCAAGTATACCTAAAATCTGCTGTCCAGTCAAGTCATTTTACCGTACCAAAAAGAAACTCGTATTCGATTTTTTGTATAACACTTATAAGTAAATGCTGGATAAAAAGGTGTTTTTGTAGAAAATGCCGCGAGAGCGATTTATAAATTGTATTTTGAGATAGGGCAGACTATAATAAAGGTACGATGCAGTTCAAAGTCCGGTTCCGGACGGCATTCGATGATTCTGCCCGCAAAGAGGGCATCTGTGATTCACAGAAATATCCGGGTATTTATGAAATTTCATAATGCATTTTTTGTTTCAGGGGAAACTGCGTCCTATGAAACAAAAAAATAGCAGTCATATGATTGAGCAGTGCTGAATATAAGTATCATATCGTTACTGTTCACAGGTAGGCACTTTTGGAACCGAAAGTGCCGTAAGAAAACGTGGTGGCAGCAGGAATTTGCCGTATTTAAATGCGAAGCCACGGCAAATTCCGTTACTGGGCACATATGCGTGAACAATAACAATTTTAGAAAGGATGGAGAAGGTTGAGAGAGGAGTACGGAAATTTAGAACGTGCTTACGAAAGAATGCGGTTCGGCTGGCAGGAGACATTTGCCGGGGAATGGCAGAAAGGGAGAATGTATGGGGAAAAGAGAAGACAGAAGATATGGCTGGAGGCTGGCAGTGCTGACATTTGTGCTGCTGTGCCTGCAGGGCACCGGCGGACAGGCTTACGCACAGGAAGATAAGGCGGGAGAACGGCGGATCCGTTATTCTTCTTCCTATTTGAAAGAGGCTGAGATACCAGAAGCGCCGGAAGAATATCTGGAAGAGGGGGAAATTACCTACCGGCTTGTGGGGACAGAGATAGAGGCGGTGCCGGTGCGCGGCAGAACGCGGGAGGTTTCGGGGGAGATGGTCTATCCATCCGTGACGTGGGAACAGGAGATCCCGGCGAGAGCGCCGATGGAGGTGGAGGATCGGGAGAGCCGGAAGACGGTATCGGTTATGTTGGATCTGAAAAGAACCTCTTATGAGAACGAACACTGGCAGGATGGATTTGAGATTTCGGTCGTATTTCACGAATACGGGGCGGACACATACCGGCTGGGTGGAACTGTTGTGATGCATGATGAAAAAGTGCCGCCGTTGGAGGCGTGCAGGGAAGAACTGCTTGCAAGTGCAGGGCTATCGGAGGATGAGGTGCAGATTGAGTCGGCAAGCTGGGAGGGAGATGCTTATCAGGATGAGGCTGGCATCTGGTGCCGCAATGCGGCGGTACAGGCAAAACGCCGCGTATGGGATTGCCGGGCAGTGTACGGGGGAACGGTCAGACTTCCGGAATATGAGCGTTACCGGAGGCGGATGGAGTATGAAAAAGCGGAACTGGATGTGGAAGAGATGACAGAAATAGAAGTGGATCCGGGAACTCTGGTGGAAACAGAGACTGCGCCGGTGGAAAACCTCCCGATTCCGTTCTGGAGACGGTGGATTCACTACGGACTGACGATCAGTATAAGTCTGCTGCTGCTTTTACTGGCATGGCTTGGATTTCGGCAGCTGCGGCGGATGGCGCGTGAAAAAAACGAACGGTAGGTTATGTGGGCGCAGTTGATAAAAGGAAAAAAGTGCCGTATACTAGAAAACTGGTAAGCTGGCGGTTATGGTTCGTGTAAAAAAATTTTGAAATCAGAGGCACGGCGTGAGGATATGCCGGCAGCCAGAATCGGGGATCAGACCAGAAAGAAGAGGAAAAACGGCGTGACAAGAGATGTTGTATTTAAAATGGAACGTCCGGGACTGGTAGAAGTCGGACAGACAGTAGAGGTGACGGAGTCGGTGACGCCGTTTAATGTCAATTATATGATAGAACCGGCGGTGGCAATGTCGGGGCTTTTTAAGCTGAATGACCGGATTCCCGCCGATCACGGCGTGGTAAAGGCGATCGAGGAAAATGACCGCGGTTACTATGTGACGGTTACGTTTGAGTATGAATAAAAGGACAGAAAGGGAAAAAGATGGCAGGAAAAATACCGAACGATCCGATTATGTGCCTGAGTTTTGTGAACACACAGCTCAGAGATTTTTACCCGGATTTAGATGAATTATGCAGTGCGTTTGATACAGAACGGTCGGAGCTTGAGAAGAAGCTGCAGGCGGTGGGATATACCTATGACAGAGAAAAGAACCAGTTCCGCTAGGGCACGGTCAGGCTTTACGCTGGCAGAGCTGCTGATTGTGACCGGGATTGTGTCGATTCTCGTTGCAGTTTCGATCCCGATCATGTCCGGACAGGTACAGAAAGCGAAGGAAGTGCGGGCGAAAGCCGAGGCGAGGATTCTATGCATGGCGCTCTGGATGTATCTGCATGATTTGGATGAGCAGGACATTCATCCGGAAAGCTGGGAGCTGATGATGGATCTGGGTGGTTCTTTCCGGGATCTGGGAGAAAATCCGCTGGAAAACTATCTGGATGGAGAGATTTCTGAGGATGTGTCTATCTACAGCGTGTATTACAGCGATACACTGGAAAGCTATGAGGGAATCTTGTGCGAGATAGGTGGAATCGAGGTGGAAGCGCTGATCAGCGGAAAGACGGAGATTGTGAATCCATAAAAAATAGAGAGGCAGGTTACTGTTCACAGGTAGGCACTTTTGGAACCGAAAGTGCCGTAAGAAAACGTGGTGGCAGCAGGAATTTGCCGTATTTAAATGCGAAGCCACGGCAAATTCCGATACTGGGCACGTATGCGTGAACAGTAACAGAGGCAGGATGTCTTACAAGGAAAGTCTTGTAAAACCCTGCTTCTTTCTATATAATGAGACAGTAAAGCAGTCTGTCTGGAAATGAAAATAGCAGGATAAAAACCAGACGGTTTCGGACAGATACAAGAGAAAAGAGAGGTATCAGTATGTTTCGCGCGATAAAGATAGTAGGAACGATCGTCAGCTTCCTTGTTGGTTCCATCGGCACATTGCACCGTATGGATAAACAGGGACAGGTAGATCCGGTTGCAGTGGAGGAAGAAAGCACCCAGATGGTGCGTAATATTTTTGAAAAACTGCTCAAAATGGCAGGTGTGACGGTAGAGGTGCGCGGATATGAAAATATTCCGCAGGATCGCCCGGTGCTCTATGTGGGAAACCACCGGAGCTATTTTGATATCTTGGTTGGCTATACGACGGTTCCGGGACTGATGGGATTTGTGGCAAAGAAAGAGATGGAGAAGATTCCGCTCTTGTCAAAATGGATGCTCAATGTCAACTGTCTGTTTTTAGATCGGAATAATATAAAAGAAGGTTTAAAAACGATTCTGGCGGGGATCGAGAAGGTGCGACGCGGCGTTTCTGTCTGGATTTTTCCGGAGGGAACCCGCAATAAAAATGAACAGCTTTCCGATCTGCTTCCATTTAAAGAGGGAAGCTTAAAGATCGCAGAGAAATCTGGCTGTCCGGTTGTTCCGGTGGCGATCAAGGGAACAGCGGAGGTCTTTGAGAAGCATATTCCTCTTATTTGTCCGAGCCATGTCGTGATTGAGTTCGGCGAGCCGTTTATCGTGAAAGAGCTGGATCCGGAGAACCGGAAGTTTGTCGGCGCATATACGAGAGAAAAGATCGCAGGGATGCTTTCAGAGATGGAAAAGGAGAACAGCTAAGAGATGGATTTGCTGGAGATAAGAGGGCGTCTGGACCAGATCGACACCCAGATAGAAAAGTTATTTGAGGAGAGAATGCGCCTTTGCAGCGAGGTGGCAGAGTATAAGATCGCGACCGGAAAGGCGGTTTACGACGCCGAGCGTGAGAAACAGAAGATCGAGTCAGTTCAGGCGATGGCGGAGGGCGAGTTCAACAAGCAGGCGGTTGCCGAGCTGTTTTTGCAGATGATGACGCTGAGCCGCCGGTATCAGTATCAGACGATCGCAGGGCGCGTCGGCGGTCCGGATCTGGGCTTCCATAAGGTGGAGAAGCTTGAAACCGCCGGAAAACGCGTGGTGTTCCAGGGATTAGAGGGTGCTTACGGTCATGCGGCGGCGCTGCAGTTCTTTGGAAAAGACGCGGAGATCCATCATGTACGCCGGTTTGAGGATATGATGGTGGAGATTCAGGAGGGAAAAGCTGATTTTGCGGTGCTTCCGATTGAAAATTCTTCCGCCGGTGCCGTGACGGACAACTATGATCTGCTTTTAAAATACGACAATGTGATCGTGGCGGAGACATTTCTGCCGGTACATCACTACCTGCTTGGCACACCGGACGCGGAACTTTCCGATGTGAAGCGTGTTTTTGCCCATCCGCAGGCGTTGATGCAGAGCAGCGACTTCTTAAACCAGCACGACTGGCAGCAGCTCAGCATGGAAAATAATGCTGTGGCGGCACAGAAGGTACGCGATGAGAAAGATCCGTCACAGGCGGCAGTCGCAGGTGAGGTGGCAGGTGAGATTTACAGGCTCAAAAAGCTGGCAGGTCCGATCAACAACTGTCCGGACAATACGACCCGTTTCCTGATTTTGGCGAAGGATCGCGTCTATCAGGCGGGCGCAGAGAAAATCAGCCTCTGTTTCGAGCTGCCGCACCGCAGCGGTACGCTGTACAGCATGCTCGGCAATTTTATTTTCAATGACGTCAATATGCGTATGATCGAGTCCCGGCCGATCCCGGAGGAGAGTTGGCAGTACCGCTTCTTCGTGGACATCGAGGGAAACCTGGAGGATGCCGGTGTGCAGAATGCACTGTACGGAATCATGCGCGAAGCGAAAAATGTAAAAATATTAGGAAATTACTAGTCTCTTTAGCTTAGGACAAGACAGAATGGGTTGCTGTCCACGGGCAGGCATTTTTGACACTGAAAGTGCCGTAAAGCATGTGATGGTAACCGGAAAGGCAGAATGATGGAAGAAAAAAGAAAAAATACGATGATTTTATATCGCAACCTGCGGTATCAGCAGTTATTTGACGACATGTGCAGCCTCTTAAAACCAGAAGAAGGCGAGGCACGCCCGGATGCATATGCATGCGCGAGTCAGCTCATCGATCTGGCAGTGACCTATGGATTCCGCGGAAACCTGTGGCATTGTTTCCTGGCGTTCTGCATGGCAAACAATGAAAATGCCTACAGCACATCCTGCGAGATCATCGGACCGGTCGGCGGCAGCTTGAGCGAGCTTGCACGCCACGATTTTGCACAGGTCAGAGAGCTTTTTTCCCTGGATATTGCCTGTTTGGACGAGACTGAGAACGGCATCTGGTCGGAGATGAAGCATTACGAAAATGCGCTGGAAAACAGCAAGGCGTTCAACCACCGCATCCGCGACCGGATCGTTGAATTATCGGTTTCCCTGGAGAATGCGGAGAGTGATCAGGAATTTCAGGATATCGTGACCGAATTTTATAAAGAATTTGGTGTCGGCAAGTTTGGTCTTAACAAAGCATTCCATATTATTATGGATGACGAGGCAAAGCAGGTCGATATCGAGCCGATCACGCGCGTGGAACATATTAAGCTTAGCGATCTGGTAGGCTATGAGCTGCAGAAAGCCAAGCTGATTGAGAATACCGAGGCATTTATCGAGGGGCGCGCGGCAAACAACTGCCTGCTTTTCGGTGACAGCGGTACCGGTAAATCATCCAGTATCAAAGCGATCCTAAATCAGTATTATGACCGCGGACTCCGCATGATCGAGGTGTACAAGCACCAGTTCCGCGGACTATCAGACGTCCTGGAGCAGATCAAAGACCGCAACTACAAATTTATCATTTATATGGACGACCTTTCCTTTGAGGAATATGAGCTGGAATATAAATATCTGAAAGCAATCATTGAGGGTGGTCTCGGCATCAAGCCGCAGAATGTCCTGATCTATGCGACATCGAACCGCCGCCACTTAATCCGCGAGAAATTCAGCGATAAGCGCGAGCTGGACGACGATCTGCACTCCAACGATACGGTGCAGGAAAAACTGTCCCTGGTTGCGCGTTTTGGCGTCACGATCTACTACGGCTCACCGGACAAGAAAGAATTCCAGAACATCGTCCGTGTGCTGGCAGACAAATACCACATCCATATGCCGGAGGCAGATCTGCTTCTGGAAGCCAACAAGTGGGAGTTAAGCCACGGCGGGCTGTCCGGACGTACTGCCACCCAGTTTATTGCAAACTTACGCAGCAAGCTGAAAGGAGAGATCAAGTAATATGACCGTTAAAACCTTTGCCGCTATTGATGTGGGTTCCTTCGAACTGGAGCTGGGAATTTTCGAGATTTCTGCTTCCGCCGGAATCCGCGAGATCGATCATGTGCGCCATGCGCTGGCGCTTGGCAAAGACACGTACAATGACGGACGTTTGAGCCACGAGATCGTGGAGGAAATGTGCGAGGTCCTGAATAAGTTCCGGGAAGTGATGAAAACATACCGGGTATCGGATTACCGGGCATTTGCGAGCAGTGCGCTTCGGGAGGCGCGGAACAGCCAGATGGTACTGGACCGGATTCTGGTGCGTACCGGACTCCGGGTCCGCACGATGAACAACTCGGAGCTGCGTTTTAAGAGTTATAAAGCTGTTGCAGCCAGGGAGGAAGAATTCCAGCGCACCGTGAAAAACGGCGCGGCGCTGATGGATGTCGGATTCGGAAGCACCCAGATCTCCCTCTTTGATGAGGAGGTACTGGTATCAACGCAGAACCTTCTGCTCGGCGTGCTGCGCTTAAGTGAAATGTCAGCACACTGGCGCGTCGATTACCGGAAGATCCCGGCGATCATCGATGAGCTGGTAGAAAATGAATTATACACATTCCGGAAGATATTTTTAAAAGAGCATCAGATCGAGACGCTGATTGCAACCGGCGAGACAATGAATTATATGATCAGCCGCGGCATGCATGAAAAAGGCGGGGCGCGGTTCACGGCAAAGGAATTTGGCGTGTTCTGCGAGAAGCTGATCGGAATGTCCTCGGAGGAGATTCAGGAGCGCTATGAGCTGCCGCAGGATTACGCAGAAGTGTTGATTCCAAGTGCGATTCTCTACCGGAAGATATTAGACATGACGGGTGCTTCCTATATCTGGGCACCGGGGACGACACTCTGCGATGGTATCGCGGCAGAGTACGCACAGGAAAACCGTCTGGTCCGCTTCCATCATGATTTTGAGGCAGATATTCTCTCAACGGCGCGCCAGATGGCGAAGCGCTACCGCTGCCACGGCGCACATGTGCGCGAGGTAGAGCGGTCGGCGGAGATGATCTTTGATGCAACGAAAAAATACCATGGTCTGGGAGCGCGGGAACGGCTGCTTTTAAAGATCGCAGCGACCCTGCATGACTGCGGCAAGTTTGTCAGCATCACGCGCGGTTCGGAAAGCTCGTACCAGATCATCATGGATACGGAGATCATCGGAATTTCCCATCTGGAGCGCGAGGTTGTAGCCAATATCGTGCGCTACAACATTCAGGAATATGCCTACGATGAGGTCATCCTGGAGTCGGATCTGTCCCAGTATGCGGGGCTTGGAACCTCCCGGAGAGAGCTGACGATCCTGATTGCGAAGCTGACGGCAATTTTGCGTCTGGCCAATTCGATGGACCGCAGCCACCGCCAGAAGCTGAGCGACAGCCGCATCGCTGTGCGGAACGGCAGTCTGGTGATTACGACGGACTGTCCGGAGAGTATCGTGCTGGAGCAGTATTCATTTGACCAGAAGGCAGATTTCTTTGAGGAAGTCTTTGGAATACGGCCTGTACTCAGGCAGAAAAGAGGGGTATAAGGATGTCGGATGCAGTGTTGAAATACGGAGAACCTGAAAATTATGTAAACCGTGAACTGAGCTGGCTGGAATTTAACTACCGGATTCTGGGTGAGGCGCGCGATAAGACGACCCCACTGTTTGAACGCCTGAAATTTTTAAGCATCACGGCGTCGAACCTGGATGAGTTTTTCATGGTCCGCGTGGCATCCCTCAAGGACATGGTTCACGCCAATTATACGAAGCGGGATATTGCGGGTATGACGGCACAGGAACAGCTGGATGCGATTGATGGAAAAACGCATGAGCTGGTCGAGAATCAGTACCGGACCTACAACCGGATGCTCCTGCCGCTCTTAAAACAGCACGGTCTGCGCGTGGTCACCGAGCATGAGAAGCTTACGAAGGAAGAAGCGGTGTACGTTGATCGGTATTTTGAGGAATCGGTCTACCCGGTCCTCACGCCGATGGCGGTTGATTCCTCCCGCCCGTTCCCGCTTATTCACAATAAATCGTTAAATATCGCCGCGCTGGTTCGCAAGAAAAAGGGAGACGGCGAGCTGGAATTTGCGATGGTCTGCGTGCCGGGCGGGCTTCCACGCGTGGTGGAGCTGCCGTGCCAGGAGGGCAAATCGATCATTTATCTGGAAGAAGTCATCGAGCGGAACATCGACAAATTGTTCTTAAATTATGATATTATCAGCTGCCATCCGTTCCGTGTCATGCGAAATGCCGATCTGAGCATCGACGAGGATGAGGCGGAGGATTTGCTCAAGGAGATCGAGCAGAAGCTCAAGAAACGCCAGTGGGGCGAGGTTATTCGCCTGGATATCGAGAAAAAGGCGGACAAGCGCCTCTTAGACATCCTCAAAAAGGAGCTGCACGTCGGCGGGCACGCGATCTATGAGATTGACGGACCGCTTGATCTGACGGTTCTCATGAAGGTGTTCGGTCTGCCGGGCTTTGACGAATTTAAGACACCGCCGTACACGCCGCAGCCGGTTCCGGCGCTGATGAATGAGGATGATATTTTTGCCAATATCCGCAAAGGCGATATATTGTTGACCCACCCGTTTGAGACCTTTGAGCCGGTTGTCAATTTTATCAAGAAAGCTGCCCGCGACCCGGAGGTGCTGGCGATCAAGCAGACACTCTACCGTGTCAGCGGTAACTCCCCGATTATCGCGGCGCTTGCTGAAGCGGCGGACAATGGAAAACAGGTGTCGGTCTTGGTTGAGCTGAAAGCCCGTTTTGACGAGGAAAACAATATTCTCTGGGCGAAGATGCTGGAAAAAGCCGGCTGCCACGTTATCTACGGCCTGCTGGGGCTGAAAACACACAGTAAGATCACGCTGGTGGTGCGCCGCGAGGAAGAGGGCATCCGCCGCTACGTCCATCTGGGAACTGGAAATTACAACGATTCGACGGCAAAACTTTACACCGACTGCGGTCTTTTAACCTGTGATCCGCTGATCGGTGAGGATGCGACTGCAGTCTTTAACATGCTGTCGGGTTATTCGGAGCCGCTTGGCTGGAACAAGCTGTCGCTGGCGCCGCTGTGGCTGCGCGGACGTTTTCTGCGCCTGATCCAGCGGGAAACGCGCAACGCCCGCGAAGGTATTCCAGCGCGGATCGTGGCAAAGATGAACTCCCTGTGCGACCGTGAGATCATTGCGAGTCTTTACGAGGCGTCCAATGCGGGGGTAAAAATACAACTCATCGTCCGCGGCATCTGCTGTCTGCGCGCCGGGATTCCGGGATTAAGCGAGAATATAACGGTCTGCTCGATCGTTGGAAATTTCCTTGAACACAGCCGTATTTTCTACTTCGAGAACGATGGTGAACCGCAGATTTTCATGGGAAGTGCCGACTGGATGCCGCGAAACCTCGACCGTCGTGTGGAGATTCTCTTCCCGGTTGAGGATGAGAAGCTGAAAGCACGCATCTGTCACATCTTAGAGGTACAGCTTGCCGACAATGTCAAGGCGCAGTACCTGAGACCGGACGGAACCTACGCTAAACGCAACCGCCGCGGCAAAGAGCCGGTCTGCGCGCAGGATACCTTCTGTGCGGAGGCAGTGCAGGCGGCGAAGGAGGCTGGAAAAAAGCAGGACCCGGCGGCGATGAGGGTGTTTATTCCGCTGGAACAATAAAGAAATTGCAGTTCGCAGATAAGCAAAATTCTCCAAAAATGTAATAAATTTTTAAAGCATAAATCCTCCCCATATGGTAAACTGGAAACAGGTATATTCGTCTGGTATTTCGCATAGAGATACCGGGAACCTGCATTACATATGAGGGAGGTTTTTTTATGTCTGAAATACACGTTCTGGTGGTGGATGATGAGAAAGAGATTGCCGATCTGGTGGAGATTTATCTGGTCAGTGATGGTTATAAAGTATATAAGGCATCCAATGCGTTAGAGGGATTGGAGATTCTGGAGAAGGAGACGATTCATCTGGTGCTTCTCGATATCATGATGCCGGGGATGGATGGTCTGGAGATGTGCCGCAAGATCCGGGAGACGAACAATATCCCGATCATCATGCTGAGCGCGCGCTCAGCGGATCTGGATAAGATTCTGGGACTGGGAACCGGCGCGGATGATTACGTGACGAAACCATTTAACCCGCTGGAGCTGACGGCGCGCGTCAAATCACAGCTTCGCCGCTATACGCAGTTAAATCCGCAGAGCGGTGCAGGAAACCAGGTTAAAAATGAGATCTCGCTCAAGGGACTCACGATCAACAAAGATAATCATAAAGTGACGGTGTACGGCGAGGAGATCAAGCTGACGCCGATCGAATTTGACATTCTGTATCTGCTGGCATCCAATCCGGGGCGGGTCTTCAGCACCGATGAAATTTTTGAGAAGGTGTGGAATGAGAAAGTCTACGAGGCAAATAACACGGTTATGGTACATATCAGACGGCTTCGCGGCAAGATGAAGGAGGACACCCGACAGAACAAGATCATTACAACGGTCTGGGGGGTAGGATACAAAATTGAAAAATAAAAAAGATATGAGTCGCCGATTCCGGACACGGATGGTCATGAACATCGTTTACAGCACCGTGGTGGCATGCCTGGTGGAGGTGTTTCTGATTGCCAATGTTTCGATGATCAGCAGCTATCTGCGGGAGACGCGGTACCGGGATTCTTTTTTCCTGCGCCTGACGGAGACAGAGACACTGATGGCATTTGTCTATCTTCTGTCGGGCATCGCGATCTTCTCAGTCACTTTTTTTGCCCTCCAGGAGCGGTCCATGCGCTATATCAGCCGGATCTCGTCCGCGATTCAGAATATTTCCGAGGGCGATTTGAATACGACGATCGAGGTGCGGGGCGACGACGAGTTTACGGCGATGGCGGTCAATTTAAATAAGATGGTCGGGGATATCCGGAATCTGATGGACAAGGAGCGCGAGGCGGAGCGCACGAAGAATGAGCTGATTACCAATGTGGCACACGATCTGCGGACACCGCTGACCTCGATCATCGGCTATCTTGAACTTCTGTCCGGCAAGGTGGAGATTCCTGCAGAAATGCAGAAAAAATATATTGATATTGCCTATGCAAAATCGAAACGTCTGGAAAAACTGATCGAAGATTTGTTTGGTTTTACCAAAATGAATTATGGAAAAGTGGCAATGCACGTGTCGAAGGTGGACATCGTCAAACTGCTCAGCCAGCTGTTGGAGGAATTTTATCCGAGCTTCAAGGACAAAAACCTCTCCTACGAGCTGCAGAGCAATGTCCCGGGCAAGGTTATCACGGCAGACGGAAATCTTCTGGCGCGCCTCTTTGACAACCTGATCAATAACGCGATCAAGTACGGTGCGGACGGAAAACGGGTGCTGGTGCAGATTCACGCGGAGGAAGAGGTCGTGACCGTCTCGGTGACGAACTACGGTTACGTGATTCCGGCGGACGAGCTGCCTCTTTTATTTAATAAATTCTACCGCGTGGAACAGTCGCGATCGACCAACACGGGCGGCACAGGGTTAGGTCTGGCGATCGCCAAAAATATCGTCGATATGCACGGTGGCACGATTCAGGTAACGAGCGATCTGAATGGAACGGTGTTTACGGTGCGCCTGCGGACGAATTTTGACATCAACAGGGAAAATTTCCAGATGCCGTAAAGGCGAGTGTGGGAAAGAATCTGATAGACATTTTAATGGATTTTTGGTTACTGTTCACAGGTAGGCACTTTTGGAACCGAAAGTGCCGTAAGAAAACATGGTGGCAGCAGGAATTTGCCGTATTTAAATGCGAAGCCACGGCAAATTCCGTTACTGGGCACGTATGCGTGAACAGTTACAGATAGGGAGAGAAAGAATGCAGAAAAAGAGGGGAATACAGTTCTTTTTTGCGATATTGATCGGATGGATGGCACTATTCTGCCTTCCTGCAGGGTACGCATATGCCTCACAGAAGGAAGCAGATGCGCCGCTGTCGATGGATGTTTCCTATGGATTTGACAATACGGCAAAGAGTGACCGTTACCTTCGGGTAACGGTCCTTCTGAATAATGATACAGCGCCGTTTGAGGGAACGCTGGAATTTCTGACCGCGCAGTCCAGTCTGGAGGCGTACCAGTATTCCTATCCGTTATCGTTGGCAGCGGGGGAGAAGTTTGAACAAGAATATTATATCCCGCTGGGTGTGCGGGCGGATCAGATGTTTGTATCGGTACAGGATGTAAACGGGAAAACAATCATCCGGAAACGTCTGAAACTTGGTTCTGAGGAGGACGTTGCGGAGAGTTATATCGGAATTTTGACGGATACGCCGGAGGCACTTTCTTATTTAGACGGCGCGGGCATCCGATATGGGACGCTTCGGACGCGGGCGGTTTTTCTGGATGCCGAGCAGGCACCGGATGACCGGCTGGGTTACGATCCGCTGGATCTGGTAATTGTGTCTGGATTTGACCTGGATTCGCTCAGCGATGTCCAGTATGAGGCGCTGCGGCGCTGGGTGGAAGACGGCGGTACGATCCTCTTTGGCGGCGGTGTGGATTGTGCGAGAAATTATGGCAGGTTTGCAGAGAAGGTGCTGGAGCCGCCGTATCTGGATGCGGTAACCGTTCCGGTCAGTCTGGGCGGGGAGACGGCACCGGGCGAGCAGACGGGGGAGATCCAGGCAGAATGCGTCGATGTGAACCTGAAGAACGGCAGCACTCTGCTGGCGGGGGAAGTGTTCCCGCTGTTATCCCATACGAACTGCAAACAGGGGCGGATCGTGGCAGCTGCCTTTTCGATGGATGCGATCAGCGATTTGTGTCTGACCAATCCATCCTCATTTGAAAAGCTGTATACGCTGGTGCTGGGAAGTGATACCGTGGACGAGCTGGCACAGGAGGATTACTACGGTTATTCGGGCTCGTATTTCAGCGTACAGGGGCTGGTCAACACCGGCAATGCGGGGCGGCTTCCGAAGGTTGCGGCATATACGGCGATCGTGGTGGCCTACCTGCTTTTGATTGGTCCGGGCATCTATTTCTACTTAAAAAAGCGAGGGATTTATCGGCATTATCTGCCGGCGGTGACACTGGGGGCGTTTTTGTTTACCGGCATTATTTATGCGCTGGGCGTAAAGACACGCTTCCGGGAGCCGTTTGTGACGTATGCGTCGATTCTGGATACCTCGGGAGAAGAGGCGGAAGAAGCCACTTATATGAACATCCGAAGCCCTTATAACAAGCCGTATTCGGTGAGTTTAAAGCCGGGCTATGAGGTGCGCCCGATGACGCGCAGTTACTATTACGATGCGGTTTCGGCGGTGCGCTTTACCGGTGAGGAAGAGTATCATACGAACTTTGTTTATCAGCCGGAACGGGTCGAAATTAAAATGCGGGATACGGTCGCATTTTCACCGAATCTGTTTACCCTGCGTCGTGAGCTGGAGAAAACGGACGCGATGGGCGTTCAGGGAAATATTTCCTATTTTGACGGCGTGGTGTCGGGAACGGTAAAAAACTGTTTTGAGGAACCGCTGGAGAATGCGGCTCTGCTCATCAATGGGAAAGCGGTGCTGCTGGGAAGATTAGAGCCTGGGCAGACGGTTTCTCTGGATGGAAAGGAGAGCTGCGATTATCCGGTCAGCTATTCGTATGCGGCAGCACAGATGGTGACCGGGGCGGATCAGTATGAGAAAGCGGAGATTGAGGATCCGGACTATTTAAAGGCGCAGGAGTGGACGAGACTTTTGAGCTTTTATCTGGATTCCGGCGCGGGGCGCAATCCGTCTGAGGCGTGCCTGGTGGCATTTTCAACCCGGAAGCTCCAGGGAGAGGAAGATTTCCTGGCGGATGCGAGGACACTTCGGGAAGGATTTTGCATGGTGACCGAGTCAATCCCGCTGAACCGTGAAAAAGACGGAAAACTTTACCGTTCGGCGCTTGAGGAAGATCCAACGGTGCTTGCCGGAAATTATGAGGCGGCGTACAACACAATGTATAGCGGGGAAACAGCGGAGGCTGCGATGGTCGAATATTCGCTGGGAAGTGACCTTGTCATTGAAAAGCTTACGTTTGAGACTCTGTCACCGCGATTTTCGGAAAATCCGCTCTATCCGTATATGTCATCCTTCTCCGGAAGCATGTATTTCTATAACTATGAGACCGGGCGCAATGACCGGATTGAGCTGAAATCAGAGTATTCGGCAAAGGAGCTTTCGCCGTACCTGTCTCCGTCGAACACATTGACCGTCAAATATGTGCCGGAACAGACGGGAGAGTATGGATGGGAAAGCCAGCTTCCAAGAATCTATGTCGTAGGGAGGAGAGAGTGATGCTGACAATTAAAAACCTCAGAAAACGATATGGCAATTTTCAAGCGCTGGATGGGCTGAATCTGGAGGTCGCGGACGGGGAACTCTTTGGATTCGTGGGTCCCAATGGGGCAGGCAAGACGACGACGCTCAAGATTCTTGCGGGACTTCTCGTTCCCGACGAGGGCGAGGTGGAGATCGGCGGACTGGATGTTTACTCAGACGGAAAAGAACTCCGGCGGCGGATCGGCTATGTGCCGGATTTCTTCGGAGTATATGATAACCTGAAAGTATCGGAATATATGGATTTTTTCGCATCCTGCTACGGAATTACGGGGCTGCAGGCGCGGACGCGCTGCCATACGCTTCTGGAACAGGTGCGGCTGGAAGATAAAGAGGACTTTTTCGTGGACGGGCTTTCGAGAGGTATGAAGCAGCGCCTATGTCTGGCGCGGGCGCTCATCCACGATCCGGATCTTCTGATCCTGGATGAACCGGCTTCCGGGCTGGATCCGCGCACCCGGGTGGAGTATACGGCGATTCTGAAAGAACTGCGCGATCAGGGAAAAACGCTGCTCGTCAGCTCCCATATTTTATCGGAATTGTCAGAGCTTTGTACCTCGATCGGCATCATTGAGCAGGGAAGAACGGTCCTGCAGGGCAGCATGGATCAGATTTTTGCGCGGATCAACTCGTCCAATCCGCTTCTGATCTCGATTTTCAGCCAGAAAGAAAAGGCGCTTGCGATCCTGAAAAGCCATCCTTGCGTGCAGACGATCGCGGTGCAGGGGGATGAGATCAAGCTGGGCTTTTTGGGGGATCGGCAGGATGAGGCGCTGCTTTTGCAGCAGCTTATCGATGCAGATGTGATGGTCAGCAGCTTTATGCGCGAGAAGGGAAGCCTGGAATCACTGTTTATGCAGATCACAGGACATGAAGAAGAGAGGGCGGTGCTGAAACATGAGATGGAATCCGGTATTTAGGAGGGAAATGACAGTCGGGAGTCGCAGCATCCGCATGATGGCGATTTTGTTTGTTTTTAACAGTATTCTGGCGGCGGTGGCGCTGTTTAATATGTATTCGGTGGCGGAGCAGGTCAGGACGACGGCGGAGATCCAGTATTCGCAGTTTCTGGATCTCTACACCTTCGTCTCCTCGATCGAATTTATCATGCTGCTTTTCATCATGCCGGCTCTGACTGCCAGCAGTATCAGCGGCGAGCGGGAACGCCAGACGCTGGAACTGATGCTGACGACCACGATGGAGCCGCGTGACATGGTGCTTGGAAAACTGGCGTCCTCGCTGGTGACGATGCTGGTGCTGGCGGTCTCGGCGCTTCCGGTACAGGCGCTCGTATTTGTCTACGGGGGTATTACGCTGCGTGACATCGGGATGCTGTTTCTGTGCCACGGTGTTGTGGCAATTTTAACGGGCAGTATCGGGATCTTTTATTCATCGGTGCTGCGTCGCTCGACGGTATCGACCGTCTGCTCCTATGTGACGGTGGTGGCGCTGACGGCGGGAACGATGGCGGTCAATCTGTTTGCATACCGGATGGCGTTCCGGGCGGCAGATTCGTATGCATCTAATCTCAATGCATCGGAAATGGCAAGTTCCGGCATTTTACGCTATCTCTTTCTTTTCAATCCGGCTGTCTCGTTTTATAATGTAATTAACGGACAGGCGGGAAGCGGCGACATGAGAAAATGGTTCGAGCCACTGTTTGGCGTATTTCCAGACAATGCGATCACAGCACACTGGACGGCGTGCAGCCTGATTTTGCAGTGTATGCTGGCGATGGTGCTGATCGCGGCAGCAGTATGGGCGATCACGCCGGGAAAATGGAATCGGCATGGGAAAAATAAAGGGAATGATAACCGATAGATAGAAAAAGCAGAAAAACAGAGAAACTATGAATTTGGAGAAGGAGGCAGTGAGTATGGGAATTATCAGAGCAGCGGCACACGCGGTCGGCGGCGGGCTGGCAGATCAGTGGCTGGAAGTGATTGAACCGGAAAATATGGGGGAACAGACCGTATTTTCAGCGGGTGTGCAGACACGCCGTGGGGAGAACCGGAAGAGAACACCGGAAACGGTGTCCAATGGTTCTGTGATCCATGTGTACCCGAATCAGTTTATGATGCTGGTGGACGGCGGTAAGGTCGTTGATTATACAGCGGAAGAGGGGTATTATACAGTGCAGAATTCATCCCTGCCGTCTCTGTTTAACGGACAGTTCGGCGATGCACTGAAAGAATCCTTCAACCGTGTGCGTTATGGCGGACAGACGCCGTATGCACAGAAGGTCTACTATATTAATCTCCAGGAGATCAAGGGAATCAAGTTCGGCACACGGACGCCGATCAACTATTTTGATTTATTCTATAATTCCGAGCTGTTTCTGCGCGCACATGGAACTTACTCCATCAAGATTACGGATCCACTGAAATTTTATGCGGAGGCTATTCCGAAAAATCAGGATCAGGTGGAGATTGATTCCATCAATGAGCAGTATTTAGCGGAGTTCCTGGAAGCGCTGCAGACCTCGATCAACCAGATGTCGGCGGATGGCGTGCGGATTTCCTTTGTAGCCTCCAAAGGCAGGGAACTGGGACGCTATATGGCGGAGACGCTGGATGAAGAGTGGAACCGTCTGCGTGGCATGGAGATCCAGTCAGTCGGTATCGCCAGCATTTCCTATGATGAAGAATCGCAGAAACTCATCAATATGCGGAATCAGGGCGCGATGCTCGGCGACCCGTCGGTGCGCGAGGGGTATGTGCAGGGCGCGATGGCACGCGGCTTTGAGGCAGCCGGTTCCAACGGAAGCGGTGCGATGGCAGGCTTCATGGGAATGGGCGCTGGCATGAACTTCGGCGGCGGATTTATGGGCGCCGCATCGGCGTCCAACCTGCAGCAGATGCAGATGCAGCAGGCGGCGCGGCAGGGATATGCGGCACCGCAGGGCGGCTATGCGCCGGGGCAGGCGAATGGAGCGCCGCAGGGTGGTTATGCACAGCAGACGGGACAGATGAATGCGGCACCACAGGGCGGCTATGCACAACCGGCAGGACAGAACGCAGCACCGCAGGGTAGTGCGGCAGCTCCGGCAGAATCCTGGACTTGTGAGTGCGGCAATGTCAACCACGGAAAGTTCTGCTCCGAGTGCGGCAAGCCAAGACCAGCCGGTCCATGGACCTGCAGCTGCGGAACGGTCAATACAGGTAAGTTTTGTTCCGAATGCGGAAAACCGAGGTCATAGGGCGTATGGAGATACAATCATATAAGTGTCCAAACTGCGGCGGCGGGCTGGTGTTTGATCCGAAGACGCAGAAATTTAAATGTGAATACTGCCTCTCAGCGTTTACGGAAGAGACGTTGAAAGAGATGGAAGAGGCAGCCAGAGAGTCAGAGGAAGCTTCGAAGCCGGGTGGAATGCCGGAAGCGGAAAAGATAGAGAGCCAGAAGCAGGCGGAGTCTAAGATGGTTCTCTATACCTGCCCGAGCTGTGGCGCGGAGATCGTGGCACAGGAGACGACAGCGTCCACGTACTGCTGTTACTGCCACAATCCGGTGGTTCTTTCGGGAAGTCTGGACGGTAAATACCGCCCGGACGGTCTGATTCCGTTTGAGATCGACAAGAAAAAGGCAAAAGAAATCTTTAAAAACTGGATTCAGAAGAAAAAGTATGTGCCGGATGATTTCTACTCGACGCGTCAGATGGAGTATCTGGAAGGAATTTATTATCCATATTGGATGTATAGCTGCCAGGTATCCGGTGAGATGCAGGCGGAGGCGCTGCAAAAACGCGTGACGGTGGCGGGGGAGATCGAGTATATCGAGACGAGCCGTTACCATCTGGAGAAAAAGGCGGAGCTTCCCATCAAGGATGTGGCGCGCAACGCGTTAAAGCAGGCGGACCGCAGCCTTGCCGAGACCGTGCTTCCGTTTGATATGAAGAAGCTGCGCCCGTTTCAGGCAGGCTATTTTCTGGGATTTAGAGCGGAGCGGCGCGACCGGGAAAAGGAAGAATTTGCACAGGAGATTGAGCAGGAGATCAAGCAGTATACGAGAGAATCCCTGCAAAATAGCGTCTCCGGCTACGATCATGTGGATATCCAGAACCATCGGGAGACCATCACGGGGGAAAAATGGAACTATGCCATGCTTCCGGTGTGGATGATGACCTATCCGGATCCGAAGAGCGGTCAGATGTACTATTTTGCGATGAATGGGGAAAATGGAAAGGTCTGCGGCGTCCTGCCGGTTGATTCGAAAAAACTGGTGCGCCTGTTTTTGACGATTTTCATTCCTGTGTTTGTACTTTTGCTGCTGGGAGGATACCTGATATGATAGAGAATCAAAATGCGAGAGTCACACAGAAAAAGAAGAAATATGGACGGCTGAAAGATTTTATATGCTTCTCCGTTGCAGCATTTATTTCATTTTCACAGGTCAGCCCTATATGGGCGGCGGAAGGCACGCGCGTCTTCGACGAGGCGGGACTGTTCAGCGCGGAAGAAGTGCAGGAGCTGGAGACACGGATCGATGAGGTGCGTGATTCACAGGATGCCGATCTGGCGGTACTGACAGTCGAGGACGCACAGGGAGAATCGGCGGAAAGCTATGCCGATGATTTTTACGACAGCCACGGACTGGGCGTCGGGGACGATGCGAGTGGTATTCTGCTTTCGATCGATATGGACAACCGGGAGATATATGTTTCTACCACCGGGTATGCGATGAAAGTGCTGACGGATGCGCGGGTAGAGAAGGTGCTGGATGCGGCATATGACAGCGTGGCGGATGGAAACTATGCGGAAGGCGCGCTGGGGGCGATCGACAGCATCGAAAATTATCTGGAGATGGGCGTTCCGGCGGGACAGTATACGCAGGTGCGTGAGGAGAAAAAACATTCCCTGGAATGGTATGAGGTGCTGTTTGCGGTGGTTGCGGCAGCGATCGTGGCGGCACTCCCGTGCTTTTCGGTGATGCGCCAGTATAAGATGCAGAAAGAACACCGCCAGTCGCTGGGGTTCCATATGTCATACCGGGCGGACAGTGCGCTGCATTTTGTCCAAAATGAGGAACAGTTTGTAAACCGGTCGGTAGTGACCAGACGGATTCCGAAAAATCCGGGTCCGGGCGCTTCGGGCGGTTCGGCTGGAAGGACGACCATACATCAGGGTAGCAGCGGAAGGATGCACGGCGGCGGAGGCAGAAAGTTTTAATTGATACAATTTCGTGTGGAAGGCGGATGAATGATATATGACAATCCTGATGACAGGCTTATGTGAGAAAGGTGCAGACCAGATCTGGAAACAGTGTAACGATGCGCTGTACGCCCAGGGAGTTACCTGGCTGGAAGAGGCGGCATATGCGGGCGATGCGGAAGCATGGTTCTTTTTAGGACACTGTTACAGCTGGGGGGACGGGGCTGTCGGGTTCAATGAGAAAAAAGCGTATGAATGTTACCTGCGGGGGGCTTCGGCGGGAAGTGCCCGGGCAGTGTTAGGAGCGCTGCGCGCCGGTCAGTATGACGAACAGATGAAGCGGTCGGCACGTTATTCCATCGAGGAAAGTTACCGTCAGGTGCGGGATGCCGCTGAGATGGGCGATGTCTATGCCGCGTGGCAGATGGGCGAGGCAGTTGAGTGGGAAGATCTGGCCGATTATATGCCGCAGACTGAGAGCGCCCGTGAGCAGTGTCTCTTCTGGTACGAACGGGCGGCGGACGGCGGCATTATCCCGGCGATGGTTAAGATGGGAAAATGCTGCCAGAATGGTACATACCGGGAAAAAGATGAAAAAGAGGCACTTCGCTGGGCGAATCAGTGCGCCGCCAGCGGGGAGGTCTGGGGACTCTTCCAGATGGGGGAACATTATCGCCAGGAAGAAGACTGGGAAGCTGCATTCCAATATGACTATGCGGCGGCAAAGCAGGGGTCTTCCCGCGCTATGCTGTATCTGGGGCAGATGTACTTAAACGGACAGGGCACAGAGCGCGATATCCAGGCGGCCGTCCAGGCGCTGGAAAACGCCGCGGCGCGGAACGAGGCGGAGAGCTTTGAAGAACTTGGAAATCTGTTCTATCAGGATGAACTGGTGGAGCGCGATGATGAAAAAGCGTTTTACTGGTATGGAAAAGCATATGCGGCAGGCATCAAAGAGGCGGCGCTTCCGTTAGCCCGCCTGTATCTGCGCCCGTCCGACGAGCAGGACACCGTCCGGGCAGAAAAACTTCTGCGGGAGGCAGCTGGGATCGAGACGGACGGACAGGCAAGTCTGGCGCTTGGAAATATCTATCGGGATGGTCTGAACGGCGAGATTGATATGAAGCAGGCGGTTTCCTGGTACGAAAAAGGCGCTTCGCAGGGAAATCCAGAGTGCATGGAGATTCTTGGATGCCTGTATTTCCAGGGCGAAGAGGGAGTAGACCGCGATTATGCAAAAGCATTTGAGTGGCTGAACCGGTGCGAAGAAGCCGGAAGCCTGCAGTCTGCATCCAAGTTAGGCTATCTCTATATGAAGGGAGAAGGCTGCACCGCCGATGAAAATAAGGCGAAGGAGCTTTTTGAGCGGGCGGCACAGACGGAATGTGACGGATATGCACTCTATGAGCTTGGATTTATCTACGAACGGAAAAATGAATCCCCGGAAGATCTCGAGCGGGCGGCACAGTGCTACCAGAAGGCGATCGAGATGGGAAATGAGAGTGCTTCACGGCGGTTTTCCCATTTTAAGAAGGGATTGTTTGGGCGCTGGAAGATCACGTATTAAGGGGGAATTTTTCTTGCGCTGTGCCATAAAGTATGATAGAATTTTTAACTAAAGTGAGCAGGGGGTCCCGTAACTTTGCGGGAGAATTGCAAAACCACACAGAACACTTACATGGCAGAAAGTTTGACTCCGGCATCCTTTGCAAAGATGGGGACGATGGGGAAAGATAAAAAGAGAGGATGAAAATCATGGCAATCAATTACAGCAGTACCCGTGGCGGCGAAAACAACGTAACGGCTTCGATGGCGATCTTAAAGGGACTGGCAGCAGACGGCGGCCTGTTCATGCCGGATCATATCCCGGTGTTAGATTGCAGCCTGGAAGAATTATCCCATAAAACATATCAGGAAGTAGCTTATGCAGTTATGAAGCAGTTTCTGACTGATTTCACAGAGGAAGAGCTGAAAACCTGTATCGAGCGCGCTTACGACAGTAAGTTTGATACGGAAGAGATTGCGCCGCTTGTCAAAGCAGACGGAGCATATTATCTGGAGCTGTTCCACGGAAGCACGATTGCCTTCAAGGATATGGCGCTCTCGATCCTGCCGCATCTGATGACCGTATCGGCGAAGAAGAACCATGCGGAGAATACGATCGTGATCCTGACCGCAACCTCCGGCGATACCGGAAAAGCAGCGATGGCTGGTTTTGCAGACGTTGAGGGAACCAGAATTATCGTATTTTACCCGAAGGACGGCGTCAGCCGTGTGCAGGAGCTGCAGATGCTGACCCAGAAGGGCGCGAACACAAGCGTTGTCGGTATTTCCGGAAACTTTGATGATGCACAGAGCGGTGTCAAGAAAATCTTTGGTGACAAAGAATTTGCCAAAGAATTAGCAGGCAGAGGCTATCAGCTCTCTTCCGCAAACTCCATCAACATCGGTCGTCTCGTACCACAGGTTGTGTACTATGTATATGCGTATGCAAAGCTGCTTGAAAACGGCGAGATCGAGAACGGTGAGAAGATCAATGTAACCGTTCCGACCGGAAACTTCGGCAATATCTTAGCTGCTTATTTTGCAAAACAGATGGGTGTGCCGATCGACAAGCTGATCTGCGCGTCCAATGACAATAAAGTTCTGTACGACTTCTTTAAGACAGGCGTATATGACAAGAACCGTCCATTCATCCTGACCTCTTCCCCGTCGATGGATATTCTGATTTCCAGCAACCTGGAACGTCTGATTTATCTCTCCACCGGCTGCGATGCGGAGGAGACCAAGAAACGCATGGAAGAGCTTTCGAAAGATGGCAAATATTCGGTTACCGACGAGATGCGTGGGCGCATGGCAGATTTTGTCGGCGGTTATGCTGATCAGGCGGCAAATGCAGCCGAGATCAAGCGTCTCTATGATGAGACCGGTTATATGATCGATACGCATACCGGCGTTGCATCCTGCGTATACCATAACTATGTGAAGGAGACAGGCGATACCAAGAAGACAGTTATCGCATCGACGGCAAGCCCATATAAATTCTCCCGCAGCGTCATGAAGGCAATCTTCGGCAGCGAAGAAGGCAAGGGCGAGTTCGAGCTTATCGACGAGATGGAGAAAGCATCCGGCGTGAAGATCCCGCAGGCGATCGAGGAGATCCGCAAGGCAGAGATCCGTCACAACCGCCAGTGCAAGCCGGAGGAGATGGAGAAGACCGTTTCGGAGATTTTACAGTAAAAGTTACAAAATATTAAAATAATTGCCTGTTATTTTTTTGACAGGCTAGGCAAATACTGAATTATGGTATATAATAGACTCTGGTTAGATCAAAAAGAGACAACGAGGAGGTTTGTATATGTTAGTTAGTGCGAAGGAAATGCTTCAGAAGGCAAGAGATGGCAAATATGCGGTTGGTCAGTTCAACATCAACAATCTTGAATGGACCAAAGCGATTTTACTGACGGCACAGGAGCAGAACTCACCGGTTATCTTAGGTGTTTCTGAGGGCGCAGGCAAGTATATGACTGGCTTTAAGACAGTATCTGCGATGGTAAAAGCGATGATCGAAGAGCTGAACATCACGGTTCCGGTTGCGCTACATCTGGATCACGGCACCTACGAGGGCTGCTACAAATGTATCGATGCTGGATTTTCTTCCATCATGTTTGACGGCTCCCATTATCCGATCGCCGAGAACGTAGAGAAAACCAAAGAATTAGTCAAAGTCTGCGCGGAGAAAGGTATTTCCCTGGAGGCTGAGGTTGGTTCCATCGGCGGCGAGGAAGACGGCGTGATCGGTATGGGCGAATGTGCAGATCCGAACGAGTGCAAGGCGATTGCAGACCTCGGAGTTGATATGCTGGCAGCAGGTATCGGCAATATCCACGGCAAATATCCGGCAAACTGGCCAGGCTTAAGCTTTGAGACGCTGGCAGCCGTAAAAGAAAAAGTAGGCGATATGCCGCTGGTTCTTCACGGTGGTACCGGTATTCCGGAAGATATGATCAAGAAAGCCATTTCTTTAGGTGTAGCGAAGATTAATGTAAATACTGAGTGCCAGCTGGCATTTGCAGAGGCAACCCGCCAGTATATCGAGGCTGGTAAGGATCAGCAGGGCAAAGGATTTGACCCGCGTAAACTTCTTGCACCTGGTTTTGAGGCGATCAAAGAGACGGTTAAGACAAAGATGGAACTGTTCGGATCTATCGGAAAAGCCTGATGAATAAGTAAGGTTCATGACCGGACTGCAGGGATGTACATTTCGCAACGCGGATATACATACCGGCGGTCCGGTCTGTTTTCATATTAATGTGAGGGATTGAATGAGCGAGATTATCAATGTACCGGAAATTTTCGGAAAAAATGTGTTTAATGACAAGGCGATGCAGGAACGCCTTCCGAAAAGTGTTTACAAAAAACTGAAGAAAACCATTGAAGACGGAGCTGAGCTGGATCCGTCCATCGCAGATGTTGTCGCACACGCGATGAAAGACTGGGCGATCGAGCGCGGTGCGACGCATTATTCCCATTGGTTCCAGCCGCTGACCGGCATTACGGCAGAAAAACATGATGCGTTTATCTCCGTACCGGATTCCAACGGACGCGTTATCATGGAGTTTTCCGGTAAAGAGCTGATTAAGGGCGAGCCGGATGCATCCTCGTTTCCGTCGGGCGGACTTCGTTCCACCTTTGAGGCACGCGGCTATACAACCTGGGATTGTACTTCCCCGGCATTTCTGCGGGAAGATACGCTGGGCGTGACACTCTACATACCGACTGCATTCTGTTCGTACCGCGGCGAAGCACTGGATAAGAAGACACCGCTGCTGCGTTCCATGCAGGCAATCAACGAGCAGGCACTCCGGATTCTCCGCCTGTTTGGAAATACGACTTCCCACCGGGTGATTCCGTATGTGGGACCGGAGCAGGAGTATTTTCTGGTTGATAAGAACAAATATTTACAGAGAAAAGACCTGATCTACACCGGTCGTACCCTGTTTGGCGCGATGCCGCCGAAAGGACAGGAGATGGATGATCACTATTTTGGAAGCATCCGTCCGAGAGTCGGTGCATTCATGAAAGAGTTAAATGAGACACTGTGGCGTCTGGGTGTCAGTGCAAAGACACAGCACAACGAAGTTGCACCAGCACAGCATGAATTAGCACCAACCTATTGTCAGGTCAATCTGGCAGTCGATCACAACCAGATGGTCATGGAGGCGATGAAGCGTGTCGCAGGACATCACGGTCTGACCTGTCTGCTGCATGAGAAACCATTTGACGGAATCAATGGTTCCGGTAAGCACAACAACTGGTCCCTGACGAGCGACGACGGCATCAATATGATGAATCCGGGCGAGACGCCGCACGAAAATGTACAGTTCCTTCTGGTTCTGGCGTGCATCATGAAAGCAGTTGACAGACACGCGGATCTGCTGCGCGAGTCCACCGCGATTCCAGGCAACGATCATCGTCTGGGTGCGGCAGAGGCGCCGCCAGCGATCATCTCTATTTTCCTGGGCGAGCAGCTGGAGGATGTTATCGATCAGCTGTGCAGCACGGGCGAAGCCGCACATTCTAAGAAAGGCGAGGTACTTCAGACGGGAGTAGCGACACTTCCGGATTTCGTCAAGGATGCAACCGACCGCAACCGTACTTCACCGTTTGCGTTTACCGGTAACAAATTCGAGTTCCGTATGGTTGGTTCTTCGGATTCTGTTTCATCCCCGAACGTCGTGCTCAACACGATCGTGGCAGAAGCGTTTAAAGAGGCTGCGGACGAATTGGAAAACAGCGATGATTTTGACAGCGCAGTCCATGATATCATCAAGCGTTTGTTTGCAGAGCACCGCCGTATCATTTTCAGCGGAAATGGTTATTCTGAGGAATGGGTTAAAGAGGCAGAGCGCCGTGGACTCCCGAACCTGAAAGCGGGTATCGATTCTGTCGAGGCAATCCGGACCGAGAAAGCGATCAAGCTCTTTGAAGAATTTGGCGTGTACACCCGGACCGAGCTGGAATCCCGTGCCGAGATCGAGTATGAGGCATATTCCAAGACTGTTAACATCGAGGCGAAGACGATGATCGACATGGCAGGCAAGCAGATCATCCCGGCGGTTGTCAAATATACGACTCAGCTTGCTTCCTCCCTGACAGCCGTCCGGACTGCCTGTGAGGAGGCCGATGTCAGTGTCCAGAAAGAACTGCTTTTAGAGACCTCTGATAAACTTTCAGAGATGAAGGTGGCATTGGCGGCACTCAAAGATATCCTGGCAAAGGCATCTGCGATTAAGGATAACAAAGAAAAAGCATTCGCCTATCTGCATGAGGTATGCCCGGCGATGGCAGCTCTCCGTAAACCGGCAGACGAGCTGGAAATGCTGGTAGATAAAGAGTTATGGCCGTTCCCGAGTTATGGGGATTTGGTGTTTGAGGTGTAGGCAGCTTTTAGAAGGTATGATTTTAATTAAAAAGATTTTGACCATCGATATAGGCTATGAATCGTTGGTCAAAATCTTTTTTTAACAACACTTATATATTTTGCAAATACGGTTTATTTCCGTCCAGGACCCTGCGTCTGTCCCTCCTGAATCGTATCGCCCTGATTGGAGGTAAATCCGTTAATCCGTTTATCGGACGAATTTGACGAAGAGCCTGACGAGCTGGAGCTTGATGTCGTCGGTGCGGTGTAAGTCGTGCCGTTGCTGTAGATGCGGCTTGGTACATTGCCGGTATTGCTGGTGGAACTGCTGCTTGTCTGGTTATTCGAAGAGCCTGACGAACTGGAAGTCCCGCCCGGCGTGGAAGTGGAACTGCTGTAGCCGCTTCCAGGAATCGGAACGGTTGTGCCCGACGAAGAACCATTTGACGAGCTGGAGCTGTTGGAACTTCCCGGTGCAGTAAAACTGGTCGAATGATCGGAACTATTCGAGTTGTTGGTGTTACCTGAACTGGAGGTCCCTGAATTGGAATTGTTCGAAGCCGTTCCGCTTGGCCCCGAAGTGCTGCTTGGAGAAGAACTGCCAGACGAAGTCCCTGTTCCCTGTGAAGCACTTGGGTCAAAATAGCTGTCGCTCATGCCGGAGAGGCTGGACGGTGGATTCTGGCACGCACCGCTCTTGGCAAAGGTGTATTTCACCGAATCAATCGTCAGGGTTGTGTTCGAAGCCATCTTACCGTTCTCATCCAGATAATAGTAGGTGCCGGATACCTTAATCCAGCCTTTCTGGCGGTGTCCGTACTCATTGAAATAGTACCAGGTGCCGTCGATCTGCTTCCATCCGCGGCTCATATTGCCGTCTGTCTTATCCATGTAGTAGGTGTTTCCGTTGCTGTCATTAAGCCATCCAGTCAGCATCTTGCCATCATGGAGATAGTAGTATTCATTTTTAATAAGCTGCCAACCGGTCAGCATTTTTCCATTTTCGTCGAGATAATACCAGGTGCTGTTTACCTTCTGCCATCCAGTCCGCATCGCCCCGTCCGTGCCGAAATAATACCAGGTGCCGTTATCCATCTTCTGCCAGTTGGTAAACATCCGTCCATCATCGCCCAGATAATACCAGACCGTATCAAGCTGGAGCCAGCCCTTCTGCATCACACCGTATTGGTTGAAATAGTACCAGTAGTTGTTGATTTTCTGCCATTTAGTCATCATCTCGCCGCTCTGGTTGAAATAATACCAGGCGGAAGTGGATGAATCCTGACGCCAACCGGTCACCATCTTGCCGGTCGAGTCATCCATATAATAATATTTCTCTCCGATATGTACCCATCCGGTATGCTTCTGACCGTCGTCGGTCATGTAGTACCAGTAGTTTCCGTCCTTCAGCCATCCGGCCGCACGGCTCTGGGAAGAAGGAAGCAGCCCCATGGCACCGATCAGGCAGGCAAGCCCAAGCAGTTTTGCATATCTTTTCCGCATCGCGTATCCCCCTTGCAATGTGATTTATCGTTATTTATGATTACAGTAGAAATTAATATCAAAGATGTTGGGGTCAAAAGGCATTTTGACCCCTCTGATACCAGATTGCTCCGCACTATATGCTCCCGCAATCTTCAAAAACATTCGTAATTCGCTCATTTTTCTTTGAAAAATGGCTACTTACTCATGTTTTTGGCGGGTCCCAAGATCAAAAATTCTCCTGCAAGCAAGCTTGCGTCGAACTTCTGACCTTTTTACCCTGGTATCATATCAAATTACTTTATAAGTATAACATAGAAAAATGTAAAATACCTAACGGAAATATTACAATTTTAACAAGCCCTCGGAAACAATTTTTCGATAATAATTTTTAGCATACCGGTACATCACGATCGTGTAATCGCCAAATTCGCGCCCTTCCATACTCTTGAAGACCGCCCAGAGCGCCCACAGGAAACCGCCGAGCGCCGCATAGGCATACGTGACAAAGCGTTCCTCGTCTGATGGGGCGTGCTGGAGGTATTCTTCCAGAAGGTGGTCAAGCTCTTCCTGTGAATAATATGAATAAATACTGCACATCGCAATATCAATGAGCGGATCGCACATGCCTGCATACTCCCAGTCGATCAGACGCAGGGAGCCGTCCGGCAGAAACAGGAAATTGTCTGCAACCGAGTCAATGTGGGAGAGGCAGCAAGGACGTTCCAGTGTATCCAGCCGATCCATCAGTTCATTCATCCGGGCGCGGACTGCCGGGTAGTCCTCGAACAGCATTTCCTCATGTCCGCGGCAGATCCTCTCATAAAAATCAATCCGTTCCCGGATGCGGAACGTGTGCGGAACCGTCACGCCGGAATGATGCAGCTTCCGCAGCATCTCCATGCAGGCGGCCATCTCCTGCGGGTTCTTTGCATCCGCATTCCGAGCGCCCTCATAATACTGGGCGATCTTGTAGCCGGTTTTTCCGTCAAAATACAAAATATGTTCGGTAATGCCAAGCGGTGTGACCGCCTTGTAAACAGCCTCCTCCTCTTTCCGGTTAATCAGAAATTCTGTTCCCGGACCCGGAATGCGGCAGATATAATGTTTTCCATCCAGTTCAAACAGGAACGACTGGTTTGTCATACCAGATTTGAGACAGCGGATGTTGTGTATCGCTTCCTCTTTTACATTGAAAACGTGTGCGACCAGCTGCATGGCGGCATTGTCCGAATGATTCTGATATTTCGGATCAAACAGGCGCAGTTCTTCCAGGTTTTCAAACTCATAGACCTGATCCGCCGGCTGGCAGTTCATCGAAAAATCCAGTTCTTTGATATGATCGACGACAACCTGTTCCCAGTACCATTGTTCTGTGCCAGGCTGATGATAGGCTTCCTCAATGAGCGGAATCAGCTGGTTGGAAAAATCACGCGAGAGGAACGCAGGTCCATACATGACCCAGGAATCATGCCCACCGACCTGCACCGATGTGATACGCCCCTTTTTATTAGAAGAAAGACACCACTCTGACGTTTCACCATCCATGTAAACGGAAGAGTACCACGCGCCGCACTCATACTTATGGTACATATTATTTCGAATCCAGTTGTCCGAGACAAGCAGATACATATTGCGGCCGCGGAACAGCTCGCGGGCATGGTAGATCGTAGCCAGATTATTTTTGGTGGCGTACTCCGGGTTATAGAGGAGTTTGACCTGATATTTGTCGATCAGATATTCAAACTTTTCCTTTAAATAACCGACGATAATTGCGATATCCGTGATCCCCGCTTCATGGAGCTGCTTGATCTGGCGCTCAATCATCCGCTCGCCAAACACTTCCAGAAGCCCCTTCGGTGTCTCAAACGTCAGCGGCACAAACCGGGAGCCAAACCCGGCGGCGGTAATGACGGCGCCATCCACTTTAAATTGATCCAGATACTTAAGCCCCTGTTCGGTCAGCAGATATTTCCCCGTATCCATATCCGTCATGAGAAATGCCTCCTCCAGGCAGTCCCCAAGCAATTTATTCACAGTCCCCAGGGAAAGATTCAAAATCGAAGCAAGCTCCCGCTGGGTCACATCCGGATTCTCATAGAAACTCCGGCAGATCAGTCCATAGCGATCCATATAAAACCTCCTGAATTATTAAATTCTTTTATTTTTCTCTTATATATTCACGTATTTCGTCATCATTATAGATGGATAAGAGTAAAAATAGGTTCTAGCTGTTGCGTGTTCAAAAAATAAAATCAAAAGTGATATATGAACATTATAGCATAAACACAGAGAAAGTAAACGGAAAAAGCAATACTGCGGGGAGAGAATAAAGACTGTTACTGGGCACGTATGCGTGAACAGTGACGAAAGGCTTGATAAGGTGGTCTGTGGGAAATAAGAAACGTAAAAAATACTGGAAATACAGGCATTTTGGCGGTTAAAACGGGATTGTACAAATATAAATACAATTACGAAACTATAAAGAATTTTCGTAAAAAATCTGTAAGAAAATGCACAGATAAATGTTATGGTATTTTGGAAAAACGTGTATTATAATGTGGGTGTATCGGAGAAAGGCAGTACTTCACAGGGAAGAGAAACATAGGAAATACAGACAATATTCCACTTCAAAATAAAAAGTTGGAAATTCTGTAAAAAAACTATTGATAATTTTCCATATCCGAAGTATAATGACCTGGTAATGCAGTTAGGATTTCGAGAAAAATATTTCAAAAAGTAAAAAGGAGAGTGCATTAATTATGAGAAAGCAGACTAAATTAGTTGCAGTACTTTCTGCAGCAGCTTTACTCGCTATGGGTGCTTCCATGACTTCTTTCGCAGCTGGTTGGGAGAAAGATGATGCTGGAGTTTGGCACTACTATGACAGCGATGATGAGATGGTAACCGACGAGTGGAAGAAAGATGGCAGCAAGTGGTTCCACCTCAACGATGACGGTGAGATGGATACAGATACATGGGTAGACGATGACTACTATGTAGCTGAAGATGGTCATATGCTGACTAACGAGTGGAAGAAGACCGTAGCTGACGAGGATGAGGATGATCCGGAAGACGGCGGCGAGCACTGGTACTACTTCAACAACAAAGGTAAGAAAGTTACCGATACAGATAAGAAGATCAATGGCAAGACCTACTACTTCAACGAAGATGGTGAGATGCAGTATGGCTGGCACGAGGAAGACGGCAACGCATACTACTTAGGTACTGAGGACGAAGGCTGGAGAGCAGAGTCCCAGTGGCTGTGGCTGGAGAAATCCGGTAACAACGAGAACGATCTGGATGATGATGACGATCTGGAAGTAGTTCTTGATTGTTCCGAAGATGACGACTGTGATGATGAGGGTTGGTACTGGTTCCAGTCTTCAGGTAAAGTTTATCACGGAACAGATAAGAAGAAAATCAACGGCAAATACTACATGTTCAATAATCATGGTCAGATGCTGTATGAGTGGGTTGATGGCAAGGCTGTTAAGGCAGGCTCCAACGCACAGCTTGATGGTAACCTTGGTAAAGGTGAATATGCTACAACCGGCGATATGAGATACTACAACGTAGTTGAAGATGGTTCCAGAGGTAACGGCTGGTATCAGATCGACGGCGCTGAGGATCTGGATGCTGATGGCGATACAGACTGGTACTACATCGATGACGGCGAAATTAAATACGCTGATGGCGGCGCCAAAGATTTCGCTACTTACGATGATGACGGAGCTGTATACGTTCAGAGAATCAAAGTTGAAGGCAAATACTTCTCCTTCAACGAAAAAGGTCAGATGCAGGATGGCTTACAGTACTGCAAGGCTGACGGCGGATTCTACTACTTCGATGACAACGGCTATCAGAAGACTGGCCGCGTAACATCTGTAGAGAACGACGATGATGATTACACATTCTACTTCAACACCAAGAATGGTAAGAATGGTCTTGGCTACACTGGTCTGAAAGATGATTATCTGTACTTTAATGGTAAGAGACTGGATGCAGATGATGACTACAGACTGTACTACTATGATGGAGACATCTATCTGACCAATACCAAGGGTAAAGTTCAGAAGAGCTCCAAGAAGTATGACATCGAGAACAAGGGCATCGCTGAGGATGATGTAAAAGTAGAGATCAGCGGCAAGAAAGTTGTATCCGTTACTTTAGCTAGCGGTAAGACAATCAAAGCTGAGGCTCTGATTGCTGATGCAGAAGCTCAGTTTGGTAAAGATGTTGTTACAGAGGATCAGATCGTATCTGTACCGTTCATCCAGCTGTATGATGACGATATTTATACCTACACAGATCTGGTTGGTACTAAGGCTGTTGAAGGTTGGTTAGAATTAAACAAATAATTAATCTGAATTTTATTCGATTAGTCATTTGACTTAGGATAATTGAGAAGCGGTATTTCAGGATATTTCCTGGAATGCCGCTTCTTTTTTAGTAAAAAGAGCTCCGATACCTCGAAGTGTTTCGAGGTGGCGGAGTTTTTTATGTGGTCGCAATGTAAAGGAAGTCTGTCTGTATGACTGCATTTGCCCTCTGTCAGTTAAAGAATAGAATATGCAAAACTCTCTGCAGTACTATCATTTTGAGTTTAAGCATATCTTCCAAGTCTTGTTTCACTGATTCTTTCATGATATGATAATAAAAACAACAAATTATCATGATGTGTGATAAACGTGCAGTTTTATTAAAAAGAGAGGGAGCTATATGGGTATATATTTAAATCCCGGAAACGCAGCTTTTTCAGAAGCGGTGCATTCTCAGATCTATGTAGATAAAACAGAGCTGATTTCTTATACCAACAATGTGCTGGCAACAAACCAGAAAAATATCTGCGTCAGCCGCCCAAGGAGATTTGGAAAATCCATTACAGCCAATATGCTGGCTGCTTATTATAGTAAGGGATGTCAGTCTGATACTTTATTTAAAGACCGAAAAATCAGCTGTTCAAAAGATTATAAAAAATATTTAAACACTTACACAACTATATTTTTAAATATCCAGGAATTTTTAAGTCGAAGCTCTAATGTCGAAGAATTGATTCAGCGGATCCGGCGTTCACTCATGAGAGAAATTCGCCGTGAATATCCAACGATTGATTTTTATGATGAATTAGATCTGACGGAAAATATGAAGGAAATTTATGCTGAAACAAATGAGCCATTTATTATAATCATTGATGAATGGGATTGTATTTTTAGGGAATACGCAGAAGATAAAGCGGCTCAGGAACGATATCTGGATTTTCTTCGTGATTTTCTAAAGGATAAGGCACATATACATCTGGCATATATGACAGGAATATTGCCAATAAAAAAATACGGTACCCATTCTGCGCTCAATATGTTTGATGAATTCTCGATGGCAAATCCAGGTGTTCTGGCGCAATATGTGGGTTTCACAGAAAATGAGGTGCGCTGCCTCTGCTCAGATTATCAAATGGATTTGGCAGAAATCAAAGAATGGTATGATGGATATCGCTTTGAAAAAGCCTCTTCTATTTACAGTCCGCGTTCGGTTGTGGCTGCTATGACTTCTGGTATCTGCGATTCTTATTGGAACCAGACCGAAACATTTGAGGCACTGCGCGGATATATTGACATGAATTTTGATGGGCTGAAAGACGACGTTCTCAGCATGATGGCTGGAGAAATGGTACCGGTCAATACAGGCAGTTTCAGCAATGATATGACGACATTTCACGGCGAGGATGATGTCCTGACTTTGCTGATTCATCTGGGCTATCTGGGATACGATTTCAGCCATAAATCAGTTTTTATTCCTAATAATGAAATCCGTGGAGAGTTTGTAAATGCGGTTTCGGTTTCCCATTGGGGAGAAGTCTCGAAAGCATTGAAAAACTCAGCTGATTTACTTAATGCTATCTGGAAAAAAGACGAAGAAAAAGTAGCTGCTTATATGGAACAGGCTCATTTTGAAACATCCCATTTACAGTATAATGATGAAAATGCACTGAGTTATACTGTATCACTGGCACTCTACGCTGCCAGAAACTTTTATCAGGTTTATCGTGAATTTCCATCGGGATCTGGATTTGCAGATATAGTTTATTTACCGCGAAAAGGATTTCTGGATAAGCCGGCTTTGATTGTCGAACTAAAATGGAACAAATCGGCCGAAGGCGCAATTCAGCAGATATTAAAAAAACAATATTTCCAGAATCTGGAAGATTATTCAGGAAATATGCTGCTGGTTGGAATCAATTATGATTTAAAGACGCGAAAACATGAATGTAAAATTTTAGAATTTAAAAAATGAAAAGCAAGTTATTTGTCACGGCGGCAGTAAAAAGAGATGTTGATTGAGAAATCCTCTTTTTGCGGCCGCTGTGATTTGACATCCAATTCGTATCTGAATCATTAAGCTGATAGCTTGATATAAGAGGACTCCGTCTCTTCAAGAGAATCTTCTTTTAGAGGCGGAGCCTTATTATTACTTTAATTTTTCAAATACACCAGGCAACGCTTCTTAAAAAAAGCAATTCCATAACACAAAATTTTATCATAGGAATCCTCAAATTCTTTTGCATACATCTTTTCATCGATCTGTGCAAGTGCTTTTTTGCAGGATTGTTTCATCTGGTCAAGCGTGCTGGAATATTTCACTTCAAAAAGGGCCAATTGTCCATTTTCAGAGTCGTAGACAATCACATCACTTCGACCTTCTCCATGCTCTTTATTCGACTCTACCACATAACCGGCACCAGTAAAAATACCTGCCAGAAATGCATGGTAAAAGTCTTCCCGGTAATCATGATAACTGATGGTTTTTCTTAAAAGTTTATTCATTTCATCCGTTATCCTGTCGCTGTTTCCATCCCATACCGCATGAAATAATTCTGTGCGGTTCCAACGCTTCGTTGATTCGTTAAACCATTTTATAATTGTTGACTCAAAAATATCCTTGATTTCCCTATTCGGAATCATCAATGCGGTTGTTCCATCTGGTATAGTTTCTTGAATATCCGTCTCTCGAACGCGCGTCAGATAACCGGTTAAATATAAAATACTCCATAAGTTATCCTCGGAAGAATGAAGATAATCATAGGTTAAATTTTCTTCAATCTTTTGGAAAATATATCCGCCGGACAGCAATTTTTCTAATTTCATTGTGATACTGCTTCCTGCATAATCAATGAAAGAGCGAATAATTGCATTATCGCTTGTATTCTTCCAATAACTCTCAGGCTTCATGGAAGGATTATGCTGAAGATCCCGAAGATAATTCATCACATCCCACGGGCAATATACATCAAAGCATCCGAAATGATAACCGTCATACCAGACTTTGATTTCATCCGAATATTCGGTAGTATTGGATTCCTTTAAAATCTGATTTACATCGTTTTGTGTAAAGCCAAAATATTCATTTAATCGAGAAGCTGTAATGGTATCCGAAACAAAATTATTGGTTCCAGTGAAGATACTTTCTTTAGCAATTTTCAAGCATCCTGTCACAACCGCAAAGCAGAGGCTGGAATTATCTTTTAATGAGGTACTCATCATTGCTTTCATGATTTCCAGCATTTCCTGATAATACCCATTGTTGCTTGCTTTTGCAACGGGAACATCGTATTCATCCAACAAAAGAATAACTGTCTTCCCATAATAAGCCTGCATCATTTTCATCAAAATCAGGATAGAACCCTTTATATCTGTTGCAGATGCAGTCTGATTTTTTAGTCGTTTAAAAATCTCTTTATATGCATCGCTGACGGTATCACCTTGCTCCAAATAAGAGTATTCGATGCATATCTGGGATATGACAAATTTCAGCATATCAAAAGCACTGTCAAATGTAGTCCCATCTACATCCTTAAATGTAATAAAAAGAGTCGGACGCTGATTCATCCATGTTTGACAAATAGATGATTCATGACTGATTTCCAAATCTTGAAATAACGAATGGTTATCATGTCGAATATCGAAAAAATGTTCCAGCATACTCATAGCCAGCGTCTTTCCAAATCGTCTGGGGCGAGTAATCAGCGTGACGTTTGCTGTGCTTTTCTTTAATAATTCCGAAATGAGTCTCGTTTTATCGACATAGTAATATCCATTTTTACGTATCTGAGAAAAATCCGAGACGCCAACCGGAATATTTAGATTCGTCATAGAATCATCGCTCCTTTCGAAAAATCAGGCTGTTTTTATTATCATATCATGAAAGGATGGGGGAAACAAGGTGGAGAAAGAGATTGAAAAGATAGAAAAAAGGTCCCCTGGGAATTTCTTCCCAGAGGACTCTTTATCATTGAATTAATAGGATATTAATAAATTAGAACTCAAATTAATATCAATTATTTATTCCAGCCTTCAGCTAAGTTCTTATCGTATGTATAAACACCGTCATACAGTGCGATGAACGGAACTGCTACCTGATTATCGTAATCCTGAGCACCTACAAAACCAGATTTAGCAATATCAGCTTTAACGGTATTAACTAAAGTAGTATAACCTACACCATCAACAGATTCAACAACACCCTTCTTGTTGGTCTTTACATAAATTTCTTTTCCAACGTAAGCAGCGTTCACAATATCATCATATTTCTTAGCAGTAGATGCTTTCTGGATCTTACCCTTTGTATTTACAAGGTAAACTTTTTCATCAACTACATATAACTTGTAGTCATCATCAGCTTCCAGTCTCTTACCATTGAAGTACAGAGTACCATCTTTTTCACCTGTATAACCAATACCGTTCTTGCCATTCTTGGTTGTGAAGTAGAAGGTGTAATCATCATCTTCGCACTCTACAGAAGCAACTTTACCAGTCTTCTGGTAGCCGTTCTCATCAAAGTAGAAGAATCCCTTGTCTTTAGCGATGAACTGCAGACCATCCTGCATCTGACCTTTTTCGTTGAATGCGAAATACTTGTTACCGCTTACTTTAACTTTCTTTCTCATTACATAAACTGGATCACCATCATCGGTTGTTCCAGCTGCATCAGTTGTATTAGCGTGATACATATCACCATCATCGATGTAGTACCAGTCGGTATCATTGTCAGTCTTCATAGCCTCAGAACCATCGCGCTGAACCCAACCATTGCCCCTGGAACCATCTTCAACTTCGTTGTAGTACAGCATCTCGCCAGCAGTTGCTACAGTGCCATCGGTACGAGCAGCATCAAGTTTAGAATTAGAAGCTACAGATACTTTCTTGTTGTCGCTCCACTCATACAGCATCTGACCATGCTCGTTGAACATATAGAATCTGCCGTTGATTTTCTTCTTGCCTGTGCCATGATATGCTTTACCAGAAGACTGGAACCAGTACCAACCTTCGTCATCACACGGATCAGAGGTGCTATCATCACACTGACCTTTGTTCTGTCCATCATCGATATCTTCGTCGCTTAAGTTACCGGATTTCTCCAGCCACAGCCACTGAGACTCAACTCTAGCACCGTCATTCTCATCGCCATAGTAGTACATGTCGTCGTTTACGCTGTCATACTGCCAGCCGAACTGCATCTTACCATCGCTATCGAATAAATAAGTTTTACCATTGATTTTCTTGGTATCGCTTACAACTTTTTTACCTTTGTTGTTGAAGTAGAACCAACGCTCGCCATCCTCGTCCGGCTCATCCTGATCTTCATCAGATACAGTATATTTCCAAGCATTTGTCAGCATAGCACCAGACTCATCTACATAGTAGTCATCATCTACCCAAGCGTCTGTCAGCATATCGCCGTCTTCGTCAAGATAGAACCACTTACCGCCGTCCTTCTTCCACTCGCCTGTTACCATCTCATCGTCGCTATCATAATAATGCCAAACACCAGCGTCATCTTTCTGCCAACCAGCTGCGAAAGAAGTCATGGAAGCACCCATAGCGAGTAAAGCTGCTGCAGAAAGTACTGCAACTAATTTAGTCTGCTTTCTCATAATTAATGCACTCTCCTTTTACTTTTTGAAATATTTTTCTCGAAATCCTAACTGCATTACCTGGTCATTATACTTCGGATATGGAAAAGTATCGGGAGGTGATACTTGTCGATTTTTCGTTTCTTTTTTTCGTTGACTTTTCTTTCTTTCCCAAATACAATAGAAGAAAGAAAGAAAGAAAGAAAGAAAGAAAGAAAGAAAGAAAGAAAGAAAGAAAGAAAGAAAGAAAGAAAGAAAGAAAGAAAGAAAGAAAGGTGAATAGTATGCTTTCGTTTGAGAATCAAGAGGTGGAATTTAAGCAAGAATATGTACCTGAGATTCGAAAAGAAGTAATTGCCTTTGCAAATGCTTCTGGAGGTACTATTTTGATTGGTGTTAGAAAAGATGGAGCAATTATTGGCGTAGATGATCCAGATGCAATCATGCTTCAGGTTGCAGGTTCGTTAAAAGATTCTATCGCACCTGATATTATGCCTTTTGTCAATATAAAAACTGTGGAAATTGACAAAAAAACGGTCGTTGAAATTAATATTTCAACAGGAACGAATCGTCCATATTATATTCGGGAAAAAGGTCTAAAGCCCAGTGGTGTATATGTTCGAAAAGGAAGTTCTTCACAACCCATGACAGATGAGGGCATCCGGGAAATGATCATTCAAAGCGGCAGATGTTCCTATGAAACAAGCCGAAGCATGAATCAGAATTTGACATTTGAGTATTTTGAAAATGAGATGCACAAACGAAAAATTGCGTTTGGAAGATCACAGATGCAAACATTAAAACTGATAGGTGATGACCATTTGTACACAAATCTTGCATTGCTATTATCGGATCAATGTGAAGTAACAACAAAAGCGGCTCTTTTTCAAGGAACAGATAAAGCGGTTTTCAGAGATAGAAAGGAATTTTCTGGTTCTATTTTAAAACAATTGGAAGACGTTTATCAGTTTATTGATTTAAACAATAAAACGCAAGCCAGTTTTTCGGGTTTAATCCGTATTGACAAAAAAGATTACCCAGAAGAGGCAATCAGAGAAGCGCTTTTAAATAGTATCGTTCATCGAGATTATTCGTTTAGTGGAAGTAATCTTATAAATATTTATGACGATCGTATAGAAATTGTCTCATTGGGAGGATTGGTTTCCGGACTGGAATTAAATTCTATTTTTCTGGGTGTATCGCAGCCAAGGAATCCTAATTTGGCAGCTATTTTTTATCGCATGATGTTAATAGAAAGTTATGGTACTGGAATTGGAAAAATTCAACGAGCCTATGGAGATAACGAAAAAAAGCCATTTTTTGAAACAGCAAAAGGTGTTTTCCGTGTTACACTTCCAAATAGAAACGAAGGAATGCAAAAGCTGTCAAAACCAAGGAAACGTCTGGTAGCAGTTTACCGACAGCCGCTTGCCTCTGAAAAAGAAGAAATTCTCTCCTATGTAGCAGAGCATAAAAAAATAACAAGAAAAGAAACCGAAGCGCTTTTAAATATAGGTACAACAAAAGCGTATAGGATCTTAAAGGAATTATCCAGTGCCGGAAAATTGCATATAAATGGTTCTGGAAAAAATGTTTATTATACAGGAGAGTAGGCGATTAGCTAAATCAGAACTTAAACTTGCAAACTGGAAGCTCGGATTCCGATTCAGCTTTGCTGACCTGAAAAGATGAAAGAAACCAAATATACCGTTAAATACACGACCAGTTTCAAAAAAGACTACAAACGAGCCATAAAGCGTGGCTTGAAGATCGAGCTGCTGGAGCAGGTCGTAGTATTGCTGGCAATGGGCGAGCCGCTGCCGGATAAGAACCGCGACCATTACCTGTCCGGCGATTGGGCAGGTCATCGGGAATGTCATATTCTCCCGACTGGCTGCTTGTGGATGGTGTTTGTCAGCGTGTCAAAATTCTCATACTTGTCAATCAAGGCTATAAATTTCTCTGCTGATTTCTGGCTCTACTCGTAGCCGGTAACAGCCTTTTCCAGTTCCGCGATCTCAATCTAAAGTTCGTCCTGAAACAAAAATGCTCTAAGTGATTTCTTCACTAACCATGACAAATATCATGATTAAGAAGTCACTTAGAGCATACATCACTTCTTGTTTATCTGTCTTTATTTTTCTTTTGGCTGCACGCAGCGGCTGAATCCCCGCTCGCTTACATAAAGTACGGCTGCGGCCGGAATTGCTGTTACGCAGACAACCAGCAGGTTAAAAAGCCATTTAAAATTGGTAATGAAGTGCAGGCTCTGCGGAACTGTGATTTTATCATATAAAAATGCCAGAATCTGTGGATCTCTGGTTAAAGTAAATGCTAAAAATGCCACTCCGATTCCCAGCACAATCGCCATGCCAAAAAGGATTCCCCAGACACTCCAGGTCGTTTTTGTATTAGCTGTCATACTCGATTGCCTCCTTAAAATTGATGGCTTTAGTGTAACGCAAAGATGTGTTCCTTTTGTGAAGAATACATAAAATTTCTGGTTATCTTTGTAAAAAGTATTTTATATACAAAAAGCAGCATACAGAGGCACGATTTTCTGTTACATCCCTTTTTTCTTAGAGCAACAGAGTCCTTTTCTTGTAGCGACAAGCAACCTTCAATTTTTATTCATAAAGTTCTGCCAATGTAAACATCCGTAAATTTCCGTCGTTCAACTCATCAAACCATGACGTATATCCGCTCAATGAAAATAAAAGATATTTTGAAATTCTGTATTTACCAGAAATAAGCTTGCTCCTTCTTAACAAGGTATCGTAAATTTCTTTACCAATAGGTTCGTTTTTAAATTTGCATTCACCTACAACCGCTGTTTTATCAATATCAGAGACAGCTACAATATCAATATCTGTAGATTGCTGATATTTTTTACCATCTTTTGATTCCAGCGTTTCATTTCCCCACCAGGAGCCAACTCTTGTAATAAAATTATCGAATTTTCCACAAATACCCTGTTCCAGTGTATAGTATCGGCACATCTCTTCAAAAACGCTTCCCATATAAGAATGCAAATTAGGTTTAACTGCTTTTTCATAATAGATATCTCCATGCCCCATTTCAATGACACTGGTTGCTTTCGGAATAAATTCATACCAAAATTTAAACATATGGTCTTTTAGGATATATTGCGTTTTTTTCTTGTTTTTTTCTTCGGTAATGCAGTTTTTCTTTTCAATCAATCCAACTTCCATCAATTTATCAATCGAATATAAAACAGTTGAAGCTTTTTCCTTGACTTTTTCAGAAATCAGATTAATAGTATTTTGACCAGAAGCAATTTGCTCAATAATATTATTAACCAATGCAATATCCATAAATTCCTGCGTTAAAAGGTTTCTTGTTTCATCATATAGATAACCGTCTGTATGAAAAAAAAGGTGTTTAATATTTTCATCCAATGTTTTGGTTTTATCAATCATCGAAAGATACTTGGCTACACCACCAGTAATTCCATAGCAGATTGCCTTCTCTTCAAACGAATAGTCCGGCACAAAAAGCGCAGAATCTTTATAATTAAAAGCTTCCAATTTGATCTGAGAATCCCTGCGTCCAAATAGGGGACTTTTTTCACTAAGGACTTTTTTTTCCATAAAGCTCAATGCAGAACCACATAAAATGATAAAAAGATTTTTATTTTGCCATTCTGTATCAATATATTTTTGTAAAATAGAAAGAAGTGAATCATCTTTTTCAGCCCAATAAGGAAGTTCATCAATTACCAGAACAATCTTTTTATCTGGCAATTTCTTTGTAATAAAATTGAAAATATCTTCTGTGGATGGAAAAGAGGCACTCTCGAAATCAGGATCTAACACAGAGATAACCTGTTTAGCAAATAATTCGAGGTTTCTATTTTGTCCAACTTTTGTTGCTGTATAAAAAATGGCGTTTTTATTTTTGATAAATTCGTTAATCAAAGTAGATTTTCCAATGCGTCTACGCCCATAAATAACCATCATGCCGAAGCCATCTTTATCATAAAGTGATTGCATGGCATCCAATTCTTTTCTTCTTCCGATAAACATGTCAAGCACCTCCCTGGTTTAAATTTTATTCAAATTAATTTAAGTCAAAATGATTTGAATAAAATATAACATAATTAAAAAGGAAATTCAAGATATAAATGAGTTTTCCTTTGCTTCTCCAGTATTTACAGAGGTATTTCCCATCTCCCGATACTTTTTCATATTCGAAGTATAATGTCTGAGTAAATATGGTAACATCGTTTCTATGCAAAAAGGACTCCGCCATCCCAGATTTCTCTGAGATGTCGGAGTCCTCTTTATATCAAGCTATCAGCTCAATGCCTCAAGTTCAGCTCAATTACGGCTCCCAAACGAAACCATCAGTTGTGCTCTGACCATTTGCATCAAAACCACCAGTTCTGATTACATCAGTCGGAAATGTTGTTGCAGTTGTAGTCTTCTCATCATCAACAAAGTACTTGTTAACAGTACCGCTCTTGGTTACAGTTACATAACCTTCGCCGCCATCCAGTTCGTACTTCTTAGAAGTGGATTTCTGGATCTTACCAGTCTTGTTAACTACATACAGGAGATTGTTGTATTTGTATACAGCGTAGTCATCATCAGCCTCAAGTCTCTGACCATCTGCGTACAGATAACCATCTTTGATTCCGTCATAGCCCTTACCAGTATCGTTGTTCTTTGTGCTGAAGTAGAATGTGAATGTATCATCATTGTCATCATCAGCAGTTGTCTTACCGGTCTTCATATAGCCATTGTCATCGAAGTAGTAGGTATGACCAGCGATTCTCTGAAGACCTGTCTGCATCTTACCATCCTGATCGAAGCAGAAGTACTTACCATTGATTTTGATTTTCTTTCTGTACTGGGTTGTACCTGTGGAGTCAGTCTGAGCATCCTCAGCGCCTGCCTTCTTAGCTTCGCCCTTCTTGAAGAAGTACCAGTCGGTATCGTTGTCGTTGCCAAGATCCTCAGCACCGTCGATCTCGTACCAGCCTGCTGCTCTGGAACCATCTTCTACTTCGTTAGCGTAGATCATATCGCTTGCGGTAGCGTTTGGTCTGGAATCGGAACCATCCAGAATAAAGTCTGTTGTAGAGCCTGTAGCGGTCGTCTCTTTGGTGTTAATCCACTCATACAGCATCTGACCATGCTCGTTGAAGTAGTAATATTTACCGTTGATTTTTTTCTTCTTGCTGTTGTCTCTGTATGCTTTACCGTCGTTCTGGAAGTAGTACCAGCCTTCGCTATCGCACAGGGAGCAATCATCATGAGACGGCATGGAATCGTTATCCTCGTCATCCTCATTCGGCTCTTCTAACCACAGCCACTTAGCATCTGTTCTCCAGCCTTCATCCTCAGTTCCCAGATAGTACCAGTCGCCGTTATCTTCGAACCAACCGTATCTCATCTCACCGTCGGTGTTGAAGTAGTAAGTTTTACCGTTGATCTTCTTCTTATCATCGGTTACTTTCTTACCTTTATTGTTGAAGTAGTACCAGTTCTCACCGTCATCATCCGGATCACTGCTGTCATCATCATCAGCTACTTTGATCCACTTGTTAACCAGCATAGCACCATCTTCGCCTACATAGTAGTCATCGTCTACCCAAGCGTCTGTTTCCATATCGCCATCTTCGTTGAGGTAGAACCACTTGCCACCATCTTTTTTCCACTCGTCAGTTACCTGATTGTCGTCGCTATCATAGTAGTGCCAAACACCAGCGTCATCTTTCTCCCAACCAGCTGCGAAAGAACTCATGGAAGCACCCATAGCGAGTAAAGCTGCTGCAGAAAGTACTGCAACTAATTTAGTCTGCTTTCTCATAATTAATGCACTCTCCTTTTTACTTTTTGAAATATTTTTCTCGAAATCCTAACTGCATTACCAGGTCATTATACTTCGGATATGGAAAAGTATCGCAAGTTGCAAAAATAGGAGAGATAATAGGGGAAATTTAAGATTTCCTTCCTTGCTATCCACAAAACGAAATGCTATACTGATACAAGCCGTTTCTCTGGTTTTACGAATAAGAAAAGGAGAAGAATGTGATGGAACAGACAGAGATTGCAAGAGAGCAGGGAGCTCCGGCTGCATCCATTTTGGCAGAGCAGGCATGGGAAGGAAAAGTCCGAAAGGTTTTTTCATGGATTGTGTCGGTGTATCTGTGTGTGGTGTTTGGGGCATTTCCGCTATATTTCCATAATTATTATTATGATATTCTGGTATCGAAATATCAGTTTTACTGGCTCAGCACGGTTGCGATGCTGGCGTCATGCCTGATCGCAGCGATAGTATTTGCGTGCATGGACTTAAAGCAGTTTGACGGGGCGCATGTGCGGCGCTTTTTCGGTGCGTTTCGACCGTCTGAATTAAAAAAGCAGCCATTTGCCTATAAGGCGCTGGAAGTTTTCTGGGGGCTGGCACTGATATCGACGGTGCTGTCGGACTATGTGTATGAGTCGTTCTGGGGAAATGAGGGACGATTCAGCGGATTATTCTTGATTACGCTGTATGTGCTGGGAACGATTGTGATCAGCAAGTATGGCCGGATGAGAAAATGGTACCTGGATGTTTTTTTGGCATCGTCCGTTCTGGTCTGCCTGTTTGGAATTACAGATTATTTCCAGATGGATTTATTGGGATGGAAAAAGGGCGTGAGCAATGAACAGGGAAACGTGTTTGTATCTACATTGGGAAATATTAACACATATACGGCGTTTGTGGCGCTTACGATGGCGGTTGCATGCGGCTGTTTTGTAAGTGAGAGAAAAGTGGGACGCCGTATCTGGTATTATCTGGTTTCGGTGCTGGCCTTTTTTGCATTGATTACCGGACAGAGTGATAATGCATATTTATCACTTGGAATGCTGTTTGCGGTGATGCCGCTGTTTTTATTTACGACATGGCGGGGCATCGCAGATTATGGTATTCTGGCGGCTACGTTTATGACCGTGATCAAGGTAGTAGATACGGTCAATAAAGTATATGCTGATCAGGTCATCGGTCTGGGCGGTGTGTTTGGCGTGTTGGTGCGCTATCGTTATCTGGAGGGAGTCGTCGTTTTATTCTGGATTCTGGCGGGGGTTCTCTGTGTTTGGAAACGGAAGATGGAACAGACGAATCCAGAGAGCAAACCGGGACGATGGATTTGGCGTGGCTGGTGTGCCGTTTTGATTCTTGGATGCCTGGCAGTGGCATTTGTCCTCTATGATGCAAATCTGGGAGGACATGCGGAACGGTACAGCGCGTTGTCCCAGTATCTTGTTTTTGATGATGACTGGGGAACGAACCGGGGATATTGCTGGAGAATTGGCTGGCAGTCCTATCGCGAGCTGCCGTTCCTGCATCAGTTGTTTGGTTTTGGACCCGACACATATGGAATTCTGACTTGGGATTTCAGGCAGGATGCGCTGGATCGGTATGGAGTTTTCTATGAGAGCGCCCACAACGAATATTTTCAGTACCTTGTTACAATGGGACCGCTTGCGCTTGTATCTTATCTTGCGTTTCTGGGCGGCACCTGCGTGCAGATGTGCAAAAAATGGAAAGAGTGCGCCTGGATCCTGGCGCCTGTTCTGGCGGTGCTCTGCTATGGAGCACAGGCAGTTGTTAATATCAACCTCCCGATCGCGACACCGATTATGTGGGCGATGCTGGCGATTGGGCTTGCACTCACAAGAGAGAAAGCAGAACAGGCAGAATAGCTCAAATAGACAGAACGGATTAAATAGACAGCAAATCCGGGCAGATTCGGCGGAAAAGCCGAATCTGCCTGGATTTGCTGTCTATTTAGAATTAAAAGTAATGTGTGAGCGAGTTACTGGGCACATATGCGTGAACAGTAACGGAGCGATGCTCCGTGTCGAAATTTGCGATCGATAGACTCTTTTATTTTTCTTAAAATCGGTTTATAAATAATATGAAAAGAAAAAACGATATGATCGCCTGGCAGAGCTGCGTTATGCAGTGTGGTCATCTGAATGGAAGAACAGGCAGTCAAAAGGAGGAGAGTTTATGGATGAAGCTAAAAAATTGGTCGTTTTGGAACAGGAAAATGAAGAATTAAAGCGTGAGCTTAAGGAGTTATTTAAAACTCTGGATCAGATGAATCAAAGCTTAAACCGGATGATTGACCACTACATACTCTGTAAGACGGAGAAGGCGGGATAAGCGGAGAAACTGGATAAGATGGGAGAGAAGAGGCTCATTTATACCAGATGGAGCAAGTGAACAATCAAATCAAAAATTAAATACTAAATCGAATATCAAAGCCGCATGATTCAGAAGGTATGTTATTAAACCAGAATGAATCATGCGGCATTTTTTATGTACTCTATGTAATATGCAGTTGGCGCGTCAATTTCCAGATTAAATCATGCATCCAGGAGATCGTCTGCTCCAGCTGCTCGTTTTTCTCTCTTAGCGCCAATACTTCCTGATAGAGAGTTTCCTTGTCGGAATCTTTTGAGATATCCGGATGGAGATTCGAGGAAGTGGAAGATGATTTTGTTTTACCCGGTGATGCAGAATGATCTGTCATCAATTTGGTGTTATCAGGTGCTGCATTTTGATCCGACGATTTTGCATCATCCGGTGATTTGCTCCGGCCGGATGGCTTTGTCTGCCCTGGTGCCTTAGCCTTGTTCGCCTGTTTGGCTTTAGAATCCAAAGGGCTTGCCGCATTAATCATGTGTCTGGAAATCAGGATCTGCCGTTGTGGATAGTCTAAGTCCATGAAATCCTGATACGGAATGGGAAGAGGAGTCATGGCGATTGAGCAATGCGGACACACCGCATTGGCAACGAGCTGAAAGAATCCATAATGTCCACAGTTTGGACAGCAATAAACATTTAAACCACGCATAGAGTTGCCTCCGTAGAAGTAAGAGTTGAGTCATTGGGAGAAAAATGAAAACATCCCCTTTATTATAATACGTTTTAATCGGGAACATTATAACTGGTTTTTAGAAAAAAATTTAAAAATTTCCAAAAAAATTTTTAAAACGATAAAAAAAGACATCTTTCAGAAAAAATACCGCGGTGTCACAAAAGTGTCCTGCGGTATTTGAACGGATGCAATATTATATTTTACTGGATGATTCCAGATGTGTCAACTGTCCAGGCAGTATCATTGCTGTCTTTGATATCCTTGAACCCTTTTCCGAGTTCCGGACGGGAAGCGGAAGAGGAGGAAGAGGTTGCTTTCTGGATGGTGCCGCTGGTGTTTACCAGGTAGCGTTTTTCACCGATGGAAACCGGCTCATAGCGGAGTTCCGGATCCGCCTTCTTTAAAAGACCGTTTACATAAACCTGGTTATCGCGCTCTCCATGGTAGCCCTGTCCTTTGAGGGAACCTTTGGTCTGGAAATACCAGATCTGGTTTTCTTCTAAATCATCATTGTAAATAGTCTGCTTGCCGGTACGCATCACGCCGTCGTCGCCGAAGTAGTAGGAGGCGAAGCTGCCATCCGCCTGTTTCAGGCTCTGAAGCCCGGTCTGCATTTCACCGCGCTCGTTGAAGCAGTAGCGCTCGGAATTGATGGTGAAAATAGCAAGATCCTTCTCGGCAAAGTAAGCAGTTCCGTTTTTAAAGAAGAAGGAAAATGGCTCTTCTTCTTCGCTGATGCCCGGTGCCCCTTCAATGGTGTACCAGCCGCTTGCCCGGCGTCCGCCATTTTCCGGATCGTAATAGCGGAAATCGTTTAAGCTGACAGTGTCTGTGGCAGAGTTGTCCGCTGGTGCTGCTTCGTTTGAAGGTGTGCTGGAGCTTACAAAGCCAGCTTCCGCGACATTGATCCAGCCTGTCTGCATCTGGCCGTCGATGAAGGTGTAGTAGCCATTGTCGATTTTGCGGTCCATCTGGTTTACGATCATGCGTCCTTCGGTGTCAAAATAGCACCAGATATCTTCATCGTCGGTGTCTTTCGTGATGGTTTCCAGCAGAATCCATCCGGTTTTTCTGGCGCCGTCATCCTCCTCGCCGAGGTAGTAGGTCTGTCCGTTCAGCTCCAGAAGCCCGGTCTGCATCAGTCCGTCCTCGTCGAAATAGTAGGTTTTTCCGTTGATGCTCATCCATTTGGCAGTTACAATCTTGCCGTCCTTGCCAAAATAGAGCCAGGAGCCGCCGTCCGGAGAATCCGGACTGTCGTAGCTGATCTCATTTTCAGCCGAAACCCATTGGTTCTTTGCCATGTGCCCCTCATCGTTGACGAAATAGTCATCGACTCTCTGATTGGTAGCAATCTCGCCTTCCTCATCGAGATAAAACCAGTCGCCATTCCGTTTTTTCCATGTGTTTGTCTCTTTATAGCCGTCCTCATCGTAGTAATAAAGACGACCATCTTCCTCTGTCCAGCCGCTCTGAGCCGCCAGAACTCTGTAAGTTCCCGTATTTGTCATTATAGGTGCAGCAGCCGCGAACAAAGCCGCAGCGGATAAAACAGCTAAAGTTTTAGTTTGCTTACGCATGGTATAATCTCTCCTTTTTGAAAATGCGAAAATCCATCGCTGCATTACGGGGCTTATTATACGGGGATTATGCGTAAAAAGATAGTGTGCGTTGCTGGAAAGGGTGGAGAGATGTGGAAAAAGGGGTGAACCAGCTGGAACACCCCTTTTTCTATATGAAAATATAATTTTTTATTTTACGTATTTCGAATTCGTCAGGAACTCCAGCGTCAGCGTTCCTGCCAGCCTCTCCAGCGTATCTATCACATACTGGTTAATACTCTGTGATTTTTCCCGCGCGATCTGGTAGTCCATCGCGGAATTATAATAGTTGTCTCCATCGACCGTATATCCGTCGAATCCCGCGCAGGCGGCGTGGTGGACGCTTGTTTTGGTCAGGACGTTCAGCAGCATGACAAAGGAATTATCGATGATCTCTGCATTCTGGTCGATCAGGGAATTATAGTTTAAGGTGTAATCAAAATGTGTATCTTTGACATTTGTCACGTTTGAGGTCGCGATGACGCGCACCGGGCGTCCCTGGGCGTCGGCGTGCTCGAGCAGGCGGTTGTTGAGCTGGACATACCGCCTGGAATTGCTTAAGAACGCATAATCGATTGGAATTCCCTCCGGGATAAAATTGACGGAGATTGTGATCGGATTGTGCGCCTTAATATAGGAAAGAATTGTCTCCTTTTCCAGTTCCAGATTCTTTCCCGGACCGAGCAGCAGAAGCGGGCGCTCGCTCCAGGAAGCACTCAATGCCTGAATATCGGCTTCGTCATTGCATTCTGTGCTCTGATACCTGCGGTACAGTGTTTCAATGTAATCTTTGTCGTAGAGCAGTTTTTTCTCCGGCTCAATCGCATCCAGAATCGTATTGATGGATTTAAGCGACAGGGTGTGCTTATCCATCAGGAAGCGGACGTAGTTCGGATGGCAGTTGTTGGAGGCGGAAATATAGAAGAACAGGTTGTATCCCCATGGGCTCTTGCGGAAGAACGGCATGATGCTGATGTCGATCGCCTCGAGCATCTGACTGACATTGAAATTGCGTCCGAATACGGTGTTCATGTACATGGAAATGAGTTCGATCGGAAGATTTCCGGCGCTTTTTCCCATGCCGTACAGGGTGGCATCAACTAAAACGGTGCGGTCTGCCGGTTCGCGTAAGACTTCCATGCTGTTTGAGTATGCGAGCTGGAAGTTATTGTGGGAGTGGTAGCCGATCGCGATCGATGGTTTTAAGTTGTAGTTTAAGAGCTGGAAATAGTGCAGCAGGTTATCCTGATGCAGCAGACCGTAGGTGTCTACAAGGGACATCGCATACGGTTCCAGATCGTTGACAAGGTCAACCAGATCCAGAAGCTCACGGTCGGAGTAACTGGTGATCGAAACCGCCTGTGCAAACACTTTGTAGCCCAGTTTTTTGACTTCGTGGCAGAACTGGATCGCCTCATGCATCACATGTTTTTTGAAAATGACGCGAATGCCGTCGATGTAGGACTCTGAACAAGGGCTTAAATTAGAAATATCGCAGGTTCCGTAGTCGATCATGGCAACGATCATCGTATTTCCCTTGTCCAGCTTGCCGAAAATCTGATCGGCACACTGGGTTGTCGGCATGATCGTGCGGTTGCGGTCGAAAGTGCGGCGGTCATCCAGAAAACCAACTTCCAGAATGTCCACGCCCGCGCTGATCAGACGTTCAAAAATAGTAACAATATTGTCGTGACCGAACTCCCAGTCGTTGACGTAGCCGCCGTCGCGGAGAGTGCAGTCGAGTAATTTGACTTGTTTCATGATGTTTGTCCCCTTGTTATGTTTGTAATTTTAAAAATTGACTCCCAGAAACGCCCCGATATCATGCGTATCCTTTGCCGTATAAACCGGCGCATATTCCTGCCATGCCTCCGCGGTATCTGGTCCGAAGCCGTAGGTGACTGCCATAAAATCGACAGCTGCCTCTTTGGCACCTTTTCCGTCGGAAGAGGTATCACCGATAAGAACTGTCTCGGATGGAGACAACTCCAAAGCTTTTAAGCACTTGTGCAGAACGTCAGCCTTCGTCATTTTGCTGGCAAAATCGCTGCCGCAGATGGAGTCACAGAGTTCTGTGAAATGGTAATGTTCCAGCAGAGTCAGCGCATAATCTTCACGTTTCAGGGTGGCAACCCCGATCTTGCAGCCCTGTGTGCGGAGTGCGCGGATCAGGTCTTTGATACCGGCGTATGGCTCGGCTTTCAGCAGGTCGTGATCCTTGTACTGGGTGCGGAAAATCTCGGTTGCGTGGTTCGCGGCGTCCTCGTCCAGTCCATAGAGGCGGATGAGCGACAGCTTGACGGGCGGTCCGATAAAGGTGCGGAGTGTCGCCTCGTCGAGGGCAGGTTTTCCAAGTGCTTCTACCGTGTGTCGCACGCTCGCAAAGACGCCTTCGGATGTATCGAGCAGCGTGCCGTCGAGGTCGAAGATCACGCCGCGGTATGTTTTCTTATTCATAGGGTGCTAGTCCTCCTGTGTAAAATCGCCTGTACTGTTTCAAGGTCGGCGGGGGTGTCTACGGAAAGCGTATATCCGCAGATGGGAAGAAATAGGATCGTTTTCCCATATTCGAGGAAACGCAGCAAATCCACGCCCTCGATCTGTTCCAGAATGCCCGGTCCGCTCTGGCAGAAGAAATCGAGCGATTCCCGCGTATAAAGCCCGATACTCACAAATTTCCGGGAAGGTTTGTCAAGCGTCCCCTTGCGGAATGGAATTGGCGCACGGGAAATGTAAAGCCCTGTGCCGTCCGGTCGGCAGACCACTTTTATGTTGGATGGATCGGCTGTCTCGGCATCGTTCGGGATATCTGCCATGGCATTGATGAGAAATGGACGTTGTACATGTTCTTTTGAGGTAATAACAGTAAGCGCCTGCTCCATAAAATTTTGCAGAATCTCTGGTGTCAGAAGCGGTTCATCCCCGCCGATCATCGCATAAAAATCAAATTTCCGCGAAGAAGTAGACTTGGAATCTTCCAGAATCGTCACCGCCTCCTGAATGCGGGAGGTCGGATTCTGATGGGAATGGGAGGTGAAAACCGCCTCAAATCCATATGTCTGGCAAACAGCAGCAATCTCAGGGCTGTCGGTCGCAGCGTAAACGGCATCAAATACACCGCTGTCTCGCGCCGCCGCGAGAACCCGCACAACCATTGGAATCCCATCAATCTGTTTCAATGCCTTTCCCGGAAAGCGAACCGAATTAAGCCGCGCCGGAATCAGCGCGCAGACCTTTTTTTTCTGTGCTAATCGATTCATAAGACGTTCCTCTGTATGATAAAAATGCAGTTACATAAAGTAAACTGAACCGTAACGATTCAGGCATACCGATGTGAACCGGATGCCGACCTTTATTATAGAAAAGAAATAGGAAAAACACAAGACAACATAAGAAAAATGTAAGTTACTGTTCACGGGTAGGCACTTTTGGAACCGCAAGTGCCGTAAGAAAACGTGGTGGCAGCAGGAATTTGCCGTATTTAAATGCGAAGCCACGGCAAATTCCGTTACTGGGCACGTATGCGTGAACAGTAACAAAAGAACGTTTCAGAAGAAGGGAAAACGCCGTGCTGGCTATGAAAAGAGAAATATGTGTGATATAATGAGCGCAGAAGAAACGAATGCGGCTGCGAAGCAGACATATTCTTTTCTTGCGCCATTAACGAACGAACAGCCATGCGAAGCAGGGCGGTAGAGCGCGATAGCGCGGGTTCGTGAGTGGACGGGTGAGAATACGTTCTTATGATGTAGTATGACCACTTGACAAGGTATTCAGGAGGAAATCAAAATGAAACAGAAACTTTCTAATTATATAGCAGAAAAGCTTCTCGCATCCGGCATCACGGATGTGTTTATGATCACGGGCGGCGGCGCAATGCATCTGGATGACGCGCTGGGGCATCAGGAAGGACTTCACTGCCTCTACAATCATCATGAGCAGGCATGTGCGATGGCAGCGGAGGCGTATGCCCGCATCCACAACAAGATTGCGGCAGTGTGCGTGACGACGGGACCTGGCGGCATCAATGCGATGAACGGCGTTGCGGGCGGATTTCTGGATTCAATCCCGATGTTTGTCATTTCCGGACAGGTGCGTTATGACACGACGGCGCGCAGCACGGGACTTCACCTGCGCGCGATGGGCGATCAGGAGTATGATATCACCAAATCGGTTGCCAATATGACAAAATACTGTGAGATGGTGATCGATCCGATGCGTATCCGCTTCTGTGTGGAAAAAGCCCTGTATCTGGCTTACAACGGTCGTCCGGGTCCTACCTGGCTGGATATTCCGCTGAATGTGCAGGCGGCAATGATCGAGACAGACGATCTGATCGGCTTTGATCCGGAGGATTATGAGGCGGGCGGAACCGGCTGGGCGGCAGAGAGCGCGTCCGAGATCCCGGAAGATACCGCCGGAAAAGGTGAATTTCGTGCAAAACTTCCGGCACGTGTGACGAAGGAGACGGCGCGTGCGATCATCGAGAAAGTCCGCACCTCCAAACGTCCGGTGATCAATGCCGGAAATGGTATCCGTATCGGCGCGGCGCACGATGTTTTCATGCGCGTGGTTGAAAAGCTGGGAATCCCGGTTGTGACCGGCGCGGACAGCATCGACTGTATCTATGACGAACACCCGCTGTACATCGGAAAAGGCGGCAACGTCGGCGATCGCCCGGGCAACTTCGCGATCCAGAACAGCGATCTGGTGCTGTCGCTCGGAAGCCGTCTGAGTTTCCGTCAGGTCGGTTACCGTTTTACTACCTGGGCGCGCGAGGCGTATGTGATTGTGAATGATATCGATGCCGAAGAGCTGAAAAAGCCGACCCTGCATGTGGACATGCCGGTTCACGCGGATGTGAAGGATCTTCTGACCGTGATGGACGAGGTTCTTTCGGAGGAAGGAAAAGCGGACGGCGCGGCTTCGATGACGCAGGAGTACAAGGACGCGCAGGCAGAGTGGCTGCGTATTTGCCAGGGCTGGAAGCATGATTATCCGGTGGTTCTGCCGAAGCACATGAACGGCGGCACGGAGACAGAGGCAAACGTATATGCATTTGCGTATGAGATGAGCCGTCGTTTAAATGAGAACCAGATCGTGGTTGTGGGGAATGGATCTGCAAATGTTGTGTGTGGACACGCAAATATTGTGAAAAAGGGACAGAGATTTATCTCGAACTCCGGCATCGCTTCGATGGGCTACGGACTTCCGGCATCGATCGGCGCGTGCGTGGCAGATCACAGCCAGGATATTATCCTGATCACCGGAGACGGCAGTATTCAGATGAATTTACAGGAGCTTGAGACAGTTGTCAGCCACCGGATGCCGATCAAGATTTTCATTATCAATAACGGCGGTTACCATTCCATCCGCCAGACCCAGAAGAATTTCTTCGGCGAGCCGCTCATCGGTATCGGCGTGGACAGCGGCGATCTTGGATTCCCGAGCATGGAAAAGCTGGCGTGGGCGTATGGATTCCCATATGTAGCGATTCATGGAAACAAGGAGCTGGGCGAGAAGGTAGAAGAAACGCTGGCGATGGACGGCCCGGTGATCTGCGAGGTATTTGTAACGTTGGATCAGAACTTTGAGCCAAAGTCCGCGGCGAAGAGACTGCCGGACGGAACGCTTGTATCTCCGCCTCTGGAGGATCTGTCCCCATTCCTTCCGGACGAGGAGATGGACCGTATCATGCTGATTCCGCGTATTAAAAAATAGTAAAGGAAACGATAGAATGAAGATAGTTGTCACAGGTGCCACCAGCTTTGTAGGTCTGGGGGCGGTGCGCGAGCTGTTACATCGCGGACATCAGGTATACGCCGTACTGCGGGAACATTCGACGAAAGCGGATCTGCTGCGGGAAAATGGAAAATTTCCGCAGGGACTCACGATTTTGGAGGAGGATCTGGGGAATCTCTCGAAACTGCCGGAACGGATTCCGGGCGGATGCGATGTGTTTCTCCATATGGGCTGGCGCGGTGCAGGGAGTGATTCACGGAAAAATGAGTCAGTCCAGGAGGAGAGCGTGCAGGACGCGCTGAATGCCGTCCGCGTGGCGAAAGTCCTCGGGTGCCGGCGGTTTCTCTTTACAGGTTCGCAGGCGGAGTATGGCGTCAAGAGCGAGCTGACAGACGAGGAGACGGTCTGCGAGCCGACCTCCCCGTATGGACGCGCGAAACTGGCAGTCCGGCAGCGGGCGGAAGTGCTCTGCCGGGAACTGGGACTGGATTATGGGCATGCACGGATTTTCAGCACGTATGGACCGGGCGATCACCCGTGGTCGCTTCTTTCCTCCTGTGTCCGGGTTTTCCGGGCAGGGGAGAAGATGACGATGACCGCCTGCACGCAGCTCTGGAACTTCATGTATATTGACGATGCAGGGCGCGCCCTGGCGGATCTGGCAGAATATGCGGGAAATCTCGCGGATCACGGATGTGTCTACAATCTGGGCGGTCCGATGGATGAGACAGGACCGCTGCGCGGGTTTGTCGAGACGGTCTATGAGCTGTGCGGCAGGCAGGGCAGCATGGAATTTGGCGTCCGCCCGCCGAATGCAGAGGGAATCGTCAATCTGATCCCTGATATCCGCAAGATGGAGCGGGTGGTTGGCTGGAAGCCACAGGTATATTTTGAAGAAGGAATGAAGAGAATTCTGGCTTTTCAGAAATGATTTTTCTGCCCTCTGTGCAGAGTGACGGGAGAGAATGGTAAATATTTGGACATATTTTATCAGTTTATGCCAAGTAAATAGCGAAGCAGCCAAAAATCGTTAAGAAAATTGTAGGTTGTCAAAAGAGAGAAAGACGTTTAAAATAAAGGCAGTATAGCCGAAGCGGCTTTCTCTTTTTTTTGTGTTCGAAATTTGGTGGAACGAAATAGAAGAGTTCAAACAAAAAGCAAATTAATAGGAATCAGAAAAGTATGAAAAAAATCAGTATATTAATTCCCTGCTACAACGAGGAAGAGAATGTAGGTCCGATCAGCGAGGCGGTTGTGGAGACGCTGGAGCGCGATCTGCCGGAATATGACTATGAGCTTGTCTTTATCGACAATGATTCGACGGACCAGACGCGCCCGATTCTTCGGAAGATCTGCAGCGAGAATCCACGGATCAAGGCAATTTTTAATGCAAAAAACTTTGGACAGTTCAATTCCCCGTATTATGGAATGTTACAGTGTACCGGCGACTGTGTGATCAGCATGGTGGCAGATTTTCAGGATCCGGTCGATATGATCCCGAAATATGTCCATGAGTGGGAAAATGGCTACAAGATTGTCATCGGCATCAAGACGGGAAGCAAGGAAAACCCGATCATGTATGCGCTGAGGAGCTGCTATTACAAGATGATAAAGAAACTCTCCGATGTCGAGCAGATTGAGCATTTTACCGGTTCGGGTCTGTATGACCGCGATTTTATTGAGATTCTGCGGGAGCTTGACGATCCGACGCCGTTTCTGCGCGGAATCGTGGCGGAGCTTGGTTATAAGCGCAAGGAGATTCCATATATCCAGCCGCAGCGCCGCGCAGGCAAGACACACAACAATTTTTACCGGCTCTACGATGCCGCGATGCTCAGTGTGACCTCCTATACGAAGGTCGGTCTGCGCCTGGCGACGATCTTTGGAAGTATCTGCGCGGCGATCAGTATGATCGTGGCGATTGTATATCTGGTGATGAAACTGCTTCACTGGTATGATTTTCCGGCTGGTATGGCGCCGGTTCTGATTGGAATGTGCTTTTTAGGGTCGGTTCAGATCTTTTTCATCGGTCTGGTGGGAGAGTATATTTTATCGATCAATTCGAGAGTCATGAAGCGTCCGCTGGTAGTGGAGGAAGAGCGGCTGAATTTTGATACACCGGTGAAAAAAGTTGGGGGCAAACAGCATGAAATGTAATGTCGATGTAGTTCGGATTCGTGAAAATTCGATTCAGCTCAATGGCTGGGCGATCGGAAAGACGCCGGAGACGGAGATCACCTATCAGGTTGAAGATGGGGCACATCAGCCGATCCGGTTTCAGTATGTGGCGACCCGCCGCGACGACGTCAGCCAGATTTATTTTGGGCGAACGGTAGAAAAAGAGCTTGGATTTGATATCCAGTTCCCGTATGAGCGCGGAAAAGATTATTATCTGATCGCAAAAGGCGAGGGACGCAAAATCCGCATTAAATATAATGAAGAACTGATCCGCAAGCGCAGCAGTGTGGCGCACAAGCGGATGCAGAAGATCCGCGATCTGATGAACATGGAGACTGTGCGGGTCTGCCTGGATTTCTGGAAGGAAAACGGTCTGAAAGCCCTGCTGGTAAAATCCAAGCACAAACTGCAGGGAATTGACAATGACTACGATTACGGCGAGTGGTATTCACTGACGAAGCCGACGGCGGAGGAGCTGGAGGAGCAGAGGAAAAAGGTGTTTGACGCGCCGGTTAAATTCTCGATCGTGATTCCGGCATTTAAGACGCCGGAGCGATTCCTGCGGGAAATGCTGGATTCGATTGCGGAACAGACATACGCAAACTGGGAGGTCTGCGTGGCGGACGGCAGTCCGGCAGGACAAAGCTGCGAGCGGGTGCTGGAGCAGTATGCGAAGAAGGACAGCCGCTTTAAATACGTAATTTTAGGCGAAAATAAGGGCATTTCCGGCAATACGAATGCAGCAATGGATATGGCGACCGGCGATTATATCGTGCTGGCAGACCATGACGATAAGCTGACACCGAATGCTCTCTATGAGTGTGCGAAACTGTTACAGGAACATCCGGGATGCGACTGCTTCTATTCGGATGAGGATAAGCTGGATATGGACGGCGGCGCTTTGTTTGATCCGCATTTTAAGCCGGATTTCAATATCGATCTGCTCTGCAGCGTCAACTATATCTGCCATCTGTTTGTAGTCAGCCACGATCTGGCAGCGCAGGTGGGCGGCTTCCGTCAGGAATACGACGGAGCGCAGGATTATGACTTCATTTTCCGTTGTACGGAGAAGGCGAAGGAGATCCGCCATATCCCGAAGGTGCTGTATCACTGGCGCTGCCACAAGGATTCGACAGCGAGCAACCCGGAGAGCAAGCTGTACGCATTTGATGCGGGTGCGCGCGCGATCATGGATCATTATAAACGCGTCGGTATCGAGGCGGAGCGCGTGGAAAAAGGTGTGGACTACGGCATTTATCACTCTGTATATAAAATTCAGGGGGAACCGCTGGTATCGATCATCATTCCGAACAAGGATCACCATACGGATCTGGATCTATGCCTGCGGGCGATTGAGACGCGTGCAACGTACCGCAATGTTGAGTTTATCATTGTAGAGAACAACAGCACGGAGAAGGAAACCTTTGAATACTATGAAAAGATTCAGAAGGAATTTTCCAATGTCCATGTGGTAACCTGGGAGCGCGAGTTTAACTATTCGGCGATCAACAACTTCGGCGTGACCTTCGCAAAGGGCGAATATCTGCTGTTTTTAAATAATGATACCGAGCTGATTGCGGAGAATTTCATCGAGGAGATGCTGGGACTGTGCCAGCGTGAGGACGTCGGCGCAGTTGGCGCGAGACTGCTCTATCAGGATGATACGATCCAGCATGCGGGCGTCGTGGTTGGTTTCGGCGGCATCGCAGGGCATACGTTTATCGGGCTTCATAAGGCGGAAAACAGCTATTTCCACCGTGCGATGAGTACACAGGATTACAGCGCTGTGACGGCGGCGTGCCTGATGACAAAGAAAGCGCTCTTTGATGAGGTCGGCGGCTTTACGGAGAAGCTGGCGGTCGCATTTAACGATATCGATTATTGCATGAAAGTGCGGGCATCAAATCATTTAGTGGTTTACAATCCGTACGCATTGCTGTATCATTATGAGTCGAAGTCAAGAGGACTGGAGGATACGCCGGAGAAGGTGGCACGTTTTAACAGGGAGATCAAGATTTTCTCGGAGCGCTGGCCGGAGATCCTTAAAGATGGAGATCCTTACTACAATCCGAACCTGACGCTGCGGAAGTCCAATTTCGCCCTCAGGGATCTGAAAAAAGAGAAAATCGGAGAACCGTATCATCTGGAGGTATAACCCGGGATGGAGATTACAACGACAATTATTATTCCCAATTATAATGGGTTAAAGTTTATGGACGAATGCATCCGTTCACTGAATGCACAGACGTATCCGAATTTCCGGACGCTGGTGGTGGACAACGGTTCGACGGACGGAAGCGTGGAGTGGCTGAAGGAACATCAGATCGATACGATTTTCCTGCCGGAAAACACGGGATTTTCCGGCGCAGTCAACGTCGGAATCAAGGCGGCAGACACACCGTATGTGCTGCTTTTAAATAATGACGTCCGGGTGGACGAGTATTTCGTGGCGGAGATGGTGCGTGCGATCGGTCAGTCGGAGCGCATCTTTTCCGTCAGCAGCCGGATGATCCAGATGTACCATCCGGACAGGCTGGATGATGCAGGCGATATGTATTCCCTGCTTGGCTGGGCGTACCAGCGCGGCGTGGGACGGGATCTTACGCATTACCGCCGTTCAAGCCGGGTATTCTCGGCGTGCGCGGGCGCAGCGATCTACAGGAGAGAGGTATTTGAGGAGATAGGCTATTTCGATGAGATGCATTTTGCCTATCTGGAAGATATTGATGTGGGATATAGAGCCCGGATTGCGGGGTATGACAATATATACTGCCCGGCGGCGCTGGTATGGCACGTCGGAAGCGGAACCAGCGGTTCCAAGTACAATTCATTCAAGGTTAAGCTGGCGGCACGCAACAATGTGTATCTGAATTATAAAAATATGCCGTGCTTACAGCTTATCATAAATGCGATTCCGATCGCAGCGGGGATTTTCGTGAAATATTCATTTTTCAGGAAACTCGGGTTTGGAAAAGATTATCTGGAAGGTCTGAAAGAAGGCATACGGACGGCAAAGAAGTGTAAAAAAGTGGCGTACCGCCCGGAACGGCTTAAAAATTATCTGGCGATAGAGCTGGAACTTTTAGCCGGGACATTTCTCTATGTCTATGAATTTGCTGTGAGACAGATCGAGAAAAAAGCAGCATCTGATAAATCGTGAGGAAAAGGTTAGAGTTGTTACTGGGCACGTATGCGTGGACAGTAACTTAGAGTTTGCGCGATGTGTGAACGGTCATGGTTTAGCAGATGCAGCACGGAGAAAGGCTGCTTATCAGACAATGTCTGAGCGGCAGCAAGCAAGTGAAAGATGAGGTAGCTTATGAATTATGAGGATGATGAGCTGGAGCGCATGAGGGCGCGCCGCGAGGGCAGAAGCAGCCGTGCCAGTCAGGCAGGGCATTCTTCGCGCGGCAGTTCTGCTTCCGGCACCAGCCGCAGAAGAGTCAGCAGTACAGTTGAAAATAGCCAGAGAAAAGGTGAGGCGGGCAGCAGTTCAGTACGTTCCGGCTACAGCGGTCCTAAGAGCGCTGGAAGTGGAAAAAAGAGTTCGGGACGCCGCGGCAGCCATTACCGTAAATCGGCGCGCCACAGAAAGCATATGATCATTGCGGCGGAGATTGTCGTGATTATATTGATGATTCTGGGCGGTGCATTCTGGTATATGTATCACAGAACCTTCGGTTCTATGCAGAAGATTGATTTCAACGAGGACCAGGTTAAGAACGTCAACCTGTCCCAGGAACAGATCGATGATATGAAGGGCTACATGACCGTAGCGTGCTTCGGTGTCGATTCGCGAAGTCAGCACGGGCAGATGAATGTCGGAAAAGGTACGAACGCGGATGTCAACATGATTGCCAATATCAATCTGGAGACGGGTGAGATCCGCCTTGTATCGGTATTCCGGGACAGTTATCTGAATATCAACGATAAAAACTCTTATAATAAGATCAACGCCGCTTACGCACAGGGCGGTCCGGAGCAGGCAGTTAAGGCGCTGAATAAGAACCTGGGTCTTAACATTACCCAGTATGCGACGTTCAACTGGAAAGCGGTTGCGGATGCCATCAACATTCTGGGCGGTGTAGATGTCGAGCTGAGCGATGCAGAGTTCTCCTGGATCAATGCCTTCATCACGGAGACCGTAAAGGAGACTGGTATCGGTTCTCATCAGCTGACCCATGCGGGCAATGTACATCTGGATGGTATCCAGGCAGTTGCATACGGACGTATCCGTTATTCAGATACGGACTATGCGCGTACCGAGCGTCAGAGAATTATTCTTCAGAAAGCCTTTGATAAGGCAAAAAATGCAGACTGGGCGACACTCAACTGTCTGATTCAGACGATCATGCCGCAGCTTGCAACCAATGTTGATATTACGGATTTGATTCCGCTGGCACGCAATATCGCGAAGTTCCATATCGGTGAGACCGCCGGATTCCCGGCAGCCAGAGGCGAGCAGGATGTTGGAAAGATCGGCGACTGCGTTATCCCGCAGACACTGGAGTACAACGTAAAAGAGCTTCATAAGTTCCTGTTTGATGAGGAAGATTATCAGGTTCCGTCCAATGTCAAGGAGTATAGCAACCATATCGCGCAGGTAACAGGTCTTACGACGAATGCGAAGCTGATCGGTCATGTTCCGGTCGATCAGGGTGTCAGCGCCCAGACGTTTATCAAGAAACGGGCGAGCCGGATTGCCGCGAAGGCAGCGGCGGAAGCATCCGCTAAGAAGTCATCGACGAGTGCTTCGGACGAGTCGGATGACGAGAGCGGGGATGAGACCAAGAAGGGCGAGAGCGAGAGCTCGATTGGATTGGACGAGATCTTTGATCCGGATGAAGACTGGATTGACTGGGAGGAAGAAGAGTCGAAGAGCAACAGCAGTAAGGGACCAGGAACAACGACGACTCCCGGCAAGAACAATCATACGGATAGGACAACCGAGGCGGATGATTCTTTATCCGGACCAGGCAGCACATCGGAGACGAAGTCTTCCATTGCAAAACCGGGATCTACAACCACAACGGCGGCAGAGACATCGGCATCCAGTGAAAAGACTTCTCCGGGTGCGTCGGATAATTCCGGTGTGAAAAGTCCGGTCACAGAGATTCAGGAACCGGGGGATTCCGGAAACAGCGATGCAGCAGGCCCCGGCGGTCCGGCAGGACCGGGAGCTTAATCCGAATTCAGGTGATATACTATGATAAAAGATAACCAGAAACGGCTGAACCATTTCCACGTAGTGCTGGACGCATGTGTCATCGCATGCGCCTACGCACTTGCGTGGTTTATCGTCAATGGAACGTCGTGGTTTAATGTAACAGGGCATAATAAGAGCGCAATGGCAGTCGTCTATCTGGCGGCTGGCGTTCTTATTGTACCGTTTTATTTGATTTTATACGCATTTTTTCATCTTTATACGCCCAAACGGGTTCAGGGAAGACGGGTGGAGTTAGCCAATATTTTCAAGGCGAACATCATCGGTCTTTTGGTGATCTCACTGATTCTTTACCTGGGCGGTAAAAATGAGTATTTCCACAACTTCTCCCGTCCGATGGTATTTTTGTTTTTTGGCATCAATCTCTTTGCTGAGATTCTGATGCGGAATATCCTGCGGATAGCGCTCCGGTCGATGCGGTCGAAGGGATATAACCAGAAGCATCTGCTTCTGGTCGGTTACAGCCGGGCAGCGGAAGGATTTATTGACCGTGTGAATGTCAATCCGGAGTGGGGCTATAAAATCCGCGGTATTCTGGATGACCATGAGGAGTGGGGCAAAGAATATAAGGGAGTGCGCGTGATCGGCAAAATTGACGATCTGGATACGATTCTGGCGCTCAATACGCTGGATGAGATCGCGATCACCCTGAGCATCCAGGAGTATGGAAAACTGGAAAAAATCGTGGCGGGCTGTGAAAAATCGGGTGTGCATACGAAATTTATCCCGGATTATTATAACTTTATCCCGACCCGTCCGTTTATGGAGGATCTGCAGGGACTTCCGGTGATCCACATCCGCCATGTGCCGCTCACGAATCTGCTCAACGCAACGATGAAGCGGACGATGGATCTGGTCGGCGGCATGATGGCGCTCATCCTGTTTTCACCGGTGATGCTGGTGACGGCGATTCTTATAAAGGCGACTTCGCCGGGACCGGTCATTTTCTGTCAGGAGCGGGTGGGACTTCACAATAAGCCGTTTAAGATGTATAAGTTCCGCTCGATGGCGGTACAGTCGGCGGCAAAGGAGAAAAGCCAGTGGACGACGCCGGGAGACCCGCGTGTGACTCCGATTGGAAGATTTATCCGGAAGACGAGCATTGACGAGCTTCCGCAGCTGTTTAATGTTCTGAAGGGCGATATGAGCCTGGTTGGACCGCGCCCGGAACGCCCGTTTTTCGTTGAAAAATTCAAGGAAGAGATTCCGCGTTATATGATCAAACACCAGGTGCGTCCGGGAATGACCGGATGGGCACAGGTCAATGGTTACCGGGGCGATACCTCGATCACGAAGCGGATTGAGCATGATCTGTATTACATCGAGAACTGGACGCTGGGATTTGATTTTAAAATCATGTTTTTGACGGTTTTTAAGGGCTTTATAAATAAAAACGCGTATTGATGAGGAAAACCACATGGGATATGAAGAAGAAAGAGATAGGTCAGGACACCGCCGGAGCCGACGGGCAAAACCGTCGGAGATGGAAGACGATGGTCTGACACTGATCACGGATTCATTTACGGAACGCCGGGAGGACGGATCCCACCGGAGCGGAGATAGAAGCCGAAGTGGTCAGAAAGCGGCAAAGAGGGGACAGACGCAGCCTGGCAGCAGCCGGGAGAGCCGGAATCAGGAGAAAACCCGGACCATGAACCGGTCGGATATTTACGCCGACCCGGTTAAATTGAAAGCGCGCCGGAAAAAGAAGCGGAAGATATGGTTTATTCTTCTGGAGAGCGTGATGCTGATTGGGATTCTCTGCTTTGCGGGATATTCGTATATCAGCAGCCGTCTGGATCTGATGCAGCGGCTTCCTTGGAACCCGGATGAGATCAAAAACGTCGAGATTTCGGAGGAGAAGCAGGAGCAGATGAGCGGTTACTGGACGATCGCGGTTTTCGGCGTGGATAGCCGTAACTCATCGGTCGGAAAGGGCAACAACTCGGATGTCAATATTCTCTGCAACATCGATCAGGGAACCGGTGAGATACGTCTGGTTTCGGTGTACCGGGATTCATATTTAAATATCAGCGACAAGAATACCTACAACAAAATCAACGCCGCTTATATGCAGGGCGGACCGGAGCAGGTTGTCAAGGCGCTCAATAGGAACCTGGATATCGATATTGACGATTATGCCACCTTTAACTGGAAAGCCGTTGCAGATGCGATCAACATTCTGGGCGGCATTGACGTGGAGATCACGAAATCAGAGTTTTATTATATCAATGCGTTCATTTCTGAGACGGTCAAGGCGACCGGCGTCGCTTCGACCCAGCTTAAATCAGCGGGCATGAACCATCTGGACGGTGTGCAGGCGGTTGCATATGGGCGTCTCCGTCTGATGGATACGGACTATGCCCGTACCGAACGGCAGAGAAAGGTTATTTCCCTCGCGTTTGAGAAGATGAAAAAAGCAGATTGGGCGACGATCAACAATATTGTGCAGACGGTATTTCCACAGGTGGCGACCAGCATCGAGATCAATGATCTGTTGAAGATAGGACGAAATATTACGCGTTACCATCTGACCGAGACGACCGGTTTCCCGTCGGAGCTGAAGGAAAAGAAGATGGGACGCAAGGGCGCCTGCGTCATCCCGAAGACGCTGGAGAGCAATGTCATCGAGCTGCATCATTTCCTGTTTGGCGATGAGGAATACACGCCGACTGAGACGGTCCGGACGATCAGTCAGAAAATTGTATCAGATACAGGTGTTCATGGCACGAAACAGGCAGAAACGAAAGCATTGCCGAAGATGACCGAGGCGACGACAATTTCCATCCTGGATCCGACGCAGGAGAGCGGCGCGGACGAAAGCCAGGAAGCCGGGAGCGGCAGCGACGAGTCGGAGAAAGAGACCGGTAATGCTTCGGAAACACAGGAGAATGACGTTTCTGAGCAGGAAAGCCGTCCGGACGGTACGCATGCATCAAAGGAAAATGCGCGGGAGAGCAGTGAGGCAGAGTCTGGCGGTTCTTCGCCGGCATTTCCGGGCGGAAATTCTGGCACCGGCGAGAGGGAGAATGGCAGAGAAAAACCTTCCGGCAGCGGTTCCCCGAATGGAAGCAGTGCACCGGGAAGTAAGACGGATGTGGGAATCATCATTGAGTGATGAGAGAGTGTGAAACGGAGGAAATGCGTTGAATTTAGATGGTCTGTACCGGATGCAGGGAATGTTATTTTCCCTGATGATTCTGGGTGCATTCTTAAAGAAGAAGGGAATTATCACGGATGAGGGAAAAAGGGTCATTGCGGATCTGGTCATCTTTGTGACACTTCCCTGCAGTATCATCGAGTCATTTGAAGTAGAACTGAGCATGGATATCTTAAAGAGCAGCGCACAGGCGCTGCTCGTCTCGTGTATGGTTCAGGTGGCTTGTTATATCTTAAATATGGTACTGTATCCGGGTGTGGGAGAGGAAAAGAAGAAGGTCCTCAAATACGCGACGATGGCGTCCAATGCCGGGATTCTGGGAAATCCGGTGGCGGAGGGCATCTTCGGCTCGATGGGGCTTTTCTACGCCTCTTTTTACCTGATTCCGCAGAGAACTGCGATGTGGTCGCTGGGAATGACGTATTTTACGAAGGCGCCGGATCGGAGGACGCTGATTAAAAAGATATGCACGCATCCGTGTATTGTCTCCGTATTCATCGGCTTTGGGCTGATGCTTTTGCAGATGCAGATTCCGGGATTCCTGGGAGATACGGTACATAGCTTAAACAAGGCAAACACGGCAGTCTCCATGATTTTCGTCGGAACCGTTCTGGCGGAGGCAGATATGAAGACGATGATCACGCCACTCAGCTGCTACTATGCCGCCGTGCGCCTGATCCTGATTCCGGCGCTTGTGTGGATCGGCTGCCTCCTGTTCCATATCGACACGCTGGTGATGGGGATTTCTGTGGTGCTGGCAGCGATGCCGGCAGCAAGCACGACGGCGATTCTTGCCGCGAAATATGGCGGGGATGAAGTCTTTGCGACGAAGTGCGTGGTATTTACGACGCTGCTTTCGATGGTGTCGGCACCGGTTTGGTGTATGGTGCTGCAGCGGTAATCCCTTAGTTACTGTTCACGGGTAGGCACTTTTGGAACCGAAAGTGCCGTAAGAAAACGTGGTGGCAGCAGGAATTTGCCGTATTTGAATGCGAAGCCACGGCAAATTCCGTTACTGGGCACGCATGCGTGAACAGTAACATCCCTTATGAGTTCGTATTTCTATAAGGGGGTTTTCGCTTGCATTGGATGAAAAGATATGTTATATTAGGGATAGAAAAAAGGAAAAGCCAGAGGAGCGGCTTACCTGAATAAATTAAACAACTGTTTTATTAACAGCCGTCATTATTGCAGTAATGGCGGCTATTTTCGTTTTCCCTTGAAAATTGTATAACACAATCCAACAAGGGCGCAAATGAATATTCCAATCTGAATCAAATCAGAGTATGTAACATACATTGGCAATGCCCTCCTTTCTTTCGTCTGGAGGGTTAGATTTGTGCCTCGTTCCAGTCTTTGATAAACAAGCTTTGCTGAAATCTAGCAACCCTCCGATAACAGAGGGTAAGCCGCCTGGCTCTCTGGTTTTTCCCATGTACGAAGTATATCATAATTTATCAGAACAGACAATGATAAAACGAAACAAATCCCCTCGGATTGCTCTGAGAGGATTTGCAGATTCATGATTTATAATAGCAGTTCATATTGCTTGGTTATAGTCTTACAAACATTCTGTGATTTTACTTTTCATCCACAACCTGGAAAATGTAGAACTTCAGATAATAGGACGTCTCATCCCCCGCCCACAGAATCGGATGGTCGGCTGCCTGGGTGCGGTATTCGATCTGGCGCAGGCGGCGGTGGGCGCTGCGGGCTGCCTCCTGAATCGCCTTTGTGAAGAGTTCCGGCGTCATGAAATGGGAGCAGGAGCAGGTGGCGAAGTAGCCGCCGTCCTTTACCAGACGCAGACCGCGAATATTGATCTCGCGGTAGCCCTTGATGGCATTTTTGACCGAGCTGCGGGATTTTGTGAAGGCAGGCGGATCGAGGATCACGACGTCAAATTGCTCACCTTTTGCCTCTAATTCCGGAAGCAGGTCAAAGACATCCGCGCATTGAAAGGTGGTAGTGCCGGAAACACCGTTTAACTCTGCATTTTCACGCGCCTGTGCGACGGCAAGTTCGGACGCATCCACGCCGATGACCTCTTTGGCGCCGGAGACGGCTGCATTTAAGGCAAAGGAGCCGGTGTGGGTAAAACAGTCCAGAACGCGTTTGCCCGGGCAGAGACGCTGGATTGCCAGACGGTTGTATTTCTGGTCGAGGAAAAAGCCAGTTTTCTGCCCGTCCTTGACATCTACCAGATAGCGGACACCATTTTCAACGATCTCTACTTTTGTATCAAATGGTTCCCCGATAAAGCCCTTATAGCGCTCCATGCCCTCCTGTAAGCGGACCTTAGCGTCGCTGCGCTCGTAAATACCGCGGATATGAATGCCGTCTTCCTCAAGCACCTTGACGAGTTTTTCCAGAATCAGCGGTTTCAGACGGTCGATACCGAGCGCCAGGGATTCAACGACCAGCACATCGGAAAATTTGTCGATCACGATGCCTGGAAGGAAATCTGCTTCGCCGAAAATCAGGCGGCAGCTGCTGGTATCAACTGTCTGACGGCGGTATTCCCAGGCATTGCGGACGCGCATTTCGATAAAAGCATCGTCGATGACAGTATCCTTTTTGCGGGAAAGCATCCGCACGGTAAGCTTGGAGCGGGTGTTGATAAAACCACATCCGAGCGGATAACCGTCAAAATCTTCGACACGAAGGATATCGCCATTTTCAAATTCGCCCTCAATTCGTTCTATTTCATTATCATAGATCCACATACCGCCGGCTTTCAGGGAACGAGCCTCGCCTTTGCGGATATGGACAACTGCCTGTGTATTCATCATGGATGTAACAGTCCTTTCATATAAAATGTAAAATTCGTTTCATTCATTAAGTATACAAGAGGAGAGAAGGACTGACAAGTGAAAACCGAGAGATGTTTTTAAGCTTCACAGATTTATGATTTTATTTTCACAATTACATCACAAATAACTGATAGACTATCTCATGTAAACAGAGAGAGGGCAGAAAGCCCGGGATAGAATATAAGAGTATGAACAATCCGCTGCGGGAAGGTTCGCAAAATGGACAGTACGCGGCTGTGGTTCCTGAGAACAGGAGGTATGAATATATGTATGACGAGAATGAAAGAAATGAGAGACAGGATCAGGATGTAGATTACACCGAGGGCGCTTATTCGGACAGCGCTTATGAGGAAAAGAATAACGATGCTGCTAAAAAAGAAGAAACTTCCGATTATGGCGGTTATCATGATTCCCGTTACCGGGGCAGTCTCGATGGAGAACCGGAGGCAGCAGCCGGAGCAGATCCGAAAGAGAATGCAGAGAAGCAGCCGGAACGCAGCTATATTCCGGAAGAACGGAGTGGCCGGGGACATGGCTCTAAGAATACTGGTAAGAAAATTGCGGCACTTGTGATGTCGGGCATTTTGTTTGGCTGTGTGGCAGGCGGAACCATGGTCGGCGTGAATGCACTTTCAAATCGGCTTCTTCCGGGTGAGACCGCACAGGAAACGATCGGTCAGGTCTCCCAGGAGACACAGGCAGATGCGGGCACTAAAACGCAGGCCTCCATTGGCAACGATGTTTCTTCGATTGTAGAGAAAGCGATGCCGTCCGTTGTAGCGATCAACAACAAGATGATTTATACACAGGACAACTGGCTGTTTGGTCAGCAGCAGTACGAGGTGCCGAGCAGCGGTTCAGGAATCATTGCCGGACAGAATGACACGGAACTTCTGATTATTACCAATAACCATGTCGTTGAAGATTCCGAGGAACTTTCGGTTACCTTTATTGATAACCAGAGCGTTAAGGCAGCGGTCAAAGGTACTGATTCCGATTCGGATCTGGCAGTCATTGCCGTACAGCTTTCGGATATACCGGAAGAAACGAGAAAACAGATTAAGGCAGCCGATCTGGGCGATTCTGATTCCATGAAGCTGGGACAGGGTGTTGTGGCAATCGGTAACGCACTGGGACAGGGGCAGTCGGTTACCGTCGGTTATGTCAGCGCTTTAAATAAAAAGATAACCATCAACGACGTAGAGCGGACACTTCTGCAGGTCGATGCGGCGATCAACCCAGGCAACAGCGGCGGCGCACTTTTAAATATGAACGGTGAAGTTATCGGCATCAATGCGGCGAAGTATTCGGACACCAGTGTTGAGGGCATCGGCTATGCGATCCCGATTTCACAGGCAAAGGATATTATCAGCGACCTGATGACGAAGACGACGAAGGTAGCTGTCGATGAGAATGAGCAGGGCTATCTGGGAATCCAGCTTCAGAATATCGACAGCCAGATGGCGCAGGCGTATGGCATGCCGGAAGGTATCTATGTATACAAGATTGTTGCGGGCGGCGCGGCATCCAGGTCGGATCTGCGGGAGCGCGATATTATCACCAAGTTTGACGGTGAGAAGGTAAAGAATGGTGATGATCTCAAGAAAATGCTGACTTACTATAAGGCAGGTTCCACCGTTACCATGACGGTACAGAGTCTGGAAAATGGCAAATATGTCGAGAGAAACGTACAAATTACACTGGGCTCCAAGAGCGATATGCCGCAGAGCCAGGATAGCCAGAACGAGAGCCAGAGTGAATCACAGGCAAGTCCGCAGAGAAAACTGGGAAGATAGAAAATACCCCATCAGCGAAGTGGGCTGGGATGGATATTTGCCCGTAACGGTGAAGATACGGAACTGTTGCGAAGCGGAAATGAATAAAATCAGGAAGATATAGAAAAGAAGGCAGGTGAACCGCCGGTAGATCCTCTTGTAATCAGAGAGGGCGGTGATTCATCTGTCTTTTTGTTTCATAGGAAATTTTTTATTTTTAAAACGAAATGACGGCTGCTGTTATGATTTACGTTTTTCACAAGCTATGATAAAATGAAAAGGTGCTTTCAGATTGGAGGAAATATAAAAATATGAGTGATAACCAGAATATAGATACGACAACCAATATAAACGAAACAGATACAAATAAAACCAGTACAGATCATTCGGATGATTACGAGAAAATCTGCTACGTCTGCCGCCGCCCGGAGAGCAAGGCGGGAGAGATGATCACGATGCCGGGCGGGATGAATTTCTGCCATGAGTGTATGCAGAAAGCATTTGACTCGATTTCCAAGTCGGGCATGGACTTTTCCAAGCTTCAAAATATGCCGTTTATGAACATGAATCTCAATGATTTTGCGGGCATGCAGATGCCGAATACAGAGATTCCAGAGAAAAATAAGATCAAGAAAAAGAGCAAGGCAAAAGACGCGGAGAAATTTCTGACGATGAAGGATGTTCCGGCACCGCACCAGATCAAGGCGCAGCTGGATGCGTATGTGATCGGGCAGGAGCGGGCGAAACGGGCAGTTTCAGTGGCAGTCTACAACCATTATAAGCGCGTGATTCTCCGGCAGCAGGACGAGCTTCGGGCAAATGAAAATACGGAAGAAAAGGCGGAAAACGCGGCGGCACAGGGAATGCAGATGCAGGGCGGCGAGCCGGAGATTGAGAAATCCAACATCCTGATGCTGGGACCGACCGGAAGCGGAAAAACGTACCTGGTCAAGACACTGGCGAAGCTTTTGGATGTGCCGCTGGCGATCGCGGATGCGACGGCGCTCACGGAAGCTGGATATATCGGAGATGATATAGAAAGCGTAGTCTCCAAGCTTCTGGCAGCGGCTGGAAATGATGTGGAGAAAGCTGAGCACGGCATCATTTTCATCGATGAGATCGATAAAATTGCGAAAAAGAAAAATACGATGAGCCGCGATGTCAGCGGTGAGTCGGTACAGCAGGAACTTTTAAAACTTCTGGAAGGCAGCCAGGTAGAGGTGCCGGTCGGCTCAAACCAGAAGAATGCGCTCACGCCGATGGCGACTGTGGATACGAACAACATCCTGTTTATCTGTGGCGGCGCGTTTCCGGGATTGGATGATATCATCAAGGAGCGCCTGAAAAAGCGTTCCACGATGGGCTTCAACTCCCATTTGAAGGATGAATTTGACAATGATCCGGATATTTTGAGCCAGGTGACAACGGAAGATCTGCGGAATTTTGGCATGATTCCAGAGTTTCTCGGACGTCTGCCGGTTCTTGTGAGCCTGCAGGGGCTGACAAAGGAATTGCTGATGCGGATTCTGAAAGAACCGAAAAATGCGATCCTCAAGCAGTATGAGCGCCTGCTGGCGCTGGATGAGGTCAAACTGGTGTTTGAGGACGATGCACTGGAGTGGATCGCCGAGCGGGCTCTGGAAAAAGATACGGGTGCCCGTGCGCTGCGTGCAATTTTAGAGGATTTTATGATGGATATCATGTATGAGATCCCGAAAGATCCGAATATCGGATCCGTTGTGATCACGCGCCCGTATCTGGAGAAGAAGGGCGGTCCACGGATAGAGATGCGGGGGTAATAGCTTTTCAGGAGCATGATCGGTGAACGGTGTCATGGATGTGGTGAAAGTTAGCGATGTAAGGATCCGGAAAAGCAATTTGTGTGTGAAGAGAAAACAGCAGAAGTTAATTAACTTCTCATGGATAAAAAAGAGTTATATAGGTTTAACGTCCCATACCCCCACTCCCGGCTGGGATATTCGATGGAATTTCGGCGGTCAGCCCCGCGGATCAGAAATGCCTTGGCAATCGAGGTGTTGATCCGCGGGGCTGATGGCGTATAGGCAGACCAGGAGAGCAGGATCGCGGCGGCTCCGGCGGTCATGGCGGCGGCAAAGGAGGTTCCGGTTACCTCCTGATAATCGGGAAGCGGGAGCCGGACGCCGGGGGCGGCAAGGTCGGGCTTGATAGTTCTGGTGCGGGTAAAACCGCGGCTGGAATGCAGATAGATCCCGCCCGTCTGGTGGCTGTAGGCGGCGGTGGTGATGATGGCTGCTGTATTGCCCGGATCGGTGATGGTTGTGTCCGGATCCGGGCGCAGAAAGAAGGTTTCATCCGAGATAAAGCCGTGCACCGGCAGCCACATATGGTATTCACCCTGAATCGAGAGCGTGTGGTAGACGCGGATTTTCCAGATTCCGGCGGCGGGGGCATCAAAGCGCATCAGGATCAGTTCGCTTCCGGTCGCCAGCTCGGAGCTGGTATAGTTGAGGTGAATGGTCGTTCCTTCCAGAAGAAAGGGAATCCGGCGTTCTTCGTCGCCGGAGAGCCGGATGCGTCCCGTTTCGTCGCCGGAGGGGGATAAAAATCCGACACTGTAAAGCTCCGATTCACGCGCCCACAGTTCCAGCGTAAATCCCCGTTCGTCGGGACCGACCCGCAGTTCCACATCCTCATAGGAGGTGGAAGCAGGAAATACACTGCGAAAATGGTGCCCGCGCCCGGTTTCATTGCCTCCGGCGGCGACCAGAATCTGCCCGCTGGCGCGCGACAGGCTGTTCAGATATAGACCAAGCGGCGAAGTGCCGCTGTGGCTTCCGGTATTGGTGCCAAGACCCAGCAGGATCACAAGGGGCTTTTTCTCCTGCCTGGCAATATAAAGAAGAAACTTGATTCCGAGCATGATGTCGTCCTCCTGAAAGGCGATGGCATCCTCGCGGATCAGAAAAAAATCGCGAAGATAGGTTCTGGCTGGTTTCAAGCGGACAACGACCAGTTCCGATTCCGGCGCCGCCCCGGAGAAAAAAGCATCGGCATCTTCGGAACCGGCGGCGACCAGCGCCATCTGCGTGCCATGGCGGAGAGGATCCGAGGTGGGGACGATGGAATGCGGATCTTCCGAGCGCAGCGCCTCGTTGATGTGGGAACGCTGGTAGACACTTCCGTAGTGCAGCGCATCGATCGGATCCGGCGTGCTAAGCCCCGCGCCCGGAACCGTCTGATCCCAGATGGCGGCGATGCGCGTGCTTCCATCCGGATCGCGTAACAAGGGATTTGTATAATCGATCCCCGTATCCACAATCCCAATCAGCGCCCCGCGCCCCTTGTTTCCGAGAAATGGCTGTTCTGCCGTCCGGGAAATTCCTGCGCTGTCCAGGCTGGATGTATCTAATATGGTATAAAGATTCGGGATCGAGTCATAGCCATACTGCTGGACTGAGAGCGGCAGCGCCTCCGCCAGAGACCGGTGCCAGATCACATACTCGTGATTGACAAAATCATAGCAGCTGGAATCATTTTCCAAAATCTGGTTATAGGTAAAAGGAAAAAAACGTTCGATAAAATCGGCGGTTTGGTTGTCTGGAAGAGAAGAGCAATTCATAGCGTTTTCCATAGAGATTTTTTAGAATTTAAGATAAGATATGCGGTAAAATACGAAAGCTTCCCTATACTCTGTCGGAAAAACTTGCTATAATAAATATAAGTTAACCTATTGTGCTATTTCAAATAAAACGTTTAAAAACTTGTAAAAACCGCAAAGAATCCCTGTTTTTTTGATAAACAAATTTTGTAACTATTCAGTACCTTCATAGTTACACGCAAAAATCCATTCCAGATCAGCTTCGCTGATGGGATTTTTGCCCTCCAGCCTATGTTTTCTTACGGTCAGCGCAGCAAGTGCGCAGACCTACTGAACAGTTACCAAATTTTTTAGAATATCAGTTCTTTGATTTTTCCAAGTTCGCAGGTTTCACCGAAAATACTGTTTAATGCAATGCAGAGGTTGTATGCCAATACTTTATTAACCAAACGGGTGCATAAGCCCTGAAAGCTTTTGGCAAGTACTCTTTCTGCATTTAACTGACCGCTTAACTGTGAAAAGACAGTTTCTACCCGTCTTCTCAATTTGAAGATCAGCTGACGCACCGATTTTGGCCAGTTTTCTTTACTGTTGGAACGCTTGAGTGCAAAAAGACAGATCGTTTGTTCCTGCATTTCCTGCATGAGTTTTTCGCCAACATATCCTTTATCTGCTAAAATTGTAATATTTGAACAATTACCCACCAGATCCCGTAATCCTTCACGGTCATCTGTGGATGCCGGCGTAATCTCAAATGCAGTAATGTAACCTTCTAATGTGACCAGGGCATGCACTTTATAGCCGAAGTAAGTTTCCTTTTTAGAAGGGCACTTTCCGTAATCAGCACCCTGGCTGCGAAATGTTTTGCAGTATCGTGCACGTCCAAATTTGCAGACTGCAAGCGGAAAACTATCAATAATGCAATAAGAACTGACCGGAACCGGAAAAACAGAGAGCATCTTTTGTCTTAATAATTCGGTTGTCTGCATCAGAGCACGCCTCGTTCTGTTAAAACGACTTCTGCTGCAAAGCTTCGGAAAAAGATGTCTGTAATTCTTTTTCACGAAAGAAAACCAGGCATTTTCAGAATCAACGCCAAGCAACTCACCACAAAGACTAATGGTAATGATTTCCGAATCAGATAGTTTTGCATCTAAAACATGCCGTCGCTTGGCAACCTCAGGAAGTGCAAACTGATGATACAATTCGTCAATAATAACGTAAGTGGTTAAAATAAAGTCTTCAAAAGTTGCAATAACAGTGGTATTATTATTTTGGAACTTCAACATAATGATGCCTCCTTTCGTTGTATTGCCTACAAATAGGATAGCACATTTTGTTGAAGTTTCTTTATATTATTTTATCTAGCACAACAGGTTAAGTTAGATAATGACAATTATATGAGGAGGTGCCCTTATGAAAAAATACCTGTATATGATAGCTGCCCTGTTCGGCATCGATTATTTCTGCAAGGAAAACATAGAAGCCCAGAAACCGGAAGATTTTCCGCGCGACATGGAAAAAAGCCATGGAAAGATCCGCCTGTACCGCAATCACAACGACGGTTTCTGTTTTGGGGTAAAAAAAGAAAAGAAAGAACTGGTCCGCATGGTGCCGGTTGTCTTTACCTCGGCGGCAGCGGGCATTCTGACATGGTTACTGTGCCGGGACGAAGGCAGAAAAGCCGATCGGATCGGTTTTGCCCTCATCACGGCGGGTGGTTTAAGCAACCTGTATGACCGCCTCAAACGCGGTTATGTGGTAGATTATTTCAGCATCCGGTGTAAATACCTGGAAAAGGTCGTCTTTAATCTGGGAGACTTTTTTATCTTCGCAGGAAGCGCCCTGATCGCAGCCTTCGATCTGCTGGGAGCCGTCCGTGATCTTAGTTCTCCGGCAGAGGATCACATAAAAGCGCTCCGACTGCCGTGGCGAAAGACGGATGAGGCGGAATGATATAGTCGATTCCAAAGACATCGTGCATCTGATTGAAAATGTCAAAGGTCTTTGCAGCAGGTGCAAGGCTGGCGAGAGAACCGGTCAGGACGACATTTCGGGTGGTGTCCTGGCTGAGCGCCAGGGACGCCATCACACCCACATTTTCATAAATCATATTGAAAAGAGCGGCAGCCAGGTCAGCATCCGAGGCGCCGCTTTTGATTCGCCCAAAATTGGCAGCGGTTAAGTCGGCGGCAAGTCCCGGGACATCTTCCTCCTGCACGTCGGCGATGCGGAGATCTGCCATGGCCTTATTGCCGCGCAGCGCCATCTCTGAGAGGGCAAAAATGTCGGTGACGCCGAGAAAGCGCTCCGCCATGCCGGCAAGTGTCCCACCGCCGACACCGCTTCCGCCCAGATGACGGAAGCCGTTTGTCTTGGAAGCGCGGATAAAGGCAGAGCCGGTTCCAAGGCTGACCACCAGCGCTTCATCAAGCCCGGACAGGTATAAGCCGCCGCGCCCGATGGCATCCAGCTCCAGGGCATGGATGGTCGGGATGCTGAAGATATTTTCATGGAAATACGTCGAACCGAGCCCGGTCAGGACGATTTTTTCAACATCGTCAAACGAAGCGCCCTGCTGATTCAGGAAACGCCCGAGAACACCGTAAGCCGAGGTGCGCGGGTCATCCGCGTGAACCTGAAGCGTACCAAGCAGAGTGCCATGCTCATCCAGCGCCGCCGCCTTGGTGCTGGAACTGCCGATGTCGATTCCGAGGGATAAATTCATTTGCTTATCTCCTTTATGATATAAAAATAGGATATGGCTGCCAGGACAGTCGTTCCGTATCTTTTATGACTGTAAGAATTGGATTGTTTTTATAAACATTATAGGGTAAAGTAAAATAAAGTGCAATGGAAGAATGTGGTCCGAATGTTCTTAAAATGATATTTCAAATGGATAACATAAAGATTTATATGTCACGCCCGAGCTTTGTTGAGATTCCGGCAGAGACTGAAATATGCTTTAATGATAAAGAAATAGTGACCGAAAATACGGGATATCAGGCATGGTGGAGCAGAGAGTATGAGGTCCATGTTTAATAAGGAGTTCTTTAAGTGTTCCCAGTTTACGCACATTAACAGATGTACTTTTTCCCTCGTTATTAATATAGCTTTTTGCAATATAAAAAGACTCCGAATTTTTTTGACACAAAAAAAAGCAGGTTCTATGCGGCCTGCAAGGTATTTTTCTATTATTCAACGGTCAAACTCCCGGAGACGGCAGAAGTATGGAAATGCAAGCCTGTCTTTATTGACAGAACCTATGAAATACGGTAGAATCAACCTTAAAAAAGAGTAATCCCCTACATGGGGAGATAGGAGTTGAGTTTTTTGAGTTCTGGTGATGGGATACAGCTATTGATTTTGATACTTCTGCTTTTGATGTCGGCTTTCTTTTCTTCTACGGAGACGGCGCTGACGACGGTCAACAAGATCCGGGTGCGGACGCTGGCGGAGAATGGCGATAAGCAGGCAGAGTATGTATTGAAGATCATAGAGGATCCGAGCAAAATGCTGAGTGCGATTCTGATCGGCAACAATGTGGTAAACCTGTATGCGTCTTCTCTTGCGACGGTTCTTGCCACCCACATCTGGGGCAACAAGATCGTAGGGATTGCGACGGGCATTCTGACGCTTTTAATCCTGATTTTCGGCGAGATCACGCCGAAGACGGTTGCGACGATACAGGCTGAGCGGATTGCATTTCGGTTCGCTAAAATCATTTATTATATCATGACGGTGCTGACACCGGTCATTTTTGTGGTCAACCAGCTCTCGTTTTTAGTGTTGAAGCTGCTTCGCGTGGATGTGAAGGCAAAGGGCGAGTCCATCACGGAGGATGAGCTGCGGACGATCGTGGAGGTCAGCCACGAAGAGGGCGTCATCGAGTCCGAAGAGAAGAAGATGATCAACAATGTGTTTGATTTTGGGGACGCCGTGGCGCGCGATGTCATGCTTCCGAAGGTCAACATGACGTTTGTGGACGTGGATGCGACGTATGACGAGCTGATGGAGGTATTCCGCAGTGAGAAATACACGCGTTACCCGGTCTATGAGGAGACGACGGACAATGTCATCGGTGTTCTGAACATCAAGGATATTTTCTTAAAAGGCGGGGAAGAGGGCTTTTCTGTCCGGAAATATCTGCGGAAACCTCTCTATACATATGAGTTTAAGAAGGTTGCTGAGCTGATGCGCGAGATGCGGAAAGCAGCGATCAGCATCGTGATCGTGCTCGACGAGTACGGTTCGACGGTCGGTCTTATCACGCTGGAAGATATGCTGGAGGAGATTGTCGGAGATATCCGGGACGAGTACGATGGAGACGAGGAAAAGTCCATACAGCGCATCGCCCCGCGGGAATACATGGTAGACGGTTCGGTCAAACTTGACGATCTGGATGAACGCCTGAATCTGGAACTCCAGTCAGACGAATATGATTCCATTGGCGGACTGGTGATCGGACTTTTGAACCATCTTCCACAGGAAAAAGAAGAGGTTGTGGTGGAAAACGTCCGCCTCGTCGTCGAATGTGTGGATAAGAACCGGATCGATAAGATTCATCTGTACCTGTTAAGCCCGTCGGAGGCGGCGTTAGCTAAACATACCGCCGATGGTGCCGCTTCCGGCGCAGAGGGCGAAGGAAAGCAGCAGGGATGAGGCAGTCTCCTTGAGGGACTGTCGGATCGCAAAAGACAGGGCTAGAAAAATAAGAAAATAAAGGGCGCCGGCACAGAATCCCCAGAGGAACCGGCGCCTTTTTGCCTTCTTTCCGGCGACGAGTCCTGCCAGAAAGCAGGCGAGAATGTAGATGCCGCGCACTCCTAGCGTGATTTCCTTTTCACCCCACTGAAACCGGTACATCCCAAACGCGAGCAGAAGCAGAAAGACAGCGGTTGCCGCGTAGGAGAAGAGGGAAGAACGGAGCAGAATCTGGATAGCTGATTTTTCCATGATAAAATACCTGTGTGCATTTTTTTCTATTCATATGAGCAAAGAAGGACAAATATGCCTGCAGAATGAAACACTGTTACAAACAAGCGTTACTGTTCACGCATACGTGCCCAGTAACGGAATTTGCCGTGGCTTCGCATCTCAATACGGCAAATTCCTGCTGCCACCACGTTTTCTTACGGCACTTTCGGTTCCAAAAGTGCCTACCCGTGAACAGTTCCAAAAAAGCCGGAATCTGTGAGAAACACGGTAAATTGAAATGCTTGCACAAGCGGGCAACATATGATATAATCTGTAGGACTTTATATACTAAAAAAATGAAGGAGGACATAGAGATGAAACACGTAAAGACACTGAGCGCAAGCACATTGAAGAACAGCATGAAGAAAGGCGGTTGCGGCGAGTGCCAGACATCCTGCCAGTCTGCATGTAAGACATCCTGTACTGTAGGTAACCAGAGCTGCGAGAACCAGAACCGCTAATTGGCAGTACAAAACAAATGAGGCGTTTTCTGATAAATCAGAGCTTTTCATGAGTGGGAGAGCTGGAGTCTGAGAAAACGCAGAGTTGACACAGGGAGGCAGACAAGACGGAGCGCGGTCCGAGGAGAGGACTGCATATGTTCCGGGTTGTCTGCCTGCCTATGTCTTATAGAAGGAGAAAGACAGTGATTCATCAGTATATAAATAATGGATATTATATCGTACTGGATGTCAACAGTGGCTCCGTCCATTCGGTCGATCCGCTTCTGTACGATGTGATTTCCTTTTTATCGGAGCGGATTCCGGACAGCGAGAAGCCGTTTCAGATTGCCCAGTCCCTGAAAGACGAGACGGCGGCAGCATTAAAAGAGAAATACAGCCAGGAAGAGATCAGAGAGGCGTTTGAGGACATTCAGGAGCTCATCGATCAGGAAGAACTCTTTACCGCTGACATTTACAAAAACTTCGTTATGGATTTCAAGAAGCGCCAGACGGTTGTCAAGGCACTCTGCTTGCATATCGCGCATGACTGCAACCTTGCCTGTCAGTACTGCTTTGCAGAAGAGGGCGAGTATCATGGACGCAGAGCGCTGATGACCTTTGAGGTCGGCAAGAAAGCGCTGGATTTCCTGATTGCCAATTCTGGAAACCGCCGGAACCTGGAAGTCGATTTCTTCGGCGGCGAGCCGCTGATGAACTGGCAGGTGGTTAAACAGTTAGTCGAGTACGGACGTTCCCAGGAAGAGGCGCACAACAAGAAATTCCGTTTCACACTGACCACCAACGGCGTTCTGTTAAACGATGAAATTATGGAATTCTGCAACCGCGAGATGGCAAACGTTGTGCTCAGTCTGGATGGACGAAAAGAGGTCAACGACAAGATGCGCCCATTCCGCAACGGAACCGGAAGCTACGACCTGATCGTGCCGAAGTTCCAGAAATTTGCAGAAAAGCGCGGAGACCGCGATTATTTCGTGCGTGGTACCTTCACACACAACAACCTGGATTTTGGCAAAGATGTTTTGCATTTTGCCGATCTTGGATTCAAGAAAATGTCGGTTGAGCCGGTCGTAGCACCGGATGAAGAGCCCTACGCGATCAAAGAGGCGGATCTTCCGCAGATTCTCGAGGAATATGACCGTCTGGCAGCAGAGTATGTCAAGAGACATAAAGAGGGACGCGGCTTTACGTTCTTCCACTTTATGCTTGACCTGACACAGGGACCGTGCGTGGCAAAACGTCTGTCCGGATGCGGTTCGGGAACCGAGTATCTGGCTGTGACCCCGTGGGGCGACCTCTATCCGTGCCATCAGTTTGTAGGAAATGAAGATTTCCTTCTCGGCAATGTAGATACGGGCGTGACTAACACGGCAGTCCGCGATGAGTTCAAGCTCTGCAATGTTTATGCGAAGGACAAATGCCGGGATTGTTTTGCCAGATTTTACTGCAGCGGCGGCTGTGCGGCCAATTCCTACAACTTCCACGGTTCCATCACGGATGCGTATGATATCGGGTGCGAGACGCAGAAAAAACGTATCGAGTGCGCGATCATGATAAAAGCTGCTCTTGCAGACGGCTCTGACGAGTAGAGAACAAGGAGAGAGAGGAATGAAGAACAAAAAAGGAAAAAGCTTCCTGGGGATGCTGCTCCTTCTGATTGCCATCGGCGTATTCGGCTATTTCGGCTATTCGACGATGAATCAGATCAAGCTGGGTCTTGACCTGGCTGGCGGTGTCAGCATTACCTATCAGGCGAAAGAAGAAAATCCGTCTTCCGAGGATATGGCGGATACGATCTACAAGCTCCAGCAGCGTGTACAGAATTACAGTACCGAGGCGGAGGTTTACCAGGAGGGTAATAACCGTATCAACGTAGATATTCCGGGTGTATCGGATGCCAACGCGATTCTGGAAGAGTTAGGAAAACCGGGTTCCCTGATTTTCGTGGACTCTGAAGGAAATCAGATCCTTGATGGTAAACAGGTTGCCAGCGCGAAAGCCGGCATGACCGAGGATAAGGCGACCGGTTCCAAGGCGTATGTCGTTTCTCTGACCTTTACCGAGGAAGGTAAACAGGCATTTGCTGAGGCGACCACGAATGGCGTCGGGAAACCAATTTATATCATTTATGATAACCAGATTATTTCTGCTCCGACCGTCCGTGAGGCGATCACAGGCGGACAGTGCCAGATCGACGGCATGGCGGATTATGAAGAGGCAAATAATCTTGCGTCCACGATCCGTATCGGTTCCCTGTCCCTGGAGCTGGAAGAGCTGCGTTCCAACGTAGTTGGCGCGAAGCTGGGCCAGGAGGCGATCTCCACCAGCTTAAAGGCAGGTCTGATCGGATTTGCCATTGTCATTGTATTTATGATTGCCGTATATCTGCTTCCGGGTCTGGCTGCATCTCTGGCTCTGTGCCTGTATGTCGGTCTGATCCTGATCCTGTTAGTTGCATTTGAGGTGACTCTGACGCTTCCGGGCGTGGCTGGTATCATCCTGTCGATTGGTATGGCGGTGGATGCGAACGTTATCATTTTCACCCGTATCAAAGAGGAGATCGGTCTGGGAACATCCGTCAAGAATGCGATCAAGGCAGGTTTCGCCAAGGCACTTTCCGCGATCATCGACGGAAACGTAACCACCCTGATTGCGGCAGCGGTTCTGTTCTGGAGAGGTTCCGGTACCGTCAAGGGCTTTGCGGCGACGCTGGCAATCGGTATCGTGCTTTCTATGTTCACGGCGCTGTTTGTAACCAAATTTGCCCTGAACTGCTTCTATGAGATGGGCTTTGAGGATGCGAAATTCTACGGATGCCGCAAGGATATGAAGACGCGTCCGTTCCTGAAATTCCGCAAGCTTTACTTTGCTCTGTCGCTCGTGATCATTCTGGCAGGCGTCGGCAGCATGGTTCACAATCAGTCTTCGATGGGTGTGCCGCTCAACTACAGCATGGAGTTCAGAGGCGGTACTTCTACAAACGTTACCTTTAACGAGGATATGTCTCTGGAAGATATTTCCTCCCAGGTGGTTCCGGTGGTAGAAAAGATTACCGGCGAAGCTGGCACACAGACCCAGAAGGTAGCCGGAAGCAACGAGGTTATCATCAAGACACGTACCCTGAACATGGACGAGCGCGAAGAGTTAAACCAGGCGCTGGCGGATCAGTTTGGTGTGGATAAAGAGAAGATCACAGCCGATAGTATCTCCGGTGCAGTCAGCCAGGAGATGAAGCGCGATGCGATTGTGGCGGTTACGATTGCGACGATCTGCATGTTGATCTACATCTGGTTCCGTTTCAGCAATATCACGTTCGCGGCGGGCGCGGTTCTTGCCCTGATGCACGATGTACTGGTTGTCTTGACCTGCTATGCGATGCTGCGCTGGTCGGTTGGTTCGACGTTCATCGCCTGCATGCTGACGATTGTCGGTTACTCAATCAACGCGACGATCGTTATCTTCGACCGTATCCGTGAGAATATGAAGCTTCTGGGCAATAAAGAGTCCGCTGAGACGATCGTCAACACTAGTATCAGCCAGACCCTGACGCGAAGCATCAACACGACGCTGACGACCTTCGTCATGGTCCTGATTCTTTACATCCTGGGTGTATCTTCCATCCGTGAGTTTGCTCTTCCGCTGATGGTAGGTCTGATCTGCGGTACGTATTCGTCCGTATGCCTGTCCGGCTCTGTCTGGTATGTGCTGAATAAAAAGCGCATGGAGAAGAATGCCAAACCGGCTGGCAAGAAGGCAAAGGCAGAGAAGTAAAAAGTATAGGAAAAAAGATGGAATACAAGATTTTATACAAAGATGGCCGCGCAAAACGCGCGGAAATGAAAACGGTCCACGGAACCATCCAGACGCCTGTTTTCATGAATGTCGGCACGGTGGCGGCGATCAAGGGCGCGGTTTCGACCGATGATCTCCGCACGATCGGCACGCAGGTGGAACTTTCCAATACCTACCACCTCCATGTCCGTACCGGCGACAAGCTGATCCGACAGTTTGGCGGTCTGCACAAATTTATGAACTGGGATCGCCCGATCCTCACGGATTCCGGCGGATTTCAGGTGTTTTCCCTGGCGGGACTGCGGAAGATTAAAGAAGAGGGCGTTTATTTTAACTCCCACATCGATGGTCACAAGATTTTCATGGGACCGGAGGAAAGTATGCAGATTCAGTCCAACTTAGGTTCGACGATCGCGATGGCATTTGATGAGTGCCCGCCGAGTCTTGCCGATCGGGACTATGTACAGAAATCAGTGGAGCGCACGACGCGCTGGCTGGCGCGCTGCAAGGATGAGATGGCACGCCTCAATGCACTGCCGGATACGGTCAACCGGGAACAGCTCCTGTTTGGTATCAATCAGGGTGCGATTTACGAGGATATCCGTATCGAACACGCGAAGGAAATCAGCAAAATGAACCTCGATGGCTATGCGGTCGGAGGTCTGGCAGTTGGCGAGAGCCATGAGGAAATGTATCGGATTCTGGATGCAGTCGTTCCGCACCTGCCGGAGGACAAGCCGACTTATCTTATGGGCGTTGGCACACCGGCAAACATCCTGGAAGCGGTAGACCGGGGCGTCGATTTCTTTGACTGTGTGTACCCGTCCCGGAATGGACGCCACAGCCATGTATACACGAACCATGGCAAATTAAATCTCCTGAACAGCAAATATGAGCTGGATCCGCGCCCAATCGAGGAAGGCTGCGGCTGCCCGGCATGCCGTTCTTACTCCCGCGCATATATCCGCCACCTGTTTAAGGCGAAGGAAATGCTGGGGATGAGATTATGCGTCTTGCATAATTTGTATTTTTATAATAAAATGATGGAAGAGATTCGCGACGCGATCGAACATCACTGTTATGCTGAGTATAAAGCAAAGAAACTTGCAGGCATGATGGGTGAATCGAACTAAAGGAGGAAATATACCACATGAGCAGCACAAGCGGAATGATCGTTTACCTTGTATTTATCATTGCCATCTTCTATTTTATGGCAATCCGTCCACAGTCCAAGGAAAAGAAAAAACAGGCAGAACTGATGGCAACCGTAGCAGTAGGCGACAGCGTTCTGACATCCAGCGGCTTCTACGGCGTGATTATCGATATGACCGATGATACTGTAATCGTAGAGTTCGGAAGCAACAAGAACTGCCGCATCCCGATGCGTAAGGATGCAATCGTTCAGGTTGAGAAACCGGAAGTCTAAGAAGAACGGTAAGAAAGTGAGAGGATCGCAGCTCCCGATGGGGGCGGCGGTCCTTTTTTTGTGTAACAGGAAATTCCTTGGAATTCCCTATTACACAAAAAGGCACTAACGTGCCAATGATGCGCACTCGCGCGAAGCAGAAACATGTCGCAAGCGACCGCGCTCGGCGCGAGAATGTGCCAAGGCACATTCTTTTTTATTTTACAGATAACCCCAGGTTATAGAATAAATTCCAAATTACTATATGGGGAATACCGGTTTTCCTTCGTCAGAAGATTGCAAAATAGGACGGAATCCGATATGATAAAAAGTAACCGTTTGAAACAAGGGAGGTATTTTATTATGAATTGCAATATTACTGTGATTCCGGGCGACGGAATCGGACCGGAGATTGTGAGAGAGGCATGCGGCGTGCTGGACAAGGTGGGCGCCGTCTACGGTCATACATTTAATTATACAAAAATCCTGATGGGCGGCTGTTCCATCGACGAGTACGGCGTACCGCTGACCGATGAGGCACTGGAGACCGCGAAAAAGAGTGATTCCGTCCTGCTCGGTGCAGTCGGCGGCAACGTGGGAAATTCCCGCTGGTACGATGTGGCTCCGAACCTGCGTCCGGAGGCCGGTCTTCTTGCCATCCGTAAAGGTCTGGGACTGTTCGCGAATATCCGCCCGGCATACCTCTACAAAGAGCTGGCAGATGCCTGCCCGCTAAAGAAAGAGATCATCGGCGACGGCTTCGATATGGTTATCATGCGTGAGCTGACCGGCGGTCTGTACTTCGGCGACCGTTACACGAAGGAGATTGATGGCGTGACGACCGCGGTAGATACCCTGACCTACAATGAAAATGAGATCCGCCGGATCGCAATCAAGGCATTCGATATCGCGATGAAGCGCCGCAAGAGCGTTATTAGCGTCGATAAGGCAAACGTACTGGATTCCTCCCGCCTGTGGAGAAAGGTAGTCGAGGAAGTTGCTAAAGATTATCCGGAAGTTACCCTGACCCATATGCTGGTTGATAACTGCGCGATGCAGCTTGTCATGAATCCGGGACAGTTCGACGTGATCCTGACTGAGAACATGTTTGGTGATATCCTTTCTGACGAGGCAAGCATGATTACCGGCTCCATCGGTATGCTGTCTTCGGCCAGCTTAAACGAGGGCAAATTTGGTCTCTACGAGCCGAGCCACGGTTCCGCACCGGACATCGCAGGCAAGGACATCGCAAACCCGATCGCAACTATTCTTTCTGCAGCGATGATGCTCCGCTATTCCTTCGATCTGGATAAGGAAGCAAAAGCCATCGAGGATGCCGTACAGCAGGTACTGACCGAGGGCTACCGTACCGTGGATATCATGGCGGGTGGCTGCAAGCAGGTTGGAACGACAGAGATGGGTAAACTGATTTGCGAGAGAATTAAATAGAAGAATTATTGTATATGGCTGCGAAGCCACTGAACAGTTATGATTGCAAAAATTCCATAAATGCGATAGAATCAAAGATAAACGTAAAAACCGCCCCTGCCACCAGGGGCGGAGGTCGTCGAAAGAGATAGAAGGAGACGAAAAAATGAAAAGTGATGCAGTAAGAAAAGGAATGCAGCAGGCACCTCACCGTTCTTTGTTTAATGCACTCGGTATGACGGAAGAGGAGATGAACAAACCTCTCGTCGGTATCGTAAGTTCTTATAATGAGATTGTTCCGGGACACATGAACCTGGATAAGATTGTAAATGCCGTGAAGCTGGGCGTAGCCATGGCTGGCGGCACACCGGTTGTATTTCCGGCGATCGCAGTCTGTGATGGTATCGCCATGGGACATGTCGGCATGAAATATTCCCTGGTTACCCGTGATCTGATCGCAGATTCCACCGAATGTATGGCGCTGGCACATCAGTTCGATGCGCTGGTTATGGTTCCAAACTGTGATAAAAATGTACCGGGACTTCTGATGGCAGCAGCCCGCGTCAATGTACCGACTGTATTTGTCAGCGGCGGTCCGATGTTAGCCGGTCATGTAAAGGGACAGAAGAGAAGTCTTTCCAGCATGTTTGAGGCAGTTGGTTCCTACGCAGCAGGCACCATGACGGAAGAAGATGTGAAAGAATTCGAATGTAAGGTCTGCCCGACCTGCGGTTCCTGTTCCGGTATGTACACCGCCAACAGCATGAACTGCTTAACCGAGGTACTCGGCATGGGTCTTCAGGGCAACGGTACGATTCCGGCAGTTTACTCCGAGCGAATCAAACTGGCAAAACACGCTGGTATGAAGGTTATGGAGATGTATGAGAAAAACATCCGTCCGAGAGATATTATGACAGAAAAGGCATTTTTAAATGCACTGACCGTGGATATGGCACTCGGATGTTCTACCAACAGTATGCTGCATCTTCCGGCGATTGCACATGAGGCAGGCGTAGACCTGAACATGGAGCTGGTCAATGAGATGAGCAAGCGCACCCCGAACCTGTGCCATCTGGCACCGGCAGGTCCGACCTATATGGAGGATCTGAACGAGGCAGGAGGCGTGTATGCGGTTATGAATGAGCTGTCCAAGAAGAACCTTCTGAATCTGGACTGCATGACCGTAACCGGCAAGACCGTTGGCGAGAATATCAAGGGCTGTGTCAACAAGAATCCGGAGGTTATCCGACCGATCGACAATCCGTACAGCCAGACTGGCGGTATTGCGATCTTGAAAGGAAACCTGGCACCGGATACAGGCGTTGTAAAACGTTCTGCCGTTGCACCGGAGATGCTGGTACATCAGGGACCAGCGCGTGTATTTGACTGTGAGGAAGACGCGATTGCAGCGATCAAGGGCGGCAAGATCGTGGCTGGCGATGTTGTTGTCATCCGTTACGAGGGACCGAAGGGCGGTCCGGGCATGCGTGAGATGCTGAACCCGACTTCTGCCATCGCAGGTATGGGACTTGGTTCCAGCGTAGCTCTGATCACAGACGGACGTTTCTCCGGCGCATCCAGAGGTGCATCCATCGGACACGTTTCTCCGGAGGCGGCAGTCGGCGGACCGATCGCGCTGGTTGAGGAAGGCGATATTATTTCCATCGATATCAACAATAACTCCCTGAACGTACTCGTATCCGACGAGGAGCTGGCAGAGAGAAGAAAGAAATGGCAGCCGAGAGAACCGAAGGTTACGACCGGATACCTGGCACGTTACGCAGCGCTTGTAACGAGCGGAAACCGGGGCGCAATCCTGGAGGTTCCGAAGACACAGAAGTAATCATTGCGGGCTTCAGACAGGTGCTTTTGAGACGAAAAGTACTGCTTGATATGCATTTAAAATGGTTTAAGGAAGGAAAGCAGGTTAGACAGATGAAGACATTGACAGGAGCAGAGATTGTCATTGAATGCTTGAAAGAGCAGGGGGTAGACACGGTGTTCGGTTATCCGGGCGGCGCGATCCTCAACATTTATGATGCACTTTATAAACACAAGGATGAAATCACCCATATTTTGACCTCTCATGAACAGGGAGCGTCCCACGCGGCAGACGGCTACGCGAGAGCAACCGGTAAGGTCGGTGTGTGTATGGCGACATCCGGTCCGGGAGCTACAAACCTGGTTACGGGTATTGCAACGGCTAACCTGGATTCCATTCCGATGGTAGCCATCACCTGTAATGTAACGACAGGGCTTCTTGGAAAAGACAGCTTCCAGGAGATCGACATTCTGGGTGTTACCATGCCGATCACGAAATATAATTTTATCGTAAAGGATGTCACGAAGCTGGCAGATGTGATCCGTCGTGCGTTCGTGATTGCTAAGAGTGGCCGTCCGGGTCCGGTTCTGGTGGATATCACCAAGGATGTGACGGCAGCGGCCTGCGAGTACGAGCCGAAGGAACCGCAGCCGATCGAGCGCGAGACAGAGCTGATCCGTGAGGAAGACATGGAAAAGGCGATCGAGATGATCAAGGCGGCGAGAAAACCGTTTATTTTTGTCGGCGGCGGTGCAGTGGCATCGGATGCTGCCAATGAATTAAGTGCATTTGCACATAAAATTCAGGCGCCGGTGGGTGACAGCCTGATGGGTAAAGGTGCATTTGACGGAACCGATGTCCTTTATACCGGTATGATCGGTATGCACGGAACCAAGACATCCAACCTCGGTGTGGCAGAGTGCGATCTGCTGATCGTTGTAGGCGCGCGTTTCAGTGACCGTGTTGTGGGCGATCCGAACCATTTTGCAACCAATGCAAAGATTTTACACATAGATATCGATCCGGCGGAGATCAACAAAAACATCCAGACCGATGCGAGCATTATTGGTGATGTCAAGATTATTCTGCGTAAGCTAAACGCGCGTCTGGATCCGATGAACCATGACGAGTGGCTGAGCCACATTGAGCGTCTGAAAGATATGTACCCGCTCCGCTACAACAAGGAAGTTCTGACCGGTCCGTATATCATGGAAGAGATCTACAAGGTAACCGGCGGCGATGCGATCATCTGTACCGATGTCGGACAGCATCAGATGTGGGCGGCACAGTATTATAAATACAAACGTCCGAGACAGCTTCTGACCTCCGGCGGTCTGGGCACGATGGGCTACGGTCTGGGCGCAGCGATTGGTGCGAAGATGGGCTGCAAGGATAAGACGGTTATCAATATTGCCGGAGACGGCTGTTTCCGTATGAACATGAACGAGATTGCGACGGCAACCCGCTACAACATTCCGGTTATCGAGGTTGTATTTAACAACCATGTTCTGGGTATGGTGCGCCAGTGGCAGACCCTGTTCTATGGAAAACGCTATTCCCAGACGGAGCTTTACGATCAGATGGATTTCGTCAAGGTGGCAGAGGGCATGGGCGCGAAAGCATACCGTATCACGAAGAAAGAGGATGTGGAGCCGGTGCTGCGCGAGGCGATCAGCTTAAATATCCCGGTTATGATCGAGTGCCAGATCGGCAGCGATGACAAGGTATTCCCGATGGTTCCGGCTGGAAAACCGATCGAGGAAGCGTTTGATGAGATTGACTTACGCATCGAATAGTTGTAAAATGGGGGCAATTATCACATTTTTGTGTAAGACAGGAGGAGATTTATTATGAGCAGAGTCTATAACTTTTCGGCAGGTCCGGCAGTACTTCCGGAGGAGGTACTGAGAGAGGCAGCGGCAGAGATGCTGGATTACCAGGGCAGCGGCATGTCCGTCATGGAGATGAGCCACCGCTCCAAGGATTTCCAGGCCATCATTGATGATGCAGAGAAGGATCTGCGCGAATTGATGCAGATTCCGGACAATTACAAAGTATTATTCGTACAGGGCGGCGGCAATATGCAGTTCGCCATGGTTCCGATGAACCTGTTCAAAAATAAGGTGGGGGATTACATCATCACCGGACAGTGGGCAAAGAAAGCATATCAGGAGGCAAAGATGTTTGGTACCGCCAACGCGATTGCATCCAGCGCTGACAAGACCTTTTCCTACATCCCGGATTGTTCGGACCTTCCAGTGGATGAGGACGCAGATTACGTGTATATCTGCTTAAATAACACTATTTACGGAACCGTATACCACGAGCTTCCGAACACCAAGGGCAAGACACTGGTAGCAGACATCTCCTCCTGTTTCCTGTCAGAGCCGCTGGATGTGAGTAAGTTTGGTATTCTCTGGGGCGGTGTCCAGAAGAACGTAGGTCCGGCTGGTATGGCGATCGTCATCATCCGCGAGGATCTGATCACTGAGGATGTTCTTCCGGGAACACCAACCATGCTGCGCTACAAAACATACGCAGACAATGACTCTCTGTACAACACACCGCCTACATACACCATCTATATGTGCGGCAAGGTATTTAAATGGCTCAAGAAAATGGGCGGTTTAAGTGCCATGAAGGAGCGCAACGAGAAGAAGGCGAAGATTCTTTACGATTTCCTCGATGAGAGCAAGCTCTTCAAGGGAACCGTTGAGAAAAAAGACCGTTCCCTGATGAACGTACCGTTCGTCACCGGCGATGCAGATCTGGATGCCCTGTTTGTCAAGGAAGCCAAAGAGGCAGGTTTTGTGAACTTAAAAGGTCACCGTACCGTCGGCGGTATGCGTGCCAGCATCTACAATGCAATGCCGATCGAGGGCGTTGAGAAATTAGTTGCTTTCATGCGCGAATTTGAGAAAAAACATACAAATTAATCAATTTTAAAATTTATGCCATTGCTGCGGCGAAAGGGAGGGGGAATCCGTTCCTTTCTGCTGCAGCAGTGGACTTTTTAAAACAAAAACAGCCCGCGTATGGGAAGATTTGAAATTTTGAAAGAAAAGAGAGTTAAAAAATGAGAAAAATCCATTGCCTGAACCCGATTTCCAAGCTGGGAACCGGTTTACTGACCGAAAATTATGAGATGACTGACAACCTGGCGGAGGCAGAGGGCATTCTGGTCCGCAGTGCTGCCATGCATGATCTGGAACTTCCGAAGGGACTGCGTGCTGTTGCACGTGCCGGAGCGGGCGTCAACAACATTCCGCTTGACAAGTGTGCGGAGGCTGGTGTTGTCGTATTCAATACACCGGGCGCCAATGCAAACGGTGTCAAAGAGCTGGTGCTGGCTGGCATGTTGCTGGGAGCCAGAGACGTAGTCGGCGGCATCGACTGGTGCAAGGAGCAGAAGGACAATGAAAATATCTCCAAAGATATGGAGAAGGCGAAAAAGAAATTTGCCGGTCATGAGATCCGCGGCAAAAAGCTTGGTGTTATCGGACTGGGCGCCATCGGCGCAGAGGTTGCAAACGCAGCTGCAGCGCTCGGCATGGAAGTATACGGCTATGACCCGTTTATTTCTGTCAAAGCAGCGTGGATGCTTTCCAGAGACGTAAAGCACATCACATCGGTTGATACGATCTATCAGGAATGCGATTACATCACCGTTCATGTACCGCTGCTTGACAGCACCCGCCAGATGATCAACAAAGACAGCCTGGGACAGATGAAGGACGGTGTGGTTATCTTAAACTTTGCGCGTGACCTTCTGGTAAATGACGACGATATGGCAGAGGCGCTGGCTTCCGGTCGTGTAAAACGCTATATCACCGATTTCCCGAATGCAAAAGTAATGCAGATGCCGAACGTCATCGCAACCCCACATCTGGGCGCATCCACAGAAGAATCCGAGGATAACTGTGCCGTGATGGCAGTCAAAGAGCTGATGGATTACCTGGACAATGGTAATATCAAGAATTCCGTCAACTTTCCGAATTGCGATATGGGCGTGTGCACAACCGTAGGTCGTCTTGCACTTCTTCATAAGAACGTGCCGAACATGATCGGACAGATTTCCTCGATCCTGGCATCGACTGACATGAACATCGCAAACATGACGAACAAGAGCCGTGATAAATACGCTTATACGCTGGTTGATCTGGAGACCAAGGCAGACGCGGCGACGATTGAGAAGCTGAAAGCTATTCAGGGTATGATGCGCGTGCGTGTGATCAAATAATAAGTTTTATTGAAAACAGCCGGAGAAAGTGCGGTTTTGGGTGCACCTTTTCCGGCTGTATTTTTATGGATTGCAGAATGTTTTTATTGAAGAATCTCTGCATGGCTTTTTAACGTGATAATTATATGTATATATTGGTGAGAAACTGTCAGTGGCGGGTTATATTAAGCGACAGGATTGACTTGGTAAGAAAACTTTGTCATGGGGTGGAAAATTGATCGATACTAGGATCTTTCATTTCATAAACACGCGTCCATTCTTTGGTGCCTTCTTTCTTGACGGTCTCGGAGCGGTTTATCGCCAGAAAACGGATCAGTTCATAGCAGTCAATCCAGATTTCGTTGTTTCCTTCTTTCTGGGATTCGTCAAAAATGAGCTGCAATCCGAAATGCAGGTGCGGTTCAGCGATGTTGTTGGTGTTTTCAGTGCTGCTGTAGCCGGTGTGCCCGAGATAACCGATCACGTCCCCGGCGGTGACGAGACTGCCCTCTTTCAGATTTGACTGGTAGGGGTAGTCTTTGCGTAAATGTGCATAATAGTAGTATCGTTTCCCGTCAAAGCTGCGGATGCCGATGCGCCAGCCGCCGTACTGGTTCCAGCCGAGCGCCTCGACGCGCCCGGATTCCACAGCAATCACAGGCGTTCCCGTCTGCCCCATCATATCATGCCCGAGATGCCGTCTCCGGTAACCGTAGCTGCGGGAGACACCGAAATCGTCATAGTGGCTGTAGGGAAAGTTTTTCGCCAGTGGGAGAAACGCTTTCAGACCATATTTGGTAACCCAGACTTTTTCCTCACCGGAGGGAGTCAGGGGGACAGCGTCGGGATCGGAGAGAGTGGGGGCTGGGGTTTCGAGAGAAGTTTGTGTGTTGGATGAGGCTGAAGTTTCTGGTGAAGCTTGACTGGCTGAGTCGATTGTGTCTGTACCAGTTGTGGTTGCTGTTGTTGTTGGTGGTGTCGTTGCGTAGGAGGTATTGGCAGCCGGATCCCCTTCCTGTATCTGCGCGTCCGCCAGTGCAAAAGCCGGTGCTTCCGATTTCGGAATCTCAATTTCATACAGTCCGACCATTCCATCCAGAACCGCGCCGTAAGCCTCACGATAATAGGCAAAAGAGGTCATATTTTTCGTCAATTCTTCCACTGTAACGCCATTTTGGAGCTGTTCGGCAGCTTCCGTCATATCGGACGCCTGATAATGTGAAAAATCGCCCCCGTAGCGCGCCCCCAGGTAGGCGAGCAGATCGACCCAGTTCAGATGGAGATCCTGCTGGCAGGTATCAACATCATAGCGGAACGCCTGTGTCATGGCGTCGGCGGTTACATCGAAATCCACCCAGCGGATAAAATGTTCCGACGCATTCCCGACCGTGACCTGACGGCTGTTCGGACGCTGGAAGGACCAGCTGACAAAGAGCGCCGCAATGGCGCAGATTTCCAGTGCAATGATAACAGAACTTCGTTTCAAGACAGATCCCTCCTGTGCGATAGTATTTAAATGCGAAGCCACGGCAAATTCCGTTACTGGGCACGTATGCGTGAACAATAACATTTTTGCAATCTGATAAGATTGTATGAGAGGATGGGAGAAAGTATGAGTCCATCTTTGGAAAAATTATGAGAAAAAGCGTTTGAGGCGAGGAAAAAGGATGGGCTGATTCAGGCAAACAGATTATACAAACAGATTATATCAGAGAGAAAAGTGATAGAAAAAATAGAAGAAAATAATAGATGACCTGCAGAGAAATAAAAAAGAGAGTAAATCATATATACAAGGAGGTACATGAAATGGAAAAGAAGGAAGAAAAGAAAAAGCCGTCCGGCTCATTCTCAGAAGTCTGGGAGAAGCGCGGACAGGAGACGGATGCAGCCAATGATTTCCGGAAGAAAATCGAGATGGAGATTACCGAGGCACGCCCGGGCTATGCAGTTGGAGAGATTGTATTGAAACCGTGGCATATGAATATCTTAGGTATCGTGCACGGCGGCGTCCTGTATTCATTGGCGGATACCGTGGGCGGCACCGCAGCGATGACCGGGCGCGACTACGCAGTCCCGACCGTGGATGGCACGATCCATTATCTGAAAGCTGGAAAAAACACATCCAAAATCATCGCCCGGGCGCAGGAAATACAGAATGGTTATGCATTTTCGGTGTGCGAATGCAAGATTTATGATGATAAGGAGACGCTGCTGACGTCGGCGACGATGACGTATTATCATTTGAGGAAGAGGTAGAGCTGCAAGATACAATCACAGCTCTATCACACTCCCATCCTCCGGTACCAGCAAATCCCCATGATAATAGGCTTCCCCTTCAGCGCGGTACAAAGCAGCGCGTTCCGGATAAGTCTTATCTTCAGTGTGCCACAGAATCAAATGCCGCGCACCGAGGCGTTCGGCGAGTTCGCAGGCATCTTTGACGGTGCTGTGGTGTTTTTCATAAGGGGAGAAGATTTCCCGGTCGCGGTAGAGGCAGAAGGCTTCGTGGAAAAGCCAGTCGGCGCCTTTGGCAAATTCTTCGCAGAGCGGGTTCAGCGGTTCGTCGCCCGGGCAGCAGACGATCTTGCCGTCCGGCAGCACAGCGCGGAAGCCGAACTGGCGCGCCTTGGTCGAATGAATGTCAAAGAAGGTGACCTCCATATCGAGAATCTGCCGGGTTTCGCGGTCAGAAACCGGGATGAGTTGGATCGGATCGCCGATCAGGTCGCAGAATTTCTTCTGGAGTGTCAGGCGGCAGAAGGTCTGAATCGTGTCGATCAGCCCGTCGTGGCAGTAAATATGAAAAATTCCCTCGTAATTTCCCTTTTTGATGGCAGTGCCAATCATCCGGATCATCCAGATCACGCCGAGAATGTGGTCGGTGTGTTCGTGTGTCACGAAGAGATGATGGATGCGGTTTAATGGAACCTGCATTTCTTCCAGAATCCGCAGGATGCCATTGCCGCCGCCGGCGTCTGTCATGAAATATTCCTCGCCGGAGCGGATGGCGAAGCAGGTATTATAATAACGTGTCATCGTGGCGTTTCCGGTGCCAAACACGTAGAGAGTGCATGGTTGCGTCATGAGTATTCCTCCTGTGTTTATGTATATTGTAAAAGAATGTAATTACAGTGATTGAGTTATGTAAACTACACTGCTGTATAAAATATTATGTAAATTAAACGGCTATTCATGTATTATGCAAATAATAGAAATGAGCAGATTGCATGAACAAACGGGTAAAAATATATTTTGACCCTGATCTGAATCTATGCTACTATAAATCTATCAAAAAGGCAAATGCAATGTAGATAATGTGCTGTTTACCCAAAGCGAGCGCGACGATAACGAGTCACGACAATATCCCGGCAGACAGCGCAGTTTGGGAGCTGATAACATGAGGGATTTAGCATATTTGAAGCTGCTTTCGCGGGAGTATCCGAATATCCGAGCGGCGGCGAGTGATATTATTAATTTACAGGCAATCTGTGGACTTCCGAAGGGCACGGAATATTTTTTCAGTGACTTGCACGGTGAGCATGAGGCGTTTATTTATCTGCTCCGCAGTTCGTCGGGTATCATCCGAGAGAAGATCCGCGAGACATTTGGACATATTATTTCGGAGGAGGACGAGGTACGGCTGGCGAACCTTATCTATTATCCGGAAAAAATGATCAATCAGATCAAACAGGCGAACGAATACACGGAGGACTGGCAGAAGACGGCGGTGTACCGTCTGGTGCAGATCTGCCGGGAGGTTTCGTCGAAATACACCCGTTCCAAGGTGAGAAAAAAGATGCCGAAGGAATTTTCGGGTGTGATCGATGAGCTTTTATATGTCGATAATACCGATGACAATAAGACGGAGTATTACAGCGAACTCATCAATACCCTGATTGACGTCCGGGTGGCGGACAGCTTTATTGTCGTGATCTGCAGCCTGATCCGGAGTCTGACGATCGATAATCTTCATATCTTGGGCGATATATTTGACCGTGGTCCGAGACCAGATATCATTCTGGAGGAACTGATGCATTTCCATGATGTGGATATCCAGTGGGGAAATCATGATATTTCGTGGATGGGCGCGGCGACGGGCAACCGGGCGTGTATCTGCAATGTTTTGCGTATGGCGCTCGGTTACAATGGATTTGATGTATTGGAGGACGGCTACGGAATTAACCTGCGCCCGCTGTCGATGTTTGCGGAGCGCGTGTACCGGGACGATCCGTGTACCTGTTTTCTGCCGCAGATTCTTGACAAAAATATTTACGACGCAGTGGATCCGAAGCTGGCGGCGAAGATGCACAAGGCGATTGCGGTGTTACAGTATAAGGAAGAGGGGCAGATCATCAAGCGCCATCCGGAGTACGGGATGGAAGAGCGGATACTTCTGTCAGCGATTCGTTATGACCGCGGCACGGTCACGATCGATGGAAAAGAGTATCCGATGCGCGACATGAATTTCCCGACGGTGGATCCGGCGGATCCGCTGCGGCTGACGGACGAAGAGGAAGAGCTGCTTCACACGCTGGAGCTGTCGTTCCGCCACAATGCGCGGCTGCATGAGCATGTCCGTTTCCTATATTCCAACGGAAGCATGTATAAATGCTGCAATTCCAACCTGCTCTATCACGGCTGTATCCCGATGACGGAGAATCGTGAATTTGACGGTCTGATGGTGGGCGGCAAGATGTACCGCGGCAAGGAATTGATGGATTTTATTGACACACAGGTTAAAAATGCCTATTTTCTTCCAGAGGACGCGCCGGAGAAGGAGGCGTGCCGCGATTTTATGTGGTATCTGTGGAATGGTGCGAAATCGCCGGTATTTGGAAAGGACAAAAACCGCAGCTTTGAGCATTATTTCATCGAGGATCCGGAAGTGATGAGAGAGACGATGAACCCGTATTACCAGCTCAGTGAGGAAGAAGAGACCTGCGATATGATTTTGAAGGAATTTGGGCTTCCTACGAAGGGATCGCATATCATCAACGGGCATATGCCGGTGAAGATTAAGAGTGGAGAGACACCGATCCGGGCTGGCGGCAAGCTCTTCATCATTGACGGCGGGCTGTCGAAAGCCTACCAGGAGCGGACGGGAATCGCCGGATATACGTTGATTTTCAATTCGCACCATCTCGCGCTTGCGGAACACAAGCCATTTGACCCGGAGCGCGAGCGGACGCCGAAGGTATATATTGTGGAGAAAATGCAGAAGCGCATCACAGTGGCGGATACCGACGAGGGCAAGGAGCTGGCGGGCCGCATCGAGGATCTGAAAGAGCTCTTGAAAGCGTACCGGAGCGGACTTTTGAAAGAGCGCGTGCGCTGAGGCAGTTGAAAGGGACGAGAACTGGAAGCTTGTTTCTTTCGGCTGGGTGAAACGGGAGAAACGGGACGGTTTGAGGAATAAGGAGACAAGATGAGAAAGACAGAGTTTTTACAGGAGCTTCGGGAGGCGCTGGACGGCGAGGTTTCGGCTTCAGTCATCCAGAGCAACATAAGCTATTACGATCAGTATATCCGCCAGGAGGCGGCGAAAGGGCGCAGGGAGGAAGAAGTGATCGAGGAGATCGGCAGCCCACGCCTGATTGCGAAAACCATTATTGACAGCAGCGAGGGCGCCGGGGAGACCGGCCAGGGCGGTTCGTACACTTCGGGAGACGCTGCCGGGAGCGGGCGCACAGCGTCCTCCTACAACGGCGGTTTTTCGGAGCGGGACGACAGCGGTCTGCCGCCGAACTTCCATTACATTGATTTGAACAAATGGTACTGGAAGGTAATTGTCAGCGTGGTGGTTATCGCGATCTTATTTGTGCTGTTTGCACTGGTCGGAGGTATTTTCACCATCCTGATTCATCTGGCGGGACCGATTCTTCTGATTTGGCTGATCTATACATTTATTAAGAATATTTGGAAATAGAAAAGAACCCCTGCCGCCGGCTGTGAGGGATGACCGGAGCGGGGGTTCTTTTCTTGTTTTCTCGCAAACATATGGAGGTTTATTGAGTTGAAAAATGTTGTATTATGGAACATTTCAGAGGGAGTTTCCATAATACAAAAAAAGCACTTGTCATGCCGTCTTTGGCAAACAAATGCTTTTTAGCTGGGCTACAAGGATTCGAACCTTGAAAATGACGGAGTCAGAGTCCGTTGCCTTACCATTTGGCGATAGCCCAATGAATTGAACGATTTGTATTATACTGTAAGGAAACAGATTCGTCAACCACTTTTTTCGCTTTTTTGATAATTTTTTTTGTTTAGGCGGCTGCTGTGGCAGAAACCGCGCCATGCGTCCGGCAAATTCTGCAATATTCTGGGTCTGTAAGTAGACAACGTGGTTCGAATCGGATATAATGAGTTTCATGACAGAATGTTAAGGCAATATAGGACGAAACGGCAGATGGCGGATGCGCGGAGATGGTGCGGGGAGCCGGAAGCCGGAAAGGAAAAGAGAGCGATATGTATACATTTGACAGCCGGGTCCGGTACAGTGAGACGGATGAAGAGGGAAATCTTTCTGTGGTGGGAATCATGAATTATCTTCAGGATTGTTCGACGTTCCAGTCGGAGGATCTGAAACTCGGGATTTCCTATCTGAATGAGGAAAAACGGGCGTGGTGGCTGAGCGGATGGCAGATAGAGATTCTCAGACAGCCGCATTTTGGCGAGCGGATCCGTATTTCGACCTGGCCGTATGGGTTTAAGGGAATCTATGGCTACCGGAATTTCACGATCGAGGATGAGATGGGAAACCCGCTGGTGCGGGCGGATTCGACCTGGTTTTACTACGATCTGGAAAAAGGATGCCCGGTGCGGGTACCGGAAAGCCAGTTGGAGGGCTACCAGATTGAAGATAAACCGCTTGCAATGCCGCCAGCGCCGAAGAAAATCCGCTTGCCTGAGACGTATGAGACGGCGGCGCCGGTCACGGTGGAACGCCATCATCTCGATACGAACCGGCACGTGAACAATGCACAGTATGTGGCGATTGCGCGTGAATTGCTGCCTGTGGACTTTGCACTTGGAGAACTGCGGGTGGAGTACCGGAAGGCGGCAGTGCTTGGGGATGTGATGTACCCGAAGCTGGCACAGGTGCCGGAAGGATACGTGGTATCGCTGCAGGATGCGGAAGGTCAGGTGTATGCGAATTTGTGGCTGGCAAGGACTGGTTTGTAAAGAGTTTGTATGTAGCAGGGAAGAAACTGAATCATTGCAGCCGAAGAAAGATTCGGCGTGGATTGTCTGCCAGTGAATGAAAAATGCAACCGTTAAATAAAAAAAGAGATCGGCAGAAAAGAGAGGACGAATGACATGATTGAACTGGGAAGAGTACAGGAACTGATGGTAGTGCGGGAGAAAAACTTCGGCGTGTATCTGGGACAGAAGAAAGATGACGCGGCGGCGGTCCTGCTTCCGAAGAAACAGGTGCCGGAGGGCACAAAAGTGGGCGATAAGCTCAAGGTATTTATTTATAAAGATTCCGAGGATCGCCTGATTGCGACGACCTCGATGCCGAAGCTGGAACTGGGCGGGACGGCGGTTTTGAAGGTCAAGGATGTGTCGAAGATCGGCGCCTTTCTCGATATGGGGCTGGAAAAAGATCTGCTGCTCCCGTTTAAAGAGCAGGTATATCCGGTTCGCGCCGGGGAAGAGTGCCTGGTAGCGCTGTATATCGATAAGAGCGGTCGTCTGGCGGCGACGATGAAGGTATATTCGTATCTTTGCAGTGATGCGCCGTACAAGAAGGACGAGTGGACCGAGGGACGCGTCTATGAGATTAATGAAAATCTGGGCGTGTTCGTGGCAGTGGCAGACCGCTATTTCGGTCTGATTCCGAACCGTGAGCTGTATGGAAAATGCCGTCTGGGCGAGGTTTTAAAGGTACGCGTGACGAAGGTGCGCGAGGATGGAAAAATGGATTTGAGCCTGCGCGAGGTGGCGTATCGTCAGATGAATGCGGATGCCGAGGCGGTGCTGGCACGTCTGAAAGAAAAAAACGGCGTTCTGCCGTTCAATGACCGCGTGGAGCCGGAGATTATCCGCCGCGAATTTAATCTAAGCAAAAACGCGTTCAAGCGTGCGGTTGGACACCTTTTAAAAGAAGGAAAAGTAGAGGTAAACGAAGATTCTATCCGTTTAAAATAAAAGACAAAGGAGAGATTTGACATGAAGAAAGTAATCAGCACAACCAATGCACCGGCAGCGATCGGCCCGTATTCCCAGGCAATCGAGGTAAATGGAATGGTATTTGCATCTGGTCAGATTCCGGTCAATCCGGCAACCGGCGAGATCCCGGAGGGAATCGAGGCTCAGGCAGAGCAGGTTTTAACCAATGTAAAGAATCTTCTGGCGGCAGCAGGTGCTTCCATGGAGCAGGTTGTAAAGACCACCGTATTTATCCAGAACATGGATGATTTCGGAAAAGTAAATGAAATCTATGCGAAATATTTCGAGGGCGCATGCCCGGCACGTTCCTGCGTCGAGGTATCTAAACTTCCGAAGGGCGTCCTGATGGAGATGGAAGCGATCGCAGCAAAATAAGAATGAATCGCATATTTGGAAAATTTCGCCGGAAAAACAAGTCCCAGTCTGTGAAAATCCCGGCGTGTGAGGGCAAAATGACGAAAAAATTCACTTTTTTTCGTCCGCCCTCTTTTTTTTTTCGTCACTTTGCTTTAAAATAAAGGGAAAGATCCGTCCAAGATTCAGATGGGGAACGGTTATGGTCCACAGGCACAGATTGCCGGAGGGGTAACAAACGGGTTTGGGGAATGACAGGTTGAAAGACCCGGAAACACAGCTGGACGGAGGATAAAAGAAAAGGAGAGAGGAATATGATTTCGAACCAGATACTCCAGACAAACATTGAGGGGTTAAAAGGAATTACGCGTGTCGATCTCTGTATCTGTGATACGGAAGGCAAGGTGCTGGCATCCACATTTACTGGCGCTGAGGAATATGAGAGTGCAATTCTGGCTTTCGTAGACTCTCCGGCGGACAGCCAGGTGATACAGGGATATCAGTTTTTCAAGGTGTTTGACGATCACCAGTTAGAATATATACTTCTTGCCAAGGGCGGAAGCGACGACGTATACATGGTCGGCAAGATGGCGGCATTTCAGGTTCAGAACCTGCTGGTAGCTTATAAGGAGCGCTTTGACAAGGACAATTTTATCAAGAACCTGCTGCTTGACAATCTGCTTCTGGTTGACATTTATAACCGTGCGAAGAAGCTGCACATCGAGACGAACGTCAAGCGGATCGTATTTATCATTGAGACGCAGCATGAGAAGGATGTGAATGCACTTGAGACCGTCCGCAGCCTGTTCTCGACCAAGACGAAGGATTTTATCACGGCAGTGGATGAGAAGAACATTATTCTAGTCAAGGAAGTGAAGCCGGGCGAGACGTACGACGATCTGGAAAAGACAGCCACATCGATCGTAGATATGCTCAATACCGAGTCACTGACACGTGTCAGCGTGGCATTCGGTACGATCGTCAACGAGATCAAGGACGTATCGCGTTCTTATAAAGAGGCGAAGATGGCGCTGGATGTAGGAAAGATTTTCTACAGCAGCAAAAATGTGGTCGCATACAGCAAGCTGGGAATCGGACGTCTGATCTATCAGCTGCCGCTGCCGCTGTGCCGGATGTTTATCAAGGAAATTTTTGATGGCAAATCGCCGGATGAGTTTGATGAGGAGACTCTTACGACAATCAACAAGTTCTTCGAGAACAGCCTGAACGTATCAGAGACTTCCCGACAGCTTTACATCCACCGCAACACACTGGTATACCGTCTGGATAAGCTCCAGAAGAGCACGGGATTGGATCTGCGGGTATTTGAGGATGCGATCACATTTAAGATTGCCCTGATGGTTGTAAAATATATGAAATATATGGAAAACCTGGATTATTAATCCAAATTGCTGTGGCGGGGAGGAAGATTGCCTTTGCCGCAGCAATTTCATTTGGAGAATTGAAAAAGAGGATTTACGCATGATAGAGGTTAAAAATCTCACCAAGACGTACAAGACGGGGAATAAAGCCTTAAAGGGAATCAATATTCAGATTCAGGACGGCGAGTTTGTTTTCATCATGGGACGAAGCGGTTCCGGCAAATCGACGCTTTTAAAGCTTCTTTTGAAGGAGCTGGAGCCGACTTCCGGCCAGATTATCGTCAACGATATGGATCTGGAAAAGATGCCGAGACGCTACATTCCGAAGTACCGCAGACGGCTGGGAATGGTGTTTCAGGATTTCCGTCTGTTGAAGGATAAAACAGTATATGAAAATGTCGCGTTTGCACAGCGGGTCATCGGCGTATCGCCCCGTGAGATTAAGAAAAATGTGCCGGAAATGCTCCGACTGGTAGGGCTTTCTTCAAAATATAAAGCATACCCGAACCAGCTCTCGGGCGGCGAGCAGCAGCGTGTTGCGATTGCCCGTGCGCTGATCAACTCGCCGGAGATACTTCTGGCGGACGAGCCGACGGGAAACCTGGATGTACATAATTCTATGGAGATCATGGAGCTTCTGGAGGAGATAAACCGGCGCGGGACGACGGTGCTTGTGGTAACGCACAGCCGGGAGATCGTAGCAGAGATGGGAAAACGTGTGATCACGCTGACGCGCGGCGTGCTGACGGGAGATCAAAAAGGCGGTATCTGGCATGAAAATTAGTACATTGATTTACTGCACCAAGGAGGGCATGCGCAATATCATCCGGAATATCTGGTTTTCACTGGCGTCGGTGGCGATTATTTCGGCATGTATTTTCCTGTTCTGTATGTTTTTTGGCTTGATTGCCAACGTACAGTATATGGTGCGGAATGCAGAATCTACAGTAGGAATCACGGTTTTCTTCAATGAAGATATGAGTGAGGACGATATACAGAAAATCGGGGATGAGATACGCTCCCGCGATGAGGTCAAGGAAGTAAAGTATGTTTCTGCCGAGGAGGCATGGGAGAATTTTAAGAAAGAATATTTTAAGGGAGTCGAGGATCTGGCAGAAGGATTTGCGGATGACAACCCGTTAGCCGGTTCGGCGTCCTACGAGATCTATCTGAAAGACATTGACATGCAGGATGACATGGTTGCATGGCTTGGCACGGTGCAGGGAATTCGGAAGATCAATTATTCGAGCGATACGGCGTCCGGACTTTCGAGCTTCAACAAGATGCTGGGACTTTTGTCGGCGGTGATCATCGCTATTCTGCTGGCAGTTGCTATCTTCCTTATCAGCAATACGATCACGACGGCAGCTGCATTTAGACGGGAGGAAAACCGGATCATGCGCCTGATCGGTGCGACGAATTTCATGATCCGTGCGCCGTTCGTTGTACAGGGTGTGATGATCGGTCTGGTTGGCGCGCTGATTCCGCTGGCGATCACGTATTTTCTGTACCGCCAGGCGGTTGTATATATGATGGAACGGTTTGATATCTTGTCGAACCTGATTGAATTTATCCCGATTCAGACCATTTTCCCGAGCATGGTAGCCGTGGCGATGGCGCTGGGCGTGGGAATCGGTTTTGTCGGAAGTTTCTTTACGATCCGCAGACATTTAAAGGTGTAAGAAACATTGGCGGCTGCTGTGGCGGCAGCGGAAATTTGCGGTAAAAAGGATGAGAACATGAAAAAACAGGGATTGAAAATACGTGCGGCTCTGTTCCTTGTGACGGCGGCGCTGGCGTCTTCCCCAGTGCTGACCTCGGTGGCGGCAGCGACGAAAAAGGATGTAAGCAGCGCCAAGGATAAGAAAAGCGCCCTGGAACAGGAGAAAAAGAAGACCGAGGAGGCGATCAAAAGCCTTCAGGGGCTGAAAAGTAACACCGAGAGCTATGTCAAGGAGCTGGACACGAAGATGAATGATCTGCAGTCGCAGGTCACGAAGCTGGAAAATAATATTTCCAGCAAGCAGAAAAGCATCGATGAGACGGCGGTAAAGCTGGAAGAAGCGCAGAAAACCGAAAAAAAGCAGTATGCTTCGATGAAAATGCGTATCAAATATATGTATGAGAAGGGCGACAGCAGCTACTTAAATCTGCTTCTGGAAGCCCGTTCGCTCTCAGAGCTTTTAAACCGGGCAGAGTATGTTTCAAAGATTTCGGAGTATGACCGGAAGATGCTCGACCAGTATGTGGCGACGAAAGAGTCCATCGCGGATAGCAAGAAAAAGCTGGAGACGGAGAAGACGGAGCTGCAAGAGATGAAGACGCAGACGGAGGCAAAGCAGGATTCAGTCCAGCTTCTCCTGAATGAGAAAAATAAAGAACTCCAGAACGTCAACGCGCAGATCGGCGAGAAATCAGCGCAGGCGAAAGCGTATGAGGACGATATCAAGGCGCAGGAAGCAAAGATCGCGCAGATGGAGGCGGAGATTAAGAAGAAGGAAGCGGAAGAGGCGGCGAAAAAAGCGGCAGAGGAAGCTGCCAGAAAAGCCGCCGCAGCGGGAAAGACGAATAATTCGACCGCGAAAGGGAATACTGGCAGTACGACTACCACTTCGACGGGAAGTTCTTCGCTGCGCTGGCCGTGCCCTGCAAGCGGACGCATTACATCTGGATTCGGAAAACGTAAATCACCGACGGCGGGCGCGTCCTCGAACCATAAGGGCATTGATATCAGCGCTTCGACCGGCAGCAGCATCGTGGCAGCCGCCGGAGGAACGGTTTCGATTGCAACCTACAGTTATTCGGCTGGAAATTATGTTGTGGTCAACCATGGAAATGGACTTTCAACCGTGTATATGCACTGTTCCCAGCTTCTGGTATCGGCAGGGGATACGGTAAAAGCCGGACAGACGATCGCGAAGGTAGGTTCGACCGGATATTCGACAGGTTCTCATCTGCATTTTGCAGTCCGCAAGAACGGAAGTTATGTAAACCCTTCGAGCTATGTAAGTCCGTAGTGCGGAAAGTATCAGGTGGCTGCAAAAGATGAAATCCGGAAGGAATAGACAGGAATCAGGAGGCATAAGAGATGGACAGTAAAAATAAATTCTGGCGCGGTGTGATGGTCGGTGTGCTGGTGACAGCACTGGTGTGTCTGATCACGGTCGGTGCTTCGGCGGGTATTTACATGTTTGGACGCCGTGTGATCGATAACCAGACACAGGTACAGGTACAGACCGAGGGAACACCGTCGCAGGCACAGGAGCCGGTCAATTTTGAGAATGTCACGAAAAAGCTGGAGCAGATACAGGATATTATCGATAAAAAGTACCTGTTTGAGGAAAAAATTGATACATCCGAGGAGGAAGCCGGCATTTATCAGGGCTTTTTGAGTGGTTTAAATGATCCGTATGCGGTTTACTATACGCCGGACGAGCTGACAAGCTTCCTGGATGAGACAAATGGTTCTTACTGCGGCATCGGCGCTCTGGTATCCCAGAATGTCCAGACCGGCGTCAGCACGATCGTGCGCGTTTTTGAGGGCAGCCCGGCCGAGGAGGCGGGCATCCTTCCGGGTGATGCGCTTTATAAGGTAGACGGCACCGAGGTGATTGGCATGGATCTGTCGCTTCTGGTCAATAATTACGTCAAGGGCGAGGAAGGCAGCCAGCTGACGATCACGGTTTATCGTGAAAATAGCGGCGAGTACAAGGATATCACCCTGACCCGCCGACCGATCGATGTGCAGACAGTGTCAGGCAAGATGCTGGATGAGGAGATCGGATATATTTCCGTTGCGGAGTTTGACCGTGTGACTGCCGATCAGTTTAAATCCAAGATCGAGGAACTGCAGGGCGAGGGCATGAAGCGCCTGATCATCGATCTGCGGAACAACCCGGGCGGCGAGGTGACGACGGTTGTCTCGATGGCGGATTATATCCTGAAGGATGGCGGACGGATCCTGACTGTGGCAAATAAGAAGGGCACGGAGGAGACATACGACGCTGAGGATGGACACAGCCTGGAGATCCCGATGGTTGTGCTGGTAAATGGCAATTCCGCCAGCGCGTCGGAGGTATTTACCGGTGCGATGAAGGATTACGGCGTGGCGACGATCGTCGGAACGAAGACCTTCGGTAAAGGTATCGTGCAGACGCTGATGCCGCTTTCGGATGGAAGCGCGATCAAGCTGACGACCGACCATTATTATACGCCAAATGGAAATGATATCCACGGAAAAGGCATCGAGCCGGATGTCGAGGTGGAGCTGGATGAAGAGGCGGCGCAGGAGGTCGTGATTCCAGAGGAGAAGGATAATCAGCTGCAGAAGGCGGTTGAGGTTGTGAAGGAAAAGTAACTTCTTATTTACACGACCCCAAAACCTTGTTACAATTAGGTGAAACTATCTGGCAAACAGATGTGCGATAAATGAGAGTATTTAAAAATATCCAGAATAAAATGGAAAAATAAATGCGTTAGATCCTGAAACAGCCTGAAAAAAGTGGCAGTTTCAGGATTTAACGCTTAAAGTCGTGTCTGTTTTGGCTTTTTGAGAAAGACGATGAGTGAAGAATCTGGTATTTTTGATACTATAGAAAAAGAGGGAGAAATAGAATTATGTATGTAATTGCAGGACTTGGAAATCCGGGAAGAGAATATGAGGGAACACGCCACAATGTGGGATTTATGACGCTGGATGCGCTGGCGGACAAGTATAACATTGATGTCCGGGAGAAAGCATTTAAGGGACTGATCGGAAAAGGTATGATTGAGGGAAATAAGGTCATTCTGGTGAAGCCGCAGACCTATATGAACCTGAGCGGCGAGTGCATCCGTCAGGTGATGGATTATTATAAGGTAGATCCGTCGGAGTTTATCGTGATTTATGATGATATCAGCCTGGTTCCGGGCGGCATCCGCATCCGCAAGAAAGGCAGCGCGGGCGGTCACAATGGAATCAAAAATATCATTGCCCATCTGGGAACGCAGGAATTTCCGCGCGTGCGGATCGGTGTGGGCGAGAAGCCGGCGCGCATGGATCTGGCAGACTATGTGCTGGGACATTTTCCGAAAGAGGAAGCCGAGACGATGACGACGGCGTTTAAGGATGGTGCGGCGGCAGTCGTGGATATGATGACCGAGGGCGTTGAGGCGGCGATGAACCATTTTAACGGCGCGGCGCGCGGGGAGAAGGAGAAGCTAGAGAAGCAGAAGGCGGAGAGGAAGGAGGAAGTCAAGACACAATGAGCGATGTATTTGCAAATCCGTTAGAGGAGATGATCGAGTTCCAGGATCTCAAAACGGATTTACAGCGCGGACAGGGACCGCTTCTTGTCACGGGATGTCTGGATTCGCAGAAGGTGCATCTGCTGTCCGAGCTTTCGGATCTGACGCCCTGGAAGCTGATTGTCACCTACGATGATTCGAGGGCGCGGGAGATCTGTGAGGATTACCGGTGTTTTGACCCGGATATTTCGCTGTACCCGGCGAGGGATCTGCTGTTTTATACGTCAGATATCCACGGAAATCTGCTGACGAAACAGCGGATTCAGGTCATGCGGCGGGTCTTGGAGAGTTCCAGCGGCGTGGTGGTCACGACGATCGACGGGCTGATGGAACATCTGCTGCCGCTTGCATGGATGAAAGAGCGAAGTCTCACGATCGGGGCGGAAGATGTGGTCGAGGTCGGGAAGCTGACGCGCGCCCTGGCGGAAATGGGATATGAGAAGGTCGCGCAGGTCGATGGTTCGGGGCAGTTTTCGGTACGTGGCGGTATTATCGACATTTTTCCACTGACGGAGGAAGTGCCGTACCGGATCGAGCTGTGGGGCGATGAGGTCGATTCGATCCGTACCTTTGACCCGGAGAGTCAGCGTTCGATCGAGCAGGTAGACGAGGCGGTGATCTATCCGGCGACGGAGATGGCGCTCACGCCGGAGCAGATTCAGGATGGAATCGAGGCGATCGAGAAGGAACGTAAGAAATACGTGAAAAAGCTCCGGGATGCCATGAAGACGGAAGAGGCGTACCGGATGGATTCAGCTGTTTCGGAGGTCTTAGAGGGGCTTCGCGAGGGCTTCCGGGTGCATGGGCTGGGAAGCTATATCCGGTATTTCTGCAAGGAAACGGTGTCGTTTTTAAACTATTTTCCAGTCGATGAGCTGACGATTTTTCTGGATGAGCCGCTGCGCTTGAAGGAAAAAGCAGAGACGACCGAGACGGAGTTCCGGGAGAGTATGTCGCACCGTCTCGAGGGCGGCTATCTGCTTCCGGGGCAGACTTCCTTCCTCTATTCGGCGAAGGAGACGCTGGCGATGGCGATGCGCCCGCGGACTCTTTTACTGCTGGGGCTGGATCAGAAGCTCTCTGGCATGACGGTTAAGAAAAAGTACAGTTTGAGCGTCAAAAATGTCAATTCCTATCAGAATGGATTTGAGCTTTTAATCAGCGATCTGACGCGCTGGAAGAAAGAAAAATACCGTGTGGTATTGCTGGCGGGTTCGCGGACGCGCGCGAGCCGTCTGGCGGGCGATCTGCGGGAGTACGATTTGAGCGCATTCTGTCCGGATGAGGGCGAAAACACTGTGAAACCGGGCGAAATCCTGGTGACCTATGGAAAGCTGCACCGGGGATTTGAATATCCGCTGATTAAGTTCGTCGTGATTACCGAGGGAGACATGTTCGGCGGCGGACGGGGGCGGAAAAAGAAGAAAAAGACCTCCTACCAGGGTAAGAAGATCCAGAGCTTTTCCGAGCTTTCGATCGGCGATTATGTGGTGCATGAGAGCCACGGACTCGGCATTTACCGGGGCATCGAGAAGATCGAGCAGGACAAGGTTGTCAAGGATTACATCAAGATTGAGTACCGTGATGGCGGCAATCTCTACCTTCCGGCGACGCGCCTGGAAGGAATCCAGAAATATGCGGGATCGGATGCCAGGACGCCGAAGCTCAATAAACTGGGCGGAACGGAATGGAATAAAACGAAGAGCAAGGTGCGCGGGGCGGTCCGCGATATTGCAAAGGATCTCGTCGAGCTTTATGCGGCTCGCCAGCGGAGCGAGGGCTACCAGTATGGACCGGATACGGTCTGGCAGAGGGAGTTTGAGGAAATGTTCCCGTTTGAGGAGACGGAGGATCAGCTGGAGGCGATCGAGGCGACAAAAAAAGATATGGAAAGCCGCCGCATCATGGACCGCTTGATCTGCGGCGACGTTGGATATGGCAAGACGGAGATCGCGCTCCGGGCGGCATTTAAGGCGATTCAGGAGGGGAAGCAGGTTGTGTATCTGGTGCCGACCACAATTTTGGCGCAGCAGCATTACAATACCTTTGTGCAGCGAATGAAGGATTTCCCGGTCCGGGTCGATATGCTGTCGCGTTTCCGCACGGCGGGCGAGCAGAAAAAAACGCTGGAAGATCTGAAAAAAGGGCAGGTGGATGTCGTGATCGGAACGCACCGCGTCCTTTCTAAGGATGTTGTCTTTAAAAATCTGGGGCTTCTGATCATCGACGAGGAACAGCGTTTCGGTGTGGCGCATAAGGAAAAGATCAAGAAACTCAAGGAAAATGTGGATGTTCTGACGCTGACGGCGACGCCGATTCCACGTACCCTGCATATGAGCCTCATCGGCATCCGGGACATGAGTGTTCTGGAGGAACCGCCGGTAGACCGCCTGCCGATTCAGACCTACGTCATGGAGTACAACGACGAGATGGTGCGCGAGGCGATTCACAGGGAGCTGGCGCGGGGCGGACAGGTTTATTATGTCTACAACCGTGTCAATAACATCGACGAGGTGGCAAACCACGTGGCGGCGCTGGTGCCGGAGGCAAACGTTGTATTCGCCCACGGGCAGATGCACGAACATGAGCTGGAAAAAATCATGCTGGATTTCGTCGAGGGAAATATTGACGTTCTGGTGTCCACGACCATCATCGAGACAGGACTGGATATTCCGAATGCAAACACGATCATCATCCACGACGCCGACCGGCTGGGGCTGTCGCAGCTCTACCAGATCCGCGGGCGCGTCGGACGTTCCGGGCGGACTTCGTATGCATTTCTCATGTACCGGCGCGACAAGCTGCTGCGTGAGGAGGCGGAAAAACGTCTGCAGGCGATCCGTGAATTTACGGAGCTGGGAAGTGGTATCAAGATTGCGATGCGTGATTTGGAGCTGCGCGGTGCCGGAAATCTTCTGGGCGCGGAACAGCACGGTCATATGGAGGCGGTCGGTTACGATCTGTACTGTAAACTTTTAAACGAGGCGGTGCTGGCGCTGCGCGGGGAGAAGGAAGCGGAGGATTTCGAAACGGTGGTGGACTGCGACATCGACGCGTATATTCCGCCGTCTTACATCCGGAATGAGTACCAGAAACTCGACGTTTACAAGCGGATTTCCGGTATCGAGAACCAGGAAGAGTACCTGGATATGCAGGATGAGCTGATCGACCGCTTTGGCGAGCTTCCGCGTTCAGTGGAGAATCTGTTAAAGATCGCCGATTTGAAAGCGCTTGCTCATCAGGCGGGCGTCGTGGAGGTCGATGTGAAGAAGCAGGATATCACGATCCAGATGTACCAGAAAGCCAATCTGGACGTCTCCGGCATTCCGGCGCTGATGGAGAAATATAAGGGCACGCTGACCTTCAGGACGGGTGATGTGCCGTCGTTCTATTACCGCGATGTGCGGCAGAAACACACGGACTGCGAGACGATGCTTGTGAAGGCGCGGGAGATTCTTTCCGGGCTCGCGGCGCTGGCGAAAGAGTAGTTTTTAATTGTGTAGAAAAGATTGAAAGTATATTTGAAATGAAAATATATTTTTAATATTGACATATATAATCAAAGATGATAATATATAATCAAATTAAAGCTTGTTTACTAAATTTAAAGAAGGGAGGGATTCCAATGCAGCAAAAATGTGGGATGCTCATTAATAAATAGATAAAGTGGCAACAAAGGTTGTGATTGATCAACATGAATTGAGAGATATTTATGATAAATATGCTTCGGTAACGGATGAAACTGTTGTGGAAGATATGTTAATGGAAGATTTTGGTTTTTCAAGATCGGAAGTTAAAGAATTATTGGAAGTAAGCAAAAGTGGTAGTGGAGGATCTACAGGTGCTTCGAGGGCATCTAGTATAACTGGAAGATTACCAGCAACAGCTGCTATAGGAACCGTTGTAAATATTGTGTATACAATTGATTTGCAAGAAATGAAAGATTTAGCGACAATAACTAATTTTATCGCAAGACAGGTAGGCGGAGCAGGAGCAGGGGTAGCAGTGGCAGCACTTGTTGCTAAAACAGTTTTAGCAGCTGCACAAAAGGGTGGCATAAACTATGCAAAAGTTACAATATCTTATACATATGGCTATAATAATGATGGAGTATTAGGGTGGACGCCAGGTTATACCAAGTATGAGTATTGGTAATAAAAAAGGGAGATGCAATGAAAGAGAATAGAGTATCAAATGAATTCCGTCAAGGAAGAGAAGCAACGTTTGCCGCTTTATTAATGGAACTGTGTCTTTGTGGGGAGCGAATTGCTTCCATAATGGGAATTAGAAATTGGTATGATCAGGTGGGAACTGTTAGAATTTTTCTTTGTATTTTGATTTTTTGTTATTATTATATAATTAAAAAACCAAGATTATTAGATACGCCTGAATGGTATGAGCTAATGAAAAAAGATAGAGTGATTTATGGAATGTGGATCTTGGAAATGATAATATTAGTTAGTAGTATTGGAACTTGAGTGAAAAACAAAGGGGGCGTCAGTTGCTCCCTTTGTTTCTATAAATTATGAGATTGGGAATTTTATGAAGAATAATTATTTAAGTGAACGAGAAATGAATGTTATGCAGGTTTTGTGGAAGTATGAAAAACCCATGACGGTGACAGAAATTGTAGAATCTGAAAAAGAATTGACAACGCCAACAGTCCATACTGTGTTAAGAAAATTGCTTGATAAGGGTTATGTTCAGGTTATTGATACAGTTCAGACTGGAAAAGTTTTTGCTAGGCGATATAAAGCGAAAAAGACTCAGGATGAAGAAATAGAAGAAAAAATAGAAAAATGTATGAAAAATTCTAGAAATCCTATGTCCTTTGTAAATACAATAACAGCAGCTTTGTTGAATGGAGCAGTAGATGAAGAGTCGGTTATTGACGAATTAGAACGTATAGTTCAAAAAAGAAAAAAAGAGATTTTATGAAAATAACATATACATCAATTTTATCGGCAATATGTAGTTCAATTTTGCTATTGGGTTTTTTGTCGGTTTATATATGGAAAAAGCAAGAAAATTATAGCTTGTATGAAGTGAAATTACTTATTTTTTGCACTGTACTAACAGGAGTAAGATTATTTTTTCCAATAGATATTTGCGGAATAAGTCATACGATAGGAATAAAAATATTATATCCAGAACTTTGTCGCTTTATGCGGGGGAAAATAGGATTTTTAAGTCATTTTTCTGTACTTTTTTTGATTAGTTTACTTGGAAGTTTTCTTATCTTAGTGCAAAAAAGTTTATCATATATATCATTTATAAAATTAATAAAAGAAATAAGACCGATAGAGTATATTCGTGTTAAAAAGTATAAAAAAGTGAAAAAAATACCAATATTGAAAGTTGATAGTATAGAAGATCCATTTATTGTTGGTATAAAAAATCCGTATATAATAATACCGAATATAGATGAAGAAACAAAAAAATAGTACTCTTGCATGAAGTGGGACATTACATTAAAAGAGATTTATTTTTAAAGTGTTTTTTTGAAATATTATGTCTTTTATACTGGTGGAATCCGTTAGTATACATAGTTCGGTATTATTTTTCTAACATATTAGAAATAAGAAATGATTTAATTGTTTGTAATGAGTTATCTGAAATAGAAAAAATTCATTATGTTGAAATATTGTTAAAAATGTCTAGGACAAAAGCGTTAAAAAGGAGAGGAACACTATCTTTTTTTAATGGAAGTTTTTTGAAAATTAGAATTTCTTCTATATTGAATGAAGAACAAAAAAAACAGGTCAATATTAAGTTGTTCTTTTTCTTAATTGCTATTATATTGTCTGGTACAATAGTAATAGAACCAGTAGCTGATTTGAAGTTGCATGCACCGTATTTTGAAGAAGATGATATAGTCAAAAAAAATAACTTTTTTGTAAAGACAGAAAACGGGTATGAATTATATATGAATGGTACATATATAGGAACATTGGATGAAATACCAAATGAATTAAAGAATATTAATATTAGGAGGAAATAAAAATGAAAAAAACGATCAGAATTTTAGCAGTAATAATTGCTATGACATGTATTTTTTCAGGGACTGCGTTTGCACAAGAGAAAGAGGTGGCTGTTGAAAAATCGAGTTCAATAGCTAGAGCAGATGTTATAAAATATGTTTATAAAGTTGAAAACGGGAAATTATATAGAAGATTATATAATTATTCTAAGGATACGTGGCTGGGAGATTGGGAACTGTGTGACTAAAGTAATAATATGATAATTATATTTAATAAATATGTACACTACTTTTTACGCTTTGAATTTAAAGTAATGTAAAAATTTTATAGCGTGAAGTTTGAAGTTGAGAAATTGCCTTGACAAATAATAAATTTCGCTTATAATACAGAATATACTCAATAACCTTACAAAGGCAATGAAGGGAACAAGTAGAGATCCGCAGGAGAGCGCACAGAAAGCAGCCGGATGATGAGAGGCGCGCGTGAACCGGATATTCGAATACATCCCGGAGCTTCGCACCGAAGAATCTAAAATCGGATCCGATGAAAAGGCTGCGTGGAAAATGTGCGGCGGTTGATTTGGTAGGCTGCGACGTGAGAGACACACGTTATCCGGTCGCGGTATCAGAAGGTACCGGCAGAGGCAGATAGGCGCGAGCTATCTGTGAACAAAGGTGGTAACACGGGAATTTTGCCCCGTCCTTTTTGGAGGACGGGGCTTTTTTATTTTATAGAAAAATGTGTCTTGTGAAATCACAGACGTTCCAAAGTACCTTTATTGTTCTGTTTTGAGAATGATTTTCGGAGAGAAAATAAAGGATGAATCGGATGTATTTTTGAAAAAAGGAATCCCGTGGAGAAGCAAAACGAGTAAGCAAAATTATTTTTTATAAAAAGGAGTAAACAGGAAAATGCAGATTTACGAAGAATTAGTAGCCAGAGGTCTGATCGCCCAGGTTACAAACGAAGAAGAGATCAAAAAACTGGTCAACGAAGGAAAAGCCGTTTTCTACATCGGTTTTGACCCGACCGCAGACAGCCTTCATGTAGGACATTTCATGGCACTGTGCCTGATGAAACGTCTGCAGATGGCAGGCAACAAGCCGATCGCATTACTTGGCGGCGGCACCGGCATGATCGGCGATCCGTCCGGACGTACGGATATGCGCCAGATGCTGACACCGGAGACGATCCAGCATAACTGCGACTGCTTCAAAAAGCAGATGAGCCGTTTCATCGATTTCTCTGATGACAAGGCGCTCTTAGTCAACAACGCAGAGTGGCTGATGAATCTGAATTATGTAAACTTACTGCGCGAGGTTGGTCCGCATTTCAGCGTCAACCGTATGCTGACCGCTGAGTGCTACAAGCAGAGAATGGAGAGAGGCTTAAGCTTCTTAGAGTTCAACTACATGATTATGCAGAGCTACGACTTCTATATGTTATACCAGAAATACGGCTGCAACATGCAGTTCGGCGGCGATGATCAGTGGAGCAATATGTTAGGCGGTACCGAGCTGATCCGCAGAAAGCTTGGCAAGGACGCACACGCAATGACCATCACCCTGCTGTTAAACTCCGAGGGCAAGAAGATGGGTAAGACCCAGTCCGGCGCTGTATGGCTGGATCCGAACAAGACATCCCCGTTCGAGTTCTACCAGTACTGGAGAAACGTAGCCGATGCCGATGTATTAAAGTGCCTGCGTATGCTGACCTTCCTGCCGCTTGAGCAGATCGATGAGATGGACAAATGGGAAGGCAGCCAGTTAAATACTGCAAAAGAGATCCTGGCTTACGAGCTGACCAAGCTGGTACACGGCGAGGAAGAGGCTGAGAAGGCACAGGCAGCAGCGAAAGCACTGTTCTCCAGCGGAAATGCAGCCAATATGCCGACCTACGAACTGACTGAGGATGATTTCAACGGTGATGAGATCGATATTCTCTCCATCCTGCAGAAATCCGGTCTGGCTCCGTCCCGTTCCGAGGCAAGAAGAAATGTCGAGCAGGGCGGCGTATCTGTAGACGGAAACCAGGTAAAAGATATCAAGGCAGTCTTCACGAAGGATCAGCTCGCTGGCGAAGGAATGGTTGTCAAGAGAGGTAAGAAGAACTTTAAGAAGGTTGTTTTAAAATAAGTGGAGATGTTCCGCCAGAATCTTCACCCCATACAAATCAGAATCACGCCGCCGGCGATCTCTGCCGGGCTTTCAAGCGAAGCCCGGAGAGATGTCCGGCGGCGGTTCCGATCATGGAGAGAAGCAGAGCAAATCCGAAACCATATCTTACATTCACTCCCACAAAAATTACCCAAATTTTACATAAACGATACCAAAATATGATTTCTGTAAATCCAGGAATCTTTTATACTGCGTACTGTAAGAAATCAAGGATAAAAAACTCTGAGAGAAAAAAGAGAGAGGAAAGAGGAATTTTATTATGAAGAAAAATATTCAGAAAACAATCGCAGTATTAGGAGCAGCCGTTCTGGCAACTGGAATGGTAGGATGTGGTTCCAGCAATACAAATACAAGTGCAGCAGACACAAGCGCAGACAGCAGCGCAGCTGAAAGTGGTGCAGCAGCAGATACAACCGAGAACAGCGCAGATACAAAAGATTTAAGTGGTTCTATCACCCTGGCAGGTTCCACTTCGATGGAAAAATTTGCAAATGCACTGGCAGAAACGTTCATGGAGAAATATCCGAACGTGACCGTACAGGCTGAATTTACCGGCTCTTCCGCAGGTATCGAGTCCGTGCTGGCAGGTCAGTGTGATGTCGGTGATTCTTCCAGAGCATTAAAGGATGATGAGAAAGCAAAAGGTGCTGTTGAAAATATCGTAGCCATCGATGGTATCGCCGTTGTCGTTGACCCGTCCAACGCTGTAGATGGTCTGAGCAAGGACGAGCTGACCGGCATTTACGACGGAAGCATCACAAACTGGAAGGATGTAGGCGGCAGCGATATGCCGATTGTCGTAGTCGGACGGGAAGCAGGTTCCGGTACAAGAGGCGCATTTGAGGAGCTTCTGGGTCTGGAAGATGCCTGCAAATATGCAAACGAGCTGGATTCCACCGGTGCAGTTATGGCAAAAGTAGCATCTACACCGGGTTCCATCGGATACGTATCTCTGGATGTAGTTGATGATACCGTCAAGGCAGTGAAGCTCGACGATGTAGAGCCGACGGAAGAAAACATCAAGGCAGGCAGCTATTTCTTAAGCCGCCCATTCGTAATGGCAACCAAGGGAGAAATTTCTGAGCAGAACGAGCTGGTACAGGCGCTGTTTGACTATGTATACTCTGCAGAAGGCGATGACCTGATTAAATCTGTAGGCCTGATTACTACGAAGTAAGAAACTGCATCGGAATTTGTGAATGTGGATAAAATTACCGGTGAAAACCGGTAAGGATAGAAAAATCAGAAATTCACGAATACACATAATATTGAATAGATTCAAATAATATCGAGTCGCTTGCAGTCAAGCCGCAGAAAGGAAACTCTGCTTTGACCGAAAGCGGCTCGCTGTTCAATCCGAGACAGGAGAGACATATGCACGAAAAGAAATTTACCATTTTTGGAAGCCATGCCACGAAATCAGCGGTAGAGAGGGCAGCGGAAATTATTTTTACCGCCTGCGGCCTGCTGACAGTGGTGGCAGTTTTTTCAATTACCTTATACATGATTATCAGCGGCACCCCGGCACTTTTTAAGGTGGGTGTTCCGGAAATCTTATTTGGAACCGTCTGGAAGCCGACTGGAAATCCGGCGTCTTTCGGAATTCTCTACGTTATTTTAACTTCCATCGTTGGAACCTTTCTGGCGATCCTGATCGGTGTTCCGATAGGGCTGTTTACCGCTATCTTTCTGGCAGAGGTTGCGCCGCCGAAGGTAGCGGCAGTGGTCCGCCCGGCAGTTGAGCTTCTGGCAGGTATTCCGTCGGTTATCTACGGACTCTTAGGAATTTTGATTTTAAATCCCCTGATGTATAAGCTGGAAATGAAAATTTTTGCCGGTTCCACGACGCATCAGTTTACCGGCGGTGCGAACCTGATATCGGCGGTTCTGGTTCTGGCAATCATGATTCTTCCGACCGTCATCAATATCAGCGAGGCGTCGCTTAGAGCAGTCCCGAAACATTTAAAAAGCGCATCGCTGGCGCTCGGTGCAACGCATATCCAGACGATTTTCAAAGTAATCGTTCCGGCGGCGCACTCCGGCATCATCACGGCGGTGGTTTTAGGCTGCGGACGTGCGATCGGGGAGGCAATGGCGATCAGCCTGGTATCTGGAAGTTCAGTCAATCTGCCGCTTCCATTTAACTCCGTCCGTTTCCTGACAACCGCGATCGTGGCGGAAATGTCTTATTCAGAGGGACTTCACCGGGAAGTGCTCTTTACCATCGGTCTGGTGCTGTTCGTATTTATCATGTTTATCAACACGGTGCTCAGCCGGATGTTTGTGAAGGAGGGCGGCGCAAATGACCGATAATAGAATGAAAAGTATTTACCAGAAGCGCACCCGCATCGGGGACAATATCTTAAAAGTGCTGATTTATCTGGCAGCTGGCGTGGCGATCGCGCTGTTAGTTGGCATCATGGGGTATGTGTTTGTGCGCGGCCTGCCGCAGGTTTCCTGGCAGCTTCTGTCCACGGTGCAGAGCTCCCTCAAGGGCACCTTTGGTATTCTGGGAAATATCATCAACACGATTTACATCATTGTAATTACCCTTATCATTGCAGCGCCGATCGGAATCGGCTCCGCCATTTATCTGAACGAATACGCAAAGCCGGGAAAACTGGTGCGGACGATTGAATTTACAACTGAGATCCTGTCCGGTATTCCGTCGATTATTTTTGGCTTGTTCGGTATGGTCTTTTTCGGAATGACGCTGAAGCTGGGCTATTCGGTTCTGACCGGATCCTTCACGCTGACCCTGATGGTGCTTCCGCTGATTACGCGGAACACACAGGAAGCACTCAAAACCGTTCCGGACAGCTACCGCAGCGGCGCACTGGGAATCGGTGCAACGAAATGGTATATGATCCGGACGATCCTGCTGCCGAGCGCGGCACCGGGTATTCTGACCGGCGTCATCCTTTCGATTGGCCGTATCGTGGGCGAGTCGGCGGCGCTTCTGTTTACTGCCGGAAGCGGCTTCCAGCTTCCGAAAAACCTGTTTGGAAAACTGTTTGAGTCGAGCGGCACGCTGACCATCCAGCTCTACCTGTCGATGCAGAAAGCAAAATACGATCAGGCGTTTGGAATCGCGGTCGTGCTTCTGATTATCGTGCTGGGAATCAACCTGCTGACGAGATTTTTGACCAACCGGTTTGATGTGACAAAATTAAAATAAAGTAAAAAATGAGGAAATGATATGGAGACAAAAATTTCTACGTCGGATTTGAATCTGTACTATGGAAACAATCATGCATTAAAAAATATCAATCTGGATATATATGAAAATCAGATCACAGCGTTTATCGGACCGTCCGGCTGCGGTAAGTCTACCTATTTAAAAACATTGAACCGCATGAACGATCTGGTGCCGAATGTAACAATCAATGGAAAGGTGTGGATCGACGGCGAGGATATCTATGATCCGAAGGTTGATACGACGCTTCTTCGCAAGAAGGTCGGCATGGTATTTCAGCAGCCGAACCCATTTCCGATGAGTATTTATGACAATATCGCGTATGGACCGCGGATTCACGGCATTAAGGGAAAAGCAGAGCTGGACGCGATTGTGGAGAAGAGTCTGCGCGGCGCGGCTCTGTGGGATGAGGTCAAGGATCGCCTGAAACGTTCTGCACTGGGACTTTCCGGCGGACAGCAGCAGCGTCTCTGCATCGCGCGTGCGCTGGCGGTCGAGCCGGAGATTCTCCTGATGGATGAGCCGACCTCGGCACTGGACCCGATTTCCACGCTGAAAATCGAGGATCTGATGGGCGAGCTTAAGAAGAATTATACCGTTGTCATCGTTACCCACAATATGCAGCAGGCGACCCGGATTGCGGACTATACGGCATTTTTCCTGGTAGGAGAGGTGGTCGAGTATGCACCGACGACGGATCTGTTCTCGCATCCGCGGGAGAAGAAGACGGAAGACTATATTACCGGACGGTTTGGATGATAGGCGTAAGATTGAGGATTTAAAAATAAGTAGAAAATCAGTTTACTGTTCAGAAGTGGAAAATTTCTGGGCAGAAAACAGGGGAGATGGAGAGGAGATACGGGATGGCGACGAGAGAGGCATTTATACAGGAGTTAGAAGGGCTGAATCAGGAATTGAACGCGATGAGCCAGATGGTGCAGGATGCGATTGACAGTAGTTTTCAAGCGCTTACCGAGCATAATGAAGAGCTGGCACAGAAGGTTATCAAAGGAGACCGGGATGTGGACAATATGGAGCGAAAGATCGAGACACACTGCCTGACGCTGATGTTAAAGCAGCAACCGGTCGCCAGTGATCTGCGCCATATCTCGACGGCGCTGAAGGTTGTGACCGATCTGGAGCGGATGGGCGATCAGGCGGCGGACATTGCCGATCTGTCCCTGCGTTTGGAGGATGCAGATATTAGTCTTGTAAGCAAACATCTTCCGGCCATGGTGGCAAATGTGAAAACGATGGTAAAGGATGCGATTCACGCGTTTATTGAGCGTGACACCGAGACGGCGGAGACATTCGAACAGAGGGATGATCTGATCGATGCCTTCTTTGAACGGGTAAAACGGGAAGTGATTGAGTTTCTGAAAAAAGACGGGGATAAATCCGATGTGGCAGTCGATCTTTTGATGGTTGCCAAGTATCTGGAGCGAATCGCCGATCACGCGGTCAATGTATGCGAGTGGACAGAGTTCTCGGACACAGGGGCCGTGGGGGATGTGATGATTCTCTAGGTTTAATTAAAATCCGGGCATGAAAAATGAAAATTAGATGCCTGGATTTTTTCCGTTCCGCATAAAATAAATAGAATATGTGGAGATAACGTGGAGTGCGATATATCATGCGTGATATAGTGCTGGAACTTTTAAGTTCATACGGATATGCGGGAATGTTTGCCCTGATTCTAATTGAGAATTTGTTTCCGCCGATCCCGTCGGAAGTGATTTTAACCTTTGGTGGATTTATGACAACATATACACGGATGAACATAGCCGGGGCAGTCCTGGCAGCGACGGCGGGCTCGGTGCTGGGGGCGCTGATTCTGTATGAGCTGGGGCGGCATATTCCTGTGCAGAAATTTTATACATTTTTGGATGGCGCATGGGGAAAACGGCTCGGAGTGGAAGTGGAAGATGTAAAAGATGCAGACGGATGGCTGGAGAGAACGGGACGGTCAGCCGTCTTTTTTTGCCGTTTCGTTCCGATCATCCGAAGTCTGATCTCGATCCCGGCGGGAATGGCAAAGATGGAACTTCTGCCATTTCTCCTTCTGACAACAGCGGGCAGTCTTATCTGGAATACGGTGCTCATCGGAGCCGGCGCGGTGGCGGGGGCATCGTGGGAACGTATTCTGGTGCTGTTAAAAACATATTCCCGCTTCGCCGTGATGGGAGCGGGAATCTTGGGATTTGCGGTGGCGTGTGTGTATTTTCGGAAACGATAACAACAAGAGGGGGAAAATGTGCAAAAATTCCCAAAAATCGTTGTTTATAAAGAGTGATAATTCATGCAGAAAGAGTTTATTCATTCAAATAAAAATATATCGTGTCATTCTTTACTTCCAGCCGTGCCGTCCCATCGATCACCAGCTGTTCCAGATATGGGCGCAGGTGGCGTTCCTGACGGATGAGCTGGTCGTAGGTACCGATGTGCATTCCGATCAGACGTCGGCTTGCCTGATAAAATTCATCGCGTGTCATCGGTCTCTGCAAAAGCTCTGCCAGTTCTGCGAGACGTAGGCGGACAAGATCCATATTTTTCTCTGCCAGTTCCCGGATATTACCATCAAATGGACCTTTGTGCGATAAAATCCAGTGCTGGTAAGGTAGTTTTGTGATTGCTTCCTTGCTTTCCAGATCCAGACCGACGTGGTCGCAGTATGGAAGCTTGACGTGACGCAGGACATTTTCGGTTAAAAGCGCGTCCCCGGCAAAGCAGACGCCGTCCGGTGTGCCGATGACGATGTGGTCGAGGGAATGCCCCGGCAGATGGTGAACCGGGAAGGTTATGCCGCAGAGTGTCACGGAAGTATCCTCCGGCTGGATGATACAGTCAACCGGGCAGCGCTGCTCGGTGTCGATGGAAATCTTTTCCTCCTCGGAGCGCCCGAAATAATTGGTATACCGTTCCAGCGCCGCCTGGGAGGCGATCAGCCCGGCTTCGCCAAGCGACATAGCCAGTGGAATCTGAAAGGCTTCGCGCAGGCGTTTGCTGTTTCCATGATGGTCGATGTGCGCGTGGGAAACGATCAGCCCCGCCGGGGTCAGCCCGGCGTCTTTCAGAGAGCCGACCAGCTCGTCATATTCCTTTGAGTAACCATTGTCAAACAGGATGCAGCGGGTGTCGTCGATGCGGTAGATGCCGACGGCTGTTTTGCCAAGCAGGCAGTCTGTATTTCCAGAAACGTGTATGAGTTCCACGGAAAGAGTCCTCCTTTTATCATGAATAACACAAAAAGCGACGGCTGAGATATCTCCGCTGTCGCTTTTTAAGAATGCGTCTGATAGGAATCGAACCTACGCCTCAGGCTCCGGAGGCCGGCGCTCTATCCACTGAGCTACAGACGCATTACTTGTATGATACTATAATATTTAGAAAATTGCAAGTTTTTTTTCGGAAATACCGCTTGCCGAGTAACCAAATCACCGCTATAATATTAACAATCGAATAAGTCAGGAGGCGGTCGGGTGGGAGAACCGAAAAAGAAACCGGGACGCAGCCGGAAGAACGGAACGGACTGGGAACTGCGCCGCTATGTGATGCTGCTTGCGGCGGTGATTGTATTGATTCTGATTGGCGCGGTGGCGATGTTTTCCGGGAAAATAACAAACATTCTGGGGAAAAAGGATGGCTTACCGGCAGAAATGGTGGATACAGGCGGATCTGGAATGGTGATTGAGCCGGACACGAAAGAATATATTCAGGACTTTGGCGGATGTATTCTGACAGAGAATGGCGATCCGGGGATCACAGAGCTGATGAATACTTATTTTCAGGCGGTTTCCGACTGTGATATGGATACGTTTGTGAAGTTGTTTACCTCACAGGATACGAGTGAGGAAGAACACTACCGTCAGGAATTTGAAGAACAGAAGCAGTACATTTCCGGGTACCAGAATGTGAAATGTTATACGACGCCGGGGCTTAGGGACGGCGAGATGGCAGCGTATGTGTATTATGAGATTTTGTATACGGGCGTGGAGACACCGGCACCGAGTCTGGTGCGGATCTATGCGGTCCGGGCGGAGGACGGAAGCTGGCAGATCGATGACGGGAAAATGTCCGAAGAGCTGACGCAGTATTTTGAAGAGCTGTCGGTCAATGAGGATGTGCGCCTTCTCAGCAAGCAGACGGATGAAGCAATGGATGCGGCGATGGAGCAGGATGAGGCGTTGAAAGAGCGCGTGGAATTTATGAAACAGGGCGCGTCGTATATGCGGGATGAGACAGAGCCGTCTGCGTCGAATCCTTAAAATGTTTTACTTTGTCTAACTGAATGGAAAAATAAAGAGATTTATAGATAGAAAGAAAAAGAGGCAGAAAGAATGGATGTAAAAGATTTTTATTATGATTTACCACAGGAGCTGATCGCGCAGGATCCGCTGGAAGATCGTTCTTCTTCCCGGCTTTTAGTGCTGGATAAAAAGACGGGTGAGATGCAGCATAAGGTGTTTAAGGATATTGTCAATTATCTTCATCCGGGCGATTGCCTGGTGATCAATGACACAAAGGTTATCCCGGCGCGTCTGATCGGAAGCAAGGAGGGAACGGATGCACACATCGAGATTCTTCTTCTGAAACGCCGTGAGAACGATATCTGGGAGACGCTGGTAAAGCCGGGCAAAAAGGCAAAGCCGGGAACCGTAATTAATTTTGGCGATGGTTTGTTAAAAGGAACCGTCATTGATGTGGTAGAAGAGGGAAATCGTCTGATTCAGTTCTCCTATGAGGGGATCTTCGAGGAGATTCTTGACCAGCTTGGTCAGATGCCGCTTCCACCGTATATTACACACCGTCTGAAAGATAAAAACCGTTATCAGACCGTTTATGCAGAACATGAGGGATCCGCGGCTGCTCCGACTGCCGGACTTCATTTTACCAAGGAACTGCTGGCACAGATTCAGGAAATGGGCGTCAAGATCGCGCATGTCACACTTCATGTGGGTCTGGGAACCTTCCGGCCGGTCAAGGTTTCGAATGTACTGGATCATCATATGCACTCGGAGTTCTATCGTATCGAGGAAGATGCCGCCAACATGATCAATGAGACGAAGAAAAATGGCGGACGCATCATCTGTGTCGGTACGACAAGCTGCCGGACGATTGAATCCGCAGCGGCTGAGGACGGCACGATCCGCGCGTGCAGCGGCTGGACCGACATTTTCATCTATCCGGGCTATCAGTTCAAGATTCTGGACTGCCTGATCACAAACTTCCACCTGCCGGAGTCCACACTCGTCATGCTGGTATCCGCACTGGCAGGCAGAGAACACGTGCTCACGGCGTATGAAGAGGCGATCCGGCAGAGATATCGGTTCTTTAGTTTTGGGGATGCTATGTTTATCCAGTAGAGAAAAGGGATGTATGAAAAAGACTCATAGTGAAAGGCTATGGGTCTTTTTATTTCGAAAAATGTTTGAAAAACGGCACACCGCGTTCTCGTTACTTTAGCCTGCAAATAAAAAGTCAAGACTTAATGGGGAAAAAAATATAAAATTTTACATGGTTAAAATTAGGCACTAAAATAAGACCACCACAAGCAGTGCTGGTCTGCAAATAAAAGTTTTGAATTAGCTTGACTCAGAAAGAATACAGAGATATTCCTTCACTCGTCCATAATAGATTCTGAGAAATTTATTAGCGCCTGCAGTCATGTAAACATAGTACGGTTTACCCTGGGCACGTTTTCTGTCCATGAATTGATATACAGGATCATCTTGCGGCATTGTTTTAATAAGAACATCCATTACTTGAAAAAGAGTCTTTCTTAAATTTGAAGACCCACGTTTGGATGTTGGAACACTTTTTTGTGCATAGGAGCCAGACTCGTTTACGCCAGGATCTACCCCGGCGAAAGCAGTAAGGGCTCCTTTATGTGTAAATCTGGTTATATCACCGATCTCAGCCATAAGCTGTGGACCAAAAGATGGACCAATCCCTTTAAACTGCATAACAATCGGGTACTCTGGAAGTTTTGAGGCGGTTTCATTCATGAGAATGCGTATTGTTTCGACGGTAGCGGAAGTGCTGTTAAGCTGAGCGATAGCTTGTCTAATGATGCGTTTGGTTATTTCGTTTTTAGGAAATACCGGGACAAGTTCCGTTGCCTTGGTATAAATTTCTTCGGCTTTTGATTTATTGAAGATATATTTTTTTTGCTTGCACCAGTTTTGATAGTGTTTAACAAAAGAATTTAGAGACATTTTACGAACGCAATCTACATGCCAATACGTATAGACAAAATCAACCCATTTTTGGGAGCCATCACTGCGGGGTGGACTATTAAAATAAGTATTTGCATTTGGGCATGTCTGGTCAATGAGATTAATAAGATTATTTTTCATAGCCGTTTTTTGTTTCACATAGAAATGAAACTGACGATTCATGGCCTTTAGTTGTGTGCGCAATTCATCCACAATACTATATGGTTTAAGATTTTGCCATTTGTCAAGAGCATAGCGGGCGATCTTGATGGAATCAGCTTTGTCAGATTTAACTTTGCGAAGAGAGTCATTATTAAAGTTTTTGACAAGCTTAGGATTAACAGCACTGACAAACAGACCAGCTGCTGAAAATTGCTGAGCAAGTACTTCGTAATAGTGTCCGGTGTGCTCCATTACAATTCGTGATTCACCTTCGATAGAGTGAATAAGTTTAATTAGTGAAAGGATATCACTGGATGTGTGCTTGATCTCAAAAGGAGAGGATACAATCTCACCAAATGGTCTTAGAATTGTAACCATGCTTTTACCTTTTGAAACATCAATACCTACTGCGTTCATAAATTTGTCACTCCTTAAAAATATTACAATGGATAAATACCAGATTTACTCATTACCTGCTCAAACTACTGTGTGTGACACGAATGCACTTAATGTGATTCAACCTGCATAAAACGAACACTGTGAATGAGGAGCTGGTTATCAGTCTAAAGTACGGACGCTAAGTCCTAGTGATGAAGTCGATATACCATTGCATCCTACATTCTAACAGTTTAAGTAATGAGATGGATAAATCCTTACTGGATGTAAGGGGATTACCCATAAGTATATTGTAGTAGTGATGAGTTAGGTGTGCCAATTATTTTAATAGATACAGAACAAGTGTTTGCCTTGCAAAGAGATGCATGGTATAATATAAATGTAAATATAGTGTATTACCTACGAAAGAAAAATTACTTTCGCAGGAAGAAGAAATGCGTATTTTTTACAGTATCATTTTGCACAGTGTGCGAAATATCGAAAACAGAAAGCAGGGACCTTTATGCAGATTGTATCCAGCTATGGAGTAGAAATTAAAAAAAAGAATATACCGCTCCGCTCTACGCTGGATATTTTTCGGAAAGCAGTTTCCTATCTGATTCCGGTGTATGCAGAGATCTGGGAAGAACTTTCAGAAATCAAAAATCTACAAAAACGCTTTAATGAGGCGGAACATCTGGTACATGAGACAAAAAAGAATCATGCCAGATTTCCGTTTGACCGTCATTTTCCTAAGATGCCATCTTATCTGAGAAGAGCGGCGATTCAACACGCACTTGGAGCAGTGTCCTCCTATCAATCACGCCTTAGTTTGTGGGAAAAGGGAGAACTGAGGGGGAAACCGAAGCTGGTCTGTGAGAATCATGCGATGCCGGTATTCTATCGGGATGTCATGTATAGGGAAGCAGAACCGGGAGAAGATACGGCTTATTTAAAGCTATTTGATGGGCGTGAGTGGAAGTGGTTTCAGGTGAAATTACTTCATACCGATATGGAATATCTTCGAAAAAAGTGGAGCGGGAAAGAGGCATCTGCCCCAACTTTGGAAAGGAAACATCATAAATATTTCCTTCGATTTTCATACACAGAGGAAGTAACCTTATCGAAAATAGCTGTAAAAGAGCAGGTGATATGCAGTGTTGATTTGGGAATCAATACGGATGCAGTCTGCAGCATCATGCGGGCAGATGGCACTATCCTGGGACGTAAATTTATAAATTTCCCCAGTGATAAAGACCATTTGTATCATGTACTTGGCAGAATCCGCCGTTTTCAGAGAGAACATTCCTCCAGACAGGTTCAAAGCCGATGGGGTTATGCAAAAAGGCTGAATATGGAACTGTCCCGCAAAATAGCTACGGAGATCACGAAATATGCCGTAGAATATCAGGCAGATGTAATTGTTTTTGAGTATCTGGAAATGCAGGGAAAAATATCCGGAAAAAAGAAGCAAAAACTTCATTTATGGAGAAAGCGGGATATTCAGAAGCTATGTGAACATCAGGCACATCGGAACAGGATTCGTGTGTCCAGAGTTAGTGCCCGGAACACCAGCAGGCTGGCCTGTGACGGAAGTGGAGCGGTAGTAAGAAATCCGGAGAACCATAGCCTATGTATCTTCCAGACAGGAAAGCAGTATAACTGCGACCTGTCAGCAGCCTATAATATTGGAGCGAGATATTTTATACGGGAACTTTTAAAACCCTTGCCGGAAACGGAAAGGTCTTCACTGGAGGCAAAAGTACCTGCAGTGAAGCGTAGAACCTCCTGCGTTTATGCAGATTTGAGAAAGCTTTATGTAGAAGTAAATAACTTAAAAGCGGCATAAATACAGGCAGATATACAGCGGACTACCTGTAATGTGGAAACCAGCCGTATCCGGCATGGAAAAAGTGCGTATCCGCACGAATTCTAAGTTACTGGCGTATCCGCCGATATTTAGTCTTGCCGTTTAAAACGGCCGAGAAGCATGTGACTTTAGCCATGTGAGGTTTACCCAACGGCAGATCAATTTTGTTCATAAGATTATTAATCATATGGAGCAGAATGGGTATATGGAGAATGTGGCTGTTTTGCAGAAGCCTCCGTTTGATAAGCCAATTAGTTTTTTAAAGCTGTTTGATGTGAAAACGAGAACAGCGCTTATGAAAGCGATTAATGATGTCCGGGAGAATGCGGTTACAGTGGCGGGATGATGAAAAAATGACAGGAGACTGCGGAGGCAGTCAGTATAGAAGAATGAAAGAAGCGAACGACTGCGTATTGTGTTAGAAATAGACAGTCGTTTGCTTTTTAAACGTTATTTTTTCTTTTTAAAATATCGCAGTGCCACCGCATACCCATAGAGCACCGCCGGTATAACGATCGTGCAGAACAGCGATGCCAGCAGCAGATTTTCTGCCAGTGGACTGTCCATCAGGGCGAAGATGATGGAAGAGACGTAGAGGGCGATTAGGATAACAGCACCCGTCAGCGCCAAAATGCGTTTTGATTTCATATATGGTATCCTTTCTAATTTTATAACTCTATAAAAAAGAGTGATTGGAATTTGTAATCATTTTTATATTGTTTCAAAGGCAGATTGGATATTGCTGTCTTTGATGAACTGTCTTTTATTTTATTATTATAAAGGATGTAAGAATTTTTTTCTATACTTTTCATTTGCGGTGCGGTAAAATAAGAAGAGATGTGGCAACTGTTTACAGTTTTTTGCTTAATTATGAACAAGAAAGGGGAGGCACACGATGAATTGGAAGAAAAAATTTATGTGGGCAGCATCCTTTTTAGTATCCCTGTTTGTTTGTGGGACAGCGCTGGCGGCAGGTAACGATGCGTCTGCGGACACCCCGGCGCAGGGCAAGGAAGAAAATCAGGTTTACAGGTTCGGTACCGAAAATAATGCCAATGATATAACGGAGACAGAGGCATCGGCGGCAGAAAGTGGCGCGGCTGGTTTGGAAAATAAAGAAATGTATCTGTATGAGGGCGAGTGGGTCGGAGACGGCGAGGACTGGCAGTACCGCCTGACGGATGGCAGCTTTTTGAAAGCGTCCTGGCTGAAATCGAATGGTCACTGGTATTATCTGGGAAAAAGCAGCTATATGCAGCGGGGACTCCGGAAAATCGGCACAAACCGTTATTATTTCGCCGAGAGCGGCGCGATGATGACTGGCTGGATTTATGAGGAAGAGACGGATCAGTGGTATCATGCAAACGAGGATGGGGCACTGACGACCGGCTGGTATCAGGCAGGAAATGCCTGGTATTGGTTTGATTCCAAATGTGTTATGTTCAGCGGCGGAAACCGGATGGTAAACGGGCATAAATATTATTTCTTTGACAATGGTCAGATGGCGGCGGATCAGTACGTGGAACTCAACTACTACGATGCAAATGGACTGCGCGACCGGACGCATGATGTGCGTTTGATGGGAAAACGGCGTCCGTCGGACAGTGAAAAAGAACAGATTACGAAAGAACTGGCAGGCGTGCCAAGAGAGTGGATCAAACGATTTGCAGAATCAGGCTGGGAGCTGATGTACTACACAGACAAGGCATACTTCTCAGCGCCGAAAACAGAGCAGGGTATCTATTTTATCAATTATGATACAGATGTGCATTACAAGAAAATCAAATTTTCTAAACCGCAGGGACTTGCGATGGCATTCGGCGAGTTCGCTGCGTCGGAACTAAGCGACGAAGAAACCTCACGTGCCCTGACGGATTTCGAGCGATATCTGGCTGGCAGTGGACTGGTGCAGCCGCTTCCATCCTACTTTGACGATAAGCCGGAGATGCAGTTCGGCAGCTTTTTCGCCGCCTGCTGTGACGAAGATGTCCGAGCTGACATCCGAAAAAACAGTCCGGAATTATACAAATATGTCGTAAAGTTAGGATTCTGGCAGGAAGGACAAAAACCAGACGAAGCCGAAGGGGTCGAGATGAACTCTGATCCGGAATTTGCCGGAAATGGAGCCGGACCGGCTGGGGATGAATCTTTAAAGGCTAAGAGTGGTCCGGCATCGGAAGTGCCGTAAGAAAACGTGGTGGCAGCAGGAATTTGCCGTATGTAAATGCAAAGCCGCGGCAAATTCCGTTACTGGGCGCGTATGCGTGAACAGTAACCACTACTCTGCCAATTCCTCCCACTTCTCATACAATCCTTCTAACTTTGCATTCAGTTCTTCCTTCTCTTTATTCAGTTCCATCAAACGCGGAACATCGGAAAAGACAGTCTCATCGCAGAGAAGCGCATCGATCTCCTGATCGCGGGTTTCAAGGGTGTGGATTTCTTCCTCGACGCGTTTCAATTCATTCTGTTTCTTACGAAGCCGCGTCTGTTCTTCCTTCTGCTGTTTCCAGTCCAATTTGCCGGAGGAAGCGCTGGCTGCCGCCTGAACTGCAGCGGTCACGGCAGAAGCGGACGAAGCAGCAGAGGTGCCAGTGCCATTTCCAGAAAGAGCAGTCGGATTTGCGCCTGCCGCAGCGGTCGGATGGCTGGAAGTCCCTGTGTTTCCGGCTCCGGGAGATTTTGCAGAGCGGTTGGCTGCCTGTGCGGCGGAGGCCAGATAGGCTTTCTCCTGCGTCTCCTTCTTTTCCAGATAATAATCGTAGTTTCCAATATAATTAATCAGTGTTCCCATCGTCAGATCGAGAATCCGGGTCGCAGTTTTGTTGATGAAATATCGGTCATGGGAGACGTAGAGAACGGTTCCGGTATAATGAACCAGCGCGTTTTCCAGAATCTCCTTCGAGGCGATATCCAGATGGTTGGTCGGCTCATCGAGGATCAGGAAGTTCGCCTCCGAGAGCATCAGCTTCGCCAGGGAAACACGTCCGCGTTCGCCGCCGCTCAGATCGCGGATGCGCTTAAAGACATCGTCGCCGGTGAAGAGAAATGCCGCCAGCACATTTCGGATCTGCGTGTTGTTCATATCCGGGTAGGTGTCCTGCAGCTCGTCAAAGAGCGTCTTGTCCATGTGCAGAACCTGGTGTTCCTGATCGTAGTAACCGATATGCACCTTGGAACCTAACCGGATCTCGCCGTTGTCCGGGGTCAGAAGACCGTTGATCATCTTGAGAATTGTGGTCTTGCCGGTTCCGTTGTTGCCGATGATGGCGATGCGCTCGCCGCGTTTTATCTCAAAGTTCAGATCCGTGAAGAGTGTCATGCCGTCGAAACTCTTGGCAAGCTCACGGACGGAGAGAACGTCATTTCCGCTGGTGACGCACGGTTCCAGCGTAATGTGCATCGCGTCGTTGATTTCGGTTGGTTTTTCCAGAAGATCCATCTTGGAAAGCATTTTTTCACGGCTCTCGGCGCGCTTGATGGATTTCTCACGGTTAAAGGATTTGAGTTTGGTGATAACCTCCTCCTGATGGCGGATCTCCTGCTGCTGGTTTAAGTAAGCCTTGAGCACACCGGCGCGGATGATCGCTTTTTTCTCGCTGTAGGCGGTGTAATTGCCCTGGAAAGAGGTGGCGATGCCGCCGTCCAGCTCGACGATCTTGGTCACGACGCGGTCCAGAAAATAGCGGTCGTGGGCGACGATGATGACCGTCCCGGCGTAGTTCATCAGATAGGTTTCCAGCCACGCGATGGATTCCATGTCGAGGTGGTTGGTCGGCTCGTCCAAAAGGATGATATCCGGTTTGGAGAGCAGGAGCTTACCGAGGGAGACGCGCGTTTTCTGACCGCCTGAAAGTTCGGAAACCGGTTTGGAAAATTCTTCCTCGACAAAGCCGAGTCCCTTTAAGACACCGGTGATCTCGCTCTGCCATGCGTAGCCGTTTAAAAGTTCAAATTCATGGTTTAAGCGGCTGTAAGTGTTGAGCATCGTTTCGAGCTTTTCGCCCTCGGCGTGCTTCATCTGGAGTTCCAGCGTGCGGATCTGCTGTTCCATTTCCAGAATCGGACGTTTGACCTCCAGAAGAGAGTCATAAATGGTGGTCTGGCTATGCAGATCCTGGTGCTGTGCCAGGTAACCGAGGGTTTTGCCCTTGGCGATGGTCACGGAGCCCTCGTCTGCTGCGAGTTCTCCGACAATTATTTTTAAAAGAGTCGATTTACCGGCTCCGTTGATGCCGACGATGGCGGCTTTTTCGTGATCTTCTACATGAAACGATACGTGTTTGAGGATTTCCTCTGTACCGAATGCTTTTGAAATATTGCTGCAAGATAAAATCATAGATTCCTCCTGTGGTTGTATCCATGTATTTTGGTTAAAAATATACCGTCAATCTCAAATTATAATATAAATAAAGAAGCAATGCAAGAATGAGAACGGTTAATGGCTGTTTCTGGTCAGAAAATTTTGCGAAATACAATGTAAAATCCCTCATATGAAATAAAAAAATTGACAATTATTTATCATATGACTATAATAAATTTATCAGATTGTCCGAAGGTTTGCGTAAACCATATGGACAACGTTAGAGGAAAGAAAGGTGGAAGAAAGCCGTGGAACAGAAAGAGATATCTAAAGCGGTCATTTCTAGGCTACCCAGATACTATCGTTACTTGGGCGAATTGCTCGAGGAGGGAGTAGAGAGAATCTCATCGAATGATTTGAGTATCCGCATGAAGGTGACAGCGTCCCAGATTCGTCAGGATCTGAATAATTTCGGCGGATTTGGTCAGCAGGGATATGGTTATAATGTAAAGTATTTATATTCGGAGATTGCCCGGATTCTGGGAATTGACCGTCAGCATAACCTAATTATTATCGGTGCGGGAAATCTGGGTCAGGCGATCGCGAATTATACGAATTTTGAGCGGCGTGGTTTTTTAATCAAAGGCATGTTTGATGTGAATCCGCGTCTGGTCGGTCTGGTAGTCCGTGGAGTGGAGATCCGCGGTATTGAGGATCTGGAGCAGTTTATCAAGGACAATGAAGTGCAGATCGCAGCGCTGACGATTCCGAAGTCGAAAGCGCCGGAGATTGCGGATCGGCTTGTCAAAGCCGGAATCAAGGCGATCTGGAATTTTGCCCATACAGATTTACAGGTTCCAGATGACGTTGTGGTGGAAAATGTCCATCTGTCGGAGAGCCTGATGCGCCTTTCTTACCGCGTATGCAGCATGCAGGATCAGAAAGCGAGAGAAGAAGCGCAGAGAAAGCAGGAAGAGGCAGCTGATGCCGGAGAAACAAAATGATCGTCGGAATTGGTACGGATCTGATAGAGATAGAGCGAATCAAAAAAGCTTGTGAAAAAGAGGCTTTTTTGGTGCGTGTATATACAGAAGAAGAGCGTCGGCAGGCTGGGGGGAAGGTGTCCCGGCTCGCCGGCGATTTTGCGGTAAAAGAGGCAGTCTCGAAGGTGTTTGGAACAGGCTTTCGGGGCTTTGGACTGCTGGATATAGAAGTGCTCCGGGACGAGCTTGGAAAACCGTGGGTGCGGCTTCACGGGGGAGCGAAGAAACTTGCGGACAGCCTGAAAATCACCCGGATTCACGTGTCGATCACGAATACAGGCAGTCTTGCATCCGCTTACGCAGTCGGAGAGGGGGAATGGAAATGAGACGTCTGGTGACAGGAAAACAGATGAAAGAGATAGATGGATATGCAATCCGGAAAGTGGGGATACCCTCTCTGGTACTGATGGAGCGAGCGGCGCTGGCGGTTGCAGACGAGATGGAAAAACGGTATGGAAAGCTTTCAGGGCAGAGGCTTCTGGTATTTTGCGGAACGGGCAATAACGGTGCGGACGGCGCGGCGCTGGCTAGGATTCTCTTTCTGCGCGGCGCGCTTCCGACGGTGCTCACGGTCGGTGACAAGGCGCACTGGACGGGAGAGATGACCTGCCAGGTGGCGATTGACCGGAATCTGGGGATCCCGGTGGAGGCGTTTGAAAATTATGTGCCGGGGCATGTGGAGATCATGGTGGATGCGATCTTTGGCGTGGGTCTTTCCAGAGAAGTCGGCGGTGAATTTGCCGAGGCGATCCGTTTTATGCGGGAGCAGGAGCCAAAGGCGGTAGTTGCGGTTGATATTCCGTCCGGCGTCAGCTCAGAGACGGGGGCGGCGCTTGGCGAGGCAGTTGAGGCGGATCTGACCGTTACTTTCGGCTATGAAAAGCTGGGAATGGTGTTCTATCCGGGACGGAAGCTGTGCGGCGAGATTGTGATTGCCGACATCGGGTTTCCGGCGTATACAAAATATGAAGGGCATACCTATTTTGCCTATGATCCGGAGGATCAGAACCAGATCCCGAAACGGCGGGCAGACGCCAACAAGGGAACGTATGGAAAAATCCTGATCGCAGCCGGTTCGGAGGGGATGTGCGGCGCAGCGTATTTGAGCGCCCTGGCCGCGTACCGGATGGGCGCGGGACTTGTGAGGATCCTGACCGTCCGGGCAAATGTGCCGATTCTGCAAAATCTCCTTCCGGAGGCGATCCTGACGCCGTATGATCCGGAACAGGCACAGACGGATCCGGCAGGTTTTAAGAGCCTGGTGGAACAGGAGTGCGGCTGGGCGAGCGCGATCGTGCTGGGACCGGGACTGGGAAAGGAAGCCCATGTCGCAAGTCTGGTGCAGAACGTGCTGCTTTCCGCCTATGTGCCGATCATTGTGGATGCGGATGGATTAAATGCTGTCGCACAGCATCCGCATTTGTCCGGGTATTTTACGGAAAATGTGATCGTTACTCCGCATCTGGGAGAGATGGCGCGTCTGACGGGACGTTCGATTGAGGAACTGAAACGGGATCTGGTCGAGTCAGCGGTGCGGTATGGCGAAGAAAAAGGCGTGACCTGCGTGCTCAAGGATGCCGTGACGGTGACGGCGGGGCGCGATGGCAATGTGTATATCGGCGACAGCGGCTGCGCCGCGATGGCAAAGGGCGGTTCCGGCGATGTGCTGACCGGTGTGATTGCCGGGCTTCTGGCGCTGGGATTTTCAGAGGATGAAGCGGCGGCGCTCGGCGTGTTCCTGCACGGAAGAGCCGGGGCGGCAGCTGCCTGTAAAAAGGGAGAGCATTCCGTGCTGGCAAGAGATATCGCGGACTGTCTGCTTGAAAAGATAGATTGAAAATAAAAAGGAAGACAAAAAGATGGAAAAAGCATATACAATGGCAGAAGAACCATATACCCGGATTTATGCGCGGATTGACCTGGATGCGATTGTGAAAAATATGGAGGCGATGCGCGAAAATCTTCCGGCAAAAACGAAGATGATCGGCGTGGTTAAGACGGATGGTTACGGTCACGGGGCTGTCCCGGTGGCGAAGACGATCGCGCCGTTTGTCTGGGGCTATGCGGTGGCAACCTTGGAGGAAGGACAGAACCTGCGCCGCCACGGCATTGACAAACCGATTCTGGTGCTTGGCAGCACGCACCCACGCCATTTTGCGGAATTGATTGAGGGCGATATCCGTCCAGCGATCTTTGAGGAAGACAAGGCAGAGCTGCTCTCAAAACTTGCGGTTTCGATGGGAAAGACGGCGAAAATGCATATTGCGCTCGATACCGGCATGGGACGAATCGGATTTCACCCGGATGAAAATAGCCTGAAAGAGATAGAGCGGATTGCAAAGCTTCCGGGCATTGAGATCGAGGGAATGTTTACACATTTTGCGCGTGCTGACGAGGCGGATAAGGCATTTACCCATTTACAGTATGATCGGTACCAGAAATTCCATGAAGGTCTGGAAGCTGCAGGCGTTCATATTCCGATGTGCCACTGTGCGAACAGCGCGGCGATCATGGAACTGCCGCGGATGGGACTGGATGCGGCGAGAGCCGGTATCACGGTATACGGTCTGTATCCGTCGGATGAGGTAGAGCGGAACATGAAGATTTACCCGGCGATGGAGATCCGCAGCTTTATTACCTATGTTAAGGAAGTAGAGCCGGGCACGCCGATCAGCTACGGCGGAACCTTTGTGACGGACCGTCCGATGCGGATCGCGACGATTGGCGCCGGATACGGCGATGGCTATCCGAGAAATCTCTCTGGAAAGGGTTATGTCCTGATTCATGGACACCGCGCACCGATTCTGGGACGCGTCTGCATGGATCAGTGCATGATCGATGTGACCGATATCCCGGAGGCTGCTGAGGACACGCGGGTAACGCTGGTCGGACGCGACGGGGACGACGAGATCACGATGGAAGAGCTGGCGGAATGGAGTGGCGGTTTCCACTATGAGATCCCATGCGTGCTTGGAAAACGTGTGCCGCGCGTGTACGTGAGAGGTGGAAAGATCGTCGGGAAAAAGGATTATAATGATGATCGGTATGAGGATTTTATGGAGTAAAGCCGGTGTTTGAACCATTTAGAAAAAGGATTCATAAGATAAAGTAGATAGCTTCGGCAAAGCCGGGAACCCGGACTGCCGGATGCATTTATGGGACGACCCGCGTATAGGCGGTGTAAATCTGTCCATACTAACGGTATAAACGGACTGTGGAGCTGTGAAAGTACAAAGCAGTTATTTATATCTTAAAATAGTTTGGACGGAGTGTGAATCGAGTGGTTATCAGACGAGGAGATATTTATTACGCAGATTTAAGACCGGTCATCGGCTCAGAGCAGGGCGGCGTCCGCCCGGTGCTGGTCATCCAGAATGATATCGGCAACAAGCACAGCCCGACCGTGATCTGCGCGGCGATCACATCAAAGATGAACAAAGCCAAGCTGCCGACGCATGTGGAATTAAACACGCGCCGCTGTGCGATGGTGAGGGATTCGGTCATTTTACTGGAACAACTCCGCACGATCGATAAGCAGCGGCTGAAAGAGAAAATCTGTCATATCGACGGGGCGCTTTTACAGGAAGTGGACCGTGCGCTGAAGGTCAGTCTGGAACTGGATACATAAAATCAGCCGCGAACCCCTTGTCAAGCATACAGAATGGTGTTAAAATAGTTAAGATGCAGCTTTTTAGTGCCGAAATCGGCGTGATATAAAAGCTGATGAGCGAAAAGATACAACAAAGAAGATAGAAAGAGGAGTGTTATTTTATGTCAGGACATTCAAAGTTCGCCAATATTAAGCACAAAAAAGAGAGAAACGACGCAGCAAAGGGAAAAATCTTTACCGTTATCGGTCGTGAGCTTGCCGTAGCTGTTAAGGAAGGTGGTCCGGATCCGGCAAACAACAGCCGTCTGCGTGATGTGATTGCAAAAGCAAAAGCGAACAATATGCCGAACGATACCATCGATCGTGGTATCAAGAAAGCAGCCGGAGATGCAAACTCTGTCAATTACGAGAATCTTACATACGAGGGATATGGTCCGAATGGCGTCGCTATCATCGTAGATACCCTGACCGACAACAAGAACCGTACCGCAGCGAATGTCCGCAGCGCATTTACCAAGGGCGGCGGAAACGTAGGTACTCCGGGCAGCGTGTCCTTCATGTTTGATAAAAAAGGTCAGATCATCATCGACAAAGAAGAGTGCGAGATGGATCCGGATGAGCTGATGATGCTTGCACTGGATGCAGGAGCTGAGGATTTCTCCGAGGAGGAGGACAGCTACGAAGTGATCACCGCACCGGAAGATTTCTCTGCAGTCCGCGAGGCGCTGGAGAAGGCTGGCGTTCCGATGATGGAAGCAGACGTTACCATGATCCCGCAGAACTGGGTAGAGCTTACCGATGAGGAATCCATCAAAAAGATGCAGAGAATCCTGGATCTTCTGGATGAGGATGATGACGTACAGGCTACTTACCATAACTGGGATGAGTAATTAATATCATATTTGATATAGATTTAAAAAAATAAAGATACGATTCATATAAAAACTGTCGCTGGAATACAATGGCGGGCTGGACTTTTCAAAGAAGAGGGCTGGCAGCCGGATGTATTTGGCGGCAGTTTTTGTGTAATAGGAATTTCCTTGGAGACACATTCGTTTTTATTTTGCAAATTTTATGGAAGCGTGAAAGAAAAAAATACCATGTCCGGCAGCAATAAACTTGCCTGAACATGGTATTTACTCGTATTTTATCTACTAGTTGCTTGTATAATGATAGCTGTCTAACAGCTGTGCCTTCATATGCCACAGCTCGTTGGAGAGATCCACATGAATCTCATGCGGGTTTACCAGACGGCGGGACTCATCCCACAGCGTCTCCTGTTCTTTCTTGCAGTATTCGCGGATGTCCATAACCTTTGGAGACTCGTAAACGCATTCGCCGTTTTTGAAGATTGGAACGAGAAGTTCGCGCATGGTGTAGGTGCCCGGCGCGAGGTGTGTCTTTTTCCATGTCTCGATCGGATCAAAGAGCAGAAGGGAATTCTTCTCATCGAACTCTTCATCCACGAGACAGATCAGATCTGCGATAATCTTGCCAGTCTCCTTGTCATAGATTCGCTGGATGGTCTTGTTGCCCGGATTGGTAACCTTTTCTGTATTTTCCGAAAGCTTGATCTTCGGGATAAATTTGCCTGTGTGACGGTCCTTGATGGCGGCCAGCTTATAAACGCCGCCGAAGGAAGGGCAGTCCTTGGAGGTGATGAGGTTTGTGCCGACACCCCAGGACGTGATGGCAGCGCCCTGAATCTTCAGGCTGTCGATCAGGTATTCATCCAGATCGTTGGAGGCGGAGATGACTGCATCCGGGAATCCGGCGTCATCCAGCATCTTGCGGGCTTTCTTGGAAATATATGCAAGGTCGCCGCTGTCGAGGCGGATGCCGTAGAAAGTCAGCGGGATACCGGCGTCGCGCATCTCCTGGAAGACGCGGATCGCGTTCGGAACACCGGAACCCAGGGTATCATAGGTATCGGCTAACAGGATGCAGGCACTCGGATAGAGCTTTGCATAAGCGCGGAACGCAGTCAGCTCATCCGGGAAACTCATGATCCAGCTGTGTGCGTGGGTTCCTTTGACCGGAACGTCAAATAGTTTTCCGGCCAGTACATTGGAAGTGCCGATACAGCCGGCGATCATGGCAGCGCGGGCGCCATAGGTACCGGCGTCAGCACCCTGCGCGCGGCGAAGCCCAAACTCCATGATTCCGTCCCCGCGTGCGGCGAAGACGATACGGGATGTTTTGGTCGCGATCAGGCTCTGGTGGTTGATGATATTTAAGATGGCAGTCTCAACCAGCTGTGCTTCCATGATTGGCGCGATGACCTTGACGAGGGGCTCACGCGGGAAGACAACAGTGCCTTCCGGGATTGCGTAGATGTCACCCGAAAATTTGAAATTGTGAAGATATTCGAGGAAATCTTCATCAAAAATGCCGAGTCCGCGTAAGTATTCGATGTCGGCATCATCGAAGTGAAGATTTTTCACATAGTCAATGACCTGCTCTAAGCCGGCGCAGATGGAAAACGCATTTCCATCCGGGTTTGTGCGGTAGAACGCATCAAAAATGACGGTTTCGTTGGCATCTTTCTCCCGGAAATAGCCCTGCATCATCGTCAGTTCATACAGGTCGGTCAATAGGGTAAGGTTTCTTGGCTCCATAATATTCTCCTTTGTTGCGAAAGACGGCTGCGGGCACGCCCTTCTTTTATATAGTATACTTCATTGTTTATATTTGCAATGAATGTCTGTGTCTGTTTTTTAAAGTAAGTACAGACATATTTTATATACTATACCATAAAATCAGGGGAATGGCAAAATAATGATAATTTTATAACATGTGAATCATATCCGAAACATTCCTTGACAACCATCTGGAAAAAAGATACAATGTCCATGTTAGTGATTTGATTACTAATTACGATAGGAAAAGCAATGATGGAGACAGTAGCGCCGCACGGAAAGCGGGAGCGAGGCAGGGACGGTGAGAGCCTGCTGTGAGTAAAGCGGATGCGAAGATCACTCCGGAGCTTCGGGCTGAACCATTTTTGGAAGTCTGAGCGCCGTTTCTGACAGCGCCCGGAAGGAAAATTCAGTAAGTACCGACGGTTTCCTCCGTTATAGGGAGCGCATATAAAGGTATGCAGTAATAGGTGGTTAAAAGCAAGTGGGCCCTTGTCCTGTTACAGGATGGGTCCATTTTTATTTCATATTTTTAGGAGGAATTTATCATGTACAACAAAGTTCCGGCAAACATGAATTTCGTGGAACGTGAAAAGAACATTGAGAAGTTCTGGGAAGATGAGCAGATTTTTAAGAAGAGTATCGACAGCCGTAAGCAGGGACCGACCTATACATTCTATGACGGACCGCCTACCGCAAACGGCAAGCCGCACATCGGACACGTGCTGACCCGTGTTATCAAGGATATGATTCCGAGATACCGCGCGATGAAGGGCTACATGGTTCCGAGAAAGGCTGGATGGGATACCCACGGTCTTCCGGTTGAGCTGGAAGTAGAGAAGATGCTGGGACTGGACGGCAAGGAGCAGATTGAGCAGTATGGTCTGGAGCCGTTCATCGAGCACTGTAAAGAGAGTGTCTGGAAATACAAAGGAATGTGGGAAAAATTCTCCAACACCGTTGGTTTCTGGGCAGACATGGAGCATCCGTATGTTACCTACCACAACAGCTTCATTGAGTCTGAGTGGTGGGCATTAAAAGAAATCTGGAACAAGGGACTTCTTTATAAGGGCTTCAAGATCGTACCGTACTGCCCGCGCTGCGGCACCCCGCTGTCCAGCCATGAGGTGGCACAGGGATATAAGGACGTCAAAGAGCGTTCTGCGATTGCTAAATTCCCGGTAAAGGGCGAAGATGCATACATTCTTGCATGGACGACCACCCCGTGGACACTTCCGTCCAACGTGGCGCTCTGTGTAAATCCGGACGAGACATATGTAAAGGTAAAAATGAAAGAGGATGGCACGGTTTATTATATGGCGCAGGCGCTGTGTGATACCGTTCTGGGCGAGGGCACTTACGATGTCCTGGAAACCTTTGTCGGAAAAGATCTGGAATATAAAGAGTATGAGCCATTATTTGACTATGCCGTAGCAACCTGTGAAAAACAGCATAAGAAAGCATTCTACATTGTCTGCGATAATTATGTAACACTGACCGATGGTACCGGTGTCGTACACATTGCGCCGGCATTTGGTGAGGATGACTCCAAGGTCGGCAGAAAATATGACCTTCCGTTCGTACAGTTGGTAGACGGCAAGGGCGAGATGACGAAGGAGACTCCGTGGGCTGGTATGTTCTGCAAGAAAGCCGATCCGGAGGTTCTGAAAGCATTAAGAGAAAGCGGACTTCTGTTCTCTGCACCGGTATTTGAGCATAGCTACCCGCACTGCTGGCGCTGCGATACACCACTTATCTACTATGCACGTGAATCCTGGTTCATCAAGATGACCGCAGTCAAGGATGACCTGATCCGCAACAACAACACGATCAACTGGATTCCGGAGAGCATCGGTAAAGGGCGTTTCGGCGACTGGCTGGAGAATGTCCAGGACTGGGGCGTGAGCCGTAACCGTTACTGGGGTACTCCATTAAATATCTGGGAGTGCGAGTGCGGCTGCCAGCACGCGATCGGAAGCCAGGCAGAATTAAAATCTATGAGCCCGAACTACACGGACGTTGTGAAAAAATATGCAAAAGAGATGGATCAGGAGGCAAATGGAGAGGTTGAGCTTCACCGCCCATTCATCGATGATGTGACGATCACCTGCCCGAAGTGCGGCAAACAGATGCACCGTGTACCGGAGGTTATCGACTGCTGGTTTGATTCCGGTTCCATGCCATTTGCACAGCATCATTATCCATTTGAAAATAAAGAACTGTTTGAGCAGCAGTTCCCGGCAGATTTCATCTCCGAGGCGGTTGATCAGACGCGTGGATGGTTCTACTCCCTGTTAGCTATCTCGACCCTGATCTTTAACAAGGCGCCGTACAAGAATGTTATCGTTCTGGGGCATGTCCAGGATGAGAACGGACAGAAGATGAGTAAGTCCAAGGGCAACGCGGTTGACCCGTTCGATGCACTGCAGACTTACGGCGCTGACGCGATCCGCTGGTATTTCTACATTAACAGTGCACCGTGGCTGCCGAACCGTTTCCACGGAAAAGCCGTTATCGAGGGACAGAGACGTTTCATGGGTACTCTCTGGAATACCTATGCATTCTTTGTACTCTATGCGAATATTGATAATTTTGACGCAACCAAATATACACTGGAATACGATAAACTTCCGGTTATGGACAAATGGCTGCTGTCTAAGTTAAACAGCCTCATCAAAGAGGTGGACGACGATCTGGGCAACTACCGCATTCCGGAGGCTGCAAGAGCGCTCCAGGATTTCGTCGATGATATGAGTAACTGGTATGTCAGAAGAAGCCGTGAGCGTTTCTGGGCGAAGGGCATGGAGCAGGATAAGATCAATGCGTACATGACACTCTACACCGCACTGGTAACTGTAGCGAAGGTAGCGGCTCCGATGATTCCGTTCATGACCGAAGACATTTACCAGAATCTGGTTCGCAGTCTGGATAAAGAGGCACCGGAGAGCATCCATCTGTGCGACTTCCCGGTTGCAAATGAGGCGCATATCGACAAAGATCTGGAAGCGAAAATGGAAGAAGTCCTGAAGGTTGTCGTTCTGGGGCGTGCAGCAAGAAATACTGCTAACATCAAGAACCGTCAGCCGATCGGACGTATGTTCGTGAAAGCAGAGACCGCTCTGCCGGAGTTCTATCAGGAAATCATCCAGGATGAGCTGAATGTGAAGAAGGTAGAGTTCACGGATGATGTCCGCGCATTTACCTCCTACAGCTTCAAGCCGCAGCTCCGTACCGTTGGACGCAAGTATGGCAAGTATGTAAACGAGATCAAAGAGATTCTTGCAGGTCTGGACGGAAATCAGGCGATGGATACCTTAAATGAAACTGACCTTTTAAGCTTTGAGACGCAGGACGGTACAAAGGTAGAGCTGGCAAAAGAAGATCTTCTGATTGACATGGCACAGGTACCGGGCTTTGTATCTGAGGGTGACAATTTCGTTACCGTTGTTCTGGATACTAATCTGACACCGGAACTCATCGAAGAGGGCTTTGTCCGCGAGATCATCAGTAAGATTCAGACGATGCGTAAGGAAGCCGGTTTTGAGGTAATGAACCATATCAACGTCTTCCAGGACGGAAATGATAAACTTGCAGAAATTTTAAAGAACCATACAGAGGAAATCAAGAAAGAGGTTCTGGCTGATAATATCCTGATTGGCACCATGGGCGGATACACAAAAGAGTGGGATATCAATGGCGAAAAAGGTATGTTTGGTGTTGAGAAAACGACTGACTGATGTGCCTGGCGGGAAACCGTGATACTACGAATATTAGGAGGACAGGATGCGCGAGATCAGCAAAGAAGAGTTTAAAAAGAGTATTATCGAAAATGTAAAGAACCAGTACCGCAGAACGATCGACGAGGCGACACCGCAGCAGATATTCCAGGCTGTGTCCTATGCGATCAAGGATATGATTATCGACGACTGGATTGCAACTCAGAAGCAGTTTGACGAGACAGGCGCAAAGAAGGTATATTACCTTTCTATGGAGTTTCTGATGGGACGTGCGCTTGGTAACAATATCATCAACCTGGGTGCGAAAAAAGCAGTGAAGGAAGCACTGGAAGAGCTGGGTTTTGACCTCAATGCGATTGAGGATCAGGAGCCGGATCCGGCACTTGGAAACGGCGGTCTGGGGCGTCTGGCAGCATGTTTTCTGGATTCCCTGGCAACTCTTGGTTATCCGGCTTACGGCTGTGGCATCCGTTACCATTACGGTATGTTCAAGCAGAAAATTAAAGACGGCTACCAGGTGGAGGTGCCGGATGAGTGGCTGAAAAACGGTTATCCGTTCGAGCTTCGCCGCCCGGAGTATGCGACCGAGGTTAAATTTGGCGGTTATGTCAAGACCGAGTGGGACGGTGAGCGCAACCATTTTGTACAGGAAGGTTATCAGTCTGTTCTGGCAGTTCCGTATGATATGCCGATTGTCGGCTACGGCAACAACGTAGTCAACACCCTGCGTATCTGGGATGCACAGCCGATCGACACGTTCAGCCTTTCTGCATTTGACAAGGGTGATTACCAGAAGGCGGTCGAGCAGGAGAATCTGGCGAAGAACCTGGTTGAGGTCCTTTATCCGAACGACAACCACTATGCGGGTAAAGAGCTGCGTCTTAAACAGCAGTATTTCTTCATTTCTGCCAGCTTACAGGTTGCTCTGAAGAAATTCAAAGAGACAAACGATGATATTCACAAACTGCCGGAGAAGATCGTATTCCAGATGAACGATACGCATCCGACCGTGGCAGTTGCTGAGCTGATGCGCCTGCTCCTGGATCAGGAAGGCTTAAACTGGGATGAGGCGTGGGGTATCACAACAAAATGTTGTGCATACACCAACCACACTATCATGGCAGAGGCGCTGGAAAAATGGCCGATCGAGCTGTTCTCCCGCCTGCTTCCGCGTGTATACCAGATTGTGGAAGAGATCAACCGCCGTTTTCTGATCGAGGTACAGAATAAGTACCCGAATAACTATGAGAAAGTTAAAAAGATGGCGATCATCTTTGACGGTCAGGTCAAGATGGCGCATCTGGCGATCGTAGCCGGATATTCCGTCAACGGTGTGGCAAAACTTCACACCGAGATTCTGAAAAATCAGGAGCTGAAAGATTTCTACGAGATGATGCCGGAGAAATTTAACAATAAGACAAACGGTATCACCCAGCGTCGTTTCCTGCTGCATGGCAATCCGCTTCTGGCAGACTGGATCACGGAGCAGATTGGCGACGAGTGGATTACCGATCTTCCGCACCTGGCAAAATTAAAAGTATACGTCGATGATCCGAAATTCCAGCAGGAATTTATGAACATCAAGTACCAGAATAAACTGCGCCTGGCAAAATACATCAAGGAGCACAACGGAATCGACGTTGATCCGCGTTCCATTTTCGATGTACAGGTAAAACGTCTCCATGAGTACAAGAGACAGCTTTTAAATATTCTTCATGTAATGTACCTGTATAACCAGCTCAAAGACAATCCAAACATGGATATGGTTCCGAGAACCTTTATTTTTGGTGCGAAAGCAGCGGCAGGTTACCAGATTGCCAAGAAGACGATCAAACTGATTAACTCCGTAGCAGATGTTATCAACAATGATAAATCCATCAATGGTAAGCTGAAAGTTGTGTTTATCGAAGATTACCGCGTTTCCAACGCAGAACTGATTTTTGCGGCAGCGGATGTCAGCGAGCAGATTTCCACCGCCAGCAAGGAGGCGTCCGGTACCGGCAACATGAAGTTCATGCTGAACGGTGCGCTGACGCTGGGCACGATGGATGGTGCGAACGTGGAGATCGTCGAGGAGGTAGGCAAGGAGAACGCATTTATCTTCGGTCTGAGTGCTGACGAGGTTATCAATTATGAGAACAACGGCGGTTACAACCCGGAGGAGATCTTCAACACCGACCAGGATATCCGCCGCGTGCTGATGCAGCTCATCAACGGCTACTATTCACCGCAGGATCCGGAGCTGTTCCGCGATATTTACAATTCTCTGTTAAATACAAAGAACAGTGCCAAGGCAGATACCTACTTCATCCTGAAAGATTTCCGTTCCTATGCGGAAGCACAGAAACGCGTCGAGGCAGCTTACCGTGACGAGAACTGGTGGGCGAGAGCAGCCATGCTCAACACAGCAAGCGCTGGTAAATTCTCCTCTGACCGTACCATCGAGGAGTATGTGCGCGACATCTGGCATCTGGAGAAGATCCATGTGGACGATGATGATGTAAAGGCACTGTAAAAGGAGTAAAAAGAGGGAGGACACACTATGAGAGGATACAGAAAAAGACCGGGGACACAAGGATTTTCGGTTCCTCTTGTGTGTGCTTCCCTCTTTTTTATCATTTCGCTGTTTTTGTTTGCTTCTTATAAAAACAGCGCCTATCAGCAGGCGAAAAAGGAAATCTATTCGCTTTATACGGCGAACCGGGCGTTTGATCTGGATGAGGTGTATCAGGACGGTCTGACGGCGATCTATGCGAAAGAGTATGGAAAGACGGCAACCGAGGCTGGATGCGAGGCGCTGGAGCAGACGGGCCTTCCGTATGTCCTTTTATTATCGCAGTTTTCCGCACCGGTGGAACGCGTGTATGTGACGAACTGCCAGCTGAGCGAGACGGGGCGGGAGAAGAAGGCGCGGACGTATGACTACACGGTTTCGGTGCGTTTCTGCCTGGAAAAAGGCGATGAGATGCTGGCACCGGAGAAGACGATGGACTTTCATGGAACTGTGGTGATGAAGAAAAAGGGATGGTTCCGCTGGCTGCTGGATGGTGTGACGCTGGGGGAGTAAAAGAATGATAGAGGGGAAACTGGAAGAGACTGCAAAGGGCGGCGGAGGAGAAGCCGGAGCGTAGACTTGTGATATTTTTTGAGTGCCTGTCATAAGATAAGGAAGGCAGAGAAAAGAAGCAGGTTTGTAAGGCATTGAAACCATAAGTTTACTGGTATGGCAAAACAGAAAATGCGTGAAACCGTACTGGAACAGTCAAAACAGGAGAACCGAAATGAAGAAGAGAACTGCCGCCGTACTGGCGGCTTTTTTGATCCCATATATCACAACACTGGCAGTTTCCGGGCGTGTGCAGGGGGCGGATGGAGAAAAAATCGGAGGAAATTCAGATAGACCATCTGGATGGGAAAGTCAGACGGATGGTCGGCAGATCCTTCTGGATCGGGAGGATGGCGGCCGCAACAACGGAACCGGGTATGCTGTCCCACTGGAAGAATATCTGATCGGTCTGACTGCAGTGCAGATTCCGGACGGCTATCCGAAGGAGGCAGTCAAGGCACAGGCAATTCTGGCGCGGACAGCGCTGTACCGGGAGATGGACGGGGCAGATTCGATCGAGGAATCGGCGCTAGATATGGATTATCTGGAGCCGGAGCAGATCGAGAGCCGGTTTGAGGCGGCTGGAATGCCGGAATATTACCAGACGATCTGTGGGGCGGTGCGGGAGAGCGCAGGACAGACGGCGATCTGGGCTGGGGATTATATTGAGCCGCTGTTTCATGCAGTGAGCGCGGGGCGGACGCGCGAAGGGGATGAGGCGCATCCGTATCTGGCGTCGGTTGCGGCAAAGGAGGATGAGGGCGCTGGCGGCTACCTGACGCGGCAGGGCATGACACGGGAAGAACTGAAAAAACGTCTGGAAGAAGGACTGAATGCATTGGGAGAACACCCGGATCTGGAAAATCTGGAAGAAGAGCGGATTCTGGAGGAGATTCAGATCGTGAAACGGGACAGCGCCGGTTATGTGGAAACAGTGCAGATTGGGGCGGAGACGTACAGCGGGGACGCGGTGCGCTATGCGTTAGGCGTGCCGTCGCCAGCTTTTTCCCTCGAGGAAGACGGGGACGAAATCCGCTGTGTTACTTATGGGCGCGGGCATGGTTACGGGTTGTCGCAGTACGGGGCGGGACTCATGGCGGAGAATGGGAGCAGCGCGGAAGAAATTTTAAAGCATTATTTTAAAAATATTCAAATCGTTTCTGAATAAAACGATTCACTTCGGCAAGACTAATACCGAGGTGATAAACGTGAAAAATAAAGTAAGACAGTTATTCAGGGACAAACTTGTTCTGGTAATGACAGTGCTTGGTCTGCTGACAATCGTAGCCGCAGCAGGAACCGTAAAAATTCGAAAAGATAATGCGCAGGATGGAAGAAATCCGTATCTGGATGTGCCGCAGACGGAGGGAATCCTGGCGGAAGAGATGCCGCAGAACCGTTTAGAAGAAAACGACGGACAGGCGGAAACACGCGCACAGGTGGCAGGAAGTTCGGACGCCTCATATTCGGTCAATAACCGGGATGAAGCCGATCAGAAGCCGATGGAGGAGGAAAAAGAGAGCAGTCTGGGAGCCGGAGCAGCTGCCGCACGCGCACTTTCCTACAATGGAACCGATCGCTTAAGCTGGCCGGTCCAGGGCAATGTAATTCTCGATTACAGCATGGATTCGACCATCTATTTTCCGACGCTCGATCAATACAAATGCAATCCGGCGCTCATTATCCAGGGCGATGTGAGTGAGCCGGTCGCCGCACCCGCTGAGGCGCAGGTAACCGAAGTCGGTTCCAATGAGGAGATCGGCAATTATGTTGTGCTGGATCTGGGAAGCGGCTACACGGCGGTCTGTGGACAGCTCAAAGACGTTCAGGTGGCGCAGAAGCAGTATGTGGCAAAAGATACGATACTCGGATATGTGGCAGAGCCGACCAAATACTATTCGATTGAGGGAAATAACGTATATTTCGAGCTGATGCACGACGGAGAACCGGTGGATGCGCTGGATTATCTGGAATGACAGGCTGAAATGCTGTTTATGATGCGCCTTGCAGTCTGGTTCTGGCTGTGGCAGAAATTGGAAATGAAGGGATAAGTTTGTGTTTTGTGACAGGTGGTTTTGAAACAGAAAGCTGCTGTATGAAAACATGAAGACAGGGAATTTTGTTGATTTGAAGCAAGGCGGGCAGCTAATTTGCTCTGCCTTGTTTTTCTGCCAATATTTGATATACTATAGATAAAGTACGAATATTTTCAAAGACCAAAGGCTGTCAATGTAGGTTATAAATAAAAGTTACTATAAATTGAACGATTTAATAAGGAGGACAAAGATGGAACAGGAACTGCTGAAGAATAATTTTGAACGTCACGGATTTAAAACGAGTTTCTTTGATACAAAGGAGGCTGCGTTGGACTATCTGAAAGATCAGATTTCCGGGAAAAAAGTTGCGATAGGCGGAAGCGTGACGGCACAGGAGATGGGACTTTATGAAGCACTTTCCGAGAAAAATGAGGTGATCTGGCACTGGAAAAAGGCGGGGCGCGAGACGCTTGTGGAAGCGAAAAGTGCCGAGGTGTACATAACCAGCGCCAATGGTGTTTCCAAAACCGGAGAACTGGTCAATATTGATGGAACCGGAAACCGCGTGTCGCAGACCTTATTCGGACCGGAAAAAGTATATTTTGTCATTGGAAACAATAAAGTCTGTCCGGATTTGACATCTGCGATGGAACGTGCAAAACAGATCGCAGCACCGAAGAACGCAGCCCGTCTGCAGGTCCAGACCCCGTGTGCGAAAACGGGCGTCTGCGTAGACTGCAACAGCCCGGCACGGATTTGCCATTCGATCGTGATCCTGGAGCGTCCGAGCAATGGGATGGAAGTAGAGGTTGTGTTTGTGGATGAGGAGATGGGTTATTAGGAGCGGAATATAGTTACTGGTCACGGGTATGAACAGTACCGATTATAGAAAAATTTGATGGAAAAATAAGGATTTCTTTATATCTTTTTTGGACGGATTTGGTATAATCAAGAAGAACGAAGACAGATTTGAACGAAAATATACAAAATCTACAGATACGTATGGGGGACGTATGGGGAAAGATGAAAGGAGAACAGGCAAACCATGAATATATTATTTTTTCTGACACCGAAAAGTGAAGTCATTTATGTGAATGAGGAGGACACGGTTGGGCAGGCAATGGATACGATGGAAAAGTACAAGTATTCTGCGGTGCCGATCATCACGAAGGCAGGGCGTTACGCAGGAACATTAACCGAGGGCGACCTGCTGTGGGGACTCAAAAATAAGACAGATCTGGTGCAGAAAGGACTGGAAAAAGTGCGGATCACTGAGATTCCACGCCGTTCCGATAATCAGCCGGTACTTGTCAATGCGGATATGGAAGATCTTCTGGGAAAGATCATGAACCAGAATTTCGTGCCGGTGCTGGATGATCAGAAAAATTTTATTGGTATTATTACCAGAAAAGATGTTATCAGTTACCTTTGTAAAAAATAGTACATAATGATCACTCTGTTTTTCAGCGGCGATCGCAATTATATATTTCCTGCATAAGATAAAGTATAACTGCTTTTGTAGGAGAATGAAATATGAATGGTTATCAGGATAACTCCAGCCGGAAAAATGCCTGCCGTTCGGGAATGCCTCTTATGTCATGCCCGGTGGCAGGCATTTCTGGCAATCGCTGCATAAATACTGCACCGCCAACCTGTCCGCCGGAAATACCTTGTGCTGGTTCGGTGCATCCTGTTTCGGAAAATGGGGCATTTTGCCCGCAGGGGCCAGAAATCCGACCTGCCCGCCCGTATCCGCAGACAGGAGGAAACAGGCCGCCGCAGACATTTCTGGGAGGCGGAAATTATCCGGTCGGCATGGGATATGTACCGATTCAGTCCTGGCAGCAGCCGTATGCGCTGGAAACCGCATTCAGGCGGGGAACTATTTTTCCGGATCTGGATCTGCCGTTTATGATGGGAGGTGCCTGCTGATGAATGAGACTGCCAGAAAATTGATGAAACGGATTGATGATGCCAGCTTTGCAATGGATGATGTGATTCTCTATCTGGACACCCACCCGGATGACAGGAATGCGCTGAATTATTACCGGTATGTGGTGGCACTTCGGAAAGAAGCTGTTAAAGCGTATGAGGCATCGTTTGGACCGCTCACGATCGAGGATGCGGACGATGCATGCACATGGTCCTGGCTTACAGAGCGCTGGCCGTGGGAAGGGGAGGTGTAGCGTATGTGGAGATATGAAAAAAGATTACAATATCCAGTCAATATCAAGACGCCGAATCCGAAGATCGCGCAATATATAATGAGCCAGTATGGCGGTCCTGACGGCGAAATCGGAGCCTCTATGCGCTACCTGTCCCAGCGGTATACGATGCCTTATAAGATGCAGAAAGGACTTCTGACCGACATCGGAACCGAGGAACTCGCCCATATGGAGATGATTGCCGCCATTGTCCAGCAGCTCACGCGCAACCTTACTCCGGCACAGATCGAGTCATCCGGGTTCGGACCATACTATATCGACCACACCACGGCAATCTGGCCGCAGGCAGCAGGCGGAATCCCGTTCAATGCGTGCGAGTTCCAGTCGAAGGGCGATGCGATCACGGATTTATATGAGGATATGGCAGCAGAGCAGAAAGCCCGCACAACTTACGACAATATTCTCCGCGTGGTCAAAGATCCGGAAGTATGCGATCCGATCCGTTTTCTGCGCGAGCGGGAGATTGTACATTTTCAGCGGTTTGGTGAAGCTTTAAGAAATGTACAGGATCACCTGAGCAGTCGTAATTTCTATACGTTTAACCCAGAGTTTGATAAAGTGAAAGCGAAGGGATAAAACAAAAACCTCCGTAAACAATGTCAAATTCATTCTTTACGGAGGTTTTTAAACCAGCAGATAACGGGAATTGAACCCGCCTTGAACCCTTGTAAATCAAGGCTTTTCAGCTATCGTGTGATACTTTTCCAAACCGCTGTGTAAGCGCATCGGGGGTGCAGCTAATTATACCGTCTTCTCGAAGGGAAAGCTTTTCCATCACAAACGCAGGAAAAACAATCGTTCGATAGGAGCCGGTTGTTGTGTGATGGTGTCCCAATTCTTCGGCTAAGATGCCGGACTTTTCGGTGGTAGTCATGTCTTTCCGGATGGCAACAATGCCATCGCAGTACAACCCGCGGATCCGTTTGCTGTCAAATGAATAATCGATGACATTGACGCCGTCCTTGCGGGCTTCTTCCTGTAAAGATTCATACGAGTTCATAAAATCCCTCCCGTACCAAATTATTCCGACATAAAATACTGGCACCGGTTCTGATAATACTCCTGTTCAAGCTGAAAGAACATCCGGAGGAATAACATGAATACAGAAATTATTGTAGCCCTGATAGCATCCGGAGGAGGTCTTCTCGGATCCCTTGTCGGTGTGATAGCATCGTCGAAGCTTACCACGTATCGGATTCAGCAGCTTGAGAATAAGGTAGAGAAACACAATACAGTAATTGAGCGTACATATAAATTAGAGGAGACCGAGGCAGTGATGCAGGAACAGATCAGGGTGGCAAACCATCGGATCGCAGATTTGGAAAAGCAGATGGAGGGATAAGGTATGCAGATTAAAGATTATGTAAAGCCGGAATTACTTGTAGTAGCAGTAGTGCTGTACTTTATTGGGATGTGGCTGAAGCAGAGCGAGACAGTGAAAGACAAATACATCCCACTCATTAATGGGCTGATTGGCGTTGCGATTTGTGCCATCTATGTGTTTGCCACCTGTGCCTGCGGCAGTGGTCAGGATATCGCGCTGGCAGTTTTCACGGCACTTACACAGGGCGTCCTTGTGGCGGGATTGTCTACGTATGTAAACCAGATTTTTAAGCAGTCAGGAAAAGAAGAGTAGAAGGAGGTGATCCGACTATCTCCCGCGGCAGTTCGGGGCATGGCTGCCGTTGCGGCATCGCAACAATAGGGGAGAATCGACGAAAGCCGATAGTAGGAATAAAAACCCCCAAGGAGTCGCGATCCTTGGGGGTTTTGTCGTTGCCTGTGATGGACAACTACTATCTCTTAGCCTATCGGCATTATAGCATATGCGAAAATTCTTTGCAAGATACCCCGGAAAACAAAATTTCATATTTTTTCATATCATAAAGAAAAGAGGATAAATCTATGAGAGATATCACATTATGCCATCCGCGTCTCCAGGCGCTGACTGCGCAGCTCGTTGATAAGTGTGTCGGTGCAGGTTTGCCGATTAAAATCGGGGAATCTTTCCGGAGCGTCGCCGAACAGGACGCTTTGTATGCACAAGGGCGGACTCAGCCGGGCAGCATTGTCACGAATGCTAGGGGCAGCAGCTATAGCAGCCAGCACCAATGGGGCATTGCAGCGGATTTCTACCGGGCAGATGGAAAAGGCGCCTATAATGAGTCTGGAGATTATTTTAAGAAAGTCGGAGAGCTTGCCAAAAATCTGGGGCTTGGATGGGGCGGCGATTGGAAAAGCATCGTAGACAAGCCACACGTATATTTGCCGGATTGGGGCAGCGGTACTGGGATTTTGAAACAGAAATATGGGACATTTGAGGCGTTCAAAAAGACCTGGGCGCCGGAGAACAGCACGGTACCAGAACAGTCAAAAACGGTGATCACCGATCTTAAAGAAATTAAGAGCGGCATACGCGGGTTGAGAGTCACTGCGTCCTCACTTATCATCCGAACAACTCCAAAAGGTACAGACACAGGCAAGCGCTACACCAAGGATCAGCGTGTGCAGCCAATTAATAAATGCTTTGCCGACGGCGATCCGTGGATCCAGACTGCGGACGGCTGGGTGTCTGGCAAGTATCTTACTGGCTGGGTGTGCCAGGACGGGCGCTGGTGGTATCTGCTGAGTGGGTACACCTACCGGCACGATGCAGTCTGCCAGATTGACGGACAGGCGTATGCGTTTGATTCGGATGGCTGGATGATTACCGCAGATCGGATAGCAGAGGACGGACATATACGATAAAATATGATGAAAAACACAATATAAGCGCATGATAAGGGGCTGTCATTCCTTAAAAATAAAGGAAAAACAGCCCTTTTTTCGTGTGATATTTCCCCAGAAAAAGGGGTTCTTTATACAGAAATATGCTTTCGTGGTAGATGCTCCAAAAACGCCAGAAACCCTTGAAAATAAAGGAAAAATCCAGTATTTACAAGGGCTTCCGCATCCATCAAAAAAAGCAGATAACGGGAATCGAACCCGCCTTTCCAGCTTGGGAAGCTAGCGTTCTACCGATGAACCATATCTGCAAATATATATTAAGTATACTGTTTTTTCTGAAAAAGTCAAGAAATTTATCTTGCCAAAAAGGGAGGAAAGTTACTGTACACGGGTAGGCACTTTTGGGATCGAAAGAGACAAATATATTCAAAACGCCCACAAAATGCGCTCTTAACACAATTTATATTTCAAAAACTCGCAGAAGGTGTTATAATAATTCCGTATGGATTAGGGCGCGGTTTTCAGGCACCCTTTTTCCGTCATAGGAAAGTGTTAAGGCACATTTTTTATTTTGTATATAAAATAGAGATTTTCTGTATCGGTATGGCGGATAAACAGAAAATAACGGAGGAAACTATGGATATAATCATTATCGGATGCGGCAAGGTTGGTACGACGCTGGCGGAGCAGCTTGTCCGGGAGGATTACAATGTGGTGATGATCGATACGTCTGCGGAGCGGATGCAGCGGGTGTCAGATGATATCGATGCGATCAAGCTGGTGGGAAATGGTGCCAGCATTTCCATGCAGATCGAGGCAGGTGTGCAGACGGCGGACATGCTGATTGCCGTGACAGGGTCGGATGAGATGAACCTTCTCTGCTGCCTGATTGCGAGAAAAGTGGGGCATTGCCACACGATTGCGCGTGTGCGGAATCCGATTTACAGCAATGAGCTTACCTTTATCAAGCAGCAGCTGGGAATTTCCATGATTATCAACCCGGAATATGCGGCGGCGACGGAGATTTCGAGAATTCTGCGCTTCCCGTCAGCGATCAAGATCGATCCATTTGCCAAGGGAAAGGTAGAGCTTCTGAAATTTAAGGTAAAACCGGAGTTTAAGCTGGATGGGCTTTCGGTCATGGATATTGACAGCCAATTCCGCTGCGATGTCCTGATAGGCGGTGTTGAGCGCGGCGATGAGGTGGCGATCCCGGATGGTAAATTTGTGATTAAAAACGGGGATATGGTGTCGATTATCGCCTCCCCGGCAAATTCGGCAGAATTTTTCCGCAAGATCGGCATCCAGACAAACCAGGTCAGAAATACGATGATTGTCGGAGGCGGTACGATTGCTTATTATCTGGCGAAACTTTTGGCGGCGATGAAGATCCGGGTTAAAATTGTGGAGAAAGATAAAGCGCGCTGCGAGGTTCTGACAGAGCTTCTGGACGATGCGTTGATCCTCAACGGCGACGGAACGGATCGGCAGCTTCTTCTGGAAGAGGGGCTGATGACGGCGGAGGCATTTGTCACCCTGACGAATATGGATGAGGAAAATGTCTTCCTTGCGCTGTATGCGAAGGAAAATTCCAGCGCGAAGCTGGTGACGAAGGTTAACCGGATCGCCTTTGACGAGCTGATCAGCAAGCTGGACCTGGGAAGTCTGATTTATCCGAAATACATCACGGCGGACTACATTTTACAGTATGTGCGCGCGATGCAGAATACGATCGGCAGCAATGTGGAGACGTTGTATCATATTCTCGACGGTCGGGCGGAGGCACTGGAGTTTGTGATCCGCGAGGAGTCGGAAGTGACGGGCATTCCGCTGATGAATTTGAATCTCAAGAGCAACCTGCTGATCGGATGCATCAACCGCGGCGGCAATATCAAGATCGCGCGTGGACAGGACTGCATCCAGCAGGGCGATACAGTGATTGTCCTGACGAGCCAGAAAGGTCTGCGGGATATCCGTGACATCCTGAGAAAGTAGGCGGCATAGATGAATTATTCGATTGTATTTTATATCATAGGCTGGATCCTGAATTTTGAGGCGGCTTTTATGGCGCTTCCGACGGCAGTGGCACTGATTTACCGTGAGTCGGAGGTATGGTGCTTTCTGGCAACGATGGCAGTATGCCTGATGGTTGGTATGCTTCTGGTACGCCGAAAACCTAAAAATCAGATCTTTTATGTGGCGGAGAGCTTTGTGGCGGTTTCTCTAAGCTGGGTTTTACTCAGTGTGATGGGAGCAGCGCCGTTTGTATTAAGCGGCTATATTCCGAATCCGATCGACGCCCTGTTTGAGACGGTATCGGGCTTTACGACGACCGGTGCAAGTATTCTGAGCAGTGTGGAGCAGCTGCCGAACTGCTTATTATTCTGGCGGAGTTTTACGCACTGGATTGGCGGTATGGGCGTTCTGGTATTCCTTCTGAGTGTCCTGCCGATGGTGGGCGGTTCCCATATGAATTTGATGAAGGCGGAGAGCCCAGGACCGATCGTGAGCCGTCTCGTTCCGAAGGTCCAGATGACGGCGAAGCTGTTATACCAGATTTACCTGGGAATGACGATCCTCGAGGCTGTGATTCTGATTCTTGGGAAAATGCCGATTTTCGACGCGATCACGATCACGGTCGGAACAGCAGGTACAGGTGGTTTTGCAATCCGGAATGATAGTCTGGCGAGCTACACGGCATTTCAGAAAAATGTCGTGACGGTGTTTATGATTCTGTTCGGAGTGAATTTTAACTTTTACTTCTTCCTGCTGATGCGAAAAATAGGACAGGCCTTTAAAATGCAGGAGGTGCGGGCATATTTTCTAATCATTGCATCGGCGGTTGGCATCATTACAGTCAATACGGTATCACTCTGCGGCAATGCACTGCAGGCATTCCAGGATGCGGCATTCCAGGTCGGTTCGGTTATCACGACGACCGGTTACGCCACGGTGGATTTTGATAAATGGCCGCAGCTTTCAAGAACGATTATGGTACTTTTGATGTTTATCGGCGCCTGCGCGGGCAGTACAGGCGGCGGTATCAAGGTGTCGCGCGTCTTGATTCTGCTTAAATCGGTAAAGAAGGAACTGAAGCAGTACCTGCATCCGAGTGCAGTGGAGAAGATCAAAATGGATGGAAAGATCGTAGAGCATGAGGTTGTGCGCTCGACGAATGTGTTTATGGTTGCGTATGTGCTCATTTTTGCGGTATCTGTTCTATTGATTTCTCTGGATGAATACGATCTGGTGACGAATTTTACGGCGGTTACGGCTACGTTTAATAATATCGGACCGGGTCTGGCACTGGTCGGACCGACCGGAAACTTTGGGTTTTTCAGTAATTTCTCAAAAGTGGTTTTAATCTTTGATATGTTGGCAGGACGTCTGGAGATATTTCCGCTACTTCTGCTGTTTTCAAGGGAAACCTGGAAACGGTTCTAGGGGAGGAGAATACGGATGGATATACTGTTCTTTTTGACGGGGTGTCTGGGACTGGCAGAGACAATTGATTTGTTCTGCGGCAAAGATTTCCTGATTTTTATATCGGATTCGATCGATCCGAAGAAATATAACCTGAAAAAGGTGTATGCAGTTGAAAAATGGCTGTTTGCGATTGATACGCTGTCGCTGTTTGGCATGGCGTTTCATCTGGGCGGCGGTACGGGCGATCTGGTGCTGGCGGCAGTTGTGCTGGTAACACTGTTCGCACATGTGTATGTGTTTAAGAGCCGGAACTTCCGGGTGTAAGTAGATAAAAGTGGGCGTGATGTGTCTGGCATGCGCCCATTTTTGCTGCCATGATGCAGAGAAAATGGCTGGTGGCTTGTTTTGGGACAGATGCTTGAAACGGCTGACAGTGTGACTTCCGGGGAAGTGGGACACACTTTGCGTTGACAGGCATATGATATAGTATCAATGAAAAATGAAAAGGAGATTATCATATGTGTTGGTCTTGGGGTAATGGTTGTGGACACTGCGGAGGATGCGGCGGCTGCGGAAACAATGGATGGGGCTGGAATAGCTGTGGAAATAACGGAAGAAATTCCTATCGGAGAGGTTTCAACGATGGTTATGCCATCGGCTACCGGGATGGCTACGATGCAGGAAGAGACAGCCAGTCTGGCTGCGGCTGCAGTAATAATGGCGGCTGTGGCTGCGGAAATTAGAGATGGAGATTCAGTTTGCATGGGGTGTGAACTGAGAGGAAGAAAGCCGGGCGGTGAGAGCTGCCCGGCTTTCTTCCCTTCCGTTATTAAGAACTCTAAGAATACGCTAAAAATCGGGGCAACAGGATTTGAACCTGCGACCTCTCGGCCCCCAGCCGAGCGCGCTACCAAGCTACGCCATACCCCGAAAATAAATCATAGCTGCACTTTGCCAAATTTTCAGCTGACATATACCGCCATTTGTTGAAGTATTATATGCGTATCATTATATCAAAATTACATCAAAAATCAACTATGACTTCTAAATTTTCGCTGCCGGATGTTTGTTTTTTGATGTAATTTTGATGGTTGAGTGGAATTTTACGAATCAATGGAATGGATCAATAGAATGAATATTTTCCCAATATTGACTCCAAATTTGAAAAATGGTATGATGAAAACGTGGATAATTAAAAGAAAAGGTCATAGCAGAGTCTTCGGCTGTGACCTTTTGTAGTAACCAACCCCAAGGAGAACATCATGATAAGTTTTGACCTCGACATGACCCTCTTAGACCACCGGACGGATCAGATCACACCGAGTGCGCTGGAGGCGATTGAAAAGCTGCGCCCGAAGTACAAGATTGTGCTGGCAACGGGGCGCGATATGGATAATTATTACAGTACATCGTACCGGGACATCGTCCGTCCGGATGCGATTGTACATATGAACGGGACGAAGATCACAGTGGGAGATAAGCTGCTGTTTGAGCACATCTTTGATCCGGAACTCCTGCGCCGGGTGCTAAGTTTCTGCGATGAAAAGGGCTTCGGAATCGGTATGACGGTGGGGGATGAAGATTACTATATCCATCCGGAGATCATTGCGGCTAATGATATCCGCTTCTGGGGAAGCTGCGGGCGGCAGTTCCAGGATCCGTGGAAGATGCTCACGATGCCGGTCCGGACACTGGCGTTTGTCGGCAGCCGTGAACAGGTGAAGGAGATGGAACGGGAATTTCCGACCCTGAAATTGCCGATGTTTGCGAGCGGACATGGCGCGGATGTGGTCGAGAAAGGCAATTCCAAGGCGGACGGACTCCGCAGGCTGGCGGTGTATTTTGGAGAAAAAGAAGATCTCTCCGATACAGTGGCATTTGGCGACAGCATGAATGATATTGAGGTTGTGCAGGAAGCCGGCATCGGCGTGGCGATGGGAAATGCAGTGGATGCGCTTAAAAAAGTAGCCGATTACGTGACGGCACCGATCGGGGAAGATGGAATTTATAAAGCGTGCGAACACCTTCATTTATTTTAAAGAAGTTATTTTCCTATTTTACCTGTTCCCATTTTCCTATATAAATGATATAATAGCTACCAAACAGTTATTGTCCACAGGTGAGTTCCTTTGAGTAGAAATTCCATGCAGTACAATAACAAGAAATGACTTAAAAGGCGCGTGCCTGCAAGCTTTGACTAAAAGGATGAACTGCGGCTGCAGAAATCGGCAGTGCGGCAGGGGACCGGACACGCACCGGGAAAAAAGAGAGGATGTAACAGATGGAACATTTAATTACTCCGGCTGGTTATAAACCGGTATTGGATTTGAGAGAAACACAGGTTGCTATCAAGGAAATCAAGGACTTTTTTCAGAGAGAACTGGCAAAACAGCTCAATCTGACCCGTGTGTCCGCACCGCTTTTTGTACTGCCGGAATCTGGTCTGAACGATAACTTAAACGGCGTAGAGCGCCCGGTATCCTTTGGAATTCTGGAGCAGAAAGATCGGAAGGCTGAGATTGTACATTCTCTCGCCAAATGGAAACGTCAGGCATTAAAAGAGTACGGATTTCAGGAAGGTGAAGGCCTTTACACCGACATGAGCGCAATCCGTCGTGATGAGGATACAGACAATATCCATTCCATTTATGTGGATCAGTGGGACTGGGAGAAGATCATCAGTAAAAAAGATCGTACCCGTGAGACACTGGAATCCATTGTCCGTTCGGTTTACAAGGCACTGAAAGTGACCGAGGACTATATGGCGTATGAGTATGAGTACATTGGACGTTATCTTCCGGAAAATATCACATTTGTGACGACCCAGGAGCTGGAAGATATGTATCCGGATTGCACACCGAAGGAGCGCGAGTACAAGATTGCGAAGCTGCACGGTGCGGTATTTATTGAGCAGATTGGTGACAAGATGAAATCCGGTGAGAAGCACGATGGTCGTGCCCCGGACTATGATGACTGGAAATTAAACGGCGATATTCTGGTATATTATCCAGTTCTGGATATCGGACTGGAGCTTTCTTCCATGGGTATCCGTGTTGATGAGGATTCCCTGAAAGAGCAGCTGGTAAAGGCGGGATGTGAGGAACGCGCGGAGCTGCCATTCCAGAAAGCAGTTCTGGAGGGAGAGCTTCCGTATACAGTCGGCGGCGGTATCGGTCAGTCCCGTATCTGTATGTTCTTCCTGCGGAAAGCACATATCGGAGAGGTGCAGGCGTCGATCTGGCCGGACGGTGTGCGCGCAGAGGCAGAGGCTCACAACATTCATCTGCTGTAAAAATAAAATTGATGAAAAGCTGCCCGGGAAAGTGATTTTCTGCGGCAGTTTTTTGTGTAATAAGAAAATCATTAGAATTCCCTATTACACAAAAAGGTACATTCTTTTTATGTAATGGGAAGCCCATAGAATGAGAGGATAGGATATTTATATGGCGGATCATATCTATGATTTAATTATTATCGGTGCGGGACCGGCGGGATATACGGCAGCGCTGCGTGCGGCGGCGATGGGGATGGATGCAGTCCTGATCGAGAAAAAAGCGCTGGGCGGCTCATGCGTCAATACCGGCTGTATTCCTGCCAAGGCGCTTCTGCAGGCGACGGCAGTCTACCGGGATATGTTGAAAGCATTCCGGTTTGGCATCGTGGCGGAGAAGGTCAGCTTTGACTGGCGGCAGATGCAGATTTATAAAAATGAGTCCGTGGAATCATTCCGCTCAATGGTTCAGGGAATGTTAGAAAAAGCGGAGGTGGAGATGATTCACGGCGATGCGCGCCTGCATGCGGATAATGTGGTGCGTGTGACGACCTCCAAAGGCGCATTGACGCTGAAAGGAAAAAATGTGATTCTGGCAACCGGTTCCAGCCCTGTGATTCCGGATATCCCGGGAATTGATCTGCCGCAGGTTATGACAAGCCGTGATATTCTGCGGATGGATGACTGGAATTTTGATTGTCTGACGGTCATCGGCGGTGGTGTCATCGGTGTGGAGATCGCGACGATCTTCGCGGCGCTCGGTTCCCGCGTGACGCTTTTGGAGCAGGCAAACCGTCTGCTGGAGTCGATGGATCCGATGATTTCCGAGCAGATGGAAGCAAATCTGCGTTCTAAGGGGATTGAAGTCCACTGCAATGTACAGGTCATGGAGATCAAGGATCGCGGCAACGACACGGTGTCGGTCAATTACCGTTGTGAGCGCGGCTGGAAGGAAAGCCCGGCGGACCGCGTGCTGGTGGCAGTCGGCAGACGCCCGAATATGTCGAAGGTTCTGGCGGACGATTGTCAGGTACAGCTGGAAAATGGGCGTCCGCTCATCAAGGGAACCTACCGCACGACGCAGGAAAATGTCTATGCGATTGGCGATACCGTGGCGCGGAAACGTCTTGCCCATGTGGCAGCGTCCCATGCGGCTTATCTGGTCGAAAACCTGGCGGGACGCGGACACCGGATGCAGCTTTCGGTCGTGCCGAACGGCATGTATGTCGTGCTTCCGGTTGTGCCAACCTGTATTTATACGGAGCCGGAGATTGCGGCGGTTGGATTTACGGAAAATGACGCCCGCCTTTATAATATGAAGATCAAGTGCGGTGTGGCATATATGACGGAAAATGGAAAAGCGCTTCTGGCGAGAAACAGCCGCGGTTTTGTGCGCCTGATTTTTGAGGCGTATACCAACACGCTGATCGGGGCGCAGATCATGTGTGCGCGTGCGACGGATATGATCGGAGAGATGGCAACGGCGATCGCCAACGGTCTTACGGCATATCAGCTCTCGACGGCGATGCGCGCGCATCCGACGTACAGTGAGGCGATCACGGAGGCGATCGAAGATGCGTTGAAAAATGGATAATAGAGAAACAACAGGAGGCAGAAAAATGGGACGTGAGGTTCGGGCGAGAATTGAACAGCTTCGCGAGAAGATGGCGGAGCGTGGAATGGACGCATATCTGATTCCGACATCGGATTTCCATGGCTCGGAATACGTGAGCGGGTATTTCAAATGCCGGAAATATATGACAGGCTTTACCGGTTCGGCGGGAACGGCGGTCATTACGATGGAGGACGCAGGTCTCTGGACGGATGGCAGATATTTTGTGCAGGCGGCAGCAGAGCTTTCCGGCAGCGGGGTGGAACTTTACCGCTCCGGTCAGGAGGGCGTGCCGACGACGCTGGAATTTTTGAAAAAACATATGCCGGAACAGGGTGTTCTGGGTTTTGACGGCAGAGTGGTCGATACGACCGAGGGCGAGCGCATCGCGAAAGCACTGTCCGGGAAAAAGGTACGCATTTCGGAGGGTGAGGATCTGGTTGGAAGCATCTGGGACGACCGCCCGGCGCTTCCGATGAATCCGGTCTGGATTCTGGAAGAGAAGTATGCGGGAAAATCGGCGGAGGAGAAGATTGCAGATCTGCGAGGGGAGATGAAAAAGCGTCAGGCGACGGTGCATCTGCTGACGAGTCTTGATGATATCGCGTGGCTTTTAAATATCCGGGGTGATGACATTGTACATACGCCGGTTGTATTGTCCTACTTGATTGTGACAAAACAGGAATTATTCCTCTTTATTCATGAGAAGACGCTGAACGAAGAAGTACGTGCCTATCTGCATGGACTGGGCGTTCGGATTATGCCATATGAAGCGGTATACCAGATTGCATCCGCATTCCGCTATGAGCGCGTTTTATTGGAAAAGTCGAAGATCAATTACCGTCTGTTCCGGTGCCTGGATGCGAGCGTGAAAGTGATCGAGGCGATGAATCCGACGGCAGCGGCCAAAGCAGTCAAAAATTCAGTGGAACAGGAAAATATGCGCCGTGTGCATGTGCAGGACGGTCTGGTATTGACCCGTTTCCTGCGCTGGGTGAAGGAACATGCAGGCGAAAAAGGACTGGACGAGTGGACCGCAGGGGAATATCTGGATAAGCTGCGCCTGGAACAAAAAAACTGCCTGGATATGAGCTTTACGACGATCTCTGCGTGGGGACCGAACGCGGCGATGTGCCATTATACGGCGTCTGAGACAGAGAAGAGTAGTGTACCGAAGAAGGGGCTGTATCTGGTCGATTCCGGCGGACAGTATTATGAGGGAACGACGGATGTGACGCGTACCATTGCGGTCGGACCGATCACGCAGGAAGAAAAACGCTGCTGTACGCTGGTGGCGTGCTCAATGCTGCGTCTGCTGGATGCGAAGTTTATGTATGGCTGCCGCGGTATCAATCTGGACTATATTGCGCGCGAACTCCTGTGGAAAAACGGCATGGATTTCAATCACGGAACAGGGCATGGCGTCGGCTATCTGGGCTGTGTGCATGAGCGCCCGAATTCCATCCGATGGAGGCTGCTCACATCGCCCGCTGAAAATGCGGTTCTGGAGGAAGGTATGGTTACCTCTGATGAGCCGGGTCTTTATCTGGAAGGAAAATTTGGCATCCGGACGGAGAATCTGATGCTCTGTGTGAAGGATGTGAAGAATGAATTTGGTCAGTTCATGAAATTTGAAAATCTGACCTGGGTTCCGATCGATCTGGACACGATCGACGTATCGCTGATGGAAGCGCGCGACCGCGAGCTTTTGAACGCGTACCATAAGGGCGTGTATGAGAAGCTGTCTCCGTATATGACGGAGGAAGAGAAGGTGTGGCTGGCAGAGGCGACGAGAGCGATTTAGAGGAGAAAAATAAGGAAGATACGGCAGCAAAACATAAAAAATCGGATAAAAACCGGCATAGATAAAAGATGCTGGATATAAACTGTAAATGACCATGTAAAATAAATGCGAGGCTGGATGCATGCGCTATCATTCTTTCGACCGTGTCCGAATTTGTGAGACAACCGGAATGCAGGATGGCTATCTGCGGATCGATGTGGTAAACAGTGAAAATAATTTCCCAATTGAGGGAGCAGAAGTTTCGGTCAGTTATGGTGATTCCGGACAGACGCAGGAAGTGCTTAGAACCAATTTATCCGGGCAGACAGAGGAGATTGCGGTAGCAGCGCCTCCTGTGTCGCTTTCACTGGAAGAACAGAACCGGGAAAAGCCGTATGCGGATTATACGGTGGAAGTGCGGGCAGCGGGCTATGAGCCGGTAAAGGTAAAGGGAACGGAGGTGCTGGCGGGCGTGACGGCAGTCCAGCCGATCCGGATGATTCCGCTTCCGGATCAGACCGGAGCGGAGGAGAATATACAGATTCCGGATCATACCCTATATGGTTCCTATCCGCCCAAGATTGCCGAAGATGAGGTAAAACCGGTGCAGGAGAGCGGCGAGATCGTGCTGAGCCGCGTGGTGGTACCGCAGACGATCGTCGTGCATGACGGCGTACCGACCAATGCCTCCGCAAAAGATTACTATGTGGCATACCGGGATTATATCAAAAACGTGGCGTCGAGCGAGATCTACGCGACCTGGCCGCGCAGCACGATCGTCGCCAATGTGCTTGCGATCATGTCATTTACACTGAACCGGGTGTATACGGAGTGGTATCGGAACCAGGGCTACGATTTTACAATCACTTCCTCGACGGCATTCGATCACAAGTGGATTTACGGGCGTGATATTTTCGAGCCGATCTCAGAGGTGGTGGACGACATTTTTGACAACTATCTGTCCCGCCCCGGTGTGCGGCAGCCGATTCTGACACAGTACTGCGACGGGCGGCGGGTGTCCTGCCCGGGCTGGATGACCCAGTGGGGTTCGTGCAGTCTGGGAGAACAGGGATACAGCGCGATCGAGATATTGCGGCGCTTCTATGGAAATAGTATTTACATCAACACTGCGGAACAGATATCAGGAATCCCGATCTCCTATCCGGGGGAACCGCTTAAGGTGGGTTCCAGCGGCGATAAGGTGCGGCAGCTGCAGCAGCAGCTTGACGCGGTGGCGACTGTGTATACAGCGATCCCGCGGGTTACGCCGGACGGGATCTACGGATCCGGAACGGAGGCGTCCGTACGGGCGTTCCAGTCGGTGTTTGGACTTCCACAGACGGGCGTGGTGGATTTTGCCACCTGGTACAAGATTTCTCATATCTATGTGGGGATCTCGCGGATTGCGGAGCTGAATTGAGTTGGAAATGAGATTTGCGGGAGAAGAATAACGAAAAGACATATGAATTCCTATAGGTGAAATATCTGTGAGCAGGATGCATACAGGAAACAGAGACAAAGAACATAAGAGGGGGTGGATTGGATGAAAGATACCAGACGGGAAGAGGGAGTCAGACAAACCGGGAGGATTGGCCGGGCAAATGCGATCACAGAGGGAGTGATCTGGAAACAGCTTCTGCTATTTTTCTTCCCGATTTTATTTGGAACTTTTTTTCAGCAGCTCTATAATACGGCAGATGCGGTGGTAGTAGGCCGTTTTGTCGGAAAGGAAGCGCTGGCGGCGGTCGGCGGAAGCACATCGATGCTTACGAACCTGCTGGTTGGCTTTTTTGTAGGACTTTCTTCGGGTGCGACAGTTATCATCGCCCAGTTTTACGGGGCGGGACGCGGTCAGCGGGTCAGCGAGGCAGTCCACACGGCGATTGCTTTTTCGCTGCTGTGCGGTATCCTCATGACGGTTGGCGGACTCCTTTTTTCCGACACGGCGCTTCGCCTGATGGGGACGCCGGAGGATATCATGGACAATGCAAGCGGGTATCTGCACATTTATTTTGTCGGAATCACGGCGAACCTCTTATATAATATGGGTGCCGGAATCCTGCGGGCGATCGGTGATTCCAAAAGACCGTTCTATTTCCTTGTGATCAGCTGTTTTACAAACATTGCGCTCGATCTGTTGTTTGTAGTAGGACTTCGGATGGGCGTGCGTGGTGCGGCGGTGGCGACGATCCTTTCCCAGGTGGTCAGCGCGTGTCTGGTATTGGGAACGCTGATGCGTGCGGATGGCTCGTACCGGTTTGAGATCCGGAAAACGCGGATCACACCGGTGATTCTGGTGCGGATCATCCGGATTGGGTTTCCGGCTGGACTCCAGTCGGTTATGTATTCCTTTTCTAACCTCGTGATCCAGAGCAGCGTCAATGCACTGGGAACAGACACGGTGGCGGCGTGGGCTGCATATGGAAAGATCGACAGCACTTACTGGATGATCATTAATGCGCTGGGGATCTCCATCACGACCTTTGTCGGACAAAATTACGGCGCGGGGCGGCTGGACCGTGTGAAACGCAGCGTGTACGTCTGCCTGGGAATTTCCTGTATTATCACGGTGGGGCTGAGCACGATCCTGTATCTGACGGGCGGCTATATTTATCTGTTGTTCACAACGGATGCGGCGGTAATCGCGATCGGCATGAAGATTCTTCACTTCCTGGTGCCGGCATTTGTGACATACCTCTGTATTGAGATTTATTCCGGCGCACTGCGCGGTGTGGGAGACTGCTGGATTCCGATGATTATGACGGCGCTGGGCGTGTGCGTCCTGCGGGTTGTCTGGATCCTGATCGCTGTTCCGATCCGTCCGGATATCCTGACAGTGGTATTCAGCTATCCGCTGACCTGGACGATCACAACGGTTCTCTTTAATATTTATTATTATTTTTTCAGTGCGCTGAAAAAATGGAATGTGCCGCTTCCGTGGAAGAAAAAGAGGCGGGAGCTTCATAACCTGTAAACAGTTATGCATGGTTTCGAAAATGATTGACAAAACGGGGTGGTACTGGATTTTTTTCAGAAAGTGTGATATTCTTACGTTACAAAAGATAGGTGACAGTGTTTCTTCCTGGATGGATGCCGCGCAAGCGGCAGATAAAACGGAGATTCGAAACAGAGGGCAGAGGCACTTGCCGCTGGTCAGAAAGAGAGGCAGAATTATGGGCTATGAACCAATGAATGAGTCCTGGCAGATGGCGGGGGAACGCCATGAGACACTGGGACAGTATGTGGCGAAGACATATTTATGGATGTTTGCAGGGCTTCTTGTGACATTTGGCATCGCATTAGCCGGATACGTGACGGGAGCGATTTTGTATGTATTTCAGGTTCCGTATGCGACCCTCGCATTGACGGGACTGGAGCTTTTGACGGTGATCTGGCTGAGTGCCCGGATTCACAAGTTATCGGTGGGAGCGGCGAGAGGGCTGTTTCTATTCTATGCAGCTTTAAACGGCGTTGTTTTCTCGATGTATTTCCTGATCTTCGGTGTTGTGGAGATGGTGTTTGTATTTGCGGCGACCGCGCTGTTCTTCGGAATGATGGCGGGCGTCAGCCTGATCTTCAAGCTGGACTTGAGCGGAATCCGTCCACTGCTCGTTGGCGGACTGCTGTTTCTGATTCTCTTTGGTCTGCTTTCAATGTTTTTAAATCTAGGCAGCTTTGAGACAGTGCTCTGCTATGCCGGTATCGTGGTATTCTTAGGCTTTACCGCTTATGATACAACCAAGATCCGGGATAATTACCAGATTTTCTCCGCGGATCCGGAGCTGCTTCAGAAAGCATCGGTATTCTCGGCGCTGCAGCTGTATCTCGATTTTATTAACCTGTTTCTGTACATTATCCGCCTGATGAACCGGAATCGGAAATAGGAAAAAATCTTTCAGGAGAACAGAAGTTCCTTTGCAGGAATAAAGAAAAGTGGAATTTTGCGGAAAACTGAATATGCAAAAATGAAATGCCGGAACGGGGGAAAGCTTTGTTCCGGTATTATTGTGTTTTTCTGCTTGAAAATCCTGTTTTTGGCATGGACGGCTTCATTCTTTTAGCAGAAAGGGAAGCATTCTGTAATAAATTTGACAGATTTTATTTAAAGTTTCTCTATTGAAGTGGATGGGGAGTATCTGTTAAACTAGGTCATAATAGGAAAAGTTCTGCTGTTGGTTACACAGTGTGTGGATGAACCATATTTGTTTCGCATATGCCCCCGCCGGATCAGGCGGGGAAATGTATATAAATGGTGAACAGACAACAGGGATAAAAGGATAATCAAGGAGGTTTTTTGGCATGAATCGGAATAGAGTGAACAAAAAAAGGATGGGGCGCGCGCGTGTGCTTTCACGGGCAGCGGCTGGCATGCTGGCAGCAGCGCTGTGCTTTCAGCCGATGACAGCGCTGGCAGGACCGGCGGGAGATTCTTCTCTTACATCGTCATCCTCGAATGCGGGGCCGGGCGGTGGTTCGGGCAGCTCCAATTCGGGAAGTACAGGCAGCTCTGGCGGTTCGACTTCTGTTTCTAATGGGAGTGTGAGCGCGGTCACATCGGGGCTTGGCGTGTACCGGGTGACGGAGAATGAGGGGATCGGTGCGATTGCGCGCGGCGTGGATGTGTCCTACTGGCAGCAGAATGTAAATTGGAGCCAGGTGGCATCGGATAATGTACAGTTTGCGATGCTGGCAACCCGGTTCCGCGGTAATGTGGATCCGTTTTTCGCTATGAACGCGGCAAATGCGAGCCAGGCAGGGCTGCGGCTGGGCGCGTACATTTATTCGTATGCGACTTCGGTCGAAATGGCGCAGCAGGAGGCGGATTTTGTCCTGAATCTTATCAAGGATTATCCTATCTCCTTCCCGGTTGTCTTTGATGCCGAGGATGCTAATACGCTGGGAACCCTGACGCAGTCTCAGGTCAGCGATGTGATCAACGCGTTCTGTAAGCGGATTCAGGATGCAGGATATTATCCGATGGTCTATGCAAATGAATACTGGATTGCCAATAAGATCGATATGTCGAAGATTTCGTATGATATATGGGTGGCAAAATACCAGCAGAAGTATACATATTCAAAGACCTCGATGTGGCAGGCGTCCAACACCGGTTCGGTCAAGGGCGTGAACGGCAATGTGGATATTGATTATCTGTATAAAGATTATACGCAGATCATTCCGGGCAATACCTGGCGGACGATCGCGGGGAACCGTTACTATTATCAGAACCATGTGATGCAGAAAGCGGCGTGGATCAACGATGGTCAGAATTGGTACTATATGAATGCGGCGGGCAATCCGTCTAAAGGATGGCTGGAGCTTTCGGGCAAAAAGTATTATTTGGAGGCGGACGGTCATATGATTACCGGCTGGAAGACGCTGGACGGCGGCTGGCGTTACTTTGACGCATCCGGCGAACAGGCGACGGGCTGGCGTGCGGTCGATGGAAGCTGGTATTTCATGGCGGACAATGGTCTGATGCAGACCGGCTGGCTGGAGACGGGCGGCAAGAAATATTATCTGAACGCATCCGGCGCGATGCAGGCGGGCTGGCAGAACCTGGGCGGAAGCTGGTATTACTTTGACGGCTCCGGCGCCATGACGACGGGCTGGCAGGCAGTCGGCGGAAAGTGGTATTACATGAATGAGTCCGGCGTGATGCAGACCGGCTGGCTGGATCTTGGCGGTAAGAAATATTACCTGGATGCCAGCGGCGCGATGTACGCAGGTATTACGTTCGAGATGGATGGAAATACCTGGCAGGCAGCGGCAGACGGAAGCTGCACGGTAGTTCTGCCGGAGGAGAATGCGGCGGGAAATGGCGGTTCGACGGATGGACAGACTCCGATAACCGGAAGCCAGTCACCGGTGCAGCCGTCCGGTCCGGCAGGGGTATAATATAAATATGATTTGAACCAGTACCCAGATATTGGAGCTGATTCAGTTAAAAAAATGAAAAAGTAAACAAATTCGAACGGAAATAACTTGCTTTTTTGCCGACCTCATTATACAATGTTAAACAGGCAAAAAAAGGACTTGCTTATGGGATGGAGGAAACCAGCATAAGTAATCTGGCATAACATGACGTTTCAAGCTGCTATATCAACTGTATGTGCAAGATAAGCTGCGGCTGTTCCGGTGCGGATTTGACGAAAGATGCGAGGCTCTTCTGGCTGCAAATTAAGAAGAGCCTCGGTATGCGTTATATCGGCAGAAGCGTGGAATCGGGATGGCGGGCACAGAAGTAGTGCGAAAGCGGGGGCGTTTGTCAGCAGGAAACTGTGAAAGCAGTGGTTCGCAGGCAGGTAGCTACGCGGAGACGCAGGCAGGGAAAGGTCGGAGAATGCAGATTCCGGATTTAGTACTGCATGGAAGCAGCGTGTTTTTACATATTGTATAATGATTATATAATCAGAACCGTCGGCGGAGTTGTAGTGCTAAAAAAGGGATGTCAGTGCGGCTGGCTGCCGGAATCATTTCCGGAAACAGGGATGAGGGCAGTGTTTGTCATCAGTCAGGCACCGGACAGCGCTTATGTGAGAATCGAATAACAAGTCAGTGGTACAGATGTTTATGTATGCATGGCTATTAAAGTCGGATTCGCATAGACGGAAGTGCATGCCATTTATGTATGCAGAGGAGATTGTACAATCCTCTGCTGCCGCAGCGTGTCAGATGGAGAATTCCCGGAGTGGATGACAAGCTCTGGAAATTTTGCAAAAACACCTGCAAACACAGATAGGTGGGAAGTATCACGGATGGCGCCATGAAAGAAACATGGATGCTGTCAGGATATGATTCACGAAGAAAGAGGGACGTCCGTCAAAGCATGGAACGATCTAATTACGAGGTGACACATTTATGAAACAGAATATGAAAAGAATGCTGCTTGTACTTTGCATGGCAGTCTGCTTTTTCGCTCTGTCCGCCTGTGGTAGCGCTTCTGAAGAAGCGGTAGAGCCGATTTCTCCGGAGATCGAGCAGACCATGAGCGATGGCGCTAAGAGCTATCTGGAGCAGTTCGCCAGCTACAGTGACGAAGATCTGGCAGCACAGCTGAAACAGGCTGAGAAGCAGAAAAACACAGTCATTGAGTCTGCAATTTCTTCCTGGACCAGTTCTAAGGACGATTTAGGCAAGATGGGTGAGATTCAGAGCGTGACCGTAGAGCGCGCCGATGATGACAGCTACACAGCAGTTGTTCAGGCTTCCTTTGAGAAGAGAGACTTGACTTTCTCCCTGACCGCTGAGGAGAGCGTAAGCAGCTACGGCGGTACTTCTCTGGTACCGACCGAGTTATCCTTTGTTGTAAACTACAGCTTCGGTGAGAAGATGGAGAAGGCAGCATTAAATACCCTGATGGGTATGGGTACCGTATTCCTGGTACTGATCTTCATCAGCTTAATTATCAGCAGCTTCAAGAAGGTTAACGAGATTGAGGCAAATGTAAAGGCTAAAAAAGCAGGAGCAGAGGCACCGGCAGCAGCACCGGCACCTGTACAGACTGCAGCACCGGCAGCAGCGCCGGCACGTACCGCAGCACCAGCAGCAGGCAATGCGGCAAACGATGGAGAACTGGTAGCAGTTATCACTGCAGCGATCGCAGCAGCAACCGGCGTACCGGCAGACAGCGTAAATATCCGCTCCATTACACGTAAATAATCATCGATAAAATCTGGAGGAATTTAAAATGAAGAATTATACTATCACCGTAAATGGTACAGCATATCAGGTAACCGTAGAAGAAGGATTTGCAGGCGCAGCAGCTCCGGCTCCAGCAGCAGCACCGGCAGCAGCTCCGGCTCCAGCAGCAGCACCGGCAGCAGGCGGCGTAACCATCACATCTCCGATGCCAGGTAAGATCCTTGGTATTAAGGCAGCAGCTGGCACAGCTGTAAAACGTGGTCAGGTTATCCTGCTTCTGGAAGCTATGAAGATGGAGAACGAGATCGTAGCTCCTCAGGACGGTACCGTTGCCAGTGTTAATGTTGCAGTAGGCGATATGGTAGAACCGGGCGCAGTTCTTGCTACATTAAACTAATCTAATTTTTATAAAACTGGCTGAAAAAATACGGGATATGTTATTCCGTTTGGAGGAATTAATATGGAATATATAACAACTACATTGTCCAATCTTCTTCAGCAGACAGCATTCTTAAACCTGACATTTGGAAACATCGTTATGATTTTCGTAGCGCTGATTTTCCTGTATCTGGCAATCGGAAAAGGATTCGAGCCGTTACTGCTTCTTCCGATTTCCTTTGGTATGCTGCTTGTAAATATCTATCCGGATATTATGAGATCGATTGAAGACTCATCGAACGGAGTTGGTGGACTTTTACATTACTTTTATTTACTGGATGAGTGGAGTATCTTACCATCCCTCATCTTCATGGGTGTCGGTGCGATGACAGACTTCGGTCCGCTGATCGCTAACCCGAAGAGCTTCCTGCTCGGTGCAGCTGCTCAGTTCGGTATCTACGGCGCTTACTTTATGGCTATCTTCATGGGATTCAACGATAAGGCTGCGGCTGCTATCTCCATCATCGGTGGTGCAGACGGCCCGACCTCTATCTTCCTGGCAGGTAAACTTGGTCAGACAGGTCTGATGGGACCGATTGCCGTAGCAGCTTACTCCTACATGGCTCTGGTTCCGATTATCCAGCCGCCGATCATGAAACTCCTTACCACCAAAGAGGAGAGAGAGATCCGTATGGAGCAGCTTCGTCCGGTATCCAAACTGGAGAAGATTCTGTTCCCGGTTGTTGTTACAATCGTTGTCTGCATGATTCTGCCGACAACTGCTCCGCTGGTTGGTATGCTTATGCTTGGTAACCTGTTCCGTGAGTCTGGTGTTGTTAAGCAGCTGACAGAGACTGCTTCCAACGCTCTGATGTACATCGTCGTTATCTTCCTGGGTACTTCCGTAGGTGCTACTACCAGTGCAGAGGCTTTCTTAAACCTGGATACCATCAAGATCGTAGTTCTGGGTCTGATTGCATTCGCTCTGGGTACTGCAGCAGGTGTTATCTTCGGTAAGATTATGTGCAAGGTAACTCATGGTAAGGTAAACCCGCTGATCGGTTCCGCAGGTGTATCTGCAGTTCCGATGGCAGCACGTGTATCCCAGAAGGTTGGTTCTGAGGCAGATCCGAGCAACTTCCTTCTGATGCACGCAATGGGACCGAACGTAGCTGGTGTTATCGGTACTGCCGTAGCAGCAGGTACATTCATGGCTATCTTTGGCGTGAAATAGGATAGAGCAGATTTATTCTGAATAATGTATTTATATAGTAGGGTGGGATTCTTCGGGATCCTGCCCTATTGTTATATGCAAACGTCGGTTGCTGTTCACAGGTAGGAATTTTCTGAACTGAAAATTCCGTACGATACAGTTCCGGCAGCAGATTTTGCCGATTTGGAATGCGTAGCATCGGCAAAATCCCGTTGCTGGGCACACGTGTGTGAACAGTAACAAACGTCGTTTTTTGTCGAATTTAATCGGTCGAAATAGTTTGCTTTTTGCTGGTGGAAGACGTAAAATGACAGTGAAGTAAGGAGGAATGGCACTAGAGAATAGAAAAGGAGAATGCATAGGATGGCGGATATGAGAGAAGAATTAGTTCAAAAGATTGAACGGGCAAGACAGCAGCTGAATCAAAATATTGACACAAAGGCAGCATATGACATAATTTATCACTACAGTGTGGAGCTTGACAAACTCTTAAATCAGTATATCGGGCTGGAGACGGAGACTGAAAGAGGGCTGGAGACGGCGCTATAAAATAAGAGTGGAAATAGAAACAAATATAGATAAGTACAGAAAACTCAGGTACATGTGTTCGAAAAAAGAACCGGTGCCTGAGTTTTCTGATTTTTTTTCGATTTAGACCTTGCCATTTTGATGGGCATGTACTAAAATAAACATAACAAGTGGTAGAAAGTGGTGAAAAGTGGAACGAAATGGATTTTCGGGACACAAAAGTGGTACACATCGGATGACGGGTGATTGATATGTTCATGGGAGAATACAATCATACAATCGATGCGAAGGGACGTTTGATCGTTCCGTCGAAGTTCAGGGAACAGCTTGGAGACGAATTTGTGGTGACAAAGGGGTTGGATGGCTGTCTTTTTGTGTACGATAACACCGAGTGGAAAAAGTTCGAAGAGAAGTTACAGGCACTCCCACTTACCAATCAGAATGCCAGAAAATTCTCCCGTTTCTTTCTGGCAGGTGCCTCGGCGTGTGAGGTGGATCGTCAGGGACGAATCCTGCTTCCTTCGGTTCTGCGGGATTTTGCAGGACTCGAGAAGGAGGTTGTCCTGGTCGGCGTCGGAAGCCGGATCGAGATCTGGAACAAGGCGACCTGGGCGGAGAAGAATGTCTATGATGACATGGAAGAGATTGCAGAAAATATGGAAGGCCTTGGCATATGATATTTAATCACAAATCAGTATTATTAAATGAGACGGTTGACAGTCTCTGTGTAAAGCCCCAGGGTATCTATGTGGATGGGACACTGGGAGGCGGCGGTCACGCGAGCGAGGTGGCGGCACGGCTGGGAGACGGCGGACGCCTGATCGGGATTGATCAGGATGCGGACGCGATTGCGGCTGCGTCAGAACGTCTGGCTCCCTTTGGAGATAAGATAACCGTTGTGCGGAGCAATTATGAGCGGATTGCACAGGTGTTAGATGAGCTGGAGATTCCGCAGGTGGATGGAATTTATCTGGATCTGGGTGTTTCTTCCTTCCAGCTTGACACAGCGGAACGGGGATTTACCTATCGCGAGGACGATGCGCCGCTGGATATGCGGATGGATCAGAGAAATGAGCAGACCGCGAAGGACATCGTCAATACCTACAGTGAGATGGAACTGTACCGGATCATCCGGGACTACGGTGAGGATCGGTTTGCGAAGAATATTGCAAAACACATCGTACAGGCACGACAGAAAAAAGAGATTGAGACGACAGGCGAGCTGACGGAGATTATCCGGGCATCGATTCCGGCAAAGGTCCGGGCGACCGGCGGTCATCCGGCAAAGCGTACGTTTCAGGCGATCCGGATCGAGTTAAACCGGGAACTGGATGTGCTGGAAGATTCGATCGATACGATGATTGAACGCCTGGCACCGGGCGGACGGCTTTCGATCATTACGTTCCATTCCCTGGAAGATAGAATCGTAAAGAACCGTTTCCGGACGAATGAAAATCCATGCATCTGCCCGCCGGATTTTCCGGTCTGTGTCTGTGGACGCAAAAGCCGCGGCAGGGTGATTACAAGAAAACCGATTCTTCCGACCGATCAGGAGATGGAAGAAAACCCGCGTTCCAAGAGCGCAAAGCTCCGGGTATTTGAAAAATCATAAACAAAAGCATAACTGCACCTCAGAACAGAGATCGTTTCAGGTGCGGGGGAGATAAAAGAGAGAAAAAGCGAAAGAGCAGGGAGGGAACGTTATGTCTGTCAGAAGGAGACAACATGTATCGGCCTCCACGTATGTGGACGGTAATACCGTGCGAAAAGTTCAGAGAACCGTGGAGATAAGACCAGAAAGAGATGAGAGAGAGGAGTACCGGCATAAACACGCCGTGCGCCGCAACCAGGAAAAGGCGCTTTACATGAACGGACCGTATGTGCTGGCGCTGACCATCGCTGCGCTGATCACGCTGGTTTTATGTATGAATTATCTGCATAAGCAGGCGTCGATCACGACCCGTATCAACCACATTGAGGATCTGGAGCTGAAACTGGAGAACCTGAAGTCCGAGAATGATGCACTTCAGACCCGGATTGACACGTATGTGGATCTGGATCATGTATATAAAGTGGCGACCGAAGAGCTCGGCATGGTATATGCAAATAAGGATCAGATTCTTTTATATGACAAGACGGAAAGCGAGTATGTAAGACAGTATGAGGACATCCCAAAACACTAACGGCAGACAGACCTTTCGGAAATATATGCAGGAAAAGCTGGCAATTACCGTCCTGGTAATTATGCTGGCTTTGTTTGCATTGGTGCTGGTGCTTTATAATCTGGTAAAAAGTAAGGGCGAGTCGTACAATCAGATAGTCCTGAGCCATCAGGACTATGAGAGCCGCACGATTCCCTACAAGCGCGGCAATATTATCGACCGGAACGGGACGTATCTGGCGATTAGCGAGAAAGTTTACAATCTGGTCATCGATCCGAAGCAGATTCTGGATACGGAGGAGAACTACCAGTATCTCGATGCCACGCTGGACGCGCTGGTGGAGTGCTTCGGTTACAAGCGGGACGAGCTGCAGGCGATGATCGAGGAGAAAAAAGACAGCCAGTATGTGATCTATGCGAAACAGCTTCCAGCGGAAGACAAAGAGAAGTTTGAGACTTATGAGAAGGACAAGAACAAGGAATACCGGGCGCTGCCGACGGAGGAAGGCGGCAACCAGCGTATCACGGGCGTATGGTTCGAGGAAGAATATAAGAGAACGTATCCGTACAATGAGCTGGCATGCAATGTGGTTGGTTTTGCCCTCAAGGATGGCAATGCATCCGGCGGTGTTGAACAGTATTATAATGATATCCTGAACGGTGTGAGCGGTCGTGAGTATGGTTATTTAAACGGCGATTCGAACGTCGAGCGAACGGTAAAACCGGCGCAGAACGGAAGGACGCTGGAGTTGACGATCGACGTCAACATCCAGAAGATTGTCCAGAAATATCTGGATGAGTGGCAGGCGGGCATTGGAAGTAATCTGGCGGCGGCGATCGTCATGGATCCGAACAGCGGTGAGATCCTGGCGATGGATACGACGACCCGTTACAATCTGAATGATCCGTACAATTTAAGCACCTACTATACGGATGAGGAAATCCAGGCGATGGATGAAAAGACGAAGTCCGAGGCGTGGTATAAAATGTGGAGAAACTTCTGCGTGAGCGACTCCTATGAGCCGGGTTCTCCACAGAAAGCATTTACGGTAGCCGGGGCGATCGAGGAAGGCGCGATTTCCGGAAACGAGGTCTTTGAGTGCGGCGGAAAACTGCATTTCGGAGACTGGGATATCCGGTGTGTTGCCCGAGCCGGTCACGGACCGCTGACGATCACACAGGGATTGATGAAATCCTGCAACGTCGTTATGATGCGTATTGTATCACTGGAGGGAAAAGAGAAGTTTGTCCAGTATCAGAAGATTTTCGGATTTGGCGAGAAGACGGGCATCGACCTTCCGGGCGAGGCGTCCGGTCTGATTTATCAGGCATCCAATATGGATCCGGCATCTCTGGCGACCAACGCATTTGGACAGAACTATAACTGTACGATGGTGCAGATGGCAGCCGGATATGCGTCCTTAATCAACGGCGGTTCCTATTATGAGCCGCATGTGGTAAAAGAGATTCTGAACGACGAAGGATCCGTTGTCAAATCCGTTTCCCCAAATCTGGTGCGAGAGACGGTTTCGGAATCGACCTCGAACTTCATTAATAATGCGCTTTACCAGACAGTATCAGGTGATGGCGGTACCGCGGGCGCGGCGGCAGTTGCTGGTTACGAAGTGGCTGGTAAGACAGGTACGGCGCAGAAGCAGCCGCGTGCGGAGAAGAATTATCTGGTTTCCTTTATCGGATATGCACCGGCATACAATCCGCAGGTGCTCTGCTATGTGGTAGTAGATACTCCGCATCTGCCGGGCGAGCAGCAGGCACATTCGACTTTTGCCAGCGAGATTTTCAGCAAGATCATGGCGGAAGTCCTTCCATATAAGAATGTATTCCCGGCAGGCGGCGCGGCACAGGATCTCGAGACCAATCTTTCCAGCCAGGAAGAAGGCATTATAAGCGGCACAGCGACCGAGGATCCGAATGCAGCTGAAACACCGGCAGAGACGACTCCGGCTCCGGAGGGCGGCTGGGCGAACTACGATGAGGAATTTATCGATTCCGGAGACGAGTACAGCTATCCGGATACGATGGGAAATGTGCAGGATGAATCGGCGGCGGTTGGAAACGGAGAAACGTCTGGAACGGGCAGAGACACCGGAACAGCGGATAATGCCGGAGAAACGGCAGCTTCCCAGGAAGCGCAGGCAGCGGGAGATTAAGAATTGTGCCTGTCGGGAAGACTTATCTATCTTGTGTGGAAAATACGTAACTGTTCACAGGTAGGAATTTTCTGAACTGAAAAATCCGTACGATACAGTTCTGGCAGCAGATTTTGCCGATTTGGAATGCGTAGCATCGGCAAAATCCCGTTGCTGTGCACACGTGTGTGAACAGTAACGAAAATACAGAATAAAGAAACGGTTCTTATGATATACTGTAGCAATGAGATCAGACAGGAAGCAGTATGAATCGGAACCGGACGCATCACAGAGGAAGAACTGTCTTTTTGTGCGCCGCCATCTGCCTGTGCATGGCAGGATTGGCGGGGAGACTGTTCTTCCTCATGCTGTATAAAGCGGATTATTACAGCCAGATGGCGGAGGAGCTGCATCAGCGGGAGCGCAGTATCAAAGCGCCGCGCGGGCGGATCCTTGACCGGAACGGAACGGTGATCGCTGATAACCGGACTGTGTGTACTATCTCAGTGATTCATAATCAGGTAAAAGATCCGGAGACAGTTATCCGGGTTTTAAGCGAAGAACTGGGACTTCCGGAGGCGGAGGTGCGGAAAAAGACGGAAAAGCGATCTTCCAGGGAGGTGATCCAGTCCAATGTAGAGAAAACGCGGGGCGATGCGATCCGGGCAATGCGCCTGGAGGGGGTCAAGGTGGATGAGGACTATAAACGATATTATCCATATGGACGTCTGGCATCGAAAGTGCTGGGATTCACCGGGGGAGATAATCAGGGGATCATCGGTCTGGAAGTACAGTATGAGAAATATTTAAAGGGCACGGATGGCAAGATCCTGACGCTCACGGATGCAGCGGGGATCGAGCTGGAAAATGAGGCGGAGGATCGCATCGAGCCGGAGGCAGGGCGGGATCTGCAGGCGAGTCTGGATGTCAATATCCAGATGTACGCGGAACAGGCGGCGTACCAGACGATGCAGAAAAAGAATGCGAACCGCGTCTCGATCATCGTGATGAACCCGAAGAACGGGGAAATCTATGCAATGGTAAATGCACCGGAGTTTTCATTGAATGAGCCGTTTGAGCTGGTGACAGATAAAAAAAACGAAGATTCAGAAACAGAAGAAGACATATCCTGGAAGAACGAAGTGCAGTCACACGCAGCATCAGCGCAAAATAAACAAGCTCTCCTCAATCAGATGTGGCGCAATCCCTGTTTAAATGATACATACGAACCGGGGTCTACATTCAAAATCGTGACCGCCGCTGCGGGACTGGAGGCGGGCGTGGTCAACCTGACTGACCAGTTTTCCTGCCCGGGATTCCGGATCGTGGAAGATCGAAAGATTCGGTGTCACAAGGTGGGCGGACACGGCGGGGAGACGTTTTTACAGGGAATGATGAATTCCTGCAATCCTGTTCTGATCGATGTCGGGCAGCGGCTGGGACCGGAGCGGTACTATCAGTATTTTAAGCAGTTTGGTCTGCTGGGAAAGACTGGGATTGATCTGCCGGGTGAGGCGGGGACGATCATGCACCAGCCGGATCAGATCGGACCGGTGGAGCTGGCGACCGTCTCTTTTGGGCAGTCGTTTCAGATCACGCCGATCCAGCTCATTACAACGTCATCCTCCCTGATCAACGGAGGCACGCGCATTACACCGCACATCGGGATCCGTGCCGTGCGGGCAGATGGTCAGGCAGTCCACGTGTTTGCCTATCCAAAAGGAGAGAGGATCTTATCGGAGCAGACGAGTGAGACGCTGCGTTATATTCTGGAACAGGTGGTGGCGGAGGGGAGTGGAAAAAACGCCCGGATCGAGGGCTACCGGATCGGCGGAAAGACGGCAACCTCGGAGAAACTTCCAAGGAGCCGGAAAAAATATATTTCCTCATTTTTAGGGTTTGCACCGGCGGACGATCCGCAGGTGATCGCGCTCATCACCATCGATGAACCGGAAGGAATCTACTATGGCGGGACGATTGCCGCCCCGGTGATCCGCGATCTGTTTGAGGTCATTTTGCCGTATCTGGGGGTGGAGAAAAGAGGTTGATTATTCCCCTAAAAAGACGTATACTATTGAAGTGTATAATTTGAGGAACTATCTCTGTATACATAGGAAGATAAGTTAGAGGTGTGACATGGTAAATGAAACAATACTGGCGGTTATCATCGCATTTGTGGTCAGCGCAGTGCTGTGCCCGATCGTGATACCGTTTCTCCACAGGTTGAAATTCGGACAGCAGGTGCGCGATGACGGACCGCAGACGCATCTGAAAAAGCAGGGAACCCCGACGATGGGCGGTCTGGTAATTCTTTCCAGCATCATCATTACGTCTCTGCTCTATATCCGGGATTATCCGAAGATCATTCCGGTGCTGTTTATGACCGTCGGATTCGGCGTGGTTGGATTTCTGGACGATTACATCAAGATCGTGATGAAACGTTCGGAGGGCTTAAATCCGATCCAGAAGCTGATCGGACAGTTTGTGATCACAGGTATTTTTGCCTATTATATTGTAACCTCACCGGACATCGGAACAGGGATGCTGATTCCATTTACCGGCAAGTATTTACAGCTTCCGGTCTGGCTGTTTGTACCGGCACTGTTCTTCATCATTCTGGGAACTGACAATGGCGTGAACTTCACAGATGGTCTGGACGGTCTGTGCACCAGTGTGACGATTCTGGTAGCAACGTTCTTTACGATCGTGGCGATCGGGGAGAACAGCGGCATTAGCCCGATTACCGGCGCAGTAGTTGGAAGTCTTCTGGGCTTTCTTCTGTTCAATGTCTATCCGGCGCGTGTGTTTATGGGCGATACCGGTTCACTGGCACTTGGCGGTTTTGTTGCTTCCAGTGCCTTTATGATGCAGATGCCGATCTTTATCGCGATCGTGGGTCTGATTTATCTGGTGGAAGTATTATCTGTTATTATTCAGGTAACCTATTTTAAGAAGACGGGCGGAAAGCGTTTTTTCAAGATGGCGCCGATCCATCATCATTTCGAGCTCTGCGGATGGTCTGAGACCAGGGTCGTAGGCGTATTTTCGATTATTACGGCAATCCTTTGCCTTATAGCATACTTAGGATTATAGGAGGAAGATTATGAGTCAGAAAGTATTAGTAGCAGGAACAGGTATCAGCGGTATTGCAGCTGCAAAGCTCCTTCTCTCAAAAGGCGGGGAGGTAGTGCTTTACGATGGCAATGAAAAACTGGATCCAGAGGAGCTGAAAAAGAAATTTGACGAAGGCGCGACGATCACGTTCGTCCTCGGAGAGCTGAAAAAGACGGATTTGTTAGGCGTGGAGCTGGCAATTTTAAGCCCAGGCATCCCGACCGATGCACCGTTTGTAGAGATGATCCGTGAAACCGGTATTCCGATCTGGGGCGAGATGCAGCTTGCATATCACTGTGCAAAAGGACGTATGGCAGCCATTACCGGCACGAACGGAAAGACAACGACGACTTCCCTGACCGGCGAGATCATGAAGTCATTCTATGACAGCGTATTTGTAGTTGGAAATATCGGTGAGCCGTTTGCATTCCACGCATTGGAGACAACGGATGAGACCGTAACCGTCGCAGAGGTATCGAGCTTCATGCTGGAGACCATGACTGATTTTCACCCGAATGTAAGCGCTATTTTAAATATTACCCCGGATCATCTGGATCGTCATAAGACGATGGAATGCTACATCGAGACGAAAGAGAGCATTACCAAGAACCAGAAAGAGGGCGATGTCTGTGTCCTGAACTATGAGGATCCGGTACTGCGTGAATTTGGTGAGACTTTAAAAGACATCAAGGTGGTATATTTTTCCAGTCTGCGTACCCTGAAACAAGGTTTCTACCTGAAAGAGGATGAGATTGTATACAACGACGGCGAGAAAGAGACCGTGATTGTCAATATCCACGATCTGAAGCTACTTGGCCGTCATAACCATGAAAATGTTATGGCAGCGATTGCTATCAGTATGAACATGGGCGTTCCGCTGGAGAAGATCCAGAAGGTGATCAAGGAATTCAAGGCAGTTGAACACCGCATTGAGTTCGTAACCGAGCGTTTTGGTGTCAAATACTACAACGATTCCAAGGGAACCAACCCGGATGCAGCGATGCAGGCGATCAAGGCGATGCCGGGACCGACCTTATTAATCGCAGGCGGATATGATAAGCATTCCGAGTTTGACGAGTGGATCGAGAGCTTTGGCGGAAAGGTACGCTATCTGGTGCTGATCGGCCAGACCCGCGACAAGATTGCCGAGTGTGCAAAACGCCACGGCTTCAATGATATCATGTACGCGGAAGATCTGCAGGAGGCTGTACAGGTATGTGCATCCTACGCAAATCCGGGCGATAACGTCCTGCTTTCACCGGCATGTGCAAGCTGGGGGCAGTTCAAGAACTTTGAAGAGCGCGGACGCAAATTCAAAGAGTTTGTGAGAAATTTGTAATACCAAGGTTCAAAGGTCGGAAATCCGACGCAAGATTGCTTGCAGGAGGAATTGTGACTTTTGAGAATTGCGGAGTGCAAAGCACGCAGCAATTCGGTATTGGAAGAATAAAGGTTACTGGGCACGTATGCGTGAACAGTAACGAATAAAGGCTTAAGGTATTTAAGGGGGGCTGTCGCAGCCGGCATTTGTCTGCGGCAGCCCTGATTTGAAGGAAAAACTGCCGTTTACAGGCAGAATTTCGAAACTGTAACAACAAAAAGCAGGGGAGTGGAAGTATGCCGGAACCGGGAAAAATTAAAAAGAAAAAACCACATCGGTTTTATGATTACAGTCTGCTGTTTACCATCATTTTCCTGACGGTATTCGGACTGATCATGATTTACAGCGCGAGCTCCTATAAGGCGCAGCTTGATTACGGCAATCCGGGATATTTTATGCTTCGTCAGGCGGGCATCGCGGGTGTCAGCTTTGTTGCGATGTATATCGTCTCCAAGATAGATTATCACTGGTTTGCGCGGTTTGCGATGCTGGGATATATCGTTTCATACGTGACGCTGCTTCTGACGCGTTTTACACCTCTGGGCGTGGCATCGCATGGTAAGAAGCGCTGGCTGCGCCTGGGACCGCTCCAGTTCCAGCCGACCGAGATTGTCAAGATTTCCCTGATTCTGCTTCTGGCGGTTCTGATTGCCAATCTGGGCGTGCGGATCAACCAGCTGCGGGCAGTCGGATTTATCGTGGCGCTGTCGGCGCCGCTGGCACTTTTAGTTACGGCGAACAACTTAAGTTCTGGTATCATCATCTGCGGCATCGTGTTTGTGATGCTGTTTGTGGCGTGCAAGATCAAATGGCCGTTTTTCCTCTGCATCGGAGGCGGCGTCGGACTTCTGGCGGTCGCCCCCTATATAGGGCATCTGCTGGTAAAGCTCCATATCCTGAAGGATTATCAGCTGGGACGAATCAATGTCTGGGTCAACCCGGTGCAGTATGCACGTTCCGGCGGTTATCAGGTGCTCCAGGGTCTGTACGCGATCGGTTCCGGCGGTCTGTTTGGAAAGGGACTGGGCGAGAGTCTCCAGAAGCTCGGTTTCGTGCCGGAGGCGCAGAATGATATGATTTTTTCGATTATCTGTGAGGAATTAGGTCTGTTTGGCGCGATTTCGGTCATTCTGATTTTCATGTTTATGATTTACCGCTTCATGGTAATTGCTGGAAATGCACCGGATCTGATGGGTGCGATGATCGTGATCGGCGTGATGGCACACATCGCGATTCAGGTTATCTTAAATATCGCGGTTGTTACGAATACGATCCCGAACACGGGTGTTACGCTGCCGTTTATCAGTTACGGAGGTACATCCGTCATGTTCCTGATGCTGGAGATGGGGATGGTGTTAAGCGTCTCGAACCAGATTAAGCTGGAGCAGTAGGAATATTTGGCGGAGTTACATATTCACCTCGGGAAATGTAGAAAATGAGAACCATTTTCTCTCGTTGGCATATAATAATACATAGATGCCGGTGGGAGGGGATTGTTTGGCTTTCATCGAGATTCACGGACCGTGCCGGATTCAGGGCGGACTCACGGTGCAGGGGTCGAAAAATGCAGTTTTGCCGATAATGGCGGCGTCGGTGTTAAACCGCGGAATTACCGTGCTTGAAAATGTCCCCAGAATACAGGATGTGTTCTGTATGATGGGGATTCTTGATTCTCTGGGATGCCGGTGTGCGTTGCACGGAAACCGTCTGGAAATCAATACTTCAAAGATGAATGGCTGGCGGATCGAGCAGAAAGCGATGGGGAAAATGCGCTCGTCCATTATGCTTTTGGGAGCGCTCCTGGGACGCTTTTGCGAGGCGGGGGTCTACAGCCCCGGCGGATGTATGATCGGAAAACGTCCAATCGACTGGCATTTGCGGGCACTCCGTGCGCTGGGCGCGGAAATACAGGAACCGGAGCCGGACGGCTTCCTGCATGCACAGACAACGGGACTTCGCGGGGCAGAGATTATTTTTCCGTTTCCGAGTGTCGGCGCGGTGGAAAATGCCCTGTTTGCCGCTGTGGCAGCGGTGGGGCGGACGGTTCTGCGGGGATGCGCGCGGGAACCGGAGATTGGACAGCTGTGCCATTTCCTAAATGGAATGGGGGCATCGATCCGGGGGATCGGGACGGATGCGCTGATCATAGAAGGCGGATTGCCGCTCCATGACAGCCGGTTTGTGATCGGCGGCGACCGGATCGTAGCCGGGACCTATCTTCTTGCCGCTGCGTCCTGCAGCGGTGAGGTGATCGTGGACGGCGTGCAGACACAGGAGCTGCGTGCATTGACCGGGGTGCTGGAGCATATGGGCGTTTCGCTTTATCAGGAACCGGAACTTATATATGTACACAGCGGACAGCGCCTGCGGGCGGTATCGGTGAAAACCGGACCGTATCCGGCGTTTCCGACCGATCTGCAGCCGTTTTTGATGGCGGCGCTGTCACGGGCGGATGGAACCAGTATGCTGCGGGAGACGGTATTTGAAAACCGGTTTGGCACAGCGGCGGAGCTTCAAAAAATGGGAGCGAACATCGAATGCAGCGGGAACATTGCCCGGATTGACGGAGTGGAAACCTTGCGGGGAGCTTTGGTGCGTGCCCGTGATCTGCGGGGCGGCGCAGCCCTGACGGTGGCAGCCCTGGGGGCGGACGGATGGACCAGAGTATCAGAATGTGAACATATTGAGCGGGGATATGAAGATATTTGCCGGGACTTGCGGGCATTAGGAGCAGAGATCCGGCGCCGGGAGGATGATGGAGATAGAGAAGATACAGATTGAAAAAAAGACAGAGGAAAAGGTATGGCGCCGCCGTGGAAAAAAACATATCTGGATCACGGCGGCAGCACTTCTTGTGGCAGCCGCGTTTTTTGTCGGTCTGTCGCTGCTTCAGATCAATACAATCCATGTCAGTGGAAACCGGCAATATACGGCAGAGCAGATAGAGGCGTCTATTTTCGATTCGCGGCTGAGCCGGAATCCGGTGTTCTGCTATCTGCAGTACCGCTTCCGGCCGCACAAGTCAATTCCGTTCGTGCAGGATTACAAGCTGGTGTTCCGCAGCCCGTCGGACGTGGAGGTGATCGTCTACGAGAAGAGTGTGGTTGGTTACGTTTCCTACATGAACAGCCGGATGTATTTTGACAAGGACGGCATCATTGTGGAGAGCACAAGCGAGACATTGCCGGGTGTGCCGAAGATTGCCGGACTTTCCTTTGGACATATCGTGCTGCATCAGCCGCTGCCGGTCGAGGATATCAGCGTTTTCAACGAGATTCTGAACCTGACGCAGGTGCTGTCGGTCAACGAGATTGCGGTGGACGAGATCCGTTTTAATAAGGAAAAGGAAGCGACGCTTCAAATCAGGAGCTTGAAGGTTGAGCTGGGAAGCAACAGTGAGATGAACGGGAAACTTTCGGAGCTGACGGATATTCTGCGGGATTATCCGGATCTGTCCGGAACCCTTTATCTGGACAGTTACGATGAATCGAATGCAAACCCGATGTACCGGTTTGATAAAAACTAGGAAGAATCGGCAAAATCCGTTACTGGCACGTATGCGTGAACAGTAACATTGAGACTGGTTTATTGAAAATTTATAAAAGAAACGATTGATTTTTTGCTGAAAATCACATATAGTATTAGGTAGGCTAGATTTAAAAGACCCTAATTTTAGTATAAAAATGATAAAACCGGAACAGATGGGAAAATGAAGGAGGAAGTATCTTGTTAGAGATAAAGATAAATGAAGCAGAGAACTCTGCCAGAATTATAGTAGTAGGTGTCGGCGGAGCCGGTAACAACGCTGTCAACCGCATGATCGATGAAGATATTGCCGGTGTAGAATTTATCGGTATCAATACAGATAAGCAGGCACTGCAGTTCTGCAAGGCGTCCACAGCTATGCAGATTGGTGAGAAGCTGACCAAGGGACTTGGTGCAGGCGCAAAGCCGGAGATCGGTGAGAAAGCAGCTGAGGAAAGCCAGGAAGAACTGGCACAGGCTCTCAAGGGTGCAGATATGGTATTCGTTACCGCAGGTATGGGCGGCGGTACCGGTACAGGTGCAGCTCCGGTTATTGCACGTATCGCAAAAGATATGGGCATCCTGACGGTCGGCGTTGTCACAAAGCCGTTCCGTTTCGAGGCAAAGACCCGTATGAGTAACGCGCTCAATGGTATCGAGAAACTGAAAGCAGCTGTCGATACTCTGATCGTTATCCCGAATGATAAACTTCTTGAGATCGTAGACCGCCGTACCACGATGCCGGATGCACTGAAGAAAGCAGATGAGGTTCTTCAGCAGGCAGTACAGGGTATTACCGACCTGATCAATGTTCCGGGTCTTATCAATCTTGACTTTGCAGATGTTCAGACCGTTATGGTGGACAAGGGTATCGCTCATATCGGTATCGGTCATGCGAAGGGTGATGACAAAGCACTTGAGGCTGTTAAGCAGGCTGTATCCAGCCCGCTGCTTGAGACAACCATCGAGGGTGCAAGCCACGTTATCATCAATATTTCCGGCGATATCAGCCTGATCGAGGCGAATGACGCAGCCAGCTATGTACAGGAGCTTGCAGGCGACGATGCCAATATTATCTTCGGTGCGATGTACGATGAGAATGCACAGGATGAGGCGACGATCACTGTTATCGCGACTGGACTGGATTCCCACGGTGTGAACACACCGGTTGCAAAAGCGATGACTGAGTTCAAGACTCCGTTCAAGGCAAAGACGACTGGCAATACATACGCTCAGCCGGCAGCACAGACTGCAGCGGCAGCGCAGCCGACCTACAAGGCACCGACCTTCCGTGCACCATCTGCAGCAGCACCGGCACAGCCAGTCGCTCCGAAGGAAGCACCGCAGTCGGCACCGGCACAGCCGTTCCGCCCGATGCGCCAGGAAACACAGATCAATATTCCGGATTTTCTGAGAAATAAGAAATAATATAAGAGTGAGAGATGAGCTGCTCTTGCTTTAGTAAAAATACAAAATATATACAGAAGCAGTTGCTTTTGGAAGAGACACGCATTAGAAGTGAAAATTTCTGATGCGTGTTTTTTTTGTGTAATAGGAAATTCCTTGGAATCCCCTATTACACAAAAAGGCACATTCTTTTTTATCGTCGATTCAGACCTTCGACTTATGTCGAATCTATTCAAATTTCACGTTTTTCCCCCGATTTTTGGCGATCAAAACAGGCGTTTTGCGCCCTCGGTTTGACAAATTTTGCGGAACTTTTTTCTTATAATATCCCGTGTCGGACAGAAAGGTGGGAAGAGAGAGTGACCTATCGTGTGTATGCGGATGTCATCCTGCTGCAAAATCTGGCAGCGGATTTCCTGCTTCTGTCGGTGGTGAAGAATTGCCTGCGTCTGCCGGAACGCCGGTATGGGCGGTTGGCAGGGAGTATTCTGGGAGCCGTGTATGCGTTAGGAATGGTGTTAGCTCCGGTTCCGTTGGGATATGCCGGGCGGATGCTCCTAAGCGCCACGATGAGCGTGCTGATGGCATGGACGGCATTTTCCATCCGTAGGAAGTCGGAGGCGGCAGAAGCTGCGATCGGGCTTTACATAGCATCTATGCTGGCGGCTGGCTGCATGGAACTGGTTCAGCCGCTTGGAATACGGGTGAATCTTCTGTTCTGGCTGTTTACTGCGGGGGGCAGTTTTCTGATTCCATCTGCGGTGTGGCGGTTTGGTATGCAGCGGTGTATGAAGCTGGAACACCAGTACGCGGTGACGATTTTTAACAAAGGCAGGGAGCGGCATGTGCAGGCGATTCTCGACACAGGCAACCATCTGACGATGCCGCTTTCGGGGCGTCCGGTGCAGGTGCTGGATGCGTGTGCGGCAGAGAGATTTTTTTCCTGGGAGGACGGTGTCCAATACATCCCATTTCGGAGTGTCGGAAAGGGCGGCGGCGTGATTCCGGCATATCAGGCGGAGCGGATGGAAGTGTCCGGTCAGGGCGGTATGCGGGTGATTGAGAAGCCGTGGATTGCCATTTCACAGGAGGCGCTGTCACAGAAGGGCGAGTATCAGATGCTGCTCAATGAAAAATATTGGTTGTGAAGAAAAACAGCCGTTATGGTCTGAACCATAGCGAACAACATAAGGGGGAAAGCGTATGTTTATAAAAGTTTCAGTTCCAGGTCAGTTTCGTTTAAAAATGATGCCGTCGTTCCGGTCATTTCTGATGCACCGGGACGGGGAAGTTCATTATATCGGGGGAACCGATATCCTTCCGGCACCGTTTGACAGTGTGCGGGAGGCGGAGGTTTTAAGAAAATTTGGAACCAGTGAGGATAAAGAGGCGCGTTCGGCGCTGATCGAACACAACCTGCGCCTGGTGGTCTACATAGCAAGAAAGTTTGACAACACCAGCGTGGGCGTGGAAGATCTGATTTCGATCGGGACGATCGGTCTCATCAAGGCGATCAACACGTTTGACGTGGATAAAAATATTAAGCTGGCGACCTATGCATCCCGTTGTATTGAAAATGAGATTCTGATGTATCTCCGGAGAAATAATAAGACGAAGCTCGAGGTTTCGATCGATGAGCCGTTGAATGTGGACTGGGATGGAAATGAATTGCTTCTGTCGGATATTTTGGGAACGGATGAGGATATTATTTACCGGGATCTGGAGGATGAGACAGAGCGGAAACTGTTGAATGCGGCGATCGACCGCCTGAATCCGCGGGAACAGAAAATCGTGAAGCTGCGCTTTGGTCTGGGGAGAGAGCAGGAAGATGAAATGACCCAGAAGGAGGTTGCCGACCTTCTGGGTATCTCGCAGTCATACATATCGAGGCTGGAAAAGAAGATTATGAAACGCCTCAAGAAAGAAATTTCGCAGCAATGCGGTCTATACACCAGCCGATAAGTGCTGGAAGAAACAGACCGATCAGGATGTAAAACGGACCCATTTCATAGCGGAAGGAGACCGGGAAGTTGGAAAGCGTTTCCGGTATTTCCTTCAAAATGAAGCGGGCATAGGCAAAATCGATCAGCTTGAACAGCGTGAAATGAATCGCCATAATGTCAAAGGAATGGCGTCCTAAAAAGGCAAGGATCTTTGCCAGCGGTCTGATGCGCTCGGACAGGTCGGAGAGCGAAAGGACGAAGTAAATTCCAATGATGGAGATCGGATAAAATAAGACGCCCGGAATGTGCATGCTTGCCAGATCGATGAAAATGTGAAGCTTTGTGTTCGTCAGGTGCAGAAGCAGGGCGCTTATCAGGCAGCCGTACCAGACCGTATAGTGGCGGAAATTGGAGAAAAACTGCTGCATCAGCCAGGCGATGAGATAGACCGGAACAACGAGCAGCGCCGCCTGCAGATTGTAAGGGAGCGGGCAGCTTCTCATATTTAAGAAGACACCGGCAAGGCCAATCAGGATGCATGCAAATGCACATACAGGAAGCTTGACATTATCTTTCCGGGTAAAGCGGGCAGCTGCGCGTCCAAACCAGACGCATCCGGCAAAGAGTCCGGAGGACACCAGCCAGACCGGCAGAAACCAGAGGGCACCCTGAACCTGTTCCGGGGAGTTGAAGGAAAGACTGCTCATCCATGCCGTAAGCATTCTGGTGTGGTTGTAAAGTTCCTGGCCTGCATAGAGCCTGTGCGTCACAAAAAAGTTGTGGAGCAGGACAAAAAACAGCGTGTAGAACATATACCTGGGCCATGCACCGGCGAGACGGGAGCCGAAGTAGAGAAACGGCGTATCCCCGTATTTCGTTTCATTATAAAAATAGCCTGTGATAAAGAAGAACAGCGCCAGGTGGAACAGATAGACGAACGCACCGGCGAAATATCCGGTATGCCCCAGCACGATCGCAATAATGCCCCATCCCTTTACGATATCCCAGTAGAGGGAACGGGCTTTTTTTTGTGTGTTCATGAATGGATCTCCTTGTGGTTGAATTCTATTTTCTATAAATAATATTGATCGTAAAATCCCTGAAAATATATTTTACTATGGAACGGCAGAAAAGGCAAGAAATTGGAATGAGTGAAAACGGTTCTCATTTGTCCGGGTATAAATGAGCTTTGAATTGTCCATTCTAATGTATAGGTGACAAAACAAAAATCAAAACGATTCAACCGTTTGCGTTGATCGTCCATCATACGGAGGGAATGGAAATGCCGGTCTATAAAGTGGAAATCTGCGGGGTCAATACATCCAAGCTGCCTCTTTTAAGTAATGAGGAGAAAGAAGAACTGTTTCGCCGGATTCTAAAGGGCGATCGGGAGGCAAGAGAACAGTATATCAAGGGGAATCTGCGGCTGGTGCTCAGTGTAATACAGCGCTTTTCGGGCAGCCGGGAAAATGTGGACGATCTGTTCCAGATTGGCTGTATCGGCCTCATCAAGGCGATTGATAATTTTGATATTACCCAGAATGTCCGTTTTTCGACGTATGCGGTTCCGATGATTCTGGGGGAGGTGAAACGGTATTTGAGGGATAACAATTCAATCCGGGTCAGCCGGTCGCTCCGCGATACGGCATACAAAGCGATCTATACCCGTGAAAATCTGCTGAAAAAGCAGTCAAAGGAGCCGACACTCTGTGAGATTGCCAAAGAATTGGGAGTCAGCAAAGAGGAGATTGCGTATGCGCTCGATGCTATCCAGAGCCCGGTCAGCCTGTACGAACCGGTCTATACGGACGGCGGAGATCCGCTCTACGTGATGGATCAGCTCAGTGACAAGAAAAATTCAGAGGAACATTGGGTCGAGGATTTGTCACTGGGGGAGGCGATGCAGCGCCTGCCGGACCGGGAACGCCGCATTATTGATATGCGCTTTTTTGAGGGAAAGACCCAGACAGAGGTTGCCGAAGAAATCCATATTTCGCAGGCGCAGGTGTCACGGCTGGAGAAGAGTGCGTTAAAAAGCATGAAGCATTATTTGAGCTGAAGTTACTGTTCATGGGTAGGCACTTTTGGAACCGAAAGTGCCGTAAGAAAACGTGGTGGCAGCAGGAATTTGCCGTATTTAAATGCGAAGCCACGGCAAATTCCGTTACTGGACATGTATGCGTGTACAGTAACGAGCTGAATGTTGATAGGGATTGTGTTATAGGGATTGTGTGAGATTCTTCTGATTGATTGTTTGGCGGCTCTGTGTTAAAATATAGGAGATATAGTCTGCAAAAAGAATCTGAAAATCAAGCAGATGACTGTTATCTGAACTGGGGTTGAGCGGAGTATTCCATCTGATATAGTGATAAAGGCAGCTTGGCGATGCGACACTCAGGCAGTCATGGACAGCAGACAGAGTAGAAAAGACAGGTGCAGGCGGATTGAGCCTCGCGCATGATAAAATGTACTCTCGGAGTCTTTTCTGCACTCGCTTTTGTGGCTGATTTTCCGCCAGCCGTACCCGAATTTCATCAACGTACGCACCGCGTACGCCTCAGAAATTTGGGCACAGCTGACAAAAAATCATCTCACAAAATCAAGCACAGAAAGATTCCGAGAGTACATTAAAAAGAGCCGGAGGAATTCAAATGGAGAAATTACGTGAGCTGATGAAAGAACATCAGGATAAAGCAGATAAAAAAGTGATGGGAGAGGTTCTGGAGCTGCTTCAGAGAGAGCCGGGACTGTTTGTTGTGACTGTCCATGCGACGAAAAACTTCTTCCTGGGTGCAGAGAACGGCAAGGCGGCTGCTTTCCTTTACACCAGCCGCGAGTATGCAGATGAGTTCGTGAAAGGGCTGGAGATGGTCGGCGTAGAGACGAAGGTACTGGAGATCCGCCCATTACAGCGTATTTCCTTTTTCAACGACCTCTACCGCAGCGGTTTTGAGGCAGTTGTGATCGACAAGGGACAGGAAAATCATATGTCCATGTCGCTGTTCAGCATCATCGAGAAACCAAAGGATACATCCGAGATCGTGATGAACCCGTCCCTGGTCCGTTCTGCAAATCAGTTCTATCAGGCACTGGTACAGCACCAGGCATTTCCACAGATGCAGGATCTGATGTGCAAAGAGCTTTACGGTGCGCGTCTGCTGGTTCCGGTTGCTGACCCGCAGAAGACGACGGCAGTACCGGTTCTGACCACCGGAAAGGGTGTACGCTATTACCCGGCATTTACGGATTTAGTAGAATTTGGCAAATTTGACCGTAAACACCAGTTTGGAGCAATGGAAGTCCGCTTCCGCGATCTGAAAAAATATCTGGATTACGTGAATGGAATCGTGGTAAATCCGTTTGGATTTGCACTCCGTCTGGACGGCGAGAAGCTGGATCGGATTGAGAAAGAGAATATGAAGCTGAAGGTTGTAAAATAAATGCTGCTGTGACCGTGACCGGTAATGAATAGATGTCAGCATAATAAACTGTGATGAAAAGGCTGTCTCCCATCAGAATGTATCATATAGATGCATCTGCCGAGAGACAGCCTTTTTGATTATTCGGTTCTCCTGTTTTTTTCATATAAATGTAGTAATCCCTTCATCAACAGCGCCCCATCATACGTGATCGTATGCGAACAGAGCGGCAGGACAATCTTGGAGATGCCGCCGGTGGCGATGATGGAAGTTTTCTCTCCGAGTTCTTCCTCGATGCGATCCAGCATACCGTCGATCATCGCGGCATTGCCAAATATGACGCCGCTTCTCATGCAGTCTATGGTATTTTTGCCAATGACACGGCGCGGCGTATCGAGGCTGATGCGCGGCAGCTGGGCAGTGCTGGCGCTCATGCTGTCGAGGGAAACGCGAAGTCCCGGCAGGATCGCGCCGCCGACATAGCGTCCGTTTTTGTCGATGACAGACATGGTCGTAGCGGTTCCCATTTCGATGATGATGATTGGCGGTTCATGCTCCGCAAGGGCACCGACTGCGTTTACGATCATATCACTGCCGACGGATTTCGGGTTGTCCATCAGGATGTTTAAGCCGGTTTTCATGCCGGAACCGACCAGCATTGCGTTTAGTCCCGTTATTTTACGGATGGCGGCAAGAATCGTCCGGTTAAGCGGCGGAACGACCGAGGAGACGATCGCACCATCAAGCTGATCTGGGGCAATATGGTAAATTTCAAGAATACTTTTCAGCGCCACGGCATATTCCAGATTCGGTTTTCCGATGGTGGTCGTGATGCGTTCTACAAAATACGTTTTTTTTGCGTCGATCACGCCGATAATAATGTTGGTGTTTCCAACGTCGATAGCTAGAATCATAAAATAACTCCTTTATATCTCCTGCATCTCTACAATAATCAACAGCTCTTATAAAATGTTGATTGTATAGTTATCGCAACGGTTTCATATGTTCAACTGTTACTATTTATTATATATCCACGTTAATAGTATGATTATATGTTTTTTAAAGAAAAGGATCAAGAAGAAGATGAAAAATGTTTTTAAGATCTGTTACCGATCGCGCGTGAGTGAACCGTAACTTGGACTTGCGTATTCGTTTAAAATAATATAGAATAAATACGTTTAGACAAAGTTGAAGAATGGTAGTAAGTTTGGAGGAAGATTTTTTTGGAAAATATAGCGGAGCAGATCAAAAAACGGCGTACATTCGCCATTATTTCCCACCCGGATGCTGGTAAGACAACCCTGACGGAGAAGTTTCTTCTCTACGGAGGCGCGATCAACCTGGCTGGTACGGTCAAGGGAAGAAAAGCGGCCAAGCACGCGGTTTCTGACTGGATGGAGATAGAGAAGGAGAGAGGTATTTCGGTTACCTCTTCCGTATTACAGTTTAATTATGAGGGATTCTGCATCAATATCCTGGATACACCAGGACATCAGGATTTCTCGGAGGATACCTACCGTACTCTGATGGCAGCCGATTCGGCGGTCATGGTCATCGATGGTTCTAAGGGTGTCGAGGCGCAGACGATCAAGCTTTTCAAGGTTTGCGTTATGCGCCACATCCCGATTTTTACCTTTATCAACAAGATGGACCGCGAGGCGCGCGATCCGTTTGAGTTGATGGATGAGATCGAGAGCGTGCTCGGCATCCGTACCTGCCCGGTCAACTGGCCGATCGGCTGCGGTAAGAATTTTAAGGGCGTGTATGACCGTGCCACAAAGAAGATCACAACTTTCACAGCAGCAATGGGCGGACAGAAGGAGGTCGCATCTCAGGAGTTCTCGTTAGAGGGCGATGAGGTTAACTCCATCATCGGTCCGGACTACCATCGGCAGCTGATGGATGATATTGAGCTTCTGGACGGCGCATGCGATGAGCTGGATATGGAGCGTGTCAGCCGCGGAAATTTATCCCCGGTATTCTTTGGTTCGGCGCTGACAAACTTTGGTGTAGAGACATTCCTGGAGCATTTCCTGAAAATGACAACCTCGCCGCTGCCGAGAAATACGACAACCGGCATGGTGGATCCGTTCTCTCCGAATTTCAGCGCGTTTGTCTTCAAGATTCAGGCAAATATGAACAAGGCGCACCGCGACCGTATCGCATTTATGCGTATCTGTTCCGGCAAATTTGAGGCAGGCATGGAAGTAACGCATGTGCAGGGCGGACGCAAGATCCGTCTCTCCCAGCCACAGCAGATGATGGCGCAGGATCGAAAGATCGTCGAGGAGGCATATGCGGGCGATATCATCGGTGTATTCGATCCGGGTATTTTCTCGATCGGTGATACACTCTGTACAGGTGAAAAGGTAGAATTTGAAGGCATTCCTACGTTCGCACCGGAACATTTTGCACGCGTGCGCCAGATGGACACGATGAAGCGCAAGCAGTTCATCAAGGGCATCAGCCAGATCGCCCAGGAAGGTGCGATCCAGATCTTCCAGGAGTTCAACACAGGTATGGAAGAGATCATCGTCGGCGTAGTCGGCGTCCTCCAGTTCGAGGTACTGACCTACCGTCTGGAAAATGAGTACAATGTAGAAGTCAAGCTGGAAAAGCTTCCATACGAGTACATCCGCTGGGTAGAAAACGCTGACGAGATCGATGTAGCCAAGATTCAGGGAACTTCAGATATGAAGCGGATCAAAGACCTCAAAGACAATCCACTGCTTCTGTTTGTCAACAGCTGGAGTGTAGGAATGGTGGAAGAGCGGAATCCGAAGCTTAAATTAAGCGAGTTTGGGCGTAACTAAAGCCATGCAGCGGAAAGCACCGTTTCAGCGAATGGAAAATTTATTTTTCAGGCGCTGAAAGGGGGATTTCTGCTATACGGCGCAGCCGGACAGTGGTGTGAAACCGCAGGTTTTACACCACTGGGCATGGTAAAACAAGAGAGAGTCCCCATCGCACCCCTGGGCATGGTAAAACAAGAGAGGGTTCCCATCGTCCCACCTGGGCATGGTGAAAATATAGAAAAAATCAGAAAAGGAGACATTTCATATGAGCAGAGTAGATGTAGTACGTGCAGCCATGGTAGAAGCCATGAAAGCAAAAGACAAAGCAAGAAAAGATTCCTTATCCATGCTGTTATCCGCACTGAAAAATGCGGAGATCGACAAGCGTTCTCCGCTGACTGAGGAAGAGGCGGACGCAGTTGTAAAGAAAGAGATCAAGCAGACGAAGGAGACTCTGGAACTGGCTCCGGCAGATCGTGCGGATATCCGCGAGGAGGCACAGGCACGTCTGGCAGTTTATCAGGAATTTGCACCGGAGGATCTGACCGAAGAGCAGATCGCAGAGGTGATCAAAAGTGTTCTGGCAGAGCTTGGCATTGAAAATCCGGCACCGTCTGACAAGGGCAAAATCATGAAAACCCTGATGCCGAAGGTAAAGGGCAAGGCAGACGGAAAGGTAGTGAACCAGGTACTGGCTGGAATTCTGTCCAAATAATAACCAAAGGAAAAGAACGAGGCGGAAGATTTATGTATAAAAAGAAAATCGAGCAGTATATCGAGGCGCACAAGCAGGAGATGTTAGATGACATATGCACGCTGTGCAGCATCAACAGCGAGCGTTCGGCATACCAGGAGGGCGATCCGTTCGGCGAAGGTCCGAGCCGCGCACTGGCACAGGCACTCAAAATGGCGGAAGAGTATGGATTTTCCATCAACAATTACGATAATTATGTAGGAACCGCCGATTTAAACGACGGTGAGCACCAGCTAGATATTCTGGCACACCTGGATGTTGTCCCGGCAGGCGAGGGCTGGACTGTGACACAGCCGTTTGAACCGATTGTAAAAGACGGAAAGTTGTACGGACGCGGCACGGCGGATGACAAGGGACCGGCGGTAGCAGCTCTGTATGCGATGCGTGCGGTCAAAGAACTGGGAATCCCGGTGACAAAAAATGTCCGCCTGATTCTGGGAACAGATGAGGAGTGCGGCAGCAGCGATATTGAACATTATTATAAAGTGGAGAAGGAAGCGCCGATGACATTTTCACCGGATGCTTCGTTCCCGGTTATCAATATCGAAAAAGGACGTTTCCCGGGGCATGTGACAGCTTCTTTTGAGGTATCGACGGAGAATGCGCGGATCCTGTCCATCGAGGCTGGCATCAAGATCAATGTTGTTCCGGGCAAGGCGCATGCGACAATTACAGGACTGACCGAGGAAGAGGTACGTCCGATGGCAGAGGGCGTGACGAAGGAGACTGGCGTACAGTTTGAGCTTCAGGCAGAGGAAGATGTGATCGTGATCACCGCAGTCGGTGAGGGCGCACACGCCTCGACACCGGAGGAAGGCAAAAATGCGCTGGCATCCCTGCTTCTGCTTCTGGATCGCCTGCCATTTGCATCCTGCGGACAGACGAAGCTGATTCACAGCCTGACTGAGTGCTTCCCGTGGAATGATACCGAGGGCAAGGCGCTTGGCGTGGCGATGCAGGCAGAAGGATCCGGAGCGCTGTCTCTGGCATTCACAATGCTTACGATGACGGAGACACGGATGGAAGCGTACTTTGACGGACGTTTCCCGATCGGCGGCAATGATGACAACCTGTTGAAACCGGTGGAGGCAAAACTTGCGTCCCACGGCATGAAGTTAGAGTCCCCGCAGCTGCGAGAACCGCATTTTGTAGACGGCAATTCCGAGTTTGTCAGAACACTTCTAAATGCTTATGAGCTTTATACCGGCAACAAGGGCGAGTGCAACTATACCGGCGGCGGCACATATGTGCATGACCTGAAAAACGGCGTTGCATTTGGCGCGTCGATGCCGGGCGTGGACAACCGTATGCATGGGGCGGATGAATTTGCCTATGTGAGTGATCTGGTGGCAAGCGCGAAGATTTTTGCACAGGTGATTGCGGATTTGTGTAAGTAACAGAAAATTTCGTTTTTTCCGCCGTAAGAATTAAAGAAACCTTAATTGATTCGCCGCAGGTTCTATGTTAGACTGAAATCCACAACCGAGAGGTACTGTGCATGTTTGAAGACGGCTGCAGGAACTCCGGCGAGAGGGAAAGGAGAGAACGATTATGAAAAAATCATTCCATACAGTTAAAAAGGCAGGGATTCTGACGGCGGCAGCGGTTCTGGGAACAACGGCACTGGCGGGATGCGGCAGTAAGGCAGATACAACAGAGAGTGCAGCGGCAAGCGAGGCAGCAACTGAAGCGGCCGGAGAGGCAGAAGCATCGGATGCACAGCTTGTCATCGCAGGCGGAGACAGCGCCGGATTGATCGCGGCGGTTCAGGCGGCAGCCGAGGGCATGGATCCGTCGAAGATCCTGATTCTGGCACCGGGCGAAGAGCTGGCGGCAGATATGACGGAGATGGCACCGTATGTCAATGCAGCCGATACGGATGAGCAGTTCCAGGCGAATCTTACGGATGATTTTGAGATTTATCTGTCCGATATTATGACGGCAGGAAATAATACGAACAATTCGGATATGGCGGCATATGTATCGGAGAACAGCGAAGAGGCGAAAGACTGGCTTGCCGACACACTGGGAATGGAGTATGGCGATCTGGCACAGGAGGCAGGTTCCTCGGTGGCCCGCAGTTTCCCGGCAAAAGAGGGAAATCTGAACGAGCTTGCACAGGAAGCGCTGCTTAAAAAAGTTGAAGAGCTGAAGATTCCGGTTGAATATAAGGCAGAATTAAAGAGCGTCGCTTACGATGAAGAAGGTGCGCTTGACCGCATCACTGTGACGGTGGACGGCAAGGATCAGGAGATTGACTGCCTGGCACTGGTAGCGACCGATGTCTCCCTGATTCCGGTTTTTGAGGAATCTCAGGTATATGAGGCAGATGGAAAGGCAGCAGCCCTGGTTGTCAGCAACAATGCGGAACAGCTAAACAAAGATAGCGGCGAGCTGATCAATGGTCTTTATGCAGCAGGTCCAATCCTGTCAGCGGCAGTAGACGGTGAAGGTGTGCTCTCCGGCAATGAGTTGACCGAGGCGGTTATGTTTGGTTCGACTGCAGGAACAGAAGCAGCGGTTTATGTTTCGGATAACCAGTAAAAGCTAAAATGGTTCACATATAATGCCATTTCTAAAAAAGTAGATGATACAGACGAAATAAAATAGAAACCTTTAAGAAGAAGGTTCAAGCAAGAAGCGGGTAAAAGCGAAAAAACTTTTACCCGCTTTTGGTATTTTACAGAAAACAGCACGGAACTGATTTGCAAAAATAAAATTATTTTTATTGTGGAGACAATACCTAAAAAGTAAGTCAGAACTAACTCTGTATCACTGAATTATTATAACTTATTCGTGATTCGATATATTTGTTTATAATAATCTGGCTTTTTGATACTATGTAGTCAAACCTCATGAGGAACACGAGAAATAAAAAAACATTACATAAGGGGGTATTACATGGTGGAGAAAACTAAAAATGGGGCGGAGAAAAAAGGAACTCCGTTGTACGTGAAAATATTCATTGCATTGTTTGCAGGTATCGCGTTTGGTTACGTCTTAAATTTTATGGGCGGCGTGGAGAATGAGATCATTAACGGATATGTCCTTCCGTTCTTCCAGTTCATTGGAGATTTGTTTATCAAGTTGATCAAGATGATTGTCGTTCCGCTGGTGTTCTTCTGTATCATCGACGCGGCACTTTCGCTGGGCGATATCAAGAAACTTCGAAGCATCGGCATTAAAACCATCATCTGGTTTTTAGCAACTGGCGCTATTTCAGCAACCATCGGTCTGATACTTGCCAATATCATCAAACCGGGACGTGGCTTGCAGCTGGGAACGGCAGAGACAGCAATGGAGGTGAAAGAACTTCCGGGTATCTACCAGACACTGCTCGACTTAATTCCGTCCAACCCATTCCAGGCACTGACAAGCGGCGAGATGATGCAGATTATCGTCTTCTCCCTGTTTCTTGGATTTGCCATCATCAGCATTGGCAAGGAAGCGCAGCCGTTATGTGACATCATCAGCCTTTGCTCACGGACGATGTTTAAGGTTATCGATATGATTCTTGGAATCATCCCTTACGGCGTATTCAGTTTGATGACTGTAGCACTTGCAAAATATGGCGTTGCCATCTTCGGACCGGTTCTGAAATTCATCTTAACTGACTATCTTGCCTGCATCACCATGAGTACTGTTGGATACAGCATTTTCCTTAGCGTGATTGGAAAGGTAAATCCGATGAAGTTCTGGCGCAAAGCGTTTGAACCTTGGATGATCGCATTCAGTACCTGTACCTCTTCCGCAGCACTTCCGGTATCGATGGAAGTAGCACCGAAGAAGATGGGCGTTCCGAGAGATATTGCGAGTTTCGTACTTCCACTTGGATGTACCGCTCAGATGAACGGAACATGTGCATACTTTGGTATCGTTGTTCTCTTTGCCGCACAGCTGTACGGCGTAGAGTTAAGTATTCAGCAGCAGATTATGCTGGTTGTACAGGCAACCTTCTTAAGCGTTGGCTGTGCAGCAACTCCGCAGATTGGTCTGGTTATCAGTTTAACCCTGATGACCCAGATGGGACTTCCGCTGGATGCATACGCACTGGTAGCTGGAATCTATCGAATCATCGACCAGATTCACACATCTACTAACTCTGTAGGCGACCTGGTAGCATCTGTCTGCATTTCTCAGATGGAGGGCGAACTGGATCACGAGATTTTCAATCAGGAAGAAGCCAAAAAGGCAGCTTGAGTTTTAGAAAGAGACATCCCGGATTCGTATGAAATGTGAAATATATCTGGGCAGTAGTTATGTATGGAACCCGGAAAGCGGGGAAACGACAAATTTGTGCAGAACGTGAATCAAAGATGGAATATGGAACACCCGGTTCTGAAAAGTCCACGTTTTCCGGATAAAAAGGAAAAAAACAGAAATAATTCCCACTTGCAAAGGTGCAAAAATTTAAGGGAACCAGACAAAACAAGAAAAGGAGATTAAAACTATGAGTGATAACAGAATTATCGAATGTATGGAACGTGCACAGTATCTTCTTGGCAACCTGATGGCTGTAAAACCGGGCGAGGAAGTTTTAATCGTAGTAGACCCGCAGACCGATGAGAGAATGACCCAGGCGATGGCAGCAGCCGCTTTAAACTGTGGCGCTGAGTACGGCGTATACATGATGCCGATTCGTGGAAAAGACAAAGCAACCATCTTCCCGAAATCCCTGGAACTTGGCATGGATGCCTGCGATGTATTTGTCGGCATGACTACTGCATCCGGTGCAGCGATTTACAATAACCACTTAAAAGAGCTCATCAACCAGAAGAAACTCCGTGAGGTTTCCATCTGCTTAAGAAGCATCGATAACTTCACAAGAGGCGGCGCACTGGCAGATTATGAAGCAGTTTATGCAGACGGCGAGAAGCTGCAGGCAATCTGGAGAGGTCATAAGATGGCTCACATCACCACACCGGCAGGTACAGACCTTTACATGGAAATGAACCAGATGGAGCCGATCATCGAGTGTGGTATCGCAAGAAATCCGGGCGATGCAATGGCTTGGTCCGATGGCGAAGTTTCCTTAGGACCGGTTATTGATACAACCCACGGCAAACTGGTGATTGATGGACCTATCTGCTACTATGGATGCCCGACCACACCGGTTGAGTTAAGAATCGAAAAAGGACGTATCGTAGAGGTAGTTGGCGGCGATCCGAAGATTTGTAAAGAAATCCGCCGTCAGATCGCAGAAGTTAAAGATTCCGATAACATCGCAGAGATCGGACTTGGACTTAACCCGGCTTGTATGTTCAACGGAGACTTCGAGGAAGAGAAGAAGGCAAGAGGAACCTGCCACATCGCAATGGGCAACGGCTTCTACTATGGACAGCCGGCACGCTCGACCGTACATATCGACATGGTACAGTACAATCCGACCGTTATCTTCGACGAGGGAACACCAGAAGAGGTTCTGATTGTAAAAGACGGCAAGGTTGTTTGTTTGGGCGACAAATAAAACTATTGCATCCAACTAGACAGTTCACCCCAATTATAACCATATAAATATACCTTACTGTTTTGTATGACGCCAGGAATCCCCGTTCAGCCAGTGTATCGGCTGAACGGGGATTCTTGGTATTTTTAAGTCTGATTTGGATGTGAAGTACCGCCTCCCGAGCAAGAAAAACAGGTGACATTGAGCCGGTATGGAACTGCGGCTGGATGGCAAGCAAGCCGATGCAGGCGATTATCGTCCTGCTGTACGGCAGTACCGTATTCTACGCAATTTTCAGCGCACTGGGAATGCTTCCAGCAGGATGGTAAACCCCTTATCACGAAATATTTATAACATATTCGCAAATGGGTATATTTGTTTATAAGTGTGTGCGGGTTTGATAGTATATAGTCAAACCTCATGAGGAACAGAAAAAACTAAATAAACAGCTATGAAACAGAGAACAATGACAGGCAGATAGCTTAAATCGGCTGGATGCAGAAACTGTCAAATAATAAAAAAAGCGAGGAGAATGAACTATGAGTGATAACAGAATTATCGAATGTATGGAACGTGCGCAGTATCTTCTTGGCAACCTGATGGCTGTTAAACCGGGCGAGGAAGTTTTGATTGTCGTTGACCCTCAAACCGACGAGAGAATGACCCAGGCGATGGCAGCAGCCGCTTTAAACTGCGGCGCTGAGTACGGCGTATACATGATGCCGATTCGTGGAAAAGATAAGGCAACCATTTTCCCGAAATCTCTGGAGCTTGGCATGGATGCCTGCGATGTATTTGTCGGCATGACAACTGCATCCGGTGCAGCTATCTACAATAACCATCTGAAAGAGCTCATCAACCAGAAGAAACTCCGTGAGGTTTCCATCTGCTTAAGAAGTATCGATAACTTCACACGAGGCGGCGCTCTGGCAGACTACGAAGCAGTTTACGCAGATGGCGAGAAGCTGCAGGCTATCTGGAGAGGTCATAAGATGGCTCACATCACCACACCGGCTGGTACCGACCTGTACATGGAAATGAATCAGATGGAGCCGATCATCGAATGTGGTATCGCGAGAAATCCGGGCGATGCAATGGCTTGGTCTGACGGCGAGGTTTCCTTAGGACCGGTGATCGACACAACCCATGGCAAACTGGTAATTGATGGACCTATCTGCTACTATGGATGCCCGACCACACCGGTTGAGTTAAGAATCGAAAAAGGGCGTATCGTAGAGGTAGTTGGCGGCGATCCGAAGATTTGTAAAGAAATCCGCCGTCAGATCGCAGAAGTTAAAGATTCCGACAACATCGCAGAGATCGGACTTGGACTTAATCCGGCTTGTATGTTTAACGGAGACTTCGAGGAAGAGAAGAAGGCAAGAGGAACCTGCCACATCGCAATGGGCAACGGATTCTACTATGGACAGCCTGCACGTTCGACCGTACATATCGACATGGTACAGTACAATCCGACCGTTATCTTCGACGAGGGAACACCAGAAGAAGTTCTGATCGTAAAAGACGGCAAGGTTGTTTGTTTGGGCGACAAATAATATGGCTATATATTAAGAAATATCAAGAACGAATTCTCAATGAAAGACTGCATGAATTGCGGCTGTGATTTCCCCTTGAGCGGCCGCAATATAAAACATCAGGAATTTGTAAAAGCTTAGGAATTGAATAAACCTCCATATTAAAAATGGAAGCTGTGGACGCAGGTTAGCTGCCTTAGATGTGCAGAGCGCAGGTGTTCGCAGCTTCTTTTGAGTGCTGATTCACGCACCTGGAAGTTTTGTAAAATAAGCTGGATTCTGCCTGAAAACGGACGGAAAATACAGTTTATTTGTTTACAGATATAGAAATCTTATGATAAAATAATAACAATAAAAAATAACTGTTAGATATGGCGGTTATATTCGTTTATAGCAGATTTTAGCATAGAGATATGGGAAAGTGGATCAGCCATATTTAAGTGTAGAGCCATGGCAAAATTCGTTATGGGTCATGTGTGCAAGAACCGTAACATCATTTAAGCAAAGCAGGATGGAAAATGGACAGGGGGAATTGACAAATGCTGAATGAAATGAAGTACGTGTATGGGGTTTACAAAGAAAAGAGTTTTTCCAAAGCGGCGAAGAAGCTTTTTATCAGCCAGCCAGCACTCAGCAACATGGTGCGGAAGGCAGAGAAAGAGATGGGAGCGCCGATTTTTGATCGCAGTACGATTCCGCTGACGGTGACGAAGGAGGGCGCGTATTACATCCGTACCGTTGAAAAGATTCTTTTTCTGGAACGGAATCTGGAACGGTATTTTCAAGATATTGCGGGGCTTCAGGGCGGCACGCTGGCGCTCGGCGGTGCATCTTATTTCTGCTCGTTTGTGTATCCGGATCTGATTGCCCGTTTTCAGACAAAATATCCGCAGGTTACGATTGACCTAACAGAAGGAAATACGCGGGAGCTGAAAGCGGGGTTGGAAAATGAGTCGCTGGATCTGGTGTTGGAGACGGCGATGGAGAAGGACGATACTTCGATCAAACGGTATTTATTCCGGAAGGAAAATCTGATTCTGGCAGTTCCGGAAAGTTTTCCGGTTAACCGGAAGCTGCAGCCATACCGACTGTCCAGGCAGGAGATTCTGTCCAAGTCCTTTTTAAAACCGGAGGTGGAGGCGGTTCCGTTAAAGGAATTTAAGGATGTGCCGTTTATCACGATGAAACCGGGCAATGATATGTATAAACGAGGCGCGAAAATGTGCCGCAACGGCGGTTTTACGATGAAAACTGTGATGATGGTGGATCAGGTGCTGACTTCTTTAAATATCGTCTCCAACGGGGTTGGAGCGATGTTTGTGCGTTCTGATATTGTACAGTGGCGTCCGGAGGACCCGAGGCTGGTCTATTATAAGCTGGACGACCCGCTGTCTGAGCGGGAGATTACATTTTCGGTCAAGCGGGGGCGTTATGTGACGGCAGCGATGCGTGAGTTTATGCGTCTGGCAGGCATCCGGTCGGATGATCCGGACACCGATCCGGCTGCCGGGAGGCAAAAGGAGTAACGGCAATTTCCGAAGACAGGGACTGAATGCGGCGTAAATTCCGCAATGCGGTTGCAAAATCAGTTAATCGTGTAAATTTTATATAATTTTACGTCGATTTAGACTTTACCAGCAGTCTAAAGTATGATAAACTATAACAATGAGGGTAAATGAGTTGCCGATTAAAGGCGGAAGAATTTCTATTCTGGAGAATTCGCGGGATGCTATGAGAGACAGGAGCAAAAGTGGATTTTATGAAGGAGACAGAGGGGATTTATTTATCCAAGACGATGAGGAATAGGAGGAATGGCGGGCAGGAACATGGAAATCACAGTTGCGAAGACGGCTGGCTTCTGCTTTGGCGTGAAGCGGGCAGTCGAGAAGGTATATGATCAGATAGCGACGGGGAAGAAGCCGATCTATACCTACGGTCCCATCATCCACAATGAAGAGGTGGTGCAGGATCTGGAAGAGAAGGGCGTACAGGTCATCCATTCGAAGGAGGAACTGGAAGCCCTGAAAGAAGGCGTGGTCGTCATCCGTTCCCACGGCGTAGGCAGGGAGATCTATGAACTCCTGGAACGCCAGGGACTGGAGCTTGTGGACGCGACCTGTCCATTTGTCAAAAAGATCCACAAGATTGTCCGGGAACAGTGCGAAGCCGGACGCCGCGTGATTATCGTGGGAAATGAGCACCACCCGGAGGTCGAGGGTATCAAAGGCTGGGGAAATGAGTATACTCTGGCAGTCGAGTCACTGGAGGAATTTGAAAATCTGGCACTCAGACCGGATGAAAAGCTCTGTATCGTGGCGCAGACGACATTTAACTACAATAAATTTCAAGATTTAGTTGAAAAAATTTCAAAAACGTATTATGATATACTTGTTTTAAATACGATTTGCAATGCAACACAGGAGAGACAGGTTGAGGCGAGGCAGATAGCTTCACAGGTTGATGTTATGATTGTGATTGGAGGCAAGAACAGTTCTAACACACAAAAGTTGTATGAGATTTGCCGCAGGGAATGTAAACACACTTACTACATTCAGACACTGGAAGATTTCAAGCCTGAGATAACAGGTACTGTGCGCAGCGTAGGTATTACAGCCGGGGCATCGACCCCAAATCAAATTATCGAGGAGGTTCATACTAATGTCAGAATTAAGTTTTGAACAAATGTTTGAAGAATCATCATTCAAGAGATTACGTACAGGAGAGGCTGTTACCGGTCAGGTTATCGGTGTCAAGGAAGACGAAATCATTCTCAGCATCGCTGGAAGCAAATCCGAAGGCATCATCACAAGAAGCGAATTCACCAATGAGCCGGGCGTAGATCTTAGAACCAAAGTTCAGGTCGGCGACGAACTGGAAGCAAAAGTTCTGAAAGTAAACGACGGAGAGGGCATGGCTGCTTTATCTTACAAGAGACTGGCTGCTGATAAGGGTCTGAAACGTCTGAAAGAAGCTTTCGAGAACAAGGAAGTTCTGAAAGAGAAAGTTACACAGGTTATGGAGAAAGGCCTCGTAGTAGAGGTTGAGGGAACCCGTGTATTCATTCCGGCAAGCATGGTTTCTGATACTTATGATAAAGACTTATCCAAGTACGCAGGTCAGGAGATTGAGTTCGTAGTTACCGAGTTCAATCCGAGCGGAAGAAGAAGCCGTATCATCGGCGACCGCAAGCAGATCCTGCTTGAGAAGAAAGCTGCTATGCAGAAAGAATTATTCGAGAAGATCGCTGTTGGTCAGACCGTAGAAGGTGTTGTTAAGAATGTAACTGATTTCGGTGCATTTATCGACCTTGGCGGCGCTGACGGTCTGCTTCACATCTCTGAGATGTCCTGGGGCAGAGTTGAGAATCCGAAGAAGGTTTTCAAAGTAGGCGATAAAGTAAAAGCTCTGATCAAAGATATCAACGGCGAGAAGATCGCTCTGAGCTTAAAGTTCCCGGAGAGCAATCCGTGGGCAAACGCAACTGAGAAATATGCTGTAGGCAACGTAGTAGAAGGCAAGGTAGCACGTATGACTGATTTCGGTGCATTCGTTGAGCTGGAGCCAGGTGTAGATGCACTTCTTCACGTATCCCAGATTTCCAGAGAGCATGTTGACAAACCATCCGACGTACTGAGCGTAGGACAGGTTATCACTGCTAAGGTAGTTGATTTCAACGAGGCAGACCGCAAGATCAGCCTGAGCATGAAAGCTCTTGAGAATCAGGAAGCAGAAGAAAACTAATCAAACGGTTGACGCCAGTTTCTCATCGGACAGATAGTGCGTCAGACGGAGGATGAAAGAATCATCAGGCTGTCACTTCCACAGGAAGAATGTGGAGGTGGCAGCCGTTTTTGCGATGGCGTGGGGCATGGTATTCTTGACCGGAACGCAGTTGGGTATTTCTGGGATTGGAAGAAAGAGCTGGCTGTTTCTGGCGCTGTAGAAAGCTATTTGGTGATTTTATTAAGATAAAAATGAAAACAGGCAGTATGGCGTATGTGATGGAACATAGGTTGTACGGTCTGTTTTTTGCGTGATGAGGAGCGGGATACGGCGTGGTGAAGGGTTGTGGGAGCAGAAAGATGGATTGGAGTGAGTCATAAGGATATTTGGAAAAATATTGACAAAGAAGGTACACTGATATATAATTCAGATACAATATTATATAACGTATAATATTAAACAAGAAAAAATATTATATTTTAAATCAGTGAATCTTAGGAGGGATAAGATGGTTTTTAATACAGGAGCTGCGCTTCTGGATGCGATAGTCCTTTCAGTTGTATCAAAATCAGCAGAAGGAACATATGGGTATAAGATCACGCAGGATGTTCGTCAGGCAATCGAAATATCGGAGTCCACGCTTTATCCGGCGTTGCGGCGGCTTCAGAAGGATGACTGCCTGGAAACATATGACCGGGCGATCGACGGCAGAAACCGACGGTATTACAAAATAACGGAGGCGGGACGGATTCAGCTGAATCTTTACCGGGGTGAGTGGAACGTGTATGCAGGAAAAATTTCAGAGATACTGAAAGAGGGATAAGGAGAGGCAGATCATGAAAAAAGAAGCATTTTTAGAGAGACTGGAAGCGCTCTTGCAGGATATTCCGGAAGAAGAAAAACGGGATGCGATTGACTATTACCGCGATTATTTGGAGGAAGTGGGACCGGAGAAGGAAGAAGAGGTACTTGCAGAATTTCAGAGTCCGGAGCATATTGCCGAGGTAATCCGGACGGAGCTGCAGAGTGAATGGAGTGGCGGCGAATTTACAGACCGGGGGTACAATGACAGCCGGTTTGAAGAAAAGCGGACGACTTTATCCAGAAGCGGTGGGGCAGAACAGGGAGAACGAGAAAAAGAAGCAGGATTTCAGGCTGGAACCGAGGATGCCCCATTCCGGGAATTTCGGGATGAGGAAACGGGAGAAAATGCGGCATCCAATGAGAATCAAAGAAGCCGTCTGAGCGAGATGCTGCATTGCTTAAAAGAAAAAATAACCGGTTCCAAGATTGGAAGGGTTGTGGCAGTTCTGGTAGTGCTTGCAGTTCTTCCATTTATCTTTTCGCTGGTAACGGGAACTGTGGGAAGTGTTTTTGGGCTGGCAGTCGCACTGGCAGCGATACTGGTGGTGCTGGGACTGATGACGGTGCTGGTGTTTGTTGGCGGAATTATGCTGTTTGTTCTGGGTACGGCGAGTCTGTTTGAACATTTTGCGATGGGACTGATGTTCATCGGATTGGGTATCGCGGCAGAGGGCAGCTGTCTGCTTCTGATATGCGGCTGTATCCTGTTTTACGGTGTATTTCTGCCGTGGGCAGTCAAGGGAATCATTCAGCTTTGCCGTCAGGCGGCAGGTTATCTGTCAGCCAGGGCGTAGGAGGATAGGAAAATGAAAAAATGGATGAAAAAAATGGCAATCATAGGCGCTGTCCTTTTTGTGGGTGGAATCGGCGTGACATCGATCGGGGCTGCCATCGGAGGCGCAACTGCCGGACTGGATTTTCTGATCGATCAGGAAAAAAATTTTCAGGATAAATATAATTGGGGTGATTCTGAGGAAATATGGGATGATACGGAGCAGCTGCCGGAAGAGATCGACGAGCCGGATGAGATGGAAGAGCAGCTGGACAGAGAAAAACAATACGAATAGATTTCCAGAAAATGGACATACTCTGAGTACACAAGATGGAAAGGAGTATGTTTTTTTATGGATGAAAATAAGGTGGATTTTGAGAAAATGACCCCGGCAGAGCGGCTGAAATATGAGGTGGCGGAAGAAGTTGGATTGGCGGACAAGGTACGACAGTATGGCTGGAGAAGCCTGACTGCCAAGGAGAGCGGGCGGATTGGCGGTCTGATGACGAAGAAAAGGCGGGAGATGAAACAGGATAAGAAAGGCTGATAGATATTTGCTTGAAAACACCAAAAGCCCTTGAAAATAAAGGAAAAATCCAATATTTTCAAGGGCTTTCAAATCTGCCGGCTGCGGGACTTGAACCCGCACGGTGTTGCCACCAATGGATTTTGAGTCCACCTCGTCTGCCATTCCGACAAGCCGGCTGTCTATTGACGCTTTTTATCTTACCAAAATTGGAGACAGATTGCAACTGTTTTTTTGTTTGTTTTGAAATTAAGAAGCGAAGCATTCGCAGGGGCTTGCGTGTTTCATTAAAATAAGGTATGATTAGGTTCAAATGGGTTTATGAACGAGTCATGCGTGAATGATAATTCATATGGAATGACAGACTGGAAAAGGAGGTGGCGTCTGTGACCTGTCGGGAAGCGGAGCGTCTTGTGACGCCGTATATCCAGGATAAACTGAGCGGGGATGAGCTGGAAGCGTTTCTGGAGCATCTGGAACATTGTCGCAACTGTCAGGAAGAATTGGAAATTTATTTTATGGTGGATGTCGGACTGAAACAGCTGGACACCGGATCGGGTACTTTTGATATCATGGGCGCACTGCAGAAGCGGATCGCTGAGTCATATGCCCGTGTGCGCCGGATGTGGCGCTTCCGGAAAATGGAGTATGCGGTCAATACGCTGGGCGTGATGGCGGTATTGGTGACGGTGATGCTGCAGGTCAGGATTTGGCTGGCACCATAGAAAAAAGCAACAAGTGATAGAACAGGAGACGGAAACAGATGGGCAAATTAGTGCTGATAGATGGTCATAGTATACTCAACCGGGCATTTTACGGGGTGCCGGAGTTGACAAATTCGAAGGGACTCCACACCAATGCAGTGTACGGATTTTTAAATATCATGTTCCGGGTGATCGAAGATGAGGGGGCAGACTATCTGGCAGTGGCATTTGACTTGAAAGAGCCGACATTCCGTCACAAAATGTATGCGGCATACAAGGGAACGAGAAAACCGATGCCGCAGGAGCTGCATGAGCAGGTTCCGGTGATGAAGGAAGTGCTGACAGCGATGGGCGTGCCGATTCTTACCAAGGCGGGGTATGAGGCAGACGATATTCTGGGAACGATCGCGAAACGCTGTGCGGCGGAGGGCGTGGAGGTTTCTATCGTATCAGGAGATCGTGACCTGCTGCAGCTTGCAGATACGCACATTAAGATTCGGATGCCGCGTACTTCGAAAGGTACGACGGAGATACGCGACTATTACCCGGAGGATGTGAAGGCGGAGTATCAGGTGACGCCGATCGAATTTATTGATGTAAAGGCGCTGATGGGCGATACTTCGGATAATATTCCGGGTGTGCCATCGATCGGTGAAAAGACGGCAACCAGCCTGATTACCACCTACGGAAGCATTGAGAATGCGTATGCACACATTGATGAGGTAAAGCCGCCGCGCGCACAGAAAGCGCTTCGGGAGCATTATGACATGGCGCAGATGAGCAAGGATCTGGCAACGATCCGCATCAATTGCGAGATTGGTTTTTCGCTGGAGGAGGCGAAGCTGGATTCGCTTTACACGCCGGAGGCATATCAGTATATGAAGCAGCTGGAATTTAAGTCCATTCTGCAGAAATTTGGTGAGGACGCCTTTGCGTCATCAGAAATGGAAAAATCTTTCCGTCTGGTAAATGATTTTGGCGAGGTACAGGTGATTTTTGACCGTGCACAGCGCGCGGAGGAGATCGGCGCGCAGCTGGTGATTGAAAAAGGAGAGGTTGTAGCACTGGCGCTCTGCCTGGATGGGACATCGATCTATGCGATCCCGGCGGTTGGGTTCCTGACCGGACAGTATCTGGCGGAGGAGCTGGAACGCCTGATGGAGGTGGTTCCGTCTGTGACGGTTCTGGATCTCAAGAACCAGCTTCCGTTTCTTAAAAATCACAGCCGCCGGATCGTGGACGGCATCCGGAATGCAGAAGGAAACCGTGCGGTTATGGACGCAGGCGTGGCGGCGTATCTGTTAAATCCGCTCAAGGATACCTATGGATATGATGACCTGGCGCGCGATTACCTGGATATGACCGTGCCGTCACAGGTCGATTTGCTTGGAAAAACGGCGCTGTCGGATGCATTTGAGACAATGCCGGAGAAAGCGTTGAATTGTGTCTGCTACATGGCATATACGGCGTGGAAATCGCGGGAAATCCTGCTGGGGCGGCTTCGAAGACATGGAATGCTGCATCTCTTTTATGAGATAGAGATGCCGGTTATTTACAGCCTCTACCATATGGAAGAGGAAGGTATTCAGGTGCGCCGGGAGGAATTGAAAGCCTACGGCGAACGCCTCCAGACGCAGGTAGAGAAACTGGAGCAGGAGATTTACGCCGAGACGGGCTGTGAATTTAATATTAATTCCCCGAAGCAGCTGGGTGAGGTTTTATTTGAAAAAATGTCCCTGCCGGGCGGCAAAAAGACGAAGACCGGCTATTCGACGGCGGCGGATGTGCTGGAAAAACTGGCGCCGGAGTATCCGGTTGTGAGGAAAGTATTAGACTATCGCCAGGTGGCGAAACTCAAATCGACCTATGCGGACGGGCTGGGTGCATTTATCCGGGAGGACGGACGAATCCACGGAACCTTTAACCAGACGATCACAGCGACAGGACGTATCAGCAGTACAGAGCCGAACCTGCAGAACATTCCGGTGCGTATGGAGCTGGGACGCGAGATCCGGAAGCTGTTTGTACCGCGCGAGGGTTGTGTGCTGGTTGACGCTGATTATTCCCAGATTGAGCTGCGTGTGCTGGCGCATATGTCGAATGACAAGAACCTCATCCAGGCATATCGGCAGGCGGAGGACATCCACGCGATCACGGCGTCGCAGGTATTCCATGTGCCGCTTGAGGAAGTGACACCGCAGCTTCGCCGCAATGCAAAAGCAGTCAATTTCGGTATCGTATATGGTATCAGCGCGTTTGGGCTGGGCGAAGATCTCGGTATTTCCCGCAAGGAAGCGACCGAGTACATTGAGCGCTACTTTGAAACCTACCCGGATGTCAAACGTTTTCTCGATGGTCTGGTAAAAACGGGCAGGAAATACGGCGAGGTCAAGACTATGTATGGGCGTGTGAGACCGATTCCGGAGCTGAAATCCGGCAATTTTATGCAGCGTTCGTTCGGTGAGCGTGTGGCGATGAATTCCCCGATTCAGGGAACTGCAGCCGACATTATCAAGATTGCGATGATCCGCGTCGATCAACGCCTGCGCCGCGAAGGACTGCGTTCCCGCATTGTCCTCCAAGTGCACGATGAACTCCTGATTGAAACCTGGAAAGAAGAGCTGGAACAGGTGCAGTCGATTCTGGCGACGGAGATGAAACGTGCGGCGCAGCTGCAGGTGGAGCTGGAAATCGATATGAAGATGGGAAATTCGTGGTTTGAAACGAAATAATGGAAAGGTACAGATAAACATGAAGATAATCAGTATTACCGGAGGCGTTGGTTCCGGTAAGAGTGAGGTCCTGCGTGTGCTGCAGGAGGAATTTGACGCGGAAATTATTAAGGCAGATGAAGTGGCTCACCAGCTCATGGAGCCGGGTAAGAAAGGCTATCAGCATGTGGTAGAGGCGTTGGGTGATTCCTTTTTAAATAAGGACGGCAGCATTGACCGCAAAAAGCTGGCGGCGCTTATTTTCCAGAATAAAGAGGCGGTGGAGACGATGAACGCCATCATCCACCCGATGGCGTGGGAGGAGATCCGCTATGCGATCAACCATTCCGACAAGGAGATCATCGTTGTGGAGGCAGCTCTCTATGATGACGACCACAATGCGATGTTTGATGAAATCTGGTATGTATACACATCGGTGGAGAACCGCATCAAGCGTCTGATGGCAAGCCGCGGCTACAGCGAGGAAAAATGCCGGGGCATCATGGCAAATCAGGCATCCGAGGACGATTACCGGAGTTTTGCGACGCGTGTGTTGGACAACAACGGCGGGATTGAGGATATTCGGAAGCAGATAGCGTCATTTTTAGGAAAAGAGGATTAGGATACATATGCGGATGGTTAGTATTGCCAGCGGCAGCAGCGGGAATTGTATTTATATAGGAAGCGACAACACCCACGTTCTGGTGGATGCGGGGATCAGCAACAAGCGTATTGAGATGGGGTTAAATGACCTGGGGCTGAATGCGCGGGAACTGGATGGAATTCTCATCACGCATGAACATTCCGACCACATCAAAGGGCTCGGCGTGCTGGCGCGCAAATATGGCACACCTATTTACAGCACAAAAGAGACATTAGAGGAAATTCAGGATTCCAAGAGTCTTGGCGAGATTCCGGAAGATCTGATGCACCCGATTACGCCGGATGTTGATTTTATGGTAGGAGATCTGGAAGTCAAACCGTTCCGGATCGACCATGATGCAGCGAATCCTGTTGCCTACCGGGTTCAGAATGAAAAAAGATCGGTGGCGGTGGCGACGGATATGGGGCATTATTCCCAGTACATCATTGACCATCTGCAGGGGCTGGATGCGATTTTGCTGGAAGCCAACCACGATGTCAAAATGCTGGAGGCAGGACCGTATCCGTATTACCTGAAGCGTCGTATCTTAGGCGATTACGGACACCTTTCCAATGAAAATGCGGGGCGGCTTTTAAGTTCCATTCTGCATGACAATTTGAAGCACATTTTCCTGGGGCATCTGAGTAAGGAAAATAATTACGAAGAGCTGGCATATGAGACGGTGCGTCTGGAGATCACAGAGGGAGATACGCCGTATAAGGCGAATGATTTCCCGATCACAGTGGCAAAACGCGATGCAGTGTCGCAGATTGTGACGGTGTAGAAGACGTAAAAGTATTAAAATTGGTTATACAAAGTCTGAAAATAAGCCAGAAGATATATTTGGGGTTATGGCTTGGAGGCATGGACAAACATCGTTACTGTACACGCATACGTGTCCAGTAACGGAATTTGCCGTGGCTTCGCATTTAAATACGGCAAATTCCTGCTGGCACCACGTTTTCTTACGGCACTTTCGGTTCCAAAAGTGCCTACCCGTGTACAGTAACGAAATATCATTTTAGGTATAAAAGTTAGCAGCCGGAAGGCAGTTGAATTTTTATAGAAATTAGTAAGTCATAAAAACATTTCCGCCATAGGACGGAGAGCACACAGGAGGATGAAAGCTATGAGTAAGATTATTATTACTATCGTTGGACAGGACCGCGTCGGTATCGTTGCAAAAACGTGTAACTATCTGGCTGACCACAACATGAACATTCTTGACATCACGCAGACGATCCTGCAGGAATATTTCAACATGATGATGATCGTGGATATTTCCGGTTCCAAGACATCCTTTGATGATATGGCGCATGAGCTGGACAAGCTGGGACAGGAGATCGGCGTAAAGATTCTCTGTCAGAGAGAAGAGATTTTTACCAGTATGCACAGAATCTAAGCAAATATTTTCAGAAAGGACGTAAAACCAATGATTAACATGCAGGAAGTTCTGGAAACTAATAACATGATCGCGCATGAAAAACTGGATGTGCGGACGATCACGATGGGTATCAGCCTCTTAGACTGTGTGGACAGTGATCTGGCGAAGATGAATGAGAAGATCTACAATAAGATTACAACTTATGCGAAAGATCTTGTATCGACCGGCGATGCCATCGGACGTGAATTTGGGGTTCCGATCGTCAATAAACGTATCTCGGTTACTCCGATCGCGCTGGTAGGTGGAAGTGCCTGCAAGAAGAGCGAGGATTTTGTAGAGATTGCGAAAACACTTGATAAGGCAGCGAAAGAAGTGGGCGTCAACTTTATCGGCGGCTATTCCGCATTGGTTTCCAAGGGAATGACACCGGCGGAAGAGCTTCTGATCCGCTCGATCCCGCAGGCACTTGCCTGCACCGACCGTGTGTGCAGCTCCATCAATGTCGGTTCTACCAAGACAGGTCTTAACATGGATGCAGTCCGTCTGATGGGCGAGATGGTTGTGGCAACCGCAGAGGCAACGAAGGACAATGATTCCCTCGGCTGTGCGAAGCTGGTTGTATTCTGCAACGCGCCGGATGATAACCCGTTCATGGCAGGTGCATTCCATGGCGTGACTGAGGCGGATGCGATCATCAACGTCGGCGTCAGCGGTCCGGGAGTTGTAAAGACGGCTCTGGAAAAGGTACGTGGCGAGAACTTTGAGGTGCTGTGTGAGACGATCAAGAAGACAGCATTCAAGATCACCCGTGTTGGACAGCTGGTAGCACAGGAGGCGTCCAAACGTCTGGGCGTTCCGTTTGGCATCATTGATCTGTCGCTGGCACCGACTCCGGCAGTCGGAGACAGTGTGGCGGAGATTCTGGAAGAGATCGGCTTAGAGCGCAGCGGTGCACCGGGTACAACAGCAGCGCTGGCAATGTTAAATGATCAGGTTAAGAAGGGTGGCATCATGGCGTCCTCCTATGTTGGCGGACTCAGCGGTGCGTTTATTCCGGTCAGCGAGGATCAGGGCATGATCGATGCAGTTTCTGAGGGTGCGCTTACGATTGAGAAGCTGGAAGCAATGACCTGTGTCTGCTCTGTAGGTCTTGATATGATTGCGATCCCAGGCGATACGAAAGCGACCACCATCGCCGGTATCATCGCGGACGAGGCGGCAATCGGCATGATCAACCAGAAGACAACGGCAGTCCGCCTGATTCCGGTCATCGGAAAAACAGTGGGCGATACGGCAGAGTTCGGCGGTCTGCTTGGCTATGCGCCGATCATTCCGGTCAACCGTTTCTCCTGCGACAACTTTGTCAAACGTACCGGACGTATCCCGGCACCAGTACACAGCTTTAAGAACTAATAGGAGTTTCATATGGATAAATCACAGGAACTGAGAGAGGTGCTTCTGCGGTATCTCGATGCCGATCTGGAGCGAATCATTTTCAGCAACCCGAGAACCCGTGAATCCTATCTGAAATTAACCGTGCGTCCTCTGCTTCTGCGGGGGGCGCTTGCTTTTCAGACGGAAGAATTTACGGAAAAACAGGCATTTCAGAAAAATCAGAACGCAGAAAAGACCGCCTAGTACCTGCTCGGAGAACTGGAAAACCGTTACCGCAATGCGGAGATCGCGTCGCTTCACGGGATTGTCAATATTCTGATCAGTAAGAAGGGGACGGTGACGATCAAAGAGAAGAAGGTAGGGGTTAAAAGGGCAGAGAATCGGACGGTATCGGTGGCAGCAGGTGATGTGCAGAAAGCTGGAAAGCAGATGCCGGCGAAGAGTCATGCAGATGTGAAAGAAAATTCGCTCGAAAAATCGGGTCAGAGTCAGTCAAGTCACGAAAACGGAAAGATGCAGAGAAGTGCTAAAATACAGGGAAATGGTAAACTGCAGAGCAATGCGAAACAGCAGAAAAATGCAGGAACAGGACTGTCGGCTGGCATGGATGCCGCAGCGTTTTCAGAACGTCTGGCTTCGTTATCCCATAACCGTACTAAAAAATACGTCCTTCAGGAAGGCGTCCCAGTCCCATTTCTGGTAGATCTCGGTGTCATGACGGCAGAAGGCAAAGTTGTGAAATCCCGCTACGACAAATTTCGCCAGATCAACCGTTTCCTGGAATTTATTGAGGATGTACTTCCGAATCTCGATCCGAACCGGACGAATACGATCATTGATTTCGGATGCGGGAAATCATATCTGACGTTTGCGATGTATTACTATCTGCATGTGCTGAAAAAATATTCGATCCGTGTCATCGGTCTGGATTTGAAAAAAGATGTCATTGCGCTCTGCAACCGCCTGAGCAAGAAGTTTGGATTTGAGAACCTGACCTTCCTGCACGGCGACATCGCCGGATATGAGGGCGTCGATCAGGTCGATATGGTCGTGACGCTGCACGCCTGTGATACAGCGACCGATTATGCGCTGGCAAAAGCGGTCAAATGGGGCGCAAAAGTCATTCTTTCCGTTCCATGCTGTCAGCATGAGATTAACAAGCAGATTCAGAACGACCTTCTGTCGCCGGTTTTACAGTACGGCCTTCTGAAAGAACGTATGTCGGCGCTTCTGACCGACGGAATCCGTGGGCAGCTCCTCGAAATGTCCGGCTACCGGACGCAGATTCTCGAATTCATCGACATGGAACACACACCGAAAAATATCATGATCCGTGCGATCCGCCAGGGCAAGAAAGCAGACGGGGCGGCACTGGAAGCGATGATGAAGAAACTGCATGTGAAGCCGACGTTGTATGGGTTGTTGGTGGGGGAAGAGGCGTAGGAAATTTAGAAAGCACTTTTATGGGGGTTGATAATGCTGGACAGTTATAGCTGATAAAACCTCTTCGCAAATTCCAAAAACACCCCGCCTTCCTCTGCCATATACTTAACCGGCGAATACACCAGATAGAGTTTCCGGAGAAAGGCAGCTTCCCCAAGCGGAAAGAGAAGCAGTTTCCCCTGCCGTGCATCTGCCTGTACAGTTGCTTTTGAGAGAATGGAGATGCCCATTCCCAGCATGATACACTGCTTGAGGGCGGCGGCATCGTCCATCACGGCAATAACATTTAAATCATCGAGTGAAAGCCCTTTATTTTTCAGGAAATGAAGGGTTTCCTGCTTTGTGCCGGAATTATCTTCCCGGAGCAGAAACGGTTCTTTTAAGAGGGCATCCAGCGGTGATGGCATAGTCTGGTAAGCCTGATAATGCGGCGTGGCGGGGGCGGCGATCACAAGCTCATCGGAGGCAAAGGGGAGAAATTCGCAGGAGGTGTCCGAGGTAGTAGTTCCGACCAGACCGATGTCGCAGATGCCGTCATCCACCTTATGTACAACGTCCAGGCTGTCTGAGCAGGAGGCATAGACACGGATATCAGGATGAACTGCGTGATAAGCGCTTAAAAGTTCCGGCAGAAAATAAAGGGACGGAACGGAGGATGCGCCGATCCGAAGCTGCGGTTTCGTCTCGTTGGCGAGTTCCACGATTGCTTTCTGCTGCAGGGTCAGAATCTCCGTGGCATAGGAATATAATTTTGTCCCGGCAGGAGTCAGGGAGAGCGATTTGGTGGTGCGCTTTAAAAGCTGGGTGTGAAATTCCTCCTCCAGACTGCGGATGTGGGCGCTGACAGTCGGCTGTGAGATGTACAGCTTCTGGGCGGCAAGCGAAAAACTCTGATATTTGACGGTGTACACGAAAGCTTCTAATTGGCGGATGTCCATATATTTAAAATCCTTTCTATAGATAAAATCAATTTTTAATGATTCTGTGATAAAATCCAAAATTAAAATGAATAGTAGACAGGTGAAAACAATCTCTAAAGAAGAGTGTAGCTTTATTTATTGAAAATATCAATAAGTTTATAGCAAATATCAATATAAACGATTTTACCATAAAAATACAGGATGTTATACTTGTCTGCGGAAAGTATGGATAGATCCATGAAATGTACGCGCTTGAAATTTTTCTTGTTTGATTTTGTGAGATGATTTTTTTGCCGGATGCACTCAAATTTCTGATATGTATTGATGAAATGCGAGTGTGGTGCGTGAAATCACCCACAATGACGAGTGTGAGAAAAACTTTAAGAGTACATGAAATAAAAAAGGAGGCAGGTATGAAAGTATTTGACAAGACATGGAAGCTGGCAGTGGCAGGCGCGCTTGTGGGTGTGCTGGCAGCATTGCTGGCGTATTTTGGAAATCCGGCCAATATGGCGATCTGTATTGCGTGCTTCGTACGTGATACGGCGGGCGCGCTGAAACTTCACTCAGCAGCACCGGTTCAGTATTTCCGTCCGGAGATTGTAGGATTTGCAGTGGGAGCATTTGCAATCTCACTGGTGACGAACGAGTATAAGGCGACAGCAGGTTCTTCACCGATGATCCGCTTTGTTCTGGGTGCGATCATGGTAATCGGCGCGCTGGTATTCTTAGGGTGTCCGCTGCGTATGGTTCTGCGTATGGCAGCCGGTGACCTGAATGCGTATGTAGCGCTGGTTGGATTTGCAGGCGGTATTGCAACCGGTTCGTTCTTCCTGAAAAAGGGATTTTCGCTGGGCAGAGCGTATGAGACGCAGAAATCAAGCGGATATGTGCTTCCGGTGCTCCTTCTGGCGCTTTTTATCATTGGAGCAGTAACAGGCGTATACGCAGCCAGCACGGAAGGACCGGGAAGCAAGCACGCACCGGTTCTGATTTCCCTGGTTGCGGCTCTCCTGATTGGTGCATTGGCACAGAAGAGCCGTATGTGTTTTGCAGGTAGCATCCGTGATGTGATTCTGATGAAAAACTTTGATCTGCTCAGCATTATCGGCGCACTGTTTGCAGTCATGCTGATTTTTAACCTTGCAACTGGCAATTTCCATTTGAGCTTTTCCGGTCAGCCGATCGCGCACTCCCAGCATCTCTGGAATATTCTGGGTATGTATGCCGTTGGATTTGCAGCCGTTCTGGCTGGCGGATGCCCGCTGCGTCAGATCATTCTGGCAGGGCAGGGCTCCTCGGACAGTGCGGTAACCTTTCTGGGAATGCTGTTAGGGGCGGCACTTGCACACAATTTTAACCTGGTTGGTGCGGCAGCAAAAGCGGCAACCGAGACAGAGGCAGCCGTTTTGGGTGGTCCGGCGATGCCGGGCAAAATTGCCGTAATTGTATGTATTGCCCTGTTATTCGTGATTGCAGCGGCAAATATGAAACGTAGAAAGAAATAAAGAAAAGAGGAAACGGAAAATGTCAGATTTTGTTGAGGTAGATGTGCGGGGACTCTCCTGTCCGGAACCGGTTTTGATGGTGATGGATGCGATGGATGAACATCCGGGAAAACAGATCCGTGTGCTTGGCGATGAGGCACACACCCGGACGAATATTGAGCGCACGTTGGAGTATCATGGAAAAGAGGGGCACACCGAGGTGCTGGAAAACGGCTGTTTCACCATTACCTTTGAAGCGTGATTCTGCTCTGGAATATTAAATAGGTGGAAATGATGAGGCAGAAACGGGAATATCGGATTTTTACCTTTCACACGACGGCTGCGGCGATGGAGATGGAGGCATTCTGCCGGGAACAGGGAATCAGAGGGCGCCTGGTGCCTGTCCCACGCGAACTCTCAGCAGGCTGTGGAATTGCCTGGCGGATGGAACCGGCGGAATATGAACGGTTTCAGGGAGTAATTGCGGAGAGCCAGATTGAGATCGAGCAGAGCTGTGTGATGATGAATTAAACAAAATGTTATGTTAGAGCAGATATCATAGAAAAAGTATATAGGAAAAAGCGGCGGTATCGGCAGCAGCGAGACATTCAAAAAAGAATGGAGTGCTGACAGTATGATACCGCTGCTTTTTGGCGTGTAAATCGAGGTCAGAATGAGGTCATTGAGGTCAGAAATCAAATCATGACCTCGATGACCTCATTTGTGACCTCGATGATCCCAATATTTTGAAATATTATTCTTCCGCCTTCGCTTCCTCCAGCAGCCGTGCAATCTCCCCCCGCACCAGCGAGAATGCAACCTCATTCCGTCCACTGTTGGTAACCACATCTGCATAGGCACGGGTCGGTTCAACAAAGAGAGCATGCATCGGTTTGACGGTAGTCAGATACTGGTCGATGATGTTTTCGATATCGCGTCCGCGCTCTTTCGTGTCACGTAAGATTCGGCGGAGGATGCGCTCGTCGGCGTCGGCATCGACGAAAATGCGGATGTCGAGCAGATTGCGGAGTGCTTCGTCATAGAGAACGAGAATGCCCTCCAACAGGATAACCGGGCGCGGCTCGATGTGAATGGTTGCTTCGGCGCGGTTGTGGTTGGCGTAGTTGTAGGTTGGACAGTCGATCGCCTCCCAGTTTTTCAGTTTGTTAAGGTGCTCAAGAAGCAGCTCCGTCTCAAATGCATCCGGGTGGTCGTAGTTCAGCTTTTTGCGCTGTTCAAATGGCATATCGTCGTGGGCGCGGTAGTAGTTGTCGTGGTAAAGCACGGTCACCTGATCACCAAATGCGTCTTTCAGGCGGTTTGTAAAAGTGGATTTTCCTGAACCGGTTCCTCCGGCAATTCCGATGATAATAGGTGATTTTCTATTCACTGTGGTTTCCTCCATTTGTAAGTTTTATCTCAGTCGAGAAGAGTCCCACCTCTTTAGGTGGCGAGTAATAGCAAATTTGTCTCAGTGGGAGGTGGGTCTCCGACTGAGATAAACGCTCCGCGGGGATGCGCAGTGATTCTGTATGGAATATGTCAGCTTCGCTGACCAGAATCACGCGCCAAGTCTCACGGACGTTCGACTTGAAAATTGGTTCATTTTTATACAAAAACCAGTCCTTCTGTATATTCATTTTGAAATACGCCGCCGCGCTTCATCCGCACCGTCTGGTATAAATGCGAGGCGTACACCTCCTGCTCCAGCAGCGCGAGCGCCGACGGGGAGAGGTTCTGGGCGGCATCTGCCATTTTAGTGATGAGGGGGATGCTGCTTTTTTTATGCAGACAGGAGAGCAGAGGGCTGCTCTGCCTGCGAAAACCGAGAATCCGTGCATAGAGTGCATAGCCCTCGTCCTTCCACCGGGAAATATCTTCCTCGCGCATATCGAGTACCAGATGCAGAAGCGCCCGGCTGACACGCGTGTAGGTAAGCTGGCGCGTCTTTAACGCCTGAATCCGTTCTTCAAAAGAGAGAGGAAAGTAAGGTGGTTTTGCAAGGCGGGCGGCAAGCTCCGGGGAGAGATCTGCGATGCGGGATATAGCCTGCGTATTGGTATCAACAAACAAAGTGCTGGAAGGCATAACAGCGTTTGTGGCAGCAATGGAACCTTTCGCTGAAGATATCTGCATCTGTAAAACGGCCATATTTAAAAGTTCTGAAAAGTCATCCGTAAAAACGGGAAGCGCACCTGCGTATGCGGGATGCGTCACGGCTGGCAGATGAGGTATTAAAATATTAAATAAAATCTCACTTTTTGAATCAGAACCCGGTTCCTGTTTTAGTGAAGCTGGACTATCTGCTGACAGATTTTCATAGCTCTTCCGAACTATCCCGCGAATTGCCGAAGCGGATGGAAACTTTGCTTCAGACAGTGCATCCTCATGATATCCGCTTCCCTCCCGCGAAATCGTATAAAATTCCATCGGGCTGTGCAGATCTTCCGCCGCCCGCAGATATTCAATCCCAAGGATATTATTAGGGGAGTTTAAAATGGAAGACCATATATGAGAGTTCGACACATCTGTATTTGCGTGAAAATCTTCCACATTTTCAACGCTTGTCCCGCCCGCCTGTGTTTCTCCCAGCGCTTTCGCTCGTGCCTGCGGATAAGTCAGTCCCGCCTTCAACCCTTTCCGCAGCCGTTCCTGAAATTCCGCCGATTCATGATTCAGCGCATAAGCAGCCTGCTTAAGGATTTCAATCTGCCCGCATTCACTGCCGAACACAACGGCATCCACACCGATCGCCGACAGAAGCGCAACCCCATAGGCGGCAAATTCATGCGCCGAGGCGGTGGAGAAGGCGGCCGGTATCTCAAGTACCAGGTCAGCACCGGCGAGAAGGGCGGTTTTCGTGCGGAGATATTTATCAAAGATGGCGGGTTCGCCGCGCTGGACGAAGCTGCCGCTCATCAGGACGACACAGTAGTCCGCGCCGGTCAGTTCCCTTGCCTGCTGCATATGATACAGATGTCCGGCATGGAACGGGTTATATTCGGTGATTAAACCAACGATTTTCATAAATTTCAATCCTGTTTTTTGCATTTTTGCGAAGAATTTTGTAGCAGCCTTTTATTATAAAAGTAAAAATAGAAGACTGTTGCTGTTGCGGCAGAAAAATCTGTAAAAAATAGCAGCCATTTTCTGCCTCATTTACATTATATAGTGGAAGTGCGGGAGCGTAAAGGGCAAATTATAGTGCATCTTGTTAAAAATTTAATTAATCAAAAATTTGAAAATCGCTCTTGTATACAATAAACAACTGGTATATAATGTTAGCAGTAATAGACACACACTTATGAAAGGGGTTTTATAACCATGGCATTTATTGACAAAATTAAGGAAAGAGCAAAAGCAGACAAGAAAACCATCGTTCTTCCAGAGTCAATGGACAAGAGAACATACGAGGCAGCTGAGAAAATTCTGAAAGAGGGTATCGCAAACCTGATCATCATCGGTACTCCGGAAGAGATTGAGAAAAACGGCAAAGGCTTCGACATTTCCGGTGCCACCATCGTTGACCCGTACAATGATCCGAATAAGCAGAAATACATCGACAAGTTCGTTGAATTAAGAGGCAAAAAAGGTGTTACTCCGGAAGTCGCAAAAGAGCAGATGGAGAAAGACTATATGTACTATGCTTGCCTGATGTGCAAGTGCGGCGATGCTGACGGCGCTGTATCTGGTGCATGCCATTCTACCGGCAACACCATTCGTCCGGCTCTGCAGCTTCTGAAGACCAAACCGGGTATCAGCTCTGTATCTGGCTTCTTCCTGATGGAAGTTCCGGATTGCGAGTTCGGTGAGAACGGTCTGTTCGTATTCGCTGACTGTGCAGTAAACACTGACTTCGATTCCAACAAGCTGGCTGAGATCGCTGGTCTGTCCGCAGAGAGCTTCAAGATGCTGGTTGGCGCAGAGCCGAAGGTAGCTATGCTGTCCTATTCTTCTATGGGTTCCGCTAAACATGATGATGTTACCAAGGTAGCAGATGCAGTTAAGATTGCTCATGAGAAGTTCCCGGAACTGAAACTGGATGGCGAGCTTCAGCTTGATGCAGCACTGGTTCCGTCTGTAGGCGAGGCTAAGGCACCGGGCAGCTCCGTAGCTGGACATGCTAACACCTTAGTATTCCCGTCCCTGGAAGCAGGCAACATTGGTTACAAACTGGTTCAGAGACTTGCAAAAGCTGGCGCTTATGGTCCGGTTCTTCAGGGTCTGTCCATGCCGGTAAATGATCTGTCCAGAGGATGCTTCGCAGACGATATCGTAGGCGTAGTAGCTATCACAGCTGTACAGGCTCAGCAGGCATAATTAATACCAATTGGAATCAAATGGATGGAGAACTGGCACCGCGTCAGAGAATCTTAAATCCGTTTAATTAAGAATTAAAAGTGATAATTACAGTTCAGCCCGGTATTCATACATAATCCAGCAGTTCACAACAGGGCAGTGCAGACGTTTTTGCAGATGCTTCCGTGGAACCGCATATAGAGAGAATACCTGCGGCTGAATTGTGATGTTATAAAGAAAGGAATCTATTACCATGAATATTTTAGTTATTAACTGCGGAAGTTCTTCCTTAAAGTATCAGTTAATCAACTCTGAGACAGAGGGCGTTCTGGCTAAGGGTCTTTGCGAGAGAATCGGCATCGACGGTATGCTGACTTACCAGCCGGAGGGCGGTGAAAAAGAGAAATCTGAGATCGCTATGCCGACCCATACAGAGGCTATCAACGCAGTTCTGGCAGCCCTGACTAACGAGAAGAGCGGCGTTATCAAGAGCCTGTCTGAGGTAGGTGCAGTTGGACATCGTGTCGTACACGGCGGCGAGAAATTTACTTCTTCCTGCTTAATCAACGACGAGTCCATGAAAGCGATCGAAGAGTGCAACGATCTGGCACCGCTTCACAACCCGGCAAACCTGATCGGTATCCGTGCCTGCCAGGAACTTATGCCAGGCGTACCGATGGTAGCTGTATTTGATACCGCTTTTCATCAGACCATGCCGGATGTTGCTTACACCTACGGTATTCCGTATGAATACTATGAGAAATACAAAGTTAGACGTTACGGCTTCCATGGTACTTCCCACAGCTACGTATCTAAGAGAACCGCTGAGATCGTTGGAAAACCGTATGATCAGATGAAGATCATCGTTTGCCACCTGGGTAACGGCGCCAGCATCTCCGCTGTAAACTGCGGCAAATCTGTAGACACCAGCATGGGTCTGACTCCACTGGAAGGTCTGGTTATGGGTACACGTTCTGGTGACCTCGATCCGGCTATCATCGATTTCGTAGGTAAAAAAGAAGGTCTGTCCCTGGATGAGATGAACGAAGTCCTGAATAAGAAATCCGGTATGCTCGGTATCTCCGGCGTATCCAGCGATGGTCGTGATCTGGAAGCAGCAGCTGAGACTGGCAACAAGAGAGCACAGCTGGCCCTGGACGTATTCGACTACCGCGTAATCAAATATATCGGTGCATACGCAGCAGCTATGAACGGTGTAGATGCAATCGCATTTACCGCTGGTATCGGCGAGAACAACATCAAGATGAGAAAAGATGTTTGCAGCAGCCTGACCTACTTAGGCGTTAAACTGGATGAGGAGAAGAACAACGTAAGAGGTGAGGAGAGAATCATCTCTGCTGACGATTCCAAGGTTCAGGTTCTCCTGGTTCCGACCAACGAAGAGCTGGCTATCGCCCGCGAGACTCTTGCACTGGTAAAATAATTAAATATGAATTAAAATTTGCAAAAATATGTAAAATTAATCATTGACAAACGCGCTCGACCTTTGTATAATATCAAAGTGCGTATTAGGAGATTAGTATGCTGATTCATTTATCGGAACTTTTTAACTGCGAGGGTAGAAAGAAAGTCTATACAGTCGAAACTGCGCTGGACTCTGTTGATTTTGACGGAGAGACGTTTCAGATTGAGAAGGCTGAGCCTTTTGAACTGGAACTGACAGCTAAGACACGGCATAAGTATACGATGAGTGGTCATGCGACGCTGACGGTGGGAGGTCACTGTGCGCGTTGTCTGGAGCCAGTATCTTTCGACTGCGAACTGGATTTTGGACGAGAGTTTGAGGTGCAGGACGGTCAGGAGGAGAGTTTAGATGATGAACCCTTTATGAAGGGGTACAATCTGGATGTAGACCAGTTGGTTTGCAACGAACTGCTACTGAGCTTGCCTATGAAAGTCCTGTGCAGAGAAGACTGCAAGGGGATTTGCAATAGATGTGGTACAAATCTTAATCTTCGGACTTGTACCTGTGACACTAGGTCGCTCGATCCAAGGATGTCGGTTATCCAGGAGATATTCAATGAATTTAAGGAGGTGTAACCATGTCTATCTGTCCTAAGAACAAATCTTCCAAAGCAAGAAGAGACAGCCGCAGAGCTAACTGGAAAATGAGTGCTCCGAACTTAGTAAAGTGCAGCAAGTGCGGTGCTCTGATGATGCCTCACAGAGTGTGCAAAGCTTGCGGAAGCTACAACAAGAAAGAAATCGTTAAAGTAGAAGACTAATTCAATACTTTAATATCAGGGGTTAGGTCGTAAAGACCTAACCCTTATGTACAAGCCAATATCCTATTTACATAATATGTATTAGGAATAAGGGCGCAAGAGCACTTTGATTACTTTTGTAGTTGTAAAATATCTTTCATTTTCTTATTTAAATGCGTTGCAAGTTGTTTTTAGCGGAATGGTTTTATTTTTTTTATCATACAAACCTACTAAAACAGTCGGAAAGATGGATTTAACACATTACTCCCACAAAGAAAATGAAATGAAAACAGACGGAGGAGTTATGACAAACGAAACGAAAAAGTATGCGGAAACGTATGGAGGAATGGCAGGAGCAGTTCTCCCGCTGATTATCATGATGGGAACGATGATCTTCATGGTTGCCTTTGGAATGCGTTCTACCAAAAATTTCTGGTCGGCTGGTTATTTTGCTGTTTTGGCTGGATTTCTTGTATATAAAGATAAGAAAGCATTTCAGAAAGCGCTGATCGACGGCGTGCGCGACAATATTTTTGCATTTATGATCGCCTGTTTCTTATTTGCGGGCGTGATGTCGAAGATTCTGACAGCGTCGCATCTGATCGAAGCGCTTTTATATGTAATGACAAAGATCAACATGTCACCGGCACTGATGCCGATCATCTGTTTCTTTATCTGTGTGGTGCTTTCCAGTGCAACCGGCAGTGCGGCAGGTGCGTTAAATACAGCCGGACCTCTTCTGATTCCGCTTTCCGTCGGAATGGGCTGTAATGTCAACCTGATCTGCGGTGCGATTCTGGCAGGCAGCTGTTTCGGTGATAACCTCGCACCGATCTCGGACACGACGATTGCATCCTCTCTGTCCCAGGAAGTCGATGTCATGAAGGTTGTCCGTTCCCGTTTTAAATATGCACTGATCGCAGGTGCTATTTCTGTGGTTGGCTATCTGGTATTTGGCTTTATGGATGCTGGAAATGGTGTTTCTGCTGAGATGGCGGCGGTTGACGCAACTTACGCTTCCAGCATCGTATTTCTGATTATCCCGGTTCTGGTGGTTGTGCTGATGCTGCGTGGCAGCGGACTCTTTACCTCTCTGTTAGTCAGTGAGATGGCTGGTTTTGTTTTACTCTTTGCATTTGGTTATCTGACACCGTCAGAGCTGGTTGCGAAAGACGGTCTGATTGCGAATGCGTTTGACGGTATGTTAAGTTCCATCATTTTCATCCTGTTTATCTTCGTTATGGTCAGCCTGATCAGCGAGGCAGGTGTGCTGGATGCGATTCTTGTATGGATGCGTAAATATGCGAAATCTGAGAAGTCGGCAGAAATTGCAGCCGGTGCGATGGTCAGCGTCATGGGTATCGTCATCAGCAGCGGTACTTCCGCCATTTCTTTCTGTGGCCCGATCATCCGCAAGCTGCTCCGCCCATTCAAGATTGACCGTGCCCGTGCGGCTAACTTCCTGGATGGTCTTGGATGTGGCGTCGGCTATCTGGTTCCGACAAATCCGGGATGCCTGAACCTGGCGGCGATCGCGGTTGCCAGCGGCGTTGTGTCCGAGGGCTATAACGCGGTATCTTTTGTCGGCTACAACTTCCACAGCATGGCGCTGACGCTGGTTTTCTGGTTTGCAATTCTCTCTGGATGGGGAATGAAGCATGAGACAGACGAAGAGCTGGCGGCAGATGGAATCGTGATTGAAGACGGCAATTCTGAGAAATAAAAAAGAATAGATTTTTGGCGTACATACATGACAGACGATAAAAAAGAATTTATAATAGAGTCTGTGTGAGAAAAAGAACAACTGTGCTATATCACCTGCATGGAAGCCTATTGTATATGGGAAAATCAGGTATATAGCATGCTTGCTATAGAAGAGAGGTTTAAATACGTGGGAACAGCAGAAAAATATTTAGATGCTGCGAAGGCAGCCATGAATTTTATCAACACAAGAAAGAGAACGGATGAGGAAGGCATCTACTGGACGCTTGCAGATGCGGCGGCGGGAAAGCCGAGCTATTATGACGAAATATGCATGTACGCAGGTGCTTCGGGCATTATCTGTTTTCTTCTGTCTCTGTATGAAGATACACAGGATGCGGCATATCTGGATGAGGCGAAAGAAGCGGGGTGTTATCTGGAATACCGTTGGAGAAAGAGACGCGAACTGAAACGCAATTTCTCCCCGTATGCATTTTCAACCGGATGGGGCGGCGCCTCGTTTGCCTTGCTTCAGATGTATCTTGTAACGAAGGACGAACATTACCGCACGCTGGTAGAGGAGATTCTCGACCAGGCGGTTCGGGATGCAATCCCGGTCAAAGAAGGCGAGGGCTATTACTGGTCCACATATCCGGGCATCGTCGGAACCGCGGGAACCATTCTCGTTATCTTAAATGCGGCTGAGAAATTGGGACGCGAGGACTGGAAGGAGTTTGCGGTCAAAGCAGGACGCTATTTTTTGACAAGAGGACGCGATATGGGAAATGGAATGATCTGCTACACGGGCGTCGATCCGACCTACTTTGGCGCTGGAAAAGATTATATCGACCCGAATTTCCCGATGGGAACCGGCGGAATCGGATTCCTGATGCTGAAGCTTTACGAAGTCAGCGGAAAGAAGGAATTTTTGGATGCGGTCAAGGGCGTACCGGAGTATATGGACACGGTGGCAGTCAAGATGCGTGCTGGAAAATTGCTTCCGCATGCGCTCCCGGATCGTCCGGATCTCTTTTATCTGGGCTACTGCCACGGACCGGCAGGAACCAACCGTTTTTACTATGAGCTGTACAAATTCAGCGGCGATGCGAAATACCGCCATGAGATCGAGGAGCTTGTCAAAGGACTTGAGGCGACCGGTGCACCGGAGAAACGTTCGGCTGGATACTGGAATACGGAAAATATCTGCTGCGGAACCGCAGGTCTCTTAAATATGTACCTGGGACTCTGGGCGGCATTTGGCGAAGAGCATGATCTGGAGTATGCGAGACGCTGTGCAAAGGTGCTGATGGATACGGCGGTCTTCGAAGATGGTGCGGACGGCGGACAGGCAAGCTGGAAATTTGCGCTTGATCGCGTAGCATCGGAACGCCTGAGCACGCCGATTGGTTTTCTCGATGGTGCGGCAGGTATCGGTTCGGTTCTCCTTCAGATGGCGCGGGCAGAGCGCGGCGATTTCCATACGGTAAGAGCGGTGGATGATCCGTTCCCGGAGAGAAAGTTAGAGAAGTAAAATGGCTGTTCAGGCAGAGGTGCTGTTTGTGGGCGGTATATTTGAATGTGTTTGAAATAAAAAGTGCTGTGAGATAGTTACTGGACACGTATGCGTGTTCAGTAACTGAGATACTATGTAGATGGCGGTGTTGTATGCAAAAAGGTGTACAATGCCGCTATTTTTTGTTAATATAGAGAAGAAAAAAAGAGGGATAATGTTTTATAAATATCACGTTAGGAGGTTTTACATATGAAAAAGGGAAAATATTTACTTTTGACCGTCACAGCCGCCGCGCTTCTGGCGGCGATCCCATTTCAGGCATTTGCGTCGAAGGATACGGAGGACCGCAGCCCGGTTGGCTCGATCGGCTTAAATGTTTCGTCCTCGATCCATGTCGGTGATGAGAGTTCAGATGTGGATGTTTCGCTCGATTTCGGTGACTGCGATATTTCCAATGTTGATGTGATCAACGAGCCGTCCGGTAAATGGGTGGACAAGGATAAGCCAAAGCTGGAGGTTACTCTGGAGGCGGACGATGATTATTATTTTAAATCCGGTTATGCGAAAAAGAATGTGACCCTGAGCGGTGACAGTGCGACGGTTACTTCCATCAAGCGCAAGGGCGATGAGGAACTCCGGGTCGTGATCACCCTGAAAGCTTTAAAAGGAACCTCCAGTGATTACAGCCTGGATGTTGATGAGGCAGAGTGGGATCAGATGGATGGCGTTGCAGAGTGGAACGGCAGTGAGGATGCGAAATACTATGAGCTGCGCGTTTACCGGGATGAGAAATTTTTAAGTACGGTAAAACCGGGAAAAGAAACGAAATACAATCTTGGACGTTATCTTACGCAGGCGGGAACCTACACGTTTGATGTGCGCGCGGTTTACAGCGATTCACGGCACGGCGAATGGCAGACATCGGATTCCTTCACAATCACGGCGGAGCAGGCGCAGGAAATTCAGAAGACGCTTGTCTTCAAGGAAGCAGGCAGCGGTCCGGCAGCCGGTGCGTGGGAACAGGATGCGCTTGGATATAAGTACCGCAATTCCGATGGAAGCTATGTGACCAATAACTGGCAGCAGATCGGCGGTGTGTGGTATTTCTTCGATGAAAATGCATATTGCAAAACGAATACCTGGGTGTTCTGGAATGGAAAATGGTATTATCTGGATGTAAACGGCGCGATGTTAGTTAATACGACGACGCCGGACGGCAAGCAGGTCGGGGAAGACGGGGCGCTTCTGTAAAATTTTTAAGAAACAATTTTGATGAAAATCCGTCAGGGAAGATGGAGACAGAATTGTAAAATAGATGTGAGAAGAGGCAGATTGCACGGAATATGCGGTCTGTCTCTTTTACATTTAAAAACAGAGAAAAACAAAGAGAATATTTGCAAAGAGAACGATGGTAGAATGAAAACACATACATGAAAAGAGTGCTGAAGGACAAGCTGGCAGTTATTTCTGATGAAATAAAAAAATTAACAAAAAGAATACTTGCATATTGTGAAATAAGTAGTAAGATAGAGGTGGTATCTCATGACTGCCTATTTTTTAACAATCTAGGGGAAGAGGCGGTCTGAGAAGAGACTGCAAGGGGTTCTAAGCCAGTATGGAGGATGGCAAAAAAAGGACTGACAAAGGAGGGGCACAAAGATGGCAGCACAAATTTTGGCTGTGATTATTTTTATTGTAATGTTTGGACTTATCATCTGGGATCACATTGAGAGGCATATCGTATCGCTCGGATGCGGGCTTCTGACGCTGGTGCTGGTGTTTGGCGTCTGTATGCACAGTGAGGTGGCAGCGGCGGAGACACTGAGCCTGCGTAGCTTCATGGTTCCGAACTTCTGGTTTCAGACCGAGGCGGCGGCAGAGTCCTCGAGCGGCATCAACTGGGCGACGATTCTTTTTATTGCCGGTATGATGCTGATGGTGGAGGGCATGGAGCGCGCGGGATTTTTCCGGTGGCTGTGCCTGACAATCGCCAAGGCGGTACATTATAAGACGATCCCGATTTTTATTTCATTTATGCTGATGTCGGCGTTTCTGGCGATGTTTATCGACAGTATTACCGTTATTCTTTTTTTGGCAGCGGTCACGGTAGAGCTGGCGCATCTTCTGCATTTTGATCCGATTCCGATGATCATTTCAGAGATCTTCTGTTCGAATTTGGGCGGCTCTGCGACGATGTGCGGCGATCCGCCGAATATCATCATCGGAACCTCGCTCGGATATTCATTTAAAGATTTTATTTTAAATACAGGTATGATGGCGGGTGTTTCGCTGATTTTTGTCGTGCTGTTTTTCTATTTTTCCTTTAGGAAAGAATTAAAGGCGAGTGAAAAGCATGACGAAGCGGTTACATATCCATCCCCACAGGAGGCGATCACGGATCGGAAACGGTTTGCGGTCAGCGTGGTGATCTTTGCGGCGGCGATCGTGATGCTGGTGACGCATGCACAGACGGGACTGACAGTTGCGACGATCGGCGTATTTATCGGTGCTTTTTCGCTGCTGGCATCCGGCGGTGAGGCGCTCAGCATGATTAAGAAGCTTGACTATAAGACGCTGCTATTCTTCATTGGTCTTTTTGTCGTGGTCGGCGGCATGGAGCAGACGGGCGTCCTAAATTCTTTAGCAGGGATCATTGACGCAGCCAGTGGAAATAATGTAAAATGGGTAGTGGCGATTGTGCTGTGGCTGTCGGCGCTTGCGAGTGCATTTGTGGACAATATCCCATTTGCGGCGACGATGATCCCGGTTATCCGGAGTCTGGCGCAGGCAGGCGGCATGGATCTCTCGGTTCTGGCGTGGGCGCTTTCGATGGGTACGGATATTGGCGGCTGCGGAACTCCGATCGGAGCCTCGGCAAACGTAGTTGGTATCTCAGTGGCAGCGAAAAACGGACATTTTATCGGCTGGGGGAAATATTGCCGGTATGCAGCTCCGGCGACGGTGCTGGTAATCCTGATTTCCATGGTTTGTATATATGCGAGATACTTTTAAGGGGGCTTTTATATGGAGGAGAGGAAAAACAGAGTGATCATCTCGGTCAGCAGACAGTTTGGCAGCGGCGGACACAAGATAGCGGAAGCTCTGGCAGAGCATTTTGAACTTCCGATTTATGATCATAGGATGCTGGACAGTATTGCCAAGGAAAAGGGTGTGGATCCGCGTGTGCTGGAAAAATACGACGAGAAGCCGCTAAACCGTTTTCTGGCGCGCAATGTCAGCGGATTTTCAAGCTCTCTGGAGAACAATCTGGCGCAGATGCAGTTCAGTTACCTGAAAGACAAGGCCGATTCGGGGGAATCGTTTGTGGTAGTTGGACGGTGTGCGGAGACGGTTTTAAAGGAATATGACGGACTGATCACGATCTTTGTGCTGGGCGATGAGGAAACACGGGTGAAGAGAATTGAGCAGCTGCACGGACTTTCAGAGGACGAGGCGAAACGTCTGGTAAAGACGAAGGACTGGCGGCGGAAATCCTACCACAACTGTTACAGCCGCGGACGCTGGGGGGATTCCAGAAATTATGACCTTTCGATCAACAGCAGCCGGCTGGGAATTGAGGGAACGACGAAGATGCTGGAGGAGTATGTGCAGGCGCGGATGGACGCGATGCAGAAATAAAATAATAGAGATATCGAAGGAAAAGAGAAAGGGGAACGTGTGCATAGGCGGCGCACGTCCCCCTTTTCCTGCCGAGGTGTTATACTGTTACTGTTCCCGGGGAGGCACTTTTGGAAGCAAAAGTGCCGTAAGAAAACGTGGTGGCAGCAGGAATTTGCCGTATTTAAATGCGAAGCCATGGCAAATTCCATTACTGGGCACGTATGCGTGAACAGTAACGTTATACTAAAAAATATGGAATTAGATAGAAAAATCGTATTTGCTATCTGTTCGATCTTGTTTTATAGTATATAAAATATTTAATAGGAGTTTGATGATATATGACAGAGTTAAAAGAAGAAAAAAAGACCGGTCTCGTTCTGGAGGGCGGCGGGATGCGCGGTATTTACACAGCGGGCGTCCTGGATGTGTTTTTGGATCATGATATTTCATTTGACGGCGTGATCGGCGTCTCGGCGGGGGCAGTGCATGGGGCTTCGTTTGTGTCGGGGCAGAAGGAGCGGAGCATCCGCTATTATAAAAAATACTGCAATGACAAGCGTTTTATGAGCTTTAAAAACTGGCTGCGGACGGGAAATCTGGTGGACGAGCAGTTCTGCTTCCATGATATACCGGAACGGCTGGATCCGTATGATTACGAGGCATTTGACCGGGGAGATACACGGTTTTATGTGGCATGCAGCAATGTGGAGACAGGGAAAGCAGAGTATCTGGAGATCAAAGATATGTTCAAAGATGTCGAATATTTCCGTGCGACGGCATCCCTTCCGTATGTGTCCCATATGGTCGAGGTTGGTGGAATGAAGCTTTTGGACGGCGGCTGCACGGACAGCATTCCGTTGCGTGCGTTCGCTAAGATGGGGTATAAAAAATGCGTCGTTGTGCTGACCCGTCCGGCGGGCTACCGCAAGAAACCGGGCAATTTCTGGCTGCCGGAGGCGGCATATCACAAATATCCGGCGTTCGTGAGGGCGCTTCGCAGCCGCTATTATTTCTATAATAAGACGGTGGAATGGATCGATCGCCTCGAACAAGAGGGAAAAATTTTTGTTATCCGTCCGAGCGTGGCGCTTCCAATCGGCAGAACCGAACATAGTGTTGAAAAATTGCAGGAGACGTATGATATCGGCAGGAAGGATGCTGCCAATCAAATGCATGCAATGGAAAATTGGTTCAAATCTTATTGATTTATAGATTGATCTCTAGTATAGTAAAGATTGATGTAATGTGGCTGTGGACAATAAAAAGCGGGACAGCTGCAGCGTGACGATGAAAGAGCGATTCGTTCGGACCACATATGCCGCAGTGGCGGAAGACAGGTTTGGTATGTGTATCGCTATAAATGATAGAAGGAGAACACGCAATGGTTAAGATAGCAGTAGATGCCATGGGGGGCGACAACGCACCGGGTGAGATCGTGGCAGGTGCCGTGATGGCAGCCCAGTCGAGGGAAGATATTCAGATTTTCCTGATCGGCAAGGAAGAAGTCGTATCAGAAGAATTAAAAAAGCATACATATAAGAAAGAACAGATCGAGGTTGTCAATGCGACTGAGGTCATCGAGACGGAGGAACCGCCGGTCAATGCGATCCGCACGAAGAAAGATTCGTCCATCGTGGTCGGCATGAATATGGTCCGCAGGGGCGAGGCGGACGCGTTCTGTTCCGCAGGCAGCTCCGGCGCGATTCTGGTCGGCGGACAGGTGATCGTCGGCAGAATCAAGGGCGTTGAACGTCCGCCACTGGCTCCATTGATTCCGACAGAAAAGGGCGTGTCCCTGCTGATCGACTGCGGCGCCAATGTCGATGCAAGACCGTCCCATCTGGTACAGTTTGCAAAGATGGGATCCATCTACATGGAACACGTGGTTGGAATCAAGAATCCGCGTGTGGCGATCGTCAACATCGGTGCGGAGGAAGAGAAGGGCAATGCGCTGGTGAAAGAGACATTCCCGCTCTTAAAAGAATGTAAGGACATCAATTTCATCGGCAGCATCGAGGCACGCGAGATTCCGCACGGCGGCGCGGATGTCATCGTTTCCGAGGCATTTGTCGGAAATGTCATCCTGAAACTCTATGAAGGTGTTGGTGCAACCCTGATTTCCATGGTAAAACAGGGCATGATGACAAGCCTGCGCTCAAAGATCGGCGCATTGCTTGTAAAACCGGCGTTGAAGACGACGCTCAAAGCATTCGATGCGAGCCAGTACGGCGGCGCACCGCTTCTGGGCTTGAAGGGGCTGGTTGTCAAGACGCACGGAAATTCCAAGCGCACCGAGGTGTGCAATTCGATTCTTCAGTGTGTGACCTTTAAAGAGCAGGCGATTAATGAAAAGATCAAGGAAAGTCTGTGAAACTTTCGTGAAATTATAAAATGTAGCGAAAAAACGATATGTTTTTAATCAATCTAGAATTCTAAATATTTTAAAATAAGTTCATAGAAAGGAAGAAAATTATGGAATTTGAAAAATTACAGAACATTATCGCGGAGGTACTGAATGTTGAAGCAGATGAAATTACGTTAAATACGACGTTTGTGGATGATCTGGGCGCTGATTCGCTGGATATTTTTCAGATTATCATGGGAATCGAGGAGGAGTTTGATATCGAAATCCCGACTGAGGAGGCAGAAAAGATTGTATCTGTGGGCGATGCAGTAGAGCAGATCAAGAACGCACTGAACTAATTCAATGTTTGTTAAAAAGTTATAGAGAAGTCTGTCAGGCAAAGGGGCTGGGCGGGCTGCCGAAGGGCAGGATCGCGACAGCTCCTTTCCAAAAAGAACGGATGTTTGACTCTGGCTCACAGACACAAATAGCAATGATTGCCGGAATCAGTCAGCAGCAGGACAGGCTGGAAAGAGAGAAATATATGGAGTATACATTAAATAAATTGGAAAAACGGATTGGCTATTCGTTTCAGGACAAGAAGCTTTTGGAACACGCGATGATACACAGTTCGTATGCCAATGAGCACCATCTTGGAAAACTGGGATGCAACGAGCGACTTGAATTTTTAGGCGACGCGGTGCTGGAAGTGGTATCGAGTGATTTCCTGTTCCGCACGTTTCCGGAGATGCCAGAGGGCGATATGACAAAGACACGTGCGAGTCTGGTCTGCGAGCCGACGCTTGCATTCTGCGCACAGGAGATCGATCTGGGTGGATTTTTGCTGCTTGGAAAAGGCGAGGATGCGACCGGCGGACGGGGGCGCGATTCGGTGGTGTCGGATGCGATGGAGGCACTGATCGGTGCGATTTATCTGGACGGTGGTTTTGCTAATGCAAAAGAGTTTATTCATCGATTTATTCTCAACGATATGGAACATAAAAAGCTCTTTTATGATAGCAAGACTATCTTGCAGGAGATTGTGCAGGGACATACGGACGAGACACTTACATACGTTCTTCTGAAAGAAGAAGGACCGGATCACAACAAGAGCTTCGAAGTGTCCGCGATGCTGGACGGTCAGGAGATCGGGCGCGGCATCGGACGGACGAAAAAATCAGCGGAACAGCGTGCGGCGTACCGTGGGATCCTCACTATCAGAAAACCGCAGGAGTAGGTATGTATTTAAAGAGTATTGAAATACAGGGTTTTAAGTCATTTGCCAATAAAATTCTGTTTGAGTTCCACAACGGAATCACGGGCATCGTCGGGCCAAACGGCAGCGGCAAGAGCAATGTCGCCGATGCAGTGCGCTGGGTGCTCGGTGAGCAGAGAAGCAGGCAGCTGCGCGGCGGCACGATGCAGGACGTTATTTTTGCTGGTACGGAGCTTCGAAAACCGCAGGGATTTGCCTACGTGGCGATCACACTGGATAATGCCGATCACAAACTTCCGATTGAGTACGACGAAGTCACGGTTTCAAGACGTCTTTACCGTTCTGGTGAGAGTGAATATAAGATTAATGGAACGAGCTGCCGTCTAAAAGATATCAACGAGCTCTTTTACGATACGGGTATCGGTAAAGAGGGATATTCCATCATCGGACAGGGGCAGATTGATCAGATTTTAAGCGGGCGGCCGGAGGAACGGCGCGAGCTGTTTGACGAGGCGGCTGGAATTGTGAAATTCAAGCGGCGCAAGGCGATCGCACAGAAGAAGCTGGAAGATGAAAAGCAGAACCTGATCCGCGTGACGGATATTTTGTCCGAGCTGGAAAAACAGGTAGAACCACTGGAACGGCAGTCGGAGGAGGCGAAGGAGTATCTGCGTCTGCGGGAAGAGCTGCGCTGCCTGGACGCCAACCTGTTTTTGGCAGAATCGGAGGAATTGAAGCGCCAGATCTGGGAAGTGGAGCAGAAGGAGACGATTCTGACCGGCGATCAGGAGAATGTGAGGGCGGAATCGGAGACACTGAAATCGGAGTACGAATCGCTCGGAAACGAACTGGATGCGCTGGATGCAGCGATTGCCGCGGATCGTGAGGCGTGCAGCCGGGAAGACCTGGAACGTCAGGAGAAGACCGGACGGATCGGGGTTCTCAGAGAGCAGATCCGGACGGAGCAGATGAACGAAGAACATATCCGCAGCCGGATGGCGTCGATCGACGGCGAAATGCATCAGAAAAAGGAAGAACAGGCGGAATATGAGTCTGAAAAACAGGCGTTAAATGCATCTGTGCAGGCGATCGAGGCAAAACAGCAGAAAGCGGAGGCAGCAGTCCGTTCGATGGACGAGGCGGTCAGCCGGATGGAAACCTTGATCGAGACGGCAAAAGCCGAGATCATGGACGCCCTGAACCAGAAAGCGGAACTTGCCGCCCGCAGGCAGCGCTATGAGACGATGCTGGAGCAGGCGGATGTGCGCCGGGCGGAAGTGACGCAGAAGCTTTTGAAATTTAAGAGCGATGAGTCGGTTCAGGAAGAGCAGAAAAAAGAAGAAGAAGCCAAATTAGGGAAGGTGCGGGAATGTCTGGAAGCGTTTTCGGCGCAGGAAAAAGAGCTGCAGGAGCAGACGCGCACGGAGGAAGAACAGGAACGCCGCCTGAACCAGAAACTTTCGAGCCTTCAGCAGGATTACCACACGAGCCGGACAAAGCTGGAATCGATGCGGAATCTGGCGGAGCGCTACGAGGGCTACGGCGGCAGTATCCGCCGCGTGATGGAAGTCAGGGACCGCGTCCCGGGCATCCACGGCGTTGTGGCGGATCTCATCAGCACGACGAAGAAATATGAGACGGCGATCGAGACGGCACTTGGCGGCAGCATCCAGAACATTGTGACGGATTCCGAGGAGACGGCGAAACGCCTGATTGAACATCTGAAAAAGAACCGGTATGGCCGTGCGACGTTTCTGCCGCTGACCAGCATGGAACGCCGCCAGAGTTTTGGACAGCCGGGGGCGCTGAAAGAAATGGGTGTTCTTGGACTGGCAAGCGAACTGGTCTCTGCGGATGAGAAATACAGCGGGCTGGTGTCCTATCTGCTGGGACGCGTGGTCGTGGTGGATCAGATCGATCATGCGATTGCGCTGGCAAAGAAATACCGGTATTCTCTCCGGATCGTGACGCTGGACGGCGAGCTTTTAAGCCCTGGCGGTTCGATGACCGGTGGTGCATTCAAGAACAGCAGCAATCTGCTGGGACGCCGCCGTGAGATCGAAGAACTGGAAGCTGCCTGCAAAAAGGCATTGGAACAGGTGGAAGCGGTACAGAAGGAGCTGGCAGAGACCGGACGCAGGCTGACGGAAGCGAAGAGAACACTGGCATCCGTCCAGGAGAGGCGCCAGCAGATGCAGATCCAGCAGAATACGTTGGAACTGACGATCTGTCAGCTAGAGGCGAGACGGCAGGAGATTGCAGATTCTTCGCAGGATCTGTCTTCAGAAAATCAGGAACTCGAACTGCAGGTAGGCGATCTGCGCGGGGCGCTGCGGGAGCTGCAGACCGAAGAGACGAAGCTTGAAACGCTAAGCAATGAGAAGAACCAGTACGTGGAAGAGCAGCAGACAGGTCTTGAGACGGCGAAAAAGCAGCGTGGGGAAGCGGCGGCAGCCCTTTCGGAGATACAGCTTGGGCATTCCCAGGCGGAGCAGAAGGGCGCGTTTATCGAGGAAAATCTGCGCCGTGTATTGCAGGAGCAGGAACGTCTCCGGGCAGAGAAAGAGAAACTTTCCGGCGGTCACGCGGACAGCAGCGAGACGATCGCTGCCAGAGAGCGAGAGATTGCAGCGCTGGAAGCCGAGATACAGGCGTCCGGGGACAAGCGGACGCAGATGGAACTGGTAATCCAGAACAAGCAGCGTGAGAAGGAAGAAAAGGCGGGGCGGCAGAAAACTTTCTTTGATAAAAAGGAAGAGCTGAACGAACGTCTCCAGCTTTTAGACCGCGAGAACTTCCGTCTCCAGAATCAGAGAGAACGCCTGAATGAGCGCCTGGAGTCGCAGGTCGATTATATGTGGAGTGAGTATGAGCTTACGTATTCGCGCGCGGAAGAGCTGCGGAAGGAAGAGTTGACCTCGATTCCAGAAATGAAGCGGTCGATCAATGGGAAAAAGATGGAGATCCGCGCCCTTGGAAATGTCAATGTCAACGCGATCGAGGACTACAAGGAGATATCCGGTCGCTACGAATTTATGAAAAACCAGCATGAAGATCTGGTAGCGGCACAGGCGGCGCTGGAAAAAATTATCGAGGAGCTCGATGAAGGAATGCGGCGTCAGTTCAGGGAAAAATTTGGTGAGATCCGCCGCGAGTTTGATAAAGTATTTAAGGAATTATTCGGAGGCGGAACGGGTACGCTGGAGCTGTCGCAGGAAGAAGATATTCTGGAGGCAGGCATCCAGATTATTTCACAGCCGCCGGGCAAAAAACTGCAGAATATGATGCAGCTCTCCGGTGGGGAGAAAGCATTGACGGCGATCGCGCTGCTTTTTGCAATTCAGAACTTAAAACCGTCGCCATTCTGCCTGCTTGATGAGATTGAGGCGGCACTCGACGATTCCAACGTAGACCGGTTTGCCGGGTACCTGCATAAGCTGACGCGCTACACGCAGTTTATTGTCATTACCCACCGAAGAGGCACGATGGTGTCGGCAGACCGCCTGTACGGTATCACGATGCAGGAAAAAGGTGTGTCCACGCTGGTATCGGTCAGTCTGATCGAGGCGCAGATGGAGCGGGAAGAGGAAAAAGCAGAATTATAATTGCAAAAAAGAGCTCAGAAATAGAAAAGGAGGCGCAGCCATGGGAGAGAAGAAAAAGGGCTTTTTCAGCCGTCTGGTAGAAGGGCTGACGAAAACGAGAGATTCCATTGTAAGCGGAATTGATTCCGTATTCAGCGGTTTTTCCGCGATCGATGATGATTTCTATGAGGAGATCGAAGAGACGCTTATCATGGGCGATCTAGGTATCCAGACGACGATGGCGATCGTCGAGGATCTCCGGAAAAAGGTAAAAGAAAACCACATCAAGGATCCGGCAGAGTGCAAGGATCTTCTGATTGCCAGCATCAAAGAGCAGATGGATCTGGGCGAAAATGCCTACGAATTTGAGAACCGCAAGTCGGTTGTGCTGGTGATCGGCGTCAACGGTGTCGGGAAGACGACCTCGGTCGGCAAGCTGGCAGGTCAGTTAAAGGATCAGGGCAAGAAGGTCATTCTGGCGGCGGCGGATACATTCCGTGCGGCAGCGATTGAGCAGCTGACGGAGTGGGCAGGACGCGCGGGCGTTGATCTGATCGCCCAGCAGGAAGGTTCTGATCCGGCAGCTGTTATCTACGATGCGATCGCGGCGGCAAAATCAAGAAATGCCGATGTGCTGATCTGCGACACGGCAGGTCGTCTGCATAACAAGAAAAACCTGATGGAAGAGCTAAAGAAGATCAACCGGATCATCGACAAAGAATATCCGGACGCCTACCGTGAGACATTGGTTGTCCTTGACGGAACGACCGGTCAGAACGCGCTTGCACAGGCAAAACAGTTTATGGAGGTGGCGGATATCACCGGCATCATCCTGACGAAGCTGGATGGCACGGCAAAGGGCGGTATCGCGGTTGCGATCCAGTCCGAGCTTGGTATTCCGGTTAAATACGTCGGAATCGGCGAGAAGATTGACGATTTACAGAAATTCGATGCGAATGATTTCGTCAATGCACTGTTTAAGAGAAATGAAGCATTGACAGAGAATGAATAAAGCTAAAAATAGCTGAACATGCCGCGGCTGAAACTGGTTTGGCGGAGAACAAATCTGCTTAAGCCGCAGATTCAGATAGACAGGACGCACCCGGCAGACTGTCAGGTCAGAGAATCGGCAAAAGCAGGGGGCATTCTGAGAGATACAGATAAATGGAGGAAAGACAATGAGTGAGACAATAAAGGAAGAGACAGCAGAGGCAGTACAGGATGAGCCGCAGGGATTGACGCTAGAGAAATTCGAAGAAGCAACTGAGGTTGTCAGCAAGGTTATTTCCGAGACAAAACTGGTTTACAGTGAATATTTTTCGAATTTGACCGGCAATAAAGTATATTTAAAACCGGAAAATATGCAGTATACAGGTGCTTACAAGGTAAGAGGTGCATTTTATAAGATCAGCACCCTGAGTGATGAGGAGAAACAGCGCGGTCTGATCACCGCATCGGCTGGAAACCATGCACAGGGCGTTGCATACGCGGCAAAACTGGCTGGCTGCAAGGCAACGGTTGTTATGCCGACGACCACGCCGCTTATGAAGGTAAACCGTACCAGAAGCTATGGCGCAGAGGTGGTTCTTCACGGCGATGTATTCGATGAGGCGCTGGCATATGCAAATGAGCTGGCAGCGGAGCACGGATATACCTTTATCCATCCGTTCAACGATCTGGACGTAGCCACCGGTCAGGGAACCATCGCGATGGAGATCATCAAAGAGCTTCCGACCGTTGATTATATTCTGGTTCCGATTGGCGGCGGCGGACTCTGTACCGGTGTTGCAACCCTGGCAAAACTGCTGAATCCGAAGATCAAAGTGATCGGTGTAGAACCGGCAGGCGCAAATTGTATGCAGGAATCCCTGAAAGAAGGAAAAGTAGTGACTCTTCCGAGCGTCAACACAATCGCGGATGGTACTGCAGTTAAACGCCCGGGCGATCTGCTGTTCCCGTACATCCAGATCAATGTGGATGATATCATCACCATCGAGGACTCCGAGCTGATCGTGGCATTCCTTGATATGGTAGAAAACCACAAGATGATCGTTGAGAACTCCGGTCTTCTGACTGTGGCTGCTCTGAAACACCTGAATGTGAAGAAGAAAAAAGTCGTATCCATCCTGAGCGGCGGCAACATGGACGTGATCACAATGGCATCCATCGTACAGCATGGTCTGATCCAGAGAGACCGCGTATTTACCGTATCGGTACTGCTGCCGGATAAGCCAGGCGAACTTGCAAAAGTCGCAACCCTGATGGCAGAAGAACAGGGCAATGTCATCAAATTGGAGCATAACCAGTTTGTCAGCATCAACCGCAACGCAGCAGTGGAGCTGCGGATCACCGTTGAGGCGTTTGGTACGGATCACAAGAATAAGATAGTGGAAGCGCTCAAGGAAGCAGGCTACCGTCCGAAGCTGGTAAAATCCAAAAATATCTATGATGTCTAAGGTGGAAATGAAAAGCAGTGTAGATAGAGCAGACAGGGGAGAATTGAAATGAAGCGGGAGAAATATGAGCCGGTGTTAAAAAATATTTCCTATTTTATAAAATGGGCGGAAGGCGCGATTGTGATTGGAATTGTGAGCGGCTGCATCGGCACGGCATTTGGAAAATGCGTCCTATGGGTGTCGGCATTCTTTCAGAGCCACCCGTGGATGGTCTTTCTGCTGCCGCTCAGCGGTCTTCTGGTTTTGGGCGTTTACCATGCGCTGGGAGAGGATAATAACCGGGGCACAAATATGGTGATCGAATCGATCTATTCGAACACGGAGATCAGTTTTGCGACTGCCCCGGCAGTCTTTGCAGGAACGCTTCTGACGCATTTGGGCGGCGGTTCTGCCGGACGCGAGGGCGCGGCGCTGCAGATGGGAGGAAGCATCGGAACCCAGATCGGAAAATGGCTGAAATTTGATGAGAAAGATAAGAAGATTGCGGTCATGTGCGGCATGAGCGGTGTGTTTGCCGCCTTGTTTGGCACACCGATGGCGGCGGCGATCTTTTCGATGGAGGTTATCAGCATCGGCGTTATGTACTATGCAGCGCTGGTTCCGTGTGTCTTTTCTGCCTTTACGGCGGCGGCGCTGGCGAGGTTCTGGGGACTGATGCCGGAGCAGTTTGCGATTGGTGCGGTTCCGGCGTGGAGTATTGAAACAGCGATCGTGGCTGTCGGTCTGGCGGCTGGCTGCGCGCTGGTGTCGGAGCTTTTCTGCATCGCGCTTCACACAACGGAACATCTCTACAAAAAATATCTTCCCTCGCCGGTCTGGCGGATTTTATCCGGCGCGGCGATTGTGATTGTTTTGACGCTTCTGACCGGTTCGACCCGCTACAACGGAAGCGGCGTCTCCCTGATTGAAAAATGTTTCGAGGGCGAGGGACTTCCATGGGATTTCCTGATAAAAATTCTCTTTACGACGGTTACGCTGGAGGCAGGCTTCAAGGGAGGCGAGATCGTGCCGACCCTGACGATCGGCGCGGCGTTTGGCAGTTTCTTTGCATTTCTCTTTGGACAGCCGGTCGGTCTTATGACCGCCTGCGGTATGCTGGGACTCTTCGTGGGAGTCACAAACTGCCCGATCTCAACGCTTCTGCTGGGCTTTGAGCTTTTTGGCTATGAGGCGATGCCGTTTTTCGTGCTGGTGATTGCAGTCAGCTTTAGTTTCTCTGGTTATTACAGCCTGTATGCGAGTCAGAAATTTATCTACTCGAAGACGAGGACGGAGTTTATTAACCGGAAGACGAATAAATAGGTGGAAAATGATCACCATGTTTCTGCTTCGCGCGAGTGCGCATCATTGGCACGTTAGTGCCTTTTTGTGTAATAGGGAATTCCAAGGAATTTCCTATTACACAAAAAGGGTTCCAATCTATCTTTGGAACCCTAAAATGTCATGCCTTAAAGAAATTCATGAATCTACGTGCTCTATCACGATTTATTCATGAAAATCCTGCGGTTTCTCATCACGGAAATCGAGCAGGGCGCGCGGTGCAACCTGCAGAACACCTGCAATATCAAAGAGACTCTCTAAGGAAAGACTCGTTTTCATGTTCGGTGCCTCGATGTTGGATATATGAGTCCGGCTTAAATCGGTCGCCTCTGCTAAAGCCATCTGGCTCATGCCGCGGAGTTTGCGGTAATAAGCGATGTTGAGACCTATCTGACGGTAATATTTTTCATAACGGTTTGTCTGCTGCTTGTTAATTTGTTTTTGATCGATTGCTGTCATATTTTTCAAGTGCCTCCCCGATCCGAAAGAATCATGCGTTATTGTTATTTCAGAGATAATAAATAATTACAACTGATATAACTATTGTAGCTGGAAATTGATTTTTATCAAACAATATAATGATTCAAATTTGCAATATTATAAAATGCATATCCAATAAAATAATGCACATACATGGATTGCACCCAGGAAGGTTGTTAAATAATGCACAGAAAAAGATTGCAGAGGATAAGTGCAGATAAATAATGAGAAGCTGGGGGCAGAATGAGAGCGGCGGGAAAAGGTGAAATAGAAAAAAAGTAAAACGGGCGCTAAAATTTGAGAAAAAAATGAAAAACAGGGCGAAGAATCCGTATACAGAAAGGCGTTTGGGGAAAAGGATGAAAGGATGCACAGGATTTACGAAAATTCTATCGCACATTCGGATTTTTTGTGGTAGAATATCTTTGATAAGGTGACGCGGCTTTTTACGGTCACCACAGATAAAATGTACATCAGAACGTACATATAGACAGGGAGAACCGAATTATGGAATTAAAGCGGGTATTACTGAAGCTGAGCGGAGAAGCGCTGGCAGGCGACAAGAAAACCGGGTTTGATGAAGCAACGGTCAAGGAAGTAGCCAGACAGGTTAAGACGGCGGTCGATGATGGAATCGAAGTAGGTATCGTGATCGGCGGCGGAAACTTCTGGAGAGGCCGCCAGAGCAATGCAATCGATCGGACCAAGGCGGATCAGATCGGAATGCTGGCAACGGTCATGAACTGTATTTACGTGTCGGAGATCTTCCGGAGCGAAGGCATGATGACACAGATTCTGACACCATTTGAGTGCGGCTCCATGACGAAGCTGTTTTCAAAGGACAGAGCCAATAAATATTTCTCAAAGGGTATGGTTGTATTTTTTGCAGGCGGTACAGGTCATCCGTATTTCTCAACTGATACCGGCGTAGCGCTGCGTGCGATTGAGATGGATGCAGACTGCATTCTTCTGGCCAAGGCGATCGACGGCGTCTATGACAGCGATCCGAAGATCAACCCGGATGCAAAGAAGTATGATACGATCACGATTCAGGAGGTGATCGACAAGCAGCTGGCGGTCGTAGACCTCACAGCTTCCATCATGTGTATGGAAAATCACGTTCCGATGGCAGTATTCAGCCTGAATGAAAAAGACGGAATTGTAAATGCAATGCGCGGAAAAATTAACGGTACAGTGGTTACCGCATAACTAGGAGGATTTTATGCAGGAGAGATTAAAAGTTTACGAAGAGAAGATGAATAAGTCCTATGACGCACTGCTGAATGAGTATACATCCATTCGTGCTGGACGTGCGAACCCGCATGTACTGGACAAAATCAAAGTAGATTACTACGGCGCACCGACCCCGTTACAGCAGGTGGCAAATATCTCTGTGCCGGAGCCGCGTATGATTCTGATCCAGCCGTGGGAGAAGAAGCTCATTAAGGACATCGAGAAAGCGATCCTGACTTCCGATCTGGGTATCAACCCGAACAACGATGGAAGTGCAGTCCGCCTGATTTTCCCGGAGCTTACTGAGGAACGCCGTAAAGATCTGGCAAAGGATGTTAAGAAAAAAGGCGAGGGCGCGAAGGTTGCAGTCCGCAATATCCGCCGTGATGCAAACGATCTGTTAAAGAAGCTGGAAAAAGGCGGCGAGATCACCGAGGACGAGCTGGCAGATGGCGAGGATCAGATCCAGAAGCTGACTGACAAGATGATCGCAAAGGTTGATAAAGCAGTAGAAGAAAAAACAGCTGAGATCATGACTGTATAAAAATACAATAGAGTTTAAATGTAAAAATCAGGCTGCCTCAAGCAGGGCTGGCCGGCATTGCAGATGCGGATGGCCGGCTGGTCCTGTTTTCTGGCTATTAAGGGAATATTATGGAGGAAAACTGGATGGAAAGGGACATCGAAAACCTGGTAATTCCGCAGCATGTCGCCCTCATTCTGGATGGCAACGGCAGATGGGCGAAGAAGAGAGGTCTTCCGAGAACCGCAGGTCATAAGCAGGGGTGTGTGACGGTTGAACAGACGGTTGAGGATGCAGCGAGACTGGGAATCCGTTATCTGACGGTATATGGTTTTTCAACGGAAAACTGGAAGCGTTCTGCTGAAGAAGTAGGGGCGCTGATGCAGCTCTTCCGTTTTTATCTGAAACGGCTTTTAAAGATTGCCAAGAAAAATAATGTAAGAGTCAAAATGATCGGCGACCGCACGCGATTTGACAGCGATATCATCGAGGGCATCAACCGCCTGGAAGACGAAACGGCGGCAAACACGGGCATGACCTTTGTGATCGCAGTCAACTACGGCGGCAGAGATGAGATCACGCGCGCGGTGCGCCATATGATGATGGACTGTCAGGACGGAAAGCTGGTGCCAGAGGACGTGACAGAGCAGACCGTTGCGTCCTATTTAGATACGGCGGGCATCCCGGATCCGGATCTTCTGATCCGCACCAGCGGCGAGATCCGCCTGTCCAATTATCTGCTGTGGCAGCTTGCCTACAGTGAGATTTATATCACGGACTGCCTGTGGCCGGATTTCAACCGCGACGAGCTTATAAAGGCAATTGAGCAGTTCAATCAAAGAGACAGACGCTTTGGCGGAGTCAAGGCATAAGGAGGAGTTGCCATGTTCAGAACGAGGCTGATAAGCGGGATTGTGCTTGTAGCACTCGCGATTTTACTGGTTACAAAGGGCGGTGTCCTTCTGTACTGTGTGACCGCCGCGATCTCCCTGATCGGTATGTTTGAGCTTTACCGGGTTATGGGGATTGAGAAAAAAGCGCCGGGCATCGCCGGGTATCTGGCGTGTCTGGGATATTATGGGCTGGTGTGGTTTGAAGGGCAGCATTATGTGACGCTGCTTGCGATTGCAGCCCTGATGGTGCTGATGAGCATTTACGTGTTCACATTTCCGAAATATGGGACCGAGCAGATTACAGTAGCATTTTTCGGCATTTTTTATCTGGGAATTATGCTTTCCTACCTGTATCAGGTGCGGGCAATGGCGGACGGAAAATATCTTGTCTGGCTGATCTTTTTAAGCTCCTGGGGTTGTGACACCTGCGCATACTGCGCGGGAATGCTCCTTGGAAAACACCGTCTGGCACCGGTTTTAAGCCCGAAAAAATCGATCGAGGGCGCCGTCGGCGGTGTGGTCGGATCGGCCCTGTTAGGCTGCATTTATGCGTATTTCTTCGGTGCGAAGATGGACGAGGTCAGCAATCCGATGGTGGCATGCGCGGTGGCGTGTGCGATTGCGGCGGTCATTTCCCAGATCGGGGATCTGGCGGCGTCGGCGATCAAGCGGAACCACAATGTCAAGGATTACGGAAACCTGATTCCGGGACACGGCGGCGTGCTGGATCGGTTCGACAGCATGATTTTTACGGCACCGGCGATTTATTTTGCACTGACGTTTTTACGATAAAACGAAAGCATGTATGAAAATACAGAAACAGGAGAATAAGAAATGAAAAAAATTGCGATACTTGGATCAACCGGATCGATCGGAACACAGACATTGGAAGTGGTCCGGGCGAATAAAGATATAGAAGTAACGGCTCTGGCGGCTGGCAGCAATATTGATCTTCTGGAGAAACAGATCCGGGAGTTTTCTCCGAAGATCGCGGCGGTCTGGAACGAGGAAAAAGCAAAAGAACTGAAAGACCGTGTGCGCGATCTGGATATCCGTGTCGAGAGCGGCATGGATGGACTTCTCGCAGTGGCAACGGAGCTGGGTGCGGAGATTGTGGTGACAGCGGTAGTCGGAATGATCGGTATTCGCCCGACGATCGCAGCGATGAATGCTGGAAAAGATATTGCACTTGCAAACAAAGAGACCCTGGTAACGGCCGGGCATATCATTATGTCGCTGGCAAAGGAGAAGCATGTCCGCATTCTGCCGGTGGACAGCGAGCATAGCGCGATTTTCCAGAGTTTGAACGGCGAGACGGGAAATAAGATCCACAAGATTCTCCTGACAGCGTCCGGCGGACCGTTCCGCGGATGGACGAGAGAGCAGATGAAGGGTGTGCAGGTCGAAGATGCGCTGAAACATCCGAACTGGACGATGGGACGCAAGATCACGATCGACAGTTCCACGATGGTAAACAAAGGTCTGGAAGTTATGGAGGCAAGATGGCTCTTTGGCGTGGAGATGGATCAGGTGCAGGTGGTTGTGCAGCCGCAGAGTGTGATTCATTCAATGGTAGAATACGAGGACGGCGCGGTGATAGCGCAGCTCGGCACGCCGGATATGAAGCTTCCGATCCAGTATGCGCTGTATTATCCGGAACGCCGCTTCCTGGCGGGCGACCGGCTGGATTTTGCAAAGCTGGCACAGATTACCTTTGAAGCGCCGGATTTTGAGAATTTCCACGGACTTTCCCTGGCATACAAAGCCGGACGGCGCGGCGGCACGCTTCCGACCGTGTTCAACGCGGCAAATGAGCGGGCAGTCCAGAAATTCCTCGATCGCGAGATCGGATATCTGACTATCACTGATATGATTGAGGCGGCGATGGAACACCACACCGTGAAAGAGAATCCGACGGTCGAAGAGATTCTGGCAGCAGAACAGGAAACCTATGATTTTATAGAGAGCAGGTGGTAGATTGGTAAGTTTGCTGGCGGCGCTGATTGTATTCAGCCTGATCGTGCTGTTTCACGAATTTGGACATTTTTTATTGGCAAAACGGGGCGGAATCTGCGTCGTTGAATTTTCGCTCGGCATGGGTCCTAGACTTTTCAGTTTTGTGAAAGGCGGGACGCGGTACTCGCTGAAGCTGCTTCCGTTTGGCGGTTCTTGTATGATGCTGGGGGAAGATGAAGGGTATGATGCGCCGGGTGAAACGGAAAAAGGGAGTTCCTGCGATCAGAACCAGAGTCTGACAGATGGAAAAACGGATCGACTCCTGCTGCCTCCGGGCGCAACGGGGACTTATTTTAATGCGGTTTCTGCCTGGACACGTTTTAAAGTCGTGGTGGCAGGACCTGTATTCAACTTCATTCTGGCGTGGTTTTGTGCCTTTTTCGTGATCAGCTGTGTGGGATTTGATCCGGCGTCGGTTGTCAGTGTTGAGGACGGCTATCCGGCACAGGAGGCGGGGCTGCAGGCGGGCGATACGATCGAGCGCTTAAATGGTACGCGCACCTATCTGTACCGCGATGTGCAGACGTATCTGCAGTTTCATCCGGGAAAGAGTGTCACGGTGGAGTATGTGCGGGATGGGAAATCCTACACGACGCAGATGGTTCCGCGCTATTCTGAGGAAGCGGGACGCTATCTTATTGGAATCAGCGGCGGCGTTTACCAGAAACCGGCGTCCGTGATTCAGACGGCGCAGTATAGCTTCTATGAAGTGCGCTATTGGATCCGTGTGACGTTCAGCAGCCTTGGCATGATTCTGAAGCGGCAGGTCAGCTCGAATGATATCGCAGGTCCGGTGCGGATTGTGTCGATGATCGGCACGACGGTCAAGGAGAGCCAGAGCTACGGACTTATGATTGTGCTTGTCAATCTGGCCAATATGTGTATTCTGCTCAGCGCCAATCTGGGTGTCATGAACCTGCTTCCGATTCCGGCGCTGGACGGCGGACGGCTTGTATTTATCATTCTGGAGATGCTGCGCGGCAAGCCGGTTGATCCGGAAAAAGAAGGCATGGTCCATATGGCGGGCATGGCGGCGTTGATGACGTTGATGTTATTTGTATTGTTTAACGATATTAGAAATTTAATGTAATGATAATTCATTTGATTCAAAGGCATGAAAGATTCGCTTGAAAAAGGCCGGAAATTTTGTGTCGGAGAAGAATGGTTTGGGAGGAACGATATGGGATACCGGGACGAGACGAAAGTGGTGCAGATTGGAAAACGACAGATCGGCGGCGGCAATCCGATTCTGATCCAGTCGATGTGTAATACGAAAACAGAGGATGTGAAGGCGACCGTCGAGCAGATTCTGGCGCTGGAGCACGCGGGCTGCGATATTATCCGTGTGGCAGTGCCGACAATGGAGGCGGCGGCTGCCCTGACGGAGATTAAACGCCAGATACATATTCCATTGGTGGCGGATATTCATTTTGACTATCGTCTCGCGATCGCGGCGATCGAGTGCGGCGCGGACAAAATCCGTATCAATCCGGGAAATATCGGTTCCAGAGAGCGGATCCAGGCGGTGGTTGACAAGGCAAAAGAGTATGGCGTGCCGATTCGTGTCGGCGTCAACAGCGGTTCTTTGGAAAAGCCATTGGTAGAGAAATATGGCGGCGTGACAGCGGAAGGACTCGTTGAGAGTGCGCTGGATAAGGTTGCCCTGATTGAGCAGATGGGTTATGACAATCTGGTTATCAGCATCAAATCTTCGGATGTTATGATGTGTGTAAAAGCACATGAACTAATTGCAAAAAAGACTCATTATCCGCTGCATGTCGGTATCACAGAGGCGGGAACTGTGATTGCGGGCAATATCAAGTCAGCGGTCGGTCTGGGACTGATTTTGAGTCAGGGAATCGGTGATACGATCCGCGTGTCCCTGACAGGCAGCCCGCTGGAGGAGATCAAGTCGGCAAAGCTGATTTTGAAGACGCTGGGACTTCGGCGGGGTGGCGTGGAAGTTGTTTCATGTCCGACCTGCGGACGCACGCAGATCGACCTCATCGGTCTGGCAAACCAGGTGGAGACGCTGGTACAGGGATATCCGCTGGATATCAAGGTTGCCGTCATGGGCTGCGTGGTCAACGGACCGGGCGAGGCGAAGGAAGCCGATCTCGGTGTAGCCGGCGGTATCGGCGAGGGACTTCTGATACGCAAGGGCGAGATTGTGAAAAAACTGCCGGAGAGTGAACTTTTACCGGCGCTCAAAGCGGAGCTTGACCGGATGGTAGAAGAGAAAAAAGCAAAGGAATGATAGAATGAAAACATTTCTGGAGGTATTTCCAGATTTACATATTGCGGAAAATGTGCGGGGACTGCTTGAAATGGTCGGGATCGAGAAGATCTCGACGAACCGTGACCGGAGCGTGATCCGCGTCTACATCGACAGCCCGCGCCTGATGCACAAGCAGAGTATCTACGATCTGGAAAAAGGCATCAAGGAGCAGTTATTTCCGGGCAAACGGGTGAAGATCAAGATTTTGGAGAAATATCATCTGTCCAGCCAGTACACGCCGGAAAAACTCATGAATGTGTACCGGGACAGTATTTTGATGGAGCTGAAAAATTACAGTATCCTTCTTTATAATATGTTCCGTAAGGCGGAGATGGATTTTGAAGAAGAAGGATACCTGAAGCTGTCGCTGGAGGACACGATGATCGTGCGCGATAAGGCACCGGAACTGGTGCGGATTCTGGAGAAAATCTTCACCGAGCGCTGCAATGTGCCAATGGTTGTGAAGACTTCCTACCGTCCGGTTGAGAAGAAGAATACTGAGCCGGAGATCATCTACATGAAGCCGCAGGCGGCAGGCGAGAGTGGCGCGGCAGGCGGAAGCGGCGCGGCTGCCGGAGCAGCAGGTGCCAATGAGGCGTATATGGAACCGTCGGGGGCAGAACCTGCCTCTGGCGGTGTCGATCTGCCATTTGACGAGGGAAAGACTGTTTTAAAACCGGTTGGTAAGCTGAAAGCCGGGGGGAATCCGGCAGGAGGCAGAAACCAGGCAGGCAGCGCAAATGCTGGATCTGGCAAGGGCGGCGAGTACCGCCGTTCGGGCTATATGAAGAAATCCGACAATCCGGATGTGCTGTTTGGGCGCGATTTCGATGAGGAGGCGAGCCCGATCGAGGAGCTGGAAGGCGAGGTTGGGCAGGTTGTCATCCGCGGAAAGATCCTGACCTGCGAGTTAAGGGAGCTCCGCAGCGGAAACACGCTTTTTTTATTTTCGGTGACCGACTTTACCGACACGATCGGCGTCAAGATCTTTGCACGGGAAGATACGCTGGATGATTTGAAGACAGCGACCAAGGCGGGACAGTTTGTCCGCATTAAGGGTGTTGCCAATATTGATAAATTTGACGGCGAGCTGACGATCGGTTCGGTTTCCGGCATCAAGAAATGCGAAGATTTCACCAGCAAGCGGATGGACAACAGTCCGCTCAAGCGCGTGGAGCTTCACTGTCACACAAAGATGAGCGATATGGACGGTGTTTCCGAGGTCAAGGATATCATCAAACGTGCCAAACAGTGGGGCATGGACGCCATCGCTGTCACCGACCACGGCTGTGTGCAGGCGTTTCCGGATGCGAACCATGCGGTCGATAAGGGCGAAAACTTCAAGATCCTCTATGGTGTTGAGGGCTATCTCGTCGATGATATGAAGGAGCTGGCGGAGAATGAGAAAGGACAGACGTTAGACCACACCTGCGTTGTATTCGATATCGAGACGACCGGTTTCAGCCCGATCAAGAACCGCATCATCGAGATCGGCGCGGTGCGTGTGACGGATGGAAAGATTGTGGACAAATTCAGCACATTTGTCAACCCAGAAGTGCCAATCCCCTATGACATTGAACAGCTGACAAGCATCAACGACGGCATGGTAATCAGCGCGCCGACGATCGAAGAGGTTCTGCCGGAGTTTCTGGCATTCTGCGAGGGTGCGGTCATGGTCGCGCACAACGCGTCGTTTGATATCAGTTTCATCAAAGAAAATGCGAGACGGCAGGGACTCACATTCCAGCCGACCGTTCTCGATACGGTTTCGCTGGCGCGTGTCCTGCTGCCGAACCTGAACCGCTTCAAGCTTGACACGGTAGCGAAAGAGCTTAAAATTTCCCTTGAAAACCATCACCGGGCGGTCGATGATGCGGGGGCGACGGCAGAGATTTTTGTCAAGTTCATCGAGATGTTAAAGGCTCGTGATATCGAAAACCTGACGCAGCTCAACGAACTCAGCAAAATGACACCGGAAATGATCCGGAAGATGCCGACCTACCATATTATTATTCTGGCGAAGAATGATGTCGGGCGAATCAACCTGTACCGGTTGATTTCCCAGTCGAACCTGACATATTTTGCAAAACGTCCGCGGATTCCGAAGAGTCTGCTGGCGAGCCACCGCGAGGGGCTGATTCTTGGGTCGGCGTGCGAGGCGGGAGAGCTGTTTCAGGCGATCCTGCGCGGGATTCCGGAGGAAGAACTGGGAAAAATTGCAAATTTCTACGATTATCTGGAAGTGCAGCCGCTTGGAAACAACGCATTTATGCTGCGGGATGAGAAAAGTTCGGTCAACACCTGGGAGGATCTGCAGGATCTGAACCGCAAAGTGATTGAACTTGGCGAACAGTGGAACAAGCCGGTCTGCGCGACCTGCGATGTCCATTTCCTCGACCCGGAGGATGAGGTCTACCGCCGTATCATCATGGCGAGCAAGGGCTTTAAGGATGCAGACGATCAGGCACCGCTGTATTTGCGGACTACCGAGGAAATGCTGAGGGAATTTGAATATTTAGGCAGCGATAAGGCGGAGGAGATCGTTATCACAAACACGCGCAAGATCGCGGCGATGTGTGAGCGCATTTCCCCGGTACGCCCGGACAAGTGTCCGCCGGTTATTCCGAATTCGGATGATACGCTGCGTACCATCTGCTACAACCGTGCACATGATATGTACGGCGATAAGCTGCCGAAGATGGTAGTCGATCGGTTGGAGCGGGAACTTCACTCGATCATTTCCAATGGATTTGCCGTTATGTATATCATCGCGCAGAAGCTGGTTTGGAAGTCGAATGAGGATGGATATCTGGTTGGTTCGCGAGGATCCGTTGGTTCCTCGCTGGCGGCGACGATGTCTGGTATCACGGAGGTAAATCCGCTGAGCCCGCATTATTACTGCCCGAACTGCCATTATTACGATTTTGATTCCGAAGACGTAAAGAAGTTTTCGGGTATGGCGGGCTGTGATATGCCGGATAAGATATGTCCAAAGTGCGGAAAACCGTTGAAAAAAGACGGGTTCGACATCCCGTTTGAGACGTTCCTGGGATTCAAGGGCGATAAGGAGCCGGATATCGACTTAAACTTCTCCGGCGAGTACCAGAGCCGGGCGCACAGCTATACGGAGGTCATCTTCGGAAAAGGACAGACCTTCCGTGCGGGGACGATCGGTACGCTGGCGGATAAGACAGCGTATGGATTTGTGGCGCATTATTATGAGGATAAAGGAATCCGTAAGCGCCGATGCGAGATTGAGCGCATCGTGTCCGGCTGCGTCGGTGTGCGGCGTACCACCGGACAGCATCCGGGCGGTATCATCGTACTGCCCCTCGGAGAGGAGATTGACACGTTTACACCGGTGCAGCACCCGGCGGACGATATGACGACACGTACCGTCACGACGCATTTCGATTACCACTCGATCGACCACAACTTGTTGAAACTCGATATTCTCGGACACGATGATCCGACCATGATTCGTATGCTGCAGGATTTGACGGGACTTGACCCGGTTAAGGATATTCCACTGGATTCGAAGGAGGTCATGAGTCTCTTCCAGAACACGGAGGCGCTCGGTGTCACGCCGGAGGATCTCGGCGGCTGTAAGCTCGGGGCGCTTGGCATTCCGGAGTTTGGTACAGACTTCGCGATGCAGATGTTGATCGATGCCAAACCGAAATATTTTTCGGATTTGGTGCGGATTTCCGGTCTGTCCCACGGTACGGATGTATGGTTAGGAAACGCGAAAGACCTTATCCTGAGCGGACAGGCGACGATTCAGACGGCGATCTGTTGTCGAGACGATATTATGATTTATCTGATTCAGAAAGGACTCGAAGAGGGACTCTCCTTCACTATCATGGAGTCTGTCCGAAAAGGAAAAGGACTGAAACCGGAGTGGATTGAAGAGATGAAAGCTCACGATGTGCCGCAGTGGTATATCGATTCCTGCCTGAAAATCAAGTATATGTTCCCGAAGGCGCACGCGGCGGCTTACGTTATGATGGCGTGGCGTGTGGCGTACTGTAAGGTATTTTACCCGCTGGCGTACTATGCGGCATATTTCAGCATCCGTGCGAGTGGATTTACCTACAAGCTGATGTGCCAGGGGCGCGATAAGCTGGAGTATCATCTGGCGGAATACAAGAGCCGGTCGGATTCTCTTTCCAAGAAAGAGCAGGACACGCTGCGCGATATGCGTATCGTACAGGAAATGTACGCGCGCGGATTTGAGTTCATGCCGATCGATATTTACCGGGCAAAAGCCCGCAATTTCCAGATCATAGACGGAAAGCTGATGCCGTCGTTAAGCAGTATCGACGGACTCGGCGAGAAAGCGGCAGACGCGATTGTTTTTGCGGCGGAGGACGGAAAGTTCTTGTCGAAAGAGGACTTTATCAACCGTACCAAGGTTACGAAGACGGTGTGCGATCTGATGGCAGAGCTGGGAATTCTGACGGGGCTGCCGGAGAGCAATCAGCTTTCGCTGTTTGATATGGTGATGTAAAAGAGCCGTACTAAAAAATGGGCTCAATTACTATATAATTATTTAAAAATAAACATATGAAGGAGAAAAAAATGAAACGTTCAATGGAAACAACGTGCATCCAGGGCGGATGGCAACCGAAAAATGGCGAGCCGAGAATTCTGCCGATCTACCAGAGCACGACCTTTAAGTATTCAACCAGTGAGCAGATGGGGAGACTCTTCGATCTGGAGGAAAACGGATATTTTTATACCCGTCTGGCAAACCCGACCAATGATGCAGTCGCAGATAAGATCCGTGAGCTGGAGGGCGGCGCGGCAGCAATGCTGACATCCTCCGGACAGGCGGCAAACTTTTATGCGGTATTTAATATCTGTGGCGCGGGCGATCATCTGGTCTGCTCGGCAACCGTATACGGCGGTACATCAAACCTGTTTGTCGTTACGATGAAAAAAATGGGCGTCGATGTTACGTTAGTTGACCCGGATGCGCCGGAAGAGGAGATCGAGAAGGCGATCCGCCCGAACACAAAGTGTATCTTCGGTGAGTCGATCGCAAACCCGGCTCTGGTAGTGCTGGATCTGGAAAAATTTGCCCGGATTGCACACAGAAATGGTATTCCATTTATTGTAGATAATACGTTTGCAACTCCGATCAACTGCCGTCCGTTCGAGTGGGGCGCAGATATTGTAACGCATTCTACTACAAAATATATGGATGGACATGCGATGACCGTCGGCGGCTGCATCGTGGACAGTGGCAACTTTGACTGGGAGGCACATGCAGATAAATTCCCGGGTCTGACGACGCCGGATGAGTCTTACCACGGCATTATTTACACGAAGAAATTCGGTAAGGCGGCTTATATCACCAAGGCAACCGCACAGGTAATGCGTGATCTCGGTTCCATCCCGTCCCCGCAGAATTCCTTCTTATTGAATATCGGTCTGGAGACACTGCATCTGCGTGTGCCGCGCCACTGTGAGAATGCACAGAAGGTCGCCGAGTATTTACAGAGCCGTGAAGATGTGGCCTGGGTGAATTATCCGGGACTTGAAAATGATAAATACCATGCACTGGCGCAGAAATATATGCCGAACGGTACATGCGGCGTTATTTCTTTCGGCTTAAAGGGCGGTCGTCAGGCAGCTGGCGAGTTCATGGATAAGCTGAAACTGGCAGCCATCGTAACCCATGTTGCCGATGCGAGAACCTGCGTTCTGCATCCGGCAAGCCATACTCACCGTCAGCTCTCCGATGAGCAGCTCAGGGAGGCAGGCGTTGATCCAAGCCTGATCCGTTTGAGTGTCGGAATTGAGAATGTGGATGATATCATCGAGGATATCCGTCAGGCGCTGGAGGACTAAAATGCCAAGAATGGCGATATAACAGCTTTATGCCGGGTATCCGTGAGATCTTTCAATGCGGTTGTTAAAATGAGCGCTTACAACGACAGGTCAGTCGGGATGACACATAAATCTGTGTCAGTCTCCGGCTGACCTCTTGTTTTATTTGCAAAAATCTGCCATACTATGAGAGATGGCACTGTAGTTTTCAATGATACGGCAGGTGCCTGATGAATGAGGCAGAGAAATGGACTGGTAGAAAATGGAGAAAATACTTAAAAAATTGAAAAAACTGCTGCGTTTGATTTTCGGGCGTACCACGCTGGGAACGCTGTTTCTGCTGATACAGATTCTTGTGCTCTTTGCCGGGTTTGACTGGTTTAGAGAGTACCTGATCTATATGTACGGTGGATCTGCGATGCTCAGTGCGCTGGTTTTGATCTATATTATCAGCGATGAGGGAAACAGCACGATCAAGTTGTCCTGGGTAGTGCCGATATTGATATTTCCGGTGTTTGGAACGCTGTTTTATCTGTTTTTGACGCTGCAGCCGGGCACGCGCCGCATTAACCGGCGGATCGAGGAGGTTGGGACAAAACTTCGTCCGTACCTTTTACAGGATCCGGAGGTGCTGGCACACTATGAGAGCATCAGCGCCAGCGGCGGCAATCTCGTCCGCTATATGAACCAGTACGGACGTTTCCCGGCGTATGAAAATACGGGGGTACGCTATTTCCCACTGGGAGATGATATGTTTCCAGTATTATTGGAAGAACTCAAAAAAGCGGAACATTTTATATTTATGGAATATTTTATCGTAGAACACGGAGTGATGTGGGATGCGATTTTACAGGTGTTAGAGACGAAGGTCGCCGAGGGCGTGGAAGTCCGGTTTATGTATGACGGCATGGGAAATCTCTTCACGTTGCCGCACGGCTATGAGAAAGCGATGCAGGAGAAAGGTATCCAGTGCAAGATTTTTGCGCCGGTGCGTCCGGCTCTCTCGAGTTACCAGAATAACCGCGATCACCGGAAAATCTGTGTGATCGATGGTCATACCGCGTTTACCGGGGGCGTGAACCTGGCAGATGAATATATTAACCAGCGGGTGCGCTTCGGACATTGGAAGGACACGGCGGTCATGCTCAAGGGAAAAGCTGTAGACAGTTTTACAATGATGTTTTTGCAGCTCTGGGATGTGACGGAACGGGATGCGGAAGAATATCGCCGTTTTCTGTGTCCGGAGACATTTCATATGCCGGAGGGCATGGACTATGGCGGCTTTGTGATGCCATATGCGGACAGCCCGCTCGACGGGGAAAATGTCGGCGAGTCGGTGTACCTCGATATTTTAGGGCGTTCACGCCGGTATGTGCACATCACGACTCCGTATCTGATTCTCGACGATACGACGCTGGCGGCGCTCAAGTTTGCGGCAAAGCGCGGCGTGGAGGTCATTATTATCATGCCGCATATACCGGATAAGTTATATGCGTACCTGCTGGCGCGTAGCTACTACGCGGAGCTTCTGCGGGCTGGTGTTCAGATCTATGAATACACGCCGGGCTTTATCCATGCGAAGATGTTTACGAGCGACGATGAGAAGGCGGTGGTCGGAACGATCAACCTTGATTTCAGAAGCCTGTATCTGCATTTTGAGTGCGCGTCCTATTTCTTCCGCAATGCGGTTGTGATGGATGTGGAAGAAGATTTCCAGAAAACACTTGCAAAGAGCGAGCGGATTACTCTGGAAAACTGCCGGAAGTATCCGTTTATCCGGCGGTTTGCGGGGAAGGCACTGCGGATTCTGGCGCCGCTTATGTAGGCGAAGGGAGAAAAACATGGAATGGCACGATGGAAGACACCGCTGCCGCTGGGCGAATCCAAAGAATGAATTGTATATCCGTTACCACGACGAGGAGTGGGGAAAGCTGGTTCGGGATGATGCGAAGCTCTTTGAGATGCTGATCCTTGAATGCTTTCAGGCAGGGCTTTCGTGGGAGTGCATCCTCAATAAGCGGGAGGCGTTCCGCGCCGCGTTCGATGAATTTGACCTGGACAAGGTGTGCGGTTACGACGAGGCGAAGGAGGAAGCACTCCGGACCGCCCCGGGAATTGTACATAACCGGCTGAAAATTCATGCCGCTGTCACGAATGCACGGATATTCCGGGAAATTCAGAATGAATATGGGAGTTTTGACGCGTATCTGACTCACTGGACAGGAGACGCGGTGATTCATGAGACAGGCAAGGTCAGCTCGCCGCTCTCAGATGCAGTGTCGGCAGATCTCAAAAAGCGTGGGATGAAGTTTGCCGGGACGGTGATTATTTATTCGTATCTGCAGGCGGTCGGGCGGATTGAGTCGCATGAGGATGGATGCTTTCTGGGATATAAGATGTAAAATAACAAGATGGCAGGTGCAGGAAAAAGGGCGTACCAGAAACATATCGCAAGCGACCGCGCTTGGCGCGAGAATGTGCCAAGGCACATTCTTTTTCACGGGAGGACGGAGCGATGGATTCCGAGAATGCGAATAAGAGTAAGAAGAAAAAGACTTCAAACATAATACAGATCTGCATCGGCGTGCTGGCGGTTGTGCTGGCGGCACTGATTATCGTGATGATGGGAATTGTCTCCAGTATTCAGGGAACGGCGCGTGTGGTCAATTATGCGGGACTGGTGCGCGGAAAGACGCAGCGTATCATTAAATTGGAAATTTCCGGTCAGCCGGAGGATGGTATGATTCAGGATATTGAGACCTTCGTCGACGGTCTGCGGAATGGCAATGGCGAACTGGGACTGGTGCGCCTTGATGACGGGGCGTTTCAGAGTAAGATGCAGGAGTTGGAGGAGTACTTTGCCGCGCTTCACTATGAAATCCTGCGTGTCCGGGAAGTCGGCTATGAGAATACAGAGATCATTGATAAGAGCGAGCGGTTCTTTGAAATCTGTGATGAGGCGACGGGACTGGCGGAGGCGTATTCCCAGCGGAAGGCATCCTCGCTGACGGTAATTGAAAAATATATCACGATTGATATTATTGTTCTGATGCTTCTGATTGGATATGAATTTATCAAGGCGGTGCGCTTTGCGGCGATGAACCGTGCGCTGCAGAAAAAGGTGTATTTGGACAAGGCGACCGGACTTCCTAATAAGAATAAATGCGAAGAATTGCTGGATGATCCGGAACCGGCGGCAGAGAATGTGGGAGTATGCAGTTTTGACCTGAATAATCTCCGCCGAATCAACAACAGCATGGGGCATGAGGCGGGGGATGCCTATATCAGGCGGTTCGCCGTCTGCCTGCGCGCGTCCATGCCTGCGGAACAGTTCGTAGGGCGGGACGGCGGCGATGAATTTATTGCCGTTACGCGTGGTCTGGATGAGGAGGCCATGCGGGAATGCCTCACCCATGTGCGGGAGGCGATGACAGAGGAGTCAAAGGGATATCCGGATATGCCGCTCAGCTATGCGGTCGGGTATGCACTTGTCAGTGATTTTCCGGGCAGCACGATGAGGGAGCTTTTCAGTTTTGCCGATAAAAATATGTATATCAACAAAAACCATGTAAAGCGCGAGGAAGCGGCAGCGGAAAAACGGCTGGATTTCCACCTGCTCAAGCTTTTAAACCGGTACGGGAGAAACTTTTCGGATTGTCTCTACTGCGACGCGCACATGGATACCTACCGGGCACTCCGTGCCAGTGCTGATTTCTTTTTGGCGTCAGACGGAAGCTATTCCGGTGCGGCGGAGCAGATAGCAGCGGAACGGGTGGCTCGTGCTGACCGCGCCCACATCCGCCAGAGCCTGCAGGTTTCAGAGCTTTCCGGGAAGCTGCAGGCGGAGGGAGATCTACTCGAATTGCAGTATGACACGAACGGTCAGGGACTCTACAGCCGCCTGACGCTGATCCCGGTAGATTGGGATGAGGAAGGAAAGCTGCATCATTTCCTGCTGGCATTTGAGACGATCCGGAAAAGTTCAGAAGGCCGGGCAGATGCGAAGGAACAGCTGACGCTTTATTATGAACAGCTCAAACAGTCGATTCTGGAAAATGACAGCTATGTGGATGCACTCCTGGATCTGTCGGATATGATATATACAGTTAATTTGACAAAGGATATTCTGGAGAAGAGTGTTGTCTTGAATGGAAAAGACGAGGAATGCCGGGAGCTATTTATGGACTATCCGCTGCCGTGTTCTTACCGTGATTATTGCAGTGAATATATGAAGATGGTTACCCAGGAGACCTTGGGAAGCTATCGTCTGGCAGATGATCCGGCTAAGCTGTTGAAGCGGTTTGAGGCAGGGGAGAAACATATTTCCGTGGAATACTGTATCCAGGAGGAAGATGGCACGATCTGCTGGGTACAGAAAACAGTTCTGATGACGCAGACGATCGTGTTTGATACGGAGCTTTCTTGTGAAATGCCGGTGGTTCATGCGATCATTCTTCTGCAGGATACGTCGCAGATGCACGCGCGGGATGAACAGGAGCACGCGCGCCTGCAGGCGGCATTTGATGAAATGCGGACGGCAAACCGGGCGAAAACAGATTTCTTAAGCCGCATGAGTCACGATATCCGGACACCGCTCAATGGCATTATCGGGCTTTTAAAAATCGATGAGGCACATTTTGATGATAAGGAGATGGTGATGGAAAATCACCGGAAAATGCAGGTGGCGGCGGGGCATCTGCTGTCCCTTATCAATGATGTGCTGCAGATGAGCAAGCTGGAAGAGGGAAAGATCATTCTGGCACATGATTATATTTCATTGGCAGAGATGACGCGCGATATCGTGAGCATCATCATCGAGCGCGCGGTAGATGCGGGCATTCAATGGGAGTATGATAAAAGAAAAGCGGAGATTCCGTATCCGTATATTTATGGCAGCCAGCTCCATCTGCGCCAGATTTTCCTGAATATTTATGGAAACTGCATCAAATACAATCGTCCGGGCGGAAAAATCAGTACCAGGGTGGAGGCGCAGGATGTACGGGACGGCTGGTGCGTCTATAGGTGGACGATCTCGGACACGGGAGTTGGCATGAGCCAGGAATTTCTGGATCACATCTTTGACCCGTTTGCACAGGAGAAAAATGATGCGCGTAGTGTTTACCAGGGAACTGGGCTTGGCATGACGATCGTCAAAGGGCTGATTGAACAGATGCACGGAAACATCGAGGTGACGAGTGAGGTCGGCATTGGAACGACGTTTGTGGTGGAAATTCCATTTGAGATTGCACCGCCGCCGGAGGAGTTCCCGGTTAAGGAAGCAGCGCCGTCAGGAGATATTCGCGGTTTGAAGCTGCTTTTGGCGGAGGACAATGAGTTGAATGCAGAGATCGCGGAAACACTTCTGACCGATGCGGGTGCCCATGTCACGATTGTGAAGAACGGGAAGAAGGCAGTAGACTGCTTTGAGGCGGCATCTCCGGGGACGTTTGATGCGATTCTCATGGATGTGATGATGCCAGTGATGGATGGTCTGGCTGCGACACGCGCGATCCGGGCGATTCCGCGGGCGGATGCAAGGCAGATTCCGATTCTTGCCATGACGGCAAATGCCTTTGAAGAGGATGCCAGGCAGTGCTTGGCAGCTGGGATGAATGTGCATCTGGCAAAACCATTGCAGATGGATAAGGTGCTGGCGGCGCTCATGGAGTGCTGCGGCAAAAAGAAGGATCTATAAAGTTTGAAAAGGGCGAAAAGGAACGCAGGCGGTACAGGTATGAAAGCAATCTCTATTTACACGATTACCCGAAATCAGAATACGGAATACCTTCAAAAGCTGGAACGACAGCTTTCGGGGCGGGATGTGTTTCTGAAAATACGGGAATGGGAGCTGGACAGCATGAAAGCGCTTGTTTCGGAGTTGGAGAGACATATGCAGGCGGTGTACGCACTGCGTTTTTTCTATTCGTTTCAGATTCCGAGACTGGGGAAAGAGTTTGATCTGCTTCAGATCAAGGAAGAACAAATTTTAAACCTTGAATTAAAGAGCGGACAGGTGTCGGATGAGGCGATCCGCAAGCAGCTCATACAAAACCGGTATTATCTGGCGGCGCTGGGAAAGCCGATTCGTTCGTACACTTATATTAGTAGCCAGAACCGCCTGGTGCGTCTGACGAATCATGACCGCATTGTGGAGGCGGACTGGGAACTGCTCTGCCGGGATTTGCAGCAGGAGAGTGCTGATTATCCAGGCGATATCGAAGACTTGTTTCAGGCGGAGCTGTACCTGATTTCGCCGCTCACAGAGCCGGGACGGTTCTTAAAGAAAGAATATTTCCTGACATACCAGCAGAGGGATATTGAACGCCAGATTTTAAAGAAAATCCGGGCAGACCGGACGGGATATTTCTGGTTTACCGGGCTTCCGGGGACGGGAAAAACGCTGCTTTTATATGATATTGCGATGAAACTCTCCGGGCGGCAGCGGGTGTGCATGATCCACTGCGGTGAAGCGGGAAAAGAGTGGAAGGTGCTGCATGAGCGGCTGCGGCGGGTGGAGTACCTGGCGGAGGATAGTGTTCAAACGGGAGCGGAAATCAGGTTTGAAGCATACAGCGCGATCTTAGTAGATGAGGCACACCTTCTGTCGCCCAATACATTGGAAATTTTGCTGGAGATCGGCAAAACGCGTCCGGTTATTTTTTCCAGTAACTGTGAGGATATGATTTCGCCGGAAGAATTGGATCTGGGTGCAATAAAGCTCTTGGGGGAGCAGCCGGGAATCCAGACATTCCACCTGACGAATCGGATCCGTGCGAATGCAGAACTTTCCTATTTTATACAAAATATGATGCACCTGCCGCACGGACGCGGAATGCGGCACTATCCCCATGTCGCGGTGGTTTATGCCAACGATGAGTCAGAAGCAGCTAATTTGCTGAATGATTACATCCGTCAGGGATATGAGTGCCAGGAATCCGATTGGCAGGAAAAACTGGAAAAGCAATCCGATTCTGCCGTAGAAATACAATCTCGCCATACGCGAGAAGTCGATCGCATGGTGCATCGGCTGGATGGGCGCTATTATTATGATGAAATGGGATATCTGCGCTCGACGGAGCGCGATGTGAGACATCTTTTTTATCAGCTCAGCGAGGCAAAAGAAGAACTGGCGCTGGTGGTGATGGGAAATGAGAAGCTGTATGGAACGCTGCTGAACTTGTTTTAAGGTGTTTTGAAGGAAAAGTTTTATATAAAATGTTGGAATGTGCTCAAAAAGCATATTTCCAACATTTTTTGTCGTTCATTATGCTAAGAACAAGAAAAAAGCCTCAGGCAGACACCTGAGGCCAGTTAAACTCGATTTAGGCTCTTTCAACTAAACCGGATCTTAAGCAAGAAGTACATACATACATCTTCTGAGCTCCGCCATTAGTTTTAACCTTAACAGACTTAACGTTAGCTTTCCACATTTTGTTAGATCTTCTATGTGAATGACTCACTGCATTACCAAAATGAGCAGCTTTCTCGCAGATTGCACACTTAGCCATCGTAGCACCTCCTTAACCGATCATTGGACTTCCTATTAAAATCCATAACAAAGGTATAATAGCAGAAAATAGGAAAATATGCAAGTGAAAAACCAAAAAAAATAAAAAAAGTTTTCGACAGATGTCTATTTTCTATTTCCTTTTTAACGTGGGTGGTGTATAATATACGCGTAAGCCATGAGTCATGCGGATAAAAAAGGCTGAAAAATGGTGTTGTGCTTGCACATAAGCCGTATTTCAGACATTTTTATCCATAGGGCGAAGCCCGTGAGCGAGATGGAGCGAAGCGGAATCGAGCTGCATGACGGGGTAGAGAGACGCATATATTTCATCCCACGCGCCGATACAGGAGCCGTCTCGGCTCCGCATGTCCAGCCCGTAAAAAATCATGGCATAAAATTCGAATCAAACAAAAACAAGTAAAGAAACGGAGGCTGTCAATATGAAAGGACGCATCGACAATAAAATGGGTTCGATCCAGATCGATCCGGAAGTAATTGCAATGTACGCCGGAACGACAGCAGTAGAATGCTTCGGTATCGTTGGCATGGCGGCTGTCAGTATGAAAGATGGTCTGGTAAGACTGCTTAAAAGAGAAAGCCTGACACACGGCATCAACGTAGCCATCAAGGACAATGCACTCAGCATCGATTTCCACGTAATCGTGGCATACGGGGTCAGCATCTCTACCGTTGCGGACAACCTGATCGAGAGTGTAAAATATAAAGTAGAAGAGTTTACTGGCATGAAGGTTGAGAAAATCAGCATTTATGTTGAAGGCGTAAGAGTGATAGATTAAGGAGGAACAAACCCTGTGGGCATGAATTATATAGATGCCGGGATGTTAAAGAATGCATTTCTGGCTGGAGCAAAAGGCCTGGAGGCCAACAAGGAATGGATCAATGAGCTGAACGTATTTCCTGTTCCAGATGGAGATACCGGTACGAACATGACGATGACGATTCTGTCAGCCGCCAGAGAAGTGGCAGCCGTTGAAAATCCGACGATGGAGGCGCTGGCGAGAGCGATTTCCTCCGGTTCCCTGCGCGGCGCACGAGGCAATTCCGGCGTTATCCTTTCACAGCTCTTCCGCGGATTTACGAAAGAGATTAAGACGGTAGATGTCATTACGACGAGTGTTCTCTCAGACGCATTTAACCGTGCGACGGAGACCGCTTATAAGGCAGTTATGAAGCCGAAGGAAGGTACGATTCTGACGGTTGCCAAGGGAATGGCGGATAAAGCGGCAGAACTGGCACCGCAGACCGAGGACGTACTTGAATTTTCAGAGAAAGTATTGGAGCACGGCGAGTATGTTTTAAGCCAGACACCGGAGATGCTTCCGGTTCTGAAAGAGGCAGGCGTAGTGGATTCTGGCGGACAGGGTCTGATTCAGGTTATCAAGGGCTGTATTGAGGGCTTAAAAGGAAAAGTCGTGGATATCGACGCGGCAGTTACTCCGTCTGTATCGGGAAATGGAGCGGCAAAAACAGCAACAGGCGCCGGAAGCACGCAGGCAGCGGATATCCGTTTTGGTTATTGTACGGAATTTATTATCAATGCAGAAAAACCGGCGGATGAGACGACAGAGCAGGAACTGAAAGATTATCTGAGCACGATCGGCGACTCCCTGGTAGTTGTGGCAGATGATGATATTGTCAAGATTCACGTTCATACAAACGATCCAGGTCTGGCGATTCAGAAAGCACTGACCTACGGTTCCCTGTCCCGCATCAAGATTGACAATATGCGCGAGGAACATCAGGAGAAACTGATCAAAGATTCCGAACGTCTGGCGGCACAGCAGAAGGCAGAAGAGGAAGCCAAAGAGAAGAAGGAAGAACCACGCAAGAAATATGGATTTATCGCCGTATCGGTCGGAGAAGGTCTTTCTGAGATTTTCAAGGGCATCGGCGCTGACTATATCATCGAGGGCGGACAAACGATGAATCCGAGTACGGAGGATATGCTGGAAGCAATCGAAAAAGTCCATGCCGAGACAGTTTACATTCTGCCGAACAATAAAAATATTATTCTGGCGGCAGAGCAGGCAAAGAGCCTGTCAGAAGATACCAAGGTATATGTAGTTCCGTCCAAGACGGTTCCGCAGGGTATCACGGCGCTGATTAATTTTGCTCCGGATCTGACGGCGGAAGAAAATATGGAACAGATGTCCGAGGAGATGAGCCACGTTAAGACCGGTCAGATTACCTACGCAGTCCGCAATACATCGATCGATGGTATGGAGATCGCAGAGGGCGATATCATGGGGATCGGTGACAGCGGCATACTGGCAGTTGGCAAGAAAATCGAGGAGACCGCGATGGAGTCACTTCGTAAGATGGTAGATGATGAGTCTGAGCTTGTGACGATCTATTATGGTGAGGATGTCACGGAAGAGGACGCAGAGGCATTCTGTGAGAAAGCCCGCAAAGAATTTACATCCTGCGAATTTGAATGCCAGAATGGCGGGCAGCCGATTTATTATTATATGATTTCGGTAGAGTAGATTTAGGTCGTTTAAAGTGATTGAAATGCGTTAAATGAATCTGCACGATTGGCTGAGAAAATGCAGATAGCGAGAAAATGAATTTTCTATGTGATGGCGCAGATAAAACATTTGACGTATAAAATAAAATAATTCATAAGTATGAAATGAGGCAGGTCAGGGGAGAGATCCCTGCGTCCTGCCTCTCTTTCATTCCAATGTATTCCCGGATTTTTTGTCCGGTAACTGTCCGCGTGGCTGATTTTCCGGAGAATATTCTGAAAAGCAGGAGGAGATAAATGGAACAGCAGAATATAACCGCTGTTAAGGGCATCGGTGAAAAGACGGCAAAGTTATTTCAAAAAATAGGCGTGGAAACGGTGGAAGAACTGCTCCATTATTATCCGCGTGCTTATGATGAGTTTAAGGAACCGCAGCCGATCGCGGAACTGAAGGAAGATACGATCGCGGCAGTCGGCGGAATCCTGGCAAAAACGGCGGATGTGGTGCGGTATGGAGCGCGCCTGCAGGTTACGACGGCTGGATTGCGGGACAGCGGAGGCGCACTGGCGCTGGCATGGTACAATATGCCCTATCTGCGCGGGACGCTCAAGGCGGGGGAACGCTTTATTTTCCGTGGCCGTGTGGTAAAAAAACGGGGAAGACTTACGATGGAGCAGCCGGAGATCTACCGCCCGGAACAGTATGCGAAAGTCGTGTCGTCTATGCAGCCGGTTTACGGACAGACGAAGGGACTTGGAAATAAGACGATCGCAAAGGCAGTCACGGAAGCCCTCACGATGCGCCAGATGGAACGGGAATATCTGCCGGCTGGTCTGCGGGAAAAGTACGGATTGGCGGAAATCAACTATGCGCTGGAGCACATCCATTTTCCGGCAAACCGGGAAGAACTGATGTTTTCCCGGAAACGTCTTGTGTTTGATGAATTTTTCATGTTCCTGATGTCAGTGCGCCTGCTCAAAGACAAAAAAGAAGATAAAAAGAGCGCATATCCATTTACGTTTTCTGGGGAAATGGCGTCGGTGGAAGAGCGCCTCCCATATGCTCTGACCGGGGCACAGAAAAAGGTAATCCGGGAGGTGTACGCCGATTTGTCTGGCGGGCATATCATGACCCGATTGATTCAGGGCGACGTTGGTTCGGGTAAGACGATTGTGGCGATTCTGGCGTTGCTGCAGGCGGCGGCAAATGGATATCAGGGGGCACTGATGGTGCCGACGGAGGTACTGGCGCGCCAGCATTACGAGTCGATGACCGAATTGTTTGCGTCGCTGGGAATCACATATCGTCCGGTGCTTCTGACCGGTTCGATGACAGCGAAGGAAAAACGGCTTGCCAGAGAGTCGATTGAAAATCATGAGGCAGATATCGTGATTGGAACCCACGCGCTGATTCAGGAAAAAGTGGTGTACGACAATCTGGCATTGGTAATCACGGATGAACAGCACCGTTTTGGAGTGGCGCAGCGGGAAATGCTGAGCAAAAAAGGCGGCGAGCCGCATGTGCTTGTCATGAGTGCGACGCCGATCCCGCGGACGCTGGCGATTATTTTATATGGGGATCTTGATATTTCCATCATCGATGAACTTCCGGCAAACCGGCAGCCGATCAAGAACTGTGTCGTGAACCGTGAATTTCGCCCGAATGCCTACCGTTTCATCGAAAATGAAGTCCGCGCCGGCCGTCAGGCATACGTCATCTGCCCGATGGTCGAGCCGAGCGAGATGCTGGAGGCAGAGAACGTCATCGATTATACCGAAGAGCTGCGCCGCGCCCTGTCCCCGTCGATCCGGGTGGAATATCTGCACGGAAAGATGAAGGGAAAAGAAAAAAATGCGATCATGGAAGCATTTGCGGCAAATGAGATTCATGTGCTGGTATCCACCACGGTCATCGAGGTCGGAATCAATGTCCCGAATGCTACCGTTATGATGATCGAAAATGCCGAGCGTTTCGGTCTGGCGCAGCTCCATCAGCTCCGCGGCCGTGTCGGTCGAGGAAAAGATCAGTCCTACTGCATCATGGTCAACGCCTCCGGCGAGGAAGACGCCGGAAAGCGGCTGGATATTCTCAATAAGTCAAATGACGGCTTCTACATCGCCTCCGAAGACTTAAAACTGCGCGGTCCCGGCGACCTCTTCGGCGTCCGCCAGAGCGGTGATCTCGAATTCCATTTAGCAGATATATTTGCAGATGCAGATATATTGAAGGCAGTTTCGGATGAAGTGAAGAGATTAATGGATAAAGATCCGCTGTTGGAGGCGGAGGAGAATCAGGAGCTGAAACGGAAGATGAATGGGTATTTAGAGAGAGGATGGGAGAAGGTGAATTTGTGATGGGGATGGATTGAATTGCAAATCGCGGTTTGAGTAGATTAATTAGAAAAAACTCCTGCATACACAGAATGAACATTCATCTGTGTATGCAGGAGTTTTTTGAAATTTACAGCCGTTTATCAGCCGTCAATTCTCATTACATCTGTCCCTCGTTATACCGCTTAATCAGCTTCTGGATCTTCGCAGTCGGTGTCAGTGCGTTCTCCAGAGATACGTTATGGTTCAGGGAGTTGATGATTGCAGCGATAAATTTGCTCATATCAGCTTCTACATACCAGTCACGTTTAAGAAGTTCCGGCGTGTGGTAGTTTAAGTTGGTGGTTACGACGCAGTCGAGGTAACCTTTTGCGAAAAATTCGTCGAATTTCTCAAGTCCGTTGGTGAACAGACCGAAGGTAGCGCATACAACGACGCGTTTTGCCTTGCGCTCTTTGAGGGCGCGGCAGGTGTCCAGCATGCTCTCGCCGGAGGAGATCATGTCATCGATGATGAGAACGGTCTTTCCTTCAACGGAAGAACCTAAGAACTCATGGGCAACGATCGGGTTACGTCCATTGACAACACGGGAGTAATCGCGGCGTTTGTAGAACATACCCATGTCAACACCCAGGTTGTTTGCCAGATATACGGCGCGGGACATAGCGCCCTCGTCCGGGCTGATAACCATCAGGTTGTCCTTGTCGATCTTTAAGGTTTTGTCATGGTTCAGTAATGCCTTGATAAACTGGTAGGTCGGCATGAAATTATCAAAACCGCTTAACGGAATGGAGTTCTGTACACGCGGGTCATGTGCATCGAAGGTAATGATGTTGCTTACGCCCATCTGAATCAGTTCTTCGAGCATCATCGCGCAGTCAAGGGATTCACGACCGCTGCGCTTGTGCTGGCGTCCTTCATATAAGAACGGCATGATAACATTGACACGATGTGCGGTAGCAATGGATGCGCCGATGATACGTTTTAAATCCTGATAATGGTCATCCGGGGACATATGATTGGTAAATCCGCTCATTTTGTAGGTCAGGCTGTAGTTGGTTACATCGACCATGGCGTAAATATCGGTACCACGGACAGACTCATTGACGATGCCTTTTGCTTCACCGCTTCCGAAACGCGGGCACGCGCAGTCAAGCATGTAGGAATCAGCATCATAGCCGCGGTACTGTAAATTTTCCTGACGCTTTTTCAGGACTTCAATATCGTTGCGGCGGAAATTGATAATGTGGGAGTTGACTTTCTCAGCCAGATCCCGGCAGCTCTCCAGTGCGGCAATTTTAAGCGGCGCAACCGGAAGCGTGTCATTAAACACGTAGTCATTCGACATGATTATACCTCCAAACAGTGTAGGTCCTTCGATGCATGCGGGCAGAGCGTACAAGTTTGTCTGCCATTTGCAGGACATAATACATCTATTTTATACCATTTTACGATAAGAAACGTCAATAGCAAATGAGAAAATTACAAAAAAAATCCGCATCTGCGAATCAGAAGCATAACTTTACAAAAAAGCTGATTACTGTTAATATAATACTGGATTCTTAGGGTTTAAAAATATTTGAAATGAGGATTTTATAAATGAAAAAAGGTCATCTGATAAAATCGGTCGATCCGGGCTCGATTGCGGAGGAAATGGAGCTGGAGCCGGGGGACGTCCTTCTGACGATCGATGGAGATGAGATAGAGGATATTTTTGATTATGAATATAAGATAAACAGTGAGGAGATTACGCTGCTGGTCCGCAAGAAGAACGGCGAGGAGTGGGAACTGGATATCGTAAATGAGTATCAGGATCTGGGGATTACCTTTGAAAATGGTCTGATGAGCGATTATCGTTCCTGCAGGAATAAGTGCATCTTCTGTTTCATCGACCAGATGCCGCCGGGCATGCGTGAGACACTGTATTTTAAGGACGATGATTCCAGACTTTCGTTCCTGCAGGGCAACTATATCACGCTGACGAATATGAAGGATAAGGATATTGAGCGGATTATCCGGTTTAAGCTGGCGCCGATCAATATTTCAGTGCAGACGACAAATCCGGAGCTGCGCTGCAAGATGCTTCATAACCGCTTTGCCGGTGAGGCACTCCAGAAAATCGACCGCCTGTATGAGGCGGATATCCCGATGAATGGTCAGATCGTTTTATGCCGGGGCGTCAATGACGGGGCGGAGTTAGACCGTTCGATCCGTGATCTGACGAAATACATTCCGGCGATGCAGAGTGTTTCGGTCGTGCCGGTCGGTCTCTCGAAGTACCGCGATGGTCTGTATCCGCTTGAGCCGTTTACACCGGAGCAGTTGGGCGATACCATTGATTTGATAGAGAAATGGCAGAAGAAGATCTATGCGGAACACGGTATTCACTTCATTCACGCTAGCGATGAGTTTTACATGGGCGCCGGACGCCCACTTCCGGAAGCGGATCGCTATGATGGCTATATCCAGCTGGAAAATGGGGTCGGCATGATTCGCCTGATGGAGGAGGAGATAGCCGAGGCGCTGGAGCAGCTGCATCCGGGAGAGGCTGGCGAGGTGTGCCCGGAGGAGATTTCGATTGCAACGGGACGGCTGGCTGCCCCGTATATTGAGCAGTATGTAGAGCGCGTGTGCCGCCAGTTCCCGGGGAAAAAGGTACATGTATATGCGATCCGCAATGACTTCTTTGGTGAGCGGATCACGGTGGCGGGGCTGATCACGGCAAAGGATCTGATTGCACAGTTAAAGGAACAGCCGCTTGGCAGCCGCCTGCTGCTTCCAAGCGCCATGTTCCGAAGCGGCGAGGAGACATTTCTGGATGATCTGACCCGCACGGATGTACAAAATGCTTTACAAGTTCCGGTGGATATTGTAAAATCAAGCGGACGTGATTTTGTGGAAGCAATTCTGGCTCCTGTGAAGGAGGAAAGCTCCAGGCATGGCGAGTATGAGCCGGATCCGGAGGAATTTGCCGCTCAGATGGATGATAACTGGCAGGAAGAAGATCTGGATGGCGTACAGGTGTACGCATATGAGCCGGAAGACCTGGATTAGGATGCCCCGGACGAAGTCGTTTGTTTTGAAGAGGAAGACTCAGATCTGGAGGATGAGAAAGAAACGTGATGGCTGGAAATACAGAGGAAAACGTGCTTTCGGACACACAGAAAGAAAGCGTCTGGATGTGAAATGCATCACAATGAATGAAACAAGTAACTGGACAATAAAAATAGCAGCTGTGGATTTACAAACCAGCTGCGGAGCATGAAAATAAATGGAGGCATAAATATGAAAAAGAAACCGGTGGTGGCGGTCGTTGGACGTCCAAACGTGGGAAAATCCACCCTTTTCAACGTCCTTGCGGGCGATATGATTTCGATTGTAAAAGATACTCCAGGTGTAACGCGTGACCGTATTTACGCGGACTGTACCTGGTTAGACCATGCTTTTACCCTGATCGATACTGGCGGTATCGAGCCGGATACGAAGGATATTATCCTGTCTCAGATGCGTGAGCAGGCGGAGATCGCGATCGCGACGGCGGATGTGATCCTGTTTATCGTAGATGTGCGTCAGGGCATGACCGATTCGGATTCCAAGGTGGCGGATATGCTGCGTAAATCGAGAAAACCGGTTGTTCTGGCGGTCAATAAAGTAGACAATCCGGCAAAATTTGGCAATGACGTCTATGAGTTCTACAACCTCGGTATCGGTGATCCGGTAGCGATCTCGGCAGCTTCCCGTCTGGGACTGGGCGATCTGCTGGATGAAGTCGTGGCACATTTCCCGGAGGGAAGCGGCGACGAGGAAGAGGATGACCGTCCGAGAGTGGCGATTGTCGGAAAACCAAACGTAGGTAAATCTTCTATTATAAATAAGCTTCTGGGCGAGAACCGCGTCATTGTATCGGATATCGCCGGTACGACCCGCGATGCGGTCGATACAGAGATTGTCCGCAACGGTACCGAGTATGTCTTTATCGATACGGCAGGTCTGCGCCGCAAGAGCAAGATCAAGGAGGAGCTGGAGCGCTACAGCATCATCCGTACCGTAACGGCGGTTGAGAGAGCTGATGTGGTTCTGATGGTCATCGACGCGAAAGAGGGAGTAACCGAGCAGGATGCAAAGATTGCCGGTATCGCACATGAGCGCGGAAAAGGTATTATCATCGTGGTAAATAAATGGGATGCGATCGATAAGACCGATAAGACTATTTATGAGTACACCAATAAGATTAAGACCGTTCTGTCCTTTATTCCGTATGCGGAGTTCGTGTTCGTATCCGCACTGACCGGACAGCGTATGAATAAGCTGTTTGAGATGATCGACATGGTGCGCGAAAATCAGACGCTGCGTATTGCAACCGGCGTTCTCAATGAGATCCTGGCAGAGGCAGTGGCACTGCAGCAGCCGCCGTCTGACAAGGGCAAGCGTTTAAAGCTCTACTATATGACACAGGTAGCGGTCAAACCGCCGACATTCGTTGTGTTTGTCAATGATAAGGAACTGATGCATTTCTCATATACACGGTATCTCGAGAACAAGATCCGTGACGCATTCGGATTCAAGGGAACTTCCTTAAAATTCCTGATCCGCGAGAGAAAGGGGAAGGATCAATAATGGAACGTCTCATCTGTATTGTGATTGGCTATATCTTTGGTCTGATCCAGTCCGGCTATCTGTATGGAAAGGCGAATCATATGGATATCCGCCAGTACGGCAGCGGAAATGCCGGTTCTACGAATGTCCTGCGTGTGATGGGAAAGAAAGCGGGCGCGATCGTATTTTTAGGGGACTTTTTCAAGGCGGTGTTTGCAATGGCAGTCTGCCGTCTGCTGTTTAAGGAAAATGCGGACGTGGATCTTCTTGCATTGTATGCGGGTCTGGGAGTCACACTCGGTCACAATTTCCCGTTTTACCTGAAATTCAAGGGCGGCAAGGGAATTGCCTGCATGGCGGGCATCATGACAGCGATGGATCTGCGGATTACGCTGACCTGTTTCGTGATTTTCTCCGTGACGGTGTTCCTGACCCGCTATGTATCGCTTGGTTCGATTCTTGTGTCGATCACCTTTTTTGCAGAGCTTGTGATCTTTGAGAGCATGGGTTCCTACCGGGTAAGCACGCCGAACCGCATCCAGTTCTATGCACTGGGCGCGATTCTGATGTGCATGGCGATCTGGCGCCATCGGAGCAATATTGGGCGTCTGTTGTCCGGCACAGAAAACAAACTGGGCGCGAAGAAATCATGAGAGAAGTTTAACAACACTTTACATAGTTGCCATAAGGTAATTGTTCACAGGTAGGCGCTTTTGGAACCGAAAGTGCCGTAAGAAAACGTGGTGGCAGCAGGAATTTGCCGTATTTAAATGCGAAGCCACGGCAAATTCCGTTACTGGGCACGTATGCGTGAACCGTAACGTCATAAGTAATGGGAATGTATAAAAATTTCCAAATAACATTGACCTGTAGAGAGAAGAAGAGAGAAAAGCAGGTCGGGAGGTATCAGGATGGCAGCAGTAGGAATTATCGGAGCCGGAACCTGGGGCACAGCCCTGGCGGTGCTTCTGAACAATAATGGGCAGGATGTGACAATCTGGTCCGCATTTGATACAGAGATCCAGGAAATGAGCCGCACCAGACGGCACAAAAATCTGCCGGAGGTTGTACTTCCGGATCAAATCCAGATGACAGCTGATCTGCGCACCGCGATGGCGGAGAAGGATATGCTGATTATGGCGGTTCCGTCCGTCTATGTCCGCAGTACGGCGGCGAAGATGAAGGAATACCTGCGTTACGGTCAGATTGTCGTGGATGTGGCGAAGGGAATCGAGGAGCAGAGTCTTATGACGATGTCACAGGTCATCGAGGAGGAACTTCCGCTGGCGGAGGTGGCCGTCCTTTCCGGACCGAGCCATGCCGAGGAGGTGAGCCGGGGACTTCCGACTACCTGTGTGGCAGCGGCGCACCGCAAAAAGACTGCCGAGTTCATGCAGAGTGTGTTCATGAGTCCGGTGTTCCGCATTTACACCAGCCCGGACATGCTGGGCGTCGAGATTGGTGCGGCTCTTAAAAATGTCATTGCGCTGGCAGCCGGTACAGCGGATGGGCTGGGATGCGGCGATAACACGAAGGCGGCGCTGATCACCCGCGGAATTGCGGAGATTGCCCGTCTGGGTATTGCAATGGGCGGAAAACAGCAGACCTTCTACGGATTATCCGGCATCGGTGATTTGATCGTAACCTGTGCGAGCATGCACAGCCGCAACCGCCGGGCGGGTATCCTGATTGGAAAGGGATACACGATGGATGAGGCGATGAAGGAAGTGCAGATGGTTGTCGAGGGCGTTTATTCTGCGAAAGCCGGTCTTCTGCTGGCACAGAAATACGGCTGCGATATGCCGATTGTTTCCCAGGTCAATCAGGTGCTGTTTGACGGAAAATCTCCGAAAGAGGCGCTGGCAGATCTGATGATGCGCGATCCGCGGATCGAATCGAGCGATCTTCCGTGGGAAGGATAATTCAGGCGGCAGCCGTTTTCTGAATTTGAGTGATAAAATTCGGAAAAAATAGCAATGAGATCTACTATGTTTTTCTGGAAAATGCAGGTGTCTGTGTCAGACGGACAAAACTTGTGAAAAGTGTTTACTATAACCCGTAAGAATATCTAATATAACTACAAGATCTGGAAAAGAGAGAATTTAGCGCAAAAAGTTGAAAATCCGCTAAATTCCCTCTTTTTTAGGTGGTTTTTGTATTGACAATTAGAGGGGTAAAATTTATAATTGCCTCATTCAAATAGTTGCTGTATTCCATTGCAGAATAGAATTGGAGGAGAATATTATGAAAAAAAGAGTAGTTAGTCTTGGACTTGCGGCCATGATGGCGATGTCTATGACCGCTTGCGGTGGCTCTGGAAATGCGAGCACTTCTGAATCAGCAGCAGAAGACGCACAGGGCGCAGAGGGAGCTGACGGCGAAGTATTTAAAATTGGCGGTATCGGACCGATCACCGGTGCGGCTGGCGCTTACGGCGCGGCTGTAAAGAATGGTACTGAGCTGGCAATCAATGAGATCAACGAGGCTGGCGGTATCAATGGTTACCAGGTAGCGTTCAACTTCCAGGATGATGAGAATGATCCGGAGAAGGCGATCAACGCATACAATACCTTAAAAGACTGGAACATGCAGATGCTTCTTGGTACCGTTACTTCCAAGCCGTGTATCGCAGTTGTAGCAGAGACAGCAGCAGATAACCTGTTCCAGCTGACTCCGTCCGGATCTGCTGTTGAGAGTATTTCCGGCGACAACGCATTCCGCGTATGCTATTCGGATCCGGATCAGGGACGTGCATCCGCTCAGTACATCGGCGAGCACAAACTGGCAACCAAGATCGCTATCATCTACGACAGCTCCAGCGAGTACTCCGATGGTATCCGCGAGTCCTTCGTAGCAGAGGCCCCGAATCAGGGTCTGGAGGTAGTAGCCAGCGAGGCATTTACATCTGATAACAATACCGATTTCTCCGTACAGCTTGATAAAGCAAAAGAGTCCGGCGCTGATCTGGTATTCCTGCCGATCTACTATCAGGAGGCATCTGTTATCCTGAAACAGGCAAACGATAAAGATTTCCATCCGCAGTTCTTCGGCTGTGATGGTATGGACGGTATCCTGAGCGTTGATGGCTTTGATAAGTCCTTAGCAGAAGGTCTGATGCTTCTGACTCCGTTCTCCGTAGACGAGGAGTCCAGCCAGGACTTCGTAACTGCTTACCGTGATGCTTACGGCATCGACCCGCTTCAGTTCGCAGCAGATGCTTACGACGGCGTATATGCAATTAAGGCAGCTGCAGAGAAGGCAGAGATCACACCGGATATGAGCACTTCCGATATCTGCGATGCACTGAAAACAGCTATGACTGAGATCCAGATCGATGGTCTGACCGGTACAGAGATGCACTGGACGGCAGAAGGCGAGCCGCAGAAAGCGCCGAAAGCTGTAGAGATCAAAGACGGCAAATATGAGATGATGCAGTAATTAAAAATTTAAAAACTGCAGAACCGTTGCGGCTATATGTATGTAGCTCTGATGGGACTGTTACTGGATGTCCGGCGGCACAGATGGCTGCCGGGCATTTAGTAACAGCTTTCTTTTTAAAACGGTTCACTGCACATGCTTGCCTGCGACGGCGACTGGGTGTTTGCTTTCTGCGGACTGCGAGACGGTCATGTTTGTTCTGCTAAATTCGGTCACAGGTAAACATGTGCAGCGAAATGCGTGTACAGGGAAATGCGAAAACGTAGAAACAAAGAGGTAGGTGTATACATATGAGTTTTCTTTCTTATTTAATCAATGGCATCAGTCTGGGAAGTGTCTATGCGATCATTGCACTGGGCTACACCATGGTTTATGGCATCGCGCGTATGCTGAACTTCGCACACGGCGATATCATCATGGTAGGCGGTTTCACAGTGTTTACGATTGTCACAACGATGGGCGGTTCTCCGGTTGTGGGTATTCTGGCTTCGGTGGTTGTGTGTACAGTGCTGGGCGTTACGATCGAGCGAGTTGCATACAGACCGTTGCGTGACGCGTCCCCGCTGGCAGTTCTGATCACCGCGATCGGTGTCAGTTATCTGCTCCAGAACGTGGCGCTTCTGATTTTTGGTTCCAATGCGAGACAGTTTACATCAGTTATTACTGTACCGGCATTAAAGCTGGCTGGCGGCAAGCTTTCGATCTCCAGTGTCACGATCGTGACGATTTTAAGCTGTATCGTGATTATGGCTGCCCTGATGACATTTATCAACAAGACGAAAATGGGGCAGGCGATGCTGGCGGTTTCTGAGGATCGCGGTGCGGCAACCTTGATGGGTATCAATGTAAACCGCACGATCTCCGTAACCTTTGCGATTGGTTCCGCCCTGGCGGCAGTAGCAGGCGTGCTGCTCTGTTCGGCGTACCCGTCCCTGTCTCCGTACACCGGTTCCATGCCGGGTATCAAGGCATTTGTGGCAGCGGTATTTGGCGGTATCGGTTCGATCCCGGGCGCATTTATCGGCGGTATCCTGCTTGGTATCATTGAAAACCTTGCCAAGGCGTATATTTCCTCCCAGCTTTCTGACGCGATCGTATTCTCTGTCCTGATTATCGTGCTTCTGGTCCGCCCGACCGGTATTCTCGGCAAGAAGATGACGGAGAAAGTATAATAGAGAAAATTATACGATGGTTCATGTCGGGGACTTTTGAAACGGAAAGTGCCATGTGAAAACAAGATGGTGCATGAACTGCAATAAGCAAGAGAAAGTGCAGGTGTTTAAAATGAACGCATATAAAAATAAAATTCGGATTCAGAATGCGATCACATATGCGATTGTAATCGGCTGTTACATTCTGATTCAGATTATGATGGCAGGCGGCCATGTAAACAGTCTTTTAAAGGGTATTCTGGTTCCACTTTGTACCTATACGATTTTGGCGGTTTCCTTAAACCTCACGGTTGGTATCCTCGGCGAGCTGAGTCTGGGTCATGCCGGATTCATGTGTGCGGGTGCGTTTTCAGGTGCATTTTTTAATCATGCCATGAAAAATGTGATCGCAAGCAACCAGGTACGCTTCATTCTGGCGCTCTTTGTCGGTGCGGCGGTAGCGGCGGTATTTGGTATCCTCATCGGTATTCCGGTTCTGCGTCTGAAAGGAGACTATCTGGCGATTGTAACGCTGGCATTCGGTGAGATTGTTAAAAATATTATCAATGTTCTGTACGTCGGCATCGACGGAAACGGCATCCACGTTTCCATGAAAGATGTAGCTTCCTTAAAGCTGGCAGCGGACGGTCAGGTGATCATCAAGGGTGCACAGGGTATCACAGGTACACCGAAGACGGCGACCTTTACGATCGGCATTATCCTGGTACTCCTGACCCTGTTTATTGTATTGAATATCATCAATTCCCGGACAGGCCGTGCGATCATGGCGATCCGCGACAACCGTATTGCGGCAGAGTCTGTGGGTATCAATATCACGAAATACAAACTGATGGCATTTACCATCTCTGCTTCCTTAGCCGGTGTGGCAGGCGTTCTGTACGCACACAACCTGGCGACGCTGGCAGCGACCCCGAAAAGCTTCGGTTATAATATGTCCATTATGATCCTTGTATTTGTGGTTCTGGGCGGCATCGGAAATATCCGTGGTTCCATGATCGCGGCGGTTATCTTAACCCTGCTTCCGGAGATGCTTCGAAGCCTCAATAATTACCGTATGCTGATTTACGCGGTCGTCCTGATTGTAATGATGCTTTTGACCTCCAGTCCGAAGGCGATCGAGGTCCGCGGGCGCATCTTTTCATCATTCCGGAAAAAGAAGACAGAAGGGGAGGCGTAAATCATGGCAATGCTGGATGTAAAAAATTTAAGTATTTCTTTTGGCGGTCTGAAAGCGGTCGATGATTTCAGCATCACGATAAAAAAAGGACAGCTCTACGGCCTGATTGGACCGAACGGCGCTGGTAAAACGACTATTTTCAACCTTTTGACGGGCGTGTACAAGCCGGATGGCGGACGGATTCTGCTGGATGGAAAGGACATTACCGGTCACAAGGCAATCCAGATCAATCAGGCAGGCATCGCGAGAACCTTCCAGAATATCCGTCTGTTCAAGGAGCTGAGCGTGCTTGACAATGTAAAGGTTGGTCTTCACAACCATCATAAATATTCTACGCTGAGCGGCATTCTGCGTCTTCCGTCCTATTACAGGGTTGAGAAAGAGATGGATGAGCGCGCGATGGAGCTTTTGAAGGTGTTTGACCTCGACAAAGAGTTTGATTATAAGGCATCGAACCTCCCATACGGCAAGCAGAGAAAGCTGGAGATCGCCAGAGCGCTGGCGACCGAGCCGAAGCTTCTGCTTCTTGACGAGCCGGCAGCCGGCATGAACCCGAATGAGACGGCAGAGCTGATGAAGACGATCCGTTTCGTGCGCGATCATTTTGATATGACCGTGCTTCTCATTGAGCATGATATGAAGCTGGTCTCCGGTATCTGCGAGCGCCTGACGGTCTTAAACTTCGGTCATATGCTGGCAGAGGGACCGACCAGCGAGGTACTCAGCAATCCAGAAGTTATCAAAGCATATCTGGGAGAATAGGGGGAAGTTTCGTATGTCAATGCTGGAAGTAAAAGATTTACAGGTATATTATGGTGTGATACAGGCACTCAAGGGAATTTCCTTTGAGGTAGAACAGGGCGATGTGGTAGCGCTGATCGGTGCCAACGGAGCCGGAAAGACGACGACGCTTCACACGATCACGGGGCTGCTGCCGTCCAAGGCAGGCAATATCACATTTGAAGGAACGGATATTACCCATGTACCGGGCTATAAGCTGGTATCAATGGGAATCGCCCACGTGCCGGAGGGGCGCCGTGTGTTCGCTTCCCTGACGGTTCTCCAGAATCTGAAAATGGGTGCGTATACGAGAAATGACAAGAAGGAAATTGAAGATACGATCGAAATGATTTACAAGCGTTTCCCGCGTCTGAAAGAGCGCAAGAACCAGCTTGCCGGAACTTTGTCCGGCGGCGAGCAGCAGATGCTTGCGATGGGACGCGCCCTCATGAGCCACCCGCGCCTGATCGTTCTCGACGAGCCGTCGATGGGTCTGTCCCCACTCTATGTTAATGAGATTTTCGATATTATCCAGGAAATCAACAAGGACGGAGTGACCGTTCTTCTGGTCGAGCAGAATGCAAAAAAAGCGCTCTCCATTTCCAATAAAGCATATGTGCTTGAGACGGGCAATATCGTTCTGAGCGGTGATGCGAAAGAACTGATGAATAATGAGAGAGTGAAGAAGGCTTATCTGAGCGAATAAAAATGTTCTGTGAGCCGGAGCTTTCCAAATGGGAATATTCATAACCCCCTTATGGTCTGAATACATTGTATCAGCAGACCAAGGGGGTATTTTTATGGATCATTTTAATGTATACAGCGATATCCAGGCGCGAACCGGCGGCGAGATCTATATTGGGGTGGTTGGTCCGGTTCGGACAGGGAAATCGACCTTTATTAAGCGCTTTATGGAACTTCTCGTCCTTCCGGGGCTGGAAGATGTCCATGCCCGCGAGCGCGCCCGGGATGAACTTCCCCAGTCTTCGGCGGGGAAAACGATCATGACAACGGAACCGAAATTTATCCCTAAAGAGGCGGCAAAGCTCTCGCTTGGGGACGGTGTGGAGGTGCGGGTCCGCCTGATCGACTGCGTCGGTTTCATGGTGGAGGGCGCTGCCGGTCATATTGAAAACGAGAAAGAACGCATGGTGCGGACGCCGTGGTATGAGGAGGAGATCCCATTTACAGCGGCAGCCGAGCTGGGAACGCGCAAGGTCATCACGGATCATTCGACGATCGGGCTTGTGGTTACGGCGGACGGCAGTTTCGGGGAGTTGAAACGGGAGAATTATGTTCCGGCGGAAGAGAAGACCGTGCAGGAACTGAAAAAACTGGGAAAGCCGTTTCTGGTGCTTTTAAACTCGCAGAAACCATATTCGGAGGAGACGCGGGCGCTGGCAGCCCGGATGACCGAAAAATATGAGGTGCAGGTGCTCCCAGTCAACTGTGAGCAGCTGCGCGCCGAGGATATCCGGGAGATTCTGGGGCAGGTGCTTCTGGAATTTCCGGTCACGGAGATCGATTTTTCGATTCCGAAATGGCTGGAGATTCTGCCAAACAGCCATTGGCTTAAATCGGAGGTCATACAGGCAGTCCGGGGGATGATGGATCGGACGGTACATATGCGCGATGTGGCGTTGGCGCTGCCGGAGGAAACCGGGGAAGCGATCCGTCGGATCCGGATTGTATCAATGAAAATGGATGATGGCAGCGTTCAGGCGGTGGTCGAGCTGGACGACGGGCATTATTATCAGATCCTCAGCGAGTATGTGGGAATGCCGATCGAGGGCGAGTACCAGCTGATGCAGACCTTGAAGCGGTTGGCGTCGATGCAGAGCGAGTATGAAAAGGCATCCGTGGCGCTCACGCAGGCGCGCAAGAAGGGCTATGGGGTTGTCACGCCGGAACGCGGGGAGATCGTCCTCGATGAGCCGCAGGTGGTGCGCCACGGCAATAAATATGGAGTCAAAATGAAAGCGCAGGCGCCGTCCATCAATCTCATCAAGGCGCAGATTGAGACTGAGATCGCGCCGATTGTGGGAAATGAACAGCAGGCAGAGGATTTGATCCGATACATCCGGGAGAATGCTGGAAAAGGTGAGGAAGGCATCTGGGAAACCAATATTTTTGGAAAATCAATCGCCCAGATCGTCGATGACGGGATTCAGGCGAAGATCTCCCAGCTCACTGAGGACTGCCAGGTGAAGCTGCAGGATACGCTGCAGAAAATCATCAATGACAGCAATGGGGGGATGATCTGTATTATTATATAATAGAATGGATCTGGCTCTTGTTGGGAAAATGGTGCGTTGTCTGGAATGGGAATGTGGGACAGATAAGGTGATTTTATGAAAATTTTATCGAAACTTTATCGGGGAAATTGCAAAATTGTCAGAAATCAGTTATAATGAGGCTAATAGCAAAAACACTTTCCGCAAGGGGTATGCGGAAACACAAACGACAGAACAGGGGGCTGATTTTATGAGGCTTACATTTATCGGTGCGGATCATGAGGTTACAGGCAGCTGTCATTTTCTGGAGGCATGCGGGCTGAATATTCTGATTGACTGCGGTATGGAACAGGGGATCAACAAGTATGAAAATGCAGAACTTCCGATTCCGTATTCGGATGTGGACTATGTGTTGGTGACGCACGCCCATATCGATCATGTGGGATTGCTTCCGCTTATCTATGCGAGGGGATTCCGCGGACAGATTATGGCGACGCGCGCGACCTGCGATCTGTGTGATATCATGCTGAAAGATTGCGCCCATATCCAGGAGTCAGAAGCGGAGTGGAAAAACCGGAAAGCCATGCGTGCCGGAAAACCGGAGGTGACACCGATTTACACGATGAACGATGCAGAAGGGGTACTGCATCACTTTGTCCCCTGCAATTACAATGAGATTATCCGTCTGAATGACAATCTGGAGATTCGGTTTGTCGATGTGGGACATCTGCTTGGTTCGGCTTCGATCGAGATCTGGATGAAGGAAGACGATTGTTCCAAGAAGATTGTATTTTCAGGTGATATCGGTAACAAAAACAAGCCGCTCATCCGCAGTCCGCAGTACATCCGTCAGGCGGATTATGTTGTCATGGAGAGTACTTACGGCGGTCGATTCCACAAGAATACAGGCGATCACGTGGAAGAATTTGCCCGCGTGATTCAGGAGACGCTGGATAAGGGCGGCAATGTCGTGATCCCGGCATTTGCGGTCGGCAGAACGCAGGAAGTGTTGAATTACATCCGTATTATCAAGGAGAAGAACCTTGTAACCGGACACGGCGTATTTCCGGTTTACTTAGACAGCCCGATGGCGGTGGAAGCGACCGGCGTGTTCAAGGACAATATGATGGATTGCTACAATGAGGAGACGAAGGAGCTGGTAAAAAAGGGCATCAATCCGATTTCTTTCCCGGGTCTGCATCTCTCGATCACCAGCAGCGATTCCGTTGCAATCAACTTCAACGAGGAACCGAAGGTTATCATCTCGGCAGCCGGCATGTGTGATGCGGGCCGTATCCGCCATCATCTGAAACACAACCTCTGGAGACCGGAGTGTACGATTTTGTTTGCTGGCTATCAGGCAGTCGGCACACTGGGACGCAGCATTACTGAGGGACGCGAGGAAGTGAAGCTGTTCGGTGAGTCGATCGAGGTCAAAGCACGGATCGAGAAGATCGAGGGCATCAGCGGCCATGCGGACGAGACCGGGCTTTTGGAGTGGGTTGGCAGTTTTATGGAAAAACCGTCCCAGGTCTTCGTGGTACACGGCGATGACACAGTGTGTGATGCATTTGCAGAGACGGTCAAGGAGACTTACGGCATCAATGCGATGGCTCCGTTCTCCGGCAGTTCCTACGACCTGAAAGAGGGATGCTTCGTGACTGTTACGAAGGGTATTCCGATTCAGAAACCGGCAGTGAACGAAGCAACGAAGAAAGCGGCTGGTGTATTTGCCCGCCTGCTGGCAGCCTGCGACCGCCTGCGCCGTGTTGTTATGCATAACGAGGGCGGGGCGAACAAAGATTTGGCACGTTTTGCCGACCAGATCAACTCGCTCTGCGATAAGTGGGACCGCTAAGCTTCAATAATAGACATAAAGGAGATTTCTGACTTGAAAGTAACTATATACACAGACGGCGCCGCCCGCGGCAATCCAGATGGTCCGGGCGGATTTGGAACCGTCATTCACTATGTAGATCCGGCAGGAAAACTGCACACGAAAGAGATTTCCGGCGGCTACAAACGAACTACGAACAACCGTATGGAGCTGATGGCAGCTATCGCCGGTCTCGAGGCGCTCAACCGCCCCTGCGAGATCGAACTCTATTCAGATTCCCAGTATCTCGTCAACGCTTTTAACCAGCACTGGATCGAGGGTTGGATCAAAAAGGGCTGGAAACGCGGCAAAAATGAGGAGGTTAAGAATGTAGATCTATGGAAGCGCCTGCTCGCTGCCAAGGAACCCCATCAGATTTCGTTTTTCTGGGTGAAGGGGCATAATGGGCATCCGGAGAATGAGAGATGTGACTTTTTGGCTACTTCGGCGGCGGATGGGGACGAGCTGATGGTGGATCCGGGGGTATAGCTCGTTACTGCTCACACATGTGTGCTCAGTAACAGGAGTTTGCCGATGCTTCGCATTCCAAATCGGCAAAATCTGCATCCGGAACTGTATTGTACGGAGTTTTCAGTTCAGAAAATTCCTACCTGTGAGCAGTTACTATAACAACCCTTACGATATGTTTACATCTTTCGATCATCTATTTTCAAACCGTCTTAAATGTGCTATTTTAAAATTATCAAGTGAACAGGAATAGCAAAGGCGGTTGAGAGTAATTTGAAAAATAAAGGAATGATCGCTGCCCTCGGTCTGATTCTGGTGCTGGGGATCGTGACGACGGCGGCAACGCGGCGTTATATCCGGGAGCAGGCGGGAAGTGAGAGAAGCCTGACGGTCGGACCGGAGGCGATGTATGAGGCGGAACCATTTGCGGCGGAAGCAGCAGAAAATGGTCTGGCGGAGGATGCGCCGGAGCCATCTTCTAAAAAAATGGCGCATGCGGAAAGCGTGGGGACAGAAGATAGAGCCTGTATGCAGGCGGAAGGAGATGTTTCTGTCCAGTCTTTAGGTGAACAAAAGGAAAAACGTGCAGATAATCGGGCGGCTGCTAAGGCGGCAGAGAAGCAGAGTGCGGGCGAAGAGTCGGATCATTCTGTGAATACAGGGGCAGTTGTGTCCCCGGTTGAAAATGGAATTGTATCTCCTGCGCGAGGCGCGTCCTCCGGAACAGGTGCAGGCTCGGACCGGACAGCGGAAGATTACCGGAACCGGCTGGGCGAGATCGAGAATACGATTCAAAACCTGGAAAATTCGGGAAGTGCGAATACGACCGACGCGATGCGGGAGGCGGTCGCGTATGAGTACCGGCTCTGGGATGCCGAATTAAATCAGATTTATCAGGCAATCATGGCGGTGCTTCCAGACGAGGAGACAGACACGCTGCGTGGTCTGGAACGCAGATGGATCCGGGAACGTGATACGGCGGCGAAACAGGCGGCGGAGCGCTACAAGGGCGGCACGATGGAAAATGTCGAGTACACGGCGTCGCTGGCAAATTCGACGCGGGATCGGGCGTATGAGCTTTTGGATTTGTATGAATCGTATCTTCCGGCAGAGTAGTGAAAAAATTAGAAAATGGGACTTTTGCGGCATATAGAATTGCGGTAAGGGTCCCATTTTTGCACACTTTTTGTACACTTTTTGTACCGATAAACCTCTTGCGAAATGTAAATTCCTATGATAGGATATAAAGAATGAGGAAAATTTTACTTAAATAGAAGTAACTATAGGAGGAAGCAACGTGAAAAAATACGGTGTGAACGAACTTAGAAAGATGTTCTTAGACTTTTTTGAGAGCAAGGGACATCTGGCAATGAAGAGTTTCTCTCTGGTTCCGCATAATGATAACAGCCTTCTGCTTATCAACTCTGGTATGGCTCCGTTAAAGCCATATTTTACGGGTCAGGAGATTCCGCCGAGAACAAGAGTATGTACCTGTCAGAAATGTATTCGTACCGGCGATATCGAGAATATCGGTAAGACTGCCCGTCATGGTACCTTTTTTGAGATGCTTGGCAACTTCTCCTTCGGTGATTATTTCAAAGAGGAAGCGATTCACTGGTCCTGGGAATTTTTAACCGAGGTTGTCGGACTTGATCCGGATCGCCTCTATCCGTCTGTGTTCGAGAGCGATGACGAGGCATTTGATATCTGGAACAAAGAGATGGGTATTCCGGCAGAGCGTATTTTCCGCTTTGGCAGAGAGGATAACTTCTGGGAGCATGGCGCTGGTCCGTGCGGTCCGTGTTCTGAGATTTACTATGACCGCGGTGAGAAATACGGCTGCGGCAAACCGGGATGTACGGTAGGCTGTGAGTGTGACCGTTACATGGAGGTATGGAACAATGTATTCTCCCAGTTTAACAATGACGGTCACGGCAACTACACCGAGCTGGAGCACAAGAACATTGATACCGGAATGGGTCTGGAGCGTCTGGCAGTGATCGTACAGGATGTAGATTCCCTGTTTACGGTTGATACCAACAAAGCTCTGTTAGACCGTGTCTGCGAGCTGGCACATACCGAATATCAGAAAGATCATGAGACCGATATTTCTCTGCGTATTGTAGCGGATCATATCAAGTCCTGCACCTTCATGATTTCCGATGGCATTATGCCATCCAACGAGGGACGCGGATATGTTCTGCGCCGCCTTCTGCGCCGTGCAGCACGCCATGGCAAAAAACTTGGCATCGAGGGTGAGTTCTTAGCAGCTCTGTCCCGCACCGTTATCGACCTTTCCAAGGATGGTTATCCGGAACTGGAAGAGAAGAGCGCGATGATTTTCAAGGTTCTTTCTGAGGAAGAGGATAAGTTCAACAGGACCATTGATCAGGGTCTTGCGATCCTTGCTGATATGGAAGAAGATATGAACAAGAAGGGCGAGAAAGTGCTGTCCGGCGACAACGCATTCAAGCTCTACGATACCTATGGATTCCCGATCGACTTAACCCGTGAGATTCTCGAAGAGAAGAGCCTCGGTATCGATGAGGACGGCTTCAACGCAGCGATGAAACGCCAGAAAGAACAGGCGAGAGCGGCGAGAAAGACGACTAACTATATGGGCGCGGATGTTACGGTATACCAGTCCATCGATCCGGCTATTACAACTGAGTTTATCGGCTATGATCGTCTGACAGCGGAATCCGAGATTTCCGTTCTGACGACCGAGGATGAGATTGTAGAGGCACTGACTGACGGTCAGACTGGTACAATTATCACCAAGGAAACCCCGTTCTACGGAACCATGGGTGGTCAGGAGGGTGACTTCGGTCAGATTACCGCTCCGGACGGCTCTGTGTTTGAAGTAAAAGACACCATTCATTTACAGGGTGGCAAGATCGGTCATGTCGGTGTTGTAGTAAAGGGTATGTTCGAGGTGGGAGAAAAAGTAACCATGTCGGTTGACAAGGAAAACCGTGAGCTGACTTCCCGCAACCATTCCGCAACCCATCTGCTTCATAAAGCGCTGCGTACCGTACTTGGTAGCCATGTAGAGCAGGCTGGTTCCCTGGTAACCCGTGACCGTCTGCGTTTCGACTTTACTCATTTCTCTGCGATGACTCCAGAGGAGATAGAGAAGGTTGAAAAGATTGTAAATGATGAGATTGCAGCATCCCTGCCGGTTGTAACCGATGTTATGTCCTTGGATGAGGCAAAGAAGACGGGCGCGATGGCACTGTTTGGCGAGAAGTACGGCGAGAAAGTCCGTGTTGTCAAGATGGGGGATTTCTCCACCGAGCTTTGCGGCGGTACGCACGTATCCAACACAGGCACAATTGCATCCTTCAAGATTCTCTCTGAGGCTGGTATTGCAGCAGGCGTCCGCCGTATCGAGGCGCTGACCTCCACCGGTTTGATGAACCACTACAAAGAGGTAGAGAATGAGCTGCATGAGGCGGCGAAACTGGCAAAGACCACTCCGGCGGCACTGAGCAGCAAGATTGAGTCCATGTTAGAAGAGATCAAGACTCTGCACGCAGAGAATGAGAAGTTAAAAAGTAAGCTGGCGAACGACTCTCTGGGCGATGTTATGAACCAGGTACAGGATGTAAACGGCGTGAAGCTGCTGGCAGTTGAGGTTAAGGATGTAGACATGAACGGTCTGCGTAATCTGGGCGATCAGCTGAAAGAGAAGCTGGGCGATGGCGTTGTCCTGATTGCATCTACTCTGGATGGCAAGGTAAGCCTGATGGCTTCTGTAACTGACGGTGCGATGAAGAAGGGTGCACATGCTGGAAACTTAATCAAAGCAATCGCAGGTCTTGTCGGCGGCGGCGGCGGTGGCCGTCCGAACATGGCACAGGCTGGCGGAAAGAATCCGTCTGGTATTGCAGCAGCCCTTGAAAAAGCGGCAGAAGTAGTAGCAGAGCAAGTAAAATAAAAAAATCATAAAAAAATGTAAAATGTTGTTGACGTATCATTTTTTTATGATATAATCTTTTTAGTGCTAAAAAAATACCCATACAGTTGTATTAATATGCACTTATTACACAACTGGAGGGAGGTTAGGTGTGAGCTATGTCAAATGTAATCGTTAAAGATAACGAGAGTCTGGACAGCGCTTTACGCAGATTCAAAAGAAACTGTGCTAAGGCTGGTATCCAGCAGGAGATTCGGAAAAGAGAGCATTACGAGAAACCGAGCGTTCGTCGTAAAAAGAAATCCGAAGCTGCTAGAAAACGCAAATACAATTAAGTAACGCAAAAGTCCTGGTTTTCATATGAACCAGGACTTTTTTGTGCAATAGGAGAAAAAGAAGAAATGCGATGTGGCGGATGATGGAGTGAGGGGCATGAGAGAGAAGCAGGAAAATGAGAGACGGGGAAAGGGATTGAAACAATATATTGCGGATCGGCGCCTGGCAGCAGTCAGCCTGGTACTGGGTGTTTTGATGGGGCTGATGATTCTTCTGGGAATCCGTTACAGCCGCAATGAGCTGATTTACCGGACGGCGGGTCAGTTTTTGGGACAGTTGGCGGGCTGGGTGGTGTGTATGACGGTGATGGTCTGGGCGATTTGTGTGGGACTGGATGCTTTGGGGCGTGGCTGGTCTGAGATACGGGATTTTCAGTTCAGAGAATTCCTGCCTGTGAACAGTTACCAGAAACGGACGCAAGCACGGAGGGAGAAAGACTGCGAAGACCAGGGAAGCAGCCGCGATGTGGAAAGCCAGGGACGGGAATCGAAACAGCGCGCAGCGAAAAATTTGGATTTGGGGACATGGCTGAAATGGATGTTTCTCTCCTGGTGCGTCTATCTTCCGGTTTTTCTGGCGGTTTATCCGGGCATTTATTCTTACGATGCGTCCGCGCAGCTCCTTCAGTTTTATGGAAAACTGCCGCTGACAACCCACCATCCATTAATTCATACGCTATATCTGGGACTCTGCATGAAGATTGCGGGGCGTCTGTTCCATACCTATCAGGCAGGGATGGCGCTGTATGCGCTGTCGCAGTCGTTTTTTATGAGTGCGGTATTTTCCCTGTGTCTGTGCCGGATGAAAGCGCGGCGGGCACCGCGATGGCTCTGCGTTGCTTCGTGGACGTTCTGGATCCTGAATCCGTATCTGACGGTCTTTTCCTTTGTCACGACGAAAGATGTGCTCTTTGGTGCATTTTTCCTGCTGGCATTTGATACGGCATGTTGTCTGGCGGAGGATCCGGAGCATTTTTGGCGGGGGATGTGCCAGAAGAAAGAGGATTTGGATAAAGAAAGAGAGCTGGATAAAGAGAAAAATCCGAATGGAACAGGTTCTCGGAAAGAAGTGGGAAAGACGGGTGATTGGCTGCTCTTTTTTGTGAGTGTGTTTTTCATGTGCCTGTTCCGGAATCAGGGAATCTATGTGTTCCTGTTTTTTGTTTTGGCAGTCTGCCTGTTTTTACGAAAAAAAGTGTATCGCAGAAACTGGTTTATCGGGGCATCTCTGCTGGTGGCAGCCTTATGGTATGTTTTATCCGGTCCGATTCCAACGGCGTTCGGCGTGGGAAAGGGCGATGCGAGGGAGATGCTGTGCGTGCCAATGCAGCAGCTGGCGCGCATATATCATGAAGTCCCGGAGAAATTGGCACCGGAGGAAAAGGAATATATCGAGACGCTGATTGATCCGCAGGCGCTCAGTGAGTATGTTCGTGTCAATGCGGATCCGGTAAAAAGTGGGTTTCATACGGAAGTGATGCAGGCAGATATGGGACGTTTCGTGCGGACCTGGGCGGAAATCGGAAAGCGCCATCCGGATATCTATCTGGATTCATTTCTGATGGGAAACTGGGGGTACTGGTATCTAGGAGACAATCAGTACTGGATCAGCTATATTTTATACGACGGGGCGTACCTGGAAGATGATTTAAATATCCTGCATATCACGCGGAACAGCCATTTTCAGGCGCTTTCGGACTGGCTGAGGGAGGCAACGCTGACACCGGCATTCCAGTCGGTTCCGATGCTGTCGGTGCTTCTAAACCAGGCATTTCCGTTCTGGCTGATGCTGTTTGCGGCAGGATTTGCAGTCTGGAAGCGCCGGGCGTATGAGATCCTTCCGATGATGCTTCTGCTCGGCTGCTGGGGAACGCTTCTGCTGGGACCGGTGGTTTCCCTGCGGTATGCATTGCCGTTGATTTACTGTGTGCCGCGGCTGCTGGAAATGATAGTGGGTTTGACGGGAAAACGGTAAACGGCATAGTTTCTGCTTTCCTACATATATTAGATAATAACAATGAAATAGGCGGTAGGCGCTTGTTTGGCAGACAGAAAAAAGCGATCGTTTCGGCGCTCCATCTGCCGGAGGACGTCGTTCTCGGAGAGATGCTTCTGTATTTTACCGGCAGTCGGGCGGCTGTGGTGGAAAATTACAGGAGCATTCTCTTTTTTTCCGACGAAATGCTGCGGCTGACGGGAAAGAACACCCGGCTTACTATCAAGGGGAAGGGGCTTTCGATTGAGTATTATGACCGCGATAATCTGCGGGTCACGGGGCAGATTGTGTCTGTCGAATTTGGGGTGCTGTGAGGAATGAGTATGGCGAAGGTAAGACACCTTCTACATGGGATAGTGCGGCTTAACATGCGCGGCACCTCCCCGGAGAGATTCCTGAATCTCTGTACACTGGCAGGTTTAAATGTCTGGCAGGTAAAAAAAGAGCAGGCAAATCTGCTGTTTTATATGGAAATCCGCGATTTTAAGCGGTGTGCGCCACTGGCAAGAAAAGCGGGAGTCCGTCTGCATATCGTTGAAAAGCGTGGGCTGCCGGTGTTTCTCTGGCGGAACCGGAAACGGAAAGGGTGGGCGGTCAGCTTCGTCCTTTTTTTTCTGTTATTATTGTTTCTGGCACAATTTATCTGGGAGATCGACTGGAGCGGAAACCGGCGTTATACCGAAAGTGAGCTGAATCATTACCTCCAGACGCTGCAGATTGAAGAGGGAATTCCCAAGAAGCGGATTTCCTGTGCGAGGCTGGAGGAAGAACTGCGGGAGTCATTTGAAGCTATCACCTGGGTGTCGGTGCGCCTGCATGGGACGCGCCTTTCCATCCGCCTGCGGGAGAGCGAGGTTCCGATCCGGCAGGAAGTGGAGTCCGGCGAGGCGTGCGATCTGGCGGCGGCATCAGACGCGCGGATCACGTCGGTAGTCGTCCGGAGCGGAATCCCGCTTGTGCAGGCGGGAGATACGGTGGAAAAGGGGCAGCTTCTGGTGTCGGGAACGGTGCCTATCACAGATGATGGAGGCGAAGAAATTTCCTCTTACCGGGTGCGGGCGGATGCGGATATATATGGGATCCGGGAGCGGGTCGGGAGAAAGGAGCTTCCGCTCTGGAGGGAAATGCGGACGGAAACGGGAAAGAAACGATACGGAATTGCTTTGGAAGCAGGAACACACACATTTTACTGGAAAATTCCAGAATTTTATGATATGATAGAACATACATTCGATATGGCGGAGCAGTGGGGCTTTTTCAGACGAAGCAGGCGGATGAAACCTGCCTGGACGATCCGGACGGAGTACCGGAAATTGCGGCTCCCGCTTGATTTTTATCTGCCGCTTTCTGTCGGGTGGAGTGAGTACCGGGAGACGTCTGTCTGCGAAAAAAGGTATACAGAACCAGAGCTTGCGGCGCTGTCAGCGGCATTTCAAAAGGAGACGGAAGAAAAATTGTGCGAAAAAGGTGTACATATTATGGCAAGTGATGGTAGAATACTAATAAATGGCGGAGTCTGCCATTTTGAGGTACGGCTTCAGACGGAGGAGCCGATTCAAGTTGTGACACAAGGAGAACAGCAAAGGAATGAGCATAATAGAGACAATGATTGATATTCCGATGGAGCATGAGCGGAATGTATGCGGACAGTTTGACGCGTATCTGAAAAAGATTGAGCGGACGCTGCACGTGACGATGATCACACGCGACGGCGCGCTGAAAATCATCGGTCCGGAGCAGGCGATCCGGCAGGCGAAGAGTGTGTTCAACAATCTGTTAGAGCTTTCCAGGCGCGGCAATACCATTACCGAGCAGAATGTTGATTACGCCCTGTCGCTGTCCTTCACGGAGAAGGACGATCAGATTCTCGAGATCGATAAGGATATCATCTGCCGGACGATCACGGGCAAGCCGGTCAAACCGAAGACGATGGGACAGAAACAGTATGTGGACCTGATCCGCAAGAAGATGATTGTATTTGGCATCGGTCCGGCGGGTACCGGAAAAACGTATCTGGCGATGTCGATGGCGATACAGGCATTTAAGAGTGGCGAGGTAAGCCGGATCATCCTGACGCGTCCGGCGATCGAGGCGGGGGAAAAACTGGGTTTTCTGCCGGGCGATCTGCAGAGCAAGATCGATCCGTACCTGCGTCCGCTTTACGATGCGCTGTATCAGATTATGGGGGCAGAAAGTTACCTGCACAATTCTGAGAAGGGCTTGATTGAGGTGGCGCCGCTTGCGTACATGCGTGGTCGTACCCTGGATAATGCGTTCATCATTCTCGATGAGGCGCAGAATACGACCCCGGCACAGATGAAGATGTTCCTGACACGTATCGGCTTTGGTTCCAAGGTAATCGTGACGGGCGACCAGTCGCAAAAGGATCTGCCTGCCGGGGCTACGTCCGGACTGGATACGGCGATTCATGTACTCAAGAAAATTGACGATATTGGTTTCTGCTATCTGACCAGCAGCGACGTAGTCCGCCATCCGCTGGTACAGAAGATCGTAGAGGCATACGATGCGTATGAGAAAAAAGATGCGGATGCGTCCCGCGGTTTCCGGAGAAATAGTTCCGGGACGCGTGACCGGAAAGATGGAGGAAGAAAGAACAGATGACAATCCAGATCGAATATGAAGCAGAGCGGGAGTGGGAGATAGATTACCGTCCGATCATCGAGGAGATCGTGGTTGCGGCGCTTGATTATGAAAAATGCCCGTATGAGGCGGAGGTCAATGTAGTCCTGACAAATGATGAGGAGATTCATCGTATTAATAAGGAATTCCGAGGAATCGACCGGGCAACCGACGTCCTCTCTTTTCCGATGGGTGATTACGATGTGCCGTCCGATTTTGAACGGTTGGAAGAGCAGTCAGAGGACTATTTTAACCCGGAGACGGGCGAACTTCTTCTGGGCGATATCGTGATCTCGATCGACAAGGTAGACGAGCAGGCGGAGAAATACGGTCATTCTAAGGAGCGCGAACTGGCGTTCCTGGTGGCACACAGTATGCTGCACCTGTGCGGTTACGATCATATGGAAGATGACGAACGCCTTGTGATGGAGAAAAAACAGGAGGAAATCCTGGCTGGCAAAGGGTATACGCGCTAAAAGCAAGGAAAAGAACCGGAGGGAAAGGGGAGAGCCCATTCGGGAAATGAGGCATATGGGGATGTGATGGGGGAAGTACGGAATGAAAAAAAGCAGTTGGAAAATAAGGGCACTGGCACTGACTCTGATGGCAGTCTGCTGGCTGTCAGGCTGTTCGGCTCACAAAGAAATATCGGTAACGGCAACAGAGACACAGGAGGAGACACGTGAGCTGTCCTTAAATACGGAGCCGGAGGCCGAAACGCAGCCGGAAGCAGAGCCGGAGGAACGCTGCGAAAAAGACGGGAAGATACAGAGTTATCTGACCGGGGAATGGACGGATGTCGCAAAGGCGAACCGCCGTCCGCTCGCAATCATGATGAGCAATGACAAGGCGGCGCTTCCGCAGTATGGCATTAACCATGCCGGAGTGGTCTATGAGGCACCGGTGGAAGGCAGCATGAACCGCTATATGGCACTGATAGAGGACTATGACGATCTGGACCGGATCGGTTCCGTCCGGAGCTGCCGCCCATACTATACTTTTTTTGCAAGGGAATTTGAGGCGGTCTATGCACATTATGGGCAGAATACGTTTGCACTTCCGTATCTGGAGCAGATGGAACATTTAGATGGAATCAAAGGCAATGGGGCATCTGCGTATTTCCGGACCAAGGATCGGAAGACCCCGCACAATGCCTATGCATCGGGACCAAAGCTGCGCCAGGCGATCGAGGCGAGCGGTTATGCGGATGCATATCTGGAGAGCTATGAGGGGCATTATACTTTTGCGCCGGAGAGTGCGCCGGTGTGCTTTGAGGATGGTATCGCAGCGGCCAAAGTAGTGCCAGGTTATCAGTTAAGCAATCCCTGGTTTGAGTATCACCCGGAGGACGGGCTGTACTACCGGTATCAGTATGGCGGTCCGCATATGGGAGATGAAGGACAGATAGCGGTTAAAAATATTATTTTCCAATACTGCTTGTGGAAATATTATAAACCAACGGAATATCTGGATATCGATGTCCATACACCGGCGACGGGGTATTATTTTACAAATGGACACGGCATTCTGATTCGTTGGGAAAAAGACGGCGCTTACGGCGTCACAAAGTATTACGATATGGACGGTCAGGAAATCAAGCTGAATCCGGGCAAGACCTGGGTCTGCATCCTTCCGAATGACCGTATGGATAAGGCGGAATTCTATGGAGAACAGACGGAGTAGAAGAAAACCCGGAATGCGGGAAGAGACAGAAAGAGAGATAATCAGCCGGCAGCGCACGGCAGGACGTAGAGAAGAAGCAGCCGGAGGCAGCCGGGAAAGTGCGGGCAGAAGCCGTAACCGGTCAGGAAGCAGCCGGAAGCCGGAAGCGGTTCCGGTGAGGAAAGAAAATTTTGTCATTCAGGGTACGATCCTGGCAGTTGCCGGTATCATTGTGCGTCTGATCGGTATTCTGTACCGCGTTCCGATGACGAATATCATCGGCGATGAGGGCATGGGATATTATTCGACGGCATTCAACGTATATAATATCATGCTGATCCTTTCATCGTACAGTCTGCCTCTGGCGGTGTCGAAGATGGTAGCGGCCCGCCTTGCGAAAGGGCAGTACCGCAATATGAACCGTGTTCTGCGGGCGGCGCTTGTCTATGCGACGGTCGTAGGTGGTCTGGCATGCTTTATTACCTGGAATTTTGCAGGCTTTTTTGCAACGACCTTGTTTAACACGCCGTTCTGCGTGTATGCACTCCGCACACTTGCGCCAACGATCTGGATCATGGCGTATCTGGGCGTACTGCGCGGTTATTTCCAGGGACATGGAACGATGATTCCTACGGCGATCTCCCAGATCCTGGAGCAGGTGGTCAACGCGATTATCAGTGTGGTGGCCGCCAGCGTCCTTTTCAAGGTGGGACTGGATACAGCGAAAGTATATGGAAAAGATGGATATGCACAGGCATTTGGCGCGGCAGGCGGTACGATCGGCACAGGAAGCGGCGCGTTTGCAGCCCTGTTATTTGTGCTGGTATTGTTTTTACTCTACCGTCCGACGGCAAAACGGCGGATTGCCAAGGATCGGAGCGGTAGTGTGGATTCCTACCGTCAGATTTCGAGAATCTTCTTCTTTACCGTTATTCCGGTTATCGTAAGCTCGGGTGTTTACAATATTAACTCGGTTATTGACAACGGTATCATGGCGCACGGCATGGAGTCGCTGGGACGCGGCAAAGAGTTTTTAGCCCTCTGGGGTATCTACAACAACAAATATATGCTGCTGGTACATGTCCCGCTTGCGATGGCGAACTCACTGTCCTCGTCGCTGATTCCTTCGCTGTCCGGTGCAATAGCGCGTAAGGACCGAATGGCGGCGATTGAGAAGACAGCCCTTGCGATCCGGTTTGCTATGCTGATTGCGATTCCGTCGGCGGTGGGGCTGACGGTACTTTCAGCGCCGGTCAATAACCTGTTATTCCGGGGCGGCAACAATGCGGAAGCGATCCGTATGATGATGATTGGCGCTTCAGCCGTTATCTTCCTGTCGCTTTCGACGGTTACCAATGCAATCTTACAGGGACTGAACCGGATGAATGTTCCGGTGCAAAACGCCCTGATTTCGTTGGCATTACACGTGATTGCGCTGTATATTATGCTGATGATCTTCAATATGGGTATCTACAGTATGGTATTTGCAAGTATTTTATTTGCGCTCTTTATGTGCATTTTAAATGCGATCGCGATCCGCAACACACTCGGTTACCGCCAGGAGATGGTCAAGACCTTCCTGCTGCCGGCGATCAGCGCAGCATTTATGGGCGCGGCGGCATATGGCGTGTACCGTGGGGTTACGCTGGTGATCCACAGCAATGTGCTGGGAACGCTGCTGGCGGTGCTTGTGGCGGTCGCGGTATATGGCGTGCTTCTTATCAAGCTGCACTGTATCGAGGAAGATGAGATGTATTCAATGCCGATGGGACGGAAACTCACACGCATCTGCCGGAAGCTGCATCTGATGTAGGGTTAGAAATTTAGTTATGATTAAAATTTAGAAAAAAGTGAATAATAAGGATACACAACAGGAGGTATCCTTATTATGAGAAAATATCAGGGAATACTGTTTGCGGCGCTTTTTTGTTTTGCAATGCTTCTGCTTCTGGCGGCAGGGCTCTGGTGGTACCGTCCACGGCGGGCGGAACCGGTACCGGGGCGCGTGTATGAGTCAGAGCGGATGCCGGAGAATAATGCGGTTCTGAACCCGGAACCGGAAGTGGCGGAGAAACAATCCGGCTATTGTCTGACGGCGGAGGATGGGATGCTGCTTATCTTTGACGGAACAAGCGGCGAAGTCTGTTTCCAGACCCATATGCCGCTCTCAGAATTTTCCGTGGAAGAACAGGAAAAACTGCTGGAAGGAGTCTGGTTCGACACAATGACGGATGTGTTTCACTATCTGGAGTCTTTCAGCAGTTAGATGTGATTATAATACAGTCAAAAAACAAAGAAGAAAGTCCGCGTATGAACGGTACGAAGCAAACGGTCAGGAAGGGAAATAGGGATGAGTCAGAATAAAGTAATCATAGTGGGAGCGGGAGCAGCCGGAATGACGGCTGCCATTTTTGCTGCCAGGGAGGGCGCACAGGTGGTTCTGCTGGAACATAAAGACCGGGTCGGCAAGAAGATCCTGTCTACCGGCAATGGACGCTGTAACCTTTCAAACCGTTTGCAGGAGCCGTTCTGCTACCGCAGTGGTCAGCCGGATTTTCCATGGAAGGCGCTTGGGACGTTTACGCTTCCGATGACACTGGAATATTTTGAGGATCTCGGCGTTTTGACGCGGGAACGGGACGGATATCTGTATCCATATTCCGGGCAGGCAAGCGCTGTTTTAGATGCACTCCGTCTGGGACTTGCGCGGGAGTCGGTTCAGGTGGTGACGGAATGTGATGTTTTCTCGATCACGCTGCGCGAAGATGCAAAACGTCGGTTTGAAGTGAAAACGTCCCAGGGGAGCTTTTCAGGCGAGGCGCTGATTCTGGCGTGCGGCAGCAAGGCGGCACCGGGTACAGGTTCGGATGGAAGCGGATATAAGCTGGCGAAACGGCTGGGACACCATATCATCAAGCCGCTTCCGGCACTGGTTCAGCTTCGTTGCCCGGAAAAGTTCTTTAAACAGCTCGCCGGAGTACGCGCGGATGCCTCTGTGATACTCTACAGCGATGGCAGAAAGCTGGCGGAGGACAAGGGCGAGGTGCAGCTTACGGATTATGGTATTTCGGGGATTCCGGTTTTCCAGGTCAGCCGCTTTGCGGCGCGCTCGCTCGATGAGGGACGGGATGTACGGGCGGTACTCAATTTTTATCCGGAATGCCCGGAAACGGAGACACGCCGGATATTAAAAGAGCGGAGTGAGCGCCTGAAAGAACGGCAGGTGGAGGACTTTTTTTCCGGCTGGATACATAAAAAACTGGCAGCTCTGTTTTTAAAACAGGCAGGAATCCGGCCAGATCGGACGGTTGGCAGCCTGACAGAGGCACAGATTCAGACGCTGGGGGATCTGCTCTGCCGGTTTGAGGTCAGCGTGAACGGTACAAATTCCTTTGAACAGGCACAGATCTGCTGCGGCGGCGTCGATGTGCGGGAGGTTGACGCACAGACGATGGAATCGAAGAAGGTAAAAGGGTTATATTTTGCCGGGGAGATTCTGGATGTCGATGGCATCTGCGGCGGTTATAATCTCCAGTGGGCGTGGAGCAGCGGTGCAGCAGCTGGAAAATGTGCTGGAAGGGAGTCAGATAAATGATACGAGTAAATCAGGTAAAACTGCCGATCAGCCACAGTGAGGCGGATCTTCGCAAGAAAACTGCCAAAATGATGGGAGTATCGGCAGATCAGATACAGTCGGTGGAGCTGGTGCGCCAGTCTCTGGATGCGCGCAAAAAGCCAGATCTGTACTATTTATATGCATTAGATGTTGCGGTGGCAGGGAAAGAGGCGGCGATTGTCAAACGTGCGCGCAGTGTAAATGTGCAGATCCGAAAGGAAGAGGCGTACCGCCTGCCCGATCCGGGAATAGAGCCGCTTCGGGAACGACCGGTAATCGTGGGCTTTGGTCCGGCAGGTATGTTTTGTGGTCTGATGTTGGCGCGTGCCGGATATCGCCCGCTTATTCTGGAACGGGGGCTGGATGCGGACAGCCGTGCAAAGGCGGTTGCACGCTATTGGACAGATGGAACGCTGGATCCGGAGTGCAATGTGCAGTTCGGCGAGGGCGGTGCCGGTACGTTTTCAGATGGAAAGCTGAATACGCTGGTCAAGGATCCGTCTGGGCGGAATAAGGAAGTGCTGAAAATCTTGGCGCAGGCGGGCGCGGATCCGACGATTACCTATGTGAACAAGCCGCACGTTGGAACGGATGTTCTGCGGACGGTGGTAAAGAATATTCGAAGTGAGATAGAGAGTCTGGGCGGTGAGGTACGGTTTGGCTGCCGTCTGGAGGACTTTGAGACACAGAATGGTCATTTGTGTTCCATCCGCGTCAGTGCCCGTAAAGGCACGTCGGAGGCAGTACGGACGGTGGAGGAGATTCCGGCATCGGCACTGGTGCTGGCGATCGGGCATAGCGCCCGCGATACGTTTGCGATGCTGGCAGAGAAACCGCTCGACATGCAGGCAAAGGCATTTGCGGTGGGACTGCGGATCCAGCACCCACAGACGCAGATCAACTTAAGCCAGTACGGACGGGAAGAAGCCGGGAATCTGGGGGCTGCCAGCTATAAGCTGACGGCACAGACCTCCGGAGGCAGGGGCGTATATTCTTTCTGTATGTGTCCGGGCGGCTTTGTTGTGGATGCATCCTCAGAGCCGGGACGGCTGGCAATCAACGGCATGAGCAACCATGATCGTGCCGGTGCAAACGCAAACAGCGCCCTGATTGTGACCGTTACACCGGAGGATTTTCCACAGCCGGGCACACTTGGCGGCGTGACGTTCCAGCGTCAGCTGGAGGAAGCGGCATACCGCTGCGGCGGCGGAAAAATCCCGGTACAGCTTTATGGAGATTTCCGGGAAAACCGGATTTCAACGGGATTTGGAGCAGTGACACCACAGTTTGAAGGGCAGTTTGCATTTGGAAATCTGCGGGAGGTGCTGCCGGAAGCGCTTTCGGCAGCGATGTTAGAGGGAATGGAACATTTTGGACATGTGATTCATGGCTTTGACCGTGAGGATGCGGTTTTTGCCGGAGTAGAGAGCCGGACCTCCTCGCCGCTGCGGATTCCGCGTGACCACGCGACGATGGAGAGCAGCACGATCGCGGGCATCTACCCATGCGGCGAAGGCGCTGGATATGCGGGCGGCATTACCTCGGCGGCGATGGATGGGATGAAGACGGCAGAGGCAATTATCACGAAGTATGCTATCCCCAAAATTAAATTGTGAGAGAGAATGGTTCAGCGGCTTTAGGCTTTATAGTAAGGATGTCTGCCTGTAGCTGCGAAGAAACAAGCATTATAAGAGGAGAAATGATAGATGAAACAGGAAAGAATTGACCGTATTAATACGTTATATCATAAGAGCCAGGCAGTTGGATTGACCGAAGAAGAGAAAAAAGAGCAGGCAGCGCTTCGGAAGGAGTACATTGAGTCAATCCGTGGAAATATGCGAGGACAGTTAAATTCGATACTGATTAAAGAGAAAGACGGTTCTATTACGGATCTGGGTAAGAAATACGGCGGCGTTACGGATACGAAGAATTAATTGAAGGGTAGAAGAGATGGTTATTCATTCATCTGGATCGCAGATATCAAAACAGGAGATTCGCGCATATGTCCTTCAAAAACGCCGGACTCTGCTGCCAGAAGAAAAACAACGATGGGATGAGGCGTTGTTAGAACGTCTCCACCCCCTCTTTCCATCAGCCGGGACGGCAGTGTATGCCTATACGAGTGTGCGCGGTGAGGCAAGTACAGAATATTTGATTGACGAGCTGTTAAAGCGCGGCTGCCGGGTAGCGCTGCCGCGGGTGTTTGGGCGTGAGATGCGTTTTTTCTATGTCACAGATCGGAGCCAGCTTGTGGCGGGGGCATATGGCATCCCGGAACCGGCGGACGGATGTCAGGAGGCAGATGCGCCGAAAGCGCTGGTGATCACGCCTGGCGTGGGGTTTTCCAAGGACGGAAACCGCATCGGTTATGGGGCGGGGTATTATGACCGCTTTTTTGCGGCAGAACCGGACCATATGGCGGTGGGACTCTGCTATGGATTCCAGTTGTTTCCGGCATTTGAAACCGAAAAGCACGATAAAAAAATGGCATATATTGTGACACCGGAGCAGACAATTAAAGTTTTGTAATGTCTGGCGCACTCGCGCGAAGCAGAAACATATCAAAGGCATACAGGAACAGAGCAGCCGTGTGGTAAACTCTGTTTTTGCTTCCAGATACATGAACCGGAATATTTTGTAAGAAACTGGAAAGGATTCTGGCAGGAATGGGACTTGCGAAAATGAGCGCCATATAGTAATATTATCTAATGTATGAAATATTAGGATTATTAGGATAATGAAAGAATAGTAAGGAGCAATACAATTTATGGATTTACATACAAACGATTCGTCCGAATCCGCAGCAGGCGTGTTTGTGTCTGACAAATGTCAGATTCCGGTGGGCGGTGTACCGCAGCAGGAACCGGAGCGCCAGCAGTATTATATGGCACTCTGCCGCCAGAAGGTACAGGAGATTTCGGACAAACTGGGGCGTCCGCTGACCTGCTTTATCTCGACGTTTGGATGTCAGATGAATGCACACGATTCAGAAAAGCTTCTCGGTATTCTGCTGGAAGCAGGATTTGTGGAAGGAACCAGTGAGGAATCGGATTTCGTCCTCTACAATACATGTACAGTCCGTGAAAATGCGAACCTGCGCGTGTATGGACGTTTAGGGTATCTTCACAGTCTCAAGAAAAAGAATCCGCACATGATGATCGCACTCTGCGGCTGCATGATGCAGGAGCCGGAGGTTGTAGAGAAATTAAAGAAGAGCTACCGCTTTGTGGACTTGATTTTCGGCACACACAATGTATATAAACTGGCAGAGCTGCTGGAACAGCGCTTTGAGACGGGGAAGATGGTCATCGATATCTGGAAAGGAACTGATAAGATCGTTGAGGATCTGCCGTCGGAGCGCAAATATACATTTAAGTCTGGCGTTAATATCATGTTTGGCTGCAACAATTTCTGCAGCTATTGCATCGTCCCGTATGTGCGCGGACGCGAGCGCAGCCGTGCGCCGGAGGACATCATCCGTGAGATTGAAGAGCTGGTTAAGAACGGCGTCGTGGAGATCATGCTGTTAGGGCAGAATGTCAATTCCTACGGAAAGAACCTGGAATCTCCAATTACCTTTGCAGAACTTCTGCGCCGGGTAGAGCGGATTGAGGGGCTTAAACGGATCCGTTTCATGACCTCCCATCCGAAGGATCTGTCGGATGAGCTGATCGAAGTGATGGCATCTTCCAAGAAGATCTGCCGCCATCTGCATCTGCCGCTTCAGTCGGGCAGCAGCGAGATCCTAAAGAAGATGAACCGCCATTACACGAAGGAGCAGTATCTGGAACTGACAGAGCGCATCCGCAAGGCGGTACCGGATATTTCCCTGACGACGGATATCATCGTTGGATTTCCGGGAGAGACGGAGGAAGATTTCGAGGAGACACTGGAGGTTGTGCGGAAAGTCCGCTACGACAGTGCATTTACCTTTATTTATTCGAAGCGCACCGGAACTCCGGCGGCAGCGATGGAAAATCAGGTTCCAGAAGAAGTTGTCAAAGAACGTTTCGACCGTCTGCTCGCAGAGGTACAGGCGATTTCCGCACAGGTCTGTGGACGAGATGTCCATACGGTGCAGGAGGTTCTGGTGGAGGAACCGGACAGTCACGTGGAGGGACTGGTAACCGGACGTATGTCCAATAACACAATCGTTCATTTCCCAGGTGGAAAAGAGCTGATTGGTAAAATTGTTAAAGTATATCTGAAGGAATCCAAGGGATTTTACTATATGGGATCCCTGGTAGATTAAGGAGGATAAATTTATGAAAAAGCATTATAAAGGATTGACGGTTCTGCTGTCAGCCTTCATGCTGGCAGGAAGTGCTTCCGTCGCATATGCAGGACCGGCAGATGACATTGCAAACGGTACAGTCGGTATGCCAAACACCGGTTCGTCAACATCGGCAGAGCAGTTCAACCAGGGAACCGGGCAGCAGGATGAGAACACGGCACTTCATGTCGGCGTCAATTATCTGTATAATGCGGAAGGCGATATTTCTGCATTTGCGATGGATTTGAAAAACTTTGAGGGGATCGGCGGCGTGTCCTACCGTGCATATACCAACACAGGCGGTTATCTGTGGTGGTACCATGACGGCATCCAGACCGGTGTGGTTGGTTCTGGAAGCTGGGTAGAGGCGATCCAGATTCAGCTTTCCGGTCAGGCTGAGAAGATGTACGATGTTTACTATAGCGTTACATCCAGTGGTCAGGGCAAGATGGGATATGCGAAGAACGGCGAAGTGGCTGGTACCGTGGATATCGGCGAGAAGATCCTTTCGATTGAAGTCGTATTAGTTCCGAAGGGAAGCGCAGGTCCGCAGAGTGCAGCACCGCGCTACAAATCAGCTGCTTCCAGCAGACTGAGCGTAGCAGAAAATGCAACGGTTATGTTCAATGAGGACGGAAGCGTATATAACGGCTGGCTTTCCGATGACTTTGTACGTTATTATTTTGAAAATGGCTACGCAAAGACCGGCTGGCAGTATATCGATGGTTACAAGTTCTACTTTGACTCCTGCGGTCGTCTGGTTCAGGATGTAGACAGCCTGATTGGCAAGCAGTCCGATTATCTCCTGAAGGTAAATAAGACACTGAACTGCCTGACGGTTTATGCAAAAGACGGCAATAACGGATATATTATTCCGGTGAAAGCGATGCTGACCTCCGTCGGTGATGATACGCCGATTGGAACTTTCAAGACACCGGAGAAATATCGCTGGAGACTGATGGTAAATGATACTTACACCCAGTATGCAACCCGTATCACACAGGGATTCCTGTTCCATTCGATTACATACGCAACCCCGAATGAGAATAACCTTCTGACCGTCGGCTATAATGGTCTGGGTGTTTCCCGTTCTTTAGGCTGTGTACGCCTGAACTGTAGAAACTCCAAGTGGGTATATGATAACTGCCATCTGGGAACGCCTGTACAGGTATACGAGGATGCCAATGTAGCATCTCCATTTGATAAGCCGGAGCTGGTACCGATCTCCGATCAGCAGACCTGGGATCCGACGGATCCGAAATTCAACTAAAATAAAACGACAGCGGTCTGTCCGGTCTGGCATTCAGATGAGTGAAGTGCCGGAAAACGGGCGGATCGCGATGAAGAGAGGTAAATTGTGGCACTTTCACCAATGATGACTCATTATCTGGAGACGAAAAAACAGTATCCGGACTGTATTCTGTTTTATCGTCTTGGCGATTTCTATGAGATGTTTTTTGAGGATGCCCAGACTGTTTCGAAAGAACTGGAACTTACCCTGACTGGAAAAGATTGCGGACTGGAGGAGCGCGCGCCTATGTGCGGCGTTCCTTATCATGCCGTAGAGGGTTATTTGAGCCGTCTCGTCCAGAAGGGCTATAAGGTCGCCATCGCAGAGCAGATGGAGGATCCGAAACAGGCAAAGGGACTTGTAAAGCGGGAGGTAATCCGGGTGGTGACGCCGGGAACCCTGACAAATTCACAGGTTCTGGAGGAATCAAAAAACAATTACCTGATGGGAATTGTATACATAGACGGTGTATTCGGCGTTTCGACGGTTGATGTCAGCACGGGCGACTATCTTGTGACGGAGGTTCGCAACGAGCGCAGTCTGTTAGATGAAATTTATAAATTTTCGCCGTCGGAGCTTATCTGCAACGAGGCTTTTTACATGTCAGGAATCGATTTAGAGGACTTGAAAGTACGGTTAAACGCCGTGATCTCAGCACTTGAAAATCGGTTCTTTTCTGATGATTCCTGCCGGAGAATCCTGCGGGAACATTTTCATGTAGAGCACCTGGAAGCGTTGGGACTGGCGGACTATGAGACGGGCGCGATTGCGGCGGGCGCTGTCCTGCAGTATCTGTATGAGACGCAGAAAAATACACTGGAACACCTGACGCGCCTGACTGTCTATACGACCGGACAGTTTATGATGCTGGATACGTCCACGCGCCGGAACCTGGAGCTTACTGAGACGCTCCGGGAAAAGCAGAAGCGGGGCACACTTCTCTGGGTGCTTGATAAGACGAAAACGGCGATGGGCGCCCGTATGCTGCGGACACTTGTGGAGCAGCCGCTCATCAGCCGGGAGGAGATCCTGCGCCGCCAGAATGCGATCGAAGAGCTGAACATGAACTATATCAGCCGCGAGGAGCTGTGCGAATATCTGAATCCGATCTACGATCTCGAACGTCTGATCGGACGCATCAGTTACCGGACGGCAAATCCGCGCGATCTCATCGCGTTTGGCAATTCACTGGCGATGCTTCCGTATATCAAACAGATTTTGAAGGAGTTTTCAGGCGAGCTGCTTAAAAACCTGGAAGCCGCTCTGGATCCGCTGGCAGATTTGAAGGAACTGATTGACAAGGCGATCGTGGAAGAGCCGCCGATCACGGTGCGCGAGGGCGGCATCATCAAGGAAGGCTACCATGAGGAGGCAGACCGTCTGCGTCATGCAAAGACAGAAGGAAAAGACTGGCTGGCACAGTTAGAGCAGAGCGAGCGCGAAAAGACAGGCATCAAAAACCTGAAAGTCAAGTTCAATAAGGTATTTGGCTACTATTTTGAGGTGACTAATTCCTTTAAGGATCTGGTGCCGGATTATTTCATCCGTAAACAGACCCTGACAAACGCAGAGCGCTATACGACCGACCGGTTGAAAGAGCTGGAAGATATCATTCTCGGCGCCGAGGACAAGCTGGTTTCTCTGGAATATGATCTGTTCTGCCAGGTGCGCGACCAGATCGCGGGCGAGGTAAACCGGATTCAGAGTACCGCCCGTGCGATCGCGATGACGGATGTGCTGGCGTCTCTGTCGGTGGTGGCGACGCGTTACAATTACGTGAAACCTCATATCAACGAAAAGGGCATCATCCGCATCAAAAACGGACGTCATCCGGTCGTAGAGCGCATGATGGGCGGCGAGATGTTTGTCGCTAATGACACATATTTAGACAACGGAAAGAACCGGATTTCGATCATTACCGGTCCGAACATGGCTGGTAAGTCAACTTATATGCGTCAGACGGCGCTGATCACGCTGATGGCGCAGATCGGAAGCTTCGTCCCGGCGGATGAGGCGGATATCGGTCTCTGCGACCGTATTTTTACCCGTGTGGGCGCCTCGGATGATCTGGCATCCGGTCAGAGTACCTTCATGGTGGAGATGACCGAGGTTGCGAATATCCTGCGGAATGCGACGAAAAACAGCCTTCTGATTCTCGATGAGATCGGGCGCGGTACGAGTACCTTCGACGGCCTTTCGATCGCCTGGGCGGTTGTGGAGTATATTAGTAATACGAAGATTCTGGGTGCTAAGACGCTGTTTGCGACACATTACCATGAACTGACAGAGCTGGAAGGAACCTTAAGCGGCGTCAACAACTACTGTATCGCGGTCAAGGAACAGGGCGACGATATCGTCTTCCTGCGTAAAATCGTGAAGGGTGGCGCCGATAAGAGCTACGGCATCCAGGTGGCGAAGCTTGCAGGCGTTCCGGCTCCGGTCATCGATCGGGCAAAAGAACTGGTGGAAGAATTGAGCGATGCCGACATTACAGCGCGTGCGAAGGAGATTGCAGAAAATGGTCCGGGAACCCAGACGCGCAAAAAGGTGGCAAAACCGGACGAGGTAGATCTGCAGCAGATGTCGATCTTTGACACGGTCAATGAGGACGATATCATCAAGGAGATCATGGAACTGGAAGTAAACCGGATGTCTCCGCTGGATGCGCTCAATACATTAGATAAGCTGCAGGCGAAGCTGAAAAATCGGTGGATGCACCAGTAAAAAAGAGTTTAGGAAGGATGTGGAGGAGATAGATGGCTGCGATTCAGGTCTTGGATTCCAATACAATCAATCAGATTGCAGCCGGCGAGGTCATTGAACGGCCGGCGTCGGTTGTCAAGGAGCTTTTGGAGAATGCGATCGATTCGAAGGCGACGGCGATCACGGTGGAGATTCAGGGCGGCGGTCTGCAGACGATCCGGGTGACGGATAACGGAAGCGGCATTGTGCGCGAGGAGATCCCACTGGCATTTAAGCGCCATGCGACCAGCAAGATCCGGACGGCGTCGGATTTGTTTCAGGTGGCATCGTTAGGGTTCCGCGGCGAGGCGCTGGCGTCGATCGCGTCGGTGGCGAAGGTGGAACTGATCACGAAAACAAACGATTCGATCAGCGGTTCCCGTTACCGCATCGAGGGCGGCGAGGAACTGGGACTGGAGGAGGTCGGTGCGCCGGAAGGTACGACCTTTATCGCCAGAGATCTGTTCTACAATACACCGGTACGCCGGAAGTTTTTAAAGACGCCGGCGACAGAAGGGTCCCATGTGGCAGATTTAGTCGAAAAGATTGCCCTGTCACATCCGGAAATCTCCATCCGTTTCATCAATAACAACCAGAGCCGTCTCCATACCTCTGGAAATCATAACTTAAAAGATATAATTTATGCGGTCTTTGGACGCGAGATCACGGCAAACCTGATTGAAGTGGATGCCGGAGCTGATCCGATCCGGGTAGGCGGCTTCATCGGTAAGCCGCTGATCGCGCGCGGCAACCGCACGTATGAAAATTATTTCATCAACGGACGCTATATCAAGAGCAGTATCATCGGAAAGGCGATCGAGGACGCATATAAACCGTTCATGATGCAGCACAAGTATCCATTTACGATGCTGCAATTTACGATCGATCCGTCGTATATTGACGTCAACGTCCATCCGGCGAAGATGGAGATCCGTTTCAGGGACGGCGAACAGATCTACCGGACGGTCTACCATACGATCGCGATGGCACTCGCTAACCGGGAACTGATTCCGGCGGTTTCGCTGGAGAATGAGAAGAATGCAGAGAAAGAGCTGAAGATTCCGGGGCTGGAAAAGGGAGTGCTGCCGGAGCTTCCAACCAGAAAGATGGAAAGCAGCCAGGGCAGCCGTCCGTCCTTAAAACCAGTCCGTATCCGTGAGGAACATCCGGAACCGTTTGAGACGAAACGTCTGGGAGCGTCGCAGGCAGAAATGATGTCGGTCTCGGAAGATATGCCGGGATATGGGGCTGAAAACGGCAGCGGATCAAATGCGGCTGTGTCAGGAACGGGGCGGTTCGATGAAGTGTTTGGAAGAACCGACACAACCGGCAGAGTTGAAAATGTTTCAATTAATACAGAGTCAGATCTGCCAGAGCCGGCCACGTCAGCGCCTTCCAGCGAATCCATCTCAGCTTCAGCGGGGCAAGCTGCATCTCCTGCATCTGTTTCAACGGGATCGACCCAGTCCGCCCCATCTGAAAAGCCCCGTCAGATGGATCTGTTTGAAGATAAACTCCTGACCAAACCAGCGCGTGCGAACCACCGCCTGATTGGACAGCTGTTTGACACATACTGGCTGGTGGAGTATCATGATAATCTGTACATCATTGATCAGCATGCGGCGCATGAGAAAATCCTCTATGAGCGGACGATGGCATCCCTTCAAAAGAGGGAGTACACCTCCCAGATGATTGATCCGCCGATCATTTTGAGTCTCAACAGCAGTGAGCAGCTCAAATTAGAGCAGTATATGGAACATTTTACCTCGATCGGATTTGAGATTGAGCCGTTTGGCGGCAAGGAGTACGCGGTGCGTGCCGTTCCGGCGAACCTCTTTTCCGTCGCAAAACGCGAGCTTCTGATGGAGATGATCGACGATCTGGCGGAGGGCAATGGAAGCGGAACCCCGGATCTCATCGATGAGCGTGTGGCGACGATGTCGTGTAAGGCGGCGGTCAAGGGCAATCACACATTATCATTTGCCGAAGCGGACAAGCTGATCGATGAGCTTCTGGAACTCAAAAATCCGTATGCGTGCCCACATGGTCGCCCAACGATCATATCGATGAGCAAATATGAGTTGGAGAAGAAATTCAAACGGATTGTATAACCCATTAAAAGGAGAGAAAGTCTTATGGGAAATCTGGAACAAGCGGCTGAAAAAAAGCCCCTGATTGTCCTGACCGGACCGACGGCAGTCGGAAAAACGGCGCTGTCCATTCAGCTCGCCAGGCGGATCGGCGGCGAGATCATTAGCGCGGATTCGATGCAGGTGTACCGCCACATGGATATCGGTACGGCAAAGATACGCCTGGAGGAGATGGACGGTGTGCCGCACCATCTGATCGATATTTTAGAGCCGACTGAGGATTTCAATGTCGTGCGGTTTCAGGCGCTTGCCCGCGCGGCGGCGGAAGATATTTACAGCCGCGGAAAAATTCCGATCGTGGCAGGTGGAACCGGCTTTTATATTCAGGCACTGCTCAATGATATTGATTTCACCCAGATCGACGAAAATACGCAGTTTCGGGAGGAGATGGAACGCCTGGCAGCCGAACAGGGGGCGGAAGTCCTGCATGAGCGCCTGCGGGCGGTCGATACAGAATCGGCGGAGGCGATCCACGCAAACAATGTAAAACGTGTGATCCGCGCGCTGGAATATTATGAGCAGACGGGCGAGAAGATTTCTGCCCACAATGAGGCGGAGCGGGCAAAGACTTCACCGTACCATTTCTTCTATTATGTATTAAATACCGATCGGACGGTTCTTTATGAGCGGATCGAGAAGCGGATCGATGAGATGATGGAAGAGGGACTGGTCGAGGAAGTGAGGCAGCTGCAGGCGATGGGCTGTCGCCGTGATTCAGTGGCGATGCAGGGACTTGGATATAAAGAAATTCTGGCATATTTAAATGGCGAAATGTCATTGGAGACAGCGGTCAATATCCTGAAACGCGATACGCGCCATTTTGCGAAACGTCAGCTTACCTGGTTCCGGCGGGAACGCGACGTGCGTTTCTTATATTTGCCGGAATTTGATAATGACCGGGAACGCGTGCTGGAACATATTCTGCAGGAATTAGCGGCGGAAGCGGGTATTATGGAGTGTGATTCATAAGATGGATGGAACACTCTAAATTATAAGTTGTAAAAATCAAGAAAAGTTAAAGAAACAAAAAAAGAATTATAGAATAACCGTAACTGTTCAGTAGGTCTGCGCATTTACTGCGCTGACCGTACGAAAACATGGGTCAGCAGGCAAAAATCCCATTGCCGTAGGCAATTTTTAATGGATTTTTGCGCGTGACTGTGAAGGTACTGAACAGTTACGAATAACCGACAACAGGAAAGGAAGCACCATGGAGTTAGAGAAAATGTATGGCGACCTCGGTATTTCGAAAGAAGTGCTTGAATATGGAGCCAGAATCGAAGCGGCTCTGGAAGACCGTTTCACAGAGATCGATGGCAATGCAGAGTACAATCAGTTAAAGGTAATCGCTGCGATGCAGAAAAACCGCGTCAGCGATATTCATTTTTCCGGTACAACCGGATATGGTTACAACGACCTCGGACGTGAGACGCTGGAACAGGTATATGCGGATGTATTCCATACTGAGGACGCGCTGGTGCGCCCGCAGATCGTGTGCGGAACGCACGCGCTCTACACGGCATTAGCCGGAAACCTGCGCCCGGGCGACGAGCTGCTTTCGCCGGTGGGAAAACCGTATGATACTCTGGAGGAAGTGATCGGCATACGCGAGTCCAACGGTTCCCTGCGGGAGTACGGCATTTCATATCGTCAGGTTGACCTGCTGCCGGACGGAACCTTCGATTACGACGGCATCCGCGCGGCGATCAACGAGAAAACAAAACTGGTAACCATCCAGCGTTCCAAGGGATACGCATCCCGTCCAACCCTCTCGGCAGAGCAGATCGGTGAACTGATTGCATTTGTCAAATCCATCAAACCGGAAGTGATCTGTATGGTAGACAACTGCTATGGCGAATTCGTTGAGCGGATCGAACCGAGCGATCTCGGTGCGGACATGGTAGTCGGTTCCCTGATTAAAAACCCGGGCGGCGGGCTGGCGCCGATCGGCGGCTATATCGCCGGAACCAGACAGTGCATCGAAAATGCAGCGTACCGCCTTGGTTCTCCGGGACTCGGACGGGAGGTCGGCGCGAGCCTTGGCGTCAACCAGTCCTTCTTCCAGGGACTTTTCCTGGCACCGACCGTTGTATCCGGCGCATTAAAGGGAGCTATTTTTGCGGCAAACGTCTATGAGCGCCTGGGCTTTGATGTGGTTCCGAACAGCACGGAGCCGCGCTATGATATCATTCAGGCGATCACGTTTGGAAAACCGGAGGGTGTTATTGCGTTCTGCCAGGGCATTCAGGCGGCGGCGCCGGTTGACAGCTATGTATCGCCGGAACCGTGGGATATGCCGGGGTATGATTCCCAGGTTATTATGGCAGCAGGTGCCTTTATCCAGGGATCCTCGATAGAGCTTTCCGCGGATGGTCCGATCAAACCGCCGTACAGCGTCTTCTTTCAGGGCGGACTGACCTGGTACCATGCGAAGTTAGGCATTTTAATGTCCCTGCAGAAGCTTCTGGATGCGGGCATAGTAAAACCTGAGCAGCTCAAAATCGACTAGAAATGACGTTTTTTGAATGATTTTGTAATTAATTTTAAGAAAATTTTAAAAAAAAATCTGCCGGACTGTCTATACACATTCCGGCAGTTTGTGCTAAGATAATAAAGATTATAGAAAGGGGCGGTATTCGGTATCATGAATCGAGCAAAAAATTTCTGGATTCTTCTGCTGCTCCTGATGACAGGGATTGTGTTAGGTGGATTTATCGGAAATATGGCATCCGGCGTCAGGGGACTGTCGTGGCTGAATTACGGACAATCCTTCGGTCTGATGGACCCGGTTGTTCTTGATTTAGGAATCCTGGTTATCACGTTTGGTCTGTCAATCCGGGTGACGATGGCGAGCATCATCGGCGTTGTCATTGCACTGATCGCATATCGTCTGATTTAATCAAAGAATCCCGCCTGGTGGGAATGGCTTTCTGTATGCAGAGGAGAGGCACGCAGGAGGACAATCAATGAAAAAAGAAATAAAGAAACCAGTAAAAAGTTCTGAACCGGCCGCTGGATGGCGTCTTACCATGAAAGATATCCCTGAAAAAGACCGACCCTACGAAAAATGTGAGAGGGAGGGAGTTGGGGCACTGACGGACGCCGAGCTTTTAGCGATCCTTATCCGTACCGGAAACCGGCAGGAGTCGGCACTTTCCCTGGCAACCCGGATTCTGGCGCAGGCGCAGCCGCCGGGAATTTTAGGGCTTTTGCATCTGACTCTTCCAGAACTGATGGAGCAGAAGGGAATCGGTAGGGTCAAGGGAATCGAACTTTTGTGTGTGGGAGAACTATCACAGCGGATCTGGCGCACCTTGACGCTTTCAGAAGCGCCTGCTTTTACGGCGCCGGAGGCGATCGCCGCTTTTTATATGGAGGAAATGCGTCACAAAGAGCAGGAAGAGATGCACCTGATGATCCTCAATACGAAGCAGAGGCTGATTCGGGATATCCTGCTGTTTCGGGGAACCTTCAATCACTCTCCGGCGTCTCCGAGGGAGATATTTATCGAGGCGCTGCGCTATCATGCAGCCAGCATCGTTTTAGTACATAATCATCCGAGCGGGGATCCTACCCCCAGTGCGGAGGATCGGCGGACGACCGTCCGGATTCAGGAGGCGGGCGCTATGCTGGGAATCCGGCTTTTGGATCATGTGATTATCGGCGAACAAGCCTATTTTAGTTTCAAAGAACGGGGAATACTATCATTATGAAAAACAGCAAGTATATTCTGGCAGGTATGTCAGCCTTCTGTCTTGTGCTGATTACAGCAACGTCTATCAAATCAAGCTTTCTGATGCCGCTTCGGACGGGCGTCGGTTTTGTTCTGGTACCGCTGCAGTCAGGCGTCAACGCGATTGGCACAGGACTCTACAATGCGCTTGAAAATTTTTCCTCCCTGCGGGAGGCGCAGGAGGAGAACAAAAATCTCCAGATGCGTCTGGATCAGATGGTGGAAGAGAACAACCGCTTGCAGTCGGAGCTTTACGAGTTAGACCGTCTCAGAGAGCTGTATCAGCTTGATCAGGAATATATGCAGTATAAAAAAATAGCCGCCCGTGTCATTGCAAAGGACTCTGGAAACTGGTTTCAGGTATTCCGGATCGACAAGGGAGCGGACGATGGCATTCAGGAAGATATGAACGTCATGGCAGGCGGCGGACTGGTCGGTATTGTAACCGATGTCGGGGCAAACTATGCAACTGTCCGCGCGATCATCGATGATGACAGCAACGTCAGCGGCATGTCCCTGCGGACCGGCGATACCTGTAATGTATCCGGCAACCTGACGCTTTACCAGGATGGACGGCTGGGACTTGACCATATCAAGAAAGAGGCAGATATCCAGGAGGGCGACAAGATCGTGACCTCCAACATCAGCGATATTTTCCTGCCGGGCATTCTCATCGGTTATGCCTCCGGGCTGACGACCGATGCCAACAACGTAACCAAATCCGGTACAATCATTCCGGTTGCAGATTTTGATAACCTGCAGGAGGTACTGGTAATCACCCAGCTGAAAAATGGGGATGGAGGCGACAATAATGCGGAAGCTGCTGATTAACCTTGTCATGCTGATTCTGGCATTCACGATCCAGATCTGCGTGTTCCCACAGATCGCCTTCTTATCTTCGGCTCCGAACCTGCTGCTGATTGTGGTGTTTGTGTGCAGCTTCATCGAGGGGCGCGAGCGGGGGATGTTCTACGGGCTGGTGGCAGGTCTTTTTATGGATCTGTTTTACAGTGGACCATTTGGCTTTTATACACTGTTTTTCATCAATCTGGGGTATGTCAGTGGAATCTGCAACAAGTATTATTATGAAGACTACATCACGCTGCCGCTGCTTTTGAGCCTGGCAAGTGATTTAATCTATAACCTGTACATCTATGTATTCCGGTTCCTGATACGGAATCGTCTGAATTTTGGGCATTATCTGGTCTCCATCATTATCCCGGAGATCATATTTACCACGGTTACGACGCTTGTCGTATACCGGTTTTTCCTTTTTATCAACCGGAAACTGAAAGAATGGGAACAAAGGAGAGATTCGAACATTGTTTGATGACCTGAAAGAATATCTGCGAGAATGGTTCAAAAAAGTGATTACCTCCCGGCTTTTTGTCCTGGCGGTTGTGTTCTGCCTGATGTCGTCCGCATTGGTGATGCGGTTGTTCAACCTGCAGATCATCAAGGGCGAAGAGTATCAGGATGCATATACAGCGATGACGGAAAAAGTCATAAAGACTGCCAGCACGCGGGGTAATATCTACGATCGGAACGGCAATGTGCTGGCGTACAACGAACTGGCATACGACGTTACCATACAGGATACCGGTGCGTACAAGACGGATGCACAGTGGAACACGATGCTCTACGATCTGGTATCGATCTTGAATAAACACGGTGAGAGCGCACAGACCAGTTTAGAGCTTACGCTCGATCACGATGGAAATGTCGTGTATACCTCCGAGACACAGTCCGGACGCAAGCGATTCCTGCGTGATTATTATGGTCTTAAAAATGTGGATGAGATGGACGATTCAGATGGAAAATACCCGTCCGACATTTCAGCGCCAGATCTGCTGGAGCGGATGAAAAAGGAGTACCACCTGACACTCGGTGACGATAAGAACCGGGACGGGCGCCCGCTTGACAAAGACGGCAATCCGATCGATGTTTCGGATGAGGTGGCGCTGCAGATCGTCGGTATCCGCTACACGATGCGTTTTACCGCGTTCCAGAAGTACGAATCGACAACGATCGCGACGGATATCAGCGATGAGACCGTTGCAGACATTTTAGAGCACGCAGCCGATCTGGTGGGCGTCAATATACAGGAATCGACGATCCGTGTGTACAATGAAAGCATCTACTTTGCGCCGATCATTGGATATACGGGAAAAGTAACGAGCGAACGTCTGGAGGAGTTAAAGACGGTCAACGATGACTATGAGTTAAATGATGTCGTAGGCCGTACCGGCATCGAATCCTCGATGGAGCTGGAATTAAAGGGTAAGAAAGGTTCCCAGACGGCATATGTAGATAACGTCGGAAGAATCCTAAGCGTGACCGGGGAAGTCGCACCGGTGGCAGGCAACGATATCTGGCTGACCCTCGATTTGAACCTTCAGAAGGGTATTTACCACATTCTGGAGAAGCAGCTGGCGGGCGTCTTGTTAAAGACGATTGTCAACCAGGATGAGAAAGATATCGCTTATATCGATTCTTCCAGTATTAAGATACCGATCAAGAAGGCATACTTCCAGCTGATCAACAACAACGTCCTCTCGATTGACAATTTTGCTTCCGAAGAGGCATCCGATGTGGAACAGCAGATTTATCAGAAGTACGAGAGCTCACGCGTGCGGATTGAACAGGAACTGCGGGGCGAACTGCAGTCTGAAAATGCAACGCCGATGAACGCGCTGTCAGAGGAAATGCAGGCATATATGCAGTATATCTATTCGTATCTTTCTTCCAGCAACAAGGCGATTGTCCAGCGTGATGCGATCGATACGTCCAGTGACATGTATCAGGCGTGGAAGAACGGTACGATCAGTCTGCGGGAATACTTATATTATGGAATTGCCAACAACTGGATCGATACGACGAAGCTGGACATCCAGAGCCGGTATTCGAATGCGGACGATGTCTTCACGGCACTGCTGGACGACTGTTTCCGAGATCTGGAACAGGATCCGGCATTCGAGAAACTGATTTATCAGTATTTAATCAATAACAATGTTGTGACCGGGCGCGAGCTCTGCATGGCGCTCTATTCCCAGAATGTGCTTGCATACGATGAGAATGAGGTCAACCTGCTGCGTGTCAGCGGGGAAGAATATGCGTACCAGTTCCTGATGAATAAGATCCGCAATATTGAGATCACACCGGCGCAGCTGGCACTTGACCCGTGTACGGCGAGCTGTGTCGTGACGAGCGCGAAGACTGGCGAGGTGCTGGCACTGGTATCTTATCCAAGCTATGACAACAACCGGATTTCGGACAGCACCTATTTTGCCCAGCTAAATGCCGATCAGTCGCTGCCGCTGCGAAACAATGCGACGCAGACGCTGAAAGCACCAGGCTCCACCTTTAAACCGATCACGGCGATTGCAGGTCTGGAAGAGGGGGCAATCACGCTTTCTGATATGATTAACTGTACCGGTATTTATGAGGAAGTCAGCAATCCGATCCGATGCTGGAAATATCCGGGCTTCCACGGACCGTTAAATGTCGTGGGAGGTATCGAAAATTCCTGTAACTATTTCTTCTCGGAGGTGGCGCACCGCCTGTCCACAGAGACAGATGGAAGCTACAAACCGGAGAAAGGTCTGGAGACGCTGAAAAAATACGCGACCATGTTCGGTTTGGACCGGACTTCGGGCATTGAAATCTCGGAGGCGACGCCGTCTATCAGTGATACCGATCCGGAGCGTTCCAGTATGGGACAGGGTACGCACCAGTTTGCGAGCGTGCAGCTTGCCCGCTATGTGACGGCGCTTGCCAACCGCGGCACGGTCTATGATCTGAGCTTGATTGATAAGGAGACGGATTCCCAGGGTAATCTAGTCAAGGATTATTCGCCGGCTGTGGCGTCAACCCTTGATTTCCAGACAAGCACCTGGGATGCAGTCCAACAAGGTATGCGCCAGGTAGTTACCAACAGTTCGACCAAGCGCGTGTTTGATGGTCTGGACGTACACGTGGCCGGTAAGACCGGTACGGCGCAGGAGTCCCAGAAACGGGGCAACCACGCGTTCTTTATTTCGTTTGCACCGTATGAGAATCCGGAAATTTCGGTGACGGTCAGTATCCCGAATGGATATTCTTCTTCGAATGCGGCGATGGTGGCAAAACACGTATATCGTTACTTCTATGGCTATGCGAGTCTGGATGATATCCTGAATTCAGGAGCATTGGATGCGTCCAATGAACGAATCAATGGAGATTAAGAGGTGATGGAACTATGAAAAGTTCCGTAGTAATAAAGGGATGTAAGTCCGGTATGACGGTAATTCTGAATCCGGACACCCCCTTTGAACAGTTACTGGAGGATGTAGGGAAAAAGTTTAAAGAAAGTGAAAAATTCTGGGGATCCGCCCAGATGACGCTGACCCTAGAGGGGAGAGAACTGACCCCAATCGAGGAACTGCAGGTGACGGATGCGATTACCGCCAATTCCCAGATAGAGATTCTCTGTCTGCTGGATACTGACGCTAACCGCATCGCCCGCTGTGAAAAGGCGCTGACCGAGCGGCTGATGGAGCTGACTGCCCGGACGGGACAATTCTATAAGGGTAATTTATCCCGGGGCGATCTGCTGGAATCCGATGCGAGCATCGTGATCATCGGGGATGTGGAGCGCGGCGCGCGTGTCAGCGCACGGGGCAATATCGTCGTTCTTGGCACGCTGGCGGGTTCCGCCCATGCTGGGGCGGCGGGAAGTGAGGACGCGGTGATTACCGCGCTGGAGATGTCGCCGATGCACCTTCGGATTGCTGATCTGACAGCCAAAACGCGCAGCCAGGGTAAAAAGATGGGGCGCGGACCGATGATTGCATCGGTATCCGATGGAAACATTGACGTAGAATCGGTCAAAAAAAGTTTTTTAGATTATTTTCATTTTATTTAGCGTATTTAATGGATTTAAGACTGGAATTATTCTACTTTTTAGAGTAGAATAAAATGGTAAAACAGAATACAGGAGGATGTTCCTATGAGCGAAGTTATCGTTATTACTTCCGGAAAAGGAGGCGTCGGCAAAACGACAACCTCAGCGAACGTCGGCACCGGGCTTGCCATGCTTGGCAAACGGGTGGTTCTCATCGACACCGATATCGGTCTGAGAAACCTGGATGTCGTCATGGGACTGGAAAACCGGATTATCTACAATCTGGTCGATGTGATCGAGGGAAACTGCCGGATGAAGCAGGCGCTGATTCGAGACAAAAGATATCCTGACCTGTTCTTATTACCTTCCGCCCAGACGCGGGACAAGTCGTCCGTGAGTCCGGGGCAGATGATAAAATTAGTAGAAGACTTAAGAGAAGAGTTTGATTACATACTGCTTGACTGTCCCGCCGGGATTGAGCAGGGCTTTCGTAATGCGATCGCCGGGGCGGACCGGGCGCTGATTGTCACGACACCGGAGGTATCCGCGATAAGGGATGCTGACCGGATCATCGGACTTTTAGAAGCATCCGGGGTCGGGCGTATGGACCTGATTATCAACCGGATCCGGAGCGATATGGTGCGCCGGGGCGATATGATGTCGGTGGATGATGTGATGGATATTCTGTCTGTCCCTGTGATTGGCACAGTCCCGGACGATGAGGATATCGTTATATCCACGAATCAGGGCGAACCGCTGGTCGGCATGAATGGATATGCCGGGCAGGCATATTTAAACATATGCAAACGAATACTTGGAGAATCGGTACCATTTATACAGCTTGATGCGTCTCCGGGCTTCTGGTCCCGGATATCCGGCTTCCTCAAACGTGCATAGGAGGGGACGCTATGATTCTGATTGCAGAACTGTTTACGAAAAAGAATTCCGGCGAGATAGCCAGAAAGCGTTTAAAACACCTTCTGACTGCCGATCGGGCGGGCTGTTCGCCGGAACTTCTGGATCTGATTCGCGCAGATTTCCTGAGGAGCGTGTCACGTTATCTGGAGATTGATCCGGGGGATGTGACACTCCGGATTCTGAGGACATCCTCAGAACAGCCGGCGGAGGTATTCCCGGCGGTCTGTGCGTCGGTGCCGGTTCTTACTTTAAGGAGCCATTTACAGCATGATATTCGATTACCAATTTAGAAATTACAACTTTCGAGCCCTCATTTATATGATTCTGCTGAGTGTTCTCGGCATTTTAGTTGTCGGGAGCGCCAGCAATCAGGACCGTTCCTCTGTGATAAAACAGATTATCGGAGTGGTTGTATCCCTGATTATCTGTCTGGTTCTGTCTTTGATTGATTACCATCAGTATTTCCGATTTACCACGCTTATCTATGTGGTCTGTGCCGGAATGCTGGCGGCAGTTCTTTTGTTTGGACGTACCACCAAGGGCGCGACCCGCTGGCTGCGGATCGGCGGGATTCAGATCCAGCCGTCTGAGTTTGTAAAGATCGGTCTGATCCTCATCCTGGCGAATTTTCTTTCCAGAAACCGGGAGAAAATCAATGAGCCAAAGACATTGGGGATGACGGCGCTTATTTGTGTCCTTCCGGTCGGCATGGTATATTTACAGCCGAACCTTTCCACCACCATCGTCATCTGCTTCATGATTCTGTGCATGGTTTATGTAGCCGGTATCAGTTACAAATGGATTGCCGGTGCGGTGGCGGTCGGGGTACCTGGATTTGCGGCGCTTATCTATCTGTCGCTGCAGGGATTCATCCCGTTTCTCCAGAAATACCAGGCACAGCGTATCATGGGAAAGATTTTCCACAGCAGCAGTGAATTTACGGATCTGAACCGTCAGCAGGATAACTCCATGATGGCGATCGGCTCCGGGCAGCTGCGCGGCAAGGGGCTTTTTAACAACACATTAAGCTCCGTCAAGAATGGAAATTTCCTCTCGGAGGAACAGACGGACTTTATCTTCGCTGTTATCGGAGAGGAGCTTGGGTTTGTCGGCGGCGTGGCGGTCATTGCCCTCTATGCGCTGCTGGTGTATGAGTGCCTCTGGATTGCGGCGCGCGCGAAGGACACAGCTGGACGTCTGATTGCATCGGGCATGGCGGCGCTTCTGGCGTTCCAGAGTTTTGCCAACATTGCGGTAGCCACGGGAATCTTCCCGAACACGGGTCTTCCGCTTCCTTTCATAAGCTCCGGACTTAGTTCGCTGCTCAGTATGTTTATTGGAATGGGAGTTGTTCTCAATGTTGGATTGCAACGAAATAACGTAACCGTTCAGTAAGTATATGCATGGACTGTGAAGCTGCATGAAAATTGAATTTTATGGTTATGAAAAATAGGAATCATTAAGGAGGCAGGTATAGATGTATATCGGGTTAATCGCACATGATGCGAAGAAAAAACTGATGCAGAACTTCTGTATCGCATATCGCGGCATCCTGAGCAAGCATGAACTCTATGCGACAGGAACGACAGGCCGCCTGATTGAGGAGGTTACGAATCTGACCCTCCATAAATATCTGCCGGGTCATCTGGGAGGTTCCCAGCAGCTCGGCGCACAGATCGAACACAATCAGATCGATCTGCTGATTTTCCTGCGCGATCCGTTGGCGCCGAAGCCGCATGAGCCAGATGTTAATGATGTTGTCCGCCTCTGTGATATTCACAATATCCCGATGGCGACAAACCTGGCGACGGCAGAGCTTCTCGTTAAGGCGCTTGACCGCGGCGATATGGAATGGCGGGAGATGTACAAATGAGAAAACAGACAATCGGACTTGCGGGCGCACTGATGCTTTGCGGTATCAGCATGCTGACCGGCTGTGGTGCCCGCGGTCTGGAACAGGCATATTCATTTCAAGAACGGGAAACGCAGATGACGCCAGCGGCAGGTGCCGGGCTGGCGCCCTTTTTTGCCTCTTCTCTCTGCGTACCGGAATCTGCAGACGGCGATATTGCTCCAGATGATGCGGTGACGGCGCAGGCGGGCGCATTGTTTGATGTGACCGACTCTAGCGTTATATATGGTAAGAATATCTATGACCAGATGTACCCGGCGAGCATCACGAAGGTAATGACGGCGATCATCGCGATCGAGGAAGGCAATCTTTCCGATGCGGTGACGGCAAATGACGATGTCGTGATCCACGAGGCAGGCGCTTCGATGGCAGGCATCAAGCCGGGCGATACCTTTACGCTGGAGCAGCTCTTATATGGATTGATGATTCCGTCCGGCAACGATGCAGCCAATGCGATTGCGGATCATATCGCCGGAAGCACGGATGCGTTTGTGGAGAAGATGAATGCGAAAGCGAAGGAACTCGGTGCGACCCACACGCATTTTGTCAATGCAAATGGTCTGCACAGCACCGACCACTATACAACGGCATATGATCTCTACCTGATTTTCAACGAGGCGCTTAAACTGCCGCTGTTTTGTGAGATCATCAACGCGCAGTCTTATACAGCTGATTATACCGATGCAAATGGAGCCGCAAAACAGCAGGTCTGGAAGGTTGGCAACTGGTATCTGAAGGGAGACCGCGAGGCACCGGAGGGAGTGACTGTCTTAGGCGGCAAAACCGGCACCACACAGGCGGCTGGCTACTGCCTGATCATGGCGAGCGATGGGGACGATGGCAAGGAATATATATCGGTTGTGCTAAAATCTGCAAATCGTCCGTCACTTTATGACAATATGACGGAAATTTTGACTAAAATTTCAAATAAGTGATTGCAATATTTATGAATTTATACTATAATTATTTATACAATAAAAGATTTTACATACAACTTAAATAAACTCAAGGAGGAGATTGTTATGGTTCAGATCATCGCAGGAGCAAAGGGAAAAGGAAAAACTAAATATTTACTCGATATGGCGAACACGGCTGTCAAAGAAGCCAAGGGGTCCGTTGTCTATCTGGATAAGAGTTCCAAACATATGTATGAGTTGAATAACCAGATTCGCCTTATCAATGTACAGGAATATCCGATTGATACCAGCGATGGATTTATCGGATTTATTTGTGGTATTATCTGCCAGGATCACGATCTGGAGCAGATGTATCTTGACAGCTTCCTGAAACTTGCCTGCCTCGAGGGAGCGGATATTGAAGAGACCTACAAGACGCTGGAGACCATCAGTGAGAAATATCATGTAAAATTCGTTTTAAGCATATCCATGAATGCAGCCGATCTTCCAGAGTGCGCGAAAGAAAGTGTTGTAGTATCTTTATAAGAGATTCAAAATGAACGAAACCGCAGCTGTCAGCGCAGGGCGGAGACAGGAGACTGTCCGATTCATCTGAAAAAGGAGAATTGGATGGTCTCTTTTTTTCTAATTTTCTAGTTTGGGCTTAAAACCATCCTTCTACATTTTCATTGAAATACTTCTTTTGCAGGTACCACCTTTGGAAAAAAATAGATATGCTTTTTACATTTTTTCAAAATTGTAAGTATTTCCTATCATGTATATGAATTTTTTGCATTAAATGAAAAAATTACAAAATATACTGAAAAATAATTGTAAAATTTTGATTTATACGGTATAATGACACGTGTCGGGAGACAAAAGATTACGATACATCTATTTGTGAGATAGATACAAAAGTATGCGGAAATCATTTAAAAGACAGGAAGGAAAATACTATGAATGCAGAATTTTACCAAGGGAACCGACAGCGGCTGTATGACAGCCTTCCGGATCACACCCTGCTTCTCCTGTTTTCCGGTTCTTCCATCCGAAAGACAGCCGATGAAAATTATCCGTTTTATGCCGATCGGAGTTTTCTCTATCTGACCGGCATTGGGCAGGAACACACAGTCCTGATGGCAGAGAAGGACGGAGAAGAGGTACAGGAAACACTTTACATACTTCCGCCGGATATGCTGGCAGAGCGGTGGACCGGGAAACGGTTCACACCGGAGGAGGCCAGGGCGCGATCCGGGGCCGCGCAGATCGCATCGAGCGGCGAGTGGGAAAACCGTCTGAAACTTCTGATGCGGAGCGGACGGTTTGAGCGGATTGCGATGGATCTGTACCGGCACGATCCGGAGGATGCAGATACCGAGAGTATCCGGATGGCACGGAGACTTAGAAAGTGGTACCCGGCCGCCACACTCACGGATATTTCCCGTCAGATACGCCGCCAGCGCACCATCAAGCAGCCGTGTGAGATCGAGGCGATGCGGGAGGCAGTCAAGATTACGAGGGACGGCATTCTGGCGATGATGAAGGCATCAAAGCCGGGAATGTACGAATACCAGTATAAAGCCGAATTCGACTACGCACTGGCGCAGCACGGATGCCTTGCACCGGCATTTCCGAGTATCATTTCCGCGGGAGCCAATAATTTCTGTATTCACTATTATGAGTACACAGGGCAGGCGAAGGACGGCGATATGATTCTCAACGACGTAGGCGCCCAGTACGACCACCTATTCAATGATGTATCGCGCGGCTGGCCGTGCAACGGAAAGTTTTCCGAACGGCAGCGACTTCTTTACACATGTGCATACCGGACTTCGCAGCACATGTTCTCCATCATCCGGCCGGGAATGAAGATGGCAGACGTGGACCGGCTGGCGAGGGAATACAATTTCGAACAGCTCAAAGCGATCGGCTTATGTGACCGGTATGAGGACGTCGGCAGATATATCTGGCACGGCGGCGCCCACCATGTTGGCTGGGACACACATGATCTGGTCGATGTCGATATCGTAGAGCCGGGTATGGTTTTCTGCGTGGATATCGGCATCTACTGCGAGGAATGGGGCATCGGCTTCCGCCTCGAGGATAACTGCCTGGTAACGGAGGATAGCTGTGAGAATCTGACAGCATCCATCCCCAGAACGATAGAAGAAATAGAATCAGTGATGGGAGGAGAGTAAGCATGGAACAGTTACTTGCGTATATGCATAAAGAGCACCTGGATGGCATGTTCATCAGCCGCCCGGTCAATGTAAAGTATGTCAGCCATTATACCGGCGAAGATTCCTGGCTTTTTATCACGGAGCAGGAAAAATTCTTTCTGACAGATCCGCGCTACACCGAGCAGGTTTCCTATGAGTGCCCGGATTACACGATTTTGAACTGGAGAGACACCTATGGTTCCATCGGAAAGGCACTTGCGTACGCGGCGGGAAAGGTTGGAGCAAAGACGATCGGCTATGAAGCATCCCACCTGACCGTTGAACAGTACCAGAATTTCCAGTCGGAGGTAAAAGCAGAGCTGGTACCGGCGGACGGCATCATTGAGGAGTTCCGCTCCATCAAGAGGCCGGAAGAGATTGAGTGCCTGCGTATCTCCTGTGATATTGCTTCAAGGGCATATGAAAAGATCCAGAAGGATATCCGGGTCGGCATTACCGAGAAAGAGCTGGCGGCGCGTTTAAGCCTCTATATGGTTCTGGAGGGTGCGGATACACAGCCATACGGCAATATCCTCATCTCCGGTGCGAGAACATCCCTGCTTCATGGAATTCCGTCCCAGAAAGCGATTGAATACGGCGATCTGGTCCTGATGGATTATGGATGCCAGTATCATGGCTATTTGTCTGATATGACGCGTACTCTGGTAGTCGGACGCGCAACGCCGAAGCAGAAGGAAGTATACAAGATTGAGCAGCAGATGGTCGCTGCGGTGGAAGGATTCTTAAAAGACGGTGTTTCGGCATCGGATGCATATTATGAATCCACGAAGATCATCGAGGGGACTGAGTATTTTCCGTATCACTACACAGGAATTGGACACGGCGTCGGCATGTTTGTCCATGAGATTCCATTTATGAGCCCTGTTTCTAAAAATATCGTGCATGCCAATAACGTCATGACCGTGGAACCGGGTATCTACATTCCGGGATGGGGCGGCATCCGTATCGAGGATCAGCTTCTCATCACGGAGACAGGCAATGAAAACCTGATCAGCGCCACCAAGGAACTGATTGAGCTTTAATAAAAGAGGACAAGGAGGAATATTATGAGAAAAAACAAACTACTTGCACTGGGATTAGCTGCACTGATGGCAGCGAGTGTAGCGGGCTGTTCTACTCCGAGCGCTTCGGTGGATGACACGAAGGCAGCCGAATCGGGAAGTGACAGCTCCCAGAGCGCAGCAGCGGGCGAAAAGATTTTCCGTTATTCCAACACGGCGGATATCGCGACGATTGACCCTGATAAGACAAACTCCGTAGCAGATGCGACCGTCTCCTATCATATCTATGATGGTCTGTACCGCAACGTACAGGGCGAGCTTCAGCCGGCAACCGCTGAGAGCTATGAAGTCAGCGATGATGGTCTCGTATATACTTTCAAACTCCGTCAGGATACAAAGTGGAGTGATGGACAGACTGTTACGGCTAAGGATTATGAGTACGGTATGAAGCGTCTCTGCGATTCGGCAGCAGCCTGCCCTGCCAGCTATCTGGGTGCTGTTTTAAAGAACGGCGCCAAGGTCAGTGGTGGTGAACTCTCAGTCGATGAGCTGGGCGTTAAGGCACTGGATGACTTCACACTGGAGATAACCCTTGAGAATCCGGCTGATTATTTCGTCAGCATGACGAGTATGAGTGCATTCATGCCGGTGCGTGAAGATCTGGTTGAGAAATATGGCAACGAGTTCGGCGGAAGCGCAGACAAACAGGTTTACAATGGACCGTTCGTTGTAACGGAGTATGCGAACGGCAAAGTAGAATTGGCAAAGAACCCGGATTATTATGACAATGAAAAGATCAGCCTGGACGGCGTTGAGATTCTGACCGTAGCCGATCAGACTACCGCTGTTTCGATGTTCGATGCAGGCGAGCTGGATCTGGCAGAGGTTCCGACCGAGCTGGCAGCGCAGTATGAAGGCAAGACACAGTCCTACTACAGCGGCGCAGATGATTATGCGGCACTGAACCACCGGAATAAATATCTGGCAAACAAGAACCTGCGTCTGGCGATGAACTATGCAGTCAACCGTGAAGAATACATTCTTCTGACCCACAATGGTTTATATCAGGCTAACCAGAGATACGTGCTTCCGCAGGTTCGCGGTGTGGACGGCGAGTACGGCACCGAGTATCCGTTAGAGGCATTCCCGCTTCAGGGTGATATGGATAAGGCAAAAGAGTATCTGGATACGGCATTATCTGAATTAGGTCTTTCCAGTGCTTCTGATATTTCCCTGAAACTGGTTGTATCCGATTCTGACACAGCGAAGAAAGAGGCAGAGGTTGTTGCAAACCAGTGGAAGAACAACCTGGGTATCAATGTAGATATCAATATGGTTCCGTACGCAACGAGAAACGCACTTCTGGTTCCGGACAGTGATGAGTACGATATCATCATGAGCGGCTGGGCACCGGATTACTCTGACCCGTACAGCTACCTGGAGCTCTGGTACAGCACCTCCGGCTACAACTACTTAAATTACCACAGTGATGAATACGATAAGTACATCGACGCTTCCAAGACAACTTCCGGTAAAGAGCGTATGGATAACCTGTTCAATGCAGAGAAGACACTCCTGGAAGACGGCGCACTGGTACCGCTTCAGTTAAGAGAAGTTCCGTATATGGTATCTGACCGTGTACAGAATCTGGGCGCATACTTTGTTGGACTGAACTATGACTATATGTATGTGGACATCACAAACTAATCCATCCAAAACGTATTGAAAAACGTTAGAAGATGATTGAAGTACCTGCGCTTCAGAATCCGGCGGAAACCGGATTTCTGAAGCGCAGTACATATCCGGTGGCTGCTTGGCGGATGAATGAGCCGTAACCGGCGGCCGGAACAACCGGATTTGGGATGTTCCCGTAGTTAAAGGAGCGTGAACCTATGAAAAAATATATACTGAAGCGGGTGGGAATATCCATTGTGACTGTGTTTGTTCTCGTATCCGTTGTATTTTTCCTGGCAAGGCTGATGCCGGGCGGACCGTTCAATGACCCGAAAATGTCAGCAACCGCAAAGGCCAATTTAAGTGCCTACTACGGATTCGATAAACCTTTACTCCAGCAGTATCTGACATATCTGAATAATCTGATTCATGGAAATTTCGGTTTTTCTACCAAATATCCGAGCCGTACCGTCAATGACCTTTTAGCAGGCGCATTTCCGTATTCGGCAGACCTTGGTATCCGCGCATTATGTTTTGCGATTTCCTTTGGTCTTGTATTTGGTATTATTTCAGCATTAAACCGTGGCAATAAAATTGATTTAATTTTTGTAATTGTAGCTGTATTTGGTACAAGTGTCCCGGACTTTATCATGGGCGCACTGCTGCAGCATTTCTTTGCAGTCAAATGGGGACTGTTCCCGATCGCGCAGTACAAGGGCTTTTCGTACACGATCCTGCCGTCGACCGGACTTGGATTCTACACGATGGCGTCCGTCTCGCGTATCATGCGTGCGAGTATGCTGGAGGTGGTCCAGCAGGATTATATCAAGACGGCGCGTTCGAAGGGGATTTCCAAGTTCCGTGTGACCTGGAAGCATCAGATCCGGAACGCGATCATGCCGGTTGTCACGATCCTCGGCCCGACGGTAGCAGCCGTTCTGACCGGTACATTCGTTATTGAGTCCCTGTTTGCGATTCCTGGCATGGGTAAATATTATGTTGAGAGTGTGCAGAACAACGATTACTCCCTGATCCTTGGCATGACAGCGTTTTATGGCACATTCCTTGTATTCTGTAACATGGTAGTTGATATTTTGTATGGCGTGATCGACCCGAGAGTGCGGATCGGCGGAAAGTAGGTGGCAGTATGGGTGAGATGAAAATAAAAGATGGAAATGTGCTGCCTTCTGAGGGTTCCGGCGCAGCAGCAGGCACATCCGAAAACTTGGCAGACGGACATACGATTACCCGCGACAAGTTTGAGATGGTAGGTAAAAATATTGAAAAAATGGAATCGATCTCCCGGCCGAGCCTGACCTTCTGGCAGGAGGCGTGGAGACGAATCCGGACGAATAAGGCGGCATATTTCAGTCTGATTCTGTTGATTGCATATGGACTGTTAGCGATCTTTGCACCGATGTTCAGCCACTACGGATTTGACCAGCAGGATGCCTACTCGATGAGCAAAGGGATTTCAGCAGCTCATTGGCTGGGAACCGACTCTCTGGGGCGTGACCTCTGGGTACGTGTCTGGATGGGCGCACGTGTTTCTTTGACGATCGGTCTTCTGGCAGCCCTTTTAAATACTGTAATTGGTACGGTGCTGGGCGGTTTCTGCGGCTATTATGGCGGCAAGTTTGATATGATCGTCATGCGTATCATCGATGTTATTTATGGTATCCCATCCCTGATCGTCTGTATTTTGGTTATGGTAGTATTAGGCTCCGGCGTTAAGAGCTTAATCATTGCAATGGTTATCGTTGGATGGACGGGAACCTGCCGTTTCACCAGAGGCGAGGTATACCGCCTGAAAGAGCAGGATTTCGTACTGGCAGCCCGCGTCATGGGCGAGTCGGCGTTCACCATCATCGTGCGTGAGATCATCCCGAATATCATGGGTCTTCTGATCACAAACCTGACAATGGCAATCCCGAGCGCCATCTTCCAGGAGGCGTTCTTGAGTTATATCGGTCTCGGTATTTCCCCGCCGCAGGCAAGCTGGGGTGTCCTTGCGAAAGAGGGAACCCGTATGATGACGGCAGCGCCGCATATGCTGTACGTGCCGGCATTCTTTATCTGTACAACCGTACTGGCGCTCAACCAGCTCGGAAATGGTCTGCGGGATGCATTTGACCCGAGATTGAGAGGAACGGAATAGGAGGTAGGAGACAATGGCTAAAAATATACTGGAAATCAAGAATCTGACCTTCTCGTTCCATACATACGGCGGCGTGGTAAAATCCGTCCGGGATGTCAGTTTTAATGTACGCGAAGGCGAGATTCTTGGAATTGTAGGCGAGAGCGGATGCGGCAAGAGCGTTACCTCCCAGTGCATTTTAAAGCTCAACCCGGAGCCGCCGGGATTTTTTGAGGGCGGTTCGATCAAATATAAAGGCGAGGAGATCATCACCAAGACAGACCGCGAGATGCGGAAGATCCGCGGTGTGGAGATTGGATTTATCTTTCAGGATCCGATGACCTCGTTAAACCCGACCATGACGGTTGGAAAACAGATCGAGGAGGTTTTTGTCGGACGGAAGGGGATGACCCGGGCAGAAGTCAGGGAACGGGCGCTGGAGATCCTGCGTCTGGTCGGTATTAATGAGCCGGAGCGCCGTTATAAACAGTATCCACATGAGCTGTCCGGCGGTATGAAGCAGCGTGTCATGATCGCGATCGCGCTGGTCGGCAAGCCGAGCATCATCATCGCGGATGAGCCGACGACCTCGCTGGACGTAACGATCGAGGCACAGATCCTGGATCTTCTGAAGGAACTGCGCGATAAGATGAACACCTCGATTATCCTGATTACCCACGATCTCGGAGTTATCGCCAAGATGTGCGACCGCGTGCTTGTTATGTATGGCGGAAAGGTGGCTGAAAAAGGAACGGTTGATGAGATCTTCTATGAGACGGCACATCCGTACACGGCAGGTCTCATCAAATCAATCGCTACGCTGGATACCTCCAAGAATCAGAAGCTGGTGCCGATCGATGGAACTCCGCCGGATCTGTTTGCACCGCCGAAAGGATGCCCGTTTGCAGCGCGCTGTGAGTTTGCGATGAAGGTCTGTTATGAAGAACAGCCGGAATTTCACAGGCTTTCAGACGAACATACCTGTGCGTGCTGGCTGCAGCATGAGTATGCGCCGAAGGTGGATATCATGAAAGGGCTGACTGAGGCGCAGAAAAAGGAAGAAGAGGAAAATGTTGCGGCTCTGCCGGAAGAGAAACGGAGGGGACACCATGGCAAAACGAATTGATAGGAGCACACCCCTGTTCCAGGTCACGGATCTCTGCCAGTATTTCAACGTCGGCAGGGGAAAAGTGCTGAAAGCAGTTGATCACGTGCATTTTACGATTTATAAAGGGGAAACGTTGGGGCTGGTAGGTGAGAGCGGATGCGGCAAGTCCACGACGGGACGGTGCCTGGTAAAGCTGTATGAGCCGGCAGCAGGCACGATCACCTATAAAGGAAAAGATATTTTTAAATACACCCGTGAAGAGGAAAAAGCATTCCGCAAGAACGTGCAGATGATCTTCCAGAATCCGCATTCTTCCCTTAACCCTCGTATGACGGTCAAGGATATCATCGGTTCCGGCATGAAACTGCATGGACTGGCGACGGACAAGGATGTGGATCAGAAGGTAGAGGCGATCCTGAAGCGCGTCGGTCTGAACCGCGACCATATGTCCCGTTTCCCGCATGAGTTCTCCGGCGGTCAGAAACAGAGAATTGGTATTGCCAGGGCATTAGCGGTCGAACCGGAGTTTGTGATCTGCGACGAGCCAATCTCCGCACTGGATGTTTCAATCCAGGCGCAGGTTTTAAATATGTTAAAGGAACTGCAGGAAGAAATGGGACTGACCTATCTCTTCATCGCGCATGACTTGAGCGTTGTCAAATACATTTCCGACCGTGTCATCGTTATGTATCTGGGAACGATGGTTGAATTTGCCGATTCCGAAGAGCTGTATGCACACCCGCTGCATCCGTACACGCAGGTGCTTCTGTCCTCGATTCCAGTTGCGGATCCGAAGCTGGTGCGTGAGAAGAAGCGTATCATGGTCAAGGGCGAGATTCCAAGCCCGATCAACCCGAAGGACTGCTGCCGTTTTGCCGAGAGATGTCCGTATGCAACGGAGGAGTGCAGGGCGAAGCTGCCGGAACTCCGGGAAGTGACGCCGGGACATTTTGTGGCTTGTCATATGGTAAAGTAAATTAAATAGATTCGTGAAGGCGTCGAAGCTGACGGGGACAGGACAGCCTGGCTTCTCAGACTTATCATTGTTCGCTTGCTTTCGCTACAGATGCTCGCCTGATGCGGACTTACATCCGCCTCATTCGGACATCTGTGCTCAAAATGCGTACAATTTGACAAGCTGAAAGCCAGACCGCCCTGTTCCCGTCAGCTTCTTAGTTTTTTGGCTAATTGAGGGAGTAATTGTAGACATTGATCGCCGACTGGTGTAAAATATTAGTTAGAATTTTTTTGAAATTATGGCTGAATTTGGAAAATTTTAACGATATATAACAGAAAGGTGGATTTTCTATGCAGTACGATTTTGACACACCGATCGATCGGACCCATACTTGGTCGATCAAGCATGATTTTAAGAAAGAAAATGGGAAAGCGGATGATATTCTGCCGCTCTGGGTGGCGGATATGGATTTCCGATCGCCGGATAGCGTGGTTGAGGCGCTGAAAAAGGCAGTGGATCACGGGATTTTCGGTTACAGCCGGGCAGATGAGTCGTACTTTGATGCGGTGGCAGCGTGGTATCAGAAACGCCATCACCTGACTCTGCAGCCGGAGTGGATGACCTGCACGCCAGGTATCGTGTTTGCACTCTCGATCGCAGTGCGGGCTTTTACCCAGGAGGGCGATGCGGTGTTGATCCAGCCGCCGGTCTACCATCCATTCAGCCGGGCGATCCTCCGCAATAAGCGGACGCTGGTGGAGAATCCGCTGGTTTTAAAAGATGGACATTATGAGATGGATCTGGAAGATCTGGAGCAGAAGGTGCTGGATGAGCATGTCAAACTGATGATTTTATGCAATCCGCACAATCCGGTTGGCCGTGTCTGGACGAGGGAAGAGTTGACCGCACTGGCTGACATCTGCCTGCGCCACCATGTATACGTGATCAGCGACGAGATCCATGGCGATTTTGTATGGCAGGGGCATGAGCAGACTCCGTATGCGTCGATTTCAGAGGAAGCATGCCTTCATTCGATGATGTGTACAGCGCCGAGCAAGACTTTCAATCTGGCTGGCATGGCGACATCAAACCTCTTTATCCCGGATTCGGAGATGCGGCGTAAATTCCGGTCGGAGCTGCTGGATGTTGGTCAGGAAAATATGAACCGTCTGGGATTGTTCGCCTGCCGTGCAGCGTATGAAGGCGGCGGGGAATGGCTGGATCAGCTTATCGGCTATCTGGCTGGCAATCTGGCACTGGTGCGCGATTTCTGTAAAAACCGTGTGCCGCAGATTCAACTGGTAGAACCGGAGGGAACGTATCTGGCATGGCTGGATTGCCGTGAACTGGGGATGACGGATGATGAATTGATGGCATTCTTCTCGGATGACGCGAAGGTATGGCTGGATCCGGGCACGCATTCGGGTGAACAGGGATCTGGATTTATGCGCTTTAATCTGGGAAGTTCGCGCAGTGTGATTGCACAGGCGCTCGATCAGATCGAGGCGGCATGGAAAAAACGGAACGCATAATGAAAAATAGCAGAACCGTAAAAATAAAACGTTCGGAGGGATTGCATGGAATTTGAAGAAGTGGAGAATATTGGACAGCGGATCAAGGAGATTCGCAAGAGTAAATCTATCACGATCCAGAAGCTGTCCCAGTTTACCGATCTGTCAGTGGGATATCTGAGCAATCTGGAGCGGAACCAGGCAAGCCCGACACTGAGCAATCTGCAGCGCATCTGCGTGGCGCTTGGTATTTCGATTCGGGATCTGCTCAGTCCTTCCGGCGAGGAGAGAACCCTGATCCGCCAGGAGGAGCAGCAGTTATATGAATATGATGAGTACAAGCTTCAAATCCGCCGTCTGGATTTTGGAAAGAAACGCGGTATTTATGAGTTTTCCACCTATGATCCAGAGACAAAAGATACACCGCCGTCCTGGGGGCTGCATCCATACGCGGAGGTCGGAGTCATTCTGGAAGGCAAGATGGAGGTCAATCTGGATGGAACGGTTTATCTCTTAGGACCGGGCGATTCGATCTATATCAAGCCGAATCTCTATCACACGATGCGGAATGCGGGCGATACTCCCTGCCGCTCCTTCTGGCATCTGCAGATTATGGATGATTCTGTATAATTGACGGGATGAATTGATCTTGAAATTTGGACAATTCACTCGTATAATAAAGGCTGTACGTTGGGCTATACAGAATATTGCAAAAGTCCATGGCCGGAGACAAATTTGCGTGGATTTTTGTCTGGTAACTGTGAAACTGCAGAAACAGCTGCCAGAGAAGTACATCGGGAAAAGGGAGGATAGAGCTGCATGGCCAAAAACAAGAAAATTGTACGCTACAGAAAGCCATTGAATATCAATGTAGGCATGATCATTTTTGCCATGATTTTCGTCTATCTTTCTTTCAGTGTCTATACATATCTCAGGCGGGATCACGTCCAGTTTTATGAGGTCGTCGAGGGAAGTATTGTAAATAATAAAGAATACAACGGAATCCTGTTTCGGGATGAGACAGTGGAAAATGCACCGCAGACCGGGTACGTCAACTATTATGTGCGCGAGGGAAAGCGGGCAGGCGCTGGATCGCGCGTCTATTCGCTAGATGAGACCGGCGAGCTGGGGAAATTTTTGGAAGAAAATCAGTCCTCTGGGGTGTCCCTGTCAGCAGAAAATCTGGCTGATTTGAAGAAACAACTCAGTTCGTTCTGTTTATCCTACAACGATCAGCGCTTTGAAAGCGTCTACGACGCCAAATATTCTTTGCAGGCTTCGGTTGCAGAGTATATGAATTTCAATGCGCTGGGCGATATGGATGCACAGCTTCAGGCACAGGGTATCAATTACAAACAGATATCGACGCCCCAGCCGGGTATTATTTCCTATGTGACCGATTCTTTTGAGGGAGTCGCGCCGGAGGAGGTGACGGCGGATTCGTTTGACCGGAGTCAATATACGCGGCAGGTGGGACGAGCCGGGGAGCTGATCGAGGCGGGCACGCCGGTGTACAAGATCATCACATCGGAGAACTGGAGTATCGTGTTTCAGATGGATGACAAGGATAAAGAGCAGTTTGCCGATCAAGATACACTGACGATCGAGCCGTTGGGAAGTGATATGAAATTCCGGGGAAATTATTCGATGTTTACCGGTTCCGATGGCAATCTGTATGGACGCCTGGATCTGGACCGTTACATGATCCAGTTTGAATCCGAGCGTTTTATGACCTTTGAGATCTCCAGCGAGGAAACGCAGGGACTTAAAATTCCGGTATCATCGGTGATGGAGAAGGAATTTTATACCATTCCAGTTGACTATATGACAACGGGCGGCAACGCTACTGAAGATGAGGCTGGCTTCAATAAAGAAGTTTACGGCGAAGGCGGAAAGGCGTCGATTGAATTTGTCACGCCGGAGATTTATAGCTCGACCGATGAGTATTATTATGTCGAGAAGAGCGACGATGGGCTGTTAAAGAGCGGCGATTATCTGGTGAAGCCGGATTCAAACGAGCGCTTCCAGGTAGGACCGACGGCAAAGCTGACAGGTGCTTACAATATTAATAAGGGATACGCGGTGTTCAAGCAGGTGAAAGAACTTGCAAATAGCGGTGAATATTACATTGTAGAAAAAGGAACCAAATATGGATTATCGGTTTATGACCATATCGTGTTGGATGCCAGTACCGTATCGGATGGTCAGATCGTATATCAGTAATGATATTTCCAAAATATAGAGATAAGGAAGGTGTATCACATATGGTTCAGGAACAGTTAGAAGAAGTACGTCAGAATATACGGAACGCCTGCGAGCGGAGCGGACGGAAGGTGGAGGATGTCACGCTGATCGCGGTCAGTAAGACAAAACCGGTGCCGATGCTTCAAGAGGCATATGATGCCGGCGCCAGAGATTTCGGCGAAAACAAGGTGCAGGAGATTCTGGAGAAGGAACCGCAGCTGCCGTCTGATATCCGTTGGCATATGATTGGACATTTACAGAAAAATAAAGTCCGTCAGGTAATTGACAAGGCAGTTCTGATTCACTCCGTCGATACGGTGGGACTGGCAGAGCAGATCGAAAAAGAAGCGGTCAAACGTGATCTGGACGTTTCTATTCTTCTGGAGGTCAATGTCGCCGGAGAAGAGTCCAAATTTGGTTTTGCCCCGGAAGAAGTCGAGGAAGCGGCACGCGAAATTGCAAAGTACCCGCATGTCCACATACAGGGACTTATGACGATTGCACCATTTGTAGAGAATTCGGAAGAAAATCGTGGTGTTTTTAAAAAATTATATGAATTATATGTTGACATGAAACGGAAAAACATTGATAATGTTACTATGAATGTCCTTTCGATGGGAATGACCGGAGACTATCAGACAGCGATTGAAGAAGGTGCAACTATGGTAAGAGTCGGTACGGGCATTTTTGGAACCAGGGCAAAGATAGGAGAGAAATAGGGTTATGAGTATTCTGAACAAATTAATGGATACAATGCGTCTCACAGAGAATGATGACGATTACTTCGATGAGGAAGATTACGAAGAAGAAAAACCGGTGATTAAGAAGCGTTCTTTCGGCAAGAGGGACGAAGAGATGGATGATTACCGCCACGAGGAGGAATCTAAGCCGCGTTTTCTGCCACGTTCCTCTAACAACAAGGTAGTGCAGATGCGCCGCAGCATGGAAGTATCTCTGATCAAACCTACTTCCATGGAGGATACGAGAGAGATTTGCGATTACCTGCTGGCTGGAAAAGCTGTTGTTTTAAATATGGAAGGAATCCACATGGAGGTTGCACAGCGTATCATTGATTTTACCTGTGGCGCAACCTATTCGATGGATGGAAATCTCCAGAAGATTTCCAATTACATCTTTATTGCGACACCGTCATCGGTTGAGCTGTCCGGCGACTTTCCCGAACTCTTAGCAGACGGTTCCATGAATGTTTCCGGGATGAATCTCCACTTCTGATACTGATATACTCCCAGGTTCGCTATATATATGAACCTGGGAGTATTTATTATACAATCGGAAATTTGTGTGATTTCTGATTGTATACAGGCTCTCCGGTAGGAGCACACTTTATATAAGCACTTTCGAACAGGAGTAGAAACACGCGATGCTGCAGGAAAAAGAAGAACAGCTTTTAAAAAAGAGAATGATAGAACTGGCCGGACTCTGTTATCAGCGCGATATACAGACAAGTACCGGCTTTTTGTCGTTAAATGAACAGACGATCTTTCACTCGATCGAGAGGACGCTGCCGCCGGTGCGGACTTGCCTGACGGGTGGCTTTGAGGGCGCAGAGCGCAAACTTCTTTGTTTTTTGGCTTCGTATGATGATGAGGAGTTTGGACTTCCGATTGCCGTGTTGGAGGTCATTCCGGCAAACCTGCGTTACAGTGAGGCGCTGACGCACCGGGATTATCTCGGGGCGCTCATGAACCTGGGGATTGAGCGCAGCTGCATCGGGGATATTCTGATGAAGGAAAATGGCTGCTGCGTCTTCTGCCAGGAAAAGATGGCGGATTATCTCTGCCAGGAACTCACGATGGTGCGCCACACCTCCGTGATCTGCCGCAGGGCGGACGCGACGGAGCCGATCACACCGAAGATGGAGCGCGTGAGTGGAAGCGTTGCATCACCGCGTCTTGACAGTGTGATCGCGATGGTATTTTCATCCTCCCGCACGAAGATACTGCCGCTCATTGAGGGCGAAAAGGTATTTATTGACGGGAAACAGGTGACTTCCCCGGCGGTGCAGCTTAAAGAGGGTGAGATTGTATCTGTGCGCGGCATGGGAAAATTCCGCTTTGCCGGGAGCGGGGGATTGTCGAAAAAGGGACGTCTGTATGTTTATGCGGATAAATATGTGTAAAAAAGAAAGGACTGAAAACAAATGACAGCAGTAAAGAATGAGAAAATGAATCGCGTAACCGTTCACCTGGACGAGAAGCCGATCTATGATATTGTGATGACCGAAGATTTTTCGGCACTTCCGGGTGAAATCGAAAAACTCTCCATTTCAAACCGCCGTCTCTGCATCGTGACAGATTCGAACGTAGAAAAATTATATCTGAATGAGGTAAAAGAACTTCTGGCGCCGTGCTGCAAGACGGTAATTTCGTTCGTATTTCCGGCGGGCGAGGAGCACAAAAACCTCGACACCGTCCGGGATTTATATGAGACTCTGATTTTGAACCATTTTGACCGCAACGATATGCTGGCAGCACTCGGCGGCGGAGTTGTGGGCGATCTCTGCGGATTCGCGGCGGCGACCTATCTGCGCGGCGTTGCCTTCATGCAGATTCCGACGACGCTTCTTTCCCAGGTGGACAGCAGCATTGGCGGCAAGACGGGCGTTGATTTTGACGCGTACAAAAATATGGTTGGAGCGTTTCATATGCCGAAGCTGGTATTTACCAATATCAATACGCTTCAGACGCTTCCGGACAACCAGTTTTCCGCCGGTATGGGCGAGGTTATCAAACATGGTCTGATCAAGGATGCGGCATATTATGAGTGGCTGCTTGAAAATGCGGCAGATATCTGGGCGCGAAAGCCGGATGCACTCCGCAAAACAGTGACCTGGAGCAATGAGATCAAGCGTGCTGTGGTAGAGAAGGATCCGACCGAAAAAGGCGACCGTATGCTCTTAAACTTTGGTCATACGCTGGGACACGCGATCGAGAAGCTGAAAAACTTTGAACTTCTGCACGGTGAATGCGTGGCACTCGGCGCGCTGGCAGCGATGAAGCTGTCGGAAAACCGCGGCATGATCAAACCGGAGGAAACAAACCGCTTCAAAGAAGCACTGGGAGAATTCCATATCGGTACGCAGGTATCCGGGCTTGAGAAAGATGCGATTGTGGCAGCGTCCAAGAACGACAAGAAGATGGATTCCGGTATCATCAAATTTATTCTTATTCATTCCATCGGCGACGCCTACGTGGATCGCACGGTAACCGAGGACGAGATGAAACAGGCACTCGATCAGGTGCTGGTATAATAGCAGGAAAGGAATCAGGTGCATGAACACGAAATTACGACAGTTCTTTATCTTTTTTATCGGGCTGGGAGTCAGCATCGGACTGGATCAGTTTACAAAACATCTGGCAGTTGTCCATCTGAAAGGGCAGAAGCCATTTGTACTCATTAAGGGTGTGTTTGAATTTTATTATTCTGAAAACCGCGGCGCTGCTTTTGGAATGCTGCAGGGACGGCAGGGATTCTTCTTCCTGATTGCAGCGGCAGTCATTCTGGCAGTGTTGTGGGCGGTTTACCGGATGCCGGCAGGGAAACGGTATCTGCCGCTGATGTGCAGCTTGTTTCTGCTCGTATCAGGCGCAGTTGGCAATATGATCGACCGTCTGACACAGAAATATGTGGTGGATTTCCTGTATTTTAAGCTGATTGATTTCCCGATTTTTAATGTGGCAGACTGCTATGTGGTGATCGCGACTTTCTCGCTGATCCTTCTGTTTTTCTTCTTCTATTCGGATGAGGAACTGGAATTTCTTTCTTTTAAAGGTGCGAAAAAGGAGTCGGGGCGATGATGCAGGAATATCTGGTTCCAGAAGAGGCGGCTGGAACCCGCATCGATAAATTTCTGGCGGACGCCTGCCCGGATCTGTCCCGTTCCTTTTTGCAGAAACTTCTGAAAGAGAGCAGCGTGACAGCAGACGGAAAAGCGGTTAAAAGCAGTTTCAAGGTAAATGGTGGGGAAACTATCGCCTTTGAAGTTCCGGAACCGCAGGAGGCGGCGATCGAGGCGGAAAATATCCCGTTGGACATTTTGTATGAAGATTCGGATATAATTTTAGTCAATAAGCCGAAGGGGATGGTTGTCCATCCGGCGGCAGGGCATTATACGGGGACTCTGGTCAATGCGCTGATGTACCATTGCAAGGATCAGCTCTCCGGCATCAACGGAGTCATGCGCCCTGGGATCGTCCACCGGATCGATATGAACACGACCGGTGTGCTGGTGGTGTGCAAGAATGATTTCGCCCACAATTCACTTGCAGAACAGCTCAAGGTGCATTCGATCACCCGCGTGTATTATGCCATCGTATTTGGCAATCTGCGCGAGGATGAGGGCACTGTCCATGCACCGATCGGGCGTCATCCGACGGATCGCAAGAAAATGAGCATCCACTCCAAACAGGGGCGCGATGCGATCACGCATTACCGCGTACTGGAACGCTTCGGGGCGTATACATTTATCGAGTGCCGCCTGGAGACGGGACGCACACACCAGATCCGCGTCCATATGGCAAGCATCGGTCATCCGCTTCTGGGCGATGAGGTGTACGGTCCGGCGCGGCAGCCATTTTCACTGGAAGGGCAGACCCTGCATGCGGGAGTCTTAGGCTTTATCCATCCGCGGACCGGAGAGTATGTGGAGTTTTCTGCGCCGCTGCCAGCGTATTTTGAAGAACTGCTGGAGAAGCTGCGGAAAAAAGCTGGAAAGTAAAAGCAACGTGAATAGTAAGATCGTTCCGATTCGTATACACATTCTTTTCAGATAGTTTATTTCTGTGTCGCTAAGAAATACCTTTTATTCCGAAAAAATGATGACTTTTCAGATAGCTTGTGTTATAATAAAGGCAGAACTTGAAAGGAGTTGAGGGAGACATGAAAAAAAATTTAGTAATTACAATCGGTCGCGAATGCGGCAGCTCCGGAAGAGCGATTGGACGAAAACTGGCGGAATCATTGGGAATCAAGTGCTATGATAAAGAGCTTCTTGCACTGGCAGCGAAGAACAGCGGTCTCTGTGAAGAGCTTTTTAAGACGCATGATGAGAAACCAACCAACAGCTTCTTATATTCACTGGTAATGGACACCTATTCGATGGGTTATAATACATCGGCTTATATGGATATGCCGATCAACCACAAGATTTTCCTGGCACAGTTTGACACGATCAAGAAACTGGCAGATGAAGAATCCTGTGTCATTGTAGGACGGTGTGCGGACTATGCGCTGGCAGATTATCCGAACGTAGTGTCTGTTTTCATCTGTGCAGATGAGGAAGTGAAGATTCAGGAATTGATGAAACGTCACAATATTACCCGCGATAAGGCAAAAGATGTGATGATCAAGACCGATAAGCAGCGTTCTGGTTATTATAACTATTATTCCAGCAAACGCTGGGGCAGCTCCAAGAGCTATAACCTCTGCATCAACAGCAGTGTCGTAGGCATCGACGGTGCCGTAGAAATTATTAAGGAATTCGCCAAAAAGAAACAAGAATTTCTTAAGATAAACGAGAACGCATAAAAGTATAATTAAAACCGGTGTGTTTGAATTTCTGGTAAAGAATCAGAAAGGACGCACCGGTTTTTTGCGCCTGGATGCTTTGAAGATGAGATTGCGTTGGGGTATAAAAACAAAATAGTTACTTGAGATTTTGAATGTAGATACATGAAGAAAATGATGATGAAAGAAAGACATTCTTATATAATCCGAACGGCGCTCATGGCGGCATCGGGTATTTTATTGTGCGGGATTGCCGAAGCAGTGCGCCCGGAGGTGGATTTATCAGTCGGTGTGCCTGCTGATAAAGTTGTGATTGCAGATGGGATTTTAGACCAGGAGACACAAAATGATACAGACGAATCCTTCTGCGACCGTCTGATGAAGAAAATGGTACACCCAATTCACATGGCATCCCGGTTTTTAAATGGTCTGGGGGCAGACTCGGAAGAATATGTTCCGTCGGAAACGGAGTATAACCTGATGGCGCTCCGGACGGAAGAGAGCGCTGTTGATCTGTCTGATCCATTGGCGGCATTTGAGTCTCTTCCATGGTATAAACTTGCAAAACGATTTCGAAGTATGGGGACAGAAGATACCTGGGGCGCGAAGATGTACGAAGCGCTTGGAACGCGGGATGCACAGTGGATATCGGAGATCTACGGGTGGCTCCAGACGACACCGCTTACGGCTTCCCAGAAAATGGGGCTGCCAGCTGCACAGGTACTCGGCAGCTATGATCCCTCCAATCCAGAGCATAACGCGCAGAACCCGGCGAGCTGGGTAGTTCCAACTTGGAAAAATATCCGTTTCCAGATATGCGACGGAGACGGAAAGCCGACGTCCCTCGCATCCAATGCGACCGATATTTTGTCCATGGCAAATGTATATACATACAGCCTGGACTGGAAAAATACAGACCTGTTCAATACCTATATCAATCAGCTCTGGACCAGTTCCCACCAGTACCACGTGAGCATTAGCAATGTGTATTACTGTGAGGGCTGTACAGAACTGCCGGACGAGCCGGCAACAGAGGAAACAGCAGATGACGATGTGGAGAGCGGCAGTGCAGCAGGAGAGGCATCCTCGGAGGCTTTAGACGCCCAGGGCGCAGGAGACAGTCAGACAGCGGCAGAGGAGCCGTTAACGGAGAGCGAGGCGGCATCCACAGCAAATAATTATGTCGAACCGGCACAGGGACCGGGGGCTTCCACACAGGAGCAGGCAGCCGAATCAAAAGCGGTTGCGTCCCCGTCAGAGGCGACGTTCAGTGCGGAGAGCGCTGCGGCAGTTACATTAAATGAAAACGGAAAATATTGCCCGGGACATGTTGATCTGACCATTACTGTTAAGACAACCGGTCTGAAAGAGAAGCATAATCTGTTTGCACTCGATGGAACGGGAAATCAGGCTGTCGGGAACTGGCAGGGTTGGACGGAAGAAAAACAGACAGCCGCCCAGACACTCGCTGCTCAGGATTGGCAGGAAATGTACGGGCTTGCCAGTTCAGAGTTTGCACTCGGGAATCCGCTGACACCGGCAGAAATTGCGTCTTACCTGGATTTACTTCCAGAGGATTTATCACCGGAGCGGCGTGCCGTCATCACATGCGCGCTCAATTCCGTTGGCAAGATTCCATATTATTATGGAGGAAAACCGAGTACGGCAGGACTTTCCGGCAATCATTTTGCCAGCGTGACAAGCCCGGATTACAAGGGACGGATTTTGTCAGGGCTTGACTGTTCTGGATGGGTCAACTGGGTATACTGGACCGCGCTTGGCAATAGAATGGGTGCCGCCAGCACCTACGAGATTGTGCGGACAGGACGGGCGATCAACAGCGCAGAGCTTCAGCCGGGCGACTTGCTTGTCCAGCTTGGCGGTGATTCGCACGTTGTAATGTTTTTAGGCTGGAACGCAGACGGAACCATACTGGGCGTACATGAATCCGGCAGTGCAAGCAATGTAACGGTCGGAAAGGTTCATGCGGTCTGGCCGTATTACCGGGCGTTTTTGGATTAAGAAGTGAATAAAGAATAAAATGAATATGAATTAGTCATAAGGGATTTTGAGCTGGATGGATGTTGCCTTTGTTTTTTGCTGGAGTGTTTGCTGGTAAATGGTAAAGGCGGCATCCATCCATTTTGTGTTTAGGTTTGTTTTTATGCTGAAATACGATATTGAATAATTCGTAAAAAGATTTATTTACAAATAAAGGGAAACATGGTATGATAGGAAGATGGACATAACTATTCGTGAAAGCCTACTTTATCGAATAGTTTGAAATATAAATATGTGTATGCACTTAATCTATTTGCTAAACTATTCATTCGTTATATTTGAAAGGATGTTCTCATGAAACTTCAACGTCTTCTAAGTTTAACCCGCCAGGCGGTTGATGACTATCGTCTGATTCAATCCGGCGATAAAATAGCTATCGGTATTTCTGGCGGTAAAGACAGCCTGACACTTTTATATGCTTTACAGGGGCTTCGTCGGTTTTACCCGGAACCATTTGAACTTTGTGCTATTACAGTTGATCTGGGCTTTCAGGCACTTTCTCCGGAGGTTTCGAACCGGTTGTCGCCGACGCTTTCATCGGATGCGGCTGCATTTGATTTAAAACCGGTTCAGGAGCTTTGTGATGAATTAAACGTGCCCTACACGGTCGTTCCGACGGAAATCGGCAAGATTCTCTTTGAAACCCGTCAGGAATCCAATCCATGTGCGCTCTGTGCCAAGATGCGAAAAGGCGCTTTAAATGAAGCAGCTCTGAAACTTGGCTGTAATAAAATCGCCTATGCACATCACCGTGACGATCTGATCGAAACCATGCTTTTATCCTTGATTTATGAGGGGCGTTTCTATTCCTTCTCGCCGAAAACCCATTTGGACAAAACGGGATTGACGCTGATCCGCCCGCTGATGTATGTCCAGGAAGCCGATGTGATCGGATTTAAAAACAAATATCATCTTCCTGTCTGTAAAAATCCATGTCCCGTAGATGGAAAAACAAAACGCGAGTATGTGAAACAATTAACAAGGAAACTCAACCATGATTCACCGGGGGTAAAGGATCGCTTTTTCCATGCGATTATTGATGGAAACAATCCCGGATGGCCGGAACGGACCGATCGACACCTGAAAAATTTGATACATTCGGACCTTTCATCATCACCAAAGGAGGAATTGTGATATGGCTGCACTCTCCTACCACGAACAGGAAGACATCGAAAATACAAAACGAATCCGAGGCATTCTGAAAGAGCTGCCACCGTTCTGTACCGATTTCTTCCGCGGTATTGAACCACGTACATCGGCGCGCACCCGGCTTGCGTATGCCTATGATTTAAAGACATTTTTTGATTTCCTGAAACAAGCAAATCCAGAGCTTAAATCAAAGAAGCTGCGCGATTTGCCGCTCTCTCTTCTGGATGAAATCAAATTGATGGATCTGGAAGAATATATGGAGTATCTGAAATGTTATTCGACCGAAAAACGTGAGGATCTGATGAATACAGAGCGTGGTATCATGCGGAAAGTCTCGACGGTTAAGAGCTTTTACAACTACTTTTACCGGACCGAGCGGATTCAGAATAACCCCGCTTCTCTTCTGCAGCTTCCCAAGATTCATGAAAAAGAAATTATACGCCTCGATGTTGACGAGGTGGCGCGTTTCCTGGATGAGGTTGAGGATGGCGAATGTCTGACCGAAAAACAGAAAGCCTACCATGCAAAGACCAAGCTGCGAGATCTGGCGATGATGACGCTTCTGCTTGGTACGGGGCTTCGTGTATCAGAATGTGTCGGACTGAATATCAACGATGTTGATTTCCGAAACGGTGGTCTTAGGATTCATCGAAAAGGCGGAAAGGAAGTCATCGTATATTTTGGTGCCGAGGTAGAATATGCGCTTCAGGACTATCTCAGCGAGCGTGAACATATTGTCCCAGAGGAAGGCAGCGAAGAAGCACTCTTCCTCTCCATGCAGCGTAAGCGCATTAACGTACGCAGTGTGGAAAAAATGGTCAAAAAATACGCACAGCTCGTCACACCGCTAAAAAAGATCACGCCACATAAGCTCCGCAGCACCTACGGCACTAATCTGTACCGTGAAACCGGCGATATTTACCTCGTCGCGGATGTTTTGGGACACAGTGATGTCAATACGACGAAGAAGCATTATGCGGCGCTGGAGGATGAACGGCGGCGAAGCGCAAGGAATAAGGTGCAGCTGAGAGAAAAAGAGTAAAGGGCAAAAAAGGCAAAAAGTAAAAAAAATTTTTAGGTAAAAAAGGCTAATTTCGTACTTTATTTCCGTGTAAAGTGAAAATAGTATTTTGCTAAAATAAAGTTTAAAATTCATATTTGCCAAGTAAAAACCGATGACCTCGACTGCTTATAGTCTATGCCATCGGTTTTCCTAGTTCAAGCACTCTCACTCTGCTTCATCTGTGTCTCAATAACTTCGTCTAAGTTGGCTGCTGTAGTTTGTTCACTCATAGCCTTCTGCCTCTAATAATAAACACTGCAAAGGTTTAAAATATCCTGCAACAGATCATACTCCATCTTTGCCTTATCATTCATTTGATAATTTATCAGAGCCTTTTGCGAGTACATCGCATCTACGCTTTGCGTTTTCGTTGAAAATTCCATCAAAGTATCCGGGCCAATGCCCAAACTGGTAAAAATTTTATTCAAATGCTTATCGAATGAGCTTTTACTATCTATCTCGCCATTTAAAATTTTATCTAAAGTAGGTCGAGAAATTTCTGTCTTTTTGCAGAACGATACCTTAGAGAATCCATTGCCACTGATGTAGTCCTTTAATTTTATTCCTGTCAGTTTTCTCATTTCAAAAAGTTCATCAAAACGCACTCTCTATCTCTCCCAGTAACAAATTGTCAATAGTTTTTTAATCACTTTTCTTAAAAAGGCAAAAAATAGAACGTATAGTAAACGCTATGGTGCGTTGACAACGTATAGATTATTTCCATACGCTCTATCTCTCATTTCGTAAACGTTCCATAGCAAGTACCTTGCCAGCCCAAAGTGCTGCAACATGGTTTTGCAAGCAATAATCCGCAACGTTCGCTCCTCCAGTATTCACCTGTAATCTCCATACCGCCATCTTCTCATCTCCCCGCTTTCTTCTTTAGTGCTTATCCACCTTCCGCTTCGGGAACCATCCTTTTGCCACTCTTTTTTCCTGTTCTTTCAGTTCCTTAATGCTCCAAAAGCAACTGACGCCCAAAACACCCAGGGAAACCGACAAAAGTATTTCCTGCATTCTTACGGATAGAATCATACACAAAATGCCCACCAGCAAAAATACCGGCCAACAGCGGCTTCCAAAGTAATACTCCGCATATATAACAATAGGATGGAACAATCCAATCAGAAAAAAGGTAAGCACACCAATCAATATCCCACTAAAATTCATCATAACTCCTTGTCCTTTTCCTTATACAAACAGCACATTATCGCAGACCGGCGCAACTTATCTTCTGCGTGCAACAGTCGCCCTCAACAGCATATCCAATATGCGCAAAGAAGAAGTATTGCAATATAGAACTACAACCTTCCTCTTCCATATTTTTTAAATATCTGACACATTTTTACGGATTGCATTTTTTACACGGATCATAACCTGCAGCAATCAGCGCATCCCTACTCTCTGATGAGGATTTTTTATTGCTCTCCTTCATCTGTTTGACCGATGAACAGGACGGCCGATGAAAATTCTTTGTATTGGTATTGAGGATATAGGATTCCGTGTTGGTCTGCTGAGAAGCTGCCTGCGTAACAGCCTGTGTGGCCTGCTCTGTTTCTGCCGTCTTGTTTGTTCCAGAAGCCGAGCTGTCCCCCGTCGCATAATTGATGTTAAAGGTCGCTTTATCCATTTTGAGGGATGTAAAGTGACCTTCTCTTAGTCAAATATAATGCCGTTCCTTTCTTCGCAAACCTTTACAGAAAGTACAAGCATCCATGTTTCGTTTTTGATAAAGAATCCGTTGCTTTGGTGAGCACTTATAATCGTGTGCACACACTGGGCATGTCCAACAAACAGGTGTTATGCAATTATCCAAAATCTGATCAGGATCACATAACAAATAGTTATCCAAATGGTTCCACTCATTCATTAAATCCGGATGCAATACGGCAAAGGAATTAACACCCGGAAGAACTTCTTTCATTAAACAATACACACAATCCACGTTTCCCGTTGCCATATCTCGAATAGAACTTATATATTCGCCACCACAATCAGGGCATTTCCAGAGTGCTCGGTAACATGAATTATTTAAATAATGTGACATTGGTTCTTCATTATTAGAAGACCATCGCGACATTAATTCTGGATTCGTTAACTTGAATTGACATAAACTTTTTCTTAAAATCACCTCCTCGTCTACTTCCTTTCACACTATCACCTCCAGAATCACACGCGCTCAAATGACAGATATCTCGTTCCCTGAAACGTAAGTTTCCCAATGTCGCCTTCCGCCAGCATTCCATATTCTCTGCCAGAAACCGACAGTTCCATCCGGTCACCGCTCTCTACCTGAAACGTGACATAGTAGCTGGTACTTGAAGTCGAATGGTAGCCATGAGTTCCAGACAGGTCACCCGCATTTGCATGGCTATGATGTGTGATATTTTCACGCTTTGCGACGATGGTTGCACTCACCGACAAACGCGGTGACTGATTGTTTTTATGCCATGTTCCGATTCCTGTCACAAACTGGAAGATGATCATGCCAAAAACCATTACGAAGATAATCGGAAACATAAACTCAAACAGCATAAACATATAGCTCACCTCTTCTTCATCTTTCGTCCAATGATTACTCTGAGCACAAAACATACGACAATCACGAAAAGCGAGGCAGCGATATACAGTAATGCTTCTGTATACCACGGTGCAGAATACGATTCGTATAGTTTCGGAAAGCGCTTATACCCATAGAAATCCATACCCGTTTTAATCACAATTATGTAGAAACTCGCATAGATAATATATTTTAATAAATCGTATAGTCCATCGTCTCCGCGATATTCTGTTTTAACCTTTTAGCATCGGCAAACTGGAATTTTCAAATTAGTCTTTGCAAATAACCTTTGAATCTTCACCATCAATTACAATTCCCTGACGGTTGTTAATTGGGCATAGATTCAAATCCGAAAACTCAGTCATTATTTTCTCGGTAACTTTCTTAAATGGTGCTGTAAGATAATGCGGAAGAACATAGAAATCAATCAAATCAATCCCTGCATCATCTTCTTGTGAGTAGTCCTCCGGCTTTTCATCCATTTGCTCGATATATTGGATGCTTGGAGCGCATATAATTGCGCCTGCCGACTCGCCGATCATCAATTTTCCATTTGCCAATTCCTTTTTCAGCAGTCCATCAGTTCCCGTTTTACGGAGCTGGTCCATAAGAAAGAAAGAATTTCCGCCGGTAAAATATATCACATCTGCTTCTTCAAAAACAGACTGTATCGTTGAATAAGCCTCCGTTGAAATATCAATTTCAGTTACGATTGCTCCCAACTTTTTGAATAATTTTCGAGCCGAGCCGACATAACCGGTGTAGCCTTCACGCAGTGAAGCTGTTGGAATAAATGCGACTTTCTTATTTTCAATTTCTTCCTTTATCAGACTTCCTACACTTGAAAAGTGCGAACACAAAAATAGTTTCATCAATATTCTCCTTTATAAATCCCGACTTGTTACTCACATTATATCATATTTTTTCTTCAGTTACATCCACCAAATTTTAGTACACTGCCATTCGGCTTGCTTCTGTAACCGGCATCCGTTTAATCTTCTCCTGCATTGTTTCCTTTGTATCTTCATTGATTTCTATACGGATTTCCCTTATGTTTTGATTAAGAATACCCTCTCAATGTATGAAAGGCCGGTTCAATTATATGTGTCTATTTTAATTCTGGAAACAGTTTCTCCAATTCTTCATGAAATGTCCCATTCCTTAATGGTTTGCCGCAGCGTCTCGATGGTCTGCGTTTTCTGCTCATTGATGTTCCGGTTTACAGCCTGCATTTCTTCCTCGATTGTAGTAGATTCCTGCCAGCCTCTGTTCACGATCATTTTTCTGGATCTTCTGTTGGTTCTGGAAGTCTCCGGCTGCTTTTCCTATAACGGTATGGGTTTCCGTCTGAAACTTCCGTTCCGGATTTTTCTTTGTGGATACAGAAAGCTCTTTTCCATTAATAGAACCGTTTATAACAACATATCTTTCACGCATTTACTCCGATAGTCACTCGGCGATATTTTGTATCTTTCTTTAAATGTTCGGTTAAACGTTCTTTGACTTTCAAATCCACTATCCAGTAGGAATCCGAATCACCAATGCTCAGATTTTACTTGAAACAACAACTTATTCCATCAATGAGATTTCTAAGATGGTCGGGTATGATAACCAGCTTTATTTCAGCCGACTCTTCCACAAGCTAAAAGGATATTCACCTAGAGAATACCAAAAGATAAGAAATAAGTTCTGAAAACCATAATATTATAAGAATCCAATTTATGTGAACTACTCGGTAACTAAGTTACCAGAGCATCTGAAATCTGGCGGGATACCGCCTTTTTTCAGGGTGCGTCCATGACACCACTACTGCTTACCTTTCGGCTATACAGCTACTTTTATTATTTCTGGATTCTTTAGTCCGGTTACGGACAGTTCTTTCTGTTTTCCGGATACGGAAAGATATTTACGCAGGATATTAAATGCTCCTACTGCATCCGCATTATTTTTTACTTTTAGGGCATTTCCAGAGCACTCGGTAACATGGATTATTTAAATAATGTGACATAGGACGCAATTTCCTATGAAACAAAAAGAGAGATGCCGTAAAGGTATCTCTCCCAAAATCATTACTTCTGATGACTGATAACCCATTGTAATATAGTCTCAAATCTTATTTTTCCCGCAGCTAAATCAAGACTTCCTCCCGCCGTTTCGATCAATCTAAATTGACATAGTAATAAAATTATATTCCGTTCATTTTCTTTCTTTCCAGTTTACCCCAGTTCAGTTTGTTCTTCTTGTATCCCACAAATGCAGTCACACGGACAAATGCCAGATAAAAGCGGAGAAAAGTTGTTTCAAAAAAACAAGCAGTAATAGCAAGGATCAGTTCTCGAAAAGAAAGCCTCTGGTCAATGGTATAGATTCTTGAAAAATATGCAGTTAATGTGAGTAAAATACCATACAGGGCATAGCAGGCAAGAAATACCAGAATAAATTTCACATTCAGCATATCCATCATCACAGATAAAACCATTGTAAGTATACCAAAAAATTCAATAAATGGTGACAATAATTCGTAAAACAGAAAATAAATATAGGATAAAAGTCCTACAGCTCCGTACCGTGGGTTTGCCAGCATTTTACGGTGTCCCCACATACACTGGAACAATCCTCTCTGCCATCTTTTCCGCTGCTTGCCCAATTCACTTAATTTTTCCGGTGTTTGCGACCAGCAGATGGCATCCTGTGCAAAATCAATCTTATATGGCTTACGATTCATGCGGCTGAATTCATGAAGTCTGACTACCAGTTCCATATCCTCGCCCATTGTACTGCTGTCATATCCGCCTACGGCAATCACTGTTTTTTTCTCAAATAATCCAAAAGCTCCGGATATGATCATGTTTGCATTGATTTTATCCAACAGGATACGTGCTGCCAGAAAAGAACGGTCATATTCCAGGGATTGCATTCTTGCTATTATATTTCTAGGTAGCCTATATTTTATCACATGACCTTTTTTTATGACAACACCATTGGCTGGACGGACACTTCCACCAACGGCTATTACATTTTCGTCCTCCAGAACCGGACGAATGATTTTCTCCAGCGAATCATGCTGTAAAATAGAGTCCGCATCCATGCAGATAAACCAAGGATACCTGGCTGCATTGATTCCGGCATTTAAGCTGTCTGCTTTTCCGCCGTTCTTCTTGCGGATCAAAGTAATGGGTACTTTCTGGTTCGGGCATTCATAAACATCTTCCTCAGGCTGACATTGGATTAGATGACGGATCGGGCGCGCCACTCGCTCCATATGAAATGCATCAATCAGGATCTGAGATGTTTTGTCTTTAGAACCATCATCTATCACTATAATTTCATATAGTTTATAATCCAGGTTGAGAAGTGAAGTAACTGTGTCCTTCACCGTGATCTCCTCGTTATAAGCCGGAACAAGAATGGAAACCGGTATGTAATAGCTTTGCCACAGTTTATTGTGCAGCTGTTCAAGGCGGTATGATTTGTACAGTTCAATTGCTCCTGCTACAACCGACAAAAACAAAAAGCTGGAATATCCAATCAGATATATAATAAAAAACAGATTGACACATTCCAGAAAAAAACGAAATGCATCGGTCATAAACCCGCCCTCCTTTGTGCTTTTGCTGCATCTAACTGGTACTCTAACATTTCTTTTGCATAGCGGTCATTTCCCTGTAAAATATCAGCTAATGCGTCCCTATCTGTATTCAGAACTGCAAGGCTTTTTGCAGCATTATGACGGACATACCAGTTTTTACTGTAAATCTCTTTTTTCAAAATTTCCAGTGTCTGCGGTCCGGGATACATAGCAAGAGAGGAAATACAGGCATTCTGCAATTCCCAGACCCCTTCCTTTTCTTCTTTGGCGTGATGAAGCAAAAAAGAAACACTTCTTTCATCCTGATATCTGCCAAAATAGCGGACACATGCGATCTGAATTTCCATATCCTGGCTTGTTTCCAACATAGACAGCATTTCATCCTTCCAGTTTGACGATGCATATCGAATATAATCCAACAGGTTTACCTGCATCCTTGGATGAAATTCACTCAATTTTTTCCAAAGGAGTGGTATCAGTTCTTCTTTTTTATCGAAGGAAAGAAGTCCATCTGCAAGTATTTTTTTATGCGGAAGCAGCTGCTCATTTGCATTCAGGAATTCCAATGCCTGCATAACTGCGTGTATATCTTCTGAACTGTATAACGCCCGCAAAGCATTCTCTCTGCAATAGAGACTTTTATTTCCAAGCAGTTCAAAAAGAAATGGGAAAACAATTTCCTTGGCCTGGAATTTCGTCATATGAAATATGGCAAATACATAAGCCAAGCAGGCCTTTTCCGTATCCGATTTTCTTTTATAAACCGGTATCAGTTCTTCCATCAGCCGACTTACAGATGCTATTCCCTGCTGGAATTGTTCCGGCATACTGTTTTCAATTTTATATAATGCTTCACTGAACATCAGAAGTCTACTGGTTGACTGAAGCTCTTTAACCAGCCTTTTTTCCTGCTTTTTATTTTCCGTTATATTATCTAAAAACAACTGTCTGTATTCTTCGCAATATCGTTGTTCCCTCCTTTTCAGAACACAGGAACGATATCTTGAAATTATCTCTGTGAAGCAGTTAAACAGAATAATCCCCACACAGACAATAAAATAAAAAACAATCACAAATTGTGCTATCATTCGTGTTCCTTTCCTGTCCAGTATGTCTTCAGAACCTGGTATGCTTCTTTTAATCTTTCATGGTAAGATACTGTATTTTCCCATCCTTTCAGTTTAAGCCGTCCCATCTCGATAGTATTTCCTTCTCTGCCAAGACCTATAAACATCTCTTTGATCCCCACTGCTTCAATGCCATAATTTCCGTCATAATAATCATCATGAATCTGCATTCGGGACGGATCAGAAAAATTCAGCAGCTGCCATGGGATTCTAATTTCCACATCATCTCCGTTACAGATAAAATCTGCTCTGGAATCATAATCAGATGCAGATGGATTTCCATTACCATAATGCAGCTTTCCACTTTCAAAGGTTCTTAACGGTGTGGCAGCATCCTGATACTGACCAATAACATCCCGTAATACCATGCAGATATTTTCGAATACAGCGCTATCCCGAGCCGGTGGATCAATATAAGAATCTTCTCCTGTAATATCTTCCTCATAATTGGCATGAATGGGATTATACCGATCCTGAACCAACAGACGAGTATTATCTTTTCCATTTAAGATCAGTACAAAATCTGTAGGTCTTTCAAATTCTGCTGTACAATTTTCCATACGGGTACTGCCTGTTTTAGGGGTCGTATCAACCGGAACATACAGCGTGTCATTTTCCAGATCAAAGCCCTTTTTATGGAGATATAAATAAACATCGGAGGCATCATACTTCACACTGATGAAAGAGCCGTCTTCATATTGGATCACCATATCTTTATCCGTCCATTCGGAAGTATCCCCGTCCACGTAACAAACACTTTCTTTTTCCCCACAGTCAAATGCCAGCAAGCCAAAATGCTGGTCATTTGTCTGAGCATCTTCCCAGTAAATATTACGGCTTAAATCTACAGCATACATGGTATTCCAGGTATGCTTGAACCATTCATCCTGCCAGGAGTAGACACAGCCTCCGGAAAGTCCGGCAGCCATAATGTCTTCATAACAATCTACCAGAATCTTTCCCTGTTCTTTTTCAGAATAGTATCCAAGTCCTCTGCTGGTTACCTGATTCTCCTGAATCTCACCTCGTCCTGTGGCTGCACCAAATTCAACAGCCAAAACCGGCATTGTATGATGTTCGTTTAAAAGTCTTAAATATGCCCGATAAGTATTCCTTTTTCCGTCAGGAGTGATACAGTCACTAAAGTCAATCTTTTTATCAGACAAGCTGTTCCATGTTGTGTATTCCATACAGGAAAGGTAATCCTGATCATATGGAGATGCACTGTAGCTGGCAAACTGACCTGATATAAATTTATCAGTTGCAGTTATATGTTCTGCGTCGATCCGGGCACATTTTCGGAAATATTCTGCAATCTCTTTAGGATAATCAAAAGGATCTGTTGCATTTCCACTGGAAAAGGAGATCAGACGTTGCTCATCATATCTTGTTGATTCATAGTACAGCATCCTGTCACCTGTTTCTGCAAGCAAGGATTCAAAGGCAGAGGCATCTTTTGAAGCAGTAAGATAAGTTCCTTTATACGGTTCCATATCCGGATATTTCTCATCTGTATATGCAACGGTTGTATCTTCCCATCCATTTCCGATAATATATCCCAGCACCCATTTCGAGACATCGTGTAAATAAAGTCCTGTACTTGTATCTGCATCATTATTGATGATAAGTCGTTTTCCATGGATCACATCTACAGTGACCAGGCAATTATCCAGAAGCTTTCCTGCAAAGGAGTCGGCATATGCATCCACTCGGGAGTTCTGTATATAATCATTTACCCAGATTCCCTGAAGTAAATATAACGGCTCCTCATGTTGGGAATTGTATTCATAGAACGCTTTATAAAAAGACGGATTCTGGACAGAATAGACTCTCAGCGTATTTGCTCCTGCTTCCTGGATCAGCTGAAACCAGTGCAGATAGGTTTCTTTGGTGATCGCATAATCTGTAGACCATTCACCTGGAATACCGCTTCCCATGTCAATTCCTCTGACTTCAAATGGTTTCCACTTATCTTTGTCCTTTATAAGTATCTCTTTATTCTCAGTCCGGACAAATGTGTTTATATGATTGTCCCGGTCTGAGTCCATATAAAATCCGCCATAAAACACAGCTATAAATCCAATAAATAGAAGCAGAATGATGGCAGATATGCTGATAATAAATCGTTTCATATTTTAATCATTAACCTCATTATACTGCTTTACACGGGAGGATGCTGAATACTGACGCAGAGTCTCAATGTTTTCATCCAGCCATTTTCCTCTGTTTCGCAAGTAACCTTTTAACTGTCCTTCAGCGGCAGATCTGCTGTCAAGATTTCTCGATACCGGAACCAGAAGTCCCTTTGCCTGCTGTTCCACACTTCCCCATCGTGCATCGTTTCTTGCAAGAGCTGGTGCGATAAAATCAAGGGTTTCATCGATATAACGATAAAGTGATTCTTCACTTAACAGACCTTTTCGCAGGGAATGATATCGCTGGATGATCCGTTCAGTAAAATCCTCATCTTTGATAAGCATTTCAAACCATAATCGGTTGTTCAGGAAAAATCCTGTATAAGGAAGTTCCTCCTCGAAATAGTTATTGCAGGCATTATTAAAATCCCATACACACATACGATACAGATTGTCGGTTCCCTTATAAATATAAGTGGAATAGTTTCCGGCATCTGCATTACTGGAAAGCTCATTGATTATAAAGTAATCTACAAAGCTGTCTACATCTATCATAGAAGTGTAGCCATGTTTTTCCCTGTCATAATCATATGAATACAGAGTTTTTTCAAAATTTGAAAAATCCTGTCGGATTTCTTCTGTCAGTCTGGCATCCCTGTTCCTGTTTCCGGGATATTCTATCTGCAGCAGGAAGGGGGTTTTGTAGGTATACGTTGTAAAGCTGTTTAAAGCTTCTTCGCCCGCATGCTGATGATCCAGGCGAAGCAGGTATCCGGAAAATGTGCTGCGCTTGGCATTTACACGAAGTCCCAGCCTGGCGCCATCTTTTCCGCCGGTTATCATTTCAGTCATTACATATAGACCTTCATATTCACCATTAAGAATTACTTCGCAGAATCTTACATTTGGCGCATAAGACATCATTTCTCCGGCAAGATTGTAAAACATATAATTTCGTATGGCTGTTTTATCGAGCCAGGGACCGTATAATACCCATTCATGGTGCGCATCCATTCCCATAATGGAAAGCGGATTGTTTTCCCCTTTTTTATCTACAAGTCTGATGGCATAGCTTGGCTTATCAAACTTTCTTGAGGAATTACCTCTCATTCGTATACGGATTTCAGAAGATACATCTGCCGTTTCATTTGCATGATGGTACTCTTTGCTGTCATTCCCAATTATATCCATCTGAGCAGCAATTGTAGTTTCCCCATCCGTAGCGCGTGTATAAATGCGGTTGTTTCCATCATCCTTAATGGGTCTTCCCGGGATTTCTATCCCATTTGTATCAATTTTGACAATCGGAAGATATGTACACAGACCGCCATCCGCAGGATCCGTACATGGTTCCTGGGGAATTTCCTGTTCATGCTGATGAATTCTCTCTGTTTTTCGGTAGTCCTTATAAAACAATGGCGCAAAAACGGCAATCAGGATAACCGCAAAGCAGCATATAAATCCTATTATTTTATATTTCATATCAGTTATAAATCTCATCGCTTTGAGCTACAATATTAACACTTTCGATTTGTCCAAGGTTATAGAAATCATCTGTTAAAGCCGGATACTGTTTCTGAACTTTCTCCAGTATTTTTCTGGATAATTCATAAATGTACTCAGCATTTTCCTCTGTCGTATTTTTTACCCGAAGAACGACACCAGTCCCAAAATAACGAAAGACCTGAGATTCTATATTTTCACAGCGGCTTCTTTTTGCACGGATGATCAAAAGCATACGGTTATCACTGCGAATCGCTCCCATGATAAGAAAAATAAGAAAAATAGCAGAACTGCCTACTGCAGCAACCAGATAATCTCCAACTCCACAGCATATTCCCACAATAATCGTCCAGAAAATATATACAGTATCTCTGGAATCTTTTATTGCAGTTCGAAAACGCACAATAGATAATGCACCGACCATACCAAGCGACAATGCAATATTGTTTCCTATGACAGTCATAACTGTTCCTGTCATAACCGTCAGAACGATCAGTGTTACTCCAAATTTTTTGCTGTAAATCGTTCCCTTATGTGAAATCACATATGAAATAAAAATAAACAGACCAATGACAGCACTTACCAGAATATGCATTATAATTTGCTGCCAGGTCATATCCCCCTGTTGGGCAAGCAGGTTATAAATCGTCTCTTTCATTTCCTTTCCTCCTAAAACCTGTAGTTACAGCCAATTTGTCTTGCCATACAATATTTGCTCACGGAAAGCTCGCTTTTCTGAACGGGCAGAAGCATATGCTTGATATAGCTTAACAAAAAGCCATTGTATTTTACTTCCAGCACTACAGCAAAAGGCGACATTACACTGTTTAACACCAGATTTCTATCAAACACATTAAAATTCACTTCATTAGCCCGTATTCTGGAATCAAAGGTTATTCGAATAGAGTTTTCTGGCGCGATAAATGCAAATCTGTCATATTCTACAACTGTTTTAGGACGGTATGCCCACATTTCCATAATTGAATAACATTCCTGTCCAAACTCACTGCCACTGTTTAAAAGTACAGAATAATCACCCTCAATGAGAGCCTGCGCTTCCTTTCTGGATAATCTTAATGACCGCTTTCGCTGATATGGTCCCTGCTTCTGCTTCATTTCAAACAGTGCAAAATCCGCATCAGGACTATATACCCGCAAACGAAACTTTCTTCTTAACTCCAGACCATCTTCTTTTTCCTGAAAATCCCGATTTGACAAAGAATCAAAGTACAAAGAACGTACCTGGTAACCATCTGGTCCATTATGTAAATCGGTATGAACCACATTTGACAGATAATTCCGGAGTTTTAAAGCTTCTGCCTGATTCAGCAGAAATTTCTTTTCTTCTCGCAGTACATCGCGCACAGTATTATTTCCTCCTGCTTTTGCTTTTTAGTAAATCCAATTCTATAGTATACATCCAAAAAATTCTTCTGTCTAGAATACAACTTCATACTATACAATGACCTCTCAGTTACTATTCAGGGGTTAGCTGGACTTGAGGAAACCGATGGTGTAGACTGATAACAGTCAAAGCCATCGGGTAAGCTCATCTGTATTTGTTTTCCATTTTGGGGAACATATCCAAAATACATTCCACTGACATTAACCCTTTTTGCGGATAACTGCTTTTGGAATTCTTGTAACCCACTTTATTCCACTATTTATGAAATTTCCAAAATGGAGCGATTTGAAAATGTACTTTATTCTGTTTCGAAATAAAATACATTCTGAAATAAAGTACATTTTGAAATTTTTGTACTTTATGCTATAATCCTTGTATCTAAGCCATTTATTAACCACTAACTATAAAGTACAAAATTTTTTACTTTTAAATTTTTCGATGAAAAAGGCTAATTTCGTACTTTATTAAAAAAGCAAAAAAGGCATCGTACAAAAATTTTAAAAGTTGAACACTTGAATTTCTCACAGTTTTCACAGAAAGGAAATGTTTATGATAAAAGGAACCTTATATGGCGTAGGAGTAGGTCCGGGCGATCCGCGGCTCATGACGTATCTGGCAGTTGACACGATTCAGAAGTGCCCGGTGATTGCGGTACCGGCGGATGGAAAGGAAAATGCAGTTTCCTATAAAATTGCCAGTGGGATCGTGGAAAATCTGGATGAAAAGGAATGCTTAAACCTCACTACTCCGATGACAAAAGATAAAGCTGTTTTAAATGCAGCATACCAGGCTGCCTCGGATCAGATTATAAAGCAGCTGGAACAGGGGAAGGATGTTGCCTGCCTCACGCTCGGAGATCCGACGATTTACAGTACCTATATTTATATCCATCGAATTGTAAAAGCACATGGTTATGCAACTGAAATCATCAATGGCATTCCGTCCTTCTGCGCGGTCAGCGCCAAGCTTCAGGACAGTCTTGTTGACCGCTCAGAACAGCTTCATATTATTCCGTCCACTTATGATATTGAGGCGGCGCTGGAACTTCCAGGTACCAAGGTTCTGATGAAAGCAGCTTCCAAGATGCCGCTTGTCAAGGCGACCCTGAAAGAAAAGCATATGACAGGTACCATGATCGAAAATTGCGGTATGCCAGAGGAGCATATTTATCATAAAATCGATGAAATTCCAGATCGGGCAAGTTATTATTCGATTATTGTCGTGAAGGAAGGGAACCATGATTGAATTAAAGCATCTGACAAAAAAATACGATCATTTTCTGGCGGTCGAGGATCTGAACCTGAAAATTGAGACAGGCGAGTTCTTTGGGCTTTTGGGACCGAATGGTGCCGGAAAAACGACCACCATCGGAATGCTCTCCACTCTCCTGCTTCCGACTTCGGGTGAAATCTGGATCAACGGAGAGCTGCTGACCCGTCAGAAAAATCAGCTGAAACAAAAACTCAGTGTCGTTACGCAGGAATACTCGATGCGTCAGGATATGACGATGAACGAGATTATGGAATATCAGGGACGTCTTTATTATATGCCGATCAAAAAGATTCGGGAGCGGTCAGAGGAATTGCTGGAATTCTGCGGGTTGATCGATTATCGGAAGAGAACCGTCCGAAAGCTTTCCGGAGGCATGAAGCGGAAGCTGATGGTCTGCCGGGCACTTTTAACAGAACCGGAAATCCTTCTTCTGGATGAACCGACTGCAGGGATGGATGCATTTGCCCGCCGTCAGATGTGGAATCTTCTGAAAAAGCTGAATCAGCAAAAGCTTACCATTCTTCTGACAACGCATTATATGGAGGAAGCAGAAACGCTTTGTGACCGTGTCGGCTTTATGTGCGGTGGACGTCTGGAGGAAACAGATGCTCCGGGGCATATGATAGAGACGCTGGGGCGGTATGCGGTTGATGAGACTTCACCAGATGGGCTGAAATCACACTATTTTCATGGAAAGGAGGAGGCAATTCAGTATTTGTCCGCGTCAGAACAGGAAACAGCGCTTCGCAGTACGACATTGGAAGATGTATTTCTGGAGACAATCGGGCAGCAGCTGGAATGCCGGTAAAAATGGGTATTCTTACTGTGTTATGGGAAAAATGGGTAGAATTCCGGCGGGATTTTTATAAAATCACGCTGGCTGCCATGATTGCCCCTCTTTTATATATTCTGGTGTTTGGTCTTGGAATCCAGACCATGTCGCACGGACAATCGTATCTGAACTTTCTGATTCCGGGAGTGGTTGCCCTGACGACCATGAACGGCAGTTTCAATGCTATCGCCCAGAATTTAAACGTCCAGAGATTGTACGAAAAAGCATTTGACCAGGTCATCATCTCTCCTACCCCGCTGTGGCAGTTCATCGCGGGACAGATCATCGGCGGAAGTCTCCGGGGATTATATGCGGGAGCCGTGATTATTCTTCTGATTTTGCCGATCGGAACGGGGCTCTGTTTTAACGGCTGGTCGTTCCTTCTAATGTTTTTAAACGGATCTGTGTTTTCCACAATTGGAGTTGTGGTATCTTTTTATGCCAAAAACCATGCCGATGTGCCGCGCTTTTCGAATTACGTGATTATGCCGATGGCATATCTGTGCAATACATTCTTTTCAGCCCGGAGTATGCCGGATGGTCTGCGCCAGGTGATTGAATATCTGCCGTTATCGCAGACCAGTGCGGCGCTTCGCAGCATCGCCAATCATGAGGCATTTTCTTATACAACGATTGGGATCCTGCTTCTGTATCTGGCGTGTTTTTCGGTTGCTGCGTCCTGGTTTCTGTATAAGAAAAAGAATTTATAAACACAGGGGAAGGAGTTTTCTGTCTATGAAAAAAATAGGTTTCATTCTTCTGGGAATCATTTGTATCTTATTTAGCAGCCGGTGGACGTTGACGGCACAGGCAGGTGCTGGAACGCTGCTTTCCCTGGAGGATGGTGAATATGCCATCGAGGTAACGATGACCGGAGGAAGCGGAAAGGCTTCGATCCAAAGTCCTGCTCTTCTGACGGTGACAGATGGAACGGCATACATATCCATCACATGGAGCAGTTCCAATTATGATTACATGGTGGTAGATAATAGAAAATACGAGAATGAAAGTGCCAAGGACGCAAATTCTCATTTTACGATCCCTGTTTTGGATCTGACAAAAGAACTTACAGTCAGGGCGGATACACTGGCGAAGGGAACGCCTCATGAAATCGAATATACCCTTCAATTCAATACTACATCGATTGCGTCTAAGAGCACACTTCCGCAGGAAGGGGCGAAACGTGTGCTGATGATGGCAGCCGTTATTATTATCGGTGGCGGGATTCTGAATCATATCGTAAATGAACGCCGGAAGCGGGATTATACGGGGAAACGCCGGATTTAAATTAAAAGGGATTCGTAACTGTTCAATACCTTCACAGTCACGCGCAAAAATCCATTAAAAATTGCCTACGGCAATGGGATTTTTGCCTGCTGACCCATGTTTTCATACGGTCAGCGCAGTAAATGCGCAAACCTACTGAACAGTTACAGGGATTCTTCTTTAAAAACCAGATTCGGGAGCATCCCCTTTCAATGCTTTTATCTTATTTATTATTCAGCCTGCTTTTGTACATAAAACAGGCGAGAATCAAAGTCGCAGCTCTCTCTTCTACCATCCATATACTGTCCGGAAGAGGCGTCACTGGTAATCAGTCCTAAATTCATCAGTTCGTCACCATAGTGGGTGCTTACGGCACTTTCATGTCCTTCTGTATATTCCGTGACATTGTAAAGATCGGATTCTTCCAGTCCCTGTAAATACAGCCGCGTAAACGGACCATTGGCTACATTCAGTGTCCGGTACCAGCCGACCAGGGCTTCTGTGCGGTCTTCACTGACTACCATCCAGGCAGTGATATTGTTTTCAAACGGACTGGAAAGTCTGTAAAAAGTACCATACTGAATCAGGGACCGGTGCTGTTTCATAAAGGCGGTCTGAATTTTTAATTCAGATAGCTCATCTTCTCCGAGCTGTGCCAGATCCAGTTCATAGCCGAAAGTTCCGAAGAACGCGGTATTGGCACGTGTCCAAAGCGGTGTCTGACGATGAAGCTGATGGTTCGGAGAAGCAGATACATGGGATCCCATCGAGCTGATCGGGTAACCATAGGAAGTACCGTATTGAATCCGCAGGCGTTCAATCGCATCTGTATTATCACTGAGCCATCCCTGCGGTGCGTAATACAGCATACCTGCATCAAAACGCGCTCCGCCGCTGGCGCACGATTCGAACAGAATGTCCGGAAAGCGTGTTGTCAGCCGCTCATACATCTGATAAACACCCAGAATATAGCGGTGAAATACTTCTCCCTGCTGTCTGGCGGAAACTCCTCTGCTCCATACATCACTGAGACTTCGGTTCATATCCCACTTGATATAGGAAATGGAGGCGCCTTCCAGAATCGATGCAATCTTTTCATAGATGTAATCAAGGATCTCCTGCCGGGAAAAATCCAATACATACTGGTAACGTCCGTGACAAGGCGTTCGCCCTGGAACCTGGAGGATCCAATCAGGATGCGTGCGGAATAAATCGGAATCGGCATTTACCATCTCCGGTTCGATCCAGAGACCAAACTTCATGCCAAGCGCTTCTATCTTCTGTGCCAGTCCGGAAAGACCGTTTGGCAGACGGTCACGGTTTGCCTCCCAGTCGCCCAGTCCGGCTTTTGAGCTGCTTCTGGCACCAAACCAGCCGTCATCTAAAACAAACAGCTCTATGCCGCATTTCTGCGCTCTGGAAGCCAGCTGTAGAAGTTTTTCTTCGGTAAAATTGAAGTAAGTTGCCTCCCAGTTATTGATCAGGATTGGGCGCTCGCGATCACGCCAGTACCCCCTTGCCAGTCGGCGCCGATACAGCCGGTGAAAAGTCTGGCTCATGTCGTTAAGTCCCTGAGAGGAGTAAACAAGCACTGCCTCCGGAGTCTGGAAGGTTTCACCAGGGTTCAGCTCCCAGCTAAAGCCAAACGGATTAATTCCTATCATAAGACGGGTGGTTCCATGTGACTCCACTTCTGCCTGAGCCAGAAAATTACCGCTGTAAATCAAGCTGCAGCCAATGGCTTCTCCCTGAAATTCGTCAGCCGAAGGGCGTTTTAAAATAATGAACGGATTCTGCTCATGGGAAGAATGTCCCCGGGTGCTGTCAATCGCCTGAATGCCATACTCAAGCCTGCGTGTGTGGAGTGCGCGCTCTCTCGCCCATGCCCCAGAAAACTGCATCCACTCATAATCGTGGTCAGGAAGATCCAGGCAAAGACTCATCGCGGTCTGAACCTGTACAGAAATGTCTCCCTGATTGGAAATAGAAGCACTTCGGGCAATGACACCGCCCTCGACAAATATTGTATATAAAAGATGCAGCTCCAGATTAGTATGGGTATCTTTTAACGTAATAATAAGAGTTTCAGCTTCCCCGTCCTGTTCAGTATAAGTAGCAGGAAGTCCTGGCAGTTTTGGCTTTCCGGATGTAACCTGATATCCAGTAAATTGAAAATCTGAATAGGTACTTCCATCATTCTGGAGAATCTCTACTGCCGGATGACGGTAATCACCGCTTCCGTAAGTACCGTACTCCAGCTTAATATGTCCAAGTGAAAAGGTGCGATCGTTTTCATAGAGATAAGATGCCATGTCTCTGGGAGCTAATTCAAGAAGGTATGAGAAATCTTCCTTGTCACGAATCTTTTTCCCATAATACAGCTGTCCCATATGTCCGTTTGGAAGAACCATCATGATATAGCTGATGGTCTGGTTATATAAATGAAATATCTTCGATGATTCGTGATATACAATACTCATATCCTTATTTCCTCCTGTTCTTCTGTCGCTTGTCATTTAATCAGATATAGACTGCTTGCTAAACTTTATTCTACCAGAAAATAGATTAAATGAACAGACTACGGACAGGAATATGGAAAATTCTATAAATTTGATTCTGTCTCTGTTATCGGTTGTGTGTACGTGTATGTGAACGGTAACGATTTATTTATAATAACGAATGGTCAGGTAATGCCCTGCGTCAATATGGTCATCCGAAAGACTGTTCATCTGGCGCAGCTCCCGTACATACTCTTCAACTGACTCCTCCGAATCTGCACAATATGTCTGAGCAATGCTCCAGAGCGTATCTCCATCTTTCAGATGAATACTGGTATAGTACTTTTCCGGTCTAGTATCTGCTTCTTCCTCAGCCATCACATACATCAGACTCCGTCCAAAAAAGCCCGAAAGCAGCATGATGAAAACAACAGCTAAAACCATAACACCTTTTTTCAACGTATACATTTGCAATCTTCTCCTCTCGTGTTTTGTTGGAATCGTCTTTTTGTATTCAAATCTGTTCTTAAAGAATGAGAAGAGATTTGAATATTATAAAAATGTCAGGAACATTTGTTCTGTATAGCTACATTATACGATACGAACAAATGTTTGTCAATGGTTTCGAAAGAAAAAAGCAAACATTTGTTCGCAGCTTGCTACTGTTCACGCATACGTGCCCAGTAACGAAATTTTCCGTGTCTTCGCATTTAAATACGGCAAATTTCTGTTGCCACCACCTTTTCTTACGGTATTTTCGGTTTCAAAAGTGCCGTAAGAAAACGCGGCTCTGCTCGTAAGCAGCAGACACCTGCTCCCTATAAAAATCTAAATACTTTAGGTATATAGATTTTTATAGGGAATCATACATATTGCACAAAACTGCGCTGCTATTTCTGGCAAATATAACCACAAAAGTCGATGCAACTATTCGCGAAAGCATCCTTTCACGAATAGTTGCTATTTTAATTCCTACTTTTACTGATAAAATCATAATCTATGTATAACAATAATAATGTATAACATATATATAGCAGACCGTAGAATCAAATTGACGCTCCTGCGGTTTTATGATAATCTATATACATAAAATAAGGTATGACGCAATTTGAAATTTTAGTTCAAATCGAACGTTATAAGACTTGACGCATGAACTTTGCAAGGCATTTCTTTGAAATCATTTTGATAAGCAGAGTATTATCTTGCGTAACTGTCTATATGTGTGTGAACAGCAACCATCTCGCAGCAAGAATGTCAGGATATTAAACAAACTGGTAACTGTTCAGTGCCTTCACAGTCACACGCAAAAATCCATCAAAAATCGCCTACGGCAATGGAATTTTTGCCTGCTGACCCATGTTTTCGTACGGTCAGCCCAGTAAATGCACAGACCTACTGAATAGTTGCATAAACAGTTACGAAAAAATAGATTGGAGAATATAGAATATGGGAGAAATTAAACAGGCAAACTTTCGAATCGATTCCGATACAGCGGATGCATTCCGTGCTTTTTGTGAAGCAAAGGGAATGAACCAGGCTCAGGGCTTTGATCATGTGATGCAGGTGTTTGAGTTAAATCAAGCCAAATCCTCAATCCCGGGGAGAAGTGTCGAGATTGAGGAGTTTGAAACCATGGTTAAGTCCATCACCTCCGCATATCTGTATAGCTTGGAATTGAACCAGAATGCAGAAGCCAGAGTACGGGAGGAGTTCTCTTCTGAACTCCAGAGAAAAGAACTGCGCCTCACAGAGTTACAGAAAAAAGTAGAACAACTTCAAGCAGAAAAGAAAAAAATGGATGCGGAGTCCGCTTTGCTGACCAAGCAGGAACAGACACTCACCGAACAGCTAGAATCGCTCAGAAAAGGTGCTGCTGACCAGGAACAGATCAACCAGATGCTGAAGGAGAAACTAGAAGAGGCACAAAATCAGCTGAAGGAAAATGAACGATCAAAAGAATCAGAAGAAATGCTTAAGAATGAGCTTCTGCAATGCAAACAGGAGCTTCATGATACTGTACTTGCTCTCTCTCACTCTCAGAAAGAACAGGAGGTAAAGTCAGAGTCCTATCAGCATGCATCCGATCGGATTCTGGCACTTGAAACTGAAAATAAAGAACTACAGCAGAAACTCACAGAACTTACCCAGGGATTATCAAAACAAAAAGCGGATGCTGATATGAGTATTCAGCAATGCAAAGCCCAGGCGGAGCTTACGATGGAGCGCGCACTATTCAAAAAAGAACGGGAAATGCAGGAACTTCTTCGTCAGGCAGACAAAGAAAATGCCCGTCTGGAAGTGCTGCTTGAGCAGGCAAGAGAACAGCTTAAAAAAGAAAACATTGATAAAGACGAACAATAGTTTGCATTTTGCCCGAACATATGTTACTATATATAATATAATAAGGGCTTACTATAGGCCAAACCTTTCAGTGATTCAGCTGCTGGTCCCATCAGGTGGGCGTTCGACTTGTATCCTGCCAGAATCACTGTATATCCGATATTAAAAACATTTTATATACTTCATCGACAGGAGGAATCTATATGGCACAGGGACGTATTACAGATAAACAGAAAGAGATCTTGGAATTTATTAAAGCATGCATTTTAAAGAAAGGTTATCCGCCGACGGTACGTGAAATTTGTGAAAAGGTACAGCTTAAGTCTACCTCTTCTGTCCACTCTCATCTGGAACAGCTTGAGAAGAACGGATATATTCACCGAGATCCGACGAAACCGAGAGCCATCGAGATCGTTGATGACACCTTTAACCTGTCCCGCCGTGAACTGGTGAATGTACCCCTTATCGGTACTGTAGCAGCCGGTGCCCCGATTCTGGCTGATGAGAATGTGGAGAACTATTTCCCAATTCCGGCAGAACTGCTTCCGAACAGCGAAACTTTTATGCTGAAAGTCCGCGGCAATAGTATGATCGATGTGGGCATCTATGACGGAGATCGTGTTATCGTGGAACAGACCAGTGTCGCAGAGAATGGCGAGATCGTGGTTGCACTCATCGATGATTCAGCTACCGTTAAGCGTTTCTTCAAGGAGAACGGTCACTATCGTCTCCAGCCGGAGAATGCAACCATGGATCCGATTATTGTGGATAAAGTACAGATTCTTGGCAAAGTAATCGGTCTGCTGCGCCTTATGCGGTAACCTTTTGGTTTACTGACGCTTACCTTTTGCTTATTATCATGAAAATGACAGAAGCATTATGTGGCAAAAATTAACTCAAAAGCTCTATGCTATTCGTTGACGTCCGGAGATACGGTACGCTCAATTTTATAGAATAGAGCTTTTTTGTTCGTATGATTCATTTTTGCAATATGCTCCTTTCGGTGATTAAACCGGTGCATACCGCTCAAAAAGCCAGTCTTCCAGTGTATTTAAGTTATCATCGGAATGTTCTACTTCCCGGGCATATCTCCAGGAGATTTCTTCCACATCCTTCATGGAAAGTTTCTTTCCATTTTCCAGCCATCGGACCATCAGAAATTCCTGTATCCAGCGGACAGAGAACAATGCCAGTTCCATCTTGGAACAGACCATATCGTCATAGACAGCCCCGCAAAAATAGGTATAGACAAAAAACATTAAAAGCTGCTCACCCAGATTTTCCCATTCTTCTTTGTGACTTCCTAAGCTTCCATATGCTTTATGAAATTCTTCGCAAATTTTATGATAGGTTTCCTCGCCTCCCTGATACAGCCACTTTTCAGCACCATCCAGCACATCATCCCATTCCGGACGCAGGCGTTCCAGACCGCGTAGTACCTGCAATTCTTCTATCTGGCGTGCCCACCGATGGAGAGATGCTGCATCAATGCCTTTTTCAGCAAGACTTTCTGATACAAATTCCTGGAGTTTTTTTCTCTGATGATGAGCTTCACAGTTTCGCAGAAGTTCATCAATTTCATATTCCTTCTGCTCTTCCACCCGGATCTGATATTGTTCTGTCAGCTGTTCGGATGCCGACATTCGGAGTGTCAGAGGAAGGGATCGATCCTGTAAAATCGAAAACAGAACATCTCTTGTATCTTCCAACTGGGAAAACATCATAAAATCGAATTCTTCAAAATCGTCCTCCAAATCGTCCTCTTCTTCCAGAAAACGGACCGGTTCTTTACAGGAAAGAATGATTCTAGCCGCCTCCGGACAGGACAGGGAAAGAGATAATTCCCGAAGTCCCTCGTATTCTTCCGTATGTCTCGGGTACATCCGGCAGGTATCACAAAGAGAATCTGGTCCCAGTGCTTTATAAAGATCGCAGAGATTTTCTTCATTTAAAAATGCACAGCGCCGATTGTTCTGGTAAAAACATTCTTCATCCCAGTCAATAGAATTGCGTAATCGCGTTCCGAACTCGCTCTTTTCATTTCCATATCGCTCCAGAGAGGTTTCATCAATCATGATCTGCCATCCGGCACAGCAGCTATCCGGACAATCTCCTGCTGTACAGACAAATTTATCATAAAAATGTGGTTTTAAATATCGCATTTATTTTCCTTCTTTCTTTTTATATAGATCCAGGCACATAAGGCAGTAAAAATAACAGCCGCAGCAATCCATACCGGCCATACCGGAATCGGACAGACTCTTGCGTTCATCATGTTCAGTCCCTGATGAAGTGTGAAAGCACCAAATATGGAAAAAATAACAAATGCCAGTGTATTCAGCAGCCCATCGGGAGTTTTGCTCTTTAAAAGATATCCAACCAGCATTCCGAGAATATCCGCTGCAAAAAGTCCCAGAGAGCATCCAATCCATACAACAAAGGCTGATTTCATGCCTTCATTGGCTCCGAACGTGATGGCTGTAAGCTGAGTCTTATCTCCCAGTTCTGCCACAAAAAATGTGCAAAAAACAGCTAAGGGTGCGAATTGAATCTTTGATTTACCGCCCTCCTCCTCTTCTTCGTCATCATCACCGGCAAGAGTCGATGCGGCGAAATACAGAAATGCAAGTGCTGCAATCATCTTAATAAGCCAGTCAGGAATAAATTCACTGACAAGTCCGCCCGCCAGAACGGCAAGACCATTCAGAACAAGAATCGCCGCCGCAGTTCCTAGTATAATATCTCTCAACTTATATTTTGAAGTCAGAGCAATCAGCATAAGCTGGGTTTTATCGCCCATCTCTGCGATAAATTCTGTAAAAAACACTTTAAAAAACAGCATCATTTTTCATTTCCTCCTAGATGTAATGCATGTTCCCTCACCGCTCACTGTCGATTACGATGTCCGCCATTTCTTTGTATCAAAGCGCAAAAGAAAAACTCATGTATATCAACTGACAGCTATGCATCATACAAAAACTGTCCATCGATATACATGAGTCTCATTATTTAAGATTTGCCAGATTATACAGTTACTATAATCAGAATGTTGACAAACCACACTTTCGCGCTAACTACTCCCTCATGAGATATTAAATTACTTGATAAATATTATCAAATAAAGAATGACTTGTCAACGAAATTTAATGCTTCTGCAGTGTCAATTAACTTATTTTTTCTTACCGGCTCGTAAAATTCGATGTTGTCAAGGTAAAAACAGGTAGTGGTACTAATAGCGGTTTTTTCAGATGTTTCAGAACTGCCCATCTCACCCAACCTTCACCAAACGTGCTGGTGCCGGGGATAAGTATGGCACATTTATCCCTAAAACTTGATATAAGTCATCATTAAACATAATCCACTTCCTGGCGAATTAATCATGAGCACAGACTTTTCTGCCTGTGCTCATAGTTTTGTCTTCCGTTACCTATACGGAGTATAAATCGACTTTTTACCGTACGTATTCTGCGGTATAATGCAAATAGATTAATCCCAAAAACAAGGAGAGGTTGCAAATGAAAACACCTAAATTTCTTGAGAATACAGCTTTATCGTCATCATACTATGAGATTCCAAATCCATATCAGAATACTCCGTCCACCGGAATCGAGCTGCTTGCTCTGTTCAAATACGCACGGTCACAAAATAAGAAACTCGATAAACTGGATCGCAAAGAAGTATCCAGATTTCGCCTGCAGAAATAAAATTTCGCTGTTCAATCTACCACAGCCGTGATAGAATGGAAACAAGTGTTTCGGGATGGTACAGAATCATGGAGGGATGCAAATGGAACCGATGTATTTGTCAATCCGGCCCGTGGAAACCGGGAAGCGGATCAAGCAGCTTCTTTCAGAGCAGAACTATACGATCCGCGAGATCCAAGGCGCCTTCGGCTTTGAGAACCCACAGGCAATCTACAAATGGATTGCCGGAAAATCCCTGCCGAGCCTGGACAACTTTATCATTCTCAGCAGACTGTTACATACCAGCATTGAAAATATCCTCGTCATTGACGGGGATATTCCTCATTTATGGGGCGGTTTAAACCAGCGGTTCAATGACATCTTCCTTCTCCCGCCTTATAATCGTGTCATAAGGAATTGATACGAAGGAGGCGAACACACATCATGAAAATGACTTCGGCTTATGCCAATAAACTGCTCAAAAATCTGGCGGACGAGAAATCCTACTGGGAAGCCAAGGAAGCTGCATCCCGCACTTACGTTGCCGCCGTTGGTGAGGAACCGGTTATCCCGGATTATGACTACTCCACTGTTTCTGCGACATTGAAAGAGATCGACCGTAAAACCGTCATCATCAAACACGCTCTGAATCTGACCAACGCCACCGCAAAGATCCCGGTCGGAGACACGGAAATGAGCGTTGACAGCATCCTGGTAAGAATGGCACAGCTCAACTCCCGCAAAGCGACCCTGGATGCCATGCGGAAATGTCTTCCGAAAATGAGGGAATCTTCTCACGCATTCAGCTCCAGAAATGCCGTTCCGGAATATCGCTACACCAATTATGATCCGGAACTGGTAAAACAGGATTATGAACGCATTTCCGGCGAGATCATGAAAATGCAGATTGCCCTTGACCGGTACAATCAGACGTTCCTGTTCGAAGCGGACATTTAAAGATATTTTCCGTACAGGGTCTTTAAAAATGCAGATGGGATTGTTAACGTTCAGTGATATGGATCATTTTGTTATTTTTTATCCGTTGTTTCTTTCGGTTCATGGTACGCTAATTCAGCGAATATCAATGGTAAATAATCCCCCTGTAGAAAACCCGTGAGCGATCACACCGGTGCCGGGTACGGTTTCAGGCACCACGGCTGCGGAATGCAAATTTCGCAGCCTTTTCCTTATAGACAGCTATCACAAAGGCGGATTCCATGAAAAACTTCCAGAGACTCGACGGTCTGTCCATCCTGTCCGTCCAATATATGTATATTGATCATAAAGACTACCTTGCGGATTCCCTGCTCGCACAGAACCATGTTTCCGTTCGGTTCGGAAACGAATTTTCACGGGACGATTCCCCGTACCGCATCATTCTCTGCAAAGTCAGAAAGAAAGACACGGCGGAATTTGAGAAATCCATGGAATTGCTGTGCAACAAGATGTTGCTTTTCGGACACAACGATTACACGGAATTCTGCAACAGCATCATGGAAACACTGGAGCAGAATCGAGGTGCTGCATGAAGAAATCATTTGTCCCGATCAGCAAACAGAGTAAGAAAGCACAAAAAGCATACCATTCCTTACAGCGTTCCACCTGGGGCATCCTGAACCCGGCAACGCGGACCATGCCAAACGGCGGGGCATACAACCGGAAAAAGCAGGAAGCAAACGACAGAAGCGGCAGAGAATCATCCTTCGACTCCCCGCCGCTTTCTTTTTGCCCGTCCATGCCTATCAATCCCACAGGTTCCGGAAATATTTCATCATAAGCCCCATTCCCTGCTTCAGACACCGGTCCCGGTACTCACGCAATTCATTCTCAGCCGCCAGCCACTTTTCAGAGATCTCCGCATATTCCGGCACATCGCTCATCATATACAGACGATGTGTATGCTCCTGATTTTCTCTCGCAATCTCCTCTTCCGTCTTTAGTTTTTCTCCGAACATGCCGTATTTTGCTGTAAATTCTTCCTGTGCCAGGTCATGTTCCTTCTCATACGGATTCTTCTTTCTGCACATATCCTCATTCGCTTCCCGGAACAAAAATTCCATTCTTCCCAGAATACGGTCCCATTTCCGGATGTTTTCTTCCTCCGGTCCCTCAAAGGAACCTGGGTAACCATGGTCGTTGACACGAAGGTCATGAATCATGTTCGGAACAACCGTAAGGAACCATTGGTCAATCGACCAGGTGTCACGGTAACAGTATCCATAACGCAGTCTTTGGTAAATGCAGATGATATCTTCTTTCCATATGGAAATCCTTTCCCATAATGATTCTCTCTTCCGGTGTGACAGGAAAACGGAACATGCTTCCTTCCGTCTCTTTCTGTTTTCTTTCGGACTCATTCGCTTTGCAATTCGTTTTGCAGTATCCATGAACAGTTTCTCCTTTCCCGTAGCGTACCTGATACGACAGTTATAGCACGGCATAGGAAAGACTGCATTGAACCAATGGTTTAATTTTCGGCAGGAAAAGAAAAAGTGCAAGCTGCGTGTCTGTACTTTCCTATTTTTCTTCTACCATTCTGATGAATCAACAGCCCCAACTTCCGGCTTTTTCATTCCTGTAAATCCTGAATATAAGACATCAGATCATCATACTGTGAAGATGACATTTCGCCGTCATCGTATAATTCCTGTATATGAGCAGACAGTTCATCAATGTCATACTCTTCCATTTCTCCATTCACAATATCAACAATCTGGTCTTTCAGTTCTTTGTATTCCCTGCAATAGATATGACTGTCGTACATACATGCCTCCTTCTGTTAACTGTGTCATTTGGATTTTTCATTCAGATATTTTGCATCCATAGTTGCTTTAACCCATGTTTTGTGTAGCTTTTTCGCAACATAGTATTGGAGAAAATTATCCTTCAGTTTGTATCGCCCATTTTTTATTTTCACCAGTACCGGCTTGTCCAATTTCTTATGCTCTTCATAATACTTCATAAGTTTTTCCAGTTCATAAGGATCCGGCTTCCACTGCTTATAGTTCTCAGTAACAACAATTTCTTTAAACCGAATACTAAAATCGTTCGCAAGACTGTTGCGTTGTTTCTTCTGGCTGCTTGGTATTTTCCTGTGGTTGCAATTCGTGCTTAATCTCAGCTTTGCCTTGAAATAAAGTTTCCTGCATTTGGTCCGCACGTTCTTCTTCTATACTCCGGGTTTTTAGGTACACTTCTTCTGCCATGCTTTCAGATTCCGCGTAATACTTGCAATGGGAAGAACCGGGACATTTCCGCAAGAAACATCCCATTTTTCCCTGATGGCATACGCCTTCCGCATAATAAATGCATCGGGCTTTGTGGCGCCTTGGATCATCTTCCTCTTTCTTTACAAAACCGACATGCCATGGTGTATCGGGCAATCGTTTCTCATCCATATATGTCTCCGGATATTGTTTAGATTACCTCATTATTAATCGGGTTCTTGATAAATTCCATGATATTAGATACCCTTGCATCTTCGAATTCATCATCCAAGCCAACTGGGCGGGGGACAAGAACTTCATACAGATATTCAAGACCGCCGCGGGCGTAGGAATGGAACAGTTCCATGTTTTCTGTATACATTTTTTCTGACTTCGGGTTTGTATCAAATGCCATTCTTGCTTTTTCGGCTGGATCCAAACCTCGGCTGTCATCCAGAAGCAGAATCACCTGCATGATCGTGTAGAATCTCGTATAATTACTTGCTACTTGATCCAGCTGAATGGTTCTCTTATCTGAGGACATCTTATCGTCTGCGAGACGTCTGTTTTTACGAAAGCCAATGATGACCGCTACAGCATATAAATCCAACAGTTTGGAGAATTTTGATTTATCCTCAATCTTATTCTGAACCCACATAGCATCTGCATAACGTGCAAAACGACCATTTAATACAATCGGATCTGTTTTAAAGTAATCATAAGTCTTTTCATTTGAAGTTTTCGTTTTTCCGGTCATTATAATTCACCTCCCGCATTCGGAACGATCGTGGAATTATTGGCTGCTGCTTCTTTCGAAACCCTGTAACAGTATTCCGGTAATGCACGTTCCTTTAAGCCGGAAGCTTCCCAATCTTTATCCAGCATAAAAATAATAACCTGCTCTGCAAATTCCGGAAGTTTCTTCGCGATCAGACCAATGTTTTCGTTACTCAGGTTAGAAAACGGAGCATCAAGCACTAACGGAAGTCTGACGGCACCACTGTTCTTTTCCTTCTCAGAGAGCCGTCTGCGGTTTGCCAGCTCCAGGATGCTGACAATGTAAGTAAAGTTTACAGCGATCATCTCACCGACGGAAAGATTTTTCTCTTCGATGTCAGAAAGTCCACTCATGGAGCGATAATACATATGTATTTTATAATCCTTTTCCAAGCAGGCGTATTTTTCCTTGCTGTTAAACATACGTTCAAAGTTCTCTGCAATGATTTCGTTCAATTCTCTTAAGGTCGGTTTTTCCGCTCTATCAACATCTTGCGCTGCTCTGAAATAGACGGCCTTGGCATATTCTATCGCAAGATAATACGGTTTGTTCTGAGCATCCTGTTTTTCCAATAATTCCAGTTGTTTCCGAAAACTATCAATGTTCTGCCGATAGGAATTAATTTTACCAGCAGCCTCTCCTTTTTTCGTCTGAGCATTTGCCAGATTGTTCTTAGCTCGCTTATACTGTTTCCGTACTTCTTCCAGATTCCGCGTACGATCAATACGACGTTCCAGATCATTATACTCATCAGTATCTTTATCAATCTCTGTCTGATATGATTCAAACTCTTCTGCTTTTTCATGAAGCGATGAAATCAAATCGGAAGAACTTTGCTGCCATTCACTCAAACGTGCTCGCAAATTTTTTGCAGGACCGCCAATCTTATTTGGGTATACTTCCTCGCGCAATTTAAGCAGTGCCTGATAGTGTGGATGATCCGGAAGCAGCTTTTCGCCGCAAAGGCATGTGCCTGTCTCTAAAAGCCAATCAATCGTATCGGATGTAACACCCGGAATATCCTTTCCTTCCAGATCTACCTGACTCAAAACTTTTTCTACACTCGGAAGCAGTTCAGAAACCAACAGTTTATCTGCGGTACTGAATTCTTTGATGAAACTGGAAAAATACCCATTTCTATGCCGAGTATTGACTTCAATTCGGTCTTTTAGATTTTTTAAACGCTGCTGTTCTTTTTCAGCAGACTGATTGCTTTCTAAAATTTTTTCGTATTCTTCAATATCCTTTTGAGCCACGACCATATCCTGTTCGCATTGACTGATAACATTTTCTTCATTTTGAATGGAACGCTCTAACTGTTCAATACGGTTCTGATACGTTTGTGATTCCGAAGAGGTTGGCTTAATCTTTTTGTTCAATTTCTGTATTACGGAAGATTTATAGTCACCGTTTCCGTCCTTCAAATGCTCTTTTAATTTCAAAATGGAAGTAATGCCAAGAATTGTGTTGATGGATTTTTTGATATCTTCCGTTTTGTTATTTTTATCATTCCAACGCTCACCATCGAAGAAAAAGTAATTAGATAACTTCTCTGGGAAAAATTCATTGATTTTAGACTGAACATATCCACTGCGGTAATCGTTGATTTTATCGTCAATGATGCCTTTTTCTGTCGGCACACCGTTCTTACTGATCAGCATGGTCAGCTTTGCATCTGCCACCGGTACGACATCATGGCTGTAAGGGTTGGTCGGCGGACGTTTAAACGACTGTCTTCTGACGAACTTATATTCAAATTCATTCGCATCAACTTTATCAGACATCGTAATTTCAACCAGAACTTCTCCCGTTCCCTGATTTCCCATTTCTGCAATGACTTCTTTATTGGGCAGCACGGCTTTTTCCTTTGATTCATAATTTGTTGAGATGATTTCGCCATAAAGTCCCCAGCGGAATGCCTGGGCAATCGTTGTTTTTCCAACCGTGTTGTTTCCAAGAATCGCTGTGACATTCATTTTATCATCGGTTGAAAAACGAATCGTATTTTTGCCTTTATATCTCATGAAATTAACAAGCGTAATTTCTTTAAATTTCAAATTTCGTTCACCTCTTCCTTCGCCTTTTTGACCAGATGATTTACAATACGATCAACCATCTGTTTATCATCGAATTCACCGGTATGGTCATTCTGCCACTCAGCTTTTCTTAAAGTCTGGTACAAACTTTCCACTTTTTTCAAATCAACTGACTCACTCATCGTATTCCTCCTCCATCTTCTGCATTTCTTCTTCAATATCCAGATAAACATCATAGGCCCGCATGATCTCATTCATCATACCATCTGCCTGAGCCGGGTTATCTGACAGTTTGCCGAACTCATGGATCCTTGCCATCTCTCCTATGATAATATTTCGATCTGCCTCAAAATCAAGATGACTGGCACAAGACAACTCTCTTGGTAGAGTGACAAAATCATAGATTTCTGCATAATCTTTATTCGGGCTCCTTCTAAGGAGCCGCCCTCGTCTCTGGATGAATTCTCTCGGATTTCTGGTACTTGCCACGATAAATGCAGTGCGGATTGATGGAATGTTGACACCTTCATCCAAACATTTAATGGCTGTTACTACTTGAAGTAGCCCATCCTGAAACAGACTTTTAATTTCCTGTCGTTCTCTCAAATCTTCTTCTGCGGTAAATCGTCTGGCTGTCATACGTAGCTCATTGCGTATCTTTGTTGTTACCCCATCAATCTGACGTTCAATATCGCCTGTTTCTTCATCCTCCATGGATGTTGCCCCGCAATATACAAGAATGTGTCCATCGTTCTTATATTTCTGCATAAGGGAAATCAGAAGATCCGGTTTATTTCTTGCTCCGGCCAGTACACGAGAACGCTTGAAAAGAAGTAATTCTCCCTCTTTTGAGATTTTGAGCTTTCCGTTTTCTTCAATCACAAACTTTTTCAGTTTTTCTGTCAGAGACTGGTATTCACGCAGCTCGTCCGATTCCAAATAAACCGGTACAGGGAAATATCGGTACCTCGTCAAGGCTCCATCCTTGATTGCCTGCTCCACATCGTACTCGATGCATTTTTCTCCGAAATAATCAAGAAGCATCTGTGTTCCTTTTTTATCACGGTACCGTTCGATTGTAGCCGACAATGCAATCCGGTTATTGATGTTTTCCGGCAGACAGGCAGATAGACTTTTTGCTCCGAAATTGTGAGCTTCATCGATAATAAGCAAAACATTCTGCTCTTTCTTTAGACGCGTTACAATCTGTTGGATCGCTTCTCCCGAAAATGTATCATTGGTTGTGATGCAGACAAACGGTTCTCCATAATTACGAAATCGTTTATAGGACCGTACCAGATCTTCTTTCCAATGTCGGTTTTTGGATTGTGAATGTGCAATGATCGGAGAAGGCCCCCAGTTGATCTCGTCCTCTTCCCACTGTCCGACTAAGTGAATCTGCGGACAAACAATAAATACAGCAAGTTGTTCTTGCTTCTGTCTTGCCAGTGCTACCATACAAGCGAGGGCCGTGTAGGATTTTCCTGAACCCGTACACATGGCAAAGATTCCACGACATTCAGCTTCCATCCAGTTTGATACAGCTTCTTTCTGAACGTCCCGTAAGGAAACATCTTCCGGAATCTGGAACAATTCCCGCGGCTTTACAAATTCATCTTCGCAGAACTGCTTTTCGTCCGTCTGATAATCTACACAATCCCGCCTGAACTTGGAAAGTTTTTCGATGATTACGCTTGGAAACGGAACGACCCTTATTTTTTCTGTTTCATTTTCCCACATACGGTCAAAATCGCTTTCGCTGATATCAACATAATTCCGGTTCGTTTCATCCCGCCAGTCGCAGAAAACATACAATGACTCGAAATTATCGCAATATGCATTCGCAGAAGCGTTTGCGGAGCCTGTATAGGAAATCCGGTTCCCCTCTTCATCTTTGAAAACGGCAATCTTCTCATGATAAATATTGCGGTATGTATCGTTTTCCATAAATGCAAGTTTGATTTCCAAGGTTCCATTCGCAATTAATGTCGCAACCAGGTTCAGCCGTTCTTCTTCAAATGCATCCACTGGAGCTGTCAGACTGACATCCAATGCCTCGATCATGGCCGCTTCCCGCGTCTTATATCCAAAGCGGATCGCGTCAATATCATCTTCCTCCAGTTTCGGAGAACAAATCAGCTGGATTCGTCCTCCATTCCTGGCAAAATCAAACAATCCGTAGGATAACTCAATCAAGGCAGAGGTTGAAAAATATCCAACCGCCCTTTTATAGATTCTGCTTTTTCGAAGAACCGGAATCAGAAAATCTCTTGGAAAATTATTGCTGTCAGATCGATATCTTAAAGCAATCGGCAATTCAGTAAACCCCATACAGATACCTTCTTTCTTACTTCCAGTTCATCAATTTATCGTTAATTGTAGTTTCCACATCTCCTTTTAATATCTCAAAACGGTTATCCAATATACCATGAATCTTCTCTTCTGTGCTTGCCGAATCTTCAGAAACATAGCTTGAGATATTTAATGCAGACCTTGCTCCGGAAGTAATCTTCTTTGCATAAACATCCAAGGCATCATCCGAAATGATCTTATTGGCTTCTTTGGTAATCAATACAAAATTCAGTGGTGAGTTACAAATATGCTTCGGATTTTTTCTAATATCAGCAGTTACTTCTCCCACTTTCTTTGCAGTACCAAGAGGAATGATATGATGTGCTTCCAAGGTGGCAGCATCCGGGCAAAAAACGCTTATTTTCTTATTAGCATCAAACATATCTGGATATGTCTGTGCCAACATATACTGACATATGAAAGCATTCATGACACGTTTCGGATAACGGTCTTCGGAGACTTTGTCCATTAAAAGAAGCGCCTTTTCCGAGAAATTTGTCATGGAAAATACATTCTTTTTGATGGACTCGATCCAATCCGCCTTTGACTGTTTCTTGACTGTTTTCAGCATATTTTTGAGGTTGCTGACAAATGTGGTATTCTGATCCTTATCATATTCTCCAGAGAATAAAACAGACCAATACCAGCCTTCCAACAAATCGTGTACGTCACGGTCATAAAAATACTCGTCCTCCAGAAATACAACGGCAATCAAAACAACTACCAGTGCATAGTTGACTTCCTGAAGTGTGCGGATACCGCATCTGGTCTGCAGGAAAAACATAGCACGGTCAATTGCCGTAATCGTCTTCTCACAGTTCTGATCAATCTGTTCCGGTTTCAGATTGAGGATAAATCCCTTTTTGATATGATCCAATTTGATCGTATCTGGGTTTAAATCCGGAACATAGGAATAAATGCTAAGTACATCCAAAAAAATGTCCACATACTTTGAGTTCAGGTCGTTGTTGGATGCATTATAACAACCGGTATTTTCTGTTGCATTATAAGTGTGGTTCTGAATCTTACTGGAAAGAATCACACGCATTTTATCTGGAAGGACCTTCTCAGGGTAGTTCTTTTGGCTCATCATCAGCTTATGCATACGACTGGAGAAATTCTCCTTATTGACCTTTGCAACTCTCGCCATAATCAAGTCAAATGTGTTTAAGCATACTCCGCCACGGTTCAAGTTCTCATAGATGTCAATTGCCCGTGCTCGCTGCGATGCTTCGACTACAATCTGGCTTAAAAAAATGGAATTGATACAGGAAGATAAATACTCCTTAATCTGGGAGGTCCAAATCTTGCTTCTCGCATCTACTTCGTCATCAAATGCCTGTGTTTTGTCTAATTGACTATAAATATTGTCAGCGTCATCAGCGAAAATATATTTTGTAAAATCATCTTTTTCTGAAGTTGTTGCGTATTCTCTATATTCTGCCTTAATTTCTGAAGCGATTGCTTTTGAAACTTTTTCGATGATATCGCCAAAACGAAGTACAATGGAACTTTTATTTTTTCCGATTGGTGTTGCCATCAAAAACATCGGAATCAGATAACCATCTCGGAACGAAGTGCAATATTCGTCTAATAATGGGGTAAGCTTTTCTGCCGGATTATACGGTTTCTTATCATTCGCATTAAATGACTCTACATGAATATATTTTAATATCTGCGATGTCAAAAATGGCGGAAGATCTGTATTGGGATTTTCAATCGGGAATTCCAGATTTCCGATGCCAAACCAGTCTTCTTCTTTATCCGGACGGTCTTTCCATTTTGGAAGTTTTAAAAAGAATCTCCGTTTCAATGCCATAGGTGCGATCAGTTCACTGACTTTCGGACAGTTGTCATGGATAATATTAGAAAAAACATTGGTAAGCACTGTCAATCTCTGCTGACCATCCAGGAGAAATTCCACCTCGCCATTGATCTGTGTCGTTGCAACTTGTTTCTTTGAGCATCCGATTACTTTGGCTGCATAATCATCCGGATCCGATTCCAGCAAAAGAATACTGCCAACTGGCATCTTACAAAGAACAGAGGCAACCAGCTGTTTCTGCTGGTCTTCATCCTTCCATACAAACTCTCTCTGAAAATCCGGGAGTAAAATCTGATTTTTTTCAATTTTGTTTATAATTTCAACTAAATTTGATTTCTGCTCCGACATATATTTTCCTCCTCTACAGACTTTCAATTGCATCTAACAACGCATCCAAGTCCTCTTTTGTGTTGAATGGGCCGATGCCGACCCGTATGGTTCCGCCGTATGCGGTATCTTTCAAATACTCGTGAATATATGGAGCACAGTGATAGCCCGTGCGTACTGCAATATCAAATTCATCATCCAATATACGACCGACATCACCGGAATCGTAGCCTTCTACAACAAAGGACACAATTCCGAGCTGTTCATTCATGTCAAATACAGTTACCATCGGATTTTTGGAAAGCTGATTCACCAGATAATCCGTCAGTTGCTTTATGCGTTCCATGTGCTGGTTATCTTTTAGCCATTCCAGTGCCGCATGAAGCCCGGCAATTGCAACAATATTTTCACTGCCAGCTTCATATCTGCCAGGTGCGGATTCCGGCATGGATAAATTCAGGGAATCGCTTCCGGTTCCACCTGTCAGGATACACTTTAATGATACATCTTTTGACAGGATAAATCCACCGACACCAAACGGTCCGCACAAAGTTTTGTGACCGGCAAAGCCGATAATATCCGCATTCATGTCATCAAAGTTTAAGTCAATCAGGCCGGCCGCCTGTGCTGCGTCCGCAATCGTAATGGCATGATACTGTTTTGCCAGCCCAAAAAGTTCTTTTACAGGTAGTTCATAGCCGGTAACATTGCTGATTACTGTTGAAATCACGATATCCGGATTCTTTTCATGGAAAAGATATTCCGTTTTCTTTAAATCAATCTCAAAGTGCGTTCCCAACGGAAGAATCAACACCGTGCACCCAAATCTTTGTCTAATGGCTTCCATGGTGCGGGCAACTGCATTATGCTCATACGGAGTCATATACACCACAGTGTCTGATGTGATATCGAGTCCATTCAAAACCTGATTGAACGCCTGAGTTACCGATGGTGTCAGTACAACATCCGCTTTTCCCGTGCAATGCATGAGTCCCGTAAGCATTTTTTTTGTATCAAAAATAATCCCGGATGCCTCGCGGGCGGCTTTGTAGCCGCCACGTCCGGCGTTCACGGAAAGTGTTCTGTTTACACGATCCATTTCCTGATAGACCGTTTCCGGCCGCGGAAAGGAAGTCGCAGCATTATCAAGATAAATCATACCATTCACCCCATTAGTTTTTTTACGAGATTCATCAGGATGCCGATCTTTTCACTGTTATCGAGAGCCCCGTATTCATCCATCATATCATCCAGTGCGCTTTGGAAGAAAACTCCGGAAGGTGACAATTCGTTCGGGTCAAAATCATAAAAATATTCCTTTGCTCCGCTTTCTCCCGGAAGCGTAATTTTTTTGCTTTGCGGTGTATCTGCTGCCTCTTCTTTTTTCTTGAGATCAGCTACCAATGTTTTTAAGGTGGATTCAAATTCGTCTTTCGTCTTATCATTCCAGTCCTCAATAAAGAAATTGGTCGCTGTTTTGGCAAGCTTCTCAATCAGATCCATGGATTTCCCGCTTATAACGTCACGGATACAATTGAAAAGGCTCTGTGATGTTGCCGGCAAAATACTATTCTTTGCTTTTTCCGGGATGTTTTCATACCATACTTTTAATCCCTGCTGAAGATTATCCTTATGCTGTAAGCCGAGTATCTTCTTGATCACGACGGCCACATTCTTTTTTAATCTTTCCGTATGTGTATCAATATCTTTCTTTGCTTTTTGTACCTCTTTTAAAGTTTCTGACAAAGAATCTGCCTCGAATATCCGTGGAATCTGCTCAAAAATCAGCTCCCTCGGATTCGGTTCTCCGGTTAATGCTTTACGGAACAATTTTAATTTCCGCATATCCTGCCTTGGATAGTCTTCAACCTGGAAGGTGGTTGCGGTCTGTGGCAGCGAACGATACCATGCCTGAATAAAACATTTCAATCTCGCAAGGCGGTTCATATTCTCGATCTCTTTACAGTAATCACCATAATCCGAAAACAGTTTTTCCAATCCCTCGATGTACTCCAATTTTTCAACTGTTTCCGCTTCTACATACAGGTAGTGGTTATCCGGTGCTGCAACCGCATCCACAATCAGTTTCGGACTTAATGCAATCTCGGTTTTGTCATGATAAATAACCGGCATGTCTTCTAGCTGCATCAGCTGCTCTGCAATATAAATCGGGAGCACGCCGCGTCTCATTCCATAAGGAGCACTTGTCAGCTTATTGATCAGGGTTGCAAAGGCAACTTTTTGTCCCTTGCTGTCGTGGATAAACTCCATAATGTCGTTTCTGGCTGATGCCAGGTTGCTGTCATTTTTTGTGGACTCTATGCAGGAACGATAAATGGTTGCTTCCGCACTTGTACCGGAGCTGTACTGCTCAAACATCCTTGAATGGAAAATATCATCCAGAATAATATTCCTTGCTTTGGAATACTGTGCAGTAACACTGTGGCGGTTGATCGATTCATGGTTGATCAGCGGCGTCCTGTTATAAACACGTTCCGCAACATCACTGATCACACGGTTTAAAGGCTTTTCCTTCATCTTTTCGATCCCGTCTCTTGTATAGAGCGTGGAAATCTGATCCATGGCATCTGCAATCGCCTGGTTTAAATCATTTAACAGGTTTTTCTTCCAGTTTTCCAGCTCAATGCCAGCTGCCTCATTCTCTTGCAAAAATGTTTTATCAAGTAATAATTTTTGCACGGCCAGAAGACTCTGAGCCTTCGATTTTACGTGCGGCATCTGTTCAATGATTGCCGCCATAACGGAGTGGTCATTCAATTCTTCCAGGTGCTTTCTGATATTCTCCGGCTTTTCCTTATGTTGATTCAAAACAAGGAATAAACATCCGTCCGGGTGATTTTCTTTTGGCAGATAATCCATGGAAGATAATGCCATAAAGGAATCGGAATTTATGATGTGTACCTGGAAATAACGGGTCATACAGTGGTCCTGATTATATTTCTTCGGCAAAATATACTTATTCTTATTTACCCGGTTCAACACATCCGGCACATTGATCTTTGTAAACTGCTTTTTGATATCATCCGAAACAAGTTCCTGCAGATTGGCACTGACGCTGTCATGTAAACTGTAAGTCTTTGCTTCTTTATTAAAGGCAATCAGTTTTTGCTTTATTAAGGCATCAATGGCATTTTCAATCGCTTCTCTTCCTAAACCGGTTGCCAGGTACAGATATTCATCATTTACCGGAATATCATCGGACAAATTGACCATACAGATCACTGCCATAGTTTTCAGGATTTTTTTCGCATCTGCATCTTCTGCTTTATCAATGGCATGTTCTGCGTTGATCCATTCTCCATGCACAGCGAAGTCTTTTTCATCCGCTAAAAGCTGGGAGAAGTAATCATAAATCAGTGGTGCCCCTGCAAATGCCGTGTCAGGGCACTGCTCAACATAGGATGCCAGACTGTAGAGATCTTTGCTCGTCAGGAACGTAAACAGAGTACGTTCATTCTGTGCGATTTTCTCGCTCAGCTGAAGCAAAAGGCATGCCGACAATGGTGTCAACGGGAATGCTCCATTTCCAACAATGGAATCGTAACCATCTTTATCAAATAAGGAACGGAATTCCCTAATCTGATAAGAATGCTCCAGCATCTCCTGATAAGCTTTGTCGGATTTGCTCCAATCAGCAAATTCCGGTGTTTTCTGGATTGCATCCGCAATCAACTCATAGTTATTCTGAGAGGAAACAACAAATTTCTTCTCAATCAGTCGCCCCTCGACTCCCAGGAATGCATTTTTCACTTCTTTGGATAAAGTATCTCCATAAGAGCGGATTGCCTTATGAGCAACACAGGTCAAATGCAGCTGTTCTTCTTTGGAGGAATTACAAAGTTCGCACAAATCCTGAAGTGTTTTCATATCCGCAGAAAAGCCTTCTGCAGTATGCCCTTCAATGTATTTACTGAATTCATCAAATACCACATAAATACCGTCATATCCATGCGTTGCACATAAGCGTTTGTTCACGGAGCGGTAAACGGTAAGTGCATCCTCTTCTATATCCGGATTGAACTCACTTCCCGATGTCAGTGCCGGATATACGTCTTTGAATTTTGCCAATGCTTCGTAATCGTATGTTTCAAGCCCGTTTACGAGACTTTGCGTCTGATCATGGAAAGCTTTTTTGAAAGCATTGTATGTATCCGGGTAGTGTTTCTCCCACTGTGAAATCGTAGATAATGCCTTGGAGAAGTAATTATCCGGCACAACATCCGTGAACCCTTCCCGTTTTAATGCCTGGTTCAAGCTTTTCACGAATGCCTGGGAAAGATTCCCACTGCTTGTATTTACGATAACCGGAAGCAGTTTCTTTTTATGATAGACTTTTTCTATTTCCGCCTTCGCATCATTATCCATCGTGCTGATCCGATTCAGCAGGAATTCCAGTTCTTCCGTATGATTGCCGGACAAGATTGCCAGGAGCACTAGAAGCAAATGGCTCTTTCCTTTTCCGTAAGGGCCGATCAGGATATTTGCACGTTTACCGGAAAAGGTATCCACTTCTTCCAGATACTCAGTCAGTAATTTAATGGAAGAACGGGTTGGAATATATAATTTCAGCTTACTCTCATCATTCAAATCAAGAAGCAGATTTACCGATTTTTCAAACCGGTGATCAATCCTTACTAAATTAACAAGTCTCATGAGGTAATGCCCCTTTCATAATGCTTTTCCAGAATTTTCACCCGATCCAGCTCCTTGCACTGATCCGGATAAATAATGTCAAGACCGGCTGTACGGTTTACAATGATGTATTTCTTGGCCTGTAAATCGTCCAGAAAATCGTTCACCATGACGCGGTTCAAATTCAGGAGCTTGCCCGGCATGTCATCGCCGTCTGTCGTATCATCAATCTGCATGCTACCTTTTTCATTCAATTCATCAACGATCAAGAACAGAATAACCAGGGAATCCAGTTTATTCATCATAGGTCTTGATTTCACAAATTTATTTTTACCGGTCCTGGTAATCAGGCGAAGTTCTTCAAACGGACTGATGTTCTTATCTTCCGGATCATTTCCCGGATCATCCTTGCCTGAATACATAGCCAAAACTGCTGTACAGTCATCCCGAAGGGAACGTTCTGACACGGACTCTTCTCCCGTGGATTCCAGGATCAGCCTGTTTTCCATCGTATACATTTCTTCACGGTCAAATGCCGATGTCAGATCCATTTTATTGAAAAAGAGATTCCATGTCGTAGCCTGCTCAAAATTGCTTGCGATATTACAATGCAGGATCCAGAGTGTAAACACATCTTCGATATATGGGTCATACTTGGCGATTGCCTGTCCAAGTTCAGTAAGCTGTACTCCTTTCTGAGGAACATCTTTTGTGATGCCAGCTGTCCGCATCCAATACCGGATCGCCTTTGCCATATTAGTACCAACCCCAAGAACATCTGTGCCGGAGTTCTTTGAAAAGACACCACTGTCTTTTTCCACTGCCTGTATTCCTTTTGTCAGCCATCCATCTCTTAAAATGAAGGATTCATGACCTTTTAATCTATACTTCCGTTTGACCATTCCATTTTCCCTCTCTTTTTCAGCGTTTGATGCACATTACCTTTCGCATATAACATCCGCCGTCATAATGCGTGATGCAATGCCCGCACCGGACGCATTTATCATCTTTTATTTTGTATGAGACCAGTCCGGAACGATCCGTTATGATCTCGATCGCCCCAAATCGGCATGCACTTTCACAGCCAAGACATCCCATACACATCTGGTATTTCGTAATCTGATTTTTGACTTTATCCTCCACTGCCTTTAAACCGTTGCTGTGTCCGGCAGTTTTATTGAGGACGCTTACCTTAAGCGTAGTCTGACCGATTTTCCCTTGTAATTTCAGCTGAAGGGTTCCGTCTTTTCCTACGACATAGACTTCTCCAAGCCGCTCATTTCCAAGCGATTTGTTAATATATCCAAATGGCTTGAACAGCTCGTATAATTCCTCGGTAATCGGCTTCTGCAATTCAAAGTTCAATGTATTTTCCTGCAGAGCACATGGCTCAAAAGTCAAAACAGAGGTCTGTGCATAATCCAAGCCATTTCCACCCTGTCGTGCTTTCCACCAGCCGTCATCCACGTAAACTTCCGGATCCGGCTTTCCAATCTTCTTCGCGAAGTCAATCAGCAGTGTATGCCATTTCTCATACTGTTCCGGCATATAAATTTCCGATAAGAAACCGGACCAGGCACTGTTGTTCGGACAACACCAGCAGCCTACCCGGGTATAGCCAAGACGATATGCGTCATTGAAATCCGTTTTGATTGTCAAAAGATACAGCCATACATCAAAGTCCAGCCAGTCAATGATCGGAGAAACCGTCCTTTGTACTGCGATCTTCGGGCTGTCCGATTCTCGATCGTATTTATTTCTGGAATTTGATTCACTCCTTCGGATACCGTAGAACGTAAGGATTCTCTTCTGGTTTTTAAACAATGACTGAATCTTTCTCTGGATTGCACCGGTCTTAAAAATGGTGCAGCACCATCGCATAACACGGCTAGGCGGTCCGAGCTGTTCACAAAGTTCATCAAAGTTCTTATCCTTGTTCTTGGCTGTGATCACAAGGGTCTTTGGATGCTCCGCCTTAAATCTCTTTACGTATTTCGCAGATTCTGGGAATTCCAGCGTTGTATCACCGTATAAATGCAATACCTGCTGGGTCCCCAATGCACGCAAAACAAGATCTGATACAACTGTACTGTCCTTTCCACCGCTGAAAGACACGAACATCTCAGTCAGGCTGACTCCTTCCGCCATGGTTCGGATATATTCCATTGCTTCATTGGTGATGTAGTCATAGCGGTGCCTGTTCGCGACAAGGAACTTATTGATATTTTCATTGAAAAAGTCGTATGAATTTTGCGGAGAAAGTTCATCCAGCTGTTCCCGTATTTTTTTCGCATCCAGAAGTTTGGTCTGCTTTACGGAAAATGGAACCTTTTTCCCATTTGCATAATAAAGGTTTCCCGACGCGTTCCATACAGACGCATTTCTATATTTAAAGGGCTCTCCCAGCATGATCTCAAGTAGCAGCCGTTCTTCTGGAAATACCGGTCTTAAATCCGAACCAATCCGGTGGGCTTGCTTCCCACAGATGGGACAAATTTCATCATATAAAGGGATGTTGCAGTCATCACACCAGAAAACAGTTGTATTTTCTACCTCTGACCGGTCTCCACAAACAGGACAGGTAGATGTTTCTGTATTCAGGTTACATTTCTTACAAATATATTTAATCATTTTTCTTCTCTCTTTACGCCGTCTTCCGAATCTGTAATTTCCATAATATCTTCTACCTGACAGTTCAGGGCAAAGCATATTTTTTCCAGGATGCCTGTGCTTACATTTTTGTTTTTGCCAAGCTTTGCCAGGGCATTCGTAGATATTCCGGCGGCATTACGCAAGTCCATCTTTTTCATGTTTTTATCAATAAGCAGTTTCCATAACTTGTTGTAACTGATTGCCACTTTTCCACCCTCTCCGCATATTTTGTGATTATCTGCCGTATTTTACAGTTTTGTGCGTTATGTTAATCAAGTCCATTATACAATGCGTTTGCATAAACGACAATTAGTTTTGAAGGTGGCAACAAAATTTTGCATTTTAAAAATATTGTTTGCTCTTTTCTGGTAGAATTATGGAAGATAAATTTGCATTATTGGCAAAACACTTGTCTTCCGTTATGATAGAACTATCACCAATATTGAAAGGAATTTCTAAATGAAGATGAGCATGAACAACGGAGAATAGGGATATGACCTTTATTTTGACGATCCAGACTTTCCAAGAATTCTGCATGTTTGGCTGGAGTCACTGGACGATACCAACCTTGTTGTGAGTTCTTTTGCAATGTTCCTGGCTGAACACAATGTCGCAGGACGTGCAGTTCTGCTTTCATCCCATTTTCCTTTAAAAATGCAAAATCACGGATTTGTTCTTTCCTTTTATTTCGCGAACAAACTCTTGCGTTTTTTCCTTTTATTTCCTAAACAAAGGTTTTCAAAATCCCGTAACTGGAAAATCTGAAACGGGATTTTCGTCATCACATTTACCTGTAAATGGCTTAAAACTGGCATTTCTCTCATTATCATGTTCGCGATACAAACGGAAAGCCTGTTTACGAAATAAAAGGAATAACTTTAGCGCTTTCCGATTCTGATATTCTTGATATGAAAGGAAAATGTGCATTTTCACTTATTTCTTTGTTCACAAAATAAAAGGAAAACACTTTTACCATATATTCACGATATAAAAGGAATAAAAAACAGCGTTTTCCAACCCTATGTTCAGGATATAAAAGGAAAACGCTGTTGTGGTTTCAGACTGTCTTGTTCGCGATCTCGCGTAAATTACAGATATTTGATTTGATACGCTTGTTCACGATAGTTTGTAAAACATAAGATTATATTTTTAACTGCTTGTTCGCAATATGAAAGGAAAATTTACACTTTCCGAACCTCTTGTTCGCGATATAAAAAGCATGTTCGCGATATAAAAGGAATTAAACAAAATCTATTACAACTCCTCCACATTCTCAACTACTTTTCCATCTCTCCAGATGCGCTCCAGATCATAAAACAGTCTGTCATCGCGGGAGAAAATGTGTACGATCAGATCGCCGTAATCCATCAGGATCCATCCAGCAGTCTGATAGCCCTCGATCTGACGGCACTCATGACCGGCTTTGCCGAGTTCTTCCTCTACATTATCTGCCATTGCCTTTACCTGGCTGGCGTTGCTTCCGTCTGCGATGACAAAGTAATCAGCCAGTACAGATACTCCATGAATATCAATGACGCGAATATCTTCGCCTTTTTTATCTTCCAGCGCCTTTACGGCAAGTTTGGTCAGCTCTTTTGCTTCCACGGGGATTATCCTCCTCATTATTTTATTTAAATCCTGTTAATGTGTCTATTGATGAACATGACGTTCATGATAGTATTCCCAGGTCTGTTCGGTTGTATCATCCTCTGCCGTGCCCGTTTCCTTTAAATAATTGCGAGTGCTGTCCAGAATCTGATACAGCGCTTCGTCCAGATCTTCAAATGCAAGACGGCGGAGCTTCGGCAGATTTGGCGCCTTATCACGGCGCGGTTCGATGTAATCGGCTACGTACAGGATCTTGTCTAACAGGGACATCGCCGGTTTCCCGGTCGTATGGCAGGCGATTGCAGATAAGACCTCTGGATCGGTAATACCATACTTGTGTTCTGCCATCCATGCGCCTAATTTTGCATGAATCACAGCCGGAGCCCGCAGTTCGCCTTCAGTCAGTTCAATGCCGTGCTCCTGGCATTTGCAGATGATAGTCGCATCATCATAGCGCTTTGCACAGTCATGGAGAAGTCCAGCCATCTCCGCCTGATCCAGATTGGCACTGTAACGCATTGCCAGAGCCATACATGTGTATGAAACACCCAGCGTATGTTCATAGCGCATCGGGTTCAATTTCTTTTTCAAATGCTTCCGTATCTCTGTAATTCTTTCGTCCATTACACATTTACCTCCTGATACAAGCCGTGCTGTTCGATATATTGACAGACTTCCTTCGGCACCAGGGAACGAACGTCTGCTGCGTGTCCTGCTCGGAAAGCCGCGCGGATCTCCGCCGAAGCAACATCCATTTCACGGCAGTGAAGACGCAGAATATGCGCCTGATATTTCTGGTTTAAATAGGAAATCTGCTCATCCAGCGAACGATCCGCCTCCTCATGCTCTCTTGCTGCCGCCAAAAATGTGACGGCTGGAAGAACATATTCGGGATGATACCATTTTTCAATGTCCATAATTGAGTCTGCGCCCGCGATAAAGAAAAATTCAACATCCGGATATTCTTCTTTCAATAAGCGAAGCGTGTCTGCTGTGTAGGTATTTCCGCCGGTTCTGCGAAGTTCAAAATCAGACAGCTTAAAATAAGGATACGGCGCGATCGCAGCTGCAGTCATTGCCAAACGGTCCTTTGCCGCTGTGATCGTATGATCCTTTTTATGCGGCGGGATCCTGGAGGGCATATACCAGATGCAGTCAAGATCATATTCTTCATACGCCTGTCTTCCCAACATGATATGTCCATTATGGATCGGGTCAAATGTTCCCCCCATAATACCGATCTTTTTCATCGTCATCCGTATCCTTTCTGTCAGAGATTCATTCGCAGAATGCAGCTCCTTTATTTTGGCAGAACGATCTTACGTTTCTTCTCGTCCTTTGCCTCTTTATAAAGAACAATTTTCTTGCCGATTACCTGTACTACCTGTGCGTGGGTACGCTCAGCCAGAACGGCTGCCAGCTCATTGCCGTCATCGACGCAGTTCTTCAGAATATTCAGTTTAATTAACTCGCGGGCCTCCAGCGCCTCTGCCACAGCAGCGGTCAGTTCTGGCGTCAGGCTGGATTTGCCGATCTGGAAGATCGGATCCATGGTCATCGCGAGACCTTTTAAATAAGCTCTCTGTTTGCTTGTCATAAAATCTATCTCCTGTTAAAATTCAAACTCAGATCCAGTGTGGATTTCTGAGTTTGAAATATTGTAAATGTGTAACTATTCAGTAGGTCTGCGCATTTTCTGCGCTGACCGTACGAAAACATGGACCAGCAGGCAAAAATCCCATTGCCGTAGGCAATTTTTAATGGATTTTTGCGCGTGACTGTGAAGGTACTGAACAGTTACGTAAATGTCAATTATTTATAGTAATCAAATTCAAGACCATACATACGAACTGTATCGCCCTCTTCGATGCCAGCTTCTTCCAGCTCAGCCAGAATACCGCTGTCCTTTAAGAATTTCTGGAAGAACTGGAAGCCCTTCTCAGAATCAAGGTTTGTGTAACCGAGCATCTTCTCGATCTTCGGTCCTTCTACCACATAAATACCATCTTCATTGCGTTCCACGGTATACGGAAGATTCTCGCCCTGATACTGGTATTCAAATTCTTTTTCGAAAATAACTGGCTTGCGGTCAACCGTTTTCAGCAGATCATTTACATGGTAAAGGAGCTCTTTTACACCCTGCCCGGTAACTGCAGAAATGGCAAATACCTGGATGCCTTCCGGCTCAAATTCGCGTTTTAAGCGCTCTACCGGGTCTTCCCAGTCCTCTTCGCCAGTATTGTAAATCGAATCTACCTTGTTGGCAGCAATCACCTGCGGACGCTCTAAAAGCGACGGATTATATGCTTTTAACTCCGCATTGATGGTGCGGATATCCTCAACCGGATCACGCCCCTCGACGGATGCCGCATCCACAACATGCACGAGAACCTTGGTTCTCTCGATATGGCGCAGGAAATCATGTCCCAGACCGATTCCTTGGGAAGCACCCTCGATGAGTCCCGGAATATCTGCCATGACAAAGCCTTGCCCATCCTGTAGATCAACCACACCAAGATGCGGGTTCAGCGTCGTGAAATGGTAATTGGCGATCTTCGGACGCGCATTGGAAACGCGTGAAAGCAAGGTCGATTTACCGACGTTCGGGAAACCAACCAGACCAACATCGGCAATTACCTTTAATTCCAGCTGTACCCAGAGTTCCTGTGCCGGCTGTCCCGGCTGTGCATACTTCGGAACCTGCATCGTCGAGGTCGCAAAGTGCATATTTCCAAGACCGCCCTTGCCGCCTTTTAAAATCACTTCTCGGCGGTTCTCACCGGACATATCCGCGATTACCTTACCGGATTCAAAATCCTTGATAACGGTTCCTTCCGGAACCTTGACAATCAGATCCTCGCCGTCTGCTCCGTGACAGCGGCGCTTTCCGCCCTGCTCTCCGTCGCCAGCCACATATTTGCGGACATGACGGAAATCGGTCAGGGTATTCAGTCCGTCGTCCACTTCAAAAATGACATCGCCGCCGCGACCGCCATCGCCGCCGTCCGGACCGCCAGCAGCTACGAAAAGTTCCCGGCGGAAGCTGACATGACCGTCGCCGCCTTTTCCGGATCTGATATAAATTTTTGCACTGTCGGCAAACATAAATACCTCCTTCTGATCTGAAAGAAGCTCCATACAATCCGTATGGAGCTTCTTTATAATTATTCGTTAATTGTTCTCGGGTAAACAGAAACCTGCTTTTTGTCTCTGCCCTTTCTTTCAAACTTTACGACGCCGTCAACCATAGCGAATAATGTATCATCTCCACCGCGTCCTACGTTCACACCTGGATGAATCTTGGTTCCGCGCTGTCTGTAAAGAATGTTGCCAGCTAATACGAACTGTCCGTCTGCTCTCTTCGCACCAAGTCTCTTGGACTCAGAATCACGACCGTTCTTTGTGGAACCAACACCTTTTTTATGAGCGAATAACTGAAGGTTCATTTTAAACATGCGTTACACCTCCCTGAATCGAATTTTAATGTATTTATCTCCATAACTCTCCGCGATATCGGTAAGTCCAAGTATCAGCGAATCCATCAGGAGTTTTGATTCCGCACTTACAGTACCGGTAAAATGAAAAATAAACTGACCTGTCTTTTCATCCACACTGCCCTTAAAACCGTCATCGGTAAATTTCTCCACCGAATTAGCCATATTGACAGTCAGAACGGATACAGCTGCACAGACAATATCTTTGCCGTACTCATCATATCCAGCATGTCCCTTTACTTCCACTCCCGTGGTACATCCCTTGGAATCGGAGTATACGTCTACTTGAATCATTTCAATTAAGCGTTGATCTTTTCGATCTTAACTTCTGTAAAGAGCTGTCTGTGACCATTTTTCTTATGGTAGCCAGTTTTTCTCTTATACTTGTAAACGATAACTTTTTTGCCTTTGCCTTCTTTAACAACTGTTGCGGATACAGTAGCACCCTCTACAGTCGGGCATCCGATCTTCATCTCACCGTTGTTAACAGCCAGAACCTGATCGAAAGTAACAGCTTCACCTGCAGCAGCACCGAGTCTCTCAACTTTGATTACATCGCCCTCGGCAACCTTATACTGCTTACCACCTGTTGCAATAATCGCGTACATCTGATGGCACCTCCTATTATCATTACTCGCCAGCTATGGCGGCTTGCGCACTTTTAGCCTCGCTGTGCGGCACACTTAGATATTCTATCATCGGAATATGAATCTGTCAACGGTTTTTTCTTGAATTTGGGAGAAAATTTCAAACCAGTGTTACGGATAAAGCTGCTTTTTCCAAGTCCTCATAAGTACCGCCAAATTGTTCAAGGGCTTGTTCCTTTGTTAGTATGCCTTTTTCAATCAGGTTTAAAAGTATTTTAGCCTCACCAACCTTCTCCCCTTCTGCAAACTCCGCCTTCCGTATCAATTCCGTTTCCCTCTTCTCGTCATACTCAAAAATACACACCTCTATCGCCTCCGCTCGATTCTTCCTCAGAAACTCTGCCAATATATTTTCATCGATACATTCCGTCACAGCCTTTTCAGCTGCCTGATTGATATCTTTGTATTCAATCGCATACTGCCGTATTTTATGAACCAACAGCATATACTCTTTCAACAACCGACAGGTTTCCAGGATCTCCAGATTTTTATCCAGATTGATATTTAAAACCTTCACAAGCAATTCCAGCTCAGGATGTTCTGTCTTCTGCATGAACGAATGTGACAATTTAAGCAGCCCCTCCGCCTCCCGTTCTTTTTCTCCATTGTAGAATACTACAAAATGCGGTGTCGGCAATTCCACCAATGCCGATGCGTACAAGGTCTGGTTCCGGACCAGCATCTGGTACTCTTTCGCCACATAGAACAGAAAACGCAGTGGCATATTCGGATTCCATGTCGATTGATGTTCATATAAGTTTAACTGCATATCCAGCAAAAATGCCTGATCGTTTTTCATATTCATATATACAGCATTTTTCAGCGTCACAATCTCCAATTCTTTCGGATCTGTATAATGCGAATGATTCACTGCATTGTACAGACTCAGCAGATTCTCCCTTGTGCTGAACAGCATCCGGAACAGCGTGTCCTTGTGATTTCTCCGCACCCTCATTAAATTCCCCATAATTCTCCCCTTTCTGACAGGAGAATCTGGCTTTTCTGAGAATCTCCTGCTCTTTCGTATTGCCAATTTGGATAAGCATAAGATTTCTCAGATTAATAATTAGAATATAAGATTGCTTGAATTGCAGATAAAGAAATATATATGCTTGATGAGTTAAATGTAACATATCTGGTTCGGATATGCAAGTAAGAATTTTGCAACTATTTATTCTGTAAATACGCCCAAACATATAACGGGTGTATTTCCTGTATGTGAAATGATACATACAATATAGCTAAAAGCGATTCTATATATTTGTGCAAAAATAAGGAAATATTTTTCAAAACCATATTATGCATAAACATATTTGTATACACTTGGAGATTTTAAACCTGGTAGCGGGGGAAGGGGAAAATAGCAACTATCTTTAAGCCAGTTCCATTAAATGATTGATATAAAATTTCATCTAAAAAAACATAATCTAGTTCGTTATCAATGTCTGCAACAAAAAAATGTTCCTGGTTGATGGGTATTTCTGTCGCTGCTCTGGTTAGTGGCTGCTCCGTTTCCTCTGCTGCGGATACATTGTTTATAGGCTGCATATTGGATAACGCTTTTTGTGACAATGTTTCATTTGCGCTGACGCTTCTATTTTTACTGGTATGACTGGTAATAAGGTACATGAGAGTGAATCCACCAAAACAAATCATAAACGACTGCCATCTGAAAAAGTTTACATGAAAATTCCGATTAAAAAATAGATTCAAACACACCCCAGCAAACGCACCACCCAGACCAAACAGAAATGCTTTGTTTGAGAGCGAAAAATCAAGCGGAATTGTATCCGTTTTTTTCGTTAGCTTTTTAGCACAAAAATATCCGATTCCATAGAAGTCTAAAAAATATAAAATATCCAGTATGAAGCTCATCCTGTTTCCATAATAAATTTTATAATAGAAATAATGAAATGGATTCCATTTAACAGAAAAATTAATATTGACTTACCAGTTTATGAAAGTAAACAGGCAATTTGCACTATTATATAAGGGCAATTTGCCTGTTTAAAGGATTGTCTTTATTTCATAATCACTCTACACTGCTTCTTATGACAGCAAACTTTTTCCCAATCTCCACTAGAACCCTGGACGTCTTCTCCAATGACGCCACCGGAATAAATTCATATTTTCCATGATAGTTATATCCGCCGGTGCAGAGGTTCGGGCACGGGAGCCCCATGTAGGAGAGGCGGGCGCCGTCGGTGCCGCCGCGGATCGGAACGACCTCCGGCTCGATGCCGCAGGCTGTCATCGCCTCTTTGGCGGTATCGATCAGGTACATGCACGGCTCAATTTTTTCTTTCATGTTGTAGTAGCTGTCCGTTACTTCGGCGATCACGGTGCCCTTACCGTATTTGCGGTTCAGGAAATCGGCGGCTTCGGCGAAAAATTTCTTTTTCTGTTCAAATTTTTCATGGTCGTGATCGCGGATGATATAATTTAACTGCGCCTCTTCTACATTTCCGCTCATTTCATCCAGATGATAGAATCCCTCGTAACCTTCTGTGTACATCGGATTTTCGAAGACCGGCAGCAGGCTCTGAAATTCCATGCCGATGAGAATGGCATTTTTCATCTTGAGCTTCGCATCTCCCGGATGGATGCTGGCTCCCTGAATCCGGACTTTGCCGGAAGCGGCGTTGAAATTTTCATATTCGATCTCGCCGATCGGACCGCCGTCTACCGTATAAGCAACCGCTGCACCGAAGTCTTTCACATCGAAACGATCCGCGCCGCGTCCGATCTCCTCGTCCGGCGTAAATCCAATGCAGATCTCGCCGTGCGGGATCTCCGGGTGGCTCAGGAAATATTCTGCCATCGTCATGATCTCCGCCACGCCTGCCTTATCGTCGGCGCCCAGAAGCGTGGTTCCGTCGGTTACGATCAGATCCTGACCTTTTAAGTCGGCTAAAAACGGAAATTCTGAAACTTTCATGACAATTTGTTTTTCTGCATTTAATACGATATCTTTGCCGTCATATGCCTGGACGATGCGCGGCTTTACGTTTGTTCCGGTTAAGGACGGCGCGGTGTCCATGTGGGAAATGAAGCCAAGTGCCGGGATGGTGGTTTTCTGTCCAACGCCGGATGCATCGTGAGCAGAGGTACTGCCTGTATTATCCGGAATGCGTGCAAACAAGTATCCGTACTCGCTCATCCGCACATCGGATGCACCCATTTCTTCCAGCTCGCGTTTCAGCTCATTGGCTAACAGAAGCTGTTTTTCCGTGCTCGGGCAGGTGTCATATGCCTCGTCTGACTGCGTATCATATGATACATATTTCAAAAAACGTTCTACGGCTGTTGTCATGAAAAATCATCCTCTCTTTCTCCTAAATCCCGGCTCAGCGGTTCCAGATAATGGACTAATATATCCCGGTGGCTTTTGATGCGCCACGTTTTATCCATTTCCTCATATGTAAAACTCTTTCGTCCGCCCTGCTGCATCCGCTCCCAGTATGCGTCCAGATGGAAAAATGGCAGGTAGTAAAGTTCATCCCTCTGTGAAAAATATATAATTAAGAAAGCAATCCCGCCCTGCTCTTCAAATTCCCGCATAAATGCGACCTGATGCGGATGGACGTTCTGCAGTGGAAATGTATCTGCCGCGCATTCTTTCGCATCAAAGCAGACCGGGACGCCCTGAATCGCGCCGATGTAATCGACGGTACTCTTCTGGTCGAAATACGCCAGCGTGATATGGCGGCTGGTTTTATCGATCGAGACGGGTGTGATCGGCGTCGGGATTTTCTGGATCAATGCCAGCTTTTTCTCACGGTAAAGATCGTTTGTGTGGTTTATCATATCCTCCAGGGTTGAACCACGAAGTCCCCGGCTGTTCCAAGTCCCCATGTTGTTGCTCCTCCACTTATTTTTTTGATTTTTCGCACAACTTAAAATTTATGGGCGATGATTGGCTGGGCGTTTTGGAGCTGATTTCATCATCTCTTCCATCCGCTTCATCTCCGCCGGCATAGGCGCGGTAAATTCTTTGCCCGCCAGATATGAAAGAGGCTCGGAGATCGTTTCCGGCATTACCAGCCGCCATGCGTGAAGCATCTGCGAGCGGACGCCGAAGCGTTTCTTCACTTCCTCATTGACCCGCGGATCGCCGTACTTCGGATCCCCGGCGATCGGGTGCCCGATGGATGCCAGGTGGGCGCGGATCTGGTGGGAGCGTCCGGTGATCAGATGAACCTCCAGAAGGGTATATCCATTTCCAGATACCAGCGGTCTGTATGCGGTCCGGATCGGCAGACTTCCAGGGGTCTCCTCTTTTCGGATCGACACCTGATTCGTCTTTTCATTTTTCGTCAGCCATCCCTCGATGCGGGCTTCGCCTTTTACGATTCCCCGCACGACGCAGACATAATATTTTCCCAGACTCCGATCCTTGATGACTTCGGACATGATCTGCAGTCCCGGCAGGGAACGTCCAGCTACCACGATGCCGCTTGTGTTGCGGTCGAGGCGGTTGCAGACGGACGGACGGAAGCGCGCCAGGTCCTCTTTCTTTAATTTGCCGGAATCCAGCAGATAGTCGATCAGGTATTCGACCAGCGATTCATCCGTCTCTTTCGCTTTCTGGGACAGCATTCCAGATGGCTTATTGATCAGTAAAATATGTTCGTCCTCGTAGACGATATCGAGCTTTTTCTTTTGAACCTTCTGAATCTTCACTTCCGAAAATTTCTCGATCGTCTCCTCTGCCAGAAACAGCTTGATCTCATCGCCCTCGGTCAGATGTTCGGAACCGTCGCATTTTTTTCCGTTCAGGGTAATATTTTTCTTCCGCATCATTTTATAAATGAAGCTTTTTCCCGCCAGATTCAGATATTTTGCCAGCAGCTTGTCCAGGCGCTGCCCCGCCTCATTTTTAGATACTGTCAGCATCCGCATGGCTGCCGCCTCCCTTTTTTACATCGATAATCCTTTTATTACGCGCACGCCGTACTCTACAGTTCCATCGTCCTCATACTCTGACGCCGGTTTCAGGCTGTGAATCCGCTTGTCAAAGGTGCTGCGTGAGGTCACGATTTTCAGGTTCGGATCCAGTTTGTTAGCCTTTAACAGTTCATTTAAACCTGCCTCCGCGCGCTTTACATTCAGCTTTGGATTAATGCAGTACACATAGATGCCGGTCGGGTGAACGACGGTCACATCGGACGGAATCACATCTTCCGGTGTCGTCAGAACCAGATCATAGAGAACTTCAAATTTTTCCTCATACGGCATATACGCCTCATGAAACGCCTGCTCCGGCGTATGGTATTTGAAAATGGCAATCAGCGGGGAAGCGAGATTCGCCGCCGGAAGTACTGTGACGATCGCCATGACCGTCAGAATTTTTTTGACGGAATCATTGTCTGTAAAAGACCGTCCAACCAGCTGTGCGATGATAAATAATGCCAGAAGTGCGATGATAAAAAGCTGTTTCCGCTTGAAATGATTGCGGTAGCCATAATCGCCTTTTTTTATCTTTTTCACGGTGTAAAAATCCTTTCTATCATGTTTTTATTGAATGATACTAGCTTTTTGTCTGATTTAATGGTTTAACGCCTGCATCGCGCGCAAAATCCACTCATGCGGCACTACCTTGCAGATCACAAAGAATGCCTTCATCCATACGCCGTAAACCGACACGCTTTTTCCCGCCATACAGTCGCGGATGGCAAGTTTTACAACTTTGTGCGGATCTGCCATCACCAGACGCTTATAAAGAGGAATCTCCCCGGTTGTCTCGGCAATGTCGAAAAACTCGGTTTTGACCGGTCCGGGGCAGACCGCCGTCACACCGATTCTGCGCGGGCGGAGTTCTTCCCGCAGGGCGCGGCTGTAGCTTAAGACAAATGCCTTGGTTGCCGCATAGATGGCAAATCCCGGCTGCGGCAGAAAGGAGGCTGCTGACGCGAACTGGAGAATCCGGCTGTTTTCGCTCATATAGGGAAGCACCATATGCGTGACCGCGCACAGCGCCTTGCAGTTGAGCTCTACCATTCCCGTTTCATCGTCAAGCGGCAGGTTCCCGACCGTTCCGATTTTACCAAAGCCGGAAGCATTTACCAAAATCTTTACGTTGGGCTTGCGCGCCGCCAGCTCGTTTTCCAGCGTCTCCCGCTGGGATGCATCCGTCAGATCGATGGTGAAACACCGCGCCGGGATCGGCAGCGTCCGTTCCAGCTCCTGCATCCGGTCCATCCGGCGGGCAATCAGCCAGACTTCCTGAAGTCCCGAAAAGCGATCCGCCAGCTGTCTGGCTGCCTCGCGCCCCATGCCGGAAGAGGCACCTGTAATTATCGCAATTTTCATGAGAAATTCCTCCCGTCTCAAGTATGTACGCTCGGAGTCGTTCCTTCATTCCAAGCGTACATACGTTTTATTTCTTCTTGTGCACGTTCCGGATGGTTTTTTTCTTTCCGCTTCCGCTGCTCTTTCCACCTACAGCGCCGCCAAATCCCTCCGCATTTCGTCCATTTCCATTTACGCCGGTCTGTTTGTGCCCGGTCATACCGCCCACAGCCGGTCTTTTGGCGTCTTTTGCACGATTGGCAGCAGCTGGTTTTGTCGTCTGGCTGCCATGATACGCCCCTTTATATCCTCCAGCCGCGAAATCGCGTCCTTTGATCTGCCGCGGACGGATCAGGCATTTCTTATCAAAACCGATCAGATCCGTTCTGCCTGCCAGACGGAGTGCTTCCAGCACCAGATCATAGTTTTTCGGATTGCGGTACTGGATCAGCGCACGCTGCATCGCTTTCTCATGCGGGTTGGTCGGCACGTACACTTTTTCCATCGTGCGCGGATCATATCCCGTGTAATACATACACGTAGACAGTGTGGATGGCGTCGGATAGAAATCCTGCACCTGCTCCGGCATGTAGCCGAGGTCGCGCAGATATTCTGCCAGTTCGATCGCCTCCTTGAGCGTGGAACCCGGATGGGAGGACATCAGGTACGGAACAAGGTACTGCTTCATTCCCAGCGAGTCATTCATTGCAGCATATTCCTTCATGAACTGGCGGTAGACCTTATTCTCCGGTTTTCCCATCCGTTTTAATACATTATCCGATATATGTTCCGGCGCTACCTTGAGCTGTCCACTGACATGGTACTGACAAAGTTCCCGCAAGAATGCCCGGTTTTTCTCCGCCAGCAGATAATCGAAACGGATGCCCGAACGGATAAAAACTTTCTTCACCTTCGGAATCGCCCGCAGTTTCTTTAACAGGGAAATATAATCGCTGTGATCGGCATTCATATTTTTGCACGGCTGCGGGAACAGGCACTGTTTGTGCGGACAGGCGCCGTAGGTCATCTGTTTTTCGCATGCCGGGTGACGGAAGTTTGCCGTCGGACCGCCGACATCGTGGATATACCCCTTGAAATCTGGTTCCTGGGTCAAAAGTTCTGCTTCCTGAATAATTGATTCATGGCTGCGGGTCTGCACGATGCGTCCCTGATGGAAGGTCAGCGCACAGAAGCTGCATCCGCCGAAACATCCACGGTTGCTGATCAGGCTGAATTTTACTTCCGTAATCGCCGGAATACCACCCGCTGCATCGTAACACGGATGCCAGGTTCTCATGTATGGAAGTGCGTAGACATCGTCCATCTCTTCCTGCGTCAACGGCTTCGCCGCCGGATTCTGGACCACATAGAGGCGGTCGCTGTACGGCTCAACGAGACGTTTTCCTGAAAATGGATCCGTATTGCTGTACTGGGTGTAAAAACTTTCCGCATACGTCTTTTTATCAGAGGAAACCTCGCGGTAAGACGGCAGACGGATTTCATCGTAAACGGAATTCAGATTGTCTGCCTTATAAACGGTTCCTTCAATGAAGGTAATATCCTTCGCCTCGATGCCGCTGGCCAGTGCATCCGCGATCTCCACGATCGAGCGCTCACCCATTCCGTAGGAAATCAGATCTGCCTGGGAATCCAGCAGAATGGACCGTTTCATTTTTCCGGACCAGTAATCATAATGTGCCAGACGCCGCAGGCTGGCTTCGATACCGCCGAGAATGATCGGCTTTTTCGACCAGGTGCGGATCAGGTTGGAATAGACGATCGTCGCATAATCCGGACGTTTTCCCATCTCGCCGCCCGGTGTGTAGGAATCCTTTGCGCGGCGCTTTTTGGAAACAGAGTAATGGTTCACCATCGAATCCATATTTCCGGCACTGACCAGCCATCCGAGACGCGGCTCACCCAGAATCCGGATGGATTCCTGATTCTTCCAGTCCGGCTGGGCGATGATGCCTACTTTATAGCCGTGCGCTTCGAGCATACGGCTGATGATCGCGTGGCCGAATGACGGGTGATCGACATACGCATCCCCGCACACGTAGACAAAATCGCAGCTCTCCCAGCCGCGCTTGTCCATATCCGCCCTGCAGATCGGTAAAAAATCATGTATCATTTTATCTTGCCCCCTGTATCAGTTCCCGGTAGTCCCGGATATAAAAATCAGCTAATTCTTTCTTTTCTTCGGTCATGGAAAGTGAAAATACGTCCTCGACCGCGCCAACGCGCATACCAGCCCGTTTTCCAGCCAGAATCCCCGCCGGGACGTCCTCAAATACCAGACATTTTTCCGGCTGTACGCCCAGATCCGCCGCTACTTTCAGATAGATATCCGGCGCCGGTTTTCCTGCTGCCACCTCACAGGCAGTTGCCACCACACCGAAATAGGAACGGATATCCAGAGAATCCAGCACGGCTGCTACCATATCCTGTGCATTGCTCGTTGCAATTCCCATGCGGATTCCTTTTTTCTTTAAAAATGAAAGAAATTCCGCAACACCCGATTTCAGCGGTACCTCATGGCGGTATTTATCGATCGACATTTCAATCCAGATGGCCTTTATCTCATCCAGGGTCATCGGCAGCTGGAAGCGATCTTTAAAATAGATCGCTGTCTCGGAAAAGCTCATGCCCTCGATCACCTTCTCAAGATCTTCCGGACAGTCATAGCCGTAACGCTTTAAAAATTCCACATCGATCGCTTTCCACATCCACATGGAATCGACCAGGGTGCCGTCGAGATCGAAGAGGACGGCGTCTACTGTGTTCCAGTTGATTTCAGGAGGTGTGTTATTTTGGGTGTCTGACAAATTTTCGTCATTCGATACACAATTTTGTGAGGTTAGCGTTCTTTCTTTTAACGCTCTAATTTCATCTTCGGTCAGCGCCCGGTACTCTCCCGTCGCCAGTGCCTCATCCAGGGCAAGCGGTCCCATCGAAAGGCGTTTCAGGTAAATGACTTCGCAACCCTCTGCCTCAAACATCCGCTTTACCTGATGAAATTTTCCTTCATGGATGGTCAGGCGCACCTCGCAGAAGTCCTCTCCTGCGTCGTTCCATTTTTTCTCGATCACAAGCTCTGCCGGCCGTACCGGTGTGCCATCCTTCAGCGTCAGTCCCGCCTGAAAGCGCGCTTCGATTCCTTCTTTCAGTGTTCCCTTTACGCGTGCAAAATAGACCTTGTCCACGTGTTTTTTCGGTGCCAGAAGCTCATGCGCCAGCGCACCATCGTTCGTGATGAGAAGCAGTCCTTCCGTGTCAATATCGAGGCGTCCGACCGGGAAAAGGTCTTTTCGCTTTGCCTCATCAATAAGGTCAATGACAGTCCGATAGCGCCCGTCTTCCGTTGCGGAAACGACGCCCTGCGGTTTATTTAACATATAATATTCCGTGTCTGCCCAGCCAACCGGCTGTCCATCCAGTGTAACCCGGGTTTCGTCCGGGAATATTTTCCGGTCAGACTCGCGGCAGACGGTTCCATCGACCAGAACCCGCCCTTTGCGGATCATCTCTTTTACCTGACTGCGCGTTCCCTGCTTCATCTCTGCCAGGAAACGGTCTAAACGTATACTTTTACCCTGTCCCATCACTGCCACCTCCATCCGGGATTGTATTTATTTTTAAGCTGACTGCCCCGTTTCTGCGCCCAGCCAAGCGGAAATCCGTCCACACAGATCAGTACAAGACCATCTGCCGCCTCTTCCTCTGCAACTGTCAATGTCTCGCCCTTTAAATAGCGGATCGTGCGCTCATCCGAGGCTTTGAAGTTTAAATAATTTGCAAATTCCTGCATCCTCAGGTTCATCGCCAGCGCCTGGGATGGTTCAAACCGCCCTTTTTTCAGTTCTCCGAGCAGAAGCCCGGTACGCAGACAGCGGAGCGGCTTAAAATAGCGCGTATTGTCGCCTGCCAGCGCTGCCGGGAGGTAATAGATGCGCTCGCCGTCACGGTAGAATTGCTCCGGATTCCAGGTTCTTACCGGAAGCTGGCGCAGAAGCTCAAACAGGGGGGAAAAATCCTCGGCGGTCTGGTTTTGCGCCACGTTTTTTCCCTTTCCAAACATTTTCCCTTTCGCTTTTCCGGAAGCCATCTGTCTGGACTTACCGTCTTCCGCCACACGGCACAACCGCGCTTCTATTTCCTCTACCAAAAGTGGATCGCTCAATGCTTTCTCACCGGCATTTTCCAAATCCTTGACATTTGCGTCTGGTTTCTCCGTCCGCTTCTCCAACAGCGCAACAAAATGTCCTTCGCCCTCCAGACGGTGCGGAAACAATCTCAGACAGCCCTCAATGCCACGGCTTCCCTCAAAGCCATATTCCGGTTTCTGCGGCACGACCGCCATCTGCGGATATTTCTCCAGAATATACTCGATCGTTCCCTCGTCCTCGTCCCTGTCAAAGGTACAGGTCGAATAAACCAGTTTCCCGCCCGGCGCAAGCATCTGCACGGCACAGTCGAGAATCTGGCGCTGCAGCGGCGCATAATAATCGGGACCTTTTTCGTTCCAGCTCTTTACCATCGACGGATCGCGGCGGAACATACCTTCGCCGGAGCACGGCGCATCGACCAGAATCTTATCAAAAAACTCCGGCAGGATACCAGCCATTTTTTCCGGTGCCTCGCTCGTTACACAGATATTTCCCGCTCCGAACATTTCCAGATTTTTAAGAAGCGCTTTTGCGCGCGAATTGCTGATATCATTGGAAAACAGGACACCTGTACCGGTTAATTTCGCCGCCAGTTCCGTACTTTTACCGCCCGGTGCCGCGCACAAATCCAGAACCCGGTCGCCCGGCTTGATCGGCAGCCATGCCGCCGGTGCCATCGCACTCGGTTCCTGCAAATAGTAGAGTCCCGCGTAGTACCACGGATGCCTGGATGGGCGTTCGCCCTGATAATAAAAACCGTTCTTCGTCCACGGCACTGGTTTCAAATTCCAGTCCGCCGTCTGTGCCATCTCTAAAAACTGTTCCGGTGTCAGCCTGCCCGTGTTGACGCGCAGCCCTGAACGCGGCTCTTCCTCATACGAAGCCAGATACTCCGGGTATTCCTCCCCCAGAAATTGTTTCATTTTTTCAAGAAATTCTTCCGGCAGTTCTCGGTAATCCAATCGTTTTCCTCCTGTTTTTGTCTATTGCTCTGTATATCCATTTATAATCGTGATTCTAAAGACTTTTTCTTGGCGCTCATTCGTTCTTTCTTTGTTCGGTATGCCGGTTTTCAGGCTTCCAAAAGGAATGAGCCATTTTCTGTCTACATATATATAATCTATCTTTATATTACTTTTTAATGATAGAAAGGCGCTCCCATGCCATATATAAAAAAAATATTATCCGCCCTGTTCCCAGCACTTATCCTGGCGCTTCTGCTCTCGCATCCGCGTCTCTCTGCGGATGGGGCACAGAAAGGACTTCTTTTATGGTTCAATACGGTCTTTCCGACGTTATTTCCCTTTATGCTCTTCTCAAAGCTTTTAGCTGAACACGGCGGCGTCCGGCTGCTTCTAGCGCCATTTCACCCGGTTTTGAAACATCTTGGGATGTCTGTCTACAGCGGCTATGCCCTGCTTGCCGGGCTGCTCTGCGGTTACCCGATGGGAATGAAAACTGCCGCCGATTTTAACCGGAAATCGCTGCTTTCGGCACATGAAAAACGGCTTCTGACCGCCATCAGCGCTTCGCCAAGCCCCATGTTTATCGCCGGATATGCTGCACCTAGGCTGAACCCGGCAGTTCCGCCAAACTATCTGGTTCTGGCACTATATACGCCGCTTTTATTGGTTGGAAGTCTCCTATGCATTTATAATAAAGTAACTTCTTTTACCCTTCAAAACCGATTTTTTTCGAAACAAACCGGCTCTGTCAAGCCCGCCCGCACAAAATCCACATCCGTTTCCGTTCCCGCTTCCTTCGACACCATCCTGATGGACTGCATCGAACTGCAGGTCCGCATCGGCGGTTTGATCATGCTGTATTCGATCCTCGCTGCCTTTGCCGACGCCTTCTGTTCCGGCACGCTGCGTCTGGTTCTGATCGGGACGGCTGAAATGACAACCGGCATCGATGCGATCGCCCGTTCTGGTGCCATATTCAGTATCCCGGTTCAATCCGGCGCGATGGCGGCATGTGCTGCGTTCGGCGGGTTATCCGGGATCGCCCAGACAAATTCAGTCATACGGGACAGCCGAAAAGACAGAGAAAAAAATGCCGGACTTTCCATCCGGCATTATGTACTGTGGAAACTGGTTCACGCCAGTCTCTCGTTCGTTCTCTTTATTCTGCTGCTTCGCCGGATGCCGCCTGTGTAGCGGCCACTGCTGCCTCGGCGCCTGTGTTCTCCTCCGGCTCGGTCACGACACTGCCAGCCAGCTCATTACGGTTGGAAGATACGACATCGTAGCTGGACTGCATCGAACTCATGTAAGACTCGAAACGGCTCTGCGCGCCCTCCATCGAATGCTTGATGATGGTCTGCAGGCTGCGGAGCATGTCGTCCGTGTACTGAACGGAACCCTGGCGGATATTGTTTGCCTCTGTGACAGCGTTGTCCACGATCTGCTGTGCCTGTGCATTTGCCTGCTCAATAATGCTGTTTGCTTCTGCATATGCACGCTGCATGATCTCATGCTCATTAACCAGCTCATTGGTCTGGGCGGTCGCCTCGGCTACCATCGCGTCTGCCTGGGAACGTGCCTCCTGCAGAATCGCATCCTGGTTGCTGATGATCTTCTGATATTTCTTGATCTCCTCCGGAATGCGAAGACGCAGTTCCACGAGCAGTTCTTCAATCTCTTCTTTATTTACTAAAATCTTCGTGTTGGACAGCGGCTGAAACTTGCAGCTGTCGATATAATCTTCAATTTCTGTGATGATCTGTTCAATTCTGCTCATAGCTTTTCTCCTTACTTACATTCCCTGTCTTCCTGAAGCGCCTGGTATTTCTCCTGTACTTGTTTTGCAATGACCGGATCGAGAAATTCGGAAATGTCTCCGCCGTACATCGCAACCTCTTTTGCCATACTGGAACTTAAATACGCGTATTTAAGGTTCGTTGTCAGAAACAGGGTATCTATTTCGGGTGCAATCACCCGGTTCATCTGCGCGAGCTGCAACTCATATTCGAAATCCGTGATCGCACGCAGACCACGCACGATGACCTTTGCGTGATTCTGGCGCATGAAATCGACCAGAAGTCCGTCAAACGACTGCACCTCCACGTTAGGAATGTCTTTTGTCACTTCCTCTAACATCTTAACACGTTCTTCGACAGAAAACAACGGAGATTTTGCGTTATTACACAAAACTCCCACGATGACCTGATCAAAAATTTCGGAGGATCGCTTTATAATATCAAAATGTCCGAGCGTCACCGGATCAAAGCTGCCCGGATAAATGGCTGTTTTCATCTTTTTTTCTCCTTTGGTATTCAAGCTTTTCGGATAAACAGATGTTTATTCGTCTTATATATCTTCTCTTTTTCGAGATGGTATCCCAGTTCTGAAAGGTAGCTGCACCCGGTCTCTTTCGATGCCTCTGTGATGATCATCGTATGTTCATCTGCCAGGGACGAATGCGCCAGATAAGTAAGCACTTCTTTCTCCCAAAGATGGTTATACGGAGGATCCATAAAAATGAAATCAAACGCACTCTTCCGGTTTTCTATCCGTTTCAATGCATCCGAAATATCACAGTTTAACAGCGTCGCCTTATCAGCTAGGCGGGCCGCTTTCAGATTGTCACGGATGCAGTCCGCCGCTTTCGGATTCTTCTCCACAAAAACAGCTTCTTTTGCCCCGCGGCTTAAAGCTTCGATCCCGATCGCCCCGCTTCCGCTGAATAAATCGAGAAATGTGCATCCATAGATATCATTCTGAATCATATTAAAAAGAGTTTCTTTGATACGGTCCGTCGTCGGTCTCGTATCCATTCCCTCGATCGTCTTTAAAGTAAGCCTTCTGGCACTTCCTGCTATTACCCGCATGGATTTTTCTCCATCTTACTAGAAATATTAATGTATTTTGAACTGCAACCGTAAAATTCACCAAACAGTTTGCGTATTTTTTAACACTACATCTGTTCTATTATAGTATGAGTTTTACTGATATACAAGCATAAAATCGGATCAATACTAACTTTTTTCCCTACATTGTGGGTGTTTTGCCCCAAAATGTCAATTTGCACAAAACCTTCTAGTGTATTTCACTTTTAAGATCCACATACTGAGAATGTAACAAAAAGAGACACCCGGACAAACGAAAGTTTGAAGGGGCACACGCAAAAAAGGAGGCGTCTGTTATGTCTAGTTCCAACAACACGAACAAAACCAATGTACCGGAAGCCAAGGAAGCGATGAACCGCTTTAAGATGGAGGTTGCCAATGAGATTGGCGTTCCGTTAAGCGAGGGCTACAATGGTAACCTGACCTCCGCACAGGCTGGTTCCGTCGGCGGCTATATGGTCAAAAAGATGATTGAGGAACAGGAAAAAAAGATGGCTGGTAAATAAGGCATCGTAGGGCTCTTCTGAATCTTCGCTGAAACGGCGAAAAAAACGGCAGCAGCATGATTGACAAAACCGGACTTGAACGACCGATTTTCAATCATGCTGCTGTTCTTTTCTGCAAAACATTCATTCACTTGTTTGACAGACAGATTGTATACTTACTTTAGCGATAAAAATGCCGCCAGATTCCCCCTCTTATCTCCCATCACGCGGTGTGAATATAAAAGATCCGGATTGCATTTCGTACATACATTCGTCACAGCCAGATGCTCCGGCAAAATTCCGGCATCCAGAAGCACCAGGCGGTTCGCGCCCCAGAGGTCAAGCTGGTACTTGCCATTCCCCTTATTCATGAGAATCGATTTCCCATTCCAGGAATAACAGGATGTTGAATCATCCTGACTGATTTCTGCTCCAAATTCTTCTTTAAATGCATCTGCCACATCCTCACTGACCTCATAACAGTCCCGGCAGATGCTCGGTCCGATGCAGACGCACAGATCCTCCGGCTTCGTGCCGAACGCCTCTCCCATCGCCTCGATCGTTTTCTGTCCCATCCGGTGAACGGTTCCCTTCCAGCCGGAATGCGACAGTCCGATCGCACGATGCACCGGATCTACAAAATATAATGGTACACAGTCCGCAAAAAATGTAACCAGCGTCAGCCCCGGCACGTTTGTGATAAGCCCGTCGATGTTTTCATAATCGCGTTCCCGCCAGATTCCTTTTCCAGCGTCCGCTTCCGTAACAAGACGGATATTCGTCGTGTGTGTCTGATGGCTGAGCACCATCTTTGACACATCCGTTCCCAGAATCCGCGCCATTTTCCGGTAATTTTCAAGCACATCGTCCCGGTTGTCGCCGCGCGTCAGCGAAAAGTTCATCGTACTGAAATACCCCTTGCTCGCTCCGCCAAGCCGGGTAGAAAATGCGTGGCGCACTATCCTGGTCTGCTCTAAAAGCGGAAAGGTAAAATAAGCCACTCCGTTTGACTCATGAAGGGTAATTGGTGCCGGATGAACTGTTTTTTGTATATAGGTAAGGGCCATGATTGTCACATCCTTTTTCTGTCTCTTGCTCAAATCTGATTGTGCAGTTTTTGAATTCTCTCATTTGTAATTATCCGCACCAGAACGCGTCCCGAATTAATCTCACGTTACTGCCAAGCACCGCCACCACATCAAACCGGCACGGCGTGTCCTCGGAAATATGATAACGCGTCATATAATACCGGGCGGTATGAAGAATCCTCGCCTGCTTGCGGGCATCCACTGCCTCCGCCGGATCGCCTTCGTGTTCATCGCGGCGGTATTTGACCTCGATAAAAACCAGGTAGTCTCTATCTCTTGCGATAATATCAATCTCACCCTGGCGACAGCGGAAATTCCGGCAGAGAATCTGGTAACCGTGCCGGGTGAGATATTCACACGCCAGGGTTTCATATTCAGTTCCGATGGCACGGCGGTTGAATGAATTTCCATGAAGATGAAAGTTTCTTTCTCCCATTCAGCTCCTTTTCTGTTATTTCATCCCCTGCATCGCGGCTTCCTCGCCCAGCAGCTTCTTCAAAAAGGTTCTCCGGTGGATCGGGCATGGACCATAGGTTAAAATTGCCTCGTTATGCATCTTGGTTCCGTATCCTTTATGCTTCGCAAACCCGTATTCCGGATAGATTTTATCATACTCCATCATCATATGATCCCTCGTCACTTTTGCCAGGATACTGGCTGCCGCGATCGAGACACTTTTTGCATCGCCCTTGATAATCTTAATCTGCTTTTCCTCCGAAATCCCCGGAATGATGACCGCGTCATTTAAAAAGATATCCGGCTCCTGCGGAAGCTGTGCGACTGCCTGACGCATTGCTTCATAGGTCGCCTGCAAAATATTGATGGAATCGATCACCTCCGGGCTTACAATTCCAATTCCGTAGGCAGCTGCCTTTTCTTTGATTTCCAGAAATAATTCTTCCCGGCATTTTTCCGACAATTTTTTGGAATCGTTCAGCCGCATAATCGTACAGTCTTTCGGAAGTACCGCGACCGCCGCCACCACCGGACCGGCTAATGGACCTCTGCCCGCCTCATCAATGCCGCAGACGATCCCTGCACTTTCGTACTGATGTTCATAGGCGCGCATTCCTTCGAGACGCGCCAGTTCTGCTTCCAGTTTTTCTCCTGTTAGTTTTCTCATGTTTTCCTATACCTCCGGCACTTCCAGCGTCACGCGCCCCAGTTTGCCGCTGCGGAAGTCATCTAATAGGAAGCCAGCCGCTTTTTTCGTATCCAGCTCGCTGCCCTTTAAAAGACAGGAACGTGCCCTTGCGATTTCACGCAGAATTTCCCAGGCTTTTTTTGTATCTTCGCCGTCCCCAGCCGTATTCTCAACCAGCGTCACACCATACCGCTCTTCCAGGCGCTTTCCGTAACGTCCGGACATATTTTTGATCAGCTCGGCTGCCAGCTCTTCCTTATCCAGAATCTCATCGTTGATCGAGCCGATAAATGCAAGGCACAGTCCCACATTCGGATCTTCAAATTTCGGCCAGAGGATTCCCGGCGTATCGAGAAGTTCCAGTGTCTTATTTAAGCGGATCCACTGGTTTCCCTTGGTAACACCCGGTTTATTTCCAGTCTTGGCGCAGGCTTTTCCGGCAAAGGAATTGATAAAGGTCGATTTTCCGACATTCGGAATGCCGACTACCATCGTCCGCACCGGGCGGTTTTTGATACCGCGGCGGCGGTCACGCTCAATTTTCTCCTTGCATGCCTCCTGCACCAGCGGCTGGATCTGCTTCATTCCCATGCCGCTGCGCGCGTTGATGCGGAGTGCATGGATGCCCTGCTCCTTAAACCATGCGATCCAGCGCTCTGTACAGCCGTCGTCCGCCAGATCCGCCTTATTTAAAAGGACAATCCGTCCCTTTCCCTTCGCAAGCTCATCAATATCCGGGTTGCGGCTGCCGAGCGGCACGCGCGCATCCACCAGCTCAATCACCAGATCGATCAGCTTGATATCTTCCTTCATGGCTCTTTTCGCCTTTGTCATATGTCCAGGGTACCATTGTATCTGCATGAAATTTTCTTCCTTTCTTAGAACCTATCTCGACGAAATCAACCCAAACCGGCTAACCGGCTGGATCCGCAGCCAGACCTTTCCTTTGATCTGCCGGAACTTCACATTTCCCACATTGGAAAAGCGGCTGTCCTCACTGCCGGAGCGGTTGTCACCCAGCAGAAAATATTCGTTTTTATCCAGACTAATCGGATATTCCGCCAGTCCAGCCAGAGCCGCCTTACCCAAGTCGTTCGGGGCGTCTAATTTTTCATTATTAATGTAAATATAACCGTCCTTGATCTGCACCGTCTCACCTGGCAGTCCAATGACGCGTTTTATATTGTAATTTCCCGTTTCTTTTTCAAATACAATAATGTCATAGCGCTTTGGGCGCATCACGCGGTAACTCAGGCGGTTCATCAGAACCTTTTCGTTCTGCGACAACACCGGTTCCATTGATTGACCGCTCACCCGTATCTGTGTCCCCATCGCAAACACGGCGAACCACGCGATCGAAATTACCACCGCGATATCCACGATCCATCCAACCACCAGACGGATGCGGTTTTTATCCTCTTTCAGCTCCATATGTCACTCCCTCTCTATCCAATGTACTCTCGGAGTCTTTTTTGCACTTGCTTTTGTGGCTGATTTTCCGCCAGCCGCACCCGAATTTCATCAACGCTCATGTATGTGGTTGGTGCCCAGCCTTCCCCCTATGGATCGAAAAAAGCTGCTGCACAGCTCCTCCCGCCGCGCCGGACACACATAACCGCATATCCGGATACACAGCGGGCTGACCTGTACAGCAGCCCCATCCGCTTCAGAAATTATTTTACTAACTCTTTTACCTTCGCTGCCTTGCCGATTCTGGATCTCAGGTAGTTCAGTTTTGCTCTTCTTACTTTACCTCTTCTTACTACTTCAACGTTCTCTACAGACGGAGAATGTAACGGCCAGGTCTTCTCTACACCAACACCGTTGGAGCTCTTTCTAACAGTGAAAGTCTCGCGAACGCCGCCGTTCTGTCTCTTAATAACAGTTCCCTCGAAAACCTGAATTCTCTCGCGGTTTCCCTCTTTGATCTTAGCAGATACACGTACTGTATCGCCTACGTTGAAACTCGGAACGGTTTCCTTTAACTGAGCTGCTTCAATGTTCTTAATAATCTCGTTCATCTTTGTGAACCTCCTTTAAAATCTTTGATGTTCTTAATACGATCCTTTATCCCGTAAAAACGTGCTTCCTGTAACAGCGGAACATCTCTTTATTTCACAGAATATGATTTTATCATAGAAATCCTTGATTTGCAAGGACTTTCTGCTCTCTTTTTTAGAGTTTTTTTGTTTCTTTTTCCTCTTTCTGACGAATCAACTCTTCCAGATATTTCTTCTCTTTCTTATCCAGAACCGCATCTTTTAAAAGATCCGGGCGGCGTTCCAGCGTCCGTTCGATCGATTTCTGACGGCGCCAGGTCTCGATATTTTTGTGATGCCCGGTCAGAAGTACGTCCGGGACCGCCTTATCCATAAATACAACCGGGCGGGTGTACTGTGGATATTCCAGCAGATTGTCGTGAAATGACTCAAATTCCGCGGATACGTCATTATTTAACACACCAGGCACCAGACGGGAAATGCAGTCGATCATAACCATCGCCGGAAGCTCACCGCCCGTCAGGACATAATCGCCGATCGAGAGATAGTCGGTCACAACCAGCTCTAATGCGCGCTCATCGATCCCCTCATAATGCCCGCAGAGGAACACCAGATCCTCTTCTTTCGCCAGTTCTTCCGCGATTTTCTGGTTGAAAACCTGCCCCTGCGGAGTCAGATAGATCACGCGCGGACGTTTTCCGGTGCGCGCCGCCAGATCTTCATATGCATCGTAAATCGGTTCCGGCTGCATCACCATACCGGCGCCGCCGCCATAGGGCGCATCGTCTACATGATGGTGTTTGTCCTTCGAATAATCGCGGATATTGACCGCCTCAACCGAGATCAGCCCTTTGTCAATCGCACGCCCCGTAATACTTGTGTTCAGTCCCCCCATTACCATCTCCGGAAACAGGGTCAGAATATGAAAATTCATCCGTTTCTCCTATATTTATACAGCACTTTCACAACGGTACTTTCATTTTAGGATTTTCATTCCATTTACAGATCCAGCAGACCGTCCATGATATGAACCGTTACGGTGCCAGCCTCCAGATCGACATTCAGGATGCATTCCTTGATGGACGGGAATAGGTATTCTTTGCCCTCAGGTCCTTCGATCACATACACGTCGTTAGCCGCTGTCTGAAGGATATCTTTCACCGTACCGAACTCCTCGCCTTCGTCCGTCAGCACTTTCAGACCAATCAGATCGGCAATGAAATTCTCATCTGGATTCAGTTTCACCGCCTGATCGCGGGTAATCAGAATATCCTTATTACGGAACGGCTCGCAATCCTCAATCCGATTCATCTCTTTAAATTTAAGAATGACCATATTTTTGAAAAAACGCACCTGTTCCACGGTCACCGGCATTTTTTCTTTTCCAGTGTCGATATATGCTTTTTTTAATTTTTTAAAACGATTCACATCATCGGTGGTAGGAAATACTTTCACATCTCCGCGCAGGCCATGCGGGGACGTAATCACACCAACTCTCAGATAATCAACCATTCTATAATCCTCCTGTATGAAATAGAACGTGCCTTGCATTCCCGCGCCGGGGTGCGGTTGCGTTGGCATCCTCTTGAATTTCCTGTGATATAAAAAAGCCGGACACCCTTTCAGGCAGCCGGCTTTTCAGCTTCGTCTGTATTACTGAATCTCTACAATAACTTTCTTGTCTTCCTTGGATGAAGCCGCCTTGACAACCGAGCGAATCGCTTTCGCGATACGACCCTGTTTTCCAATTACCTTACCCATATCGGCCGGTGCAACGGAAAGCTCGATTACAGTCTCGTCGTCTTTGACCGATTCTGTAACCACTACCTCGTCCGGGTTCTCAACCAGTGCTTTCGCGATAACTTCTACTAATTCTTTCATACCTTTGCACCTCACAGGTCAGTATGCTTGATTTACTGGATACCAGCGATCTTTAAGAGTTTACCAACAGTCTCTGTCGGCTGAGCGCCTGTTGCTAACCATTTCTTAGCAGCTTCCTCATCGAATTTCAGAGTGCTCGGCTCTGTGTTCGGATCGTAGATACCGATCTCCTCGATGAATCTGCCATCTCTCGGGGATCTGGAATCTGCAACAACGATTCTATAGAAAGGAGCTTTCTTCTGACCCATTCTTCTTAATCTCATCTTTACCATTTTAAATTACCTCCTGAAATTTTCCTTATTTCCTTGAATTATAAAATATAGCTAATGCACACTGCATCTACTAACACTTGTTTAAAACGGCAGCTTCATCTTGCCAAGCATACCGCCGAGTCCGCCAAGACCCTTGCGTTTTCCGCCGCCTGCCATGCCCGGAAGCTGTTTCATCAGCTTTTTCATATCTCCGAACTGTTTTACCAGGCGGTTGACTTCTGCGATATCCACGCCTGCGCCCTGTGCGATTCGTTTCTTGCGGGACGGATTCATCAGATCCGGGTTGCGCCGCTCTTCGGCTGTCATCGAGAGGATGATCGCCTCCACGCGTCCCATCGTCTTCTCATTCTCATCTAAATCCAGACCTTTAAGCTGTCCCATGCCCGGCATCATGCTCATGATGCTCGCCATACCGCCCATTTTCTTGATCTGGTTCATCTGATCGAGGAAGTCGTTGTAATCAAATTCTGCCTTCTTAATCTTGCGACCGAGTTCTTTTGCCTTCTCCTCGTCGATCACAGCAGATGCTTTGTCGATAATGGAAAGAACATCGCCCATGCCCAAGATCCGGGAAGCCATACGGTCCGGGTAAAACTGTTCCAAATCAGAAAGTTTCTCGCCCATACCGACATAGAGAATCGGTTTTCCGGTTACTGCCTTGATAGAAAGGGCCGCACCGCCTCGTGTATCGCCATCCATCTTTGTCAGAACCACACCGTCAATGCCGATTTTGTCGTTAAACATGCTCGCTACATTGACTGCATCCTGACCAGTCATGGCATCTACAACGAGAAGTGTCTGATAAACATCTACATTCTCTTTGATCTCAACCAGCTCATCCATCATCGCTTCATCGATGTGGAGACGACCGGCTGTATCGATGATAACCACATTGTTGCCATTTTTCGCCGCGTGCTCAAGCGCTGCCTTTGCGATATTGACCGGTTTGTGGTTCGTTCCCATCGCAAATACGGGAACACCCTGTTTTTCACCATTTTTCTGCAGCTGTTCGATTGCCGCCGGTCGGTAGACATCACATGCTACCAGCAATGGATTTCTTCCCTTTGCCTTGAGCTTTCCGGCAATCTTTGCCGTCGTGGTCGTCTTACCAGCACCCTGGAGACCTGCCATCATGATGACGGTAATCTCATTGCCCGGTTTTAAGGCAATCTCTGTCATTTCGGAGCCCATCAGCTTGACCAGCTCGTCGTTGACAATCTTTATTACCATCTGTCCTGGATTCAGACCATTTAAAACATCGGTTCCAATCGCCCGCTCCTGTACAGAATTGATAAACTGTTTTACTACCTTGAAGCTTACATCCGCTTCCAGAAGGGCCATCTTGACTTCTTTGAGTCCGGCTTTTACGTCGCTCTCGCTGAGTCGTCCCTTGCCTGTCAGGTTTTTAAACACATTCTGCAGTTTGTCTGCCAAGCTTTCAAATGCCATCAAAAACCTCCTGCATTATAAATCCAATATCTCGTTTGAGATTCGCCCGATTGCCTCAATCAGCGCCTGATTCTGTGTCTGGCTGAATTCTTCCGTCAACCGATGAATCTCAGTTACTTTTTCCTTGGTTTTCTGGAATTTGGCAATCAATCCAAGCTTTTCCTCATAACCAAGAAGTGTACGGTCACAGCGCCGGATCAGATCATGCACACCCTGACGGGTAATGCCCTGTTCGTCTGCAATCTCGCTGAGGGACAGATCGTTAAATACCACATCCTTATATACACTTTGCTGATGCTTTGTCAGGAGTTCTCCGTAGAAATCATACAAAAGACCCTGTTCAACAATTTTTTCCATTCCTCATCACCTGTGTTATCATACACGATAATCTAATTGGTGTCAAGTATTTTTTCTTTACACTAATGAGATTTGTGTTTTCTTGTTACTGTTCACAGGTAGGCACTTTTGGAACCGAAAGTGCCGTAAGAAAACGTGGTGGCAGCAGGAATTTGCCGTATTTAAATGCGAAGCCACGGCAAATTCCGTTACTGGGCACGTATGCGTGAACAGTAACGTTTTCTTTCAAATTCTATCCCCGCACCGGATGGCCATCTTCCTTCGGCATCTTCTTCGCCGCCCGCCAGAAGCAGATCATATGTGCCGTCGCTGTGACCGCCCAGGAGATTGGGTACGACAGATACAGGATCGCCAGCGACCGCTGCGCTGCAAATATGGTAAAGATCCAAATCACCCGCAGTCCGCAGGCGCCGGTCAGAGAGACAAGCGTCGGCAGGATAGAATACCCAAGTCCGCGGATGCTTCCGACCATCGTATCCATCACGCCGCACAGGAAATACGTCGTACAGATGATCGACATCCGGAGCAGTCCATAGGAAATAACGTCGGCGTCTTCTGAATATATCTGCAACAGCCACGGACCGCCGAGGTATGCTGCAAATCCCAGCACCAGTCCTACTGTCACAACGACGCCCTGGCAGGTGGCAAGGATCTTTTTGATCCGCGTATATTTCTCCGCTCCGATATTCTGGCTCGTAAAGCTTAAATTGGTCTGGTACAGCGCATTCATCGAGGTATACACAAATCCCTCGATATTCTGCGATGCCGTGTTGCCTGCCATCGCGATCGAACCGAAGGAATTGACAGACGACTGAATCAGTACGTTGGAGATCGCAAAAATCGCCCCCTGGATACCAGCCGGAAGACCTACCTTTATAATAAGAAGAAGTTTTCTCCGGTTGACTCCCAGCTTGGAAAGCGACAGCTTCATCGCGCCATCTGAACGCATCAGGCAGCGGATAACCAGAAATGCGGAAATACACTGGGAAATCACGGTTGCCAGCGCGACACCCGCTACGTCCATCTGGAGCTGGGTAACAAAGAATATGTTCAGTGCTGCATTGATAACACCTGCCACGGTCAGGAAATACAGCGGACGTTTCGTATCGCCGATCGCGCGCAGGATTGCACTTCCGAAATTGTACACCATCGTTGCCGGCATACCGGCAAAATAAATCCGCATGTAGATCGTCGATTTATCGATGACATCGTCCGGCGTCCCCATCAGTTCCAGCCAGAAACGTGAGGTAAACAAACCCAAAAAGACTAGAAACAGCCCGCTCATCAGGCTGACCGTGATCGCCGTATGGATTGTCTCGCTCATGTCGCGGTCATTCTTCGCGCCATAATAGCGTGCCACCAGAACGTTCGCACCGATCGACAGACCGATAAAGACGTTAATGAGAAGATTAATAAGGGAACTGGTCGAGCCGACTGCTGCCAGAGACTGGCTGCCTGCAAAACGTCCCACCACGATCACATCTGCCGCATTGAAAAGAAGCTGAAGCACACCGGAAAGCATCAGCGGAATGGAGTATGTAAGTACCTTTCCGAGAATCGGACCATTGCACATATCCATTTCATAGGATTTCGCCATGTTTTTCATCCTTTCGTATCTTAAAAATAAAAGTCCTTTCATTTTTCGAAGGCTGGTCAGTTGATACTATTCTACCCCCTTTCCATGCGCTTTTCAAGCGTTCTTTTAATCGTTGACTTTTTCCCGGCGCGTTTTATAATAAGGGTAGATAATTTACGGCGTGAACTGTCTGGCATCTTCCAGTTACAGCCACTTTACTTATAAGGAGGACATCATGATGAACACACAGCGACTTGAGAAAGTTTTGAAGAAAATGGAAACAGAGGGACTCGAGCAGATGATTATTTCCGATCCATATGCGATCTATTATCTGACGGGTCGTTTTATTGATCCGGGTGAACGTCTGCTGGCACTTTACATTAACCAGTCCGGCAAGAATAAGATCTTTATCAATAACCTCTTTACCGTTCCGGAAGATCTGGGCGTAGAGAAATTCCGCTTCTCGGATACAGACGATTACCTGACTCCTCTGTGCGACTGTGTTGAGGCAGGCAAACCGCTCGGTATTGATAAAACATTTGCTGCCCGTTTCCTGATTCCGGTCATCGATCATTCGGGCGCTTCCTCCTACAAGGTCAGCTCCATCTGCGTCGATGAGGTCCGTGCGTGCAAGGATGACGAAGAACGTGAAAAAATGCGTGCGGTTTCCGCAATCAATGATAAGGCGATGGCACAGTTCCGCGGTCTGATCCATGAGGGCGTAACTGAGGAAGAGATCGCTTCCAAGATGTTAGATATTTATAAGAGTCTCGGTGCAGACGGATATTCCTTTGAACCACTGGTTGGCTTCGGTGCAAACTGCGCGCTTGGACACCACGGTCCGGACAATACTGTTCTGAAAGAGGGCGACACCGTCCTGTTTGATGTTGGATGCAGGAAGGATGGCTATTGTGCCGATATGACACGTACTTTCTTCTATAAAAAAGTACCGTCTGAGAAGCACCGCGCTATTTATGAGACCGTCCGCCGCGCAAATGCTGCCGCAGAAGCAATTCTGAAACCGGGCGTTCCGCTCTGCGAAGTCGATAAAGCTGCCCGCCAGATCATCGAGGATGCCGGATATGGTCCGAACTTTACCCATCGGCTGGGACATTTCATCGGTCTGGAAGTACATGAGTACGGCGATGTTTCTTCTGCGAACACCAAGGTCGCTGAGGTTGGCAATATCTTCTCCATCGAACCAGGTATTTATGTAGAAGGCGAAGTTGGCGTGAGAATCGAGGATCTGGTGCTGATTACTGAGGATGGATGCGAGATTCTAAACTCCTTCAGCAAGGAGCTGGATATTGTAGAGTAATCACATCGCATCATTTATAACACGATTATAAAAAAGAAACTGTTACAGATGGTATTTCTGGTAATTCCGATTACAAATCACGAATCATCCAGAAAGCCAGCATCTGTAGACAGTTTCTTTTTAGTTTTCTTTAAAAGCTAATTATAATTTTTCATTTATAAAAAGGCGTTTTACGCGTTCAGCTTCTCCGTCATCATTTCATTCACTTTACCCGGATTTGCCTTGCCCTTCATCGCTTTCATCACCTGACCAACCAGAAATCCAAGTACCTTTGTCTTTCCACTCTTATACTCTTCCACCGTCTTCAGGTTTGCGGCGAGCACATCGGAAACTGCCTGTTCCAGGGCACTGTCGTCATTGACCATGCCAAGTCCGTGTGCTTCGACATAGGCGGACGGATCGACATCTTGCTCGAAAATAGCTGTAAATACTTCTTTTGCCGTGTTGTTATTGATCGTTCCGGCATCGACCAGATCGATGAGCTGTGCCAGATGCATCGGGGAGAACCACAGGCTTTCAGCGTCCTGTCCTTTTTCCTTGAGCAGACGGCTTGCCTCGCCGATCAGCCAGTTTGCTGCTTTCTTCGGTTTCTGGCAGATGGTAGTGGTCTTTTCAAACATATCCGCCATCTTCTTAGACTCAGTCAGGATGCGGCTGTCATATTCAGACAGACCATATTCACTCTGGTAACGTGCCATTTTTTCCGGCTGCAATTCCGGCAGGGCGGCGCGGACGGATTCCAGCCATTCATCGCTGATGCAGACCGGCGGAAGATCCGGATCCGGGAAATAACGGTAATCTTTCGCATCCTCTTTAGAACGCATCGCATAGGAGTATTCCTTGTTGTCATCCCAGCGTCTCGTCTCCTGGATGACCTTCCTGCCCTCTTCCAGCAGCTCAATCTGGCGGGCGCGCTCGCCGTCGATCGCACGGGCAATCGCCTTGAAAGAGTTCAAGTTCTTCATCTCGGTTCTTGTACCAAATGTCTCACTTCCCACCTCACGGACCGATAAGTTGACATCGGCACGCATCGAACCTTCCTGTAACTTACAATCTGATGCGCCCAGATACTGTACCAGCAGGCGCAGGCGTTCGAGGTAGGCAATAACCTCATCAGCACTCCGCATATCCGGCTCAGAAACGATCTCGATCAACGGCACGCCGCTTCGGTTGTAATCAACCAGCGAGCAGTCTTCCCACTCGTCGTGGATCAGCTTTCCGGCATCTTCCTCCATGTGAATTTCATGAATACGAATTTTCTTTTCACCGGCAGGCGTATCGATCGGGATATAACCGTCGTGGCAGATCGGGAGATACAGCTGGGAAATCTGGTAGTTCTGCGGGTTGTCCGGGTAAAAATAGTTTTTCCGGTCAAATTTACAGAACTGGTTGATACCACAGTTTGCCGCCAGACCGACCGACATCGCGTATTCAACGACCTTCTTATTTAAAACCGGCAGAGAACCCGGCATACCGGTACAAACCGGGCAGGTATGAGTATTTGGTTTTGCTCCAAATTCGGTGGAGCAGCCGCAGAAAATCTTGGTTTTCGTCGCCAGCTCTACGTGTACCTCCAAGCCGATGACTGTCTCATATTCTTTCTTCATCTTATCTGCCCTCCTTGTCTGTCATAACCGGAAGTTTCCATGCACCTCTCGCCTTTTCGTATGCAGATGCCGCGCCAAACAGCTTCTTTTCCTGGAAGCAGTCTGCGATCATCTGAAGCCCGATCGGAAGTCCCTTCGAATCCAGCCCGCACGGAACTGAAATGCCCGGAAGACCTGCCAGGTTGACCGAAACAGTATAAATATCGCCCAGATACATCTTCATCGGATCGGAAAGGCTGTCGCCCAGCAGCGGTGCCGTGGACGGCGCTGCCGGTCCCAGAATGACATCGTATTTCTCAAACGCCTTGTCAAATGCCTGTTTAATCAATGCTTTTGTGCGGAGCGCTTTCAGATAATATGCATCGTAGTAGCCGGAACTCAAAACGAACGAACCGAGCATGATACGGCGTTTTACCTCTGGTCCAAAGCCCTCGGAACGGCTCTTTTTATACATTTCATGTAAATCTTCATATTCCGGTGTGCGGTAACCGTACTTCACACCGTCAAACCGGGACAGGTTGGAGCTTGCCTCCGCCGATGCAATGACGTAATATGCTGGAATCGCATACTCAACCATGCCCAAATCAAAAAACTCCACTTCTGCCCCGCGTTCTTTTAACGCATCAGCTGCCGCCAGAACAGCTTTTTTTACATCCTCATCGAGTCCTTCGCCCAGATAATCGGACGGGATTCCAATCTTCATCCCTTTTACCTCTCCGGTCAGGGCAGCGGTAAAATTGTACGCCTCCCGCTTGACAGAGGTGCTGTCCTTTTTATCATAGGAAGCGATCGTCTCCAGAATTGCCGCGCAGTCTGCGGTATCTTTCGCAATCGGTCCAATCTGATCCAGCGAGGAACCATAGGCGATCAGACCATACCGGGAAACCGTTCCATAGGTCGGTTTGATGCCGGTCACGCCGCAGAAGGAACTTGGCTGGCGGATGGAACCGCCCGTATCTGAACCAAGAGCAAAAAAGGTCTCTCCCGCTGCGACAGCCGCACACGAGCCACCGGAAGATCCGCCCGGTACATGCTCTGTATTCCACGGGTTTTTCGTCGGTCCAAACCAGGATGTCTCGGTCGTACTTCCCATCGCAAATTCATCCATATTTGTCTTGCCAAGCAGAATTGCACCGGCTTTTTTGAGGTTTAGCGCTGCCTCCGCTGAGTACGGAGGTACAAATCCCCTTAAAATTTTGGAACTGCACGTTGTCTCAATTCCCTCTGTACAAATATTATCCTTGATCGCCATCGGAACGCCCGCCAGCGGTCCGGTCAGGATGCCATCGTCAATCTGTTTCTGGATCTCATCCGCCTGTGCCAGTGCTGCCTCCTCGGTCAGCGTTACATAAGCATGAACTGTATCTTCATATTTATGAATCCGTTCCAGAGATGCCTGTACCGCCTCCCGGACGGAGATTCGTTTTTCTTTAATTTCTTTTCCCAGCTCCAGCGCTGTTAATTCTGAAATTCCCATCCTGATTTCCTCCATATTGCTGCTTGTATCTCTAATTCTTTTTACTCCACTGTCCTCGGCACCTTGTACTGTTTTTCTTTCTGCTCCGGTGCATTCGAAAGCATCGCATCTGATTCATCTCCATTTTCCACGACATCTTCGCGGAACACATTGTGAATGTCAAAGACATGCGACATCGGTTCTACCTCCGAAGTATCAAGCTGATTCAGCATATCGATATACTCAAGCATCCGGCTCATGTCGCTTTTCGCCGCCTCCTTTTCCTCCGGGGAAAGGGAAAGCTTTGCTAAAATACCAACATAATCAATCATTTCATCGTCTATTTTCACTGCCATAAGTTCTGTTCCTTCCTATTATAATGTGTGTTATGGGCAAGCTCTTTGTTTCATAGGAAATTGCGTCCTGTCACGTTACGGTACCAGACGGCTCATATCTCTCGGGAAGAGCGAAACCTCACGGACATTCTCCTCTTCAAGCAGCTGCATCGTCATACGTTCCAGACCGATACCGAGTCCGCCGTGAGGCGGCATACCGTGTTTGAAGGTGCTTAAATACTGTTCCATTCCCTCGGTATCCATACCGCGTTTTTCAATCTTCTCCATCAACTCGGTGTAGCTGTGGATACGCTGTCCGCCGGTTGTGACTTCCAGTCCACGGAATAAAAGGTCAAAGCTGAGTGTTACTTTCGGGTCTGTCGGGTCATCCATCGCATAGAATGGACGCTTCTTGGATGGATAATGGGTGACAAACACGAAATCGGCGCCGTACTCTTCTTTAAAGTAGCGTCCAATCAGGTGTTCTTCCTCCGGCTCCAGATCGTATGGGTTTTTGATCTGGGTTCCATATTTTTCGGAGGCAAGGCGTTTCGCCTCGGTAAAGGTCACTGCCGGAATCTTCTCTACTTCCGGAAGTTTGACTTTAAGGATTTCCAGCTCCGTGGAATATTCCTTCTTTAAAATTTCCACCATATGCTGAAGAAATCCGGTTTCCATCGCCATGATATCGGTAAAATCATCGATATATCCCATCTCAAAATCCAGTCCGGTATATTCGTTTAAATGGCGTTTCGTGTTATGCTTCTCCGCACGGAACACCGGACCAACCTCCATCACACGGTCAAACACGCCGACCATCATCTGTTTGTAAAACTGCGGACTCTGCGCTAACACCGCCGGGCGGTGAAAATAATCGAGTTTAAAGACGTTTGCTCCGCCCTCGGCTCCTTTTGCTCCGATCTTCGGGGAATGAATTTCCGTAAATCCTTCTCCATGCAGGTACTCCCGGAATGCCCGTGCGATTCCTTCCTGGATTCTGAAACGTGCGCGCTCCCGCAGGTTGCGGAGTGTCAGAGAACGCATATCCAGTTTGGCTTCCAGGGATGCGCTCATTTTCCATTTTGATACGGCAATCGGCATCGGTTCTTCCGGTTTCGAGAGGATCCGAACACTCTTTAAACGAAGTTCCATGCCTCTCGGCGCCCGCTCTTCTTTTCGGAGGACACCGGAAACTTCTACGAATGTTTCTTCTCTTAATTCAGCAAAATCCGCGTCGGTCACACCTTTTTCATAGACAGTCTGCAGCACGCCGTCACGTTTCCGGAGAATCACAAATGCGATATCGCCCATGTTGCGGACACTCATGATCGCGCCGTTTACCTTTACTTCCCGTCCTTCCATACCGTCTGCAAACACGGCTGCCAGATCCAGCACTTCTTTTTCCTTTTTACCTGTCATAAATTCCATCGCTGTTTCCTCTCTTTCTCTGCTTTTTGATATGTCCGGGACGGGAATAATGAAAAAAATGTGCCTTAGCACATTCTCGCGCCGAGCGCGGTCGCTTGCGACAAACTACATCTTCGCGCGAGTGCGCATCATTGGCACGTTAGTGCCTTTTTGTGTAATAGGGGATTCCAAGGAATTTCCTATTACACAAAAAGTCCCGGAATGACGTTCACTCACATCATTCCGGGACGGGATATTCCCGCGGTACCACCCGCATTTAAAAAGAAACGATTGTTTTTCTTTTTACTCTTTCGCTGCTTAACGCGCAGTCACGTGATGACCTACCTGCGGCGGCTGGCGGGGTGTCCAGTGTCGCTCTCAGTCATCCGGCTCCGGAGTGTTCCCTATTGTCCCGCTCCCTCCTGACACGGCTCTCAGCCGGTGACCGCGTCTTTCTGTCGGATTCTTCGAAACAGAGTCTCCATCTTTGCCTTTTAAAAAAGTGGGCACGAATACCATGATTATCATGGCATCCTTGCCCACCCCGTTGGATTCAATTTTTTATGTTCAAACTATAAACTATTTTTCTGAGTTTGTAAAGAGGTTTTTTAATTTTTTTTCACGCAGTAATTCTGTATGGAATAGGTCAGCTTCGCTGACCAGTATCACGCGCCAAGTCTCACAGATGTTCGACTTAATATAGAAGAAATCTTGTACAATATTCTCCCTTGAAACATTTTTTCAAAATTCGTGTGCAAATTGTATTGACATTCAGAATTTTTCGTGTATACTACTACACATAAAAGCAAGGGCGCTTCGAGATGATCGAGGTGCCCTTTTCTTTATGTAAAATGTGTCAGAGCACATTCATCTTACGTAGATTTAATCATCACAAAATCGCAGACATAAAACCTGAAAGGAGACATGAGTTATGAAAAAAAACATCCCTGAACTGTATGGAAGTCTTGTATTCAACGACAAAGTCATGAAAAGCAAATTGCCGCGAGATGTTTATAAGGCACTCCGCAAAACGATTGAAAATGGCAGCCATCTGGATCTCGATATTGCAAATGCAGTCGCAGTTGCAATGAAGGAATGGGCAGTTGAAAATGGTGCAACTCACTTCACACACTGGTTCCAGCCGATGACCGGCATCACTGCTGAGAAGCACGACAGTTTCATCAACCCGGTTGGCAATGGCGAAGTTATCATGGATTTCTCCGGCAAAGAGCTGGTAAAGGGCGAACCGGATGCATCCAGTTTCCCATCCGGCGGACTTCGTGCCACCTTTGAGGCAAGAGGTTATACAGCCTGGGATCCAACCTCCCCGGCATTTATTAAAGACGATACACTCTGCATCCCGACCGCATTCTGTTCCTACAGCGGCGAGGCACTTGATACCAAAACCCCTCTTTTGCGTTCGATGGAAACCATCAACCGCGAGGCGCTGCGTGTCCTGAAGCTCTTCGGAAATGAAGATGTGACCCGCGTTGTCTCCACCGTTGGTCCGGAACAGGAGTATTTCCTGGTTGATAAAGAACTGTTTAATAAGAGAAGCGATTTGAAATTTTGCGGAAGAACTCTGTTTGGCGCACCGGCTCCGAAGGGGCAGGAAATGGATGACCACTATTTCGGCGCTCTCCGTCCGAGAGTTTCCGCTTTCATGAAAGAACTGGATGAAGAGCTTTGGAAGCTCGGTATTCCGGCAAAAACCAAACACAACGAGGTAGCTCCGGCGCAGCATGAACTTGCCACCATCTACACAACTACCAATGTGGCAGTTGACAATAACCAGCTCACTATGGAAATCATGAAACGTGTGGCAGAAAAACATGGTCTTGTATGCCTGCTCCATGAGAAACCATTTGAGGGCATCAACGGAAGCGGCAAACACAACAACTGGTCTTTATCGACCAACACCGGCGAAAACCTACTTGATCCGGACCGTGATCCGGCAAAGAACTTACAGTTTCTTCTCTTCCTGTTCGCAACGATCAAGGCAGTCGATGTCTACGGCGATCTGCTCCGCGTATCAGTTGCAACTGCCGGAAATGACCACCGTCTGGGCGGCAACGAGGCGCCGCCAGCTATCGTGTCTATGTTTATCGGCGATGATCTGGAAGCAGTTCTCAATATTGTGGAAAAAGATCTGGAGTCTGAGGCAAAAGAAATCCAGACGATGAAGCCGGGCGCAAAGGTTCTGCCACACTTACGACCGACCGCAACCGCACTTCTCCGTTTGCCTTTACCGGCAATAAATTCGAGTTCCGTATGCCAGGTTCCGCTCTCTCTGTATCGGAACCGAACATTGTCATCAATACAGCCGTAGCTGAAGTTTTAGGCGAATTTGCAGACCGTCTGGAAGGTCTTTCAGGCAAGGCTCTGGAGGCAGAAATCCATCTGCTCTTAAAGGAAGTGCTGCGTGATCACCGCCACATCGTATTCAACGGCAACGGTTACACCAGCGAATGGGTAGAGGAAGCTCACAAACGCGGACTCTTCGACCTGCCGAGCTGCGCAGAGGCATTTCCGCGCCTGATTGCTGAGAAAAACGTAGAACTGTTCCTGAAACACGGCATCTACACCAAGGAGGAACTCTTCTCCCGCTACGAAATCAAGGAAGAGAACTACATCAAGACCATCAACATCGAGGCAAAGACGATGCTTTCGATGATGAAGAAGACCTTCCTGCCGTCCGTCCTCTCCTACTGCAAGGAGCTGGCTGAAACCGCCGCAAAGACAAAGGCAATCCTGCCGGACGCACCGATCAGCGCCGAGAGCAAACTGCTTGAGAAGCTGTCCAGTCTCTACACCGAGATTTCCGAGAAAACCGAAGCACTGGCAGAGGCTGAAAAAGCGGCAGAATCCATGGAAGATAATATCGAGAAGGTTGCATATTTCCACTATACGATTCTTGCCAAGATGGATGACTTAAGAAGCAGCGTTGATACCGCAGAAGCCCTGATTCCAGATTCCTTCCTGCCGTATCCGACTTACGATGAACTGCTGTTCTCCGTATAATCTGACATGTCAATATTATGACTTAATTGAAAAATCGAGAAAAATGTGTTATGATTTGGCTGCAAAATATTGGTATATTGTCTTTTATACTGATATTTTGCAGTCAATTTTGGGTTCTTATCCCTGTTATTTTCTTATCATTCAGGTATCTTGAATACAAAGGAGGTTTATATCATGAGGGAGTCACTCACATACGAAACCGGGCTTCGTGAGGAATGCGGCGTATTTGGAATGTTTGACCTGGAGGGCGGCGATGTTGCCAGAGATATGTACTACGGACTCAGCGCACTCCAGCACCGCGGTCAGGAGTCATGCGGCATCGCAGTCTGTGACACGAACGGCCCAAAGGGCGTTGTCAACTGCTACAAAGGGCTGGGACTTGTCAATGAGGTATTTCATGAGGAGACGTTAAAACGCCTCGGCGGCAATCTGGGAGTTGGTCATGTCCGCTACTCCACAACCGGTTCTTCTACCATCGAAAACACACAGCCACTGGTACTTAAGTATTTTAAGGGAACACTCTGTCTGGCGCACAATGGAAACCTGGTAAATGCGTTTGAGATGCGCCGCCAGCTTGAAGAAACCGGCGCAATCTTCCAGACGACGATGGATTCAGAGGTAATCGCGTTCCACATCGCCAGAGAACGTCTGGCTGCCCCGACCGCCGAAGAGGCAATCAAACGGACCGCGGCAAAAACACGTGGCGCTTATGCCCTGATTATCTCCAGCCCGCGCAAGCTGATCGGTGTTCGTGACCCATTTGGTCTGCGTCCTCTCTGCCTCGGCAAAAAGGGAAATGTCTGGATCATGGCATCGGAAAGCTGTGCCATCACCTCGGTCGGCGGCGAATTTATCCGTGATATCGAACCGGGTGAGATCGTGACCATCACCCGCGACGGCGTTTTTTCTGATAAAAGCCTGCAGCAGGAAAAACGGGCGCACTGCGTTTTCGAATACATCTATTTTGCCCGCCTCGACAGCCACATCGATGATGTGAGCGTCTATGAGGCTAGGCTGCGCGGCGGCGCGGCTCTCGCACATTCCTTCCCTGCCGATGCCGACCTCGTCGCCGGTGTACCGGATTCCGGCCTGACCGCCGCGATGGGATATGCGAAGGCATCCGGCATTCCATATGAGATTATTTTCCATAAAAACAGCTATGTCGGCAGAACTTTCATCAAACCGACCCAGGAAGAACGCGAAAATAGCGTCCGTATCAAGCTTAATATTCTGGAACCGGCTGTCAGGGGAAAACGCATTGTCCTCGTCGATGACTCCATCGTGCGCGGTACGACGATGAAAAACCTGATCCGCATGCTCAAAAAAGCTGGGGCGAAGGAAGTCCATGTGCGCGTCAGCTCTCCGCCATTCCTCTTCCCCTGCTATTTCGGTACCGATGTCCCATCCAATAAACAGCTCATCGCCAGCAGCCATTCCGTCGAAGAAATCTGCCGGGAGATCGGTGCGGATTCGCTTGGATATATGCCGGTTGAAGATCTCGAGGAGATGGCAGGCGGACTGCCGCTCTGTACGGCATGCTTCACCGGAAACTATCCGATGGATGTGCCGGATGGGGAGATTAAGGATGCATTAGAATAAATATTGTGCAAATAAAAAAGAATGTGCCTTGGCACATTCTAGCGCCGAGCGCGGTCGCTTGCGACATGTTTCTGCTTCGCGTGAGTGCGCATCATTGGCACGTTAGTGCCTTTTTATGTAATAGGGAATTCCAAGGAATTTCCTATTACATAAAAAAGGGCTCTCACCGAGTCCTTTTTTATCCCTCACACTTTTTCACGTTTTGTCAAAACTTTTGTTTTTGTTTAAAATGTCTTATATGTTTTTATACATTGGATGACGGACGGTTGTTCTGCGCTTTTAACGCTTTCAACTCGTCAAATACAACATCGTTCAGAACCTTAATGTAGGTTCCCTTCATACCGGACGAACGGGACTCTATAACGCCTGCACTCTCAAACTTGCGGAGTGCATTGACGATAACGGAACGGGTAATGCCGACTCTGTCTGCAATCTTGCTGGCTACCAGAATGCCCTCGTTGCCTTCCAGCTCATCGAAGATGTGGGTAATTGCTTCCAGTTCGGAGAAGGACAGGGTGCTGATCGCTGATTTAACGATCTGGATCTTTCTTGTCTCCTCTGCATTCTCCTCGTTGACAGAACGCATCATCTCAAGTCCGACAACAGTGGTTCCGTACTCACTCAGGATGATATCGTCGATGTCGTACTGTGCATCTGATTTGTAGATGAACAGAGTACCCAGTCTCTCACCGGATATATCAATAGGCGTGATGATCGCCTGATACTTCTTCACGTTCTCCTCGGCGAATCCCAATGTGGCAAGGTTGACATTTTCCTTCGTTGACAAAACGCTTAAAAGGCGTTCATTCAACATACGGTCAACAAAACCGCCGACCTGATCCTTGATCAACTCTTCGATCTCATCCACACCCTCATGAATCGCAACTCCGAGTACTTTACCTTTCTTGCTGATTACGAGAATATTGGATTCCAGTATGTCACTGAGGACTTCACAAATGTCATTGAACACAACCTTATGAGAATGGTTGTTGTGCAATAACTTATTAATTTTTCTAGTTTTGTCCAGTAATTGAACGCTCATTTTACCAGTTACCTCCTTTGCCTTTATCGTAAATTAGAATTCGATCCTAACCTGTAAGAATTGTAACACGATTTTCGTATAATAGCAAGAGTTTTTCTGTATTTTTCATTTTTTTTAATAATTAATATCTATTTCAAGAGTTTTTATGAGTTTTTTACATTTGCCAAATTAACATCAAAAAAATATTGATTTTACGATGTTTTTCGCCTTATCATGTTAATCATGTACCAATTATGTACCATTTACTGATAAAGCACTTTCGACCAAGTAAATTTCTTTTTCACTTTGGTCTTCTGTGGTGTCTACATAGAGGTTCATTGTGGTAGTAATGTCTGCGTGTCCTAAGAGCGTTTGCAACGTCTTTGGTAACATTCCGCCTTCAATACATCGCGTAGCAAATGTGTGTCTGAGGATATGCATTGAGATTTCACGTATCCCAACCCTGCGGCACACAGTTCGCAAAGCTGAATCAACATTCCCCATAATCAGAGGCGTACCATTCTTACGCAGAAATACGTAACTTTCCCATTCTTGCTCTGCCGATTCAATTTGTTTATCTTTTTCTTTTTGCAGCGACAACACTCTTATCGCTTCCGCAGTTAAAGGCACTTTTCTAAAGCCAGCTTCACTTTTAGGATCTCCAATTCTCCAACTTTGTATTTTGCTATCATAACTCAGCGAATGGCGAATATGTATGGCTTTATTTTTCAAATCGACATCGCTCCATTGCAGCCCGGATATTTCCCCGATTCTTAATCCGGTTTGTAGGGCTAAAACATATACATATTCGAATTCGTTGCCTATAATGCCCTTGCACAAAGTTTTTTGCTCATCAATGGTCAACGCTTTTCTTGGATTGGATTTTTGTCCAATTTTATATTCAATACGTTTACCACAAGGGTTTTTTGAAAGAACATCATTTTGTACGGCGTATTCCAATAGGTCTTTCAAAATTATCTTTATATTTTTAATAGAGGCTGTTTTCATTCCGGCATCAGACATATTGTTCAAAATTAACTGGCAATCCATAGATGTTACCTTAGCCAACATTTTGTCGCCGATTACAGGTTTGATATAATTCTTATAATTGGTTTCATAAGTATTAATTGTTGAAATTCTAAGCTTCCTTTTTTTCATCCCGATCCAATAATTATACCATTCGGAAACCAATATTTCATCTGGAAAATTGAGATTGCGGTGTTTGTCGTCATATTCTGCATTCGCAACCCACTTTCTGCATTCTTGAAACTTTTTAAAAATTTTCTGCTTCCGCTTTCCGCTAAAGGTTGTGTATCGCCCCACGTAATACCCATCTTTTCGTTGGGTTATGCCGATGCCAAGCTCCTTCCCTTTTAGGTCTTTTCCCATACGATTTAAAACTCCTTTCTTAAATGAGAAAAGCCTTATGTGCTATTATGTTAGCACATGAAGCACCAAAAGTCTACAATTCAATGTTTTCTGACAGATATTTTTCTAAATTTTTCCTTTTAATCAACCTTTTTCTTCCCACATAGATAACGAATTCGCATCGAGGATTATTTGTCAGCTCTCTTAACTTATTGATTCCGATGCTGGTGTAAGCCGCGGCTTCCTCCAATGTCAGTGCCGCCTTCTCCCAAATAGGTACAGATTCTTTTGTCATTGCTCGCCTTTCTCAAGTTTAGAAAGAGGACATTCAGAAGAACGCCCTCCATATTTTAGTAACAGAAATAATGCCACGGTGTTTTTAGGTGTATGCCGCGTCCCTGCTTCCCGCCGGACTGCCACACCACATTTCCCGGAAGGATGCTACCATTTTCAAGAATCCATCTGGCATTCACCCAGTTCCGCTCGGTCGGTTGCCGGTAAAAATTACCATCTGGAATACAGGCATATTGTCTTTTCTGGAAAATAACGCCTTCTAATGAGTTTGGAAAGCGACTGTCCGCTACCCGGTTAAGAACTACTGAAGCTACATATCTTTGTTCCATATCATCACACGGCTGTGCTTCTCCGGCGATTAGATGAGCCAGAAGATATAAGTCGTAGTCGGAATAGTTATGGTTCACCGGTTCCTCGTAAAGATTCGCTGCCTCGATAAAAGCCACACCATCTTCCGCCAAGATCATTGTCCAGCCATCTTCGGTGAATGCCGCGTCAAATGAAGTGTTTTCCATCGCGACGCCCTTTACCTCGGAAGTGGTATCCGGTTCGGCGTAAATTTCAAATGCGCCATGTGCATACATTGTTTTTGTTTCCAATTCGTCCTGTGCCGCCATTTCAACAGCGGTTTTCATATTCATCTCCCCTGCCTGTACCGAGCCAGGCATGACAAACAGTGAAGCAATCGTCGCCGCGACGATAAAAGCCTTTTTCATGAAACCTCCTTTATACAAGGGTTAATAGTTGCTATATCAAACCTTACGGCGTGATAATCTTTTTCTCCGGAACCGCGATTTTAGACTGCGGTTTCATAATTTCATCGTAGAGATCTGCCGGAAATTCATGGATGATTCTTGCAATCTCATCGACGTTTACCGCCTGTAATAAAAGATTTCTCTGTTTGTTCTCAGGATTAATTGCATAGAACCAGGCGAATCCGCCGTTGACCTCCACATAATTGCAACGCGAATCAAAATTCAGCTCGCGCCCATCTTTTAATTTGCATACATTGTGCTGTACTAAACTCATATGTATCTCCTTTCTTATTTTCGCCTAACACTATATACTTCTCTTTTTATCTCCGAACTGTATCAAACTTGCGATCAATGCCGCGGGCGAAACAAAAATTGCAGCCGCAACGCAAATCAAGCCGCCTATCACCGAAACCGCCACACTGACGATTACGGTCAAAATAGTCCATAACAGCCAGACAAATCTTCCGATCACGGTTCCCATAAAACCACCTCCTCGTCACTGAATGTTTTTGCCACATCAATAAGTCGTTGGTTGGAACTCCCGCGAAATACCAAACTAAGGTCGCGAAAAGACTCCTTGTACTCACCATCAACAACTACATCACACATAGCGGTGATTGCCCTACGCCATTGATTTTCAACAATCCCGCCCTCCGCATCAAACTTGTCATCATACCAAAACTGTTCCCATGTGTAGCCCGTATACAGCCAGATCGTCTTATTTGGAAAATTTGTCCTAATCAAACAGAGCAATGGACGAATCTGTCTAATATTGCCCGCGTAAAGAGGATCGCCACCACTTACCGTAATTCCTGCGACGTAATCCTTCGATAACTCTTTAAAAATCTGTTCATATGCCGCATCGTCGAAGATTTGTCCTGCTTCCGGATCCCATGTCTGAGGGTTATGACAACCTTTACAATGATGGTCGCAGCCAGAAACAAACAAGGTGACTCGTACTCCAGGTCCATTGGCAATGTCATTTTTCTTAATCGCACAGTAATGCATACTTTCTCCTATACTCAAAGAGCCAGAATCGCTGCCGAACAGAAATTCTGACTCTTTTATTCAACAACTTATTTTACAGATGCAGCACCCGATCCCGGATTTCCTGGGTACGTCCCTGGTTCCAGAACTGAGTCCCGATGTAACCGCAGGTACGACGTGCGACTGACATTTTATTTTGGTCGCGGTTGCCACAATTCGGGCACTCCCACACCAGCTTGCCAGCCTCATCCTCAACAATCTTGATCTCGCCGTCATAGCCACACTTCTCACAGAAATCACTCTTGGTGTTCAGCTCCGCATACATAATATTATTGTAGATAAACTGCATCACAGAGAGAACTGCCGGAATATTAGTCTGCATATTCGGCACCTCGATGTAGCTGATCGCACCGCCCGGGGAGAGCTTCTGGAACTCTGCCTCAAATTTCAGCTTACTGAACGCGTCAATCTTCTCGGATACGTGTACATGGTAGCTGTTCGTGATATAGTTCTTATCCGTAACGCCCGGAATGATACCGAAGCGCTTCTGCAGGCATTTTGCAAATTTATAAGTCGTAGATTCCATCGGCGTGCCGTATACAGAATAGCTGATGTTCTCCGCCTCTCTCCACTCTTTGCATTTATCATTCAGACGCTGCATAACTTTCAGTGCAAATGGCTTCGCCTCCGGATCGGTGTGGGATTTTCCTAACATCCGCATACACATCTCATACAGACCTGCATATCCCAGAGAAATCGTAGAATAGCCGTTGTACAGGAGTTTGTCGATCGTCTCACCCTTTTTCAGGCGGGCAAGCGCACCATTCTGCCACAGAATCGGCGCCACATCGGAGATCGTGCCGAGCAGCCTCTCATGACGGCAGCGGAGCGCACGATGGCACAATTCCAGTCTCTCATCGAGAATCTGCCAGAAACGGTCCATATCTCCCTCCGAAGAACAAGCCACATCGACCAGGTTAATCGTGACAACACCCTGGTTGAAACGTCCATAGAATTTATGCTTACCGTTCGGCAGCATCTGGGAATCTTCTACCGTCAGGAAAGAACGGCAGCCCATGCACGGGTAAACCTCGCCCTTCTTTAATTCCTTCATAATCTTAGCGGAAATGTAGTCCGGAACCATCCGTTTCGCGGTACATTTCGCTGCCAGCTCAGTCAGGTGCCAATATTTCGAACCTTCCGTAATATTGTCCTCATCCAGCACATAGATAAGCTTCGGGAACGCCGGTGTGATCCAGACGCCCTTTTCATTCTTGACGCCCTGCATTCTCTGCAGCATCACTTCCTCGATGATCATCGCAAGGTCATCTCTGGTCCGTCCCTCCGGAACCTCGTCCAGATACATAAATACCGTGACAAACGGAGCCTGTCCGTTACAGGTCATCAGGGTGATAAGCTGGTACTGGATCGTCTGGATGCCGCTCTTAACCTCCTCGCGCAGACGGCGTTCGGTCACGCGGTTGATGATATCCTCATCCAGTGCCTCGCCGCACTCGGTGCGCTCTGCAATCACGTTCTTGCGCAGCTTCTGACGGCTGATGTCCACAAACGGTGCCAGATGCGCCAGAGTAAAAGACTGTCCGCCATACTGGTTACTGGCTACCTGCGCCACGATCTGGGTGGTCACGTTGCAGGCCGTAAAGAAACTGTGCGGCTTCTCGATCATCGTCTCACTGATCACAGTACCATTCTGCAGCATATCCTCCAGATTAATTAAGTCGCAGTTATGTTCTCTCTGTGCGAAATAATCGCTATCATGGAAATGAATGATTCCTTCTTTATGTGCGCGAACAATTTCCTCCGGCAGCAGTACACGCTCCGACAAATCCTTGCTGACCTCGCCCGCCATGTAATCGCGTTGGGTAGAATTAATCATTGGATTTTTGTTGGAATTTTCCTGATTAACCTCCTCGTTGACATGATCTAAAAGTGTCAGAATGCCATTGTCCGTCGTGTTTGATTTGCGCTTCAGCTCTCTACGATAACGGTAACGCACATATTTCTGGGCGACTTCATAGCCGCGTACCTCCATGATGCCGGTTTCGACCATGTCTTGAATATCCTCTACATTTACCGCGTGCGGCGCCTTCTGTACCTGCTCGGCAATAGATGACGCGACGGCTTCAATCTGGTATGCGGTCATCTGATGAATCCGGTCAACCTCTTTATTTGCTTTCGTGATCGCATTCACAATCTTTGCCTGGTCAAAATCGACTTCTTCGCCATTTCGTTTAATTATTTTTTTTGCCAACTTATCCTCTCCTTTCTATCTTCGGATCTCGCCTGTCCCACAACTTCGGCACTCCAAACATACGTGCGAGCTTGGGGACTCCGTGTAATTCGGAACCCGGCGAAGCCCGTCAATAATATATTCCCTGTTTTCAATCATGATTGTGATGAAATCGTCGTCACAAGGGAGAGATCTCTTTAACATTCCTACGGTTGCTATCACTTACCTATTTTCACCTCCTCTCAATCGTCTAAAAGTAATTCTGCCGCGACTTCATTCCAATTCGCGCAGCGCAGCCCGTCCCAGCCTTTATTCCACTCATAAACCTTGCCGAAGCAGATCTTCTTTTTGGCATTAGTCGCGCTCAAATATTTCATATTGTCATCAATAAAAATTGCATCGCTCATATCTAAATGGGATTTATCCGTAAATTTGTCCGGATTGATGATATGAATTTTAGAAATGTAAGGCATATGTTTTTGGATCCAGCGTTCTTTGCCGATGCCGTTTGGTTGAGGACACATCGACGCCACTTCAATCGAATACTGCGACGACAACATACGGATAACTTCTTCTCCGTCGCGCATAAATTGTAGACGCTCAAAAAATCGCGGCTGGTTCCAAAGAGTATCAATATACCAAGGATTTGCCAGCTCTAGCTCTACCATTCCCCACGTCTTGATGCTTTCCGGCGCTACCGGTGTGAACCCGGCATAATACCGAAAATCTTCATTATATATAGAAACAATGGATGCGATTGAATCGGTGATTGTTCCGTCAAAATCAAGAATTAGTCTCTGCTTTTGCACGCTCCCGCTCCTTTCGTATGATTCGTTCCAGTTTTTCCACGCCGCTTTCAAAGGTTCCGTCGTTTAGAATATGGTACTGCCACGGCATATCATGTTCGTACCGGCTAAACTGTTCATCCTCTGATTTTCGGCGCTCTTCAAACACGGTATCGCCGCGCTGTGCCGCCCGCTGCTTCGCCGTAGGGTTTGGGACGCGGATATAAACCTGAACGAAGTTGTATTTATCCCCGACGGTATTCAGCAAGGACTTGATTCCCACTGGATCGATCACGTAAATGTCTGATTTGTCCAGAATTTCGTGGGTTACAAAAAATTTGGCGCCGTTGATTTCCGTGTAAGCCACCATATCATTTTCATATCCTGCGACGTCCTCCTCTGAAATAAAGATGTGATCAGAGTTTTCGGATGTTTCTCCGGGACGCGGCTGACGGGTTGCGTATGATTTGACCGGCACGAGACCGGTCTTTTCACACACTGCATGGACAAGGCTGCTTTTTCCCGCCGCGCTTCTACCTGCGACAAGAAAGATTGTTTTTTTACTCATTGGTATCTCCTTCATACATAATCAGCTCTTTTGCATACGGCAGCGACTCAACCCACGCAACAAATTGTTCCGACCATTCCGTGAGTTTATGATGACGTCGCTGGAAGTACATATTGCGGACATTTTCATAATTCATCGTGACGGTGCGGGTCTGAAGCCAGGATTCAGGAAGCCAAAGGATAAGCTCTTTCCAATATAATTTATCTTTCGTTTTAAGATAAGTTTGTCTAAGCCACTCCAACCAATCAATAATACTTCCTGGTATTAAAAGAGCAGGGTGCGTATCATCATCGGCAATCGTACTAGCCAGATGCCTCTTGTAATCAATCGTTTCAAAGCATTCCATTGTGATCGGCGTAGATGCCAGCTTATGCATTTTTGAGGTTGAATTTGCAACCGTTCCAACTTTATATGTGTCAAATTCAGAATACCAGTACATCGGCGCAGTGATGTCAACGCAAACCATGATCTGACGCATAAATTTACTGTGAGAACTTCCTTCCTTGATCGATGCTTTTAATAAGCGCTGCATCAACCCAAGATCATTTGCTCCGAGAACAAAACCGCCTTTACCGTCATCTGTGAAATCAGACTGATAGCTGTCACTGCGATCCCAGCTCTCCATTGGATTTCTGACCCCGCGGACGGCGCCGTCAAGATTATAAACTTTTGTATGCTCAAATTTCATAAAGACCTCCCATCAAAGATTGATTTAGCATCAAATGTAAAATCTCCACCATGCAAACCTTCTGGTTTCCGACTCCATATCATACCGTTATTTGCATCTTTTACACCGTCTGCTACACCCGCCTGATAAACCTCGCCTAAAATCTCTTTCAGACGGGTCTTATCAATTACAACCGCAGTTTTATCCTCTGTTTCTTTAAAATCAAAATATATGATAGGTTTCACACCGTCGCTCCTCTCATTCATTCTCAGAAAGCTTCGCCACAAAATAACCGTTGCTTCTCAACAGTCTGATGGCGTCCACAATTCTGTTCTCATCAACCTCTTCGCGCTTTTTCTGGGCGTACTCAAACGCATGAAGCTCGTCCTTCCCAAGCCACTTCACCCAGGCTCCGCAATCGTCGCAGTACAATCCCACATTAATTCCTTTATTTTCGGTGTGCAAAGCTACGCTCCCGCACTTTCTACAGCAATTCTGGTACATATTTCCTCCTCTACCACCATAAACGCTGAAACCATTTTGCGAACAACTGCAACCCCTCTTCGATTACTTCCTGTCGCCGCCGTTCTTCCAGCTTATGATTTTCCTCAATCTCAGCGACCCAATCCTCTTTTTCGATGATTAAGCGTTCAAATTCGCTGCCTTCGATCGGCACGCCATACATATGCAGACCGTCAGTATAATCATATTTGGGATTATCAATCCACCAGTCGTTCTGATCTAAAACATATTCGAAAGCCAGGATCATCTTGTCAAGAGCCGCCATCCATTTCTCATGCGTATCCATTTCGCCGCAACCGGGACAACCGTCTTCGACCTCCCTGAACTTTCTCAGTCGGGGCAAGACAAATTTGGCGATACGGCAATCCAGATTCCAAAGCTCCTTGGGGGCGACGTATTTGCCGTGTTGTTTCAGCCACTTTTTTCGTGCGCGTTTATTCATCTCCGCCTCCTCAATCAACATAATCCGTAAACTTCTTCCCGCAACACATACATTTCACTGTCTGACAATCTATGATGCCGCTTGGCAGAAACGTAAAAACAAATTGTTCACCAGCAGTTGCACGAGTTATGCAACCTTGTCTTACATGGTCCTGCATCCACTTATTGATTCTGGGACTTGTTTCAAATGTCATCTAATCACCTCCCCGCTCTCTAATATCTAATATCAAAATTTCCATGTTCATTGATCCAGTCAATTATCTCTTTGTATCCAAGTCCGCCCTGTTCTCTGGGTCGCATGATATAGTCATACTGTTTTGGATGCGTCAACTTCATCCGCTCAAACCGCCCGTTTCCCGGCTTTTCCAAATGACACCCATAGCCACAGAACATACAGCCGGTACGATCGCAACCCGTTGTTTTGAGCAATGGTCTATCTAAGTCGAGCACCCCCATATCTGCCACATTTTTCGGCAGCGATTCTTTCTCGCCATTTGATCCGACGATGTCTCCATATACAGAGCAGATCTCGAATCGCTTATGCTTCTTGATATAATTTCGCGTCATCTTTCTGCGACGTTTGTCCGCGCTGCATTTAACTTCAAGATTACAGTCGCGTAAGTTTGAATCGTATTCGTCCTGCCGAATCCTGATGTAAAGCAAAACATCTTGCTCCGTCCAGAAACTCATAGGATTGCTGATTGGCGACTTCATATTAAATCCGTTACACCCATTTTTGAGCCACTGCGACGTTCTTAATCGACTTTCACTCGCCATCTGCGCGGTCATCGGCTTTCTTCCGGTTTTTCTGGCGTAAGAATGAACAGGCGATTTTTTCATGATTCGACAACAACTTGCTGAAATTTCGAACGGAGCGTCCAAGAAGAATTGATACTTTGTGAAATTATAAGATGATGGCTTGCCGTTTTTGTCGGGATATGTGCCTATAATTTGCTGATAGCGAGAATTTTCGGTTGGAGCATCTAGGTTAGGATGTAAGAGATTTTGATATGCTGGATTATTCGGATCGATTCGCCGGTCTATACCGGTAAGATCTGCGATCGCCCATGCGTAACGAACATTGCCCCCCCCCGCGAGCATTATACTCTTTTAGCTCTTTTAGATAACGTCGCGCACCACATACCTTGTCAGACACCTCTTTAGAAATAAAAGGATAGCCATATTCGGTAATGACCTGCCGGAAAGTCTTTTTGGGTTTGAGCCATTCGACATTTTCAAAACGCTTCACAAACTCGCGGATTTCAGGATATTCAAGCCCGGTGTCCACAAATACCGCAACGATACCAGGATACAGTTTTCTTACCAAATCAAGTAACACCGTGCTGTCCTTACCGCCAGAAAAACTCACATAAACCCCGTCTTCTCCATATTCTTCGACCCATTGTTGGATACGAAGATTTGTCATCACGATTTTTGCTTTAAGCGGCAACGACTGCATTTGGTGTAAATCGGTAATACTATGCTTTTGTCCCATTTTTCTCCTTTCAAATGTAGTATAAGACATCGTCGATTATCTCATTGTAGCCAGCTATATCGCCATTTTTGATTTCATAAGGAACTCTCATGGTTGTCAATAAAGACATTAAAGAATCTCGAATTTTATCAGACTCTTCTTCCGTATGTAATCGCCCAACTGGTTGATACTTTTTCACCCGCTCAACAAAAAAGTTCATATTTTCATACGAATTAAAAACTCTATACACCACATTATTAAATTCTTCGCCCAAAATCTCGTCGCTGTTGTATAAGGCAGATAAAAGCAACGGACTGTCCGTTACTATCACATCAACTTTATCCCGGCACCGGCTCATTTTGAAGCTCTGTTCACCGAAAATATATGCCTGGTTTTTGAACACCTCTTCATTGTTCTCCCAAACCTTATCCTTGGCAAATTCCGTGACCAGCTCGGCGTTGACCCCGGCTATTTTTAATTGTGAAAAAATATATGCCGCACCAGTTGATTTGCCGCTTCCCGGCGCTCCAAACAGATTTACAACTAACATCTTGTCGTCCTCCTATGTTTCATATAATCGTCCCGAAAAATCTCGTAGCACTTCTTGTCGTAATATTTTCCGTCATAACATCTGAACTCTTCTTTGAAAATGCCAACTACTCTGCCGCCATATCTTTCCATCATTTTGTCGTATGATTTTTCAATCGGATTGCCAACGGCGACACTAAAAACCAACTTTCTGAACCCGAATCTTTCAAAAATATCCCTCAAAGCATTTCCTAGATCTATACTAAAAATAGCTTTATTGTCAGAAAAATTACATATATATAAGCCATAGCAACTATGCTTTGCGCGACTGATGTTGTAGGCGATATAACCAATAATACTACCGTCCGTATCTAACGAAACAAACTGATGTTTATTCCAGGTGTCTTCATCAATTTTTTCTTCTTCACAAAACACATCACAATGAGCAAACTTATATTTTTCTGTAAACCATGTTTCACGAAGCCTTTTCTGCAACTCTTCTTTGTGATTAATTGCTAAATCTAACATTTTTCACCTCTTCTTATGCGCGGCTATTTTTATCGTCGTCATTATAAATAAGGTAATCGGCATACTTTCTTAACATCGGAATTTTACTCTCCGGAAGAGTAATAGTCACGTTTTTCCAAATATCTAATCCATCAAAATACTCGTCGATTTCATCCTGCTCCGCATCCCAATCGAGACCATGTTCGTTGTAAAGATCTACTAATTCTAATTCGAGACGATCTCCATCGCCTTCACTTCTTCCAGCCTTGGCGAAATCCTCATCCGTGTGCCAATTATTCTGAATTTCGACTTCTCCCATAACCTCGCTGTGCTTACCATCTAATTCTCCACAGCTAATCTCTGTTGGAAAAATATCTCTTAGTTTTTCGTAGGAAGATTCTTTAATCCAAATATTATCCTCATAAGTTGCTCCACTATAATATCCTTCCGCATATAAATTGACATTGACTAACTCCATAACTACTCCTTTCCATCACCTTAATCCCGGTCGTTCCAGCCGCACGCCGGGCAAAACCATACCGTTAATTCTTCCCATATCGGCATAAGCACCGTCGAATCCCGGTATTCTTTATATGTCTCGGTTTCAAGTGCTTCACCGCAGCGGGGGCATTTTTCGGTTTCCCAATATCTGTCCATGAAATCACTCTCCCTGGTACATGAATTTAATCAGTCTGGAAACGTCAGATTCTTCATACGCGACAAGCTCCATCTCTTTGATGTAGCCATCCGAAAAGATATTTGCCAGCGTTAGGTATTGAGCCAGCTTTGATTTCAGGTTGATGCGGTCGCCCTCTGGGGATACCAGCTCTACACGCCCTTTACAATCCTCAACAGCTTTGAAAAATCCATCAACATTCGTGATATTTGCAAGTTTCAATATTCGCCCTCCTCTCTATCTGCGATGTAAATTTAGCGGATGCCGCTGGAACCAAATCCGCCGCGTGATTCATCTGCCAGATGCTCGACCGGTGTAAACTCGATCGTCGGCTGGTGTTCCATGATTCGGAATTGACAAATCCGGTCGTTCTTATGTATTACTGTGTCGCGAGTTGCGTATGCCGGGAAATGCCACTGATCATTATCGCCGCAATACGTCTCATCGATCACGCCCATGCTATTCGTCTGGAGTAGACCGAAGTTTTTAAAAGTGCTACTGCGCGGAACTACATGAGCCTCGTAACCAACCGGCAGTTTCATGCCAATGCCAAGCGGAATCGCGACGTATGTACCCGCTGCAATGGTCATATCCTGTGCCGCCCGCAAATCGATCCAGTCGGATTTGCCGTCGATGTAGGTAAGCGGCTCCATGTCATCAGTAAAGTATTTAATTTCAATATTCACCTTTTTATTCTCCATTTCTATTAACAATTCGTTCAAGAATCGCATAAGACTTTCGCAATCATTAAGACTGTTTAGTAACGCAAGCTCTAGTCGCTCTCCGGGCGATGTATCTAATTTGTTTAAAATTTTCTTGCGCTTTCCGTCTAAATTATACATCTGTCGAATAATCTCATTTGCCGCCGATGTCATTCCGTCTCCTCACATTCCTTGTACGGTTTGATATATTCCTCTGGATAGGTCATGGTATCTCCGTTCGAACCCCATTCGTCACGCCCACCGGAAAAAACCGAAACATAGCCCTCTCCTTTCTGCTCTGCAAAATAGCATCGTAACGGTGGTTGTCCCGGAACGGTAAGAATCACCCGTTCTCCTCTTTTATACGGACAAAATTCTTCATAGAGCCATCTCATCGTGTTGCAATTACAATCGCCGGAAGATTTACCAAAATCGCAATCACTGCAATCCAGGTCTCTGCACTCTTGCAAAATTCCGTTAGCCATCGCAATATTCTCCTCTTCATTAATGATGGCTAAAATCTCGTCTTTGTACTTCTCAAAATTTGTCACTCTTCATCCTCCTCTCTATGATAAATGGTTGCCGATTCCCTCCCCCACCGCAATTTAAGCAGGGACATAATCCTCTTGGGTCATATACCCGTCCCTGATTCGGATTTTCACGGGTTCTTGTCGGGCAAACATTTCCTACAAATAATATTTCTCCGTTCACATTTTCTCCTTACCAAAAGGGAATCCATCCCATATTCATCATCCATATCGTTATGAGTATCGCCACCGGAACGCTAAACAGCATCACCGCCAGAAGGTTATCGTCGTCCTCCCGGCAATAGTCCTGTATTCCCCAGTCTACACAAGCAAACCAGATGATTACTCCGACACAGATAACTTCTAACATTTGTACATCTGTCATATCTAACACCACACAAAAAACGACACGATAAGTCCGATCGCCGGACCCCAAATCGCTGCATCAACATTTTTTAACAATTCAAAATAATCTTTCAAAAACTCTATTCCCATGTAAGCCCCAGCGACGCAGCAATATCAGATATGAAAATAGTCAAAAACTTATATAAATCCACTACATCACCTTCTTCATCAAGGCGCCTGCATAACTGAATGGCTCTTTCGCTATTGATGTAATATTTTTCATCAACAACCGGCTCCAACAAATCTTCCATGCATTTTTCCAATGGGATCGGCGCCGGGAAAATCGGTTCGTGGCTTTCAATATCATCCCGAATACTCACAATGAATACTCGTTCCCGATGCTGCGGCACGCCGTAGTCCTTGGCATTCAAAACCTGCCAGTAGTTCTTATACCCAGCCGCCGCCAATCCATCTAATACCATCTGGAATTCTTTGGAAAATTTCTTCTGGGTCAGCGCCTTTACATTTTCTGCAATCGCGACTTTTGGGCGTTTCTCTCGGATGATTCTCAGCGCTTCAAAAAATAAACCTGAACGCGTATGATTGCCGTCCTCATCGTAGAATCCCGCCTGCTGCCCGGCAGCCGAAAGATCCTGACACGGAAAGCCATATGTAATCAAGTCTATGTCTGCCGGAAGAGCCGCCGTTTCGATTTGGGCGACATCTCCTAAGTTAAGCTCTTCCGGCAGACCATGAAGCGTCGAATAAGCCTTTGCCGGATATGGATCGATTTCGCTATACCCAACAAGCCTATATTTTCTATTCAGTCGTTCCAGCGCACGCTCAAAAGCCCCGATGCCAGAAAACAGACTCAAATATTTAATTTCTTTTTCTTCTGGGAAAATTTCTGGATTTGAAACAAAGATTTGTGTAAACAGTTTTTCGAGTACATCGACGACAATAGAATTTCCCGCCATCTTATATAATCTGGTATTTGAAAATTTAACTGCAAGCAATTTATCAATCGCCTCATCGTCAAATCCCATGAATCTAAAACACTCTCGTGGTGTCAGTTTTCTAATCCTTGAATTATCACGCACTCCTGTCTCCCCCCCAACTTCCCGTGCTCTCAAAATTTGCGACACTTATTTTAGCATAATTAGCCTTGATAGTTCTGCACGTTTTGTCAGGTTCCGTATTAAGTCCCTTCGCCGTCATTTACTGCTTTTCCTCCATTAAGTAAGTCGCCTCTAAATCCGCCTCATGCAACGCCAGAATAAGCGGGTATTTTTCCATCGCGGTTCCGAGGGCATTGTAATTCTCCTTTGGCTCCGTCCAGCCCATATGCCACCGGATCGCATATCGTTCCACCGGGAGAAGCTTGATATACTCCTCAATCATCATGACAGATTTTTCGCCGTGTCCATACGGGATTTTGTCGTCAATCGTGTAATATGGCACGCGCTCCCAGATACCCTGCTCATTCTTCTTATTCCGGTAGTCGGTTGTATAAAAGTATGTTTTGCAGAGATCGTGCAACAGGGCGCAAATTGCGAGGCTTTTATCTGCGACGTCTTTTAATTTTTCCTGCCAAATCCCCGTTGTTTTCTTAGCTGTCAGCGCATGAAACACATTCAGAGAATGTTCTAATAAACCGCTCTCGTGGCAAGAATGAAATCTAGTGCTCGCCGGAGCCGTATAAAAATCGCTCTTCCTGATAAACTCTAACAGTCTATCCATCCCCCCTCTCTTCGTCGCAAGAAGAGCTACTTCGAATTCTTTAATCTTCTCTTCCAAAATTTTCCTCCTTTGTATTTTCTCCTGATATATTATTCTCTACTCGTTCATAAACTTCTGCTACAACAAATTGTCTATTTTGTGTGCCTATGATTTTTAATGCACAATCAAAAACATGAAGATGTTCTGCAAGAATTTCCTCAATCTCAATTGCTTCATTCTCTTTCATGAATAAGATTAAATTGAATTGTGTATTTATCATCTTCCGTACTCAAAGCTGCTAAATAACCATCTACAAACACATTCAATAAACGTGAGCATCTTGGACACAACTCTCTTTTTACTGGTTCAACAGTTTCTCCGAATGGCATTATTTTATTACCAGCTTTGTCTGTCACATATCTTGGCACTCGCTTTGGCAACATATATTCTGCTACCGAATTGGTTTCTTTGTTACATACATCACAATATGTTCTTGTCATAAAATTCCTCAGCCTTATCCTTACATTGCCTTTGCAATCAATTTAACCTGTTTATCAAGATATTTTACAATTAATCTTTTCTTGGCTAGGTTCAATCCTTTATTAAGGTCAAAAGTATCATCTTTATAACATGTGGTTTCTGCTTTAAATACACCACTTCTAAGTTGAATTTTCTTTCCATTGTTTCTATAGCGACAAAGACACGTTTTTTCCTCACCGTTGATGTCTGTAAACCTAATTTCATTTAAGTGCCATTTGCTCCAAGTCCTCTTTACAGGTGTCTCAACTTTCTCAAAATACTTCTCGTATTCGTCATATGACATACAACCAAGATGGCAACCTCCAAACTTAAAGCAGATTACTCCACCTTCCTGAATATCAGTTACTTCACAAATCTCACCAATGTTATCAAACACACCCATCTTACGAACTAATTTAATTCGATCGCCTTTGATCATGCTGCTTTATCCTCCTTATTCCCAAACTTTTTGTTAAATGCATCAATAGCTTTCTGATCCTCTGCCGTTACATCATCATTAAATCTTCGTCTAGCCTGTACAATATGATTATTTCTTACTTCAATCGTTACTAAGCTCTCATCTGGTTTATTCTTCTTTCTCAAGAAAAGAATGTGGCACTTACCGTCAATAACCTTATCTATATATGAAGCAACGCAGTTGTTTTGCATAGTTGCCTCGTCCTTTATATCTTGTGTAGAATCTGGATAAATGAATATATAATCACCAAAAGAACATTCATACTGTTTATTTATTCTCTTCTTAAATAACTCTTCTGAGAATTCTTTCTTCATTCGATTGTAATTTCTACAAGCAATCTTATGTGTAGTTAAAAAATGTCTTGGATACTTGTCAAATTTAGGACTAAGCTGTTTCATCATATTAGCGTAATCGTACAATTCATGAATTAGGAAATCCATATTTTCAACCGCCTCAAATGTCTTGATTCTATCCAAATACAGCCATAAATCCTTGGCGTTGTAATCATATTCATTTACTAATTTATTGAAAAATGAATAATAATCATAATCCCCATTATATCTCTCTGCATTCCAAACAGTATAAATGTCATCAGGAGATAAACTAAGAAAATCAAGATTATAAGCTATGTAATGTGCATCTTGATTTTCTTTATAATACTTAACGGTATTGTTGGATAATTTGATGGGATATTTACGACATAATTTGATTAGAGATTTTGGAATCTCATTTATAGAATATCTGAACCGATAACCATCTTTGATAATGTCATCAAATCCTGCCGAGAAGATTTGTTCAAATCTATCATATCTTGGAACTCTATCAAGAATTGTTCCTATGTTGTTTATCGAATATCCTTCTGAATTTCTAATAAATCGTAAAAACTTTGTATACTTTTCATCATCACAACAATCAAATAACTCATTTAAGGTAAACCCACTTAGTTGACTACATAAGTTCTTTACTGGCTTGCCCTTAATTCCAATAGCAGTCTTTGTTGCGAAATCATATTTTACAGTACGACCATCTTCATAATCGAAAATAAGATACTGTTTATCTTTATATACTCTCGTTTATATCACTCCTATCTGTTAAAATTTCCAAAGGAAACGAATCTTTCTTGTTCTCAGTTCACATCATTATGTGTTTCGCCATCTGAGTAATAAATATTCCAATCCTTGAATAACTCAATCAATTTATCATTATCCCAATCATATTCATTACAATGTGTAATGGCGATTGATTTTTTATCTCCAAAGTTTCCTATATCTTTTGAGCATCTACCATATAATTCTCCTAAATCAAGTGTTCCATATCTCAATGTGTCCTGGAATGGGTTTGATACATTTGTTTTATGCTATCTGTATCAACTGAACTCATATGATTATCCTCCTATTCATAATCTTCTGGATGTTCTTTATAATCATCTACAACACTTTTCATATAACTGAAATAATCTCTTATAGAAACGCTACTTTCAGAAAATCCACTTGCGACTTCGTATCCATCATCAAACACTGCAAAGGTCAAGAATTCTGAACTATCTCGTTCTACTTCCATGTCGCAGCCCCTATATTTACCTTTCATACGGTCATCCTTTTACGATTAAAATATCATTTATTTTATTAACTAATACTGTTGGATCACTTGACATACGACATACAAATTCGTTATTACAATAGACTTCATATACATCGTCATATTCTGGTCTTCCCCAACAATCGCAACCATTTACAGCTTCAGTTTTTTCTACACGAAATATACTAATCACCTCCAAACTCACAAGTGTCACATGTTGAAAAATACTTATCATGGTCTATGCGGCATTGTAGTCTATTGTCATTTTCGCTTATTCTCAGCGCTATCTTCTACTATACAGAAAGCTCTACGCTATTAATAACATCCGTTGTTCTTACTCCTTTGTGTCGCACTCATGAAATCTCGTGAGCATCAGATATTTGTCTTCGCCAAAAATTTTACGCCATCTTTTTTGCGCCGCTTCTGTGCCCCAGCCAAACGGCAGCATATGATAATTGATTAAAAAACAGCGTTCCAAAACCGTGTCCTTGTCAAGGTTCACGCGATTTATCAGGTTCATCAGCATCATGTATGATCCAAAAGATTCGTGTCCAAAATAGTGTGCGACACCATTATCATTAGATGTTTGCGTATACAACTTCCCGACATCGTGAAATAACGCGGCAAAATTATAGGATTCCGAATATCCACAGTCGCCAAACCTTGCCATAACCTCTACGGCGTGATCACCTAGATCTTTGTCATGATGCGGATTTTTCTGATCAAAACCCATCATCGCAAGTAACAGTTTACTTGTCTGGTCGCTCTGGTACAGGTGATATTTGTTTTGAATTTGAATATCATCCCAACCCTCTTCATAAAAGGGAATCTGAAATTTTCGAATTTGTTTATCCAATACGCTTTCCGGAACTGGGTGTTCTCGCTTCATGTTATGTTCCCAACATGTTTCAAATGGTTTGGCGCATATGATACAAATTTTCTCTACGTCCAATCCGCGAGTCATATTCAAAATTCTCAGTCGCGACTTAATTAAAAGATTCGTAGCATCAGCAATCGCATTTTTTCCTTCTTTCAAATTTTTTCGAATCCTCTGGTGGAAAATTTCGAATACTTCATTATTTCTCGACTGATCCTCGATCTTCCCGGTTAATTCCTCTCGTATCGCATCCGAAGAAACAATGACTGTGTTTTCGTCACTTTCTGCTAGTTGGGCGGCGAGAGTAGATTTCCCACTCCCGCTCAAACCAACCAAAACATACAGCTTTGGTTTATCCATTGCAAAATCCTTTCATTATGAATTTTTTAAGAGATATTCCCTCGAAACATTTTTGAAACTCTTCTGTCCGAGTTGATCTCTATATACACAACCTTCTCTTTTCACATTTGGATTGATCAAACTATTGCCGTCCGCCAGCAACTTCATCTCTTCCATCGTCTTCGGCAACTTAAAATTCCAGTCAACTACCGGTCAACTACCGGTACGTGCTTGAAGCCATGATTTTCACAATACTCGCTCATAGTTTTCGTGCTCTGGCGCTTACCGTCGATGATAAGATTGAACACATATAGATCGCTCTCTTTCAGCTTGTACGGGTTGCCCTGCACATTGCCAACACCTTCACCTTGAAGCACAACCCTGTCATAGCCACCGGTGATAGCCAGCTTAGTCAATTTCTCCTCGATGTTATATTTGTCTGCCAGCTCCCAGTAGATATTGGATTCATGGTAACACTCCTGATTTCTGTCTACCTGCCGCACATTCCGGCTGCATACAATAAACTCGAACCTATCTTTATTCTTTTTGAGTCGGTTCACGGCATAGGTGCAGGATGTTCCGTCCACTTTTTCTGACACCACCCATTCCTCATCGCTGTCGAGATAGAATGGACAATTCTCGATCCTCGTTTCGTCAGTTTTGACGATCCAATTTGGAAACTCTTTCGGCTTGTCTTTCTTCTTACCGAAAAATACGAATAAGAGTTTTCTTCCCCAGCCGCGTTTCATCAGCCATCTGAACCATTTTTTCTTTGCAAGAGATTTGTGGCGAGCTGCCATAGATTTGTACTTCGCGTTCGGATCGACTTTATTCGTCTTTCTGGCGATGTCGTCCGGGCAATAGTATGTGATGTGTAGTTTTTCAGTCACATCGGCGCCGATCGGCTCTCCCGTCACTTCCGGAAATAACGTCGCTGGCATTGCCAAGCCCTGAGAGATGATGCCGAATTTGCCAAGTTTGAGCGTTTTGATCTTAAATTTTCTTTTTGCCAGAAATGCGAATCGCTCGTCTGACTCCGGGCATTTGCTGTCGATTTCGATATATACAGCGACGTCTCCCGGCTTAAATTCATCCTTTTTGGCGATGCATACCCAACCTAACACGCCAATCAGCTCAATGTTATCTGCGCCTTCAATCGGTTTGATCCACTCAATTTTTTCGATGTGAGCCAGTGCTCTTTCTTTATTTTCCAAGCTCCTTATTTCGTAGGTAACGCGCGTTTTAACCCAGGAACTCTACTTGTCCTTTCTTTAGATTTTTATTGGAATCCAATGAATTTTGTGATATGATATTTAGAAATGCCCCGAAGGAATTTAACAGGTCAGAATCCACGATCAAATACAGTGTTCGCATATGGGGTATAACGCTGTTTTTGAAAGGGTGATGCCTATGGTATCAGATATTGCAACTTCCATCTCATTTACTTGCTTAGTTTTACTCAAAATTGTTGACTCTATTACTCTGACCCGTCTCCCTACCAGACCAATAATCCCCATCCTCGATTATTGATATGAACCTCTGCGGGTTCGCCCATTCTTTATTTCAGGATTTTTGCATCCAAACAGTTCTTGCACAGCTCATAAATCATTCGGGCTGTATTTTCTTTTTTGCAGAAGTAGATATGCATATTATTCCTTGCCTGCCACGTTATCAGCGTCCGGATGAAGGAATCTGGATTGAATTCCGATCGATACTTGTGTTCAAAAATTCCGTCGATACCGTCGTTCTCTATTACCAGATAAGCCCGTTCGACGTTGATCATCCGGTTAAATTCCTTGAAGATTCTTTCGCCGTCATCAGAAACACTGGCAAGATTACCAGCCAGCTCCGATAAGCTGTTTTTCTTCTCGATCACAATTTCATCCGTAAAATACGTGTCGTAGGCAAATCCCAATTCCGGGCAAGCGCGAATCATAAAGCTGTAATCTCCGGTTTTGAGAGCTTTTTTTTGATACTGCAACCCAGCCTTTTCAAACGCCGACAAAATATGCTCATTCTTTTGCTCACGCGTATCACACAGAATAACCATGTTGGAAATCAACTGCGCGTATTCCGTTTTCGTGTAATGCCGCTTAATTTACACCACCACCTTTCTATACTTGGTGATCCACAGAACCTTCGATCCGGGGACCGCCTCGAAACCATTCTCCGTTTTTCTTTGCTTACTCTTATAGGTCTGTCCTTCGATTCGAACGACGTCGCCCTCTTTGACCGGTTGCCGATTGTAGTCGCGTTTATCAACCTTACACTCTATGGTTTTGCCATTTGCCAACGCATACAGCGTGAGCCACGGCGTCCATTTTGTATTGACCGACATTACCAGCGCCAGACCCGCATACTTCTTATCTACGATGTCCACATAACCGAGATTTTCTTTCTGATATGAAATACGCTCCATAATCGTCGCTGGCGGCACTTGAATCGTCGCAGCCAGATATTTCAACAAACGGAACGTGTCAACCTTCGTAAAGGTTTTCTCAGATTCTTTCCCGGTGAACTGGCGAACATCCATTTCAGTGATGTATTCTCCCAGCTTCGGGATTTTGTCCTTCTTGATTTGTTGCTTACCATATACTTCTCCGAACAGGTTGTTGATTGTCAGCAAAAAGTTGACATCGCCAAATTCGGAAAAATAATCCAGCTCGATCAAAATCTGAAGCTGCCGGGAATTGCAGGAGGTCTTTTTCACTGCGACGAGAAGATCGATGAAGTCTTCAAACTGCTCGTCTTTTAGCGCATACAGTTCATCCGCGACCTGGGTGTTCATAAACTTGATTGAACCAATACCCTTATAGATTTCCCGTGATTCCGCGTTGCAGAAATACACCGCCTTGGAATGCCGGAATTTGGGTGGGAGGATCTGAATCCCGTGAGCTTTCGCATATCGGGTCAGAGCCAGCGTCTTTTCTTCCTTATCGACGTTGATGTTGAGCGCCGTCGTGATGAATTCGACCGGGTAATGATAGCGCAGCCAGCCAGAAACGTATCCTTCATAGGAGTACGGCTGAGAATGGTTAAGAGAAAATAGATAATTAGATGCATCAATGATGACCTGGAGGAAAGCAGTAATCGTTTTCTCACTTTCTTCTGGCGACATACCATAATTCTTTTTCATCGTTTCAGTAAATCCCGCGATGTAATGATCTTTCTTAGGTTCGCCGTCGAGACCTATCATATAGCCGCCATTCTGAATAACCGGAATATCCTTATCTGTTCCGACTTTTTTGGCAAAGTGTCTTCTCACAATGTCTGCTTCACCCATCGTAAAACCGCAGTATTGATGCAGGAATTCGATGATCTGACACTGGAACACCAGATAACCAAATGTGGGCTTTAGGAAATCGTCGATAGCCTGCGATCCACTCTTCCGGACAACACCGTCTGCCAAATCGTCGCGGTAGGATGCGCCCGCCGGTCTGATTGCCGAATTTCCGATCGTGAGCAGCGTCATTCTATCAACGTGTTCATCGACCGCCTGGAATTTCTTGATGTTCTCATCCGACAGGAGCTTCTTGATGTAATCCGCGCCAGTATCCGACTCCCACTGGAAAATTCCCGTACTGTCATCTCGCATTGAGTTCCAAACGGCAACATCGTTAATATCAACATTATCCGGGGTTAGCCGCTGGATTCCTGCCAGCTTACAGGTATCATTAATCAGCTCAATCGTATCCAGGCGCAGTAGGTCTAATTTTACATAGTTCAGTCCATCAACCTCTTTCATGTAAATCTGGCTGATCGGGTATTTCGAGGTAGATGTTGTGAACGTGGCAGCATTATCTGTTAAACTTTCAGGAGAAACAATGCATCCACAAGGATGAGAACCTACCGATACTATAACGCCTTTTACAAGGTCAACATATTTAAACAGCTCCGGATACTTCTTCCGCAACTTTTCTTCATTCGATTCGAAGGCTTTGCAAATCTCATCTACCTCATCAAGAGGGATTTCCAATGCTCGACCTACATCTCGAATTGCCCCCTTATCCGCGATTGTATTGAAAGTAATGATATCCGAACAATACAACCCGGTCTTGGAAAAAATATAATCTTTAACTTCTTCGATTCGTGATGGAGGGAAATCCGTATCAATATCACTTAAAGACACTCTCTCAATATTCATGAATCTTTCAAAGTTCAGATTGTGCTTGATACTATCCATCTCAGTAATGCCGAGTAACCAGGCGATTACTGACCCATTAACCGATCCTCGACCATATCCGACTTGAATATCCTGTGTCCGACACCAATTCAGAATATCCTCCATCAGAAGCATGAAGTCTATCGCGCCGTTATGCCGGTACGCCTTCAGCTCCTCTTCGATTCTGTTGCGATATTCCTGATAGTTTGGATATTTGTCTACCCCACGCCGAACAATTCCCTCTTCAATCTTCCGCAAAAAGGTTCCTTCGGAATCAGCCCATAAATGGGGGTACTTATATGATTCATCAAGCGGAAACTCTTCGACCATGTCTGCCAGCCGATTTGTATTCTCGATTGCTTCCAGCACAACCTCCATCGGCAGCGCATTCTGCTTTTTATACGCCGCGACGAGTTCATCATATGCCTTAAATGTCAGATCCCACGAGTCTTCATCGGCAAAGTGAACCTTCTTAGCCTTCTGCAGAATCGCACGTCCAACCATGTGCTCGGCGTTCAGCGCGTGAGTATCAGTTCCGGCAATCAGCGGGATTCCAGTGTTTTTACTTAGTGAATAAAGGTATTTGTTGTATGCCGCCTGCTCTCCTGCCGCATCCGAATGGTGCTGAATCTCAAGAAAACACCGATGCTTGTTCTGAATCAGAAAATTGATAAAAACCTCCCGCACGTCATCCTCACCGTTGTGAAGAATTCCGCCCAAACAAGCCGTCGATACGATGATATTATCCGAAGTATTGATCAGCTCATCCAACGTAATACGCGGTGCATAGTAATAATGCCCGTCCTGCCGGTTAAACGATGCGCTCGAAAGCTGGTTCAGTTCTTTGACGCCCTCAAAATTCTTGGCATAGAGCGAACAGTGATAATTGTCTCGGATCTTCGTCGGCACGCCATACTCTCCCGGCTCAATCGTCTTTGTTACATAAAACTCTTCGCCGTGAATGTACTTCATGCCCGCCTTTTCAATATGGCGTTTCTTATTGACCCACGAAAACACGCTGCCATGCTCGGTAAAAGCCATTGCCTTCATTCCCAACTCTTTTGCCCGCGCGATGTAATCGTCATATTTGGTAATACTGTCAATATTGGTTACTCCGTTGGAAAGGTCGCTGTGTAGGTGGATGTATGTAAAATTCTTTTCTATTCTTCCTCATCCTCCTCGCTCGCATATAAGCAACTGTTTCTGAAGCCACACAGAACATGGCAGAGCATATAACTTTTCTTTGCCGGAAACTCTTCTTCCTGATAGATTTTTTCGATTGTTTCCAGCGCCCAGTTCAGCGCCGCCTCATAATCTTCCTGATTAAATTCGATAACAGAAATGGTTTTTTCAAAGAAATGATTCCAGATGATTTTGTTCGGGTATTTCCCGTATAAATCGTAGACCGCCTTAGAATAGAGGTACATTTGCTTGCTGTATGCCGCCAGGTTATCTGCCTGCGACTTCAATGGCTGCCCGTTTTTTCCGAAGAATCTGCCCGCGCTCTTATGATCTACCAGTAAAATTTCTCCGGTTTCTTTATGCCGCAACAACAGATCGATGTACCCGATCATAGAATATTTTCCAATCTTGAAATGCACTTCCATCTCAACACCCAGGACTTCATAATCCTGTAATTTTTCCATGTCAAACTCGGCAAAATACTCTAATGCCTGACAATATTTCTTTTCAACTGTACTCTGCCGCGCCGGATACGACACGTTTTCCTCATAGTGCTCCATGAAATAATCAGCCGCATCGTCAATCGACAGCTCGCCTTTAAAAATCATCTCATTGATCTCATGGACATAGCCGCCAATATCAGAATAATAATTGCCCTCGTCCAGCTCTTCGCCCTCAATCTTTTTCAGATAAAAGGCATACGGGCATTCCTCGAACTGATGCAACCTGGAAAAGGAAAATTCCATATTATCCAGGATTTCGTTATAACCCAAATTTCACACCAACCTTCCTCCTCTTCTCATATAATTTCTGAAAAATGTCGCCGCCCAAATCAATAGGACTGTTCTTCCCCTCTTTGCCGCCCAGCACACCTTCCGAATCTTCAATAATATACACATTTGTGAACCTTGCCAGCCGCCGGATATCCTCTACGATTTTTGCGTTTTGGTAGCACACGTCGCTGTCATACGCCAGCACCACATCAGCACGTAGCGAAATCAATAGGCGGATCTGTTCTGGTGTCAGATCATGTTTCTCCGCCGAAATCGTGTTCTTGATGCCGCAATCCCAGCATTTCATAACGCTCTTTATACTCTCAAAGACGATTGCCTCATGTTTTTCCCGGATAAACGGTTCTGTCAGATGCAATCCCTGAAAATAGTCCATAGTACCAACCGTTTTATAGTTGATATACTTTTGCAGATGCATCTCCTTATAATTCGGGAATCGAGTACGCCCTTTAATGTTAATCAGCTCTCCGGCACGATTTCTGACCGGATATACGATTCTATTTGCCCGATTATCCACGCGCACTTCAAACGCTTTCATCGTCGCAGCACTGATTCCCTCTTGAAGCCATTCTGCCGGGACCTCATCGGCGTACCTCAAATACTCCGCCTCATCCAGAATAGGGTGTTTAACCTCCTTCTGCGACGTTTCTCTCTTCATCTTGCGAAGAAAGCGTACCGTTTCCGATGTGCAGAGTTTTCCTGGATCGATCTTTGCCAATCTGCAGACCTTTTGCACCGCCTCATCAATCGACAGTCCCTCATATTTCATGAGATACTGTATAATTCCGCCGCCGCGACCACAGCTAAAGCAATAGAACAGATTTTCCCGCGTATTAACCGAAAAGGACGGTGTTTTATCATCGTGCAACGGGCATTTCCCATACAGATCGCCATTGCTTCGCGGAGAAAGTTCGATGAAGTTCCCCACATAATCCGCCAGATTTACTTTCTGATTGAGTTCCCGCAGGAAATCTTCATCGTATTGCATCTCCACATTCTCCTTATCTTTTATTTTGCCATATCAATAATCGGGGTTGATGTTCCCTGAACTTCCGGCAGGGCACCATTCCACTTATCATATTTGATTTTTTCGATAAGCTCCGGGGTTAATGAAGCCGCGATTTCTTTATTCGCTTCCGCCTGTGCCGCAGCCTTAATCTTTGTCGCCTCAGCGTTGCCTTCTGCCTCGATCTTCTTTTTCTCAGCATTTACTTCTGCGACCTGCTTCTCTTTTTCTGCTTCGACCTTAGCTGTCTTAGCCTCGATATTGGCAAGCTCAAGTTCCTGCTGTGCTGTTACTTTCTTCTGAATCGCTGCGGAAGTTTCCTTGTCTGTCGAAATATTGGTAAAGTTTACGGTATCAATCAGGATTCCATAAGGCTCGAATTTTTCTTTCAGGTAGACATCCAGCGCTTCATTGAGTTCCTGACGCTTATCGCCGAACACATCTGTTACCGGATATTTAGCTGTAACCTCCTGTGTCCATGCGCGCATTTTTGGCTTAATAAAGGTATCTTTAACCTCTTTGCCAGACTGTCCTTTGAACATAATGAATGTGTCCGCAATCTTATCCGCATCGAATTTATAAGAAAATTCAAGGTCTACTGTCAGTGACTTTCCGTCAGAAGTAGGAGTGGAAAAGCTTTCGTCCTTCGGGGAGTCTCCTTTCTCCTCAGATGAGAGATAGGACTGCTCAATTCCAATAGAGTATGTTGTAACCTTTTTGGTCGGCGCTACTAAATGCCACCCCTGGGTTAAAACTTCTCCGTCAATTCCACCGCTCATATTGTATACGACCCCGACGTATCCTGCCGGGATTCGCTCAGAGCAAACAAAGCCTCCTACTACCGCAGCCGCAATACCAACACCTAAAACTGCCGCTCCAATCGCACCTTTTCCCATCTTACTTTTCCTCGCTTTCATCTTCTTTATTAATTTTCTTTATAGCATTCTTCCAAATTTTGAGAATCAAATTCCCCAGTGGGATATATGCAATCGACAACAGAAACCATACAACAACTGCTGCCGCAATAACCAATACAATAAATACTGGATTCATAGCTCCTCCTTAATCAAATTCATTCGTTTTCGTATGCTGTTTTGCTTGCGAAATCATCATCCGGTCGCCATCAAACACAAAATCCAAATATTCTTCCTCATCATCTTCCGGCATCTGTGCCCCCAGACGGTTGATATAAATTTTCATACCAGCATTGCCACATTCAACGCCGTCCTTCGCGATCTGGTCTGGCGTTTTTAGAAACCACTTAATACCGACAGACAGGTATCGGTTGATCTTAATCGAATCGCCAATTTTTCCGTCGCGGTTAAGCTGTGCCGCAGATAATACAGCCATATTCAGCTCGCCGCCAATCTTATTCTTTAAGAAATCGGTAATGCGACCTAAGACATTGTAGTTGACACTCGAATCACTCTCGTTACTCTTGATGTAGTCGTAGATCACGAATTGCAATCCCATCTTATATTTCAGAATCTTACAGATCGCATACAGCTCTTCTTCCGTGATGTCTGGGCGGTACATATGAACAAATGGTTGTTTCTTCATCCACTCGTTCGCATCAGCAATTCGCCGCGCCTCTTCCTCGTTGTATCTGCCGTTCTTGATCCGCTTGACTTCGATCCCAGTCAGCGCCGCCAGCACACGTTCGTAAAAGAGTCGGTCTGACATTTCTCGGTCGATATACAAAGTCGGAATGCCATTTGTGATTTTGTGTAATGCTTCCAGCATAAGGATGACTGATTTGCCCTGCTTGTACGATGCCTGAATCAGAATCAACTCTGTTGGCTCGTATGTAAACCACTCATTCAAAACCGGAAACATCGACGGAATGCCATAAATACCATCCGGCGTCCGGCGGGAACAGATTTCTCCCCATAGGTCGTCAACCTCGTCGCCCATCATCTTAATCTCTTCTGACACGACGTATTTCTCGTCGAGCTTGGCTATGATGTCGTTCCGATGCTTCGTCAGCTCGCCCAGCGACATTTCCTTATCAAAGCACAGTTTTTCCAGTGCGCTCATATTCCGGATCAAATCCCTCTTGTACGACAACGTGACTACTCTCTGCGCCAGTAGCTTGTACTCTTCCAACGTGCCACGCGCAGTTTCGGCGCAAAGGTCGATATATTCTTGTAGCGACGGAAGATTGTAATTCTGAATTGTTTGCTTGACCGCCTTATTGCTGTTGAGCATATTAGAAATATTTAGCGCATCTATATTTTCAACGCCCGCCTTGTACAGTTCTGAAATCGCCCAGTAAATACAGCCATTATCCGTCGCATAAAAATATCCCGGCTTCAAATAATCTGTATGCAGGATAAATTCAGGATGATACACTAGCGTTGCAATGACTCCACTCTCCGCCTGGACATCATTTAACTCAGATAAATCCACTCAACCCCTCCTATCCGAATAAGTCGCCAATATCTTTCGTCTGCTTTGGCGCAGCAAAAGAAAATGTCGGCGCTTTCTGTGGTGCGGCTTCGAACTTAACCGCCCTAACCTTCTGCGACTGTTTCTTCTTCCAGGCTTCCTTGACCTGATACCGATCGACCAGATAGTGAAGGGAATATGGAGAACGAATTGAAATTTTTGTATTGATTGCAAATTTTAATGCGAATAACAGATATGATGATTCGATATGTTTTGTGAAAACAATGTTGTTTATGACAGACAGAAGTTGTGGCATCACAACCGTATTGCTTATTTTTTCCCGGTACAGCCTTTGAATCTCCTGCATATTATAGTAGATTTCCGCACAGTCGGAGTGAAAGTATCGTCGCCCGACCTGCACAGCCTCCTCCTGCGATACCTCGCAGGATTCGTGCTGACAGTGGCGAAATCCGCACTTATACACTTTTGGTTTCGCCATTCAGTCCTCCTTTAATTAAACGGAAGACCTTCGTCTTCTGTACCATCGGGAATATCCATAAAGCCGTCATTAGATTTCTGTGCCGGGCGATTTCCAGCCGGTTTCACTGAATTATCTCCGCTCTTTCTCTCCGCAAATTCCTGATTTTCTACAGTAACTTCGGTTGTATAGACTTTCTGCCCGTCCTTATTTGTATAGGAACCGGTAGTAATACGACCCTCTACCAGAACGCGCATTCCCTGACGGAGGTATTTCTCGGCAAACTCACCGGCTTTACCAAATGCAACACACGAAATGAAGTCCGCAGCCTGTCCTTCGTCCTGTGCTTTTCTGCGACGGTCAACCGCTAATGTGTAATGTGCAATCGCCATTGGCTCGTTGCCCTGTGTGTATCTAACTTCCGGATCTCTAGTTAATCTTCCCATCAGAATTACTTTGTTCATAAAATTTGGTCTCCTTTATGTGATTTATTTGCTAGGCAATCTTGCGAACTGCCATCAGCTTCTTTTTCAGCTCTTTCAGTTTCTCGTTGTCGTCGCAGAGACGCGGATCTCCATTTTCATCTGGAAGAACCTCCTTACAAATCTCCATAACTTTCAGCTTAGTCTTCTCTGAAAGCGCACATTTCTTATTCAGAACTTCCATACACTCTGCCTGTAACTTATTCATTTGCAGAACCGACTCGGCAGCATCTTCCTTTGTCCACATATATAGACCAACGCCCCACATACTCAGATTTTTTGCGAAACAACGCATGATCGACTTATAAACATCGTCCAGCCGCGCCGCCGGAAGCTTTGCTTTGCCGTTTTTGGTGTCATACTCATACGGGGTAGAGCCAAGTCCCTTATAAGACGCGTTGTAAACCGGCAGATTCATTTCCTTCGAAATGCCGTTAATCGTTACTCTGGTACGAACCTCTAAGCCCAGCGGCGTATCAAAATATGGCAACTCTTCGGTGTACCGAATATGTTTTTCTCTGGTTGTGGTCTCATCGACGACTGTATGGATAACCTCTTCAACCTCTTTGGTTTGGCGCAGGAACTCATACTTGACGTCATCGAAGTTCTTGCAAACCTCAGAATACACTGTCGCCCACGGCAGGTAATTCAGCGACGTTCTGCCAGTCTCCTTGACCTGTTCACGTTCCGATGTATCAATATCGTATAAAGTATTGAACACCGTTTTTTCTAACTGTTTGATGCTTTCCAAACTGTATCCTCCTTCTATTTATATGGGCGCCGCGATTGACGCCCTATATATTACTTCCATATTTGCCTCACGAGTTTTTCTAATTTCGTAGACCCTCTTCAAAACGTTTATAAGAAAAATCAGAGAGCTTCTTGGCGAGTCGCATTTTGGCAATGGCAAGCCCTTTATTTACGTCGAAATCATCGGATGGACTGCAGGTTGCCTCTCCTCGTAAGCGGTTAATTGATGGAGAATATACTCTATGAGGTCTAACCTGCACTTTCTTCCCATTTGTACGATATACCACATTTATTCTATTAATGTGCTGTCCGATAAAGCCGAAATACTGGATATTGGTAAGCATCCACTCCGACCACACTCTTTTCGGCACGATTTTGAAATACTTTTCAAACTCTCTATAAGTCATGGTCGCCCGCCCTGGGCGACCTACCTCAGAGTCGCAGCTACGAAAGTTGAATGTAATATTCCCATCCTCATCGATCCGATCGACCTCAAACTTGGTGCCAATCTTCTTGAATGCGCGGGTTTCCTTAACCAGCTCAATTTTATCGCCTTTTATAATCATTAAATTCCTCCTTAAATGTATTCGCCTTTTACGTGTCCCTCGATGATACCCGCCTTTTGCAGCCGCTCCATACATTTCTCCACTTCTTGATAGCATTTCACAGCGACCCGATTCGGCTCATCATATGTCGGTTTCGATAATATACTCTGGTAGTCATATGGCTGTCCGAATGAATCGTCGAGTACATCTATTTGAAAATTTTCTGGGTGCTCTTTGGGAATGAATACATTAAACGAAATATTCTGACGCGACACAATAACCCTATTGAAAACCCACTTTTCAATCGCTCTAATCCACCGAAATCCGGCGTTCATCATTTGCTCATCGGACAAAAGATTTGCTTTCAACTTCGCGTTGTTGCCAGAAGTATTAATCTCGCACTCTGGAAATACAATATATGGCTTACGCATTTCGACCGCCATGCATACCGGCTCTTCAATCACCTCAGACCACCAGCCGCGAACATCTCTCGTTATTTCATGTGTAACTGCACCCATATTATCTATAAAGTACCAACGTTTCCGAAAGTATTTCGCCAACGTTACCTGTGGTTCTCCAAAGAATATCATTGTTACCCAATAAATTTTATTCTGCTCCGGCGCTCTCGTCGCATCATGAACATCAATCCACATTCTTTCCGTCGCCTCCGAAATAATCCTCGATTCTTTTCATCATTTCATCCTCTTCCAGAAAAAAAGGATCTCGTTCCTTGGCAATCGCTCCCAAAACATTCATCATCATCTGCCCGAAGCGCCAATCAGGACACTTATTCTCCCAAATATCTGCCAGCTTGTCACAGAAGACGTGGATTCTAGCTTTATCCCTCATTCTCTTCTCCTTTAATCGGAATCCACTCTGTTACTTCAATGGTCTTTTCATAGGTGTGTTTTCTAACCTCGACTGGCTGATCCTCAAACTCGTTTTCCTGGCATTCGGTTAAGCCGCGCATCCAAAGGATAGAAAAATATCTACCGTCTAACTCAACAATACTTTCCATCTCTCTCACCCAGCGATGCTCATATCCTTCTTCATCGCAGATCGAATAGTCATAACATAATTTCGCCAGCTCTGACCTGTCCAGCTTTTCTCCAGCATCAATTTTTGTCAGCATTTCTTTTTCAAAATCTTTCATAGTTGTCTCCTATTCCGCGATAATATTTTGTTTATGAATACCAATATTCTGTTCCAGCCGAGCGATTTCTTCTTGAACTAACCGATTATACTCGGCAACGCACTCTTCGTAAGTATCTGCGAAGATATGCTGATATACATTAAACTTAGGAGTATTCGAAACAGAACCGTCTCTTCTTATGGGGTAGAACTCCGCCCCATATGGTCCCGCGACAATTCCCCGTATTGGTTTCTGCTTTATAACCATATGAAATCGCTTTTGATCTGCCGGAACATAACCCGCAGCCCAAACAACTTTATTTCGCGGAACTTCTCTTTCTACATAAATCATCTCATGCCTCCTTCAATGGTCTTTCATACTCTTCCAGATGCTTCACAATTAAATCCTGCGGTAACAAATTGCGGCAAAAATACGCCGTCGCGAATGGACTTCCTTTCACCGGCTTCTCCATGTTTTCCGGGTTATGATAACAGATTCTGGAATCGAACGCTAAAATCTGGATTCCCTGTTTAAAAAATTCATATCGCGACTTGCCCTGCAATGAGTTGAGTGGCAGCAACACAGCAAATGGCTTTCTAAGTTGATATAGTCGCTCTAAAATATCGTCCTTGATGGAAAACGGTGGATTTGTCACGATCACATCCCATTCCGGCGGCTCATAGGTAAAGAAATCCTTGCCCTCCGCCAGAGATGTCCTCACCACATCAAAACCTTCCTCCCGCAGTTTTCGCGGAAATGCCGACCACGACTCATCGCACGGTGTCCATATCTTCGAAGTTTTAGGAAGATATTTCAGAATCGGATCTACCGCATAAAACGGCGTATACAAATCATCATTGCTCCGGCTTGACGTCAGAACTCCTTTGTTTATTGGCATTCTCAACCTCCTTTATATGTTCTTCAACTCTGTTTTTGCCTACGCTATATATTTCTCTGTTCTTCTCGAAACAAATGAAATTTCTGCCACAGTTGATCGCGGCAATCGCAGTCGTCATGCTGCCAGCACAGGTATCCAAAACTAAATCGCCCGGATTCGTATAACTCTTTATAATTTGCTCTATCAATGCAACGGGTTTTTGGGTTGGATGTAGCGCCGATTTTTGGGTGTCCTTCGGAAACGTCCAAACCGAAGTCGGATACCGCTCGGTGCTGTCGTAGGTTGTCAGAGTATTGATTTTTCCATAGTCTAGGGATTCTTTACAATGAATTTTGTGTTCAGATTTGCTTATTTTTCTTTCATGCCCGGTAGTCTTCTGAGGATTGTATACCGGCAATTTCTTATAGAAAACACAGATATCTTCGTGGCTTCGCAACGGCATTCTCTTCGCATTCAAGAATCCGGTTGGCTGTGTTTTTTGCCAGATCAGATTATATCTCCACAACTTCGGATTGCTCGTCATCAACTGAGCTGTAAACATGCCCTGCCCGAACAAGACGATTGCTCCGTGATCTGCAATGATTCTTTCATATTGCGACCAGAGCTGATCAAACGGAATGATAACATCCCATGAATTTCTTGCGGTAACCGCATAGGGAAGATCTGTACAGATAAGATTTATAGATTTGTCTTCGATTTTAGACATTGCATCGAGGCAATCGACATTATAGACTTGATTTACATTCATTAGCACAGCACGCCACGAGAAACGTCTTTATTCCATGCACCGCGTCTGTACTCCGGCATCGTCTCCAGCTTGAATGCGTTCTGGTTGTGAAGCTTGGTGATTTTCGCCAGAGATTTTGCAGAGATTCCAGACTCCGCCACTCCAAACGTAATGTAAGAATCCAGTTCTTCGTATGTAAAGCCGAGATTATCTTCATCGCTCTTGCCGGTCAGTCCATCAGACGGAGTTTTCTCAATCAGCTCTTCCGGCAACCCAAGAACACGACCGATTGCTTTAACCTCTGCGACAGTAGAACTACCAAGCGGAGAAGCGTCGCCCGCACAATCACCGTATCTGGTGGAAAAACCAACATAATTCTCGGATAGATTGCAGGTATTCATGACGCGACCATTTACACTCTGACTTACTGCATACAGCGTCGCCATGCGGATACGCGCCGGAAGATTGATCTTCGTCTGATCTGTTACTACTTCCAGATTCTCTTCAACACCATCCATAACCGCCGTAACCGCATCTTTGATATTGATCTCGATAGAGTGCAGCTCCAGATGCTCAATCAGTTTATTTGCCGCATCAATATCTGCCTGTTCACCACATGGCATTTTCACACCAAGGACCTTGTCACGTCCAAGCGCCTCCACACATAACGCCGCAACCACACTAGAATCTTTTCCGCCACTGATGCCGATAACCGCATTGCAGTCAGGACCATTCTCCGCAAAGAACTCCTTGATCCACGCCACGATACGATTCTTTTCCGCCATCGCATCGAATGTATTTTCGATATAATCCTTAATTGTTTTCATACGTTACTTCTCCTCTCTCGATTTTTTCAATTAATGTAAGCAGTTCCCCATAGACCTGTCTCAGTCCGCCGCGATCATCAATGTATACATTTGCATACACCTTACGTCCAGGATAAGCCACAGATCCGTCGCAGTTGATACCCAAATACTTCACGCCTGCCGCATCCAGATAATCCCGGATCCAGGCTTCTTTTTCCGGTGCATTTCCGGTGAAAATGATAACCTCCGAATACGGCTCCCAGCGCCGAAGCAGCGCCATTAAATCGTCATAGCTTCTTCCGGCTTTATGGTAGTCGTACAGCGTGTCATCAAAATCAACCGCGAAAATCAGCCTGCCATACTTCTTAAATTCCTGCTCTAAGCGTTCATAAGAAGCATTAGCTCTTAGGTAATAATCCATTACTCTCCTCCGTAAATTCTGTTTCTGATCGTCACAAAATCCTCATCTTTTAACAGCTTTCCGTCGCAGAACACCGGCTGTAAAAGTGTTTCTTTCGGCTCATAATATAAGCAATCCAGACAACGCAGTTTCCCGCTGGATTCAACCACATTACAGTAACCTCTATGGGATTTCTTCATATGCGACGTATCTGTTTTCGGATCCTTATAGATAAAGAACCTCTGTTCCGCTCCGTTTTCCTCGACCACGCCCAGCGTAGCTTTCATAGCAATACCATATGTGTCACGGGTCAGAGCAATCATTTTGCCATTCTCTTCAATCGTCGCCGCGAAGCAGAATGCGCCAACTCCGAAAGTAATACAATTTGCGGCAAATCCCAGTTCTTTTAACTGCTCCCAGATCGTCTCAACCGTTGTAAGCTGGCAGCCGTCGCCGTAGATGATGCCGATATGCGGATCAAGAACCTTGTAACCTTTCTCATTGGTTGTGCCGCCGAAGATTTCCCAGAGCTTCTGAACCGTCGCGACAGAAATTTTGACAATATCCCCAGAATCCGGACGGATCAGCATTTTTCCATTATGCTCCATAATTTCTTTTTTGCACTGTGGCAGCAGGTTATTTACCAGATTCCAGTAATCATATGTATCGGAAACCATACTGAACGACGTGTTTGGATACAGTTCGGTGAGCATACGCTTGATAAATGTAATCTCATCGCCATCAACCGCGAAGTTTGCGCCTTGGCACGAATGTTCGGTGCTCACAGCTCCGCGACCAATTCCCGCCGCCAAACAATCCGTCCGATACATCTGTTCAATATATGGAATCGCCGGAATTGTGCTTGTCTTGTTGAAGGAAAGCAGCCACGCCACGGACGCATGAATTGCCTCATCCATACAGGACATACCACGCATACCGAAATCTGCCATCGCATCGAACGGACTTACGGAATCATCAACGGTCTCCTTATAATACTTCTCTGCCAGCTTATGATATTTCCAACCTACCGTCGCATGACAACACGGTTTCCACAGCGACGCCTGCAGTAAGCACTCAACCCACTGAGTTACCCACGCGAATCTCGAATCTGTGTTTGTAAGCTGGATACACGGAACCCCCATAGGAACTTTTGTTCCCTCCGGCAATGCAGACAGCTTAATCGGCAAGAACCCCAGTTCATGCAGTTCCATTACGCTTTCCAGGTCGTAGTTTCCCGCGCCAATCTGAATATCCATGTAGCGACGATAAGATTCTTCGACTTCTGCCGCCGGGCGCTCAAAGAAATTCTTGTTGAAGTATCCGATCAGATATTCCTTGATAAAACCCTGTAAACCAAAGAAAATCATTTCATCGTCCGGATCTGCAAACATCGATCTGCGCGGCGTCCAATAAGACACCAGCTTCGCCAATCCCTTCGGGTAAATTCTTCGATGACACTGCTTATATGTGTCAGAAAGTAAAATTGCATTTGTGTCTATCATTTTATTTACTCCTTTAATTCATTATCGGTACGGAAATACCGTAATTTTTTCATGGTTCCCTCTAAACAGACTATCAGTCGTAAACAGCCGTGTCACAATGTCGCTTTCCAGCAAATAAATCAGCGTGCCGTGCTCGCGATCTAACACTGAATTTTCCGTATGGCTCGCATACGCATAAATATCGGAAACGCCCATTTTCTTCAATTCGCTGGCGCCGTATGCCATGCTGCCGCCGTATGCGATGATGTCGTCAATCATCAGAATTCGCTTATCGGTCAAATCCAGTCCATCCGTTTCAACATGAAGTCCGGTAATCTTGCCGGTATCCCAGTCGCGATGCTTGATTCCGTAGCAATATTTCATTCCCGGAACCATCCCAGAATATCTTTTTGCCGCACCCGCATCCGGGAAATACAGCACCGTATCCTGTGGAGTAGCATTCATTTCTTCGAGTGCTCCTTCGATAAATCTTTGAGCAGAGTCTATCTTGATGCGATCAATTAATGCTGCCGATACATCGCTATGAACATCTAAAACTGTTACCTCAACAAATCCGAGCCAGTTGATCACATCGGCAAACGCCCTTAAAGTAAAACATTCTGTACTCTCATGAATACGATCCATTCTAGCATTCGGAAGATATGGCATTGTAAGATATGAATTTATCTGGCACTCGTTTTTTAAATGTCTCGTAATATAGATCAGCGTCGATAATTCGCTCTCATCATCATATTTCCATAATATCGTAGCGGCAAAAGGCGCAATTTCACGCACACCCGGAATAGAAATGCGCTGTGTTCCATCTGGAAAATGTTCTACTTCAACTTGCCTGCCATCAATCCAAATCATCCGATTCACCTATCTTTCTATATTCATCATAAACCTTATTTTCACAGTAGTAGAGGTTGTAGTCGCACTGTTCAATGTACCACCAACGTTTCTTATGTCCCTGCCGCAAGAAATCTTGGCAATAATCCGTCGCTTGATAATGACCATCAACCATCTGCCGGAAACTCAACTCATCAATCTCCTCTGATTCCTGGCAAATATCGGCAATTTCTGAAATCATTTCCTCGGTAAAATTCTGGTCTACCACATATACGACCCGGACAATCTGGTCTTCCCCGAAGCGTTTGACCTTTTCCAAGTCGTCAATGGTATGGGCGTGGTATACAACTCTGTCAAATCCACCATACCGCAACGCATCAACAACGCCGCCATCCAAACGTGGGAAAATGCTTGTGTGAAGCTCAGTCTTTGCACCGGTTGGTAATTTCGTCCAGAACTTCCACCACCATATAAAGTGCTCTTTGAATTTCCATAACGGATCACCGCCGCCAGAAACCGAAATCCAGTTGCAGCCATTCTCGGCATAGGCTTTTGGCAACTCTTTCAGTCCGTCCACCGTCGTCTTGGGAATGTTTAAGTGATTATTTTTTACGATACAGTACGGGCAGGTGTAATGACAGCCAAAATTTGTGATTACACTCAAATATTTATCCATCGTTTTCTCCCGTCACATTAATCTGGCACGATTTCATAACTTCCATCGCGGCTTTGTGTCTTTCCGGTGTTGTTCCGGCACAACAGCTTGCATCCACATAAACTTCGAGATTCTTAAATTCCGCTTTTATTGCCAGAGCATTTGCAATCACGCAAATATCAGAGCACACACCGCAAAGTTCTACAGAGTCATCTTCATTTTCCAAAAAACTTTTCCAGTCTCTATAAGCAAATGTATCTTTCCGAAAACGATTATCTGGTGCAACAAAAGGAAGTTCTGGAATAAAATCCATTCCTTCCGTTCCATATAAACAATGTGGAACCGGCAGATGTTTTCCTTCTAAGGAATTCATATAGCATTCCCTAGAATGGCAATCCATTGTACACAAAACCCGTCGCCCGCTCTCACGGTACTCATTCATTTTCTTTACTACATTCGGTACGATTGCCTGTGCCTCTGGGGTTCCCAGCGCTCCGGTTACAAAATCATTTTGCATATCAACTACAATTAAAATCTTCGCCATAATTTTCCTTTCTGGCGGAGCATTACACCCCGCCGCTCAACTTCTACAGATTTTCCAGCATCTTCTGCAGGTCTTCTTTGCTCATCTGCTCCAGTGCTTCATTGTCCTTCTTTTCCATTAATTCGAGAATCTTCTGTTTCTTGGCACTCTTCTCACGCAGATCTTTCAGCGCCGCAGCCTCTTCCTGCTTCACGGCAACGATGTGGCGGATAATCGCAATTTTGTTTGCCAGAACTTCATCCTCTGGAGATTTGTTCTCTAAAAGACTTTCTTCCTGCGACTGCTTAACCTCGGCATTCAGAGTTTTAAAAATTCCGTCCAGCGCCTTGACCGGCAGATCCCATAAATCTTCTACCGAAATGTTACCACGATACGGGAAACGGTATTTGCATCTTGCAGCCATCTCAAAAATATTCTTTTCTTTATTCATCTTTCTCCTCCTTAAAAAATCACTTTCATGGTTCTCTCTGTGTTGCCTTTTACTTTGACGATAACGTTATCATGCTTTGTCACAGAGAAGCCGATGCCAGACAACTGTTCCGGATCATCTTTGACCGCCGTCTTGGCACCCAACGCCTCAAATACTCTCTTATGTTTCAGAAGCTCTTCCTTTAAATACTCATTGAACATACCATTCGGATTTTCCGGATTGATGCAACCTTTCAGCATAAAGAAGAAATGGCGATTGCCGATTCCCTTCTGCTCGTCCCAATAGTTCGGAGACATCATAATAACCGATGCCGGAACAAACTGATTTGTCTTGAGTCCCCATACTTCGCGACCGGAAGCAGATTCTTTCAACAGGTGGGTAATTGACAGGTTATGATCTTTGTCAACAGAAACGATAGCTACCTGAACATATTCGTCAGTTCGCATTCGGTTACTATAATCGTAAGAATAGACATTTCCACCAAACTCGATTTCAGCACGGAATCCACTCTTAGCCGAGCCACTGAACTGATATACGAAAAACGCGTACTGTCCCGGCTTCATCTTGGTCTTGTCGGCATATACGATATTCTCCACTGCGATATCTTTTCCTGGATGTATAATGTCAACGTCCAGGTTGCCGCCACAAGGAGAAATACCTTTTCGTCCCCGATAACTGCCGTAATAGATCTCTGTGTTGGTCGCCACTTCTTTGCAGTGAGCATCTAAATCGCAGTCGTCTTTTCCATCTTCATTCCACTGAATTGAAAATCTGAGGTCGCCATCAATCTTGCCGCCTGCCGCTTTAACTCGCTGCTTCATACTATCTGCGACGTTTCCACTGTACGCCCATGAAAAACCATTATTCCATTTAAACATTGATGGCGCATCGACATTTTCCGGCGCGATTAGAGAAACCAGATTACCAGAATGACGATTTTCCAGAAGTACCTCAACCTCTCTGGCTCCTGGCAGAACGTCGCTCACAAACTTGTCAATGCCGATCTCTTCAACCTTCGAAAATCTCTTCGGATTCACTGCGACGTCTCCTGCCATTTCCGCAAAAATATCGCCGCCGCCCATCTTCTTCGCCGCATCACGGTTCGCAAACAGGATATTGTTTACGGTAATATCATCTAAGCGCGCAAACCGACGAGCCAGAGAATCCATATATCCAAGCTTTTCAATCTCTTTCTTCGCGTCTTCCAGCATTTTCTTTGTAAAAATTGCTTTTGGGCGCTTGTAATTTGTCGGCGCAACGATCTGCTCATACTTTCTTACTGCTTCATCCAGATCCATTCCTTCGCTGATATTTACAAGCAGCGTGCCAATACTATGATTTCTGATTCTACCGATACTCATGCCCGCTGCCGAAGCATTCATCCATGTGTATAATTCTTTGTTCGTCGCATCAAGACCAGCATATTCTTTCTGATACTTTAAGAATTTCTGTAAGATTCCCAGCCATTCCTCGCCACGGTACAGGGAGTTGGAACCGATCAGCTCCAGAACTGTTTCCGTCGCATCAATGCTGATTTCTTCCAGAGAACGCTTAAACACATTTCTAGTATCGCGACGAATGCCCTGCTCCGCCTCAACAGAATTAAACCTTTTATCAATCACGTATCGTTTCGGCAGCTTTACCGCCATATGGTTCCATTTTACGATAGTTCCATCTTCAAGCTGTTCGCGGCTGACCGGCGTTCCAATCATTTCGTCGCCACTAAAGAATACGTCGCTGATGGTCTTTCCCTTGATATAGGCGTCCATAGCATCAAGCATCGGCTGGTATACAGCGTCTCCGGTATGAAAGCCCCAGATTGTAACTACCTTTCCGTCAATCAGCGCAACCACATTCCCCATGCGCTTAACAAAACTGTGGCAACAGGAGCAATCAAACTCCCGGCGGGTTCTGTAAATTTTGTTACTTTCAAGTGGATAGCTGTCGAGATACTTGTTATACATCTCGTCCTTATCAACCACGACCTGAAACAGCCCCCGATCGCTTCTCATCATCTCTTCCAGGTGTTTGTCCAGCGCCTTGCTAAATTCTTCGAATCTCATATTATTTCCCCGCTTTCATCACTGCATCCAGATAGTTCTTTCTTGCCAGAAGAATTGCCAGATCTGGATTTTTCGCCGCATAATACTCATAACCCGGATCTTCCTTACGCATACGAGCAATCATATTGCCAATCTTTGAATCAAGTGATTGCATTTCTCTTCTGTTTTCCTCGCGACGTTTATAAGCCGCCATAGCGCCTTTTTCGATTTTTGCAATGACTTCAGCCGTAATCCTTTTGCCCGGTTCAACCGGAATGATTCGCTCGATTGTGATTTCCTTGGTTACGCCAGAAACCATAACTGTATCGCCCGGCGCATACTCAACTCCGTCTTCATAAATGGCAAACATATATTCTTTTCCATCCAGAGTTGTCGTTGCCAGTTTTTTAAAATTACTTAATGCCATCTTCATTCATCCTTTCTGTTAAAAGGGCGGCGAGGTCTACAACCGCCCATTTAATCTTAGTTTCGTTTTCCGTAGAAATATCCCGCGACGAATGCCGCCACGCCAATTCCCAGGAATACGAAAAAATTCATCGCTATCACTATATACTTCTCCTTTTTATTCGATACATTTGAAAGAAACGTCAGTACGGCGATTCATCGCTTTATGCTCTTCCGTATCATTTGCAACCATCGGCTTGCTAGAGCCATTTCCAACCGCGATGATTCTATCCGCCGAGATTCCGTTCAGGATAAAATACTGCTTAACCGTTTCAGCTCTCTGCTGGGAAAGCATTTGGTTTGCCGCATCGGTCGGATCAGAGTACGGATTTGGGTCGGTGTTTCCGGCAATTTCAATGATGGTTCCGTCCAGAACTTTTGCAATGCTGATAAAGTCGTCAAGTTTCTGTGTTGCCTCGGCAGAATCGGTGAATTTTGCCGTGTTGATGATAAAGTTTACCGTCGCAGATTTCTGTAAGAGTGCGGTCGCGTCTAATGCTTCCTGCTTATTCTCCTCAGTGATCGTGACATTTGCATCTGTCTTTGTGACCGCCTGCTCATCAAATTTTCCCGCCAGACTCTTTACATATGTGTCGTCGAAAACAGTGTTGAGAAGATCGTGGTTTACGGTTTCTCCAATAGATTCCCAAACGCCGCACATATCAGAGAAAATTGTCTTTGCGGTTCCATTAAGCAGATTGATGTTATCGGCATATGTAGCTAATTTGGCGGATTCACAGTTTGCTTTGATGTCGTCATCAGAAGCGGTCACAAACATTGGCATTACCTTCTTAATAGTAGTCGTGTTTGCATCGTACTGGTCTGCCGCTTTTAATGCGCCCTCGATAAAGGCGGACACGGTTTCCGGATATTTCTGTGCGAAATCTGCGTCGAACAGGATTCCATCCATGATTAAACTGGAAGAACTTGCTGTGCTGAACAGGATGTGAGCATCAGACATATTCTGTGCCTGGGTTAAATATGGCTCCCATGTTGCTGCGACGTCGATCTGACCTGCGAAAAACGCTTTTGCCGCTTCATCCGGTGTTGCGAAGAATACCAGATTATTGATAATAGCATCCTTGTCTTCCTGCGATAAGTCGGACTGGTTTACAAACCATACAACCATGGAATGCGCTTCGGAGAACTGCGGCACGCCGATTTTTGCGCCGACTAGATCGTTTACTGAATTGATGCTGGACTTCGCGATGATACCGTCGCCGCCGTTGGAGAAGTTGCTGATATATGGCATAATAACATTCTTGCCTGCGTCCTGGAACTTCTTGGACAGGAACGCCGTTCTGTTAATCGTGTAACCCGCAGCATCCAGATTTCCACTGATCAGTGCGTTGCTGGACTGCGTCGCGTCGTTAATAATGCTGATGTTGACCTTGATGCCAAGCTCATCGTAGATGGAATCTGGCTGTGTTGATAATCCCCCATTACCGTCGATGATTGGTTTCCACATTTATATTTACCGAGTTCGTCACGCTCGATCGACAAATTTCTAATAGGATAATGAAGCGAGTCTTCATACCACGACTGTCCACTATTAATGCGATATATTTGACCGACATGTTGATTGTACCTCGCAGCAATTTCTTTTATAGGAATGTTGGTGTCTCGTAAAAGGGCTTGTATATCACGCAGATCGCACTTCTTTAACCCAAGCTCTCTTATCGGGTAACTTTCCGTTTCTCTCAGATGTGTTTTGCCCTTATTGATGGATAAAATTACACTGCGATGAATTCCTGTATTGCAAACAATGTCATCAATAGTAATAGACTCATCTTTTAACATTTCTATGATATGGTTTACCACCTTTTCATCCGTCGGTTTCACTTCTGGTTCGCGAATTGGATATTTTATGTTTGGCTTTCTCCACGACACACCGGTATTTACATTGTCAATAAACTTTTTGTTTACATTATACTTTTCAGCAAGTTCCACTTTTGACAAACCTGAATTTAACAAATCTGATATTAGAGCGTCTGCGGTTGCCTGTGTGATTGTACTAGCAGGATTCCATTCGCCAGCACTGCCCTGTCCACCAGGAGTAATGTTGTAACCAAAATTTTTGTCACAACTATGATAGAGTCGTATATATTTTTTTTCTTCTTCATCATAATTGCTTCCAAAATACAGCACTTCCACATCAAAATTTTCAAAGCCGTATTTATGAATTTCGGTATACATCGGATGATTACAACGCTTATCGTGCTTATGCTCCTGTATTCTTCTCTTTAAATTGTTTGTCTGACCGATATAAACCTTCCCGGTAATATTATTCGTGATTTTGTAAACGTATTTTTCCAAGTCCAAACCTTTCCCTATTATTTCTTGTCGCCGCACCTTTCGATACGGATTAGAGTACATCACCATCTAAAACTTAGATGTGCCTCCACTGTCCTCGACCTTTTGAGGCTCTTACTCGTTGAACCTTTCCCTATTCGGGACTTGGCTGCTGATTCCCCATTTTAAAGCACTTAGCACACCACAGCGCATGTGGCGCTTTTATTTCAGCATATGCCATCCAATTACTTTTTTCTGCTTTCGCAACTTTCACGTTTAGCCTTGTTTCATGCTTGCGTTGTAGTGTAATTGGCTTTAGGACGAGTATACAAATACTCCTATTCCAGCAATTCAGAGGCATTCAATCACATTATTGCTAATGTAAAGGGGCTAGAAACTAACCAATCCATTCATCCAGTGATAAATTAATGGTTTTCTCGTCCGTCTTGTCAGTATTGATTACATTGCCATCTTCATCCGGCACCGCCGCATCACCCTTCTTCTGCGACGTGCTCTCTGTTTTGGCTGCCGCCGTCTTCGTTTTGATGACGCCCGTTTTGATTCCGGCTAAAATGCCGCCGCCGATAATCGCGACAAACAATAGCATCAGAAGGACCTTGGCAGTTTTTGTCAGCTTAAACCTTTTTGCACTCATCTTCATTTCTCCTTATCATTTGTTATATTTTTTCTTTAAAGATTCGAGATAATCGTTACTATTTGCCTTTCTGGCTTCAGCTTCGGCTCTCTGAATCTTCGTAGACATCTTATTATTGTGAACCACACGCGCACCCTCAACAGCCGCATCCAGATCCTTGTTCTTGTCCCGAACATAACCAAGTGCTTTATCTACGCCGGTCACAGCTTTCAGGTCGTCCAAATCATCGTAAACTTTCTGCATTTCCGTTTTGACGCGCATATTCTCAACCACATCATTCTTTTCCCTTTTCAGCTTTCGCAGGTTCTTCTCACACATATCAAATGCTTCCTGTGCGGTTACTTCTGCCTTCTGATATACCTGGATCAATCCGTTCAAGCGCTCAATATCAGCGACAATCTCCTCTCGCTCATCCGACTTGATTTCCGCCTCTTTGATCTTTCCTGACTTAACCAGATTTTCGCAGTCGGTTTCAACCTTTTTTAACCGTTCTTTCTTTGCCGCCATGTCCCTCTTTGCGTTACTCAGCTTGCCAGAAGCAATTCTCAATGCATTTTCAGCGCGGGAATAGGAATCCTGCACCTGATCGATCTTTTCAGTGTAAATAGCTTCCGCGCCGTCCGGCGTCTGCGCCATATCTTTAATAAACAGTCGCGTAAATCCTTTGAGCAACGCTCTCGCTTCTGGAAACAGGATTAGTACCAAAGCCACAACGACAATTACCACGACTGGCAGAATCTTCGATAATTCCATTACTCATTTCCTCCTACAAACTTCCATAAAGCATCAATCCGGTCAATTTCAGCCGATGTCTGATTGTTCGCTGCGCTGATTTCGCCTTTCAAAGCCGCATTTTTATTTTCCAGCTCTTCGATTTCTTTTTTGCGTGCCTCGATAGCAGTTTCATTTTCTGCGATCTCTGCTTCTTTTTCATTTTTGATTGCAGTGAAAGCCGCATCCAGAACATCGCAACGCTTCTTGGCATCCTCTTCGACTTCATCCAACGTGAGCGCGAACACCCCCAACGTTGCCAGCACACTTGCCTTTTTTGTCACGGCTGGCATCTCCTTTGGAAACGAATTAATCAACTCTTCGACCTTGAAAATTGACCGGGTCTGATCGGATAAATCATTCTTTTCATAGACATCTCGGACGAAGCTCTCCGCCTGCACGCCATCAGTCTCAACCGGAATATCCTCATACTCATCTGCCGGAACATAATCATCTACCGGTTCTCCCGGAATTTCTTCTACTAAGTGAAGCTTCTTTAATAAACCCATGTCCTACTCCTCACAAATCACATTAAGTCCATATGCTACGGCTACCTCATGCTCAATTCGACAACCACGCGCCTGCTCCCAGCCTTTGCAAAAATAAACCGCATCGCATAAAGACATTTTTTCCAGCGACTTTGCCAGAAAACGGACAGGAATCTGTACAACTCCTTCTGCCTCCATATTTTCTTTCCGACTCCACTCGTCATTGAAATAAGTATCGACCAGTTCGTACCTCTGCGTTTCCAATGCCTTAATTGCTTTTTCTCTGGTAGCAACAATTTCCTCTTCTGTCTTACCGTTCATCGGCTGTGACAACATTGCTTTCATTTGTTAATCCTCCTTTAAAGTGTAATTATTTCATCGCACATTCTTTTTGCTTCTTCTGGGCTGTGCGTAACCAGCACTATAATATTCTTCTCTTTTTGATGTCTCGAAAGTATCAAATTTTGCATCTGTCGCCGCGTTACATCATCCAACGCCGAAAGTGGCTCATCCATAAGGATCGTCGCAGGATTGATAAACAGCGTTCTTGCCAGCGCCAGCCTTTGCCTTTGCCCGCCGGACAACTGTTTCGGATACTTTTTCTCATATCCCGCCAAACCCACTGCCGTCAGCATCTCTTCTGCCCGACCCGACGTTTCCCTTTCGCCATTTACCTTTGCCGCAATCGTCACATTGTCCCGGCAGTTTAGCCAATCAAATGATGTATACGACTGGTGCATCATAAATATCTTCTGCGACGGATCATCATTTCGAATATTCCCGGCGAGTGGTTTCAATAACCCGGCGATTGTCCGGAGTAGTGTTGTCTTACCGCGCCCCGACTCACCCAAAATTCCATATATCTTGTTGTTTTCTAAGCACAAGTTGAAATCTGATAAAAGCGGCTTGTCCCGCGAATATCCGATGCTCAGATTAGATAGCTCGATCATCCAAATACCTCCACTTAAATGCTTTTTTTACGGTTGCCTTTGCCGCCCAGTCGAATGTAATACTGATTGCGACGATAACCGAAATTGCCATGAATACCATATCTGTTCGCCCACGAGATGAGCTTTGCTGAATAATCCAGCCTAAGCCATACTTTGCATTGACTGTCTCTGCTACCGCGATATAAGTAAATCCAATTCCATACATCATAATAAAACTATTCGCGACACTCGGAAGAATTGCCGGAATCTGAACCATATAAATCGTCTGCCATTTGCTCATACCGATTGTGAGCGCCGTGTCTATCAGATCAGTGTTGATCTCGCCCAGACATAAAACCACCGATGGCATCATATATACAAATGTCGCGATAAATAAAAAGGCTATTTTCATTTCTTCACCAATGCCCGCCCACATGATCAGAAGTGGGTAAAAAGCTGTAACTGGGATATATCTCATGACGCCCACGACCGGAGCAAGAATTTCTTTCGCTATCCGCGAATTATAGATAAGCAGCGCCGCCGGGAAAGCAATGACGCCGGATAGAATCGCCGCGACGGTTACTCTTAAAAACGAATACCGGGCGGCAATCAGAAGTTCTCCGTTCCGCACAAGGTAAACCAAATCTGAAAACACCTGGCGCGGACTTGGAACAAAAAGTGGATTATATCTTCTGGAAGCGGCTTCCCACAACAATAGGATAACCGCCACCAGAACAAATTTTCTTAATTTATAAAACATACGCATACTGATCGGTAAATTCGACCTTTTTAATTTTGATGGATGTCGGAATGGCTTCTGCGTAGCTTTTAATTATGTCTTTTCTTTGAACATCATCCACACTGTCGTAACCAACCGGACTAAAACTAGCAAATTTGACATCTAGCTCAAACACTCCTAATTTGCTGTTGTAAGTCACTTTGGTTAAATCAAGATAAAGATAGCCAACACGATAACCATTTTCGTCATCTCGAAGAGTGAAACTTTCATAATCTCTATCAAAACCCATTCTAACATCCCTCTGGCAAGCCATCTTGCCATTATCGAACACGACTTCGATGTCATATAAAAGCCGATCGGTGTTTAAAATATTGAGATCTGCAATGGCGCTCTCAAAATTTTCTCCCGCATTCAGTTCCGTTGCAATTGCTCTGAGGCAATCATAGTTTAAATTGGTTCTTTGCGTAAAACTAACAACTGCCGCAATTTCATCCCAATATTTCTCATCCAGTTTATCGCGCATATACTCTGCCACTTCGTCTACACTCGGATACAGGAAACGGAAATGGAAATGAAAACGTCCCGGACGATTTATCAGATACTCGCTGAGACGATCGATCTCGTTGCAGGTGATGACAAAAAGCTTTTTCCCTTGAGAAATTCCATCAAACATCGACAGCAAGCTATCCTGGATGCTTGTATCACAGTCGCCGTCATCGTCTAAATCAACAAAGGTTTTATCAAACTCGTCAAACAGAACCATAACTTCCTGCTCGATTGAATCAATAAACTGCACCAGCCCCGGAAACGCACTGTCTACAATGATTACCGGCATTCCAGATTTAACCGCTTTATCCGCCAGCATTCTTGTAAAGAAGGATTTTCCAATTCCCTTTTTGCCGGAAAGAATAACGCCAAGGCTGCGATTAAACTCTCCGAAACGCTTCATCACCTTTTCAACCTTTGTGTCGTAGCCGCCATACGCTTTTTCTTTGACTGAAAGGTTCGGCACTTCAACGAGATAAGGTCCCGTCATCTTATTAAACGCTGCTCGGAAGGTCTTCGCCGGAAGCTCCTTATAGGTCGCCACATAATCATCATAGATCATATACCTTGCACCACTACTAACTACATTCATCTCTTTATCTCCTTTTCTTTGTGTTGTATAATACACTTCTCTTTTTCGGATAGCAGATTACACGTTTTCGTCTCTTGCTATAATCATGACTCCGTCAATATCTAATGGGACAGGCGAGAACTCCGTGGTTTTTGATGTTGCCCCACTCTGAAAATAAGTTGGTCGTCCATTCACTTTTCCGGCAAAATATCTCTTACGCCACCTTGCATCGCCCGTTTCCAAAACCTCAACCAATGTATCAACCGGGACATTTTTCCAATCAATTTCATCGGCGTCTTGATTGAGCCAGGCTGATCGCGCCTCGTAACATTTTTGGTCAACGCCATCATAGAATAAGCACTCCCTACAACGAATATTACCATTGCATATCGTCGGTTCTCCGGTTGTTTTTGTTACTGCGATAGTGCTGCCTGCAAACACAATATTTTCAATTTGCTCACGATATTTTTCCTTATTTTTCATCGTTATCCTCCTCTGATAAATTCTTCTCCGTTTCGAAATCTGTCTCGTCAACATTTCCCTTTAGGAAAGCAGCAATCGTCCCGATAATTTCTATGGATTTTTCTGCCTGTCCCAGCGCCCATTGCTCCGCACGCTTCATTGCCTCCTCTTCGCTTTGCGGTTCCGGGTACAGTATTGTATTAGCGTGCATAAAACAGGTTTCTACATACCACCCTATCTTAATCAAACAGAGCTTCGCGATCGGTTTACTCGATTCGGATGTTCCGTCTGTCAAAAGGTAATTGCCGCCTCCGCTCGTTGTCCAAATTTTTTGCATGGAATCCTCCTATCTCATCTGCGACGAAACATAGTCAAATAGCGTCTTCTCCGGAATCGTTCCTACTTCGATCAACTCCAGCACGGTGCATACGAACCACATCACGGAGCCTGCAAAAAACATGATGGCTATTGCTATACAGATAAAATCCACATCACCCCACTCCTCATTTTCCCTTATATAATACCTGTATCTCCACCTTACAATTCCAGCCGACACGGATGCGATCACACACGTCAAAACAATTTGGAACACATCCGTTGCTATTTGCCACACAACAAACCTACGATAAAGATCTTGGACATACGGCATTACGTTTCCTTGACTCCAATCAACAACTACACCGAGCTTCCGACACAGATAATCCAACACTTCGATAATCTGTTTGCTTACCTCCAATATTCTGCCCTCCCTGTGACCACGTCGCGGTTGACATCCGCCGTGAACTCCTGAATCCGTCGAAAATCCGGCTTTACTGGCAGCGACGTATTTTCCCTTGCATATACCAATCTCTTTTCTAACTCATCGACCATTTCGAAAAATTCCGGGATTGGCTGACTATTCTCGTCCAGATATTTCCCGGCACGAATATCCATCAGTAAATCATGTTCTTTTTCGCGGTATGTAATGATTTTCTCCTGCTCCAAAATGTCGAAGCACGTATAATACAGCCGGACTAAATGCATCATATGTTTGCCAAGTTTCCCTTTTGCGATTGCAACCGCATTTCTCTTACCGATCGTCGCATAGTCCTTAACGACATTATTCATTTCAGACCACAGCGATTTATAATCCCGGAGTGGGTAATGGTGCAACGTAACATCCATGAAAATTTCGCTTTCCATCTCCTCCTTCTGCGACGCATCAATATAAAGTTTGATCGCATCGTCCGGATATTCCGCATATTTCTCCCGGAATTTCACTGACATATTATTAATACTGTTCAGAATATGCTTTTCCCGCGCTGCCTGTCCTACATTTCGCGCCGCTTTGTTATCCAGCCGCCGAAGCTGCGCGTTGGCATAGCCGCCAAATGTATATGCCGCCCGCTGCGATAAGAACAGCTTTGAATGTTTAACAAGCATCTCTCCAACATGATCCAGAACCAGATAATGTTCCGGCAGACACCCCAACAACTCCAAAACATTCGGATTGCATCCGGTCAACAGAAATACCAGTTTATTGAATGAGTAGATTGTCGTGTCCGTTTCATTGTTGATAACCTGCTCAAACCCTGTTCCGGTAAGAATTTCCATTGCCGAGTTCAACGCGCAACCGCGAATGTCGATGTCTGACCCTTCCACGTTTGTGCCATAAGCATGACTGCCGCCGACTGTAAGCAGACACACATTTGAGCCAAGATGATCGTTCTCTCGTAAAAAGTCGTATTCCGGCTTTTCAATCTCCCTTCTGAAATCTACCATCTGTCCTCCTCCAATAATGTCAAGTCATATCCATGCATCACGAAGCGCAGCGTCAGCCCGTGATTGATTGCATTCCCCAGCTTTTTGCAAACCAGTTTCAAATCGTCGCGGGAAAATTCCGTTCCGAGGTACGTGTTAATTCCCTTTCGGTAGAACTCCCGCAGTTCCCGATCCTTCTGCCGGTCTCCGTATGGCATGGCGAACGCCGCCGCCCAACTCAAACGCTCCAGCACGCGACACTTAATTTCTGGTCCCATCCACTCTTCCATCAGCGAAAATCCCGCGATATCATCCGGCTCCGGGACAAACATTCCCTTGCTATTTACCACGCTTCCCGGAAAGCTCCTTAATAATTTCAGTTCTTCTGATGTCACTTTTTGCCTCCTCTAAAGTTGTATATTTTCCATTCAAATAATGCTCCGGCTCAGTATCAATGCACTGGGCACAGCGATTACAGTATCCAACAACGCCAAAATCAAACGACACAATTCGCCCACACTTCGGGCAAATTCCACTAAACGCGGTTTTATCATCTGCGACAACAACTGCATCCAACTTAACCAGTTTATCTCTTCCGGCGCGAACCGCTTCAACAACCCACTGTTCCAATTTCTCTTCTGGCAACCACTTTTCAATTTGATCGCTTGCATTTGCACCGCCAATCCCGTAAAGCGTCGGCGACCCAGGCTTAACCTCTATAACCATATAAAGCACGCCCTCGCCCAGTCCAGTGCGCGGATTTATCTCTTTTACAAGATCGAAAGCCTCTAGCATTTACTCTCCTTTCCATCTGCGACTTTCCCTTCACTAACCCATCTGCCACAGGCGTCCTCGTCGCCCGCGGGTTTCCAGTCGCACAGATACTCAAACATACAATTTTCACAACGTCTTTCCATCATTCAACTTTCCTTTCTTTATATATAAAGCGACTTTACGCCGCATTATTTTCGTCTACCATATTCTTCTCCGTTTCATCCGGCGATTTGCCTTTCAGAAACGCGTTCAAATCCTCTTTCATTAACTGGTAGTTTCTTGCCTGATCTGGCAGATATAAATGAGTCTTCTTAAAATACTCCACAATCCACGTATCCAGATCAATGTCCTTGGCTGTCGCAAACGCTACAATCGCAATCAGTGACGGTCTGTTTTCCTTTTCCATTAAAATCGAATTATTGTCTACATTCAGGGTTAAGTCATCCAACATTTCTTCCGCGAATGTCACATCTTCGTCCGTCAGTTCCATGTTTACGGTGTTTCTAACCCATGCATTCAGATTCAACTCAGGTCCATCACCATACTTCTCTTCAAAATAATCTTTCATCAGCGCATAAAGCAGATCCAGTTTTGCTTTGATGATGTTCTTATTCTTCGTGTCGCGACTCTTATCTATCTCCTGCCAGGACGCATTATCGACAACTTTGGTGTTCAGACCACCCTCAAATGCATCCAAAAATTTAGCAAATGCCTCACCCGGAAGTCCAAACTCTTCGAATCTGTCAAATGCAGCCAGCCAGACAAACAGATTCTTCATCGCAAATACCTCTTTAAAGTTCTCGCCAACAGCGTCTTCCAGTCGGGTCATCATCGCCGAGAAATTTTCAAACTCTTCGTCCGTCGCGTTCTGGTTAAGATACTGGCTCATTGCTTTGCCGTTCTTCTTCCATGCATCCAGATGATTGATCGCCATAACCGCCTCGCAAACAACCCGCTCATAAGTTCCCTTTGCCATTTCCTTATCTTTGTGGTCGATACAATCCTGGAAGAATTTATGCTGCGACGTAATGTTCTTGATCTTTCGCGCGAACTGGTCGATGAACGTAAATGCCTTCTGCGTCGCATTCATTGGCTTGTGGTTGTTGTACCGACGAATCAGCTTTGAAATTTCTTCCTTTGTACAATCCTGATGGATAACCGTGTTCAACTGAAAACCGTCAAACGTAGTCTGCAATTCCTTTGGAAGCTCCGAAAACCGTTCGCCTTTAATATCAAATGTCCTTAACTCCCAAATCACATTACCATCATCGTCTCGCTGGATGCGCCCCTTTTCGTCTTTGCATTTCGCCGGATACTCAATGATAGAATCTTCAATCTGTGAGGTAATCTTGTATCCATCACTACGAAATTCCGAGCACACCGAACCTCTCTGCAGTCCATCAATAAGCCAGAGCTGCGCCACCCCCTCTTCTAATTTCTCTTCTCCCAAAATGATCTCCGGCACATGATCGTCTGTTAAAATCGTAACAATCAATTCATTCTTCTCCGCCGTCGACCACTGTTCCGAATATCTCTGCGTATCCGCATCACAACGGATTGTCTCATCAGTCATCTGCTCAATAAACGCCTTCATACTATATGTTTTAGGCATTACCTTTTTTGCCCGCTTTGCCATTGTGTTTCCCTCTTTCTATCTATGCAGTAATTTCGTGTTTTCGTATCGCCGCGCCGTGCTCAACGCCGATTTTATACGAGCATTATCCATATTTAACACCCGCGAAATTTCCCTTTCGGAATAGCCATCTGCCAGCAAGAACAAAATTCTTCTCGAATCTGATGGTATACGCTCTAAATAAAGCGTCATGCACTCGCTATAGCATTTCATATGTTCCAGCGCTTCCATCTCGGCGCTTTGACTTGTCCCAGCTTTCACCAGATCGCCGCCGACCAAATCGTCGATAGGAACAGACACCTTTTTCTCTCCCTGCCCGTCTTCCCCGGCACCTCCACGCTTAATGCGATTCATCGCCGTAAGCTGCGTATACACTTTTCTGGTAATCATCACATACGCGATACCGTCGAAATCTCCTGTATTCTCATCAAAAATTGTCAACGCGTTCGTCAACGCCTCTCCTGCGACGCTCATGAACTCATCATAGTCTGCGCCGGTTAATCCGCCGATTCCTTTAAGCACATTATTGATGATCCTCCGCAATTTCCATGCATTATTCGCATAGTACGGAGACAACAACCGCAGCTCCGCTTCCAGGTCAAGACAATGTTCATTTTCCCTTTTTAATGCCTGCGTTTTCATCTCTACATATCCTCCTCTGCTTAAATACCCCGCCTTTTTCTTGAAATAGGGTAAATTTAACAAGACATCCTTTGTTTAGATGCAAAAACCTTGTTATTCAGTTATTTTTTTTAGGGAATTTTCTACTAGAAAAAAATCTGGACATACCTTGACCGGTGTCCTTTTGATGATATAATAGAATTATCCCTATATCGTGGCGATGTAAGGATTGACCTGTCTGCTCATTATGGTGTTGGTAGCACCGAGCAGACAGGTTTTTTTGTCCTTACATTTCGAGTATACCGCCGTTGCCATATTATGTCAAGACAATATTTCGAACACTCGTTCGTTTTTTACTGGTAATTTCTGGCATTAAAATTGGCACAATATACAACTTATTTCTATTATAATCCCATTTTCCTAGTAGATTACAACAACTCGTCGCGACTATAAATCCAGGCTGAAATCCATCTGTTCGATTTTTGTGATTTTTCTGGACAGTCGCGCCAACTCTTCGTCCCGCCGCCGCTCGGCATCATACAGTGCTTCATATTTATCCGGAAACCATTCGCCCGCTTTCAACGGAACTTTAAATTCCGGGACAATCATGCCGCCGTCCACCGTTTCCCTTCCAGCGCTCATCTTTAAAATTCCCTTTGACAGGGCATATTTTGTGACCCAGATTTTCACTCCACATCCTCCCGAATTGGAATATTTGCGATTTCTCCGGCATCTGAAGTCATATAATTGATCTCAAAGCCCATACACGCACCAAACCTACCAGGATTCGAATAATCCCAAAGCCCAGGACAATGACTGCAATTATTAGCGTATTGAGAATCAAATTCACAGAAAGCGCAGTTGCAACTAAGTTCTAAGCCGAACTGTTTACAAAATTGCTCTTTTAAGATCACTCTGCAGTGGACTAATTTATATCCCCTACGCTCCTCTATCTTTTGTATGAAACGCCACATATTCCGATGTATTCTGACCGCTTCTTCCAACGACAAATTCTTTTTCATAGCTTTCTCCTAAATCATTCTCAATTTCTTTTCTTCGATCATATCCATTGCCCGGTTGAACACCTCGACATCATCGCCGTCGCGCTCCCGCAGCACGAACATCAGAACCTCCCTCAGATCATCATGTTTCAGCGATACGATCGGAGAATTGTTGACCCGAATATCCGTGTTTCCAGACTCGATGCTTTCGACAACTTCACCCATATCATCAAAATACCGGCGCTTTCTCTCTTCGCTTAAGCCAATATAACGAGCCGTCGTCGCAACATCTACATGGTTAAAGATTTCCTGTAAAGTCTCCATTGCGTTCGGGTCGTCTGGATGAATCATTTTCCCTATCCAGCCGAAGGTTTTTCGCAACGAGTGACACGACACTCTCCCTTCGACGTTGCACACCTCAACCGCCGTCGCAAATTTCCGCCGGAAACCATCCGTCTGCCACTTCACGATGTCCGCATACTCTACGACCCAGTAAAGATATTCTCCCAGCGACGAATATTTCTTCTGTTTTTCAAACGCTTCCAGAATCGAAATCTTGCGCTGTACACCCCAATCTTTTCCCATTTTTTCGCACCAAGCATTCAAATTAAAACTCTTTTCCTGGTAGATTGGATCGTCGCGACGTGATAACCACTCTGTTTTTGTTGGCGTATTAAACACATACTCATGAAGATGTTCCTGTGGAACCACACCGGTTTCCCGACAATACACAGCGATGGCTCCCTTTACGGCTTGGCTGATCGGGATAATTGTTGTCTTTCCGGTTTTCTGCTCTTCAATGGTTGTGATTTCCGTTTTCAGTCTTCCGTTTTCATAGTAGAAATCCGACCACTTTACCATCACGGTGTCCCCAATCCGGCGCCCCAGTAACAGTCCAAACATAAACGTCAGGTAACTATCCCACATCTTTCGTGACTTGAAATACTCCATCAGATTGTACATATCTTCGTACCGACGCAGTGGTTCAACCTCTGTTTTACCTGGTTTCTTCGTCGCATAACGACTCTTGCTTTCGCTCTTCATAAGATCTCCTCCTCGTATAATTACTTCTCTTTTTAAATTTTCAAAAGATCAAAAAAAGAGCGGACATACATTTCTGTACATCTCGCTCCAATTTCCGTTGCGATTTAACTCCATATTCCTAATTCTTCGCGCCACTTTCTGAACAAGCGCCGCATTTCCAGCTCATTAACTCCATACGCTTTACAACTTCTTAAAAACACATCCTCTACGTAAAAATTCCCGAATTCATCTTTATGATTCCACAAGCATCCATCTTTCTGATATTGATAACACCAACCCGTAACTAGCCAATCAAACGGCGGCGTCATCATAATATGAGTATTCTCTTCCGGCATTTCATCCGCCCAGCCCCGCTTTTCCTTTTCCTCCGAAGCGCGTTGTTCCAAAGCGTCTGCTTCCTCGTTGCGACGTGGCTCTATCTGATTCTTAAAAAATGGCGTCATAGCTCCCTTTAGAGGATTGAACCTTTTATAATTGTAATCCCAATCTGGATGCATCTCCCGCCACCAATCATAGTCCTGCGCGTTTTGAACCGAGTCGGAGTAATAACAGGCGTCGGCAATTTTACAATTAAACTTTAGCTTGTCATACTCGTTCTTGGTTATCCTAATCGGATCGACGGCGTGCTCCAGTTCCCTTGGAAAATATAACCGCGTGCCGACCATTTGCCCCCGGCTTTTCAACATTTCATCGTCCAGATAAAATTTATAATACTCCACCTCTAATTTTGGCGGATACTTTCTGTCAACCGTCGGAGGACCACATGGAATTCTGAAATCCTGCACCGCAATTATGCCGCGTATTATCGCTTCCGTCGCGATTTCTTTGGCAACCTCATTCGAACAATCCCCAAAGCGCCGGTCCTCAACGCGATATGCTATTTCATCAAAGGCTTCGGCATATTCCTTGGCATCCTGCGCCATTTTCTTACGCTGCTTTTCCCTTAGCTCCATCATCTCCCAGTCAACCGGAAACAATTTTTCGCCACTTTTCTTATCAACATACCAGTCTTCGTAGCGCCCATATTTATTAAGGATGGAATCAACACGAATTTCCTTTCCGTTAAAATACCGACGCCCGTGAGCATCCATCTGCTCGACAATCTTCACTCCGTGACAATAAAATTCAGATTTCGACTGTCTCAACCGGTCTTCATCCGCGACTTTAGAATTGATCGAATCCTTGATGCCAAACAATGCGCGTAATGCCGCAAACCAGAACATTTCGCCACCTCTCTTTGCATTTTAATTTATTTTCCCTTTTTAAGTCTCTCTTCATTCTCTGGTATACATATGATTCCACTCATTCGCATCATATTTAATAATTCTTTATAATATTTTTTGTGTTGTTTTCGTAAACAATAGTTGAAGAATTTTTATTTAGACCATTATCAGACATTTTCCATGCTCATATTTTACATCCTATTTTCTACTCTTAAAGTTTTCATTAGCGCTTCTTGTAAAATCCTAGAAACATTTACTCCTGCTTGTTCCGCCTCATAATTAAGCCAGCTTGGTAATGCTACGTTTCTTCTAACCGTTTTAGTATCAATCTTTTTTCTGTACACAGCCGAATCAATATCTACAAAAGAGACTATCGTTTTGCCTTCTTCGGCAAAAGCTCCCTTATTAGGCTCTAATTGAGTAATATCAGATGGCTCAGGGATCATCTCCTTATCATCTTCCATAGTTACACACTTTAATTCGATTGCATCACGCGCCATATCAAAAGCATCGTTCATGTCTTTTCCTTCTGTTAAAATATTGAAATCTGGCACTTCAATCAATACACAATCCTTTGTTTTCGTAAAAAACACCGGATAAACATTTTTCATTTCAATCCTCCAATTAAATGTATTCCTTCTTGTTTAATATATTTGAATAAGAGGAATGAGCTACGAAAGCCCATTTCTCTTTAAAATTGCCTTGGCTAACACTTCATTAATTTCCTTGTGTCTGGGAATCGTTTCCTTTATGTTGCCTTTGACATATAAATCATGGTTACTGCCATGCCTATCAAAAACAAATCCAGCTTCTTCGAGTTTCTTGATTAGTTCTGTTTGCTTCATGCGAAAGCGATCACCTCCGTTCCTAATTTTATTATACACATTTATTGTGTAATGTCAATGCTTTTTCATACACATCTATTACACAATGCATTTTCACTTCGTCTTAAACTATTTCCTCGACCAGCGCCGCGATCCGCTTTTCCATTTCTTCAACACTGCAGACCTCGTTCTCCTGAAAGTCCGGCATAAGAGTATAATCATCAAACCGCGATGTTTCCCTATTCCAGGTTCCGCCGGAACCCACGCACAAATCTCCGTTCTCCCGGATCAACAGGTTGTCCAACTCCATCTGGCTTTCCACCAAGCTTCTGACATAATCCGACAACCGCTTTCCGTTTGGCAAAGCATAGTCACCTCTCCGCTTGTCGATGACCAGAGCACTCCGCAACTTGATTATTTTTTTAAATACATCTCTCTTCATACAAAACACCTCTTCCCATTGAGCATTCTTGTATATTGAATGTTTCCCTTCCTGATTCCGGCGCCATTCGATCCCTACCGATTCCAGAGCTTTAACCGCGCCATAGTAAAAGCTCGTTTTACTCGGATTCTCTCGGATATAATTGGCAATTTCCCAGCGTTCATCCAACCACGCCTCTGTCCGCTCCTTGATTTCTTTCCATTTTCGCCTCATAAACACTTACCTACATCGTTTCCATTGGAAAAACACTTAATACTCGATCTATTAAAAGGTCATTGCCAAATTGAATAATTGTTTGCCGAAAGGAATTAACAAATTCCGGGGTTGCCACTTTTTCTATGTTCTCTTTCGTCGCAGGAATGCTCCAATACTCAAGTGCGCTCGCGATGTCATCGTCATACCACTTTGTATTCGCATCCTCCATGAACTCAGTAGTATCATCCTCTAGATCATAACAACAGCACCATTCATATTTATCAGACAACCAATCATCAATCTCTTTTTCGTCTATATTTTCCGGAATCTCGACTTCCGTTGGTAACTCAGCCAGAATATCTTCTTTCTCCTTGTCCGTCAGTTCCTCACCGGTTAAATCCCATTTAATATTTACAGCTTTCATGATTCATCCTCCTTTGTTATTACCCGAACATTGTCAGTGCAACTGCTACCGCAAATATCTTCCACGATGCATAATGAATTGCTAAATACCAACACACAAGACTGATAGACATGCACACTATACTCCGCATATCACTCATCTCCCTTTGTATCTCTTATCCTTTTCTTTTCTGGTTTTAAGTACGAATTCCCGGTACTCATCATAACCGCCGAACCGCACATACTTCCCGCCGATAACATCAAAGCAATTTTCGCCCGCCGCCAGCTCATATGCATTTGCCGACACCACAATATACAGCTCGATTCCCTTTGCCGCCGCGTCGTCCATAACCAGCCGGAATAAATCCTTCATCTCGACTACGTTGTCAACCGAAAACCCAGAATCTACTGCATCCAGGAGAATCCAGCGCTCGTTCGGAATTTCCTTCTCATCATCCTCTTCGCCGTTTGCCTTCCGAACAGCCTTAACTAACCGCCGCGTTCTATCTCCATTATCCCCGGTTTCAATGAATCGCTTCCACTTCGCCGCACTTTTGCCGAGGTTCAGGTTAATGTTCTCGCCCTCAGAGGAGCACATAGCCGTCACCCCGAAAGAATAGCTCCCGGTTGCAATACTTTCGTCGATGGAATACAAACCACCATCTCGCGTGTTATCGAACTGGAATACCGGTATGTTTTCATTTTTCAGCTCCTCTGCGACGTTATGCAGCATCGTCGTTTTGCCCGCGCCGTTGCAGCCAACCAAAACCGTCAGTCCCGGCTCGATCTCGATTTCCCTTTTCTTACAAATGTTAAACCCCTCGCCGTATGGATCTCTCCACGTTTTAATCTTTCTGCTCATTTCCTGTCTCCCTTCTCATTTTTATCCACATCCGCACTGTTTATGGATTTCAACGCCTCTTCCCAAGTTGTTTCATTAAGCTTTTCGTATGGAATCAGCAAATCATACTCGGATTCAATTTCTGTTTGTGAGCCATATCCATTGAAGCTTGGACAACTCCAAATGTCATCGGTGTTTGCTTCAAGGTGTCTAAAGATGATAATGATGGGTTTCTGAAATTTTCCCATATGAGTCGCAAAACTATCGATCTGAATGATGCTATTATCTTTTTTATTTATATAAATATCTCCAAGCTGCATACTATTACGCCCTTTCTTTTACAAAATACTGTTTTCATCGCCTTGTATAATATACACCGTATTCACTTTCAACTCTCTTTGTAAGCCCTTCCACATCGAAAAATTTAGCTTCATCTTCTGATATCTCCATAACACAAGTACAATTTTCCATAAGTTCTTTTTTCCACGAATCCCTTGCTTTTCCAAACAGAATTTTCAATGCAACCTTATCATCAATCACCGGTGGAATTTCTGTTTTAATCACATAGCTACACGCCTTTCTTGCATCGAAATTTTCACTTTCTGAACCTTCATCACCAAAGAAACATAATTCGTACCAATGTATATTTTTATTCATAATAAATATCTCCTTTATTTTAAAACGCGCTCTTCATTGTATTACTTCTAATACATAATATCCCAAGCATTTTTGCATTCTGCTTTTTGGATATTCTTTTGCTTTTCTCTTATACTCAGAATACCTAGGGCAAGGTATTAAAATCCGTTTCTTTCCTCTTGTATTAGTATGAGAGTATACACCATTGCCTTCTTGTACGATGTTTTCTGGATTTTTTTGTCCTAAAAGTTTTATGTATTGAATAACTGCATCCTTTTTACTTTTTTCTACTAACTCAGATACTAACATTATTATCACCATCCTTTTGAAATTTCCGTTTCCTAACAATCAATATAATGACAAGGAACAATAATTGAATCTCCGTGTTGCGTAACAATGGACAATGTTCCCCATTCATCTGATTTAACTTCTTTATCTCTAATATCAGGATGAATTGCAAATAGATCTTCATAATCAATCCATGCAGTCGCCTTTATCCATCCATCTTGCCTAATAACACATAATTCTTCCGGCTGCGTTTTACTTCTGCAAAATTCTCCTACCGTCATTTCTATTCCTCCAATCTTCACTTGAAATTGCTATTTCTTAATTATTATAAATTTCTGTTGCAAGCATATTTATGAGTCTCCATTTCAAATTTTCCTTCTCTTCGTTTGTCATAGGTAATTCATAACAAACCTCGTCATCTTTTTCTCCATAATTACATACGGCTTGAATACCGATTGTTTTCTTTTCAGTATCAAACATAAGATAGAAGTTATAATATACTTCGTTTTCATATTCGATTCCAACTAAATCAGTGTATCCATGCTTCTTTCTAATCTCGTTTGTAATATCAATCAATTCATCAGTTACCACAAGAACAATATTTCCTTCGTGTTCACCACTCGTAAAACAAAGAAAATCTGTATCAATAAAGTCAGCATTGATATTTTTGTATCTCATCTCCATCACTCCAATCTATACTTCATAATCAAATTCGCTTAATCCTGTATCAGTTACATATGCCTGTACAGCTTCAATATATGTTCCTTCAAAATTTCCGTTCTCTGTATTATAACTACTTAACTCTTCTTCAATTTCACAATCATAATGTAAGAAAATATTCGTGATCAAGTTTTCCATTGATGTTTTTGGCTCGTATTTCTGCTCTCTAATCCATGCAGCCATATAATCGTAATCGCACCATTTTCCCTTTGGATATGTACTATAATCCTTTTCTTCCATCCATTCTCCTCCCCACTGATTTACCATTTATTTCACCTCACTAAATTATTCTCTTTTATCAACCGTAACTGCACCATCTTATTCAAATCCTTATTTACCGTAATATGATTCTTCCCATTCCCATACATAAAATGACTACCACGACTTCTGATTTCGTGATATCCATTCGCCTTAAGGATCGGTTCAAATTCTCTTAGATTTTTCGGTTTACGTTTGCACATCTTAATCACTCTCCAATCTCTTCTGCAATTTCTTTTCGTGTTCCTCTCAAAGAACAACCTTCTGTATCATGTTTATTTAAAATATTCCAGATTGCATTTTCTTCGGTTTCAGTAAGATAAAATCCTTCCCAGTAACCAAAATCATTATCTCCATGTTCCATTACAATTCCTACGATTCTATTCATACTAATCACTCTCCCTTTAATGCTTTTTGTACTTTCCTATTGAAATCTCCGTACTTCGCTTTCCATTCAGCAATCATTTCTTCTGTAGGTTCGCCAATCAAGTTGTATCTTTCTTGTCTATATTCTTCTGGATTTTCACAACACTCCGTTACAAATACTGCATTTCCCATCTTACTTGCATCGCAGCCAAAACCTCCAGTTGCAAGTACAATTTGATATTTCGCTTCTCTAAATTCTGGCTTAAAAAACTTACTATCAATAACTACAAGCTTTCCTTCGATGTTGTTACTTAATGGTTTACATTTACTTTTATCAATTATTGTTTTCATAATTTTTTACCTTCCTTTCTTCTGATAAAACGGTTACTTCTTTGCCTTTATGCTACTTCATCCATCTTCTCATACAGTGTTTCGTTTACACCAAAATTGAGTGCTATTTCCTTAATCAACTCATCTCCCCACTTATCATTGAAGAATCCCCAACAACTGTCTTTCTCTTCCCAGTCATCATCTTCTGCATTGTATTCTTCCGTGATAATTCCATATACTTCACCAGTTAAATACATGTCATACTCATCAACTTCGCCTTGCATCCACTGGTATGCAGCCTTCTTCCAATTTTTATCTGTGATTTTTACGTAATTCCCTTTTTCATTCCTAATTTTTCCACCGCAATCAATAATTGTTTTCTTTTTAGTGTAAATACATCCAACCTGTCCAGAATCCCATCTGTCACTAAATCCACCAGTATTCATTGTGATTCCGCCATGGTCATATAAGTACAATGGAAGGAATACTATATTTGCATATCTTTCAAGTAATTTCCATTTGTCAATCTGTGGAAGTGCTTCAATAATGTCATCAATAAGCCAATCAATTCTCTCATTGTCTTCAATAATACCGAACTTTGCATCTTTAGAACTTCCAAGTGGAAACCAATAATAAGTTCCCCATAACTGCCACACTTTTTCATGTCTATCGTATTTTAACTCAAGACCATTGGAAGCTTTTTTTGCCTTCACATAATTGATGATTAATTTCTCTTTCACATTATTACGAACCAAGTCATTTAAGAAATCTTCATTGTCAGAGAACTCATTTTCTTTATAGTCACCAAGTCTATAATCTCTATGCCAACACATCATCTTTCCTATATTTCCATCCCAATCGTATCGTGGATTGAGTGGATCATTATCTTGTTCAATATGTAGTCTCATAAGCTTTCCGTTATCTTTATAGTATCTGTATTCTTTATCTGCCATATCAACCAACCTCCATTCTATTTAACTAAATCATAATCCTTCATTTCTTTATCTGTTAGCTCTCTATTGTAATACAATTCAGCCCACACCATTTTTCCATCAACTTCCGTTCTGTCATCATAATTGATGAAATCCATAAATCCCTCTTTTGGTTGCGTTCCCATACTCACAGGACGCAATGTGGAATAATATTTTTCCCACCCATATTTATCTGCACTCTGTCTTACATAATCTGTATTACTCATTTGCAATCTCCTTTACATATTTGTTAAACTATATCTTGTAATTATCGTGCCAAGAAATTACAATTTCATTACCAACCACTAATATGCAATCCTTTATCAGAATAAATTCTAATCCATTTGTATTTATTATCTAAGTCATTATCTATACAATACTGAATCGCTTCATCTTCCGTCTGAAACTCTTTTGATATTTGTATAAAATCTTCATTAATATCATTCCTAACTCTTACGTTACAAGATTCTGCTGTTCTTTTTGCGATAGAAGCAAGACTTTCTATATGTTCTCCTTGCATAGCAAATAATATTGGCTGGCAATCTTTATCATGTTTGTGTCCATTTGTTCTTTTCATCATTTTTTCATATGACATATTTATTACACCTACATTTCTTCATTATTATATGTATAATCAAAATCTCCATATTTTAATTCAGACTTAATGATAGCTCTTGTTTCTGTTTTCCAATCCTGTCTAAATAGTTTTGCCTGCTCTTTTGGTGTATTTTCTTTGTCAACTAACTTAAATTCTCCATCAACATAAGCGCATCTTGTAGTAACGGGTTTATATTCCATATTGCCTTCTTCAATCTCTTTCGAGATTTTCATCTTTAACTTCTGTTGAGATGTACCAATGAATAAAAGTCTCATACTGGAATACTCTTTCCATTCATTGCAACTATGCAAGTAATATATTTGTTTTGCCATACAATCACACTCCTATTCTGCCATATCCAGCATCAACATACTGTTTGTATCTGCCAGATAATAACTTGTGTTACACATTACCTTGTTGTATTCAACTTCACCCTCAAAGTCGTTTACAACTGCCTTTTCTTCTGATGTCATATCAGAATATTTTTTCTTTCCATATGAAGGCGGTAGCCATCCTTTATGTTGTGCTCCAAAGATATTGAACTTTTTCAACAGCTCTTCATTTGTAAATGTAATATGGCAAGTTCCCTTCTTATAAAAAGTCACATTGAAATACTTCAACACAATGTTTTTCGACTCTCCATACTCTTCGGCAAACTCCAAAGATTTTTCCAAATCGACCGCCTCAGTCAAACCACCATCAAGGTAATTGAAGCACTTTTCGATGTCTTTCAATTTCCCGATCACGTCTCTATTTGTTGGCTTGAATCCGCCCCAGGAATACTTTAAATCTCGCCATCCCATAAGCGGGATAATTACCTTTTTATTGACGATCCACGCTTTATTAGTTCGCCATCCATTAAAATAATGAATGTTGTTGGTGCATTCATCATAATATGAATATTTACTACTCAACTCATCAAAAAGCGAAATGATTGTATCTTCAATTCCCTTTACGACCTTCTTGCTCATATCAATTTTCAACTCATAAATGTTATGCAATGAAAACTCATAATCTTTCAGTTCTTCAACCTTGTTATAATATGCTCTTTGCAAATCATATGTGAGCTGACCAATAAACTTTGGATTATCAAATAGCGCCGACCAATATTTCCCACGAATTTCCCTTATGTACTCATTTATCGTCGCGTTATCTCGCCCGATCCGCAGGTCTAATATGTTTCCGCCGCTTTGCACAGTTTTCCCTGTTTTCTCATCCTTTTTAAAACGGTATAAAATCCGCGGAGCCATCGCATAATATTCTCTGATGAATTTCACACCAGCCTCAACCTCCATTTTATATTGTTCAACGATCGCCTTAAAAAAATCATTTTCTGCGACCTGTGTGTTCTCAGCATCATATACGCACTCTTTCCGAGCTATTGCCCTTTCCAAACCATCGAAAATAACAGACTCTCTATGTATATCTGGAAGCTTTACTTTTACCAGCGCAACTTCTACACCGGTTTTTCTCTCTGCGTCCACAAAGGCATCCCGGATATACTGAACGTCTGCGTTATATTCCCGAAGCATCCGATTTAACATTATTCTTTCGTTGTTGCATTCATTCTTTAAGGTTTCTGCATTGAGCAGGCAAACAACTGCGCCGCCATTTCTCTGTTGAAATTCCAATGCTTTCAAAAGATGTTTGCAGCCATTCGAAAACGGTGGATTCATAACGATCAAATCGTATTCCTTCATTGTGTCATAAGTCAGAAAATCATCATGCACCACTCTGATATTTTTTTCTTTCAAAATAGCTCTCAAATTTTCATCCGATTCAATGCAGTCAATGTCAAGTTTAATCGTCGTGTACCATTTATTATTAAATTTCTGTTTTTCCCTTAATACCTCAACAATATTTCCCTTGCCTGCCGACGGTTCCAGAATCGTATGTATCATTTTCCATTCCAATCCATCGAGCATTTTATCTATAAGATTTTTTGGTGTAGGGTAAAAATCTGAATTATTAGTAAACATATTCTCCACTCCTTTCATTGCAAAGGCGGCATATCCCAGCCTCCATATTCTATATCGCACTCAATTTTTCTGTCGGATCATACTTGAATATAAAGCCTTTCTTAAAGCTACTATAAAAGCCCTGCAACGTCGCTAATTTCCGTTTCACATCCAAAAATCCTTCCTTCGATAATTTCACCGTAGGATTTACCACAAACAACTTCTCACCAGTTTTTGAATGCGTTTCTTCTGTAACCGTGTATGTCATCTTCTGTTCCGGTTCCGTTTCCGCCTCATCTGCCGCTTCACACTCTGGTTTTTTTATCTCCGCGTTTAACTTCTCGCAGGGATTTTCTTTGAATAAAAAGGCGTGCTTGAACTTACTGTAATATCCGCCAAGAGATTTGATGTACTGGTTTACCTTTACATATTCGTCACGACTTAACTTCTCGACCACTTTTACCAAATAAATCTTATCTCCTGTTCTCGTATCAATATCTTCGGTTACTTCATAGGTATATTTGGTCACATCTGAAGATTCCGACACAGTAGTCTCTTTGACGGGTTTAGCCGCATTTCCCTTGACTACTTTCTTTACAACCTTCTCAACCTCATAAGGAACCTTCACTTCTTTAATCTCACACCACGCAATAGCGCCTTCATTGATCCATTTCATAAATCTATCCGTCGCAGTCCCAATGTACCAGTGATTTGCCTGATTTGCATTACCCGTACATTCCTTCGTGAGCTTTCCATTCAGCTTGTATGCGTGATATAAGCTCTTTCCGTCTTCATATGCGGTTTCTTTAATCCTGTACACATACCCCCGATTTTTCCCATAACTAAATGCCGATTTCAGAATGAAACACTGACCATCTCTGATGCTGCCGCTTTCCGTTTCAACCGCCTTATTTTCCTTCTTATATTCAGTCACTTTTACCTTTTCATACACAACCCGATCGCCTTCTCCAAGCAATCCGCCACAAGTAGCATCAATTTTATTGATGAACGCCTCGAACTGATCCATAAGTGCTTTATCTTTTTCCATTGATTCAATGTGACTATCTGCCTGTCGTGCTGCACTTTCTTCATCATCATTCCATCTACCCATATAGGTTGTTATCAAAGATTTCTTATATTCTTCTCGCTTCATAGTTCTGAAATTCTGCATATCTTTCATGTAGCTTTCATATCTATAATAGCTATCAATATGAGCAAACTTTAAGATTCCGTTTCCCTTTGCTACATAGATACCATCTTTTTCAATATGCCAATTCATTCTAGGTGGGTTTGCCATATGTCCAGGAATGATACCAGTTACAATATATTTTTCAGAAGTTTCGCTTGCCTTACTCCGTAACTTCTCAATCATTTTCCTTGCTGATTCTTCTTCCTGTTCGCTGGCTCCTCTTTCCATTGTCATCTGCTCAAGCTTTGCAATCTTTTCTGAAATACTTCTATCCTGAAGTGTTCCATCATAATTATATTTGCGTATCTCTTCTGGCTTTGCTTCACTGCTACGATTTACAACTAATGTGTATCCATTTTTTGTAGCAATTCCACCCCACCAAGCAGGATCATAATAATCTGTCATCATGTCGCTATGGTCTGCATGATATCCGAACACTTTCCATCCGTCCATTGCCATAAGTTTATGTGCCATCATTACGCCTACATCCTGATATTCATAATAAGTGCTCATAAAATCAACCTCTCTTTCTTGTAATAAAATAGGCAGCTAGGTATTTATTCTCCTGACTGCCTTTAATCTAGTTTTTAACCCTTTCTTTTCTTATAACTCTCCATCCTGCACATGGGGCATCAGCCCATATTCTCATGCCTTTTTTCCAATCTATACCGTCTCTTATGCGTTCTAATAGATATTTATACATTTACTTTTGCTCCTTCCTTGGAAATCTTAGTTTCATTTGCTTATTTAGAATTGTGTTCTAATAGTTATTTTTAAGACATTATCAATAATTTTCCATTCTCTGACTGTATAATAACCAAATTGTCTTATAGCTTCATTTGCATTATTAAATCTATGCGTATCAAAGTTATGCATATCATAAATTTTAATATGATTGTCTCCTGTGAAATTTTCTAAAAATTCTTTTACTTTCATATATTTGCCTTTCTCTTGAAACACGTATTTCTAACTACCAGAATTTTGCGTTTTCTTCTGCAAACTTCTTTAAGAATCGCAATGAATCATCTGTTGTTTTTATCATCCATGAGTCAACCTGCTCGTTATACATCATCAGTTTGTATTTTCCCTCGTATTCACTACGCTTGTCATTGTGATGTATGATAAATAAGTTTCCGTTCACCTTAAATCTGGTATCCAAAATTTTCTTCATTTTGTATCACTCCTTCCAATGAAAGTAATTTTTATTATTCTTCATCATAAAACACCATAGGGAACTCAGAATCATCAAAATGATGTGTTCTAATCCACTCATGTGCTTCTTCACTGGTTTTAAAGCCCCTCATTACTTTTTGTTCTCCATCAATATCTAACCATTCAACTCTATACATATTTACCTATCCCTTTCTAAACCAACGAAATGCGAATTTACTCTACACATTCAGTAATTACAATGTAGTTTCCGTTACCTTTGAGGTACAGTAATTCATATACCTCTCCATCATAACCACCATCATTTGTTTCATAATCCTCTTTTGTCTCATATTTTTCGTAGTTGATTATGAAATCGCACCTACCCCATAATCCAGTTTCTTTTGCTTCTTTCTTTCTGTATTTTATTTCATGTTTGTCTTTGTATTTATGACTATTCACACTATCATAACTGCATCTAACAAAAGGGACTCCAAGATATTTAGCCAAATCTCTTTCTATTTCAAGAAGTTCCTTTTCGTTTCGCTTTAATTCATATCTATTTCCAATCATTTCTCTTACCTCCAATTCATAGGAATCACGCATTTATTATGCTTCTTTAAACTCCTCTTTTGGATCAACAAACTCTATCTTCTGAACCCAGATTGTACACCCGTATTCCTCTTTCAGATGTTTGTATGCAAGTTTTGCACTCTCTTTATTATCTACAGTGCGAAGACACTCTAAACTTCCATCTGTGTTATAACAACCTAATCTGTACTTCATGATTCTATCCTCCTTCTTATGAAATATCCATTCACAATGAAATCTCTTTATATGCTTCCACTAAACTGCAAGACAAATCCTGCATTATCTCTTCGCATATATCCACAATATTCTGAATATATGCATTCTCTTCTTCTGCTGTCAAATCTCTTTTCTCTTCTGCTTCTGTTTCGCAAATCCAAGAGTCAAGAGTATTATCAGCAATCATTAAACCTCTAATAATATCAAAATTTGTCCTTGCCATTTTTATTACTCCTTTCCTAATGAAATATCATTTACTCTGCATTTAACAAGCCTCTCAATTTCGACATATACTTCCTCGCCGCATACATTGACTGCCGCGACGCCCGCTCCCCAGAACATCCCCGTCAAGATTCCGCGCCTTCCCTTATGAATTCCGGCGACGATCTTTACTTCTACACCATCGTGCTTCATGTTATCCTCCTACTGCCACAACGTCACAATCATCTCGTTCGCATCAACAAAGGCAATTTCCTTTCCTTCTTTGTTGTAACCACTCATCTTTTTGAATGGAAGAATCCCACCGATACCAATACTGGTTTTGATTAAAAACAGTGATACTGGTCCCGCATAATAAAATTCCGCCGGTTCTCCATCATCAATAATACTAAACACCTTATCAACCAGTCCTACTTTAAAAAAGCCATCATACAGACTGAATGAATATATCCAGTTGTCTGTAACCTCATCCTTTTTATACGAATATCCCTTTGCCTTTGCCGTTGCAATCGCTTTGGAAAGATCGATTTTTCCCGATTTCCACGCATTGCTACCAACATATTTGCTCACATTGGGATATGAACTTCCAGCCTTCTCCGCATCAAACGGCTCAATCTCACCGAGAAATTCCGTTGTCAATGCGAAGCAATAACCATCCAGAAAAGAAGTGTATGTTTTCCCTTGAACCACAACATTTTCACACGGAAAATTGAACGCCGGTAATGTGCTGTCAACATATTTGAAAAAGCGCTTCATCGCCGAATATCTGCTTTTCACATCTGGATTCCGCGATAAGCTGTCCCGATAAATCTCGTCTCTTAGTATTCTTTTCAGTTCCTCGATTTCCCCATTTTCAATCATTTTTAAAATCTGTGCGTTCTGCATCTTCATTCTCCTCTCAAGCAAACTTACCGCCGGGTGTCGATGCTCGGCGGTAACTTCATTTCCTTATTTTCTTTTCAAAATTTCCAGTTCCCTTTTGAACGCCGCGCCGCTCATCAATTCATAGACGCCATCTTCATCTGCGACGAGTTCCCAGCCTCCATTTCGCTGCGACTGTTCTGTGAATCCATTTCTAAATTCCTGCGGGTCTTTATACTGAATGTCCCAGCCGTCTGCAATAGGATCGGCTCCATTCCACAGCGCTTTCATTGCTTCCGCCAAGTTTCCCGGCACATATTCAAAATCGCTGGCAGCGTATACAACATCGCCATCGTCGCCGTAAACAAACAAATACAATCTACCTGCATTGTCCTCGATCACTTCAAAATGCCGCCGCCGTTTGAGTTCATGTATTTCTTCATATTGAGCAGCAATCTCCTGCAGGACTGCATTCATGCTTCCATCGCGAATGAGTTCAACATCATACAGACTATCAATAACCTCTCCCAGCACCGTTACCTCCCGCGGCTCCTTAATAAACACCTTGTCCGGGATCCGCAAATCATCATCGCGAATAGCGAATCCCTCCACCAGCTCGTAGTGATAACCATTTTCGCTTACAAACTCATAGCTTCCTCCCTCATCTTTCTGAATCATAATCACACCTCCACTAATTTTCCTACATATTCCAGTGCTTCCAACGCCCGGAACTCAAAATCCTCCTGGTACTCTTCAAAATCCATTTGCTCAGAGAGTTTCGAATAAAGCCGCGCCACCACATCGTCTCCACACAGCAATGACTCTGGAACAGTCAGTGAGAAAAACAGTATATCAACAAACAAATCTCCGTTCCCCACCCGGCACTCGGTCAAACCTTTATCCGGACACTCCTTGAAAACCCGATTCATTACATCCGTTGCACAATTTGAAATCCGCCGCCATGCTTCCGGGCAATGCTCTTCCTCAATCTTTTCCAGTGCTTCCTGAATTTTGGGCGTGATCGCCTGTAACACCGGAAACTTATCACTATTCGTTTTAATCATCACCGTTTTCATAAATCCCTCCTGATATATACTTCTATTTTAAAAAAGGAACCGGTTCAAACCCGATTCCTAAATCATCACAAGCACGCCCAATGGCTGCCCGCTTTTCTTTTCGCAAATTTCTATCCGCGGCGTGTCTATCGAAAGCCGCACATCATCTGTCGCGATGTCTATACCATATCCACGCAACACCCGCAAGATTTCCCTTACACCAGCCGAAGTTTCAATCCAGATGTTTCGCGCCAGCAAAGTCCCGTTGTCCGTGTTCCACACATCACCATCCGGCGGCGCGTCATAATAGTAAAAATCGTAAAACATACTACCTCCTCAAATCCATAATTGCTGCGATCACACAGCAAATGAAACAGAACGCACCCATCATTCATCTCCCTTCGCGTTTGTTGCTCGCAAATCTTTAAGTTCGAAAACAATCGCGTCATCATTTGCCGGTTTACACAAAGCTTTGTCTCCGACGATTTCCTGCACCGTGTAAAGTATATAATAGCTCTCCGGTTTTCCGATTACTGCGCCAATCCATCTCTTCAACTGTTCCCGATCAGTTACATTATCAAGAACCCAGTCAAGATCTGCGAACGGTTTGCCTTCTCCGGCAACCCTTACTATCACCCCTTCTTTTATCGGATTGCGTCTCCGCATTTCGGCATCAAATTTCTTAATAGCAAAGTCTGTAATCGGTAACTGATTCAAATTCCCCTCCGATTCAAACTCCCGCACCGCTTCGATGAGCATATTCGTAACGTCGTCTTCTGTGGCTCCTGGAATTTTCCCGTGCTTATGAATGTATTCATTATATGCATGACAAATCCAAAGGGCACAACGCATCTCTCGCTTTATCTTCTCTTCCGGCTTTGCCTTTGCCAACTTCAATGTCTCCTCCTTTCTCTGCTCAATTATCGAAATCCAAGTATCGTTTTTTGCGACGTTCGCATCCTGCATAAGTTCAAATCTTATTGCCAAATTTTCCAGCATCCCATCCCAGGTTTTATATCCAAGTTCTCCCAAAATATCTTCGCGACACATTCCGTCAAAATAATCCTCAACCATATCAGCCGCCGTATTCCGAAGAAACTCCTTGTCAACTTCTCTCCAAACATTATATCTTTCTTGTTCTGTCATACTATCCTCCTACAACGAATTCCTGCGCTGCTCCTGCAGATATATCGCGGTAAAGATCACACCAGTTCCGCGTCTGCGCCGATATCCTCCATGATCTCCAATGCTTCGTCTGTATCGAACTCATCGACCATGTAGCGGTTATTACTGTCGAAGTCGTACTCGATTCCAGCTTCTTCCAGACGCTCATTGATCTCCTCTAACAGTTCTGTTTCTGCTTCTCTGACATAAATTCTATCCATGTTATTTTCTCCTTTTTTAATGATTAACAACCGTAAAATCGGTCGGTATCAGTTTCACTGGCTAGCGGTAATGTCCGTCGCTCCAGATAGTACGGGAACCGGCGCTGCGTTTCTGCAGCGTGATGGTGTCTCCCTTATGGATCGTTCCACCGCTGTAGTCATCGTCGGACTGAAAGCGTATCCATGAGAATGCTGGCAGCCCGTTTAAGGCTTTCCAGCTTTTCCGTCGCCTGTTTGCTGCTTCGGCACCATGCTCTCATCCATTACTCTCAAGTCATATTTTTTAACCAGCCGTCTCGCGACCATCCGGTTAATTCCCTTGTTGACTACAATCGTATTCCCCGCCGCATTCTTATACAAGAAATGACTTCCCTTTTCGCGAATCAGGCAATAACCATTTTGCTCTAACATCTGCCGGAACTCACGCGTCGTCCACTGCGTCGCCCTCATCAAATCCTCCTCTCTACGCGATACTCACAACTCTATTTCCATATACCTTTCTCACATGATTAACCGCCAGACTCGCAGTCACCATATCTTCTACATACTGCGACGTCGCCAGGTTCACGCTTAAAAGCGGATAAGTTGAAACCGCGTTTGCCTTTAACGTTATTGGTTCCATCTTGCGTAACTCCTGCCCCAGGAAGTGCCGGATTTCATCCCGATCGTCCTCATACAGTGTCCACATATCCCGCAGCGCCACCATAACATATGACGAGTACCCGTTTGCCTTTCGCCCAAAACCTGCTTCCCGGCACACCTCAAAGATCCAGTTAATACAGCCGCGTCCTCTCATCCGGATAATATCCAGTGTCTTCGCGTAAGATCCAAGCACTGCCTCGCCGCGCTGCCCGGTTGTCGTCGCAAACTTGAATCCATATTTCTCTTTCATTTCGTCCAGCGTTTTGACCGCTGGATCGTCTAGGATTTCCATTGCCCCGTGTTTCTGAATCGGGCGCATCTTCGCGACGTCTCTGTTCTGGTAGGCGTACTGTTCAGCCTCAAAGCGCAGGCGTTCAGCCGGATCCTTCGGCGCATTTAAAATTACCATCACATCCAGCGACTCATACCGCTCTGGGTCGATGTATTGACTTGCCTTGTAGCGACCGAAACCGTCCACAATGTACATCAGCCCTTCCTCGTCATGCGGCACGCCGATCAGTGGAAGTAATTTCCGTTCGTCCCAGTTCCGGATCAGATAGTTTAAATCCCTTTCCGTTCTGTTCGGGGTCTGATATCGCGGGTCAATCGCAAATAACCGCACCGGGATTTTCAGAATAACAACCGTCATCCCCATGCTCCGTGAAGCCGCCAATAATCCTTTAAGTTCTCCTACGTTTGCAATATTAACTGTACTCATAATATTCTCCTTCGTTTCCCTTTATCGCTCCCAGTAATAGCCGCCGTCCGTTGTCGTGATTAACACGCCTTCGCCGCTATCCTCGATACATAATACATTTCTCATATCAATCATATCCATCATAGAGTATCCGGCATATGTAACCACCAACACTTCGTCGTCCCGGATATCTACTGTTCCCTTGTCGTCCATGAGTAGCGACACAAAATCTCCCAGCTCATAATCTTCGCGCCCGGAAAATCCATACTTAATTCCGCTCGGCGTCTCCACGTGAACCACATCTGCCGCCTGGTCGATTTCGCTTACCACAGCCGTTTTTGCATACGTGCCAGTCAGCGCCGGGGCTGCCGGAATCATTGTTGCCATCAATGTCGCGACGATTAACCTCTTCATCAAAATTCCTCCTTCTAAAAAAAAGAGACCTCCGGTTTCCCTTTGATCTCTTTTTCTCTGTTTGCCTATTTAATTCACTAAAATTCAATCAGATATGCCCGGTCGCCCAGCACTCTATCTTTGTCCACGAAAAACTCATTTGCCATTTTAACCACATTGCCAAGCTCGTCAATATTTCTACCATCCGCATCGTAATCAGCAAGCATAATCTCTCTTTCGGAAGATGGGAACATCACAACCCGTTTCCAATCAGCAGCCTCCGCGACCGTTCGAATAACATCTTTACATAAAACAATTCCGGCGCCGTATTCTCCATCGTGCTTAATCATAATCAAGCCATCTGTGCCACCCATCATCGCGCCGTTTGCCTCTTTTGCCATATTCGCCATTGCCCGCTCCCACAGCTCATCCCGCGTCATTCCCAGGATCTCGGCTAATCCAGGCTTGACGATTCCCTTTGTCTCTGGTTGCATGGAATAAATGAATCCTTCAATGCCATCAAATTCCGTTTCCCACGTATCAACCTCTGGGCGTTTACCTTTCTTCTGAACTCCAACGCGAATGCCCTTTAAAAAATTCTCTTTTGCCATCATCTTTGCCATTTCTTTTACCATTTCCATCTTCATTTCATCAAACATAATGATACCTCTTTCTTCTTATTTATATAGTATTAAATGGTGTACGTATATTTTTCGATCGCAAACCTGCAATAACGACCGGTGTTTTTATCATACCCGATCGAAAATGAGATCCCCATCGTCATCAACATCTGGAGCATACCGATCACCCGCTCAGTCTGTTTGCCTTCCAGCCCCTCGGCGTTCGCCCGCCGCATCTGCCGCGCTACCATCGCGCCGACCTCGGCTTTATCTCTCGTATCTAACCGCATTTCTCAATCTCCCTTCTATATTTTTCCGGCATCTTTTCGTAGAACCGGACTGTATGCATTGACGTCCATTCATTCAACGGGATTTCCCTTATTACCGCGACTTTCCGCCCTGGCGCACTGCAAACGCACAATCCCAGCCCAAGAACTCCCTCCTGCAATGTGTGATACTCGCCGCCGGGAATTTTACAATACGCTTCAATTAGACCCTCGCAGGTCTTTAAATCACAAGTCCTCCTCCGTGAGATCGCCATGCCACTTGCCTCCTTTCATCATTCTGTAAATCGCCCGAATTGCTTTCCCTTTCTCCTCCGCGCTGTGCGCGATGTACACCAGCCGCCGGTTTACGCTAATTAAACTTAAATTTCCCTCTGTACATACTGCGATCATAATTATTCTCCCTTCATTCTAATATTGATAATATCGTCTAGGTCTGAATAGCGCCAATCAATATGCCCCTCTTCTACATCTTTCTCATGACCTTTTCCTTCGCAGAAAAAAGACCTCCATTCGTCTTCGCTGCCCCAAATCGCCGGACAAGCACGACATCCGCCGTATGAATCGGCGTATTCACATAAAACACAGTTGTATTTGAAATCATAACCATGAGTCAGACAATAGTCGTATTTTAATTCCCCTCGTTCAATGGTTCCCTTTCCGGCTCCATGCTCTTTAAGATACCGCCACATATCACGGTGAATCCGAATTGCTTCTTCTCTCGTCAATGTCATGCTATCCGCTCCCTTCTGCGTTTAATCATTACCGGCACGTCGCGCCGATTCAGTCGATACTCCTTTTCCCTTTGCCGCGCTTCGGTCAACGTATCTTCCGCGCAAACCTCTTTCCACTGACCGCCCCAACACTGCATGATCGCCCAGTAGTCCCGCGTTTTCCGTTTGGGGTCAAGCCGTTCCCGCGTTACAACGATCGCCGCACGTTTCATCTGCAAATAATTTGCCTTGAACGCTTCATAGTCTGCGACGTCTTTCACTTCCACCAGCATTTTTCCGTCGCTGATTGTGAATTTTCTTTCTTTCTGCCCCGCCATCTGCCGGATCAGCTCTTCCATTCTCGCAATTTCCCTTACGCCGTCCGCCCGCGCAATCTCGGCAAACCGCGTCCCTTTCCGCGAACCTTTATACTTCATCTTCATTTCTCGCTCACTCCTTCAATAGTATCATCATACAGATAGTCCGGCGTTCCGTTGTCCCCGAAGACCAGGTCATAGCTGCGACCAATTTCATAATCTCCTTCCGGCGCATAGTAAATCCATTCGTTTCCGTCTGCCGTCTGGAATACGCCATTGCCGCCATAGACCGCGTCCTCAACTCTCAACGACACCCATACATATACTTCTCCGTTTGCCTTTGGCTTTGACAACTCTTTGTAATATCCATCATGTCCGGCGGATACCTTAACCATGCCGATTCCTGTCGCGACGATCATTGCCGCAAGTCCTAAACCACCCAATACTTTTCTCATTTTCCTGCCTCCTGTGTATATACAATATTTCCCTTTACCAGTCGAACGAATAGTTGTATGCCGCGTTTGCATAGTACAACCACAAGCCCGCCGCGATTCCCATATTCATAAATCCGCCCGCGCCATCGTCCAGCGTTTTAACCATCGCAAGATGCAATTTGATTTCGCTTTCTCCGTCAAGCGTATAGCACACGCCTATATCCAGATACACACCCTCATTTCCGCCCGGCTCAATTTCCGTTGTGAACCGGATGCTATCGCACCCCGGCAACAAGTAACCGGATTCCGCCACGCTTACATAATCAAACGTATCGATCGCCGCTTTCCCTTCCGGCGCCAGCTTGACCGCCTCCCAGGTTTTCCGGAAGAACTCCGACGCCGACATTTCCCTTACACACTTTCCATCTACCCGAAAATCCGGGACTGTTTTATCAAAATACATAGTGATCCCCCTTATTCTTCGCGAATTAATACAAGTCGCTGCTCTGCCTTTAATAAAGCGTTATACACGTCCACAAGTTCCGTTTCCGTTTGATCGGAATGATTATATATATCTTCCGCGATATCCCCGATCTGCACATCTGCCAGTTTACCGGTGTTTCCGTATGCATCCACCAGCGCCAGCATTTTATCATAGTCCTCAGTCGTGCCGCAGGTATAGAACCGTTCCGCCCGGCACATCCGCACAACTGCAGCCGTCGCAAGAAAGCGCTTTACAATATACCTCCGTTTTGTCTTGCGCCCTGCACATGATTCTGTTCTGTCGCTGTCGCCGCACACGTCAAAATATACGCAACCCGCACACGTTTTCCGTTCGTCTCTTATAAAACCCTCTTTTCTACACGCAAAAAAGACCTGCCCGGAAATAGACAGATCCCTAGCGTGATTCTGTATTCTGTTTTCGCTTTTACCGCCGGATATTTGCCGCGACTACCGAAGCGTTGCCCGATCTTGCATTATACAGATTTTCCCAATATGCAAGCTCTGTTACCTGCCGGAACGCCAGCGCCCCATTGATCTCTGACGTGCTAATCCGCGAACCGCCGCCGCCGTTTTTCTTGCGCCGTTCATGTTTCATTAGATCCCGCGCTTGATCGTCCGTCAATGATAACGGATCCACTTTTGTCTGGCGCCGTCCGCATTCAACGAACTTACGCCAGATGATCCGCGATATGCCATTCTGGATCAGATCGGACTCCCAAAAACCGCCGTCCGTCCAAACTGACACGCGCAGCCGCGGATTGTTTCCCTTGTAAAATCGCGGCAAACTATCGCATATATACAGATCGCAACCGCTTGAAAACGAATTGTAATAGCGATCCTGTAAAAGGATAGATCCCGCCCGTACAACGCGCCCATGAATTTTTGCGTCCCGATTGAACAAATGCACCGTTATTTCATGGGTGTATTTTTTGATCCCTTTTTTATCTATCATTTCTGCCTCTTTTCTCAGCTGTCAGCCGCCGCGCAAAAACAGATCGCGCCGCGAACCGCCACCGTATCAACCCCGCCGCCACCAGGACGGCGATCTAAAAAAGGCGATCCTGCATCAGCAGAACCGCCCTGAAAATATAAAAAGCCGCGCCATGTTAGGATTTATCTATCACGATATTTCCCCCATACGGGCGGCTCAAGCTGTCACTAATTCCCGGTGATCCCCATACGGGCAACCACCGCGACGTTCCCGCGCCCCCATACGGGCGGCGCCTACCAGAACGGATCGAACTTGGTTTTTGTTGAATGGTACGGAACCGAGAAAGATCCCGGAACTAGCAGGTATCCGGCGAACCGGAAACGATGCTACCCCGCGCCATTACTGACGCGGACGCGCTGAGCCTGAAGCCTGTTTAACGTCGCTCAGCCGACGCGATCACCGCGTGATCCCCATACGGGCAACCACCGCGACGTTCCCGCGCCCCCATACGGGCGGCGCCTACCAGAACGGATCGAACTATTAGCTTAACATTCCACCTCATACCGGCTAGAGCTGTCAACCGCTTTTTGGCGGAAACAGGTAGCCAAGACAACCGCCTGGAATGCCGCCAACTTGTTCCGCGAGTCCGCGATCTTGCCAGTTTTGCGTGCAAATTTATCGTATCTGGTAACATACGCGATCAGCCGTGTGGCGTCTTTTGGCGCCGCCGCAAAATTGTAGCCTTTGCGGTATGCGTCCGCCGCGCCGTTGAGCCGTGATCCGATCACCGTCAGCTTTTCCCGGATGGATGCAAAAGATTCTTTTCTGGTGGCGTCCCATTCGATCGCCGCATCGCTTTCGTACTGATCCGCATAGTGTGTGCAAGCCGCATAGAGATCATGCATACCTCTAACAACGTACATTTTGATCTTGCCATCGTCGATCCCGGCGGTGGTGGAGTAAAACAAGCTAAACAACGTTACAATCGGATCGTATGCCGTCGCGACGTCATTCCCGACCTTGGCAGCTTCGGACTCTATATTCGGGCGGGCTGTTGCGATCTCAGCGTCCAGAGCGGCAAATTTTTTGACATTAATTTGAGCCGCGGCGATCTTGGCTTTTAAAGCGGCGATCTCGCCCTCATCAGATCCGGCATACTCTTTCAAGGCTTTTTCCGCGTCTGCAAGGGTTTTCCGCGACTTTGTCAGCTTAACAAGGGTTTCGTCGGCATACCGGGCGATCAGGGTGGCGTTAAGCAGCGCCCCGAAATCATCGGATCTAAGGATCATCGTCGGCGCCTTGACCTCTTTATAATAGGTTAAGCTGTCGCGCTCAACTACGACAACAGAGATCTTGCCGTCCCCCGTCTTGATCGCCGGTGCCGGTTTCTTGGTTGCCGCTGGTTTCTGGCTGTCGGTTGCCTGGTCGATAGTTGCGCTGACGTTTTTTTCATTCTTTTTCATAGTCTTTTCTTCCTTCCTTGGATATGCTATAATAGATAAGTCAATAAGTTTTTCGACCACAGTTTTCTGTGGTGTATCTAAAAATTACCACAGTTTTCTGTGGTTGTCAACACTTTTTTTTTAAAAAGGAGTATTTTTTTGATTAGATATAGATTTGATATTATGGCGGCGTTGACGTCCGTCGGCTATTATCCTAAAAGGTTGCGCGATGATAAAATAATGGGGGAAGGCACTATGTCAAAAATACGAAAAGGGGAAATTGTCAGTGCTGCCACGTTAAACTCTATATGTGATATATTACACTGCCAGCCGGGCGACCTACTAGAATACATCCCCGACGAAAAGGTGTAAACCCTTGATATTAAAGGATCCGCGGGACTTTTTAAAGCTGAAAAGCGATCCTATTTCTTCTATTTAAAGGGAAAATTGAGAACGGGATCGGCTGCGGCGACAGCTACCAGACCCGGGATCGGTTGTGCAAAATATACAACACTTTTTCGGCGCTGTATAAATCGGCGTTTTTTTACCGTGTTTTTATATCGTTTATGATATGATGCTGGAGCGGGATCGCTTGTGGTTGTGGGATCGTTGTGCAAATTGACGGGATGGATCGCGATCGCCTGGTATGCTGATGCGGCGGCGGCTAGTGCGATGCATCCCCAGGGATCTCGATACCGCCTTTTATCCTATGCAGATCTATAGGCGCGGCAAAAGTGGAGGGATCTGATCCGATTCTGGCGATCGGGTGTGATAATAGATATATAACACATGGTGTTATCAATCCCCCACCAACGGCGGCGGGGCTGATGGAGTAGAGCTAGGGGACCGACAGCGACAGAGCGCAGCGGGCTGATGCAGGATCGGCGGGTGTGTGTCCTGGTGGATCGATGCGGTCGCGGCTAGTGTGCTGACTTCGGGCGGATGTATTGATGCGACCTATTAGCGGCGTAATGAGTGTTAATGATGCGGGATAGCGGTATATTATTGTTTTATATGATAATGTTTCGTGGTTCGACACAAATCATTTGTGATTAGTGATGTGTGGAAAGTATGTGGATAACTATGCAAAGTGTAAGATTTGTATATGTTTTTTGGGTGTGGATAAGTGGAGGAACCAAAAAAATAGTAAACATTTGTTTACTATCACTCCAGAAACACAAAAGCATTCTGTATCCCATTTTGCTACAATTCCCCTAAAACCTACTATTCTATCAGGTTTTAAAGCATCAGATCCAGCCTGTCTCCACCCTATCGCCCGGATCAAATCTATTCCCGCCGTTCCCCTAGCTGCATCCCCGGATCGCCTTGCCAGACCAGGCGGTATTCTCCCATTTTACCGCCGCGGCAAACAGCAAAACAACGAGATCGCCGCCCAGACGGGGGGATGGCAAAAACTACAAGTTGTCTGACAATTTCAAAAAACCATATAGCTACTTTACCTACACACCCTCCCAAAAATCCAACCTCCCATCATACCTCTATCAGAAATACCCCCCATTTTTCTCCACATCTCCTCTCCTGCCAAACCGACCATTTTGAAAAATTAAAAAAATCGCGCCAGTAAATTTGAAAAATACACAGAAGTCATCGCGATTTGGCGATAAAGATTTTCGAAGCCAATTTTCATTCCCCGAAAAACGTATATCCTCCCTCGAATCATACTCCCCGAAAAACAGCCCAAAAACGTCGATTCCATAACGGTTTCGGCGTTCTTTTTCTATCTTCACATCAACACATTTTCATCCTACCCGCAAAATAATACGTCGCAGATAGAATTTCCCCATCTCTCCTTCCCGCGAAATTCTCCCTCCCCTCCACTTCCCCGCAAAATCACGGAAAGCATCTATCCCAAAAGAGAAGTATTACACGTCAGGCTACCGACAATTAGACTTGAAAGGAGACATAAATGAGAATATCAGAAGAACAGCGCCGCAAAAATGAAGAGGTTGTCCGCGAATTTACCCGCGCCGTAGCCAATTCCGCCACCGATGCCGAACTCCGGGGGTACATCAAACGCTGTGAAAAGAACATCGCCCGCAAAATGAGTACCCGCGTCACCGAAATTATGCTGGAAGTATATCGCGAGACGCTGACAGAAAGGCTCGATCATGTACAGCAATGTTGATCAATTATTCATATGCGCTCTGGTAAACTGGTACTGTGGAACCGCCAGCCAGGAGCAAATCAATTTTCTTGACAACATCATCTTTTCGGAGCCGGAAAACTGTCTGGCATCCCCAGAGGAGTAGCGACCGCCACTTTGCCGAATTTCGGGATTCCCGTTTAACAGCATCCAGACCACCGAATTTCGCCGGGAACCCGATTCAGACGGTAATGCTTATAGATTCTTCCTGCGACGAAAATCCTTCGCGGCATTACCGGCTGAAGAGTATATATATAATATTATGAGTGTAACGAATAATATTTATATATACTCCAGATCTATACTTAGATGATCTCCAGTAAAGTAGTTATATATCTATATCTAGTATATATAATATATTAAGATCTAGATATAGTATATTATATAGATCTAGATCCAATGTATAAGGCGAAGCACCTCCCGAAATCTCATCTTCCCCATATCCCGCCACCTCATCCGGCGTCTCAATTCCTCCTCCCCGCTCTTCCACTCTCACCCCGAATTTTTCAAAAAATCTCATTCCCCAAAAATCCAGATTTCACAATGATTTTCACGAGCTGGAAGATCTCTAGATCTCTTTTTTGATCTCTCTTTCTTCTCTTTCTTTCTGGTTCTCTTTCTTTCTCTTCTTTCTCTCTCCTTTTTCCTGTAAACCGCCAAAATAACGATTTTCTACTTATATAAATGCGACCCGTGACATTTTCGCCAAAATCAAAATCACTAAAAGAGAAGTATAGATTGAGGCTCTACCTCGAATAAACACAGAAAGGATATGAAACTCATGAACTCAGAACCATATCGAACAAAAACGCCGCGATTTTCTCGCGATGAACTGCACCGAACCTACTCCGGCAGACTATACGACAGCGATTTCTCTACCGGCGTCCCTACATTCCTGGCGGACATTGCTCCCAGGATTCGCGGCAGCGCCCGGTTTGACGATTCGCTGCATTCACCTCTCACAAGCGGCGGCGGCTGGAAAACCGATTAAACACACCTCTTCGACCGGGGATTCTCGCGGTCACTTCTTACTTCCCAGAAAATCAACGAATTTCCAATATATCAAGGAGAAAATGTATGAATGAACTGAAAAAATTTAATTACCCGATTTTCGGCGATGTCCGGGTTGTCACTGATGATGATTCGGCATGGTTTGTCGGAAAAGACGTCGCAGAAGCACTTCAATTCAACAACACTCGTGCGGCAATCCTGCGTCACGTCGATCCGGAAGACCGATTTGTTCTTAAACCATCGCCCGATTTGCCCTTTAAGGTCCCAAACCGCGGCATCACTATCGTCAACGAAGCTGGTCTTTACAGCATGATTTTCGGCAGCCGGTCGCTCCGCGTCAAGGATTTCAAGCGCTGGATTTATCGAGATGTTCTTCCGTCGCTGAGGAAGGGCGGTAAGGTTGTAATCTCGCCAGAAGCTTTTTTTGAACAGTTTTACCCGCATCTAACCGCCGATGAGCGCGTTGCCGTTACGAAAATGATGGAGTCCCTAGAAAATTCGAAAAAACTGGCGCTGGAAATGTCCGAAAAACTGAAAACCGCGGCGTCCGCCCCGAATCTGGAAGTCAAAGCATCAAAATCCTCTTCCTGCGACGAAAAACCTGCAGTAGATCGCACCGTCATCGTGAAAATGGTTGGTCGTTACGCCCAGAATTTCAACAGAAACTACGCGTCTGCTTGGCGTTCTTATAAGGGAATGCTCATCTGCACGGCGAAAATCGACCTTGACGACAGGATGTGCAACTATATGACGGCATCCGGCAGAAGCTCTCGCCCGAAAGTTACCAGTCTTCTGCACGAAGATGAGGTTCCGAAGGCGTTACAGGTTATCGTCCAGCTCTGCAAAGAGGCTAATCTAAAAACTGCCGATATCATCAAGAAGTACAGCGCCGAAAACCTGCTTAAAGGAGGTGCTGCCGTTGAGTGAATTTGGCATTAAGATCCTGAACATCGAAGCCAGTACCGTTTTCGAACACAATAACGGTGTCCGCGAGCGATACGACTACAAGGAGGCGATGTTCGTCAACAGCCTTTTTAGTGATTACCTGCTGGCAAACGGTCTGAAAATCACGAAAGGCGGCTCGTCGCGGGATATTATCTGTCTGGAATTCAATTATGGCAGCCGTTCATACGACGAAGAAGCAAAGCATTTACTGAAATTAGCACGAAAAGCCCGTCAGGAATACCGACTCGCAAAATCTCTCGGTAATGAGGTCCCACTTGAAAAAGCTAGGTATAAGCGCAAAAAAATCGAGCAGCTAATCTCTGATGCCAGCGCCAAACGGGACAGCTTTGTGAAAAAAAGTAAGGACGAAATCCGGTCGCTCTACTACGCTAATGGAGTTGACGTGGAATACGTGAACGCCCGCAGCGACGGAACCATCAAAAAGCGTGAAGTCGTCCACTACAAGATGCTGTATCGCAGTACCGGCAAGGCAAAAAAAGGTTCGTGTATGTTCATCTGCGACCGTCTGTACGATAAGGCAATCAAATTTCTGCGAATGGAAATCCAGTTGCCGGATGAGCACGCCCCTATTGTAGAAATCAGCGCCTACTCTCCCCTCATTTCTAGCGCCATCGTTGGTCGCATCAAGATTAACCCCAAAAACATTCTGATTTTAAACGATGTAAATCGCTTTTTCGAGACAAATGTGGTCAGCATTGAAACTGATGAAGCGCGGCATTGCATCGCAAAGTATGTAGAAAACTACAGGGTAAAAAATACCCTATTCGACGGGCAGGCGCTCATCGACGTAGGGATTTGCCCGGACTGGGCGAACGGATATGTGTTGTTGCGGCAGCATTTTTGCAAGATGGCGGCATTCAAAGCTCGGATCCAGGACTTTTTCCGGGATTACTTCGGCGACCGGTACGAAACAGCGACGGTCAAGGATATGTTTGGGAAGCGCCACAAGGTCAAGGACATCGAGGTTATCACGACTGATAATGCGATGAAATGGCTGAAATTTGATGTGTCGTACAAGGATTGGTGCGGCTGGGTGAAGCAGAGCAAAAATATGTTCGGTGTCGTTAAAACCGCGCACGCCAGCAAGCTCGGCGACGTCCAAAAAATGAGTTATCAGATGGTTAATTCGCTGGATGAGGACATCATGGAAACCGTTGCAAGGAGAAGCGTGGAGTATATCTGCCGTCTCAAACAGGACGAAGCCTTCTTCCTCGATTTTCTCCGCAAAAACGCTAATTTTTCCAATGATTTTGAGGTGTTGATCGCGCTGTGTGAGCATAATCCGGCATTTGTACGCAGCGAGTATTTCCGAGACAGGAAAAACCAGATAATTCATGCCTATATTCGGAAGGTCAAGAGCGGAAAAATTGTGCAGAACGCGGACAATCTGGTCATCGTGGGATCGCCATATGCCATGTTGCTTTACGGCGCGACGGGAAAAGAGGTCGCAGTAGATGATGATGACACTTTTTCGGTGGAGCCAGGGACAATCCAGTGCTACACAAAGAGGTTTTCTCCCGGAGATTTCCTGGCGTTCTTCCGAAGCCCCTTCAACTCGAAGAACAATTTGACCTATCTCCATAACGTGTACGACGAGCGCTTGGAGAAATATTTTGATTTTAGCAATGAAATCGTCGCAGTGAACATGATCGGGACAGATTTTCAAGACCGTAATAACGGTTCGGATCAGGATTCCGATAGTGGCTACTGTACAAATCAGCCCGACGTTGTAGAGCACGCCCGGCGCTGTTATCTGGAATACCCCACAATCGTTAATAATATACCGAAAGATAAGAATATCTATGACAACACCCCGGCGGAATTTGCCCGCATGGACAACACCCTCGCCGGAGCACAGCGGGATATTGGAGAATCCAGTAACCTCGCCCAGATCGCACAGACATACGATTCTACATTCGATGACGAGAAATATAAGGATTATGTATGCATCCTCTCAGTATTGGCTCAAATCGCAATCGACAACGCAAAACGCCGCTTCGATATTGATGTCGGCGCCGAAATCCAGCGCATCAAGCGAGATATGGACATCGCAACCAATAAATACCCGATTTTCTGGCGGCTCATCAAGAAAGACTTCGACATGAACCGGGTAAATTTCGAGCTTCACTGTCCGATGAACTCCCTCTACAACGTGCGGATCCCGGAATTCAAGCCGGACTCCTCTCTCATCGCGACGAGTGAGTTTTTCCAGAAAGTCGCCCCCGAAAAATCATATGCAACCTGCAAAAAAGTGGAAGCCTTGATTGAGAAATTCTCTCTCCGACTCTACGAGTGCAACGTCAACGGGCATGACCACGAGGCTCATCTACTCCTCCGAAACGATTTTGAGGACCTGATCGCGGCAATCAAGTCGCAGTACATCTCTTCAAACTACATCGGTCTTTTCTCGTGGCTGATTGACCGCGCGTTCCTGATCACCCCGAAGGTGGCGGCACAAATCGGGTCGCTGGAAACCACATTGAACAAGAACCGGTCGCTGCTCCTGAAAGTGCTGTACGACGTGAACCCGAAGTCGCTCCTGAAATGCTTCTCGGCGAACCTCCCGACAGCCTGACCCGGAAAATTCCCGGAAACCCATATGAAATATCGTTATTTTGTGAATTTTGCATAATTTTAGCCTGAAATTTTTGTTCAAAAATGACCCCGAAAATGGCATTTTTCAGAGGGGCAAAATTTTTTGACACCCCAAAAAGCCTTATTTTACAAGGGTTTCCCAGAACGGGTCTCGTCATACTAATGATAGAGAACGTGAGCGGTCAAGGTGTGCCGAGTTTTCCATGCGACGGTATGCACAGTAGGCACGCGGATAAAACCGGGACTCCTGCAAAAAGCTAATTGCGGGGACTCTTCCACGACTATCTATCGCCGCTGGATTGCCGATGCGGTTGACAAATATGGCGCCGCGGTTTCTTGGGGAGTTGAGCAACCTAAGTTACGCCTGGGGAGAGTAAGCCTTTGCTCGTAAGAAACCAGGAAGTCGCAGTTGGAATTTTAGCTGTGATGGCTCAAAGGCAAACAAAAAATCTTTCTCGGCGGGAGGTCTTCGGGTCTTCTGCCGGGTGATTCATGCGGGATAGAGCAGTTTGGAAGCTCGTCGGGTTCATGCCCCGGAGGTCGGAGGTTCAAATCCTTCTCCCGCTATTATGGTGTTCGTGGTGTAACTGGTAGCACATCAGCCATTAAAAGGATGATCTTGCTGGTGGTCTAGGTTCGATTCCTGGCGAACACCCTATAGTCACTTTAAATTACTTTTGGGGAGGTATACCGTAACTGGTAGCGGGGCAGCCTGTAAAGCTGTTGCCTTCGGGTTCTGGAAGTTCGAGTCTTTCTCTCCCCACTGTCACCATTTAATTGTCAGAATATTTTAAAATTTCAGCTATATAGATCGATCTAAGTAGTGGATCGCTATATAGATCTAGATCTTCTAATTTAGTATATATCTTTCTAATTATAGATCTATACCTCTACTTTCTTCAGATCTTCTAGTTTATTCTTACTTCTAGATCTTGAGGAGTATTCATTCACTTCGTTCATTCATACTCCTTTCGACGACAGTGCCATCGAGACAAATCCCGTCGCGATATGAATTGGCATGGCACTGTCGTCGAAGAAACAATACTGAAATTTTCTCAATACAGAATCCTCCCGCCAGTATCCCAGCGCCAGAAAGTTCTTCCCTCTCTCTGCTTTCTTGTGCTGGGTTCGGCAGAAGGTGAAATCGCAGAATCATCCTCCCATTCTATCTGCGACGTATTCTGTTGCGGGAATCGAATATGCTCGGTATCCGGCTGGATGAGGGCGCGGATTTGAAATCCGTTGGGCGTAACTGCCTTGTGGGTTCGAGTCCTACACCGAGCGCTTATGTTCCCGTCGCGACGTCTGCACGAAGACTGTTGTGTTGGGAATCTTCGGAGATTCGTGTGTGTCGAAGAAGTGATTGGCAGCATTAAGAAACTGCCCTCCGGTTGGTAGTGGCGTGGCATTACCCTGATTCTTTCTGGGTGTTTCTCATCATGGGATGGCGACGAGCTGAGAACAACACCCTCACTTTCGATAGCTTAACTGGTTAGAGCGCACGCAGATCTCGTTAGATGGTGGTTCGAGTCCACCTCGAAAGGTTGACCCATAGCTCAGACGGTCAGAGCGGCGGTCTTATAAACCGTGTGCCGGGGTTCAATTCTCCGTGGGTCTATCTTGTTTCATTTTAATTTACCTCCCAAAACGGCGCGATGGAGTAACGGTATCTCAGGAGTTTGCTAATCTCTCCATCGGGCAAACCGATGTCCACGTTCGAATCGTGGTCGCGCCGCTCATCTTCATTCTTCATATTTTTCCTTTCTAACTCCTCTGTGGAGGCGTCGCAGTGAGGTGGCTGCTCACATTTCCGGGTCATACCGGATGCGACGATTTATTTAGTGATGGCAGAAAGCTACAGAAATCATACGGGTTGGCACTACGTCCGGTTGGAGTCCGGCGCACTAAATTTTAATTCAAGCACTGGTTAGTTTTGACTAACTAAATATAAACAAAAAGTAGGTGTTACCAATCGAAAAAATTACCAAGGCAGAAATGCAGTATCTTCGCGAGCATGGCGTCAGATTTGGGGAAAGCGGAATTTCTCATACAGTCGCGCGTCATCGCAGAACCTATTATGCAACGGAGTCTCGTCGAAACACAGAATTGCTGAAACGCTTCCGTGAATCCAATCTCCTGTTGACGGTCGAGTAGAAAGGCGGGGATACTATCAAATTTTACGATACGAACGCCCTTCTGGATTTACAGGAACGGGTGTTAGAAGAACCTTTTCTCATCTCAGCAGTAACTCTGAGAGAACTTGAAGATATCAAGGTTTCCCGGAATAAGGATGACGATGTGAAATACCGCGCGCGACGTATTCTGCATATCCTGGACGAACATCCGGATATATACGCGATGGCAGACATCACTACTGCCACATACAATACCCTTGCTGAGCGCAAGATGCCAGACACACCGGATAATCTAATTTGTGTAAGTGCGGCTTATATTAAATCCACTTCCCGTCCAGATCTGGAATTTGTCACTAACGATCTGGCGTGCAAGATGATTGCAAAAAATGTTTTCGGATTGCCAGTATCAAGTATAGAGACGGTTTCAGATGATTACTCAGGTTATCGCGACATTGTCTTTTCTGATGAGGAAATGGCATATCTGTACGAGCATCCGGACGAGAACAATTCTTCTCTTCTGGAAAATGAGTATCTAATTGTGCGGAATGAAAGCGGCGAAGTAGCAGACATCCTGGTTTGGCGTAACGGTTCTCATCAGAGTTTGCGAATCCCGAAGGTGAAGTCGAATTACCTAGGCACAATCAAGCCATATCAGGGCGACGTTTATCAGCGAATGGTCATGGACAGTTTATCCAACAACCAGATCACGATGATTAAGGGACCGGCTGGAACCGGAAAATCATTACTGGCTCTGGGCTATCTGATGTCTCTGCTGGAACGCGGGGAAATTGAGCGGATCATTGTGTTCTGTAATACCGTCGCGACGATAAATTCGGCAAAGATCGGATACCTTCCGGGCAACAGGGATGAAAAATTGCTCGATTCTTCTATAGGAAATATGCTCTCCGCAAAGCTTGGGGATTCATTCGGACTTGAACGATTAGTCATGCAGGAAAAAATCACGTTGCTGCCAATGTCTGATATCCGTGGGTTCGACACCTCCAATATGAAGGCGGGGATTTATATTACCGAAGCTCAAAACATGGATGTATCGCTCATGAAACTTGCATTGCAGCGAATCGGAAATGATTCCATCTGCATTGTTGAAGGCGATTACAATACTCAGGTCGATTTGCTGCAGTATGCCGGGAGAAACAACGGTATGCGACGGATGTCGGAAGTCTTTAGAGGAAACGACATCTACGGAGAAATCGAGCTGAAAAATATTTACCGGAGCAAGATCGCACTCATTGCTGAGGAGATGTAATCGCGACGGAATTTAAAAGGAAAGAAGGAATCACTATTACAGGATTAGAAATTGCTATTCCACCGCAGCTTGAAAATATGCAGCTTCCGGATCCGGGACTGGTAAACTTTTACCGGCTTGCGGAAAATCGGATTGTGTACCTTGACGCGGAAATTGATGAAAGCGTTTTGGAACTGCAGAAAATGATTTTTAGTTGGAACCTGGAAGACAAGGATATGGGGCTTCCGACGGAAAACCGTCAGCCTATTGTACTTATCATCGACAGTCCGGGCGGAATGCTGGATGAAACAATGTCCATTTGCTCCACGATCAAGCTCTCAAAAACGCCGATTTATACAGTAAATGTGGCACAGGCATATTCTGGTGCGGCGCTGATCTTCATGTCGGGTCATCGACGTTTTGTATTCCCATACGCCAAAACAATGATTCATTCGGGCGGGACAACGGGAATCGGCGGAACTTTTGAACAGACAGAGGCGGCTCAAAAACTGTATCGAAAACAGATTGCCGAAATGGGAGATTACATTCTGGCGAACTCGAAAATCGAACAGAAAGTATTCAAACGAAATCAGGCAAAAGACTGGTATTTCACTGCTCAGGAAGCCGTGGACTATGGTCTGGCTGACGAGGTCATCGCTGATCTCGACTCAATTCTGTAAGCAGGAGGAATAGTAGGAAATGGCTCAGTGCTTTTCATACAAAGAAACAAAAACCACCACTATGAAGGTCGCAGGAATCCTGGACGCCGACGCTATGGTAATTCATACCGATGACGGCGAACGCTCCATCAAAACGCTGCTCTCCGACTTCAATGGTGCCGAAATTGACTTTTCAATTAAGGTAAAGAGCGAGCGCGACCTTGACGAGCCTCTGGATTTCATTCCAGAAGACGCCGAGTAGGAAGTGGGTGGTTTCTATCGAATACAAACGATTTGAAGGGGAGTCCGACGAGGAACTGATCTACCGCATTACCGGCGAAAAAGAAAAAATCGGGTCGTGGCAGGATGTAGCAGATATTCTCAACAGGCTTCTCGGAACGGAATACACCGAATCAAAGTTTCGTAAACAGCGGCAGGCATTCGATCGGATGTTTGCATCGGTCAAGGCTGCCGAATCTGATTATGCGATGGAGATTCAAAATAAACTGCGGGAGTTGGCTCGCGAAAAAATCAAATACCAGGATGAACGTCGCGCATGGAACGCACAGAACTATGCTGCGGCGAGGATTGACGAAACGATGGAACGAATTGAGGCTGGACTGCGGGATGCGGGCAGAATCAATTTTCCGGAAGTTAAAGTCACTCAGAATGATGGTTCAAAAGAAATAGTCTGTCTTCTAGCGGATTTACATATCGGGCAATGCTTCTCTTCTGTTTTTGGAGAGTACGACGTTGATATTGCGGCAATCCGGCTGCTCGAATATTCGAGTAGGGTTAAGGAAATTGGCAAACGACACGGTGCTCGTGTGGTGCGGGTTGTTTCCGTCGGGGATCAGATTTCTGGCAATATCCACTCGGCAATCGTCGCTGCTAATCAGGAGAATGTGATCGAGCAGGTCAAAATTGCTTCCCGGCTGATCGCGTGGTTCTGCAATGAATTATATAAAACATTTGAAGAGGTTTATTTCTATGACGTCTTCGGCAACCATTCGCGAATCACTCCAAATAAAAAAGACGCTATCAAGGACGAACGTCTGGACGATCTGGTTGGATGGTCGGCGTGTCAGATGTTGGCGCATTTGCCGAATTTTCATGACGAGCGGAAGGCGGCGCGGCTGGATTCAACTCTTGGAAAATTCCAGATCGGTAGAAAAACCTACTGCTTCATTCACGGAGATATGGATACGATTAGTCGCGACGGAATCAACCGTTTAAGTGCGGCGTGCAAAACAAAGCCGGATTACATTCTGCTTGGACACAACCATACGCCGGAAATGCGCGAAATTGATGGGGTTCAGGTGTTCCAGTCCGGATCATTGCCCGGAAGCGGCGACGATTTCACAATGGCGCATCGACTCATTAGCAAACCATCTCAGACCGTATTGGTTTGCGGCGATGAAGGCGTGGAGTGCTGTTATAACATCGCTCTCGGAGGTGATGGTCATGAGTAATGCCGCGTCTGAATTTGATGCACTGGTGGATTTCATTCGGAAGGAAACCGGCTGCCAGAAGAAAACCATTGAAAAAGTATTAAATGCTGAAACGCGATACCTGATTGAGATCGGGGTTTTTGTCGCAAAAGATAAAACAAATAAGGATTAAAGGAGATTTCACACAATGAACAGAGTAGAACTTTCTAACGTAGTAGCACAGGTAACAGGCAACACAAAGAAGAGCGTAGACGAGATTATTTCCACTGCGTTTGATGCCATCAAAGAGGCTGTAGCCAGAGGCGAGGATGTAACCATCGCAAAATTCGGTGCGTTCAAGCAGACCGTTCGCCCGGCAGGAACCTATCGCAATCCGAAGACCGGTGAGACGGTTAAGAAAGGCGAGATTAAAGGCGCTAAATTCAAGATTTCTTCCAGCTTCAAAAATACAGTGAAAGGCGAGTAATTATGATTAAAGAGTCTTATAAGAACGTCGATGAATTTGTTGGCGAGTTTTCAAAAGCCTACCAGTTCTATTCGGCGCTCGATGATGAGGCTTCTGTCGTTGCGGTACTGCCTGTCGATATTGCTCGGCAGGTGGTTCTCGCCATGATTTCTGACGGAGCCTATGATATGGATGGCATTTCATTCAGAGATGAGTACACGAGTAAACCGTTTGAGATCGCACTGATTACTTTGTATGACAATTGTGTTTCTGTTGAAAATGCCTGCACACAGTCCGGCGATTACCTCTATTGTGGTCCGGATGTGGCGTATGTATATAAGGATTTCGCGGCTGGCTTCGAGAAGGCTAATTCAAAAGCCAATATGATCGAGGTGATCGGCTTCAACGGCGAGACCGAAAAAGATAAGGAGCTTGGCTGCGACGTAACCGTTTACACGGCTAACGGCAAGGTTGTCGGCTTCCTGATAAAAAAGAATGTCGATGGCGGGGTATCGTGCCTCTCTTATATGAATGTTGATCAGGACAAGGTATTTGAGATGGCAGAATATTTCGAAATCGATCTTAATAAGGAGCTTGAAAATGAGTGATTTGCTGAAATCCCTCGACTGGATGCAGCTCATTCAGACCATCTGGACGGTTGTTCTGGTTCCGATCTTCGGCTGGGCGGGCAAAGAGCTTCATGACTGGGCGAAGGCTCGGAAGATTGAAAAGTATACAGATATGCTCTACGCCGCCGTCGCAAAGGTCGTCAAGGAAATGTATCAGACTGTGGTGAATTCGATCAAGGGAACCGCAGACTGGACGCCGGAAAAACAGGCTGAAATTCTTGAAATCGCTAAGACCAAGATTATCGCGGCTATCACTTCTGATGGATATGATCTGCTGCGGGAGGCTAACCGAGATTTTGAGGACTGGCTGACGAGTCTGATCGAGGCAGAGCTGTATGATTTGAAATATGGGAAGTCCGATAAATAATTTTTCGCGGTGGGGTCGATGGGAAAAGCTGTAAGAAAGCCTCGCCCGTCGCCTCCACACTGGTATTGGCTCGATGTAGACGGTTGTTGGGATTGTCGAAATCGCAATGGATGCGGAGGCTGTAAAAGGTTGAAGCGGCAGGCGGCTATGGAAAGAGAAAAACGAAATCGGGCAGGCAGGGCGAGTAAACCTCTCTGTGACGAATAACGTGACAAAACATGGGAAGTCCGAGTAGACTTCCGACTCGCGGGAGGATATAGATCATCCATCTCTTCTGCGACGAATAAAAGACATCGCCTACAAGGCATTGTGCGACCGCTCTCTTCGAGGGCGGCGCGCAAATAAAAGCTGGTAGTTTATTGCTGCCGAAGTACCTGGCTAGTCAAACGGTAAGACAAGCGGTTTTGATCCGTTGATTGTCGGTTCGAATCCGGCGCTGGGTGTTACATGGCGGGAATCTATGATGTGTTGGGTTCATGCCGCGATTATTTCAATTCAAATGAGGTACATCTAATGGAAACATCTAAACTCAAAACAACTGATGAAATTGTGTCTTATGTCGTGGACGCAAATACTGGGGAGATTACGGATACGTTTATGTATGGTGACTCCTATAAGAAATCGACAAAAGAAAATAGGGAAAAAGCGCGGGAGTTTCTAGCGCAAAAAGATAATTATGTAAACTTCAACACGGGAGTGAGTTTTGTGAAATTATACGATGATGTGTTGGAGGAGTTGAGCGAGCACTTGACTAATGCCGAATTCAATTTCACGATTAGACTTGCTAAACACGTATCCTTCAAAGATTGTGTGCTTAGGAGTAATGGAAATCCAAACGGCAAAGTTTTGGACGCTAAGGATCTTGCCGTTTTGATGAATATGGACCCCTCAACTGTCAGACGACTAATCTCCTCTCTTATCAAAAAGGGTGTTCTTGGAAGGCACATTACTGGATGTAAGGATGATCCCACACAGAATTTTAAAGCCATAACGTGTAATCCATACATTTTTACCAGAGGGAATAAAGTGAACAAAACCGCTCTATCATTATTTGCAGACAGTCGGTGGGGTTTTCCAAAGGAAGAATAAAGAAGGGAGAACCGCAAAATTTTTCAAAATCTCCTTTCAATATCAATATATTTTGAAAGTTGGGGTTGTGCAAAAAATGCACAAAATCTGGCATATTTGTGCAAAATCTGCACATCGTCAAAATCGTCAGTTGCTCATTGCTAAACAGAGAATATTATATTAGGAAGTAAATGGAGGCTAAGAGATGAGTAACACAAAAAAGATAACGATTTTCAGCCAGCGACTTTGCGGCTATCTGATGACCAAAGGGTTTGTTCTTATCGGGATGTCTAAAGGCACTCATGATAAGAGTAAAAATGTATTTTTCTTCAGCGATTCCGATGAGTTGCGGAAGTCTATTGAGGAATTTAAAAAACTTAACATCGAAAAATAGGCGTGTTTTTAAAAATCAAAATATGTCGAAAATGGGAAGGCTCAGATATGGTCTTCTCATTTTTTGTTGTTGATTTCAAAGTTGCGTTTTTAGCAACTTTTTCGGAAAGTGATAAATTTGTGAATTGAGGTGGGCTGTTGATAAAGAATAAGAAGCCCTCATTTGAGAAATAACATTATATTTCAATCGTTATATGTTATTTCAGACGGATTTATAGGTCCTGTTTTGTCTCTAAAAGCGGAGCTATGAGTCCTATTTTTGATGACAAAAATGAGGAGACAATTCGATTTCTTCTTAATTTTTGATAAATGTGTACTATCCCCTCTTCTGGGGCAAAAGGAGGTATCTCAATGAGTGATTGTAAGAAACACAAAATCAAAGACGTAAACGATTACAAGCATCTGAAACCGGATACAAGCTGCACCTGCGAGGGCGCTGGCGGTTCTGATCGTGGCGAAGGCATGGGACCGGCAACTGATCCGGAGCTGGTTGCAAAACGCAAGTAATCCAAGGAGGGCACTGCTCTCCTCTGCGGGTATGGCGGAATTGGCAGACGCGCCGGACTCAAAATCCGGAGGTTGTACCGTGCAGGTTCAAGTCCTGTTGCCCGCACTATTGTGAGCCATTCACAATTTTTTGATTGTTAAAAATATAACTATTTTATATGGAGATTTTGTCTCCGGGCGGTTATTCCGTCAAAAGGAGGAAGGTTTATGGCTATTAAAATGCCAAAAGAAATAAGTAAAATCCGCCCTCTTACCCTACCGAAATTACGAACCGAATATGAAACGGCGTTTGGCGAGTTGGTCAAGATCTTGAATAAGGAAAAGGTCTACTGCCCGTACTGTGACGATTTCATAGCGCGCACCAACTTCTATTCTTCCGACCGAACGGTTGATGGTCTGGAGCATTTTGGCTGCAAGAAATGTATTACCCAAATGGCTACCGACTACGATTCCAAGTCGAATACATATGTGGACAACCGGGATAAAGCAATTCATATGCTTCAGATGCTGGATCTGCCGTATATTGACGCCCTCTGGAAATCCACCGAGGAAGCGGTTGGTGCAGATACCCTTGTGTTCAGCCGGTATATGACCATGCTTAAATCGCTGGGTCACTATAAGGGTATGACTTATAAGGACAGCGAGTTTGGCGGCGGCGGTGATGTCGATGATGACGAGGTTACTTTGAATAAGAAAACCATCCAGACTGCCAAAAAACGGTTCGGTTACGGCTACTCCAATGAAGATTATATGTTTTTGGAGAATGAGTATCAGGACTGGGCTACCCGGCATGAGTGTAATACCAAGGCGCAGGAAGAGGTTTTTGAGCGTTTGGCGTGCAAGAAACTGGAAATTTACAAGACAAGCCTGCGGGGCGGATCCACAAAAGATTTAGATGCGACGTATCAGAATTTGTTGAACACGGCAAATGTGGCGCCGCGGCAAACCAAAGGGGACGCCATTTCTGATACTCAGACGATGGGAACCCTGATTCAGAAGTGGGAAGAAACCCGCCCGCTGCCAGAGATTGACCCGGAATTACAGGACGTCGATAAGATCGGGTTATATATTGATGCTTTTTTCCGTGGACACGCGGCAAAGATGCTGGGGCTGAAGAACAAGTTTTCGGCAATTTATGAGCGGGTCATGTCTAAATATACGGTCAAGAAACCAACCTACGATGAGGACTCCGACAGCGATGAGCTGTTTGAGAGGATCTTCGGATCGCAGGCTATGAAGGATTAGGCATGGCGGCGAAGAAGAAACAGACTTTGCAAGACGTCCAACGCAGCAAATCTGAACGAATCATGGAAGGTGTCGCTTACTGGGCGGCATTCTATCGAAAAAACCCGCAGCGTTTTGTTGCGGAGTATCTGAACATCAAATTAAAACTTTTTCAAAAAATTCTCATCTATATGATGATGGTATCAACGAATTTCATGTATATTGCCAGCCGCGGCTCTGGAAAAACCTGGCTGGTGTCCTTGTATTGTGTTGTTCGTTGTATACTTTTCCCGGGCACAAAAATCTGTATTGTCTCCGGTTACAAATCTCAGAGTTTGGAATGTATCCAAAAAATTGAAGAAGATTTCATGAAAAACTATTCCTGGGGTTCCATTAACCTATGCGCTGAAATATCAGATATTAGTACCAGCATTAATAACGCCCACTGCGAATTCAGAAACGGTAGCTGGGTAAAAATTGTTACCGCAAGCGACGCGGCACGACATAACCGAGCAAATATCGTTTGCGTGGACGAGTTCCGCATGGTTGATCTGAATATTCTCAATACGGTTATTCGAAAATTCTTAACCGCCCCGCGTTCTCCGGGGTATCTTTCCAAACCAGAATATGAGCATTTAGCCGAGAGAAACTGTGAATTATATATGTCCTCTGCGTGGTTTACATCGCATTGGTCCTATAAAAAATTGCAGACCTACTTCTCTCTGATGCTTAATGATAAGAAGAAGTATTTCTGTTGCGGACTGCCCTATCAGCTCGCCATCAAAGAAGGGCTACTTTTCCGCGAACAGGTTGAAGATGAAATGTCTGAGGCTGACTTTGACGCCACTTCCTTCTCGATGGAGATGGGTGCTTTGTGGTTGGGCGATTCGGATGATGCGTTCTTCAAATTTGATGACATTTCCCCGCGACGAAAGTTGAAACATTCTTACTTTCCTCTGGAAATCTATAAGGCACATCGCATTAAAATACCACCTCTCGCGCTGAACGAGCGGCGGATTCTTTCCGTGGACGTCGCGCTGATGGCTTCCAAAAAACATAACAATGATGCGGCGGCTCTCATCATCAACTCGGCGATTCCAACAGAACGTAGCGACTATATTTCCAATATCGTCTATATTGAGACTCATGAAGGCATGACGACGGATGAACTCGGTTTGCTGGTGATGCGCTTCTTTTATCAGTATAAATGTACCGATTTGGTGCTGGATACCGGCGGTCAGGGTCTTGGTGTGTATGACTTCATCATCAAGAACCAATATGATCCTGAATACGATGTGACCTATGAGGCTCTAACCTGTTGTAACAATGAGGATATGGCAGATCGTTGCAAGGTACGGAATGCCAAAAAGGCTATCTGGTCTATCAAGGCGACGGCAGAATTTAACAGCAATGCGGCTATCGGTCTGCGTGCCGGATTCCAGAATGGTGTCATCAATCTGCTCATTCCAGATCTTGAAGCCGAGCAGGAAATTCAAAAGATTCGCGGGTTCGGTAAAATGTCTGAGCGCGAGAAGGCTCTTTTACAGGCTCCGTACACTCAGACATCTCTTCTGATTAATGAACTGATTTATTTGGATCATGAAATGAAGGGAAATACAGTCAAAATTAAGGAGCGTCCGGGCATGAGAAAAGACCGGTTCTCTTCTCTTGAGTACAATTTTCAGATATGTCAGGATTTATCCAGAAAACGCCGACCGCAAGAAAATACCGAATCACTCGTAAAGCGTCTGGCAATCAGACAACCAAAACGATTTTCTATGTTTGCAGAATAAGGAGGGATGCCGATGGCAGAACCGAAGCGGGCGCCTGGCGCGTCCCGAAACTCTTCTAAGTTGAGCGTGCAGGAACTTAGAGATTTTTATGATAAACACGAGCGTCGCACGGAGAACTTTGCGAAAGTTCAGAAGGTTGTGCAGATGTTGGATCTTACCAAGACCCAGTCTCGTACCTTCTCGACCTATTCGAAAGAGACCTTGCGAAAATATATGAAGAACCCGAAACAGAATGAAAGTGCCTTGCGAAATTTGAGTCGCTTTCTCTGGCGGGTTTCTCATTCTTACCGGCGTTTGCTCGCTTATAATGCACAGCAGGTAGATTTGACTGCTATAAGCGTAGCGCCGCTTATTGATCTGACGCAGGATAATGACCCTGAAACCATATTAAAGGATTACTATGACACCTGTGTAGAGCTTGAAAAAATGAAACTGGCAACCGAAATTTATAAGTGTCTGATAATTGCCTGGCGTGAGGACGCTTTTTTCGGTTATGTCTATGAGGATGATTCCGGTTTCTTTATTTACCCGCTGGACGGCGATTACTGCAAAATTTCTTCAACCAATTATGACGGGACACATAATTTTGCATATGATTTTTCATACTTCCGTCGCCACTCCGAAGAACTGGAATTCTGGGACTCGGAGTTTAATTCGAAGTATACGGCATACCAGGGAGATAATAACCTGCGTTGGCAGGAGCTTGACAGTAACCGAACAATCTGTCTAAAGGTTAATGACGATGATCCTACTCTTTGTCTCGCGCCCTACTCCGGTTTGTTCGAGTCCATCATCGACAATGTAGATCTGCAGAGTATCCTGGCTGTAAAAAACCAGTTAAGCATCTATAAATTATTGGTTGCGCGTATGAATCATATGAGTGGAAGCAATGATCCGAACGAGTTTGAAGTTGATCCAGATACGGCGATGGATTATTATGAGCGATTGGCTGATTCTGTTCCAGATTGCGTCGGCACTGCTATCTCGCCACTTCCGATTGATGTCATCGAGTTCAAACCGATGGATACGTCGGACGTCGATATGATTACAACTTCAATGTCAAATCTGTTTAAACAGTCTGGTGGCTCAATGGTTCTAAACGATGAGCATACTGGCGCCACTATTTATCGAGCACACATCATCGCAGATATGATGAATGCTCTTAAACCTCTTCTTGGTCAAATCGAAAAGTGGACAAACCACTACCTTAAAAGCGTCTTGTCGAATCCGGCGCAAGTTTCCTATATATATACTTCTCCGTGGATGAAGAACGAAAAGAAAAAAGAGTTATTGGAATCGGCGCAGTATGGCGTTCCGGTCAAGATGGCTGTCGCGGCACTGGATGGCTTTAGTCCATTGCAGGTTCTCTCGCTTCAGTTCCTTGAAAATAAAGTTCTCGATCTGCCGAGTAACTGGATTCCTTTGAATAGCTCTTACACTACGTCCGGCACGGATGAAGGTGGTGGGCAGGAAAAGGATGAGCTTGGAGACGAGGGGGAACAAACCAAAGAGAAGGAAAAGAACCAGATGTAATAAGGAGTAACGGAGAATGGCATTAAAAAAATTTATTAAAACATCTGATGTTGAAACCGCAAAAAATCTGAGGAATGCGGGGCTGTATGAGGTTTATGGCGGAAACGGGGAATTTGTTTTTGTAAACAGTGATTCCATGAATTTCTCCGGCGTCGATACATCCAAAATCAGATATAGCGATATGCTCACATTTTAGTCGTCCATTTCTGGGCGATTTTATTTTTTGACACCTGTTGTTTGTACATAAATGAAAGGAGGGGAAATGGCTAAAAGATTACTGTACTTAGAAGATTTGTATGATTTTTATTCAAATACATATAAGCGCTCAACCCGCTTCAATGCCGACGATTCCGGTGATCCTATTGTAGTTCATGTTCACGGCAAGGTAAATTTTGAGAAATCAGATAAAAACACAGAAGGATTGCTTCCTGTTCATTTGCAAGCGTGTCATACGAATACAAATTTAAACGGGTCAAACATTTCTGATGAGGTAATGACTTCTGCTCTGTCGTCGTTTAGTAATCGCCCGATTCTGGGATATATTCATAAGGTTAATGGTCAATGGGAGTTCTACTCTCACAATATGCACGAAGATGAAAACGGCGAAGTCGTTTATGATGAGCACCCTATTGGAATCGTGCCTGAGTCTTGCAACGCACAGTTAGTATATGACGAAGACAAGAAGAAAACTTACTGTGAAGTGGACGGTTATATTTTCGAAGAGTATTCCAAAGCTGCCGAAATTTTACAACGCGAAGAGGAATGCTCTGTATCTGTCGAGTTGTCGATTAGGTCGCTCTCGTACAATGCCAAGGAAAAGCACCTCGATATTGAAGATTTCTTCTTTAGTGGGGTAACGATTCTGGGTAAAACGCCTGATGGCGCAGTTGTGAATCCGGGAATGGCAAATTCGAATATTAAACTTGCTGATTTCAGCTCGCACAATAACAGCTTGTTTGAAAAATATGAATCAAAAATGGCTGAATTTCAGAACCGGCTCGAAGAGCTTGAAGCAGCCAATTTTAACAAGAAAGCAAACCCTATTCAGACATTATCAAAGAAAGGAGGAGATCGGGGCAATATGACAAAATTTGAAGAGTTGCTTGCCAAATATGGTAAGACTGCCGAAGACATTACCTTCGATTATGCCGAAATGTCAGACGAAGAGCTTGAGGCGAAATTTGCCGAGCTGTTTGCCGATGCTGGTACAAATGAGCCGGTAGCAGACGACCCGCAGAAATTTGCGAAACTCGTTCGTACATATGAGATTTCCCACGAAGATATTAGATATGCGCTCTATCAGCTTTTAGAATCATTTGAGTCCAGTGACAACGAGTGGTATTTCATCAACTCTGTTTATGATGATCATTTCACATATGAGAATTGGAATGGCGACAAGATCTACGGTCAGAACTATACAAAGGACGGTGACAACGTCGCGTTCGATGGAGAAAGATTTGCGCTGCACCGCGAGCTTTTAACGGACAGCGAATTTGCTGAGCTTCAGTCTATGCGTTCCAACTACGCTTCTCTCAAAGATTTCAAAGAAAATGCAGAGAAAAATGAACTTCATTCCAAGAAAGAAACTCTTCTGGCAGATGAAAAATATTCTATGCTGGCAGACAATGAACAGTTCCAGGCGCTCGTCGCAGATATGGACAAGTATGATCTGACCGAGCTGGAAAATCGTGCAAAAATCATCAAGTGTGATTATGCCGATTCCATTAATGCGTTCAGTTTAAATGAGCCGAAAAATAAACCGGCGGGCAAAGTTGGCTATTCTCTGGAAAAGCCGAAAAGCACTGATAAGTATTATAAAACTTTATTCAAGTAAAGATCCCGATGAGAAGAGCGCTTAGGCGCTCTTTTTTATTGCAAAAAACAAGGAGGAAAAACAATGGCTACAAGCTTTTTGAATTTTGATACCAAACATACGGTATGCGAAAGCACAAAACTCAAAGCCACAATTGCCGGTCATATCTGGAATATCAAGATGGCGGCAGATGCCGACAATGGCATCATCGTTGGCAAGGGCGATTATGAGGCTCCGGAGTATTACAAGGAGGCTGCGGCTTCTGCTACTTTCGCCGGAAAGATTATTGGCAAGAGTTCTGCTGGTAAATACCTGGTAGAGGTTACGGCTGTCGGTGCTGGCGACGCGCTGGTTCTGCAGGTCCCGCTGATCTACGAGACATATACCACTGCAATGCAGCATGAGTCAAACTTCTACAACAAGAAAGACGATATTGTTCGTGCTTACGAGCTGTATGTGGGCGATGTATTTGCCATTTCTGAGGAGGGCTTCACTGGCACACCGGAGGTTGGCAAGACCGTTTCTGTTGCCGCTAAGAAGCTGAAGATTGGCGAGTAATTACGAAAGGAGTAATCACGAAATGAAAATCGTATTTAGCAATGAGAACACACGCAAAGTGTTCGCAGACAGAGATATTCATGAGTTTTCTCAGTTGATGTATGAAACTGCTAAAGGCGTTACCAGGGATGGTCACAGCAAAGAGCAGTGCAACGATGAGATCAGAAAAGTATTTTATGACGTGTTGCAGGTTGCGCCGGGCTGTTCCCGCAAAGAGCTGCGCCGTGCTATCCGTAGACATAAAACAGACGTCTTCGAGGTTATCGAGGAGACCGTAGAGAATCTCCTTGTTTCGGGCTGGGGCGAGAATCCGTTCTTCAATGAGTTCGTCGAGATTAAATCTATGGCTCTGGGCGATACCAACGAGTTCTATGTGCCGGACGAGTCTATCTTGACCGTTTCAGAAGTTTCCGGTAATCATCACGATCTGTTCCGTCAGAGACTTGGCGAAGGAAGAACTTTCGCTGTAAAGACTTCCTGGTACAGCGCTAAGATATATGCGGAGTACGAGCTTTTTATGGCTGGTAAGGTTGACTGGGCTAACTTCGTTCAGAAAATCTACGAGGCATTCGATAAAAAGGTCAATGACATGGTATATGCCGCTGTTATGGCAGCAGGCAACAAGGTTCTTCCGACCAGCCAGTTTACTAAGACCGGTTCTCTGAACAAGGACACTCTGCTTACTCTGGTTGAGGATGTCCAGGCTGCTAACGGCACCGAGGCTGTTATCATGGGTACAAAAGCGGCTCTGTCAAAACTGACTGCTTTATCTGACGTTTCCTGGATTTCCGATTCCATGAAACAGGAAAGACACACTACTGGTCGTCTGGCTCTCTGGGAGGGTGTTCGTCTGGTAGAGATCCCGCAGTCCTTCGCGCCGAATGATACCACGACAAAGCTGGTTGACAACAACAAACTTCTGATTATGCCGGTTGCTGATAATAAGTTCATCAAGATCTATGATGAGGGTGATGCACAGGTTCGCGAGATTAACGACAGTGCAACTAACATGGATATGACGATCGAATATGAGTACCAGCAGAAAATGGGTGTCGCTACTATCATTGGTAGACGCTTTGGCATGTACACAATCGAGTAATCGAAATACAGAGGAGTGGGCGGTCAACACCGCCCTCTTCTATTATAAAGGAGATTTTTGGAAATGGCTGTTACAAAGAAAAATACTGCCGCAGTAGTGGCAGAAAAGATTGCTACTACAGGGGCAGTTGCTCCAGTTGCAGAGGAAAAACCGGCAAAAGTATATAAAGCGGATTCATTTATCCCGTGCCGTTCTCTCACTCGCGGCGAGTTGATTTATGTCAGCAAAAAAACCGACAATACGTATCGTTGGAATGATTTTGGCGACGTAACTGAGGTTGAATATCAGGATCTTATGGGGCTGAGAGCTTCAAATTCTGGCTTCCTGTTCAAGCCGCTTTTTGTCATCGAAGACGAAGAACTTCTGGCTGATGCACGTTGGAAAGATGTCGAAGCGCTGTATGAGAAAATTCAGGCGAATGATGTCGAAACTGTTTTGAATCTTCCATCTGATCGTTTTGATTCCGTGTTTGCTGGGTTGCCGGTAGGCATTCAGAACGCTGTAAAATCCGAGATTGCAACTCGTATGGAAGCTGGTACTTTTGATTCCATTCAGAAGATTAAGACCGTAGATCGTGTTTGCGGGACTGACTTGATCTGTCTGCTCTAATAACGGAGGTGTCGCATGACAACTTCCTACAAAACTGTGTTCGAAAGGTTTTTAGGCAGCATTGACGATCCGATGCTGTTGCGCCTGGACGACAACTCGTTGCTTGAATTTGTAAGAGATTGGCTGCACGCAGCGGCGTCAAATCCTCGTTTTCGCCATAAATTTAAAACCTTTTCTATGGACGATGAAGTCATGACAATCACCTATGAACTCAATTTCCCGGTTGATGATGAAGCCGATGAGGGGTTTGTGGTTGATGTCCTGTCTCTTGGCATGGTGATCCGCTGGATGGAGCCGAAGGTTAAGAGTGCAAAACAGCTTTCTATTGCTGTTGGCGAAGGAAAAGAAAAGGTACTCGTGAACAACTATAAACAGTCTGTTCAGGAGTTGGCAGCAATGAAATCTGAACTGAAACAACTGATTAGTGATTATGGTTATCTACACAATTCCTATATCAGTAGAGGAGAAACCTGATGGATTATCGTTATGGAACCTTTTCCGATGAACAGGTGCGACAGGCTGCGTTGTTAATGCACAACGAAATTCATCGTCTTCTTTTATATAAGGATTCCCAGATTACCGAACTGATTTTTGCGGATGACGAGGAATTCTTCGCTCATTTCGAACGGTTATTATATCGTTTTGGTGGCATGAACTCTATGTTTAATGAACCACCGCTTATGATTGCATTTATGTCTTCTCTCGAAGCCGCCTATCTGGAATGCAAAAAGCCGGATTTTCAGTTTAAGAGATTTCGGAAATTGATTCTGGACTGTCATGGCTATTTGAGGACAATGTTTGGGGAGGTGCGTTGATGCCATCGCTAGAAGCTTGCCGGGCGCTGTCATCTTTAAGCGGAACTACCGTTGGACAGGCGCTCAAAATTCAGTCTGATATGCTGATGGAATCCGAATGGGATACTGGTATTGGTTCAAAAGTGTGTTATCTCTACGACTACTTTCATGACGACCAGCCGGAAAAGAAGTGCCATATGAGTTACTTTCAGACCTCAAAAACCCGGATTGATGCTCGATTTATTGTGTCGCGCGATCAGTCTTATGACAAGGATCAGGTCGAATATTATCTGATGTTCCGCCCGTCGCAGAAAATTGAGTTTGAGCCGAAAGATGAGCTGTATTACTACGAGACCGATTATCGACTACGTTACATGGCAGATTTTCCAATTGGTCTGTATGTGGATATTCCTGACAATAAGGAAGTATACCGACGCTGGCTTGTTCTGGGGCAGGAAATCAGCAATCAGTTTACCAAATATCTGATTCTTCCATGCAATTATCGCTTCATGTGGATCGAACAGGATGGCAACCGTCGAATTAAACGAAAAATGTGGGGCGTTTTGCGTGACCAAAGTTCTTACAATAGCGGTATCTGGCGCGACTATCTGTTTGCATCGGTTGAAAATCAGGAAAAACTCTGTCTGCCAATGAATTCAATTTCGGAAAAGGTTTTCTATACCCATGAAGACACGGGAAAAAATATGCGTATGATTGTCGGTACTCCTACGAAACACCCAAGCACCTGGATTGTCAGTAAGGTAGAAAATGCCAAGCCATTCGGTATACAGAAGCTTACTCTTTATCAAGATCTTTTCAATCCGGCGACCGATTATGTAAATCTGGAAACCGGCGAAATGTTTGCTGATTACCACGATGCATCGGTAGATCCAGAGGGTGTTCCAGATCTTGTGGTAGGAGAAATCTGCAAGATCACGGCGAGCACCAATGTTATTAAAATCGGCGGAAGCTATCGTCTCATCACCGCTACGTTTTATGACGCACACAATGAAGATACAACGGATAAGCATTCGTTGACATTGGAAAATTGGACGGCTGAGATTTCGCAGGGTACTTCCTGGGTCGAATGCGATACAGACTTGCTCATTACAAAAATACCAGATAATACATCGAATAAAATTCGGGTCAAGTTTTTAGGCGATCGAAGTTACATCGGTCAAAAGTTGAAATTGACCTGTAAAGATAAAAATACCGTGGGGGAAATTCTGTTTGAAATTATTGTATAGGAGGAGCTATGGAATTAAGCACAAAAAATGAGCTGTTGCAGAAACTCCGTTCCTATGCGACGGCTCCAGACGAGCACGGTATTCTTTGGAAAGAAAAAATCAAAAATAATCTCATGAATTGCCCTGAACTGCTATTTGCCTTAAACAATTCGGATTACGAAGATCAGCTTTTTGATGAACAAGGCAATATTATGTGGGACGGGGAATGGGACAGATATTTTGGTTCTTCATCCAGTATTCGCCCTTTCATCTTTTATCCGGCAACACAAACTGAGGTCCGTCATTACCTTTCTTACACCGTTTCTTTCGATTCGATTCCGAGTAAAAACAGGATTGAAAAGTATGCTGAAATTACTTTTAAAATTTATGTGGACGGACGCGATGGTTATGTTGGAGATGTCGGCGTTCCGCGTCATGATCTGATTGCTTCGATTATCCGCGAGCGATTCAACTGGTCTAATATCTTTGGCGTTCGCTGCAATCTTATCTCCTGTAAAGAAGGTTTATCCGATAACTTCTACATCACAAGCACACTGGTTTTCCAGACGATTGCTTTTAACTCCATCGTAAACACTGTCAACGGCGAAACGCGGATCGTTACTCACGACGCCTGGAAGGAGTGATTCAGATGGGTGATGCACTGGAATTTGATGAACTTCAAGCATATTTTGGCGAAGATTACGTCGTGACAAATAAAATTCGGGTTCACTCTCCTACCCTAGGCGACGTTATCAAATATGGGGAGCGGCGGTATTACTCGCTCCTCTATCTTCTGACAGCGATTCCGAGTGATATGAAAAGCTACCTTTTCGATGCCGGGATTGATTATGAAGAAATATCTGACTTCGATCTCTTCTGTTCACTGACGCGGGGATTGTCGCCTGAGCGCACTTCTATTTTTCTGGACGGCGTAGATTTCTCTCGCATGGAACTGTGTCAGTTTGAAAATGGCGAACGCGCGCTGGCAGATCCCGAAACCGGGACTGTTATCGACAAATTTGTTTATCTGAAAATCGTGACATTTCTCAGAAAAATTCATGGCTTGAAGCCGAAGGTCGAACACGCGGCGAATAAAACCACCAAGCGAATTCTAATTGAATTGGATCGCCAGAAGCATAAGAAAAAATCCAAAGAAGAATACACATCACAACTGAAACCCTTGATTTCTGCCATGATGCGGTATCCGGGGTTTAAGTATAAAAGCGCCGAGCTACGCGAATGCAGTCTATATGAATTTATGGACACTGTTCGGGGCGCACACATTTATGTTCAGTCTACCGTACTTCTGAAAGGAATGTATAGCGGCATGATTGACACAAGCAAAATCAATAAAAAACAATTCGACTGGGCTAGGGACTCCAACGAATAGGGGGTCCTTTTTTCGTGTCGAAAATAATCCAAAGGAGGAAAGAAAATGGCTGTTTTTGACATCAACAACTTTGCCATTGACCATGTACTGAGAGGTTTGATGGTTTCTCAGGCTGATGGTTCTGTTATGTGGTCTATCAACCAGATCGCCGAGCCGTCTTTGAACCTGACTTCTGAGACATCTGAGGTTACTGACGTAATCGGTTCTACCATCGCAACATTCAACCGTGCGAAGAAAGCTGAGTTTACCGCCAATAACTCTCTGTTTGATCTGGGACTGCTTGCAGCTCAGGGCGGTACAGAAAAGGTTGTTGCTACGGCGGAGTCCAAGATTACCGTTCCGGTATTTGAGACCTTAACTGTTCCGTCAACCGTAACCAATCCGGTTGCTCTGAAGCATACTCCGCTCTCAACACCGGCTGAGATCTATCGCTTGAAGGGCGACGGTACTCTGGGCGAGAAACTGCTTTACAGCGCTACAACCGGTGCTGGCAAGTTTACATACGACGAGAGTTCTCATAGCATCACATTCCCGACCGGTTCTGTTGCTGGTTCTCAGTATTTTGTTGTATATGACTATGAGGCAGAAAGAGCGGTTTCTGTAAGCGGCGATGCTATCAACTTCCCGAAAGCTGGTAAGTTCATTATGGAGGTTCTGGGAACTGATGTTTGTGATCAGTCTACATTGATCCATGCTTATGTCATTTTTCCGAATGCAAAGCTGGATGCCAACGTAGATATATCCTTCGCGACCGATGGCAACCATCCGTTCACTATTCAGGCACAGCAGGCTTACTGCGATAAGGAGAAGAGACTGTTCCAGATCGTTGTTCCGGACGAAGAGTAAGGGGAATTTCCCCTCTCTTCTTTTATAGGAGGCAATTATGAATCTGAATAGAAAATGCTTTTTCTGTGGCACAAGATACCATTACTGCCCGTCTTGCCCGGATGATGAATTGAAGCCGGTCTGGCACGTTCTGTTCTGCAAGGAGACTTGCAAGCAGATGGACAAGATCTTGTCCGACCACACTTTCAAAAAGATCACGGATGCCGAAGCCTATGCGGCTTTGTCTGCTTTTACCTATGATCTTGATAAAATTGACAACCCGGATAATGTCCGGCACATCAAGGAGATTCTTGCGTCGCATAAGACGAAAAAAACACCTCAGAAGACTCCGGACGCGACTGCGTCCGAGAAGCAATAGTGGATGAAAATTTTTTAGGACATATCTACTATCACACAATTTGGCGGATATGTCCTTTTTTTACTATGGAGCGAAATGGAAAATAAAATCAAATCAAAATTAAGAAATGTTGAATATAACGCGAGCGAAGCTATTCGAATTCTTGATCCGTTTCAAGCGGCGCTGTATTGGAACCATGATGTTGAGCCGCTGGACATTTATCCCAGCCGGGACTTCAAAACCCAGAAGGCGTTGATCGTGTTTGTGTTCCGTCGCAGCGAGACAAAAGAGGTCTTCGATCTCTGGTGTAAAAGGGAATTAAAATAGCATGGCGCAGCGAAGTAAATATAACGTAAGTAAAAATACTGCCAGCCGAACATATGAGGGGATCGTGTTTGATTCTGCAATGGAAATGCACTATTACCGCGATATCGTCATCCCAGGGCTGAAATCCGGGGAGATTGTTTCGGTGGAAATGCAGAAGCCGTTTGAGTTGCAGCCCAAATTTACCTATAACGGGAAAACCGTCCGCAAGGTTGAATATGTTGCCGACTTTGTGTTGGCATTCGCAGATGGAACGTCGCAGGTGGTTGATGTTAAGGGCATGGCTGACGCGGTTGCTTTATTAAAAAGAAAAATGTTTTGGCATCGCTATCCAGATCTGGATTATGTGTGGATGACTGAATCGAAAATAGATGGCGGCTGGCTGCCGTATGAGAATGTTCAGGCGGCGCGGAAAGCCAGAAGGAAAGAAAGGAATTTGAAATGACAGTTTTAGATTTTGTATCAAATTATGAGCAGTTGACTAACCCAGAACTCAAAGAAAAATTTCTGAGCAGCAATTTAAAGGTAAAGTCCTATCTGCCGGTCACGCAGAAGATTTTCCTGGCTGAAACGATTTGTAAGCATTCTATGTGGGATAAGGATGAAAAGTGTATTGAGATTAATTCTCCGGTGAGATCCATCCTAACCGCCCGTGCTATCATCTCGGCTTATACCGATTTAACTGGCACGACCGAGTCTTGGTGCGACGAATATGATGCACTCTCCCGCTCTGGGCTGATGCGTAAGATCATGAATCAGATTTCAGAACTTGAACTAGCTGAATTTCATTCTATCGTAAACATGACCTGTTGCGACGCCATTACCAACTTTACCGAGCCACATAATTTTATTTCACACAAAATCAGTGAGCTAAAAGAAATTTTCGTAAGGGTGTTTGAGCCGTTGGTATCCACCGTAAAGACACATATCGAAAAGACTGATGCATCAGAAGATAATACCGATACCACTGACGTCACAGAGTAAATATTAGGTCTCGGAGCGGTCAAATGTTCCGGGATCATTCCAAGGAGGCACATGGGAAAACTCAAAATCAATAAAAGTGCTTTGAACCGTGCCATTGACTCTGCCGCCGATAAAGCGACACAGAAACTTATCTCCGCCGGGGATAAAGCACAAAAGGAGATACGAAAAAAATACACAGAGAACTGGTTTCTAAATAAATCGGATACGATGAGTTCCGCCTTACGGTATAAACATCGAATTCGAAAGCACCATGGCAAGACGGTGATTTCATTCAATTCTTATGTTGATATGGGAAGTTTTTCCGCGAATGTCCTCGCAAACGACCGTTCTATTTATGAATGGAAAGAACGATATGGGGCGGGAATTGACCCACCTGCATATCTTCTGGACTTACAATGGAATCAGGGAATTCACGGTCTTCCAGAGGTTTGGACAAGACCGAATTATCGTTTTGGACAAATGGCAAACGGCGTTCAGAAATACTGGTATAATCCTTATTTTAATCAGGGGGTCCCAATGAGCGCCTATGTTCGTTCTGGTTTCGCAAGTGAGTGGGAAAATACAGTTCTATCTTATTTATAAAAGGAGGGAATCATGGCAAATCAGGTTGCCAGTTTGACGGCTACAATAACCGTCGATAAGGGGAATCTGCAGAAGGAGGTTTTGCAGGAGTTTTCAAGCGCTCAACAGACCCTCGATGGTAAAAATCTTAAAGTCAAGATTATTGGTGATACATCAGAAATCGAAAAGGCAATTAAAAAGCTTGAAAACCTGAGAAAAAGTGGCGTCAAGGTTAAATTTGACACCTCTTCCGGCGGAAATTCTGGCGGTAAATCATCGAATAATGCCTCACCCGGAAATTCAAAAATTTCCAAAGAACTTCGCGACAATCTTGCCAAAGAACTTCGTCTTACTAAAGAAATAGCGTCCGTAAAGGAAAAAATGGCGAAGACGAATGATTCAAATGTGATTGCGGCAAATGAGAAGCGAATCGAGCAGCTTGAAAGAGAACGTATTGGAGTTCAAAAGCTTATTGCTAAAACTAACGAACAGTACGATGCTCAAGCTAGGATAGCGAAGCTTAACTCTGTTGCCGAGACCAGTCAATCCAAGTTAAAAACCGTCTATACTGAACGGGCAGGTAAGTTATATAGTGAAGCCCAGGCTTTACAGCAAAAATATAAAAATATCCCGGAAGGAAGTCGCACTTCAAACTATTCGGCAAATCTTACGGCGATAAATGGACTTGTCGCGAACTTAGAGAAAATCCAGGGTATTGAAATCATTTCTAATGCAGAGATGTCAAAAGTTAGACAACTTGCAGTCGAGCTTCAGAAGGTGAAGAAAAACCTTCCCGATTCGAAGGGTTCAAAAGCCGTTTCCCGTATAAACCTTATCGACTCCATCTCAGAGTACCAAAGCAAAAACACCCGTCTTACTGCGGATTTTCAAAAGAAATTGGATGACCTAAAGGCGTCTATCCGTTCTCTTGGCGCCGATGCCGACGTCTCACAACTTGCCAGCGAATTCGGCAATCTGAAAGTTAAAATTCATGAAGCCGGTCTGGAAGGACGCTCTTTCGCTGATGTTATGAAAGAGAAAATTTGGTCGCAGTTTTCCGGTCAGCTTGCTAATCTCTTCTCGTTCCAGCAGATATTTCAGTATATGCGCGAAGGCATTGATGTAGTTCATGACTTGGATAATGCCTATGTTGAAATGCTGAAAGTTTCCAATGATGCCCTGAGTTCATTGCAACAGTATAAACTTGAAAGCTTTTCTCGCGCCGACGAGGTTGGCACAACCGGCGAAAAGCTAATGAATTCTACGGCGGATTGGATGCGAATTGGTGAGAGCCTAGAAAAAGCCGCCGCTTCTGCAAAGACCACGAATAAATTGTTGAATGTATCTGAGTTTACGGATGTTAATGAAGTAACTGAAGCAATGGTTTCTATGTCGCAGGCATATAGCGATCTGAGCAAAGATGACATCGTCGATAAACTGAACAACGTTGGCAACAATTTCTCCATTTCAACTCAGGGATTGGCTGAGGGTCTACAGAGATCGGCAAGTGCGCTGAAAACCGCGGGCAATGATATGGATGATGCCATCGCGCTGATGACTGCCGGTAACGCTGTTGTTCAAGATCCGACTTCTGTAGGTGCAGGTCTGAGAACGATTGCGCTGCGATTGACTGGCACAAAAGAAGGCGCACAATCTCTACAGGATTCCGGCGAAGATATTGACGGTATGATCACCACTGTCTCCAAACTGCGGGACACCATCAAATCTGCGACGGCTGTAGCTTCCAATGGCTTTAAAGGCTTCGATATTCTTGATAAGAACGGAAACTATAAATCCACCTATGAGATTCTGTTGGGAATTTCGCAGGTGTATAAGGAAATTATTGAGACCGATGCCAAAACCGGAAGTAATAACAAGAATTTACTTCTTGAGACCATATCCGGAAAGAATAGGGCAAATATCGCTGCTTCTATCTTGGAAAATCCGTCGCTGTTGGAAAAGGCGTATAAGTCTTCCAAATACGACTCCAAAGATTCCGCGCAGCAAGAGCTTGACCGCTACCTTGATAGTATTGACGGGCGGCTTACCAAACTTCAAAACCATGCTGATAAATTTTGGAATGCGTTTCTTAATACTGGCTCTGTGAAAAATGGTATCTCACTGATTGATGGCTTTGTTAATCGTGTGACGACGTTAGTTTCAAAATTTGGTGCTCTTCCGACAATTCTCGGTTCAATGGGCGCAGCATTAACTCTTCAAGACGTAGGTAGGGCAAAAGGTTGTCCCTCAGAATATGCCTACATAGTATAGTCTTCGGCGCGAAGTGCCGTTCTTTATATTATCCTCCGTGAGATACACGGTTGAATTTGCAGATATGGCAACCCTCTGCATATGGTTGCTTCTTTTAGTGTTTAGAGAACTTGGATGCGTGTAAACCTCCGGCTACTCTCCCATTCCGGCGACGGGATGTGGATCGTGACAATGCCGGAACTCACGCTACGAGCAGACGACAGCGCAGAAATGCATAAGCCTTTTAAGGTGGAAACTCTTTGAGTGCTAGTCTCATCGACTGCCAGGGCAAGCGGAAGCGGGTGAAATTCCCGATGCTGTAATGAACAGTCAGGACTTTGCCGAGCATAGCGGTTAGTAAACACAGTAGGGATTTGCCCCTGTCTTCTATGCAGTTTGACCCCAGCCGTAGGGGTTGCAAAAACGGCAAAAGAACATTTGTTCTGAAAAATACATTGATTTCTCTGACAATTTGATGTATGATCTTATATATCAAAAAAACGGAGGAATTTTATTATGAGTACAAAAGACAACGATTCGACGCGCGGAACCTTTTCCTTGGAATTGGTAAAGGTCCCTGTTAGAAATCACGGAGAAAAGGGTGATCGGCGCAAAACAAATGGAGGTGCGGGAAAATCGAACAGTTCACAGAATTAATATCAAATCTACCAACGCTTTTTCAGTATATCGTTCCCGGAAGTGTCGCCGTTGTTATTTTCCGGCGGGTACGAAGTCATGTAATGCCAGAGAGCAACGTCCTGATTCCGGGATGCTTGGTAAGTTATTTGCTTATTGCGATAGTCAGAGTTCTGTATACCATCTTTGGCATTGAGTTTAGGGATGGCTCTGCGGCAGCATCACTCACAGCTACATTAATTGGAATCATCATGACCATTGCTATTATTGCCATATTGGAATCTGGACGCTTTAATCACGCGTTTGCCAAGATAACAAAGGGGACTCTGCACGAAGATGCCTTAAAAGACAATCTCGATTATGAAAATGGCACTACTCTTCGGGTTTATTTGAACAATGAAGATTACTACCTGGTAGGTGCATTTTGTTATAAAGAGGATATTGGAGACGACCGCTGGCTGGTTCTCGCCGCATATACAAAGTTCATCTGCGACGATGCCGGAGACGCTAATGTATACAATGGGGCGGATTATGAGGGCAAGGCTTTTGAGCGAATTATGGTCAGAATGTCAGACGTCAAACATATAGAAATTTTCTAATGGAGGTGTTTATGAAAAATCGACCTATTCCAGATAACCGAATAGTTCTCGTCAAGGCGCAGGATTTACCGGAATTCATCAGTTCCTTCAATGAGAACAAAATTTCTAAGGAACTTTTGTCATCTTGCCGGAAAGCCGGAAAATTGTTTAGACATAACAAATAAAATCGTCGAAATAAAACACGGGAAGGCGGTTCTCCACTCTCCCGCTTTTCTTTACGCATCCAGCAACATTTCGCCAAGCTCTTTGAAAGTATCATACGAAACCCAGTTCGGGTAATCTCTATACTTTTCTTCGAAAACACTCTGGACTCTTTTCAAATACTCCCCGGAGCTTTCGTGCGCGGCGGCAAATTCGGCTATGCAATTCTGAACCTTTTTACTGTGAAGCCGTGAATTGTTTGCAGCAAGAATAATCGCATTTTGAATATGCGGGTGTGCTATGGTTTCATACAGCGTGATCCAATCGTCCGCGTCACCAGTCAGATTCGCGGCTCTCTCATAAAGATCGCCCAGCTCCGCTATCGACTTATAGCAGGATTCATAAATGGCGCAAGAATTGTAATGTGCATAAAATTCTCCCCATTGCCGGTAGCCCAGATTCGTGCATAGCTCATCAATGTTATGTGAATTATGCTCAATTTCACTGAGGTCTAGCATCGTCCCGATGAGATCTATATCTTTGCAATGATATAATTCATGCTTGACAACCGATTCGGCAAATCGGGCGTTGTCGGGGTTATCCTTATACAAAAACAAGGGAATCGCCTGATAAAATAAAATGTCGTATCCGGGTGGATCGTAGCTTACCCGCTTGACCTCGCCGAAGCGCGGCTCATTATGTATCGCGACGTTTCTGATGTGGTTTTGATTGGCGCCGATTTCAGCACAATACTCTTCGATTCTTCTTTTAAAATCAAGGCAAAATTTGGCATCCGACGGAAAGCCGCAAAGCTCGCCGATGGATTCCGCGCCTTTTTGGATTGCGATATTCATTGTTCCTCCGTGTCTCTTATTACGTCCAATGGATGAAACTCATTATCTTATCTATGATCTCTGGTCTGGTGGCGATGTTTTTGATTATCTCGAATGCGATTGTGCTGAGGGTGGCAATCGACATTGATCCGATTTTCGCGGCGCCTTTCTTGGTTGCTTCCCAGATTTTCGGTTCGCGGACTCTATTCAGGAACTCGAAGCCGTCCCATGTTATATCGTCAACGTATCCTGTCATGATATATCCCTGATTGCTAATAGCGACGTTGGTCAAATGAATATATCCTGCTTCGTGTAGCTTTTCTATGGTATATTTAACCTCTTCTTCTGTATACTTTGGTAATTTCTGTACAAGCGTTCCTATGCCTATCTTTTTATGTGTCATATCGGTTGCACCTTCCATATACGACAGATTTTCTTCCAAATACAGTAACAAATCTCTTATACAATCAGCATTTAATGTCATAATCGTTCTCCTTTCGAAAGTAGGTGTTAAAATGGAAACTAAAACTGAAAATAAAATCATAAAAGCCTGTCAAAAATATGATGACTGCTCTCATCCGGCTAATGGTGAACTAACCGACGACGACATTGAATATATCCACTATTTCTGTTTTGAGCTGGCAAAAAGCATTCTTGAAGAAACCTGCAACGAGTTCGCCAAACGACTCGCAATCGTACTTCTTGGCTTTACCGACTACAAGATCTAAAAGTCGCTCCCGCAATCCTCGCAATGCCACTGCTTCATCGCCTTCCTCATACCCAGCGGTCCAAACAGCGCCACACCGCCAGCTTTTGTGATTGCCGAAATCTTCTTAATTCTGGGTGAACCGCAGATCGGGCAGCGAGGAGTGTACTTTGCCCGGCGATCCCATTCGGCTCGCTGCTTTCTTAGGTATTCTTCGTGTTCTTTGGCATTTTCTTCTTTGAGCTTTTTATCATCCTCAATCCACTTCTGCTCCTTTTCGAGCCGGTGCTGGTAAGCTTCTTCGGAAAAATCCGGATCGGTCTCTCGCAGGAACGGGATGAAAGACTCCTCTTCTATTTTTCGGCGCTCTTCATAGGTGAGTTTGAACCACTCATCGTTTTGAAGACCATAGTCTTTGTCGCTCCATTCCGTCGGGGTATCTCTCAAAGTTTTTGTTTTACAAGAATCGCATTTATTAAAAAAGAACATACTTCTACGTCCGCCACACCTAATACAATACATCGTGTTACCTCCCCTATTTTATCTTTAAGCATATTTTATCATTGTCAAAATACATTTACAAGTTGTATGTTGTTTTCAAACGACAGCATATTTTCTGATAAGTTCGATATTCAAGTCTCGGAATGATAAATTTACGGCTGGCGGCATATCTATTGGAGATTGGAAAACCATTTTCAAAAATGGTATAAGCGAAACAAAAGATAAGGGTGGTAGTCTTTCAAACAAGATTGGCACATTCTTCTCTTCTCTCGGCTCCGGCTACAAAGATACCCGGAAAAATGAACTCGTCTCCGTCTTCAAGAATCTGCAGGAAGGCGCGAAAAATGCGGGCGAAAGCCTTACCTCTTATATTGATAAACAGGGCAAAGTTGATGCACAGATCCGCGAATTTGTTCACAACACCGATGAGGCTGGACAATCAGCGGAGAATTTTGGCGCGCAGTTGGAGTCTACTGTCGGCATAGGTACACAGCTCGGCGGCGTCATGAAGTCTCTTGGCGCGGCGGCTCTGAATATGGGTGTTTCTTTCTTGGCAGGCATGGTGATCAGTGCTATCATCAAAGAGTACGACAATTATGTAAACCGCGTCAAATACGCTAAAGAAGCCTTGCAAAATTCTCTGGACGCATACGATAGCGCAGGGAACGAGGTTAAGGATCTGACTCAGCAGCTTAAAGAGTGTGAAGCTCAAATGCGCGAGCTAGAAGGTACGAATGGCATTACCATTGTCAGCGATGAACAATATCAGCGTTTGAAGAAGACGAAAGCTGAACTGGAAGCCCAGCTTAAAATCAAGCAGGCAGAACAACAGATTGCGGCAATGCAGGCTGCCAACGACGCCCGCGATCTGTATAGACAGGGTTTTGATTCTGGAGTAGATGATTCAACGGGTGGTGCTTCCGCTCATAGAGATCCATATGCTCAGGATCATGGTCCCACAGCCAACGAAAGACAGAGTCCAGACAAGGCTCTGAATGAAGCGATTGCTGATTATAATGAGAAGGCGTCGGCAAAGAAAGATGTTGACGCAGACCTCCTCAAAGTCTCTGATGAGATGAATAAGATGACTGATAAGCAGTCGTCCGCATATGGTGAGCTTGTTGAGCAGTACAATGATTTGATGGATCAGTCGAAGGAGTATTCGAGCCAACTTGCCGATTCGGCTCAGAATATACAGGGATTATACGGCGCTGTTGAACAGGTTATAAATGGCTACGATGTCTACATGGCTGCCGGAGGACAGTTGCTTCCCTATGAGCAAATCATTTACGATAGCTTAAAGAAAAGTTCAGATGGTTTCTTAGATTTTGCAGATTCATTAGGAGTTGCGACTGATGCCGAGGAAGAGAATGCCCTTGCGGCGGTGGGACTTGCGCGGTCGTATACAATGTCCTCTAGCGATATGGACACGCTCAAAACTGAGGTTGATGAGGTCTGCTCTTCCTATGAATCTCTGAATGCGGCTCTGACGGCTCAGACCACTGGCAAATCTGTTACGCTGACGGATGATCTGAAACAGTATGCGAATTGCCTGGAATACACCAATGGTGTAATGCAACTTAATACGGAGCGGGTACGTGAACTTGCCAAGGCGAAAGCCGATGATAAGCTGGCAACCATCGCGGCGTATGAAGAGCAGGAACGCTACCAGTACAGCCAGAACAGTGTCACCATTGAAAAGTACATCGCGGCTCTGGGCGATAAAAAACAAGCGATCGTAGATGGCATTACAGTCACCAAGGACACGATTGATGCTCTTCGTCGCGATAATGAGCAGATTGCGCTTAATGCCAAAAACTATGAACTTCTCTCCTCTCAGATTCGACAGGCAACCGGTGACTACCAAGCATGGCTCGCAGGTCAAAATGCGCCGACACAGGGAACGATGTTTACCGATGCTGGAAATGCGATTAAAGCGGTCATGGAAGGTCTGGCAAACGGTAAGGTTGGTACAGAGAAATTCAAATCTGCGGTTGGATTTATTGTCCCGGATGATATTGACTCCGAGGATAAAGCCGCAGTTAAAAAATATGTTGAAAAGCTGAAACGATATCTAGCAGATAACGGTAGCGGTGTTTCAAACTTTATCAATGATGCGGTAAAGAAAGGGTTGATGACCGGAAGTGCCGCAAAGGGCGCGGATATTGTTGAAGGTACAAGAATTCAGGATTTCGTTGATAAGCTGGGGCTGACCGAAGAGGTTGTCCGGGCGATTTTCGGCGAGCTGGAAACCTACGGCTCAAAATTCGATTGGTCCTTGGAAGGATTAGAAGATCTGGATGACGCCCTGTTCGAGGCACGCACTCAGTATGATAACCTGCGGAATGATTTGGAAAAGCAGGGAATCAAAGTTGACGTGGACGACACTGATGTTAAGAACGCGGAAACGGCGCTGAAAAAACTGAGTCAGTACGGAAATGTTGACTTGACAAATCGACCGCAAATTTCTGCAGATAAGATGCAGGCTGCGGGCTACACTGATTTCAAGGATGGCGACGTCGCAACTACTTACACCGCCAGCGATTTTGTATGGCGTGGTGGCAAGGACGATGGCAGTTATGTCATGGTTCACTACACTCCTATCATGCCAAACGGCGAAGTATTGTCTCCAGAAGCTTTGCATGAGTATTTGAATGAGACGCTTGCTAAGTCGGAAGATATGCTGACAGCCGATAAGATCGAAAACGGCGGCAAAGGTATTCTCATGAAAGTCGATACTGGGCTTACTCATGAGGAATCCGCGAACTACCGGGATAACGGCGTGGCATCTGACGCGATAGAGAACATGATCGCGCAGGCTGATACATGGGATGAAAAGGTTCATAATTATCAGGCGACGTTCTACCAACTCATCGATCAGGACTTGAAGAGAATTTCTGAGGAATTTGGCGAAGCCAGCGATCAAATGCAGACATTGAGCCAGCAACGCTATGAAATGTTTAATCAGACATATTCCGATACTGATTTTCAGCAGTTGAAGCAGGAATACGAACTGGCGCAGAAATATGCCGATCTGAAAGTGCAGGCTCGTGATATAAGCGTCCGAAATACCGACGGAAAGAGTGGGGCTGCCCTGCAAGACGTTCAACAGCAAATGTATGATATTGCCGATGAGCTTTCAAAGACTTACGGGCTTGACATTAATGCTGACGGCGCAGAACAGGTCATTGGCGACTTAAAAGAGCAAATGCTTTCTCTGTCCGGTCTGAGTAGTGTCAATATTGACATTATGGATGAACAGGCAAAGAAAAAGTTGCAGGACTTGAAAGATCAACTCGCGTTTATTGATAAAATGCTTCCTTCTGCCAATGGTGATGTTGCCAAAGGCTTGATGGATCAACGAAACGATATTTTGAAGCAAATCGACGAACAACAGGGTCAGATCGACATGATTGCCACGCTGAAAGTCTCTCTGGATGAAAGCGTACAGGATGCACAGGACAAGAAGGATGAGCTGACTTCGGATAAGGAGTTTAGTCTCACGGCAAATACGTCGCAGGCGGAAGCCGCGTTGAAGCGTGTTAAAGCACTCCTCGACGGCATCATGACCCAACAATCCGTCACGATGGCAAATATCGGTCTAACTTCTGGCGGAACCAAACCGAAACCAGCCAAGGCGGCTGGAGATCCATACGTCCCGAAAACCGAAACAGCGCTTATTGGCGAGCTGGGACCAGAAATCGTTGTTGACCCGAAAAACGGCTCCTGGCGCACATACGGCGATAACGGTGCTGAGTTTGCTACTCTTCCGAAAGGCGCTATTGTCTTCGATGCTAAAAAGTCGAAAGCTCTGTTGGAACGCGGCTTTGTCAATGGTCGCGGCACAGCTTATGCGGCGGGTACGGCTTATCCGGGCGGTGGTATTGTAAGTGGACATACTGAGGGTATTACCACATACGGTAAAGACAGTATTTCCGAATACAATAAACAGCTTGCCAAGAACGCGAAAGCTACCAAGGATTCTGCCAAGGCGGCGAAGGATGCGGCAAAAGCTGAATCTAATTTAACCGATTGGATTGAACGTCGGATCAAATTGCTTGATGAACAGAAATCCCGGATGTCAAACATTTCCTCTGACACCTTTACTCAGTATTTCGGTTTACCAGCCGATCAGTTGCAGGAAATTAGCGATTTATTCGCGACGGATCCAACCTCTGACACTTACTGGCAGGGCATGGTTAAGTTGGGCGAGCTTGCGACCTCTACTGGAAAATCGGTACAGGAATTATATGATATTATTCAAAGTGGAGCTTTCGAACAATCGCGTGAAAATGCCATCTTAACATCGCTGGATATTCAGAAAGAAAAATTAGCCACACTCAAGGATGGATTACAGACTTATAAGGACACCTATGAGAGTTTCGCGGCAAAATTACCAGACGGCTACCGAGATAAAATCGAGCATGGCGCTAATTCTGTTGAAGCGTTTGCAAAGGAAACCGGCGGCAAAGATTCGAAATCGGGCAGCGACACCCTCTCACAGAGCATTCAGGATGCGATTACCTGGTACGACAAATACCAGGGTGCCATCGCTGATGCCGAGGATGCCGAGCGTGAGTATTATAAAACCGTTGAAGAGCTTCATAACAACCGGCTGACCGCTCTTGCGAAAGAAGCCGCACAGCTTGAAAATAATAACAGCCTCGTCCAGAAAAGCATCGATCTGGCAAAGGCTTCCGGACGCATTGTGGGCGCATCTTCCTATAAGAAGCTGATCTCCAATACTTCCGGGCAGATTTCGAATAAACGCAGTGAAATTTCTGAACGTGAAAGCGAACTAGAAGATCTTGTTGCCAAAGCCAAAGAGCAAGGTAAGGACATTACTGGAACCGAGGAATATCAGAGTTTAAAAGAAAATATTTCCAAGGCAAAGGGCGAGCTTATCGATCTGAAAAAGTCACAAGCTGAATATAATAAGCAGTTAAAAGAAATGCCAATAACCAATATGTCCACGGTTATCGGTATGTACAAGGATATTTCGACTGCGATTCAGAACTGGGGCGCAGAATTGGAGGCTTCCGGCACAACTTTAAGCGCCGACTATTACCAAGAGCTTATCAAGAATGGTTCTACCATCATCGACCAGTATAAAGAGCAGTCCCGCGTCATTCAAGACGTCATGGACAGTTATCAAGTCGGCTCTGACAACTGGAATGAATTGTACGGTCAGCTTCAAAGTGTCAATTCAGAAATGTCGAGTATGGTGCAGAATCTTAAAAAGTGGAATGAGGAAATGCTCAAGATTCCACTGGATAAGATAAACACCTACTCTTCCGATTTAAACACGGTTAAAGAAGCACTGACAGATTTACAGAAGGACTATACGACTGTTATCAGCGCGGCGACGACGGCGATCGAAGACCAGACTAAGGCTATTCAGGATCAACAAAAGGAGTTTCAGAAGTCTATTGAAAAGCAGAAAGAGGCTATTCAAGATAAAATCGATCTGCTGGACAAACAGAATACAAAACTCCAGTTGCAGCAAGAGCTTGAACAGGCTGTTTATAATTTACACGTTGCTACCACACAGAAAACCGAGGCGGTAATACGAAACGGTCAGAAAGTGTATGAGGCAAATGCGGATAAGATTCGCAACGCCCAGAAATCGGTGCAGGATGCGACGTTTAATATTACAAAGAACAACTTGCAGGAACAGCTCGATGCGTTGAACGATCAACTCGACGATTACAACGATAAGGTTGAGGAGCAGATCGATGCCCTTGACAAAATCAAGGAAAAATGGTCTGAGATCGCGGAAAATGTTCAGAAGGCGCAGGATGCTGCGGTTGCCAATCAGTATCTTGGCGACGGCTGGAAGGATAAGATTCTTTCCGGCAAGGACGATGATATTTACACCTCATTCAAGCAACTGTACGAGAAAAATGCCGATCAGATTCAGGCATATGAGAAACAGATTGATTCTACTGAAAAAATCTATAATCTCCTGAATGAATATATCACGGCGTATAAATCCGGGCAGATCAGCTTTGAGGCGGCTCAAGCAGGTGTGCAAGGACTTCTCGCGCAACTCAACCAGAACATGACCGCAGTCGGCAATCTGGATAATGTATTGAAATATATGCAAACGACGACCGGCGCGGTTGGGGCGACTGCAGAACAGGTGCTTGCCGGTATCCAGGCTGACCTTTCAAAATCTGCTGACAGCCTTCTCTCTTCTTTGACTCAGTATCAGAAAAATGCTGGACTAATCTCAGAATATACTTCTAGCTGGCAACAGCTTACGGATAACGTTTCCGAGATGTTGAAAGTCTTGAAGCAGGTTCGGAATAATCTGAAAAACATCAAACGTAAGAGCGACGATGAGGACGAGGAAGAGGAGTTTGACGAAGAGGAAACGACTAGCAAACCGAGCGGTTCGTCTTCAAACTCTTCCGGCGGCGGAGGTGGCGGCAGTTCATCTTCCAGCTCTTCATCTTCTTCAAAGCCAAGTGGTCCCGCATCCGATCCGGATTTAAAAAATCGCAAGCACAACGAAGCCACAGGTCCCGCAAAAGAGATCGAGGATAAGAAAAAGAAGTACCACAGCGGATTGGAAGTCGGTACAGTTGGTGAATCCGGCGGTGCTTCCGATACTGACGCGAAACTTAAATTGCTTGGTCTGCGACGTCTTGAGCCAGATGAGGTCCCGGCACTTCTGCAGATTGGCGAGCAGGTTATCAATGAGCCTCAGCGTGAAATGGTTCTGTCCAATATGAAATCAGCGTTTGATGCTGGCGCACAGCGGGCTATTCGAAACACGTCTCAAAATGTAGTTGTCACGATCGATAAGATTGTCATGCCGGATGTTACTGATGCGGACGGTTTTGCACGGGATTTATACAAGAACATCGAGTCTTCGTTCTCTCAGCAATTTTCAAAAACTAGATAGTTTCATGGCGGCTCTGCTCATCACGGGGTCGCCATATTTCTTTGGAGGTATCATGGAAAACCAAACAATCATAAATAAACTTGTCGCAACGATACTCTCCTACGCGCAGAAATTGATTGACAAGGCAGCATTTGACCGCACATTTCGGGCGCGAATCACAAGCATTATCAGCGACGGAAAGTATCAAATAGAATGGAAAGGCGCGAAATATACCGCCAAGAGTTCGCAGACTCATGCTGTCGGCGACTGGGTATGGATCTGCGCGCCGATGAATAAATGGGAGGAATTATTTATTCTTTCCGCATAATCAGAAGGAGAAAATATGTCTATTTATCATAACGGGCAGAAAGTCGCTGGCTATACAAGTGGACGAAATTCTGCAATTTTAAGTAATGTTACTCTCCTGCCGGGGGAATTTAAAACGCAGGAAGATGGAACGTATATGTGTACGCTTGATAATACTCTAGTTTTAGATGAAAGTATCGTGGATGTATATTTTGCATCAAGTAGTCAAAAGGCTGGAAGTAAAGCTAATATCTGGGTATCATCCGCTGCTGGAAAAATTTATTTTCATGCAAAAAAAATTCCTACACAAGGATTGGTTGCAGAAACTATCCGTATCGTAAACCCATCTCAGGACGATTCATATAATGCAGATCAATCAGTAGCTATTACTGGTTTACAGCAACCAGTGTTTGAAGATTACAATAATATATTCCCCTCTTCCACTGACACAAATCATACAAACGTAAATGTATCAAAATTACCAAACTACTCCGAGACACCAGAGAATGATGAACCTCTTAATTATATTATTCCATCTCTCGGTAAAGTAAAGTCAAAAAATCCGATTGCAACCGTCCTTGAAGGTGTCAAAGGGGCATTGAGTTGGAGCGCATTTTTGATTAGTAATTTGAAAGCTAATATGACAAAATTACAAACCGATTTAACCAAGTTACAGACTGATTTAACTTCCCATTTTTCAGATTATGAGAACAAGCTTTCAAAAGTCAATAAAACTACGGACTATATTAAATCTTCATATAAAAAACGTACTGATGGTAGTGTGAGTGATGGACATGGATTTAATGAGTTTATTGTACAAGGTCAATACAGTGTTGCAAGTAATGCTGGAACAGGTCAAGGTAATCCTCATGATGGTTATTGTTACGGTATATTACTTGTTTTTGTTAATACGGGAGACAAATATAATGGTCAAGATAACTGGCTATGGCAAATTTTTCTTCAAACCGATGCGACTATTTGGCAAAGAACTAAGATTAATAATGATAATTGGTCTGCATGGAAACGAATAACATAATTTTAAGCAGACTTAAATTGCTTCCATTGAATCCAAGAACCTTTTGAATTTCCAACTGCATTACCAACTCTTAGATAAAAATAATCAGCCGATGCATAATCAAAAAGCATTTGCACTATTGTATCCCCGCCACCATAAATTACAAGCATCTGACCATATGAACAGCCAGGGCAATTAGTATAACTTGTTGATGCAGATCCTAATCTATAAAATCCAGATTTTAAAATATTATTAAAATCAGTTCCATCTGCGATAATACTGGTAGAATCAACCTTTTTTGATACCATATTTATCATATTCCGATAATCTGAATTTTACACACAAAATTTTATAAAAAGGAGGTGTTAAAATTGGTAGCACAAATACATCCTATACAACCTTTTGACGCCTCTAAGGGGGCGACAATAAATTTCACCTGGAATGGCAACCAGATTCGATATGTTCATTGTATCATTAAAGAAAACGATAGCGGCGAAACCGTATATGATGAAACCGTTGAAAACATGAAGCAACAGTATAATGTGCCAAGCGACTCTACTCTTTCGAACAGAAAGTATTATGTTGCTTACATTACTGTACTCGATGTGGATCATATCGAATCCGAGCAGCAGGCAATTGGAACGCCATTCTACTGTTTCTCTACGCCAAAATTTTCCTTGTCGGTTCAGGAAAACGCCATCGTGCGAGCGTCCGCATATTCCGTTTCTGCCATATACTCGCAAACTGAGGATGAGCCACTAGACTCATATCGTATTATGTTATACGATCACGCAAAAAAAGTCCTCCAGGATTCCGGTTCGATCTACGACACAACATCGCTACAATATATCGTATCCGGATTGGAAAATGCCAAGCAATATTATGTTCGATCCACAGGCGTTACGTTGCATGGCATGAACATTGATACCGGATTTATTCCCTTTTCTGTATCTTATAACCAAGCGCAAGTCTTCTCTCCGCTTGAATCCAATAATATGCCCGATATCGGTGCAATAGAAATCAAGTCAAACATTATCTCCACACAGGCGACATCGGAAAAGCCAGTTGATTTTCTGGATGGAGAGCGAGTCGATCTACGCGACAACTCTATCGCATACGATGTTGGTTTTGAAATTGAAGGCGATCATTCTTCTATCTATCTTTTTGAAAAACCAAATTTAAACACGTCGCTGGTAAGATTTTTTGGGGAACAGACAGAAGCCATGATTGTATATCGCGAGGGCGCATTTTCCGACTCTGATGGCAAGAAGGCTTATTTTGAACTCCGAGTAAAGGCGGGCGGCAGGTTTTACGTGCTTATGAGTAACTACGTGGACATTCCCAGCGACGATCAGCAATTTTCTCTGTTGGTCAATCGCGAAGGGAATTTATATGAAGTGAAAGCTGTATTAGTTAAGAAAAGAGGTATCGCATGATTCTAGGAAGATCCTTTGCCGGGGAGCCATCAACTCTCTCATCGACGCTCCCTGCTGCCGATACAATCGAACGGTTGACACTGGAAAATGCGATTTATGACGAGACATACGTTTCCGTCGCAATAACCAATCCTGATAATTTTGACGGTTCTATTCCTAGCATTTGGACTTTTGATACCCGTTTGCACGCTGTTTTTGCTGGTGACCTTTATGGCGGCAATGTAAGCTTCACAGAGTCTATTGTCGAATCAGTTCGTATTAAAAAAAGAACCAAAAAAGACAACCGCTTCCAAACCATTTATGAAAAGAAAATTAAGACCAATGAGGATTTTGAAATTCACATCACCGACTATTTGGAGCCTGTCGGCGAAGTGGAATATGCTTACGTCCCGGTTATTTCCGGCGGTGAGAGCAAATATATCGTCAGCAGTGTTCGTTCTTCTTTTGACAAATACTTTATGTGTGAGCGCGATGTTTCCTACCCGCTCATGATGGATATGGATTTCTCCCGAACCTTAAACCAACAAGTCGGCACGGTGGAAACTTGGGGGCGGCAGCGTCCGGTCATCATTAAGAATGGAAACCTTAAATACTATTCTGGCGACATCGAATGTACTTTTGCCGATATATCAGAGTGCATGATTGACTGGAATAATGCCTGGGATTACCGGAATACCATTAATGATTTCTTGACGAATGGAAAGCCAAAGGTTTTCAAAGACTTTGAGGGTAATATTTATATGATTGCGGTCATTTCCAGTCCTTCGGAGTCGCATGATTATTGGAACCATATCACAACGAAATTTTCGGTAACAGAATGCGGCGATGCCTATGCAACCGGAGACCTGTATGATAATGGTTTTATCGACGTGGATGTAGATCGGTAGGTGAAACATGGCATATACAGCAACTCAAGCCGATCTTAACATCTTGCGTCAGGGTGAGCAGGAAATTTTTCTCAAGGTCGAGCTTTTAAACAGTAATTTTAAGGTTATTGACTCTCTGACCGGAAACATCAAGAGCGATACTTACTCTGTGGATTCCGAAAGTATCCAACGTCGCAGCTATAAAGCAGATATTGTGGTTACTGACGACAGCTTTCAGATTGGGCGCGACAAAAAAATATGGCTAGACAAGCGTATTCGTGTTTTCTATGGCGTTTACTCTTTGCGCGAGCGGCAGATCTTATGGTATCGGCTCGGAGTCTTCGCCTACACGACACTCGACTATTCCTACAGCGCTTCTGAACGGCTGCTCTCTGTTACCTGCCCTGATTTGATGGCTCTGTATGACGGCACTTTGAACGGGGAACTGAGCGGCTACGGCTCTTCTCATGTGGGTGATACAACTCAAAATATCACAGCTCATGGTTTGTTGATTCCTGCGGGCGAAGACATGAGGCAAAGTATTATCGCGACGTTAAAGGATGCTGGGATCACGCGATATGTCATCGAAGACATGAACTATGTGATTCCGTATGATTTGGAATTTGATACCGGTGTGACCTATGCAGACGTTTGGACAAAAATCCGAGATCTGTATGATTCATGGGAGTTTTTCTTTGACGTAGATGGAACTTTTGTTTGGCGCAAAGTTCCTACTTGTTTAGAGGATCCTGTTGTTCTCGACAATGAGTTGATGCGGAGCATTGTGACAGAAACCGAGTCTACTAACGTTGATTTTACCGGCATATACAATGTAACCGAAGTCTGGGGCAAGGTCTTGGAACTAAGTAACAGCGACCGCTATGCCGAAACGTCTACCTATGCAGACAACGTTTACCATATCACACTGGCAAATCTTGAAAAATGGAGCGACATCGACAATCTCACACAGATCGGTATTAAAATCTGCTCTGATAATCTGGCGAATCCCCAGTTTTCGGTCAATGACTACTCTCCTATTCCGATTTATGATGGAAACCAAAAACCGCTTACTGCCGGGATGTTAAAGGCGGACACGATTTATGTTTTCCGGTATCGACGGCTCAATGCGTTGAATGCCGAGACGTTGAAGGCAGGGCTGTTTCTGCTTGGACAATATCAGTGCTACGGTATCTATGAGGAGAAATCCGCGGATTGCCCGTATAGCACAACGAATCTGGGATATATCATCAAAAGATCTGTAGACTATTCTAATCTCAGCGACGATGCGGCGTGCTACAACCAGGCTGAATATCTGACCTATAAGAGCACCGCCATGCTCGACACAATTAGTTTGAAAACCTTGGTTATCCCTTGGCTGGATGTAAACACGAAGGTCGAATATGTGCCGTATAGCCTTGAAGATAAAAACATGGATATGCGTCGCGCGGAATCAAAGAAAAAATATCAGTATATAGTAAAATCCTTTAGCTGGTCAACCGGCGACGGGACAATGAGTTTGGTCCTCTACCGTTTTTCAGAGGACTTTTCTTTTGTTTATAACAAGAAAAATAACACTACAACAAGATAGGAGGAATCATGTCTCTTAATCAAGAACAAGGGATTTATGAAGAATATCCTCGTTCACAATTTCCGGGCAAAGTAGATAACTGGGCGAATAAGCAGGACGTCCCGGTTACTATGCAGCCGATCGTAGCCCAGTATCAAGAAGCCTGGGACAATATGGACATCGCGACAATTGAAACTTTGAGATCGAAATACCCACAAATTATGACATATCTGTTTACTGCCGATGACATAAATAAGGTTTTCGACGGACTTAAAGCAACTCAACAATTCTTCAAAGACGATGTTGAAACATATTTGAAGAAAATTGCTCAATATAAGGTAGGAATTGTGGATGAGCCGTCCAGCGAGGGCGAAAAGAAAACTTCTACATATTCTGCCGAGAAAATTGAACAACTAACCGGCATTACTGTCGGAGAAGATATTACTATTCCGATTTCTGATTGGCAAACGGTTGAGCGCGAAGATGGCTTTAAATATAAGTGGACTTATTCGAATGACAAGGTTCTGCAAACAGATCGGGTCATGGCATGGTTCGACAATGCTTCTATGATTCCAGCATCTAAGGCAAGCGTTTCTATTGATGATAATAGTGACGAGCATACCATTTCATTTATCTCTGTCAAAATTCCCAAAAAGGATTTGAATATTAGGTTACTTAAAATTTATCGCGAATAAGAAAGGAGGGTGAAATGTTTGAGGTTTTGGTTCAGAATGATAATACCGTCGCGGTAGTCAAGCGTCAACGAATTATGCAAAATTCTAAACTGCTTGATGTTTTGCAAATTATTGTCCCGCGACTGTACGACGAGCTTGATATGTCTCAATACGTCGCACGGCTAGAATACCTAACGCCTATCAGCCATAACCACGGATTTGTCGAATTGGAAATTGCAGACGCGGAATATAAAACCGATTATATTCTGTATAAACTGAAAATCGACACCAATCTCACATCGGAAGTCGGAAATGTTGAATTTGCGATGACATTCATAGACGTCGATATGGATGAAGATGGCGCCGTAGAAACAATCGTTCGAAAAACGGATACATTCATTATGCCAATTATTCCAGTTTCAAATTGGTTTGTTGCATCCGATTCGGCTCTGACGGCATTAGATCAACGTATTGCTGCGACTCAACAGGCAGTTAAGGCTATGGCAGATATTCAAAATGGTTTAGTACAAGACAAGCTAGACGACATCGTTTTAGACACAGATTCCAGCACTATTTATGGAACGTCTGGCGGGGTTAAGAAGGGAACCGGCATCAAAGTCAGTGACCTTGGCGATGCGATTGCCAATGACACAGCCGATGGCATGGTTCTTGTTAATACTTATGAGGAGGATGGCGAATAATGGCTTCTGCAAAAAATACACACAGAGCCAAATTCTCCTATGTTAAACGCAGTGATATTGAGCGGCTGATTGCAGCCGGGCAGATCGATGCAAATGACATCGTTTATACAAATGACACTCATGAGAATATTTTTATTGGCTCTGATTTATCCATTCATCCAATTCAATCTAAAATCTATCGGTTCTCAGATATTTCCACAGCAGAATCAGAATTGAATATTGCGACGGATACCTATGAGGGACAGATTGTTGCTATTTTAACAAATGATACATATGTCGCGTATATTGTCAACAAGCGCGGCGATGCATATTATGTTTCAAAACTTGATGAGGGCAATACCGATGTTAATTACGATGCGTTAGGTAATCGCCCTATTGATAATTTGGTTGGCACGCTAGATAAGTTTGTTATCATCTCCGAATTATCCGACGGTGTATACAAAATTCGAGGGCAATATAAGATTTGTCCGGGCGACGCAACAGTTTATTCGTCTGCTAATGATAATTTCTTTTTGGTAGGGCATTCGGATGGTGCGGAAACGATTCGTAAAATCACTTCTTCTGATATCTTTGATTACACGGTTATGGATGATGCCATCGCTTCTGAATCTAGCATTCCAACAAAGAAATGGCTCGCAGAGCAAAAATATATAACCGAATCTTATGTGGATGCAAAGCTCGCGGCGATGAACTTCATAACAAAAGAAGAAGTCTCCGATTATGTTGCCGATGCGATTTCAAAAAATCTGGAATCATTCATAGATCAACAAATTGAAACCAAGCTAAATGAACGTCTCACTTCTGCTGAGGCTTCAGATATTACTAATTTATTTTAAATTTTCCACAGGAGGAAATATTTATGGCAAACACAACAAAAATCACCCTTATTACTCTTGAAAACCAGCAGTTATATGATGGTTTGATTAAAAAGTATATCGGCACACAAATTTCCGATGCTACAAAAAGCTCTTTAAAATCTGTGTCTATCAACGGTAATACCTTAAAATTTTATACGGAAGCCAAGCCATCAGCCGAGAGCGTTGCAGCATTTACCATTGAGTTACCAGAAACCGATCTCAGCGACTTTATGCACCTGATTAAAAATGCAACCGCTGGTGATGTTGTTATCGCTAATGCCAATGGTTCTGTTACTGATGGTGGCGTTAAACTGGCTGATCTGGCTAAATCTGCCGATGTAACCAAAGAAATTGGGGACGCTAAGACAGAGTTGAATAAAAAGGTAGAAGCCAACACTACTGCTATTGCTAAACTGAATGGTGCAGAAGATGCGGAAGGTTCCGTAGCAAAGGCTGTTAAGGATGCAAAGGACGCATTACAGACGCAGATTACGGCTAATAAAAAGGTGCTGGATAAACTTGATGGCGTTGATACCGTTGATGGTTCTGTAAAGAAACAGGTTAAAGATGCCAAGACTGCTATTGAGGCAAAGATTGGTAATCTCGAAGGTTTAACAACTACTGAAAAAAATGACCTTGTAAGCGCAGTAAACGAAAACAAGGCTGCAATTGATTCTGCAAAAACCGCTGGTGAAATCACAGTTGATACTACCACAACTACTGAGGGTATGGCTAAGTCCTATACAATCAAACAGGGTGGCAAGGCTGTAACAACCATTGATATTCCAAAAGATATGGTTGTTAAATCTGGTGTGGTTCAGGAAAATCCAAAGGGTCAGGAAGCAGGTACATATTTAGTTCTTACTCTGGCTAATGCTACAGAAGACACCATTTATATCAATGTTGGTAAACTGGTAGATATTTATACTGTAAAAGCTAAGGCGACTCAGATTCAGCTTGCTATTGATTCTTCTACAAGAGAAATCAGTGCAACTATCGTAGCTGGTTCTGTAGGTACTGCTGAGTTAGCAGATGGTGCTGTTGTAACAGCTAAAATTGCCGATGGTAATGTAACCAAAGCTAAATTAGCAAAGGCTGTTCAGGATTCTCTGGATAAAGCTGACAGTGCTCTTCAAGAGGCTGATGTTACCACTCTGAGAGCTGATGTTGCAGCAAACAAGGCTTCTCTGGCTGAAGGTGGCGCTACTGCTAATGCTATCAAAGCTAACAAAGAGGCTGCGGCTAAGGCACAGAGCGATGTAAATGAATTGGCTGCTAGAGTTGAAACCCTTGAGTCAGTAGAGTATGTTGCTGCTACAGAAGCAGAAATCAAAGCTCTCTTTCCAACTGCGTAGTCAATAAAATATTAGATTCGCGGGGATGAAATATTCCTCGCGAATTTTTACTATGGAGGTATATAGTTAATGAAATATCTCAATTTAGAGAACTTAAAAACGATTATTGCAGAATGCCAAAAAATTTTTGCTGGAATTAAGCACAAACATACAACATCTGATGTTACAGGGTTGGATGAAGCAATGGAAAACGCAGCAAACATTGTATATACAACCCGTGATGAATACGATCAATTAGAAAAGAATGGAGCATTGGATTCTAACGCGACTTATGTTATCACCGATGAATCGGACAATATTACCGATTCTTCTGTACAACTTTGGAATACTTCATCTTCTCTCGCGCAACAAGGCAAATATCTCTCCTATTCGGATCAGAATGGTGGTAAATACTTATCTCTTATGAATAGCAGTGATAATACCGCTGTGGCTCACGCAAAACTTATGGATGGGGAATCTGGTGAGGGAATGGATGTAGACGCGGATAAAGTAAAAACTGTGGACTCAAAAGGAATTCTTGTTGAAGCATTAGGTGAAACCACGGCACAGGCTTTGATTGATGAAGTCACGAAACGGGTATTAGATTTAAACAAAGAAACGAATGCTTTGACCGGTCGAATGACGAGTGCAGAAAATTCAATTACTTCGTTAAATAGCAATAAAGCTAATATTACAAATATTTCTTCAATGTCTAGCATAAGTGATATATTTAAAAAATATAAATCTTATGGAACCATTCCAGTTATAGGAATTATAAACTGGGACACAAGCCTAGCCCCAGATCGGAATGTAACTATTGCTTTTATTTGGAATTACCTAATAGTAGCGATCAGTGCAAGCGGAGGGATTTATACCGCTGTTCCAAACACGACCACATGGCAAAAAAGAAATTAGAAAAAATAAACATTTAACAAAGTAAACTTCGTAGGCTTCCTTTTAGGAGAATACTATACTAGGAGGAATTTATTTCTCACTACATACCTAGGAGGAGGCTTATGCTAAATAGAATTGTAAAAAGTGTTGTTCAGGCTATGAGTGATACATTAACATCTGAACAGTTACAAAAATTGCAGGATGTGTTATATATTAATTTTCAGGGAACAAAAGTTACGAAGGAAGAAACAGAGATCGTTCCTTTAAATAACAACAGTGACACGCAAAAATTGAGATTATTTAGGATGAGTAAACTTGTTTCTGGTAGACAGGAAAGCACGCTTAAACAATACATAAGAGAAATTACTAAATGTAGAAACGTAATCAATAAAAACTTTGAAGATATTACATCCAACGATCTACGATGCCACTTTGCTATTCTGCGTGAGCGTGATAAAATCTCTATGCGAACACTTCAGAGCAGAAGACGTTATTTGAATAGCTTTTGGGAATTTTTGAAAAATGAGGGGTTTGTTAAATCTAACCCTATCAAATCAATTGAATCATTTAAGACGGATAGTAAATTAAAGCAATCGTTTTCTGGAAAAGAATTGACCGATCTACGTGCATCCTGTAACGATATTCGTGAAGTCGCATTGTTAGAGTTTTTATATGCGACAGGATTGCGTGTGTCAGAATTATGTAAGTTGAATATCGGGGATATAGATATGCAGAAACAGGAATTTAAGGTTGTGGGGAAAGGAAATAAGGAACGTATTGTGTATATCCATGATAATGCGTTAAGATGGATGGAGAAATACTTTATTTGGCGAATGAAAAAAGAAAATCTTACGTTTTCAGAATTAGAAAATAAGCCATTATTTGTAACATCGAAAAAACCTTATGATAGACTTACTGTTGCTGGCGTACAGTATCTTCTTAAACAAATTGGTAAACGGGCAGGTGTTGATAATGTTCATCCTCATCGCTTCAGAAGAACTTTTGCAACAGATTTATTAGGTCGCGGTATGAGAATTGAAGAAGTCATGATTTTGATGGGACACGTAAAAGTGGAGACAACTTTGATTTATTGCAGTATTAAACAGGATAATATTCGAGAATCGTATAGAAAGTATGCTGTTTAATATCTGACTATCTATATTTTATTTACGACCAGCGATGAGGTGGTCTTTTTGTTGTGCAAAAAATACTTATTGAAATACCATCTTCTATTCTAGGTAAATTCATGAAGAAAATATTTCAATAAATACTTTGTTAAATGTTTATTTTATAAACCTTTGTCTATATTTGGAGAAAAATAATAAGCTGTTCCAGATCCACTTTCTCCTTTATAATATTTGAATATTAATCTATCTGTACTACTATGGACTCCTAACACCCAAGCTCCATTATCTGTTGGGATTTTAACAAACGGGGCAAAAACATCACCAGTTCTTTTTGTCATTTTAAAATATGCTAATTTTGGTCCATTAGCCCAAGAGCCAACATTGACTGGAATTTCCTTTTTGGCATAATTGCTATTTAACAATATTTTAAATATTTATTCTTGATTTTGAAAACAAATCCCTACTCTCCCATCATAGAGAGATACAAGGATTTCATAATAAATTTCTGAGCAGATGAAAACTGATTTTCGTCTGCTTTTTTGTTGCCTAAAACCCTATTAAATTCACTAAAGGAGGACTTTTAATGATAGGATCTACAAATTTAAGCGGTGGTGGCGGTGTCGGCTCCGATGAATTGACTGCTACCGCTGCGAATGTACTCGAAGAAACTACATATGTCGGCGCGGATACTGATGACGAGCTGGCAGAAGGTACAATGCAGCATCTCACCAACCGTGCTACGATTACTCATACGGCAGAAAATGTTACGAAAGTAATCGAGGGTGATGCAGCTTTTACATCTACTAACAGCGATGGAACGGCGCGTGCAGAAATCAGATATAATGGCACTGAAGGATTTATTACACCGAACACTTTATTTGCTGTACCACAGGGAGATATGGCTACTGCTGGTGGATTGACTGCCGAGAAATTATTAGAAGGACAAAGTGCATTTGGAATCGCTGGTGCTGCCACTTCTGATGCGACTGCGACAGCAAATCAAATTTCAAGTGGAAAAATTGCTTATGTCAAAGGTTCTAAGATTACAGGTACTCTTGCAGAACGCGGACAATCTCAATATGGTAATTTTGGACAAGGTAATGGATATGTAGCCATTAACGCACTTCCAGAGGGTATTTATCGGTCAAATGGAGCTGCTTGGGCTCCAGAGGCACGTATCGCAACCTCAACATTAGCAAGCGGAATTGGACTTAATGCTAGTGTTATTAAGAAGGGTGTTTCCATATTGGGTATTATCGGAACATTTGAAGGAAGTGCTAGTAATCCATTATGGTTGAAAAATTCTTCGGGTACTGCTTCAAATGGCTGGTTGTCTTACGTTGAAAAAAGTAATTCTTGGGGCAATGGATCATATGATTATGGTATATCAGTAGGAAGTCAATATATCGAAGGCGGGGTGTCATCAAGTCAAAATATCCATATTTTAGCTCGTTTATCAAACCCCATCATATTAACTCCATATAATACGCTTCACATGCTAATAACAACGACTTATACAAATCATCCTTTTCAATTATATCGTATTGGCGCAGGAAGTACATCCATGAGTGGAAACGCATTTAACGCATATGCAGATTGTGCAAGTAGTATTTCTAATGCTTGGTATACAATAAATATTTCTGGTTTATCAGGACAATATTGTATATATGCATTTCTTGAACATAATGGTGGAGGTGGTTCAAGATATGGAGCAAGTACACGTATATATATTAATCAGGCATATTTGGATTAATTTAATTGCTATGAATTGGACAAATATATTTGTTGTATATAATATGCTATTGTGTTATAAGTGTTTGATTTTATTGCAAAATAGTAAATCCATCTGGAACAAGTCTTGTCTCAATATTTTATAAGGGGGACGGTGCTATTCCTGGAGTTACAGAACACACAATATCAATTAATGTTTCTAACATAAATGTAACTGGATATTTAAGAATGGAATTTATTGATTTTTATGAATCCGGCGGACTGTCGAGAAATAGAGCAAATACGACAAGCTATATCCATATTGTTAGGTTATCATAAATTTATCAAGTTAAATCTAACGGAAAGAATAATGATTGAAACCGATTCATACGATGGATTAAATGTTTGAACTACGATAGCATTTCACATTTACAAAATATGGCTCATTTAATCAAGTCAGATATATTTGATAAATATAAAAATTTCCTGTTCCAGCACTATTAATTTCTGCGTCTACATAAATATAATACCATCCAGACAATGAAGTTATATTCGATGATACAACAACTTCTCCTAATGAACTAGATGCTGCCGTTGCGGTATACCCCATACTATCTGATGAATTTGTACTTACTCCAATTTGACAATATCCAATGCTACTACTTTTACTAGATGTTACATTAAATCTAACATTCAACATATTATAACCAGACAAATTCATTGGACTATTGGTTCTTGCACATCCTGATGCAATATAACTTCCCTTACTGCGGTTTACCCCATAAAATTGAATATTACTAGAATTGGTGTACATATACATTTCTACCATAGTCTCTTTCCCTGTAATACTTGTTGTTGACATTCCGCCAGAAGATACATATTTCCAAGTACCATAGTTATAGACGTATAATGGATTCTCAAAATATCCCTCACAAGTTCCTGTAATACCCATTATCTAAATAACGCATCCATGAACATATGTTCTACGAAATTCTTGACAACTTAACTAGCCTGTATTATGATGTATTTAAAATCATAACGCAGGAGGATTCAACAAAGTATGAGAATATTGCGTCAAATGAAGAACTGTTCTAAATGTGGTCAAGTATATATGAATTCTACAGGTCAGAGCCTTTGTCCAAATTGCAGAATAAAATACTATCAACCAAATTACAATAGACACCCCATCAAACGCACAGAGTTAGTCCTAGAACGCGGCAAAATACTCTCATTGAATATTTTTTTACGTCTAACGAACAAATCCCCAAATAAGACATTCTGAGAGCTTACCACGTTACTATTCTGTCTATGATTGCCCTTTGTTCGGTTGATGTCTTTCTGAGATAAATTCTGGTTGTATCAATGTTTTCATGTCCCATCAAATCTGCAAGTAAAGCTAGGTCATTATGCTTATCCAAAAAATTCTTAGCATATCTGTGTCGGAATGAATGCGGATATACTACTTCGACTGATACCTTTGATTTTTCAGCATATCTTTTAATCTGCTGTGCCAATCCACGCGTTGTAATTTGATTCCCAAAACGGTTCAGAAAAATAAAGCCGCTCTTTCTCCCTGTTTTTTCAATCCATATCAATGCTTCTTTTTGAAGCTTTGCTGGAATAAAGATTCTGCGAAGTTTACCGCCTTTGGTATATAAATCCACATATCCCATTTCAACATTCTCGCCTTTAAATCTAACAAGTTCACTAACACGCGCACCCGTCGCAGCCATGAACCAAATCGCAAAATACCATTGTTTGTTCTCCATTTTCTTAAATTTGCGTTTTAAATAGATATAATCGGCGTTACTGATTACGTTCTCAAGAAATGTCTTGCGCTGGATTCGAACGGTCTTTAATCTGAGCTTTTCTTTTCCAAGATACTGTAAATACTTATTGATTCCCAAAATTCTGACGTTGACAGTGCTGGGCGCATAATGCTCCATTAAATACTCTTTGTATGATAAAAGATTGGTCTTATTCACTTCTGGATAATGTATATTAAAATAGTTGGCTGTCCAAACATAGTTCTGGATTGTGCTGTCGGTTAAATTTTCTCTTCTTAAAAATGTCTCGTATTTCATAAATGATATTCTCCTTTTTCTTCCGTATATCATTTATGTTCTCTTATTCTCATTGCAATATAGGCGAATCGCGCCAGAAAGGAAAACCACATGAAAATTTACGTTAATGAACGATATGAAATTGTGGATGTAAATACCACAACTGATGAAACCCTGAAAGAATACGAAATTTCCGATGAACAATTTAAAGGAAAATGCATCGAATTTATTCGTGGCTATAAATATGAACCAGTTTGGAAAATTGCCATTGATCCTGAGACGAACCTGCCACAGGTCGATGAAGAAGGTAATCAGGTTTATGAACTGGATGAAGATGGAAACAAAATCAACGCTGGATGGAGTTTATATCCATTCTGGGATTACAACCAGCTCTGTCAGATGCAGCTTGAACATGAAAATGAACAACTTGTGCTGGCTATGGCAAAAATGATTGGAGGTGTTGCAAATGATTAATGATATGCATAAAAAGATTCTGGTAAAAGCAATTGAAATCGGTGTGGAAAGTGGTGAGGATGCGCTGGAAATTTTAAAGTCTTATCCAAATTTATCCATCGCAGAGAAACAGGAAATTGGCAAAGAGATTGGTGTTGAATACTCTCCTACTCTCGCGGAGGCTCTGGCGGAGAAAATCGCGGAATTATCTAGTGTTTGCAATAAAGTGATCGAGGATGGTGTAACGATTCAAATTAACGGAGTAGATGAACATTTTTCTTATGGTATCGCATCAGGAGATCAGAGCAATATTGATTCCTTATTCCAGCTCTCAGCAGCGACAAAACTTCAACAGCCATATCACTGCGACGGAGGTTCTTGTAAGTTATATACACCAGAACAGATCGCATCTATTTATATCGCTGAAAAAATGAATGCTACTGTTCAGACTACATACTTCAATCAATTAAAGCGTATGATTTCTGATACATACAAAGAGGAATCTGATGTTGAAACTGTTCTTGGTATTACCTATGGTGTTTCTCTGACCGGAAAATATCTGGATGACTACAATCAGATTATGGAGCAGAGCAACCTTATCGTAAAGGCGGTGACAGCAAATGAATCAAAGGATACAGAAAACGCTGAAGCTACTGCTTAAATATGCTTTCCTCTGTTGTGTAGGCGGCGGCATATACGTCGCGATAGAAATTCTCTGGCGCGGTTTCAGTCATTGGACGATGTTTTGTCTGGCTGGAACCTGTTTTATTTTTGCGGGGCTTTTGAATGAGATTGAATCCTGGGAAACACCGTTCTGGCGACAGGTTCTGCAGGCTTGGGCTTTTGCGCTCGCCGGGGAGTTCATCTGCGGCTGCGTCGTCAACCTTTGGCTCAGATGGGATGTCTGGGACTACGCCGGACTCCCGTTCAACCTGTTGGGGCAGATCTGCTTGCCATATGCGCTGCTCTGGGTCCCGTTGGTAGTCATCGCGATTATTCTGGATGATTACCTGCGATTTTGGTTTTTCGGGGAGGAACAGCCCCATTATAAGATGTTCTAAGGAGAAAAGATGAATACATACTATTCTGTTCTTGCCGCGATTGATGCGGTAATTAATATTGCCCTGGCAGAGGTCGGCTATCTGGAAAAGGCTTCCGGGATTAATCTGTACGACAAAACTGCCAACGCGGGCGACAAAAACTATACGAAATATGGATATGAAATGAATAAGCTGTATCCGGCGGTCATGGATTATCCGGCATATTGGTGTGCAAGCTTTTGCTGCTGGTGTTTCTATAAGGCTTTTGGACTCACCACGACCAAATCTGTGATGGCTGGAGCTTTCGATGATTACACCGTCGCAGAAGCCCAGGCGTATAAAAATAAGGGCGCTTGGCATACATCGCGACCACAAAGAGGCGACCAGGTGTTCTTCACCAACGGCACGCGGATCTGCCACACCGGGCTTGTCTATGCCGTGGACTCAAAATATGTCTACACCATTGAAGGAAACACCTCTGATGGATCTGCGGTGGTTCGTAACGGCGGCGCTGTTTGCAAGAAGAAATATGCACTTTCAAACTCTCGTATTGCAGGCTACGGTAGACCGCTTTATAGCCTTGCCGTCGCAGAAGGTAGTCAGTTGTCCACCCTCGACATCAAAACCGGCGCAGGCGGCATCCTGGTACGTGTAGATGGCGGTCTGAACATCCGCTCATTCCCGGTTTCAGGCTCGGTTGTCGGAACCTTGAGCAATGGCGTGGCAGTGTATCCGACCAAGAAAACCTTTGCTTCCAACGGCGACCCGTGGTATTACCTGCCGAATAAAGGCTGGATTTCAGCTAAATACCTTGACGGCGGCTGGGTCTATGAGTCTTCGATTGCATCGGCGCGGAAATGGTGGTACATCCATAAGGGCTATTCCTGCACAACGAATGGTATTGAGGTAATCGGCGGACAGGTTTACGCGTTCGACAGCGACGGTTATATGTACGAGAACGAATCTATTCTGGCATATGCCGACGGCGGCGGCGTTATAAAACTGAAAGCTTGAGGTGATTAAATGGATGCAATACGTGAGTTATTAGAATTTGATTTACTGACGTGGGTACTCGGCGCCTTCATCGTGATGTCGGGAGTAACTGCGGCAGTAAATATCATCGGGAAGTTTTCGGAGATTGTTGGTAAACCGTTTAAATGGTGGTCTGCCAGAAACAAGGATCATGATTCGCTGGCGCAGACGATAAGTGCTCTAGCGGCGTTGCAGGCACTTCATGAGAAAGACGCGGCAGAGAATAGAGAACGCGACGAAGAATTGCAGAAGCAGGTTACGGCATTGATGAAAGAAGTACGAGAATATACTGCTACGACAAAACAAGATCTGAACCGATTTGCAGAAAACCGGATGCATGATCGCCAGCAAAGCCTTGAAATTCAGAAAGGCTTAACCGCTTCCATCGACTCTCTGATGACCGGCGTCCGGGAATTGCTGGGGCACGAAATCGATCAGTGTTATGAACGATATGTCAATCTTGGCGGCGTGCCGGAATCTGAGGCGGCAGAGTTTGACAGTATTTATGAGGCATACCGGGAACTGCGCGGAAATCACGGCAGAGAAATTAAATACGGATATGTTAAGAAAAACTTACCGATCCTGCCGGTATCGACGAAATTGCGGGAAGAATAAATTTTAAGGGATAGTTGGCTGCGGCTAGCTATCCCATTTTTTACACCCAAAAAAGGCGCAACATGAGGCTTAATATGGCTCAATTATTGCGCTTGTTTTCTGATTTATTCATTTTTTTTTGATTGTTTCTACATAAGGCTTTTCAATTTTCATGTACCAATCATGTACCATCTGGTGTATTCTAGTGTAGATTTATAACGATTTACGTGAACCCATGCTATTCCTCTCAGCCCCTTGTATATCAAGGGATTCAAGAGATTTATATGACATTTTGGCAACCATCACAAAACCCCGGTTGAAAAATTATGAGTTTTTTACAAAACCGCAGGCTTCGTTAGAACAAAGAAGCTTATTTCCCTTTTCGAGCATAATATGTCCACATTTCGGACACATTTCTTTTGACGGTTTCTGCCAGGTCATAAAATCGCAGTCCGGGTTATTTTCGCAGCCGTAATATCTTCTGCCCTTTTTCGATTTACGGATGACAATCTCACCACCGCATTTCGGGCACTTCACGCCGATCTTTTCCAGGTACGGCTTCGTGTTTTTACAGTCTGGGAATCCCGGGCAGGCAAGGAATTTGCCGTGCGGGCCATACTTAATTACCATGTTGCGCCCGCACTGGTCACAGATCACATCCGTCACCTCGTCAGCAATCTTGACGCTCTCAAGCGTCTTCTCCGCTTCTTTAACCGCCTTGTCAAGATCCGGATAAAAGTTTTCGATAACGGTCTTCCAGCCGATCGTGCCGTCCCCGATGCTGTCGAGCAGGTACTCCATATTTGCCGTAAACTGCAAATCGACGATGGATGGGAACGCCTTCTTCATCATCCGGTTGACTACCTCGCCAAGCTCCGTCACATAGAGGTTCTTATTTTCCTTCGCTACATAGCGGCGCGCGATGATTGTCGTGATGGTCGGTGCATAGGTACTTGGCCGTCCGATGCCCTGCTCTTCCAGCGCCTTGACGAGCGACGCCTCTGTATAATGTGCCGGTGGTTGTGTAAAATGCTGTGCCGGTTCTAACTGGTTTAAATCCAGCTTCATGCCTGCTTCCAGCGACTCGTTCAGAACGCCGTCGGTCTCCTTATCCTCGTCCTGTGAATAGACGGACATGAAGCCGTCAAATTTGATTTTGGACGCCGACAGGGTGAAAAGCTCCTCTCCGGCTGCTACCTTGACGGAGGTTGTCTCGTAAACCGCCGGGCGCATCCGGCTCGCCGTGAAGCGCTTCCAGATAAGCTGGTACAGACGGAACTGGTCTCTGGAAAGCTGTTCTTTTACCTGTACCGGCGTCAGTGTAATGTCGGTCGGACGGATCGCCTCGTGTGCGTCCTGGATCTTGGCGTCTGATTTTGCCGCCGCCGGCGCCTCGGACACGTAACTTGCCCCAAACTGGTCGCCGATATAGCTTCTCGCCGCCGCATCTGCCTCTGCCGCGATGCGGGTGGAATCGGTACGCAGGTAGGTGATCAGACCGATTGTGCCGCGTCCCTTGATATCCACGCCCTCATAGAGCTGCTGGGCAAGGCGCATCGTCTTCTGCGTTGAGAAATTCAGCGTCTTGGATGCCTCCTGCTGCAGCGTACTGGTCGTAAACGGGATCGGCGCCTTCTTCACGCGTTCGCCCAGCTTCACATCGCGCACTTCGTACTCACAGCCCTCCAGACGCTTCATAAGCGCCTCCACTTCCTCTTTGCTGTGAATTGCCTTCCTGCCGTCCTTATCGCCGTAATAATGGGCGGTCAGCTTCTTTCTGGAGCCATGTACGTGGAGCTGTGCATCCAGCGTCCAGTATTCTTCCGGTATAAACGCATTGATCTCTTCCTCACGGTCGCAGATCATACGCAGCGCGACCGACTGCACACGACCGGCGCTGAGTCCTCTCTTGACCTTCGCCCAGAGAAGCGGGCTGATGAGGTAACCCACCATACGGTCAAGCATACGTCTCGCCTGCTGTGCATCCACCAGATTTTCATCGATGGCACGCGGCTCTTTTAAAGATGCCTTGACGGCGTTTTTTGTAATCTCATTGAAACTGATACGGTAAACCTTTTTATCTTTCTGTTCATCCAGCTTTAATGCTTTCATCAGGTGCCAGGAGATCGCCTCTCCCTCGCGGTCCGGGTCAGTTGCGAGATAAATCTTATCCGCTTTTTTAACCTCTTTCCGAAGACGCGCCAACACATCGCCCTTTCCCCGGATGGTGATATACTTCGGCTCATATCCATGCTCTACGTCCACTCCCAGCGTGCTCTTAGGGAGGTCGCGCACATGACCGCCGGAGGCGTCCACCTCATAGTTGGAACCCAAAAATTTTTTAATTGTCTTGACTTTCGCCGGAGACTCTACAATAACCAGATTTTTTGCCATAACAGACCTCTATACAATCTTCCTAACGTAATATTGATTCATTGGCTGCAGGATCAATCCCTGCATTTCCAGATTTAAAAGCGCAGTCATGCATTCCCCTGCTGTCACCCCACAGCTTTTCATGACCGCTTCCAGATGTTTCGGTTGTGAATCTAGGCAACTATACACCATTTTTTCCGACTTGGCAAGTGCATTTACTGATTTTATTGTTTTTTTACAAGAATTTTTACATTTTATATGGAAGAAATCCAACACATCCTCCGGTTTCGTCACGATCCCCGCTCCCTGTGCAATCAGCCGGTTGCAGCCCTCACTGAGCGGATCGATGCGCCGTCCCGGCAGCGCAAATACCTCTTTTCCCTGCTCCAGCGCCAGATCCGCCGTAATCAGGGAGCCGCTTCTTTTTCGTGCTTCCACGACCAGCACCAGGTCGGAAAGTCCGCTGATGATCCGGTTCCGGATTGGAAAATGGGATGCCGTCGGCGGTACACCCGGTCCATATTCTGACAATATGCCGCCTTGTTCACGGATGCGCGCATGTAGCCGGATGCCGGATGGCGGATAACAGGTGTCAATCCCACAGCCCATCACGGCATACGTCAGTCCATCGCCATCCATCGCGCCCTTATGCCCCGCCTGATCGATCCCCAGCGCCATGCCGCTCACTACCTGCACGCCGTTTTCTGCCAGAATCCGGCCGAAATACTCTGCCTCCTGTCGTCCATACGGCGTACAGCTGCGCGCCCCGATGACTGCCGCGGATGGTTTCGCATCTTCTGGAAGCGTTCCACGCACAAACAGCCACATCGGTTTATCATAGATATGCATCAGGCGCTTCGGATATGCCGCCTCACCGCACAGAATGAAACGTACCCCCTGTTCCTCCAGCCTATCGTATTCTTCCACGCGCTGTTTGAAGAGCGAAACTGCTTCCTCCAGCCCCTTTTTCACAGCTTTTCCGAGAAAGGAACATATAAACGGATCCAGTTTCTTCCTATTATATAAAACCCGCTCATAGATTCCCTCAAAACTGCCGCAGGATTCATATAATTTAGCTGCCGTCACCGCGCCGATTCCATCCACTCTCGATAACCAGTAGGCATGGATGCGCTCACGGTCGGAATACTGCATATTTTCTGTCAGAAGCACTTTTTTATGCGGCGGTTCCTGTGTTTTTCCATATAGTTCCTGCATAGAAAGCTGAGCATTCTGTACATTGCTCTCTTCTTTTCCTATTTCCATATCTTTCCCCCTATATATGTCAGATCGGCTGCCTTTTACCTTCAAGAATGCCTCGGCATTCTTGCTGCGAGATGCGCGTCATGCAAAGCATGACATACTTCTTTTGCGCATCTTAAGCAATCCTGCCGGAGGCTATATCAGATGGGGGATTGGCTCCCACCACTGATACTAATTTGCTTCTCGCCACCTGAAGAGGTGGGAGTCATCTCACATCTGATATAACAATTACAACCCTTGTTAAACTTTTTATTCTTTCGATCTTTTAGACATGCTTCTTTTCAGAGACTCCCCCAATATTTTTTTTCAAAACTCCGGAATCCTATCGCCTCCGCTAACTGCGTCCGCCCGATCTCCGCCTGTCCATCCAGATCGGCAAGTGTGCGCGCTACTTTTAAAATCTTTCCGTGTCCCCTGGCACTGATTCCCTGCTGCCGTTCGACCTTTTCCAGAAATACCGCATCTTCCCCGGATAGACGGCAATACTCTTCGATCTGGCGGCGGGTCATCTGGCTATTGTAGGAGATCGATTCGTCTGCAAACCTCTTTTCCTGTCGAGCGCGCGCCTCCATGACGCGGGCGCGCATGACAGCGGAGGAATTCCTCTGCTCTGTCTGTGGAAAACTCCCCTCATCTATACTCTTCTCTGCAGCCATCATCCCCAAATCCTGCCGCGGTACTTCCACCCCAATATCGATTCGATCTAAAAATGGTCCCGAAACGCGGTTCAGATACCGGCGGATCTGGGTTGGAGTACAACGGCATTTTCCCAAATCTGGGAAAAAACCGCATTTGCAGGGATTCATCGCCGCCGCAATCATCGTTTTTGCCGGAAATACAACCGTCTGGTTGAGACGGGAAACCGTGATGCTTCCTTCCTCCATCGGCTGACGCAGCAGATCCAAAATTTTTGGCTGAAACTCCGTTAACTCATCTAAAAAGAGGGTTCCATAACTGGCGAGTGAGATCTCCCCGGGCTTCGGATTTCGTCCTCCGCCCGCCATCGCCTGGGCGGTCGTGCTGTGATGCGGGCTGCGGAACGGACGCTGCAAAACCAGCGGTGTGTCTGGCTTCAGGAGACCGCAGATACTGTATATCTTCGAAACTTCAATGCTTTCCTCCAGCGTAAGCGGCGGCAAAATTGTCGGAATACGCCGAGCTGCCATCGTTTTTCCCGTTCCAGCCGGTCCGATATAGAGAATGTTGTGACGCCCCGCTGCTGCCGCCTCGGTTGCCTGCCGCACCAGCGGAAGTCCGACGATCTCATCAAAATCGACGTCAAATTCTTCCTGTCCCGCCTGAAACAGATCTGGTGTGAACCATTGTCCGTGAATCTGTTCCGGATGCTGCAGGCAAGCCGTCAGCGCTTTCACATCCCGGACTCCGACGATCTCGATTCCATCCACAGCCCGTCCCTCCTGTACATTCTCTTCGGATAGAAAAACCCGTTTCATTCCGCAGCGGCGCGCTTCATAGACCATCGAGAGAACACCGGTCAACGGCTTGATGCTGCCGTCCAAACCCAGTTCACCGATAAACGCCCATTGGTCCCAATCCGGTGCAGAATTGTTCTCCTCATCTTCCACCCCATCCATTTCCGGGCAGGTTTCATCCGTCTTTCTTATTTTTGCCTTTTCACCCTGTTCCCACAAGCACCTCAAAATTCCTGCCGCGATCGCCAGATCACACCCCGTTCCCTCTTTCCGCACTCCGGCTGGCGATAAATTGACCGTGATCCGCTTAGGCGGCAGGCAAACCCCCGCATTCCGAAGTGCAGTCCGAACGCGCTCCTGCGCCTCCCGCACCTCCTCCGCCAGGTAGCCCACCATAACAAAACTCGGCAATCCGTCGCTCACATCAACTTCCACCGTGATCCGGTAGCCATCGATGCCGCGGGTGCTGAAACTGTTTATTTTACTGAACATATATTTCCCCCTATTATTGATTTTTTACCTTGCCTTGTATTTTTCATATCATACAGGTTTAAAATTTGAATATTTTTAACGATATCCTGAGATAAAAGAGATTCTACTTGAATTTGATTTGAAATTAAAATAAATAGATTTGAATCATGAAATCAGATTTACCAGACCTAAAATAGATATTCACTCTTTCATTATATATAGACCTGCGGCAGAATGCAAGCCAAAACAGCTTAAAACTATGACACTAATTAATTGCTTGTGCGCACAAAAAAACAAAACGCTGCCGCAAAATGCTAACTTATAACATTCTGCTGCAGCTTTTTGTTTTTAATCTATCTCTTTAAATAAAATCTTCTCCCAGCTTCTCTGCCGCCGCGCGTGCAATCTGCTCCGGCGTGATCGGAAGCTCATAAAATCGTTTTCCGACTGCATTGTACACTGCATCGGCAATTGCCGGAAGCGGCGTGTTGATAACGATCTCACCGATCGACTTCGCTCCGAACGGACCAGATGGCTCATAACTGCTCTCAAATTCGACGTTTAAATGTCCATAGTCAATCCGGGTCGGAATCTTATACTGCATCAGGGAATTTTCACGCACACCCCCCTGTGCATTGCGGGTAATATTTTCCGTCAGCGCCATGCCGATTCCCTGCATCAGACCGCCCTCAACCTGCAGGCGGGACAGATTCGGATTGATCGGTGTACCGCAGTCTACCGCTGCCGCATAATTAATAACGCTGGTTTCGCCTGTCTCCATATCAATCTCAAGCTCAACCGCACCTGCCATAAACGGAGGCGGGGAAATGTGGGCGGTTCTCGACTCGGTTACCTCCAGCGGAATTTCATGCCCGTACATGGACGCCGTTGCGATATCAGCCAGAGCGATCTTCTTCGTCTCATCCCCGGCTTTTTCGGTTGTGAATACCTCTTTTCCGTCAAATTCCACTGCATCCGCCGGGACGCCCAGAAGTTCTGCACCCAGTTTACAGATCTGCTCACGCAGGCGCAACGCACACCGTTCGGTCGCTTTTCCGGTCAGATAGGTCGTACTCGATGCATAAGAACCTGAGTCATACGGGGATGAATCCGTGTCCGCGCCCAGCACCGTGATCGCGTCGATTGGGCATTCCAGCACTTCCGCCGCAATCTGCGCCAGAATCGTGTCACAGCCGGTTCCCATATCTGCCGCTCCGAGCGACAATGTATAGAACCCTTCGTCGTTGACTTTGAGACGGGCACTTCCGACATCCATCGCCGTGATTGCCGATCCCTGCATCGCCATACCCATGCCGACGCTGCGGACCTTGCCATTGCCCATGTCACGCACCGGATATTTGTCTTCCCAGCCGATCATCTCACGCACTTTTTTTACACAACGGTCGAGTGCGCAGCTTGTATTAACCTGATTATAATATGCTGGCATCAGATCGCCCTCTTTAACCATGTTTTTCAGGCGGATCTCAAAGCGATCCATCTGAATCTGGTCTGCCAGCTCATTGACCGCCGACTCGATCGCGAAAAGTCCCTGTGTCGCACCATAGCCACGGTACGCGCCTGCCGACATGATATTCGTATAGACAACATCGCTGATAAAGCGGAATGCTTCAACACTTCCATACAACGGGATCGATTTGTGTCCTGACAGTCCAACGGTTGTCGGTCCATGCTCGCCGTAAGCACCGGTATTGGACAATGTGTAAAGATCGATGCCGCGGATCGTGCCGTCCTTCATCGCGCCCAGACGCACATGCATCTCCATCTCATGGCGCGGCGAAGACGCCGTCTGTGCCTCCATCCGGCTATAAATCAGCTTCGACGGTTTTTTCGTCATCCAGGTAACGAATGCCGGATAGACTTCACAGACCGCCGTCTGCTTCGCACCAAACCCCCCGCCGATTCTCGGCTTGCTCACGCGCACCATCGACTTCGGGATATGAAGCGCATTTGCCACGATTCTGCGGCAGTGGAACACGATCTGCGTGGAACTTAAAATATTTAATCTTCCGTAGGTATCGATCGAACAATAGGTACGGAATGTCTCCATCATCGTCTGCTGGCACGGCTTTGTGTGGTATACATGATCAATCACGATGTCGCAGTCCTTTAAAACCGCCTCGACATCCCCGTTGCCGCACTCATCGTGCGCGCAGAGGTTGCGCTTGTTGTCTGCGCCGACCGGAGCAAGACTCTCCCAGTTGTCCTCTGGGTGAACCAGGATCGGGTTGTCCTTTGACGTATGGAAATCCAGAACCGGCTCTAAGACTTCATACTGTACCTTGATCAGGCGGAGTGCTTTATCGACACATTTTTCATCTTTTCCTGCTACAATCGCCACGATATCGCCCTGAAAACGGACATGGCGGTCGATCAGGAGACGGTCATACGGGCTCGCCTCCGGGTATGTCTGCCCCGCCTGTGTGTAGCGCTTTGCATCCTGCGGCACATCCTCCCAGGTATAAATTGCCTCGATGCCCGGAACTTTCATTGCGATCGCGGTGTTGATCGTTTTTACCATCGCATTCGCATACGGGGAACGCAGAAGTTTGACGATCAGGCAGTCCTGCGGCGCCAGATCATCCACGTAAACCGGCTGTCCGGTTACCAGCTGCATCGCATCTTTTTTTCGTACAGAAGTATTGACTACTCTCATTCTGCCGCCTCCTTCTGTTTTTCTCTCTTCCAGTCTAAAAATGCCAGAATGCCGCGAAGCTGTCCTTCATAACCGGAACAGCGGCACAGGTTTCCTGCCAGATATTCGCGGATTTCATTCTCCTCCGGGAACTCTTTTTCCCGGAACAGCGCCAGCGCATTCATGATAAAGCCCGGATTACAGAAGCCGCACTGTTCGGCTCCCTGATCGGCAATGAATGCGCCAAATTCTTTTGCCTCCTCCTGGAGTCCTTCCAGCGTCGTCACGCTGTGACCGTCCGCCCGCGCCGCCAGCACGGAACAGGAAAGCACTGGTTTTTCATCCAGAAATACGGTACAGAGTCCGCAGTTTGCCGTCTCGCAGCCGCGCTTGACACTGTAACAGCCCTGACTGCGTACCAGATCAATCAGAAGCGTATCCGGTTCAATCTCCGGGGAAATCTTCGTTCCATTTAGAGTAATCGTTATCTGCATCATATGTGAATCTCCTAATATTCATACTGTTATACGATCATTTTATTGTCCTATTTCGTTTAGCACTTTTCCAGCACACGCACCGCCCGCTTTATCAGAACACCGGTTAAATGTTTCCGGTATTCAGCGCTGCCGCGCATATTTGAAGACGTCTGAACCTGATCACGGATCCACTTTGCAAGACAGACTGCTTTCTTCCCGGTCTGCGCCTTGTCCTGCTTTTCTCTGGTATCGGCATCCGCATCTGCTTTTGTTTCAGCCTTTTGCTTTTCCTCTATAAGCGCCTGTATTGTCTCCGCTGATGCCTCGAACAACACAGCACGCCCCGGACGCGCACCGATGCTAAAACGATATGCTCCATCCGCCCGTTTCGCCGCTGCACAGGTCAGCACTGGAAAATCAGTCTGCGTATTCCGCACGGACTGGTAGTGATATACGGCTTTGTCTTTATGGACAATTAATTTGACTAAAATGTCCCGGCCGCCGATCTGTTTTGCAAATTCCACCAACGGCATCCGTCCAGCTTTGTAAAGTTCCACTTCGGTGTCCATCGCCAGGAACATCGTCAGGACATCTGAAAATCCAAATCTGCCATAGATACTGCCTCCGACTGTCGCCAGGTTCCGAAGCTGCACGCCGACGATATGGCGCACCGACTCGCGCATGGCACCGTCTGTGTATGCCGCCAATCCCGGATGTTCTTCCAGCTGGCGCAGGGTAACCATCGCGCCAATCTCAAACGCATCCTCTGTCTCCTCTATCTGATCCAGCCCCAGCCCTGAAATATCAATCGCGGTTCCTACATTGCCCCGGCTCATCTTCAGCCAGATCATACCGCCTATCACCCGGTTCGCTTTTTTCTGATTCAGCTCCCAGGCTTCCTCCAGGCTTTCTACCCGTTTATATTCTCGAATCGTCATCATAGGTTTTTCCTCTTTTTCATCTATTTCTTAAATAACAAAATTATCCATCTTTTATTATAGCATAAAACATGGTATAATTCCGTTGTTATTTTTAAAATACAACGAGACCACTTTTTCCAGAAAAGATTAGGAGGATTTGACAAAAACTATGAAACCATCCATCCGTACCTACCTCTGCAACGACGAAAACCATCGTTTCTTTGGCGAAGGTCCTTGTCAGCTTCTTCATGCCATCGATGAAACCGGCTCGCTCCGCTCCGCCGCTCTGTCCATGAATATGGCGTATACAAAAGCACTTCGGATTATCCGCTCCGCCGAAGCCACGCTTGGATTTCCACTGACCGTCCGCACCACCGGCGGAAAAGGCGGCGGAGGCAGCCAGATGACGGCGGAGGCAAGGGAGTTTCTAGCTAAGTATGAGGCATATCGGGATGCATGTACGGAGAGTGGGCAACAATTATATGAAGAATTTTTTTGCAGACGGAAATCTATTTTTTTCTCTTCTGGAACACAAACTCCCTCTTTCACTTGTTTGCAAAATTCAAACGAGGTCCGGATCGCCTGCATCATCATGGCCTCCGGTCTTGGAAAACGTTTCGGCTCAAACAAGCTCATGGCTTCGTTCCACGGTGCTCCGCTCATCCACTCGGTTCTGGATGTGACCGGTTCTGTTCCGCTCTTTGCCGATCGTCTCGTTGTGACGCGCTCCCGGGAGGTTCACGATTACTGTCAGTCCCTGGGAATTCCGGTGCTGATTCATACACTTCCCAATCGGAACGAGGCGCTCTGCCTGGGACTTACACACATGTTAAAAAGGCACCCGGATTTATCAGGCTGTCTCTTTGCACTCGGCGATCAGCCGCTTCTGCGTCCACGGACACTGGAACGGATATGCCGGCGCTATCTCGAATGCAAAATATCACCAGGTCACTCAGAATCTGTTTTCCCAGATTCTGATTTTTCCATTTTGGAATCAAAATTGCCTCAGAATTCAGGAATTGCAGAAAAATCACCGATCGTACAGCTCTGCAGCATCCAAATGACGGCTTCTCCCGAACCTTCCGTCTCAACCACCGTCGGAAGCCCGATTCTCTTCGACCGGGCATATTTTGACGAACTGCTCCATCTGCCGGAAAAAGCTGGCGGAAGCCATGTTCTCCGCCAGCATCTGGACGTTGTCCAGTATGTGACTGCCGAAGTGCCGGAGGAATTGATGGATGTAGACACGCCGGAGGAGCTCAAACGCCTGGAGAATCTGGTAACAATCGAATAAAACTATAAGGACTGACATCATACATGCAGCATGATGCCAGTCCCTTTTTATCAATCTACGTATCACTTTCAGCCATACATTCCATATTTTATAGATGGATCTTATATTTTTATGTATCTATGACCTTTTTCTAATCTTCCTATTTCTTACGCCTCTTCCTTCGGCAGCAGCACATTCAGGATAATCGCCATGAAAGCTGCCGGAACGATACCAGATCCGCCGAATACAAGCTGAATTGCTTCCGGCATCTTGGAAAGGATGGTTGCATGTGCACCCATGCCGTAACCAACACCCAGTGCAACAGAGACGATGGTCAGGTTGCGTGAAGTCATCTTCTCTTTCGTGATAAGCTGAATACCGCTAACTACGATCGAAGAGAACATCATAACCGCTGCGCCTCCCAGTACCGACTGCGGCATGATCGAAACGATCGCACCCAGCTTCGGAATCAGACCGCACAGAATCAGGAATACCGCGCCGGTTGCAAGTGCCATGCGGTTGACTACCTTTGTCATCGTAACCAGACCTACGTTCTGGCTGAACGAAGTGTTCGGAAGAACACCGAACAGCGCCGCAATACTGGAACCAAGTCCATCGCAGATAACGCCGCCGGAAAGCTCTTTATCGGTCGCCTCACGGTCCATACCGCCCTCAACGACACCGGAAATATCTCCGACCGTCTCAACAGCGGTTACAATAAACATGATAAGAACCGGCAAAATCGCGCGCATATCAAAGACAATTTTAACCGGGACGATCGCCGGAATGCTGATCCAGCTTGCCTGTGCTACCTTATCCCAGTTTAATACCCATGCTTTGGTATATTCGGTTCCGTCCGCTGCAATGCCCGTGTGCGGAAGCACCAGACCCATGATGAATGCTACAGCATAACCGGCAATAATTCCGACCAGAATCGAGGAAGAACTTAAATATCCCTTCGTTCCGTGCTTCACTGCCAGAATCACAATCAGGACAAAAATAGCAAGCAGCATATTTTCCATGGAACCAAAGTCCTGCGCCGAGCTGCCGCCGCCGAAGGAATTGACGCCGACCCCGATCAATGACAGACCAATCGAAAGAACGACCGTACCTGTTACGACCGACGGGAAAAATCGGCGAAGCGGCTTTAAGAAGCATCCAAGCACACTCTCGAACAGACCGCCGATGATCGAAGCACCCATAATGGCGCCGTACGCTAAAATACCGCCGCCCATCGTAGCCGCCACGCTGTTGAATACACCGATGAAACCAGAGCTGGTTCCCATGATAATCGGAACCTTGCCGCCGACCGGACCAACCGAAAATAACTGCAGCAGCGTGATCAGTCCCGCCACCAACATCGCATTCTGCAGAAGCTCGATCTGCAGCTGTGCCAGATCGTTTCCGCCCGTGATACCACAGGCACCCGTGATGATCAGAAGTGGTGTCAGGTTACCGACAAACATCGCAAGCACGTGCTGCAGTCCCAGCGGAATCGCCTGTTTTAACGGCATCTTCGCCTCAAACTCATAGGCAGGTCCCGTAAATTTCTTTTCATTTTCCATAGATTTTCTCTCCCTGTACCCAATTTAAAACTACCTTTTTACACAGTTTCCAAAACATTCTCAATTATAAAAAAAAGCATATGAACTGTAAAGATTGTTTTTTCATTTGTATATTATTTTTCATTAAGTAAGTTATAAGTATTACTTATAATTTACTTACCCAGTCCACAATATCACCAAATACCTCTTCCCGGTTGATCTCATGAAACAGTTCATGCCTTGCCCCCGGATAAAGTTGCATCGCCACATTGGTACATCCGGTTTCTTGCAGATCTTCCATCGCGCGCCGCACACCGCGTCCGCCTTCTCCGACCGGGTCCTCCTCTCCCGATATCAGCAGAATCGGCAGATTTTTCGGAATTCCATCAAAGCCTCTCTTCCGCTTCAAATCCAGCATGACCTGGAAAAAATCGACGAATGCCCCATCGGTAAATAAAAACTGGCAGTATGGATCCGCCTCGTATTTTTCATCCTCCTCCGTCACGCGCGACAGCCATTGATGTTCCGTTTTTCCTTTTTCAAAATAGTGGTTATAGCTTCCAAGAACCAGCTGGTGCAACCGCTCATTTCGTCCATTTCTTCCTTCCAGCCACGCTGCCGCTGCCACGACGGTTCCGCCCAGCCACAAAAGTGGTTCCGGCTGGCTTCCGGTTCCCATGAAAATTGCGCCGTCCAGCCATTCTCCATAATGCGTGATAAAACGGCGTCCAAAAAACGAACCCATGCTGTGCCCCAGAAGAATATGCGGAATGCCCTGAAACTTGTGTTTCGCAAAACGTGCCACCTGCGCCATCGCACCGTTCACGCGGCGGACACCATTTTTCTCCGCGAACTCGCCTAATTCCCCTGGTTTTGCTGTCCGTCCATGTCCCGGATGATCGTGCCCGATGACCGCAATCCCCGCCCGGTTCATCGCCTGTGCAAATTCATCGTATCTGCCAATGTGTTCGATCATACCGTGCGCCACCTGAATGACCGCCCACGGTGTTTCCTCCGGCTCCCAGCAGATGCCATGGATTCTGCCGCTCCCATCCTGAAATGGAATATAAAAATCTTTGCCCTGTGCCATCCTGATTTCCCCGCTTTCTAAATGCTATATCGAATTAGCTCTCTCAACATTGCCTGAAATATTTTTTATTTTCCTGTTTTATTGAAGCATATAATTTTCAGATCCTTTTCATATACAGGATACCACAAAAACACTCTATTATACAATTTTCCCCCTTAAAAAAGAATGTGCCTTGTTGTGTAATAGGGAATTCCAAGGAATTTCCTATTACACAACAAAAGCTCCATCTTTCGACGGAGCTTCTGCAGTCATACGTTTTATATATCGTATGGCATATATTCATGAATCAGTGATTCATTAGTTGTTTGTATACAGAGTAACGAGCTTGTTCAGGTACTGGTATCTAGCCTTTGCCTCTTCCTCGTTCTTTGCATCCAGCGCGCCGGCTCTATCCGGATTCTTCAGAGCCAGAGATGCGTAACGAACCTCACCCTTTAAGAATGCCTGGTAGTCACCTGTCGGTGCCTTGCTGTCCAGAGTGAACTTCTTGTCCTCTGCAGCCGGATTGTAACGGAAGTTGTGCCAGTAACCGCACTCTACTGCCAGTTTCTCCTCAGTCTGAGCCTTATCCATACCCTTCTTGATACCGTGGTTGATACACGGAGCGTAAGCGATGATTAAGGACGGACCCGGATATGCCTCTGCCTCAGCAAGAGCCTTAACAGTCTGAGCATAGTCAGCACCCATAGAAATCTGAGCAACGTATACATAGCCGTAACTCATAGCGATGGAAGCAAGATCTTTCTTCTTCACATCTTTACCGCCTGCAGCGAACTGAGCAACCGCACCGGTCGGAGTAGCCTTGGAGGACTGTCCGCCTGTGTTGGAGTAAACCTCAGTATCGTAAACCATGATGTTGATATCCTTACCGGATGCCAGTACGTGGTCTACACCGCCGAAGCCGATATCGTAAGCCCATCCGTCACCACCGAATACCCACTGGGATTTCTTGGAGAGGAAGTCTTTATTCTTAACAATGTCTTTGCAGATATCGCAGTCGATACCTTCCAGAGCTGCTACCAGTTTATCGGTAGCTGCGCCGTTCAGAGCACCGATTCCGAACGTATCGAGCCATTCTTTGCAAGCAGCCTTAACTTCTGCAGAAGCCTGGTCAGCAGCCATAACAGCCTCAACCTTGCCCTTTAAGCCGTCACGGATAGCATTCTGTGCCAGAAGCATACCATAACCGAACTCAGCGTTATCCTCGAACAGGGAGTTATCCCAAGCCGGACCCTTTCCTTCTTTGTTCATGGTGTATGGTGTGGACGGTGAAGAGTTACCCCAGATAGAGGAGCATCCGGTTGCGTTGGCAATGTACATACGATCGCCGAACAGCTGAGTGATCAGTTTTGCGTACGGAGTCTCACCGCATCCTGCACAAGCACCGGAGAACTCAAGTAACGGCTGTTTGAACTGGCTTCCCTTAACGGTGGTCTCTTTATATTTATCAATAACATCCTGTTTGATCGGAAGTGTCTGGCCGTAATCAAAGCCCTTCTGAGCTTCTACGTTCTTCTCAAGGCTTACCATGGTAAGAGCTTTCTCACCCTTCTTGCCCGGGCAGACATTTGCACAGGAACCACATCCGGTACAATCCAGGGAAGAAATAGTCATCACGAACTTGTACTGCGGCATACCTGTAAGCGGCAGTGTCTTTGTTCCTTCCGGAGCGGCAGCAGCCTCTTCCTCAGTCATCGCGATCGGGCGGATAACTGCGTGCGGGCACACATAAGAACAGAAGTTACACTGGATACAGTTGTCCGGATTCCAAACCGGTACATTGACTGCGATACCACGTTTCTCGTATGCAGCGGAACCAGACGGAGTTGTACCATCTACATAATCGGTAAATGCAGATACCGGCAGGTTGTTACCCTCCTGAGCATTGACAGCAGCCTGAACGGTGTTGACAAACTTAACAACGTCTGCTCTTCCCTCGGTTGCGTGAGTCATCTCAAGTCCCTCGTCCTCGCCGTTCTTCCAGCTTTCCGGAACCTGAATCTCTACAACGTTCTGAGCGCCTGCATCGATAGCAGCCCAGTTTTTCTTAACAACATCTTCGCCCTTACGACCGTAGGTTGCCTTTGCAGCAGCCTTCATCAGTTCGATCGCTCTCTCCTCCGGAATAATATTTGCCAGCTTGAAGAATGCGGACTGAAGGATGGTATTGATACGGGTCGGACCCATACCGGTCTCGATACCCAGTTTAACACCGTCGATGGTGTAGAATTTAATCTTGTGGTCAGCGATGAACTTCTTAACCTGTCCCGGTAAGTGCTGCTCCAGCTCTTCCATGTTCCACGGGCAGTTTAACAGGAATGTACCGCCGTCAACCAGTTCCTGAACCATGTTGTACTTACGGATGTAAGCCGGGTTGTGACAGGCAACAAAGTTTGCCTTGTGGATCAGGTAGGTGGATTTGATCGGTTTATGACCGAAACGAAGGTGGGACATTGTAACACCACCAGATTTCTTGGAGTCATAATCGAAGTAAGCCTGTGCGTACATATCGGTATTATCGCCGATGATCTTGATAGAGTTCTTGTTTGCACCTACAGTACCGTCAGCACCAAGACCCCAGAACTTACAGTTTACAGTTCCTTCCGGAGTGGTAACAAGCGGTGCGCCAAGCTCCAGGGAAAGGTTGGTAACATCATCTACGATACCGATGGTGAACTGCTTCTTGGTTGTGTTCTCATATACAGCTACGATCTGAGCCGGTGTGGTATCCTTGGAACCAAGTCCGTAACGACCTGTGAAGATCGGAGTCTGATCGAATTTTGTACCCTTTAATGCTGCTACTACATCAAGGTAAAGCGGCTCGCCAAGGGAACCTGGCTCTTTGGTGCGGTCTAATACGGAAATCTGCTTAACTGTATCCGGAATAGCGTCTACCAGTGCACTGGCTACGAACGGACGGTACAGGCGAACCTTTACAACGCCGACTTTCTTTCCAGCTGCTACGAGGTAATCGATCGTCTCCTCGATGGTATCGTTGACAGAACCCATTGCGATGATAACGTGCTCTGCATCCGGAGCGCCATAGTAGTTGAACAGCTTGTAGTCTGTGCCAATCTTCTCATTGACCTTGTCCATGTATTCCTGAACAATCGCCGGAAGTGCATCGTAGTACGGGTTGCAAGCCTCTCTTACCTGGAAGAAGATATCCGGGTTCTGAGCAGAACCGCGCTGACACGGGTGGTTCGGGTTCAGTGCATTCTTACGGAATGCATCGATTGCATCCATATCTGCCATATCTTTCAGATCTTCATAATCCCAGGTCTCGATCTTCTGAATCTCATGGGATGTACGGAAACCATCAAAGAAGTTAATGAACGGAATCTTGCCCTTGATGGATGCCAGATGTGCAACCGGGGTTAAATCCATAACTTCCTGTACGCTGGATTCACACAGCATCGCGCAGCCTGTCTGACGGCACGCATAAATATCAGAATGGTCACCAAAGATGGATAACGCATGGCTGGCCAGTGCACGAGCAGAAACATTAAATACGCCCGGAAGCTGCTCACCTGCGATCTTGTATAAGTTCGGGATCATCAGAAGCAGACCCTGAGAAGCGGTGTACGTGGTTGTCAGCGCACCTGCTGCCAGAGAGCCGTGTACTGCACCTGCTGCACCTGCCTCAGACTGCATCTCTGTAATCTGAACTGTGTGGCCGAAAATATTGGTTCTTCCGTCTGTTGCCCATTCATCGGTAGCCTCAGCCATCGGAGAAGAAGGGGTAATCGGATAGATAGCTGCCACGTCGGTGTATGCGTAAGAAGCATGCGCTGCTGCGTGGTTTCCATCCATGGTTTTCATCTTTCTTGCCATAATGAATATTCCTCCTATTGATAGTGAATGTATTCAGTAATAAATCTCCCCAAATAGATTGTCCTGGAAATTTACCTGATAATATTATAACAAATTCTCGTCAAAATGCAAATAAATTTGATTAATATCCGGTATTATTTTTCGAACAATTACAAAAAAGCTGTCTACTGTTTTTTCAGATAGTCGATAAAACCATAAAATATGAAAAAAAGCGCCGCCAGATGAAGAAAGACTCTCCATCCAGCGGTGCTTTTCATTCAAATGCCGCTTGAATGCCCTTTTATCATTCATTTTTGCAATCTATCTTACAGCACTTTCTATATTTCACCTTAGTTTTGCCTTGATTTTAATTGCTTCCAGGTCCATTTGCTTCCACAACCGGGTTCGTTTCCTCTGGCTCTGGAGTTGTCTCCTGTGGTCCTTCGTTGGATGCCGCCGCTGTCGTGGTCGGAGCTTTTGTCTCGCCGTCAGGGCTGGACGGTGCCGCTGTGGTTGTCTCATGTGCCGCTGTGCTCTCATTAGCTGCATTTGTCTCAGCTGCGGTGCTCTCTGCTGCCGCCGTTGTCTCCGTTGCGTTGGTCGCTACAGTAGCGGAACTGTTACGTTTGATTTGCGCTGCCTTTCCACGATAGCTGCTATTGTGAAAAAATTCACGACTCACTTCTTTATCATTCTCATAGGTAACCAGATCCGTGGACCAGCGGCTGCCCGGAGTCGCTGACTTTGTCTGCACTTCCTGACCCGGCTGCAGGGAACCATCCTCGGTATAAACCGCAGACGGCGGATCAATCTCGCCCGTCTTCTCAGAAGACATACGAATCTTGACACCCTCTTTCAGAATCGGAACTCCATACAGTGCGATCGTCAGTTTTCGATCCGATGCGCTGAAGCTTGCCTTGATAGCCAGCGGATATTCCGAGTTGTTGACGAACTTGAAGTCCGGTCCGCCGTAGCTGACTGCCGCATCCTCGCCCGGTGTAACGTAGGACGGCTCGTAGCTGTGTGCGTGGCGCTCCGTACTTTTAAGCCCCGCAAATACAACCGCGTTATATAAGGTCGAAGATACCTGGCAGACGCCGCCGCCTGGCTCCTGGACAACCTCGCCATTTAAGTATGCGGTTGCCGGCTTGTAGCCTTTTTCTTCGGTTCTCGCACCGGTCGTATTGTTAAAGGAAAATTCCTGTCCTGGTTTGACAATCGTTCCGTTTAACGCTGCGACCGCCAGACGGATATTCTCGTTTCGGTTGCTGTTGGAGGTCGTCGTGGTTGTGTAGGTGGACATTGTCTTGTACTTATCCTGTACCGACGAATCCGCTGCGACTTCCTTCGTCTCTGCGGTCAGAACGGCATCAAACTCTTTCTTGTCAATCGCATCGACCATCGCCTGTGCCAGCTTGTCCTGATCGATGACAAGTCCCTTGGTGCCCTCGCTGAACTCAAACTTGCCCGTTTCCTTATTGTAACCGGAGATACCGCCGCTCTTGGCTGCCATGTTCCAGTTTCCGGCAATCAGTGCTGCCTCTGCCTTGGCATCCTCGATCATATTTTCCGTGTTGACTTCATATGTCTCACCCGGTTTCAGATCACTTGCATAGATCTCCTCGAGAAGCTGATCAACTTTATCCGCCATCAGATTGGTGACGTCGGCCTCTTTGTCCTCGTATTTGACCTTCATCTTCCAGTCAAATGAATCAAGGATCGCCTTGCGCGCCTCCTCCTGCGTCATTCCGTAAATATTGACACCGTTGACGGTCACCTCTCCATCTGCCACGGTACTCTCCTGTACGGCATCCGATTCGGTCGCCCCGCCTGCCGCGCTGCCCCCACCGCACCCGCGGGAGGCAATCGCCGCTATCAGGATAACCGCCAGGACACCGATCACGATCAAAAGGATCTGTGTAATATCCAGACGGTTTCTTCTCTTCTTTTTATAACGCCCGGAAGTATGCCCACTCCGACCGGCTGCCGCCCGGTTCATCGCAGTATCCCGGCGTCCCGTGCTTGTGTGCGCAGCTGTACTTTTTGTATGGCTGGATGTTCCGGACGACGAACGATGCCCGGTACTGCTGTACGAACTCAGCGTTCCGCCCTCCAATCCTCTATGTTCAAAATTCCTTCCTCCTGAAGAATTTCTGTTGTACTCACTCATTTTCCATCACCTGTCCGTCTTTTCCATGAAATTTTATTATATGTGTTTATTTGAAAATATCCCTGCTACAGTATAGCACAATTCCAGGAAAAGAAAATAACATTATTCTTAAATTAACTTATAAATTTTTTTGATCCCCACAACCGTTTCCTGGTACAAATTTCCACAGCCGCTCTGTTTTTTGTATAACGCTTCTTCTTTCAAATATATCTGATGTAAACAATCATTTTTGTTCCCGTTTACACACTGGCAAACTGCAGCGGGTATCTGCCGCATACTTGACTTTTCCATCTAATGCGGGTAGTCTTACAGCAGAAGGAGGTCTGCATCTATGCAGTTAATTGATTTACACGTTCATTCTACTGCTTCGGACGGAACACTCACGCCCACCGAAGTGACAAAGCTGGCGCTCCAATGCGGTCTGACCGCCTATGCGCTGACGGATCATGATACAGTTGACGGCGTTGCGGAAGCCATGCAGGCAGCCGAGAACACCTCCCTGACTGTCATTCCCGGTGCCGAATTTTCCAGTCCTTATGAAGGAAAAGAAATCCATATTCTGGGGCTCTATCTGAACCCGCACTGCCCGGAACTTTTATCTGCACTGCGGCAGGTCCGCGAGATCCGCAACCGGCGCAATGAAGAGCTTCTCGCTTTATTTCAGGCAGATGGATTTCCCATTAAATATGAAGATTTAATTCACGGAAATGAACACACTGTCATCACCCGTGCCCATTTTGCACGCGCACTGCTTGAAAAAGGCTGTGTCACTTCGGTCAGCCAGGCATTTGATAAATACCTCGGGGACGGCAAAAAATATTACCGCCCGAAGCAGATGATTGAGCCGGAGGAAGCGATCCGCCTGATCCGTGTAGCTGGCGGTTTACCAGCGCTCGCACATCCTCTCCAGTATAAACTTGGCTGGAAAAAGACCGAGCAGCTTCTCTCCTATTTAAAAGAAGCCGGAATGATGGGCATCGAGGTTTATTATTCCTCACACTCTCAATCCGACAGTCTTCATTTACGTGAAATAGCTTCCCGTCTCGGTCTGGTCTCCACCGGCGGTTCCGATTTTCACGGTGCCAACAAACCAGATATCCATCTTGGAAGCGGCTACGGCGGTCTGCGGGTTTCTGCACTGCTGCTGGACAACATAAAAGCCCGGTTACAGCAGAAAAACAGCTAAAATGCTGATTTACCCGCTCACGCTTCTATCGGTTCCGTATGTTCAGGCATTTACAATCTATATGAAAACTTCTTCATGAACCTGCTGAACAGACGTCTGTTTATATGTTTACATATGATAGAGCGCCTGCTCAATCCCTTCTTCCGAGACGGACTCCGCCAGTACAGCTTTCATTCCCGCCGCGCTGGCGGTTTTTTCTGTCTTTTCTCCGATACAGACGGCTGTAAATCCGTTCAATGTCTCCTTATCCGGCTGTAAAATATCCAGGAATCCCTGTACCGTCGATCCGCTCGTAAACGTGGCCGCATCGATCGCGCCCTCTTTTAGGAGTTCACGGATGCGCTCTGCAAGCGGCGATTCCTCCGGCGTGATCGTATCGTAAAGTGTCACATCCATATAGGATATTCCGACAGCTTCAAATGCCTGCGTCAGTTCCGGCGAACCATGTCTGGCGCGCAGGATGCATACGCGTTCGTTCTGCTTCACCTGTTTTGCCAGCCCTTGTCCGAGATCTGCCGCATAAAAGCGCTCCGGAATATAATCTGGGTAAATGCCGTGTTCCCGGCAGACGGACGCGGTTCCCTCGCCGATCACAGCAAAACGCAGATGGGAAAGGCTCCTGAAATCTTTCTGCATTCGGTTCAAAAGCTCAAAGAAATATTGTGCCCCTGCCGGACTCGTGAGCACCAGCCAGTGATACGATTCCAGATTCCGAACCAGTTCATACAGTTTTTCTTTATCCGCTGTGCCAGCATCCGCTTTTTCTGATTTTTTCCAGACCGGTTTTAACTCAATCGTCGGAAATTCCAGCACCTCCGCTCCGGCATCGCGCAGATGTTCCGCCAGCTTCTGGCTGCGCTCCTTCGGGCGGGTAATCACGATCCGTTTTCCTGCCAACGGCTTTTCTTCTCTCCATGCACACGTATCAGCAAGCGCACAGACCTCCCCGATCACAAGGATGGCAGGCGCCTTGACGCCCTGACGCACACCCTCTTCCGGAAGTGTCTGCAGGGTTGCGCGGATCATTCTCTGGGACGCAAGGGTTCCGTTCATCAGAAATGCCGCCGGCGTCTCCGGTTTCATTCCCGCATTCAGAAGCCCCTCACAGATCCTCGGCGCATTCGCAACACTCATCAGAAAAATCAAGGTACCGCCGACCCGAGCAAGTGCCTCAAAATCCAGGGCCGGCATGCCCTCCATACGATGTCCGGTAATCACATGAAACGATCCCGCCAATCCGCGGTGCGTCACCGGGATGCCAAAATATGCCGGAACTGCCAGGCTGGAGCTGATACCCGGAACCACCTCAAACGGGATCTGATGTTTCTTTAAAAATTCAGCTTCTTCGCCGCCGCGTCCAAAGACGAACGGATCCCCGCCCTTGAGGCGCACGATCGTTCCGCCCTTTTTCGCTTCCTCTAATAAAATTTCTAAGATTTCTTCCTGCTTCTTCGAATGGCGTCCACTCCGTTTACCAACGTCAATTTTCCGCGTATGCTCCGGAATCCAGCCCAGTACCGCGTCGCCTGCCAAAGCGTCGTAGACGACGGCATCCGCCTGCTCCAGAAGTTCTCTGCCGCGCAGGGTAAAAAGCCCTGCATCGCCAGGACCCGAGCCGATAAGGTAGACTTTCCCCAGCGGAGACAGTGCAGGCTTTCCCGATAACTGTTCCGCCAATTTTCTTCCAAGCTCCGCTGCTTTCTCTGCCTCCCCCTCAATGGAACCAATACGGACTTCTCCCGTTTCTTCCTTATAATAAAGACCTCGCAGCTTGATTTTTCCATTTTCAAGCACCGCCAAAGCTGCCGTCGGCGACGAACATCCGCCTCCAAGCGTGGCGACAAAGCCCTGTTCTGCCCTGGTTAAGATCGCAGACTCCTCAGAGTGAACCATTTTCACAAAAGGGATCTCCCGGTCACGCCGTCCCTGGATTGCCAGAATGCCCTGTCCTGCTGACGGGATCATTTCCTCCACAGAAAAATAACGGCTGATGCGATCTGCAAATCCCAGACGAATCAGCCCCGCCGCTGCCAGAATCAGCGCATCATATTCGCCAGAATCGAGCTTTCGCAAACGCGTGTTCAGGTTACCTCGAATCCCCTTAAATTCTGCATCCGGGAATAATCTCTGCCCCTGTAGGACGCGGCGGCGGCTGGAAGTTCCGATTACCGGGTGTGCCGGAAGCTCGGATAAGCCTTCACGCAGAACCAGCACATCGCGGCAATCTTCGCGCTCTAAAAGCGCCAGCACCGGCAGCTCCTCCGGCGGACAGAGCGGCATATCTTTTAAGGAATGAACTGTCAGTTCGCACCGCCCCTCATAAAGCGCCTGATCCAGCTCTTTTACAAACAATCCCCTGCCGCCAACCGCATCGAGCGGACGATCAAGCACCTTGTCTCCCGTCGTTTTCATCGTGATCAATTCAAATCTTGTCTCCGGGCAGACATTCTGCATCGCTGCGATCGCCATCTTTGACTGAACAACTGCCAGCGCACTGTCGCGGCTGCCTACGCGGATCCTATTTTTATCTGTCAATTTTTAATCTCCTCTATAAAATATATTAAGTATTTTCTACCTCTGCCTCCGCCAGCACGCGGCGTACTTCTTTTGCCACACGATGCGTCAATCCCGGATCCGCTCCGCCAGAAATCAATCCGGCTGTCAGTTCTCTGCCCTGGGCGATCGCCGGGAAATAAAACTCTGACTGACTTTTATCGGAAGCCATATTAAACCAGACGGAATGGCTCGACGCATCCTCCTTGATCCGTGCGTCCGTCCCCGTCTGCCCGGTCGCTGCCAGCGCCATAAAAAAGTTTTTTTCCTGCCAGATCGTATCACGAACTTCCTCATAGGTTTGTTCAATCAGACGGATTTTCCGTGAATCCGCCAGCTTCCGTATCTCTTCCGAAGTGTTCGGTGCAATCACCGTGATCGCTGCGCCAAATTTTTCCAGCACGCCGACCCGCCTCGATGCCACACTTCCAGCTCCCACAACCAGCACCTGCCGATCTGTCATATCTATAAAAATCGGAAAATAGGACATTTCTCTTCTCCCACTATTTTCGTTTGGTAACTGTTCAGTGCCTTCACAGTCACGCGCAGACCTATTGAACAGTTACTTCGTTTGTTTCTATACCGCCGGAATTGATTTCATCTCTTCCAGGCTGCATTTCTGTATTATTATAAAGTGTCGCATTTTATAAATCAAGCGTGAGACAGATCTATTTTTCATTTTAGAACCTCTTTTGTTTCTGTTCACGGGTAGGCACTTTTGGAACCGAAAGTGCCGTAAGAAAACGTGGTGGCAGCAGGAATTTGCCGTATTGAAATGCGAAGCCACGGCAAATTCCGTTACTTTTTACGTATGCGTGTACAGCAACCCTCTTTTATTAATACCCGCATACGTAAAAAGTAATCCTTGTTTTGTCTTGCCAGAACGGTGCAGATTTTGTATACTTATAACACATTTAAATTCAATACAATGAGTATAAAAAGATTGACTAATACCAATAAAGGAGTTACAACGATGGAAGAATTTTACAAAGCAATCGAAGACAAGATCAAAGCTTCCGGCTATCCGGGCGAGGTAAACGGCGAGGATATCTACAACGACATCTGCGATCAGATGGAGGAAAAAGAAAATGGAACCTATCTGTTTCTCTCCAAAAAAGACAATGGCGTAGTATTTGAATACAAGGTAGACATTCTGGATGAGTCCTTCAATCTCTCCTACGTTCATATTACCGCAAATAACGACACGTTTCATATTGATTTTGACAATTAATAGACAATCTTTTCTTGGACATCCCTGTATTTTTGACATACAGGGATATTTTTTTAAGGATTTTTTTGGAAAATGTGAGCATTGCGCCCTTTATAGAGGTCTGTTATAATTATCATTGTTAAAAGATTGACGAAATATAAACTGCACACAGGGTTGTGTGCCAATCCATGAAGGAGGGCTAACTATGAAAATCCAGAATATTTCCGATGTAAACACATTTTTTAAAGTAATTGATTCCTGCAAAGGAACCGTCGAGCTGGTTTCCCCGGAGGGCGACCGCATCAACCTGAAATCCAAGCTGTCCCAGTATCTGTCGATGGCAAATATTTTTTCCAATGGCTATATCAAAGAGCTGGAGCTGGTCGCTTATGAGAAAGAGGACTTAGACCGACTGATTAAATTTATGTATCAGGGGGAGTAAGCTCTCTTCTGAGGTGTACACGGTATGTACGTTGCCGTTGTATAAAAAATGTTTGAATGATGCGATAGAAACTGTATAAAAAAGCTTTCTGGCTGCATGGCAGATTGGCTCTGCTGCACAGAAAGCTTTTTTCCGTTTTATGAATCTAAGTCAAACCGTTTCTCATACTTCACGCAGTAAACACGCAAACCTTCTAAACAGCTACGCTTCTATCCGCGCCAGCTCTTGAAAGACTTTTTCAATTTCTTCCCGCGACGCCCGGAATGTTCCCTGCACCATCTGGGTGCTCCCGCCGCCGCGTCCCTGCAGACGGGCGTTTAATTCTTTTCCGAATGCACGCATATCACGGCCGAGGCTTCCAGCTGTGTAGTTATAACCTGACGCGTCATCGCCAGAGCACACCAGCACGGTCTCTCCTTTTTCCTGTTCCAATAGCAGATTTGCAAACTGACGCACCAGAACTGGCGTCATGCCCTGCTCAAATACAGCCAGCGCTTTCTGACCCTGCGGATAGACGTCTGCCTGCATGGTGAGAATGCGCTGCCAGAGGCGGTTGATCTCACCGTCCTTGCGCCCGCTCTCCTCTTTCAGATGGCTGACCGCCTCCGCCGCCTTCTCCGGTTTTGCAGAAAGCAGGTTAGAGATCGTCTGCATCTGCTCCGTCTTCGCCTCAAAATTCTCCAGCGCACGGTCACCACAGAGCATGGAGAAACGCACGCCGCCCTTGTAATTCATCAGGGAAAGCACCTTGATCACACCGATCTCTCCCGTGTAATCCACGTGTGTGCCGCAGCAGGCACAGATATCCGCCCCCGGAATCTCTACGATGCGGACCTGACCGGTCAGCTCTTTCTTGCTGCGGTAATCGATCGTTTTCAATTCCTCCTCACCCGGATATGTCACCTGTACCGGAAGATTCGCCCAGACAACCGCATTTGCCTTCTTCTCGATTTCCTTTAACTGTTCCCAGTTAAGCGGACCATTCAGATCGACCGTCACTTCATCGTGTCCCATATGAAATCCGACATTATCATATCCGTATGCGGCATGAATCAGCCCCGATATGATATGTTCTCCCGTATGTTGCTGCATGTTGGAAAAACGCTGTTCCCAGTCGATGGCCGCGTGAACGGTGCTTCCCACCTCCAGCGGCGCGTCCGTCTCATGAACAACCACGCCATGTTTCTCCTCCACATGTGTCACGTGCACTTCCCCGATCCGTCCGGTGTCCGACGGCTGTCCGCCGCCCTCCGGGTAAAATCCGGTCTGGGAAAGTTCCACCTCAAATCCGTGCTTTGCCGGACGGCAGGCGGTGACGATGGCATCAAATTCTTTTACATACGGTGTCTGATAATATAACGGTTCCATTTTCATTCCTCTTTTCATTTCGTTGTACAATGTTCTGTGACAAATCGTTATGGATAAACATCCATGTCGATCCGCCCGGTTATCTCGATTATTTCAACAAAAAATTTATAGTAAAATATTTCCGTCCTAATTTTCCTGATTTATGGAAACTGTGGCAAGCTGCCCCTCATATGATGAAGTGTATAGAAAATCTCGGAGGACATAACCATGAGTGATTTAGCGGCTACCAACTGCGGTTGCGGATGTGATAACAACGGAGGAAGCTGCGGCTGTAATTGTGGCTGTGGATGCGGCGGTTTCGGCAACAACAACTGTCTCTTCCTGATTCTGATTCTGCTGTGCTGCGGCGGATGTGGCGGCGGATGCTTTGATCACGGATGCGGCGGCAACAACTGCGACTGCCTGATCTGGATCCTGCTTCTGTGCTGCTGCTGTGGTGGCGGTGGCTTTGGCTGCTGATAAACATCCGCCCATATCCAGTATATCTTTTGAGAATGCATCCATGTACATTTTAATACCGCAGATTTAACACCATCACATCTTATTTGCGCGTCAACTGATAAATCAATGCATTGCAGATCGCGGCGGCTACATTGCTGCCGCCCTTTCTGCCTCTTGCCACAATATAAGGAGTGTCCGGCAAGGATATAATCAATTCCTTGGACGGCACGACATTGACAAAGCCGACCGGCACGCCGATGATGAGCTTCGGGTGGATTTTTCCCTCCTGAATCAACTCGTACAGACGCACCAGCGCGGTCGGTGCATTCCCAACTGCAAAAATACAGTCTTTTCCCATTTCTGCCGCCTTGTCCATGCTGGCAACCGCACGGGTGGTCCCGGACGCTGCCGCTTTCTTCGCGACATCCTCGTCCGCCATAAAACAGTAGACCTCACCGCCCAGCGACGCAAGCGCGCGCTTGTTGATGCCGGATTTTCCCATATTCGTATCAGTCACGATGCACGCCCCATTTTTCAGGGCTTCCAACGCCTTATCGACTGCGCCCGGTGAAAATACAAGCGAATCTGCGTACTCAAAGTCGGCTGTCGTGTGAATCACGCGTTTCACAATTGGTGCTTCTTTCTCCGGAAATGTCCGTTCCCCCAGCTCCTCGGTGATAATCTCAAAACTTCTCGCCTCGATCTCCGACGGCAATACCTGACTGAGTTCTTTCATTTTTTCATCCATCTATCTACACTCCCTTTTCCAGAATCCGGTAAATTGCTTCCATATCCAAGTACTTCCGCATCGTGTCTGCCAGCCGGTTGTACTGCTCTTCCCGGTATTTCTCATAATCAAACGATAATCCGCCGACTTCCGGCTCCATTCCTTTTTCTTTCATCAGCGCACAGACAATCGTCTCCGCCACCTCTGCCTTGTCAAAAATGCCGTGGACGTAAGTGCCGTAGAGGTTGTCCCGGCAACAGCCATCCTGTTTTTCAGTGTGGTTTCCCGCCTGTTCTTCCCTGAGTTTCAATAAACTATGATTTACGGCTTTTTCCTGCTCCTTGATCACGTTCTTAACAATATCACCGCCGACAGATGATGTCTCTCCCATATGTATTTCATATCCTTCCGCCTCCATCCCCGAAAGACCGGAAAAGATACCGCTGACCGTCCCGAAACATCCCTTGACCTGCGTCCTGGTCTTTTCTTCCTGAAACTGTGTCTGTAACGGCAGAAGGCCCATACCGGAGAGCGTACGCCCAGGCACACCCGCCTCGGTTCCTTCCTGATCTGACAGCGTCTGTCCCATCATCTGATAGCCGCCGCAGATGCCCCAGATCGGCGTTCCTCCGGCTGCTTTCTTTAAAACTGCCGCTTCCAGACCATTCTGCCGCATCCAGAGCAGATCCTCGATCGTATTCTTCGTTCCCGGAAGAACAATCAGATCCGGTCGTCCCAGCTCAGACAGACGGCTCACATAACGCACCGAAACGCCGGGGATCGGGTCAAAAACGTTCAGGTCAGTGAAATTGGATAAACGCGGAAAGCGGATGGCTGCAATGTCGATCCACACCTCTACATGTTTTTCAGATGACTCGTTTTCCTGTTTAAGGGTATTATTCCGCCCTATGGATGAAAGGCGGCTGCTTAAGCTATCCTCGTCCTCGATATCCACATCCATGTACGGAACGACGCCGACCACCGGAATCTTGCATAATTTCTCGATCATCTCAACACCTGGATCCAGGATCGTCTTATCGCCGCGGAATTTGTTGATGATAAGCCCCTTTACCATCGCCTGTTCATCCGGTTCCAGAAGCGCTACCGTTCCATAGAGCTGTGCAAACACGCCGCCCCGGTCGATGTCCCCGGCAAGCAGTACTGGCGCACCCGCCATGCGCGCCATTCCCATGTTCACGATATCATCCGATTTTAAGTTGATCTCCGCCGGGCTGCCGGCGCCCTCGATCACGATGATATCGTACTGTTCGGACAAGTGCTGAAACGCTTTCTTGATTTCCGGGATTAGCTGCTTTTTATACTTGAAATATTCCTTCGCGGGCATTGTGCCGATCGGGACACCGCGCACGATCACCTGAGAACCGACATCGCTGGATGGCTTTAAGAGAATCGGATTCATGTCCACCGATGGCTCACAGCCCGCCGCCTGCGCCTGCACTACCTGTGCGCGTCCCATTTCTAATCCCTCGCTGGTAATATAGGAGTTCAGCGCCATATTCTGCGATTTAAACGGCGCCACGCGATAGCCGTCCTGCTTGAAAATCCGGCAGAGTCCCGCCGCCAGCAGGCTTTTTCCCGCATTGGACATCGTTCCCTGTATCATGATTGCTTTTGCCACGGTGAAATCCTCCTTATTTTTGAGTGTCTTACCAAATAATGGTTGCTCAAAGCTATTTTTCTGCCATTTGTCCTTTCAAATGACAGAGGCTATTTTATGGGTTCGCTTTATATTACAAATTCACATTGTGTTTTTCTTCAGATTGTACCTCTTTCAAAATATTTATCAACCTTTCATTTTCTCCCCGGTTCCGCACCGCCACCCGGTAATAATGACGGTTCAGCCCTTCAAAATTCTCACAGGCGCGAATCAAAATGCCATGCTCTAAACATCCCTGTTTGTAATCGCGCGAATCCTCATCCGGCGAACGGAACAACAGATAATTTGTCTGGGACGGATAAACGATAAATCCCAGTTCTTCCAGTTTTTCCGCCAGCCGCGGACGTTCCGTCTGCAAAGATTTAACCGTCCATTCCAGCAGATTTCCTTCTGAATGATCCGCCAGTACCGCAAATGCCGCCACCCCTCCCGCCTGTGCCGGAGCCGAGACACTCCACGGCTGGCGGAACTTCTCGAGGCGTTCCCGGAGTCCGGCATTGGGGATGATGCCATAGCCCAGGCGAAGGCCTGCCATTGAGCAGATTTTGGTCAAGGCATTTAAGAGAATAACGTGATCTCCAACACCATTTAACAAATTTCCAACAAACGAACATTCTCTCCGTGTATCCAAAAACCACTGAAAACACTCGTCCAGCATAAGCCAGGTATGTGTTTCCCGGCAGACCTCCGCCAACCTTTCCAGCTCGGTGGCTGAAATAGCGCGCCCTGTCGGGTTATTGGGATTTCCGAGAATCAATATTTTTTCCCAGACGTTTTCATGTTTAGAGGATAAAGTTGGGACCGAATCTATCTTCGATGCATCCCCAGAGCCATCGCAAAGCATGGCATACAATTCTTCCCTCGTACTCTCCAGGGAAAATCCATTTTCTTCCCTTAAATGAAGCCACCGGATCTTGCAGCCGCACATCCGAAGCGCCTGCTCATACTCCGAAAATCCCGGTGCCAGCAAAATCGCCTGTTTGGGCCGAATCGCTGAGACAACTGCATATAAAATATCCGAAGCACCGTTTCCAAACACGAGCCAGTCCTTCGGAATCGGCGTGCCGTCTGCCTCATAAAAAGCAGCCGCTGCACGCCGCAGCTTCCGGCATAAAGCATCCGGATATTGTTCCCAAGCAGCCGACGATGCTATCACAGCATCACGGACAGCCTGCGGCATTCCAAGACGATTTGTATTGACTGAAAAATCTAACTCTACGGCTGCATCACCGTAAATATCGCCGCCGTGCGTGTATGGCATAGATGCTTCCTCCCTGTTGTTCCCTCTTTTTTGTGTATTCTTTATCTGGTTACTCTTTCCTTCGTTCGTTCTGTTTTTGATATTTTTATCTGTTTGATTGCTTCATTATTTGGATTTTTTGCCTTTTTTATATTCTTCTTTGTTAAAATTCCCTTATCAAAACAAAATCACGGCCCGCATCACCAGTGCCAGAAGTCCCATGATTCCCGCCGCTCCATACATCAGGCGGTTGACCCGGCGGATGTCCTGCGGTTCAATCGGGTGTATCTCATCACCGATATATGGCTTCGGAACTAACTTGCCGAAATACCAGGCATCGCCCGCCAGTCGCAAGCCCAGCGCGCCGGCGCATGCCGACTCGGTCTGCGCGGAATTGGGGCTTTTGTGGTTCCGGCGATCACGCCGCCAGATACGGTAAGCATTCTTTCCGTCATATCGTAAAAGGTATGCAGAGACTATCAATAAAAGCGCTGCCAGACGCGACGGAATCAGGTTTACCAGATCGTCCAGTTTTGCTGCCGCGCGTCCAAAATGCAGATATCTGTCATTTTTATATCCGACCATCGAATCCATCGTGTTGACTGCCTTGTACAGCCAGCCAAGAAGCGGACCTCCGATCGCCAGATAAAACAAAGGCGCAATCACTCCATCCGACGCATTTTCCGCTACCGTCTCAACTGCCGCCCGTGCGATCCCCGCCTCTGAAAGAGGTTTCGTATCGCGCCCGACAATCATCGACACTGCATAGCGGGCTCCCTCGGTCTCTCCCGCCTCCAGCTTCCGGCAGACCGCCATGCTCTCATCCCGCAGGGAGCGCGCCGCCAGCAGATAGTAAGTCATGACCGCCTCGACTACTGTCTGAATCCAGCTGCCGCCCAGATGGGAAATCCAGAGGATTCCGCCTGCCACACTGCCTGTCACAAGCAGCACCAAACACACAAAAAGAACGCCCGCGCGGCGTTCCCCCCGTTCCGTTGCATGCTTTTTTCCAGCTGGACGCAAATATTTTTCCAGCCACACAATCAGATTTCCGATCGCCCGAACCGGATGCGGCATCGAATGCGGATCACCCAGGCACAGATCCAGAAGATAACCTGCCAGAATCGCAGCTAAGTGATATCCGACCATTCTACCTTCTATCATTCCTGTCAATACTTTACTGATTGCTGTCATTTTGTCTACTCCCAACTATTCTTTTATTTGATCCGCATTCCCAGACCGCAGATAACCCGGTGCACTTCCTCCGAATACGCGGCGATCCGCTGGCAAATGCGCCCGTCTGTCTCCCGGTAATCGCGCTCAAATGCTTCCATCGGCACAATGCCGCAGCCGATTTCATCCGCCGTCACGAATGCATCCGGATTTTCCTGCATCAGGCGTTCTGCAAACACGTATGGATCGCGCCCGGCTTCCATCTCACGCCTCACAAACAGTTCAAAATGCGTGATCAGATCCGCCTGCATGATCGTCTGTTCGTCCGTTTCTAATCTCCCATCCGCGATGCGTGCCGTAACTCTACACGCTTCTGGATTTTTCGATCGATTCAGAACGGTGGATAAGTCTTTTGTTTTCCTCCGTTCCAAAGTACGTTTTTCCCACAATTTCATCGCATACGCTGTCTTTCCTTGTTCCCTGCCGCCAATTATAAAAATCATTCTGCTTTTCCTCGCTTAAAAATTCAAAAACCGCAGGCACGTACCTGCCAGCCGCATCGCCGCCAGCACCAGCACCACATTCCGCTCGCAGCTCTGCAGAAAATGCCCTGCCAGATCGCCGTTGATGCCGCCAAATTCCCGCATGGAAAAACGATAATAGCAAACGAAAGTCGCAAGTGCTGTTAAGGCTGCCAGAGCGCCGCGCAGATGTCCCCAGTAAATCATCCAGCTGATCGCCAACACTGTTAAAACTGCCATACTCACGCGAACAACCTTTGTCTCGGCACTTCTGGAAAATTCAGCGGCAAGCCCGTCCTTTTTCGCCTTTGGAAATGCCACCACCGAATAGCCGCTGCAGGCGCGTTCCAGCATAAGCGCCCCCGGCAGCAGCCACACATCTGCTCCCACAAGCTCAGAAACTGCCCCCGCATAGAGAAGCAGGTACAACCCCAGACCGATGATCGCAAACGCCCCTGTATGGGGATCTTTTAAAATCGCCAGCTTTTTTTCCCGCTCGCCGTAGGAATGGCGCGCATCCGTCACATCGAGATACCCGTCCATATGGATTCCACCGGTAATCAATAGTGGAACCGCCGTCAACAGGCAGGTCCGGAACAGAACTCCAGCACCCAAAATTTCACAGAGCGCAAACGTGGCTATCTCTACCGCCCCGATCACCGCCCCGATCAGCGGGAAAAAACAGAGCGCATAGCGCATCCGCTCTTCCGTCCAGTCCATGCGCGGCATCGGAATGCGTGAATACATGGAAAATGCAATGACAAAACTTCCTATCAGATTCAATCTTCGATCCCCCTGACTCTATTCTGGCAACCATAACTTTAGCAGGCATTCCGCTCTGTTCCACTCACTGACTACCCTACATCTTTTGTCCTTTCATCGGCTGAAAAAACAGGTATTGACACCGCAAGCGGAATTCCATACACCACTTCCGTCACTGAATCCGCCATCTGTCCCAGTTCCCGGTTGATCCGTCCCAGAAGCTCTATGTACCGCTCCGATTCCGGATCATACGTCACACCGTCCGAAAAGATCTCATTCGTTACAATGATAAGGTCATGACACTGTTTTTGCAAGCGTTTTATTCCTTGAAGAATCCGCTCTTGCGCACCATTTTCCTGAGCATAAAATTCATTGAGGACAAGGTTGGACATACATTCAAGGAGAAGCACTGGTTTTTGTGCCACTCGGCAGGACTCCCAGCGCTTCAAACTATCGTTTTCCTGTTCATCGTCCAAACCAGCCGAATTGGACTCTTCGAATCTCTCCTCTAATTCTAATGTTTCTAACCCCGTATACCGCTCAATCGTCTCAAACCCTTTTGCCGCGCGCATCCGCCGATGGCGCTCCACCCGTTTTCTGCCTTCATCATCCCAAATCCGCATCGTCGCCAGATACCAGAGTGTCCCACCGTTCCCGTTCCGGCACTGCACGGCAATCTGTTCGGCATATTCGGACTTACCGCTGCCACTGCCGCCTGTAACTATATATAACATCGTTCATTTATCCTCTTTTTCACCGAATTGCAGCAGTTTCCATGCTTTAAAAACATACGCAAAAAATGTTTTAATCCGTATATCTCATCACACCAGCGGCTTATATTCCTCTATTTCCATCTCCGCAAACGTATCCATATCCCGGTAAATGGACAGCGCCATATCCAGCAGTGGAAACAGCGCCAGCGCCCCTGTACCTTCTCCGAGTCGAAGTCCCGCCTGGATAGCCGGAGTTACTCCTATCAAATCAAGCAGCCAGATAGACGCCGGTTCCGCCGATACATGGGCTGCCAGCATATAGTCCGTCGCTGCCGGTGCAATTCTTCCAGCAGCTGCCGCCGCAGCAGCCGCGATAACCCCGTCAATCACAACCGGAACATGATAGATGGCACCGCCCAAAAAAGCACCTGCCATCGCCGCCAGATCGAATCCACCTACCTTTTGCAATACCTCCATGCCATCCATGGGATCCGGGTGATGCAGTCCGATTCCACGCCGGATTACCTCCGTTTTCCGTTTCAATCCAGCCGAATCTAAACCCGCCCCAGCTCCAGTGACAAGTTCTGGATCCTTTTGCAGCAGAACCGATGCGACCGCACTGCTGGTCGTCGTATTGCCGATCCCCATTTCACCCACTGCAGACAAGCGGTACCCCTGCTCCTTCAGCACACGCACTGCATCGATTCCCGTCAAAATGGCTGTCAACACCTCCTGGCGCGTCATCGCTGCTGCTTTTGTAAAATTGGAAGTCCCGCGCCGGATTTTCCGTTCTGTCAGGGGATGAAGTTTCCCCTGATGTTCCACCTCACAGGCGATTCCTATATCGATCGGAAACACGTCCGTTTCTGCCTTTTCTGCCATCAGGCAGGAGCAGCTCCTCCCGCGTGTCATATTCGAAACAACTGCCGCTGTAACCTCCTGCCCGGTCTGTGATACCCCTTCTTCAACCACCCCATTATCCGCGCAAAAAATCAAAAGCGCACGCTTGGAGAAGTCTGGCACTTTCTCCCCCTGCGCTGCCGCCGCCCGCACAATATCTTCCTCCAGGACTCCCAGACTGCCAAGCGGTTTTGCCACATGCCCCCAATGCTTTTCTGCCTGCTCCCGGATTGTCTTGTCCGCTGGTACAATCTGTTTCTTAAGCTGGTCAAACCGTATTTCCAGCTCTTTTTCCGAAAAATGTCGAAAATCTTCCAGGGATTCCAATGTCTTCATATTCTCCTGCTGCATCTATATGTTCCTCCCGTTTTCGTTTCCGCCCTTTTCCATGGGGCCGTGAACGGGCGTACCCTTTCAGTCTATCGTTTACCGGTTCAAAATTCCGCCTATGATTGTACCATTGACCGGAACAATACGCAAATACAAATTTGTTCTCACACCGAAAGCATGAAAACAGTAACAAAACGACACCCCCATCCGGGCAGTGCCGTTTTTTTCAAACCCATCTTATAAAATTCCATTTCACGTATCCATACAAAACATACGATCTTAGGAAACGCAATCATTCAATCCTCACGCAACCCCTTTCAACATCCACTCATACGCATCATATGCCGTCCGCAGGGAAATCTCGGCAGTCTCTAGTTCTGCTTTTTTCTGCAGATAAGACGCCTCACCCTGTAAATACGTTGCTTTATTAATCGCACCGGACTGATACTTGATCTGGGTGGCGCCGTATGTTTTTTCGGCAGACTGGCAGGCTGCCTGCACCGCGTCGCGTTCTAGGCTTAATGCCGCTATCTCAGCGTACTGCTCATCCGCTGAGGCGCTTGCGGCGCTCTCGGCTTCCTCGATCTGCTGGTGGCGCAGCTTGCGCGCCGCATCTCCGGTTGCGGAGGATCGTCTGGCTGATTTGACACTGGAACTTGCAATGACAGCTGCCGCGCGGTCCGCATCCAGATTCATAGAAGCCAGTTCCGTTGCCGATACGGCTGGAATTTCCCCCAGCGTAATAGAAGTTCCGCTCTTTCCAAGTAAAATGGCAAGCTGGCGCAGCGCCTTATTTGCCTGATCGGTCGTGGATTGTAATGCTGTCTGGGCGCTTAGCAGGTTTTTCTGAGCCTGCAGCAGATCCGTCTCCGTGCAAAGCCCCGCTGCCAGTTCCCGCTCTTTGCGATCCACCTGCGCCTGATAGTTCTCCGCCGTCTTGGCAGCCGCCTCCACCTCGTCCTGAAGCTGACGGCAGGTGCCCCACTGGATCTGTGTGGTCTTTACGACCTGCCAGACCGTCCGGTTTCTGGACGCACGGCTTGACGCCGAATTTAAGGAAGTGAGGGACTTTTTATACTGCTTCGCTGCCATCGACAGCGTTTGTGTATTTCGCTCATAGGTGCCGATCAGTGCCTCATCTCCGCCCGCATCTTCGAGCTCATCTGCTTTATAGTTCATATCCCGGGCACCGGAAATCATCGCATCGTAGGCTTCCTGGTAGACGGCAAGGCTGTCCTGATAACTGTAATCGGCGCTGACAGCCGTTCCATTGCCGCGCCGCACCAGCGCCTCCAGTTCCCCGTACTCTATCACAGAATCCGCGAGCTGTTCCTCCGTATAGGAGCCGGACTGGCTGGCGATCGTGTTGTCTGCGCTGTTTTCGGTTATGGTGCCATCTTCCAGCGCCGGACCATCTGCCTCGCTGTCTGAATCACTTTCTGTGCCGGAAATCAAAGGCGTTTTCGCCGCCTGCGCCGGGCTCGATACAAGAATACAAGCCGCCAGGGCAATTCCGATCGAACGACTCAATCTGCTTTTTCCGATTCGTTTCACATTATGACCGTCCAGATGCACATCCAAAGCACTTGCACCGCTTCGGTCTCTTTCTTGCCCCTTGCGCATCTTTTGCTCTGTCCCAGCTTCCGCGTTCATCCATTTTCCTTTCAGATTTCGCATCATCCGCCCACCCCTTTCTACTGCGTGGATGCCAGGCCGCCCACCGCCCACTGGTAGGCGAGCTGCGCCTGGAGAAGCGACATCGCTGCCGTCTCTTTTGCCATGGATGCCGATTCATAGGAATAGGTTGCGCTCTGGTATGCGTTCTGGCTGATAAGTCCGGCTGCCAGCTTGCGGTCGTTGGTCTGTTTCGTCTTTTCTTCTAATTCAAGGCTGCGTTTTGCCTGTTCATACTGTGCCTCAGACAGCTTCAGATTCTGATAAGCCGACTGGACATTCGACTTGACTGCCTCCTTTCCGCTGGTCAGAGTTGTCTGGTACTGCTCTTTAAGGGTGCTTGTCATCGCATTGTTGACCTGACGTGCCAGAATCTTTAACTGATAATTATTTTCCTGTGCTTTCGCAATGTCCTCTTCGAGGTTGACCGATGCACTCATCTGTTCCTGCGGGTCCGGTAATGCACCGATTTCTACTGATGCGCCATATTTCCATCCAAGCATCTGGCACAGGGATTCCTTCGTCGATGCAATATTGCTCTCCGCCGTCGTGATGGACGCCTGCGCCTTTAAAAGAGTCTCCTTGGCATCCAGCACATCCGTCTGGGTCGCGCTTCCGGATGAAAGCTTTAAATTTGCCGTCTCATAGTCTTTTTCTGCCTTGGACACCTGGTTCTGCACACTCTTTAAGTTTTCCTGGGCATTCCAGTACTGGATCATCAGGTTCTGCGCCTGCTGTACCAACGATTTCTCGGTCTGCGTATACCCCCACGCCTTAACATTCGCATCATCGACGTTATTATCGCCCTGCTCGCGCATCTGAGTCGCGGAAGCCTCGCTTCTCTGTGCTGCTGCCAGTGCGGAACCATAATTCGCATCATCTGAATCCGGGTACTCGATACTGCTCTCGATCTCATCTGCCGCGTCATAATATTCCTGCGCGATCTCATTGCTGTCTTTGCCTTGATAATCCTTGTACTCGATCCGGTTCTTCTCCACTGTGCTGTTGTACTCATGGATCCGATCAGCAATCTCGTCAAATTCGAGCTTATCATCCTGCAGCGAAGCCCATTTTTCTGTGGAATATGCAAATTGCGGGCTGGCTGCCAACACCTGGACCGGCGCATCTGCCGCCAGGAATACTCCCAGTGAGCAGGCTGCCACGCCAGAGACAATCCGGCGGGTCAGGCATAATCTTCTATTTTGATTCATGTATGTCACTCCATTCCGATCTATCTGATTTTAATTTCCGCAGCAAATATTTTATTTCCTACAATATTTTTTCAATTAACCTATATCTAATCCACATCCGGTATCTCTTCCTTCGGTTTCCGGCTCAGCAGTGCGTAATATACTGGAACCATGAAGAGCGCGACAATCACACCTGCGCTCAGACCGCCGATATCTACGATCGCCAGACCCTGTGTTGTGGAACCGCTGCTTCCGATTGCCAGTGCCATCGGGATCATCGCGAGGATGGTTGTCATACTTGTCATCAGAATCGGTCGGATACGGGTCGCACCTGCCTCGATGAGCGCTGTCCGCAGATCCATCGTGGAGCGATACTGGTTGACCGTATCCACGTAGAGAATACCGTTATTTACAACAGTTCCGACCAGAATCAGGAAGCCAAGCAGGGACGTCATACTGATGCTGACGCCGGTCAGCTTCAGTAATCCGAAGGAACCAACCAAACTGAACGGAATGGTCGTCATAACCATGATGGAAAACTTCACAGACTCAAACTGTGCCGCCATGACAACGAATACCAGGAAGACTGCAATCGCAATCGCGCGGTACAGGGAGCTGAACTCACTCTTCATCATACGGTCACGGCTGTTCTGCCCAATGCTGATTGTACCGCTTAAGTTCGGAGTAATTACCTCACTGTTGATTTGCTGCTGTACATTATCACCGGTGTAATCAGCAGAGATTGTGATCTCATATGCACCGTCGGTTCTGGAAATCGAAGCCGGGCTATCCTCAAATACGACATTTGCCACATCGGTCAGCGCCACCTTCTGTCCGTTTGTTCCCGTCAAAATAATATCTTTTATGTTATCAACTGTCTCGTACTCGCCCTCCGGATACTCAACCGTTACCGTAATGTCCTCGCCGTCAATTTTAAGTGTCGTCGCGTCGATACCGCTCAACATCTGGTTGATCGTCGTTCCGATACTGGAAGCCGTGAGTCCATACGCCTTTGCCATGACCGGATCAACCTTCAGGGTAATGATCGGTGCATTATTCTCAATACTGGAATGGATGTTGATGACATCCGTTCTTGCTGTCATTTCCTTGACAATCTTATCACTAACTTCTTTTAATTCATCATACTGCGTGCCATGAAGAATCACTTCATAGCCGCGCTGTCTTCCCATGAAGCTCATGGAAGTCGATGCCGATACGTCGATCGTACAGTTTGCAATGTTATCCATCTCTTTCTGCCACTGATCGGCTACATCGTCTGTTTTCATGGTACGGTCATCTTTCAGATAGGCACTGATCTCGCCGCTGTCTCCGTTGTAACGCAGCATGTACGAATCAACCTGGTCGCTCGCGGAAACAATCGCCTCCGCTTCTGCCAGCGCCTCCTCGATCTTTTCCTGTTTCAGACCCGGACGCGTCTCAATGCTGACACTGACCGTACCGGTATCATCCGATGTCATCAGCTCCGTCTGCATTCCGCTCGCCAGAATTACCGTCAGTACAAGTACCAGAACTGAAAATCCCATAACCATCGCTTTGTGGTTTAACAAACGGTCCATGATGCCGCGGTACCATTTCTGTAAACGTTCAATCGGACGTCCCATCAGGGCGCGCTTCGCCTCGCTCGGTTTGTAGAACAGATAGCACAGTGGAACCACCGTCATCGCAGAAAGCAGGGACGCCGACATACAGAACACGATCGTGAATCCCAGCGGCTTGAACATCTGTCCGGTCATACCGTTTAAGAATGCCAGCGGCAGGAATACGACACAGGTCGTGATCGTCGAACCGATGATCGAATTGATGACAATGCCGGTTCCGTGAAGCGCTGCTGAAAAATAGCCAAGCGCCCCCTTGTCTTCCTGCTCCGCCGTTGCACGGAAACAGCTCTCCAGTACAACGATCGAGTTATCGACCATCATGCCGACGCCGAGTACCAGCGCACTCATCGTGATAACGTTCAACGAAAATCCTGCCATCGTGATCGCAATCAAGGACATCAAAATCGAAGTCGGAATGGAACTTCCGACGATCAAGGACGCCTTATAATCGCCAAAGAACAGAAAAATGATGAGCATGGAGATGATAACCGCCAGAACCATTGTCTCTGCTACGTCTTTTAAGGAATCAAGAATCGTGTCAGATGTATCATTTGCAACCGTGATCGTCAGATCCGAATCATCTGCCATCAATTCTTCAATTTTCTCTTTTACAGCCGAGGACACTTCCATATCTGTGCTGTCCTGCTGCTTCTGAATCGAAACGGAGATCGTCTCCTGACCGTTGTAACGGGAAATGCCGCCCCGGTCTTTCGTTGCCTCATACACATTTGCCACATCCGACAGAGAAATAATCTGTCCTGCCGGCGTCTTGATTGGAATATCCTGCAGCTCATTTACCTGTTCTGTTTTTAAGGAGGTAGTAACGGAAAGCTCCAGGTTTCCGGCATCTGCCTCACCCGACGGGGATGCCACGTTCGCATCGCTGATCGCACTCGCAACATCCTGCATGGTCAGATTGTACTGATCCATTTTTTCAGACTGTAATTCAATGCTGACGTACTTAGAAGAACCGCCTCGCGTCTCAATGTTTGCAATTGAAGAAATTCGCTCTAATTCAGGTACTATCTTCTGATCCACATAATCGTAGAGGTTTGTCTGCGTTTTATGTGCAATCGAAAGCATCATGCTGTCTCCTTGATTGGAGTTCATCGACATAACGCTCGGTTCCACATCATCCGGCAGCGCCCGCTGGATATTGTCCAGTTTCTGCTTTAAGTTGTCATACGCCTCATCCATATCGGTGCCGTAATCGTACTGAAGCATGATCATCGAACGTCCATCGCTCGATGTGGAGGAAATCGTGTCCACGCCTTCCATCGTGCCGATCGCCTCCTCGATCGGTTCGGTTACCAGCTCGCTGATATCCTCCGGTCCTGCGCCTGAATAATTTGCCATGATAATCAGCATCGGCGTCTCCATATCCGGCATCTGCTCCAGCTTTGCCGAAAAGACCGATGAAATGCCGAATACAACCAGACACAACAGAGCCATGACAGTAGTAACCGGATGTTTCAGGATATATTTCGTTACTCCCATGTCTTACATTCCTCCTGTCCTACTGTTTCTGTTCATTTTTTGCATCGTTCGGAGCACCTGCACCACCCGAAGGCTGATCGTTTCCGCCATCTGCCGGAGCGCCCGCTTTCTGTCCATTTTCAGAGCCTGCCGGGGCATCGGCTTTCTGGTTTCCAGCTTCATCCGCTGCTGCCGCATCTGTTTCTTCACCCTTTAAGTTAACAGTTGAACCCTCATAAAGCTGGGAACTCCATGTACTGATGACGAGATCATCTGCCGTCAGCCCCGACTTGATCTCCGCCAGCTCTGTATTATAAAGCCCCACTTCGACTTCCACTTTATGTACCGTTCCGTCCTGGTAAACATAGACATTTCCAACGCCGTTATCATAGTAGATCGCATCTACCGGCACAGTCATGACATTCTCTGCACGCTCAGAAGTTACTGTTACCTTGACAGTACTTCCCGTTGAAAGGCTGTTCGCCTCCGGCAGCTCTGCCTTTATCTTAAACAGACCGTTGCTCTCGTCCGCCATGCTGCTGACATCGGTAATCACACCATCATAAGTCGTTCCATCTTTTACAATCGTCATCGCGTCGCCCTGGTTTAAGTTGCTCATAACACGCTCGGATACGTAGAACGATACCCTTTTATCTCCCTCACCGGAGATAACGCAGAGCTGCGCCTGCTGGTTGACATGATCATATACATCAATATCCATCGTCTCAATCTTGCCGGAGATCGGTGCGGTCACAGAACTGTATTCCACCTGGCGATCGTAGTTTAATTTTGCCGATTCATAATTTAACTGTGCCGTCTTCGCCTGGTTCTGATACTGCTCCCATTCCTGATCAGAAATATCTCCTCCCTGATAAAGAAGCTGCATACGGCTTAAATTGCTCTGTGCCTCGGTCAGGTTAACAGAGGCGGAGTCCATCGCATTTTTCGCCGTCTCAACCTGTTCGGTATTGATCGTACAGAGAAGCTGACCCGCTGTCACCATATCACCGACGCTGACGTTGACACCCGTCACATCGCCAGATGCCTTCGCATAGACATAGACAACGTCCGATGCCTCGACAGTACCGGATGTGCTGGTTGTCCGCTCGATCGTTCCGCTCTTTGGATTCTCAGCCGCAACCGTCGCCACATTGTCCATCTGCGTGTCCTGCATACCGCCTGGACCGCCCGGACCGCCGCCGAAACCTCCTTTGCTGCCACCCTTGAAACGCATAAAAAGCGCCGCAAGTACGAACACCACCACCACCGCGATGATGGCTGTTTTCTTTTTATTCTGCTTTGCCGCTTCCATCAGAGAAGATAGTTTACTCATTTCGCATATTCCTTTCTGGTTTTTCCTGATTGTCCCTAGTATAACATCCCATTTTTAAACGAGTTTCAACTACATATAAACTGAATGTAAACGAACCGTGAAAAAAATGTGTTGCACCGTTCACAATCAGTTTAAACTTATGTGGTATACTATGAGTACTTATGATATTACATCTTTTTAATTGAATTATAGGGAGGTTTTACGGATATGTTTCACATTCTCGTGGTAGAAGATGATGCGAAACTGCGTTCCCTGTTCTGCACGGTACTCACCAACAATGGTTATCTGGCGCTTCCGGCAGAAAGCGGCGAAAAAGCATTATCTCTTTTAGATTCTGAATATGTAGATCTCATTATTTCGGATATTATGATGTCCGGAATGGACGGATATGAACTGATTGATCACCTGCGGACGAGTGGATTTACGATGCCGATCCTGATTATCACCGCCAAAGAGCGCTTCGAAGACAAGCAGCGCGGCTTTCAGGCAGGCACGGATGACTACATGGTGAAGCCGATCGATGTCAATGAGATGGTTCTGCGGGTTGGCGCCCTGCTCAAACGCGCCAAGATCGCGACGGAGCATCGGATTGTCTGCCAAAATACGATTCTCGACTACGATGCACTGACGGTCACGGTCAACGGGCAGGAGACACTTCTGCCGCAGAAAGAATTTTATCTTCTATATAAATTACTTTCTTATCCAAATAAGATTTTCACGAGGCAGCAACTCATGGACGAAATCTGGGGGCTTGACTCGACAACCGACGAACGGACGGTCGATGTGCATGTCAACCGGCTGCGCGAACGGTTTAAAAACTGCGATGATTTTATCATCATGACCGTGCGGGGTCTCGGCTATAAGGCGGTGAAAACAGAAGCATGATCAACAAGAACTTTACCAAATATTTCCAGATTCCGCTCTACTGGCTGACCCTCCTGGTCTTTTTCTTCCTGGTGTCCTCGTTGATGCCGATGCTGACCGGATATTTTGTCTCGCTGCTCACAAGCGGAACAGATAAACACGAAGTTTTTCGGATTTTCGGTCCAAATTTTCCGAGTCTGATGTCATTTTTGAGCAGCCTTGCATTCAGTATCGCGCTGTCGCTGTTCCTCTGGTCGAAAATTCTCTGCCCGATCGGTTCCATAAGCCTTGCCGCTAAGCAGGTAGCAGACGGAGACTTTTCTGTTCATGTGCCAAATTCGAAGTCTTTGCAGGCGATCTGTGAACTAACCGACAATTTTAACCGTATGGTGCAGGAGTTAAACAGCATCGAATCGCTGCGAAATGATTTCGTGACCACGGTTTCCCATGAGTTCAAGACACCGCTCGCCGCCATCGAGGGCTATGCGACATTGCTGCAGGATCCATCGCTCTCAGAGGCGGACCGGAATGAATACACGCGCATCATCATCGACAGCACGCGCCAGCTCACCACGATGACCGGCAACATTCTTCTGCTTTCCCGCCTGGAAAAGCAGGAGATCGTGACCGGTCGCACGACGTTCAGCCTCGACGAACAAATCCGGCAGACGATTCTTCTGTTGGAACCGCTCTGGGAGAAAAAGCATCTGAATCTCGACATTGATTTGACAGCGTGCAAATTTTACGGCAACTGTGAGATGCTGCAGCAGGTCTGGATCAATCTCCTGCAAAATGCCATCAAATTCACCCCGGCTGGCGGTATGCTTTCTGCCAAACTCGTTATCACAGGCGATAAGGTGCGTGTCTCCATCCGCGATACAGGTGTCGGCATGGATGATGCCACGATAAAACGGATCTTTGAAAAATTTTACAGCAAGAACTCCGATCCCAATGAAAAGGGCAACGGGCTGGGGCTTTCCATCACGAAACGGATCATCGACCTGATGCACGGAACCATCGAGGTATCCAGCCAGGTGGACGAGGGTAGCTGCTTTACAGTGATTCTGCCACTTGAAAAAGCATAGAATCTCATCGGCAAAACATATTGTACCCGACAATCATCAGAGAAATGGCGATGCTGACCCATAGAAAATTCTTTGGGAAAATGAGCACCAGGGTCATGCCAAATCCCATTGAAAAAAGGACTAAACCAAATAAACGCTTCATAGAATGATACCTCTCTGAAATGTCTGTTTTCAAAAGAAGTTAAATAGCAGGCGATCATTGCCAGAGACATCTGACATTCGATCGTGTGCTATGATCATTCTATGAAGCGTTTTGATTTTAATTTCTTTATTTCTTCTCTTCCATCTCGCCCGCCATTTTCTCAGCTGTCTGCATCGTCTCCGCATCGATCGGTCCGGTGCTTCCGCCGACAAATTTATTGACGAGATCCGGTGCCATGTCGAGAACCTTGGTCAATGCATCCTGATGCTTGATATTGACCACCTTCGTCATGCCATTCTGAATGACCAGCACCGCGCTCGGCGTCATCTTGGCGCTCATGCCGCCCGCATTCTTCTCTTTCGCCGACTGACCAAACGCGCCCGCCGCCATGCCGCAGGTTACATCCACGAGTGGAAGTATAATCGCATCGCCAACTGTCACTGGCTCTCCCACGACTGTCTTTGTTGTGACGAACTCATCCATACCCTGAAATAATGCACCGATTGTCGATGCAAACTGATTGTCTGCCATATTATCTTCCTCCTCGGTTTCTATATTTATAAACCTGTGTCCGTACATTCTTATCCATCCAGATCCGAAGCGCCATCAATGCCAGCACGCCAATCTGGACTCTGCCCCGGAACGAAAGCTCCCCGTCCAGCGCATTTGCATCCATGACCGGAGTCAAATCAACCTTCTTTCCGTAAACTGGATACAAAAAAGCCGCCACACTCAAAATTTGTCCCATCAAATAAGGATCCTCCACGCCAAACGTAACCTGCCCGGACAGCTTTCTGGGAAATATATGCCGCAGAATTCGCATGAGCTGGCGTTTGATCAGGCGAAATGACTTCTGATTTTCTTCATTTTCTATAAATGCAAGGACGGATTGGCGTTTGTGCTCCAGGTTGTTGATTCGGGTAAGCAGCTTTGAGAGGGATTGCCGCAGGGCGCTCCATTTTTGTTTGAACCAGCTAATGATTCTATGAAGGAACGATTCACGCTTTTCCTGGCTGGGATTTGATTTTAATTCATTCTTTGCCCGATGCGTTTCTCCTTCTGCCTCGGACACTCCCGCCTCCTTCACATCTGGAAATGCATCTGCATTCTTCACAGCTGGAGACATTTCCGCCTCCCTCTGCGCACTCCGTCTCTTCACCGCCTCCTCCAGCAGCCTGGCAGTTTCCTCCGCTTTCTCGAGCGCGGCGTCTGTCTTCTCCGATGCTGCTTCCGCCCGCAAAATCAGTTCACCGGTGTCTAAATCATCATCCTCTGTTTTCTCCTGCGCATTTACAAATTCCAGCTCATCCGAATCCGCTGCCTGCGTGCCTTCCCGCACACGCCCAGATTCCGTATCTTTCTCTTCACTCTCACTCCCGAAAATCCGGAATCCAAACAACTTAACCGCATATCGAAGCCCATTTTTATAAGCAATCCGCAGCGACACCGCATGAAGCAGCCAATGGATATGCAGATGCACGCCAAAATCCTTGATACTGTGGTAGCTTCCGTTCCCCCGGTATCGAATCGGGACAAATAAAACCGCCAGCAGGCACAGAAACAACAGTCCCAGAATGACAAGAAGCAGGATTCCGAGTATTTTCAAGATTATGAACAAAATATGCAGCAATCCATCCCCTCCCACTTCTTATTCTTTCATTGACAAATTCATGTATCAGCTCTGTATCATATGATGTTGGGGTCAAAAGACATTTTCAGTCCAAAAAAACTTCATCAAAGGCTGCAAAATACTTACCTCTTTTTCCTCAGCCTGTCTTCCTTCTCTCTCAGATACGTCTTCACATCCAATCCACCCGTCTCGCGGTACGTCTCATCCACAATCCGCCCCACCGTCTCCACGGCATCCTGGTAGCTCGCGCCGACCCCTACGATCAGCAGATCCGCCTGCTCCCGGTAATAATTCTGCCGGAGCACATAGGCAGGCAGGATATCAAGCAGGTTGTGTCCGCCTGAGGCAGGCGTGATCACGTGAACGCCCGGCTGTACCTTTCCGAGGCGGAGTTTCTGTAGAATCGAAAAACGATGCTTTTTAGCAGTTTCTCCCAGATACAGATATTTATACCAAATCATCGTCCCCGCCTCCTAAAAAAGGAGAGCCTGATCCATGGCGCTCTAAAAACAGCACGTTTCCGGCTATTTCTCCCCGCCTGTCAGCTCTCCCTCCTTTACATGATCAATCTTTTTTATAATTCTTAATAATCGACCGTCTCAGCAGATCCAGCGCCTGAATCACCGTCTGCTCACGCACCTTCTCGCGGTTTCCGCGGAAATGGTATTCCTCTACTTTGACTTTATCCTTCATATAACATGCGATATAGACGAGTCCCACCGGTTTCTCCTCGGTTCCGCCGTCCGGTCCGGCGATGCCGGTCACAGCGATACAGGCATCCGCATCCGTCGTAAATACACCGCCTGCAGCCATCTCACGCGCCGTCTGTTCGCTGACCGCGCCGTATTTTTTCAGGGTCGCCTTACTGACGCCCAGGATCTTTTTCTTTGCCTTGTTGGAATACGTCACGTATCCCTCGTTAAAGACCTCTGAGGCCCCCGGCACGTTGACGATGCGTCCGGCAATCAGACCGCCTGTGCAGGACTCTGCGGTTGTCACAGTCAGGTCGTATTTCTTTAAGAGGCGGACAACGACATCCTCCAGATTCTCATGCTCATCCGTCGTGTAAACCGCATTACCGAACCGTTTCTTGATCTCTTTGATAACCGGTTTTAACAGCTGTTTTGCTGCGTCTTCGCTCTCGGCTCTCGCGGTCACGCGCAGATGTACTTCTTTCGTCTTTGCATAGGTCGCAATCGTCGGGTTCGTCTGCTGGTCGATGAGGTCGAGAAGCATCTCCTCCACCTTGCTCTCCCCGTATCCGCAGATTTTGAGCATCTGGGAATAGATCACACAGTCAGATCGTTTCTGAATATAAGCACAAACCTGATCTTCCACCATCGGATACAGTTCGTTCGGCGGTCCCGGAAGAAGAATCGCGGTCTTACCGTTTTTCTCCAGAGCAAGTCCCGGAGCAGTGCCGTTTGTGTTGGAAAATACCACCGCGCCTTCCGGCACCAGCGCCTGACGCCAGTTGCTATCCGGAATATCGGTGCGCTTGCGCTGCCGGTACCACTCCTCCAGATGTGCCCGCACCTCCGGATCCTCGACTAACGGCATTCCCATCAGTTCCGCGCAGACATCCTTCGTGATATCATCCTCCGTCGGTCCCAGACCGCCGCCGATGATAACGAGATCGGCTCTCGAAAGCGCCGTCCGGAAGACTTCTGTCATGCGCTCCCGATTGTCCCCTACCGTCGTCTGGTAATAGACGTTAAGCCCCAGCTTTGCACACGTTTCCGATAAATACTGCGCGTTGGTATTGACGATATTGCCAAGCAGCAGCTCTGTTCCTACCGAGATCAGTTCGACTATCATATCAGATACTCCCTTCTGTCAGTATTTTATGATTCTTGTAAATATAATCAACAAGTGACACAATCGTCAGCAGCAGCGCGATCCAGACACAGATCGTCGTGACAAACGCAAGCGCCGGAATATCCAGAATCAATAACACCACCGATACCATCTGAAACGTCGTCTTAAATTTGCCCCAATAGCTGGCGGCGATGACAACTCCGTTGTCCGAGGCGATCAGACGGAATCCGCTGATGATAAACTCCCGGCTGATGATGACGATAACCATCCAGGCTGGAAGCGCGTTCAGCTCGATCAGACAGATGAGCGCCGAGCACACTAAGAGCTTGTCCGCGAGCGGATCCATAAATTTCCCAAAATTCGTAACCAGATTGTACTTTCTGGCAATCTTTCCATCCAGAAGATCGGTCAGGCTGGCTATGATAAACAGTGCCAGTGCAATCATACGGAAGGTACGGTTTTCACCATTCTGCCAGAGAAGGAAAAACACAAAAAACGGAATCATGATGACGCGAAGCGTCGTAAGCTTATTCGGTAAATTCATCAGCCAACTCTCCTATCAAATCATATTCGAGTGCTCCCGTTACGCGGACACGGCAGAAATCGCCGGACATCAGCGGAACATCCGCATTGACAAAAATCAAACCATCTACGTTCGGCGCGTCCTTATAGGTACGTCCCACGAAAGCATTCTCATCTGCCACTTTTCCCTCGATCATAACCTCAAGCACACGGTCCTTCATATCCTCGGCTTTCTCGAAGGCAATCTCCTGCTGCAGCTCCATGATCTCGTCGCGGCGGTCTTCCTTGACCTCCTGCGGCACCTGATCCGGATATCCGGCTGCCGGTGTGTCCTCTTCTGCAGAGTACGCAAACACGCCCAGGCGGTCAAATTCCATCTCATCGACGAACCGCATCAGTTCCTCATGATCCTCCTGTGTCTCACCCGGGAAACCGGAAATTAAGGTCGTGCGGAGTGCAATATCTGGGATCTCTTCCCGCAGATGCGCGATCCGCTCCCGAAGCTCCGCCTGATTCGTGCGGCGTCCCATCCGCTTGAGAACGGCATCGCTCGCGTGCTGGATCGGAATATCCAGGTAGTGACAGACTTTTTCCTCCGTCTTGATCGCCTGAATCAACTCCTCGGTGATCTCCTCCGGATAACAGTACTGGATACGGATCCATTCGATTCCATCGATCTGTGCCAGTTCATGTAAAAGTTTCGGCAGGGTCTTCTCTCCATACAAATCCACGCCGTAAAGCGTCGTCTCCTGTGCGACAAGAATCAGTTCCTTCACACCCTGATCCGCAAGCTCCTTTGCCTCTGCGAGAAGCTGCTCCATCGGCACACTGCGGTACGGTCCACGCAGGGACGGGATAATACAATAGGTACACCGTTTGTTACAGCCCTCGGAAATCTTTAAAAAAGCATAATGTCCGCCGGTCGTCACCAGACGTTTGCTCCGCATCTTCGTCTCCGGAAGTTCGGACAAATCGTGGAAATCAGATACCTTCTTACCCTTCAGCGCCTTCGCCAGCACCTTGCTGACCTCATCATAGCTGGTCGTACCGAGAATACCGTCCACCTCCGGCACCTCCTGCAGGATTTCTTCTTTGTAACGCTGTGCCATACAGCCGCTGACTAAGAGCGCCTTGCAGGTTCCGCTCTTTTTGTACTCTGCCATCTCTAAGATGGTGTTGACACTCTCCTCCTTGGCATCGTTGATAAAGCAGCAGGTATTGACCAGAATGACATCTGCCTCCTGCTCGTCATCGGTAAACGTGTACCCGTCCTGGCTCAGCGAACCCAGCATACGCTCTGCATCAACCAGGTTTTTATCGCAGCCAAGGGATATACAAAGTAATTTCATTCAATTCTCTCCTAATACCATATTTAAAAAATATCTAAGAAAAGACCATCTCCATGTACATAATGAACACGGGACGGTCTTCTGTCACCTTTTAGACCTCTTCCTCCGGGGAATCGTTCTCTGCTACAATTTTAACCTTAGAATGGTACAGCTCGTCGATCGCGATCGAAAGCGGTTTTCTTCCATTCTCAATGACCAGTGCCTCATCACCGGCGATCAGCTGTCTTGCACGCTTTGCAGTCGCAATTACGATGGAGTAACGGCTCTGAATCAGCGGTTCTTTCCCCGGCTCAGCCTCTTTGTTTACAACATTAATTAAGTCAAGATATGACGGACGCAGCATCATAATACATCTTTCTCCTTTCAGAATTGCTTCATCTCTTCTTTTATTTTTTCAATCAAAGTCTTGTGATTTTCTGTTCTGGCATGCATCGCCTGAATCAGTGCGTGCATTTCTTCTACACAGCGGTCTACCTCATCATTCACCAGAATGAAATCGTAGTCATCCATCTGCTTGGACTCCTCCGCTGCTCTCGAAAGCCGTGCGGCAATCTTCTCCGGTGTCTCGGTTCCACGACCTGCCAGCCGGTTTCTAAGCTCCCCGGCACTCGGCGGCGTGACAAAAATGAGAACTGCCTCCGGGAATTTCTTCTTGATTTTCAGGGCACCCTGAATCTCAATCTCCAAAAGGACATCTTTGCCCGCTTTCAGGTTGGAAAACACATACTCCTTCGGTGTGCCGTAATAGTTTCCGACATACTGGGCGTATTCGACCAGCTCATCGTGTTCGATCATCTGTTCGAACTCTTCCCGGGTCTTAAAGAAATACTCTCTTCCATCAATCTCGCCCTCGCGCGGTGCGCGGGTGGTCGCGGAGATGGAAAGGGCATAATTGTCATACCGCTCCAGCAATGCACGCATCAATGTTCCTTTGCCTGCCCCTGAAAATCCGGATATAACTGCCAGTACTCCCTGATTATCCATATATTTCGCCTGCTTTCTAAATTCTATCTATTATTACAATATTTCATATTCTCCGTATTTTCACCGCCAACGGCAGCCTTCCGTGAATACCTCTTCCAGCATGATCGGCTATTCAATATTCTGAATCTGCTCTCTGACTTTCTCGATCTCTGTCTTGAGTGCAATCGCACAATCGGAAACCTCCAGATCGTTTGCCTTGGAAAGGATCGTATTCGCCTCGCGGTTCATCTCCTGTGCAATGAAATCCAGCTTACGTCCGACACTTCCGCCCGCCGTCAGCTCCTTGCGGGTCGCCTCGATATGGCTTCTCAGGCGGACCGTCTCCTCATCGGTGCAGATCTTGTCTGCAAAAATCACAACCTCTGCCGCAATCCGGCCTTCATCGACGCTGCTTCCTTCCAGAAGCTCTTTCACCTTATCTTCCAGTTTCGCCCGGTATTCTTCCACGATCTTCGGGGAACGTTCTTCAATCTGATCGACCAGCGTTACCATATAGTCCAGCTTGCCAAGCAGATCCTGCTTCAGATTCTCACCCTCGCGTGTGCGTGTCTCGACAAATTTCTCTGCCGCCTCGCCGATCGCCTTTTCGAGAATCTGCCACATATGCTCCTCGTCCTCCGGCACCTGTTCCATCGTAAAGACCTCCGGACACCGTGCAAGACGCATCACCGTCGCGTCATTCGGAATTCCAAGCTCGTCCGCCATCTGACGGAAATAATCCATATACTCGCCGGCCAGGGAACGATTGTACTTTAAGGACATCTTCTCATCCGTATAATCTTCATAGGAAATAAAGACATCTACCTTTCCCCGCTGAATGTATTTCTTGAGCTGCGCGCGAATCGCCGCCTCAAAGTAATTAAATTTCTTCGGCATCTTAATGCTGAGATCCAGATAACGGTGGTTTACCGCCTTCATCTCCACAGAAATCTTATATTCATCCGTTGCCATCTCGCATCGGCCAAATCCAGTCATACTTTTAAGCATAGTGACGCCTCTCTCTTTCATCCATAGATAATGGTATTATAATGCAAATCGCCGCAAGCGTCAACCGAATTTAAAAGTGATTGTTTTTCGTGTCTTCTTTCATTATAATAGTAGATACTACACAAATAAAGGAGCACCAAAACCATGGCATTTGACGGAATTGTAATCGCAAACCTGGTTAAGGAGTTTAGTGACGCGCTTACCGGCGGCAAGATCGCAAAGATCACGCAGACCGAGCGCGATGAACTTCTTTTTACCATAAAGAACTTCCGGGAGACGAAACGGCTTCTTCTCTCGGTCAACGCAAGTCTTCCGCTGGCATATCTGACGGATACCAACAAGCAGGGACCGATGACTGCCCCGAATTTCTGCATGCTGCTTCGCAAGCACATCGGAAGCGGACGCATCGTGTCGGTCAGCCAGCCGGGTCTGGAACGCTGTATTCATTTTGAGATCGAACATCTGGACGAGATGGGTGACCTCTGCCGCAAGCTGCTTATCGTCGAACTGATGGGAAAATACAGCAATATCATTTTCTGCAGCCCTGACGGCACGATCCTCGACAGTATCAAACATATCTCCGTGCAGGTCAGCTCCGTGCGCGAGGTTCTGCCGGGACGGCAATATTTCCTCCCGCAGACGGTCACGAAGCAGGATCCGCTGACTGCATCTGCCGATGATTTCGCCGCCATTCTGGCACAGTCACCGGCACCGGCAGGAAAAGCCATTTACACGAATTTCACCGGTATCAGCCCGGTCATGGCAGAAGAATTCTGCTATGAGGCATCGATCGATGCCGACCGCCCCGCATCGGAACTGAATGAGCTGGAGCGCACGCACCTCGGTCACACGCTGGAACTGGCAATGGAATCCATCAAAAATGGACAGTTCTCGCCCTGCATCGTATACCGTGAAGATGAGCCAATGGAATTTGCTGCTCTCCCATTGACCTCGTTCCCGCCGGAATATCAGGTCGAACACTTTGATTCGATCAGTAAAGTGCTGGAAACCTACTATGCGTCCAAGAACGTCATCACACGAATCCGCCAGAAATCCTCGGATCTGCGCCGGATCGTCCAGACTGCCCTGGAGCGCAATTATAAAAAATACGATTTGCAGCAGAAACAGTTAAAGGACACCGAAAAACGGGATAAATACAAGCTCTACGGCGAGCTGTTAAACACCTACGGTTATGAGCTGACCGGCGGCGAAAAAGAACTTGTCTGCACGAACTACTACACAGGAAAAGAGGTCAAGATCCCGCTTGACCCGCAGCTGACCGCCCGCGAAAATTCGCAGAAGTATTTTGACAAATATGGAAAACTCAAACGTACTTTCGAGGCTCAGAGCCAGCTCATTGAGGAGACGAAGCAGGAGATCGAGCACCTCGAATCCATCAGTACCTCCCTCGATATTGCCTTAAAGGAGGAAGATCTGACCCAGATTAAGCAGGAGCTGACGGAATATGGCTTCATCAAAAAGCACGGTCCGGCTGGAAAGAAAGTGAAAATCACAAGCCGTCCATTCCACTACCTTTCCTCCGACGGATTCCATATCTACGTCGGCAAAAACAACTACCAGAATGAGGAGCTGACCTTCAAGATCGCGACTGGAAATGACTGGTGGTTCCACGCAAAAGGAATTCCGGGTTCCCATGTCATTGTGAAATCCGAAGGAAAAGAGCTTCCGGACCGCACCTTCGAAGAAGCTGCCGGGCTGGCTGCCTACTATTCCAAGGGACGGGAAAATGAAAAAGTTGAGATCGATTATGTACAGAAAAAGCAGGTCAAAAAAGTAGCGGGCGCTGCTCCGGGATTTGTGATTTATCATACGAATTATTCGATGATGGCGACGCCGTCGAATCAGCTGGAAGAACTGCCATCATAATGCCGCCTGAAAAAAGACAATGTCTATATTTCTGCAATTCACAATGAGTCCAGTAAAAAACGCCACAGGCACACAACCCATGGCGTTTTTTTACTGGACTCAAATGAACTTAGCGAATCTCGCTCTTACCACCCATATACGGACGCAGAACCTCCGGAATGCGGACAGAACCGTCTGCCTGCAGGTTGTTCTCTAAGAATGCGATCAGCATACGCGGCGGAGCTACTACAGTGTTGTTCAAGGTGTGTGCAAAGTATTTGCCGTCTTTGCCGTTGACACGGATCTTCAGACGTCTTGCCTGTGCATCACCTAAGTTGGAGCAGCTTCCAACCTCGAAATATTTCTTCTGACGCGGGGACCATGCCTCTACATCAACGGATTTTACTTTCAGATCAGCCAGGTCTCCGGAGCAGCACTCCAGAGTACGAACCGGAATATCCATGGAACGGAACAGGTCCACGGTGTTCTTCCACAGTTTGTCATACCACATCTTGCTGTCTTCCGGTTTGCAGACTACGATCATTTCCTGTTTCTCAAACTGGTGGATGCGGTATACGCCTCTCTCCTCGATGCCGTGAGCGCCCTTCTCTTTACGGAAACACGGAGAATAGCTGGTCAGTGTCTTCGGAAGCTCTTCCTCCGGAACTACGGTATCAATGAATTTACCGATCATAGAGTGCTCGCTGGTACCGATCAGGTAAAGATCCTCGCCCTCGATCTTGTACATCATCGCATCCATCTCATCGAAACTCATAACGCCGGTTACAACATTGCTGCGGATCATGAACGGCGGGATACAGTAGGTAAATCCACGGTCAATCATGAAATCTCTTGCATATGCGATAACAGCAGAATGAAGTCTTGCGATATCGCCCATCAGGTAATAGAAACCATTTCCAGCTACCTTTCTGGCACTGTCCAGATCGATGCCGTTAAATTTCTCCATAATCTCGGTGTGGTACGGGATCTCGAAATCCGGTACAACCGGCTCGCCAAAGCGCTCGATCTCTACGTTCTCGCTGTCGTCTTTACCGATCGGAACACTCGGATCAATGATGTTCGGGATGGTCATCATAATCTTTAAGATGCGCTCGCCCAGATCCTTCTCCTGCTCTTCCAGCTCAGACAGGCGGGCAGACTGCTCTGCTACCTGTTTCTTCAGCTCTTCTGCTTCCTCTTTCTTTCCCTGACCCATCAGAGCGCCGATCTGTTTTGCAATCTTGTTCTTGTTCGCACGCAGATCATCTGCTTCCTTCTTCGCTGCACGGTTCTTGGCATCCAGCTCAATTACCTCATCTACCAGCGGAATTTTCTTGTCCTGGAACTTATTTTTAATATTCTGCTTTACAATGTCAGGATTTTCTCTGACGAATTTAAGATCTAACATATCTTCCTCCTACTGTTATGCAATTAACTGCACGAAAACTAGTTATAATTATACTACAACTTTGTACGAATGAAAAGCCCTGTTTCAAGAGTTCCTCTGTTCGTTACTGTTCACGCATACGTGAACAGTAACGGAATTTGCCGTGGCTTCGCATTTAAATACGGCAAATTCCTGCTGCCACCACGTTTTCTTACGGCACTTTCGGTTCCAAAAGTGCCTACCCGTGAACTGTAACCTATGTTCTTCTTGATACAAAACAGGATAGACTGCCCCATTATATTTAACTCAATTTCGTCAAATAGGACAGACACGCCTCCAGGCACAGTCCGTCCTGCTCCGGGGCACCAAGTTCTTCTGTCTTTTCCACACATTTTTTTGTAAAAGCTGCCGCCCGTCTGACGGCTTCCTCCATCGGCACACCTCGCACCATGCTGGCACCGATGACTGCTGCAAAGACATCCCCGGTTCCGTGGTAATTGCCCGCTACAAATTTAGTTGCATGAAAGACCGGATCCTTGCCGCGCTCATGGATCACGTTGAGGACCTGTTTGCCCTTGACCACGCCTGTCAAAATGACTGACCGCGCGCCCAAAAGATGAAGCTTCCAGGTCAGATCTGAGAGCTTGCGCTTACTCCATCCATTTTCCTGATACAGCGTGTCCGTCAGGGCACAGGCTTCCGTCAGATTTGGCGTGACAACGTCCGCATACTGCATCAGCTCCCGCATCGCCTCGATCAGATCCTCGTCACAGACGCTGTAGAGATGTCCGTGGTCGCCCATCGTCGGATCTACCAAAACCTGCGTATTTTCCCGTTTGAAATCCCGGATAAAATCTGCCACGATCGACGCCTGTCTGGCAGAACCTAAGAATCCAGTCATGATTCCGTCCATCTCAAATCCCATCTTCCGCCACGGCTCCAGGTATGCCTCCATCCGATCGGTATAATCATCCATATAGCATTCCGGATATCCCGCATGATTGGACAGCACCGCCGTCACCACCGGACAGCACTGTACCTTGAGAGCGCTGATAACCGGCATCGCCGCCGTCAGCGAACAGCGCCCGTAGCCTGACAGGTCATTTAAAACCGCTATTTTCTTCTGAATTCCTTCCATGTATAATTTTTCCTCATTTTCTTAATTTTAAGATACCAGGGTCAAAAGGTCAGAAGTTCGACGCAAGCTTGCTTGCAGGAGAATTTTTGACCTTGGGACCCGCCAAAAACATGAGTAGGTAGCCATTTTTCAAAGAAAAATGAGCGAATTACGAATGTTTTTGAAGATTGCGTGAGCATATAGTGCGGAGCAATCTGGTATCAGAGGGGTCAAAATATCTTTTGACCCCAACATCATTTTAAGCAACTTTATAATCTAACATATTCTCGCGGCAGATACGACTGCCTGCAGCATGATTCTGGTTTCTACAAGCGTGTATCTATACATTTGTGTTTCATAAGCCGCACACTCCAATGACGCAACAAGGAGACTGCGCCCGGACAGATGTTTTTCCCATTCTGCCCAACCACAGTCTCCTGTATGTATTTCATTTTAATTCTTCTCGACTGAGATAAATTGCCTTATGCTCTCGCTTCTACAGACAATGCATCCAGAAAACCTGCCTTGCGGAGTGCCGGACGAACTGCCATATAGATAACAACAGACGCAATCGTAGATGTCACCGCATTGATCGAAGTCGCTGCGATATTCCATGCAAGTGTGAGCTCTGCCGCCGGTTTACCAATGATCCAGAGTTTATAATAATATCCGATCAGCGGATCTGCAATGACGTTGAATAAAAGACCTGCCACCGCTGCTGCAATCGTAAAACCAAGGATGTGGTTCTTATCGGTGCTCCGGTCAATCTTGCCCAGACGATGTGCTACGAATCCGGCGATCAGTCCGATGCAGAGTTTGCAGATAAATGTCTTCGGTGCATATACAATATAAACCGGATCGAGAAGGTCACCTATCGTCATGCCGATAGCACCTCCCAAACCGCCGTAAAAGCCGCCGACTAAGAGTGCCCCGATGACACAGACTGCATTTCCCAGATGAATGGAAGTTGCATCGCCGCCCGGAAGTGTGATCTTCACCTGTCCGTATGTAAATACGACATAGGAGAGAGCTGCCAGCAGACCGACCATCGCGATCTTGTAAACCTGATTTGATTTGTTTGCCATGATGTTTCATCCTCCCTTGTTATTGGACTCATCATAGCACAATCTTGTCCCCTGAAAAACATACAGTTTTTATCATTTTAAGCAGGTCAGTTTTAACTTGCCACTTTTTTATCCGGATTAATCATGTGCCTCCACGCACAAAAGGACGCCTCTCTCCAGCTCCAGAATGCCCTCTTCCCGTTTGAGTTCATTGCTGATGCAGAGACTCGTCCCCAGCCCGATCGTCCGCCGCTGGAGCGGGTATTTAAATCCCCGCAGCGTCAGTCCCTCGACAGTCTCGGTCATCGGCAGGAACGAAATGTATTTTCCATACACCTCTTCCCGGTGAAATACCTTATGCCCGCCCAGAAGATACAGGCGGTTGCGGGCATCATAAATATTCACTTCCATTCCCTGGCAGAAAAACTGATACATCAGCTGGATATTGCCGATGGCGTGATCCATACGGCCGCCCAGCGCCCCCAGGATATCAACTGCCTCACAGCCCTGGCGCGCCGCCGTCAAAAGCGCCAGCTCCGTATCCGTCTCATCCTTCTCCGGTTTATGGATCTCAAATTCGATGTCCGGCTGGTTCTGATATTCTTCCAGAACCTTTTTATCCACCGTGTCCAGATCGCCGACCACCGCATTCGGAGAAATATGCAGCGGGCGCAGAACCTCCAGCCCCGCATCTGCCGCAATTACATAGTCATACGAGCGCTGTGAGAGAAAATCTTTCGCAAACGCAATATCAATCGTTCCGCCTGTCACAATCAAACAACGCTTCATCTTCATCATCCCTGTTCAAATTCCTGAAAAATATTTAAAAATGTTTTTACATTCCCAGCCGGGTTTCCCTTAAATACGGCGCTTCCCGCCACGATCACATCGGCTCCTGCCTCCAAAACCGTCCGCACATTGTCCGGCGTGATTCCGCCGTCCACCTCAATGCGGGTGGAAAGTCCTCTCTCGCTGCACATTGCGCGCAGCTTCTTGATTTTTTCTACCGTATATGGAATAAATTTCTGACCGCCAAATCCCGGGTTGACCGTCATCAGAAGAACCATGTCCACCTCCGGCAAAATAACATCCAGTGTCTCGACCGGGGTCGCCGGATTTAACGCTACACCTGTTTGCAGCCCTGCCTCACGGATCTGCGCGATCGTGCGGTCCAGATGAAGACAGGCTTCCTGATGCACACAGATCAGATCCGCCCCCGCTTTTTTGATATCCTCTACATAACGTCCCGGTTCTTCCACCATCATGTGTACGTCAAACACACGATCCGTCACCGGGCGCAGGCTCTTAATTACCGGCATTCCAAAGGAGATACTCGGCACAAACGCGCCATCCATCACATCCAGATGGATGTACTGTGCGCCTGCCTTATCCACCTCAGCGACCTGCTCTCCCAGCTTTGTAAAATCTGCCCCCAGAATCGAAGGTGATAATATAATCATGGTTCTTTCCTCCCATTTTTTGTATAATATCCTCAACGGCTGCTTCTGCCGTATTTCTTTTTCTCTTTTAATTCCTGATACATCAAACGGTAATTGTCATACCGGCTCTGCCCGATCTTATGCTCCTGCACCGCCGTCTTAACTCCGCACTCGCGCTCGCCAATGTGGACACAGCCCAAGAAACGGCATTCATCCTCATATGGCTCAAATTCCGGGAAAAAGTCCTTGAGCGCCTCCGGCTCCAGATCCTCGATATAGAGGGAACTGAATCCCGGCGTATCCATCATATAGGTGCCCTCTTCCACGAAAAACAGTTCTGAATGGCGCGTCGTATGTTTGCCCCGGCGGATCTTCTCACTGATACCGCCCGTCTCCATCTGTGCCTCCGGCTGGATAAAGTTCGTGATCGACGATTTTCCGACACCCGAAGGTCCTGCTAAGACCGTTGTTTTCCCAATGATCAACCGATGAAACTCCTCCAGCCCTGATTTTTCGTAGGTGCTGATAAAATGCACCGGATAGCCCGCCGGTTCATAGATCGCACGCAGCTTCTCCTGCTCGGCTGCATCGACCAGATCGATCTTGTTGAAACAGATGCTGACCGGAACTTCCTGCCGTTCCATCATGACGAGGAAGCGGTCGAGAAGGTTTAAATTTGGCATCGGATCGGTGATGGCAAAAACCACCACCGCCTGATCAACATTTGAAACCGCCGGGCGGATCAGACGGTTTTTACGAGGAAGGATCTCGTCGAGATTGCCTGTCGCCTTCTCCTCATCGAGAACACTGATCTCCACGTCATCGCCTACCAGCGGCTTGATGCCGCGATTTCGGAAAATTCCCTTTGCACGGCATTCATATACCTTTCCAATACCGTCGTGTACATAATAGAAACCGCCGATCCCTTTAATTATCTTTCCCTGCATATCTGTACCTTACAACTACCTCTTATTAATTATCTGAAACTTCCACAAATTCAAGCTGATACGTTTTTAGAACCCGATCGTTCGTCAGATCGAGGATCTGCAGCTCGCCTGTCTGCACACCGTCCACTCCCTCGATATTATAATGAATCGGAAGCGTGATATCGCCGCCGATCTCCCTCGGTTCCATGACCGTCTTAGTCACAGTATTGCCGGCAATCGTCTGCTTCATCACAATACTGACGCGGATATGCGTATCTCCGGAACTTGGTCCAAACAGTTCACTCATCTGGAATTCATCGTTGATCGCCGCCACATAGCGGGTTCCTTTTCCCAGACTGACTGTATAACCAATGGCACTTCCCTCCGGTGTATCTGTTTTCTCCAGGACATCCTGACTGATGATCTTGCCCTTTGCCACTTCCGAACTCTTCGCTTCCTTGCGCTCGCCAAGCTCTAATCCGACCGCTTCCAGAACAACTTTTGCATTTTCCTCTGAAAGCCCTGTAATCCTCGGCATCGGTACCGTCGGTACGTTCGGACCTGTGCTGACATACAGCGTCACCGTACCGCCCGGATCCACGCTGGACGGGCTGTATCGGATCACTATACCGGAGGCAACCGTATCGCTGCTCTCTTTCTGCACTACTACGGTCAGTTTATTTTCTTCTGCCAGAAGCGTCTCTGCATCCTCGCCGGACATCTCTTCCAGTCCAAGTTTCGTCAAATCTATTGCCTCATTGCCTTCTCCGATCGTGACGATAACTTCCGTCTGTTTCGAGACAACCGTGCCGCTGGCAATACTCTGACCGATGACCTTCCCTTTTTCAGAGGTTTCCGACTTTGCATATTCATAACGGATTTTCAACGACTGCTTTTCCAATGCTGTCTTCGCCTCATCCTCCGTCATGCCGTCCAGCGGCGGAACCCTGCACTCCGTTGATTCCAGACTCTCGCTCTCAGACGCCTCCGAAGAAGCTTCAACGGTCGTCTTCGGAGGCGTCTGACTACCAGATCCCAGATTAAAGATGCCTGTCAACTTCGCAGCAATGACAATCACAACCACCACAATCAATACGGCTGCACCGATTCCAATCATCGTAAGCAGGCGCTCCATCTGCGGATTGACATCCTCGCTGTCTTCTTCTATACGGCGTCCCTTCCGTCTACGGTCTGGGCGCCTTGAGGTTTCTTCCTCATAGACATCCGTCTCTTCTTCCTGCCAACCTTCTATCTCTTTCTCCGGCTGTTCCGGCTCTTTCCAGACTACCTTACCACGTTCATTTTCTGTCGGAACCGATCCGGTCTTTTCACTCACTGCCGGATGTTCCATCGTTTGTTCCAGATTTCGATTTCTCTGTGCCTCCATCTGGCGGTTCAGTTCCTCTGCCCCGCGCACGACTGTCGGGGAATTTTCATCAAATTCCGGTTCTTTTTTCAGAAAATCATCGTTTGGATCCACCAGCGCATGGCGCAGATCTGCGATCAGCTCATACGCATTCTGGTAACGGCGTTCCGGCTTTTTCTGGGTACATTTTAAAATAATGCGGTCCAGGCTTGCCGACACCTCCGGGTTGATGCGGCTCGGCGGCTGCACCGGTTCTTCCAAATGCGCCAGTGCCACTGAAACCGGGGTATCCCCGTCAAACGGAAGTTTTCCTGTTAGCATCTCATACATCGTGATTCCCAGTGAATACAGATCGCTTCGTCCATCGCTATAATTTCCTTTTGCCTGCTCCGGCGAGATATAATGCACGGAACCGACCGCATTGACCCCGATCGTCTGGGACGATACAGCTCTGGCGATACCGAAATCCGCCACCTTCACCTTGCCGTCACGCGAGATAATCATATTCTGCGGTTTGATGTCCCGGTGCACAATATGCTGGTCATGTGCCGCTGCCAGCCCCTGCGCTACCTGGATGGCAATTCCAATCGTTTCTTTGACGCCCAGATGACCTTTCTTGAGAATGTAGCTTTTCAGCGTGATTCCCTCGATGAGTTCCATGACGATATAATGAAGACTGCCCTCATCCACAACGTCATAAACACTCACAATATTTGGATGGGAAAGCCCTGCCGCCGCCTGCGCCTCCATCTTGAATTTGCTGACGAAATTCGCATCCTGGCTGTACTCATCCTTTAAAACCTTGATCGCCACCAAACGGTTCAGAGTGTGGCATTTTGCCTGATACACCTCTGACATGCCGCCCGTACCAATCAGTGAGAGGATCTCATAGCGATCCTGCAGATAAGTTCCCGGTTTCAGCATCATGATTCTCTCACCTCCTTGATCTGCGGGTCAATCAATATGACCGCGATATTATCTTTCCCGCCGTTCTGGTTTGCGAGCGCCGTGAGCGCCCTTGCCTTGGTGTCCAGGGTTCCCGGCAGAAGCACCATCCGGTAAATTGCTGAATTATCCACCATATTGGTTAACCCGTCCGAACACAGCAGTATGTAATCGCCCGGGTTCAGTGAAACCTCAAAGAAATCCGGCTCCACATGCCCACCGATCCCGACTGCGCGGGTAATGATATTTTTCTTCGTCTCATATTCCCGGCTGCCGCGGCTCATCTGTCCCAGCGAGACCATCGCCTCCACGTAGGAATGATCCCGGGTAATCTGATGAATGCCGGAGCGCTCAATCCGGTAGAGACGGCTGTCCCCCACGTTTGCCACATAGAGTGTATTTCCCTGAATGGAAGCCGCTACCAGCGTTGTTCCCATGCCGGCAAGCTCCTCGCGCTCACAGGAAAGGGAATAAAGTTCCTGATTGACTGCCTCTATCCCCTTTCGAAGCGCCGCGACCGGCTCATTCTCACCACTCTCTTTGATATATTCCGGCATATGCTCGATCAGATAGCGCGAAGCAAAATCTCCCGCCTGATGACCGCCCATTCCGTCCGCCACGACAAACAGGTTGGAAAGTTCTCCCACCGGCTCCGTGCTGGCAAACTGAGCATCCTGATTGACCTTACGCGTTTTTCCGATATCCGTCAGTGCGTATGCTTTCATTTGACTGCCGCACCTTCTTTCTCCTGCTCTTTATCCATATAGCTCTTCCGGAGCTGTCCGCAGGCACCGTCTATGTCGCGCCCCATCTCGCGCCGGATTGTCACATTGATTCCCTTAGATTCCAGACATCCCTTAAATGCTTCGATCGCTTTCCGTCCCGACTGTACATAAGAGCGCTCCTTGATCGGATTGACCGGAATCAGATTCACATGCCCGTGCTGATCCTGAATCAGCGCCGCCAGCTCGCGCGCCTCGTCCAGATTGTCGTTGACTCCCTGCACCAGGCTGTACTCAAACGTCATGCGGCGTCCCGTTTTTTCAAAATAGTAATGACAGGCCGCCAATACATCCTTTAACGCATATGTACGCGCGATCGGCATCAGGCTCTTCCGCACCTCGTCATTCGGCGCATGCAGAGAAAGTGCCAGCGTGATGGTCAGTCCCTGATCTGCCAGCTCCCGGATCTTCGGAACCAGCCCACAGGTGGAAATCGTCACATTCCGCTGACTGATATGCAGTCCGCCTTCCTCCGTCAAAAGATGGATAAAGCGGATCAGGTTATCGTAATTGTCCAGCGGTTCACCCGATCCCATCACAACCACGTTGGAAACGCGTTCGCCTGTATCGCGCTGAATCTGATAAATCTGGTCCAGCATCTCCGACGGGCGCAGGTTCCGTTCCAGGCCGTCCAGGGTCGAAGCACAGAAACGGCAGCCCATCCGACACCCCACCTGCGAGGAAATACAAACGGAATTTCCATGCTTATAACGCATCAGGACACTCTCGATGACATTGCCGTCCGCGAGGCGGAACAGGTACTTGCGGGTTCCATCGATCTGCGAAATCTGCACCCGTACCTTTTCCAGCGATACATACTCGCACGCGTCCTGCAGCTTCTGCCGGAGTACCTTGGAAAGGTTTGTCATATCGTCAAAGGAAGATGCCAGTTTTTCATGCATCCACTGATAGATCTGGGCGGTCCGGAATGGTTTTTCGCCCAGACTCACCAAAAAGGCTCGCAGTTCCTCCTGCGTCATTGATTTTATATCCTGCTTTTCCATATCGGACTGCCTCCCTCTCTCCTATATGCACTCTCGGAGTCTTTCCTGTATTCATACACTGTTCCGTCCAGTTATCCTTTTCTTTTCATCACAGAGATGAAAAATCCATCACACGGATGAACGCCCGGATAGAGCTGGATGTATCCCTCTTTCAGGCTGTCTTCCTGAAAATCAATCCCCAGACGGCCACTGATATCAACCGGCTCAAATGGATATTCGTTTAAAAACCATGCCCGGTTTTCATCATTTTCCAGACGGTTGACCGTACAGGTGCTGTAAACCAGCACTCCGCCCGGCTTCACGTACTGCCAGACCACCGACAGCATCTGCCGCTGCAATGCAGCCAGGTCCCGTATTCCATCCATTGAAGCGTTGTATTTGATATCCGGCTTGCGTCCGATAATGCCAAGTCCTGAACACGGCAGATCGGCAATGACCACATCCGCTTTCTGCTCCATCGAAGCATCGAATTCACACGCATCAAAGGCGCAGGCAGAGACGTTTGTACAGCCGCTGCGGGCAATATTCTCCTTGATCAAAGATACCTTGTAATCACTCACATCCCGGATCTCAACCTGTCCAGTTCCGTGCAGCAGATCCGCCGCATGAAGCCCTTTTCCACCCGGTGCCCCACAGACATCGAGTACAAAATCACCCTCTTTAATACCCGCCGCATCACCAGCCAGCGACGAACTCAGATCCTGAATCCGGATTAATCCTTCGCGGAACGCATCCAGACTCTCTGGATAGTCCACTCCCGTCAGACGGTAAACGCCGCTTCCCGCCGCTGTCTCCTCTGCCGTCACGCCCTGGGCGGACAGGGAGGCAAGAATCTCTTCTTTCCCTGCACGGTTCTCGGCAAACCGCACCATAAACGGACGTTTCTCCAGACCAGCCTGTGCCATCCTGTGCGTCGTCTCTGCCCCATAGTTTTCCTTCCAGAGAGATAAAATCCAGTCCGGCATTGAATACCGCACTGAATCATCCGGGAAGGTCAATTTGCCTTTTCCACGCGCCACAGAACGCAGCACACCATTTACAAAGCCGGAAAGTCCGGAAAATCCGCGTTTTTTCGCAAGGCGCACCGCCTCATTGCACGCCGCCGAATCCGGTACACGGTCCATATAATAAATTTGGTACACGCTCATCCGCAGAAGTGTGCGGATAAACGGTTTCATCTTATGAACTTTTGTTTTGGAATATGCGTTGATAATATAATCAATCTGGATTTTATACTCCACCGTCCCGTCCACAATCCGTTTTAAAAACGAGCGGTCTGATTTTTCCAGATACTGATATTTAGAAAGAGCCTGAAAAAGGGCCAGATGTGTATACTGTCCCTTTTCCAGAATCTCGGTCAAAATTTCGGCCGCTATTTCACGCAGCGCAGTTCCATCAGTCATCGCGTCGTCCTCCAAATAATATAATCAGACGCAGAAGCTGTAAAATCGAACCAGCCGCCGCTGCCACATACGTCAGTGCCGCCGCACCAAGCACCTGTTTGGTATATCCAACTTCTTCCCCGCGAAGAATCCCTGTTGAATCAAGCAGACGTACCGCACGCGCGGATGCATTGAACTCAACCGGAAGCGTCACCAGCTGGAACAGCACCGACAAGGAAAATAAAAGAATTCCAAGTGAAACGATCGGAGATCCCATGCCGCCGACTAGGACACCAATCAGGATCATAGGCCAGGAAAGCTGTGCGCCGATGTTGACCACCGGCACCATTGAACCGCGCAGGCGCAGCGGAACATACTCAGATGCATCCTGCATCGCATGTCCGCACTCATGCGCCGCAACACCGATCGCTGCGACCGAAGTAGAACCATATACACTCTCAGATAAATTCACGGTCTTGGTCCGCGGATCATAGTGGTCGGTCAGGCTGCCTGCCACCTGGCGGATCTGGACATCATAAATGCCCTGTGAATTTAAAAGCTGTCTCGCCGCCTCGGCTCCCGTCATGCCGGTCATGCTCCGGACTCTTGAAAACCGCGCGTAGGTGCTTTTTACCTTCGCAGATGCCCCTAATGACAGAAATACACCAATTAATACCAGAATCATCGTCGGATCAAACATACTGTAATATCCATATCCGTATCCGTACATATCACTCCAACTCCTTTCAAACGCCTGGCTGCCTGTAGCAGTTCAGTTACTGCTGAAGCATTCATTTTATCCGAGCTTTACTCCCGTTTCCACCGGATATCCGCGTAAAAATGCCGCCGTATCCATCCGCTTCTTGCCTTCCAGCTGAAGTTCCCGGATCGTGAGAAGCCCTTTGCCGGTCTGGACAGAGAATGCATCTTTACCGACACGTACCACCTGTCCGAATGTCTCCGGTGACGGCCTTCCCGCCGCATCTTCCTCGACATCCGCCGACCAGATTTTCAGGGTTTTTCCTTCAAATTTTGTATAAGCGCTCGGCCATGGATTTAAGCCGCGGATCAGGCGCTCAATCACTGCCGCATCCATCGACCAGTCGATCTGCCCCATCGACTTATCGAGCATTGTCACATGGGTTGCCTCTGCCTCATCTTGTTTAACCGGATGCAGGATTCCCGCCTCCGCTTTCTCAAGTGTGGAGAGAATCAGCTTTCCTCCCGCAAGGCTCAAGCGGTCAAACAGGCTGCCGCCTGTCTCTTTCGGATCCAGGCGTACTTCCACGGTATCCAGGATATCTCCGGTGTCCAGACCGACATCCATCTGCATCGTCGTCACACCGCTGACCTCATCGCCATTGATGACCGCCCACTGGATCGGGGCTGCCCCACGGTATTTTGGCAGAAGCGACGCATGGATGTTGATACAGCCGTATTTCGGCAGGTTCAGAATCCGCTCCGGCAGAATCTGGCCAAATGCAATCACGACGATCACATCCGGCTGAATCTTCGTCAATTCCTCAAAAAATGCCTCATCCTTGCGGACGCGCACCGGCTGATACACCGGGATTCCATATTCCAGCGCTTTTTCCTTGACAGGCGGCATTGCCATCGCCTTGCCGCGTCCCTTCGGCTTATCTGGCTGTGTCACCACCGCCGCTACTTCATGCCGACTCTGATAGAGCGCTTCCAGTGTCGGAACCGCAAAATCCGGTGTTCCCATAAATACGATCTTCATATCTGCCTGTCACCCCACTCTTGTTTCTCTCTCATTCTGCCAATGTGCTTTATTCTTCCTCTGCCGCTACATCCTCTAACGGACCTTCTACCAACTCCACATACAGATGTCCGTGCAGATGATCGCACTCATGGCAAATCGCACGTGCCAGGAAATCATCTGCTTCCAGGACAAACTCTTCCATTTTTTCGTTCAGCGCGCGTACCTTTACGTGGCTCGGACGGGTTACCAGACCAGCCTTGCCCGGAACGCTTAAGCAGCCTTCCTGACCAGTCTGGCTGCCGGACATTTCCTCGATGACCGGATTGATCAGGACATACTGGTTGCCGTCCTCCACGTCGATTACTACGATCTGTTTGCGGATACCGACCTGCGGTGCTGCCAGACCTACGCCGCCGGCTGAATACATCGTGTCAAACATATCCTCTATCAGTTCAAGTGTGTGATCGGTTACCTCCGTCACTGCCTTACACTCTTTTTTTAGTACCTCATCGCCAATAGTTCTAATTGATCGGATTGCCATCTTATACACTCTTCCTCTCTATGATATATCGTATTGAATCTGGACCGCCTGCCATTTTGTATCTGCGGCAGCCAGGGTTTCAATCTGACCCCTGATTTGATCCAGTATAGCACATTTTTCACACTTTATATATAAAATTTTTCTGTAGATGTCATTAACTTTGTATACCGGTGCCGGAACCGGACCGATACACTCGGCACTTTCGCGCAGCCGCCGCGCCGCCATTTCCGCACATTCATCCAGCACCGCCTCATCGCCGCAGGCAAAATAAACCGCAGCCATCTGGCAGACTGGGGGATAATGAAGCAGCCTCCGGTAATTGATCTCATGGCTGTAAAACAGCTCATAATTCTGCGCCGCTGCCGCCTGCACGGCATAGTGTTCCGGCCGGTACGTCTGGATGACCACATCGCCGGGCTTCCCGGCGCGTCCCGCTCTGCCAGCCGCCTGCGTCAGAAGCTGGAACGTCCGCTCCGCGCTGCGGTAATCCGGCGTATTTAAGGAAAGATCCGCCGCCAGAATTCCGACCAGCGTCACTCCCGGAAAATCATGCCCTTTTACAATCATCTGCGTGCCGATCAGGATATCTGCCTCACGATTTGCAAATGCCTCCAGAATCGCTTCATGTCCGCCTTTTTTTGCCGTTGTATCCGCGTCCATCCGCAGGATCCTCGCATCCGGAAACCGAATTTTCGTAAATTCTTCCATCTTCTGCGTTCCGGCCCCAAACCCGGCAATATACGGTGATCCGCAGGACGGACACTGCTTCATCAGCGGAATCGTATAGCCGCAGTAATGACAGACCAGACGGTTCTTCCCGTGTAGTGTCAGGGAAACATCACAATGCGGACAGGTCACTGCCTTTCCGCAGGAACGACAGGAAACAAAATTGGAATAGCCGCGCCGGTTCATAAAAAGCATCGCCTGCTCGCCACGTGCGAGTCTCTCTGTCAACATTGCATCCAACGTCCGGCTGAACACCGATTTATTGCCTACCTGCATCTCCGCACGCATATCAGCGATCTGTACCTTCGGCAGGATACTTCCCGCCACTGCCCGGTGATGCAGGGGCAGAAGCACATATTCGCCATTCTGCGCCCGCAGATACGATTCCAGAGAAGGAGTCGCTGAGCCCAAGACCAGCGAAGCCCCGGAAAGCCGGGCGCGCTCCGCCGCTACTTCCCTTGCATGATAGCGCGGCATCGTCTCGCTCTTATAGGCGCCCTCATGTTCCTCGTCGATCAGAATCAGTCCCAGATTGGAAAATGGGGCAAACAGCGCCGACCGCGGTCCGATCATCACGGAAACCTCGCCCCGCGCCGCCCGTTCCCACTGATCATAGCGTTCTCCTGCAGAGAGACGGGAATTCAGAATCGCGATCTGATCGCCGAATCGCCGGTAAAATCGCATCACCGTCTGATATGTCAGCGAAATTTCCGGGATCAGCAGAATCACCTGCTTTCCATCCCGCAGGACACGCGCCATCAGCTCCATGTAGACTTCTGTCTTTCCACTTCCCGTAACGCCGTGAATCAGATACGTTTCACGTTTCCCCGTCTCATAATCCTCACAAAAACGGTCAACCGCCGCCTGCTGCTCTTCATTGAGGCGCACGGTCTGTCCGGCTGGACGCGGCAGTTTTACATGGTTTAACCCGCGTTCCTCACGGGAAACTTTCACTGAAAGCTGTCCCCGTTCCTCCATCGGGCGGATCGTCGCCAGGGTCAGGTCAAGCTCCCGTCGGGCAAATTCCATCGGAATATCCAGATTGTCCCGGAATGCCTCAAGGAGCCGCACCCGCGCCTTATAATGCCGCTTCTGTGCCGCCAGGATTGCCGCTTCCAGCTCTTCCTGGTTTAAAAGACAATGCAGCGTCTTTTTCTCGCGCGGTTTTATCTTTTCCTTGACGGGAAGTACGGTTTTGAGCGTCTGGTTCATCGTCGCGCCATAACGTTCCCGCATCCACCACGCCAGACGGATAAGCTGGGATTGCACCGACATACTGCCCGGTGCGATCCCAGCTATCTCCTTGATGCGGGATGGGTCATACTCCGCCGTATTTCCCATTCCCACCACATATCCAGTCCGAAGTGAATTACCCTTTCCAAACGGTACCGTCACGCACGTTCCCGCCGTAATCTCCTCCGCCAGCTGCGTCGGAATCCGGTACTGAAACGGGCGATCCACCTTCTCATGGGATATATCTATAATAATATCCGCGTATTGATACGCCATGATTCCTTCTCTTTCTATTTCTAATTCAAGTCGAACGTCCGTGAGACTTGGCGCGTGATTCTGGTCAGCGAAGCTGACATATTCTTTACAGAATCACTGCGCATCCTCGCGGAGCGTTTATCTCAGTCGGAGAATGGACTCCCACTGAGACAAATTTGCTATTACTCATCACCTGAAGAGGTGGGAGTCTTCTCGACTGAGATAAACCTCGCTGCCGTCTCCCCCAGCTTCATACTGTTGGAACCCTTGAACAGGACTGCATCTCCCTCACCGATCTGTGCATCCAGCCAGTCAAGCATATCTTCTTTTTCGTCCTCTTCAAACGAAACGACATGCAGATCCGGTTTGACTTTCTTTGCTCCCTCGGCGATCGCCTGCGCCAGTTCGCCATATACAACCAGGATATCGACCGGTTTTTCCGCCAGAAACGCACCAACTTCACGGTGGAACTGAATCGTATTCTCTCCCAGTTCCTTCATATCCGCCAGAACCGCAATTCTGCGTCCTGCCGGCAGGGAAGAAAGCACACCTATCGCCGCTTTCATCGAATCCGGGCTTGCATTGTAGGTATCGTCCACGATCGTATAACCATTTTTATGATAAATCTGCTGACGGTTCTTGAACCCGCCAAATTCAAGCAGCTTTTCCGCTGCATCGGCAAGCGGCACACCGTAGGCATCCGCAACCGCCAGGGCAGCCAGCGCATTCATGACATTGTGCTCGCCCATAACAGTCAGCTTCACCGGGACGCGCACCTCGCCGTGTACCATCGTAAAGGACGGAAATCCATCCGGATATGAAAGATCCTCGGCGCGGTAGTCGTTATCTGCTCCAAGTCCATAACGGACGGTATGGCAGCCTGCTTTTGCATGCACGGTGGAAAGCATATCATTATCTCCATTTACAAACAGGATTCCGCCTGCCTTCATACCGTCCTGGATATGCAGCTTTTCTTTTAAGATATTCTCGCGGGAGCCCAGATTCTCAATATGCGTCACACCGATATTCGTCATGACTGCCGAATCCACCGCCGCAATCTCCGCGATCACCGCCATCTCGCCCGGCTCACTCATTCCCAGTTCCAGCACGCCGATCTCATCATTCTCAGAAATCTCCGAGATCGTGAGTGGCACACCGATCTGGCTGTTGTGGTTTGCCGGTGTCTTGAATGTCTTATATTTCGCTGAAAGCGCCGCCGCCACCATTTCGCGCGTCGTCGTCTTTCCCACGCTGCCGGTGATACCAACTAACGGGATAGAAAGACGTGCCCGCAGGCAGCGCCCGATCGTCTGCAATGCCAGTTTCGTGTCTTTCACCTGGATCAGCGCGCCGTGAAAGCCCTCCGGTGCCGCCTCATGCTCCGAAGTCAGTGCGGCTGCCGCCCCATTGTCCATCGCCTGAACCAGGAAACGATGCGCGTCTGATTTCTCCCCGATCAGCGGAACAAACAGATCCGCCCCGCGCATACTCCGGGAATCAATGCTGATGTGTTTTAACTCCGTATCTGCATCTCCGCAGAGCAGTGTTCCCGACACTGCTTCCACGATATGTCTGACTGTAATATGGTCCATATTTTGCCTCCAAATTGATTACATATGCAGCTTCTTCACCGTCTCCTGCACTACTTCCCGGTCAAGGAAATGATAGCGCACGCCCTCGATCTCCTGATAATCCTCATGCCCCTTTCCGATGATCGCGATGATATCGCCATCCTCCGCATGGGACAAGCTGTACTCAATCGCTTCGCGGCGATCCGGGATTTCAACGTATTTGCCATCGGTTTTTGCAAGTCCGACCTTGATATCTGCCAGAATATCTTCCACTTTCTCAAAGCGGGAATTATCCGCCGTGATGATCGACAGATCTGCCAGCTTTCCGCCAATCTCTCCCATCGAGTACCGGCGATCGCGCGCCCGGTTGCCGCCGCATCCGAAGACGCAGACGAGACGCTTCGGCTTGTAGTCGCGCAGCGTCAGAAGAAGACTTTCCATGCTGACCGCATTGTGGGCGTAGTCAACGATCACGGTGCACTTTGCTGATTTATATACAATCTCCATCCGTCCATCGACCTGGATATGTTCCAGCGCATGGCAGACTTTCTCCTTCGGCAGGTCAAAGAAGCTGCACACGCCCGCTGCCGCCAGCGCATTGTCCACGTTAAATTTGCCCGGAATGCCGACACGCAGATCGCTCTCATATCGTCCATGCGTCTGAAATTCGACGCCCACGAAATCATGTTCGCGTACATAGTGAATGTCATCCGCTGTAAAATCAGCCGCCTGTTCCAATGAAAAGGTCAGGATCTCTGCTGTCGCCCCTTCTACGATCGCATCAAAGTGCGGATCATCGCGGTTGACGAGCGCTGTCCGGCAGTTTTTCAAAAGCTGCTTTTTGTAGTAAAGATATTCTTCAAAACTTGCATGTTCATTCGGGCCAATATGATCATTGGAAATATTCAGGAAAATTCCATAATCAAAGAAAAGTCCATCTACCCGGTGCATCAGGTAGCTTTGGGAAGAAACCTCCATCACGATGTAACGGCAGCCCGCTTCCACCATTTTTGCAAAATATTCTTGCAAAATGTAGGATTCCGGCGTCGTATTTTTGGTCGGATAATGATTCTCACCGATCACAGCGCCGTTCGTTCCGATGAGACCCGTCTTCTGTCCGGCTGCCTCCAGAATCGCCTTGATCATATAAGTGGTAGTCGTCTTTCCCTTCGTGCCGGTCACACCGATCGCCGTCATCTTCCGCGCCGGATAATCAAAACGTGCCGCCGAAAGAAGCGATAGCGCGTTCCGTCCATTCTCCACTTGAATGACCGTCACGTTCTCAGGCGCCTCAACCGGATGCTCGACCACCAGAACCGGCGCGCCCTTTTCAACCACATCCGGGATAAAGGTATGCGAATCAACGTTTGCCCCGCGCATACACACAAACACCGTCCCCGGCGCCGCCTTTCTTGAATCGTAGACCACCTCGTCAACCTCCGTCTCCAGGCTGCCCTGCAATAATGTATACGGCAATTCTTTCAGCCAGCTTTTAAGCTTCATAGGATACCTCCTGATTTTGATATTTTATAATGATTCCGCTTTTTAATATCCTTCTTCCATCATGTTTTCAAACTGCTCCATGCTCATCAGCACCTTACGCGGCTTCGTGCCTTCTTCCTCACCGACCACGCCTGCATCTGCAAGCTGATCCATGATACGCGCGGCACGGTTGAAGCCAATCTTAAACATACGCTGCAGCATGCCGATGGATGCTTTGTCTTTCTCAATAATAAATTTACCTGCCTGTGCAAAATAGGCATCGCGCTCACCGCCGCCAAAGCCCGCATCCATCGCCGTCGAACGGATCTTGGACTCAACCTCAGCGCTGTACTCTGCGGTCAGCCCCTCCTGTTTCAAAAATCCGACCACATCCGAAACCTCATTGTCGGACACAAACGCGCCCTGTACACGCTGGGGTTTCTGATAGCCCGACGGATAGAACAACATATCGCCCTTTCCGAGCAGTTTCTCCGCGCCGTTCATATCAATAATGGTACGGGAATCCACTCCGGAAGAGACGGAAAAAGCAATTCTCGACGGAATATTTGCCTTGATCACACCGGTGATGACATTGACCGATGGTCGCTGCGTCGCAATCACCAGATGAATGCCCGCTGCACGCGCCAGCTGTGCCAGACGACAGATCGAATCTTCTACTTCGCCCGGCGCTACCATCATCAGATCGGCAAGCTCATCCACGATAATGATGATCTGTGGCAGTTTCTCCGGTTTCTTCGGATCGTCGATATCCGCAATCGACTCAACCTTGGCATTGAAACCCTTAAGATCGCGCACGCCGTATTTTGCAAACTTCTGGTAACGGTCGGTCATCTCTGCCACCGCCCAGTTGAGGGCACCGGACGCCTTTTTCGGGTCGGTCACAACCGGAATCAGAAGATGCGGAATACCGTTGTATACACTTAACTCAACCACCTTGGGGTCGATCATGATGAGCTTGACCTCGCTCGGCTTCGCTTTATAAATCACACTCATGATCAGCGTATTGATGCAGACTGATTTACCCGATCCGGTCGCACCCGCGATCAGAAGATGCGGCATCTTCGCAATGTCGCTGACAACCGTCTGACCTGCGATATCTTTTCCGACCGCGAATGCCAGCCGGGACGGATATTTCTTAAATGCCTCTGACTCCAGCAGATCGCGCAGCAGAACCACATGGTTCTCCTTGTTCGGAACCTCGATACCGACCGCCGCCTTGCCAGGAATCGGTGCCTCGATACGGATGTCCGCCGCTGCCAGATTTAACTTGATATCATCCGCCAGCGCTACAATCTTGCTGACCTTGACACCCTGCTCCGGGTGAAGCTCATAGCGGGTAACCGTCGGTCCACAGCTGATGTTTGTAACCGTCACGCCCACGCCGAAGTTCTGGAGCGTCTGCTGCAGCTTGATCGCTGTCTCCCGGTACTCCTGATCCGAGAAATCGGTCTGTCCCGTGCCGCGTTTTAAAAGTGTCAATGGCGGGAATATGTATTCTTTCTGGATCTTCTTTTCTTCCTCTTCCTTGCGCTCGATCTGCTCTGGAACCGTCAGTTCCTCAACTGGAAGTGCTTTTCGTTCTTCCCGTTTCTGCTCCAGTTTTTTCTGTATCGCCTCTGTATCTGTCTCGATCACCTTTCCGGATGCGGTCACGACCGTTTTGGAATCCTCCGGGACAAAGAAACTGCCCTTTGTCTCGCCCGGCTCTGATTCCAGCGTCTTATAATAGCCATCGATTGGTTCGGAATCCGTTTCCCCAGATATAGGTTCGTTCCATTCATCCTCATTCCCCATCGAAACGGTTTCCCACTCGTTTTCCGATGGCTCAAAGACATCCTGATGCCCTAAATCTGTATGAACCTCCTCTGCGGTCAAACCGGACGCCGCCTCCGCAGCCGGTTTCTCCCGTGTCTCTACCGGATAATAGCCTGGACCTTTCCGGCTCTCGCTGCCGGCAAATTCTTCCATCGTCCGGGTATCACGGCGTACATACAGGCGTTTCAGGAGCTGGTCGCTCGCACTGTCCTCTGCCTCTGCAGTCTCTACTGTCCGCGCCGTCTCGCGCTCCGATTCTTCCTGAAACTGGGATTCTGAACCATCGTATGCATATGTATCCTGCTCCGATTCCACTGGTTCTTCTTCGTACTCCACCGGATCTTCTTCATACTCCACCGGTTCCGGTTCTACCGCTCCGCCGCCGTGAAATATCTGACCGCGAAATACATCTGCCGGATTCTTCTTCTCTACTCCCTGTCCGAAATCCTGTGCCAGATTTTTTCCCTCTGCCGGAACATCGGACCAATCATCATAAGCCGCTGTCTCATCCTGCAAGTTTTCCTGCCTTCCATGCATCTCACGGAATTCCTCCGGTGCATCCTCCGGTCCCAGCACGGTTCCCTCCGGGACTCCTTCCGAGAAATTCCGCATCACTGGCAGCTCGGTCAACTTGGCGCCCTCGAGATCAACGCCACGGACCCGCTGCTCCTCCCGCAGGCGGCGTTTTTCTTCCTTTTTCTCCTCATGTATCTCACGGCGGCGGCTCATATCTTCTTTCGCATACTCATATGCCCTTCCGCTGCCCTGTTTAACGAAGTTTACCAGGGAACGCTCCGTAATGCACACAGCACCGAGTGCCAAAAGCACCAGCAGAATCAGAACTGCTCCGATCGTTCCCACTGTTCCGCACAACAGCAACATCAGAATGCCACCGATAAAGCCGCCTCCGCCTGCCTGCGCGTAATAATCGCCCAGATTCCAGTCCAGATGCTGACCGCCTCCCATGAGAAGCTGGGAAAGTCCGCAAAGTGCCAGAAGCACCTCGCCAACCGCCACCAACTTGGCTACGGCTTTCTGGTTGCCTCGGTTTGAAAGATAAAAACAAGTTCCCATAAATAAAAGGAATGGCACCAGATACCCCATCACGCCGAATACGCCAAGCAGAGTCGATCGCAGAAAACTTCCGACAAAGCCGCAAAGCCCGAAATTGCTCAAAAACAAAAGTACCGATATTGCAAATGATACAATAATCGCCACTTCCGTTCCCATAAATGCCCCTGTACCACTTTTCTCCACCGGCTCCGGCGCCTGGCTGGCGCGGCTTCGGCTTCCTGTTCCTTTCGCGGTGCCTTTTCCGGACGAAGCTTTCTTCTTCCCCCCACTCTTTTTCTCGTTCAGCGTCTCCTCCGCTTTCTTCGCCGCAGGGGACTTTCTGGATCGCCCGGCTTTTTTCTCTGTCCCTGCTGTCTCCCCGGCACGCTCTGTACTCTGTCTTTTCCTGCTTGTATCTGCCACCTGTCTCATGCCTCCAACATTTCCCATGTATCTGCGGTTCCTCCTGTTTCACAAAATACAGCCTCCCGCAGACTGCTTTTCTCATTTTACATTCTTATTATCTCATTCAGTATACCCAAATTCAGGGAAAAAAGCAACGCTTTCCTAAAATTTTCGCACGTATGTTCTACTTTCTTTTCAGATTTTCACTAAAATCCGTCTTTGTCATCCGATCGTGTGCATCTATTTCCTGTTTCTTCCCATCGATCGCCCGGTTCAGCCATGCAAGCGCTTCCCGGATCCCGCCGCATTCATCGATCAGTCCCTCCTGGACCGCCTCCCCGCCAACCAGGACCGTTCCCAGATCTTTTGTCATCATCTCCGTATTGAGCATCAGGCTCCGGAGGCGCTCATAGGAGATCTGACTGTGTCCGGACACAAAGCTTAAAATACGATCCTGAATCATTTCAAAATAATCATACGTCTGCACGGCACCGATCACCATCCCCGTCATCCGTACCGGATGTACCATCATCGTCCCGGTCGGGACAATAAAAGAGTGATCGACCGCCACTGCGAGCGGCACACCGATCGAATGGCTGTCTCCGATGACCAGTGAAACGGTCGGTTTGCTGAGCGAAGCAATCATCTCCGCCAGTGCCAGTCCACAGCTTACATCGCCGCCCACCGTGTTAATCAGGACTAAAACTCCCTCCGTCTCACCGCTCTCCTCGATCTCCGCCAGCTTAGGCAGAATATGCTCATATTTCGTCGTTTTCGTATTGCCGGACAAATTTTCATGTCCCTCTATCTCTCCGATGATCGAGATTAATTCAATGTGATTGCCATTCTTTCCCGTAATATCCGTCTGTCCATTTTCACGCTTCTGAATCGGATCCTCCTGCGCCTGTTCCCGACTTTCTCCCACCTTATCTGCCTGCTTGTCCCACGCTTCATTTTCCCATTCCCTGTTTTCACGATTTGCCCGAATCATATTTTCCTCTTTTCTGCGCTCTTTCCATCTTACACGCGGATTCAATGTTTTTTCTCAACTGCCTAATTCATTCTTAGTATTCTGTCTTCCTATTATCTTTATTCACTGAAACCGCTTTTTATACAAACAAGGATGTACCTTGGCACATTCGGGCGTCTCGCGCGGTCACTTGCGACATGTTTCTGCTTCGCGCGAGTGCGCATCCCCGCGATGCGTTTTTTATTTCATAGGACACAATTTCCTATGAAACAGAAAAAAGAGAGCTGGGAAAAGCTGCCTTTTCTCCCTGCTCTCTTTCAAATAATTTTTATTGACTTTCCATGGAATTAATCGCCCAGTACATTGACGATCTTCGCCGGGGTACGGTAATTCCAGGTGGAAATCTTGATACCATCCCTTGCATTCGATGCATGGCACACGCGCCCGCCGCCGATATAGAGTGCTACATGGTTGATCGTTCCACCGCTGTTTGTGTAGAAGATCAGATCACCCGGACGCATCTGGGAAGAACTGATACTTCTTCCTGCTCCCGCCTGGGAACCCGAATGATGCGGCAGGCCGACGCCGAAGTGTGCCATAACCGACATCGTAAATCCAGAACAATCCGTACCATTTGTCAAGCTGGTACCGCCCCATACATACGGATTCCCAAGGAACTGAGTCGCGTAGTTTGCGATCTGCGCACGCTTGGAGGAGCCGCTTGAAGATGCTTTCTGGCTGCCAGAACCACCGTTACTGCTACTCTTGCTTCCAGAGCCTCCCTTGCTGCTCGCCGCCTTGGTCTCAGGCTCCGGGGTCTCCTCAACCGGTGTAAACTCGATCGCCTCATTTAACGCATACCGGACATCGACAAATTCAGTCGCTACATAGGCACTCGTCTCATCCAGTGCAATCTGCACCCAGCCATCCTGCTGGCTCATAACCGAATACCGCTCGCTGTTGGAAATCTGCGTCCAGATCGGCGCGTCCGTGTTCGGCTCCGTACGGGCATTCAGACGGTCAGTTGATACGATCGCCATCAGCTGTGCAACCTGCAGTGCCTCCTGCTTCGCCGCATCTCCAGTCAGAATAAATTCGGATTTAACATAGCCAGTAACCGGACCGGACTTGATCTTATACCAGCCGCCATCCTCGGTCGTTTCCAGAATCTCACCACCGGACTTGCTCGTCATCTTACCGATGATCTTCGCATCCTCCTTCGGCTCCACGCGGATATTTAAGTAGTTATTGACATTGGAAATACCCAGATTGTCATACATATTGAGAACCATCGTCCGCAGATCCAGCTTACGCGCTTCATTTAACGCATAGCGCACATCCACATAATCCGCTGAAATATAGCCCCCGCTGATCTGAATCCAGCCGTCCTGCTCGCTGACAATGGAATAACGCTCATTTTTCAGCGCCTGTTCCAGCACCTGCGCGTCCTCACTCGGCTCACTCCGGATATTCAGCTTGTCAGTCGTGATGACCGCCATCTTCTTGACCAGCTCAAATGCCTCTGTTTTTGCCGCCTCGCCGGTCTGTACAAATTCTGAACTGATGTAGCCCTCCAGACCGCCGGAAGATATCTGATACCAGCCTTCCTGGGAATCGTCCAGAATCTCGCACGCACTGCCGCCCATCAGTTTGCCGATGACATCGGAGGTTGTACTGGCGCTCTCACGCATATTAAGATAACCAGATACATCCACAATACCCAGATTCTGGTAGGACTCGACTACATTTTTCTTTTCTTCGTCCTCTTTTGCCTGTTCCTCATCCTCCGGCAGCGTCTCTCCGATCACGGTTTCCTGCACCTCTGCCTCGGATGCCGATGCCACCCGGGCGTTTCCAGAACCTCCGAACGTACCGCCCTGTGCCAGCTTCACGATGATGACCACAATCAGCACCACGATGACCGCACATCCTCCGACCATGAACCAGTGCATCGGATCCTTGCCGTTTCGTCTCTGACGTGCTTTATGCAGGCGTTCTTTATAATCTTCTGTCTTTTGCTCTTCCATCTTATCCTCTCCCTATCAGTCTCCCAGCATATTGACAATCCGGTACGGATTCCGGTAATTCCAGGTAGAAATCTTGATGCCGCTTCTCCGGCTCGCCGCATGGACGATCTGACCATTGCCAATGTACATCGCCACATGGTTGACCGTTCCCTTGCGATTCGTATAGAAAATCAGATCGCCCGGACGCATCTTCGAAGAATCAATCTTCGTACCCGTCCGCGCCTGTTCCCGGGACACCCGCGGCAGGGACACGCCCGCCACATGGCTGTATACATACTTTGTAAAACCAGAACAGTCCACACCCGAATGCGGGTCATTACCGCCCCAGACATAACGGTTTCCGACAAACTGAAGCGCATAGTTGACAATCTGGGTCCGCAAGGATTCCTTTTCTTTTAATGGGGTAAATGGGATCGCCTCCGGCAATGCATAACGCACATCTACGAAATCAGTCGCCACATACGCACTCGTCGTATCGAGCGCAATCTCGACCCAGCCATCCTGCTGGCTTATAACATCGTAACGCTCATTGTTAGAGATCTGCGTCCAGATCGGCGCATCCGTGCTCGGCTCCGTGCGGGCATTCAGGCGGTCGGTTGAAACGATCGCCATCAGTTCTGCAACCTCCATCGCCTCCTGCTTCGCCGCATCTCCTGTCAGGATATACTCCGCCTTCACATATCCAGTGACGGGACCCGACTGGATCTTATACCAGCCGCCGTCCTCGCTCGTCTCCAGAATCTCTCCGGCAGACTTGCTCGTCATCTTACCGATGATATTGCCATCCTCACTTGGCTGATCGCGCACATTCAAGTAATTATCCACACTGGAAATACCCAGATTTTTGTATAAATTCAGCACCATCGCACGCATATCCAGCTTCCGCGCTTCATTGAGTGCGTATTTGATCTCCGCATAATCCGTAGAAATATAACCGCTCGAAATCTGAATCCAGCCATTCTCCGGCTCACCCTCGACCACATAGCGCTCATTTTTCAATGCCTGACCGACAACCTCAGACTCCGTGTTCGGCTCTTTTCGGATGTTCAGGGAATCTGCCGTGATGAGCGCCCGCTTTTCAACCAGTTCCAACGCTTTTTTCTTCGCCTCATCCCCGGTCAGAACAAACTCTGAGCTGATATAACCAGAAATACCGCCAGATTCGACCTGATACCAGCCTTCGGTTGAATCATCCACGATCTCACACGCACTGTCGCCCATCAGTTTGCCGATGATGTTGCCGTCCGTGCTCGCCGTCTCACGCATATTCAGATAACCGGACACCTGCACGATACCCAAATTTTTATAGGAAGCTACCACTGCTTCTTTCTCTTTGATCTCCTCCGCTCTGGACTCTTCGGATGCCTCGTCCTTCGAAAGCTCTGATGCTGTCGCCGCCCCATTCTTTGCAGTTCCGGCTCCCGCCTGACGGCTGAGCAGGGACTTGCCTGCAAATGCTGCAACTGCAAGAGCAATCACCACCCCTGCTGCTATCACTCCGAAGCGCAGATTCTGACTCTTATCTTCGCCCTGGCGCCTGCGCGAATGTCCCGCGGATTCCCGGACCGGATTTGGTGTCTGATCCTGAGCTGGCTCTGATTCCTGACTCTGAACTGCTTCCGGCTCTTGAATCCGCTCCGCCGCTGGCACCTGTTCTGACTCCTGCGTTTCTTTTTTGTTTTCTTCTTCTAACATATGGATCGCTCCTGATTTTTCTTGAAATTATGACTTAATATCTTAAACGTAATTTTTATTTTATCATATTCGTAGGGAATTGCCAAGGAAGGATGTGGAGGAAAAAATGAATTTTCTATGAATGAATTATTACAGAAGTGTTAAGTTGTATATAAACGGTTAAGTCGTGAAAGGGGGAATTAGTTGGAAATATGGGAGAGGAGAATGCCCTCCGACCGCTCGCGCCGCCGGAGGGCATTCTTTCTCACTTATAGTCGTGGTTTTTAATTTGTTGACCCACTTTTCATTCCGTATACTTTTTGTCTGTTATCGGTTATTGATTTTATTCAAGTCGAACGTCCGTGAGACTTGGCGCGTGATTCTGGTCAGCGAAGCTGACATATTCCTATCAGAATCACTGCGCATCCTCGCGGAGCGTTTATCTCAGTCGGAGAATGGACTCCCACTGAGACAAATTTGCTATTACTCACCACCTGAAGAGGTGGGAGTCTTCTCGACTGAGATAAAAGCCTTCAAATCTTATAACCCCTGCTTATTTGGCAAGCATCATACGGTCATTCGCAAATTCTTCTCCGCTTACCTTTTCAAATCTCTCTAACAGGTCTTCTACCTGCAGATTCTTCTTCTCTTCCCCTGCTACATCGTAGATAATCCGACCTTCGTGCATCATAATCAGACGGTTGCCGATCTGAATCGCATCTTTCATATTATGGGTAACCATAAGCGCGGTCAGATTTTGTTCATCTACAATCTTTTCGGTGAGATCGAGGACTTTGCGGGCTGTTTTGGGATCGAGGGCGGCGGTGTGTTCGTCTAAAAGAAGGAGCTTTGGCTTCTGGAGGGTCGCCATCAGAAGGGTGAGCGCCTGGCGCTGTCCGCCGGAGAGTAAGCCCACTTTGCTGGTCATACGGGTCTGAAGCCCCAGGTCGAGCTGTGCCAATGCCTCACGGTAGAAGTCCTTTTCATTCTTTTTGATGCCCCAGCCGAGTCCTCTGGATTTGCCGCGGCGCAGTGCCATGGCAAGGTTTTCCTGTATCTCCATATTGGCGGCGGTGCCGCGCATCGGATCCTGGAAGACTCTGCCGATATATTTAGCGCGTTTGTATTCTGGTTCCCTGGATATGTTTACACCGTCGATCTCGATTTTACCAGAATCAATCGGATATACGCCTGCGATCATATTTAACATGGTGGATTTTCCAGCACCGTTTCCGCCGATGATCGTCACGAAATCGCCCGGTGCCAGGTGTAAGTTGATACCGTTTAAGGCTTTTTTCTCATTAACAGTTCCTTTATTAAAGGTTTTCTTTACATTTGTTATCGTCAGCATTACTCCTCGCCCCCTTCTGAATAATCTTTTCTCAGCCGATATTTAGCGAGTGCTACCGGAACACAGAGTGCCAGCGCTACAATGACAGCAGAGAGCAGCTTCATGTCGTTTGCGTCCATACCCATGCGGAGTACAACCGCACGAATCACAAAGTAAATGACCGAACCGACAACCACGGAGGTCAGTTTCCAATAAAAAGAGGTCAATCGTCCCATCAGGACTTCGCCGATGACGATCGCCGCCAGACCAATGACGATCGCACCCGTACCACTTCCAACATCACCATATTTCTGGCTCTGGCAGACGAGTGCGCCGGAGAGAGCGACCAGACCGTTGCTGACCATCAGGGATAAAAGCTTCGTCATACGAGTGTCCACGCCCAGCGCGCGCACCATATCCTCGTTGTTACCGGTTGCACGCATCGCGCTTCCGATCTCGGTTCCGAAGAACCAGTAAAGAAACAGAATAGCCGCCACAGCCAGCACAATTCCAACGATCATCGATGCCTGTGCCTGGGTCATCCCGAAGGAAGCAGCCAGACCACTGATAAGTGTCTTGACTTTCAGAAGCGGCAGATTGCTCTTTCCTCCCATGATCCGGAGGTTGATCGACCAGAGGGAAATCTGGGTCAGAATTCCTGCCAAAATCGCTGGTATCTCAAATACAGTATGAAGAATACCCGTTACCGCACCAGCCACGACACCGGCTGCCACTGCAACTAAAAGTGCCAGCACCGGATTTACTCCTTTGTTGACTACCAGGACTGCACAAACGCAGGCACCCAGCGCGAAGCTTCCGTCTACCGTCATATCTGCGATATCCATCAGGCGGAATGTAATGTAAACTCCCAATACCATGATTCCCCAAAGAACGCCCTGTGCAACCGCGCCCTGCAGGGATACTAATAAACCGCTCAAACTTTTACCTCCCTGTGTTTTGTATTTTCTTCATCTGATTAACTGTAAAGACTGCCAGATCGGCATATTTATTTTATGCTTCTGATCTGACAGTCCATCTCATTTGAAGTTTAGGTCTTTCTGGTACTCTTTATTTCTCAAGTCCAGATACATCGATTCCCAGCGTCTGTGCTGTCTCTTCATTGACACTCAGCTCGCACTTGGAAGCGTCCAGATAACCGATCGGCATCTTAGAAATATCGGCGCCCTCAGTCAGGATTTTAACGGCCTGCTCACCGGTCATGTAGCCTAACTGGTAGTAATCAATACCGTAAGTAGCAAGACCGCCTGCATCTACCATGCCCTTCTCGCCGCAGATAACCGGAAGTTTATTCTCATTTGTTACCATCGTTACGGTTGCCATACCAGCTGCGATCATGTTGTCGGTTGGTGTGTATACGCAGTCTACATTGCCAACCATAGATTCTACAACGGTAGGAATCTCATTGGAATTGGAAACGGTGTAATCTTCATACTCAATACCGGCTGTGTCGAGTGCTTCTTTCGCCATATCAATCTGAAGAACGGAGTTTGCCTCCGCGCTGCAATACAGAAGTCCGACCTTCTTTACATCTGGAATAATCTGCTGCATCAGGTCAATCTGCTCTTTAACCGGAGTCAGATCAGAAGTACCTGATACGTTGCCGCCCGGAACCTCGTTGCTCTCTACCAGACCGGAAGCCGCCGGATCGGTAACAGCGCTGACAAGAATCGGAATCGAATCCGTCACACCTGCAACTGCCTGTGCTGCCGGGGTTGCGATTGCAAAAATCAAATCATCTTTATCGTTGACCAGTTTCTCTGCGATCGTCTGGCATGCAGACTGCTCGCCAGCTGCATTCTGCTGGTCGATCTCGTATTTGATGCCTGCATCGTCCAGCGCTGCCACGAAGCCCTCATTGGTCTTATCCAGTGCCACATGCTGGGTCAGCTGTAATACACCAATCTTATAGGTCTCGCCGTCTGCTGTCTGCTCTGCCTCTTTGCTTTCTTCGCCGTCTGCGGACTCCGCTGCTGTCGTGTCCGTACTTGCTGTCTGTCCTCCGCAGGCTGCCAGGGATGCCGCCATCGCGCCAGCCAGCATCAGGGCTGCTAATTTCTTTGTCTTTCTCATAATATCATCCTCCTGAACCTTTTCAACGTATGTAACAGATTTTCCTCTTATGCATCAAACCATGATTTATTCTTCACTTTAAAGAGCTGAACTGTTACGCTTTAAAGCAATCATACTACAAACTCCAAAAAGAGTCAACCTAAAATTCCGCTGTTTTTTAGGGAATTCAGGTTGACTCTTTTTTATTTTGCTTCCGCAATCTGCAGTTTCACCGTAAACGTTGAACCTTTTCCGACTTCCGACTCTACCTCCACGCTTCCATGATAAAAATTCACGATATGCTTGACGATCGAAAGACCAAGCCCGGTGCCGCCCTGTTTGCGGCTGCGCCCTTTATCCACCCGGTAAAACCGCTCAAAAATACGGCTCTGGCTCTCCGCCGGGATGCCGACGCCGGTGTCGCGGACCGTCAGTATCATATCCGCGCCCCAGTGCTTGACCTGCACCCAGATTTCGCCGCCCTCGTTGTTATACTTGACCGCGTTTGTCAACAGATTGTTAAACAGCTCCTGCATCTGGCGCAGATCGGCACGAATTGTGAAATTCTCGCACTCTTTATGGACTGTGATGCCGCGCGACGCCGCCTGCGCGGCAATCGAAGACAGGCTGTCCTCCAGCAGTTCCACCGTGCGGATTGTCACAATATCTGCTTTCGCACCGCGCGATTCCAGACGGGAGATCATCAAAATATCATCCACCAGGTTCGTCATCCGCATTGCCTCTTTTTTTATGCGTCCCAGAAAATCATGTGCCGTGTCCGGATCCTGTGCCATGCCGCTTTCCAAAAGCTCGACATAACCGCGGATCGAAGTGATCGGTGTTTTCAGCTCATGCGATGCATTGCTGAAAAACTCCTGCCGGATCTGTTTTTCTTTCTCAATGCGCTCCAGATATTTCTTCATATTCCGGGACATCCGCGTCGTCGTGTCCGCAATGACATTGATCTCCTCATACGGGCATTTTTCAAACTGAAAACGCGTGTAGTCGTCATCCATCCGCACCATTTCATTGGAAATTTCCTGCAAAGGGCGCGTGATTGACTGGGAAAACCGTTCCGCCTCCATCACTGACGCAAAAAAAGCTATTCCAAAGCTCAAAAAAGCGGCCGGAATCAGCATCAGGATATATTCACCCAGCCCGGTTGAACTGGCAGAAAGGCGCAGTATGTATTTGCCGTCCGATGAACGGATCGCCGCGTACGCCATCTGCATTCCTAACGTTCCGGAACGGCGCACCGAATATCCATAGCCCGTCGCCAGCGCATCCTTCACTTCCTTGCGCTCCAGATGATTTTCCATCTGATTCACCTGCGCTACTTCCGTATCAGCCACCACCGTGCCATCCATCCGGATCAGCGTATAACGGCTATTATTGTCGTTCGTAAGGTCGCTCAAATCCATCAGCTGTTCTTCCACATTCCCCGTATAATCCAACATACGGTCAACGGATTCCAATGCAAAATGCATGTCCTCCCTTGACCGTTTGAGCAATACACTGCTGGTAACCACCAGAGCGATAAATGTATTCAGAACCAGCGCCAGGAATAACAGATGAATAAATTTCGTCAAAATCGCTTTTCGCATCGTTTCATCACTTTCCCGCTTCTTTTTCCTTTAAAAACCGATAGCCCACGCCGCGCACTGTCTTGATCTGGGCTCCGGCATCATGCAACTTCTGCCGGAGTGTCTTGATGTGCATGTCCAGCGTTCTCGTCTCCCCATCATAGTCATAGCCCCAGATATGATCGAGAAGCTCGTCGCGCGTCACCACCCGGTTGATATGTTCCATGAGATATGTTAAAAGTTCAAATTCTTTGAGCGTCAGCTCCGTCCGGTCGCCGCAGGCAATCACCTCTCGCGTCTCCCGGTTGATGCTGACTTCACCGATCGTCAGGCTGGAAACCTCCTCTTTTGCAGGTTCCACCCGCTTTAAAAGGTTTCTGACGCGCGCCGAAAGCTCCAGAATACCGAACGGTTTCGTCATGTAGTCGTCAGCACCGTTGTCAAGTCCCTGTACAATATCCATCTCACGATCCTTTGCCGTCAGCATCAGGACCGGGGCTGCGGAAAAGTCCGGCATCTCCCGGATTTTGCGGATCGCCGCCATGCCGTCCATCCCCGGCAGCATCCAGTCGAATACAAACATCGCCGGATACTCCCGCTGCGCCTCCCTGCCTCTCCGGAGCAGGGCCGAGAGGTTGTCAAGCGCTTCCTCTGCCGTCTCAAATCCGCTGGCGCAGTAACCGAAGTTTTCCAGTGCCACGCAGATCAGATTCCGGATATTTTCATCATCCTCAATCACATATATCCGATATTTCATTACTGCATCTCTTCCTTTACGTAGCCAGCTACATTCTTGGCATGATCCGCGATTCTCTCATAATTTGCCAGTGCATCCAGGAAGATAACACCGCCCTCAATCTTGCAGTCTCCATTGGAAAGACGGTTCATATGGTTCTCGCGCATCTCCTCCTCCATACTGTCAACCTCTTCCTCCCAGCGGGCAGTCTGACGCACCTTCTGCATGTCATGCGCCTGACGCGCCTCCACGGACGCCTCGACCGATTTAAGCGTTGCATCTGCAATCGTCCGCAGCTCTTCCAGCGCCAGATCCGAGAAATCAATATCCACATTCTCAATCCGCTTCTTAGCAAGCTCTGCCAGGTTTTCACAGTGGTCACCGACGCGTTCAAGATCACCGATTGTATAATACATATTCTTAACAAGAAGATGCTGTTCATCATTTAAGGAGAGGTTGTTGATCTTTAAGAGATATTCTGTCAGCATTTTCTCCATGCGGTCGATCGTCTCTTCATTTTCAAATACCTGTTCACAGAAATTATTATCTGCATCCACCAGGGCTGCGGTTGCTATTTTTAAGTTAGCAACCGCTACTTTACCCATGTTGACAACCTCGTTGCATGCCGTCTCAATCGCAAAGGACGGAGTTTCGAGGATACGGTCGTCTAAGTGACGGATCATCTCGGTCTCGACACTGTTTGCCGACCACTCTTTCTCTGTCTCCTTCGGCTTCGGAACAATCACATCCGATGCCTTTACCAGGAAACCGGCAAACGGGAACATAATACAGGTGTTGACAACGTTAAATACCGTATGGAAAATCGAGATTCCCACACTGTCCGCACGCGTCATCGCAAGTTCCGGATTCATCATAAACACGATGTATAAAGCAACGCCAAATACAACTGCACCTGTCACGTTGAACAGAAGATGAATGACCGCCGCACGCTTTGCCGTACGGGTCGTACCGATACAGGATAACAGTGCGGTCGCACAGGTACCAATATTCTGTCCCAATGTGATAAAAACTGCCGACTGCCAGTTTACCATGCCGTTGATCGCCAGCATCTGTAAAATACCGACGGACGCGGAACTACTCTGGATGATTGCGGTAACTGCCAGACCGACTAAAACACCTAAAAGCGGATTCTGTCCCAGTACCCGGAAGGACTCGGAGAAGATCGGCGCATCCCGGTACGGCTCAATCGAACCGGACATGAAAGAAAGACCGATAAACAGGAGTGCGAAACCGATCAGGACTTCGGCACCCTCTTTTTTCTTGTGGCTCTTCGCAAACATCGTGATGAATGCGCCGATACCGAAGAGAACCGGTGCAAAGAACTCCGGTTTTAACACCTCGCCCCACTCACTCATCGACACGATCCAGCTCGTCACGGTCGTACCAATGTTGGCACCCATGATGATGCCGGTTGCCTGCAGAAGGTTGATAATTCCGGCGTTTACAAAACCAACGACCATAACCGTCGTCGCGGAACTACTCTGGATGATCGCGGTAACGCCCGCGCCCACCAGCACACCCAGCAAGCGGTTCGAAGTCAGGATCTCAAGCACACGTTGTAAACGGTTGCCCGCAAACTTCTGCAGACCATCCGCCATCGACTCCATTCCATACAGGAACATTCCCAGTCCTCCAATGAACTGAAAGAGTGTTCCCAAAGTACTAATAGACATACATATTCTCCCATCATCTTTTGATCTTTACACATAGTATGTCTTCACTATATCAAATAAATGTAAAAATAACCAGCAGGAAATGTAAAATCTGTGTAAAATTTGATATTCGCAACACTGTACTGCCTGAATGAGAGGATGGTTACAGGACAGCCCGGTATCACTCCTATAGTGCCGGGTTGCGAAAACCATCTTCCACAAACCGCCCGCTCGCAAACATCGCCTGAACAGCAGCCCGGTAGTCAGACAGCTTCTGTGCCTTCTTAATCCTCTTCAATTCTTTTTCACATCCCGGAAAATGGCACTGGAAATAGTACCAGAGTTCCTTCATTTTAAACAAAGTATTCCGGTCGCCGGACATGATTTCTGCATAACCGGTCAGGAGGCGATCGTGGAATTGCTGGAAGGATTGGAGATGAGTCGAGGATGGCAGATTCCACACCTCTCCAAAAATCCACGGACTTGCAACCGCCCCTCGCCCAAACATCAACGCGGCTAATTTCGTTTTTTTCTGCATTTCGCCTTTGTCAGACGGTTCATCTTGTCCTACAATTTCTTCCATGAGCGCAGACGCATCCGCCGCCGAAAAAAGATTTCCATTATAGCTGACCGAGCAGCGGCTCTGCTCCAGCGCATACGCAAATGACTCCATCCGTATTTTCCCCTTATAATAGTCCTCGCGCACTCTCGGGTGTACAATCAGTTCTTCCAGCGGATAGTGATTATAGATTGCGAGCAGGCGTGGAAATTCAGACGCTTCTTTCATGCCGATCCGGGTTTTGATCGACAAACGCACCGGCTTTCCATCCGCAGCGTGGATTTTTTCCAATCCGTTGCAGACTTCCTCCAGAAACAAGCTCAAATCTTCCGGCTCGGCTAAAAATCCCGCGCCCTTTTTCTTCGTAACCACCGTCCCCGACGGACAGCCCAGGTTCAGATTAACCGTCCTATATCCATACTCCGCCAGTTCCTCGCAAACCCACAGAAAATCTTCCGCCGAATGCGTCAGAATCTGCGGGATCAGGCATAATCCCTGATTATGCTCTGGAAGAATATCGTTCCTCTCCCTGGATGTCAGCTTATGGCTGGAACCTGGTGCAATGAACGGACTGTAATACCGGTCAACGCCCCCATAAATGACTGCATGCGCCTGCCGGAATACGTATCCCGTGATTCCCTCCATTGGTGCAAAATCTAATTTTACACTCCTTGCATCGTTCGCGCTTATACGATTCGCGCCCACTTTTAATGCCTCTGGCTGAATCATTTTCTTCACGCTTCATTTCCTCCCAGTGATATGATATAGATCGGATTCTGCCCTTTCATCAAATGACTGGAACCAATCTTCTCCGCTTTTGCAATCTGCATGGACAGAATCTCCGCCTCTATCCCGCGCTCTTTCAGGTAACTCATAAGCACTGTCAGAGACTCCAGCGCAATCAGGTTGATCACAATCCGGATATTTGGGTTCAATCGGAACAATTCATCCAGAATCTCGCGCATCTGTCCGGTTGTTCCCCCGATAAATGCCCGATCCGGTCGGTGAACACTTACCTGTGCAAATGTCTCCGGCGCCTTTCCCGGCACGATCGTGACCGCCTCTGTTCTAGCTTTCTCACAATTTGCCCGGATCAGTTCAACCGCCTCTTCCTTATATTCAAACGCACACACATGAATCCCCGGACAGCTTACCGCCGCTTCCACACTGACAGAACCCGTTCCCGCGCCAATGTCCCAGAACTCACAGTCCTCATACAATTCCAGCTTGGACAATGACACGGTCCTCACCTCACTCTTCGTCATCGGGACCTTGCCCCGGATAAACCATTCATCTCGCATTTGCTACTCCCCATTTTCTAGATTCTCATATAAATTCACTCAATTGATATATTTTTTCTGACTCCCCTTGGCACATACATCCAGCCATTTTCGCAAAAAATCTGGACAGGATGCATAATAGAGATGCGGAAATCCGCCAATCTGTCCTCCCTTTTCATGGATGCAGCGCCAGCTTCGGTTTCCGGTCGGTTTGACTGCCTCCCAGTCGGTGCCCGGATCTTCGCTCTCCCAGTAATGGAACTCATGCCCGTGAATTTCCTGACCGGATGAGGTCAGCAGACGCACATAGCCAAACCGGCGCAGGCGGTTCGTCCGGTAAGCGTCAAATGGATAAACGCCAGCCATTTCCCAATGTTTTCCATCGCTTCCTTCAAGAGTACGGTGTAAATATAAAAATCCACCGCATTCCGCCAGAAACGGCATTCCCGCCGCAATCGACCGCCGGATACTCTCACGCATCACCGCGTTCTTTGCCAGCTCCCGTGCATAATTCTCCGGATAACCGCCGCCAAATAAAAGCCCATCCACTCTGTCCGGGATTTTTTTATCCCTCAGTGGACTGAAATAAACCAGCTCCGCCCCCATCTGTTCCAGAAGGCGGAAATTTTCCTGATAGTAGAAGCAGAATGCCTCGTCACGGGCAACACCGATGCGGACGCGCGAGGTGACTTTTTGCTCTTGACATGCTGGGAATTTCGCTATACTTTCCGCCTCCATTGATTCGTTTTCTGCTTTTTCTTTCTCTTTGTTTTCTATCCTCAATGGCAGCATCCCCGCTACTTCCAGCACCCGATCCACCGCAATCGACTTCTCCATCTGAGCTGCCAATCGCCCGATCCGCTCGCGCAGCCGATCGATCTCGCCCGGCAGAAAAAGTCCCAGATGGCGGCTTTCCATGCGGTATTCCTCGGATTCCGGCAGATAACCAAGCACCGGAAGCCCCGACGCCTCTTCCACGGCTGCTGCCAGCCGCTCATAATACATCGAAGAAACCCGGTTCAAAATCACTCCGGCAATATGGCTTTTTTTCCGGAAATGTAAAAATCCAGATGCCATTGCTGCCGCCGACAACGATGCGCCCTTACAGTCCAGCACCAGAATCGCCGGCGTGTCTGTGATCTCTGCAATCTCCCAGCTGCTGGCGGACGTTTCTGTTCCGCCCAAACCGTCATAATAGCCCATGACACCCTCTAAAACTGCGATTCCCGCCTGTTCTTCCCGCACTGCATCCGCCAGAACCTCCCGCACGCCTTCCGTCGGCAGAAAAAAGCTATCGAGATTTCGCCCGGGAATGCCGAGCACATAGCGGTGAAACATTGGATCGATATAGTCCGGTCCACATTTGCACGCGATCGGATTCAGACCGCGGCGGCGAAGGACTTCAAGCAGTCCGCAGGTCAGAAGGGTTTTCCCACTGCCGCTTTTGGGGGCGGCAAGCATGATGCGTGGACATGCTCTGACAGAAGCCTCATGTGGCAAAAGTTTATCTGCATTATTTTTATATGATTCTGTTACTCGAACATCGGATGGCATTTTTTCTGACACCATTTTCTGTTCATATATCAACTTCTCTACATTTTTTGTTTCTGTATTGTTACCATCTGTAATCTTTTCCTCTTCGTTCTGCCCACGCTTTATTTCATCCGTGACTTCCAGCAGCATCAAGCTCAAATCCGCAAATTCCAATTTTCTCATTTCTTCCGCGGTTCCGCTCCGGATCTGCTCTTCCGGGTACGATAAGTTTTCACCAACCGTCACCTGTACATTTCCATATCCCGCCTGTGTCAGACGTTCACAAAACTGTCCAGCTCCATTTTTGCCGCCCATGAGGATAAACGCACGCTTAGCCGGTTCTTCTGGATCACACAGACGTTTCATCACCCGATCGACAGACAATTCTCTTCCATGTGCGGAATAAATCGTCGCATCTTCCCAGTGCGTCCCCAGGCGTGCCGCCAGATAACTGACACAGGATGTACCCGGATAGACGGTAAATGGATAACCAGCTTCCCGCAGCCTCTCTGCCATCCTGGATGCCCCGCTGAAAAAGCCGGTATCGCCCGAATACAGGATGACCGCCTGCTTCCATTCCGGGTGTTCTGATACAATCTGTATCACATCGTCAGGAAGATATGCTTTATAGCACTTCCTTTCTTTTTCCACCGCAGCCGCTGATTCCTGTCTGTTTTCAGCTTTTCCTTCCTTGCTAATCAGCAAATCATTCTGCAGCGCTCTCTCCGCGGATTCCAGCATACGCCCCGCGCCAATCAAGGCGTCACTCTCTCGAATTGCCCGAAGGACTTCCCCTGTCATCTGGGACGGCTGTCCCATGCCAATTCCCGCCAGAATCAAATGTGTTTTTAACTCTCCAACATTCCCCTCATCCGCCTTCTTCAGCACCTCCATCGCCTCTTCCAGCGAAATACCATCCTCCTCCGGTCTGCGGATCACAACCACTCTGGTTCCATTTTCACGCGCCGCTTCTACCTTTTCCTGAAATCCGCCCGCACGCCCGGAATCTTTCGTCAATAGCCACTTCGCTTTTGTCTGCCGGAGAAATAGCGTATTCATTTCGGTGGAAAAAGGTCCCTGCATCGCAATCAGATGGCTGCCAGTTATCCCCAATTTTTCACATTTCTTCAAAACATTCGAAGTTGGAAGCACTCTTGCATACACCCGTTTTTGATAATCTGGTATCTGGCACAGGGCTTCCAGTTCTTTACTGCCGGTTGTGGCAAAAATCACGCCGGAAACAGAAGAAAGAAATGACACTGCCTCCTGAATGGAATCAACCTCGACCCAATCACGTGCTTTGTTTTGTTCGCCCTCTGCGCGCAGGCACCGTTCCAGGCGGACACCGGTCCGTCCGCACGCTTCCTGGATTTCTTCTGAAACAAGTCTGGCATGCGGATGGGTTGCATCGATCACAAGATGAATCCCCTGGTTTCGGATAAATTCTTCCATCTGGTAACGATCCATCCGTCCACGTAAGACTTTTATCACTGAGGATGCTTGAACATTTTTCAAGCTTTTCTTTGCAAAACAAATCTCTTTGTCAGCGCATTGCCCACTTTCCTTCGTATTATGGTTCAAATCTGGATTCCCTGCATTCCCAGACTCCATCAGTTCCTCCTGCAAAAGCTCCTCTCCATACTCCGAAGCCACGCTGACCCACGCCTCAATCTTTTCCCGGCTACAATATTCCGCCAGCAGGCGCCCTTCTGTCGTTCCTCCAAATATCCATATTTTACACATCGCGGTATCCCCTCGGTGTCACCAGACATCCATTTAACATCTGCGTTTCCTTATTTCCAATAAATACGGTCGTAAACATATCCACCTGCGTCTTTTCCAGTTCTGCCAGTGTCAAAAGGTGCACCGCCTCGCCCTCGCGGCCAATATTCTGTACATATCCGCAGGCAGTCTCACCACTTTTATACTCTAAAAGAATCCGGCAGGCACGCTCCAGATAATCGTGGCGTTTCCGGCTGGATGGATTGTAGAGGCAGATAATAAAATCCGCTTCCGCCGCTGCACGCAGCCTTTTTTCGATCACTTCCATCGGCGTCAGAAGGTCACTCAGGCTGATCACCGCAAAATCATGTCCCAACGGTGCACCGAGAATGGCTCCGCCTCCCAGCGCTGCCGTCACTCCTGGAATTACTTCCACGTTCACATCCGGGTACGCCTCTGCCATCTGCAGCACCAGCCCCGCCATGCCATAGACGCCGCTGTCCCCACTGCAGATCATTGCTGTTTTCCGACCATCCTGCGCCGCTTTTAATGCCATCTCACAGCGTTCCTTTTCCTGGCGCATCGGCGTTGTCAGAAATTCCGCCTGTGGATAAAATTCTTTTACCAGATCCACGTATACCGTATAACCGATGATCACCTGGCTTTCCCGCAAAATGCGGTCTGCCCGGACCGTCATCTGTTCTCTCGCCCCCGGTCCAATTCCGATCACGTATAATTTTTTTTCTTCCACTGCTGCCTCCTTACTTGCTCCGATGCCGGAACCGCTACTGCTGCCGTCACACCGTTAAACGCCATTTTCTGTACTCTCAGATCGATCGCAGGCAGATTTTTCTCATCCATCTCCCGTTCCCGGTAAATCCGGCGCACCCCCATGACGGCTGCACGCTCACAAACATTTCCTACCCCTACTGTCTTCCGCACAAACGGCGATTCTGCAAACTTCGTACCGGCACTCTCCAGCTCTTCCGGGGTAAAACTCCACAGTTCCACATCCCACTCCTTCGCAAGCGCCAGAAATGCCATCTCATTTTTCTTCCGATCCACCGTTGCAATCGCCCGCACCGCACTTTTATCAATCATCGCCCGAGAAAGTGCCACTCTTGCCATCTCCCGGACAGCATTCAGGGACGAATCCCGGCGGCATCCCATTCCAAGAACAACCGTTCGCGGATACAGGCGCAGAAGTTCCGGCGTACCTGATTCATTTTCCGGCTCATAACTTTGCTCTTTCTTCTGCTCACTTTTCTGCCCAAGCGATCCTATATCGGATTTTCCGACAGACATATCTATCTCAGCCGCCTTCGCCGAATCACCGGTTTCCACTGCCACTACCGCCGCTGCTTTGGCTGCATCCCGCTGTTCCTTCTTCTCCTGCAGCCCAATCACCATATCCCGGCGCACCAGAGACGCTGGGGCATTTTTCGGGCATCCGCCCTGTTTCAGCGTCACATAGATGTTTTCCTTCTGCCATACGCCCGGAGTAATCTCTGCCGGAACGATTCCATCTACTGGATAATCACTGAAAAAGCCAATTTTTTCACCGCGCAGCTCCGCCGCAGAGATTTGTTTCGCCAGTTCCCGGTCACTGATCACCAGCTCATTTTCCGCTGCAAATACATCAACTGCAAATGCCTGCCGCAGATCCGTTGCCGTCGTAATTACCGGTTCTGCCCCCAGAATCTGCGCCGCTGCCTCTGCCAGTTCATTGCATCCGCCCACATGTCCAGACAAAATCGGGATCGCATAACGTCCCTGCTCATCGATCACCAGCACCGCCGGATCTTTCAGCTTATCCTGCACCCACGGCGCAATCAAACGGACTGCAATCCCCGCCGCCCCGACAAACAAAATTGCTTCCTTCTCCTGAAATGCTTCCTTGACCACCTGTTTCAGCGGTTTCGAATGTTCGGATCCTGTATAATCTAAAAAGTCAAACGCCTCTTCCATCTGCTGGCTTAATTTCTCCAGCAGGCGCGTCGCCGTCTCTTTTCCCTGTGCAGTAAAGCAAATGCAGATACCGTTCCTGACCCGAAGTTTCAACTGCTCCATTTATAACAATCCCTTTCTATTACTCATATACAAAACCATCCGTCCCCTGACGGAATTCAGTTGTGAATTCTGGCGCATATAAACGTGAGCGCTCGTATCCCGCCTGGGCAGTCACATCCCCGACGATAATCAGAGCTGTTTTTTTGATATTTTCCTGCTCTGCCGCCTCTGCAAGCGTGGCAACCGTGCAGACAACCCGCTTTTCATCCGGCCAGGTCGCTTTGTACACGATCGCCGCCGGCGTGTCCGCCTCATATCCGCCCTTTATCAGCTCTTCCGAAAGCTTCTTCAGCATTCCCGTGCTTAAAAATATAACCATAGTCGCATGATGCGCTGCAAACGACGCGATACTCTCCCGCTCCGGCACCGGCGTCCGCCCCGCCATCCGGGTGATAATCACGCTCTGCGAAACGCCCGGCAAGGTATATTCCAGATTCAATGCAGATGCCGCGCCGCAGAAAGAGCTGACCCCCGGACATACCTTATAAGAGATATTTAACTTGTCCAGCTCGTCCATCTGTTCCCGGATCGCACCATACACGCAGGGGTCGCCCGTGTGAAGCCGCACCGTCATCTTACCCGTCGATTCCGCTTCTTGGATCTTTTCGACCACTTCTTCCAGCGTCATTTTCGCACTGTCATAGACAACGGCTGATTCTTTTTTATAATCCAAAAGCTCTGGATTGACCAGAGAACCTGCGTAAATAATCTGGTCTGCCTGATTCAAAAGGCGTGCTCCCCGCACTGTGATTAAATCTGGCGCTCCCGAACCTGCTCCGACGAAATATACCATATATGTGATTTCTCCTTTTTTATTTAATATTCGAATCTCAACTTTTCGTAATTTATGATTCTTCTATCTATCATTACTTCCATGCCTCTCTCCATCTCCAGCAGCTCCCGCACATACGCATCCGCCCCAGCTGTCCGCGCCATCAGTCCATAATTGCTCGAAAATAGCATTACCTCCGTCTGAACGCCGCTCTCTTCTTCCAATACCGCTTTGACCTGATTCGCTACCTGCTCCATGACCTGTTTCAGATATCCATGTTCATATAGGAAATCTGCCGCTTCCTCAGTCGTATTCATCGGCAGCAGAGCATCTGCCTCCGGAAATCCAACGGTCCGCGCGCATGCAGACAAAATCTCCATCCGCCTGTCACCATACCGGGAATGTGTATTCATCACACCACCTGCCACTTTGACCAGTTTTCCAACATGCCCTGCCAAAAGCGCCTGGTGAATTCCTTCCTGTGAAAGCATTTTAAAGCTGGTCCCGATAAAATTACTGCACTTGATGAAATTTTCCATCGAAAGCCCGGTTTCTTCTTTTAAAAATCGTTCTCCATAATTGCCTGGCGCCACTGCCAGCAGCGAAACATCCTCCTGAGCGTGCACCCGGATATCCAGCCGGATCGTCTCAACCAATGCTGCCTCACTCATCGGGTTCACAATCCCAGTTGTTCCAAGCACCGAGATACCACCGATGATCCCCAGATGCGGGTTAAACGTTTTCTCCGCCAGCTCCCGCCCGGCAGGGATAGAAATCTCAATCCGCAAAGGTAACTCCGGCATGCCCGCCTCCCGGCGTGCCAGAGCCGCCTCCCGGAAAATAGCCGTCCGCGGTACCGGGTTGATCGCGTAATGCCCCACCGGACACGAAAGACCGTCCCGCGTCACCATGCCGATGCCCTCGCCGCCGGTTACCTCAATTCCCGGATACGCCGGGTCTGTGTAACCGCTTTCAGTTATGCTATCATGACAAGCCAGGACGGCCCGTGCACAAACCAATGTCCCATTCGTCACATCCGGATCGTCACCGGAGTCCTTCTGTACACCGCATACTGCGCTATCTTCCTCCCGCTCTGCCCGGACAATCGGCAGAATCGCCCGGACGCCGGAAGGTGTCACTGTCTCTGCCGCCGCAGGTGCTTCCCCTGTGCAGAGAAACAACACCGCCGCCCGCGTACACGCCGCCGCGCAGGTTCCGGTCGTAAATCCGGTTCGAAGTTCCTTTTTTTCATCTGTCTGTTTCTTTTCCGTCTCCATCTGCCTCCCTGTATGCCATTTTCTGCCTGAAGATTCTTCTGTCCATTATAGGAGATTTACACCCGACTTTCAACTTATTACTATTTATCTTTATTTAAAATTCCAGTAACAATCCCTCATTTTCCCCTTGCACTTTCCTCAACTGTGCGGTACAATACGGAATATAAATAAGTAGATTTAATTACATATTCAAGAAATAGTTATTATAAACGTGCAAGGACAGCTAACATGTAAATATAAAAAACCGGAAAGATCTTCTCTTTCCGGCATTTTAAGTCTCACACACTTTAAAACAATACAGTTTTAAACAACAACGTGAAACATTATTTGGTACGGACAACCAGATGGGCATTGACATACTCCCAGGAGTATGTGCCCGCTTTGCCGCCATCCTCAATGAAAAATGGAGTTACCATCTTGTAGCCTTCATCCATCATCATGGTTGCAGCTTCCAGACATGATTCCTCTTCGTTTTCAAAATCAACATTAATGCATGGATTCTCTTCCATGGAAGGATTGTCCTCATTCGGATCTAAATGTGCAATTGCGTACTGCATATGAATTCTCCTTTTCCTTATGATACTGAGAGTCTGAAAACTCCCTGCCACTCATTATAACTATCTTTCAATCAATCGTCAAGCACCTGCGGGCGCACCTTTACTATATAAAATTTTGGGGTGAAAACATGAATACAATTATCAATTTAATCGAAAAAACCTACTATTTCCTCTGGGGTGACTGGATTCATCTGCCGCTTCCTGGCGGAACAACCATCAACCTGCCGCTTCTGGTTCTTCTGCTCGTCCCGACCGGTATCTTCTGTACTATCCGGACGCGGTTCCTGCAGATCCGAATGCTTCCGGATATGCTGCGCGCGCTGCTGGAAAAGGCCGAAACCGGACACAAAGGTGGCTCTCTCTCCGCACTCCAGGCACTGATCGTGTCAACTGCGACCCGCGTCGGTATGGGAAATCTTGTCGGTATCGTTGCCGCTCTCTCCGCCGGAGGCGCCGGTGCGTTGTTCTGGATGTGGGTAACCGCGCTGCTCGGTTCGGCAACCGCTTTCATCGAGGCGACCTTAGCCCAGCTTCACAAACAGCCGGATCCGCTCTACGGCGGTTACCGCGGCGGTCCTGCTTACTACATTCACGACTGGATCAACAGCAAACGCCAGAAACAGGGCACGCCGGTTTCGAAGAAAAATCTTCTCTCCGTACTGTTTGCGCTCTCCGGTCTGATCTGCTGGTGCGGTATCAGCCAGGTCATCAGTAATTCCGTGACCTCTTCTTTTAAGAATGCATTCGGCATCCCGCCGATCTACTCATGCTTGTTTTTAGTTCTCCTTGCGGCAGTCATCGTTCTTCGGAAAAATGCCTCCGTCAGGGTTCTGGATCTGCTGGTTCCGATCATGGCAGGCATTTACATTATCCTGACCCTGTTTTTAATTATCGTGAACTTCCGCCAGCTTCCAGGCGTTTTTGCCCGCGTTTTTGAGGAAGCACTCGGTCTGCGCCAGGCAATCGCAGGCGGCTTCGGCGCCGTATTGATGAACGGTGTCAAACGGGGACTTTTCTCCAATGAAGCAGGAAGCGGTTCCGCCCCGTGTGCGGCAGCGACGGCAGAAACCTCCCATCCTGCCAAAGTCGGACTGATGCAGGCGATGGGCGTTTTCATCGACACGCTTCTCTGCACCTGTACAGCCATGATCATGCTGCTGGTCCCGGCTGATAAAATCTCCGGTCTGGAGGGCATGGATCTGCTGCAGGCGGCAATGAGCTGGCATTTCGGGGAATTAGGCGTCATTTTCATAGCCGTAATCCTGTGGCTGTTCAGTTTCACTACCTTCATCGGCATCCTCTTCTACGCCCGCTCCAATGTGAGCTACCTCTTCGGAGACACCTGGGCCGCCCAGACGGCGTACAAGATTCTCGCCCTGATCATGATGTTTGTCGGCGGACTGACCGCCTACACCTTTGTCTGGGATCTCGGTGATGTCGGTGTCGGTCTGATGACCGTCTTCAACCTGATCGCGCTGATTCCGATGTCGAAAGAAGCGCTTGTAAGCCTGCGGGATTATGAGGCAAAATATAAGAAATCATAGCCACTTTATTTCGAAATAAAAAGGGCGTGTGAAAAAACGAGAGTTTTTTCACACGCCCTTTTTCATTAATGATGGAACAGACGGATTCCCGTAAATGCCATTACAATGCCATATTTATTGCAAACCTCGATTACATTGTCATCACGAACCGATCCGCCCGGCTGTGCGATGTACTGAACGCCGCTCTTGTGCGCGCGCTCAATGTTGTCGCCAAATGGGAAGAATGCATCAGAACCAATGGTTACACCCTTCATGCCGTCCAGCCATGCGCGTTTTTCCTCACGGGTAAATACCGGCGGTTTTACCTTGAAAGTTTTCTGCCATGCGCCCTCTTCCAGCACATCCATATATTCTTCTCCGATATAAACATCGATCGCATTGTCGCGGTCTGCACGCTTGATTCCATCCACAAACTGAAGATTTAACACCTGCGGAGATTGGCGCAGATACCAGTTGTCGGCTTTCTGACCTGCCAGACGGGTACAATGTACACGGGACTGCTGACCTGCGCCGATACCGATCGCCTGTCCATCCTTCACGTAGCAGACAGAGTTGGACTGTGTATATTTCAGGGTAATCAAAGATACGATCATGTCGATCTTCGCGTTATCCGGCAGCTCTTTATTCTCAGTCACGATATTCTCCAGCAGCTCACGGTTGATTGTCAGATTATTTCTACCCTGCTCAAAGGTCACGCCAAATACCTGTTTGCGCTCCACCGGAGCCGGTACATAATCCGGATCGATTTCAATGACATTGTACTTGCCATTTTTCTTTGATTCCAGAATCTCCAGCGCCTCCTTGGTATATCCCGGAGCAATCACGCCATCCGATACTTCTCTCTTGATGATGCGCGCCGTATCTGCATCGCAGACATCCGACAAAGAAATAAAATCGCCGAAGGAAGACATGCGGTCTGCACCTCGTGCTCTGGCATATGCACACGCAAGCGGAGATAAGTCTCCCATATCATCGACCCAGTAAATCTTACGCATCGTCTCGTCTAACGGAAGTCCTACCGCTGCACCTGCCGGCGAAACATGTTTAAAAGAAGTTGCCGCCGGAAGCCCGGTTGCCTCTTTCAGTTCTCTTACCAGCTGCCAGCCATTGAACGCATCCAGGAAATTGATATATCCCGGTTTGCCGCAAAGTACCTTGATTGGAAGCTCACTGCCGTCCGCCATAAAAATGCGGGACGGTTTCTGGTTCGGGTTGCATCCATATTTTAACTCAAGTTCGTTCATCTTCATTCCTCCTGTATACCCATTTAAACGCATGATTCAAATGCTGTTTCAAGTCGAACGTCCGTGAGACTTGGCGCGTGATTCTGGTCAGCGAAGCTGACATATTCTTTACAGAATCACTGCGCATCCTCGCGGAGCGTTTATCTCAGTCGGAGAATGGACTCCCACTGAGACAAACTTGCTATTACTCACCACCTGAAGAGGTGGGAGTCTTCTCGACTGAGATAAACAATTTTGTCTCTGACCTGTTTTCATTTTCAGACGGTTTTTGACTTTTTTAACTATTTTCCAGTCTGTTCCTACTTATTTTTGTTAATGATCTTCGTCTGTGTCTCTCTGGTCGCAATATCAATATAGCGCACAAACAGAGATACCTTATTATCCGGGTTCAGATTCTCCCAGAGTGTCGCTACAAACTCATCCAGGCTGTCCGGAATCTCGATCTTTTTCGGCTCACCCTCGAAGCTCGGAAGCGGATTGCCGTCGTGCATATAGGTGTGGATGAAATGTCCCTCGCCTGCAACCGGCTTCTCATACGCATATGTATAACGATGGCAGGAATCCGGATTGCCGTCGTTGGATTTCAGAATCGACAGCGCATAGTTGTAACCGCCATCCTCGATATGCAGGATACCGGAAATACGAGGTGTGTAGTTCGGCGCATCCGGCTCAAACTCGCGGCTTCTGAGGGACTGCTCAAAGGTCATCTGGCGATCCATTCCCTCATAAATCGTATCAGTCTGATCGCCGTTGGTCACGATCGTTTTATTTCCCAGCACACGGACCGGTGCATAGATAATCAGACTCGGATCTTCCAGCTTAGCCGGATCAAATGCCTGTGTGCGGATGCCCTCACCTTCTTCTACAAACACACGGTTGCGGCTGTTCTCGCTTCTTCCCATAATAAAGTATGCCGTAACCGCCTTCTTTCCGTCCGGCGTCCGTCCAATGATAATTCCGCGTCCCGGATAAGAATTGTTTTTCAGTTCCTCTGCTATCGATACAGTCTTCATAATGGCAAAGCTTCCTCCTTCATTGTTGTGCAATAATTCACTACTTTATATTTTACCACATTCTATTCTCATTTCCAGTTAGATTTATTGATTTGTTTTCAGAAGTATTGCTTATATATAATACTGGTATTATTTTTTATTCTAATAAACATATAAAAGCACCTGCATTCTTTTACAAATGCTCTGCACTACTTCATGACAAACCGCTCTTTTACCGAGTTACTGTTCACGCATACGTGCCCAGTAACGGAATTTGCCGTGGCTTCGCATTTAAATACGGCAAATTCCTGCTGCCACCACGTTTTCTTACGGCACTTTCGGTTCCAAAAGTGCCTACCCAGGAACAGTAACTTTACCGATGCTTTTTAACAAAATACATCATAAAACAGACTGTTCAATCTGTACAATTCGGTGTATAATTAAAGAAAATATGCCATCAGGGCGATACATTTCACATATGTATACAGATTTTGGGAAATGACGGCATGAAGATAGCACAAAATTCGCAAGCGGTCTGCGCTATGCACCGTTACGAAAAAAACGTTCATCATCAAAATTCAAGAAAAGGCAGGTTATGAATATGAAAAATGTAACAATTCTCGATCACCCGTTGATTCAGCACAAGATCTCGCTCCTCCGCAACAAGAACACCGGAACCAACGAATTCCGTTCCCTGACCGATGAGATTGCGATGCTGATGGGCTATGAAGCGCTTCGCGATCTTCCACTGGAAGATCAGGAAGTAGAAACTCCGATCGAAACCTGCAGCACTCCGATGCTGGCTGGTAAAAAACTTGCCGTTGTCCCGATCTTACGTGCCGGTCTCGGTATGGTAAATGGTATTCTGGCGCTCGTTCCGTCCGCAAAGGTTGGTCACATCGGACTCTACCGCGACGAGATAACCCATGAGCCGCACGAATACTACTGCAAGCTGCCAACCCCGATCGAACTGCGTACCATCGTTGTCACCGACCCGATGCTGGCAACCGGCGGTTCCGCAGTGGAGGCAATCGACTTTATCAAAGCACGCGGCGGAAAGAACATCAAATTCATGGCAATCATCGCTGCTCCGGAAGGATTAAAGAGACTGCATGAGGCACATCCGGATGTCCAGATCTATGTCGGTCATGTCGATCGCTGCCTGAACGAAAACGCTTACATCTGCCCAGGTCTGGGAGATGCAGGGGATCGGATTTTTGGTACGAAATAAATCAGAGTTGCCAACCTTCTCGGCATATCAGCAGACGACCTTCTCGTAAACAGTCTGACACACTCGGCTTCCACTGCCGATTCCGAGATTCACCGTCTGCTTTTGGTCTGCAACACACTTGAGCAGGAGATTCTCACCCGAATGGTAAAGGAACTGAAAGCGATTTTATACGGATTGGGAGTATGATTTTGTAACCCGTTGACCACATAACACAAAAACCCGCATAAGCCACAACTGCACTTCGGAGCATGCCGGGGTGCTGTCTGTGATTCATGCGGGATGAGGCAAAAAAAGAAGCCCACCAGCGTACTATGTAGGATTTACACGGTACGCCAGTGGACAAATCTTTATTTTAACAGATCTGATAAACTATATTCACCTTTAGGAATATTTGCGGTTCTACGGTACTCTTTTATTGCATTAACTAATGTCAGTGGATTACTAAAATAATCTTTTACAAAATCATACGATTTCACATTATGCATACGAAGATCTGATTTACAGAATTCACTCGGTTTCTTTCCTGAACGCTTAAATCGCTCATAAGCTCCTTCGCTATGAATAATCAGCATCTCTATCTCCGGAGCAGTAATAACATTGATCACATCAACCTTCTTCTCATAGGCTTTGCTAATCCTAAACTCTTCTCTCCGAGAGTCAAGAATCCTTATAACAGAAATCTGATCTTTAAATCCTTTACGTAAGAAGCGTTCCTCAAATGTCTTAGCACTCCTGCAGCGAATAACATTTTCTTCAAGCATATCTTCTCTTGTAAAAATCAAAAGATTATTATCCACTAGAACATCAATAATTGCAGCTTCTGCTGATCCTTCACATACACACGCTATATATGGTGCTAACTTCATCCTACCGCCCCCTTATTTAATTGAAGCGGCCAGATTTTTCTTCAAACGCATATATGCTTCATACGCTGGAGTTGTTCCTTCCAGAAATCCGCTTTGATATGCATCGCTCTTCTTAATGTCATTGCGCTTTAGAATATAGCTCAAGTTTTCCACTGTAATGCCATTTCGATTTCTTACGATACAAATTCCATCATTTCGGTCATATTCATCCAGCAGTTCCGGATAATGCGTTGTAAAAATCAGCGTTCCGCCTCTCTTGTTAAGTCGGCTATCCATGAAGAAACGCATCAGAGTCGTTACAATTTCTTTATTAAAATGATTTTCAATTTCATCTACCAGAAGGTATCCTCCAGATTGAAGAACCTCTTTCACCATCGAAAATGTAATAATGCCCTTAATTGTACCAGAAGACAAATACTGCTCAAGATCTACCGCATTATTCAAGATAATCTCATCTTCATCTCTAAATTTCAGATGAATAAATGTTTTTCCTTCCGCCTGCTCAAAACATAGCTTCTCGATAGTCGGGTCAAGAAAAGTAATTACTTCCAGCGGAATATCTTCTGTAAAAGGCAAAACATTCACATTCGTATATGAAAGAAGGCTAAACACCTCAACGGTGTCATTTACCTTTTTATTATGAGCGATAATAAAGCTGACATCATCTGAAAGGTAAGCTTCATTACTATTACGTGTGTCAACAGGCTCTATTCCATCGAAATCCGTCAAATATTTTTTCGACTTAACGCCTGCAATCGGCTTTTCCCATAGTCTTTCAGACAAGATTGAATACACATACTCGCCTGTCTTTGCCTTTTTCGCTGTAATCACGGTTTCAAGACAGCAGATATATTTGCGCTTATCATAAAAGTATGTGCGAATCGCAGCTTTCTCTGACCCTCCAAGAATGGTTTTTGCCTCCACATGATTGATTGGCTCATTCTTTATAATGTTCAGTGCTAAATTTATGACTTTCAGCACAGAGGTTTTGCCAGAAGCATTGATTCCAATAAATGCACATGCAGAATGAAGGTAATAGTTGTCAATCAGATTATACAGATTATTCCTGTCATCTTCACTCACACGCTGCTGAGTGTAAAAGCAAATATCCATGTCTTCCTTAAACAACGGAAGCCCTTGTGCTGTAATACGAAGTATTTTCATGTACCATTCTCCATTCCAAAAACGGATTTCACGTTTTTATTTTTCATCAAGTTCATTATACTCTATTTCCCAGAAATTATCAACGCATTTCTCGTTTTTATTTTCTGTATTTCAAACTCCGATACGCATCCAGCACGAACTCCAAAAACTGGGGACTCATCTGCTCCAACATGCTCTTTCCATCCACATTCCCCAACATGGTCACACCCGCTTTTGACAGGTCATCTTCTCTCTTCCCCAACTCGTCTGCCACGGCCGCATCAATGAACGCCGCGAACTTTGCTCCGTCAACATTGCTTTGTACCGGCATCGGTGCACTTGACGAATAAAAATGAAATAGAGGAATTGCTCAGAATACGGGCAGAAGATAATAACTGACCAGCGCCCCAATGTGTATCACACACAGCGAGGGCTTTTTTGAACTCCAGAAGTTCATTTTATTTCCGTTACAAACTATATACTTCCATCATAAGCCGTATCCCGACTTTCAGACCTTCCTCAAAAGCAGTCTTCTCCCATGCACAGCACACTGTTCCCTGCCGGTCCATAATCTTCTCCCAGAGGGGAATCTTTATCTCCGACATAGTCATCTACGAGCCTATTCATACCTTCCAAGCCACGCAGCCACTCTTCCAGTTCCTTTTCCTTGACCTTTGCGGTTTTCCCGGCAACTGTGTTTTTCTCTACTGGATTATTCTCCGTGTAATGTTCGTAGATCAGATCAAGCAGATTCTCCACTGGCGGATAATACTCTGGTTCCGTTTTCCTCAAATACTCCTCCAGCATTTTCTTCAATTTTTCTATAATGCTACCATCCTTCCCAACTGAGATTCACATCCTCAGTTATGGCACATATTACCGTAGACTTCTGTACATAGCAACCTATTTTTTGCGGTTTTTCGGATGCCCCATCTTCTCCTTTACTTCATCCGGCACATCGATCAGCCCGAACCGATAGAATATCCCATAAATGTAAGTCACGCCCCGGATATCGCCCAAAGCTTTCGGGCGGTCTACCACTTCTCCTTTAATATTCTTCAGCGCCAGCAGCACTGAACTCCACGCTAGACTTTTACTCTTCTCCTGGCGGTCGATCCACAGCTCTTTTGTGTACTCACCGTTCCTGCCTTTTTTAATTTCGTAAGAGAATGGCAATCCAGAGTATGTTTTAAATCCTACCCCGGCATAGGACACAACCATGCCCCAGAAGTTTTCTTCTGTCGGATCACCCCTCCACCGCTTCATTGCTCTGTATCTCCGCTGCCGCTCTGCTCCGACACTGATCTTCCCTTTTTCTGCTGTGCTTGGGAAGTACACACCTTTCCGATATGGCAGGTACGAGGTGGCGGAGGCTTTGGAAAGTTTCAGAGTGTTTGCAGTTGAGAGTATGGAGGTTTTGTAGTCTTGTGTTTCACGGTATTCTTGAAAGGTAGCTTGCACCTTCTCCGCCACTTCAGATTCATACACACCGGCCGTGATGAGCAGCTTTCTTACTTTGATTGGATTTAATCCCAGTTCTTCGCCGATGGCCTGCAAGGACATCTCAGAATCATAAAGTGCCACAGCACTTTCCATCTGCTCTTTCAGATTTTTCCCAGCATCGTACTCTGGCTTCAACTTCTTCCGGCCACCGCCTGGTTTTCTTGTTTTCTTCATTTTACTCATGCAGCTCCAACGGCAGTCCGTCCGGGTCATGGAAGAAAGTCATCTTCTTGCCGGTGTAATCATCCACACGAATTGGCTCACATTCAATTCCTACCTCTGCCAACTCATTCACTGTCTGCTCCACGCTCTCCACACAAAATGCAAAGTGACGCAGCCCACAGGCCTCCGGGCGGTTCACACGCTTCGGCGGGTTTTCTTCTGCAAAAATCTCCAGCTCTATGTGTTCGTTAACACGCAGATCCAGCTTCCAGTCTTTACGCTCTGGGCGATAGTTTTCTCTGATGACAGAGAATCCCAGCTTGTTCACATAGAAATCCTTAGCTGCTTCGTAGTCAGATACGATGATTGCAATATGATGTATTTTTGATAAATTCATTTTATGTCACACTCCATTTCTTTTATTTCCGTTATAAACTATATAGCGACCTTCAAAAAAACCGTGTGCGCTTTTGTTCCCCCCTCACAGGGGTAACAAGTGATTCCTGGGATACCCCGGCAGGTCATCGTGTTTACGATGCCTGCCGGGGCTTCTCTGTGTCCTGGGTTTGTAGGGATTCCGGTGCTTCCAGTGCTTCTTCCACATCCTGCTGACCGCTGCCGACATAGCCAATGCCGTTGTAGTAGATCTCCACGGTCTGGGGAGCGTGTTTAGACCACTTTACCTCTTTCTCGTGAACCACGATCTTCTCAATGAACAGCCGCAGCAGCTCCGGCGTCAGTTCCGTGATATCCGTGTACCGCTTCGCCTTATCAAGGAAGCTGTCCGTCCCGCTCACCGTTTCCCGCAGGCACTGGATCTCACTCTCTTTCTGTGGAATACCGGCTGTGATGCGGCTCTGTTCTTCCGTGTAGCTGCCGGAGAGCATTTGGAACTGCTCCGTGGTGATACGGCCCAGCACGCTATCCTCATACAGCTTCTTAAAGATGGTGTCCAATTCCATTTTCCGCTTCCGCATGGCGGCCAGTTCTTTCTCCTGCCTGCGGATCTCCCGCTGAAGCTCGGCGGACTGCTTGCTGCCAATGTAGGCGGCGAACTTTTCCGGATGTTCCCGTGCCATGGCCGTTACTCTCCGTAAGTCCTCCAGCACCACTTCATCCAGAACGCACTCTCGAATATAGTGGCCCGTACAGGCTTCCCCGTCCTTCTTGTAGGTGCGGCAGGTAAAGTGATTGTAGCTGGCGGACATGGTATGCGCCCGGTGCAGCACCATGTTAGAGCCGCAGTCGGAGCAGAACACAAGGCCGGAGTACTTGTTCTGCTCATCCATATTGGTTCTTCGGCGCTTGCTCTCTCGTACCCGCTGTACAATGTCCCAAACTTCTTGTGTAACGAGAGCGGGATGGGTGTTCTCAAAGACCAGGCATTCCTCTCTTGGATGTTCGACCCGCCGCTTGTCCTTGTAGGATCTGCTGCTGTGCTTCATGTTGACGGTATTGCCCAGATAGATCTCGTTCTCCAGCATATCCGCCACAGTATCCCCAGACCAGTGATATGGGCGTTGTGTATCCAGCCCCACGTGCGTGATGCCGTACTTGCTGTAGGCGTACATGGTAGGCGTCAGGATCTGCTCTTTCTTGAGAATGCGGGCAATTTGGCTGGGGCCGCTGCCGCCGGCGCACATAGCAAAGATCCTGCGGACGATGGCTGCCGCCTCCTCATCCACGATTAGTTTTTTCGTGTCCGGGTCCTTTCGGTAGCCATAGGGCGCTCTGGTCCCCAGCCGTTCGCCCCGTTCCGCTTTGGCCTTCAGAACCGCACGGATCTTCCGGCTGGTGTCCCGAATAAACCACTCGTTGAACAAATTCTTGAACGGCATGAGGTCGTTGCTCTCGCTGCTGTCGGTATCCACATTGTCATTGATGGCGATGTAGCGGACGCCGAACATGGGGAATCGTTCCTCGATGTAGAGCCCCGTGTGGAGCTGATTTCTACCGAGGCGGCTGAGATCTTTGGTCACAATGATCCCGATCTCGCCGTTTTCCATGTCTGAGATCATCTGCTGGAACGCCGGTCTTTGGAAGTTTCCTCCCGAAAAACCGTCATCCACATAAAAGCAGGGGCTGGGGAAATGGTGATCTTCTGCGAACTTCTGCAAAATAGCTTTTTGATTCTGGATGCTGTTGGAATCGCCCTCTATCCCATCATCCTGGCTGAGACGGCAGTACAGGGCGGTTTTCCTGATTTGGTTTGACTGATTCATACAGCCCTCCTTTTCTTTGCCAAACCGTTCAGAGCATTGCGACACCACAATACCTCGAACGGTCTGAAATGTCCAGCACTTTACGCGCACAGCTTTCCCTGCCGGAAGTCCAGTTCCGCCAGGGCTTTCAGCTTATCCTCCACAGTTTCACTGCCGTGCCGTGGAAACACGGAGATGACTCGAATCTCCCGCCCGCAGGCTGTCTGCGTCCGCTCCACGGTGATATGCTCCTTATCGATGGTGATATTGGCTTTTTGCTCCATAGGCTCTCCTTTTACTATTGTTTACTGGTTTTGCCCACACGCCGCCTGTGGGGGCCTCTGCCGGAGGGGATGGGCAGGGACGCTACCCGGTGCGGAAGAACGCCGCACAGGGCGGCACGGGGCGAACGGGCGGGTGTTTACTGCCCGTCCTTGTGGCTCAGATCATGATGGGCGTTTATGTGGTAGGCCTGTTCGAGAATGTGTTCCAGCAGGAAACGGATTCTGTCCGCCGCCTCCCGGTCCAGTTCCTTTGCGCGGGGATTCCGCAGAATCTGGCGGATATTGGAGTCGATCTTGTTGACTTCCTCGTGGAGCCGAAACCTGATCCGGCTGGGTCTTTCCACGATCTCGCTCTCTGCAATGAGCTTGCGGAAATAGGTGGTGACCGGCAGGCGGGTCAGTTCCCGATAGCGTTCCAGCCTTTGAAATTGTTCCTCTGTCATCCGGACAGAGATGCTTTTGCTGTTGTCCCGCAGTTTCCCTCTGGGAAGCGGCTTTTTGCGCTTACGGCGCATGGGGGAATCCCTCCTTCCTGACCTCGTATGCTGCCTGGGCAATGTCCTTCAGACAGTCGAGTGCTTGCCGAAGCCCCTCTGCCGTGCCATATCCGCTGTTGAAGGCACGAGCCACGGTGTTGATCTCCCGCCCCTTCTGATTGAGCAGGCAGAGAAAGTCCGACATGACGCCGTTCCGACTGATGATGGGACGATTGCCGGCGAGCTGCTCCATAAGCCATGCGTTGGCAGACAGCCCTGCCGCCCTGCTTCGTTCCATGAGCCGGCTGTATTCTTTGGCACTCATGCGGACGCAGGTCCGATGTGTCTGTTTGTTCATAAACCACCTCCAGACCGCTTCCGGCAATGTTGCCGAGAGCGGTTTTCTGTTTTTTCAGATACCCCCTCACTACCCCTCCCGAAAAAACAGCATGGTGAATAACAAAAAATCCAAAAATTTTGCAAAAAAATTGAAATCCAGGGTGTGCAATAGACACCCTCGCCGTCCAATCAAGGGTGTCTTATTGACACCCAAAGCGAAAAAATCGGCAGACAGACCCTTATAAAGTCTGTCTGCCGATGGTAACATACCACAAATCGAAGAAGGAGGCTCGGAACATGATGTATGCTGTTTTATCATTGGGGCTGGCGCTGCTGGGCGGGATCGTCCGTCTGGCACAGGTGCTACGGTTGTCTGCGCCGCTGCTGTACGGTGCACTGGTAATCACGGTATTCCGCCCGTGGTATCTGGCCCATACCGCTCTGGCGGACGGCATTTTCCTTGTGCTGGTGGGTCTTGCGGCGCTGTCATGGGTGGTGACGCTGATTCGAGCGGTGCGGGAGACGATCTGGTAAAGTAAGGGTTGGCAAGATTGCCAACCCTTACTTTCAGACAACCTTGTCAAAAAGTCTGACCGGGTTCGGTGAATTCACCGAACCCGATTTTTACACTCACTTTCCGGCAATGCTGCCGAGAAGTTCCCGCCCGCGGGCGGCATGGGGGACTGGGGTTTACCCCAGCAAGCAGTATTTTGACATCAAAATGCGATGCTTGCAACTGCGCCGCCTATGGCGGCAGGGGCTATGTGGTGCTGGGGCCCCTTTATTTACGCTAAAGGAAATCCTCATAGGAGCCATAAACGGTAATCTGTCAACTATGTTCGGGGACGTAAACGAAAAAGTCGGCACTATCGCCGCAGAGGTAGGGCAGACCCCGCAAGGGTGGAACGCAAATATATTCTCCATGATACAGACCCTTAGTGAGAATGTAATCGTACCCATTGCGGGGCTTGTCATTACCTACGTCCTATGCTATGAGCTTATCAGCATGGTAACGGAAAAGAACAATATGCACGACGTTGACACTTCCATGTTCTTCAAGTGGGTGTTCAAGGCGTTTGTGGCAGTCTACCTTGTGACGCACACCTTTGACATCACTATGGCGGTGTTCGATATGGCGCAGCACGTTGTTTCCGGCGCGGCGGGGGTAATCGGCGGCAGCACAGAGATTGATGTTGCCGCCGCCCTTGCTTCCATGCAAAGCGGGCTTGACGCTATGGAAATCCCCGAACTGCTCTTACTTGTCATGGAAACAAGCCTTGTGAGCTTGTGCATGAAAATCATGTCCGTACTGATAACCGTTATCCTCTACGGGCGTATGATAGAAATTTACCTTTACTGTTCGGTATCGCCTATCCCGTTTGCAACTATGACTAACCGGGAATGGGGGCAGATAGGAAACAACTACCTAAAATCCCTGTTCGCTATCGGTTTTCAAGGCTTCCTCATTATGATAAAAAGACAGGGCGCGGAAGTCATATACTGGCTTCCGCGCCCTGTTCTTTTTTTGCCTATCTGACATTTCCCTTTTCCATTTCTTCAAGCGGGAACTGCGGGAGGGCTTCTATCAGCTTCTTTGTGATGGACTGGCGCATATCTTCGTTGATTTCCTGTTTCGTGCTTCCGTCCGGCTGTCTGACCGCTACCGTCGATAGCCTGTCGATTTCGTCCTTGTAGCACTCCACGACTTTCTCCACCGCCCATTTTTCCCCGGCAACGGCGGCGCGTATGGTTTCATATTCCGGCATTTTCTGGTTTTCCATGCTCAACGCTCCTCTGCTTTTTGATAGCCCTATCATAGCACAGCGGCGGGGATTTTGCTATCCTTATCCGCGCTCTGTTCCCTTTTCCCGTTCCGGCTGCCTGTCTGCCTGTAAAATGCTGTCAATGTTCTGCTTGATAATATCGTATTCCCGGACTTTCTTTTTCAGCTTCCCATAGTCGGCATAAAGGGCTTCTTTCTGCGCTTGGAGGGCTTCATATTCCGATTGCAGCGCGGCAAGGTTCGGGAGCTTTGCAATGCCCGCCGCTTTCAGCGACCTTGCGGCGGCTTCATGTAGGATAATCGCCTGTTCCTGTCCGGCGCGGTACTTCTCCCTGTTCCTTGCCTTGCGGTATGCGTCATAGACGGGCTTTGTCTTTTGGTAGGTGGAAACATTCTTGATAAGCACCGCCATGTCCGCAAGCCGCTTTTCCGCGTCCTTCAATGCGTCTGCCGCCTGTCCGCTTTCCGCTGCCATTTCTTCAATCCGGCTGACTAAATCCGCGTACTGTTCAATCTTATGTTCCGTCAAGAAATTCATGGTCTTTGCTGCCTGTTTCAGATTGTGGATTTTCGCCCACTGTTCATAGCCCTTACTCTGCGCCGCCTTGATACTGTTCTCAATGTCGATAAGCAGCGAAACGCCGCGCTGCTCTCTGGGGGCTTTCGCCGCCTTTGCCCGTCTGCCCGCTATCCGTTCCCTTATGGCTTCCTCTGTATAATCCGCGCCGAGGGTTTTAAGACGGGTGAAGCGTTCCTGTCCGGGGGCGCGGCATGACACATATTTCCCCGGCTTTATCTCATAGCCCGCCGCCTGTAACCGCTGCAACAATTCCTCAAAACTGGAAACTTGGGGGATAAGCGCGTCAACGGCAATCTTTAGCTTGCCTTTCCAACTTGTACCCGTCTTTTCTGCCTGGTACTCCGCATAGCTCTTTCCCTTGCTGCCCTTGCCGGGAACGACGACGGACAAGCCATTTTCCCGACACAGCTTGTCGCTCATGTTCCGTATGCCGTAATAGCTCCTTTTGTTGGAATTATATTTGCGGTGGTCTACGAAATTTACGGCGCAGAAAATAATGTGATTGTGGACGTGTCCTTTGTCAATGTGCGTCGTGAGTACATATTCATGCTGCCCCTTTGTTACCGCGTCGGCAAGCTGCTTTCCGATTTCATGGGCTTTCTGATAATCGACTTCCCCCGGCTCAAAGGACTGTATCAGATGAAAGGCTAAATTGTTCCCCTTTTGGAGTGCTTGGGACAAGGTATATTCAAATTCAATATCTGCCGTTTCATAGGAGCAGCCGAAAGAGGACACAAGCATTTTTCCGTCCGTCTTGTCCGGGTTTTCGATATAGTCAAGGGCTTTGCTTAGAGTGCTTTTAATAGGCTTAATCTTTGTAACCGCCATATCTCCGCAAGCACCCCCTTTATTTCCTCTATGTCCTCTTGGTATGCGTTCCCCGTCGCGTTTACGCGGCGTGCTATCTGGTTGACGTTGACACCGATTTTCTGTATCTCTGCGGTCATTGCCTTTATATCGGCATGGTCTATCTGAATGATATACCCGTCAATGGCAATCTTCCGCAGATATGCCGCCATGTTCCGGGTGGGTACGAGCTTCATTTTTTCCAGTATTAAATCCCGTTCCGCTTCCGTCACTCTGAATTTGATTTGCACCGTTCTTTTGCGTCCGTTCATGTATTCGCTCCTTTCCTTTCCGTTCCGAGGGTTTGGGACACTTCCCAACAAGCAATTTTCAACCGACGCGCCGCAGCGCGGGAGGGGAAAATACGGAAGTGGGTACCCGCTTCCTATGCTTGCTACGAATGTTTTTATCCTTTAGGCTCTTATCACCTACTACGGAGAAAAAGCGATTTTGCCAAACTTACGCAAAAGAAAAACGCTGCAACCTCAAAAAAGATTACAACGCTTTCTAAATCCTGTTCAGTTTTAAGTCGGACATTCCTATTCGCCCTCTTTTTCGACTTCGGAAATCTCCTTTGCCGTTGCGGTTACAATCCGTATGCCTGTATCGCTCATACCGTCAAGAAGCGCGTCAAGCTGCCGCCGCTGCGTGTTCTTCTCCGGCGGCGTTTCTAAAAGGAATTGGTCTACGGATATATGGTAACGCTGTATCAGCTCAAAGAATATCTGTAAACTTGGGTGCTGCCCCTTGTTCTCAATGTTCGCAAGGTAGCGCGGCGAGATAAACATTTCGTCGCCTACTTTCTTGCGGCTCTCCTTGCATCCCTCACGCGCTGCCTTTATCGCTGCCCCAAAAGCCTTAAAGTCGTATCGTGGTACTGGTCTTTTTGCCATAGTTATTCACCCTATTACATTTTACTGTTCCCCTTTCTTCTTGGATATGTCTACGTAGTTCTATCAGTTAGCCAAAATAATTCATATATATATATGTTGACAACAAGCTGCTTTTGTATATAATATTATATAAAAGGGGGGGAATGTTTATGTTACATAGCATGCGTATTCGATAAGCATTGAAATCAAAAAAGATTTTTCCCATTTTCAATATGGGCTTTTTTGTCATGCTTATTTTGCGTATGCTATACAACAAAACTAACGACGTATAGACATAGTATAAAAACTATGCCTTAATTTTGTTGTAGTATTATATGTATAAATGCAGGTCAATGCTCATGTTGAGAATTGACCTGCATTTTTTTGCGCAAAAGGAGAAATATTATGCTTGAAAAATATTGGATAAAATGTCCAATTTGTAACGGAAAGACGAGGGTTCAAGTATTTTATAATACGGTATTAAGAAATTTTCCTCTTTTCTGCCCTAAATGTAAATTAACGCATATCGTTGATGTTGAAAAACTAGAAATCATAATCAAAAACTCTGAAAAACAAACTTTTTAATTTTGAAAAGGAAGGATATTTAAATGAAACACTTACCTAAAAGTACACCTACGGAAATATTGAATGACCCATACGGATTTACTTACAAAGAAATGTCGGAAGTAATTGGAGAGGATAAAGCAAGAGCCTTATATACGGAATTGTATAAACAGCCATTTCACAAAGAAAATCTATCAATATCAACAAAAAAAGTCTATAAAAGTAGCGATACTGAAAAGTATGTTTATGAATTGAAAGATAACAGGTATATTGAAACGGTTTTTATTAAACGGCGAGATGGTGGGACTGTTTGCGTAAGTACGCAAGTTGGTTGTTCTGTTGGCTGTATTTTTTGTGAGTCCGGACGCAATGGTTTTGTTCGTAATCTAACACCGTCTGAAATTGTGCAGCAGGTTGTATTGATACGTCAAAAAGTAAATCGTATCGTTTTTATGGGAATGGGAGAACCTTTATTCAATTACGACAACTTGATTGCAGCAATCCATATTCTTCGAGATAGAAATGGACTTAACTTTCCAACCGACGGCATTACCGTATCAACAGTTGGTCCAGTTAATCAATTAAAAAAATTGCGCGAAGAACATCTAAAAATTCAGTTGACAATATCTTTACATGCAGCAACACAGGCTGCGAGAAACTGTATCATTCCTCATATGCACATGTACGCTATTGAAGATGTTGTTAAGCAAGCATTGTCCTATTCTCAAAGGCATAATCGAAAAGTGGTATTTGCGTATTTGCTTTTACCAGGTATAAATGACCGTTCCTCAGATATAAGGCAACTTGCAAAATGGTTTAAGGGCAAAAATGTTATGATTAACGTGCTGCAATACAACCCGACGAGTAATTCAAAAATTAGAGCACCACAAAAACAAGAAATGGTTGCGTTCAAACATCAATTAGAGCAAACAGGACTTGAAGTTACCATGAGAGTTTCTCATGGTAGAGAGATTAAAGCAGCTTGTGGACAGTTAGCTAATACATATAATAAAGCCAAAAAACAACAGAAATAATTTAATTAAAAGAGCCAGACGCACAGACGCAGAGCCGATAATATGCAGTTTGAAATACTGCTGTTATCATTGATGAATAAATGAATTGACAAAAGCAGAAGTATGTACCAATCATGGCGCATACTTCTGCTTTGCTTGCTCTGAACTTCAGTTCTTTAATATTGTCCTTGTGCGGTGGGAGCTTTCCAGCTCCCGGAGGAGCCTGTGTTCCTCACACGGCATTTATTTTCTCTTGGATTCTTGTTTTATTTCAGTTTTTCCAGAATCTCATCAGCGCTCATACCGCTGGCTAATAATCTCTTAACCACACTCTCGGCTTCAGCCTTCTTAGCTTCTTCAGCAGCCTTAGCATCTGCCTTTGCCTTCTTCGCTTCCAGGGATGCCACTTCTTTTTCGACCTTCTTCAAAGCAGTCTTCTTCTCCTTCAAATCAGCCTTCAAAGTGTCAATGTTAGCGGTGATGGAAGCGATCTCAGTATTTAGAGATGCAACAGTCTCCTGCTTCTCTGCGATCTGAGATGCGTAGTCTTTGGTGGTATTGATTTTGGGACGGTTTTTGCTACCTTTGGTTCTGGGCATAGGTGATAACCTCTTTCTTTTTTTAATGTTTTAAGTATAGCACTGCAGAAATATTATTTCAACTTAGCGAGAATATCATCAGCACTTACACCATCTGACAGCATCTTTTCAATCACATCGTCTATCTCAGATTTCTTTGCTTGTTCCGCTTCTTGTTTCTCTGCTAATGCCTTTTCCTCAGCTTTTATTCTATCTTCTTCCTCTTTATTTTGAATTTCTTGTAGCTTTTGCTTCTGTTCAACAATCAAATTATCGATTACTTCAAGAAAACTATTTGCATGTGCCTCAGATATTGGTAAAGATTCAACTCGGCATTTATCCAAAATCTGCAATACACGCCGTTTTAAGGTTTGAAATCCCTCTTCTGGCAACTTAATCTTATAGTCCTGTGTGCATATATTAACCTGCCACATTCTCTTAAAGTAATCTACAAAGCTACTTTTTTCTGCATTTGTCACCTTTTCGAACCCATCCGCTGTGGCCTCGGCCATCTCGACATCAAACATATCAAACCGCTTATTCTGCGTTTGAGCCAGGGCATTCAAGGGTTTTTTCTTCATCAAGCTCACATAAAGAGCTTTGTTCTTTTCAAACATCAATGTGTTGGAACTCAAAAATTCATTAATTATTTTATATGCATTCCATTCTTCCGGCAAAAATAAATCCTTATTGTCATCACCAATAATCATACGGTGGCGTGGTTGCTCTTCTCCAGTATGAATCATTTTCTCAATCTGCTTATGAATCCCATCGCAAATTTTTTCCCACTTAATGTCTGGAAGCTGAATATTATACTTTCTAGCCCAACAACTATTGTACAGCAAATTCACATAATCATTTAACTCCAATGTGCCAGTATATGCTTCTTCCAAAAGTATCGGGTATCCGTCTCTTATATCAACTTCATCTAAATCTAAAAGTCTATTCATTCGCACTTTTTCTTCCGGGGTAATAGCTTTGTCTCTATTTATGACATAATCAAATTCTGCATCAAGAGTATCTTTCGCCCACTCTCCATGCCAAATCCATTGCTTAATTCCACCCGTAATGAATTTATCATCATAAAATCCAGGGTAAAGTATAGACACCTTTTCATCAGAAAAAAGCGTTCCATATCGTGCACTTTCTGGAATCAATCCCGCCCGGAAACACAATACATATGAAAAATATGTAAAAAGCCATTTTTCTCTATTATCAATATGCTTTTCATTAAGTAATATATATATTCTTTTAAAATCTTGAATTGCGCATTTAAGGCTTCGGATGTTATGCGGTCTATGTTTAAGCAACTCCTGAATTTTGTCTTTTTCACTTTCGAGTTCTGCCCTTGAATTTCCAGAATATTTCTTTGAGATCAACTGTTCTAGTGGTATTCCTTCTACTGATGCACCTGAAAAAATAGAACTAATAATTTCCTTATATTTTACAAGGAGTGCTTTGTATTCTTGAGAAACCACATCATCATCCTTACACTCTATACTATCAATTACATTAGAAACCACTGAAGAGTAATCCGGTACATAATGTATCGTTCTTTGGATAATTTTTTCCTTTATTTCACTATACTTAATTTTATCTTTTTCACTTGACTGTATTTTTTCCTCATTTGCCACTACGATTGTATTAATATGAAGATTTTCACAATAATCGTTGATACAGCCTAATAAATCAGACGTTGGAATATCAGTACGCTCCAAATCATCAAATATCAAGATTACTCTTTTATCTCCCATTTTAGGTTCGACTTTTACGAAATCAATAGCATTAAAAGATAATACTCCACTCACAATGCTTTTCCAAGGCTCTGGAAGGTGTTCAGCACCTTTATCCGCAACTGTCTTAAAAACTTCAGTATACTTTTGAGCCTTTTCAACCCATCCAGACGCTGGAGTATTTAATTCAGCTACGGTTCTAAGCCAACATTGCTTTACTTCTTTCTTTACCTCTTCTATCGACGCCATGCCAAATAGACTCACACGCAAAAACACACATTTATCCTTTAGCACATTTGATAAACTATTATTTAATAAATATGTTTTTCCACATCCCCACTCACCAGTGAGCATCAGTGCTCCCACAGGTTGTGGTTCATCACAGTAATATTTCAGTTCTTCTAAAGTATCCATATCGTAGCTCCTATGAGGTCAATCGCTCATTCTTCACATCTCAGCCGATTATCGAATTCCTGATTCTTAGATCGTTGCCTGCTGCCCACCACGGAGAGGTGTGTGATTATCAGAGCAGCGTAGGGAGCTACCGCTCCCAGTATATCACAATTTCATCCAATTTTACAGATGCTTTCTTGCCTTCATCACTGCACAATACATCAATCCGCCAATCATTCCACCTACTGTATTATAGAAGATGTCTGATAGCTGAAACGTACCTAGACGGAGCAATAACTGCAACATCTCAATGCTCACCGAAAAGATAAATGCTATCTTCCCGCTTTGCCACAGGATCTTCTTCCAACCGTTTCCTATCTTTTCTTCGAATGTCCACATCACTACGGCAGAAAACGGCACCATCATGATCACATTCTCAATACACTCCGTTGTCAGCTTCTGTTCGCCGTTCACTGTCTCCCAGATGCCCCAGCCGCCCATGACATCGGATAAAGGATTCATCCACAGCTGACGGTTTAACAGAGTTCGGAACATAATAAGTGAAGTCACAAAGGCCAGGAAGAATAGTTTCCGAAAGAACACACTCTCCTTGAATTTCTGATACCATGTCACTATGGCACTCTTCCAACCTTTGCCTGCTGCGGTAGGCTCATACGCATACAGGTAGAAAAACATAGCAAGAAAAGAAAGCAAGAGTGAGAATCCAAACGGCTCATACAAAGCAATCAGGATGTTTGTGAGGATCTTTCCGAGTAAATCAATCGTTTCTTTCATCGTCATTTACAGATCACTGAACAAGTCAGCCTTGTACACACCATTCTCCAGCATCTCCTTGAAGCTGTCCTTTACAGCTGCGACATCCTCATGATAGGTCATGCCATACCATGTATCATTGGTTTTCAGAACCTTTACGGACATCCTGCCTTGCTCTAATAGCTCACCGATGAAGATAGGGATTAGATATTCTGCCTTCATAGGATTGCCGGGTACTTCTTTCCCAAAGAACTCTTTGAAGCCTTCTTCCAGCACACCCAGGAAATCAGGAGTTAATCCCCACATATTCATAGAAACAAGTGAATTAGCGTCGATCACCACACCATCTGCCTCTGCTCCAACAGCAGTTTTTACGATGTTCTTGGTCTCCATAACCTCTGTCAGGTTATGCTCCTCATCCATCTTGCAGACACCACGGGTTACACCGCCATAATCGGACAGAGTATTCTTCAGAACAAATCCCGCCATGCAGGACTCGCCGCCATTCACCAGATACTCATGAACAGCCTTGAATCCTTCTTTACCATAGTAGTCATCTGCATTGATAACTATAAACGGAGTCTTCAGCAATTCGTTAGCTGCCAGTACCGCCTGACCGGTTCCCCAAGGTTTTGTACGACCTTCCGGAAGTTCTCCTGGAATATCGTTAATATCCTGGAAAGCGTAATCTACAGTTACATTATGAGATGAGCAGATAGATGCAATACGGTCACCAATGACCTCTTTGAACTCCTTCTTGATATCCTTACGGATGATAAATACTACATGGTTGAAGCCAGCCTCAATCGCATCATGAATTGAGTAGTCCATGATGATATGGTTCGCATCATCCACCGGCTCTAACTGTTTAATTCCTGTTCCGAAGCGGCTGCCGATACCAGCTGCCATGATAAGTAATGTTGTTTTTATCATTCACTTTCCCCTCATACTGTTTATGTTTAACGCCGTACTAGCTTTATGCGATATATCGTGTTATCTATGTTTTTGTTCTCCTAGCGCTATTGAATATCAACATCCTATCAGGTTTTGAGTTTAAGTGGAAAAAAAATAATTTTGTTATTAATGTGTCCCACTTATAATTCTTTAATTTTTTTAGCAGGAACTCCACCGTAAAGACAATCACTTTCGCAATCTTTTGTCACAACAGAACCTGCTGCAATAACAACGCCATTACCAATAGTAACCCCTGGCATAATCAATGAATTTGCGCCAATCCAACAACCGTCGCCAACAATTATAGGCTTTGGATGATACATACCTGCCCTGCGCTCAGAATCGGCCACATCATGATCACTATTCATAAATGTTACATTCATTGCGATGTTGCATTTATTTCCAATAACAATATCTGCACCTAAATCAAACCAGCATTCATAATTAACAAATGTACCCCCCCCCATTTTCAAATGGCCTTTTCCCAGTCCCAAATAACATCTTGGCTTTATTTCACAATCCGCTGGAATTTCCGCACCATATAAACGATAAATTTTCATTCTTAACCGTCTATGACATAATACTCCGGCCGCAATTGAATTCAAAATAAAATCCTTAATTATTCCCTTCATCCTCATATGCTCCTTATCTATTTTCTTGCAAAACTTTTTTTAGGTAGTTCATAATAGTATCACGCTTAACAACAGCCATCACTATAGCAATACCAATCAACATATATTTTAACCACAGGATACTATTTACAGCCATTATTGCGAATCCACCGATTATAACCCCTATGGACAATATTAAAATAAATTTAATATCATAAATCTGAATTCCGTCAAGTAGTTCCTTGCACACTTTCTTATAAAACAAATAGTGAACAAAGCAAAAAAATAAGTAGCAAAAAAATGTTGTATATGCCGCTGCTTGATATCCGAAAATATTAATAAAAATATAGTTCAGTATCAAATTTAAAACTGCGCAAAAGATAGATGGAATAACAACTGTAAGCTTTCTCTCATAATATTCTTGAAGTCTTGCAAATAGCTGAAACAGGTAATTAAAAAATACACCTATACAAATCGGCACAATAACAGTAGCACTTTCAATGTATTTTTTTCCTCCAAAAATCAGAACCACTTCTTTGCTAAACAGCATCAAACATCCTAACATTATTGCCACAAACAATAAGACTTGATTAGCTACATTTGATAAACGCTCAAAATTTTTTGCTTTAATTTGTTGATATTGATACGGAGCAAATGATGAATTCAGAGCTCCTGTTATTAAATTAATTAGCGATCCTACTGAATAAGAAACACTATATATTGCCACATCGCGTGCGCCACTCATATAATTTATCATCAATTTATCGGAACTTTGTAATACAAACTCTGACAAGTAATGCGGCAGCAAACTAACACAAAAAACCAATGCAAATGACCACATTTTTTTATTATAAACTGTATAGTTGTGCTTAAATATTGATATATATATTCCCAATCCAATAATCGCAGTTACTATGCTTTGTGGAACTAGCCGACCTTCAGCAGTATCAGATACGAAAAGTACACACAATACTCCTAATAAAGACGAAACCGCAGTGAGAAGGATCGTAACTATAATCAGACTTCGATATTCATATGTATACCTTTTATAAACTTGCCAACAGTGAATGCCTGCTTGGGCAATAAAAGTCGCAAATAGACATATAACCAAGGTTTTTGACATTTGCATCCATCTGGATATCTGATCTACAAAAGCTAAAGACACAATAAACCATACTAGTGTAAGAATTAAACTAAGTCCGCTTACTGCTGATAAAACTTGTTCTTTATTGTCATATTTGACATAGAGGTTCATCATTGCCTTATATAAAGATAATGTAGTGATTAAAATCAAGACATTCTGCCACGATGTAAAAGTTGACACCAGACCGTACTGTTCTTCCGACAATACTCTGGTAAATATTGGTGTCGTTATCATGGTGATACCACGTTGCATGAAATTGCAAATGGTAAACCAAAAGCCAGCCTTTACCGGCAATGACATATTTTTATATTTCTTCTGAAATGTTTTCCATATATTACTAACTCTATTCACGGTCATGTGGGCTACCTTCTTCACATCTTTTCCTTTAAGAAAATTTGTAGTTCCTCCGGTGTCCCAAGAACATGAACTTTATCAGAATCTACAATGCTGATAGTAACATCCATGCCCTTCTCAATCATATAATTATAAAGAGGTGCGATATATTTTTCATTTTTTTCCATGTGCCTGTCATCCACATAGTATTCTTGATATAAATCTTCATAAAGTTTGGCCGAAGAAAAATAATATGCTCCTAAGGTGCAGTTGTCAGAAATTCTCACTTTCTCCCGCACTTCTATGACTTTTCCAGCATTGTCAAGTTTTGCAAAACTCCAGTGGTCACCTTCTGCATGGAAGCATGGGATATGTCCATCTCCCGAAATATCCTCATATTTCATTTCACCAGGCTCAACATAAGTGTCAATATTGTAAACCACAATTGCATCATTTAGATTACAATAAGGAATTGCCAACATACATGTAGTTGCCTGCCCATCTGTCATATGATCAATTTCCACAATTTTCACATCATGGATTCCGTATCTCGCGCAATGTTCTTTTATAAACGCCTCTGCTTCATCTTCTTTTCTTACCACAAACACATATCTGCTTACAATTTTGTTATATCCAATCAAACTATCCATTGACCAATCAAAAAGTGTTCTCCCTTTTGCGTCAATCATATATTTAGGACAGTTATATCCTACCTTGCGGAATCGACTGCCTAAACCAGCCATCGTGATAATTATAGTCATGCCCATATTTTATTCCTCCATCAGTAAAATCTTCATTGATACTACTTAGTTGCTCCGTTCCCTCGATTTATTACAAATTTCATTCAATTCGTCTACAGAACAATTAAGGAATTCATCTGGCCTTACAGTTCGATCATCAACATAAAATCCCATATGTCCTGGCCATGGTTTCCCATATAAAATTTCATCGTATGGAATTTCCCATTTATCTAGCCATGAAAGCAACACTTTTGCCGTGCTTTTATTTATCAATCCCATATTTCCATTGTAGGAATTCATGTTTCTAGATGTAAAAAGAATAATTTTAGCTCCGTGATCATGGTAAAATCTTAATTTTTCTACCATTTCCTTATAAGGAACTAAGTCTTCATACTTTTCATTCTTTTTTTTAATCGGACACAATGTGCCGTCTATATCAAAGACAAATGAATATTCATCAAACATTCTTTTTTTCTCCTATCTGTATATCAATTACTCTGTTTAGAATTTCCAATCCAGTGCCAAGCATAACCATTTGATGCCTAATGCTCTCGCCATGAAGCGGAATCATACTCAAGAAAAGCAAGGCCTCAATCAATTCAATTTTTTTTAAATCACTATCAATTTCTGCAGCAAATGTACTCAAAAATACCTTATACAAGTTAAATTCCCTTTTTCGATCCTGAATACGGTAATTAATACACGCTCTCTCCGAATTGTAATCAAGGTCAAAAAGATCTTTTATAATGAAATCATATTTTCCATCCACACTATGGAACAGTTTTGCGAGTTCATAACGAAAATCACCAAAAATATCGTAGGTGCCAAACTTTCCTCGCGGATCAATCACTTTAATAAACGAAAAGTTTGAATCCACCATAATATTTGCAAAACATAAATCTCCATGAATGATATTAAAAGTATCTACATCATACAGCATCTCAGGTATCGCCTTTTCCAGTGCTATGATAATTTCATTTAAAGGTAGATACTTTTTTCCATTCACTTCTATTGGTGACTCAAAAAAAGCTAAAAATCGTCCATCCTTTTTCATTTTTTCAAAACGCTGCAAAGTTTTTGTCAGGTACATTTCTTCTAATGCAGAGTGGATATTAGTATCCTTCACCGTGTAGCGTTTAAAATCATCACACACAAAACGAATTCGATTAAAAATGTCAATCCACTGCTGTAATGTCAAATCGCCATAGAGGAACAGCTCGTGGACAGTATGATATGCATAGTATTCCATAGAAACATATGGATTAACATACGATGTCGAATAATCAAAAATTCTGGGTCTGACATACTCAACGTCTGCTGGCAATTTTAAATACCATTTAATCTCCCCAATAAACTTATCCTTATCATCGCTTGTCTTTTTCAGAATGCCACGGTTTTTATCAATTGTAATATGGTTGAATTCTCTAGCACGTACCTCTAGTTTTGAATTATAGTACTTATCCTCATGGCCAATATCGAACCAGTTATTCGCCAGTACTGCTTTCATGGGATACTTTTTACTATACTCCTGTAAAGCATAATAAAAGGTACTCATCTGTAATGATTCTTGTTCAAAGGCCATTTCTAGGCATCTTCTAAAATAGACAGCATCAGTAAATTGAAATACACCAACAAATAGCTTCTTCTTTATTTCTTCCTTTACAGGTTCTTTATCATAAATCTGTACAATGGTACCGCCTTTTTCATCAAAATATGTCCAAGTATCAGACATATAGTCTTCCTGGCAAAAAAAAGCATTTCCCTTGATTCCTGTAACGCTATCTAAGACAATTGTATCTGCAAAATTAATAATAACTGTACCTACAGCATCTTTTAATCCAAAGTAAATAGTATGCCCTAAATCACTTAATTCTGGAAGAATCTTAATATTCACTTTTTTTCCAAGATAATTCTTCAACCTTCTTTGTACTTTATCTGCATTTTCATAACATATAATATCAATAGAATTCGTCTTTTCTTTATACTGTTCATACAAATAATCAAAAGTAATTCTCTGATTTATTGGGTAAATGATTGCCGGAAGTTTTCCTAATTTTTGGAGCTCTTCTGGAACCACTTTAGCAGATGGTATTATTAGCCTCATCAGATTTTTCCTCCCTTATATCTTCAAATTAAGTTTGTCACAGGTCTGCATATAATATTTTTCAAATTCTGGCTTGTATTTAAAAAATCCCTGATTGAGCAACAGCCAGTTCTGAAAAGTCCAATTATATTGCAGATATAAATCTGTATTGTCATTTTTACTATATGTTCGAAAAAGTTTACTTTCATTATATCTATCGTATTTCGGCCAAAACAATCCTATATCATCCCAAGAAACTGTAATTAGATAATTGCTAACAAAATCCCAGTACCCCCTCACTGTATCTTCCAAATTCTCTGTAATATATTTTTTGATATAATTTTTTACAATTTTAATTTCTGGTGCAGTAATATTATAATAATCTCCAATTCTTGGATTACTACTTAATAAATCTCTCAACCATATTCTTCGCTCGTCTTTTGTTCTATTTGGGCTTACATCCAACTCTATGTCAAAAAGATTTCTGATATCTTGTACCGTTCCAAAATACAAGAAATCCGCAATGAAATACGGAATAAACATTCCTCCACCAACTGTTGTTTGGACTGCTATAATTCGTTCCTTCTGTTTTGCACTGTCAACTTCTTGCTTTATTGGAAACTGATCTATTAATGTTTTAAAATATTCCAGCATGTGCGGTTTGTAAATCCGCTGATCTGAGCGTGTCTTTAAAATATACTTAGCACCTGCATCATCTGCACATTGAATGCCGCCTTTTGTGGAAACAATTTGGAAATTCATATTTCCCAGTCCAAAGATGCCCGGTGCTGCATTTAACACTATATCCGCTCCAGCTGTCTTTAGACTATCAATTTCACTCTTATTAGAATCATTCCATGTAGAAACAATGACCTTACATCCGGGATAGTAACGTTTGTAAAGTTTAACCGTATTTAAGGTAAAATGATTATCTAAAATTAGCGGTCCCTGTATCACGATTGCGACATCGCTCATGTTTGAGAGCATCCCTGAATGCACAATCAAATTTTCTGCCGAACCTGATCTTTTTCTATAAGAACAGTAATCTCCTGTTTCTTTTTCATAAGACATACAGCAATCCCGCATTAAAATATCTGCATAATGTCTATCTTTTTTTGTTACAATTGAAAAGAAAAAATCCGTGATTCTTTCCACCGTATGTTTTATTTTCATTGTCTATTTCTCCTCGTCCAACTCATCATTCAATTTGTGTTCCATATAGCACATAAGAAAGACCATACCCCATGTCCAACTTGGCTTATTCCACCAAAATGTAATATTGTATAGCAAGATTGTCAATGAAATAACAAAGCCAAGAGGCCAATATATATTTTTTATCTTATATAATTTCCAAGCACTTTTATATAATTTATAAAACCACTTGATAACAACACTTGCTCCTAGCAATCCATAAACATATACAAAAGCGAAAATCCCATTGTCCACCAATCCGATTCTTTCGTTTCCCACCGCAATATATGCTGTTGATGCAGTGCCAGAATATCCAATATTAGGATATCCGCATCCAAAAATTAAGGTTGCAGGACTTTGTTTAAGCTGTCTCACAAATTCATCTCTAGCTACTTTTCGGATTGCCATCGTGTCAATACCTGTTGTAGTATTATAAAATTGCATCTGCAAAGCTTCATTAAAACGTTCAAAAAATGCACTATTAATAAATACCACAACTGCAATAACACCAATCAAAATCATACATATTTTTCTAAATGAAAGCCTTTTCATCAGTAATATCATTACTGCATATCCAAGAACTACTGAAGCTAATTCCAATCTTGATTGTCCAATAATCAATTCGTATACAAGTTCTATCGCCACAAAAAACAGATATTTTTTGTTGTTCTCTTCCAGATATTTGCTAAGGCCCAAGAATCCGATAATAACACACATAAAACTGTCTACATATAAGCGTGTCACTCTTGCTGCCTTATATACATGCACAAACTGAACATAATCAATTAAATTCACTTGAAGCCAATAGATTATGACAGAAAGAACTCCACAAAACAGCAGACCGTTAACCACTGTATTGATATCGATTTTATCTAAAGCAATTAGCTTTCGGATAGTAAAATAACTTACTAGTATAAAGATATAATTTCGTTGTGGAGCAAATCCCATTGATAACGGTTGACCAATAAGAAAATTACATTGAACGATTGATATAATCGCCAAAACAATCAATGCACTAACATCGGATGAAAAATACATCCGAACAGATTTTCTATTTAACCTATATCGAATATACAAAAGAACAATTCCTGCCATAAAAAGCAGAAACCAAGTCATCGCATAATTAAGAAATATGATCCTAAATGTATCTGTATTGATTAGATAAAAGCAATGTTCCATCAACACAAAGACAAAGATTATAAAATATGAGTTTAATGATTTTGTTCCCACCTTAATTTCCATAAATTACTTTCCTCTACTGTTTATATTCGCGCAGAATGAACATAAAAATTCTCTAGTTGTTGAGCTGTATTTTTAATGTCGTATCCTGCATCTATTACTTCTGCTCTGCAATCCGAGCGTTTATCACAATCTGGCACAACTTTCAGCATTTGATCTGCCCAATCATTTGGATTCCATCCATGTACACGAATAAACTTCGGTGTAATATCAACTTCATCAACAATAGTGTCTGCACAAATCGTAGGCAATCCAGCAGCTTGTGCTTCTATTGCAACAATTCCAAGACCTTCAAATCTTGATGGGAATATGAACATATCCATAGCCTGTAATATGCCCGGAATATCATACGTCACACCATAGAAAATCACAGAATCTGCAATTCTCATATTTTTTGCCTTATCTTGAATGCTTTGAAGAAGTTCACCCTCTCCAACAAGCAACAATACGCTATTCAGACAGTGTTTGTGAAATTCCGCAAATGCTTCCAGAATAAAATCATGGTTCTTCTGATATACAAAACGACCTACATGACCTACTACAACCTTATCCTGTATACCAAGTTCTTCCCTGATTCTTTTTCTGGCATCTTTATTGTAAGCATACTGCTCAACATCAATACCATTCTTTACTAAGGTATAGTTTCCACTTTCGTACACAGATTTAGGAAACATGAATTTTGCTGACTTTTCTGAAATTGTGAAATAATCCGTTACAACTACCTTCATCAGCAATTTATAAATTGGGATAAAAGCATCTCTCAACGGCTTTTGACTTTGGAAATTATCATTATGCGAGTGCATGACAATCGTTGGAACGCCAGCGATTTTAGCTGCAATCGCTACCATGACATCATATGGTGTTGAAGCATCCACATGAACAACATCATATTGCTCCCGTTTGAACAGGTTGACCATGGCTCTCATTTTGATAAAAAATTTCAAAAAATCATTCTTTATGTTCGCAACATCAATTACCTGTTTTTTTCCACCAAGAGAAATTGCTTTATCCTCTAAAAATTCTTTTTTATTTCTAAAAACCAGATAATCAAATTGAATATTATCTGCTATCAGCTCATTGATCGTAACTGTAAGTTTTGAGATACCTCCGCTTCCCAGAGGTGCCATATGTATAACTTTTACGGTCTTTTGATTATCATTCATTTTCTTTTTCTCCTGTTCATTCTTACCTTTTTCATTGTTCTAAAGAAGAAATGCGAAAATGGCATCTTATGGATAATCGGCTTCAAAGCAGTCGCCATTTTGTCTTTTCTCGATGCAGGCAAATATTTTTGAATCAAATCATCATAAGACATTCGCCCAGAATCTTCAAAAAATTGCGATCTATTTTTCGGTATTTCAAAAGTATAATCTTCTTTATAGATTTTGCTTTTCAAATCATCGTTTTCTAATGTCTCAACATGAATCTTTTTAATCTTTTCCGAACCAATATCATTCAGAAAATCTTCACCTTTTCTTGTATTGATCTGTACAATGGATGTTCCTCTATCATCATCCATTTGCTTAGAGTAGTCACCAATCTGCCAGAAATCTCCAATCGTAAAATCTGACATCTTATTTCTTCCACGATAAACACACTTATAACAGGACGGTCTCAATCCTAGTTTGGAGAACATTGTCTTTGTATATGTTTTAACATCAACAATATCTTCCAATGCCTGTCCATTTTGCAGCATTACCTTAATATTGACACCTGCATATCCATATTTTTTATCGCGGAAATATACTCTTGAAACTTTACTGCCATGTTTTTGAGCAATATCCTGAATCCATTCTTTGTAAAGCCCTGGTGACGGAACACCATAGCAAACCAGATCAACCGTAAGCAAGTGTTCTTTTTCTTTTTTGCCAAGATAATATAGTAAACCTTCTACCTGGCATGGAGTACCTACAAACAAAACTGTTTTATCGCTTGTAATTAGTTCTTGTCTGATTTTTTTGAATGTGTCTTTCAAATCTGACTGAACATATTTCGAGCCATACAAATCATTCAGCTCATCAAACTCCCTTGCTTCCTTATGCACAACAATGGCTGTATCATCAAATCCTGCCGCCCAAATTGTGCCACCTGAAGAAATCACCTGTTCTGCCAACAAACCAAACATACCGCCACTTGTACTAACTTTGCGAACATTCTCATTTATGTTCTGACAAGCGATATATTTAACACGATCTGTTCGTTCTTCCTCATGTTCTGATAACTGTGAGCATACTCTCTCACACAGACCACAATTCACACATGAATCAGCATCAACTACCGGATACAGAAATCCTTCTCCATCACATTGCATTGATATGCAATTTTTCGGACAAACACTCGCACACGCGGTACAGCCGCAACATTTTGTTTTATCAGATATCTGTATCATCTTCTATCTCTCCTACTTCAGAGCTGTCTCCAAGTATTTAATTGAGTCTGCTCTTAATTTTTCCAGTTTTTCTTCAACAGCGTTGTAATTGATGTCCTTTTCGACATTCATAACGTCTCCGCTGTATCTTCTCTCACTAAGCCCCAATAAGGTACAAAGGCTATCAATTCTACTATTTCTTGAATTTGCTCCTGCATTAAAGCGGTTAAACGTCACAAATTTTTTGTGATTCAGAATGCTGAAAACAGAGCCGTGGAAAGAATCTGTCAAAATATACTCAGCATGACGAATCAAATTCACAAAGTCTGCTGCATCCATATCGAAGAGCTGAATATCGCCAAAACTCAAATCACATTCCACATAATTATCCAAGAACGGACAAGTAATCAGTTTCAGCCCTGTCTTGTTTTTGAACTCATTAGCAAACTTTCTATGCTCTTCATTTGTTCCCAAAAAATAGCAGAACACATACGGTTCTTCTACAACTTCTTTTTCCGGAAGCATTTGTTTCCATCCCTCTGCGTCAAACAACAGAGTGGGATCGCATACTACCTGCGCTGTTTTCCCTGTTAATTCTTTAATGATTTTTTGTCCAGCAAGTTCTCTGGTACTCAAATGCTGAAAACGGTTCAAATATTTTGCGGTAGCCTTTTTTTGAGAATTTGGAATTTGGCTCACTCCAAAGCTCGTTGCATATGCAATCTTGGGCTTATTATCGGGTGCAAACTCAAGCGTGTAGAAATGGCTTCCCAGATTATTCGGCAGCCAAAGCTGGTCACTTCCACAAAGAAATGCATCATAGTTTTTCTTGCATTTTGCCACAAGTGTTTCCCAACCACCATAAGATTCCGAAAACAATGGAGCAAAATACTTGTCTACAAAAGCATCAAAACGTTGATTTCGTTGTTGCACTTGTGCCTGATAAAAAGGTTTGCTTTTTAGTGCATTATCTTTTTGGTTCCCAGAAAGTTTCGATTTCAAAAACGAGATATTAAATAATCTAGGAATTGTTTGAACAATAAAAGTTGGCGTTATTTTTTTTTTATAACGAATTATTTCCGACTTATAACCAAGCTCCTCAACTTTTTTTACTGTGGCAAGCACCTGTAATTGACTTCCGAAATTTTTTGTGTCATAGCATACTGCTAATCCGATTTTTTTCATACTCTTTTCTCCTGCATCACATCAATATAATATTGAGCTATTTCTTGATGCATCGCGTCCATGCTGTACTTTGTATGAATAAGCGCAATATTATTTTTTCCTATTTTTTCTACTGTCTCTTGATTCATACAATATGTTATTAAAGCTTCTGAGAGCTTTTCAGTGTCTCCTGGCTCTATTAATATTCCATTTTCTTCTTTCACTACTTCTGGAATTGCGCCAACCGTTGTGCTTATAATAGCCTTTCCACAAGCCATACCTTCCAAAATCGCCATCGGAAGTCCCTCATTATAAGATGGAAGCACTAATACACTAGATTTTTTTAGCAGTTCTAATTTTTTATCAAAATCAGCCCATCCCACAATAAAGATATTGCTCTTGAGATTTTTTTCCTCAACGATCTGCTTGCATCTGTCAATATCCCCATCGCCAGCCAAATAACATTTAATGTCCGGTATTTGACCCTTAACTCGTTCTATTGCTTTGATGAGGTCATACGTTCCTTTTCTTTCTCCAAGTCGCCCAAGAGATACAAAAGTATGTGGATGATCTTTGACACTCGTTATAGCGGGTTTCAATCTCTCAGTGTCTATACCATTTTCAAGAACAACACAATTTTTTAATCCAAATGTTTCATCAAACTTCTTTTTCCATTCGGCAGACAACGCAATAACCTCATCTGCTTCTTTCAATATTGAAACAATCTTATCCTTTTGATTGCTTTTTTCATAAAAGAGCATATATTCAGCACCGTGAATATGTAAAATTACTTTTTTGCCCCACTTTTTCGCGGCATGAACATACAAACCTTTTCTGAATGTACTTCCGTATGAAGCTGCATGTATATGGTAAATATCATAATTTCTTTTTGTGAAATAAAACCTAATAAATGAAAATAGCGAAAAGAATAAAACCTTTAATTTATTTCCGTCAATATAGGATTCATAAATATCTATATTAAATTTAGAATTTAATGTCTTATCTTTTTCAATTTCTTCTATAACCGTTGCCATTCCACCCTTTGATCTTGTCGGACTTGGCCCAACTACCAAAATTCTCATTTTTTTATTTTCTCCACATTGTCTCTCTTAAAATAATCATTTTTCATTTTAACGGCTTCATTACTCAACAAAATAATACCAATAAGATTAGGAATTATCATCAATCCGTTAAATGTATCGGCCAAATCCCATGCAAAGCCGAGTGTACTTTGTGATCCAATTAGAATAATAACAACCCATAACGCCTTGATAATCGGCTTTATCTTCTGTCCAAAAATATATTCTCCAGCTCTTTCTGCATAGGTGTAATAACTAATCAAACATGAAAATCCAAAAAGAACAACCGAAGCCAGACAAATAAATCCACCAATTCCGCCAGGTAAAAGTGAATCAAAAGCTCTCATCGTCAGCACCGCACCATCAAGACCACTACTCCATAATCCCGAAAGTACAATTGCAATTCCGGTTACACTACAAATAAATACAGTATCAAGAAATACTTCAACTGGTCCCCATACAGCTTGTTCAATGGGATCGTTTACTTTTGCACCACAATGCACCATTGCCGCAGTTCCCAACCCAGCCTCATTAGAATAAATACCTCTCGCAATACCATATCTCATGCATACAAATACCGAACCCACAATTCCGCCAGTTGCCGCTTTCGGATTAAATGCTGCTGTAATAATTTCTACGATTGCTCCCGGAACCTGAGTAATATGAACAATCATGATTAGCAGCCCAGCAAGAATATACGCTCCGCCCATAAAAGGTGCAACAACCTCACAGACATGACCAATTCTTCCAATTCCACCAAATACAATAATCCCGACCAATACTGCTAAAATCACTCCAGTTACTACTGTCGGGATACTATATCGTTCATTTAATGTCAATGCAATTGTATTGGTATCAACCACACCAGATATAACAAATGCAAACGGAATAACCAAAATCGAAAACAGAATACCAAGCCATTTTTGGTGCAAGCCGTCTGCCAAATAATACATTGCACCGCCGCTGACCGTCCCATCCTTATGTATTTTACGATATTTAATACCCAGTGCAATCTCAGCAAATTTAGTTGCCATACCGACAAAAGCCGCTAAAATCATCCATACAAGTGCTCCCGGTCCGCCCATAACAATTGCCGTTGCTGCACCTGCAATATTTCCGGAACCAACTATCGCAGATACCGATGTCATCGCCGCTTGAAAACTCGTAAGTTCGCCTTGTGCGGTCGGCCCTTCATCCTTTTTCTTAAAAGCCTTTATAATTGTTTGCTTCACAAGCCATGCTGGATGGCGAAACTGCATAAATCCGAATCGGACTGTATAATAGACACCAGTTCCAAGAATCAGAAGCATAATGGGAACGCCCCATACAATTCCATTCACAAAATCATTAATCTTAATAAGTGATTACACAATAAACCTCTTTTAAATTTTATTTTTCCTGTAACACACGGTCCAATTTAATTCTTTTAGCCATTTCAAGATCAAACGAGCGTGGGGTAAACGGATCAGATCCTGCTCCATCTGTAAATGTCAACTCACCAAAATAAATGTGGTCGTTTGCCATGTACAAATCCACCCTTACAAACTGGAATGGTTTTGCCAGCTTTCGTACCACATCTATCATTTCAGGAAAATTTTTCCCTTGTGGCAGAACATAATCACTATTTTTTACTCCACCGTTAATAATACCCTCTAATTTATTTCCGTCCATATCGTACATATCAACAGTTTCATCTGTATAACGGTCTGTAAAAACGCCATAATAGAGAGGTTCTCCATCATAGCAGTAAAACTTATAATCTCTTAACGCTCCCGATTCATCTTCCAAATATTCTTCTGCAATTATTCTATTCTTCACGCCTTTATATTGTGGTTCTTTTTTCATCTTGTAAAAATCATCTTTCAACCACTTATTCATCGTAGTAGCGGCATTCTTTTTATTAAGAGAATTTTTATCTTTGCAAATAAGAACCGCACCACTTCCATTTGTGCACTTAAGTACAAATTTATTAGGCAACCTATCATAGTTGATTTCATCCGATCCGTTATAAACGCCATACAATTTATTCAAGTACTTATTCCCAACAGTTTTCTCTACAAAATCTCTGACTTCATATTTATCAACATACCGACTTAGCTCATCAAGATGCCCGTATAATTTCAACCACTGAATTTTTTCGCCAAAATACTGCGGATTTTTCAAATTCAGTATTTTTTGATATCCTCTAAAGTAAATCAGGTAAAGAGCCGGCTTATCCGGCAAAACACGCAGAATATTTCTATATAAATTTTTCGCAAATCCCATAATTATCTCCTCAATGTTTCTATATAATTTTCAATGCTTTTTACGATAGTATTAGTATTCGATTCGTATTCCGAATACTCTGTATGTTTCACTGTTTCTATTGCCTCTGCTAATTCATTTGTGTCTCCGCACGGACAAATCAGATTCAGATCATCAAACTGTTTAACCAACTGAAGCTGGTGGTCATCAACGTGTTCTCCATATTTTGCAAGACGTGGAACAGCAATGACTTTCTTTCCTTTTTTTACTGCACCAATAATCGCACCCGTTCCACCATGAGTAATCACTATATCCGCTTTACCCATTTCCACGCTAAATTCTTCTCTGTCCATGAAATTATTATAGCGATAATTTTGGGGAACATAATCGCTGTAACCAATCTGCGCAAATACATCTTTTCCGCAAATGATTTCTTTTTCACACAGCTTATCCACAGCTATAAGCAATCTATTGAATTGAAATTTCTGGGACCCCAATGTTATAAAAATTTTCTCTGCCATTTAATAGATTCCTCCTAAATATATCGCTTTAGGATAGAACTTCAGCATCGGTTTCCACTGCACATAAAATTGATCGGCAAACTTGTAAAGTAGCTTTCCTGTTTCAGTGGGCGAAGTTACCTTTGCAAATGATTCTATATAAATAAGCTTTTTCCCCATAAGTTTTGCAATAAGGCAAATTGGAATCATCGCCAGAACGCCCGTACAGATAACCACATCTGGCTTTTCTTTCCTATAAATACCAATGGACTTCCATGTATTTACAATCATTTGCCAGACAAAATCTTTTTCCCGGCGGTTCACTTGATTCATGTAGTATGTTTTTTCGCCTTTTGCCTTTGCGCTATAATCTGTTTTTTCGGTTATAACAAAACTGTCATATTTTTCCATCAAAGGTTTTAACATCATTAGCTGCTCATAATGTCCACCCGATGAAGCCGCAAAACATATTTTTTTATCTTTCATACTTCATCTTCCAAATTTCTATATTATTCTCTAAACCACACATTTCCGTGGTCACTTACTCGTATTGCAGGATTTCCCGCTATTGTACAGTTACCCTTTTCAAACGATTTATTTACGATTGCACCAGCACCAATCATCATATTATCGCCAAGAGTTATCTTGCCAAACATTTTGACACCTGGTCCAATCCAAACATTATCTCCAATTACCGGAACAGAGCCTTTTTCGATATTTTGTCCAATGTTCACACCTTGGTGAATATCACACCATTCTCCAATCCTTGCCAACGGATGCACTACAATCAGACCATAGTGATTTATTTTCAGCCCCCCCGAAACAGTTGCATGGAATTGAAAACCCCAATTTTAATCCTAGCTGCTTATGTCGCCATTTCCAAAAAAGTCCAGCCAATTTGTTCTTTTGAGTATTTCTATAAAATTCATCCATCCTCAAAGCGATTTCAAATTTCCATACTTCATCTCCAATAATGGACGGTCTGCTTTTCTTCATCCCCAAAGCTCGTTTATCTTTATCCAGACAATCTTGTAAATCATCTCGTGTTTTTATCATGACTTTTTCCTCAATCTCTCTGGAAAATATCTCTCGTGTAAACTTTCTCTTTTACATCATCCAGGCACTTGTCATAGCGGTTCGCAATAATGGCGTGGCTCATTTCCTTGAACTTTGCCAGATTGTTGACCACCACAGAGCCAAAGAATGTCTCTCCGTCCTTCAGAGTCGGCTCATAGATAATGACTGTTGCGCCCTTTGCCTTCACACGCTTCATAACCCCCTGAATAGAACTCTGACGGAAGTTGTCGGAGTTAGATTTCATCGTCAAGCGGTAAACGCCAATCGTGACGGATTTCTCCTTGTCCTCATCGAACTCATTCTCTGCATCATATCCATAGTAGCCAGCCAGCTTCAGAACGCGGTCTGCAATAAATTCCTTACGAGTACGATTAGATTCCACGATTGCTTCAATCAGATTTTCCGGCACATCGGCATAGTTAGCCAAAAGCTGCTTGGTGTCTTTCGGCAGGCAATATCCACCATAGCCAAAGCTTGGATTGTTGTAGTGACTACCGATACGCGGATCAAGGCAGACACCATCAATGATCTGCTGGGTGTTCAGCCCCTTGCTTTCTGCGTAGGTGTCCAGCTCATTGAAGTAAGCCACGCGCAGAGCCAAATAGGTGTTAGCGAACAGCTTGACCGCCTCGGCCTCAGTGAAGCCCATGAACAGCGTGTCAATATTCTCCTTGATTGCACCTTCCTGGAGCAGACCAGCAAACTCATGTGCGGCTTTCACCAGACGTTCATCGTTCGGGTCAGTACCCACAATGATACGAGAAGGATACAGGTTATCGTAAAGGGCTTTAGATTCACGCAGGAACTCCGGGCTGAAAATGATATTCTTGCTGTTGAACTTTTCTCTTGCACTTGCCGTATAGCCCACAGGAATTGTAGACTTGATAACCATAATGGCATTAGGGTTATATTCCATGACCAGCTTGATTACAGCTTCAACCGCAGACGTATCAAAGTGCTGGGTGTGGCTATCGTAATTTGTGGGGGCGGCTATTACAACAAAATCTGCATCGGAGTATGCTTCCTTTGCATCCAGAGTTGCGGTTAAATTCAAGTCCTTTTCTGCCAAGTATTTTTCAATATAATCATCCTGAATCGGAGATTTCTTGTTGTTGATCATATCGACCTTAGCCTGCACAATATCGACTGCAACCACCTGATGATACTGGCTCAGAAGCACTCCCAGCGAAAGCCCTACGTATCCCGTGCCGACCACAGTGATTTTATAATTTCTCATAGTTCTGTTCTCCCTTACCAATTTTTTATTTGATAAAACAGCAAACAAGCCCACGGCGGATTGCTCAATGGCAATCCACCGTAGGCTCGATTCGTTCTCCTTAATTTTTTACTTGCTGCTCATTTTGTGGGTCAAAACAGAGCTGCACCAAAACCTCCCACCTATAACCTCTGGATTTCAGCTTCTCCGCAGCCTGTCAGCAAATAAACACTTTTGTCGAACGAGTCGAGCCGTCGAAATCCTTTATTTATCGTGGTTTTTCTTGGTTGACCCTATTATATCTCCATCCCCAGTGCCAGCAACAGCGATTTTGAAATTCTTCATAATATTTACTCCTCCGGTCTTCCTTGGACCCAATTCCCTCAAAAGGTGTTTTTATCTATGTACACATCCCGAAGGATGGTATTTCTTGCCAATCGTATTCTTTTACCCCTCAACTTACTTCACGGCACAACAACAAGCCTGTATACAGATTGCAACAACAATCTATACGCAGGCTTGTCCTCGTACCTCCTTATTCTGTTTTCTGCTCTATCAGCTTTCGCTGTGATGGGTTAAGTATAGAGCGCAACCAGAAGCCATTAACCCCTGAAAGCACGCTGGCCGTAACGCACCGTGACAAGCAGAAATAAGTTGAGGTGAAAAGGTCAAGCCGCGCAAACCCGCATGAAATCAGGCTTTTCTCTGCTCTCAATCGAAGCATTCCACTGATGGATAACTTGTCCCCCTTACACCGCCCCATCTCTCCTCAAAACCACCATCACCGTCTTCATCAGAATCTTTATATCCATTCCGATATTCCAATTAGTGATATACTCCCGGTCGAGGCGGACAACTTCTTCGAAGTCCGTGATTTCACTTCGTCCGCTGACCTGCCACATACCGGTAATACCCGGCTTGATCGCCAGTCTGGCTTTATGGTGCAATTCATAGAGGTTGGTCTCTGAAATCAGCGGCGGGCGGGTGCCTACAAGCGACATATCTCCTTTCAGCACATTGAAAAACTGAGGAAATTCATCCAGACTTGTCCGGCGGATAAATTCACCGATTCCGGTCTTATGGCTTCCATCCGGCATGATTTGATTTCCGATCACGCGCGGGTCAAAATCAAGCTTGAACATCTTTCCATCGCCCAGCTTATTTTCTTTCATCAGCTCATCACGGCGTGTTTCGGCGTCCATGTACATACTTCTGAATTTGTACATTTTGAACCGTTTTCCGTTTTTTCCGACTCTTTCCTGGGTAAAAAAGATCGGTCCCGGTGATGACAGATAAATCGCAGGTGCAAGAAATAAAAAGAGTACCGCCGTCAATGCACAGCCGATCAGTCCGCCTATGACATCCATCATCCGTTTGAGAAAAAGCTGGAAAGACGACGCATAATTGATGCTCGTTGTCAGCACGGTATACGGTCCTATTTTCTCCACAAACTGTCTCTTTCCCGGCACACTTGTCACTTTTGCCAGGTTCAGATGCACCGTTACGCCGGTTTCTGTCAGCTGGTTCAGCAGCTTATCCGGATATGGCACCATCTCTGAGGTTACAACAATAACCTCATCAATCCATCCCTGGCAGACATAATGGGGAAGTTCTTCCTCCTCCACTATCACAGGGATTTCTTCGATTTTCTCTCCTACATGCGATTCGTGACCTCCGATCAGGCAGACCCCCGCAATCATGTATTGTGCATAATTGTTTTCCTTGATCGTTTTGACCGTCCGTCCAGCTATGTCCTCATTTGTCACAATCAGCAGAACGCGCTTGTTTCCATCGACTGTTTTTTTCCGCTGCAGATGCCATTTCCAGCATTCACGCACACTATACGCGGTTCCGATATAGAAGACAGCCGTCAGCATCAGTGCCAGCCTGGAATACCTCTGCCCTTCCTGCAGAAGGAACAGATATAAAAGAGCACTGCCTTCTATAAAAACGGCCTGCTTGACAGCTACTATAAATTCCACAAACTGGTCTCTTCTTATGACTCCCCGCATTGTCTCCCTGCAAACCAGCAAAATCAGATCCATCAGTCCTAAGAAAATCGCCATATTCCGATACAAAATCGGTGTATATATATCACATCCATATCCACTGCACGCATAGGCAAGTATTAATGCCGCCTGCAGAGAAATCACATCCAGGATGATGAAATCGATATGCTTCATCCATCCGCCTGAATTTCTTCTGTACATATCTACCGCTCCCCCCGTCAATGCCTATTGCAATCGACTTTGTAAATCAGCCTCTCAAGGTACCGGCAGGTACCTCTCTTACCAGGTACCTGCCGGCTTCCGCGGTCTTATCAATTAGTTCTTATGAACCAATGTAAAGACTGCATTGCCCGGAATTGTTACATTAACAGAGTTTGTTGCATGATCAATCCCGTTGACCGGAGCTAATTCCCACTTATGATCGGTTTCACTGTAGTAGTAGATTTCTACATTCTGAACATCGCCCAGAGCTGCTACTGCAATATTTACCGTGACCGGATCACTCACTACAACGCCATTTGCATCGGTTGTCATGAGCTGCTGTGCCGGCATAAGCGGAGAATATCCAACCAGTGCCGGATCACCCGTTACACGATACAGCGGAATACCTGCATTGATCTCAAACACTTTTTCTGCAACAGCCCAGCTATTGCCGTCTTTGATCTGCTGATCGGATGCGAACCCAACCGAACTGCCATTTGCAGTATTTCCCTGCGAAACAGTAATACCGTTGGAACCATTCTGACCACTATTCTTGATACCCGTAGATGTCTTGTTGGTAATGGTTCCCGCATTTACATTGAGACCTGCGCTCTTGGAAGAGGCAGAACCTGAACTGCTTCCTCCGTGACTGACTGTCACATTTGTGTTCGGGCTCGCTGCCATTGCCAGTGTGCCCGGCACTGCCATGATTGCTGCTGCCATCATGAGTGCTGCGTACTTCTTTTTCATTTGAACCTTCCTTTCCGGCTTTCTAAGCCTTTGCTTTTTAAGCTTTTTCTTTATAAAAAAGATTGATGACAATCTCTTTTAGCTCATCCATATCTGGGTAAAACTCTTCGAATTTTCCCTGATATATTTTTCCCGACAGTTCAATAAAATCACCGTCTTCCATGGCATCCGGACTGTTCAAAAGCGCCAGTCCCATGTCCATGTACTGGTCCTTCGCCATGTTGGTGATCGCCAATTTCTGTATTCCATCCACCAGCCGGGTTATGGTGGTTTTGTCTGCCGCCTGACTTTCCTTTGCCTTCTGAATAAACGCTTTCAGATATCCTTTCTGCCGGTGAAGACGAATACTTGCGGACCCCTCTTCGTCCACATCCCGGAAGCGGACATATTTTTCTGTCAGATCTCCGGTCAGGTTGACTGTTTCTCCCATCTTGAAATCTTCTGGATACTGGTTTGCGACCATCTCATCATCCACGGTAACCGGCACACCACCGACTGCATCATTAAAATAGGAAATCGAATCCATATTGACTGCAAAGTATCCGTCGATCTTAAGACCAAATAAAAGTTTAGAAAGGGCTTCTGCTGTCAGTTCACAGCTTTCTTCCCGCCCATCTCCAAACGCATACGCCAGCGTCAGCTGCTGTGTCTCGGTCCCCAGAGGTTCCCCAAAATAGTCAAATACCTCTATCTCCGTCATTGTATTTCTTGGAATCAGTACAATCTGAGCCTGATCTCTGGACGCGTCCTCGGCGATCAGAAAGATGGCATCGGCATCGCCGCCTTTTCCCGAAACTGCCTGTGATGCCATCTCGCCCTTCGTATCAATACCCATACAAAGAATGGCTCTCATCGCTGTATTCCGGCGATATTTCTTTCCATTCCAGGTCAAAATCCCATTTTTCTGGTCTTCTGCATCCTCGTTTTCCTGCTGCCCACGTGCTTCCATCTCCTGCACGGCTGCTTCTCTCTCTTCATATCTGTAATACGCATGGATACCGAATCCCACGCAGGCGATTCCCACCGCCGCTCCGGCAATCCATCGAATCATATTCTGCTTTTTCATTTATCCGACTCGTTTTCGTAATATTTACTATATTTGGAATATTTTCCATAATATCTATGATAGTATCCGCTGCCTGCCATATCGACACGATTCAGTACGGCTCCTAAAATCCGGCAGCCTGTCCGCTCAAGCTGGTTTTTTGCTTTCTGCACCAGGCGATAACTGAGCGCCCCGCTTTCAACTACGAGGATAGCTCCGTCACAGCGCTGGGAAATAATAGCTGCGTCAATGACACTTCCAAGAGGCGGCGTATCAATGATGATCGTATCATATTCATTTCTTGCCCATTCAACCAGCCGCGCAAATGCGTCCTCTCCCAGCAATTCCGCCGGATTCGGCGCCATCGGGCCAGAGAAAATGATGTCAAGATTTGGCAGATTGGTATGATACAGAATATCCCCCAGCAGTTTCTGTCCTGTCAGGTACTGCGTCAGACCGTAAATCTGCTGCCCGAATCCGAAGCGGGATACCAGCACGGATTTACGGATATCGGCATCAATAAATAAAACTCGTCCCTCTGTCTGTGCCATTGAAATCGCCAGCTGGGAAGATGTCTCACTTTTTCCCTCATCCGGCATCGTGCTGGTCAGCATGATCACTTTCAATCCACTGCCCGAAAACTGAATGTTGGTACGGAGTGTTTTCATTGCTTCCTCATATTGATAGTCTTTTTTTTCATCCTGTGTAACCGGGATGAACAGATTCTGGTTTGCCATGCTCTCCTACCTTCTTTCGTTTTTCTCTTTTCCGGCAAATGGATTGATGATATCCCAGATGCCGGAGGTACGTTTTACTTTTTTCTCGCCTCTTCCGTGAATCTTGCTCTCCGGAATCACAGCCAGTACCGGCAGTTCCAGATATTTCTCCACATCTTCCTCTGACTGAATCGTATCATTCAAAATAACAGTCAGGCTGATGTATGCACACACCAAAAAGGCTGCTATCAAAGCGCCAATCGCAGCATTTTTGGTATTGCTCGGACTGGTCTTTTTAACAGCTACCTCACCGCTCTCGATGAGTTTCGGCGGTGTCATCTCCATGATTTCTCCTACATAGTCCGATGCCACTTCTGCCGTCGTATCAACGATCTTTTTTGCCATTTCCGCATCCGGATCCTGCGCTGAAATGCTCAGAATACGTGTATCTTTCGGATTCTCCACTTCAATCTTCTTAACCAGCTTTTTATAGTCCATGTCCAGATGAAGTTTATCGACTACCTCTTCCATGACCGAGCGGCCGGTAATGATCGTCTTGTAATCCTGCGTCAGCTGCGTGCCAATCTGCAGGTCGGCCAACGATGTCAGCGTTGTTTCTTTTGTCAGTACATAGATTTTTGCGGTTGAAGTGTACTGCGGTGTGAGCAAAAAGTAACTATATGCCCCTCCAATTGCTCCTCCAATCACAAGCGCTCCGATGATAATCCAGAGTTTCCGGAGCAATGCATACAAAATCTCTCCGACATCAATTACATCCTCGTCATCCCACGCCTGTTTTTGACTCTCTTTCGTTTCCATACCTTACAAATTTCCTTTTCTTTCTTTTTTTCTGACCGGCATTCTGCCAATCTGTTTCAGATGTATTTTAGAGTTCCTCTTATAATCGTTCATCCAGGATTATTTTTTCTGGATTCTCCACTGACAATTGTCTGGCCAATGTATCCCCGCCTTTTTTCCGGATCCAGGCAAGCGCCCTGTCACTGTCCGGTGCACGGTGATGAACCCCATGCATATCGGTTCCCAGAAAACTGATATATCCCGCCAGCAGCACTTTACGGCACCAGCGCCGTTCCAGTCTCTCACGTAAATTCCAGACATTTCTAAGCTTTATCAGACTTCCGTAATTCATCTGAAGATAAGCTCCCTCCTTCTGAAGCTCTGTCAGACGTCCTGTCTTTCTTAGACACTGATAACGCTCAATATGCGCCAGCACTGGGAAATATCCCGCCAGCAGCAGCTCCCGGACTGCATTCTGTATCTGACTCCACTGCGACTGGGGAAGGAATTCTACCAGAACATAATGACTTCCCGCCAGTGTCAGCAGTTCTCCCCTCTGAAGCATATCAGCCATGCCTTCAAAATATTGTATTTCCTGCCCGCTATACAGTCGCAGCTCCGGCATCGCCTTCTGAACCGCTTTTGCCATCTGCTCCATAAGTCTCTGTATCTGTTCCGGTTTTGTCCGCCAGTGATAGACGGTATAATGAGGGGTTGCTATCACATTGCGCACACCTTGCCGATATGATTTCTGAAGCATCCGAACACTGGCGCTTATGCTTTTCGAGCCATCATCAAGTCCCGGAAGAACGTGTGTATGTATGTCCGAAATTCTTTGTTCTTTTTTTTTCGGCTCTTCCTGCGATTTTTGCAACATTCTATTCTCTCCCTTCGCTCTCAGCGCCGCTTTGTTCTCCCGTCAGATCCAGCCATCCATGCGTCTGCCTTTTTCTGCGGTAACAGCCGCAGCTTTTTGTATGTCCACTTTTTAAATGCGTTCCGTAAACCAGACAGATGTTTCCGCAATCGCATTGGCACCCCCAGTATCAATGAACTCCTGTCTTCTTCTCGCTCTGTCTTATAACCAAAAGATGTCCATATTTCCTGCCAACCAGATTTTCCTGCTTCATATATGTCCCTGTATATGACATAATATGTATCATGTCATATACAGTGTGCCGTGATATGAGGACTTTTACAGCCGATGAGAGAAAAGAAAAAAGGAAAACGTTGATTTTCTGATTACATTATTTTTAAAACAAAAAAATGCAACACTTAAATTTGCATTGCGGTTGCTATTTGTAATATTTTAAAGTACAATAGTAAAGAATTTATAAAAAAAGGAATGCAGCAATGACATAATACATATTATGTCATTGCCGTATTCCTTTTCATTTTACACTCTCTGATTTCCGAATATTTGCCTCTACAGCATTCACTGCAATCGGATCACTTACGTGATTTCCATTTGCATCCGTTGTCTGGCGAATGATCTACCGCGTAAATTTCTCCGCGATCGCACCGCTATAGTACGCATTCAGCAGTTTTTCCAGATCTTTGATCTTCTCTTTCAGTTCCCGTCCGATATCGGTATCCCCGACGCACTTGCGCTCCGGCACCCATTTGACCATACGGCTCTCGGAGTGGATATCACTCTCCTTCTCGATCGCCGCCTCGGTGGACTCAAACGGATCGTGCGCCGCCAGAATCAGACCGTAGGAGTTGTAAATCAACGTATACCCTGCGATACCGGTTTCTTTCTGATATGCCCTTGAGAAACCACCGTCGATGACGAGAAGCTTACCGCCGCATTTGAGCGGGCTCTCGCCGTCTTTGGATTTGACCGGGACATGACCGTTGATGATGTGCGCGCCCTCCGGTTCCAAGCCAAACTCACGGAGAATGCGGTCAAGCACTTCCTCATTTTCCAGCATATCGTAATACGGATTTTTTACTTCTTTATGGGTCTCTTTTTCTGCCAGAAAATAGCGCTCAAACGTTGCCATCTTGTCCTTGCCGAACAGCGGGGAATTTTCATTCAGCCAGATATACCACATCATATCCCTGCCTTTTTCCCGCTCTGCCTTATCGACCGCGACAAACCCCTTGCGGACATAATTGTCCAGAATATCGTATAGCGCCTTTCCCTTATATTGCTTGCCGTAGATCTCTACCTCCTTGAAGGTACCGTCCTTATTTAACGGAACGCAGCCATGGTAAAGAAGATTATTGTTGTATACTTTATAGAGACTTCCCTTCGCCAGCAGAAACTTCATATGCTGCTGCAGCTTCTCGCAGTTCATGAAGGCACGTTCCAGACGTTCCATAATATCCGCTTCTTCCGGTGTAAATGCATATGGATCTTTCGGATCCACCGTCGGGAAATTCATATCGAGCATCTTGTACTCTTTGCCATCCATTTCCAGAACGCCGCGTTCAAAATCAATATGATGCAGAAGATTTCGTTTCTCCAGACCAAATTCCGGATGGCGCTTGATGATCTGCCCTTCCGCCTTGAACTGGATGATCGAGATCGCCTTGTGCATCTTCTGGTTCATCTCGCGCTCAGATGCACTGTAAGAGTCACTGCCCTTTAACTGGAAGCAGGTGCACGGGTCATCCCCATATGTATTGATCGCAAAGGTTGCCAATGGAAGAAGGTTGATGCCGTAACCATCCTCCAAAATATCCAGGTTTCCATATCTCGCGCAGATACGGATTGCGTTTGCAATACAGCCCATCTGTCCCGCTGCCGCGCCCATCCAGAGCACATCGTGATTGCCCCACTGGACATCAATCGAGTGATAGGTCATCATCTTGTCCATGATGATATGCGGTCCCGGACCCCTGTCATAGATATCGCCTACGATATGAAGATGATCGACCGTCAGGCGCTGAATCAGCTCGCTTAGCGCTATGATAAAGGCTTTCGCCCGTCCCACACGGACAATCGTCTGGACGATGGCATCGTAGTAGGATTCCTTGTCCTGCAGATCACCGCGCTCAGTCAGAAGTTCTTCCAGCACATAGGCAAATTCCTTCGGAAGCGCCTTGCGGATCTTCGAACGCGTGTACTTGCTCGCTGCCCGGCGGCAGACCGCAATCAGACGATAGAGTGTGATCTTATACCAGTCATCCGGGTTCTTCTCCGTCTGCAGAATCCGGCTCATTTTCTCCGCCGGATAGTAAATAAGGGTTGCCAGTGACTGCTTATCCTGACGGCTCAGGGTATTTCCAAATACATCGTCAATCTTTCGCTTGACGGAACCGGAACCATTTTTCAATACATGAGAAAATGCCTCGTATTCCCCATGGATATCGGTCAGGAAATGTTCCGTTCCTTTCGGCAGATTTAAGATCGATTCCAGATTGATGATCTCCGTCGATGCCGCTGCAATCGTCGGGTAAAGCTCTGCCAGTCGATCCAGATAACGCGCCTGCAATGATTTCATGTTTTCTCTAACCCCTCCTGTTTGCGGACGCCCCTTTTGACCCTTTTTCACCCAATCCCGTGCAGCCTGCTTCCGATGCCCGTTATGCATATAAAACACACGCAAAAGATACACGCAGAAAGATGGAAAAGAATTTGTAATGCTTGTTGCAAACAATTACAAAAAATCGAAATGGCGTCTCATTTTTAATTCTGATACTTGTATCTTATCACACTTCTATTAAAAACGCCATTTCGATTCCTATAATAAGTATTATTAGTATTTGCGGGCAATCACGTATTTCTTCTTAAATTTAAAACTTATACCGCATCTGATACCAGATCACGTTTCCATGCACCGATTCCGAGATCCCCTCATTCACAAATCCAAACTTGGCATAATAGGCTATCAATTTTTCCTTGCACGTCAACACAAGTCCCTTCCTCCCCTGTTTTCTGGCATCCTCGATGGCGCACTGGAGCAACTGTCCCGCATAGCCATGTTTCCGGTATGCCGGGATCGTATTGACACCAAAAATCATCTGCCATGCGCCGTTTTCACCGTGCATTTCTGCCCGTTCGTACATCTCATCCGTCAGATCCGGCTTGTCTGTGACGAAGCCGTCCACAAACGCAATCAGCTTTTCGCCTTCAAACATGAGCCAGAAATGATTTCCATAATACTTAATTCTCTCCTCAAACTCCTCTTTCGTTGCGGCTTCCGCTGCCGGAAAGCATTCTGCTTCCACGGCTGCAATCTGAGCCAGATCTGCTATTGTCGCTGTTCTTATCTCCATAATATCTCGTATCATCCAATTATCCTCGTTCGAGGATAAAAAAATAATCTCCTTTCTCTCTTCAAAGGCATTCGCCCATATAATTCAAGTCGAACGTCCGTGAGACTTGGCGCGTGATTCTGGTCAGCGAAGCTGACATATTCTTTACAGAATCACTGCGCATCCTCGCGGAGCGTTTATCTCAGTCGGAGAATGGACTCCCACTGAGACAAATTTGCTATTACTCACCACCTGAAGAGGTGGGAGTCTTCTCGACTGAGATAAAAAACAGAATAATTTCGGTTCTTTCTTTGCAAATAAGCCAATGCATATAGTTTTCCCCATACACATCGGCTTATTTCACGCATCAGGCGGATCTCTCGATCCTGCCTTTTACTTCATATTCAACTATTTCCGCAGCTGTGCCAGGCGCTCCTGTACCTGTGCCATCATCTGGCGGTATTTCTCCAGCTTCTCACGCTCTTCGGCAATCTTTGCCTCCGGTGCGCGGCTGACGAACTTTTCATTACTTAACATGCCCTCGGAACGGGCAAGCTCTTTTTTCAACTTCTCCTCTTCCTTGGTCAGACGCTCGATCTCCTTGTCCAGATCCACCAGCTCTGCAAACGGCATATAGATGGTTGCCTTTGCAGTCACAGCCGATACGGCATCGTCTGCGATTCCGCTCTTGTCCTTCTGAAGGACAACCTCGCTCGCATAGCCAAGAGTTGCGAAGAATACACGGCTGTGCTCGAAGATGGCCAGAACTTCCGGATCCTCGGATACAACGTATACTTTTGCCTTCTTGCTCGGCGGTACGTTCATGGATGTGCGGACGCCGCGGATCGCGCGGACTGCATCCTTGATCGTCTCTACAGCTTTCTCCTCGTCTGCGAAATTCCACTCATCCTTGTACTCCGGCCAGGAAGAAATCATGATGGACGGTTCCTCATCCTGCAGGTTGCAGAAGATTTCCTCGGTGATGAACGGCATATATGGATGCAGCAGTTTCAAGGACTGAATCAGAACCGTTTTCAGGGTCCAGAGTGCAGCTGCCTTGGTGGTGTCTTCCTCGGACCAGAGTCTCGGTTTTACCATCTCGATGTACCAGTCGCAGAACTCCTCCCAGATGAAATCGTAAACCTTCTGGAGAGCGATTCCCAGCTCGTACTTATCCATGTTCTCGGTAACATCTTTTGCCAGCGTGTTGACCTTGGAGAGGATCCAGCGGTCAGCCATCTGCAGGTCAGAAAGCTTCACATCCGTTACCGGCGCTTTTTCGATGTTCATCATAATGAAACGGGATGCATTCCATACCTTGTTTGCAAAGTTACGGCTGGCTTCCACACGCTCCCAATAGAAGCGCATATCGTTGCCCGGTGCGTTACCGGTCATCAGGGTCATACGAAGTGCATCGGCGCCGTACTTGTCGATAACCTCAAGCGGATCGATACCATTTCCAAGGGATTTACTCATCTTGCGTCCCTGGGAGTCGCGTACCAGACCGTGGATCAGGACGGTGTGGAACGGCTCTTTGCCAGTCTGCTCCAGACCGGAGAATACCATACGGATAACCCAGAAGAAAATGATATCGTATCCGGTTACCAGCACATCGGTCGGATAGAAATATTCATATTCCGGTGTGTCCTTCGGCCAGCCGAGCGTAGAGAACGGCCACAGGGCGGAGGAGAACCAGGTATCCAGCGTGTCCTCATCTTGATGCAGGTGGGTGCCGCCGCATTTCGGGCATACCGCCGGTGCGCTCTTGGCAACAGTCATCTCGCCGCAGTCATCACAATAATAAGCCGGAATCCGGTGTCCCCACCAGAGCTGACGGGAAATACACCAGTCACGGATGCCCTCAAGCCAGTGCAGATAGGTCTTTCCGAAGCTCTCCGGAACGAATTTAAGTCTGCCGGATTTAAGTGCCTCTACCGCCGGTTTCGCCATCTCTTCCATCTTGACAAACCACTGTGGTTTTACCATCGGCTCTACGGTTGTGCCGCAGCGGTCGTGAGTACCTACGTTGTGGGAATGCGGAACGACTTTGACTAAAAGTCCCATTTCCTTCAGATCCTCTACCATGGCTTTTCTCGCCTCGTAGCGGTCCATGCCCTGATATTTGCCCGGTACGCTGATGGTTGCATCGTCATTCATGATGCAGATCTCTTCCAGGTTGTGGCGTTTTCCTACCTCAAAGTCGTTCGGGTCATGTGCCGGTGTGATCTTTACGCAGCCGGTACCGAACTCTTTATCTACATACTCATCCGCGATGACTGGAATCTCTCGGTCGGTCAGCGGCAGTTTTAACATCTTGCCTACGATATCCTTGTAGCGCTCATCCTCCGGGTTGACAGCTACCGCAGTATCGCCTAACAGCGTCTCCGGACGGGTGGTTGCGATCTCGACGAAACGTCCCTCTTCGCCGACGATCGGGTAATTGATGTGCCAGAAAAAGCCGTCCTGCTCCTCATGCTCTACCTCGGCATCCGAAATGGAAGTCTGGCAGACCGGGCACCAGTTGATGATACGGGATCCCTTGTAAATATAACCTTTTTCATACAGTCTGGTAAATACTTCCAGAACCGCCTCGGAACAGCCCTCGTCCATCGTGAAACGCTCGCGGTCCCAGTCAGCGGAGGAACCCAGCTTGTGAAGCTGTTTTACGATACGGCTGCCGTACTCTTCTTTCCACTCCCATGCTTTCTCCAGGAAGCCCTCACGACCCAGATCATGCTTGTCAATGCCCTGCTCTTTCAGCTTATTGATAACCTTAACCTCCGTTGCGATCGCCGCATGGTCGGTACCCGGCTGCCACAGTGCCTCATAGCCCTGCATTCTCTTGTAACGGATCAGGATATCCTGCATGGTGTTATCCAGCGCATGTCCCATATGAAGCTGTCCGGTAATATTTGGCGGCGGCATCACAATCGTGAACGGCTTCTTGCCGTTTCTGCGTCCACGCTCTGCATCGGCGTGGAAATATTTGCTGTCCAGCCATTTCTGATACAGGCGATCTTCAATATCCGCCGGATTATATGTCTTTTCCAGTTCTTTCATTGATCGATTCTCCTTTTGTGTTTTAACTCATCAAATGCTGTTTATCCTCGCATTCTATCATGAACCGCATCTTGTTTACCTTCATTTTGTGTAATTTCCGATGCAGTTTCTTACATCTGTTTCCGGACAATCTTGTACTCATCATCCGTCTGGTAGTACGGGCAGACAAAACGCTGGTTGCTTAAAAATGCCGCCATCTCGTCCTCATCCAGATCTGCCTCGCACAGATAATACCCATAATCATCGTCATAGACATAATTGCCGCACGTATCACAGCTTGTCAGCGGACCCTGTTTTTTCATCTGTTTTGTCCTTTCCGAAGCGCGTTTCCTATGAAAAAGAATGTGCCTTGGCACATTCTCGCGCCGAGCGCGGTCGCTTGCGACATGTTTCTGCTTCGCGCGAGTGCGCATCCTCGCGGAGCGTTTTTTGTTTCATAGGACGTAATTTCCTATGAAATGAAAAAGCCCCTTGCAGACATATCATCTGCAAAGGGCGTCATATACGCGGTACCACCTTAATTCAATCAGGATTTCCGCCTGCCGGTGTTTTCTTTGCACACATCCAGACTTTACCCCAATCCTCTTGATTCTATAACGGGAACTCCCGGGATCTCTTATCCACCACTCTCTTTCACAACATTCCTAAGTCATAGCAGAACGCGGTTTTTCAGAAATCCGGCTCCGAAGCTACCTTCCACATCCGTTTCCCGGAACCGTCTCTCAACCTGCGCGGTTCTCTCTGTCAGGGCTTCTATGTGTACTCCTCTTCTTCACTGCCTTTCATTTTTCAGTTCCTTGTTATCATAGAGGTTTTTCAGGAAAATGTCAAGGTTTTCGGCACAGGTTGGTAAATGATATATGCCCGTTACTGTTCACAGGTAGGCACTTTTGGAACCGAAAGTGCCGTAAGAAAACATGGTGGCAGCAGGAATTTGCCGTATTTAAATGCGAAGCCACGGCAAATTCCGTTACTGGGCACGTATGCGTGAACAGTAACATATGCCCTGGCTCTTCCCACTTTAAAGACGCCCAGCTGTAACAGCTGCACAGCCCCTATTTCGGCAACGTATCCTTATATTGTTGATACGTCCCATCCGTCACCAGCTTTGCGTATGCATCATATGCCTCCTGCAGATTCTCATACTTTTTATCCTTCGAAAGATATTCCGTATACTGTTTTGGAGTTAGATGATCGGCGATTGCTACATAATTACCAGCTGCATTCTTTCGAATAGCGGTAGTTGTTTCTGAAATATAAAACCTTCCATCTGCTGTACTGATAATAACCGGTATCTTCTTTCCTGCACCAACCGAATCGGATGATATATCTACAGATGTCCAAAATAAATATCGCTTCGACTTATCCTTCGCATCTCCCAGATAGGCCCAGGTTCCCTTTTTTAACAGGCTGTCCTCCTCAATCTTTGCCTGTATCTTTGGAAGCATATTGGATTTTGTACAGTTGGAATCAATTTCAAAATTGTTGTTATTACCCAGCATTTCCAATACGCCGCTGTTATTCAAGGGCGCATGCATATCGCAATTGATATTAAACGTATATTTCTGTTCCGAACCGCCTGTACCATTTTTACCTTTCCAGTTAAAAAGCACTCCCGAATTTGGCTGATAGGAAACTTCACATTCCCCACCTGGAACCGGATAACCAATCCAGTTGGCCGTATCACCCTGATCATTATAATGCATCACTCCACCTATCGTCACCGGGTCATGCGACTGCCATTTTGCTTTTTTCTGCTTCAGCTTTACAACCTTCACTTCATTCTCTGTATCCTCAATCATGACCGCTGCCATCACCTCTGCATAGGCAGAACGGACATTGGCAAGATCCGTGGCCTCCCGGCTGGCCTCCAGCTGCCTGGTGAAAATAGGAATAGAAATTGCAGCTAAAATGGCAACAATCGCAACGACTACCAAAAGCTCCGCCAGCGTAAAGCCCTTTTTCCTATTCTGTATATGAATTTCCATTCTTATCACCCACCTGTCACCTTTATCCCTTTTTTTGTTTTATTCTATCACATGATTCTAAAAAATTCACGCAAAACGTTTTGCATCTGACGCACATTCCCATAAATCGAAAGAAGAGGACTCCGCCTGCGGTTTTCACCGCAAAGCATCCGCCTCTTCCCCATTTCATTGCTGTAATCAAATTCCTGCCGTCAATTAAAACAGCGGAACAACCGCTCCATCGTACTTCGTCTCGATAAATTCTTTGATATCATCGCTTGTCAGGACTTCCATCAGAGCTTTTGTCTTGTCGCTCTCCTCGTCACCTTCACGGACTGCTACGACATTTCCGTATGTCTGAGCTGCCAGAGAATCAGAAGCCTCTACTGCCAGAGCATCGGTTACCTTTAAACCAGCCTCGATTGCGTAGTTGCCGTTGATAACTGCGATATCAGCATCCTGTAAGGAACGCGGAAGCTGTGCTGCCTCAAGCTCTACGATATCCAGGTTCTTCGGGTTCTCTGTAATATCATTGATAGTTGCGGTCAGACCTGCATCCTCTTTCAGTGTCAGAAGACCCTGATCCTGAAGAAGCAGAAGTGCTCTTGCCTCGTTGGTTACATCGTTTGGCACCAGAACCTCTGCGCCGTCAGCCAGCTCATCTAAAGAATCGCTCTTGCCTGCGTAGATGCCGAATGGCTCATAATGGATTGCACCTGCACTTACCAGGTGAGTGCCATTCTCCTCATTGAAGGTATCCAGATATGGTTTGTGCTGGAAGTAGTTTGCATCCAGATCGCCGGACTCCAGTGCGTTGTTCGGCTGTACATAATCAGTATACTCTACGATCTCCAGATCGTAGCCCTTGTCTGCCAGAAGGTCTCTTGCAGCTTCCAGGATCTCAGCATGCGGTGCCGGGCTTGCGCCTACTACCAGCTTCTCCAGATCGCCGTCTGCCTCTTTTGCCTCTGCGGTAGTCTCCTCTGCTGCCTCTGCAGCGGTCTCAGCAGTTGTCTCATTCGAGCTGGAAGAGCAGCCTGCTAAGGATGCAGCTGCCAGCAGTGCCAGGAATGTGGTTCCTAAGAATGATTTTTTCATAGTGATTTCCTCCTCTTTGTGTGTTTAAATTGTAACTGTTCAGTACCTTCACAGTCACACGCAAAAATCCATTAAAAATTGCCTACGGCAATGGGATTTTTGCCTACTGAACAGGTACTTTAAATTTATATTTCAGAAATGTCCTGCATCTGCCACAGACGATAGGCTGCATTTCATTTCTGTAAATATCTTATTAACGGATTCTCTTATCACTTCTTCTCGAACTCCGCGTAAAGATCTCCTGAATCAGCTGTGCGATAATAACCAGAATCACAACGGTAACTAGCATCATATCTGCCTGATAACGGTGGTATCCATATCGGATCGCCACATCGCCCAGACCGCCGGCGCCGACACAGCCTGCCATCGCGGAATATCCGAGGATTGTCGTGATCGAAATCGCTGCGCCGACTAACAGGGACGGCTTGGACTCCGGAAGCAGCACCTTGAAAATAATCTGCCAGGTTGAAGCGCCCATTGATTTTGCTGCTTCAATCACGCCTGCATCAATTTCCTTTAATGATGCCTCTACCATACGGCTGATGTACGGGAACGCCGCGATTACCAGCGGTACAACTGCCGCATTTGCTCCGATCGTCTTTCCCACGATCGCGCGGGTCAGCGGCATTACCATCGCTAACAGGATGATAAACGGCACCGAACGGAGCAGGTTGACAATCACGCCCGCCACTTTGTTGAACAGCGGCACCGGACGGATGCCGTCTTTATCGGTTACAACCAGCGCCACGCCGAGCGGAATGCCGATCAAATAAGAAATCAGGGAAGAAAGACCTACCATATATAAGGTTCTCCAGGTCTCTTTTACCAGCATACTGACTGTCTTCGCATCAAATACCATCTTAGCGCACCTCCTCATAGGTCACACCGACCGTTTTTAAATAATTGCAGATACGCCCTGCATCTACCTCGTCCTCCGGGAGCTGCAGAAGCATCTGTCCCATCGCCTTGCCCCCGATATCGTGGGTATCCGCGAGAAGGATATTGACCGGAACCTTGCAGGCTAATACCATATTGGAAATAATTGGCTCCGAGGATTCCTGTCCATTGAAAATAACGCGGATCTGGCGCGCTCTGGCAAAGCTTGTCTTCTGCCCTGCCGTCTCACCGAGAATCAGCTGCCGCCCAATCTCCGACTTTGGACCGGAGAAAATCTCTGATACCCTGCCAGACTCTGCAATGTGGCTGTGGTCGATGATCGCCACACGGTCGCAGATAGACTCAATAACCGCCATCTCATGGGTAATCACGATCACAGTAATGCCGCGTTCGCGATTAATCTTCTTGAGAAGCTCCAAAATCGATTTTGTCGTGTTCGGGTCGAGCGCACTCGTCGCCTCATCGCAAAGCAGCACCTTCGGGTTCGTGGACATCGCACGCGCAATCGCCACACGCTGCTTCTGTCCGCCGGAGAGCTGTGCCGGATATGCCTTCATCCGTTCTTCCAGACCGACTAATTTTAAAAGCTCAGCCGCCCGTTTCTTCGCCTCTGCTTTCGGGACACCGGCAATCTCCATCGGAAAGCACACATTCTGGAGTACATTTCTCTGTGCCAGAAGATTGAACTGCTGGAAAATCATCCCCATCGACTGTCTGGCTTTCCGAATCTCCGACTCTTTCATCATCGACAGGTTCTGTCCCTCAAAAATAACCCGTCCCGCCGTCGGTGTCTCCAGATAATTGATACACCGGACCAGCGTACTCTTTCCTGCACCTGACAGACCGATAATTCCAAAAATCTCGCCCTTCAGGATTTCCAGGTTAATATCATCTAACGCGGTCACCGTTCCGTTCGTTGTCTGGAATTGCTTTCCCAGTCCTTCCAGGCAGATGATCGCTTCCTTTCTCTGCTCCATGGTCTTTTCCCCTCTCTTTTTCCGAATATACAGCATTGATACCCTGTCGCATAAAAGATGCCACTACTGTTTTTCTGTCACAGGAAGCAGTTAGTGCCTTTTTGTGTCATAAGGAATTTCAAGGAATTTCCTATGACACAAAAAAGCCGCGAATCCAGTACGGATCGCGGCTTTCTATGCTATACTTACAGGTCTATCCGACCAGCCCGTTCCGTCTTTCATGCACACAAATATGACAGCACATCATACACATGCCGTTCATCATCATATTCATCTGCATGGCTTTACTCTGACGCATCGGACCTGTCCCCTTTCAGCTTATATTCCCTTATTCCTGATAGGAATTATTTGTTTATGAAGATACACCCATTTTCCGGGTTTGTCAAGTGTTTCCTGAATTTTTAAGAGCTATTTTTTAGAGCTATTTCACTCCTGCTCCGGTTTTTGCACAGCTTCTCTTCTTTTTGATATCTGGAGTTCCCGTGCTTCTGCACGGCTGCGGCGCAAATTTTCTCCTGGCATCTCCTGTTTCCGGCTGCGCCCTTTCTCACGCTCGCGGATGCGATCCGGCGTGCGGCTCTCAATGATATAGCGCGGGCGGTGCTTCGACTCCAGATAAATCTTTCCGACATACTCTCCGACGATTCCGACCGAGAGAAGAAGCAGTCCGCCGATAAACCAGAGCGATACCATCATGCTCGCCCAGCCGGTGATCGTATTGCCCCGGAAGAAATCAACCACCGCCCAGATAAGGAATCCAATACTGACAAAAAATGCCGCAATTCCCATGAACGTAATCATCCGGATCGGCTTTGTGCTCAGCGAAGTGATGCCCTCGATCGCAAAAGCCAGCATCTTTTTCAGCGGATATTTGCTCTCCCCTGCTGCCCGCTCTTTACGGTCATAATATACCACATCGGACGGATAGCCGATCATCGGGACAATCCCGCGCAGAAACAGATTGACCTCCGAAAATTCCGCCAGCCCTTCCAGTGCCCTCCGGCTCATCAGGCGGTAATCCGCATGATTATACACGGTGTTCGCTCCCAGCGCATTCATAATCTTATAAAATCCCAGCGCTGTTGTACGCTTAAAAAATGTATCCGTCGACCTGTGACGACGCACACCGTACACGATGTCACAGCCAGCCATATACCGCTCGATCATCGCGTCGCATGCGTCCACATCATCCTGCAGATCGGCATCCATCGAGATCGCCGCGTCACACCGCCGTCTCGCCGCCTCAAAAAGCCCGGCTAAAAGCGCGTTCTGATGACCGCGGTTGCGGCTCAGCTTCACACCTGCAAATCGCTCGTCCTTCTCATGGAGTTCCTCGATCAGCTTCCACGTTCTATCCTTCGAACCGTCGTCTACCATCAGCACCCGGCTTCCCGGATGAATCCGGCGGCTGCGGGTTAAATCATCTAATTTTTTACCTAAAAATTCTGCCGTCAATGGCAGAACTTCCTCTTCGTTGTAGCAAGGCACCACGATATAGATAACCGGTGCATTTCTCATACTGTCATCTCCTGCCCGGGTCACTGTCCCTTCTATGCAGACAAGTCCCCTCGTATTTTCAAAAGCAGGTTTCCAGATACAGGTATCTTGCCAGAATCCTCCCTGCAGCTGAAATCTGCTTTTTCCATATTTTTTTATTATATAGGAACTACATTAAAAAGAAAAGTAAATTTTTGACACATCCACCCGATTCCGGTATAATAGAATTGATATTTTTATCACTTTACTATTACTCGCCACCTAAAGAGGTGGGCGTCTTCTCGACTGAGAAAAAAATCAAAAAAAGCCATCTATCAGGAGGTATTCATATGTCAAAAAACGAAAAAGCAAAGGTATATTTTACAGATTTCCACACCATTGCATTTGGCGACGGTCTCCCTACCAAATTAAAAAAACTGATCCGTAAAGCCGGGATCGGTTCCATCGATATGGATGGTAAATTTGTCGCTATCAAGATGCACTTTGGTGAACTTGGAAATATCAGTTATCTGCGTCCGAATTATGCCAAAGCCGTTGTTGATGTCATCAAAGAGCTGGGCGGCAAACCATTTTTAACAGACTGCAATACGATGTATCCAGGCAGCCGCAAGAATGCGCTCGAGCACCTGGAATGCGCCTGGGAAAACGGATTTACCCCGTTGACTGTTGGATGTCCAATCATCATCGGTGATGGATTAAAAGGCACCGATGACATCGCTGTTCCGGTGGCCGGAGGCGAATACATCAAAGAAGCTAAGATCGGCCGCGCCGTCATGGACGCCGATGTCTTTATCAGCCTGACCCATTTCAAGGGACATGAGATGACCGGCTTCGGCGGTACGATCAAAAATATCGGCATGGGCTGCGGTTCTCGCGCCGGTAAGACCGATCAGCACAGCAGTGGAAAACCACACGTCAAGGAAAAGCTCTGCCGGGGCTGCCGCCGCTGTCAGAAGGAATGTGCCAACGGCGGTCTCGTTTTCGATGAAGCCTCCAGAAAAATGCACGTGGATGCTGAGCACTGCGTCGGCTGCGGACGGTGTCTCGGTGCCTGCAATTTTGACGCAATCGAATTTGACAACAACGCAGCCAACGAGCTGTTAAACTGCCGTATGGCGGAATACACAAAAGCCGTTGTGGATGGACGTCCAAACTTCCATATTTCCCTGGTCGTTGACGTCTCCCCGAACTGCGACTGCCACGGTGAAAATGACGTACCGATCCTTCCAAATCTTGGTATGTTTGCTTCTTTCGATCCGCTGGCACTCGATCAGGCCTGTGTGGACGCCTGTCTGGCCGCTGCTCCGATGCCGGGCAGCCAGCTTGCAAAACATCTTGCTGATCCGGATTTCCACGATCACCATGACCATTTCACAAATTCCACACCAGAATCTGAGTGGAAAAGCTGCCTGGCACACGCGGAGAAGATCGGTCTGGGAAGCCGGGAGTATGAATTGATCACACTATAATAACATCGCCCCCATCTGCCAGCTGTGCCGCCGGTCTTTTTGCGGCCGCAGAGCTGTGAAAAACGGAGCCGCCCCAGTCTTTTCTGCCGGTCGGCTCCGTTTTATGCTCTTCTTTATTTCTGAATCCAGACACCATTCGCATCGACTCTATATCCGTCCGGTGTCGTTCCATTGACAAACAATGCTCCGTCAGCACTCACATAATACCAGTATCCATTCGTCTGAATCCAGCGGCTCTTCGCCATAGCCCCGCTTTCGGTATAATAATGCCAGGAGCCGTTTACCATCTGCCAGTCACGCGCCATCCACGCATCTGCATGGAAATAGTATGTCTCCCCCTTGATCAGGAGACTCTCATTTGCCGCGTAGGTTCCGTTTGCTTTCAGGTATTTCCATTCATTTCCAAACTGCTGCCACGCACCGTCGCCCTGAGCAGCTGTATTGCCAGCTCCAGAGCTACCCGGTCCACCCTGGCTGCCGGAAGAAGAGGTATTTTTGCTGGTCGTATTGCCGGACGGCTTGCTGGAATTTGACGTACTGTTGTTCGCCGCATCCGATACCGAGGTGTTCGTGCCAGCCGGTGTGCCGGATGCGCTTCCCGCCACCGCAAAACCATAGTCCAGCAGCTTTTTCGTATCGTCATAATGGGTCTGCGAACTCTTTAAAATAACTGCAATCAGGCGCACGCCATTTCGCTCTGCACACGTTACCAGCGTGTTGCCTGCCAGGGAGGTATAACCGGTCTTTCCACCTATGATTCCCTCATAGTACTGGGAATTTGCCGGATTGAGCATCTTATGTCCCATCGTAAGCGTCCGCACCGTCGGCACGCTGGCAGTCGCCGGGAAATCGTAATGCAGGGTCGATGCAACCTGACGCACCGTCGCATTATTGAATGCAGCATTTGCAATCAGCGCCATATCATGTGCGGTTGTAAAATGGTTCGCATTATTCAGACCGTTCGGGTTTGCAAAATGCGTATGCGTGCATCCTAAGGACGCTGCCTTCTCATTCATCTTATCCGCAAACGCGCTGACACTGCCGGACACATGCTCCGCCAGTCCGTTTGCCACCTCATTTGCCGATTTTAAAAGCAGACCATAGAGACAGTCCTTAACCGTAAAGGTATCGCCCGCCTTGACCTGCAGCGTCACCGCGCCCGATTCCAGATTCGAAACTGCCGTCTGGGAAAAGGTTACCGTATCACTCAGCTTACAGTTTTCCGCTACCAGAAGCGCCGTCATCAGCTTCGTGATGCTGGCTGGATAATACTGCGTATCCGCATTCTTGGAAAACAGGAACTGGTTGTGCGTCGCATCATAGAGCACTGCGCCCTGCGCTGCCACCGTCGGCTGAGCTGCATTCTGTGAAGTAACCGTTGCTCCCGAAGGAACTGCGCCGGAGACCGTGCCTCCTGCCGCCTGTCCCGGACCGGTCGCCCCGTCTGTCGCAGCAAATGCCGTCCATGACACAGACATCATAAGTGCCATTCCCAGGCAGAGGGAACGCACGGATTTTTTCCATTTATTCATCGTATATTGTCCTTCCTGTATGTATTTTCGCTTTTCTCCTACCCGCCAGCTCCCGCAAACGTAAAGTTACGTTCACTCATTGCGCGGACTTTAACGGATTTTGCCAGTGCTGCGCAGGTACAAATCATGCAAATCTGTCTTACATTTTACTTCATTTTAAGCGACAATACAAGTTGAAAGGAAAATTTGAAATTATTACAATTTTATTACAAAAACAGGTAGCCGAAGGACATTCAGATCCTCCAGCTACCGCTTGATTCTTTTTGTATCTTCTCTTTAAATCGTTGACCAGCTTCGCCGGTTTCCAGTTAACGCCGTCTTTGCATACGCCGTGCGTCACAGAATCCATCTTGTCATGCAGATCTTCTGCATTCCAGACGCTTTCTATTTTTATTTAATAAATTTTTACAGATACTTCTTCCGCAGATCTGCCCCACTCTCTGCCGACAGATACGCCGGTGCCACATCAAAGACGGTCTTGCAGCCTTTCTGGCCTTCCTGGTTCATCTTGTATGCCGCGCGTGCGTATGCCACGATGATGGAGGAAGTAAATTCCGGGTTGGAATCCAGCTTTAAGCTGTACTCGATGATATGGTGGTTCTCTTTGTTCCAGCCGGTCTTACCGCTGCGGAGTACGAAACCACCGTGCGGGAGACGGTTGTGATCGCGTTTCAGTTCTTCTTCGGTGATGAAATGAACCGTTGTGTCATAATCAGAAAAGTAGTTCGGCATGGTCTTGATCTCATTCTCGATCTTTGCCTGATCCGCGCCCTCTTCTGCCACAACAAAGCACTCTCTGGTGTGTTTTTCGCGGGTGGTCAGCTCTGGGCTGCTGCCGCTTCTGACTGCCTCCAGTGCACTCTCAACTGGGATTGTGTACTGTCTGGCATCCTTGACGCCCTCGATCCGGCGGATCGCATCGGAATGTCCCTGGCTGACGCCCTTGCCCCAGAATGTATAATTTTCGCCCTCCGGCAGGCATGCAGCTGCATAGAGACGGTTCAGGGAGAACATACCCGGATCCCAGCCAACGGAGATGATGCCAACCTTTCCGGATTTCTGTGCGGACTCATCGACTGCTGCGAAATGCTCTGGAATCTTTGCATGGGTATCGAAGCTGTCCACTACGTTAAACCACTGTGCATATTTCGGGGTCTGGACCGGCAGATCTGTAGCCGAACCGCCGCAGAGAATCAAAACGTCGATCTCGTCTTTCTTCGCCTCTGCCTCATCTACATGATAAACCGGTACGCCCTCGGTCAGGATCTTGACCGTTTCCGGCGCACGCCGTGTAAATACTGCTTTCAGTTCCATATCCGGATTCTGGCGGATCGCACACTCCACGCCGCGTCCCAGATTTCCATATCCTAAAATTCCAACTCGGATACTCATAGATATTCCTCCTCACGGTACGAAATTTGCCACGGATCCATCTCGACTTTCCAGGTTCCGTGACTCGATTTTACTTAAAAATTTCGTAACCGTTCAGCACCTTCACAGTCACGCGCAGTAAATGTGCAGACCCACTGAACAGTTACAAAATTTCAAGTGTTCCCATTATACACTAGATCCATCCGTTTTTCAATATAGGTGAGTTCACGCGTACAGGAAACAAATTCTCATTTAATTCTCAACGAAAGCCTTATTCCAGCTCCTTCATTCCGGTATACAGCTCAAAATACCGCCCTTTCTGCGCCAGCAGATCTTCATGGTCGCCGCGCTCAATGATCTGCCCGTGCTCCAGCACCATGATCGCATTGGCGTTGCGGACTGTCGAAAGCCGGTGGGCGATGACAAAGGTCGTCCGGTCCGCCATCAGCCGGTCCATGCCGTGCTCGATGTGCTTCTCCGTCCGCGTATCGACCGAACTCGTCGCCTCATCCAGAATCAGGATCGGTGCTTTAGAAACTGCTGCCCGCGCAATGTTTAATAGCTGGCGCTGTCCCTGGCTTAAGTTTGCACCGTCGCCCTCCAGCATCGTGTCATACCCATCCGGCAGACGCATGATAAAGGAATGCGCCGATGCCGTTTTTGCCGCCTCAACAACTTCTTCATCCGTGGCATCCAGCCGCCCGTATCGAATATTTTCCCGTACCGTGCCGGTAAAAAGATGCGTATCCTGCAGAACCATCGCGATATTTTCCCGCAGCTCCTTCCGGTGCATCCGGCGGACATCGACGCCGTCCACCGTGATCGAGCCGCCCTGTATATCATAAAAACGGTTGATCAGATTCGTGATCGTCGTTTTTCCGGCTCCCGTCGAGCCGACAAAGGCGATCTTCTGTCCCGGCTTCGCATAGAGCGAAATATCCTTCAAAATCACCTGCCCCGGCTCATAGCCGAAAGTCACATGGTCAAGCACCACCTCACCGCGGATCGGCGCGATCGAAACCGCATCCGACGCATCTGCCGCCTCTGGTTCCGCATCCAGCACTGCAAACACGCGCTCCGCGCCTGCCAGCGCCGAAAATACGTTTCCAACCTGCATGGAAAGCTCGTTGATCGGTCTGGAAAATTGCCGCGAAAAACCTAAAAATACGGTCAGTCCACCGACATCAAAGTTCCGGAACACACAGAGCAGACCGCCAATGCAGGCTGTCAGTCCATAATTTAGCTGGCTTAAATTGTTCATGACCGGTCCCATCACACCGCCGAAAAACTGAGCCCGGATCTGTTTTTCTTTCAGATCCGCATTGAGCCATCCAAATTCTTCCTCTGCGATCTCTTCATGGCAGAATACCTTGACGACCTTCTGCCCCTGCACAGTCTCCTCGATATAGCCGTTCATCGCGCCAAGCGCCGCCTGCTGAGCAGAGAAATATTTCTGGCTCCGTCCGGCAACAAATTTACCGGCACGCAGCATCACCGGCATCATGGCAAGCGTAATCACCGTCAGCCACACGTTCGTGTAAATCATCAGGACCAGCGTTCCCACAATACTGAGTGCGCCGGATAAAAGCTGCACCAGCGTACTGCTGAGCATCATGCCGATCGTATCCACATCGTTTGTAAAACGGCTCATCAGATCGCCGTTGCTGCCGGTATCATAAAACCGGAGCGGAAGCGTCTGCATATGGTTAAACAGCTCTTCCCGCAGCCGCTGCAGCGCGTTTTGCGCCACCTGCAGCATGATGCGCGACTGCATATAGGAAGCGGCAACGCTGACTAAATAAACCGCTCCCATCACGCACAGGGAACGGAACAGCCCCGCCACATCGCCCCGGCTGCCATCTAAAGGCACAATATACCGATTGATGATCGGGCGCAGCATATAGGCGCCCACCAGATTCGTCACCGTCCCCAGGATCACACAGAAAAAGGCGGCTGTCATCGCCATCCGGTCGCGTTTTAAGTATGAAAGCAGGCGCAGCATCGTCTGACCGCCCGCCTTGGGCTTTCCGCCCTTCATGACCGCCATCCGTTCCGGTCCCCGGCGGCGTTTCGGCGCGTCGGCTATGCGGCTGCCATATCGGCGTTTCAGGCTTTCAATCTGTTTTTCATCCATCATGCCATCCCCTCCCCGTCTGCCCGTTTTCCATATTGCGTCTCATAGATCTCCCGGTACGCCTCACAGGATGCCAGCAGCTTCTCCTGCGTTCCCTCTCCGATAATCCTGCCGTCCTCAAGGACGAGAATCCGATCCGCGTATTCCAGCGAACTCAGCCGCTGTGCGATAATAAATTTCGTCGTATCTTTCAAATCTTCCCGGAATGCCGTCCGGATCGCCGCCTCCGTTGCCGTATCGACCGCACTGGTGCTGTCGTCGAGAATCAGGATCTTCGGCTTCTTTAAGAGTGCCCTTGCGATGCACAGCCGTTGTTTCTGACCGCCGGATACATTGACGCCGCCCTGTCCCATCTCCGTTTTGTAGCCTTCGGCAAACGAATTCACAAAGGAATCTGCCTGCGCATACACTGCTGCCCGCCGCACTTCTTCCTCCGTCGCCGTCTCATTACCCCAGCGCAGGTTTTCCTCGATCGTGCCGGAAAACAGGACGTTTTTCTGTAAAACCATGCCAACGCCGTCCCGGAGATTTTTCAGGGAATACTCCCGCACATCGATACCATCCACCCGCACACTCCCCTCTGTCACATCATAGAGGCGGGGAATCAGCTGTACCAGCGACGTTTTTCCGCTTCCGGTCGCACCGAGGATGCCGATCGTCTCTCCCGGCTCTGCCGTCAGGCTGATGTGGGATAGAACCGGCTCACCGCCAGCGCGGTAGGAAAAGGAAACATTCTTAAATTCCACGCGTCCTTTCTCAACCTTCCGATCCTTCTGTGATGCATTTTCATCGCTCAGATCAATCGGCTCATCCAGCACCTCATCGATTCGCCGGATGGACGCCATCGCGCGGGAACTCTGCAAAAATACCATTGAGAGCATCATAAGTGACATCAGAATCTGTACAATGTAGGTCGTAAATGCCGTCAGATCCCCGACCGCCATCCGTCCGCCGATAATCAGGTTTCCGCCGAACCAGACAACTGCCAGTGTCGTCACATTCATCGCGAACATCATGACCGGCATCGTCGCAATTACGATCTTCAGCGCCCGCAGCCCTGCCTCCTTGAGCTCCCGGTTCGTGCCGGCAAACCGCTTTTCCTCGTAGTCTTCCCGCACAAAGGATTTCACCACCCGCACGTTCGTCAGCACCTCCTGGATGCCGCTATTGAGTGTATCCAGCGCTTTCTGCATGGCCGTAAACCGCGGGTATGCAGTCCGTAGGATCCAGACGATCGCCGCCGTCAGAAGCGGAATCACCACCAGGATGACAGCTGCCAGTTCCGCATTCATCCAGAACGCCATCACAAGCGCCCCCAGAAACATGCCCGGCGCGCGCAGCATCATCCGAAGTCCCATCATAACCAGGTTCTGTACCTGCTGGATATCGTTCGTCAGACGGGTTACCAGTGATCCCGTGCTGAACGTATCGATATTTTTAAATGAAAACTGCTGCACTCTGGCAAATAAGTCGCGGCGCAGATCGCTGGTAAAGGAAATCGACGCCTTCGCTGCAAAATATGCCCCCAGAATGCCGCCTGCCGCCATCAAAAAGGAGGTAATCGCCATCACAAGTCCCATTTTGAGAATGTATCCGCCGTCTTTCTGCGCCACGCCATGGTTAATAATCATCGACATAAATTTGGGCAGCAGAATCTCACCCAGCACCTCCGTTACCATCATGAGCGGTCCCAGAATAAAGGCGCTCTTATATGGCAGTATATATGATTTGTATCGTTTCCATTGCTTCACGCTTTTTCCTCCTGCCCGTTATTTCTGCAAATTTTTTTATGGATTCTGTTCAAACAGCTCCATCAGTTCATTCTGGCTCAAATCGCCCAGTGAAACCATTCCCTCTGAAACCACCTGCGCCGCCAGCGCAAGCTTCGCATTCTGCAGCTTCAAAAGATTTTCTTCTATCGTATCCTTTAAGATCAGTTTGTATACCGTGACCGGCTTTTCCTGCCCAATCCGGTACGCGCGGTCGGTCGCCTGGTTCTGCGCTGCCACATTCCACCACGGATCGTAATGAATCACGATATCCGCCGCCGTCAGGTTGAGTCCCGTTCCCCCGGCTTTCAGGGAAATAAGGAACACCGGAACCTCATCCGAGGCAAACGCCTGCACCATCCGGCTGCGTTCTTCCTTCGGGGTCGCGCCGACCAGAAGATGGGACGAAATGCCCTCTTGTAAAAGGCGTTCCCGAATCCGCTCCAGCATCGAGGCAAACTGGGAAAAGAGCAGGATCTTATGTCCCGCCGCAGACGCCGATGCGATCAGCGAAACACAGGTCTCCAGCTTCGCCGATTCCCCCGTATAATCTTCAAAACAGAGTGCCGGATCGCAGCAGATCTGGCGCAGCCGCATGAGCTGGGAAAGCACTTCCAATTTTCCATTACCCGACCACGCGCCGCCAGCCAGCGCCTCTTTCAGTTTCAACGCCGACGCCGTATAAAGCTTCTGCTGCCGCCCCGACGCCGCCGAATAAACGATCCTCTCTTCCTTGGTCGGAAGCTCCCGCAGCACATCCTTTTTCAAGCGGCGCAGGACAAACGGTCCCGTCATCCGCCGCAGTGCCGTCAATGCTTCCGGATCCTGATTTTTCACGATCGGCAGCTCATACCGCTCACGGAACTTCCGGTAACTGTATAAAAATCCCGGCATCAGGAAATCAAAAATGCTCCAAAGCTCGCTGAGCCGGTTTTCCACCGGCGTTCCCGTCAGAGCGAAACGGGCATTCGCCGAAATCTCCTTTACCGCCTTCGCGCCCTGTGTCTTTGCATTTTTAATGACCTGCGCCTCGTCAATAATCTCATATTCAAACGTGCGTCCCAGATACGCCTCCCGATCCCGTTTCAACAGATCATAGGACGTGATGATCACCTGCGCCCCCTCAGACGCCTCCATCCGCATCTGCTCCTCCAGCTGTTCCTGCCGTTCTTTCGCCGTCCCGGCAATCAGAAGCACGCGGATCCCCGGCGAAAACCGGGCAAATTCCTGTCCCCAGTTGTAGACGAGCGACGCCGGGCAGACGATCAAAGACGGAAGAGGTAATTCTGACCCACTGCCTTCATTTCCAGCCGCTTTCTGCTCGGTTTTTTCCTGATAAAATGCTGTCAGAAGCGCAATCACCTGCAGCGTTTTTCCCAGTCCCATATCATCTGCCAGGATCCCGCCGAAATGATACCGCGCCAACGTCCGCATCCACGTATATCCGATCTTCTGATATTCCCGCAGCGTCTTTTCCAGCACCGCCGGAACCGCATAGCTGACACTCTGCGCCGTTTTTAGATCGCGCACCATCATCCCGTAGGCTTCATCCCGCTGAAACAGTTTCATCCTGCCGTCGCCCGAGAGACTGTCCAGATAAAAAGCACGGTAGGCAGGTATCTTCGCCTCCCCCGCCTGAAATTCACTCTTTGTCAGTCCCAGATCCGCAGTCAGGCTGTCAAGCGCCTGCAGACCGCCGCCCGAGAGCTGCAAAAATTCGCCATTTTTCATGCGGTAATATTTCTTTTTTTGGCGGTATTCACTGAGTACCTGCAAAAGCTCCGCCGGGTCGATTCCCGCCGTCTCAATCTTCAGATCCAGCCAGCCGCCTCCAAGAGAAACCCCCATCGACACTTCCGGCGGAGGCAGGACGCGCAGATGGCGGACAGACTCTGACAGCCATACCTCGCCCACCTCCTGAAACTGCGTCATTCCCTCGCTCAGAACCTGGTACAGCGCTTCTTCATCCCCGCGGATCACCAGCTCGCCGCTCTCATCCTCCCAGTAAGAGAAGTACCGCGTGATCAGGCGGCTGATATAAAATTCCGCCGGTACATCCCGGCAGATCTCCCGCGGAACATGCTCGTCCGCCAGCGGCGAAAACGTAAAATCTCCGTAGGAAAGCGTCGGACGCAGACGCAGCTCGTCCGGCGAATCACTGTCAAACTCAAACCGGGCTTTCAACGCCTCTGGGCGGTATTTCTCCCAATCGATCTCCGGGCTCTGCAAGATCCCAAGTGCCTCCATGCCTTCCAGCACCCGCGCATAAAAGAGCGGAATATCCCGGCTTCCAACCAGCAGCTCCCGCTTCTCTTTCCGGCTTCCGCACTCTCTTCCGCCCTGTTCCATCTGCTCCAGAAAAACGCCCATCGTTTCTGTATACAGTTCACTGCATCCAAACAGATGCAATCCATCTGCCACATACAGACGCTGTTCTCCCCGGAACGAAGTTAGAGCCGATGGAACCGTAACCGCAATTCCATCGCCTCTTGCTTCCACCTCCACCGGGAAACGCGGATCCTTGCGCTCAACCTGGCACACACGTTCAGCACCTTTCTCGTCCTCCGTTTGGACTTCTTTTCCCTCTAAAAGATCAAACAGCCGATCCCTCGCTGCAGATCCCAGCGTTAACGCCCGCATTACCGGAAGCGGCAGCCCCGCATGACCGCGCATCTCCTCATAATGGCGTATGTAGGCGTCCGCCTCCTCCAGCAGAAGATCTAAAAATGGGCGGCTTTCCGGCGCAAAGGCAGACGGGACGTGTTCAAACGCCATGCCTTTTCCGTATTCCACCCGTTTTCCGCTGTGAACCGCCTGTGCAAATTCCAGCAGGTTTTTCACAATATACCGTTTTTCCCGTCCGATCCGTGCCTCCAAAAGCACTTCGCCGCGCCGGATCTGTAAATAGGGATGCAGATAGACCGGTTCCCGCTCTTCCTCGCCCAGAATCCGCGCTACTTCCCGGTTCGTGTACTCCCGGATCATCATCCGGATCTCCGGCGAAGTCGAAACCGGCGGTGTATGCTCGGCTTTCTGCTGGCGGGCAAACGCCTCCTGAAGCGCTTTTGCATGAACGCAGGGACCCCGGAATGAATTTCCCTCCGCACAAGAACAAGAGTAGTCATAGATCTGACTACCCTTGATAAAAATTCTTGTCTGATATACCTTTGTCTCATCCTCAATCTGTCCCTGTACCCGTACTTCGCCCTTCCAGAAGGTATCTACGGACATTTTTATTATTTTCATGAGGATTCCTCCATATTACAGATTACATGTGTTCCGGCGATTCCATTCCGAGCAGATCCATACAGGTATCCAGCACCCGCTTGGTCAGCGTGATCAGGCTGATAAAAGCTGCCTGCTTCGCTGCGTCCTCCTCGGAGAGGATCTTATTTTCCAGATAGAATGCATTGAACGCATCCGCCACTGCCGCCATGTATTGGCAGAGCTTATGCGGCGCCGTCTCGTAGAATGCAGATTCTGTCACCTCGCCGAAACGGCAGAGCGCCATCTGAAGTGCTTTCTCTGTCTCGCTCTCAGCCGGACGGATCGGAACCACTTTAGCATCCGCACCGCGCAGTTCCTTGTATTTCTCCAGAATGGACTTGATGCGGACGATCATATACTGGATATGTGGACCTGTATTTCCCTCGAAGGAAATAAAGCGGTCTACATCGAAAATGTAATCTTTGGTCGCCTGATTCGAAAGATCGGCATATTTAAGTGCCGCCAGACCGACAATCTCCGCCGTGCGTGTCATCTCGTCCGCCGGAACTTTCTGCTTCTCCTGAATCTTCTCATATACCTTCTCATCGATATTCTTGATCAGGTGCTCCAGACGCATAACACCACCCTCACGTGTCTTGAACGGACCACCGTCCTTGCCGTTCATCGTACCAAAGCCCAAGAAGATCATCGGCGTATCTTCTTTGACGATGCCCGCTTTCTTCGCCACACGGAATACCTGAATAAAATGAAGCTCCTGGCGCTTGTCTACGACGTAAATGTAGCGGTCCGGATGGAAATCCTGCTCACGTTCAATGATCGTCGCCAGATCGGAAGTCGCATACAACGCCGCACCGTCGGATTTGCGGACGATACAAGGCGGATATTCCTTCGCATCCCCTTCCTGTGCGATATCGACAACCAGCGCGCCATCGCTCTCATAGGCGAGACCTTTTTTCTGTAAATCCTCGATCAGTCCCGGAATATATGGCTGCGCATCGCTCTCGCCCTTCCAGAGGTCGAACGATACATTTAAATTGCCATAGTTCTTTTTCAGATCCTTCAAGGACACGTTCATGATGTGCTTCCAGATCGCATGGAACGGTGCATAGCCACTCTGCAGTTTGAAGGTTGCCTGCTGTGCCCGCTCACGGAATGCCGCATCTACCTTGGATTTCGCGCTCGCTGCCGGATAGATATCCTCCAGCTCGGAAATCGTAAACGGCGGCTCCGACGGATACTCGCCGGTATAATCCGGGTCAAAATATACCAGATCCGGCTGACGGTCATGCAGCTCCTCGATGATCAGTCCCATCTGCAATCCCCAGTCACCCAGATGCACATCGCTGATGACATGGTGTCCCATATAGCGGCTGATGCGCTTGATGCTCTCTCCGATGACCGCGGAACGTAAGTGTCCGACATGCAGTGGTTTTGCTACATTGGCTCCGCCGTAATCGATGATGATCGTCTCCGGCTTCTTAGCTGCGTTGAGTCCCAGCTTTTCATCCTCTGCCACCTGCTGTACATAGGATGCCAGGTAGCACGGATTCAGGCGGATATTGATAAATCCAGGCATCACGGCGTTGATCTCAGAAAACATCTTGCTTCCGGCTGTCTTTTCCACCACCTCATTGGCAATATCGATCGGTTTCTTTTTATACGCTTTGGCAGCTGCCATCGCGCCGTTACACTGATACTCGCAGAGATCCGGGCGGTTTGATACCGTTACGCGGATGTACTTCTCATCGTACCCGCAGCCGGTAAACGCCGGTTTCAGTTCTTCCACGATCAAATCTAAAATCGTTTTCATACTAGATTCCCTTTCATAATTTATATCGCATATTTTCAAGAATGCCTCTGCATTCTTGTTGCGAGATGCGCGTCATGCAAAGCATGACATATTTCTTTTGCGCATCTTAAGCAATCCTGCCGGAGGCTATATCAGATGGGAGCCCCACTCCCACCACTGATACTAATTTGCTCCTCGCCACCTGAAGAGGTGGGAGTCATCTCTCATCTGATATATCCTTCCGCATTGCCTTTTTCACATCCTTGCGGAACTGCTTCCAGGCATCCTCATGATCCACGAAATACTTCGGGCACGCCTTTCCAGTTACGTCATAATGACGGATCACGTCCTTCGGACTTAAATCGAGCTGTTTGCACAGCCATGCGGTCAGTTTTACCAGCGAGTCATACGTCTCGTCTGTGAACTTTCCGTCCGCCGCCGGATGGCAGCACTCGATTGAAACGGTGTCCGCATTCCTCTCATTGGAGGCATATGCCTTCTCCCCGACCGGAACGCACTCGATGATCTCGCCGTCCAGGCCGATCACGAAATTGCTGCTGACAGAAACGGTGTTACTGCCGCTCTGATCTTTCAATCCCTCAAAATAATCATGGTTCTGCTGTGCCGTCGTCCCAGGATTTGCCACATAGTGAATCACGATCCCGTTGATGACCGGGATATTCGTCCCCGGTCTGGAATATCGGTTGACCGTGAGAAGCTGCTCATCAACCCAGTTTGGCATCTCGATCGTGGACGGATCGATCAGCTTGCGGATCATTTTCCCGCGCAGCGTCCAGCCTGTTCCCGCACCCAGGAGGAAAATAAGCAGACACAAAAACAGCCGCATCATCACACGGTGCTTCTTCTGCTGCCTCGTCCGCTCCCGGCGGATTGCCGTCTGCCTGCCGGATGTACGCCTCTTTCTGCCACCAGATCTGCGCCCCGGCTCATCCTCTTCCCCCAGACGCAGACGGTCTTCTCTTCCGTTCTCCATATTTATCACTCCCCATGAGCACCGCTCACTCCGAACCTGCTCTCTGAGATGAACCAACGGACGCGTCATAGACGCCTCCCCGATATGTTAAGCAAAAAAACTGTTGTAAAATCTCGACGTTTCCTCCGGATCTTACAACAGTTTCTCTGCTTGCTACTGTTCATGCGCTGCATAACCAGCAAAGGAAAATGCCTGCCACAAACAGTAATCTCTGTTTCCAGTCAGAAACCTGTCAGTGACACGACTGCCTCCCCACAAGGGTACAAACGGTATCGTGAAGACCTTTCTGACGTATATGTTATAACTTAGACTCTGGACAGATATTCACCAGTACGTGTATCGATCTTGATCTTATCGCCCTGGTTTACGAATAACGGTACATATACAGTAGCGCCAGTCTCTACAACTGCCGGTTTGGTAGCGCCTGTAGCAGTATCGCCCTTGAAGCCCGGCTCTGTATCTGTGATCTCAAGCTCTACGAACAGCGGCGGTTCTACGGAGAATACCTTGCCGTTGTAAGAACAGATCTTGCACATCTCGTTCTCTTTTACGAACTTGAGTGCGTCGCCGATTGTCTCCTGGTTTAAAGCTACCTGCTCATATGTGTTTACATCCATGAAGTTGTATAAGTCGCCATCGGAATACAGATACTGCATATCAACTCTGTCGATTCTGGCAGACGGGAACTTCTCGGTCGGACGGAAGGTTTTCTCTACAACGCCGCCATTCATTACGTTCTTAATTTTAGTACGAACGAACGCAGCTCCCTTTCCCGGTTTTACGTGCTGAAATTCCATGATCTGGTATACGTTGCCATCAATCTCCAGTGTGATGCCGTTTCTAAAATCGCCCGCTGATATCATAAATGATGCTCCTCCTTGAAAATACTCGCTTTATCTTTTTTATTTTATACTATAAAATCCTCTTTTTCAACTACTTTTTTGAAAACACAGGGCACATCATGTCAATTCCGCCCCTTATTTTTCTAAAATTGCCGATATTTTTTCTGGAAACAACTGATTTTCCACCGTTTCCGGCACTCCTGTCAGCATCCAGTTCTGCCACTTGGCAAGCTCTTTCAAACCGTTCAAAAACACCCAACTACAAACTTCCGCTATTTTTTTCCTGTCTTCTCACATAGAACCACAGGACAATTTTCTCCAGATACCGCTTTAACACGATCTGGATCTCTTCCTTCGGATTGATCGGCTTTACAAGAATCGAATAGATGCCTGTCCGCCTCGCCCCGTACACATCCGTAAAGAGCTGATCCCCGACAAACATCGTCGAGCGCTCGCCCGTTCCCATCCGGCGCATCGCCTGCCTGTATCCGCTGCGCTTCGGTTTTCTGCCCTTGTAAATATAATCCGAACCTACCTGTCCGGCAAACGGGGCGACCCGCGCCTCCTTATTATTCGAGAGCAGACAGGTGTGGAACCCGATCGCCCGCAAACGTTCAAACAGCTGTACTGCCCGCTCGTCCGCCGGGGCACCGTGCGGCACCAGCGTATTGTCAATATCAAATATGATACCCCGCATTCCCTTCTGGTAAAACTGCTCATACGGGATATCATACGCAGAATCCAGCCATTCATCCGGATAAAACGCATTTCCCATCATCTGGTCTCTTCCCCGTTCTTTCCAGACTCATACGACGGCACATTCCGCTGCTGTATCTTCTGCAGTTCCTCCATAAATGTATCGACGTCTTTAAACTCCCGGTATACCGATGCAAACCGCACATAGGTAACCACATCCAGATCCTTTAACCGCTCCATCACAAGTTCCCCGATCACCGCGGTCGAGATCTCCCGTTCTTCCCGGTTAAATAAATTGTTTTCCACATCGTCGATCAACGCCGAAATCTGTCCCGGAGAGACTGGGCGCTTGTGGCAGGAATGCAGGATTCCTGCCTCTATCTTCGCCCGGTCGTACATCTCCCGGGTATTATCCTTTTTGACAACCATCAGAGGGATTGTCTCAAGTTTTTCATATGTGGTAAAACGCTTTCCACAAGTCTCGCACTGTCTCCGGCGTCTGATAGAACTGTTGTCATCCGCAGGCCGTGAATCGATTACTTTCGTGTCAGCCGCGTTGCAAAATGGACACTTCAATCGCTCTTCCCCTTTTCTGGTTTTATTGATATGCCCCCGCCAGGTTTTCATAACATATCATACTTATTATAATATCGCAGGAAGTGCGCTTCTGCAAGCAGAAGTTTTCCGCTATTCCTTCTTTTCTCTCTCTTCTTTCAGCCTCACCAGAATAATGTCATCCCCTATCTGGCAGATGTCGCAGAATGGAATTATGTACTCTTTTTCCCGCCCCAGAAAGCCCCAGACACAGCCCGGTCCCGGCACGATGATCGCAAGCATTTTTCCCGTGCTGATGTCAAAATCGACGTCGCCCACAAAACCAAGGCGCTTGCAATCTTTTACATTTATAACTTCCCGCTGTTTGAGTTCACAGATACGCATAGACATAAACCTCCCGGATCCTTCTGTAATCAAAATATGTACAAAAGGACCGGGAGGTTCTTCCTGGACAGGTATTTTTATCTACTTTTATTTCGTAACTTCTGATAACGTCACGCTGTCAAAATGCAACGTATAATCAATCAGATGCGGCTGGCTCATCGCCACCGTCAAGGCACTGACCGCTACATCCTCATCCAGCGTTACCGGAATCTGGAACTCGGAATTGCCCTCGGTCTGGATCGGATCATACTGCACGTCATCCACCAGCATATACTCATAGTTCGGGCTGCTCCAGACAATATCGGCAGTCACCTTTCCATCCTTGACGATAATGGTCGCCGGGCTGTCCACCGATGCTCTGCCGGAACCTCCCTGCAGGGTTACCTCACAGGTATAAGTGCCGTCTGCCACATCTGCAGTCTGCCCTGTCGGTTTCTGGGCATCTGCCGCATCATCGCTATTCTCCGTCTCGGATGATGCCGCTTCCGCGTCCTCTGCCTCTCCGGAAACCGGATTTTCTACCCTTACTTTGTGGTCGTACCAGGTGCCCTTCTTACCAATCAGAGCCAGGTCAAATTCTTCTCCGAGCGCCGGAACCGGCACATCGAAGCCGTTGACCTCCTCGCTCAGACCGTCACTGTAAGTAACCGTGTCCACGGTTGGCTGCAGCCAACCGGCTTCATCTTCCTTGGCTTCGTCCGCAGTACCCAGATACAAATTCACGATATTTTTCGAGGTCAGGCTGATATGAAGTGTCGCCTCGCCATCCTTGACCGTCAGGACGCCTTTTCCATTTTTCGATTCATTGACCTTGAACATACTGCTGTCCGTCTTAAAATCGACGGTGTAGACGCCGTCTGCAAGGTCAATGCTGCTTTTCTGTTCGGCATTCTCGGTTTCTGCGCTCTCTGTCTGCGCCACGGTGTCGGCTGCGTCCTGTTTCTGTCCTCCGCACGCTCCGAGAAGAGCGGCAGCAAGCAGAAGCGCCGCTAAATTTAATTTCTTTTTCATATACATTATTCCGAAATAGACTCAATGGCTGTCCGTGTATGAGCAACATAGAATGATTCTACCGCTTTAATTCTGCCCAGACCGGAAATCTGAGTATCTACCTTGTCAAACGCACCTGATGCCTCAAACTGGCTCTTCCAGGAATCATCATCATCGCCTGCCATATCGTTGTTTGCGTGATCACCTGCAACTACCATCAGCGGACGAAGAATGACGTTCTTATAACCAGCTGCCTTCACTGCCTCGATAACAGACTCACAGGAAGTCTCTTCCGGCTCGCCCTCTACGGTACCGATAAATACGTTGCTATATCCAAGATTCTGCATCTGGGTCTGCATCTGGCTGTAGGTTACCTTTGCAACGTGTGCGGTACCATGACCCATCAGAACGAATGCGGTTCCCTGATCGGCTGCGTCAGCTGCATCTTTAAAACCAGCTTCCGAAGCTTCTTCTGCTACAACTGCTTTTGCAACTGCCTCTTTATCTGCATTGATAACGGCTGCATCGTCGCCAACCTCACCTAACAGCGGCTCTGCGACAGCTACCTGCTCGAATTTATCCTGATACTTCTCGATCGCCTCAACCATCTCGTCGTACTCAGCACCGTGCATGAGGTGGGTCGGCTGGACAACCAACTCTTTAACTCCGTTCTCCACGGCTCGCTCCAGTGCCTGATCCATATTGTCGATGCACTCGCCGTCACGAGCCTCAACGTGGTTGATAATGATCTGTGCGGTAAATGCACGGCGGACTGCCCAATCCGGGAATGCATCCTGGATGGAATCCTCGATACTCTTGATATCTTTCACACGGCTGTCGTTGAAGGAAGTACCAAAGCTGACTACCAGGATCTCCTTGTCGCCAATCTCATCCTGATTGCGCGGATCGTCCAGGCTCGCATCGCCGGTATCACGACCAAAATAATCTGGATCTGCGTTCTCGCCTTCTACCAGCTCCTTCTGCTCGTCAGTCAGGGCATCCCATGCCTCTTTGGCTGCCTTGCACTGCTCATCCGTGTCATCGGTGCGCTCCTGTACATAGATGTCATCGATCAGCTTTGCCACCTTATCTGCTGCTTCCTGATCGGAATCGGCGCTCTCAGCTGCCTCGGTCTCTGCCTCAGAAGCCGCCTCCGTCGAGGTTGCCTGGCTGGATGTACTGCCGCCGCAGGCTCCAAGCAATACGGACATCGTAACTGCCGCTGCACTTACAACTACTTTTTTGTTTTTTCTCATGTTTTCCTCCTTGTGTGACTCGCACAAAAATAGTTTTAACCGATATGTTCACGACAGCCGGCAGGTTTCCTGGCTTTCGGGTCATCATGCACGCCGCGCCTTCTCACTTTCGCAATGGCATCTGCAGCGCCACTCTCCGGTTCACAGTGACGAGATCGCACAGGTTTTGCACCTGTTTCCCTTTTACCCCCTGTCCATGCCTATCAATCCGAGCAATCTGACTGGTCTGGCACAAACAGCGGCACCCACTGCCCATATCAGCTTGTTTCATTATAGATGGGGTATGTTTAAAAGTCAATTTATCCTGGAAATTATATCAAAAAAGCACCTCTCATCCGGTTACTGTTCACGCACGTGCCCAGTAACGGAATTTGCCGTGGCTTCACATTTAAATACAGCAAATTCCTGCTGCCACCACGTTTTCCTACGGCACTTTCGGTTCCAAAAGTGCCTACCCGTGAACCCTCTCATCCGGATAAAAGGTGCTCTCCTCCTCTTAATGATTTTATATTTTTTATGGCATAAATTTCCGGTAAATCGAAATAATTTTCTCATTCTTCACCGTCACAGCCGTGTTGTATGGCTTAAACTCCCCGATCAGCCGATCACGGATCGCGAATAATTCTTCCGCGGTATACACCTGCGGCGGTGTATCCGGGTCAGAATCATCTGTCAGGACAAAGTTCTCATCCATCTGCAGCGTAACCTCTCCCAGCTTATGGTAACTTCTCCCGACTGCCATCTCCGAGCCATAAAAGGAATCCTCCTCTACCATTCTCAGCTCTTCTCCCCCCTGTGCCGGACCGCCATTGATCTCGATCCGCCCAGACTCCTGTCGGTCAATCGAAGTAATGAGACATTCTTTCCCATCGATAAGCAGCGTATCTCCCGCCTGCAGTTCATCGATATCTGCCTTATGAAAATGCTCATAGTCATAGACCGTCAATGTAATGATAACATTGCTTTCATCCTGATGGATCTGCTGCGGTTTGAACCCAGCTGCAAAGGTACAGTTGTCAAAATGCGTCATATTGAGGGTTTCCCGGACTGGTTCAACCGTGAGCGGTTCCGTCCGCTCAGTTTCCTGCGTTTTATCCCGTTTGGGCTGCTCCTGCGCCTGATCATTTTCAGCCACAGCCTCACGGATCGCCCCCTGGCTCTCCTCATCGACAGCCCCTTCCTGTGTGGCTGTCTCCGATGCCGCGCCCGCACAGGCGGTCATCCATACACTCATCCCAAGTGCTGCGGCGATCCATGTTTGTTTCAATCGTCTCATGTTTGCTGCCGCCCCTTTTCGGCTTCTCCTTTTTCCTGGCGTTTTCGTAACTGTTCAGTACCTTCACAGTCACGCACAAAAATCCATCAAAAATTGCCTACGGCAATGGGATTTTTCTTCGCCGCCTCAACCAACTTCTCCATCTCCCGCATTACCTCTTCAAAATTCAACGCAGAAGTATCCAGTAAAATGGCGTCCTCCGCCTGCTTGAGAGGCGACAATTCCCGGTGCATATCGCGGTAATCGCGCTCGATGATATCCTGCTCGATCGCCTCCAGGGAACAGCTTTCCCCGCGTTCGGTCAGCTCTTTATAACGGCGTTCAGCTCTCACATGACTGCTCGCGGTCAGATATACTTTCAGGGTCGCATCCGGCAGAACCGCCGTTCCGATATCCCGGCCATCCATCACGACATCCCGGCGTCCGGCTAATTCACGCTGCAGCTCCACCAGTTTTTTGCGGACCGGCGCATAGACAGAGGTATTCGAAGCCATATTTCCAACCGCCTCCGTCCGAAGCTCGCTGCTGACATTCTCCCCATTTAAATAAACCTGCTGGATCCCATTTTCATATTCCAGTGAAATGGAAACCGTCTCACAGGCGCGTCCGATCGCCGCCTCATCATGGCTGTCGATGCCCTGGCGCAGAAAATACAATGCCATCGCCCGGTACATCGCCCCCGTATCTACATAAATATATCCATAATCTTCTGCCAGCTTCTTTGCCACTGTGCTCTTCCCAGCCCCGGCTGGTCCATCAATCGCTATATTAATCGGCATTTTGTTTCCCCTTTTTTCATATCGTTATAATTCATGATTTTCCGCTGCGCTCCGTCCTGCCAGCACACCGGTCGACCACGCAATTTGTAAGTTGTAGCCGCCCGTGACTGCATCGAGATCCAGCACTTCCCCTGCAAAATAAAGCCCTGGAAGCTTCTTCGACTCCATCGTGGATGGATTAACTTCTTTTACCGTCACACCGCCCTGGGTAATGATCGCCTCATTGAAACCTCGCAGCCCGGTCAGCGTCAGGGTAAAATGCTTTGTCACCTCCGCCAGCCGTCTCCGCTCTTCCCTCGTCACGGCGTTGACCTGCTTGTCCGGCTCAATGCCGCTGCGGCGAATTATGACCGGTATCAGTTTTGATGGGTACAGATGGTTCAGCGCATTTTTAAACTGTTTATTCTTCTCCGCCTCAAAATCGCGCAGAATCCGCGCATCGAGCTGTTCCATGGAAAGCGCCGGTTTCAGATCGATCATCAGAGTCAGCGGAGCCTTTTTCAGTTTTTTCGCCGCATAACTGCTGGCACTCAAGAGTACCGGACCCGAAACGCCGTAATGGGTAAACAGCATCTCACCAAATTCACGGTAAACCTCTTTCTTTCCATTTAAAACAGCAGCTTCCACGTTCCGCAGGGAGAGTCCCTGCAGCTCCTTCACATCTTCCTTCGTCTCAAACGGAACAAGCGCCGGCGAAAGTTCCGTTACCTTGTGCCCTGCTGCCTCCGCAAACCGGTAACCATCGCCGGTTGAGCCGGTCGTCGGGTAGGACAAACCGCCCGTCGCCACGATCACTGCATCCGCAGCTATGTAGGAGTCCTTTTTCCCACGCTCATTACCGCCCTGCGCCAGAATCACACCTTTTAATACACCATCCTCCAGCCACAGTTCCCGGACTCCCTGATTCAATTCTACTTTCACGCGCAGCTCCCGCAGCCGTCTTGCAAGCGCCGATGTCACATCCGACGCCCGGTCAGACACCGGAAAGACACGGTTGCCGCGCTCCACCTTAACATGACAGCCGTTCGCCTCCAGAAAATCCTTCATATCCTGATTGGTAAAACCATAAAATGCACTGTACAAAAAGCGGCTGTTTGTCACAACACTGTCAAACAGACCCTCCATATCACAGTCATTCGTCACATTGCAGCGCCCTTTTCCCGTGATATAGATTTTCTTTCCCAGTTTCTCATTCTTTTCATAGATCGTTACCGCGCAGCCATTTTCCGCCGCCGCAATCGCAGCCGCCATACCGGCTGCCCCGCCGCCGATCACGATTATTTTTTTCATATTGCTATCCTTTTCGTTTTTATATTGCCTGGTGCTATCAATCCTGTACCAGGTGAATCGCAAATCCGCCGACTTCTTCTTTAAAATAGGCGAAAATGCAGCGTCCCTGCTCATCAAAGCGCTTCGTCTCTTCCCGAATCGTCATACCGCGGTTCACAAAGTATCGGATCGCCGCCTCGCAATCATTTACGCCAAAGCCAATATGGCCGTAGATTCCGTGGCTCTCCACCTTCATATTTTCCGTCAGGTCACCGCTGAACACCGCTTTCTCCGTCTCGCGCGGCATCAGCCCCATCAGGCGCGCCAGTGTCTCAGCAACCTCCCAGGCCTCGTCTTCCGATTTCGTATTGATTCCCACGTGTTTTACGTGCATATGAAATAATTCCATCGGGGTTGGATCCCCCGCATGCTCTGCCATAAATGCTAGTGTGCGCTCTTTTGCTGTCTGCTCCATTTTGTCCGCTTCCTTTCTATCGCTACATTTAACGCAAAGTTTACACAAATGTTTGTATTTTTCAAAATTGCCGTCTTTTTCTTTAAATATTGATTTTACTGTATCTTACGAAGAATTGCAACCGCGCTTCTTCATATTTCCACACATGATTACCAAATCGGCCGTCCGCTTCTTTCTATCACTTACGCAGCTTTTTTACCTCACGGATCTTCTCCTCCATCGCCTCCACAACCGTTTCCAGCACCTTGACGCGCGCGAAATATTTGGAATTTCCTTCTATGATCGTCCACGGGGCATAGGTAGTAGAGGTCCGCACCAGCATCTCATTGACTGCCTGCTCGTATGCGTCCCATTTTTCACGGTTGCGCCAGTCTTCGTCCGTGATTTTCCACTGTTTTGCCGGAGCCTCCATGCGCTCCTTAAAGCGGCGTTCCTGCTCATCTTTATCAATATGAATCCAGAATTTCACGATCACCGCGCCAAAATTCGCCATGTGCTCTTCCATCTCGTTGATTTCCTGATATGCCCGTTTCCAGTCCGCCTCACTGCAGAAGCCCTCGATCCGCTCCACCATCACGCGCCCGTACCAGGTGCGGTCGAAGATCGCAATATGCCCCGCTTTCGGCATCTCCCGCCAGAAACGCCACAGATAATGGTGTACCTTCTCCACATCATTCGGTGCCGCCGTCGGATTGACCTTGTAGCCGCGTGGATCCAGGTGGCTTGTCAGGCGCCGGATCGCACCGCCTTTTCCCGCCGCATCCCAGCCTTCAAAGCCGATCACCACCGGAATCCGCAGCCGGTACAGCTCGCCGTGCAGCACCTCCAGCTTTTTCTGCAGCTTATCCAGACGTTCCTTATATTCCTCGCGTGTCAGCGTTTTCGTCAGATCCACGCCGGAAAGCACGCCATTTTTAAACCGTTCATCTGGAAGTTTGACCGGCGGATGCACCGCTCCTTCCTCGCGTTCCATTCGGCGGCGGTTCAGCTCATACTCCAGCCGGTCTGTGACGGTGGATAAAATCTTGACTGCCGCATAATTTTTATCAGTCGCTTCCACGATCGTCCACGGCGCGTACCCGGTATCCGTCCGCTGCAGCATTTCCTCATTCATCTCCAGAAATGTATCGTAATCCTTGTTGCGCTTCCAGTCCGCCTCCGTCACACGCCACGCAGTCTCTTTGCTTTCTTCCAGCCGTTTAAAGCGCTTTTTCTGCTCGTCCCTGGAAATATACAGAAACAATTTGATCAGAATCATGCCGGAATCTGCCAGCTGCTTTTCAAATGAAAGGATATCCCGGAACGCCCCGTTTAGCTCCTGCCGCTTCGTCTCTTTGTCAAACCGGTCAACGGTAACCTTATCGTACCAACTCTTGTCAAAGATCATCATACGTCCATCTTCCGGTGTCTTCGTCCAATACCGCCAGAGAAATGGACGCATCCGTTCCTCTTCCCCCGTCTCCCGGCTCGCATAAACATCAAAGCCGCGCGGATCCAGCGGCTGGATCAGGCGGTTGATCTGCGTTCCCTTACCGCCTGCCCCGAAGCCGTCAAATACGATGACAACCGGGATCTTTTCCTCCTTACAGGCGCGCTGCAATTCTCCCAGCTTCACATCCATCTCTTCCCGAAGCTTCTTGTAGTTTTCCTTATCCACTGATTTATTCAAATCTACTTTTTCCAGCATCTTTCCACCTCCACATCAAGCAGTAAAATGACCTTTCACCAATCCCATGGCATCACAATGCTTCGTCTTTACCTTTCCCCGTCATCATCTCATGCTCTTTTTTGATCTCTTCATATAATTGTACCGAATCCCACTTCATATTATACGGTGTCAGGACTGCTTTATAATCAATCCGTCCGACTCCCTTTTTTCGGAGTGCATAGATAAATGCATCGATCTGGGCGGAAGAAAAGCCTGCCATGATCGCCATCTCATCCGAGAAATCCATTTTCCTGGAAGAATCATTCTCCGGCACTTCTCGCTGCAGCCTCCCGTCTGCCTGTTTCTGCGCGGTCCCTTCTTTTTGCGTTTCCTCCCCGGCCTCTATTGCCTGTCCGGCTTCCCTGAGGACATCCTCATTCAGTCCTTTCACACCAGCCAGCACGCCCACCGGCAGCCCGTACTCCTCCTTTTTCACTGCCCTTAAACGGAATCCCAGCGGCATAAGCGCCTGCTGCACCTTCATTTTTCTTTTGGAATCAGTAAAATTATACAATAATACAGTTGGTTTCATCGTAATTTATCGATTCTCCTCTCTGTTTCTTATTCCCGCCTCATCAATTCTCCGGCTTCTCAATATGATTCTCTATTATATCCTTTTTCTCCCCTTCTGTGCAAGAAAAACAAAAAACAGCGGCATCAGCCACTTGCTTTCGCTAGTCCGCTGTCTGCCGCTGTCTGATTTTTATTTCATTTATGTATGTTTCCGCATTTCAGATTCTCTTCCGGTCTGCAGTCGGATATCTCCTTAGTGAAGAACACCATTTGCATCCGCTATCATACCGTTCGGAGCTACCATGTTAGTCCAGAGTGCTCCGCTATTCAGGTCAAACAGATACCATGCGCCATCGATGAACTGATAGCCTGTCTTTCTTGCACCGCGAGTGCCGTCGGATACCGGATTCAGATAATACTTGTACGGTCCAATCTGCTGCCAGCCGGTCAGCATCTTGCCTCTCGTACCATCGGATACCGGGTTTAAATAGAACCAGTTATTATCAGTATAGATCCAGTCTGTATCCATGAATCCGTTTGCATTCAGATGATACCACTCATTATCAACATATACCCAGTTGTTCTTAACCGGTACACCATTGATGTAGTAAGACCAGCCGTAAATGCTGTTTACCCACTGACCATTCGCATTTGCCGGAGTGGAACCACCAGAAGAATTATCGGTCGGAGGTGTACCTGTATACACATCTGAAGAATTCATATAATATTCATCGGACTCGTCACTCCACTCACCCTTATCGCTTCCGTCAACCGCGCGCACCTTAAAGGTATAATCGCCGGATTTCGTCATGTATGGGTAGAAATTGTAGCTTGTGCCTGTAGTTGTAACAGTCGTTACGGTAGAACTGTTGCGGTACAGTTTAACTTCATACTTGCTTGCATACGATACGCTGTCCCAGGTTGCGGTACGATTGCTCCAGCTAAGATCTTCGACCGTATCCAAATCGCCGTCAACAGCTGACATCGTAATCTTAACTTTCCACTCGCTCTTATCGCCAGATCGCTTCGTAACTTTGTAAGCCGACTTGGTTGCAGAAAGCTTTGTGCCGGATAACTGATAACCGTCCTTTGCCTCGATCGTCAGGTAGATGACCGGCTTATCACCTCTCTCCCACTCGCTGTCGTCATTGTCAAACTCCTGCTCGGTAATCTCAACATTACCCTTCGTAACTTGTACATCCGGATCCCCGATGCTGTCGCCCGCTTCCGGTTTCGCATTGACACGGAACTTAACTTCCGAGATCTTTTTGTCAGCCGCGTATGCCGGAATACTCATAGCCAGTGCCGCCATGATAGCAAGAACGGAAACCGCCGCTGCCTTCAGGTTATGTCTCATATCCCATCCTCCTTTTTTAATGTACTCTCGCGTACAAAATCTTGTTTCCATTATAACAAACATATCCGCCTGCGTCAAAATAAACTGTCGGTATTTTCAAAATTTTCCCCTTGTTTTTTTGAAGTAGATGTCTGCTTTCTGTTATTGACAGGATAGCACACTTTTATTACCTGAGAATAACTTTTTGTTTAAGGTTTTCTGACATTTTCGTCAATGGTAGAATTTATATCATAATTGATATTTCCTGTGACATAAAAAAGAATGTACCTTTTTGTGTGATGGGGAATTCCAAGGAATTTTCTATCACACAAAAAATAGACCGGGGCAGATTTCTGCGGTCCGGTCTATTTCTACCTTACTTAAAAGCAGGTGTTCATTTTATTTGAAATACTCCACACCTGAAGCAAACAGCTGCATATCCTGATTTCCATAGATATTCACGCCTGTATCGCTCCAGCAGCGCTCGTTGTGACCCATCTTACCAAGAATACGTCCATCCGGGCTTGTGATACCCTCGATGCACTGGTAGGAACCGTTCGGGTTCCACTCCTCGCTGACGGATAAGTTTCCGTTCGGATCGCTGTACTGGATCGCGATCTGACCATTTGCGCGAAGTTTTGCAAGCCACTCCTCGTTGGCTACGAAACGTCCTTCACCATGGGACATCGGGTTGCAGTATACGCCTCCCAGCTCTGCTTTTCTGAGCCACGGGGACAGATTAGATACAACCTTTAAGTATGCCATGCGGGAAATGTGGCGTCCAATGTTGTTGGTTGTCAGAGTCGGGGAATCTGCTTTCTGAGGCTCAATCTTGCCTCCGGTTAAAAGTCCCAGTTTGATTAATGTCTGGAAGCCATTGCAGATACCCAGTACCAGGCCATCCCGGTCATGAAGCAGTTTGTCGATCTCCTCCATCATCGCCTCGTTGCGGAATACCGTAGCGAAGAATTTAGCCGAACCATCCGGCTCATCACCTGCGGAGAATCCACCCGGGAACATGATGATCTGGGATTTCTTGATATCCTCTTTGTACTGCTCGATGGAAGAACGGATATCGGATGCATTCTGGTTGCGGAATACACGCACAATCGTCTCCGCTCCGGCTGCCTCAAAGGCTTTCGCGCTGTCCAGCTCGCAGTTAGTACCCGGCATTGCCGGAATAAATACGGTTGGTTTTGCCACTTTATGTTTGCATACATATACCTTATCGGTATTGTAAAGTGTCTCTTCTGCTGCCTTCATCGGTGCGCCGGAAGCGGTCGGGAACACTTTCTCCAGGGTTCCGGTCCATGCTTTCAGAGCCTCTTCCATGGAGATCACGGTACTGCCATACTCGAAGGTTCCCTTGTCGGTTACCTCACCGATCACGGTGTACGGAATGGACAGCTCGCCTACCTTGCCGTCCGGAACCTCGCAGACAATATTGCCCCAGCCAGCGGCGAAGAAGTCTCTCGGATCTAGATTGTGCTCAATCTTTACGCCCAGGCGGTTACCAAATGCCATCTTGCTGACAGCCTCTGCCACACCAGCACCCTCAACCGCATATGCGGAAATAATCCTTCCAGACTCCATATCGCGGTAGATTTTCTCGTAACCATCCATGATCTGGCTGTAAACCGGCAGGTCATGTGCATCTTTCTCGATGGTAAAGAGAACAATCTTGCTGCCCGCTTTCTTAAATTCCGGAGATACCACGTGTTTGGTATCGGAAATATCAACTGCAAAGGAAACCAGTGTCGGCGGTACATCGATTTCGCCGTGCTCTTCATCATAGAAGCTGCCGGACATACTGTCCTTGCCGCCGATGGACGGAAGTCCAAATCCGAGCTGTGCACTGTAAGCACCGAGCAGAGCGGAGAACGGTGTGCCCCATCTCTTCGGATCTTCCGTCATACGTTTGAAGTACTCCTGGAAGGTAAAGCGGATCTTGTGGAAATCACCGCCGTTTGCCACGATCTTAGCAACAGAATCCAGCACTGCGTAAGTAGCTCCGTGGTACGGGCTCCAGCTGGACAGGTACGGATCATAGCCGTAGCTCATCATGGTAACGGTATCGCATTTGCCCTTGCTCATCGGCAGTTTTGCCACCATCGCCTGTGTCTCGGTCATCTGGTGGACACCGCCGTATGGCAGGAATACACTGCTTGCGCCCACGGTGCTGTCGAACATCTCAACCAGACCCTTCTGGGAGCATACATTTAAGGAAGAAAGCATGGACAGCCATTTTTCTTTGACATCCTTTACTTCCTGTTTATCAAATACATTGCCTTCCTTGGTCGGAACCTCAACGGTAACGGTTGTCTCCTGATGAGCACCGTTGGTATCCAGGAATGCACGGCTTAAATCTACGATCGTCTTGCCTCTCCAGTTCAGAACCAGGCGCGGGGACTCGGTAACAACGGCAACCGGAACTGCCTCCAGGTTCTCTTCTGCTGCATAAGCAAGCATCTTATCAACATCTTTCGGGTCTACCACCAGAGCCATACGCTCCTGTGACTCGGAAATCGCAATCTCCGTTCCGTCCAGACCTGCATATTTCTTCGGAACCTTGTCAAGGTCAATCTGAAGTCCGTCAGCTAACTCACCGATCGCTACCGACACGCCGCCGGCGCCAAAGTCGTTACACTTCTTGATCAGACGGCTGACCTCTGGGCGGCGGAACAGTCTCTGTAATTTACGCTCGGTCGGTGCATTGCCCTTCTGAACCTCTGCGCCGCAGACCTCGATGGACTCCTCTGTATGTACCTTGGAAGAACCGGTTGCGCCGCCGATACCATCACGGCCGGTACGTCCACCCATCAGGATGATTACATCGCCCGGATCGGAAGTCTCACGGATGACATTTTTGCGCGGAGCTGCTGCCATAACAGCACCGATCTCCATACGTTTTGCCACATAATTTGGATGATAAATCTCTTTTACATAGCCGGTAGCAAGACCGATCTGGTTACCGTAGGAGCTGTAGCCATGTGCTGCATCCTTTACGATGCGCTTCTGCGGAAGTTTGCCGTGCAGTGTCTCAGACATCGGACGGGTAGGATCAGCCGCACCGGTCACACGCATAGCCTGATATACATAGGTACGTCCGGAAAGCGGGTCACGGATAGCACCGCCTAAGCAGGTGGCAGCGCCGCCAAACGGCTCAATCTCGGTCGGATGGTTGTGGGTCTCATTCTTAAAGTTTACCAGCCACTCTTCTTCCTTGCCGTCGATGGTAACCGGAACTACGATACTGCACGCATTAATCTCCTCAGACTCCTCCAGATCCTCCAGCTTGCCCTCACGGCGAAGCTTCTTCATAGCGAGAACAGCCAGATCCATCAGGCAGACAAACTTGTCATCGCGATCTTTGTAGAGAACCTCGCGATCTGCCAGATACTGTTTGTAGGAAGCTTCCATCGGCTCATTGTAATCGCCCTTTGTAAAGGTAACGTCCTTTAACTCAGTCTGGAAGGTCGTATGACGGCAGTGATCGGACCAATATGTATCCAGCACGCGGATCTCGGTCACAGACGGATCTCTCTTCTCTTCGTTCTTAAAGTAGTTGTGGATATGCTCGAAATCCTTGAACGTCATCGCAAGGTTCAGGGAATCATAGAGTTCTTTTAACTCTGCCTCGCCATAACCGCAGAAACCATCGAAAATCTTGACATCCTCCGGCTGCTCAAATACCGTTACCAGCGTTTCCGGCTTTGCGTTGTTATTCTCACGGGAATCCACCGGGTTAATGCACAGGGACTTGATGCCCTCGATCTGCTCCGCGGTCAGTGTTCCGGAAATAACATAAGTTGTTGCGGAACGGATTACCGGATTTTCCTCTTCATTCAGAAGTTTCACACACTGTTCTGCGGAATCGGCTCTCTGATCGAACTGTCCCGGCAGGAACTCAACGGAAAAGATCGTATCGCCTTCCTTGGACGGGAATGCCTCCTCATAGACAAAATCAACCGGCGGCTCAGAGAAGATAGTGATCAGCGCTTTCTGATATGCATCCTCCGATACATCCTCAATATCATAGCGGATCAGTACGCGGACATCGGTGATCGTGTCGATCCCCAGATAGCTTGCGATCTCCTCTTTCAGATCGTGAGCCAATACGGCAAATTCCGGTTTTTTCTCAACGAAAATACGTCTTACGCTCATGTTTTCCTCCTGTTTTTTCGTATTTTAATGTTTCATGTTCTGTAAAATACATTCATTTTTTAGCATAAAAGGCAAATGCCTTCTTCTAGCATCTGCCTTTATCATACACAATTTTTATAGATTAGTAAAATTAATATATTTAATATTTTTTATTAACACATCTTATTGGTTGCTGTTCCAACGTCCCTGTCTCATTCAGTGCAAGCAGCTTTCCCATCCCCGTCGAACGGTCATACGAAACAACCGACAGACTGGCATTCGCCACAATGATCTCCTGCGGTTCCCGATGGAAACGGAGCAGATAATTCATCAAAAAGACGAGGATCCCGCCGTGTGCTACGATCACCGCATCCCCGGCTGTCTCCTCCAAAATCTTTCGGATCGCCCGTTCACTCCGCGCCTCGCAGGATTTTCTTGATTCTCCGCCGGACGGGATGCCGACCATCGGCTGTTCCCTCCACAGATGAAATTCGTCCGGGTACTCTGCTTCCACCTGCTGCCAGCTTTTGCCTTCCCAGCATCCAAAATCGCGCTCCCGCAGCCCCATCAGGCGGCGGAGCGGTAATTTTCCTTCCTTTGACAAGATCTCCGCCGTCTGGAATGCCCGCGCAAGCGGGCTGGTATAGACCGCATCGATCCGCGTTCCCGCCGGATAGCCACTCCTCTCTTTTAGAACAGCGGCTAGCTGCTCCGCCTGCTGCCGTCCTGTCTCATTCAGCGGAATATCCGTCGTTCCCTGTATCTTTCCCGCCCGGTTCCAGTCAGTCTGACCGTGGCGCACCAAATAAAACAGCATTTTCTATTACTCCTGTTCACCTATCTCTTTCTGAGCCATCTCTGCCGCCTGACCGCTGACCTTCATCGCATCCATCGTCAGCTTCATGATGTCACGGATCTCATCCTCGCTCATCTTCATGCGCTCTGCCAATTCCGCAAGGGTCGCCTCGCGTCCCAGCTCCCGCGCCATGCTCGCAGAAATATCCTTGAGGACATTAACGCGCGCCGCCATCTCCTCCTCAATCTTCGTCTCGCGGTTCTGAATCTGCAGCGCATCCTCGATCGCCGCGCGCACCCGTTTCTCCATCTGTGCGTCAAAATCGCCTCCCTCATACTCGCCTGCAAACAGGAACAGTGCCATATTTGCCTCCTGCACCAGATCGCCCGCCGGAAGTCCCCGATCGTGATACTCCTCTGCGATCTGAACCGCCTTCGTCAGTTTTAACTCCGTCAGACGGGAAACCGCTGTCTTGTCCCCCTCCGTCAGTTTTTTCAGAAGCGCCGTTTCCTCCTCCGGCGTGCCCTGCGGGAGATTTTTCAGTTCCTCTAAGTAAATATCATAAAATGTATTAGATTCCATGTGGTATTCCCTCCTAAAAAATACATACTTCTAAGATGATTCCGTCATTTTATCACAAACAAGACACAGATACAATCATTATTGACTCCGCCCTCCAATCATGTTACACTGAATATAGTTCTATAAGGAGGACTAATAAATGGATATCAACTATGAATTATATAAAGTATTTTACCACGTAGCCTCGACGTTAAGTTTCTCCGAGGCATCTAAGCAGCTTTTCATCTCCCAGTCGGCGGTCAGCCAGTCGATCAAGGTACTGGAGAAGAAACTGAACCAGACTCTTTTCATCCGCAGCACAAAAAAAGTACAGCTTACCCCGGAAGGCGAGATCCTACTCAAGCACGTGGAACCGGCGATGAACCTGATCCGTCAGGGCGAAAACCAGCTGCTCGACTCTAACAGCTTAAACGGCGGTCAGCTCCGCATTGGCGCAAGCGATACGATCTGCCGCTATTATCTGGTGCCATTTTTAAGCGAATTTCACAAGCGCTACCCGAATATCCACATCAAGGTTACCAACCGTACCTCCATCGAATGTGCACGGCTTCTGGACAACGGTCAGGTCGATTTTATTCTGACGAACTATCCAAACTCCGGGCTCGGTGGAACGCAGAATATCCATGCGCTGCGCGAATTCAACGATATATTCGTCGCCAATGAGACCTTTTTTCCGATGAAAGACCGCCCGGTTACACTGCGCGAGCTGCAGGCACTCCCAATCCTCATGCTGGATCGCAAGAGTACCACCAGCGAATTTCTGCACAACATGTTCCAGAAGCACCAGCTCGACCTCGTACCGGAGATTGAATTAAGCAGCAACGATCTGCTCATCGATCTGGCGCGCATCGGTCTCGGCATCGCATTTGTCCCGGATTTCTGTCTCCCGGCTGGCGAAAAAGAACTTTATGCCCTGACCCTGACTGAAGCCCTGCCGCCGCGCCAGCTCGTCGTCGTCCACAATGAGACAATGCCGATCTCACAGGCATCGCGTGAATTTATTGAACTTCTGGAAAACGGCTCCAAAATGCCTGAAGCTCCTGCTCCAGAGACGAAAGACTGACTCGTTTGACATCGCTCCATTCCCTTGGAAATAATTCCCGGTACTCCCGACGCCAGAACCGGTCATCCAGTAAAAGGATGACGCCCTGATCGGACGCGGTCCGGATGACCCGCCCTGCCGCCTGGAGTACCTTATTCATGCCCGGATACTGGTAGGCATATGCAAATCCATCTTTTCCCTCTTCTTCAAAATATCCCTGCAAAATTTTCTGCTCCGTGCATACCATCGGGAGCCCGGTTCCGACCACGATCACGCCGATCAGCCGGTTGCCTGTCAAATCGATTCCCTCCGAAAACAGACCGCCCATCACGCAGAACGCCACCAGGGAGGTATCACGTTCAGCTGTTCGTTCGGGAGAAAATTTCTGTAAAAATGCTTCCCGTTCTTCCTCGGTCATGTGAGAATCCTGGACCAGGATTTCCATACTTTTTCCATTTTCCCCGGAATGATTTTTCATTTTTTCATTATCATCCAATTCAACCTTCTGATACGCATATTCTTCTTCACACACCTCACGCACCCGGTTCATATACTGATACGACGGAAAAAAGACAATATAATTGCCCTTTTTCACACTTGCCATAACCTGGATGTACCGCAGCACCCGCCGGTATTCCACCTCATTGCGCCGCGTATAGCGGCTCGTCACATCCGTCGCCGCCAACAGAAGACGCCGCTCCTGTGGAAACGGGGACGGCACGTAGACTGTATAGTCCTCCTCCTGATCTGACAGAAGCATCCGATAATACCGGAGCGGCAGAAGTGTTGCCGAGAAAAAAACCGCCGCCTTTCCCTGCGACAGGCACTCTGCCAGATTTTCAATCGGATTGACACAATAAAGCCGGATGACAAATTCGCCGGACGGCAGAAGTTCCGTGTAAATCCGGTAATGCTCATCGACCCGCTCATACATATTTAAAAAATGGCGCACCGAAAAATAAAAATCCAGAATCGTGTCCCGTCCATCTTCCTCGCCCGGCTTTTCCAGATACTTTTCCATTTCCCCAAAAACACTGTTTAACACTGGAACCAGATGTCCGGCATCCGTGATCACCTGGTATCCGCCGCATTCCCGCTTCATCTCCAGAAGTGCCTTATTTAACCTTGTAAGCTGCCTCCCCAGCGTCGGCGCACGATGTCCCAACACCTTTTTCGTCAAAAGCACTTCTTCCTTTATAATAGAAGCACTGTACATTTCCCGCGCGCGCGATACCAGATTGTGGGCTTCATCCATCAGGAAGAAATAGTCCCCCTCGGCCCCATCCGCAAAATAACGTTTCAAGCGCACATCCGGGTCAAAGACATAATTATAATCACAGATGATCCCATCCACAAACGAAGAAATATCGAGGCAGAACTCAAACGGGCAGACCTGAAACTTTTCCGCATACTCTAAAATTACCGAACGCGTGATTCCAGATTCTTGATGCAAAATCTCATACACCGCATCGTTGACCCGGTCAAAATGCCCTTTTGCACGTGGGCACATTTCCGGATTGCACGCCGGCTTTTCCAAAATACACAACTTTTCCTTTGCCGTGATCGTAACCGAACGAAAATACAGCCCGCGTTCCCGCAAAATCGCCAGCGCCTCTTCCGCCACTGTCCGCGTGATCGTCTTTGCTGTCAGGTAAAAGAGTTTCTGTCCATGCCCTTCCCCGATCGCTTTAAGCGCCGGAAATACCGTCGAAAGTGTCTTTCCAATCCCGGTCGGAGCCTGGACAAACAGCCTGCGCCCGCGCTCCAGCGTCCGGTAAACCGCCACCGCCAGATCCCGCTGCCCCGCCCGGTACGGATAGGGAAATTCAAGCGCCTTGATTGATTCATCACGTCGCAGTCCGTTGTGATAAAGGTAACGCGCCCATTTGACATATTCATGGATCAGACCAGCAAACCATTCGGAAAGTTCATCCATTGTCTGGATCTCCTGAAAGCGGCGGATCTCCTCCGTCTCCAGATTACAGTAGGTGAGCTGCAGCGTCACTTCGTCCAGCGCTTCCTGTAATCCATAGATATAGCCATAGCAGCGTGCCTGCGCCATATGCACGCCGACCGCCTCCTCCAGACAGTTTACATCCTGGTAAACACACTTGATCTCATCGATCGTGACATTTCTTCCATCCCGGATGATTCCATCCGCACGCCCCTCGACCACGATCTGGAATCCATCCTCCTCCACCGAATGGCGCAGCGACACCTCCGCCTGATACCCCGATCCCATCCGCTGCTGTATCTTCCGGTGCATCCGTCCCCCAGCTAACATCGCCTCTTTCTGTGCACCCGCCGTGCGCCGGTTATCAATATCCCCCGAACGCAGCACGAACTCAACCAGATTGCGGACGGAGATCCGTATCTGCCTGCCGGTCAGCTCCATGTGTGGTTCCTCCCTTCCCCGTACATGTACTCTCGGAATCTTTCTGTGCTTGATTTTGTGAAATGATTTTTTGTCAGTTGTGCCCAAATTTCTGAGGCGTACGCGGTGCGTACGTTGATGAAATTCGGGTGCGGCTGGCGGAAAATCAGCCACAAAAGCACGTGCAGAAAGACTCCGAGAGTACATATATATGTCTATCAAAAAGACTGCAGACACCATCTTCTCTCCGGCACCCGCAGTCTTTCTTTATTTTCGTACTATCAACTTTTCTTTCATCATGCCGATTCGAGCCATACATATCCTTCCAAAATATCTATGATATCTATGTTCCACTTGAACCAGCCTTCCAGCCCTTTTATGCCGCTGTCACATTGTCCGCTTCCATCGTGTCAAGGAACGCCTCATACTCTGCATCCTCGCCCGTGTACTCAACGGTCAGAATCTGTGTCAGATCCAAACTCATAACTCCCAGAATCGACTTGGCGTCAATGACAACACGGTTATAAAAAACATCAATATCAAAATCGCATTTCATAGAAGCATTGACAAATTTCTTTGCATCTTCTATCGTTTTCAGCATAATTTTTCTCTGTTTCATAATAAACAACTCCTTTTTCCTGAATGTACCAACAGAATTTTTCCCTCCGTTTTTTAGGCACATTTAAAACCATAAAGATTTATTCAGTGTTTATAGCATGATTTTTGTCGAATGTCAATTTGATTTCTTTTATACCGCATATTTTTAATACATGATTTTTACCAAAAAAGCAGAGTGTTTCTTGGTAAAATATTCCGACGTCTAGAACTATCGTCGTATTCATTTCATGATATATTGTCATTATTTATATATATCAAATGGTTTAGCGGATTGTTTTTGGGCAGTTGAACTAAATATTCATTGTGATTTTCCACCCAGCATGAGCACACAAATTCTCTTTTACCAAATTATCCTGATCTCTAGTTTCCATATAAAATGATGAATGATACTTAATAAATGGAAAAAAATATATTAAATCAAAAAAAATGAAAAATTATAAAAAAATTGTTGACTTTTCGTTATGGCTATGATATCATAACTGAGTCAGCAGCGAAGGGGAATAGTTCAATGGCAGAGCAACGGTCTCCAAAACCGTTAATGGGGGTTCGAATCCCTCTTCCCCTGCTTCTAAAGGCGTCAGTGATTCAGAGATGAGTCATTGGCGTTTTTTGTTTTTTTAAACATTCAAGTCGAACGTCCATGAGACTTGGCGCGTGATTCTGGTCAGAGAAGCTGACATATTCCTATCAGAATCACTGCGCATCCTCGCGGAGCGTTTATCTCAGTCGGAGACCTAACTCCCACTGAGACAAATTTGCTATTACTCACATTACGCTAATATTATTTTTCTTAAATTTTCCCAAAATCCAAGCAACCTACAGCAGCCCAATCGCCTCCCGCACATTTGCCACCCCTTCCAGCCGGATATCCGACCTTGGTTTCAATTTACTGACATTGACCATCGGAAGAATGCACCTTGTAAATCCCATCTTGACTGCCTCATGGACTCTCTGCTCTGCCATCGAGACGGCGCGCACCTCTCCGGAGAGTCCGACCTCGCCAAATACGATCGTTTTCTCATCCAGCGGACGGTCTTTATAGCTGGAAATCAGCGCCATCACGATCGCAAGGTCAAGCGCCGGCTCGTTCATCTTCATGCCGCCTGCAATGTTGACATAGGCATCGTACCCGGACAGGGCATAACGGCATCGTTTTTCCAACACTGCCATGAGCAGGTTCACACGGTTGTAATCGACACCCGCTGCCGTCCGCCGCGGCAGTCCGAAATTCGTCTTTGACACCAGCGCCTGCACTTCCAGAAGAATCGGGCGGGTTCCCTCCATCGAGCAGGCAGTCACCGCACCGGATGCCTCCGCCGGGCGCCCTTCCAGCATAAATTCGGATGGATTCGGCACCTCCGCCAGTCCTTCCTCCCGCATCTCAAACACGCCGATCTCATTGGTCGAACCGAAGCGGTTCTTCACTCCCCGCAGAATCCGGTAGGACGCATGGCGATCGCCCTCAAAATATAGCACTGTATCGACCATATGTTCCAGCATACGCGGTCCCGCCACAACGCCCTCTTTCGTCACATGACCGACGATAAAGACTGTCACACCCAGTCCTTTTGCGAGCTGCATCAGGACGCCGGTGCACTCTCTTACCTGGCTGACACTGCCCGGTGCAGAACCTGCCGCCTCAATAAACATGGTCTGGATCGAGTCGATCACGACCACATCCGGGCGTACCTCCCGGATCACCTCCGCAATCGTATCCAGGTTCGTCTCACTCAAGAACGAAAGTGGTCCGCTCACCGTCCCGATCCGGCTTGCCCGCAGTTTGATCTGTTTTAATGACTCCTCGCCGGAGACGTATAAAACCTTTTGTTCCTGTCCTGCCAGGTTCCGGCAGACCTGCAGAAGCAGGGTTGATTTTCCGATTCCCGGATCTCCGCCGACCAGCACCAGGGAGCCACGCACCACGCCGCTTCCAAGCACCCGGTCAAGTTCTGCAAATCCGGTTCTCGTCCGATCCGTATCGGAAAGCTCAATTTCATCTAAGCTGACCGGCTTTGCCTGCGCGCCAGCTCGTTTCCCCGGTGCCGCCGTCAGCGAAGCCGCTGCCGCATACCGCCCTGCTGCCGTACCGGATGATGCCGGTGCGGACGGCGCTTCCACCATCGTATTCCACGCCTTGCACGCCGGGCACTGCCCCATCCATTTGGAAGATTCATAACCGCATTCCCTGCAGAAAAATCCCGTTGATTTTGCCTTTGCCATGCTGATTCCTTTCCAAACACTTCTTCTCATATTTCTTATTACACAAAAAGCTGCTGCATGGCGGAAACCGGCTTCCGGCGCACACGCCCGCCATTCCTGCCATGCAGCAACTTTCATCTCACGCATTGTAACTTGTACGTAACGCTTTGTTTTTCTTTTCCTTATCTGGCTTCAATCCGGATTGCGGTTGCCTTGCCCGGGTTCAGCTCCACGCTCAGTACCAGTTTGCCGCTGACGTTGGTCTTCATGCCACCGACCGATACGCCGTCTACATATACCTCATACTCACGCTCATCCTCTAACTGAATGGTAATCTGAGCATCCTTCTCGCCCTCAACCGAAAACTGTACGGAAGTATCTCCCGCCTGGAAATGATTGACTGCCGTGCCCGGTACCGACTCATATACGAACATTCCGTTGCGCTCCAGCTTGGTAATCTCGCCGAATGTTTTTACCTTATAAAGATCGCCCTGAAATTCAAAATCCTGCAGCTTGGACTTTGCTGCTAACATATAATTGCCAAAACTGATGGTTCCGTCATCCTCGATGCGGATTAACTCGCTAACTACTGGCATAATGCTTTATCCTCCTAGTATCCTTTTAATCAATATCGCAACTGCTCCGCACTTACACAGTTACTCAGTAGTATCATTTTAACACACTTCGACCGGGTTTACCAGTCTTTTCGCTTCCAGCCCTTTAGACCGTCTCAAATTTCAGCTGATCGCCATCTTTTTCAATCCGAACCTCTGTTTTTTTCCGGATCGTGCCTTCCAGGATCTTCTCAGAAAGCTGATCCTCGATCTGCGTCTGGATCGTCCGGCGCAACGGTCTTGCACCATATTTGGAATCATATCCCTTGTCTGCCAGAAAATCGATCGCATCATCTGTGATCGTGAGCGTCATTCCAAGCTGATCCTCCGTCCTTTTCTTGATGCCGCGCAGCAGAATGCCCGCGATCGTCTTGATATTCTCCTTCGTCAGAGGATGGAATACTAAAATCTCATCGATTCGGTTTAAAAACTCTGGCTTAAACATCCGGCGCACTTCCTCCATCACGCGTTCTTTCATAAACGCATAATCCGCTTTCTCACCGCTCTCCGACGAGAATCCAAGCCGCTTCGGGGAAATAATATTTTCAGCGCCCGCATTGGAGGTCATAATCAGAATCGTGTTCTTGAAATCCACCTTCCGTCCCTGTGCGTCCGTAATGTGCCCGTCATCGAGGATCTGCAGCAGAATGTTAAATACATCCGGATGCGCTTTTTCAATCTCATCAAAGAGAATAACCGAATATGGATTGCGACGCACCTTCTCGCTGAGCTGTCCGCCCTCCTCGTAGCCAACATATCCTGGCGGCGAACCGATCATCTTGGAAACGCTGTGTTTCTCCATGTACTCCGACATATCAACGCGGATCATCGCATTTTCCGTGCCAAACATCGCCTCCGAGAGTGCCTTGGAAAGCTCTGTTTTTCCGACACCCGTCGGCCCCAGGAACAGAAACGAACCGATTGGCCGCTTCGGATCCTTGAGTCCCACACGACCACGGCGGATCGCACGCGCCACGGCGGATACAGCTTCCTCCTGTCCGACCACGCGCTCATGCAGAATGGACTCCAGTTTCAACAGCCGCTCTGACTCTTCTTCTGCCAGCTTGCGAACCGGGATCTTCGTCCAGTCAGAAACAATGTCCGCAATCTCATTTTCACCGACCACTAACTTGCGTGAATTTTTCTCTTTTTCCCATTTTTCACGAATCTTTTCAATCTTTTCCTGCTTTTTCTGCTGCTTCTTCTTGATCTCACCGGCTTTCTCATAGGCTTCAGCCTTGATCGCCTCTTCCTTCTGGCCTTCGAGTTTTTTGATCTCCGCTTCGAGCTTTTTGATCTCCTCCGGCTCCGTATATACAGTCAGACGCAGCTTCGAGGATGCTTCATCGATCAGATCGATCGCTTTGTCCGGCAGGAAACGGTCATTGATATATCGGGCAGACAGGCGCACCGCTGCCACCAGTGCCTCATCCTGGATCGTCACCTTGTGATGTTCCTCATAGCGGCTGCGAAGCCCCTTCAAAATCTCGATGGATTCCGCCTCCGTCGGCTCATCCACCATAACCGGCTGAAACCGACGTTCCAAGGCCGCATCTTTTTCGATGTATTTGCGGTATTCTTCCAGCGTCGTCGCACCGATAAGCTGAATCTCGCCTCTCGCCAGCGACGGTTTCAGGATATTGGAGGCATCGATCGCGCCCTCCGCGCCGCCTGCGCCGATGATCGTGTGAATCTCGTCAATAAACAAGAGCACATTTCCACTCTCCCGCACCTCGGCAAGTACCTTCTTAATCCGCTCTTCGAACTCACCGCGGTACTTGGATCCTGCGACCATGCCGGACAAATCGAGGCTGACAACCCGCTTTTTCGCGATCGTCTCCGGTACATTGCCGGAAACAATGAACTGCGCCAGACCTTCCACAACCGCCGTTTTTCCGACGCCTGGTTCCCCGATCAGGCACGGATTATTCTTCGTCCGGCGGCTTAAAATCTGAATAACACGTTTCATTTCCCGTTCCCTGCCGATGACTGGATCGAGCTTTCCGTCCCGCGCCATCTGAGTCAGATCCCGGCTGAAATTGTCCAGATTCGGTGTATTGCCTTTCTCCGGGCGCACCCGTCCTGCTGCCGCATCTTCCGACGCCTCGGACGGCGCATCATCGCCCATAGCCCCCATCAGATCCACATATAATTTCTGAATATTAACATTCATTGTATTGAGTAAACGGCACGCAGTTGATTTTCCATCCTTGATGATGGCAATCAGGATGTGCTCCGTTCCAATCAGAGGCGCTTTGAAAAAAACCGCCTCATCATAACTCGCCTGCAGCACGGCGCGCGCCCCCGGCGTATATTCAATCTGTCCCTCTACCTGAGTCGCCACTGCCGGGCTTATCAGACGCTCCATCAGTTCCATGACACGCTCTTCTGTCACATCATGTTCTGCCAAAACCGCTGCCGCCACGCCAGTTCCCTCTTTTATCAGTCCTAAAAGCAGATGCTCCGTCCCCACATAGCCGTGTTCCAGCTCCTGCGCTGTCTCGACTGCCAGACGGATCGCTTCTCTGGCTTTCTGAGTAAAACGATCGATCATTTTACTGTTCCTCCTGTTTCTTTTTACTTTACACCAGCTTCGGCAGTTCCTCACGCAGATACCGCGCCCGCTCTGCCTCCAATTCCTCACGTCCCAGCGGCTTGCTCGAACGTTTCTGTAAGTTTGCCGGCTGGATGCCGATCATCAGGCGGTAAATGCTCACAAATTCTGCCGGTTTTAACAGCCCGTCCGCGATGCCCGCCCAGACATGAGATAGAAATGTCATCGCTTCCTTGAGCGTCATCCGGCGCGCATATTTCAGAACGCCGTAGGACTTGTACGCCTCGTCCTCCCGCTCCAGGCGGTGCCTCGACAGAGAAACCTCGCGGAACTGATTTTCCTGCGCCGAGAGCTGCCCCGCCACGTTGGCTACCAGCTCCAGAATCTCTTGTTCGGTGATTCCGAGTGTCTTCTGATTGACTACCTCGTACAGATCGCCATAGTTTTCATTGCCTCTGCCATAAACGCCGCGCACGGTCGTGCCGAAACGTCCCATATCGCCCAGAAGTTCCTGAAATTTCTTATTCATTGTCAGAGACGGCAGATGCACGACCACGGACGCCTTCATTGCTGTTCCGACATTCGTCGGATAGGACGTCAGATACCCATATTTCTCATTAAATGCATACGGAATCTTCTCGTTGATATAATCATCCAGCTCATCCGCTTTTGCATAACATTCTTGCAGAGCGAGTCCCGATGCCAGCACCTGTAAACGGATATGATCGTCCGCATTTAATACCATGCTGACCCGCTCATCCTCCGAACAGAGGATCCCACCCGGCGTCGTCTTCTCCGCCAGCGTGCGGTTTAAAAGCCGCCGTTCCCGCAATGCGGTGCGGTCAAGCTTCTCCATCAATTCTAGATCTTCATATTCATAAAACTGACCGTCCCGGTCACCCAGATCGCGGAAATTCTGTTTTAAACGGGCAATCATCGTCCGCGCCTCATCCGGCTCCAGACGGCTCGGAAATTTATATTCCTCCCAGTTCCGAGACAGACGCACCCGGCTGGAAACGATATTGGACGCATCATTCGCCACTTCCTCAAACCATTTCGTCATGTCTCATCTCTCCTTCCAGACTGTGTATCTTATCCCGGCAGGCAGCAGCCGTCTCATAGTCTTCTTCCTGCAACGCCGCTTCCAGCCTGCGTTTCAGCTGCTTAATCTGCTCTTCCGGGCTGAATTCCAGTTCTCCTTTCTTCGTCACCTCTGCAGCCGCCTGACTGCGCGGCTGGATCTTCGGATGTTTGCCGGTATGGCTCGAATTTTCCTGCAATTTCTTAATTTTCTCTCCAAGCAACGGATCAAACACATGATAACAGTCCGCGCATCCGAAACGGCTGTTCTTGATAAATTCTTCATACGTCGTGCCGCAGGTCGGGCATACCACATCCTCTTTCGGTGCCTGGCTGGCAGACGCATCCGTCAGTCCCAAAAGGCTCGAAAGCAGTTTTCCAAGCGGAAATTCTCCCTCAATCAGTGCCGAGTACGGTCCCAGATCCATCTCTTTCGCGCACTGGGCGCAGAGATTATGCTCTGTCTTGACGCCGTTAAACACTTCTGTATATTTAATATTCGCTTCGCGAATCCCACATTTCTCACACAGCATAATTTATCCTCCCAACATACACATCCCGCAACGGTTCCAATACACAAAAACCATCGCCCGCAGCCGGAACCTGCTATTCCGCTGTAAATGCGTCATAAATGGAATCCACCAGATTGTGAACCTCCTCGCGGCTCACATTTTTACAGACACCTCTTGCCAGAATCACACTGAGATCCCGGCGCATCTCCGAGATCGTCCGCATCTTATCCGTGTCAAGTGCAATCACTGCCCCGCGGCGGCGGTCTACCCGCAGAAAGCCTTCCTGTTTCAGTACAGAATATGCCTTGTTGACCGTGTGCATGTTAATTCCGATGTTATCCGCTAACTGGCGCACGGATGGCAGCGTATCGCCCTCCCGGATCTGGTCGGTCGCAATCCCGATGATGATCTGGTTTATGAGCTGAATATAAAGCGCTTCCTCACTGTTAAAATCAATCTCTACAATCATACTCCACCATCTTTCATTCTGACGGCAGACCCCGTTTCTAAATACAGTCAGCCGCCTGTTTTATCATTTGTTATATAGATTGTATAACAAACAGATGTTTTCGTCAACTGTAAAACTGTGTTAATTGTGTGAACTTGTTACTGTTCACGGATAGGCACTTTTGGAACTGAAAGTGCCGTAAGAAAACGTGGTGGCAGCAGGAATTTGCCGTATTTAAATGCGAAGCCACGGCAAATTCCGTTACTGGGCACGTATGCGTGAACAGTAACGTGAACTTGTTACAAAAAAATCGATATAAAAGAAAAGACAGATACCCGCCAGAAATCTCCTGGACAGATATCCATCTTTTCCTCTTTTATTTACTGCGGATCGTCGATATACTCAAATCCATCCTCATCACGCCGATCCCGCTCTAACCGGGCTTTTGCCTCGCGGGCGCGTCTGGATCGCTCTGATTCCGACTCATATCTCGTTGGGCGATCACCGTATTCCTCCCGTTCCAGCGTGTAGTAAAGCTCCGAGCGGGATGCCGGGCGCACATGAATCGCCGGGCGCGCATTCCGGCGTTCTCCCGATGCTGCAGACTCTTTCGCCGCACGATGCGCCGATGCCGGCGTGTAATCGCGCTGCAGGCGGCTTTCTTTTGCTGAAACAGCACGTTCCCGTTCTGTGCGTCGGCTTTCTGCCACTGCCTGGCGTTCCCGCTCTGCGCGGCTTCCGTCTGCCGAAGTTCTGCGCGGACGCTCTGAACGGCTTTCCTCTGCCGCATCTCTGCGGGTGCGCTGCAGACGTTCTTCTTCTGATGCCTCTCTGCGGACACAAGCCGGACTGCTTTCTTCTGGCATTTCTCTACGGACGCGTTCGGAACGATTTTCGCTTCCTGCTTCCCGGCGGCGTCTTTCCTCCGGCATCCGTTTTGCGCGGTCTGCCGATGCTGCCTCCATACTCCGCTCTCGGCGAACCGGCTGGGACGCGCGCTCATCTTCCCTTGTCCGGCGGACCGGCTGCATCTCGCGCTCCTCTTCCCGCTCCCGGCGAACCGGTCTTGTCTCCAGCGTCTCTTGGGTTCGGCGCGCACTCCGACGCCCTTCCTCCATCCGCTCTGCGGACGGGCGGCGTCTGTCATCCGCTGCCATGCGCTCCTTCTCACTCCGCGCTACCGGTCTTGCCGGCATCATTTCCCCATCTTCTCTCTTGTCGCGCCCAGTGCCTCGTTTCACCCGTGCGTCTGCCACCGGTCGTGCATTCGGCGATGACGGACGACGCTTGGACCTCTGTCTGCCTCCGGCTGCCTGCGCTTCCTCTCTCCACTCTTTCCGCTTGAGCAGAAGATTGATCACGATAAAGAACAAGATTACACACGCTACGCCCAGAACCGCAAGCATGACAAAGCGAATATTATAATCCCTGCAAAGTGCGTTGTACTTATCTACAATCTCTTCCACTTGTGCATCATCGTATTTAGTTGCCAGAGACGGGTCTTCAAAATACCGTTGGAAGGTCTTTTCTGCAATATCATACCGGTACAGCGACTTCTCGCCGCTCTCATTCATACCATATACGACACAATACTTCTGCTGTTCATCGCTCTTCCACACCCAGCCCTGCACTTTATACGTGCCGTTTAACTGAATGGTCGTCTCCATAAATCCATCCGGAATCTGAACCGACTCATCCGGTGGAAGCACCAGAATCGACTTTGCTGTCACATCGATCGTCACATACGGCGATAACACACCGGATTCCGGTATATAAATATAAAACGCACCATTTCCATCGGCCCCCTGCAAATACAGAAGCGTCAGGTCATTGCCATTTCCACACTGGACCTCTGAACCGCCATAAGTACAGGTAGACTGCGTATATCCTTCCGGAAGCAGGGAGGCATCAAATTCCGTCGCCACCGTATAGGAAACGCCGTCTATTTCCACATCCAGCCCGTTTGTCACAACCGGCGTTGTCCCAACTGCCTCTGTTTCAGCCCCTGTCTCTGCCTCTGACGGCACATCGACCGTATCTAGCTTATTGACTGTGATCGTGTAGCTCTTAGTTGTCTGTCCATCCTCCGCCGTCACCTTGCAGACAACGGTATTAGCACCTACCTTTAAGCCGGAATCACCGCTGACAAGGACTTTCGCCTTGCTGTCCTTCGCACTCGCGCTGACCGCCAGCTTATCGACGCTGGCTCCTACCTGCGCCGTATAGGAAGTCACATTTGGCGAAAATGCAGGGGAAAGTGTTCCTGGAGAAATCTTTAAGGACGAAAGCGCCGCTTCCGCCGAGGAGGTTGCCGGTGCTTTTACTTTGACACTCGCCGTCCCCGTTTTAGAAACTGTGACTGCCTGTGCATCTGAGTCATAGACTTCATAACTTCCCACAGAGATCGAAGTATTTCCCGCCTGCACTGCCTTGAATTTCAGCGTATAGGAAAATGCCTTCGTCGAATTGGAATCCATCGTTCCAACCAGGCGGACGGAACCTGCACCGCCGCTTGCGTTATTTCCGCTCACAAACTCAATGACCGACGGATCATAGGAAAGTACCACGTCGGATGCCCCTAGATTTCCATCCTGAGAGGAGATCTTCACATTGACGCTGAACTCCTGACCCACCGTCGCACTCGGATCGGAAAATGAAATTTTTGCGCTGGATGCATAGGCGCTGATCCCGCCAACCGGCGCCGCCACCGTCAGCATACCTGCCGCAAGTATACCTAATATGATATTTTTAAACCTTTTCATTCAACTGCCCTGTCCTATATTCTTTATTGGGAACGATCCCCTATCTGCACCGTTCCCTTTCTTTACAAATTTTCACGTACCCGCTGCCACCTCTCAAGACCAGCCGCAGGTACGTGAAATATCCCTACAGTCCCAGAATCTTCTTCTGCATCAGAAGAATATCCAAAATATCTACTTTTCCATTTCCATTGAGGTCGGCGCGCGCGATTTCTTCCGCTCTTAACTTTCCAAGTCCCAGTATCGACCGCTGTGCCAGCAGGACATCCATGATGTTCAGCTTACCGTCGCCGTTGACATCCCCGCGCACCGACGATGCCGTATGCGTTCCCGATGTGGACTGGGATGGTGCCGCCGCGCTGGTCGGCGACTGGCTCCCCTGCGGACTTCCGGCGCTCCCGACAGACTCCCCATTTGGCGCAATCAGGGTTCCGGAACTGCCGCTCCCAAATCCATTCACATTCGATCCCGGTGCGGACTGCCCGGAAGGAGAACTTCCCGAAGAGGTCGGACCGACAATCTGCACATCCGAACCGCCGGAGGAAGAATTTCCTGAACTGCCTCCTGAAGACATGCCCGGTCCCGTCGCCGGACCGCTAGAGCTGCTTCCAGAGGAAACGCCGCTTCCAATCGAGCTTGAGTAGGTCGGACCGCCCGACTGGCGCACTACGTGAAGGACGTAATTTCGCAGATTTCCATTTGCCGCTTTGACCGTCACGGTGATCTCATTGACACCGCTCTGCAGATCGACCGTTCCCGTTCCGGCAATCGTTGCCTTGGAATCAATCGCACTCGCTGCTACCGTCACGCTTGCCACCGATGGATCCACGATCAGATCGTAGGACTCTGTATCTCGGTTAAAGGTCGGTGTTAGTGCAAATCCATCGACACCCAGCGCCGACAGCTTGTTGTTCGGGCTGCCGTCCAGCGTCGGTTTGACGCAGGCGCCCGCCGGCATATTTTTATACACCGGAATCGAGAACTCAAGTGTTGTATTTGCCAATGCCGTGATCTTCGAAAGCGTCAGTCCTTCGGCAGCTGCCGCCTGCACATTCGTCATGTACTGGTGTTTATAAAGGTTGCTGCCCTGCACATTAAATTTCTTTAAGTACAGCGTATCCTGTCCTTTTTTTACATAATTCTCGCCGTAATAAACCGAACCGCCACGGATCGATTTCTCGATGCTGTTCCACGGGCGCAGATAGGTTCCCGACTGGGATGCCCACCAGAGTCCGCGTTCTACCGCACTCATCGATCCGGACTGATATGCCTCTATATTAAAGAAGTTATAATATCCCTGATAGCCGGACACCGTTCCGGAAATACTGCGCCCGGTTCCCTGGCTGCCCTGTTCCTGCAGAATCATCGACGCCAGAATATATGGATTGACTCCCGATTCGGATGCCGCATTCATGATGATATCTACATAGGAAGTACCGATTGCAGACTGCTGCGCCACTCCCGTGGAAGTTCCCGAACTGCTGGAAGTGCCACTTCCCGGTGCACTTGTTCTTCCGCTGCTGGTTGAACCAGAAGTTGTTCCAGTTGTGCTGCTTCCCGGTGCGCTTGTACTGCCACTGGTGGTTCCAGCCGTGCTGCTGGTTGTCCCCGATGACTTATTCGATGTGCCGCTGCTGACCGGCGCCGTCTCCCCGTCTGCATTGTTGGAAGAAAATCCATCTCCCGCCATGCCCGGTCCATTGGTCGCTGCCACCCGCTCCGTCTTATGATCGCTGATCGAAGCAATCGGAGACGACAGACCGGCGCTGCTTCCGCTCGAACCTGACGAACTTCCCGGTCCCGTCGCTGAACCGGAAGAAGAGCTTCCAGAACTGCTTCCCGTACCGGCCGATACCGACGAGCCGCCCGACACCGTGCCGGAAAGGAAGGTTCCGCTCACCATGTTCTGCAGCCCCGTCTTCGTGTGAAGCGAACTGTCATACGACTGTTTCATGAACTGGTAAATATATTTATCATTTAAGAAATTCCGCGGATCCATATAATAGGCGATAATATCCGAAGACGCCTGTACCCAGGAGCTTCCGTCAAAGCCCGGCCAGGTTCCGGTTCCCCAGTCATACGCGCCTGTCTCGGTCGATTTCCAGGACGAAATGCTGCTGCTCGCAACCAGGTTCCGCCCGATCACGCTTTCATTTTTCAACGCTGTGTTCCAATCCAGATTCGTCTGGAACGCCGTGAACGTCCAATTCGGATATTGTGCATGCAATTCCCGGAGCCCCTGTTTATAGCTCTCCGGAAATCCCTGCTTTGTCAGATAGCTTTCAAAATCCGAATCCGATTTGATCGCAGTCGGAAACTTTATGTATTTGCTCGAAACATAACCCGTCTGCTCACCGCCGCTTCCGCTATATCGTATCTGATACCATACGACGCCATCCGTTCCCGTCTGCTCACCAAGTACTGTAACTGGTGCGCCCTTGGACAGCTTCGCTAGTGCCTGATACGAAGTTCCCGGACCACTCCGGACATTCAGGTTTGTCGCATTGACCGACGCGGTTCTCTCTTCCGCATAGCTGACGATCCCCAGCAAAGACTCTGCTGCAGTACCTGCCAGCCCTGGGTTGACCGCCATCACAGCGCCCAGCAGAAACGCCGCCGCCCGTTTCCCCAACAACTTCCATTTTTTCATCCGTCTATCTCCTCATTCTGCTGCGTTTTCTGCAATTCATCCCCCGCAACGGAATTCTTATTCTGTCTGCCGCCGTATTTCCAGACAGCCGCTCGACTGTTTTCCATCTTTTTCACGTTTTTACAATCGTATCTATTATAATGAAAAAAGACCATATGTGTCAACCTTACCGAAAAAACTTCGCAAAATTTGGGGCTTTTGCGTGGAATTGTAAGATTTTCTTAATTTTTAGAAGCAGTATAGGTTGGCTTTGAAATGTTTTCCGGATATATGATTTTTGAATGTATAGTAGCATAAAAAGGAGTGCCAACCCGGTACACTCTACCGATTCTGGCACTCCTTTTGGCTCAAAATCCTTAAATTCTTTTTAGCTTAGATCTGGTAAGACTCGCTTTTTCTTCCAGCCCAGGTATTGATGCCGTTTCCATCCATCTCCTCAGTGGACACCGGTGCTTTCTTTACTTCCGGTGCAGCCGCTTTCAGGATCTCACGTTTCTCAACCGGCGGTTTCTTTGCCGGACGGGACTCGAAGAACTCTTTTGCCACCTGTGGGAACAGTGCATAAGTCAGGACATCCTCATCCTGCTGCTTCCACTGCTTCATCTCCGCCTCAATCTTCTCAAGCTGCGGCTCGATCAGATCTGCCGGACGACAGGTGATCGGTTTTGCATCGCCGATTGCTTTCTTCTGAACTTCTTTGTCGAACGGCTTTACAGTCTGTCCGAACTCGCCCATCAGAAGTTTCTTGGATTCCTTTGTGAACATCTTGTAGCGCTCGCCCATCAGGACATTTAATACAGCCTGCGTACCAACGATCTGGGAAGACGGAGTAACTAACGGCGGCTCACCGAAGTCTTTGCGGACTCTCGGGATCTCTTTCAGAACATCGTAGTATTTATCCTCTGCGCGCGCTTCTTTCAGCTGGGAAACCAGGTTGGAAAGCATACCGCCCGGGACCTGATAACGCAGGGTATTGATGTCAACGCCCAGAACCTTGGTATTCATCAGACCACTCTTTAACGCTTCCTCACGCATCGGGCGGAAGTAATCTGCGATCTCCGCCAGTTTTTCCTGATCCAGTCCGGTATCATACGGAGTACCTTTGAAGGTCTCAACCATAACCTCGGTCGCCGGCTGGCTCGTTCCCATCGAGAACGGAGACATCGCGGTATCGATCATGTCAGCGCCCGCTTCCACTGCCTTTAGGTACGTCATGGATGCAACGCCGGAGGTGTAATGCGTATGGATATCAATCGGAAGATCAACTGCTTCTTTCAGTGCTTTCACAAGGATTTCTGCATTGTACGGGGTCAGAAGACCTGCCATATCCTTGATACACAGAGAATCAGCGCCCATATCCTCGATTCTCTTTGCAATGTCTTTCCAATAATCCAGTGTATATGCATCACCCAGTGTATAGCTCAGCGCTATCTGTGCGTGTGCTTTTTCTTTGTTGGCTGCCTTTACCGCTGTCTCCAGGTTGCGGATATCATTTAAACAGTCAAAAATACGGATAATATCAATACCATTGGCAACTGATTTCTGTACGAAATATTCTACCACATCATCTGCATAGTGGTTATAACCCAGAATATTCTGTCCGCGAAACAGCATCTGAAGTTTTGTCTTCTTAAAACCATCTCTCAGCTTTCTAAGGCGCTCCCACGGATCTTCCTTCAGGAAACGAAGGCTGGCATCGAATGTCGCACCGCCCCAGCATTCTACTGCATGATATCCAACCTCATCCATCTTTCCGATGATCGGAAGCATCTGCTCCGTTGTCATTCTGGTTGCAATCAGAGACTGGTGCGCGTCACGAAGGACAGTTTCCACGATCTTAACCGGCTTTTTCTTTTCATTTGCCATTCTAAAGATACCTCCCAATACACTTTTATTATGAGTCAACTATCTGCGACCTGGCTGATTAAATAATTCACAGCCATATTTTTATCTATTATACCACAAGTTTCTCGGTTTCTGGATAGTTTTTTTAATATAATTTCATAAGTAAATTCTATATCGTGGAAATGTGGGTTGTGATTTTTACTGATGTCAGAGAGCTTTCCTCTGCGCCGCGTGGGGGCGGCGCAGAGGAAAAAAGTTTCTTGGTCACCTCTTTCTAGTCCGCAGTGCTGCAGCTCGAAAAAACTTCGTTTTTCCTCGCTGTCGGGCATTCGCCCTATGAAAAAAAGAGGCCACACACAGCTGCTTTTGTGTAAACACAACGCTTCTATGGATCACTTCTTTCTAGTCCGCAGTGCGGCAGCTCGAAAAAACTTCGTTTTTCCTCGCTGTCGGGCATTCGCCCTATGAAAAAAAGAAGCCACACACAGCCGCTTTTGTGTAAACACAACGCTTCTGTGTGTGGCTTCTTTTTTTCGCACTGCTCTTTGCTTACGCAAGTTTGGACTTAGCCAGCTCTGCCAGTTTTGCGAAACCTTCTGCATCGTTGATAGCCATGTCAGAAAGGATCTTGCGGTTCATCTCAACACCAGCCTGCTTTAAGCCGTACATGAACTTGCTGTAGGACAGACCATTGATACGTGCTGCTGCGTTGATACGAGCGATCCACAGCTGTCTGAACTGTCTCTTTCTCTCTTTACGACCAGCGTAGGAGCTTGTAAGAGCTCTCATTACGGACTGCTTAGCTACACGGTACTGTTTGGAACGTGCGCCTCTGTAACCCTTTGCCAGCTTTAATACTCTATTGTGTTTCTTTTTAGCGTTTAATCCGCCTTTTACTCTTGCCATCGGTTATTTCCTCCTTCTTAATCCTCGAATCTTATAAGTACGGTAAAATCTTCTTCATTACCTTGCTGTTTGTAGCATCAGTAACGATGTCTTTTCTAAGATTTCTTTTTCTCTTTGTAGATTTCTTAGTTAAGATGTGGGATTTGTAAGCTTTATTTCTTACTAACTTTCCGGTTCCGGTTGTTTTAAAACGTTTAGCAGCTGCTCTGCTTGTTTTCATTTTAGGCATGGTGTAGTCCTCCTTAATAATAGTTATGTCCTTATATCTAGCGTTTCGCAGAAAGGAACAGTACAATACTTCTTCCTTCTACTTTTGCCGGTTTATCAACGGCTGCGATATCGGCAAGCTTCTCTGCAAAATCGTCAAGGATATACTTTGTCTTTGACATATGTGCCATCTCACGACCTCTGAAACGAAGTGTAACCTTTACTTTATTGCCTTTTTCCAGGAATTTTCTCGCATTGTTCATCTTGGTATTCAGGTCATTTTCATCGATATTCGGGGAAAGACGAACTTCCTTGATCTCGATTACCTTCTGTTTCTTCTTAGCTTCTTTTTCTTTTCTTGCAAGCTCGTATCTGTATTTACCGTAATCGATAATCTTGCAGACCGGCGGCTTCGCAGTCGGAGCAATCTTTACTAAATCCAGTTCCGCTTCTTTCGCTAACTTGTAAGCATCCTTTGCGGACATGATTCCAAGCTGCTCTCCATTTTCGCCAATCAAACGAACCTCTCTATCTCTAATCTGTTCGTTAATCATTAACTCGCTAATAGTCGTGCACCCCCATGATATGTGATGATTTTGGTTGATTCAGTGTCAAAAAAAATAAGTGAACAGTACAGACCATCCACTTACTCATAATAGGAAATCCAATATAGGAAATTTCTCAAATTTATGAACCCACAGTCACTTGCTCGTGCTGAGGTGAGGTAGATAACCTGCTTTCCTGTCTTCGTGAAGTTGTTTCCTCACAACTTTTGTTAGTATACTATGGTTTCTTTGGAATGTCAACCGGTTTTTTCGAGATTTTTGAGAAGATTTTTGAGAAGATTTACAAATGATTTTTAAATATGGTTCACGTGTTGCGCGAATGACGGCAACGTACGCAAATACATTTACGAACATACTAAAAACTACCGCCGGATATCATTACCTCTGCCCGATTTTGCTTCCTTCCTGACAGAATTTTCCATATCCAGCGGCATTTTTTATTTCGAATATTTATGCAATCTTTCTTCTATTAAAAAAGAAAACCGCATCAGTCACCGTTTCTGGAAACTCGAACATTCCGTCTGCATAGAAACTGTCGCATTGCCTCCGGTGATTCCGATGTGTTCCGCGCTGCACCGGCGGTCTGTATTATAAACACAGTTCGTTGCCTCGCACTCTACTTCGAGACGGCTCTCCGGTGTTTTAAAAAGGTTGCGGAATGTGCCGCCTTTCTTCTCGTCGAAGCTGCCACAGCAGGTATCGCATTTATCCTGCGCCGTCTTTCCTTCTACCAGAATGGTATTTTTACAGCAGCAGTTTTCCGCATTGTGCATACATCCGGTTACACTACAATCCAGTTTTGTCATGATTTTTCCTCCTGTTTTCTGACATGCATCACCGAAAGTCTCCTCCGGCATCCAGCCGTCAAACTTTTCAGCGATACACTTTTCAATGTGTCATGGTTTTCGTTGCTGTTCACACATGTATGACCAGTAACGGGATTTTGCCGATACTTCGCATTCCAAATCGGCAAAATCTGCAACCAGAACTGTATCGTACGGAACTTTCAGTTCAGAAAATTCCTGCCTGTGAACAGTTACTGGTTTTTAGATTCAGGAGTAGTATCTGCTTCTTTTTTGGATTTATTCGTGCAAACTAAAACAAACGCATCCATGATTTTATCTCACAGATGCGTCTGCCTGATTTTTTAATTTTTCAAAATTATTTAGCTTCGTCTGCTTTCACAGTCTCACGCAGGTTTTTCTCTTCGATCTCCTTCTGGATAGACTCGATGAAGCTCTCTACACTGCTTGCGCCCTCGTCACCCGCAAAACGGCTGCGGACGGAAACGGTCTTCTCTTCTTCCTCTTTCTGTCCAACAACCAGCATGTACGGGATCTTCTGGGTCTGTGCCTCGCGGATCTTGTAGCCGATCTTCTCGGAACGTGTATCCATCTCTGCACGGATGCCAGCCTCGGTCAGCTTGTCCAGAACTTCCTTGCTGTAATCTGCGTATTTGTCAGAGATCGGAAGAATCTTTACCTGTACCGGTGCCAGCCAGGTTGGGAATGCACCCGCGAAGTGCTCGATCAAGATACCGATGAAACGCTCGATGGAACCAAATACAACACGGTGAATCATGATCGGACGATGTTTCTCGCCGTCTGCTCCGGTGTACTCTAATTCAAATCGCTGTGGAAGCTGGAAGTCAAGCTGGATGGTACCACACTGCCAGGTTCTTCCGATAGAATCTTCCAGATGGAAGTCGATCTTCGGTCCATAGAATGCGCCATCGCCCTCGTTTACCACATACGGCAGTCCCAGCTCTTCCAGAGCGGAACGCAAGCCTTCGGTTGCCATCTCCCAATCTTCATCACTTCCCATGCTGTCTTCCGGACGGGTGGACAGCTCTACGTGATATTTGAACCCAAACAGGGAATATACCTGGTTGATCAGGTGTACAACGCCCTTGATCTCGTCCTTGATCTGCTCCGGTGTCATGAAGATATGTGCATCATCCTGTGTGAAACAGCGTACACGCATCAGACCATGAAGCTGACCAGATTTCTCATGACGATGAACGATACCAAGCTCACCCATACGCAGCGGCAGATCACGGTAGGAACGTGGCTCAGAAGCGTATACTAAAACGCCGCCCGGACAGTTCATTGGTTTAATTGCGTAATCCTCTTCATCGATCACAGTTGTATACATGTTGTTTTTGTAATGATCCCAGTGTCCGGAAGTCTCCCAGAGCTTGCGATTCAGGATGATCGGAGTGGAAATCTCTACATAACCAGCTTTTTTATGGATTTCTCTCCAGTAATCAAGCAGGGTATTTTTCAGTACCATGCCCTTCGGCAGGAAGAACGGGAAACCCGGACCTGCATCGTGCATCATGAACAGGCCAAGTTCTTTGCCCAGTTTACGATGGTCACGTTTCTTTGCCTCTTCCATCATTGTGATGTATGCTTCCAGATCCTCTTTGGTTGCAAATGCGGTCGCATAGATACGGGTCAGCATTTTGTTCTTCTCGCTGCCTCTCCAGTATGCGCCTGCCAGATTCATCAGCTTAAATGCCTTACCAACACCCTTGGTGTTCATCATGTGAGGTCCTGCACATAAGTCAGTAAAATCACCCTGACGGTAGAAGCTAATCTCTGCATCCTCCGGCAGATCCTCGATTAATTCTACCTTGTACGGCTCCTCTTTCTCCTTCATGAACTCGATCGCTTCATTTCTCGGCAGAGTAAAGCGCTCCAGTGGAAGTGCTTCTTTGATGATTTTCTTCATCTCTGCCTCGATCTTTGGCAGATCCTCTGCAGTCAGAGGGGTAGCCGGATCGACATCATAGTAGAAACCGTCTGCGATGGACGGTCCAATCGCAAGTTTTGTCTCCGGGTAAAGGCGTTTTACAGCCTGTGCCATTACATGGCTGGCGGTATGGCGCAGAGCTGCCAGACCTTTCTCATCCTTTGCAGTCAGGATATTTAACTGACAGTCATGGTCGATCACGGTACGGAGATCTTCTTCCTCACCGTCAACCTCACCCAGACATGCCACTCTCGCCAGGCCTTCGCTGATGTCTTTTGCAATGTCGATGATGGACATCGGGCTCGCATATTCTTTGACAGAGCCATCTTTTAATGTGATCTTCATCTTTTTTCTCCTTTTCGTTCTGAAATAATAAAAGCTTCCTGAAAAAAAAAAAAAAAAAAAGTCCCTTAGCCAGATGTTTCTGACTAAGGGACGATAAATCGCGGTTCCACCCTTATTGAATCGATCGTTCGGATCGATTCCACTTCATTCTGATGATAACGGAATCACCGTTCCCGATTAAGGGACATTCAAAGCTGGTATTCAGATTTGTTTTCCTGTCCGGCGCTTCCACCCACAGCCACCTGCCTCTGTTATTTCAGGCTTTTCCTGCGACGCCGTTCTCTGTCCAGTTCCACAATCCTACTGGTCTTCTCAACACTTTCTTTATATAGATAAACCCGTTTCTGGTTCATCATTACAGTCTCGATTATATCAGCTGTTTCTATTTTGTCAAGATATTTTTCTCTTGAGTTTTCACTGCATTGACAGACCGCCTCTTTCATGGTATGATAATAAGGATCTAAATATAAGGGCCAGTACCGGTTTCGACAGGGATCATGAAGCTGGTGAAGCTATCCGCATGCGATGCGTTAAATGGCAAACTTAAAATTAAACGCTAACAACAAATTAGCATACGCTGCCTAATTTGGCAGTTGTCAGCCTTAGAGCACTCACACTTTAAGAATCTGGCATCGAATATGTGAGAAACGATGACAGGCGGGTTCCGGACTGTCAGGCGTATCAGGAACTACTGAAGTTCTGAGGATGTTCGTTTCCGCAGGATAGAGGGAATGTCAAAGAACGGACTATGATAGTAGAAGAACAGGGAATTGGTTTTTGGACACGGGTTCAACTCCCGTCTGGTCCACTCGCAGGAACCCTTGTAAATATTGGATTTTTCCTTTATTTACAAGGGTTCTCGGTGTTTTAAGGAACTTCTTTGCGAATGCCATTTTCGGCATTTTGAACCCCCTTTTCGGGGTAAATATCACACGAAATATCACACGAAAAAAGGGGCTGTTTTTCCTTTACTTTCAAGGGATAACAGCCCCTTTGCTATGTGCTTATATCGTGTTTTTTTATGATATCGTGGAGTTTTTCTTCTTATTTGATGTGTCCGTCGGCAGCTATCCGGTCAGCCGTAATCATCCAGCCGTCAGAATCAAACGCATACGCCTGTCCGTCAATCTGGCAGACTGCATCGTGCCGGTAGGTGTACCCACTCAGCAGATACCACCAGCGTCCGTCCTGGCACACCCAGCCAGTAAGATACTTGCCAGACACCCAGCCGTCCGCAGTCTGGATCCACGGATCGCCGTCGGCAAAGCATTTATTAATTGGCTGCACACGCTGATCCTTGGTGTAGCGCTTGCCTGTGTCTGTACCTTTTGGAGTTGTTCGGATGATAAGTGAGGACGCAGTGACTCTCAACCCGCGTATGCCGCTCTTAATTTCTTTAAGATCGGTGATCACCGTTTTTGACTGTTCTGGTACCGTGCTGTTCTCCGCCGCCCAGGTCTTTTTAAACGCCTCAAATGTCCCATATTTCTGTTTCAAAATCCCAGTACCGCTGCCCCAATCCGGCAAATATACGTGTGGCTTGTCTACGATGCTTTTCCAATCGCCGCCCCATGCAAGCCCCAGCTGCTTGGCGATCGCTCCAACCCGGTTGAAATAATCTCCTGCTTCATTGTATGCGCCTTTTCCGTCCGCCCGATAGAAATCAGCTGCGATACCCCACTGGTGCTGACTGCTGTAACTGCTGCCTTTTGCATTCGTGACAATACTGCCCGGCTGCGTGCGTCCCTGTGCGTACAGTGCATCCTGCTCGGCAACGCTCCGGAACGATTCCCCGATTTTAATCGGCAAACCTGCACCAGCACACTTATCAACGAGCTGCGCGGTCAGCGTCTGGAGGCGTGGATGGCATAATGTAATGTCTCTCATTCGATATCTCCTTTCTTATTGTATAAGCCGCAAAAGCTTTTTGAGTTGCCACTCTTGGATAAATGTGTCTCCGACGTACAAGTTGTTTGCGAACACGTTATTCCACCGATATCCCAGGCCTCCGAGATCCGCACCACCGGACTTGTACGGAATAATATTTCCATACATACTACCTCCACCCCGACTTAATAATGTTCCTTCGATACCACCGATCAAACCAGTTACTGAGAGCTGGGCAAGAGCGCACCAAACATCATTGGACGGACTAAGAGTTATTCTGAGCTTCGTGTCACCGCTTTCATCATTATCATGGCCGATATAAAACGTATTCACTAATTCTTCATATTTAAAATTATTTTCTTTTAACGTCCTCCATCCTTTAGTTGCACCATACTTCTCAACTTTTATATATTTTGCATTTTGATTTGCTGCTCTCCAATATAAAGATACTCCGTTTTCCCATGTTATTTTGTCTGCAAACGTAACCTCTATTGCTACAAATGAATCTGTTAGATCAATCGAGTTACCATTTTTTTCACGGATCCATGCCCCCGAAGAATCACCTGATGGATTAATGCCGACATTATCTTTTTGGGACTTATACCAAGTGATTTCATTGTTGCCATTTTCTTTTATGCCTACATATGCTCCCGTAGGATATTTTTTCGATTCGTCCCACATGATTTTCGGTATATCGGCCCAAGCAACAGGTTGTGGAAAATTCACATGCGTTCTGCTAGATCCATCAAACAAAAACTCGGCTGCCGAGTCTTTGATGGGTATTTCGTACTCGCCAAAATAAATTTTTACTGATCCGCCTCTATGGATATTGAACCCTGCTCCGTTAATGGCCGGATTGATAGAGACAGCAGAATCATTGTTAATGATACTATTTATTCCGCCAACTAATGCAGATGCATCCAGTTTCGCCCCTGGTTTATAAGGCTGATATCCTAATGCATTTACTACTGCCGTATATGATACAACAGCATCTTTTCCGTTAACTCCATCTTTTCCATTGACTCCGTCTTTTACGTCTACCGATCTTGTTCCGGACGCATCCTTGATTGTGATGCGATGTCCGCCTGTAATGTCGCTGACGGATAACTCAGGGCTTATTCCGTCCTTTCCAGGATCTCCTTTAGCCCCAGGATCGCCTTTTTGTCCAGGGTCTCCTTTAGCTCCAGGGGCACCCTTGACTCCTGGTTCTCCCTTTTCGCCGCGTTCCCCCTTATCACCAGGGGCACCCTTCGTTCCTGGATCTCCTTTCGCGCCCGGCTCTCCTTTCGCACCCGGATCGCCTTTTTCTCCATTTTTACCCGGTGCACCTTTTTCACCCTGAGGGCCGGTCGCTTTGATGCCAGAGTCCACAAATGCTTTTTTATTATCGTCATATACATACCATGTGCCGGTATCACCGATATAAGGACTGTACCCTTTCTTGATGATCATCTGCTGAGATGGCGTCATTTTATGCGGCATACTGGATGCTGTAATTCTCATCAGCTTCATTTATCTCTGCCCCCCCCCCACAAAATTAAAGATAGTGTCATCGTGTCGTTGGCGGACATACAGGGGTACAATATCAAAAAATTCGATATCACCACCCGAAACCAGTTTAATTTCGAGCTGCACCCTCTCGCACCGGATTGCCATCGTATCCTCCTGCGTCAGTGGCAGAGAAATTGTCTGGCCGTCAATGACTGTGGTGGACTCGTCCCACTTTTTAAAAATCCTGTCATCTCGGTAGAGGATGGCACTTACCTGGTCAACATTAACAAGAGCCTCGTCAAATTCAAGAATGATGGGTTTATTATCGCCTCGGATTAAAGTCTCCAATTAATCACCTCTTTCAAAAAAAAGGCGGATTGCTCCGCCTCGCTGTTGCGATGTCGCAATGGCAGCCATCACCCCGGCTGTCTGGGGAGATAGGTGGATCACCTCCTCTTAGGCCTTGGATACCTGCTTAAGCACCTGATTAGCTCCGGTTGCTGCAAGGCCGGATGTAATACCGATTGCAGCCGCATTAATCACATCGCCTGCCGGGAAATCCGGCATCAGATACATGCCTGCTACTCCCAGGATGCCACCGGTCACACCGCATACAACCGGAATAAGCTCATCCTTAACCTTTTCGGACGCTTTACATCCCACGCCTGCCAGATAACAAATAGCAGTGATAGCGGCTACACTCGCAATTCCAAGTTCCATTCTTATCCCTCGCTTTCTGCTGGACCATACGGCATGGCTAGACTTCGGTGATACAGTTCCTCTCCGGTACCATTACCGCCCAATGCCTTGTATGGCCGAAACAAATACTCTAAATTATCGCGATCATCTAAACCGCAATACCCTCGCTGCAGATAATACTGACAAGCCTGGTACAAGCGGTCGTGAAGCAAGGCAAGAACTGCCTCGTTGATAGCCTTAGTTCTTACCCGTTCTTCCTTGAGTTGCTTTGACAATTCGCGATAGGCCACACCGAGCGCGCCAGATATAGCTGCAAAAAGCCATGCTGCCCGGTGTGTGGCTGCGTACTGCATAATTAACTCCATGTCCTTACTCCTCGATCAGTTCTTCGCACTCCAGGTCAATCAGGATCTGTTTAACCTGCGGTTTAATTTTGTCTGGAACCTGCGCATATGTCTTTTTGCCCTTAACAATTAAAGTTGCATAAATAACTGCCATATCGTTCACCTCCTTCCTCAGCACTAAAAAGAGCAGCAGCCTAAGCATTTAACAGTGCCTCGACTTCTGCTCTGAGTTTCTTTGGTACATCATCGATTGTTTTCCGACCTTTGCGAATAAGATCCACATACACCATTGCCATTACACCTCACCTCCTTCTTTTGCTTCCAGTGCTTCGTATACTTCACAGATTGCCATCTGCGTGTTGGTAACTTCTTCTTCCAGTTCGAGCTTACTCTCATACTGCTCACAAAGAGCCATCTGAGTTTCAGTTAACTGAGAATCAAGTTTCTCGATGGTGGCATTTGCCTCTTTTAAATCTTTCTGTAATCTTCCGATGTCCGACTCCGGGACATAATCGAATACAGGTTTCGGGTTCTTTGCATCTGTCACATCAATGTGATTCAGTACTGCTCCATCTGGGATATCAACGAAAATCGCAGTCAAACCCTGTGGAACGGTTGTCTCACCGTATGAGATGTTCCAAATACGCCCTGTTGCGTCATAAATAACTAATGCGTTCATTTGTGTACTCCTTTCGATTAGTATTTAGATAAGTAGATCTCGTTAATCTTGCTGTCAACCGTTGTCTCAGCACTGGTACTACCTCTAATGGTGGAAAAACTAACCCAAAGGTAAGCCCATTTTTGTACGTTAGCTAACGGTATCGTAACCAATGTCCATGTTTTATCTGGCAATTCAGACACACCACCCGGTTGTTTACCAGCGTCGTCACTCGGGTTATCAAGGAATTTGGCACCAACACTAGTGACTCCATAATGATTCTTTTGTCCGTATACGTTCATTTTTAAATATTTATAACCACTGAAATTTATTGATGATTTAGTTACTCCGATACGGCGTGTATCATTTTGAGTGAACGTAATAGTTCCTCCGGAATCTACAGGAGCTACATTAGCCTTATAACCTGTAAAACCCGGAGTTGTCATATTGGACCACGTTCCATGATTGTAAATCCACAACTTATCATCCACATATCCTTGAAAGGTTCCTGTTACTTTCTTTCCGTAAAAATCAACGGTCACACCTTTTTTAATTACGTTTGCAGACGGCAGTGTGAATGCTGGAATAATAATATCCCCTGTCATTTTCTTCTCGGCACAAGAAATTCTCTGCTGACTGGTTGACGGGGTATAAGTTCCACCGCTCATGGTCTGCATCGTACCGGACAAAGGATTTCCATCTTTATCGACAATCACTTTCCCGGCTAATACATCCTTTGCTTCCGCAGTGATAACATCCAGATCTGCTCCACCGCCTCCACCAGGCATCCAGATTCTTCCCATTGACTACACCCCCTTGAGTCCGATTGTAATATCGGTAGTCGGTTTCTTATATACCTTGAAAGCGACACTGCCGTCAGCTGTTGTGCCAGTTCCAGAAGTAATAATTCCATATGCTTTGCTGTAGGCTTTCTGCACTTCCTCAGATGCCCCGTCTTCCAACATGCTTACTACGATAGGGGAATCATCAGCCTTAACCCCTTCTATCATTACGGTCTGGGCATAAGGGGCAAAATCACCCGTCCACCCGGTAGCGGTCAGTGTTACCGGTGTAACGTGATTTATCTGATTGATGGCAGCGTTTGTGCTGTTGATGTCCTTTGCCGCAAACCGATCCCCTTCCTGTGTGTATTTAGTTGTGTCAAGTATTCCGGAGCTTCCGTCTGCGTTCTGGGTAATGCGATATGTCTTCGAACCCTCGTATATCGGATCTTTATAATCCTCTTTCAATCGCATCTAATTCGCCTCCATTCAGTGTAAAATTCAGATATCTTCTTCCGTTTATCGCTCCCTGGATATTGCTATAAATCAATCCGCAGGCCTCTTCAATTCGGTTCAATTCCTTCCAGTCTATAAATGGCTGGTTATCGTAGAACGTTTTTCGTTCTCCGGTCTCAAACGGGAACGTTCCGGAACAGATATTGTCGATGTTCGACTCAAATCGGTTGATTTCATCTGTATAAAAGCCATAATCCGCATAGGTTTTATCTTCACCCATCTCCTCGAATCGGAAATCCGGCCAGAGGGAAAGTGCCTGCTGCCGGATCTCGTTCAGATTTCCCTTTATGCGGTTATAGTCCCCCACATTAAAGAAATCATCCTGTTTCCAGTTTGTTTTTGGTTCTACCCACATGAGTCATATCCCTCCTTGCTTTTATAGTCCCGGACAGAGCCCCATTAAACTTAAGAGTGTGTTCATAAATCCTCAGCAGTAAATCCGGAACATATTTATTTTCAAGAAATGCGATATCATTCGCATCAATCCTGGGTTCTCCCCGATATGTCAGATCGTATTCTCTATCGGAACGGAGATAGTCTCCGATCCACTCTGCCAAATCAGCGGCCAGAGCACTGCTTGATACCAGTGGATTTTCCCACATCTCAACTGTACCGGATACGTTTAATTCTTTTCTCGTGACCGTCTGTGTCGTGCTGAATTCAGATCCAGTCACAACAACCTCTGTTCCGGATGCAGCTTCAACTGTCACATAATACGCACTACTATCAATGATCGGGATCGAAACACCGTCCGCTGTCTCCGCTGCATACCCATGTGATGGTGCATTCAAATAAAATGTATGTCTGCTTTCGCCATCCGGAACTATTTCTTTTGCCAGCTGACGTAATTCTGTTCCTTCCGTGTAAATCGTTCTGATCACCTGCAGTTCTTTCACTTTAGACAGCTGCGTTCCTTTTGGGGTTTTGGTCAGCTCTGCACCATATGAAAGTTCATAATCAGTGCTGTCTCCAAAAGTGACTCTCTGAAGCGAAACTCTTGCCTGGGGAGCTCCTTCCAAAAACTCCATTTCAAGGCGATTCATCTCTGGGAATTCATGACTGAGCACAAAAACATCTGAGCTGATATTTGTTACAAAGTCTTCCTGCAGCTCACCGCCCAGGTAGCTGTGAAATATCATTTTCAGCGGATGGTTGCGACCAAATTCTAATGTGATTCCAAAGCATTTATAGGATGATTCCATATCAATCCACACCTTGGGAGGCTCTTCATATATTCCACCCTCGTCTGACACGCAATCAGACACATATCCGACTTCCAGAAAATCTCCGGACCTCGGAAGGAAAAACTGAGTCGCTGATACATCTGTATGATCTTTTTCTGTCGTCGCATATACCTGCTTATCGGTCTTCTCGAGTATAGATGCCACTCTCGAAAAATAAGTCTCATCGGAAGAACCTGCCTCCATATCTGGGATAAAACTAGATTTCATGACAATATTTCCGCTTCGGTTTTGATATAAGATGCACCTTCCGGCATTCGCAATCAACTGCAGTGCTTCCCGATGCGAGACTACCGGCATCGGGTTATACACTTTTACATTCTTCAGATAATCGTCCAGCCAGTATTCTCTTGAATCAACTCCTGCATCATTCAAAACATCCACCGCCAGGTCGTAAAGACTGATTCCCTCCGAACTGTACTTTCCCCGTCTATAGAGTTCTCCCAGATCCTCAAATCTATCAGAGGCTGAGAAACTCATTTCGTCATCATCCGCTGACCACTCACGCAAAAACGCCCTGGCTCCCGGAATCCATTCAATTCTTTTATCGTCTAATTCCTGGCCATACAGTATTTCCACTGCCTGCCCAGGTTCCAAAAAGTTCAGTGTACTCTCTGCGTTTTCCACATCATAGGCCCGGTCCTTGTTCTCAATCGTAAGCTGAAAATCTAACGTAGGAAGTTCTTCTGATATAGGCGAGATGTGTTCTTTCTTACTGGCGGTCTTTATTTTTTTATTATCGAAATAAATACCTATTCCCATTGTAATCTGGTGAATCCGAAGTCTCCCTTGTCCATTTACCATTCGCTTAGGAACGAAGCGAAGGAATGTTGCATCTGAAAAAATCTCATCTGTTATAAAGACAACGTCGGAGTTATTTTGTATATTCACAGTTCCGGAATCAGACTCGATGGAAAAATCAACCGGATAAGCTTTCCCAAAATCTACGGTCAATCCCTTTATATCATAAGCAACCGGAAATCTTATCTCTGCCACTCCTAACGGTTGAGCCGTAACAATTCCGGCATTTAAGACTACGTCCTCCCGTTTTCTTGGAAGGAAATATACAGTTCCGTCTGCAGGTGTATAGTCCTGGTCACATACCGCATACAGCTCCTCCACCCTGTAATTATCAAGCGGCCTCTTTAAGTCGCTATAATATGCATAGTTTCCGGATTCAAGAACACCTGCAGATGCCTGGGCCTCCTGGTTTACCACGCCGATGGTCACACGAAGCAGATTTAAGCCGTCACGATACTTCTGGCGCATCTCCTTTTTATATTCTGCACTTGCTGAATACACTACTCCATCACCCCGCAATCTATCAGGTTCACTTTGCAGTCTTTATACATAGTTGGAAGTCCGTTTTTGTCAAACTCTACCGGAGTTGCCGTTCGATTTCCTGGATACATCCGGATGGTCTTCCAGGTATTGTTCACCATATCCGGAATTCTTGCCGTTACCACGAACTTTTCAAACTCCTTCAGTATCTCGGACCACGTATCCGCAGGCAGGATTTTCCATTGCAGACCGTCGATTTTATACTGATCTCGCCCGACCCGCTGACCCACAAACTCGCCCAGGGCATTCTTTCCATCCGAGACATTCGTTGCCACTACAAAGCCCGCTCCGATATCAGGGGCGGGAAATTCCCGCCCGTTAATTGTGATTACAGCCATCTTCCCACCTCCTTACGTGGTCCGAAGTGTATATCCGGATCTCTTTTCCAATTCTGTCAGTTTCTTCCGGATCTCCCGGATATCGATATTAACCGTCAAATCCATACTCTCAATCAGGTGGATAATCTGTTTCAGCAAGTCAATCATGGTGGACAGGTACTGTGCATTCATGTCAGGTTCTTTTGAAGCAAGGGCAGATGCTCTCGAAGCTATATCCAGAATGCGTTCCTCCTGACTGTATGGTGCACTGCCGACAGAGGCCAGGGGCGGAGCTGCATTCCTTGCCACCTGGGCCACTGTATTTACAAGAGGCGCAAGGCAGGAACTCATGCCGCGCTGGACAGCCTGGGTAATACCCTGGGTGATCTGCTGGTTGTTCGCAACCGCTGCCCTGCCTCCCCAGGTTCCAACCATCTCGGGGCCATTTTCATTTGCAATAAAGAGATTTCCTGATTTCGGGAAACCACCGCTCGCATGAGCCCTGATTTCTCTTGCCGGTCCGGTGGCAGCGCTCGACTTTTTCCTTTTTTTCGAAGAACCCTTTTCATCATCATCATTATCATCGTCGGCCTCTTTTGACTTCTTGAAGATGTTCTTCACAGTATTGCAAACACTATCCCAGATCTCTGTAACATATTGAACGATTCCGTTAAGCCATGAAGTGATTTCTTCCCACACGTCCTTCAAACCGTCCCAGAGTTTATTCATGACACCCTTGCCGACTTCTACCATTTCCTCGATATTGAAAACGGCTTTGATTTTCTGCCAGATGTCGGAAAACCACTCGTAGATAGCATTCCACTTTTCTTCGATTGTTGCCTTTACCGCATCCCAGATTTCCGAAAGCTTATCCCTGAGTTCTCCAAACAAAGTACCCGCTAAGTCTTTAATCGCCCTCCAGAGAGCTGAGGCAAATGCTTTGATGTTATTCCAGATGGATTCCCACACTGCTTTTATCGACGCCAAAACGCCGCCCAGTGTGCGCAGCATTTGATCAAGAATAAGTGTGAAAACAGATTTAATTATCTCCCAGATTCCGCTGAAAATACCCTTGATGCCATCCCAGGCCATGCTCCAGTTGCCTGTAAAAACCCCTGTAATAAAATTCAAGAGGCCGTTGAGTGCCCCCATGACACCGTCCAAAACACCAACAGCACAATCCAGGAAATCAAAGAAAGCATCAGAAATCAACTGCAGAGCCGTGCCGACAAGAGGCGCAAGAGTATCAATAACCCATGCTATAAACGGGCAGAGCAAGTTTTCCCATAATACCCGGAGCCAGTCGATTATCGTTCCGATAAACTCTCCGATTTTCTGCATAAATGGCTGAATCTCAACCAGAAGATCAGCCAATCTGTCGGCGGCTGATTGCAACACCGGAAGAATGTACGCATTAAACGCATTCAAGAGATGGCCAGCTATATCCGAAATCCCATTTTTCACACTGACAATCAGCGGAGAAATATGCGTTTCATATAACTCAACTACCGTATCGACAAACACGGAAATCAGCTCGCTGATAGCTCCTGTTACTGTCTGAACCACTTCCAGTAAGCCGTCTAAGACCTCTTTAATCAGGTCAGCATTATCAATGAATGGGCTTAGAAGCAAATCCAGAATATCGGTTTTGAATGCGAAAGCCAGCTGCGTTGCTCCCATAAAGGCATCCGCATAAATCGCTATAATATCCGCAGTAATCTGTTTGGCCACAGGACCGCGAAAAACCGTAGATACTTCCGCAAGAGCCTCGGCAAAATTCCCACAAATCAAAGCCATATCCCCACCGATATCAAACATGGCAATCAGGTATTTCTTAATTCTGCCGGAATTTTGCTGCAGGTAAAGGTCAAGTCCACCGAGAAGATTATCTGCAATCGTAGCTCCTATGCTTGATACCGAACCTGCCACCTGCCCCATTGAATAGGCTAATTTATTGGCAAAATCAAGAGCGGATGCCTGCACATTCTTGTCAGCAAAAATATCTTTTATGCTTTTCTTGATAGAATCAATGCTTGCCTGGATAGAGTCAAATACTGCCGTGTCACCGAATGCATCCCAGAAACCAGAGGTGAATGAGCTTTTCAGCTGATTTAAAAGCTCGGCAATCTTTTTGAGTTTCTCGCTTACGATATCCTCATCATCCGGAAGGGTTCCCATGTCGAAATCGTCCGCATCGTAGCCACCGCCTCCACCAGAACCGCCAGAACCTCCTCCCCCGCTTTCGCTCGGTGCGCTGATGATATTCAGCTCATCAATTCCTGTAGATACTCCTTTGAGGTCCTTGGCTGCCTTTTTGGCTGCGCCTCCGGCTCCGGATGCGGCCGTCCCTGCCTTATCCGCTGATTTCGCAAGAGACTCCATGCCTGCTGCCGCGGCTGATACTCCACCGCCAGACCCTTTTTTGCCGGTAATAAGCTCAGTAAATGCCCTGAATGCATTTGCAAGGCTCATCAGCTTTCCGATAATCGTGTTGATCACGTGGATGACCGGAGACAGTACATTGATAAGCCCCTGGCCAATCGTAGCCTTTAAGCTCTCAAACTGCAGCTGCAGAATGCGCACCTGGTTTGCCCAACCGTCCGAAGTTCTGGAAAAGTCTCCTGCTGCCGTTGCCAGCTGATTCTGCACGAACTGATACCGCAGGGCAACCTTCTCCATCTCCGACATGTTTGCAGTAGTCTTACCGAAACCATTGGCTAAAGCATAGCTGTCAAGCGCTGCCTGAGTCATGACGATACCGAGGTCTTTAAGGCTTTCCGTCTCGCCCGTGAATACAGACTTCAACTTTGTGTAAGCCTCATCCTGGCTGATGTTATAAAATGATGCCACATCACCGGCCAGGCCGGTCAGAGCCGTAGACATGTCATAGGCTGCCTTTTCCCCGAAGCCAAATGCTTTTGCCATTGCTCCAAAAGTACCTGCAATGCGTTTTGTCATCGTTTCTGATAAACCAAACTGCTTTGCTGCATTCTGGGCAAACTGGTTGATCTGCCCAGACATGTGTGGAAAAGTCACATCCACCACGTTCTGGACTTCAGACAAATCAGAGCCAAGCTCAATACAGGACTTGCCAAAATCAACCAACTTCTTTATGGCAAATGCCCCAGCAAGGGCAGCACCTGCTTTTTTTGCCAGGCTCTGAATGCCGGTCATCTGCTTTTCAAAATCGTTTTTATTCACGACCAGGTCTAGCCCAATCTGGCCAACACTATCATTGCTTTCCTTTGCCATCTATTTCACCTGCCTTTGTAGTAAGACAGGCACATCGGCACAGCGTCTTAGATTCTCAGTTCAAATATTTTTCTACACTCTTTGTTCTTGCATTTAAAAAAGATGCCTTTACATACGGCATCCTCTGCTTGATTCGCATTAACCGGATGCCCACAGTAGGGGCACCGGACTTTTTTAGGTTTTATCTTTTCAATCTCAACCACCTCCACATAAAGCGGACATCATCCGTTCCAGTTCCGCCATCTGCTGGTCGTAGTCTTCGGCTGTCATGCGTTCGGCTCTCCTGATTCTCCAGGCATCGTGTATTCGCTTTTGGTCCTTCGTAAAGTGTTTTAGGATATCTTCATCCGTTTCAGACCGGATCGCCACCACTCGCCCAAGCGGAGTATCCGGAGACAAGCCGGACAGAAGGGAGCGGAACTCATCCCAGCTGACCGACTCAAATTCTTTTGTCCGGATTCGTAACCCGTACTGCGTCAGAAAACTGGAAATTATCAAATCCCAGTCCTCAAACAGATCGTAGTACGGGTCAATGCTCCCCCTGTGATACCCCTCCTGTAACCAGAGAAACAGCTTCCTGGATGATGATCACCATATCTCCGAATGAAGGTTTTAATGCTTCAATCTCTTTTTTTGCCTTTTCCGAGAAAATCAGATTGTATGCCTCGAGAATCTCATCGATTCCCGGCTCCTTATTTCCAAGAAGGCTCATAACCTTCAGTAAGGTAGGAGCATCCGCATTTACTTCCAGTTTCTTACCCTTAACTACCAGTGTTGGATTTTCATCAAAGCTCAGTTTATCTGTGATATCTACTACTCTTGCCATTTTTTCTCCTCCTGTTTACGCTGCTGCCGGTGTAAAAGTTGGTTTACCTTTACATTTGACTTCGAACTCTAATCCATCAACGTTTGTACTGTCTCCGCCTGCCGGAGTTGTCACGTTAATGATTGCCGTAAAAGATACTTTTGCACCAGACGGCATCTCCCACTCAAACGGAGCAACTACATCGTTACCGGATTTCCACGCAAGACCGGCAATAAAGTCGTTACCCGGATCGCCATAAGTACGCTTACCCTGGAAAGAAAAGCTAAGTTTTTTACTAGTCATCATGGCATCGCCCCAGCCTTCTGCCTCCATCGGGTTCCACTCCTCGATCCCGCCCTCGATAGACGGTGCGAAGTTGGTAAGATTCGCAATCACCGTAGTCGCAGACTCGCTGTTATCGATACCGACTTTAAATTTATTGTTATTTACCGGATATACTGTTCCTGCTGCCATATATTCGTCCTCACTTTCTTCGATAAATCAAATCCAGCCAAATCACGTATTCATATACCCCATTGTCATCCGTACCAACGTCCTGTGGTTCTGGTACCATTAGTCTCAGATAATCAATGTGGGTTTCTCCTATGTCCAGGCTGGATATGTGTTCAAATTTCTCATACAGCTCATATGCTGCTTTTTCGCTCTCTGACTTGCTTCGATTCCAGTGAACCAAAAGCGACAGCCGTCTGACTCCGTAGGTGGTGCACTCCAGGCCGCCAAGCGCGATCTCCGGAGGGCCGGAGCCATTTCTCGCATATACACCTATTGACTTTTGCTGTTTGTTGTCCAGCTTCCCGATGTATACATGCTCATCCGTGGCCACTCTAAATGATGCAATCCACTCTCTGATCGCCGCAATTGTCAGCATTACACATCACCCACTTCCTTATAAAATCTCTTGAATGCATTTGGGGCAAAGTCCGCTTTTGCTCCGCCCGGCAACCAATCCTCATACCATTTTCCTTTTGCATTCGGGTTTTCCTTTGTCTGGAAATTGTACTCCGGATGGTAATACAGCCTTCTGGCATATGGTGTGGATGAAACAAGGCTGACTTTACCGGATGATGATTCAGAATAATCCACAAAGGTGCTCTCATTCTGCAGGTTTCCTGTATCAAACGGGAGTACCTGCGCCTGTACAACTTCTGTATGCAGTGCCTCGCCCGTCATCTCTAGGGCCTTCACTGCTGCCTGTGTCAGCTCTTTAATACGATGCATATTTAACTTTACGGTTGATTTAATCTGCATCAGATCACCTCCAGGCTACAGTAATTTACCGTGCCATCCGGATTCCGGTTCTTACAGCCTTGCTCAATCCGTCTCTCTTCACCAAATACCGTGATGGTTCCCCCGCTGAGAGACGGCATCTGTGGGGCAATGTCTCCTGGGAAGAGGGCTGTCCCTGTAATCTGGATCAACTTTTTCTCAGCCGTCAGGATTGTCTTTGCTTTATCCTGCCAGTTGCAAAGCAAATCAGCATCTAGGAAGTATTTCGGGTTTCCGAGGTTGTTAATATCTTCTGACTCCAAATGTACGTGCACAGGTGTCTTGCAAAGGCGCTTTGGCACTAAGCATGGATATTTCATGGCCTCACCTCGCTAACCGGTAGCACAGGCCCGTCTGACACAACAGAGCGTATGTATCGCGCTTCATGGCTATGCCCTTATCCGTAAACACATTCCAGGAGCTACCAAATTGTGCCGACACTCCGTTGATACTGTATCCCTGCAGGATGGTGTTGATTTCGTCGGCGTTCTCCGCTTCAAAATCTGCCTGCTGACACACAACTTCCCGAATTATGTCCTGCTGAAACTGTGTTAGATTAGAAAATCCCTGACCTACAATCCGGTTGTAAGTCAGGGAATCAATGTGGCGGGAGGCCTGGCGGAGAGCTTTTAAAAGCTCATCCTCAGGCACGGTGTTGCCGGCATACTCTGTCAGATAATATTCGGTGGTTACATACGGCTCATAGGCCATAAGATCACCTCCAATCAGGCTCCAAACTCTGCTGTATCCACGTCAACAAATACACTGTCCACCTTATTATCTTTGCCATTCGGGAATACAAACACATCAGACAAGGAACGGTTCTGATACAAATAGCCATCACCTTCCGTATGCGCGCCAGGCTCGAAATAATAGATACTGGAGATTTTCGGAACGGTCTTACAGGTCTGACCGCAGGCAACCAGAACATTAATCTTGTGTGCGCCTGCCTTTGCGGTACCGGAAGCCACTTTTTTCTGCGGCTCAAAACCACCTGCTTCCGGCTCCCAGTCAAATGCATCATAGAATCTCTCGTCATCCACAACTTCCATGACTGCCACACCATCAATGTCAGTAACACGGGTCTCGATGCCAATACCGCCCTCTGCGATCTGGGTCAGTTCAATCTTTCTGGTAAACTCTGTGGACTGCTCCAGCGCATCCATGATAGCACTGGAAACATACATCACAAGGCTTCCATTTGCTTTGTATCTTCTCAGCTTGCCTTTTGCCAGGATATCTTTCAACATTCCGAAGACCTTTGCTTTAGTATAGGCCGCAATCGCAGTAGTAGAATGATAACCCTCTTCTTTCTGAGCTGCCTGAGCAACCTTAGAGAAGAACAGTGCATCCGTCTCCGGCACTACCTGAGTCTGTTCAAAGGTTCTGGAGATATTCTGGATAGATGCTGTTGCGTTCGTCTCATCCACATCCGCTTTATCTACCAGGAAGGAAATATCGCGGTCATGAGTAACTGTAAACGGCACATCTTTCTGCACGTAATTACCTTTATTCCATCCGCCATTGCGATTATGATTCTTGTATCCGGATGTGGACATCTGGGTAAAATGGAAGGTTTTGGCATCCAGCCATCTTACGTTAGTAGTTACAAATGGGGACGTTAATGCTCCCTGCATAAGGATTTCTAAAAGTTCCGGCTCCCATACCTGGGCATAGTTTAAATTCGGCATATATTCACCTTATCCTTTCTTAGTTGTTGAAGCGGTTCCAACGTTTAGTCGGTACGCTCGCCTGCGGTGTCTGTGTTCCTGGCTGAGGCTCTCCGATGGTTCCACTAGATGCCCCAACTTGCACGAAACCCGTAGCCCCTGCCTGAGGTTTCAGTCCTGGAACGTCTTCCAGAACCTTATTGATGGCAGCTTTTAAAGCCTCACCGTTGATTTTTCCATCCTGCCCGATAACCTGGCTCAGATCTGCCATTTTCAGGACATATGGAATCGTTTTAGAATCAATCCCCAGTTCAACTGCCGCCAGCACTCCGGCACTCTGAATCTGGGCCTCCTGAGCCGCTGTCTGCGCCTTAGCAAGCTGTGACTGCATAGCACCTACATCTGGCTGATTCTTTGCTTTCTCAGCCTTAAAAGCTGCGATTGCCTGTTCAACCTCCTCCTGGCTAAGCCCCTGCTGTTTAAAATAGGCTTTCAATGCCGTATCTTCCTTAGCAGCCAGAGTACCATCCAACATCTGCTGAATCTTTCCATAGTCAATTGTCGGCGGTGTCGGCTGTGGTTCTGGCGGTGTTGGCTGTGGCTCCGGTGGTGTCGGATTACCAGGTTCAGCAAAAAGCTGTAAGTTCATCGGGAATTTCTTTCTCATGTCTTCGTGCTCCTTTCCATTTATGAGAGTGTCTCTCTTGTTACCTGTCCATTTTCATCGGTGTCACCGGCCGCGCAGAGTTTAGAGCCATACTCGCGTTTGGGCATAAAAATAACACGCATTTCTGCGTGCTTATAACCGTTGCGACGTCGCAACAAAACATATGCAAAACATCAATCCCTGTGACTTATGCTTGCATATTTTCTAAAAAAATGGTATAAAACAATTAAGAAAAGACCATTTCCCGTCCCCATTGTCCCACTCGATGAGTGGTTGACCGGATGGATAAATGGTCTTTTTATTTTCTCATATACACCTTTTCTATTTTGCCATCTTTCATCACAACAATTTTTTCTATAAACCTAGTATGATGCGAACTATAAAGACCATTTATCTGCCGCTCTATCTCTTCCGCGGATAACGGACATTCCGTAATATCGAAAATGAAATTGGGTGATTGTTTCTTTTTCTTCGCAATCATATTGTAAAATACATTTTTCCCAGAACTTTTAAAAGTTTTTAAATCAAATCGCTCCCCATTAATCAAATAGTCCGGTGTTTGTATGCCTTGTGGGTACATTATCTGAGGGACAAATTCAACAATCTTTCCATACTTTTTGCTCAATACCGCAGCAACAGACCGTTCCTGTTCCGTAGGATGAAGTGTAACCCTTTTTCCATCCACTTTATAAGTCACTCCGTTGACATCATATTCTTTCATGTCAATAAGAGAGCCGTCCGTGTTCTTTTTAGTCCATTCATCTGTAATTTCATCTGGCATGCCAAAAAACTGCTCTTCCCGCTTCTGCTCTATGTAATCGCTCGCATCTAAATTGCCAGTCTTAAACCGAACATTTCTCCACTCTGAAGCCTTTCTCCCATAGATCTGTTTGTTATCCGGATCCAGTGAATATTCAGCCAACCGACTATACTTCTCTTCCTGGCGCTTTGTGTACTGCTGCCGGACTTCCTGCTGGCTCTGTAGACCTACATTCTCCAGTTCCTCTTTTGTCCAGGTATCGTCTGCTGTGGAGATGCCAGGGAAATATGTAGTATGAGAGTCCTTACAGCGGGGATGATACAGCCCCTTACTGATAGCGTAGCTCATAAGCGGATACCGCTTCCCGGTCTCCGGATCCACACCATCCTTGCTGCCACCGCTCCACACATCATCAATCAGCACCTTGCCGACAAAGGGCAGGCACTTCGGACACGGGTTTCCACGCTTTGCCATGATAACAGTGGCAACGCCCCACTCCTGCCGTTTCTCGCCCTCTCCCTGCAGGTATGCCCGCTTGCTGGCCGTCCTGATCGCCATATCAGCATAATCAGAGAGTGTGTGGCGTGCACCGTTGGCGTACATCACACAATTAAGGCCACGGGACAGCATGTCCTTCGTAGCCATATCAACAGCCTTTTCGTACGTGCCTGCTCCGGTATTGGCATACACCTGCGCGTTGAATATGGCTTTGCGGTAATCATCGTTGGCCTTGCGGAGCACTGCTGTTTCCGCAGCTTCCATATCGTGCGTAGTGGCTTCGATCAGCGCATCCAACTTCCGGTCATTCAGCTTAAAGAACTCTGCCGTCATTGCATCATGCGCCGGTGTCCCGTTCCTGCCGTGGGTCTTCCATCCTTTCCTGATAGCCTGCAAGATTCTGATTTCCTGCTTCATATTGCCTTTCATGCGTGCCTGGCGGATCAGATGCTCAATCTGGCTATTGATGCTTTTAAACTGCTTTTGGTACTTCTTCTGGTTCTTCCGCTTGTACTTTTCCAGGGCTTTCAGCTGTTCCACCTGCCACATGGACCAGTTGTAACCTTCCTTGGTCTCTTCCGCCCTGTGCCGATCCATATTCCGGATCATGGATGCAATCAGTTCGTTTTCGATGCGCCGGAAGGCCTCAGCAAGATCGTACTCATCAGGTTGCACTCATCAGCGCCCCTTCCATAGCATCCTGTCCTGCAGGCTGCAGTATCTGGCCGTCGTTTGAGAGTACCTTGAATCCCTGTGCCTTGAATCCGTGAATCAGCTTTTTTAACTGGCTCATGCTCTTGCATTTGTCATTCCGGAGTTCCGCGTATCCTTTTTTCTCGATAGCGTACACGCCAAACGGTACCTGATCACTTGCCATCTTTAACAGCCCTTGGTACTCCTCCTGGCTCATTCTGTACACTCGGTTCATCACCTTCACCTGCATCTCCGTCACCTCCCAGATTAACATTAAAAAGCCCGGCAGCCATATTGACTCCCGGTTCATCTACTTCTACAATTCCCTGCTCTGTTTTCAACCTTGCGACTTCTTCTTTCTTCCATTTATCATCCCTAGAATCACCGTATAACTCTTCCACCTGAGCTTCTATGCTCATCAAAGCGGTTCCCGGTCTTGCTTTCGACAAGGTCTCCACCTGGCTTTCAAAAGACGGGTTGGCATACTCTCCAAACGGAATGTCAACCTTTACTTCTTCGACCGGCCGACCAATCAAGATATTATAGGCATTTACAGCGGCACTAACCACTTCTGGAAGTGTTTCCTGCAATGCCTCTACGATAGCATTTCTGGTGTAAAGGGTTGTCTTCTCTTTCTCCCTCTGCGCTTCTGCATTATCCAGCTTCTTGGTATCAATCCCCAATGTACTTGGACTAATGATTCCTTGCAGACACAGGTCCAGGGCTGTGATATAAGACGCAAGATAGCCATCATGAGGAATTACAGGTTGTTCTGTGGTGATCTGGTTCTTTCCATCCTCCGCCATATTGTCATTCCCGGCGATGTAGCGGTTATCAAATGCGTTCGGCTTCAGTAGCATGCCATTCTGTGGGTCGCGCGGCAAAAAAGCCTCTGGAATGAACGTTCTGGCTCTTCCAGCCCTGAGCGCATCCATCCACTGAGACCACGTCTCATCAAACGCATCGAAACTGTCCAGTTTTCCATCAAAGATTGAGCCGCCACGGCCTTTCCACTTCGCTGATTCATAAACCTTTATTGGCACAGCCAAGATTGTTTTTCTGTCAAATGTGAAATCCTGCAGATTCTTTGTTTCTTCCAACACACTCAAATCAACGTGCTTCTCACCCTGATACAGTTCGTTGATGATATAGCCATACCCATAGCGCTCGTTAAGTACATACTGCTTTCCTTTGGCCTCATATGACTTTTTAAAGATTACTTCTCTCAATCGGCCTCTCTGGCGAATTATCTCTATTTGTTCCCCTGGATACCACTCCAAGATGGGGTACTGGCTTACAGATGTATCAATTGTTACCTTGTAGGCTCCATCTCCGATATAGAGCGCCTCTTTTAAAGCTTCCTCGAATCCCTTCCGGAACTTGTTTTCCTGCTCGATCTCTTTCCAGAGCTGTTCCTGGGCACCGTTCTCAAACTCAAAGTCATTCATGTCAGATAGAACAACAGAAGAAAGAACACGCACAATCAGCCCGGGAAGGCCTGTATGGATCTTTCTCATTTCCATTCCCGGGCTGCACCTGGATGCCCAGAACTTATATCTATCTACCATCTCCGGACTCTGCTGATACATCTGCTCCAATTCGTTTCCATCTCCGCGATACCAGATACGGTTTCTTATAGCCGATAACTCATAATCCATTACTTCTTGGATTCGAATTGTTGTCGGGCTGGCCCCTTGGACATTCAGCCAACTCCGTATTCCTCTTTTCACGCCCTCACTCAAATTTGATATCCACCTCACTTTTATGCCTCCTCTTCGAATCCGATTAAATGCTTATACGGAATCCAGCTATACTGATTTGCGTTGATTGTATGATCGTTTCCATCCTCTGGTTCGTCCTTATCTTCCTTCCAGCTGTATTTTTCCATCTCAGCCAGATGGTTCTCACACTCATCGACTACCAGATAGCAGCCCTGCTGTATCCATCCAAGCTGCAGTTTGATACGGTCAACAATTCCAAACTTTTTGTAGGCATCCCAGAAATTATAAAGGCAACCATGCAGGCGCTTGTATTTCTTAAGCTCTGTCATGGTTGCCTGGTCAGCATTGTCCACATATACGTCTTTGGCAAATCCCCACTCGTTCCGGCACTGTTCCAAGAAGCCGACTAACTTAACTGCCGTGTCGCTGGGTGCTATCGGGGTTTCTAAATCTCGGTTGTTATACACCTTTTCTTTTAGGGTGATGAGTCTCCGGTCTGTTGTGATGCCCTGGAAGATAAAGGAAATTGTATCTGGGGACTTACTTGAGTAAGCCGTATCGACTCCGCAAGTGAATTTCTTCCATCGGATCCGCCCTGCTCTCACTTCTGCCTGCACCCATGCGGATGTCACCACATGCTTCTTCCGGTCGAAATTCGGGAAAATAAGTCCAGATGCTTTTCCTCTGAGTCCCTGAATCTTGTTCTTCCAGATCTTCGTACCCTTCGGTGTGTTCTGGATGATCCGCTGCTTCTTTTCTTCCGGAAGACCGGCATTATCGTCAAAAGAAAAGAACCAATGCACCCAGCTGGGCTTTGGTTCTTCTTTTAGTTCGTCTTTAATTTCCTGCGGAGTCTCCGACTCCCACTCTGGAAGCGGTCTGCTGCAGTTAATATATTCTTTGTACACATCCAAGCTTGGATCATCCGGATTCAGAGTCGCCATCAAGTAATCGCACCTCATGGATGCCTCACGTACAAAATCAATATCTGCAGTGTTGATCTCATCAATGTATAGGCATCCATACTGACCACCCAAAGCGTCTTTCCATTTCCGTTTATTCCCGTAGCCTACTACAAAGATGATCTTGTCGCCGCCGGATGTATGGAACAGGATATGCGGCATCTTGTATTCTCCGGATCCGTTGCCCTTATATTCCACTAAGATTCCAAAATCATCCAGGATTCCCAGATCCTTGTTGATGATATTCTTCTCAGCCGCTCCGGTATCATCCGCTGCCAGAATATGCAGCTTCTTCGGTGACTCTGCCACCTTCAACATAAATTTGAACAGCCCTACTGTCGTCTTTCCGGCCGCCGTCGTGCCTTCCAGAAACTCTGCCGGAGCATTACACTGAAGGAATGCCTTGTACTTGTCTGACAGTACCAGACGTTCAGCACTCACTAGCCACCACCTCGCATCTGCTGCAGAATATCGTCCAGCTTAGCCTTCTCATCATCCAGGCCGGAGACCTCTATTCGATCCTTGAACATTCCCAAGTGACGTCCCAGCAACTCCAAAGCTTTCTCTTTGTCATTCAGCTTCAACTCTATTCCGTTCTTGCCTTTTTTTATCCCGGCTATTGCCTTCATCTGCCCTTCCGACAGATCTGCTGTATTTGTCAGGATCACTCTATTATTCACGATCTGAGCGAAGTCCGTAGCATTGGCAAATGCAATGGCAGCCAGTTCCTGCAGCACCATGTCCTGGGTGATTTCTGTCCGTTTCTGCCGATCCTGCATCCGCTTCTCGACATACGCCGCAACCTTAACATTCCTTAACAGTCGTGCCGCCGCAGCTGCTGCAGTCTCATCGCTCTTGACCCGCGGATATGCGACCTTGTAAGCCCGGGTGGCATTCAGGTCAATCAGATATTCATCCGCAAAAATCTTCTGTTTTTCTGTCACTCGTGCTCACCTCTCTTTCTAAAATACGATCCCACCGGCACCATAGGAGACAGCCTGGCGCTGCCTCTCGGAGGTGTTGCTTGCTGGTGCCGTGTGCGCCGCATGAAAATCGACATAACAAAAGCACCTATCTTTTCGACAGGTGCCCTCGGGAGAAAATCAATTATGGTCATGAAACCATCGGGGCGGAAGGAATTGAACCCTCGACACGCTGGATATAAGCCAGCTGCTCTAACCGACTGAGCTACGCCCCAGGGGGATTCCCCGCCGGGGTCACTGTCCAGCGGGGATTGAAGTATATACGGAGGAGTATTCAACGCTCTTGCAAGCGTGTCCGTTGAAGCTGTCAGCTATAAGCCTTTAGCTTCATGATACACTATATCATGTTGATTCGTAACATACGTAACAATCGTAACAAACTTTACTTTTCATCCATAAATCTCAAGTATTCCATTTTGACGCTTGCCTCGGTAGCCCCGCGCCCCATGCGTATAGCTACCTGCTCCCATGTCATTCCCTCGAAAATCCGGTACCGGATAATACGCTGCGTCCGCACCGGAATCGTATTGATCCACACTTCCACATCCTGTTTTATCCGCGCCGCATTCCGCAGGCGCTCTTTTAACACTTCTTCCAGACGATCCTCTGCACCTGGCTCTTGCATTGATGCATACGCAAGTCCCTCAATCCGATACGTCTGCATCGTATATGGAAAATCATGTGATGAGCCTTTGACGGCATCCTGCTCCTGCCGCTTTTTTGCTCTCCTAATCTTTTCCAACTCTGCTTCTGTCTCCTTGACCTGGGCGCAGGCATCTATGTACTGCTCCAATATCCGCTTGTCCAACGGCACCACCTCCCTACGCCTCCCACTGTATTTTGCATTTCCAGACACTGTTTAGACATCCTGTGTGGAAAAACCATTCCGTATTTCTCTTCGTCTTCACGTATTCGATACCCGAAAGCTCGCCGTCCGGATCCAGCTCCCCGCAGCAGCCTTGGCAGAATACTTTGCCTGCCTTGCGCTGCCGCCGCATCGTCATTCGCATCTGACGTTCTGTCACTTCGCCATTTCTCGGATTTTTCGAACCCTTGCTTTTAACGACTCCATTACCCAATTCTGCACATCCTCCTTGCGCTGTAAGGCCTGCATCACGTCCTCGTCACGGGTTCCGCTGGTTATCAGGTGATGGATGATTACCTTCTCCTGCTGCCCCTGCCGATGCAGTCTTTTATTTGCCTGTGTGTATAACTCATAATTCCATGTCAGACCGAACCAAATCACATGGTTTCCGCCTTGCTGTAGGTTCAAGCCATATGCACTACTGGCCGGATGCGTCAGAAGTACATCGATTTTTCCGGCGTTCCAGTCGTCCTCGTCCTGTGTTGTTTTCAGTTCCCGGACCCGCAGATGCATCTTCCCCAAGGCTTCTAAAATCCTCGTCCGGTCATGCTGGTAATTATAAAAAACCAATGCCGGTTTTCCCTGCAAGGACTCGATCAGCTCTATAAATGCCTCTATCTTGCAGTTATGTATTTCATGTACGCTGTGATCCTCGTCATACAGCGCCCCGTTTGCAAGCTGTAAAAGTTTATTGCTGAGGGCCGCCGCGCTGGTAACGCTGATATCCGCCTCATCTTCCGGAAGCTGTAAAACCATCATCCGTTCCAGTTCGTCATAGGCTTTCCGGGATTTGGCATCCAGCTCCACCGGGATTTCGTGGTATGTGATGTCCGGAAGCTGCAGATAGTCCTCCGCTTTCATGCTGATGCAGATGTCAGATATCCGGTCAAGGATGCTTTGCTCACTGCCTGGCTTCGCTTCATAGCTGTACACCATACCGTCCGCGCCGCGCTTGTCCGGCTGGAAATACCGTTCACGGAACTGTGTATACCTCTTTCCAAGCCGCTCGCCGCCATCCAGCAGATAGACCTGACTCCACAAATCATCCAGCCCGTTAGGTGATGGCGTACCAGTCAGTTCGACCATGCGGTCGATTTTATCTCCCATGCTCGCCAATGCTTTAAAACGCTTCGCACTGTGGTTTTTAAAACTGCTTGACTCATCCACAACCACCATATCGAACGGCCAGGCATTCCGGTAATAATCCACCAGCCACACCACGTTTTCTCGGTTGACGATATATAAATCCGCCGGTGTATTTAACGCTTTGATTCTTTTCGCCTGGCTTCCGAGAACAGGGGACACCCGCAGCATACGGGTATGGTCCCATTTGGCTGCCTCCTTGCTCCACGTCCCCTCTGCCACCTTCTTAGGGGCTATGATTAAAACCCTGCGTACCTGAAAACGGTTATATTTCAGCTCCTTGACCGCTGTCAGCGTCGTAACGGTCTTGCCAAGACCCATATCCAAAAATAAGCCTATTTTTTTAACCGCCAGAATCCGGTTTATACAATGCTGCTGATAGGCGTGCGGCTTAAATTCCATCTACCTGCACCTCCGTTCACGCTTTGCACTTGATCGCTATCCTGGTTGCCGCTCTCACGTACCCATATGATTCAAAAAAAGCTCTCAATCCTTCCACTCCGTAAACCACCTCTACCTCCTGTCCTAAATCCCGAAGACGCATCATCTGCACAACCTGCAGGGGACTTAAACTCCCGCTCTCCGTTTTCAGTTCCACGAACACCGGTTTCCTGTTCGGAAAAATCACAATCCGGTCTGGCACACCTGCGTTCCCCGGGCTTGTCCACTTATATGCCCTGCCACCCTCGCGCTTCACTTCCTCGGTCAGAATCTTCTCGATGTCTCTTTCTCTCATGTTCTCGCCGCCTTTATATATTTTTATTTATAAAATATTTTGTTTACGCGTGCGTAACGCGTGTATATAACCCCTCGTATTATGTACGCCATGTACGCCACGCTATCTATATTTTATTTATTTTTACACTCTCTATAGTAAGTTTGTAGTTTTGTAGTTGTTTTATAAAATTGTTAGGTTTTATGCGGTTTTAAGGGTGCTACAACCCCCACTACATTCCGACTACATTGAAAACTACAAAACTACATAAACTACAAAGAATCTACAAACTTTTTCGGCACTATGTAGCCGGTCTTGCGAACCCTCTTTGCTGTCCGTAGGGTCCAAAATTTCGTGGTGTGCTTATCCGCTGCCATTTGCCGTGTAGAAGAATATTATTGATCTCCATGCTGTCGGACCGCTTCATGAACTTCAAATCCCCACCAAAGCACTCCGCCCATATTTCTACAGCGCAGATTCTATCCCTTATATGCAATGCACCTTCTATGTGCAAACCCCCCGAAAGGAACATCCGTCTCTTCGTCAGGTCCATCTGTTCCCAATTTTCCGGCACCGGCTTATTTAAAAAGTCCATTATAAGGCCTTCTTTTCCGGATGCCTCCCTGTGGGTCTCCTGCTGCTCTACGACCGCCGCCTCAAGGTTCTTCGGCATATACAGTTCTTCCCCCGCCGCCCAGCGGGCATATGCCTCCGCCCACACCTGATCTACTTCCTGCGGCAGCTCTCTCCATACAGATTTTTTCGCTGGATGCAGTCCAACATCTATCGGCCAGAAACGCCGGTTCCCTGTCATATCTTTTAAAAACTCGCTGTCATTGGACGTTCCGAAAAACACGCAGCGCCGCGGGTACTTGTCCGTCCGGCGACCGTATGCCGCCCTGTAGATATCCTCTGTCTTACTTAAAAACTGCTTAACTACCTGCGTCTCCTGCTTCGTGAACGCGCTCAGTTCTCCGACCTCATTAATCCATGTCCCTTGAATTAGCTCCGCCGCCTCTTTCCCCTCAAAAGTTGTGAGGCTGTCGGAGAACCACTGCCTCCCCAGAATCGCAAGAAACGTACTCTTACCAATCCCCTGCGGTCCGGTAAAAATCGGCATGTAATCGTATTTGATGCCTCCGACTACCGCCCTTGCCACCGCCGCGCAGAGTGCTTTTCTAATAACCGCCCTGGTGTACGGTGTGTCATCTGCGCCCAGATAGTCCGCCAACAGGGTATCCACCCTTGGCACGCCGTCCCATTCCAGCTCCTGCAGATAATGCTTCACGTCATTAATTTTATTCTGGGCGCTGACGATCAGCAGCGCATGGTCCAGTTTTTCCCGCCCCGTAAGTCCGTAGAACACCTCTACGTATCGGTAAAAGCCCGCGTCATCCACGTCCGTCCAGCGCCGTTTTTCGTCCCTCTGGTCCCACGGCACGCGCCCCAGAACCATACCGCAGGATGCGAATTCATCCGTCACGATTCTTCCCTTTAAAAGCGGGTCGTTTTCCAGGACGATCACCGCGTTGTTTATGGTCTTCTCATATCTTCCATTGCCATCCTTGGTCAGCTTCGAAAGCCAGGACAAATCATAATCCGGTACCGATGCCTCCGTCCCTGTCGCGGGTGTCTCAAATGCCGACCTTGCCTGTTCATAACGCTCCTTTGAGAGTAATTCAGACACAGGCTTATCGTCCTGGGCTAACCGGCTCATCAGAACAAACGACGGTAATTTAGCAGCCGGCGTCCCGTCTTTGGCGTCGTTATCTTTATCGCCGAACATATGAAGCCGGACTAAATCGAACGCGTTTACCAGCTGACCGCTACACGGATCCGTTGCGTGATGGGAATACAGGAACAAGTCCCCATCGTAAACCACGGCACCGCCGACCGTAGAACCACCTGTGTAGGTGTATCGCCCCGGCATCGCAGTTTCCTCGTACATCCCCGGAATGAACTTTTCCATCGCCTGTGTGATGGTATACGTCCGCCAAAAGGCGCCAATAATACCGCGCTTAGACAACGGATTTTCCTGTTTTGCCAGCCTCCGGCGCTCGATTGCATCCGCCCCCGGAACCTGCGGCCACTGACTGATATCCCGCCAGTCCCCATACATACCAAGTACACCGTCAAGGCTGCAGAACGGTTTATCGTAAACTTCTGCCACATACTGGCTGTCGCTGCAGCAGCTCGGCCAGTACATCAGTCTGGATGCCTCAAAGGTCGTCGGATCGCAGAACTCGATGCCAATGAGCGCAGCCAGTTTCCTTGCTGCCGGCTCATACTCATCCGCAGTACCTGTCCTATCCACCGGGATGATCACGCGGAGCCGCGGTGCGTAGCCGGAGTGCTTCCGGGTACTATAAACCGCAGCGGCGCACCCAAGACCATCCACGCGCCGCAGAATGTCATCCGTCTGCCCTGCGGGGATATTGTCCAGGTCCAGTGTAATTAAATCCCTTCCTGTTACGTCCGCGGCTTTCCGGCGGTCACCTTTCAGGGTACCCCCCACAAAACCGCCCACGTCCTTCAGCTCATCCTGCTGAGATTTTGGAAGGGCAAGGTACTGCTCCAGCGTTTCTGTTCCGCGCACCGGGGTTTTCAGTTTTTCTGCAAATTCAGACCACATGATATCAGATTTCAGCCAATGTGTAGCCTTCCTGCTGCCTGCCGTGCTGATCTGCAGCTTTCTGTTATATTGCATTCCTGCCCCTCCTAATCCTTCATGTAATAATTACTTTCAAACCCCGCGCCTTTCAGAATCAACCCCTGCGCCCAGGGAATCGGTTCTGCCATCAGGTCGCATATCTCATCGACGGTAGTACTCATCGGCGCGTCGATAATTACCTCATCATGTACGTGGAATACCACCTGTAGATGCCTGGATGATATCCGTTCCAATGTGACCGCTAGGCAGTCCCTGGCAATCGCCTGGATGATATTCTCCGTCATTTTCCCGCCGTATGTAGATGTTATCTCCCACTTCCGGCTCTGCTGACCGATCGAGTAGTAATGCAGCGCCAGTTTTCCAAACTGATTCTCCCTTAAAAATGGCTTCGGGTAATAAAGTTTCCGTCCGCTTGGTAGCCGTACTGTTAAAAAGGACTGACCGTAAACCAAATCCCCCTCCAGCGCAAATATCAGCCCGTAAATAGCCTGCGGCTGAGCTGTCCGCATAACTGCGAGCGCTGCATTTTCCACCGCATACCATAAATCACGGATGCGCGGGTTCGCCTGCCGCCAGCGCTGGACAATATCCGGAAGTTCATCTTCTGTTAACCCCATCTGCAACGCGCCCATCGCTATCAGCGCCGCGGTACCGCCCTGATAGCCGAGGGCAAGTGTCGCAACCTTCCCCTTCTGCCTCAGGGCGTATTCCGGGTTTCCTTTTGCAATTCGGTCAACTGGCACGCCAAACATCTGGGACGCCGTCGCTTCATAGATTTTCCCGTGGGTAGCAAATACTTCATTAACCCACTGTTCACCCGCCAGCCAGGCAATCACACGCGCCTCAATTGCCGAGAAATCCGCCACCACAAATTTATTCCCGTCCGACGGGATAAAAGCGGTACGGATCAGCTGGGACAGCGTATCTGGAACATTCCCATAAAGCAGCTTCAAACCATCATAGTTTTTTGCTTTGACAACTTTCCTCGCATAGTCCAATGTCTTAATGTAATTACGCGGGAGATTCTGCATCTGTACCAGCCTTCCCGCCCAGCGTCCCGTCCGGTTCGCCCCGTAATACTGCGTCAGTCCGCGCACCCGATCGCCTTCTCCCTTCGCTGTCGCCATCGTGACATATTTTTTAATGGACGTTTTTCCAAGCTGTTGCCGGATCCTTAACATCTGCTGTACCTCTTCCGGAAGCGCATCCGCCGCTTCCAGTGCTTTCGATACGGTCTCCTTCCGGATATCCTGGAAGCGATCTGGATCTTCCGGGTTTCTCCGGCTGTGCTCATTCAGCCAGGGAAGCAACTGCGGACCACTGTTCGGGTTAGCCAGTCCAGTCAAACGGATGGCTTCGTCCGTTAATCTCTGCGTACTAATCTCATCGATATACAGCGCGCCAGTGATCAGTTCCGTGTCCACCCGGACACCGTATGCATTCATAAGGATATCCATCTGCCATTGCTTCTGTTCCGCATCTGGCATCGGGAACTGACTGAGCCTTGAGAGTATCGCGCGTTCCGTCACAACATCCTGCTTACAGTATTCCTTGAACAGTTCCCATTTGTCCTGATCGTGCCAAGGCTGATTCCACGTCCTGTTTCCGTTACGTTTTGTAGGTTTACAAGGAACACAGAAATATCGAATCAGCGCCTTACCGGTGGCAAGTTTACGTTTATCCTGAGGAAGCCCGATCGCCTTGCCGGTTGCATCCAGTCCGGCAGTGTACCCACAATAAAGACCATGAACCATCGTACAGCGCCACTGCTCTATCGGGGTTTCACACACCGCTCTATTAAGGCAGTACCATTCAAACGCTGCGTTATATGCGTGTTTCAACGTCCCTGGATCCGACAGTGCTTTAACGATTTCATCCGGAATTTTTTCTCCGCTCATGAGGTCTACAATTTCAACCGGCGCATCGTCCATCTGATAGGCGAACAGCAGTATCTGAAAGTCCGGGGACTGTGCATATCTATAAGCCCCTGCTTCGGCGATACCCACGCTGCTCCGCGTCTCTATATCAATGTTCAGATGTCTTATCATCACGGTTCCTCCTGTTCAAAACGGGGGCTCTATAGCCCCCGATAGTTCTAGTACGGCATCCCGGTTAATGGGTTCACACTGATTCCCGGCTGCGGTGTGTATGCCTGTGGCTGTACATACTGCTGCTGTGGCTGCGCATATGCTTGAGCTGTCGGCTGTGGCTGCCCCATCGGTGCGGGGGAGCCAAACGCCTGTGCTGCGGAGATAGAGCCGCCGCCCAGCGCTTCCCCATCCCTTAATTTCTGCACCGGTCCCAGACCACAGCCGATGCCTTTCTTTCCGCCAAACATATACGGATAAAACGTTACATTTACGCGACCGTACATACCGCTGTACACCTCCGACTGGTTGATAATCGGGTTCCCCATACGATCCACAACCTCCGGCGGATAATCCGCTTTCGCGCTGGCGGTAAATACCCAATGTCCTTTACACTCCGCCCCAAACGGCATGCCGTCGGATGGTCTCACACCATCGCCATCATAAACTGGTGTCGGTACAATCGGCGGGCACACACCGTTCCACTTATCCGAAATGCCTCTCTGCTTCGCCGCTTCAACCGCCGCATCGATACGGCTCTTGGTATCGGTATCCGTTTTCGGTACCAGCACCGTCACGCTGAACTTTTCCTCCTGCCCCTGCATCGCTGCGTATGGCTTGAATAAGTGTGTATAACTGAATCTTACTTCTCCAGTTGTAACGTTAGTCATTTCATTCATGTCCCTTTTCCTCCTTAAATGCTTCTGCGGCGCTAACTGTGTTTGTGATAGCCGGGCGCTTATCGGATTCCTCTACCAATGCCGGTTTTCCCTGCTTCTTGGTAATAAATTCCCCTACGCTCTCGGCAAACTCCTTTTTACCTACTATCTTTTCTACCTGAGCGAGAGTGAGCGGCTTTCTCTCCCACAAAACTTCTGACTGGACGCCATCGGATTCGAGTTTTGCGAATGCCGCGTCCATATCTGTCCATTCCCGTACACTTCGTCCGGCAACCGCTTTCCAACCCGGGATCTCTTTCCCGGAAAGGCAGGCTTTCAGGGCAGCATCCTCCACATCTTTCAGCCATTTGGCTACGTCCTGTCCCTTTTTCAGGTATTCTCCCATCTGCTCATCCGTCAGCAGCGCAGGATCTGTCCCGGTCATAAATGCCAGCTCTACGTTCTTTTCTGCCCGTGCCCGGCACCGCCCCCGCGCCCGACAATACTTACACGTTTTGACCCCAGGCGCGAAATCTCCGCTTCCGTGGATTGCGAGATCAACACGTTTCTTTACCTTTTCCCCGAATGCCAGAAGTTCCTCTAAGCTGCATTCCCATTCAGAGATAGCATCTGACAGTCTCGGCTGAACAATACTCATACGGACCGTATGTACGTTGTAAAGAATCTTGTACGCTTCATATGCCCCCAGTGCGTAAAGCATCATCTGTGGGTTATGCTCCGCATTCACGCGACCATCCGGACTCTTGCCGTACTTGAAATCTATCACATGAATGATGCCATCCCCCAACAGAATACAGTCAGCGCTTCCGGAAGCCGGATCCTCATCTGGCAGATGGGGGATATATGCATCCAGGCTTACCCTGCGTTCGATATCGACGTGCGGCGACGCCTGAAACTTCAATGCTACGGACTTGATGTAATCCAGATAATCATCCGTATAGCCCATCATTTCATCGTCCCAAATCTCTTTCGTTTTTAACTTCTTGATTTCGGCGTTCAGTTTCCGCTTCCCGAAATCCGTGGTGAAGAAATAGTTCCGTACCTTGAGCTCTGCCAGTTCGTGCGCCAGCGTACCCTCTTCCGCCGCCGAAGAAGATGGATCCGGGAACTGCAGTCCCAGAATCACACTTGGCGTGCACTCCATCCACTGGTATGCATTCGACGGGCTTAAGGTCGAATGGTTCCGTAATGCATGATCTCCCATTAAATCTGTGCCCCCATATCCCTTAATGCTGTCGCAAACGCCCCGTACTGCAGCGGCTGTAAAGCCGGAATCGAGTTCACACCGAACTGCTGAAGGAGCGACAGAAGCTCATTCTGTCTGCCCGAATCCATCAGCTGCATCGCCGCGCCTGCAAGTTCATCCGGCGTGTATGTATGGGTACTTGTCGGTACCGATGCCTGTACGGGTGCTGTCACCCCGACCGGAGCCGTCGGTACTACCGGCGTAGCAGGTGCCTGTGCTACAGGTACCGCCGCCGTAACTGGTACAGCAGGTGCTGTTGGGATAACAGGTGCAGCCGATGCAACTGGCTTAGACTGTACCGTCGGTTCCACAGGCGTAACCGTCCTTGGAGACTCTGCAAGGCCTGCATTCTTCTCTGCTACTGCCGCATCCGGCTTAGCACAAGAAGTGCAACCGCCAAACATAGAAACAAACTCCTCCACTTCTTGACAGCTGGTAAAAGTTACTGAAATATTCATGGATAATTCCTCCTAAAATTTAATATTTGAAAGCTCGTCCTGTAAGGTCAGCAGCTCTTCTTTCGTCAATGTAATCCCTTTCGTCATTTTTGAACGGTCATCGTTCCAACGCCGAAGGTCGTACTTCGGTTCGTTTTCTCCCCACTTAACTAAATTCAGCTCTAAGTGGTACCCGCGACTCTCAGGAAACTCTATAAACGTTTCCAGAATCTCGCACCTGACGTTCCCCTCCAACTTCCATCACCTCCTCGCAGTCGCACTTTTCATCCGGATCCAGATGCGCCCCGCAGCGCGGGCAGATTTTAAAATATCTCATTTTTCTTCCTCCCGTGCTGCTTCTGCAGCTGAATGAAATGCCGTATGGAAATCTGCATACGCTTTCTCCAGCTCTTTCCCCGAAAAATACGTTTTCAGAAGCGTCACCGCCATTCCTGCCAGGACTCCCGGAAGAATTGAACGTTTAACATCACCGATGATAAACACCTCTGAATTTCTGATTGCATCATACAGGATTGTGATACCAAGGATCACATCCCCTTCCAGCTCTATCGGCTCCCTTTTACCTTTAATTGCCGCTTTTACCATTGCATCCTCCCGAATCTCTTGATATAATCAAGCTGTTAATATTTTTATTGATTTGACCGTTCAGCACTGCCAAGCTGGCGGTCTTTTTCTTTGGTTTCCCATAGCCAGTGTACCGGCTGGCATTCAACAGAGCACCAGCGCGGTTCGTTCCATTTGTTCTTCTACTCATAAGCTCTCCTATTCTGTGTAAGCCAGAGCTTCCGCTTCTTTCTTCTCTAACCACTCTTTTCCCTTACAGATAGTTCCAAGCAGCATAGCAATATCTTTTCCCTTGTAAGTCCGCTCTTCGTTTTCCAGGTATCCGATGAGGTAATGAATGCAGTGTTCGATACGAACGGCATCATCTCTGTAGCACTCTTTGCGTTCAAGGTCCGTATTCAGCATTCCGTCAATGATATCTCTAATTTCTTTTGCCATCTTCTCCACCTCCTAATGCAGTACCAAGAGCGCCCCGGTCGCGATCCCCGCAACCGCCGACATCACTACCGCTACCTCCGCCATCAGATGCAGGTGCTTGTCCTTCTGCCGCAGCTCCGCTTCCAGCGTCTGGATCATCTGATTGCGCTGGCTGCGCAGGTTCATGCACTGGATTTCTTTCTCTTTCACGTTTCTTTCTCTCCTTTCTTACGTAGTCTTTACAGGGATAGTCCCGGCTGGACTCCAGGCACCGCCAGGCTTTCTGGCAGTCTCTGCACAGCCATCTCATGCTACCTCATCCTTCTGTCCGGTTAATTCCAGATACAGGTTAAGCAACCGGAGCAGGATGAGGACTCTGCCTGTTGGCGGTCGGTTTACGATGTAACAGAGGTTTCTTCCTCCCGTTCCGAGCCGTTCCGCCAGCTCGTCCGTTGTCCATCCGGTACGATTCTTAACCAGCGACATCCAGTCTTTCGGCCAACGCCAATAGTCTGGAGTCTGTAAGATTCCTTTTTTCATAACTCTCACTTCCTCTCGTCCTCTGTTGCGAACAGGTAATCCAGAGAACACTCTGGAAATTCTTTCTCGATCTGGATCATTTCACTTCTTTTAAACTCCGTAGTTCCGGACATCTTGTTTTTCAGACTTTCGTATGTGATTCCTGTTAATTCAGACAGAGCTTTACACATTTCTCCAGCGTTTCAAGCTGGAGCATGAGTTTCTTATTCTGCTCCTCTAAGCGAGAAACACGTTCTTCCAAATACATCTGTCCACCTCCAGTTCTATTCGGTCTCTGCAAAGTACTCCACTGGAACATCAAAGTATTTCGCAAGAATCAGAAGCTTGTCGAACTTGGGCTTGTATCTTCCATATTTCCAATTTGTTAACGTAGAAGTAGATATCCCTGTTTGCTTCGCCACTTCATAATCAGTAATACCAGCTTTGTCTCTTAGTTCTGCATATTTCTTATACAAATTTACACCTCCTTGGCTAAACTCTATTGACATTAGCTAAGATTTCAAATATAATTAAGGTGTCATTCAAAGTTATATGTGAAACCTTAGCTAATATTTTGTTGCTAGCTTCTGTATCAAAGCTATGTCTGTATAATAGCATTGATTTCAAAGTTTGTCAACTACATATAGCTTCTTTTTCAAACTTATTTTTTAGAGGTGGCTTATGTATGAAATTTTTGAACTATTATGCCGGAAAAATGATGTAACTCCTTACCGTGTTTGCAAAGAAACTGGCCTCACTACTGCTACAATTAGTAACTGGAAAGCCGGTCGTTATGTTCCAAAAGCTGATAAAATGCAGAAAATTGCGGATTATTTTGGTGTTAGTATTGAATATCTAATGACCGGAAAAGAAGAACTAAAAGAGAAGGCTCCAGAGCTGACCGCTCGTGATGAAAGAGATATTGCAAAAGATCTCGACCGAATCATGGGGGAAATACAGAAAGGTGATGATGGTCCTCTATATTACAATGGCATCGAAATCGACAATGCATCTCTGAACCTACTCCAAAACGCCATTGAATATGCCCTCAGAGAAACCAAGAAAGAAAACAAAGTTAAATACAATCCAAATAAGAATAAAAAGTAGGTGACACTTTTTGGAAACAGCAGATCATAAAACCAGGCGCCTGATCCGGTATTATGAGCACATGATCGGCAGCCGCGACCCTGTCAAGATTGCCGAATGTGCCAATATCCGGATTGCAATTCTTCCACTGGGTGAAATTGCCGGGAACTATAAGCTTATAAAACGTAAGCGCTGGATCTTTGTTAGCGATAATATTCCGCCGGACAGCCCAATGTTTAAAGTCGTCGTGGCCCACGAACTTGGCCATGCTCTTTTACATAGAAAAGAGAATTGCGCTTTTATAAAAAATAAAACTTTACTACTTACGTCCGGAATCGAATGGGAAGCAAATTATTTTGCCGCCCAGTTGCTTATTACTGATGAAATGCTGAGTGACTATAAAGGCTGTACCAGGAGGCAGTTCTGTGATTGCACCGGTTATCCAAAAGAACTCATTGAGTTAAGATTAAAATAAATGGAGGGACACTATGAAAAAAGCAAAAATACTAATTACCGCCGCACTATTAACCGTTGCTTTCAATGCAACTGCCTACGCCGGAGCATGGCAACAAGATACAACCGGCTATTGGTGGGTTAATGATGACGGCACTTACCCAACTAACTGCTGGCAGTGGATTGACGGAAATGGAGACGGCATTTCTGAAAATTACTATTTCAATGAAAGCGGATACTGCCTGATGAACACCACCACTCCAGACGGCAATACCGTAGATGCCAATGGAGCTTGGACAGTAAATGGCGTTGTTCAGACACAAGTTGTTGTTTCTGCACAGCAGACCACAGTTCCCGCCGCTACACAGCCGGTCGCTCAGTCTGGTATCTCTTCCGCTCCGTATGAAGGATACACCATTATTGTTAATACCAACACGAAAAAGTATCACGTTCCGTCCTGTAGATCGGTAAAGGATATGAAAACAGAAAATACAGGATATTGCAGTGACGCTGCATATTTAGATTCTCAAGGGTATACTGCTTGTAAAAACTGCCACTAAGGAGGCGCTGCCATGAAGTTTGGAATGAGAATACCAAGCCTGAAAAAGAGCATTAAAGCCCGCACAACCGGAAAAGCAAAACGCGCCGTTAAGAAAGCTCTCGTTCCAGGCTATGGAAAGAAGGGAATGGGCTGGATAAAAAATCCTAAAAAAGCAGCCTATAACAAAATTTATAACAAGACCAGTTTTAGCATCATGGACATTTTTAAGATGTTCAAATAATCCCCCCCCGGGCCTCCCCGGAGGCCGAGGCACTATGGCAATATAATATACTTACCTGGGTAACCATCTGAGATTCCATACGGTTACAGATAGAAAAAACCGCCCGGTATTGGCGTACCGAACGGCTTTCACATAGATTTTCTCTTGCCGGATTGCTCCGGTTATGATTAATACAGCTTGAACACCTGAATTATATCATTTCCAGAGTGTCCTGGCAAGGGGTGTATTTTTTTTACCCAATTTACACCGTTGCGGCATCGCAGCAGACGAAAGGAAATGATATTATGGCAAAGAAACAAAAACACCTGCTTCCATCCGGTTCTGTCCGGATCCAGGCATACGACTACACAGACGATGCCGGCAAAAAGCACTACCGCAGCTTTACCGCACCAACGCTGGCAGAAGCCAAGGCGCTGCGAAGTGAGTGGCAGCTGCATCGCAAAGACGAACAAGAGGTTGCCTCCAATTTAACGATCCAGAGCACAGCCCGGAGGTATATCGACTCAAAAGATGGTGTTCTCTCTCCCGCTACCATACGCGGATACGAATCCATTTATAAAACCCGTTTTGCCGGACCATTTGGGAAAACTAAAATCAATGATTTAACCAGTCAGCAGCTGCAGATCTGGATCTCTGACATGAGCCGAGACTTATCTCCAAAATCAGTCCGTAACATCATCGGACTGTTGAGACCAACCCTGGAGATGTTTGCTCCGGATCGACATTTCAAGGTTCAGCTGCCAGCCAAAAAGAAAGCAGAACTGTATTGTCCCTCCGACGATGATATTAAAAAATTGTTGGACAGCATCCAAGATGATCCAGAACTGGAACGCGCTGTACTGTTAGGAGCTTTTGGACCATTGCGCCGCAGCGAGCTCTGCGCTCTTACTGACAAAGACATTACAGGCAATATGGTATCCATCACAAAGAGTTATGTCCGGGGCAAGGATAACGTATGGTACACAAAGGTCCCTAAGACTTATGCCTCCTATCGCACCATACCCCTTCCGGATCCGGTAATTGCAAAACTATCCGGTATCAAAGGGCATCTGTTTTCATCCACCCCGGACACCATCTCGCATCGTTTCAAACGAGCGTTGGCAAAGGCTGGGCTTCCGGATTTCCGTTTTCATGATCTGCGGCACTACTCGGCAAGTATCATGCACGCCATTGGTGTTCCGGATCAGTATATTCTGCAGCGCGGCGGATGGAGCACCGACGGCGTGATGAAAACTGTTTACCGGAATGCTATCGCAAATGAATCCGTAAAACAAAATGACCTTATCAATAAGCATTTTGAGCAAGTATCACACGAAATATCACACGATACTTAAAGATCCTTTAAAATCAAGGGTTTTGGGCGGGTTCAACTCCCGTCTGGTCCACTCACAAAAAGAAAGCCTCGAAGTCTGAACCACTTCGAGGCTTTCCTTTCGTTTATTCTACCGGTTCTGGAATATCTGGATAATTGCTTTCACAATCGCCACCAGTACATTCCACATCCGTTTCAGCGGACCTTCATCGCTGTCGCTTGTGGATTCCTGATCGGAAATATCCGTCGCGTCATCATCATCGCTAATCTCATCCGTTCTGAGGACAATCTGCACGCTGTTCGGGGACGGGTTCTTGGAGGAAGTAAAGGAAATCTTATCTGCCTCTGGATCCATGTTCAGGAAATTATTCTCATCCTCAAACTTATCAAGCTGCTCATCAAGCGTACTCTTCATGCTGTCTCCCGCTTCGCGGATGGCTGAAATATTATCAATCATCGTCAGATTCTTATCAAGAAGCTTCTCCATTCCCTGAAGTGTTGCCTTCGTACCGGCATCCAGAGAATCTCCAGCTGAAATCAGCGTGTCATTTAAAAGGCTCAGCATATCATGTGTGGTATACAGCGTCTTCGTCAGACGATTCATCAGCTCTTCCGAATCTGACAGCGAATCCAGCATCGTCGGAACATACTTATCAGTCGTTTCAATCAGAACGCGCATATCATCCAGCAAATTAATCAGCTCATCCGTGGAACTTCTCAGTGCCGACAGGGTAGAGCCCGTCTTTCCACTGATGTCTCCGGCCGTCTGGAACGCTCCATTGACCCGGTTGACAACCTCTTTTGCTGATTTCTGCATCTCCTCAATTTTCTGGAAAATGCCTTTCGTCGATTCTACCAGACTCTTCACACCGGCTGCATAGGTCGTCGATGACAGGGACTGCAGCGATTCTTCTACGTCATCCTCTGCATTTCCAATCTCGTCTTCCCAGCTTGCATCATTGACGCCGCCGCTTCCCGGTTCGCCGGACGGTCCGACTGTCAGCTCTTCGGAAGAAGCCTCGGTTCCAAATGCATTTACCTGCGCGTCTTCACTGTCTTTTGAAGCAGAATCGCCTGTATCCTTCTTGTCTTCCGCCGTTTCTTCTGTACCAGATACTGCAGCCTCTTTCTCCGAAGAATTACCGGAGGTTATATCCGCCTCGGTTCCATTTTCCGTCCCGGCTGCTGAACTTGACGTATCCGCCGCAGTCTCCTCTGCATTGGCAGTTTTCGTCTTACGGATTCGTTTCAGCTTCGTGCCATCCAGCGCATCCAGGCTCTGATTCAGGCTTTCGGCTCCCTGTTCGGTCGCCGTCAGAGAAGTAGTTCCCTCTCCAAGAAGCTGGTCAATCTGTTCCAGAATCTTCTGGGTCTCCGCCGTCTTCTGAGCAAGCTCTTTCTCGATCGCCTCCTGCGACTGCTGGCTGAGCAGTCCCTTGTTCAGCTCATCGGCTGCCGAACGCAGCGATTTACTCAAACCTCCCAGACGATCATACAGGCGATCTAGTTCATCCTGCATATCTTCCATCGTATTGGAAAGCGCCTGTGTGTTGCTGTTAATATCCGTCACCGCATCGCGCGCCGTCTGTAAATACGGAATCATGACCGTCGTCTGATCCGTGACCGCTTGCAGATCGGCAAGCGCCTGTGTCGAGAGCGCCTCGATCTGTTTCCGGTTAGCACTGACGGTTCCACGCGCCTGATCGAGATTTGCCAGACCGCCCTTCACGCCGGAAACATCCGACTTCATGGATTCCATCGTCTTTAACAGCGCATTCATGCTGTCATACATCTTGTTTCCATCCTCGCGCCAGGTATCTTTCGCCTCTTTCAGATCCTTGATGCGGTTCAGCTCATCCAGGGTCCCCGGAACCATCATCATAATGACTCCGATATTCTCATACTTATCCGTGCCGACCCGGACTGTAAAATCGCCGTCCTCGCCCGGAAGCGCCGCAAACATTGCCGCCTGATAGCTTCCAACCGACTGCACCTGCGCGCCCGGCGCATCGACACTATAGCATTTCTCCATATCCACCGGCACAAGCACGGTCAACACCATATTATTTTTGTAATACGCCTTCGCCTCCTCATTCGGGGTCGCCTTTACATTGACCTCAACCAGACCAGACGCCCCCGCCAGTTTGGATGCATCCGCTTCCACTCCATTAAGTTTATAGGAAACGTCAAACGTCCAGGGCAGATCGACGCTGTTTTTCGGCATCGTACATTGATAATAAAAACGCGAATTCTTCTCCGGCAGTTTCCATGTGACGGTTCCATCGCCAATTTCCGGCGCCGTGTCGTCCGTCATGTTGACCACCTTGTCATAGGTACCATAATCGGTATATTCGGTCAGTCCATTCGTGGTACAGCCTTTGACCACATTGATCTGCGTTGCCGTTCCATAATAGTCCAGATTGACATACATCGTTTCATCTACCTGAACTCTTGGTGCAGCCGCCCGGACAGGAACTGCCGCACTCGTTACCAGCGTAACCGCTGCCAGCGTCGCCGCCGCTCCTCTTCTAATGATCTTCTTCATGGCTTCCAGCCTCCCTTTTTTCTGTCATCTTCCGTTTCCGGTCTTTTCTTCGTTCTCTCACTTTTCCGAGTAGCCGGAGCTTTCTTCTGTGTTTCTCCCGCGCCTCCGCATCGGAATCTGTTTTCTCTTGAGAACCGCCCATCTCTGTCATTTCTGTATCTTCCAGCGCTTTCGTTTCAGCTTCGAATTGTTTTCTTTTCGACGTAACTGAATCTACCAGCGGCTTTTTCCCTTTCCACACGGCACCAGCCACGCGTCTTGCCGCCCGTTTCATACGGGCATGGCGGCGTTCGCGCCGTTTTTTGAAAAACAGATGAATCCTCTCAAATTCGTTCTGCATCAGGATATGATCAAACAATACCAGAAATGCCGGCATCAGGGAGCAGACAAAAAGCATACTAATCAGAGCCCCCCGTCCAATCAAATGTCCCAGATCGCCGATCGCCGCGACACTCGATACCTTGTATACAATATATCCGGCACAGGTCAGGATCGAACCGGATGTCAGAATCGCCGGAATACCAAGATTCAGCGCCCCGATCGCCGCTTCCTTCTTATCCATCGTCTTGCGGCATTCCAGATAATTGTTCGTCGTCAGAATCGCATAATCGACGGTCGCGCCCAGCTGGATACAGCTTACGATAATGTAACCAATGAAAATCATCGTGTCTCCGACGATGTACGGTACCGCCATATTGACGAAAATCGCGACCTCAATCGGAATCATGATAAGGAGCGGAATAATCAGTGATTTAAAACTCCACATGACAACCACAAATACGCCGATCAGCGACATCACATTGACACGGCTGTAATCCTTCGTGATCGTCGTCTGGATGTCCTGTGTGGACGGTGTTGTGCCGACCAGATACGAATTTTCCGGATAATATTTCTTCATGATCGCCTGGATCTCATCCGAGCACTGGTACGCCAGCTTGCTCTCGCCCTTACTCTTAACGTAAATAAGGATTCTCGCATAATCTTTTTTATGTAACTGGCTTGTGATGCTGTACGGAAGGAAATCTTCCGGTACGCCCTCCGGGAGCTGCCCGGACAAGGACGTTACACTCTTCATGTACGGCAGGTCTTCCAGCTCATCCGTGAACTGTTTTTCCTTGATAAAAGAAGTATCCGGCACGATTGCCATCATCATATTGCTTCGTCCGAATTTCGCTGTGATCAGCTCATCATCCTCATATACCGTCGTTCCCTCGCTGGCGCCGACCGCGTCATTTCCGTAGAGGAAATCGTTCATGCTCTGCGCCGTGTATGCCGGGATCGCTAGCACCGCAATCAGAATCAGCACGATGCGGCGGCTGTTGTAGATACCGTGGCTGAGCTTATCAAACGACGGCAGGAACGAACGATGGGATGTTTTCTCAATCATCGGCGTCATACGCAGAATCATCGCCGGCATAAAAAACACCACTGTCAGAAGACTCAGGACAATACCTTTTGCCAGCACGAGTCCCATATCAAATCCGATATTAAACTTCATAAAACACAGAACGATAAATCCGACGATCGTCGTCAGGCTGCTGGCGAAAATGGAGTTTAATGCCTCATTGATCGCGTTGCTTAACGCGGTCATCTGATCCAGTCCCTTTGCCTTTTCCCTCGCAAACGCGTGGCTTAAGAAAATCGAATAATCCATCGAGCAGGCGAGCTGCAGGACCGCCGACACACTGTTCGTCAAAAAGGATATCCGCCCGATAAACAGGTTCGTTCCTTTGTTCAGGACGATCGCCACGCCCATGACCGTCAGATACAGCACCGGTTCAAACCAGGAGTTCGTCGTCACGGTCAGAATCAGGAAAATAACCACGACCGCCAGCGTCATAATCAGCTTCATCTCGCTCGAAACATTTTCCTGCAGCGATTTGTTCTGAACCGCCATGCCGACGTAATGTCCCTTGTCTCCGAGAATGTCCTTGATCTCATCGATCGTCTGGGACGTCCTCTTATCCGTGTCGCCGTTTACAAAAACAATATCCATAACCGCCGTATTATCCTTGTAATACTCATCAACACTATTAAAGTTGATAAATGCGTCCGCCGCGTATACGCTGGTCGATGTATCGAGCCACATGACCTGATCGACTCCGTCCAACGCCTCTATTTTATCCTTGTAGGCTTTCGCCTCATAAAGCGAAACATCATCAATCATGATGCGCCCCGTGCCGGGGTAGCCGAATTTCTCTTCCATCAGGTCCAGTCCCTGTTTGGACTGGACGGTCGACGGCAGGTATTCCGTCAGATCATAGTTGATCTCGACAAACGGCGCCATGAGCGCTGATATCAGCACCAGAACCAGAAAGACAATCTCGATCGCCCTGCTCCGCTCAATGATGAATTTCGGCAGGGAGAAGGCTTCTTTTTCCGTCTGTTTTTCTTCTTTGCGTTTATGTAAAAATTTCAGTTTCATGCCTGCTTGCTCCTGTCATACAATGATTGCGATCCTTACCGCATCAAAATAATCATATAATAATGCTTATCGCCGACCTGCTGATGTGCAACACCCATTTCCTTATAATAAATCACCCGGTCCACGCGCTTTTTCTCGTCGCTGTCGTGATTACGCAGAAGCTTTTCTTCTGCCTGCGTCACATCATCACAGTTGATGAGGTAAATCTCCGTATGACGTCTCGCAGTGCTTTCCCCGATGGATTTGAGGTAATCATCAAGTGTGCCTTCATCCGGGATCCGGCTGCTTCCATAGCCCTTACTGCGTGCCATCGCCAGACGGTGTTCGGCGATCTGCTGTAATTTTCCATTTAAAATAAAGCTGGCATCTTTATCGTAATCTTTTTTGTCATCGTCATAGTAATCTTCTTCCTCATCCCCGTCAAACGCGTCCGCCTTCAGCTCATTTAAGCTGTCCGCCATCGCCTGGGTATCTGCATCCAGAAATGCCAGCGTGTACGCGCCGCCGCCCGTGTTTTTCTTCTTTTTGGCGTTCGCCAGGCTGCCGTCCGCGTTGATCGTATACTGCGTCTCATCCTTTGTGAAGGTCGTTCCCTCCATCGCGCCGCTGTCTTTCAGGAAATAGTATTTTCCGTCGATATTCTGCCAGCCGGTCGCCATCGCGCCGTCCCCTTGCAGATAATACCAGGTTCCATTTTCCTGCTCCCAGCCCGTTTTCATCAAACTGTCTGCTCCGAGCAGGTACCATTTTCCGCCCATCTGCTGCCAACCCGTCAGGTAAGAACCGTCCATTCCCACCAGATAATAACCATTCTCCACCGGCTGCCAGACACCCGCATCATCCGCAAGCACTGTCTGGGCGGCAGACGCTGAGAAAAGGAGACTTACTCCTGCAATTCCTGCCAGCCGTACTATCTTATGTCCCAGAACCGCTTTCAGCGCCCTTTTTAACCCCGGCGCCGTCCGTTTTTCTTCCTTCTTCATCCACAAACTTCCGTCCTTCATACGCTGTCCTCACTCTTCTTTATGCTTATTGATCGGATCCATCTGTTTCCAGTTCCACTCCCCGTGCCGTTAAAAGTGCCCGGAGCATCGCCGCCAGTTCCTTTTCCGAGATCCGGCTGCTGTCAATCAGCATATTATAACTTGCTTTATCCGCCCATGTCTTTTTTGCATAAAAATTATAATAATTTTTCCGTATTTTATCCGCTTGTTTGATCAGGTATTCAGCTTCTTTTTCATCTGTCTCGTAACGCCGCATAATCTCCTTCACGCGCGCCTCCATCGGGGCATATATAAATAGAGAAATAAGCCCTTCTGTCTCCTCCAGGATCTTGTCAGCGCAGCGTCCCACGATAATGCATGGACCTTTCTTCGCATACTCCCGGATCAACTGGGACTGCACGACAAACAAGGTATCATTCATCGGCTTTCCATAACCGGTAAACGGATTGCACTTGGCCGGAACCTTAAAAAGAAAACGGTTCGCCTTCATCTCGTCCGCCTCTTCCAGTTCCTCCATCTTAAATCCGCCGCACACCGCTGCTTCCTCTATCAGATGGCGGTCATAACAGGGAATTCCCAGTTCCTTTGCCAGAGACTGCCCCAGATTATGGCCGCCGCTTCCAAACTCTCTTCCGATTGTAATGACAAAATTTTTCATACCAGATTCCACCTTCGTATCTATTTCCTTTTGCTTTCGCATATGCTGCAGGTTCTCATAGCAGTTCCTTTCCCGATTGTCAGCCACTCCTGCCGTCTGTGAAACATTCCATACAAAAGACTTCTTCGCAGTGAACAGTTACATCTAAAATAGAGCATATACAACTCATGTCCGTTTAATTGACATTTGTTCATTTTTGAACTATAATGCATTATACTAAGTTGTTCGAATGAATACAATAATCATTTTTACGTCAGTTGTATTTTAATCAACATTTCATCACATTATGTTTGTTTTTTGTATCTGGTGTGCCCATTTTTACTTATTTTTAACACTCCCTTCATCCACAGCCTCCGATACACAGTCATACGGCGTTTCCCTGTCTGGAAACGTTCAGAAAGGAAGTCACTATGAAAGAAGAAATACTTGACCGGCGTGTACGAAAGACGAGACGCCAGTTAAAAGAATGCTTAACCCGCCTCCTCAAAGAAAAAAAAATTCAGGATATCACGGTGCGTGAACTCGCCGAGATGGCTGACATCAACCGCGGCACCTTTTATCTTCATTATAAAGATGTCTTTGACCTGATGGATCAGATCAAAAATGAGCTGATCGAGGAGGTTGAGTCTGTCCTGACGCACCATCCCGTTCCCGAACTGGTAGCGCGCCCTTCCCTCGCGCTCTCAGAACTATTTCCTCTTGTACAGGAAAATGCAGAGATTGTTTCTATCTTAATAGGAGAAAACGGTGATCTGAATTTTGTCAACCGCCTGAAACGCATTGTCAGCGAAAAATGTTTAAAAGGCTGGCTGGATCTCAAATGTTCCAGCGATCCGGATACGCTCGCGGCATTTTCCGCCTTTATCGTTTCCGGCTGTGTCGGTACCGTTCAGTACTGGATCGAAAGCGGCATGAAGGAATCCACAGAACAGATGGCAATCTTGACAGAGGACTTTATCTTAAAAGGCATCCGGGTGCTGGAAAATCCGGCTTGACTTTCACGAAATTCCGTGCTTTAATAAAACTGCAATTTTTAAAAATTCAGAAAGGAGAACCACATGGACAGTTGTGACAGCAACGGGCGAAGTCGTCGCGATGGGCAAAATCAAACTATGAATTCCAACCATGCGTACCAGACTGTTGGTCTGCCGCAGGGTCTTTTTGAGTGTGAATCGGGCTGTCTGGCGGCACATTTCCGCCTGCTTTAACAGGCTGGTGATTCAGTGCTGAACGTTTCCCGGCACGATTGGTTTTCATATATATTTGTCCATCGCCCTGGCGCGGGTTTGAAACTGCCATCTGCGGCATTTCATCCTGTTCCCGACTGGCGGTGGATTTTTTTATCCCCGCACTGCTCGCCCTGTACGTCCCAAACGGCATTAAATAGAACGACAGAAAGCGAGGGAACCAAATATGAATCAGACTCCAGAAATGGACGAAAAGAAAACAAGCTCCCCGGAAACGGCTCCGATCGCCGCAACCGCAGAGCATAATGCTAATTTTGAAGAAAATATCCGCGCGATCATCCGCAGCGGAAAACCGGCAAGCGTGATCCGGGATGACCTCGACAATTACCATGCAAACGATATTGCCGAGGTTCTGGAAACACTGGACACTGCGACCCGGAAACGCCTCTACAATATTCTCTCTCTGGAAATGACGGCAGAGATTTTCACCTATCTCGATGAACCGGCGCCTTATCTGCATGAGCTGGGACTTGACCGGGCGGCAGCCGTTCTGGCAGAGATGGATGCCGATGAGGCGGTCGATATCCTCGAAAATTTAGATTCGGAGGAAAAAGAAGCCCTGATCGCGCGCATGGATCAGGAATCTAAGGATGATATCCACCTGATCTTTTCCTACGATGAGGAACAGATCGGTAGCCGGATGACGACCAACTACATCGTCATTCCCAATAACTGTACGATCAAGCAGGCAATGCGCCATCTGATCTCCCAGGCGGAGGACAACGACAACATCGACACCATCTACGTCGAAGACGAAAATGGACGCTATTTCGGTGCGATCGAGCTGAAAGATTTAATCACTGCCCGTGAGTACATGAAGCTGGAGGACATTATCAGTACCTCCTATCCGTATGTGTACGCGGATGAGAAATCTTCGGATTGTATGGAAGAGCTGATCGATTACAGCGAGGATTCTATCCCAGTACTCGATCGGAACCATAGGATCATCGGTGCCATCACTTACGAGGACATCGCCGAGGCGATCGACGACGAGATGGGTGATGACTACGCAAAGCTGGCAGGTCTTACTTCGGAAGAGGATCTGCACGAACCACTGTTGCAGAGTTTGAAAAAACGTCTCCCGTGGCTGGTGCTGCTGCTCTTCCTCGGCATGGGCGTTTCCTCGGTAGTCGGTATTTTCGAACCGATCGTTGACCGTATCGCCCTTCTTATCTGCTTCCAGTCGATGATCCTCGACATGGCAGGCAATGTCGGCACCCAGTCTCTGGCTGTCACCATCCGTGTCCTGATGGATGAGGACATCTCCGCGATGCAGAAGCTGGGATTTGTATTCAAGGAAATGCGAATCGGATTTTTAAATGGACTGCTGCTCGGTTCGGCTTCATTCGTCGTGATCGGCATTTTTGTCCATATTATGAAGCAGAAGAGTCTCTTCTTCTCTTTTGCACTTTCCGGCTGTGTCGGCATCTCTCTTCTGACCGCGATGGTGATCTCCAGCCTGGTCGGCGTACTGGTGCCGATGCTGTTTCACAAGCTGAAGGTTGACCCGGCAGTTGCGTCTGGTCCGCTTATCACGACGGTGAATGATCTGGTAGCGGTTGTGACTTATTATGGACTGGCGGAGATTTTGCTGGTGGATGTGTTTCATTTAGTGTAGAGAACCGGTGAAAATAGGTATTTGTGATTCGGACGCAAAACAGGACTCTTCCTTTTTAGCAACTTCTCCCTGCTTCTTATAGATAGAGTTTGCATCTACCCCGCCGCGCACGCTGGAAAGCGGATAGATGTTGGTACCGCGTCCGATGATGCTGCCCGGGTTTAGGATAGAGCCGCAGCCTACTTCTACGTTGTCACCGAGCATGGCGCCGATTTTTTTGCGTCCGGTTTTGATCTTGCCGTCTTCGGCGTGGATTTCCACCAGAAGTTTATCGGATTTTACGTTGGAGGTGATGGAACCGGCACCCATGTGGGATTTATAGCCTAAGATGGAGTCTCCGACGTAATTATAATGCGGTACCTGTACTTTATCGAACAAGATGACGTTTTTAAGCTCGGTAGAGTTTCCGACTACTGCACCTTCTCCGATCAGGGCGCTGCCGCGGATGAATGCACAGTGGCGCACCTCGGCATCTTTGCCGACGATGACCGGTCCGTACAGATAGGCGCTGTCAAATACCTTCGCTGTCTTGTGAACCCAGATGTTTTCACCACGTTTCTCATATTCTGCCGGATCCAGGCTATTTCCCAATTCGATGATAAAATCACTGAGACCTGCCAGCGCCTCCCACGGGTAGGTAAACTGTTTCAGATAATCTGAAGCCAGCGTATGGGTTAAATCATATAATTCTGTGATTTTCATTTCTTCTTTTTTCATGATCATTGCCTTTCTTGAAATTCAATTTCTTCTCTTTCCCTGCATTCTGGTAGAACACAGCAACCGCATCAAATGCCGGCCGCAGCCCATACGTATTTCCCATATGAACCGCATTGTAGGTGCGTCCGATAACGAAGCGCTCTAATTTCTGCATATATTCATCCGGTGTGATGCTGCCCTCTGCCACATAGGTCAGACCTTTTTCCCAGCTTGCCGTCAGCTCCGGGTTGAGAAGCTGCTTCATGGATGTGTGTACGACCTCATAAATCAGCTCTCCCAGATAGGTCGGCGTGATGACCTGCGTTTTTTCGTTGAGCGCCATGTATTTGATGTTGAACAACTTTTTCAGGATCTCCGCGCGGGTTGCACTCGTTCCGATGCCGCTGCCCTTGATCTGGGCGCGCAGCTCTTCGTCTTCGATAAGCTGACCGGCATTTTCCATCGCCAGAATCATCGAACCGGAGGAATAACGCTTCGGCGGAGATGTCTCGCCCTCTTTGATCTGCAAATCATCCAGTGACACTTTCATCCCCTTTTTGAGCTGTTCCAGCATCTGGATAAACTCTGGGTGGGACGCGTCAATTACCTTTGGCTGGCTGCTGTCTGTTCCATCTGCTTCTCTTGCCGGATTTTCCGCATCATTTCCATCTATACCTGGTTCAAGGCGGTTCGTTTTGCCGACACTTTCCCCGGCAGTGTCCTTTTTCTTTTTCGGAATTTCCGCCACTTTGAGATATCCCGCTTCTTTCAATACCTTGAAACCGGCAAAGAAATGTTCACTTTTTACCTCAATCTCAACCGCATATTTCTGGTAAACCGCCGCCGGATAAAAGATGCTTAAGAAACGGCGCACAATCACCTGGTAAATCTTGCGGTTCAACTCCGGGAGACTTCGCAGCGCGCCGAGTCCCTGTCCGGTCGGTATGATTGCGTAGTGATCGGTAATCTGCTTATCATTGACATAACGCGTTTTTGCTATGTTCTTCCACAGCCCTGCCTGCATCGCCTCCGATGCAAATGCCGCCAGCGGCTCATAATGCGTCAGACCGCCGATATTTTTGCTGATCTCCTTCGCCACCGCCGTTGAAAGCACACGCGCGTCCGTTCGCGGATAGGTAACCAGCTTTCGCTCGTACAGCTCCTGCACCACTTTCAGGGTCTGATCCGGGCTGATTTTAAACATTTTAGAACAATCATTCTGGAGCTCCGCCAGGTTATAGAGAAGAGGTGGATTTTTGGTTTCCTTTTTCTTTTCCACTTTTAAAATGGTTCCCTGCGAAGTATTATATACGCCCATTAAACCCGCGTCCGCTTTTTCTGCGTCGCTGACCTCTGACTGCATGACTCCCGAATTTTCGCTTCCATTCTCGCGTTCCCACAGCCATGCAATCAGCGCCTCCGCGTCCTTTCGCTCCTTAAAACCATTTTCCTTATACAGACACGGCGTTCCATAGTAACGGCTTCCTTCCACCGCCCGCCATTCGCCGTCAATCGAGATGCCTGCCGGTCCAAATGTACCGATCACGCGGTAAAATGGCGTTTTGACAAATTCCCGTATTTCCCGCTCCCGGCGGACTACCATGCCGAGGACACAGGTCATGACGCGTCCGACTGAGATCACGGTCCGGTCAGAACTTCGCATATAGTTAGAAACAGATGGTCCATATTTCAACGTCAGTGCACGGGAAAAGTTAATTCCCATCAGATAATCTTCTTTTGCCCGCAGATATGCCGAATCCGCCAGATGATCGTATTCGGACAGATCCTTCGCTTCGCGGATGCCGCGCAGAATCTCTTCCTCCGTCTGTGAATCGATCCAGACGCGCTTCTGTTTCTTGCCCTGCACGCCAGCCATCTGCGCGACGAGGCGGTAGATATATTCTCCCTCCCGTCCCGAGTCGGTACAGACGTAGATTGTATCTACATCCGCCCGGTTTAAGAGACCGCTCACGATTCCAAACTGTTTCTTCACGCTGTCGATAACCTGATATTTCCATTCTTTCGGGAGAAATGGAAGTGTCTCCAGACTCCAGCGCTTATATTTCATATCATATACTTCCGGATAGCTCATCGTGACCAGATGTCCAACACACCAGGTCACAACCGCATTTTCCGACTCAATATAGCCATCCACCGATCGTCCATTTACCTTGAGTGCATTTGCGAACTCACGCGCCACGCTTGGTTTCTCGGCTATAAATAACGATTTTGCCACGTTGTTCTGCTCCTATCTTACTAATTTCGTTACTGTTCACGCATACGTGCCCAGTAACCTAATTTCCTCTAATTGCTTTTCCGCTTCGGCGTCCACTCCGCCAGAATCGCCGCCGCAAACATCAGCGCACAGCCAATTAGCATCCGCACCGTCAGCTCCTCATGCAGCAGCCAGACAGAGAACAGAAGTCCAAACACCGATTCAAACGACAGTAGAATCGAGGATGTGCTGGCGCTCAGATATTTCTGCCCCACTGTCTGAAGCAGAAAACAGAGCATGCTGGATGCGAGTCCCAGATACAGCATCGAAACTGCTACTCCCGGCAGTGTAAATACTTCCGGATGGAACGCTCCTTCCGTGAGAAGCCCCAGCACCCACGAACACGCCGCCGCTGTTCCCATCTGCATGACCGTCAGGCGGATCGGAGTGCAATATGCCGTGAAGCGATCCAGAAAAATCATATGAACCGCAAAGCAGATGCCGCACACCAGCGTCAGGAAATCACCAAAATTGACCGACAGATCGCCTTTCAGCGATAAAAGAGCCAATCCCACAACAGCAAATCCCGCTGCGACCAGGTTATTTGCCTTCGGGCGCACATGATTAACCGCCCATGCCAGAAACGGCACGATCACCACATACAACGTCGTAATAAACGCATTTTTACTCGCGGTCGTGTATTTCAGCCCATACGTCTGAAAATAATAACTGATAAATAGAAACAATCCCGCCAGTGCGCCGCATTTAAACTCCTGCATCGACATTCCCCGGATCTGTTTCCAGAAAAGAGCCGCCATCCCAAGCGCCGCGATCGTAAACCGGTACGCCAAAAGGTATGTAGGTGTGATCGCGTCCATCGAATTTTTCATCACAACGAAGGCGCTGCCCCAGATAATTGTTACAAATAAAAGGCTGGCAGATGCCAGCACTTTTACTCCCTTGTTGTTTGTCTCACTCATGTCAATCTCTATCCTATGTCAAAATAATCACAAATCAAATACAAATTTAAACCGTCATAAATTTATAACTGGTCGTTGTATCGTATTTCTCGCCCTTTTTCACGATCGGGGATGCAAATCCCGGCATGTTGACTGCGTTCGGGTAATACTGAGTCTCAAAGCAGTATCCCTGGCGTCTCGCATACTTCACGCCGCCCTTACCCGGAACCTGTCCGTCCAGGAAATTGCCCGTGTAGAACTGAACTCCCGGCAGATCGGTGTATACCTCCATCTTGCGCCCGCTCTCCTCGTCGATCGCAGCCGCCGCCAGACTGAATACGCCTGACTCATGGTTGAGAATCCAGTTATGATCGTAGCCGCCGCCCAGTTTTAACTGATCGTAATCCGCTTCTATATCACGTCCGATCGGCTTGAAATCCGAGAAATCCATCGGAGTCCCCATTACCTTGCGGATCTCACCGGTCGGGATCAGCACCTTGTCTACCGCCGTGATCGCATCACTGTCAATGTAAACCATCTGTGAAAGCACCGGACCACTCTCATGACCTGCCAGATTGAAATACGCGTGGTTTGTCATATTAAAAATGGTATCCTGATCGCAAGTCCCCTCGTAATGAATCTTTACTTCATTTTCATCTGTCAGCGTGTAGGTCACACGGATCGAGGCATTTCCCGGATATCCCTGATCGCCGTCCGGGCTTTCCAGGGTAAACGAAACCTGATTAACGCCCGTCTCATATTCTGCCGCCCAGATACGGTTCCGGTAAAAATCCATGCCGCTGTGCAAGTTGTTCGGACCATCATTCGCCGTCAATTCGTATTTTTTATCATTTAACGTAAACACCGCGCCGCCAATCCGGTTTGCATTTCGTCCAACAGCCTCGCCCAGATGCCCATCGCTTACCAGGCAATCTGCTACTGTTTCATGTCCCAGCAGGACATCCGCCATCTCTCCGTTCCGATCCGGCACCAGCATCGTGGACCAGATTGCACCCAGATCTAAAAAGGATGCAGAAACTCCATTCTGATTCGTCAATGTATAACGGCTGACCTCTCTGCCATCTTCCATTGTTCCAAAGATTGTCTTCTCAACCATGACAAATCCCCCTTCATTTTTAGAATCCGAAAAATATTTTTCGCATTTTTTATGCTTACTTATGTCAGAATAAATCTATTTACCTTTTCAAATCGAACGTCCGTGAGACTTGGCGCGTGATTCTGGTCAGCGAAGCTGACATATTCCTATCAGAATCACTGTGCATCCTCGCGGAGCGTTTATCTCAGTCGGAGACAAGGCTTCCACTGAGACAAATTTGCTATTACTTACCACCTGAAGAGGTGGGAGTCTTCTCGACTGAGATAAATAGCTGATTTATTAAGTATACAATACTTTTTCCCTCATGCACACCCATTTTTTCCAAATCCCATTATAAAAATTTAAAGATTCGTTACTGTTCACACATGTGTGCCCAGTAACAGGCTTTTGCCGATGCTTCACATTCCAAATCGGCAAAAGCTGCAGCCAGAACTGTATCTTACGGAATTTTCAGTTCAGAAAATTCCCTCCTGTGAACAATTACCAAGATTCCATTTCAGCTAAAAAAGAAGGTTCCTTGACGCATCACGCGGAGCATTTTTTGTGTCTTAGGACGAAGTTTCCTATGACACAAACAAAAACTGCCGTTCCGGACAGAGTCAGCCATCGTTTTTTTAACAGCCTCTCCGCCACTGGGCGGCAGTTCTTACTTTTATCAGTTTTAATTTTCTATTTCACGGATTCTCTGAACAGATTTCTTTATTTCGCCTGGATATATCCCTGTGCGGTCAGAAGCTCTGCACACAGTACCGCACCGCCGGCTGCGCCGCGCAGTGTGTTGTGGGAGAGACCTACAAACTTCCAATCGTAAACTTTGTCTTCTCTCAGACGGCCAACAGATACGCCCATGCCCTTCTCATAGTTGACATCCAGCTGTACCTGCGGACGATTATCCTCCTCCAGATACTGAATGAACTGCTTCGGTGCGCTCGGAAGCTCCAGTTCCTGCGGAAGTCCTTTGAAATTAACCAGCTTCTCGATCAGCTGCTCTTTGGTTGGTTTCTTTCTGAACTTTACAAATACGGCTGCTGTATGTCCGTCCAGAACCGGTACACGGATGCACTGGCAGGTAATCACTGGCTCGGATGCCTTCACAATCTCACCGTCCTTGATCTCTCCCCAGAGACGAAGCGGCTCCTGCTCGCTCTTCTCCTCCTCACCGCCGATGTACGGGATGATGTTGCCTTCCATCTCCGGCCAGTCTTTGAACGTCTTGCCAGCTCCGGAGATTGCCTGATACGTCGTAGCTACTACCTCATATGGCTCAAATTCCTTCCATGCAGTCAGAACCGGTGCATAGCTCTGGATGGAACAGTTCGGTTTTACTGCTACGAAGCCTCTCTTGGTTCCCAGACGTTTTTTCTGGAACTCAATCACCTTAAAGTGCTCCGGATTGATCTCCGGCACTACCATCGGAACATCCGGTGTCCAGCGGTGTGCGCTGTTGTTGGAAACAACCGGTGTTTCTGTCTTTGCATACGCATCTTCAATCGCACGGATCTCTTCTTTTGTCATATCTACGGCGCTGAACACGAAATCAACTTCGGATGCTACCTTCTCGATCTCGTTTACGTTCATAACGGCCATCTTCTTCACACACTCCGGCATCGGGGTCTGCATTTTCCAGCGTCCGCCGACTGCCTCCTCATATGTTTTTCCTGCAGAACGCGGGCTTGCTGCCAGCGCAGTAATCTCATACCACGGATGATTTGCCAGAAGCGTGATGAAACGCTGACCTACCATACCAGTTGCTCCCAGAATGCCTACACGTAATTTCTTTTCCATGTTCATCGTTTTTCTCCTCTTCTGACAGCGGCTTTTTCAGCTTCTCATGGCAGGATGGAGTTTGGATAGGAAGCTCCTGCTCTGCAACACGTTTTCACTCTGCCGCTGTAATTCTTGTCTATCCTATAACAAAACAAACAAAAAATCAACATTTTTCCGCAAGAAAAATACATTTGTATGTCACTCGCGGACATTTGACAAATTTATAACGTCTGTCACGGATTTAACGATGTTTTAACTCAAAATAGGTTCTTCTAAGCCAAGTATTCCGCTGCAGCCTTCTCAATCCCATCCGGGTACTGCGTCCGGTAGCTCTCAAAATCAAGCCCCCTTGCCGCAATCTCTTTTCCTAGTTTCACTAAGAACGACGGAATCTCACTCTCAAACATCGTGCCAAGCTCGCGTCCCATCGCCTCTTTTCCCTGTACCTCATTTCCGCCCAGATAAAATACAAATGCCGGCTGTGCCTTGCCATCTGCCATCCGCACGCCGCCGCGGAATCCCATCGGTCCGGTCTGGTGGGTACCGCAGGAAGACGGACATCCGGAAATATGAATCTGCGGAAGTGCGCCGTCCGGGATCTGTGCCTCCCCGACCGCCTTTACACACGCCTGTAACAAAGCCTGCGAATCGCGTGCACCAACCTGACAGATCGACGCACCGATACAGCTTACCGATGTCTCAAACTTTGTCTGAGCCGTCTCCTTCGTCGCCTCCAGAATCTTCTCTGCTTCTGCTCCGGTCAAATTGATGATGTAAGCAGTTTCATCCGGTGCCAGGCGAAGCTCTGTGCCGTCAATCGTCTGCATCATTTCTCCCAGGGCTGCCAGCGTCTCCGGGCGCGGCTGTCCGCCAATCGGATGCCAGATAACCGTATAAAGTCCCGGCTGTTTCTGCTCCAGCACACGTTCTCCCGACGCGCTGCTTCCATCGCCTGTTTTGCTCTGCTTTTCTTTTATTCCTGCCGCTGCCATCACTTCCTCGCGGGAAAGAGCCAGCTGCTCCCCGGATGCCAGTACCTCCTGAAGCTTCTCCTGATACGCCTTCCGATAATTTTCCGCTCCGCCGAGTGCTTCCTGCATATACCGGGTACGCGCTTTTCCGCGGTTTTCGTAATTGCCATATGCCCGGAATGTCAGCCACATCGCCTTAATGTAATAAAGAATCTTCTCCGGCGCAACGCCCTCGGCAACTTTAACGCCAAACTGCGGATTGTTTCCCAGACCGCCTGCACTGTATACATCAAACGTTCCGTCCGGACAAGCCGCAAATCCCAGATCGCGGTAGGTCGCGTGCGTCACATTCGACGGTGAATTAGAGAAACAGACCTTGAGCTTGCGCGGCATCTTTTCCGCATTGATAAAGGTCATCAGATATTCTCCCGCCGCCTTCGCCCACGGCATAACGTCGAAATATTCGCCCTCTTCCACGCCGGAAAGCGGAGAACACATCACATTTCGCGGAAAATCCCCGCCGCCGCCCATCGTCACGATCCCGGCATCGAGTGCCTGCTCCATCAATTCACAGACTGATTTCTCATCCAGATTGTGAAACTGCACACTCTCACAAGTCGTAAAATGTACCATATTTACCTGATATGCACGGATTGCCTTTGCGATAAATGCAAGCTTCTCCTTCGACACACATCCTGCCGTCATACGTAGACGCAGCATGCTCGCCGCGCCGCCTTTCTGTGCATAACTGCCGTAACGTCCTGAAAAGCCCTTATATGAGCCCTTATCCATCTTTCCTGCATAAAAATCCCTCGTTTTTTCACAAAACTCCGGAAGATCTGTTTTCCACTCCTGTGGAGCAATTCCTATCATTGTTCTCTCCTGTTTTCTCTTCCTGCTGCCACCACGTTTTCTTACGGCACTTTCGGTTCCAAAAGTGCCTCCCCATAAACAGTAACCTTCAAATTCTACTTTTACCAACTTAGCTCTTACACCAGATCCAGCGCCACTTCCATCATATTGGTAAACGTCTTCTCGCGTTCTTCTGCCGTCGTCGCCTCTCCGGTCACTGCCGAATCCGATACGGTCAGGATACAGATCGCATTTGCGCCCGCATAGGCAGCGTTGCTGTAAAGTGCCGCCGACTCCATCTCCACTGCCAGCACGCCCATCTGCGCCCAGGTAGTTCCGGTCGGCTCAAGCGGTGGGTTGTAGAACATATCGGAACACAAAATATTACCGACATGATATTTTAAATTTCTCTTTTTCGCAGACTCAACCGCCTTTTCCAGCAGCTCATAGCTGCACACGCAGGAATAATCCCCCGGCAGGCGGAACTGTTTTACATAGTTGGATGTCGTACAGGAACCCATCGCAAAAATAAGCTCGCGCACCTTTACCTCCGGACGCAGCGCACCGGCAGTTCCGATCCGGATCAGATTCTTGCATCCATAAAAATGAATCAGCTCATACGAATAAATTCCCATCGACGGACAGCCCATGCCGGTTCCCATGACAGACACGCGTTTGCCCTGATAATAGCCGGTATAACCGTACATATTTCTCGTTGTATTGAACTGTTTTGCATCCGTCAGAAAATGTTCTGCGATATACTTTGCCCGCAGCGGATCGCCCGGAAGCAGAATTGTCTCCGCAATCTCGCCCTGCTTTGCCCCGATATGAGGGGTCGGTGTGTTCTGAAGTTCAGTCATATGAAATACCTCCTTTTTTTCTTTCTGTTTGGTTCTAGCTTCTCGCCCGGCTTCCCTTGCCATCGCGATGCCCTATTTTCAAACGGCTCAAATGAACCGGTTTTTCTTTATACATAACGATCGGATCGTCCTCGGTGCCGTCCAGCAGATGGATTGCCTCCAGCGACTCGGTACGTCCCAGCTTGATGCCGCGCACACCTTTCGCATTCTTCTTCATCTCCGATATCTCCTCAATCGGGAATCGCAGGAAAATACCGCTGGTTGTCTGGATGACCGCCTCTCTCATGCCGTCCGCCGGCTGTACCGAGAGAAGTATATCATTCTCCTGAAGCTTGGTCGCCGCCACTGTCCGGTTATTTGTCTCAAATTCCCCGCCCGGCACGATCTTGATCATCGCATCCTTCGTTGCAAATAATAGCTTCTGTCCCTTTAACTGCGCCGCATTCACCACACAGACCGGACGCTCTTTGGTGCCATCAAATTTACTCAGGTTATCAATCGGCACACCCTTATCGCGCAGCTTTCCAAACGGAATCTCCGTCACCTTCACCTGATGGAATGCACCCAGATCCGTAAACAATCCAATCTTATCCGTCGTATGGCACGGCAGTACATACACATTCTCCGTGTCCACTGTCTCCCGGTTCCGCTCGTAGATCGACGGTTCCAGAATCTTGCAATAACCAAACTTGTCCAGCACGAACACGCCCGGTCTGGCGCTCTCCGCCGCCTCGTCATACACCGCCTCGCGTCCATCCTCGATCTTCGTCCGGCGTTCCACTGCAAACTCTTCCTTGATTGACTGCAGATCTTCTTTAATCACCTCGTCCATCGCCTCACGGCTGCCGAGAATCTTCTGGTATTCTTTGATCTTGCGAAGTGTCTCTTTGTACTCCTTCTGCAATGCCAAGATCTCCAGGCCGATCAGTTTATAGAGACGCATTTCCAGAATCGCAGATGCCTGTTTCTCCGTAAAATGAAGCTTCTTGGCGTCTTCCTCAAATCCCGGTGTGCGGAACTGGATTTTCGAAATATCGCCCTCCATCAGGCAGGCTTTCGCATCTTTCAGATTCTTCGAACCGCGCAGGATCGCGATAATCAGATCGATGCAGTCGCAGGCTGTGATCAGACCTTCCTTGATCTCCTTCTTCTCCTGCTCCTTTTCCAGAAGCACCTGATACTTGCGGGTATTATTTTCATACTGGAAATCCAGGTAATTCTTTAAGATTCCCTTTAAATTCAGCGTCTCCGGGCGTCCATTCGTGATCGCCAGCATATTGACGCCGAATGTATCCTCCAGTTTTGTCTTTTTATACAAAATATTCTGGATTTTCTCAATATCCGCATCTTTCTTGAGTTCCAGCACAATCCGGATTCCTTCTTTATTCGATTGGTTGGAAATATCCACCACATCGGCAAGTTTCTTGGACTCAACCAAATCTGCGATATCCGACAGACATTTATTGATGCCCGCGCCGATCATCGTGTACGGAATCTCCGTGATCACCAGCTTGTCCCGGTCAGAACGGCGTTTTCCAAGCTCAACCTCCATCCGGGCACGCAGCTTGATGCGCCCCATTCCCGTCTCATAGATCGCCGGAAGCTCACTCTTATTCGCAATGATGCCGCCTGTCGGGAAATCCGGTCCCTTTAAGACGCTCAGAAGCGCTTCCGTCTCCATCTCCGGCTGATCGATATACGCCATCACCGTATCGATGACCTCGCCCAGATTGTGCGGCGGAATGCTGGTACTCATGCCGACCGCAATTCCCTCGGCACCGTTGATCAGAAGATTCGGCACACGGACCGGCAGAACCTCCGGCTCTTTCTCCGTCTCATCGTAGTTCGGCACAAAGCGGACGGTCTTATCCAAATCTTTTAAATATACTTCCTCCGCAAACTTCTGGAGACGCGCCTCCGTGTAACGCATCGCCGCCGCCCCGTCGCCCTCGATGGAACCAAAGTTTCCATGTCCGTCTACCAGCGGCATTCCTTTCTTAAAATTCTGGGAAAGCACGACCAGCGTCTCATAGATCGAACTGTCGCCGTGCGGGTGGTATTTACCCATCGTATCACCGACGATACGCGCCGATTTCCGGTGCGGCTTGTCGTGCCCCAGATGCAGCTCCCCCATATCGTAAAGGACGCGGCGCTGTACCGGTTTCAAACCATCCCTCGCATCCGGGATGGCGCGGGCCGTGATGACACTCATCGAGTAGTTCATATAGCTGCGCTGCATTTCCTCTGAATATTCTGTCGTAATGATCGTTTCAGCCATTCTATTTTCTATCTCCTAAATTCCTGTCATATACTTTCATAATCGTAACTGCTCAGTGCCTTCACAGTTACTCATAATCTTTCTATTAAGCATCTATCTCCGCCTCATCTGCGTGATCGTAGATAAACTGCCGTCTCGGCGGCACGTCGCTTCCCATCAGCATCTCCGTGATCTCCGACGCCATCCGGGCATCCTCGATCTCCACACGCTTGAGCACACGGTTCTCCGGGTTTAACGTCGTCTCCCAGAGCTGTTCCGCATCCATCTCGCCCAGACCTTTGTAGCGCTGCAGGGTAAATTCCCCTGTGTGGGTTCTGCGGTAGCGCTCCAATGCTTTCTCATCGTATAGATACTCTTCTTTTCCCTTTTTCGGAATCACCTTAAATAACGGCGGCATCGCAATATATACGTGCCCGTTCTGAATCAATTCCGGCATAAAACGGTATAAGAAAGTCAGAAGCAGCGTATCAATATGGCTTCCGTCCACATCGGCATCCGTCATCAGGACGATCTTGTGGTAACGCAGCTTCGCAATATCGAAATCATTGCCATATCCTTCCGAAAAGCCGCAGCCGAACGCATTGATCATCGTCTTGATCTCGGCATTCGCCAACACCTTGTCCATCGAAGCTTTCTCCACATTTAAAATCTTGCCCCGGATCGGCAGGATCGCCTGATAGCGGCGGTTTCGTCCCATCTTAGCTGAACCGCCCGCGGAATCTCCCTCGACAATGAAAATCTCACATTTCTCTGCCTCGCGGCTCTCACAGTTTGCCAGCTTTCCGTTACTGTCAAAGGAAAAACGGGATTTCGTCAGCATATTGGTCTTGGCGCGTTCCTCTGCCTTCCGGATCTTTGCAGATTTCTCCGCACAAGCGATGATCGCCTTCAATACCTCTAAATTCCGGTCAAAATAAAGCTGCAGCTCGTCCCCTGTCACGCTGAACACCGCTTTTGTCGCATCGGCACTCGCCAGCTTTGTCTTCGTCTGCCCCTCAAAGATCGGATCCGGATGCTTGACCGCCACAACCGCCGTCATGCCGTTTCTCGTATCCGGTCCTGTAAATTTTGTATCTTTTTCCTTCAGGATTCCCAGCTCTTTCGCATAGCTGTTGATCATCTGGGTAAAACGCGTCTTAAAGCCCGCCAGATGCGTGCCGCCCTCCTGTGTGAAAATATTGTTGCAGAAGCCGAGTACATTTTCCTCAAATGCATCGACAAACTGGAACGCCACTTCAACCTCAATCTGGTCGCTGACGCCCTTAAAATAAATTGGATCATGAATCGGTGTCTTCGTACTGTTCAGCTCGCGCACATACGCCACGATGCCGTCCGGCTCCGAATAAGTCACCTTTTCAGCCTCGCCCGCCCGCTTATTCTCATAAAGAATCGTCAGCTTCGGGTTCAGATATGCCGTCTCATGCAGGCGGCTCTTGAGCCAGTCCGCCTTGAACCGCGTTTTTTCAAAAATCTCCGGATCCGGCAGAAAATTGATCTCTGTTCCAGTCTCTCTTGTCTTTCCAACCACCGGCAGAAGACCATCGATCAGTTCAACCGTCGGGATGCCACGCTCATATGCATCGTGATGGATCTGTCCATTCTTATATACATTGACCTCCAGATGCGCTGAGAGGGCATTGACAACCGACGAACCGACGCCGTGCAGACCGCCGCTCGTCTTGTACGCATTGTTGTCAAACTTGCCGCCCGCGTGCAAGGTCGAGAGCACAATTCGCTCCGCTGCCACACCCTTTTTATGCATCTCCACCGGAATACCGCGTCCATTGTCCCGGACGGTGCAGGAGCCGTCCGCCTCCAGCGTCACGCGGATCTGGGAACAGGCGCCCGCCAGGTGCTCATCGACCGAGTTATCCACGATCTCATAGATCAGGTGATTCAGCCCCTTCGTTCCCACGCTTCCTATATACATACCAGGACGCTTACGGACAGCCTCCAGCCCCTCCAGAACCGTTATGCTGTCCGCATCATACTGTGTTTTACCCATAGATTCATTCCTCCTGTGCCCGACCTGGGAATAATATTTGCTGCCATTTACACGTGTGATGCAAACAGCAGCTTTTATTTCACTGGTCAAGCTGATTTCTTCCACTTATAATACGTATTTATTTTATGACTTTGAAATCATGCAAATAGAACATTCTAACTCTCTGGCATCACACCCGCCAGCCATTGTTTTATAGACTTTTCATTAGCGAAAAAGTAGTAAACCGTTCTCATTTACTATAAAATATTAGTAACTGTTCAGTATCTTCACAGTCACGCGCAAAAATCCATTAAAAATTGCCTGCGGCAATGGGATTTTTGCCTGCTAGCCCATGTTTTCGTACGGTCAGCGCAGTAAATGCGCGGACCTACTGAACAGCTACAAATATTATTACATAAATTCAAAAATTTTGCAACGCATTTTTCAGAACAAACGTTCGCTTTTCAGGCAACCGGATTCCATGCCAGCACTGCCAGCTTTCTTTTATCCCAGCGCCACATCCAGAATCATCATCAACACAAATCCAACCGCAAATCCGATCGTTCCCATATCAGAATGACTGCCCTGCGCCGACTCCGGAATCAGCTCCTCCACAACCACGTAAATCATCGCCCCTGCTGCAAGCGCCAGGAGAACCGGCAGAACCGGTTCCAGATAGCGGTACGCGGCGATCGTCGCAAGCGCCCCGATCGGCTCGACGATACCGGAGAGTGTTCCCATCGCAAACGCCTTTTTCCGGCTCATCCCCGACTCACTCCGAAGCGGCAGGGAAATGATCGCTCCCTCCGGGAAGTTCTGAATCGCAATTCCAAGTGAAAGTGCCAGCGCCGCTGCAAGCGTGATGCCGCTCTTTTCTGCTAAGAATCCGGCAAATACCACTCCGACTGCCATGCCCTCCGGGATATTGTGAAGTGTGACCGCCAGAACCAGCATCGTTGTCTTCTTGAGCCCGCACATATGTCCCTCCGGCTCATCACTTCCCAGATGCAGATGCGGAATCAGGCGATCCAGCAAAAGCAGCATCAGAATACCCACCATAAACCCAATGGATGCCGGCAGAAATGCCAGACGCCCCATCGCTTCGCACATATTCATCGATGGAATTAAAAGCGACCAGACCGACGCCGCCACCATCACCCCCGATGCGAACCCCAAAAGCGTTTTCTGGATGATCGGCTTTAACTCATTTTTCAAAAAAAAGACGCAAGCTGCTCCCGCCGTCGTACCGACAAACGGAATCAAAACCCCAAGTAGCGTATTATGATCCATATTCATTCCCTTCGCTTTCTTTTTTAATATCTGAGCGGTTCTTTCCCCGGAACCTTGTTTTTTTTCTTCTATTTCTCTTTGAGGTACCGGTTTGATCAAAGAAGTCATCTCAAGTTCCTCTGATTGAATATTCCTATTGTAGCATATGCACCTTTCTTTTGCACGGTTCCTTTTTATCATTAAGCCGATTTCATCCGCCAATCCCGGCTCAAATCCGATTCAAACAACCCTCTGTTTCGGCACCGGCATTCTTTCATATATTTCGTTTACAAATGTTTTTTCACAAAATAAAAAAAGAACCAGAAACCAGGCTGTCCCTAATTTCCAGTTCTCTTTTCATTCTTTGAATACAATGATTTATCGCTTTTTAATTTATTTCTGCTCAGAATTCTGTTTGATAAACTCATGAACATCGTTTACGCTTAAATTGCTCTCTTCGATCGCATCCAGTAATTCGCTTAATTCAGCTTTACGAATCTCAGCCGCTAATTCCTTTTTCTCTGCTTTCAGAGCTTTAACGGTTTCTTCTAATTTAGCCAGCTTCTCTTCTACCGCTGCCAGCTTCTCTTTGTTTACTTCTAATGCAGAACGTTTTGGTCCTCTCGGCATAATACATACCCCTTTCGTTTTCTTTGAGAATAGCACAAATCTCTTATTTGTGCAATATCGAACTTCCTTTTTTGAATGTCTTTCTCTCTGGACAAATTTCTTTTACTTTATTATAATATCAGGTTGTATCCAAACGCAAGAAAAAAGGAGTTTGTATGAGTAATCCCAATACACAGAACGATTTCTCCAAAGGAAGTATCGTTAAAAATATCATGAATCTCGCAATCCCGATGACGCTGGCGCAGCTTATCAATGTCCTGTACAACATCGTCGACCGCATCTATATCGGGCGTATTCCCGATCACGCCACTCTATCTTTGACCGGCATCGGGCTTTCGCTGCCAATCATCACGCTCGTCATCGCATTTGCCAACCTGTTTGGCATGGGCGGCGCGCCGCTCTGCTCGATCGAACGCGGGCGCGGGGATATCAAAGAAGCCGAGGCAATCATGGGAAATTCCTTCTCCATGATGGTTATTTCCGGTGTGCTTCTGACCCTTCTCTGCCTGATATTCCGCAAACCAATGCTGTATCTGTTCGGCGCCAGCGACGCTACTTATCCATATGCGGATGCTTACATTACGATCTATCTGCTCGGCAGCCTGTTCGTGATGGTCGGGCTTGGCATGAACTCATTCATCAATTCACAGGGCTTCGGGCGCATCGGCATGATGACCGTCCTTTTAGGCGCTGCCGCCAATATCCTGCTCGATCCGATTTTTATTTTTGTGCTTCACATGGGAATCCGCGGTGCGGCGCTCGCCACCATCCTGTCGCAGCTTCTCTCCGCTATCTGGATTCTGCGGTTTTTAACCAGTGACAAAACAATTCTGAAACTGAGACGTTCTTCCATGCGTCTTTCCGCGCAGAGAGTCCGGAAAATCGTCGGTCTCGGTCTGTCCGGTTTTACGATGGCGATCACAAACTGCACCGTCCAGATCATGTGCAACGCGACCTTACAGGTATATGGCGGCGATCTCTACGTCGGTGTTATGACCGTTATCAACTCCATCCGTGAAATTGCAACGCTTCCGGTAACCGGCGTCACCCACAGCGCCCAGCCGGTGCTCGGTTTCAATTATGGAGCAAAAGAATACGGACGCGTTAAAAAGGCGATCGTCTTTACCTCTTTTATTGCAATTTTATATACGACCGGTATCTGGCTGATCGTCGATGGTTTCCCGGCATTCTTTATCCGCATTTTTAACCAGGATGCCGAACTCATCGCAGCAGGTATTCCGGCGATCCGCTTATACTTTTTCGGATTCTTTATGATGTCGCTCCAATTCTCCGGACAGTCGATTTTCGTCGGTCTGGGCGAATCCAAAAAAGCGATCTTTTTCTCCATTTTCCGAAAAGTAATCATCGTCGTTCCGCTGACAATCCTGCTGCCAGGTATGTTCGGAATGGGCACCAACGGCGTATTCGCCGCCGAACCGATTTCCAACTTTGTCGGCGGAATTGCCTGCTTTGGAACGATGCTTTTAACGATTTGGAGAGAATTGACGAGATTGCAGAAAGGGAAGGATTCTTAAAGATAGAGAGGTTATTTATTTAACTGAAAATGGCTAAAAGTTTATGGGACGGACTTTTAGCCATTGCTGTATATAACGATAATTTTTACTATGTCAAAAATATACATTAATTTTTTCCATATGTTTCAATTCGACACGTATGTTCCTTCCTTACCTTATCATAATTAATTCCAACCAATAAAATATTTCCCATATAATTTAAAATCGATTCTGGATAGTTCTTTTCTTTGATTTGCTGCAGCGCAGTCTGTGCATTCTGATTCCATTTAAGTTCAATTACCAGCGCCGGATAATCATTCTTGTACTCTGGTTTTGGTATAAATACAAAATCCGCAAATCCACGTCCTGTCGGTAGTTCCCGAACTGGTTTAAAATAATATTGCATCGAACTCAGATAAGCAATCGCGAGAACACTGCTCAAAGAATTTTCATTATGATATTGAATAACAGATACATATTCATCATGAATCTTCCCGAGCTGTGATGCTACTACTTCCTCGTCCAAATCCAATGTTGCATCCAACAACCTCTCCGACTCTTGCTGAAACAGAAACATCTCATTCCAGCGTTTACTTTCTACCGCCTTAGTCAACTCCTGCCGAATTTCTTCATTCGGAACAAACGCCATCTTTTTCGCCTGATCATAGCCTAAATACCCCAAATGAATCATATATGTCAGCACATCGTTTTTACTCTGAATATTCGAAATATCATTTCCAAATGTTGATGTATCTACCTTCACTTCAACTCCAGACAGCATTTCGATAATTGCCGTTTTCAGTCCGTCATAATCCATATTAATGAGCGGCACAATCGCCTCATAAGACGCGGTTTCCGACCAATAGCTCTTAAATTCACCATCTAGCATGACACTCACAACTGCTTTGGGATTATAAACCTGACAATTTCTTAGAACATATCCATCATACCACGCCTTTACCTTATCAAATTCCACCTGATAGCGTTCTGAAAGTTCTTTCACCTCCGCCTCCGTAAATCCAATATACGGAGACAAGCGACCCGCGCTCAACATCGTAAATTCGTCAAAATTGTTCAGTGCCGACTGGGTTTTCTCTTTTTTAATAGGAAGAATGCCCGTCAAATAAGCAAGTTGAATATACTTGGTCGGTTCCGTTCCCTTAAACAATCCCCTCAGGAAACTTATATATTCATCCTGAATTTTCGAATTCGCCGCCATATCACGAATCAGAACATCCCACTCATCAATAATTACAACAAACTTATTCTTCGTTGCATTACAAATAAATGACAGTGCTTCTGGAAGCGAACACGTGTCACTCGGTATTGCTTCTGAATAGTATTTTCTTAATTCCTCAATCGTTTTCTCTGTAATATACGATACAACCCTGTCGGCACCCCCAGCAGCTCCTATACACCACTGGATATCCCAGTGAATCACATCATATCGGTTTAGATGTTCCTTGAAATCCGGGCTCTGACTAATTTCAAGTCCAGAAAACATATTCCCTGAATCGCAGCCCTTACTGTAATACGCTGTCAGCATATCCGCCGTAATCGACTTTCCGAACCTTCTGGGACGGCTATTGCAAATATATCCCTGCAATGTATTCATCACCTTATTGGTATACGTCAACAAACCTGTTTTATCAATATAGATTTCCGAATTCAACGCAACTTGAAACGCTGAATTATCCGAATTCACAAAAATCCCCATATTGACACACTCCTTTCGAAGTTGTTGCTTTGCCTGTTCATAATATTAATCATATTTATATGATTAATATTAACATTTGATAGTTTGAATGGCAAGATCATCATTCAAAACGTTCCTCTACTTCTCAGCCATCCGAATCAGCAACTCCAATATTTTAATTGCCATCTCTTCTTCCCGCATCCAGCCATTATAAACATCCTTCATGTCCTTCAAAATTATGCTTTCATCCGCCATCTCATAAAAGCGTTCATTTACTTTTTTTATGACAGCTTCATCTGGCACATCCTCTTCCATAAAATACATACTCTCTCCATAAATTCCCTTCCTTTTACCACCCATAACATCCCCTAATACCACACTTCCAAAATTTTCTATTCTGCAAGGTGGTAGTTTGAATTCCTCTAAAACAGAATCAAGAATTCTCTTCACTTCATCCGATGCCCGTTTTCGTTTCGTCAAATAACCATCCAGCGCCCCAAACAGGCGCTCCATTTGTCTCTTCAACTCCGTCGGTGTCTGAAGATAGCGGCTGTCCAATTTTATTTTCTGCCACTCAACATATTGTGGATGCGGTATCATCGTCTGGTGTCCCACTCTGAATTCAATAATGGAAGGATATGGATTTTCATTCAATATGTTTCTATGAATGTTCACAAGTTCATCATAAAGCGGTCGATAAATCTCCTGCGCTCTTTTCCTATTCAATTCTTCTTTTCGCTGCTGTGTGTTGACCCATATAGACCCAAGCAATGAAAAAACAGCACCGACAACTGCTCCAAGCAATGTTCCGATTATACCTAATAGGGTTTGAGAATCTGCTCGCGTGAAAAGATTCACTTGTCTTAACAATGTCACAAACATAAACAGGACAAGAATGACTCCACATATATAGATGCAGATTTTGAATTTATTGAAATAATATTTTAGCTTTAAAAATATCATAAATTCTCACTTCTCTTTGCAAAGATTTTTCTTGTATTGTAGCATTTCAAAAAAGAATTTGCAAAGATTTACCCAATCTATTTTTCAACTTCTTTTCTTCTTGCATCCTCCCCTTACATATGCTATTCTATGAAAATAGCAATTCCAGCAAAGCGGTCACTTTATAAAAAAGAACGGCTGAGTTTTTACTCCTCAGTCGCTCTTTCATCCACACACATTTCCCGTCCGCTCATCCCCGCCATCACAATCACAAACCAGAAAAACGGCTGACGGCAATTCATCAGCGTAAAACTTTCCGCCAACAGCGCCAGCACCGCCGCGCGCTGTGCCCGATCACATCGAATCACATTTCGTACAATCCAATATACAAGCACCGCCGCCGGAATGATACCATACGAAAACCAGACATCAAAAAAGCTCGAATGAATTTCATTCACATGAAACACATCAAACACGCCCGGGCTCAGCAGCTGTTCAAACCCATCATATGGAATAAACCGCTCAAAAAAGCCCTCTCCTGCCCCATATAATAAATACTGCGGTTCCAATACCAAGCGTTCTGCACTTCGATCGTAAAGCAAATCATAAAGATTGCCATTTGCCAGTTTCCAGAGTTTCTGCTGAATCCGCGAAAAAAGCGTGTAGCTCGTCTGGGAAACATCAAAATCAGCCCCCGGCAGGATCCTATATACCCCAACAGCCAGCAGCACCACAAAAACCGCGCCGCCTATCCACCACAGCCTTTTCCGCTTCGAATGACAGCATCTGTCCCAGAAAATCTGTCCGATAAGCACACAAAAGAATACAAGCAGCCCGACAAACATCCCCGTTGATTTTGCCTTTCCTATCAAAAACACTCCCAACAGAAACATTCCCCAGAAGCCGATACGTGTTTTCGCCGTATAAATCGCTTTCCGCCGATACCCCATAAAAAGTACCAGCATCATGGTAAAGATAAAAAATGCAAACTGGTTCGGATCATTGAAAGTTCCCATAAACCGGGCACCGCCCCAGGATTCATGGAAATAACGCCCATGTCCAGAGAATAAAACAAGCAGCTGGAATACCATATTGATGCGGCAAATCCAGCACAGACCACGCATAAAGTACTCTGAATACAGTGTCCGGAACATCCATATCAGACACGCGGAATAAATCCAATACATCGTATGCAGCGGGAACTCCCGATTGGAAGTCCGGATAAAATAGATTCCATTAATGATAGCAGCAAAGATGAGAAAAAAAACCCACGGAAGATCCTCCCGGTAAAATAATTTTGTCCGGTTCTTCCATGTTTCATAAAATGTCATCACACAGGCAGCCGCAAAAAACAGATCTGCAATCCCAATACTGCCGCTTGGGAACAGATAAAATTGTTTCAAAAAAACAGCTATGTAAAACAACCAACTTGCCACAATCTACTTCTTCCCTTTCGTAACAATTCTGCTTCTTTAATTATATCCATAAATTTTCCGGATAACATCCAGCCGTTATCATCCGGCTAAAACTTTCCTGCGCTGGCTCAATGTCTTCCTTATAAGTAATTCCAATCCATTTATCCGATGTAGAAAGCACCTTAACCGAAGCCGCTTCTTTTTCCAGCAATTCCGCTACGATATTCGGAAGGAGATATTCCTTTTTCTCTGGATACTCACCTAGTTGATCTAGAAATCTAGGAAAACCTTCCCTAATATATTGTAAAAAATCCGGATATCCCGCCCACATATTCATCGAAACCATCGTGTCTGGTGTAATCCAGCCTTCTACTTCTGCATTATCGCACCGAATCTTGCCGTCTATCTTCTGAATCCCGGTTGTCTCAATTACCTTTACAAGATAACCTGTTTCACCTGCCACACAGACACCTCTAGTAACGGCGCCATTCTCACTCAAAGTATTTTTCAGAGAAAATCCCGCCATCGCCAGAGGTATTTTCCCGTCCTCGTGCTCTCCCGAAATCAGGAAATCATGCAGCTTGACAAATGCTTCCTTTCCATAATAGTCATCTGCATTGATAATCACAAACGGCTCTTTCACGATATCCTTACAAGCCAGGATCGCCTGTCCTGTACCCCAAGGTTTCACACGCCCCACTGGGACTTCATATCCTTCTGGCAGATCCTCCAACTCCTGATAAACATATTCGACCGGCATGACCTTAGACAATCGGTTCCCGATCACTTCTTTGAATTCTTTCTCAATCGCCTTGCGAATTACAAAGACAACCTTTGTGAATCCTGCTTCTTTCGCATCATAAATTGAAAAATCCATGATAATCTCCCCGTTGGGAGCCATTTTCGCAAGCTGCTTGATACCGGTTCCGAAGCGGGAACCAATGCCAGCGGCCATGATGATGAGGGTCGTGTTCATTTTTTATCCTCCGTAGCATAAAGATTAATTCACTTTTTTTACTGTTTCCTTATTTGATTCAGAAATAATATAATGCGGTCTATGCTTTGCTTCATTATAAGTCTTTGCTATGTATTGCCCCATAATACCAATACTAAAAAGCTGTATTGCTCCAATAAAAATAATTGCACACATAGTAGATGCCCATCCTGCAACTGGATCTCCAAAGCACACCCTTCTAATTATAATGATAAGCATCATAATAAATGCTATAAATGTCATTCCAATTCCACTCCACGATGCAATACTAAGAGGCACTTCCGAAAAATTAATAATTCCATCAATAGCATACTTAAATAATTTCCAAAAATTCCATTTCGTTTCACCCGCTACACGCTCAACATTTTTATAAGGTAACCAATATGTTTTAAATCCAATCCATCCAAAAATACCTTTTGAAAATCGATTATACTCTCCCATCGATACGATTGCACTCACCATTTCCCGTTTCATCAACCGAAAATCTCTTGCTCCATCTACAATATCTGCATCAGAAATTTTATTAATAAGCTGATAAAATTTTCTAGCAAACCACGAACGTATTGGCGGTTCTCCTTCACGGTTTTCTCGACGTGTCGCAACACTATCGTATTTGCCAGACTCTAATATTTTTATCATCTCAGGCAATAGTGATGGGGGATCCTGCATATCCGCATCCATAACTGCTACATAATCTGCATCTGCATTGCAAAAACCCGCATACATTGCAGCTTCTTTTCCAAAATTTCTTGAAAAAGAAATATATGTAACATTGTCATTCTCAGCTGAAATTTTTTTTAAAATTGAAAGTGTTCTATCTTTTGAACCATCATTTATAAAAATCAGTTCATATTGACAGGACATCTTTTTTACGATTTTCATCATTTCCTCATAAAAAACTGGAAGTGATTCTTGCTCATTATAACATGGTACAATCAAAGATACTTTCATATTTTCCTCCAGTAAAATGAATTCATCAAAAAGTAATGCATCGTTTTTGCAACATTCCTAAATGAGAGCATCAACGTTCAGGATTAATCATCATTTTATAGTCCATGTTCTATTAAATGTTCAAAAATCCTATCCTTATTCTTACTAATATTTCTTTTTATAGAATCTGAAATCCATAATATTGTATTAGAAATAATAAAACTACATATAAATAAAGCTATAAGTTTTTCATGGTATGTAGCATTTCCAACATTCAATATTTTTCTTTCATAAAACGATTTTACCAGTTCCATACATTGCCAGTGAACAAGATAAATACACGTACTCAATTTTCCCAAATATTTGCATACACTTTCCCATTTTGTAAATTCATTCAAACATGTGATACTTACACAAACAAATAAAATCGGCAATGTTACAAATCCCAAATTTCCATCTACATAGCTATGAATCGTAGGCGTATTATTATATGCAATGAGCCAAATCACTCCATAACCTAGTATGGCAATAAGGTCACATACATATATAACATATTTTTTTATCTCATAGTTTTTCAATTTTTCTACAAAATAAAAAACCAATGTTCCACAAACCACTCCTAAAATAGCTCTCAAATTATCCGTCTTTATGAACCCAGACCACCCCCCCCGTTGCGATTGTTCCAAAATTAAATGACATATAACCACTTATCAAAAAAACGCTTAATGGTGCAGCGTAATAAAGATACCAACTTTCTTTGTAACGAATAATCGGGTATATCAACCACTCAGAAAAAAGCATAGCGGAAATATACCACCAAGTTCCATTCACTCCAACAATTGATATACCAGAACTATTCATAAAAGCAAATTCAAATGGCAACTTCAATATATACGTAAATAATGTCCATTTTTCTGGACGTTCATTTATTATTAGTAAATATAGCCATACAGACGAACAGAAAATAAAAGCCATAATAAAATATCCATATAATCCCTTTATTCTCCTAATTATATAATCTCTTATGCTTAATTTATTAGTATATATTGAATTTACAAGCAAATAACCAGATATAACGAAGAAAAACTCAACACCAATAAGAGCATAACCAAAAACCAATTTATCGCCTTCTCCGGCCAAAAAAATCCCATGCGAAAATACAATCAAAATACTAAATATAAATTTCAGTATATCTAATAAACCATTATATTGTCTTCTATATCCATCTACTATCATTTTTTCTACTCTTTCAAAGTATATAAACAATAATTTTCGGTAAAATTCACCCGCAAATAGTTGTTTTGCAAAATATCTTGTATGATATTTGTTTCATTATCTGTCAATATCCATTTTGCCTGTTTTGAAGCAAAGGTATCATAGATTGCACCTTTCGTTTCGGGACTAAGATTTCCTTGCCATTCTTGAATAACAAAATATTTATAACAAGGCATTAGATCTTCCAAAAGGTATAATTCCTTAAATTCATTTCCACCATAAACAACAAAACTATTTTTTTCGTTTGAAGGGATCTCATCAAGCAATTTCTCCCATTCTCTATCTGTTTTACTTTTAAAATTTTTTCTATAATCGAAGCTTTCAATCATCAAAGTCCCGTCATTAATGAGAAGTAAGCTTAAAATATTTACGCTAATTAATCCTAATAATACCTCCTCCCACTTTTTATCTAAAAGTAAACCTGTTAAATAATTTATCATAATAGGAATTTGTACAACACATACTAGAGGATATTGCGGAAATGCATCTCCACTTAAATACATAGCTTGCTCCAAAAGTCCCGTCAAAAAATACAATCCCGCTTCATCATATTTCTTTTTCATTAAAGCTATTATAGAAATAATAAAAGCAGATAAAGATAGAATATAAAGCAAAAAGTATAGCTTTACATCGTTTCCAGAAGCCGTTAATAACCAGGATTTTCTTCCCTCTGCATATTCAAAATTATATAATAATGTACCATAAATGCATTCATACAATCCACGTTTTAATGCAAAATATACCACAAATGGAATAATCACAATTCCACTTCCCATTAAACCAGATATAATGTTATTTTTAATATTTGTATATTTTCTCTTGTAGACCAAATATATAAATATAAAAAGTATCCCTGCACAAATCGGTATAAAATTTGTAATTCTGGTCGTCAAACAAATTCCAAAAGTTACCCCATATAGCCCTCCCGCTATAATGCAATGTTCACTGTTATTTTTCCTCTCTTTCCAATATTTAATAATTTCATAAAAAGACCAACTAATGAATGGAATGCAATATTCCTCAACAGTATTTCCATCTCCGTAATTGCGTTTCATTATAATAAGGGTAATAATAACCACCATAAATCCATATACCTTATTTTCATAAAACAACTGACTAATTTTATAAAATGCAATTAACGAAAAAAACAAAAAGAAACACTGAATAAAAGCCACACCATATTTTTGTCCATTTGCCAACCAAAAACCCAACATATCAATCCAAAAGATAAACGGTCCTTTATGATCAAACAAATCAATATATGGCACCTTTCCTAAATACCATGCTTTACCTATTGTTAAAAATTGTGCTGAATCTCCACCATAATAATATGGGAACAATGGAGATGTGCTGTAAGAAAAAAGCAGTACATACAACATTGAAAGACACATAATCAAAATTATTTCTGTTTTTTTTATTTTTCTGTTCATAATTATCCGTTCAGTAATACTTCCGATTCCTTTCCTAAAAGTTTATATTATCTTTTTATATACTTCTGCATTCTCTTTGCCAATATATTTTGCTACAAGTTCATATGTTTCTTTCTTATTTTTTATTCTATTTAAGTCTTTCTTTGCTCGTTCCTTATATATTTTTACAAATTCTGCCTTTATCTTATTCAATGCATATAAATGCGTCTGAACTTTGCTAACCTGCAAACAATCATTGAGAATTTGATTTTTTTGGCTCACAATAGATTCTTCCAGATGATCGAATATATCAAAATGCACATACAATCTTTCATCATCCACTGCAACATCCTGTCCGGGGCGCGACAATCTGTAATAGTATAAATATTCATCAATTGCTATTACAGATTTGGCCGCAGCAAAGACCTCAATTTTAAATGGAAGATCATCAAATCGTCTTAAATCCGTATAAAAATGTATTTTATTCTTCTCTAAGAAACTCTTTTTATAAATTCCTCTCCAAATAGCCACCCGACAATGCATAATCAAATTCCATATTTTCCTTTGATCCGTTGTTCCATCACAATACGGCCATCCTAATGCATCCTTTACCCTCTTTGTTGTTTTTGTATTTTCATAAAATTCATTATAGCCACAATAGCTCACATCATAAGAGCCGATCATTGCTGCGCGAAGCAATTTTCGAAACATACTCTCATCTATGAAATCATCTGGATCTACAAATCCAACATACTGTCCCTTAGCTTTTTCAAGACCAAATTCTCGTGCTGAAGCACATCCTCCATTTTCTTTATCTAGTAACTTAATTCGTGAGTCTTTCTTTCCCCATTCCAAAACAATATCTCTTGAATTATCTGGAGAACCATCATTTACAAATAAAAATTCTACATACGGAGCCTTCCATGTTGTTACACTTCTTATACATTCATCTAAATATGCAGCAACATTGTACATAGGAAAAATCACACTCAATTCTATTTGAGATTCTTCTTTTCTATTCCATACTAACATTTTTGGTTCTTTATTCTTTCGAATTGTCTTTATCATGATCGTTGATGTAATTTCTTTAAACATCTCCCATGTATTAAAAGCGCCCGTATAGCCTTCTAAAACCTCTGCAAATAAATAGTTTGGCTTCCATATTAATGCTGTTATTAATTCTTTAGGCATTATATTTGTTGTATATAACGCCCACTTCTGCTTTTTACCTTTAAATTCATTTTGATTTACATAAGCAACTTTACTACAATATTCTTCATTATATTTTTCTATTTCTGTTTCACATTTCTTTACAATCTCATTTCCAAACTCCTGATCAAATTTTCCAATAATTATAAAATCATCAACATATATATTGTTTAAAATTTCCACAATCGTTCTATATTCGGACGTTTTATTTATCCAATATACAACTGTTTGTATTTCTGTATTTTTATTTAAAAAGCATATAGCTTCATTCATTATATTTTCCCCTTTGTTTCAAACTATTAAATCTGTTAATTATTTAAAAAGATATTTTTTTAAGGACCATTTTATTGTATATATCAATCCATGATCTTGAATACATTTTAATCCACCATAAATAAGACCTTTTTTCTTTTCTCCATATTCTCCAAGTATTTTTTCTCTTTCGTCATAATCCCTTAAGAGCAAATATTTTTCATTTTTGACTATTTCGAATAATTTACTTTCCAGATTTTTTTTATTTGAAATATTATTTAAGTAAAATTCAGTATCTTTCTTATCTAACTCTGAAAATAATCCATGAAGTCCATCCAACAACGGAGCAATATATTCTAAATTAGTAACATTGATACTCCATAACGAATAATTCAAAATTAATCCAACTACATAAGCACGCTCCGTTTCATTAAAATCATTTTTGTTTTGGACATCTAACAACTGTTGAAATATCGGAATCATATCCAATCTGGATTTCCCACCGCCTGCTGTTATTTGTCCCCCTTGATTTATACGATAAAAGAATCCTACTTCCGGCAACGCCATGCATGTATTTGCTCGATTCAACAAATAAAAGTGCCCTGGTATATCTTCCCACTTTAATTTTTCTGGAAATTCAAATTTATTTTCTTTAAGAAAATTTGTACTATAAATTTTTCTACAAGCATTTACTTCCAACGCATACAATTCCGTTTTTTTTCTAACATTTGTTTGAATATATGATCGTCCATGTTTTACTTCAAATATTTTTTCATATAATTTTTTATCCATCCATGGAGTTACACAATTAGTAACTGTGTCATAAACCCAGGGAAGAGTAAACACTATATCTGGTTTTTCGTCCGTGTTTTTTATAAGTTGCGTAAATTTTTCAACATATCTTATATTAAGCCAGTCATCACTGTCCAAAAAACACAAATACGGTGTTTTCACTTCTTTCATTCCTGTATTTCTGGCTCCACCAAGCCCTTTGTTTTCCTGATAAATATATGTAATCAAATCACTGTATTTATTTTTATAATCTAAACATATTGTTTCTGTTCCATCTGTGGAACCATCATTAACAATAATAATTTTATGATTTCTCTTTGTTTGATTTACCAAGCTATCCAGGCATTCAGCAATATATTTTTCAACATTATATGCTGGTACAATAATCGTAAGTAGTTCGTCCACCCTATTTTCCATTTCATTTACCTCTTATTTATATTTTACTTTTTTCTTAAATATCTCAAAGTATACCTCACCCCGTGCTCCCTAACACATCTGATTCCTCCCACAATTTTCCGACTCCACTTACATTTCTCTTCTGCTTCCCGAATCGAATATAAAGTCATATCCCGAACCAGTCCTTCATAATAAGGAGTCATTCTGGCATACTTCCAAAACACTTCTCCAAAGTCCATCTCCGGATGATGCCATGGTTTTTCAGAGCCTGCATAATGTATGATTTTGGGCTTCTTTCTTGCCTCAAGATACATCTCATTCAGCCATGCTGGTGACTTTACTACAATCTGATTTTTCCGGATTCCGGCATAGTCCACCATCATATTCCATACCATATCCAGATAGCGTACTTTTCCTTCGCATAGCTTATTTAAAATATCCTGATCCAGCAGCTGAAATTTATGTGAAGTTGCATACTGTAATTTTTCTTCCACCGTATATATCTTCCGAAACTCTTCCAGATTCATAAGCAAAGTTCCTGCCTGAAAATACATATATGGCTCTTTTAATTTCAAAACCTGATCCATATACTGTTTTTTATTTGGTTCATAACCGTTATACAGCCCCGCTGTATCTGCATCATGACACGCCCCCAGAAGATATCCATCTATATTTTCGTTGTATAATTCAGCCACATCGCCCTGTACCACCATATCTGAATCCAGATACAGTATTTTTTGATATCCAGGAAGCAATTCCGGCAATACAAGCCTGAAATATGTCTCAATACTGAAATGCCCCCGGATATAAAAAGAACATCCCTGTATATACGGCGTTGGATCCAGATAACGGATGCTAAAATTGCTTTTATCCGTTATCATCCTTTTAAGGATCTCTTTATTTTTTTCCGATATATTTTGTGTCAATACAAGGATGTCATAATTGTATTTACTGCTGGCACATTCACGTATACTCTCCAACAAAGTTGACATATATGGAACAAATTTATCATTGCACGCAAATGCGATCGCAATATTCCGCTCCTCAAATGCCGGCAGCACAGATACAGGCTGTTTCGCCTCCGTATGAAAGACAATGACTGTCTGCAAAGTTTTTATTTTCAGATTTCTGGTTCGTTTTAAATGCATATAATAAAGGGTCAGCAGCCGTTCCCCCAGATGCCCCGGAGTTCTCCTTCCCTCAATGGAATAGTCACGCATATTTGCTCTTTTTTCAAATTCAAACAATATATCAAACAGCCATTCCATGTATTCGAAGAACAGTTCTTTTTTCATAATATACATATTGCAAAAACACGTGTATTTTCCCTTTAAATACAGCTCCATATCTTCTGCATAATCAGGATATTTTTCTCTTACAATGTCAGATACACATTTTAAATCTTCAATATGCAAAGCATCCCCGTACTGATATTGTTCATATACATTCGAAGCTTTTCCCGGCATCGAGGCAACATTTTTTTCTTCTGAAATCACCAGATCATAGGAGGAAACCAGCGCTTCTATCTTCCCATCAGAAAGTCCATACTTCTCTTTCATTTCTTCTGATAAAATATTTTCACGCACATTTCCCCAGCGATCTTCCCTATACCGCCGATCTGAAAAATTCAAATATCTCCGGTAATGGAAAAAACCATAATAATCCGCGTTCAAATTTTTCCAAGCCCAATACTGTGCTGTCAATTCACAATACATCGAATTTTTTTCAGATATATTTTCTCCTGTATTGTCCATAAGCATATTGTCCAGCTTTCTTTTTCCCAGAGCCGCTCCCACCTGAATCGGTAGAAGAATATTACTTTTTAAGAGCGCCGTATCTTTATGGCAAGCTACCAGAATCTTTACATTACTCATTCGAACCTCTTCATTCTCTATGCCAGACGATTTATGCCAGACTTTCCATGTATTGTTTTGCAATCTCGTCGACTTTTCCAATACCCTTTACAATTCCCTTTTGAAGCCAAAGCGCATGATCGCAAATCTGCTGTACCGATTCAATCGAATGCGATACGTAAAGAAGTGTTGTTCCGCCTGCCCGCATTTCATTCATGCGTTTTTCACATTTCTTCTGAAATGCATAGTCACCTACTGAAAGGACCTCATCACAGATCAAAATATCTGGTTTGACAATCGTTGCTATCGCAAATCCCAGTCTCGCCGCCATACCGGAAGAGTAGTTTTTAATCGGCATATCCAAAAAATCCTGCAATTCTGCAAATTCTACAATCTCGTCGAAATGCTCTTCCATAAATTTTTTATCATGCCCCAGGACAGCACCATTTAAGAAAATATTTTCTCTGGCTGTCAGATCACCATCAAATCCGGCACCCAGCTCAATCAGCGGCGCTATGCTTCCGTTGACTGTTATTTTTCCTTTATAAGGTTTTAGAATTCCACAGATTGCCTTTAACAGCGTAGATTTTCCAGATCCGTTTACGCCGATAATTCCCCAGGCTTCTCCTTTTTTCACCTCAAACGATACGTCATTGAGTGCGAGAAATTCTTTAAACATCAGTTCATGCTTTACAAGCTTGATGAAATACTCCTTTAAATTATCGATCTTCTCGGACGCCATATTAAAACGTATTACAACATGCTCCGCTTTGACCGCACATGTATTCATATCCATACAGATGTCTCCTATTTCGCGTAATTAAATGTAAAGTATAAAACGATCCTGATTTTTCATAAAACATGCCGTTCCGATTACCAAAACTCCCAACGCGACCAATGTTCCCTGTAAGACCATTCCCAAATCCGGAAGCTGCTGCATCAAAACAACCGTTCTGAACTGTGTGATATAGGAATACAGAGGATTAAATGTCGTAATTCCCCATCTCAATCCATCCGGCAACTGATTGATCGGATAGAAAATAGGGGTCAAATACATCCAGCCTGTCATAAATGCAGCATAGATATACTGCACATCTCTGAAAAATACGGTTGCCTGCGACAGGAATAAACCAATCCCCGTACTGAACACATATACCTGGATAATAATGAACGGAATGAAAAGCATATACCAGTTCAACGGAACTCTGCATACAAAAAGAACAATCAGCATCGCGCCAAGAGAAAACAGCATATTTACACATGAGCTTGTCACTTTGGAAAGTGTAAATATGTATTTTGGTACATACGTTTTCTTTAACAGGGATGCATTTCCTGTGATTGACCACATTGCCTGATTCGTTGATTCTGAAACAAAATTAAATACGGTCTGTCCGATAATCAGATATACTGGATAATTCTGTATATCAAACCGGAACATATTTGAAAATACGATGACCATGATCATCATAATCATCAATGGATTTAAAATACTCCACAGATATCCTAAAAAACTTCTCCGATATTTCAGCTTTACATCTCTCTCAACTAACTGCTGCAAAAGATTTCTGTAATTATATAATCCATTCAAACGATCTCTAAATCGGCTCATTTTTAAAAGCTCCTATTCATCTTACTAAGCGCCCAAACCGCCGCCCCATACAACCGATACCGGCTCATCCGGAGCGCCTTTACCGCCTTATTCCGGTTTGCATGATAAATTCCCGGATATTTTTCCAATAATTCCTTGTCAAACCGAACCAGCTGATTTCTCACCATTTTATCCGCAGGAAGACTCAAAAGGATCTTGACTCTTCCTGCCGCCACGCGGGCGATTCCGCTCTCGATATAGCGCATTTTTTCTTCGGAACAAACAATCTCCCCGTTGCGGCATTTCTCATAAAATGCACACAAGGATTCCAGCACCCGGTCGTAATTTTTCTTATTCTGAATCATTTTTTCCGGGCTGACACTCTGACCTGCACGTCCAATCCGGTACTGATAGACAAAATCCGGCAGAAAGGACACGGTTCGCACCCATGGAATCGGATACAGGATGTATTCCGCATCGACGTAATAGCAGTGCTCGTCGATTGAAAGCGGCATCTGTCTCAAAATCTCCGTCCGCCAGGTGATTCCATGCATTTTCATATAAACCTGATCGGCAATCCCGTCGAAGACGTAGGATTTTCCATATTTCACGCCCTTGAATGGCTCTTGCATCTCTGCTTTACTTGGAAAAGAGGATTCTTCGCCGCTTCCATTGTCAAACCGCCAGTAAAATCCGCTGACTACCGCATCGTCATTGGTATGCGCCAATGCATCTACTAAATTTGAAAATGCCTGCGGATCGACCCAGTCATCGGCATCGACAATCTTTAGATAATGGCCTCGCGCCTCCCGGATACCACAATTAATACCGGAACCGTGGCCACCATTTTTTTTATGAATCACGCGGACCGTATCCGGATATGCTTCTGCATATTGATCCGCGATTTTTCCGGTCTGATCGGTTGAACCATCATCTACCACAAGGACTTCCAGGCATGACTGCCCACATTTCTGGTGTTTGATATCGGATTCTGCCGCACTTTTCTCTCTTTCTGTATGTTCAAGCGAACGGCACTGTGCTTCGCATCCGGCACAGAGTGAATCCAGTGTATATTGAATATATTTTTCCGCGTTATACGCCGGGATGACGACTGTCAGAAGCGTTTCCATTGTCTGCCACTCCTTCCGTACTTTCTTTTAACATCATGATCTTCGGGGTCATCAGCATCAGCTTCAGATCCAGAAGCAGCGAATAATTCCGTATGTAGGTCAGATCCAGCTTCAGCTTGTCATAGGAAGTCGTATTGTATTTCCCGTAAACCTGTGCATAACCGGTCAGCCCTGCTTTCATTTTCAGACGATAGCAAAATTCCGGGATCTCTTCCTCTATCTCCGCCGCCAGCTCCGGGCGTTCCGGGCGCGGTCCCACGATCGACATCTCGCCTTTCCAGATATTAAAAAGCTGTGGAAGCTCATCCAGACGGGTTCTGCGGAGGAAGTGTCCGACCGGCAGAATCCGATCATCATTTTCAGCCGCCAGTCTGGCGCCTGTTTTCGCTTCTGCATTCTGAATCATCGTCCGGAATTTACAGATCTGAAACTCTTTTCCACCCTCGGTCAGCCTCGTCTGCTTATAAAACACTGGTCCCCGGTCGGTCAGGTAGATCGACAGCGCCACCAGCAGAAAAAATGGCGATAAAACAACGATTCCCAATCCCGAAAAGAATAGATCAATCGCCCGTTTCACAAACCGCTGTCCCCCGGAAATGCCCTCATTTCTTGACAGAAGAAGCGGACTGTCGAAAATATCCAGTTCTTCCGAGGTCCGGAGCAGAATATCCGACAGCTTCGGCACTGTATAGGTGCGGATGTCCTTTTCAAAGCATTTTTTCAAGAGTGCATTTCGCTCCTTGGCTGGAATATCGCCGATAATCAAGGCGTCAAATGTCCCTGCTTCCCGGATGATCGCCTCCATTCCCACCCGGATATGAATCGCTTTCGCCAGGTAATATTTATCCTCGCGCGAATTGATTTTTTCCATCAGATGAAATGCCGGACGATCGCCACATACCAGAAGCATTCTTCTCGGCGGAAACAGCAGCCGATATAGCCGCTGAAATAAGTACGTCCAGACGATCGCCGCCAGAAGCTGTACCAGCGTCATCGCCAGTAAAATCCGCGGATCGTGAAACTTCTTATCCAGCAATGAGATTTGTATATAAGTAATAATATTTAAAAGTCCGATCGACAGTATCTGAGAGCAAAGCAGGTTTCCCTTTTTCAGATATCCGATCCTGAATCCCCCATATGTATATAGGAAGAAAAACAAAATTCCTGCATACAGGGCGATCATCAGCCAGTTTCCTCTTCTCCAAAATGGAAATTCAATTAATTTATTGAAATAACCGTTCCAGACGCATCCATAAATCCCCGTCAGGACAGCCATCAAAATGACCGCGCCTCCCATTCGGAACAGCCTCTTGAATGGTTCGTATTGTCTCAAAATAGTATCCTCCTGAACTGTCAGGCGTGCATTCCTTCCCGCAACTTTTTCTGATACAAATAGCCGCGAATCCCAACCGGCAGTATGCTTGCCGCCACACGCACAACACAGTTACTTATATATTCAGGAAATGTCAAAAATCCACTTTTATAAAAATGGGTCTGCAGACGCATATTTTCTTTCGCATATGCCAGACCGCCGCGCCGCTGCATCATGCCATTTCCGGTTCTCGCGTATACCAGCACATCCGGCAGATTTTCTGCCCGATAACCAGCCTGCAGCATCCGCACCCATAGTTCATAATCTTCGGCGCCCTTCACTGCACGATAATTGCCAACCGCTAAAACAGCGTCCCGCCGCATCATAACCGCCATATGGTTCATCGGGTTGCGCCTGCGGGCAAATGTAAGAATCTCCTCATAACCGCACGGCAGCGTCCGGGTACCGGTGATACAACAATCTTCTGGAATCTCCACCGGCTCTTTCGGCGTATCTATCGTCCACTGCATATTTGCTGCTTTTTCCAGCGAATCCATCTCAAACTCGGCAATCGCTCCGCTCGCCAGCGCCAGCGCCGGGTTGCCACGGAACTGCGCCAGCTGCTTTTCACATCGTTCCGGACAGGCGATATCGTCGCTGTCCATGCGGGCAATCAGGTTATTTCGGCAGCTTTCTACTCCTACTGCCAGCGCCGGTCCTATGCCGCGATTTTCCGGCAGGCGCACGACTTTCACCTGTTCGAACCATGTTTCTTCTAATTCCCTGATTACTGCATCGAGTTCTTCCGTCAGCGGACCATCGCAGACCAGGACAAACTCATCCGGCGGAACACTCTGTTTCATCATGCTGAGCGCCGCCCGGTAAAAATAGCTCGGATTTTCCTTTCGGTAAACAGGCATCAGAACGGAATACTTCATATCTAAACTTCTCATATGCCTGCCACCTGCTCCCGGTTTTCGTCGCCTTTTACACGGATCGCCAGTTCTACCCGCCGTGCTGCTCCCAGCATCGGCATCTCCAGCGTCACAACCCGTTTCCGGATTCGTTTCCGCACGATCTGTCCCAGCGACTCTCCTAAAATGCCTTCCGCCGACACGATCTCTCCCGCCTCGTTTACCTGTACGAGAAATCGTCTTACCGTATGCTGCGGATCCCCTCGAAGCAGGCGTTTCAAAAATTCTTCCTCCGCCCTTTCCAGCGGTACTGCTTTCTCATCGAGCGGAAGCTTCGCAGAACCCGCCAAAATTCCTATCTTCTGTTTCAGTTCTCCCGCATCATCCGTATCCACAAAGATATATCCCGGAAACATCGGCTCCACACCGATGTGATAAATCCCGCCCATCCGCCAGGACCGTTCTTTAGACAGCACAAAACAGGGCTTATCCGACTCTCCCGAATAAACCCGGTTCAATTTCTCTGCCATCTCAGCTTCTCTTCCTGCAGGCGTTTGTACTGCGTACCACATACCGAGCTTCTTCCTCTCGTTTTTACAGTTTTCGCAGAATACGCAATTCTGCGAAATCTTTGTTCATTATACTATGCTTTTAGAGCGAATTCAATAGAAGTTTCTCCCAAGAATCTATTATGAAATTATTAAGATACGCATTTCTGATCAGTTATTTGTCAAATTTTCAATCAATATAATTTAAAAAATAATATTGTCAAAATAAATCCTTTTTTGTGTCTGTGAAATTTTCTCCAAATTTCGCAGAATTGCGTATTCTGCGAAATCTTTATTGTTTAGTTTATTATGCAATATACCACAATATATAAACAATCTAATCTTATGCGTAAATTGTGCATAATTCCCCTTATTTATTTTTAACAAAATCATTTTTAAAAACAAATAGGGACTTGAAGCAATCATTGTCCTATGGTATTCTGTAAATACAAAAGCATATATTTTTCTATATCAGCCATCTGACTGTCTGGCATTCTAAATCATCTGAGAATCTTATGCTTTTCCAACTTATTCACAACTGAAAAGCAGGAGGTTTTCAAAAAGGATTTTGCCTTGTTCTCCTGCTGAAAGGAGGACAATTACATATGAAAAAACACAAACACACTATGAGCACAACTGTAGACAGATATCGGAGGCAAAAGAAACGACTTGCAGACAAGAGCCAGGCACGGCGCGATCACAAAGACACTCTTTTCCGGATGCTTTTCAGCAGCCGTGAAAATCTTTTAAGTCTTTATAACGCTGTCAATGGGACTCATTACACGGATCCCACCGTTTTGAAAGTTGTAACATTGGAAAATGCTGTCTACATGAACATGAAAAACGATCAGGCGTTTCTTCTGGACTTTCACCTCAATCTCTATGAGCACCAGTCCACCTGGAATCCCAATATGCCGCTTCGTTTTCTGCTCTATGTAGCAAAGGAATATCAGATGCTTATCCGAAATCAAACTATCTATTCTTCCGCACTGGTTTCACTTCCAACACCACATTTTATTGTATTTTACAATGGGGAGGAACCCAAGGAAGCTGAAAGTACTCTGAAACTTTCCAGTGCATTCCAGCAATTCACGGATCATCCAAAACTGGAACTGCTTGTCCGGGTTCTAAATATCAACTTAGACAAAAATCCTGAAATTTTAGATGCCTGCCAAACTTTAAAAGAATATATGCTTCTAGTCGAACGAATCCGGCGATATACAAAAAATATGCCGTTAAACGAAGCCGTTGAAACGGCTGTAAATGAATGCATCGAAGAAAATATCCTGGCAGATTTTCTTCAAAAAAACAAATCGGAGGCGATTGCTATGTGTTTATTTGAATATGATGACGAACGGGAGAAAAAATTGATTCGTAAAGCAGAATTTCAAGAAGGCGTCAAGGCTGGTCTCGCCTAGGGACGAGCAGAAGGATTAAATGAGGGTAGGAATGAACGTACCAGCAAAATGCTTCACGCCATCCGTCTGATTCAGCAGAAACATTCACTGCAGGATATTCACGCTAAGACTGGGCTTGAGGTGGAAACGATTCAGGCGATATTAAAAGATTTGCAGAATATACAGTAAACTATATTTCTTTATTTAGCAATTAATATCTCTGTTACATAAATTAATTTTTACCGTTAATTTTTCACGAAGAAGGTGTCAAAAAATGCCAAAATATAATTTCTATTATGACGAATCCGAACATAGCCGGAAAATTAACTACACGACAATAAGTGCCTCTAATTATTATGATAATTTCATAACTATGATTGTTGGATGGTCTACCCGAAATGATGATATTCTGCAGCTTCACGCCGACTTTGAAACTAAATATGCGGACAGGCAAAATTGCAATGGTGAAATCAAAAGTACAATGCTTCGACAAAAACAATTTAAATATGGTTTCGCTTCTCTCAACAGACAAAACGCTCAATTTATATATGATTTTTTGTCACTTTTTAATAAGGATATTCACATTTACTTTTCCATTTCCAGTAAGATCGAATATCTTGTACTACAACTTTTCCAGAATTACCGAAACAATCTTCTCATTGATGCAGATTTAATGAAGTATTCCATCATAAAAGCTCTTGTTATGTACCATCCTCAGGAAATCATTAAATGCATCTTTGAATCACCCAAAGATTTTTTAGCAGAATTAAAAAAGTTTTTCCAAAATAGAATTGAATATAATAAAGGCAATCCCAGTTTAAAACAAAAAGAAACTGAAGCATTTCAACAGATTTTATTCATACTGAATGATATCGCAGATTCTCCAGATATTAATTGGGATTATCATATGTCCTTTGATGGTTTTAAAAAGTATCTCGGGGAAAAAGACATATCAAATTACCACCTAACCATTGATAAAGAAGGGGAAGAAAACGAACAAAGCAAAACTTTAAAAGCCGCTTGCGAAATAGGGCTATATAATTCCAGTGAGGCAAATTCCATAGAGCTTCCAGGACTTCGTATGGCTGATATGCTGGCAGGCATTATATCAAAGTTAATGAAAGGTTTATTTGATTCATTACGGTATCAATCGCTTGACGACAGTACTAATAAAAAACTTTTAGAGCCAGACTGGTTTTACCTAAATGAACTCCAATTAAACATTTACAAAAAACTCTATTGTCTTATTTGCGAGTGGCAACCTGCATGGTACAAATCCTACTCTGGTATATATTCAGATGATTTAGTCCTTTTTAATGCTTTACTTAATTTCATGAATCATTTTGAATCTATCGAACAAATCCAGGAAAATATCAATATGCAAGGTGAATACTTCAATGCTTTTGCTTGTGAACAGTTAGAAAACTACTTTAAACTGAGAAAATGCAAACTACCAATCGAGCCTGTAATCCCTTTTGATAAAGAATCCTACCTAACCCCCAGAGGCGGAAGAATATTTTTTAATTCGAGAAAACAACCACTTTTGCCATTATATAAAGCTTCTCAAACTTTTAATGTATTGTCTGTTGGTGTAGATCAAACCCTTACCCCAACAGTAACCATTCTAAGTGGTTACAAAACTGAGTGTTTTCAACTTCCAACCGAACTCAGCAAATGGGCTCGCAGTGTTATAGGTATGGCTTCCATGGGAGTAAATCTCTTCCCTGCCAAAGTTACTTTTTCCAATATTAAGGGAAAATACTATGCAGATATACTTTAGTGTAGGGAACAGCTAGGCACTTGCATTATATAGGGAAGAGCTGCTGGCTACCAATCAGCCGTGCAGCTCTTTTTATACTTTACATCAAAAAACACTCCCACTGTCTGTATACCAGAAGCAGGAAGACATTGAATGATTCGACTGAACTTTCAGATCCTTACTTTTTCTTCACCATACACCGCTTCTTAAAAAACGAAATGCCATAGCAAAGTACCTGATCGTAGTCATCCTCGTACTCTTTCGCATACATTCTGTCATCAATCTGCCGCAGAGCTGTATCGCACTCACTTTCTAATTTTTCCAGATTTTTCGTATACTTTGCCTCAAAGACTGCAACCCGTGCGTTGAGAGAATCGTAGACAACCACATCGCTGCGACCTTCTCCATGCTCCTTATTGGAATCCACCATATACCCAGCGCCGGTAAAGATGCCAGCGAGAAAAGCGTGATAAAAATCTTCCCGATAATCATGGTAACTGATCGTGCGACGCAGCAACGCATTCATCTCTCTTGTAATGCCCTCGCTGTCACCGTTCCAGACCGCGTCAAACAGGGCATTCCGATCCCATTTCCTGGTGGTGTCATCAAACCATTTGATGACGGTCGTTTCAAAGATTTCTTTAATTTCCGCATTCGGAATCATAAGGGCAGCCATGCCATCTGGCAGATCATCCTTATAATCAGATCTGCGCGCTTTCGTTAAGTATCCTGTCAGGTACAACATACTCCAAAGGTTATCCTCAGAAGAGTGCAGATAATCATAAGTCAGATTTTCGTCCACACGCTGAACAATGCAGCCGCCAGACATCAGAGTTTCAAGCTTTTTTGTAATAGTACCGCCTGCATAGTCAATAAAGGAACGAATAATAGCATTATCGCTTGTGTTTTTCCAATAACTGACTGGCTTCGCCTTTGGATTGCGCTGCAGTTCCAGCATATAGTTCATGACATCCCACGGACAGTAAACATCAAAATCGCCAAAATGGTAACCGTCATACCATTTCTTCATGTCATCCGCCCGTTCTGTCAGACCGACATCCTTTAATAACTGATCCACCTCACTTTGCACAAAGCCAAAATACTCATTTAAGCGTGAATCCGTAATGGTATCTGATATAAAATTATTGGTTCCCGTAAAAATACTCTCTTTTGCTATTTTCAGACAGCCTGTTATAACGGCAAAACTAAGTGACTGGTTGTCTTTCAGAGCCTGCATCAAGCCCTTCATGACATCCAGCATTTCCTTATAATAACCGTTGTTATTTGCTTTCGCTTCCGGAACATCATACTCGTCTATCAGGAGAATTACTTTTTTATTGTAGTGCCTGTTTAATAATTGCGTTAAAAATTGAATGGAACGCAGCACATCCGTCTTTTCCGCCTTTCGGTCACTTATCCGCCGGAAAAGAGACTTTTTCTTGTTCATTGATTGTCGGACTATCTCAGAGATATTCGTGATTCTGATACAAAAAAGCGATCTCATAGACAAGCTGCTGATATGCATCCGTAAAAGTGAGCCCTTCTATCTGCCGAAATGAAATAGAAATCGTAGGATACTGATTCATCCATTCATTGCATAGTGCCTGATGATCTGTAATTTCCAGTCCTTCAAACAGCTTTCTGCTGTCTTTACGGATATCGAAAAAGCTTTCCAGCATATTCATTCCCAAAGTCTTACCAAATCGCCGGGGACGGGTAATCAATGTCACTTCCGCCTTCTCATCCAAAATTTCCGCAATCAAGCCAGATTTATCGATATAGTAAAAATCACCATTTCGGATTTTTTCAAAATTTGAAATTCCAACGGGAATATTCATTTTTTTCATCTCTGCCGCTCCTTTCCCGTAGCCATGCACAGATCTTTCTTTCATGTTTATGATAACATGAATCCCCTATTCTTACAATCAAAACTCCATCTACCGTGCAGTTCCTGAAATAAAAAAGAAACCAGCTATCTCTTTTACATCCCCTGATTTTGAATATAAAAGAAAAACTGGTTTCTTAATTTTTACTCTTTGAATCTCTGTTTTATATCGCTTATTTCGAATATAAAAATTATTTCTGTCTCGCCTTAAACGCCCGGTCAATCTCCCGCTTCGCGTCCTTTTTCGCCAGATCGTCTCTCTTATCATACAGCTTCTTACCGCGTGCCAGACCAATCTCTACTTTTACGAGACTTCCTTTAAAATACACCTGCAGCGGTACCAGCGTATATCCTTTTTCTTTGATCTTTGACATCAGGCGGCGGATCTCCAGTTTGTGGAGAAGGAGTTTCCGCACACGCAGCGGATCTTTGTTAAAAATATTTCCTTTCTCATACGGGCTGATATGCATGCCGAATACATACACCTGACCGTCGCTCTCGATCTTGATAAATGCCTCCTTGATGCTGCATTTACCCATGCGGATCGATTTGACCTCGGTACCGAACAACTCGATCCCTGCTTCGAATTTATCATCGATAAAATAATCATGGTAGGCTTTCTTATTATTCGCCACCATCTTGATTCCTGCTCCCATTTTAATTCCTCTTTTCTTTATCAAAATAAACCGGATTGGCTCAAAACATATTTACATTCATTCCAGATTCAAACTCCATAACTATATAGTACACAAATTTTTAATTTAAAAATTTTCACTTGTGAACAGTATAACATTCCCCTCTGTCTCCCGTCAAGAAGCGCCTTGAACGTATTATCATTCACAAACAGGCACTTTTGGAACTGAAGATGCAAATTCTATTCCAGATTACGCGCGAACTGGAACCCTTGAATGCGTTACGATTCTGTGCTAAAGTAGTATGGAATACATACCAGGAGGTTTCTTGACATCATGGACTGCTCAAACACATTACCTAATAATCAAGCCGCATCCGCTGCCCCACAGACGGAAACGGTTACTCTTCCCCGCCCGTGGGGCTTTCCTGCTCTCGCGCTTGCGGTCTTTATCAACAGCTTCGGCGTCGTACTGATGCTGTATTCCAATGCCGGTATTTCGGCTATCTCAAGCGTTCCTTACGCGTTCTCCGAGGTTTTCCCGCGGCTCACGCTCGGAACCTGGACCTATATCTTCCAGGGACTTCTGATCGCCAGCCTGATGATTCTCCGGAAAAGATTTGTGCCGACGTATCTGTTCAGCTTCGTGGTCGGATTTATTTTCAGCGAACTGCTGGATGTGCATGAGGCGTGGATCAATATCCTGCCGACGGCTCTTTCGTGGCGGATTCTCTACTTTATTATAAGCTATCTGCTTCTCTCCCTTGGAATCGCCCTGTCGAACCGCTGCGGTCTGCCGATCGTTCCGACTGACCTATTCCCGAGAGAACTTTCGCAGATCACAAAAATCCCGTACCCGCGCATCAAGGTTTCTTTCGATGTCATCTGCCTTGCCGTTACCGCCGGGCTGACGCTCTTTTTCCTGCATCGTCTGGATGGGCTGGGAGTGGGAACGATACTGGCTGCATTTACAATGGGAAAGGCAATTGGAATGGTTGGAAATGGGCTGGACGGACTGTTTCGCCGATATATCGTTCGTTAAGTCTGCCCACCCCTATAGAAAAGATGGGCTGGTGGATTTGCGCCACCAGCCCATCTTTTCTACTTTGATCTCTACTTTTTATTTTACAATCTTCTACTTCCAGTACACCGCCGGCATAAAGTCAATCGTCCTCGCATACCGGTCGCACGCAGTCACGCGGACGCGGATGGTCTGACCGAGCTTGTACGTCTTTCTTGTCATCTCTCCGACCAGCTCATAGTGTGCTTCGTCAAATACGAAATAATCGCCGCGCAGTTCATTGACATGAACTAATCCTTCAACCGTGTTCGGCAGCTCGACATAGAATCCCCAGTTGGTGACGCCGGAAATGACTCCCTCGAATTCTTCTCCGATGTAATGTTCCATGTACTGGACTTTCTTCATCTTATCTGTTTCGCGCTCGGCTTCGTCAGCGCGGCGCTCCAGTGCCGAGGTCTGGACTGCCACTTCCGGCAGGATTTTTTCAAAATGGGCGGTTTTTCGCGCATCCATATTGCCGTGCAGGCACTCTTTGATGATCCGGTGGATCTGCAGATCCGGGTAACGGCGGATCGGGGAGGTGAAATGGGTATAATATTTCGCCGCCAATCCGAAATGACCGGAGTTCAAGGTCGAATATTTCGCCTGTTTCATGGAGCGCAGCGTCAGACGGCTGAGCAATGCCTCCTCCGGCGTGCCCTCGATCTTTTCAAGCAGCTTTTGCAGCTCTTTCGGGTGGACTTCGCCGCCCGGCATCCGCAATGTATATCCAAAGTTGTTGATGAACGTGCCGAGTTTCGCCATCTTCTCCTCATCCGGTTTCTCATGGATTCGGTAGAGGAACGGAATTTCCTGCCAATAATAGTCCTCGGCTACCGTCTCATTTGCCATCAGCATGAAATCCTCGATAAGCTTCGTCGCCGCGTTGCGCTCATATGGCTTGATCTCGATCGGGCGTCCTTTGGCATCGAGTAAAATCTTGCTCTCCGGGAAGTCGAAGTCGATCGCACCGCGCTCCTGGCGCCTCTTGCGGAGAAGCTGCGAAAGTTCTTTCATTTGCAGGAATAACTCCACAAATTCCTTATATTTCTCCTTTGTCTCTGCATCATCATCCGTGATGATCGCATTGACCGCCGTATACGTCATCCGGCGATCGACGCGGATCAATGTCTCTGCAATCTCATGTCCGATCACGACGCCTTTGTCATTGATCTCCATGATACAGCTCAGCGCCAGGCGATCTTCGCCCTGATTCAGGGAACAGATACCGTTTGAGAGTTTATGCGGCAGCATCGGAATGACGCGGTCGGTCAGATACACGCTCGTTCCGCGCTTTAATGCCTCGCGGTCAAGCGGGCTGCCCTCGCGGACATAATGGGTCACATCCGCGATGTGTACACCGAGCCGGTAACCCTGCTCCGTCTTTTCCAGCGTGATCGCATCGTCGAGATCCTTCGCTTCCTCACCATCGATCGTGACTGTCGGCAGATCGCGCAGATCCTTGCGTCCCGCCTTGTCCTCCTCGCGGACGGCATCCGGGATCTCTTCAAGCTGCGCCATGACCTCCGGCGGAAATTCTTCCGGCAGACCGTATGCTTTCACGATCGATAAAATATCGACTCCCGGATCGTTCATATGTCCGAGAATGCTGGTGATCACGCCCTCCGGCTTCTTATCCGGGCTGTTTCCGTAATCCTTGATCTTCACGATGACCTTATGACCGGTCACTGCGCCCGCGTCACACCCCTGCGGGATGAAAATGTCGCGTGAAATCCGTGGATTGTCCGGGATCACAAAGCCGAAACCGCCGTTTTTCTCATACAGACCGACCAGCTCCTGATTGGCGTGCTCCAGGATCCGCACGATACTTCCCTCGGCTCTGCGTCCGCCGTCGCTCTCCTGCTCAATCACAACCAGCACCTTATCGCCGTGCATCGCGCCCTTTGTTTTTTCACGCGGAACGAACACATCCTGCTCACGTCCCTCGATTGTCACAAAACCGAAGCCCTTCGGGTGTCCCGAATAAATACCTGCCTCTGAAAATGTCTCCGGGCGTCCCAGCTTGCCCTTGCGGGACATGCTGATTTTTCCCTCCTCCAGCAGATGATCGATAACCCGCTGCAGCTCCCGGCGCTGTTCCTTCGGAATATTTAAAAGAAGTGCCAGCTCCTTCAGCTTCATCGGCACGTATGCCGGTTCATTCATGACATCCTGAATCATCTTGCAGCGGCGGGTAAACTCCTCCTCGGAAGCACCAGCATCCTCACGCTCCTTCTTGCCGCGCTTTTCGCGCTTCTTATCCATCTCACGCTCAAACTTCCGATCACGGTCTTTCTTTTCCGCTTTATCCTTTTTCCGGCGCACCGATTCCTCTTTCGGACCTTTCGCACGCTCCGGCTTTTTCTTCTTTTTTCCGTACCTCTCTTCCCACTCGCCGATCAGCCCATCCCCGTCAATCTGGCGCTGTACGCTGCTCTCCCGGCTTTCTCCGGACATTTTCTCTTCCCGCGCTTCTTCTTTCCGCATCGCAAACCGCTGTTCTGCATTCTTCCGGATCGTCTCCAGCATCTCATCCGAGAGCTTTGTCTCCGTCTGATGGTGCTTTTCAAATGACTTTCTTTCTCTCCTGCGATTTTCCGGCATTTTCTGTCCTTCCTCTTTCTGTGAAGCTGCCGCACTCTGCATCTGCGCCCGGCGCTTCTGCTGTTTTGCGTATTTCTGAGCCTCGCTTCTCTTTATTTTCCCCATGATTTTATCAAATATGTTCAAATTTATCTCACTTCTCTTTCTCAATATGAAAAAAAGGCTGCCACGCGACAGCCTCTTAAAGGTTCCTTACAGGAATTTCAAATTCAAAACTAATGCAAGGATCAGCCACAGAATTGCAGCATATTTGGTCAGCTTCTCCAGCTTTCCTTCCATAGAACGGCTTTTATTTCTGCCCCAGTAGCTGTCAGCCATACCGCCGATGGAACCGGACAGACCTGCCGATTTGCCCTCCTGCAGTAGGATTACCGCCGACAGGAATACACAGATAATAATAAATATGATCGTAAGGATCGTCTTGATCATCTTCGCACCTCCTGAATAAACATAGTAATCATAGCATATTTTCGGCGGAAGGACAACTGTTTTTTTCCCGACTTCAACCCGGGAATTTGCCGTATTTAAATGCGAAGCCACGGCAAATTCCGTTACCGGGCTTGATTTTATCTCCCGTCGTGCGATACAATAGAGTTCTATCACATTTACAATCAGCGAAATCCTTTTTTTCATGGGAACAGCTATTTTTTATCATAAAACGAGTCAGGAGGGGTCTATTTTGAAAAAATTCACTTCGGCGTTTGGGCGTCTGTTTCTCTCTGCCGTCCTTATTTTTCTGGTGTTCTACACCATGATGCCAGCCATCAATCTGCACGATCAGGATTTCATCGTATTCCTGATTATCTGCATTCTGATTGTACTGGCAGTCAACTTTATGGAAAGCATTCTCATATTCCTGAAAACAGTACAGCAAAACCGCGGCGTCGAGGTCGTGCGCGATCCTGTGACCGGACGAATGGTTCTGCGGCGCAAGTACGCGGACTCCTCCGGCAGTCCGTTTGCCGGTTTTAAGGCGATGGGACGCCCGTGCAAATATGGCATGATCGCGATCGCTGTCCTGATCTTCTTTTCCCTGATCGCCTCCGCGGCGGGCATCCAGCTTTTTAATGCGTCCCGCTACCGCGATCTAATCACCGTTACCGAGGGCGATTTTGCCTCAGATGTCGCAGAACTTGGCATGTCGCAAATCCCGGTCGTTGATAAGGATACCGCCTCCCGGCTCGGAAGCAAAAAGCTCGGTGAGATGACCGACCTGGTCTCCCAGTTTGAGATTCAGGAAAATTACACACAGATCAACTACAAGGGGACACCGTACCGCGTGACGCCTTTGCGCTATGCCGACCCGATCAAGTGGCTGTACAACCAGAAGAAGGGACTTCCGGCATACATTGCTGTCAATATGGTCGATCAGAATACCGATCTCGTCTGGCTGTCCTCCGGCATGAAGTATTCCACCAGTGAATATTTCTTCCGCAATATCAACCGCTACATCCGTTTCTGCTACCCAACACGGATGTTTGAGACGGTCTCCTTCGAGATCGACGACGATGGAAACCCATACTGGGTGGCGCCGACCATCGCCTACCGGATCGGCTGGTGGAACGGCAAGGACATCGACGGCGCGATCCTCGTCAATGCTGAGACCGGCGAATCTAAGTGGTACGCCAAGGCGGATGTCCCGCAGTGGATCGACCAGCTCTATGATTCGAACCTCATCATGGAACAGCTCGACGACAACGGCAGATTCCAGAATGGTTATTTAAACTCTATCTTCGGTCAGCGCGGCGTGCGTCGGACGACCTACGGCTACAACTATCTCGCCATCGACGACGATGTGTTGCTGTACACCGGCATGAGCTCTGTAACCTCAGATGAGTCGAACATTGGCTTCGTCCTCGTCAACCTGCGGACGAAAGAAACGAAATTTTACACCGTTCCGGGCGCCACCGAGCTCGCCGCAATGGATTCCGCGCGCGGACAGGTGCAGCACTTAAATTACAGTGCGACCTTCCCGCTTCTCTTAAATATTTCCGGACGACCGGCATATTTCATTTCCCTGAAAGATGCTGCAGGGCTTGTGAAAATGTATGCGTTCGTCGATGTCGCGCAGTACCAGATCGTCGGCACCGGACAGACGATCGATGAGGCGAAGCGCAATTACCGTGAGACGCTGGGACAGGAGGAAATCGAAGATCCGACTGCCAAGGAACCAGCGGCAAGCGAAACTGTCTCCGGCACGGTCGAGGCGATCGAGAATGTCGTCGTTTCCGGTAACACCTACTACTATTTCACGCTGACCGATGACCGCACCGACAGCGTCTACACCGCTGCGATCACCGTTTCCGAGCGGCTTCCGTTCGTGCAGGCGGGCGACTCCGTTTCCTTTGAGTGCGTCGAGAATGGTTCTACAAAAGAAGTTATAACCTGGAGGTAAGATAACATTGAAAAGTGAAGATATGATTTTAAAGGCAGCCATCGTACACATCCTCGATTCTTCGGTGGGAATCCCGGTTCTCTCCGACCAGAGCATGGAGGTCGGACCCGATTTCTCCGACTTCCTGAAAGCGCATATCGAGAAAATAACGGAAAGTGACGATGTCAAGCACTGTACATTTGCAGAAGGATCCGAGGTCAAAGAGCTGCTGCAAAACTGCACCCCGGATAATTTCGTCGAGACGAGCAAACAGCTCGCCGAGCGCCTCTACGACATCATGAATGCGAATATTGACATTCCAGCCGCCGATGTGGCGATGACCGTGTTCGGCTGCAAGGGCAAGGATTATCTGGCATTCTTAAAGATGAACTACAAGACCTCCTACACACATCAGACCAGGGAAACGGACGGCGGCAACAGCAACGAGATCATTTTACAGCGCGCACTGCTTCCGGGACAGGGACAGCGCCTCTCCGAGGCGTTTGTCCTCGATCTCTCCGACGGCTCCCTGATTCTGGCTGAGAAAAAATATGAGGTCAACGGCGAAAAATGCTTCTATTTCTCCGAGCTCTTCCTCGAATGCCGCGCCCCGCTCTCCCAGAAATCCAAGCTCGACATCGTCACCCGCGCCGTCGATCAGGTTGCCAAAAAATATTACGGCGACGAGGATGCACAGAAAAAGATGGAAATCAAAGACATTATCTGTAATGAATTAGAGGAACAGGGCGAAATCAAGGTATCCGAACTGCGCGAAAAAGTATTTCCCGGAAGCCCGGAGATGCTCGAGGAGCTGGATGAAAAACTCGACCGCTACAACCTCTCCTACGAGACGGTCGCGCCGAAAAATGAGCAGACGATCAAGAAATTCCAGAAACAGAAGCTGTACACTGACACCGGCATCGAGATCTCGATCCCGATGGAAGAATACAGAAATCCCGACCATGTGGAGTTTATCACCAACATGGACGGGACAATCTCGGTGTTGATTAAAAATATAGGGGTGTTGAGCAGTAAATAGCGTCTCACACAAAATTTATTTGTCCGCTGAGTGAAATGATAGCGATACATAATGTTCAAGTCGAACGTCCATCAGTCATGCCGCTGGTCAAACCGTGTATACACCTCACAGAACCGCGCCGCAAACGACGGCTCGCGTCCACCCGCATACAGATGAGAAACATCCCCAAAACGGCTCATGCGGAAGGATGCAACGCCGGAGCGGCGCTCTTCTGTATAGAGCACCGTCACCGACGACGGTGCCGCACAGGTTCCGTGCCAGAGCTGCATCGGAGAGATATTTAAAAGATGGGAAAGCAGGACGCACTCGACGCCAAAATGACAGAATAAAACAATCGTGTCCTCATTCGGTGCCACGGCCTGGTAAAACAATCCATTTCTCACATATCCGTGCCGTCTGAGCAGCCGGTCAAGCTCTCCAGTCACCCAGTCGTACTCTTCTTTTACATGGGCGTTCTGAAAGACTTCTGTTTCATGCCAGTGATCCTTATCAAAATACTTCGGCTCCGCCATCCACGCATCCGGCAGCCAGTCCCAGACACAGTGCCCGGAATCCTTTCCCGGATGTACCGCCTGCGGGGCAAATTCACGCAGCCAGCTGCAGGTTTCTGCCGTGCGGCAGGCTTTTTTTAAGGTCAGGGACGCCGTGTCCTTCGCACGCCCCAGCGGCGATACATAATAAGCCGCCACCGGAATCGGCGCCAGACGGTCTGCCAGAAGCTTTGCTTCCTCCCAGCCAGCCGGTGTCAGGGAATCAATCGAGTAATCAGGATCCGCATGGCGGACAATCAGAAGGCGCATAGGAATACTCCTTTCGTAAAGAAATGTTACAAAACCAAAAAGCGCGGTGCTCATGACCAAAGGATGTATCTGGGCGCGGGCAAAATTAGAGCATCTTCCGATACTCCTGCTTCCACCCATTCAGAAGCTCTCCCGCACTCTCCATCCGCCGGACCGGATTGCGGTCAAACATCGTCTCGACCATGCGGACATTCCCGCACTTCTCCGCAGTCCGGTTCGCCTCGTCGAGTTCCCGTTTCCAGATCTCCTTCTGTTCCGGCGTCATCGCAGCCGCGTGGCGCTCCTTAAGTTCCAGCTTCGGGTCAATCAAAGCAAGCTGGTACAGGTGCTTCAGCATCTCTGGGCTCTTGTCGAAATTGTACGCCATTTCATAAGCGGTAAACGCTTTCTCAAACCAGAAAATCCCGGCATATGCCGCCCCGATATTGTTCCAGATCTTCGCGGTAAATTCGTCCGTCAGTGATTTGACCCGCCAGTCCTCCAGAATCCGGTTGTAGTAATAGATCGCCGTCCCAAACTGCCGCAGGCGGAAATAGTAATCCGCCGTCTCCTTCCGGAACTCCGCCGCATTCATTTTGCGAAATGCCGCCAATTTCTGGCGGTATGCCGCAATCTCCTTTGCCGTATAATAACAGCACTCCTGCAGAATCACGATCGGCAGCTCGTCCTGGCTCTCGCCGCTCCGCTGCCATGCCTCCAGTTTGCCGGCCAGAAACGAAAGTCCCAGCTCCGAACGGATAAACTCAATCAGGCGGTCATCCACAAATCCATCCAGCGCCAGAAGCGGATTCTGATAAATGACATAACACAGCTCCTGCGACGATGCGATATGGACGCCCAGCCGTTCTATGTAAAAAGGATGTCGAACCGGCTCCTGCCGGCAAAGTATCAGACTCATAATGAAACCTCTTGTTTAATCATCCGGTTTGTCGCCGGAAACAATTCTCCAAATCCCAAATCACGTATCATGACGATCATCGTGTCTTCCCCGGTAAATCCAAATGCCATCTCGATCCGGGTCGTCCGGTCCGGGCGTTTCGGGAATCCCTCGAGCGGAATCTTCACCGTCTTCTTTTTGCGCGGTTCCAGCGGCTGGAGTGAAAATTCTACCTCCGGCGTGCCCGACACGATAAATTCCGCCGTCATTTTCGTCTCATACCAGCTGTCCCCGGCGGATGCCAGCACCAGCTGTCCCTCTTTTTCACGCTCCTGAATCTTTAGAGAAACCGTTGTTTTCAGCCGCCCCTCACAGATACAGGTAAAATGGTACGCACTCTGCGCCTCACAGAGATCTTCCGAGCGGATCAGCGCCCCTCGGGTAAATACATCCATCTCCGCAAACACCCGGCGCCGTTTGCAGATCTGCTGCATAAAATCTGCCGCCCAGTCCGTCTGTGCAAATCCCCTGCCGGTCAGGATGATCGCTGAAAACAGGCGCTTCTGCAGCAGCCGTTCCGCACAGGAGGAAAGAATCCGGTCTGCCATCTGGATGCCCGCGTCGCTGTCCAGCACATTTAAGTGGAATGACTCCTCCAGTTCCTCCTGATCCGCGACCACCTGCATCTGGCGCAGCCCGCGCTGCACTCTCAATTCATAATAATGAAGACCATTCTCCGAAAGTTCAAACATTCCCACCTGGTTGCTCCAGACTTCCCGTTTCTGGCTCATCACGTAATATACAAAGCTCTCCGCGTGACTGATCACATGCACCCGGCTCCGGTCGATTTCCAGAAAATCGGCACAGTACATCAGGCAGTCCACCAGCTTTACCTCAAGCTTTGGCACCGTGATCACCAGGTTTTCTATCTCTTCTTTTCCGGACGCCTGTCTGGGAATCGCAAGCACCTGCTTCAGGAACATTTTCAGCAGATATAAGCCCTCGTAGCGGACACCGTCGATCGTGGCGGTGCCGTCCTTCATCGCCAGGGAAAGCAGCTTATCTTCCACTACCATGCCCTCTAACGCGCCCCCGGCACTCTCCTCTGCCACCCGCCAGACGTCCGAATCCGGTTCTTTTCCGATCCGGGTCGGAACCGACCAGATCGTCTCCTGACCCTGACAGGATATATGTGTGCATGAATCACACAGATCCATGCCAATTATAAGTCCATTCATCTATCGTTTGTCCGTCTGTCCCTTTCCTCAGGCGATCGGGAAAAGTGCGCTTACCGCCGCATCTCTCTTCTGGTACTCCCGCATCTTTTCCCGAAGCGCCGTCTCGTTATTTACTTTTAAAGAAAGACTCATCTCATTGAGCGCCGCAAACCGGCTTTCCCGGCTGCGCCCCGGAATCTCCCGGCAGGAAATCTCTCCCTTTTCTTTCGTCTTCCGGACGCCGTCCTCTTCCTCTTCGATCTGATATTCCAGCGTCTCGCCCTCAAAAATCACCTTTTCACGGATGTAAATATCCCGGTAAACGAGACGCATTTCCTCATAGTGGAACTCTTCCTCCTGCGGCAGAATCCGCAGCCGCAGATACGGGCGCACCGCCCGGTTTCCGTGATACTCGATGATTTCTTTATCTAAAATATTGCCCGGGATATGGATAAACTGCGCCAGATCCTTAAAATAGGCAAAAATCATACCCGCATCTAAAAGCACATCCACCACCGACTGGCACAGGCGCCGCTGTTCCTCCGAAAGTTCCGGCAGCGTCGCATAATACTTTGTCAGCGCCAGCAGATAAATATCTGGGATCCGCTCCCGATCAGAGCTTCCCTGCACAGCACCCTCCAAAAATGCGAACACCTTGTCGTCCGTCGGACGGTTTTCCAGAAAATATTCCACGCTCTTGACCGTGAAATACGCGCGCACGATATTTTCCCCTGTTTTCTTGCGTGACGCATAAAGCTCGAACACCCGGTCTAACTTTGCTGTATTGCCGGTAAAGAGCATCTGCGCCACCAGCCGTTCCTCCAGATCGTACGTCTCCACCCGGAGCCGCAGCCCCTGCATCAGGACGCGGTACATCTGATCCACCGTACCGTTGAAATGTTCGCAGAGATAATCGAGAATCACACTGTCCGGCTTCTCGTGTTCAAAGACATACCAGGTCAGATAAAGCAGGTGGTCATCCCGGTCAAAGAGATTTTGAAGCAGCATTCTCCCGCAAAGCCGCAGCAGCAGATTGACCGGCAGACCTTCCAGACCATACCGGCACACCATCTCATACGCCTCGCTGAAATGCCCGCACCGGATCAGCGTCCCGCAGACGCCGTTTCTCTCATCCCGCGTCAGCTGGTCCTTGTCAAGACTCAGAAGGTATGAAACACTTCCATCCTTTTTCTCATCCTCAATCCCATCCGCCATCCTCTTATAATACCGCACGATCGCTGACAGCACCTTTGCCCTAAACAGCGGGTGCAGCTCCATCTTCTGATCCGCGTGCTCCAAAAGGATCGCATCGTCCCCGGTCAGCACCTCCTTGCGACAGGCTTTTGCACACGCATTCATAAAGAGGAACGGATGCATCGGATTCATTTCAAAACAGGTCTGTAAAAGTTCCTCCATATCCGTAAATACCGGCTGGATGGCGCAATTTACCCGCGCATACCGCGTCTCATTTTCATCCTGGAATAGAACCAGATCGCGCTCCGAAAACAGCGGCACATACGCCGTGCCCTCGTTCAGCACATACGCGTCCTCCGTCATCTGCTCCTCATGGCGCACCACCACGTATTTCATCGCCGGTTCCCGGCATTCTACCCGGCAGGATTTCAAAATCCCCGGCAGGACACGCGCCATCTGCGTATCGATCAGTTCCGGATAAATCAATTTCCGGTACAGGACCGCCAGGGCACCGTCTATCCGTTCCTTGAAAAGCTGATCCACCGCAAACTCTTCCATCGCCCGCTCGTACATCCGGTAAATATCCGAATCTGGCGTTCCATATGTAAGAAGGTTCGCATAAAGCTTCGCCAGTGACCCCGCATCCAAATTTGCCGAATACGAAAAGTATAAAAATACCTCACGCGACATCAGGCGGTCATAATTCTCCGGCATCGCATATAAATAATATTCATACAGGCGCGTCAGACTCAAATCTGCCTCCAGCGCCCGGCTATACCATTCAAAACAGGCTGTCTCCCGGCAGTCTCCCCGGATCAGCATTGCACAGAGCGCCTCCAGAATCTCCGTCTCCGGATACAGCCCGTAAAGTTCCGTCAAAAGGCGTCTGTAAAACTCCCGGTACGAACGGGACGCACGCATCACCCGGACCGCCGCCAGTGCCAGCTCGCGGCTGATAATTTTCCGGCGTGCCCCATAGTACAGGGCATGAAGCTCAAAATTGCCCGCATTGTCTAAAAGGATCGGATCACTCTCCAGAAGTTTCAGTCCCGCCGCATAGAGGAATGGGCTGTGACAGCCATCCTTAAACTCCTGCTCCATGCTGATCAGCACCGTAACCGGATTTTTCTGCAGTTCCTCATCCAGACGCAGAAGCATCAGATAATAAAACAGGCTGCTGCCCGTCTCCTCCGACGCATACTGCTGCAGCAGGCGGATCAAAGTGTCCTTCTGCTCGGCATTGCCGGTCAGCGTCACGTACAGATAGCGGTACAGGCAGTTAAGCTTCCGGTCGCCCGATATTTTAAGCGCCGCTGAATCCTGCAGTTCCTTTAAAATCGTCTGCGCTTTCTCGCGCCGATCAGTCAAAAGGTATAATTCCGCCTGCAAAAGCCGCAGTCCCGCGTCATAGTGCGTCATTTTCATCAGATCCAGCTCCCGCTGCATCTGGTGAACCGCCTCCGTGCCGCCGATCCCATTTTCATACGCCAGACGGGCAGTCAGATAATTTCCAAGCTCTTTCTGGAATGACATATGTGCCCGGTCGCATCCGCCCGCATCGGCAGCCGATGCCTCGATCGGGATCCGCACTATTTCTCTGGCAGTGTGAATCAGGACGGCACCGAAATTCTTTCCGGCATGCAGCCGTTCCGCCAGAATCCGTACTGGAAGACGGAGCAGACCATCTTCAAAATCCGCCTGCGTCGCACTCTTCTTCGGCAGATGGAGGAACTCGCCGTCTGCCGTCACCTCCAGGTACACACTGCCCCAGTTATCCATCCGGATCTCGATCGTGTCCTCGGCATTCTCAGCCAGCTCGGCATATACGCGCGCCCTGCCCGGAATCGTCAGACCGACCGGCTTTTTCACGCCCAGTCCAACCAGAAATTCTTCCATAAAATTTGCCCGGCTGCCGTGCCCCTTCAGGCCGTCATAGAGTGCGCGCACATGCAGATCCTGCATAAACGGCACTTCCACAAAATCCGGGTACTCCAAAAGCCGGAGCGCCGTCTCCATATCATTTTCCGCGACGCGCAGAAAATCTTCCGCCGTTTTCAGATCACCTAAAGTCTTCCCGGCGTCTGCCACCTCGACGTGAAACTCATACGGAATCTCCTCTTCCCCGCAGTTTGTCACCAGATAAAAAGAACCCGTGATCGTGTCGCCTGCCGTCAGGAACGAAGTGTCCACTTCATATACGATCCGGCACCTGAGTCCGCCAAACGAATTGTTATCCCCTGGAATCCGCACCCGCAGGTTCGAGGAATACACAAATCCCTTCACACTTAATCCATTTTCGCTCCCGATCCATAAATTTCTCTGCATCAGGGTATTCATCCGCAGCGTCTCATCTATCTTTTCAGGCGACCAGGTCATCTTCGGCTGTTCCGAATCGATGATTCCCTTCGCCAGCCGGTTAATTCTCTCTTTCATTCCTATCACCTGCCGTTTCATTATCCTGTCCCGGTAACTGCTTCGTCTTCCCACAGTTCCGTCGGTTCGAAATCTCGTACCTTATATCATACCATATTTTGTCTGCATTTACATCAGGGAATTGGAGAATTTCGCTGATTGCCCATCCGGCATTTTTATAGAAACAAGCGCTATCGTTTTCTAATTTTTCTTAATTTCCTAATCCCAGTCACCCACATACAGGCGTGTGCCAGTCTGCCAAGCTGTTGGTTCATAGATCGTCCAAATTGGATATGGATATGCTTTTCCTTGCAGAGAATCATCTATTGCGATCGTCTGATCAACGCCATTGGTGCCTGTTTTGGACGACAGGTCAGCGGCACCTGTCCTGGTAATACTGAAATAGCTGTCCTTTACAGAGTTGCTGTCTACATAAGGTACGCCGATGATTGCTTCGCTTAACTTCGGCAGATACCAGCATTCTTCCGGAACCGAAAGACTGCCAGCTTCCAGCTGTGCGCCCTGCCACCAGGTATTGTTCAACTGACCAATATAGTGTCCAAGGAACATTGAGGTTCCAGCCGCTTTCACACTTCCTGTTGTGTAGCAGTTCGAAAGAACCAGTTTTGCAGAATCATATTTTCCAAATAAACCGCCTGCGATGGCATTATATGTATTCGTTCCACACGCATCCGCTGCACTGAAACTCTGTATTACCGAAATCGGACCATCCATCCACCCCACGAGGCCTCCGGCACACCAGCCGCCTGACACATTCTTTCTATCTGACAGCACTTCCGCACCACTTTCCGTATAACCGTAAGAGCGGTTCCGTCCGCCGACATAACTGTTTTCAATGCTGAATTCTTTCCCGGCAGTTCCGCCATTCTGGTTGTTTTTCAGGTATCCATACAAACCTCCGGCGGTTCCAGTTGTATCCACATACCCAGAGAAGAAGCTGTTTTCCAACTTCATCTGACCAGAGCTCTCGGCAAAGCCGACCAGACCTCCGCTAGCATCGGTTCCCTGTATCCGTGCATTTTTTCCTGAAACATATACGTGATTCATCACTAAATCACTTACTTTTGCTTCCCCGATCAAGCCCCCAGTTTTTCCTCCACTTATTTGCAGCGTCGGTGCATCTACAACTACATGGTCGAGTGTCAGACTGCCACTATTCGTGCTTCCAACCACCGCGCCTGTTGCCAGCGTTCCAGAAATCCGGGATTTTTCTCCATATATATGGATATTTTTAATCGTTAGATAGCTGTCCGCCGAAGTGCCTGACTGTGCCACCAGCCCTGCTGTATTCTGCCCCTGACAGGAAATGTCCGGATCCTTCAGATTCAAGTTTGATATCGTCAGATGATCCGTCTTCTGAATTAAAGCCGCACCATTCCAGGCAACAGGAGTTATCTTTAAGCCTGCAATCGTATAACATTCACCCAGTTTTGCTTTTTCTTTCTCATCCACCTCCGCATCATAAGAGATAATATCCGGGTTGTTAATCGGCCAGAAACTTCCACCTTCATACTTGGAATTTCCCGGACTGTAGATCATCATCTCTCCGTATGCATCTTTCACCTCTTTACAATACGCTTCCGTCTGTGAGGTAATCGAATCATCCTCCTGCCAGAGAATATTATCGGTCTGGATGACCCGTGTGATCTTTAAACCACCATAGCCTTCTCCGCAGAAATTCAGATTCTGCAGATGACGTCCATTGGCGACCTTAACCGTATAGGTATCCGTTCCATCATCATTGGGTTCAATTACATCAGCAAAACAGCTGTTGAACTTATATGAGAGCTTTGTATTTTCTGTCGGTGGATAGCCATCCTCGCTCAATTTTACGATCACATTTTCTCCATTTATGTAACCGCCCGGCTGATAACCTCCCCAGGTACCCAGACTACAGAAATTTCCACCCTCACGTGATAAATCATCCAGATAGAAACGCAATTTCAACTTTTTCTCTTCCGTTATGCCTATTTCAAAACGATTTTCCCTGTTTTCTTCAGCAAAGCTCGTCCAACTGCCATTTGCCTCATTTTCTGCACAGCTGGCAGCTTTCTCTTCCGTATCTACAAAGCAAAATTTCGATCCCGTTCTCAGAGTATTTTCCTGCAAATCACCAGTATTGACTTGGAGAACATACCACATCGTTTTACCGCTCAATTCGCCGGTAATCGAAAATATCAGATGTATTCTCTGATTTTCTTCAAGCGGAGACGGAGAGACATAATCGATATGCAGCCTGTTTCCAGTATACAGCGCCTCTTCGTTCTCGCCCTTGTCCCAGTCCCCGACATGGTTATTCAGAAACCACGAAAATCCCTTTGAAGCGTCCTGCGCAGCAAGTTTTTCCGCTACTTTCTGGATCGTCGGCATCGGATAAATCGGTATTTCTGCCTTCTTTAATTCCGGATCATACGGATATGTATTCCGCTTTTCCTCCGTATCTTTATTTTCTTCCTCACTGCTATCTGCACTCGGATCCTTTACACCAAACAGACTTGCAAGAGCCTCGTCATATGCAAGCACATACTTCTCATTCACCTTACTGCACACATAGCACCCCGGATAAACTGATTTTTTGTTCGTTCCTGTACCACTCGTCTCCGATGGAAGTATTCCATTCGTTCTACTTGCATAATCATAGAACGCAACAAACGCAGGTGCTTTCATCGCCGGATCCTCTGTTTCATCCGCCGCCGTACCGCTTCCACCTTCCGTTTCATCCGATTTTTCCTCAGCCGTCGGCGAATACACCGACGCCGATACATATGTATTCGCTATCTGACTGTCTGCCGGAAGCTGTGCGGCGAGACCCCCTGCGAATCCGCCGGTATATGCCGCTACGTTATAACGTCCGGTAAGATTCTCAAAAGCTGTATTGGCGTTTGCCCCATTCCCTGGTTTTTGGGAGGTATCAAACTTCTTGTTTGCTGTATGACCGCCGACATAACAACTCTGAATCTGCACCGTGGAACCGCTTGCGGCGGCTGCAGCTGCTGCTTTCTCAGCAGTTCCGACCAGACCGCCGGCGTACATACCTTCCACATAGAGTGCCGCTGCGCTGTCGATCAGGGAAATTTTTCCCTTTGCCGTGCCGATCAGGCCGCCCGCCGTTCCCTTTAAAGCGCGGATCCGGTATTTGCTTTCTTCCTCCAGCTTCAGATCGGCTGCTTTTTCTGTGCTGCTTCCCAGCTTATCACGGAAATGATTCTCCACCAGCGCATCCTGGACGGTCAGACTGCCGCCCTCAAATGTGCCGATCAACGCACCGGCAGAAGCGCCAGTCTGCTCTGCCTGCACCTGTGGATATTCCACCTGCACTTTTTTTATTTCCACCGTTGGCAGCTTTATAGTTCCCCGGGAATCCGTTCCCGGCATCACCGCGCCGATCAAAGCGCCTGCATTCGCCTTCGTCCGGACCACTGGCTGGCAGATCAGCAGGTTTTTAACACTCATATCCTGCGTTACCGTTCCAAACAGTCCGCCCGTCCCATCTACTGCTGTGATTGAACCTGCCGCCGTTTTTCCTACCTGCAGACCATCAATCCGGTATGTATTTCCCTGATAGTCCAGTGGATACGGCAGGCTAAGCGGAAGATAGCTTCCCGCCTCCGTGGTATATGTCTGTGCCGTCGGGTTCGTCCGATCTGCATTCGTTTCATCCGTTACCCGGTAGGCAATCGAGATGGTTTCCGCATTCTGATTCAAAAAATTCGAGCCAAATGCCGTATGCAGCTTCGCCACATGTCCGCAGTAACCGCTCTCGTCCGCAGTGTTTTCTCCCGCTTTCCAGGTCAAATCGCTATTCTGCATCGCCGTAACCATTTTGGACGTAGTCACCGCTCCCGTGTACAGCTGATCCGGATCCCAGCCTGAAACCCGCTCATCCAGATTTTCCAGATGGCGGAAGCTGCCGATCCCCACGCTTCGGTCCGTACCGATCGATGCAAAGAGGCTGCTGCCTGAATCTGTATTGCTCGTCTTAACCTGCGAAAGCGCTTTATTGTTGAAAACCTGCGCGTACACAAAGATATTTTCGCCCGGAATAAAGGAGGCAAAACCTCTTTCATCCTGCTGAAATGTCATATCCGTCTGTGCCGGCTGGTTGAAATCTATAAATTTGAATCCTGTACTTCCGCCCGTGCCGGCTGGCGCCGCTATGTCATCCAGAATGACCTGATACGTTCCATCCGAATCGCCCGAAGTTCCGGACACCTTCGCCACACGCGCCGAACGGCTGCTTCCCGGGGCATTGATCTCGATGTAGCCGGTTGTACCGCTCTTTTCTCCCTTTACAAACAGGCTCAGCGAATGTTCATTTTTATTCGGATCCCCGATTTCCGCATATAAAATATCATCATTCACCAATTTCACTGTCGGTGCCTCGAATTTCTCCTCCGGCAGTTCCGGAACTTCCAGATTTCCTGATGCGTAATATCCGATCGGCAGCTTCTGATCCTTATAATTGGAGTTAGCACCCGTAAACCGCTCCCGTTTTCCGGCATCAGACGCCGCCGCCAGAAGTGCCTCGCTTCCGATATCTGTCTGCACAAACTGATAATGATCCGAATACCACACCTCGCGGACCAGTCCTGCCTCCGGATCATAGAAAATAAGATAGCTCCCGTCTGCACGGACAGTCTCATCCATCGATCCAAACGGAAGAAGGCGCTGCCGGATCTCCTCGGTCACATTCGCAGACACCAGCGCCGCCTCACCGCCAGACTCTTCTTGTTCCGATTCAGGCTGCCCTGCCTGTTTTTCCGGCACATAGAGAACCGCGTAGATATTTCCCTCTTTCTCCTCCGCCAGCACTGTATTTTCTACCGAAATTCCCAGCTTTGCCTGCTTTTGATCGTCCGAAAATTCCCCCTGTGCCTCCATATGGAGCAGACGCGGAATCGTCCCATTGGAGACTTCCAGTGTCAGATGATTCTGCGCCGCCAGAAAGATCTCCTTCGCTGTCTGATCCATCTCCAGACGGCGGAGCTTTCTCTGGTAACGAATCACCGCAACAAAAGAAAGACTGGCAAGAATACCGACAATCGCAATCACCGTCAAAAATTCCGCCAGCGTAAACGCCGCCCTTCTCTTCTGTTTGTTCTGTCTCTTCTGCTCCATCTGTCCTCGTTCCTCTTTTAATTTTATTTCTGATCCAGGTTGACCGCACGCACGATCAGGTTAATCGGCTTTACCACCGCTTTCCGGGAAGTTCCCATCGTATCTTTTTTCCGGTAGATCGCCAGATTTTGAACCGTAAAGCACGCCGTCTCCTCCGAATAGGTATAGCCGTCAAATGCCGTATAATATTCATCCGAGATCGCCGCCTGCGTCAGCAGAGGTATCTTATTATACGCATCATCGTAAGTATAATCCCCATACCATTTTTCAATGCCCGTGCCAGACCAGTCTGTCGCACTAAAGTGCAGCCACAGGTGGCTGTTTCCACTCCGCAAAAGAGGTGTTACCATTTCTCCTGTTTCGGAAGTCCCAGCAGAATTTTTCACTTCCAGCGCATTGGCAAATTCAGCGGTCATCAGCTGCGCCGTGAGCGACAGCGCCTGCTCTGCATCTGCCTGATCCTGCGTCCTCTGGTAAACATTTTTTACCATCATCACGCCGCCTCCAAGCACCGTGCCGATCATACCGAGAATCACAATCGCCGCCAGCAGCTCCGTCAGCGTCATACCGTTCTTTGACCGGAGTTTTTTCTGACATACTGAAAAGAGCTTGCAGTGACCCTTGGATGCCGTCTGTTTCTGCTGCCTGCAATGCCTATTTCTGCATCTGCGGCATTCACTTCTCTCCTGTCCCATCTCTGTCTCCTCTATCGGTATCTGTAAAGCAGATCTTGTAAGTTTACCTCTTCCTCTTCTGCATCCGAATCAGCCTGGCTCACATACAGTACGATCGGATACTGTCCCGTCCGGTAATTCGTCTGTATGCCTGTCTGGTAGGCATTTGACGCCAGGCTTTTCTTCATGCCGCCGGTTCCAGATGCCTCCAGCTCCAGAACATATCTGCCCGACGCCTGTTCCGCTGTCCGGTTGTTCTCCAGCTGATTGCGGCTGTCATAATAGCCCGCCATCTGCTCTTCGCCCTGCTGCAGCATCCTGCCGGACGCCAGAAATGCACTCAGAAACAGCGTCATTCCCAGTGCAATCACAAGAACCGATATCAGTACCTCTGTCAGCGTCTCTCCCGCATTGGCACGCAGCTTTCTTCCAGCTGCCCATTCCATTCTACTTATCATCCTGCAGCAGCTCCTTCTCTATTGTTCCGTTCTGCCAGCGGATCGTCGTGATGATGGTCGTCGTCGTGATCGTGTAGGAATCATCGTCATCCGAATCTCCGTCATCGCCCGCTACTGTGACCGTCTCACTCTCGGAGCTATGTGCTGCTTCCAGCTCCAGCCGTTTCTCGCACCGCTCTTCCTTCTTGTCATCCGCCGTTACCGTATCTGAGATAACCGCCTTGATTTTATAATCATCCGTCATCCACAGGCGTACACTGGTCTTTAACGGGCCAATCGTGTTCCCGCTCGTTCCGGCTTTCTTCACTGACAGGGTAAAATCTTTGTACGCCATTTCTTCCTCCGATGCATTCTCCCCGTCTGCCAGCTTCCGATACTCATTATTTCTATAAATATCCACGATCAGTGAATCGAGAACCGCGCTATTCGCACTCTCTGCGCTTGACAAACCCGAATCCGTTCCATAAAACTCTTGCCACGTCGCCTCATTATCCGTGTTTTTCCGGCTGCCGACGTAGTAACAGTAAAAATCATCCTCATCGTCTTCCTCGTCATCCCGGCTGTCATGCACGATCACTTCCTTGATCTTGACTATATTCTCCGTCTTCTGCAGCTCATCCCGCAGAAATGCCGCCGCCGAGTCCACCGCATACCTCTTCTGGTCCTCCCTAGGCAGGTGGCGGATCTTTCCAGCCGACGCAGAAGCAGACGCCAGAATGATCGACGCGCCCACCCCGCAAAACACAAAAAACAGGAGCGCCGCCATCAAGCTGGCGCCATCCTGATTTTTCATACGCCTGAAAACCTGCCTCCAGATTTCCGGGCGTTTTTCACTGTTCTCTGCTTTTTTCATGCTTTATTCTCCCAGCGCCGCCTCTGCCGCTGTCTCAAGGTCAGAACGCTGCAGGTTCGACACATCCGCATTTGCCAGTCCCGACGGTGCCTGCGTCTCCTCCGGTTCCAGCTCCAGGCCTTCTTCTGATTCCGCATCGTAGCGGGTCTCAAAATAAGTCAGCTGGAACGCCACCGCCACCGGGTGGATGCGGATATCCTCTAACTCTCCATTTTCCAGATCTTTATCATCCTGAATGCTCAGATCCTCGATCAGACAGCGGTACGGTCCTTCGACCACCTCATGAAGCATCGAAACAGCGTGATCAAACGAATCCGCCGTAAAAGAAATATTCATCGCGCGGCGGATCTCCATTCCGTCCACCTGCGGCTCTGAATACTGGAAAGTAAAATCATACGCATTCGCAAAAATACGGTTCAGTTCCTCCGTCTCCGTCTTGAAATGATTGTAGGCCGGAACCATCGGCGCATTCGATGCCTTGTTTTCCTCGATCTCTTCCTCCATCTGCCGGATCTGCATCGCTTTCATCTGCTCCAGCTGAATCTGGGCATCCAGCTCCGCCGTGTCCGCCGCCTCAATCCGTCGCTGCACCGGCAGGTAAAATCCGGCATAGTAGCCGCCCGCGATCAGGGCAAAGACTACAACCAGCAGCACTATTTTCTGTGTTTTTGTTAATACATATTTCCCTAACGAATTCATTCTTCTTTGCCCTCTTCTGGTTCGTTAAAAAATACAGCCATTGACACTCCCACCTGCTTCAAGGATGCCAGAACTCTCTCTTCGCCATCTTTCTTCACTGTTTCCTCCAGCGAAGCGGTCACATAGCGCGCATTCGGATCCGCCTGTGCATCACGGACCAGCTGCGGAAAGAGTGTACCATTGGGAATGGTTCCTTCCAATGACATCTGATCCGAGGTGATCGAAACACTCGAAACTGCCGTCAGCGGGAAAATCTGTGATTTCAGGGAATCCAGCATCATCCGGCGGTCCGGAAGCTTACTCTCTTCCTCATTCAGATACCCATTTCCATAATGCGCGTACTCTGCCAGGACCTCACCGTACACCTCGTTGGATTTCTCCAATGTACGAAGCTCCTTCTCCGTCGCCGCATAAACCGCCTCTGCCCGGTCTGCCTCCTGCAGGGGAAGCATTACGCCAAATCTCGAAAATCCGTAGACAAAAACCATAAAAACGGCAAACGCGCCCAGCTCCGCCGCTATTTTTCCTTTTTTAGTCTGCTTCTGATACAGATTGATGCGCCGTTTTTTCGGATACTTCGGACCGCCAATCTGCATATTCGCGATTGATTTTAAATCAGTCACCGCTCTTCCTCCTTATGCAAGTAATACACCGTATGCCTGTGGGCTGTCGATCCACTCGTCTTCCTCATCCAGAGAGGCCTCCGGCAGAAGCTCCGCCACACTCCGCACCGGCAGATCCAGCGTTTCTTTCAGCGCATCAATCAATTCCCCGTATCGTGCGCCTCCGCCGCAATAATAGAGGCTGTCGATCGTATTATTCACATTATTGAAGCTATAAAAGTTCAAAACTCGCATGACCTAGACGGCGCGGGTCCGGTACTGCTCCTCCAGCACAGCCGCCATCTTTTCTTTGTCGGTCTCCTCGCGGTTTTCTTCCTCCACCTCAATTCCCAGTTCCTGCATCTTGTTCTTATCTCCCAAACGGATCTGCTCGATCTCCTCACAGCCCGGCTCCATGGTACGGGTAATATCATAGATCCCCTGGCGAAAGAAATGGATCCGCAATGCTTGGGTTCCCAGATCGAGAATCGCATAGTCTTTCACAGTTTCCGATTTTTCTGCCCCCTTTGCGTTCTCTTTTTCTTCCTTTTTATGAGGTTCTGCATTCAGCTTTGTCTCCAAAGCCTTCTTCTCATCCGCCATTCTCTCTTCTGCATATTCCAGAATCCATTCCAGTCCCAGCACGGCCGGAACCAGACCGACCAATTTCAAGTGTGCCATCTTGGCCAGTTTTTCAAATTGCTGCGACAGCTCTTTCGTACACGCCGCACCAATCAAATCCATTTTTTCCTGATCCGCATAGATCATCGCATAATCAAAGACGTACTTATCCATCTCGTTTCCGATATAATCATGGAACTCATATGGAAGATTCAGCCGGAGCTGTTCCTCCGTCATCAGCGGCAGCTCAAAGCGCCGCACATACGCATCCTCCTGCCGGATGACAAACACGACGTTCCGGCAGCGGATCGCATACTCCTTCAACAAATCCTTTATTAAATCCGCATATTGACGCATATCGTTCCGGTCGATCCCCTCGACCCGCTCGCTGATAAATTCGCGAAGCTCGCCATTTTCCGCATATGCAATCTTGATACGGTAATGTCCAATCTCAATTCCTAAACAATTCTTCATCTCTGCACTCCCTTTAAAAGAGCCCTGTATACCATTGTGTCCATATATCTCCATACAGCAGCATACAAAAACATGCCGCCGCAATCGCCGGTCCAAACGGAATTTTCTCCCTCCGACCGATGACAGAACCTGCAATTCCCAGCACACAGCTGAGAATCAGGAAAAATAATACCTCCCAGGCGGAACGCATATACAGTCCCGTCACAAAAAAAAGTTTTACATCGCCGCCCCCCAAGCTTTCTTTTCCGGTCAGGCGGTCAAACAGCAGGGAAAGTGCCAGCATACTGACAGCCAGTCCGGCACCGGTCAGAACTCCCCGCAGCATCTGTCTTCCCGGTTCCGGTAAGCCCAGCGCCGTGCCGAAAAAGATCAGGATTCCGGCTATCTGAAGCCGGTCCGGTATGATCCACGCATGCAGATCTGTGAGTGTCAGACATAAAAGCACCATCCAGAGCAGAATTCCCCGCAGTGCCAGCACCGAGACATCGTACCGGTACATAATCAGGCAGCATGCAATTCCTGAAACAAGTTCCGTCCAGAATGCCTCCGCCGGGATCTTCGCTCCGCAATAACGGCACCTGCCCCGCAGGCACAGCCGTGAAAAAAGCGGTACCAAATCCAGTACTCCCAGCACATGACCGCAGGCATCACAGTGGGATCTCCCTTTCAAAACGGACGTTCCGTTTAACATCCGCCCTGCCAGACAGTCTGTAAAACTTCCGAGCGCACAGCCCAGAATAAAAGTAATCATCAAAATGTAAATTGTTAAAAATGTGGTTTGATGCAGCATCAATGGAATATCTCCTGTCCGTACCCATGTTCTGTCTGTTTGTAAATCCCCAATATTTTATATCTTCCAAGATATGTAAAACGCTATCTTTATCTTAAAACGCCCAATTTCATTTCTTTTATTTGGCGCCAAATCCCGGCTTTGGACCAAATGGATTCTGGCTGGTTCCCCCAACTTCATTTCCCTCATAGAAAGGAGCGGTCTGAAGCGGAGACGTATTCGCATATGGATTAGCCGCCGGATTTCCGATGTAAACCAGAATATCTGTACACGGTGTCTTGGCTTCCATCGCCGTCTTCCGGTATTCCTGCCCCAGGTCATTTACCTTCTTTGTTCCACTTCCCTGTGCGTACTCAATGTGCGCGTTCTCTCCCTCTGCCTGACAGACAATCTTTCCCTCTTTTACATTGTATCGGTAATAGCGGTATTGCTTCTGCGGCTGGTTCTCGTAGCGTTCCAGGCTTTCCTTGCTTCCATACAGCATTGCCACGGCCGCCGCCTTCGCCGCACGGACATTCGCCTGATTGGCTGCGATGACCGCTTTTTTCCGCTGTGCCGTAAAAATCGGAATACTGATCGCCGCCAGGATCCCTACGATCGCTATCACCACCAGCAGCTCTGCCAGTGTAAAACCGTGTTGGTTCTTTTTCATTTGCTCACCCACTTTTTATCAAAATGACCTGCTGACTTTGTTTTGATTCGTGCGTTGCAGGTCACGCTTATGTATCTGACAATGAATGGATTTTTAAATCCTGAAAAATTTCTGATGTGAACATCACTTCCATTCTAAACGTTACTGTTCACACACGTGTGCCCAGCAACGGGATTTTGCCGATGCTGCGCATTCCAAATCGGCAAAATCTGCTGCCAGAACTGTATCGTACGGAATTTTCAGTTCAGAAAATTCCTACCTGTGAACAGTTACTTCTAAACCTTCATGCGCCTGGCAGTCAGGTGTACCACCACAAATGAAAGCTCTGGCAGGCGCATTTAGCAAAAATGGATGGGAAAAACCCCATCCATTTTCTCCACGTATGTGGTTATTTATGAACACTAATTTTATTGTTTTCCAACATACAGTTTAATAATCGCACCATTGATTGCATCTTTATCAGTAGATGCTGTTCCATTTTTACTCGGCTCAATTGATACACTAAACAAATCGTACTTTTCTTTTCCATCAACATCATCAAGAGTTTTTTCTGTAGTAGCTTTTTTGTTTCCCGTTACTACAGTAGCCTGTCCTGTACTAATGTCATAATCATATTCAATTTTTGAAGCTGAATCTGCACTGTCTGTCAGATACTGAGCAACCGCTGCCGCCTTTGCTGCTCTCATATTCGCCTGATTCGTAGCCTTTCTAGCCTTGCTCAGCTGTGCCGTAAATACCGGAATCGAGATTGCAACCAGGATGCCCACAATTGCAACAACCACCAACAGCTCAGCCAGTGTGAAACCTTTTTTGTTCCCACGAACTTTCTTGATTAAACCTTTCATAAAATCAATCTCCTTGTATAGTATTATATTAATGAACAGAGAATTATCTCTGCGCCATCCAGCCTATGCTGTATCACATTTCACATGTGTGCAGTCAATTACGCTTACATCAGATCGTACATCGTAAAGATAGGCAGATAAATCGACACTACAATGATACCCGCAAAAATCGCAAGCACCACCAGCATCGTCGGTTCCAGCAGTGCCAGAAGCCGCTGAATTCGATAATCCGCCTCGTTGGCGTAATAATCGGCAACATTGTCCAGTGTCTCCTCGAGCTCACCGGTTTCTTCTCCGACGGAACACATATCGACCATCGTCGGCGGGAAATATTTCTTTCCCTGCAGACATTCCACCAGACTGCGTCCCCGCTCGATTCCTTCGCGCATGGAGCGAACATCCTCGCTCAGAAGTGCATTGTCCATGACCTTCGCCGTCGTGTCAACCGCCTGATTGATCGTGATACCCGCTGCCAGAAGCACCGACATTGTATTGGCAAACTGCGCTGCGCCGTTCATCTGGTTGATCGCGCCCACAAGTGGAAGGGATAACATGATCTTTGCTTTCTCAATCCGTCCCTGCGGCGTATTGCCGTAGACCTGCGAACCAATCTTCAAAAACGCCAGCACCGCCAGCATCAGCAGCCACCACTTCGCAAAGAAATGGGAAGTCGCGATCAGCATCCGCGTCATCAGCGGCAGCGTACCGCCCAGATCGGCAAATACATCTGCCAGTGTCGGGATAACCTTCGCCATGACGATAATCAGGACAACCACCGCAACCGCAACGACAAACAAAGGATAGGTCATCGCTCCCTTGATCTTCTCCGTCGTCTTGTAGGACTTTTCGTAAAACTTCTGAAGCCTGTCAAAGGATCGTTCCAGCGTACCAGACTGCTCGCCTGCCCGGATCGTCTCGATAAATGTGAGCGGAAAACGGTCGCTATACTTTTCCAGCGCCGACGCAACGGTACTTCCTGCAGCTACTTCCTCTGCCGCAGCCCCCAGGATCTTCCGGATCCGCTTGTCCTCATTCTGATCTGCCAGCATACGCATCGCGTGTGCCACTGTCATGCCCGAATGAAGGGTGAGCGCAAACTGTGAACACAGGATCGCCAGCTTCTTCGTCTTGATCCGCCTGCTTCCGATCTCCATTTCCAAGAGACTGCCTTCATCAGGTCTTTTCTTCTCTTTCTTTTGGCTGATGCTCAAAAGAATCGGATAGTTTTCCCGGATTCTGGAAGCGGCTGCCGCTTCACTCTCAGCCTGGAGCACTCCCCGGACTTCTTTTCCATCCCGTCCCAGCGCTTTATATGAAAAATTTGGCATCTCTCATACCTCCAGCCACAGGATTCAGCTGTACGCCATCCGTATGTACATCGCCATCTGCATCCTTTTTATGATTATTTTAACACCTTTGTTTATTTTTGTAAATATACTGTCAATCTTTTAGGTTTTTTATACAAAAAACACACATCTATCCCAGCTTATTTTTGCCATTTTCTCTATGTACGCTTTGCTTTTGCCGATCTGTTCTGTATATATTTTCACCAACACATCTGACTTCTCTTTCTTTTCCAGACTATTTCTGGTATATAAACCATCAGAGCGGAAATGGTACATCCCGCCCTGACACTCCCAAAAATAGCTCCCGTTTCTTTTTATGTTCTTTCGTAACTGTTCAGTACCTTCACAGTTGCGTTCTTTCTTATTTTTCGTCCTTCTTATCCAGCATCTCTTCCATCGTATGCCATCCCAGCACCGCGCATTTGACACGCGCCGGCATATGGGAAACATCGACCAGGGCGCCGGCTTCCTCGAGTTCTTCGATCTCGTTCTCGCTTGCCTCGCCCTTGATCATCCGCAGGAACAGATCCGCCAGATGGCGTGCTTCCTCTTCGGATTTTCCGATAATCAGATCCAGCATGATATCAGCGGACGCCTGGGAGATCGCGCAGCCGCTTCCCTCAAAAGCACCGTCTACCACCTGTCCATCTTCGACCTTCAACTGAAGAATGATGTCATCTCCACAGCTCGGATTGACGCCCTCTAATACCAGATTGGCGTCCGGCAGCTTTTCTTTATGTAACGGATGCAGATTGTGATCCGTCAGTATTTCATTGTAAAAGGTTCTATTCTCCATATCCCATTTTCCTCCGGATTTCTTTCAGGTTCTGGACAAAACGGTCGATGTCCTCCTCCGTATTGTAGAACGCAAAGCTGGCACGCGCTGTTGCAAATACACCCAGATGTTTTAAAAGCGGCTGGGCGCAATGGTGACCTGCGCGCACATTGACATTTGCGGCATCCAGAATCGACGCGATATCGTGCGGATGTACGCCGTCCACGGTAAAGCTGATAATTCCGTTGTGCTCTTTCGGCTTATCGCTTCCCTGGATATGAACGCCCGGAATCTGCCGCATCGCCGTCATCGCCCGTGTTGTCAGCAGCTCCTCGCGCTTCTGCACCTCGTCAAATCCGATGTTCATCAGATAATCGATCGCCGCCTGTAAGCCGACCGCACCGCCGCCATTGACGGTACCGGCTTCGAATTTGTGCGGCAGTTCGGCAAAGACTGCCGATTCCCGGCTGACCGAATCGATCATCTCGCCGCCCGTCAGGAACGGCGGCATCGCATCCAGAAGAGCTTCTTTTCCGTACAGGACGCCGATTCCCATCGGTGCCATCAGCTTGTGACCGGAAAATACAAGGAAATCTGCATCCAGTGCCTGCACATCCACCGGAATATGAGGGGCGCTCTGTGCCGCATCGATGACGATGACACCGCCTTTTTCATGCACCAGTTTCGTCAGCTTCTCTACCGGATTTCTGCGGCCAAGGACATTGGAAATCTGCGGCATCGCTGCGATCTTTGTCTTTTCTGTCACCAGGGCTTCCATATCCTCATCCCGGTAGGAACCATCCGGCTGACATTCCAGATAAACGAGCTTCGCGCCTGTCTGTCTGGATACCATCTGCCACGGCAGGATATTGCTGTGGTGGTTATCAATGCTGATTAAGATCTCATCGCCTGCTTTCAGACTGGTTAAACCATAGCTGTACGCGATCAAATTCAGGCTCTCGGTGCTGTTGCGTGTAAACACGACCTCGCTCGTCTTTCCAGCATTGATAAATTCCCGCACGCGCTCTCTTGCCGCTTCATATGCCTCCGTCGCCTCGATTCCCAGCTCATAGAGCCCGCGGAGCGGATTGGCATTTTTCTTTGTATAGAAATCTTCCACTGCCTTTAATACCGCCTCCGGGCGCTGTGCCGTTGCCGCATTGTCCAGATATGCGATATCCGAACCCGCAAGCAGAGGAAAATCTTTCTTGTAATCTGTCATGTTCTGTTCCTTCTTATATATTTGTTTGTATACTTGCTGCAAAAACAAACCGCAGCCAACTTACAGTTTTTTCATTTTATTATCGCTTCTGGTTCATGAACTCCTGAACCTGCTTCTGTACTGCCTCGTCAGCTACCAGCTCATTCAGCGCGTCGATTCTCGCCCGCGCTACCATGCGCTCAGCTTCCTCTCTCGACAGTCCGCGGGAGCACAGATAAAACAGCGTTGCATCGTCCAGATCGCCCATCGAAGCGCCGTGATTTCCTTCGACATCTTCTTCCGCACACAGAATCAGCGGAATCGTCTGGTTTACGATGTCATCGCCGAGCAGCAGCACATCCTCGCGCTCAGTTCCCTTTGCCCCGGCGCATCCCGGCACGAAATCGATCGTTCCGCGGAACAGCTTGGAGGAACCGTCCTGCAAAACGCCAGAGACTTCCATCATACTCTCTGTCTTTTTGCCGCGATGGCGTACTGTATAGTTCATATCCAGCTTCTGGTTTACACTGGTGTAATAGCCGATCTTCGCGTCAAATGCGCTCTTTTTTCCTTCCAGCTCGGTCAGGCAGCCCGCATAGACCTTGCCTGCGCCCAGCTCCAGTTTCAAAAGCTCAAATGTGGCATTTTCTCCGCAGGACGCACCGATATCACTCAGGCAGGTATATCCGGCGCCGAGAAGCTGCACTTCCTGAAGCTGTACCTTTGCATTCTTTTCCGCATGAACCTTTACCTGGAACGAGGATGTTCCCTGTGCGTCCTCCCCGGAGCGGAATACGATCAGCACGTTTAAGCGGCTGTTTTCCTTTGCATCCAGGCAGAGGCGGTTCTGGTAACTGCCGTTTTTGTAATCGACGCAGAGAACCGTCCATTCTGTATTTTCATTCTGCAGCACAGCTGCCGCTTCCGCTGTCAGCCGGTAGATACTTCCCGCACCGGCATTTTCTTCTGCAACAGCCGTTCCATTTACAGTGTCCGTTCTATTTGCGCCAGCCGTTCCGCATTCCGCCGCCATTGCATCGTACTCGCGTCCCATGCCGGTCTGGATCTCGTCCCACTCTTTTCCGGAGATTTCTTTTTCCCAGGTCACACCTGCTGCCAGGCGCTCCGGTTTTATCAAAACACTTTCCTCCGGCCACTCAATCTGTATCTGGCTTTCGTTCATTCCCAGCCGGTTCCAGGTTCGGGTCGGAAGAATGTTTACTATCATTTCTTTCTGTCCCATTGTTTCCTCCTGTCGTTACCATTCATGCACTTGCATGCCCCGCAGCAAAATCTGTTATTTCAAAATCCCCGCTGCAAACAGTAACCATCTATTATCCGATACTGCCTTTCATCTCAAGCTGAATCAGGTTATTCATCTCAACCGCGTACTCAAGCGGCAGCTCCTTCGATACATCATCCGCAAATCCGCTGACGATCATTGCGCGCGCGTCCTCCTCGCTGATGCCGCGTGACATCAGATAGAAAACAGCCTCGTCGCTGATCCGTCCAATCTTTGCCTCATGGCCGACGTTCGCATCGCGGGTCCGGATATCCATCGCCGGGACCGTATCGGAACGTGAAATATCATCCAGCATCAGGGACTGGCAGGAAACCGATGCCTTAGAACCAGATGCCTGTTTTCCAATCTGCACGCTGCTTCGGAACGTACTGATACCGCCGTCCTTGGAAATAGATTTCGTATTAATATAGGAAGAAGTCCGTTTGCCCGTGTGGACTACCTTCGCACCGGTATCGAGGTTCTGACCTTCTCCGGCAAAAGTAATGCCGGTAAATTCCATCTTTGAATCGTCACCCTTTAAAATACTCATCGGGTACAGATACGATACATGGGAACCAAAGGAACCCGATACCCACTCGATCGTGCCACCCTCTTCCACAATCGCGCGCTTGGTGTTCAAATTGTACATATTTTTCGACCAGTTCTCGATCGTCGAATAGCGGAGTTTCGCATTTTTGCCGACGTACAGCTCAACACAGCCCGCATGCAGGTTTGCTACGTTATATTTCGGCGCAGAACAGCCCTCGATGAAATGCAGATATGCCCCCTCATCAACGATGATCAGAGTATGTTCAAACTGTCCGGCTCCCGGTGCATTGAGACGAAAATAGGACTGAAGCGGGATCGTAACCGACACGCCCTTTGGCACGTACACAAAAGATCCGCCGGACCAGACCGCCCCGTGCAGCGCTGCAAATTTATGTTCCTGCGGTTTGACCAGATGCATAAAATGCGTCCGGATCATTTCCGCATATTCGCCGTGCATTGCGCTCTCCAGATCGGTGTAGACAACGCCCTGCGCCGCTACCTCCGCACGCACGTTATGATATACTAACTCCGAGTCATACTGGGCGCCCACGCCTGCCAGTGATTTCTGCTCCGCCTGCGGGATTCCCAGACGCTCAAAGGTATCTTTGATGTCCTTCGGAACCTCCGACCATTTAGCGCTCATCTTGGATTTCGGACGGACATAGGTTACGATGTTGTCCATGTCCAGATCCTCGATATCCGGTCCCCAGTTCGGAACCTGCAGGGAATTGTAAATCTGTAAGGACTGCAGACGGAACTGCTGCATCCATGCCGGGTCATTTTTCTCCTTAGAAATCTTCTCAACGATCTCCGGGGTCAGACCCGCTTTTACTTTATATGCGTCATTTTCTTTGTCTTTTATATCGTAGACGCTGCGATCAATGTCATCTACATACGTTTTTTCTTTCATGTTTGATGCCTCCATATTACCCGTGCTGTTTCGTTATTACTGTCGCGTTATCCTGCAGCACCTTCGATTCCAAAAATACCTGCCTGCGAACAGTAACGATTAGTTCCGGGCGTCTGCCACACCCGCCTCACGGATAAAGGATTCGTAGCCTTCCTGGTTGATCTTATCAACTAGGGAGCCGTCACCGGTTGCCACGATCTTTCCATCTACCATGATGTGCGTATAGTCAACATGCAGTGCATCGAGAATCCGGGTGCTGTGCGTGATAATAAGAAGCGCGCCGTTCTGGTTCTTCTGGTACTCTTCCACACCCTTAGAAACCAGACGGACTGCATCAACATCCAGACCAGAGTCTGTCTCATCGAGGATTGCCAGGCTCGGATTTAAGAGCATCAGCTGTAAAATCTCAGATTTTTTCTTCTCACCGCCAGAAAAGCCCACGTTTAAGCTTCTCTGTGCATACGATTCATCCATCTGGAGAATGTCCATCGCCTTTTTGAGCTGTTTATGAAATTCCCAGATCTTTAAGTTCTTGCCAGTCTGCTGGCGCATCGCGCTCCGCAGGAAACTTTCCAGCGAAAGTCCCGGTACCTCCAGCGGCTCCTGGAAGGACAGGAACATACCGGCTTTGGAACGCTTGTCCGTGGACTCATGTGTGATATCCTCACCCTTAAATAAGATCTGACCACCCGTGATCTGGTATCTCGGGTTTCCCATCAGGACGTTGCCGAGCGTCGATTTTCCAGCGCCGTTCGGTCCCATCAGGACATGTACCTCCCCTGCACCGACGCTTAAATCAACGCCGTGCAGAATCTCTTTTTCTTCTATATTTGCCTTTATCTGATTTACTTCTAACACTTTTTCTGCCATAAAGCACTCCATTTCCGGGACCGGCTGAGACATTCATGCTCGGTCTGTCTGATCTGTGACAGCCGCCTCGTCACGAAAGCGGTTATCCTTCTTAGCAAACGTCCATCTCTCTGGTTCCTTTTTTCTATAATGAATCTGGCTGTTCAGACGGTCAGATTACCCTATGGCTATTATAGGTATTTATTTCCGGATTGTAAACCCTCATTTTTCACAAAACAAGAAAGATTCTTATTATATTATTGAGACTTTTTCTCGTTTATTATTGAGTCAGCATCATCCACCCCCAATACACAACCCCTAATCCCCACGAACTCAGAATCCCATACAGGATCACCGGACCCGCGATTGTAAATATTTTGCATCCGACACCAAACACCTGTCCTTCCGCCTTGTATTCCAGCGCCGGGGATGCAACTGAATTGGCGAATCCGGTGATCGGAACCAGCACACCAGCTCCAAAAACACGAGCCAGCCTCTGGAATACATTTGCCCCTGTCAGGATAACGCTGAGCAGAATCAGTCCCAGCATCGTCCAGAGCGCCGCCGTTTTCTCCTCCATGCCTGTCTGAACCAGACAATTTGTGCTGATCTGCGCCGCCAGGCAGATCAGCCCGCCGGAAATACCCGCCATCAACACATTTTTCCATGTACTGTGGACGGGCGTAACCGATTTGACATATGCTTCATATTGATCTTTTCTGGCTTCCATGGTTTCTCCTCTCTTCTACTGTCTTCCAATTCCATGTAAGAAATAATACAGCGAACCCGCACATTTCCCCGCCGCAATCGCGAGAAGGAGATATGGCAGCCCCACTGCCAGACGCAGGCGGCGGCTCAGCACCGGCAGGGCTTTCAATGTCTCTGCCAGCGACATGACGAGGCAGCCCACAAAAATACCACAGGAAAGTCCCGCAGCCGCTAGAAGCAGCTGTCCGGAGACATTTCCAAGCATCACCAGAAATTCAGCACCAGCTCCCGTTCTGCCACCGCCTTCTGCTGCCTTCTGCCACAACTCTGCCTCCGTCATTGCCGCTGGCCACGCTATTCTCAGAAAACTCCCGGTCAGCTGTTTCACCTTCTCTGTAAATAAATCCACCACATTTCCAAACAATCCTCCCAGCGCGATAATCGTCTCATACAAGAAGATTTTCCCCTTCGACGCCGTCGCCGTCTTTCCAATCAGGCGCGGATAAACGCCGATGACCACCAGAAAGGCGTAGACTCCCGCTGCCACCGTGCTTCCCGCCGCCAGCCCCGCCAGCAAAAGCAGCGCTTCTTTAAGAAACATCGATGTCATCCTCCTTCCGCTCCTCGTTCTGAATCAGCGTTTTATTGACATTTTCCTCATACAGGCGCATTTCTACCTCCAGCGGCGTCGGATCGAGACTGAATTTCCACGAAGTAAAATGATTAAAAAACAGCAAAATCCCCACCGGAAGCCCGATCGAATAACCGATCTCCAGCGCCGTTGTTCCGTCCGACGCCTGCCCCGTCGTGATCTCATATATTTTCCTGAATACATCCAGCACGTTTGCATCGTTGTTGAATGTCATGATCGCAAATGCCGCCCCGAAAAAGCAAATCAGGCAGACGAACAGCGTCTTGCACCACTGCCAGACAAGCGCCTGACGGTGCGGCGGCTGATAATGAATGACATAATCCGTCTCCCCCAGATTCTGCACCGATGTCCCCGGAATTTCCCGTTCAATCTGCTGGATAATCTCCATGACGTTTCCAACCAGACGGCTTTCGCGCTGTTTCCCGCCGCCGCGGATCCTCTTCACGATCATCGCACGGCAGCGGCTTTCCACGCTTTTTTCACTGCAATAAACTTCTCCCAGGCTTGCAAGCGGTACATTTTTCTCATGTACCTGCGTGATCTGGCTGAGTTTCAGATAGACCGTCTGTGTCATAATGCTGCCTTCTCCGTCTGTGCCTCCGGTCTCAAAAATGCCTCCGCGCTGTCCCCGGAATGCTGTACGAAGGTTCCGTCAATGTAGACGCTGTCCCGCCCCACTGCCATCAGACAGAGACAGAGCGCTGCTACAATCAGAATCATGCATCCGACCCAGACACAGATTCCCATCTTTTTTTTCATTGTCACTTTCACATTTCCCGTCATTTTTTTCCATCCTTCCTGTGTATTCTGGAAACTCTAAAAGTTCCTGCATCCAGTAGTATGGCTGTCTTTCAATGGAGTATGCACATTCATATATTCTGAATTATGAGCCTGTCTTTTTTTCTCATGTTTCTTCCAGCTTTGCGCGCATCTGCCCTAATATTTTCCGCTCGATCCGCGACACCTGTACTTGTGAAATGCCGAGCTGCGCCGCGATCTGAGTCTGTGTCTGATCATAAAAATAGTGCCGCACAATGATCTCCCGCTGCCGTCCATTGAGCATTTTCAGCAAATCTCCCAAAAGCATCCGGTCAAGCAGAACCTCATTCTCCGCTGTCTCCCCAGCAATCCGGTCCTGAAGCAGAAGGCCAGTTTCTTCCCCGGCGCTGGCTGGTGCAGAGAGCGATTCAACCGGACTGTCCGCCGCCATCGATGCGGCTGCTTCCTCACAGCTCACTCCAATCTGCGCCGCCAGCTCTTCCAGCGTCGGCTCCCGCCCAAGCGCCGTGCAGAGCGCATCCCGCGCTGCCCGGAGCCGCTGGTTTTGCTCTTTGATGGAACGGCTGACCTTGATGATCCCGTCATCCCGGAGAAAACGTTTGATCTCCCCCGCAATCATCGGCACCGCATACGTCGAAAAACGCACCTCATATGATAGGTCAAACTTATCAATCGCCTTCAACAGCCCGATACTTCCGATCTGAAATAAGTCCTCCGTCTCACACCCCCGCCCCGCAAAGCGGCGGACGATGCTCCATACAAGTCCCAGATTGTCCTTTACCAGCGCCTCCCGCGCCGTCTTATCGCCCTGGTGTGCCCGTTTGATTTGCTCGATGGTTTTATCCATAGGACTCTGCCGTTTCTTTTTCTTCCTGCTCTTTATTCATATATCCCCTTCCAATTTGCTTTTTCATCGTCACACACGTTCCGCAGCCCACCTTGGACTCCACCTCGACCTCATCCATAAACGCTTCCATAAACGAAAAGCCCATCCCTGAGCGCTCGCCGGTCGTGTCTGTCGTATACATCGGCTCCATCGCCTTTTCCACATCCAGGATTCCTTTTCCCTCATCCCGGACCGAAATTATCAGTTCTTCTCCCTCAATCCGCGCTTCTATGTAAATAATTCCGATTTCATCGCTATACCCATGAATCACCGCATTTGTCACTGCCTCCGAGACCGCCGTTTTCACATCCTCCAGCTCCTCCATCGTCGGATTCATCCGGCTCATAAAGACTGCCGCTGTGACACGGGCAAACTCCTCGTTCGATGAATGGCTGTCTATCTCCAGGTGCATCCACGTGCCATTCTTCTCTGCTTGTCTCTGTTCATTCTGTTTAAATTTTCTGTATTCTTCTGAATCTTTTATTTTTTTAAGTTTTCCTTTCACTTCCGTTTCTGATACAGATATATCATCCGCATACATATTCATCTCTCCTTTAATGTCTCCCATCCAGTGCCTCCTCTCTCGTCCGGTACGACTGCACCAAACGATACACGCCGCCGATCCGCAAAATCCGGCGCATCCGCTCGCCTGCCCCGTACACCGCCACCGTGCCGCTGCTACCCTCCATCTGCTTATACCGGTTGAGAATTACACCGATCCCGGAACTATCCATAAATTCCGTCCCTGAAAAATCAAAAATAATCCGGTTAATATAATTTTCCGCCAGAAGCAGGTCTGTTTCATATTTGAGTGTCAGGCAGTTATGATGATCTACCTCCTTCGGCAGATGAATCACCAGCGCCGAATCGATCGCTTCGTATGTAAACATATTTCGTTCCATATCAGGATTCCCCCTTTTTCGATTTTTTATGCAGCCTTTTCCTATATACCTAAAAAGAATGTGCTTTGGCACATTCGGGCGTCTCGCGCGGTCGCTTGCGACATGTTTCTGCTTCGCGCGAGTGCGCATCCTCGCGGAGCGTTTTTTGTTTCATAGGACGCAATTTCCTATGAAACAAAAAAGCACCGTAAAGTTTTTATCTTTACAGTGCTTTTCTTCTTAATTATCTGCCGTATTATATTTGTACTTACTGCGCCGCTTGCGTCTCCGCTCCGCTGCCTGCTGCCGTTTCATCCGCCGCAGTCTCTCCCTGACTGATGATGGACTGACCTGGAACTGCAGCCTGCTGGTTATCCGGCGCAAGCTCGGCGAGCTGCTGTCTTGCCTTGTCCGCCTGCTCGGAATCCGCATACTGGGTCACAATCTGCGTAAACATTTCGACCGCCTTGTCTGTCTCGCCCTGTGCCCGGTAAATCATACCCATGCTGAAGATAACCTTCGGGTTTGCCGGACGGATCGCCAGACAGGTCTGGTAATCTGCCAGTGCTTCCGCCATACGGCCTGCCGACCACATCGTGTATGCCAGATCCTCCAGCGTCTGGTAGCCGTTTGTCTCGATGTCCTGCTTTACCCCGTTGGCAATGGAAACGACCGTCTCGTCCGTAAATAACGACGGATCAAAGCCCTCATAATAGGTAACCGCCTCTGCCAGGTTATTGTTGCGGTATGCCTGCAGCATTTTGACGAGCTTCGCATACTGGTTCAGAACGCTGTCATTGCTGTTGAGCATCGTATCCAGCTTGTTCTCCGCCTCTTCTTTGTCCTTTTTCGAGGTCTCAATGCTCTCATTTAAACTGTCAATCTCTTCATTTTTCTGATTGAGCTGCTCGTTGTACTGGAGCATTTCCTGCGTATGTGCATTATTTGCCTGCTTAATCTTGGCTGGCATCACCAGGAAAAAGATAACTGCCGCGCCCAAAAGCAGTCCAGCGCCGATATTGAGCACTGACTGCAGTCCCGTATTCTCCTTGTACGTCGGCGGCATAATGACATCATCATCCTGCATCTGGCGGTGGGAAAATGCGTTTTTCAGCTTTCTCCGCTCGATATCCGCCTTGCCGGTATGTTCTTTAACAATCTCCATATACCAGTTCGCCTTGGGATTGTTTTTATCAATCTTGAGTACCTTATACAGGGATTTGCCCGCTTTCGTATAATCCTCATGACTAATATGCAAAAGAGCCAACAGAAGATGTGCTTTTACAAATCTTGGATTAGCTTCTACAACTCTTGTAAGCTGTAAGGTCGCCAGATCGTCGCTTCCGGTCTGCGCCTGCAGAAGCGCCTGATTATATTTCTGAATCGTCGCGCTCGCCTGATCCAGACGATCCTGCTTGCGCTGAATCTGGTCTAAATAATAATCAGCCCGGTTATCCTGCTCCTTAAAGTTCATGCTGATAACCCACTGCACCAGCGCCTCCGACACCTCACCCATCTCATAATAGATAAGTCCGAGAAGATTTCTGGCATCAATATGATACTTGTTCAGGTTCAGGCATTTTTTCAGATACTCGACCGCCCCTGTTAAATCCCGTCTCTTTGCCCGTTCCAGCCCGGCATTGTAAAAGCTGTTGGAAATCAGGCGAATTTTTCTTGTTCGATCCATCATGTCCGCCTATTCCTTCATATGTTTTAAAAGTTCCATCATAATATCCGACATATCTGTCAGGTCACTCTTCACGATCGCCTCGCCGACCTCCTCGACCTCCAGACTCGGTTTAAAATGTTCGATTTCTTCCTCGAAATTGATTGTCATTCCTTCGCCACTCATGTTTTTCCTCCAGAGTTTCTTCCTTTTATTACATGGATATACATTCCCGCTAATCTTACACCATTCTGGCGGTGCTGTCAAATCCAGTTCGGGAAATCTTTTTCTCCAGCTCTCCGATTAAATACAAAGAACCCACACAGAAGCAGGTATCCTCCGGACGTTTTTCCTGAACCAGTGTCTGATAAGCTGTTTTTACATCTGGTATACTTTGAACCTCACAGCCATCTGCCACCCGGTGTGCTGCTTTTTCCATCGCCTCCATCGGAAGTGCCCGCGATGTATATAAATGAGTCAGCACCAATCGATCCGGCTTCAGTTTCCGCATCAGTGTTTCCAGCATCGATTCATAATTTTTATCTGAAACGGCTGCAAACAGCAGAAAAATCCGACCATCTTTCCCGGACTCTTCTCTTCTGCGCGCTGCCACCTCTGCCGCCGCGCCCGCAAACGCACGGATTCCGCCCTCATTGTGAGCGCCATCCAGATAAACTCCGTCCTGGATCTCCTCCATGCGTCCGTGCCATACCGCATTCCGGATGCCCGCTGCCGCTGTCTCCCCGTCCACTGCAAGAAGCCGCGCCGCCTGGTAAGCGATGCAGGCGTTGACCGCCTGATATTCCGCTTCGAAGGGAATAAACAGACGCTGGCTTTTCTCTTTTATCATCAGGCTCATCCCGCCATGTTCCCGCCGAAGATCCGTATACACTGCCGGGCTGATCGGATATGCCGGACAGGAAAGTTCCGCCGCCCGATTTCTGATAACTGCCGAAGCCGCCGCATCCGTATCATCGTACACCACCGGCATATTTTTTTTCAGGATTCCCGCCTTTTCGCCCGCGATCTGTGTCACCGTGCCGCCCAGGTATTCCATATGGTCAAGGCTGATCGAAGTGATGACCGTAAGCGCTGGATGCTCGATGCAGTTCGTTGCATCCAACCGTCCGCCAAGCCCCGTTTCCAGAATCACATACTCCGGCTTTTTCCGGCGCACCATCCACATGAACATCAAAAACAGATATTCAAAATACGTCGGATGCCCCAGTCCTTCCTGCTCAAAATGAACATATGATGCCTTAACCGCCCCAAATGCCTCCAGGAACAGTGCATCGTCTGCTTCCTGTTCATCAAAAGAAAAACGCTCCGTCACGCGCACCAGATGAGGAGACGTAAACCGCGCCGTCCGCTTCCCGGCTTTCTGCAAAACCGCATCGAGAAACGAGCAGACCGACCCTTTCCCATTCGTTCCGGCCACATGTACGATTCTTTCCTCCTGCGGCAATGCATTCAGGTATGAAAGCATCCTGCGAAGCCCCTCCGCCGTATGTTTTTCACTGGTAAATTTCGGTATCTCATTCAGATATGCATCTGCCGCTTCTACCGTCCATTCTTCTTGTTTCATGGCATGAAATATCCTTTCCTGGCAAACGGAAGCGGCAGTACGAACTCTGCCGTCTGCCGCCTTGTCTTTTGTATGTTATTATTTTATATCATTTGCGGAGATCGTGCAAGTGGTTATATGGAATAAAGAAACCCCTCTTGATAATCAAGAGGGGTTCCACTCATCAGCTCCCTGCCGGACTTGAACCGGCGACCTACGCATTACGAATGCGTCGCTCTACCAACTGAGCCAAGGAAGCATTTTAATTCGAAAAATGCTCTGGAAAACCCAAAGCAACTTTCGATGACCTGTCCGGGAATCGAACCCGGGTTTACGCCGTGAGAGGGCGTCGTCTTGACCGCTTGACCAACAGGCCGTATGTTTTATAATAGAATCGAGGCGACGTGATTCGAACACGCGACCTCTGCGTCCCGAACGCAGCGCTCTACCAAACTGAGCCACGCCTCGATTACATGACGTAGTATAATATAAATCCAGGAGAATGTCAACACTTTTTTTGAAGAATTTTTAAAAATATTTATTATGTTTAATATTTCGCTATAGTTGCTTGTGTTTGCTCAATTCAATAAATTTATATTTACTTCATCAGCTTCTGAATCGTCTTGCACAGCTCCTCAACCGCTTCTTCCCCATTTCCCGCCTCTATATCATCGACCACACAGGTTTTGATATGGTTGGACAGCAGGACTTTGGAAAAACTGTTCAGCGCCGCCTGAACCGCTGATACCTGGTTTAATATATCGACGCAGTATCGCTCGTCTTCCACCATCGCCTTCACACCGCGCACCTGTCCCTCGATCCTGTTTAAACGTTTCAGCAGATCTTTTTCCTCGGTCAGGTTTCTGTGTTTGTGGCGTTCCGTCTCTCCTCCTTGACAGACCTGCGCTTGTGATTCACATTTACAACAGCCCATGCTTTTCTCCTATCTTTTATCAAAATGCTGCGAAATAGCATATTAATTCCACCATTTCGCAGCTTTTTTCATCCTACTGAATCGAGTCCACCTTATAATCCTGTGCCTCAACCGCCTCTTTCAACGTATCGTCCGCCACATCCGCACTCATGCTTACGACCGCGGTTCCTTTCTCATGGCTGACCTCTGCGCTCTCCACGCCTGCCAGTGCCTCCAACGCCTTCTTTACGCGTGCCTCACAGTGTCCACACATCATTCCTTCGATATTCATTGTCTTTGTCATCGTTATTCCCTCCATATTTATATGATTTTTTTGATTCTCACTTTTTTGCATTTTTTTTGAAACAGTTTCATTTTCATTTGCTGTTTGCCCAATTGACCGGGTGTCTTCTGCCCCCATCCTAACTGCACCTGCGTTTTCTGCCTTTTCTCCACCTTTATTAGCAGTCTTCTCAGCCCTCTTCCGCAGCGGATGATCCTTCGATGCATCGTGCATCTTAAACAGATTCAGCCGCAGCGCGTTCGTCACTACGCAGAAGCTGGATAAGCTCATCGCTGCAGCGCCGAACATCGGATTTAATTTCCATCCAAAGATAGGATACCACAAACCGGCTGCAAGTGGAATACCCACAACATTGTAAAAGAATGCCCAGAACAGGTTTTCGTGAATATTTCGAAGCGTCGCACGGCTTAGACGGATTGCCGCCGGAACATCACTCAAACGGCTCTTCATCAGCACCACATCCGCGGCATCAATCGCGATATCTGTACCGGCTCCGATCGCGATACCTATATCGGCACGCGTGAGCGCCGGGGCATCATTGATACCATCACCGACCATTGCCACCTTGCCCTGTTCTTTCAGGCTGCGGATGACACTCTCTTTCCCATCCGGAAGTACTCCGGCAATGACTTCATCCACACCAGCCTGTGCCCCAATCGCCCGGGCGGTCCGCTCATTATCTCCGGTCAGCATGACCACACGGATTCCCATGTTCTGCAGTTCCTTGACCGCCTGCGGGCTGTCTTCCTTGATGACATCTGCCACGGCAATCATACCAGCCAGACGACCATTTTTCATAAAGCACAGCGGTGTCTTGCCTTCCGATGCCAAACGCTCAAAGGATGCCTGTTCCTGTGCGGACACCGTCGTATGTCCGCTGATATAGGAAAAGCTTCCGCCTGCCAGTGAAGCGCCGTCTAACGTACCGGAAAGTCCATTACCCGGCAGCGCCTGGAAATCAGCCGCCTCCGGCGCGTCAATCTGCTGTTCTTTTGCATAGAGAAGAACAGCTTTCGCCAATGGGTGCTCACTCTTCTTTTCCAGGGAAAGCGCCAGGCTTACCAGCTCCTTCTCAGTCACACCTCCGGACGGGATGACGTCGGTCACACGCGGCTCGCCGCTGGTGATCGTACCCGTCTTATCAAGCGCTACAATGTCCATTTTTCCGGTTTCTTCCAGTGAAACAGCTGTCTTGAACAAGATTCCGTTTTTCGCGCCCATGCCGTTGCCGACCATAATCGCAACCGGCGTAGCCAGTCCCAGTGCACACGGGCAGCTGATAACCAGTACGGAAATACCTCGCGCCAGTGCGAATCCAAACGTCTGTCCTGCCAGCAGCCAGATAATCGTTGTCACCACTGCGATCGTGATAACCGCCGGGACAAACACGCCGGAAACCCGGTCTGCAATCTTGGCGATCGGCGCTTTCGTCGCCGCCGCGTCGCTGACCATGCGGATGATCTGCGACAGGGAGGTATCTTCACCGACTCTGGTCGCCTCACAGCGCAGATAACCAGACTGGTTGACCGTTGCCGCCGAAACCGGATCCCCCTGTGCCTTATCCACCGGAATACTCTCGCCGGTCAGTGCTGCCTCGTTGACCGCGCTTGCTCCTTCCAGGACCACGCCGTCCACCGGGATATTTTCACCTGGACGTACAACAACTACATCACCCTTCTTTACCTCTTCAATCGGAACCTTTGTTTCCACTCCATCCCGGATGATAACAGCTGTCTTCGGTGCCAGTTTCATCAGTCCCTTTAAGGCATCCGTCGTTTTTCCCTTGGAACGCGCCTCCAGCATTTTTCCGACTGTGATCAGCGCCAGAATCATTGCCGCCGACTCAAAGTAAAATTCATGCATGTAGGACATGACTGCCGTGCCGTTGCCCTTTAACTGTGCGTCCGTCATCGCAAACAACGCATATGTGCTGTAAATAAACGACGCGCCAGAACCAAGTGCTACCAGCGTGTCCATGTTCGGGGCGCGGTGTAAAAGTCCCTTGAAACCGCTGATAAAGAATTTCTGGTTAATCACCATGATAATTCCGGCCAAAAGGAGCTGCAAAAGTCCCATCGCCACATGGTTGCCATCCATAAAGTGCGGCAGCGGCCAGCCCCACATCATATGTCCCATCGACATATACATAAGGACTGCTAAGAATCCCAGCGATGCGATCAGACGGTGTTTTAAGACCGGCGTCTCCCGATCTTTTAAGGCGTCCTCTGCCTCCGACGCGCTCTGCGCCTGCGCTGCAGTGCCCTGTCCTTTCAGGGATGCGCCATATCCGGCATCTTCCACCGCATGAATCACGGTCTCCGGGGGCACATCGCCCTCGACGCCCATCGAATTTGTCAGCAGGCTGACCGAGCACGCCGTGACACCCGGCACTTTCGATACTGCTTTTTCAACCCGGCTGCTGCATGCCGCGCAGCTCATGCCGGTTACTGTATATTGCTTCATGGTCTCCTCCTATCTCTTAACTGTCCTTATAATATACCCCCATAGGGTATATGTCAACCCCAATTTCATTTATGATCTCTTTTTCTCAACAAAATAATAATGGACGCAAAAAGACCCTGTCCGGAGAATTTCCCCTTACAGAGTCTTTTATACATTCGCATCTATGCTGCCCTTTGGCAGGCATAGACATTATTCCATTTTTATCTGCGCATCATCCAAACAGCACGCCCAGCACGCCGTAGGACAGAATCGACATAATCACCGTCGCCAGCGCGATACCGACTAAAATCGCGCCAAATGCCTTGCCAAATTTCATGTGGAGCAGGGATGCCACCAGCGCGCCTGTCCATGCGCCGGTTCCCGGAAGCGGGATACCGACAAAGAGCATCAGCCCCCAGAACTCATATTTCTCGATCTGCCCTTTTTTGCTCATCGCTTTGCGTTCCAGCCACAGCGCAATACCACGGAAACACGGAACCTTCTTCATCCACTCCAGCACATGGCGGATCAGAAGCAGGATAAACGGGATCGGCAGGATATTTCCCACGATACAGATCGGGATCGCCCGCAGGATCGGCACGTTTAAGAGTGCCGGTGACGCAGCCAGAAGCCCGCCTCGAAGTTCCAGAATCGGAATCATCGAGATAATGAAGATAATTGCCTCCTTCGATATGACTCCGGATAAATTAGCTGTAAACCATTGTACCAGTGAATCCATAAATTATGCCTGCTCCCCGCTGTTATTTTCATTCTGTGCCGCAGTATCGGTGGTGTTCTCCGAAACAGAGTCCGAAGCATCCGCGGAATCCGCGTCTGGGCCAGCCGTGCCTTCTGTTTCTGCGTTGTCAATCGCCTTACCTGCTGCAGCTTCATCCTTCTCTTCAAAGATAGTCTCCTGCATCTCCTCCGGTTCTTCCGGCTCATGCACATCCGCAGATGTCGTCGAATCCATCGGCGCACCGCACCGGCTGCAGAATGCCGCATTTTTCTCCACCTTTGCGCCGCACTCCGCGCAGACTCTTGTGCCCTCTAACTCGGCAATCTCATCCTCCAGGGACGCAATCTTCACAAGCCCAGCCTGGATAGTGTGGAACTCATCTGCGAATTTCCCTTCCAGCTCGCCCTCATGTCTGTCATAGTATGCTTTTCCCAGTGTGATATATGCCTTATTAATCTTATCTTTCTCTGCGGACAACTTCGATTTCAGCTGTAATACGCCTGTAATGTCCTTTACCCGGTTCGCAGCTTCCTTGCTCTTATCGCTGATCACCTTTCCAAGCTCATCGAAAAATGCCATATTTCTTCCTCCTCTGCGGGATATGTACGCCTCAAATTTTGTTCTGCCTGATGTGACGGCGCATCGCTGTTCTAAATGCAACGGCAGGTTCATGCAAAACCAAAGCGTCTGATATTTTCTCATAACGATTCAGCCGGTTTTTGCATCAAATACATAAACCGGCTGAACCGCTACGTTTCCCTTTATTTTAGCCCCTACGGGGGAGAAAGTCAATCTTTTGCATCCCTGAATCAACTCCAGGCAGCTTTTTTAATACGCAAACACCCGGTTCAGCCGCATCAATTCCGGTGTCAGGCCGAAGGTCGATTTCACAAACTCCGGAACCTTGCCATAGCGGAACGAGCGCTGGTAGATGCCATACTGACCCGATTCATCCATTTCATAGTCCGCCGCATATTCCCCATCATACAGGGCATTCTGACCGGCATCCACCGTATATGTCTGACCTATCTCATTTTCCTCCATTGAATTTACCGAATTCCTCAAATCGTCCTCTGAAACTGCCCCTGTGTCCTCTGTACCGGACACATATACTGCAATATTGATCCCCTGATATGCCTCCGCCATTTGATTGATCTGCACCATATCATCCGAAGCGGAGTTTGCAAGAATTTCTGCAATCTGTTCCGGATCTGTAATCGTCACCTCGCGTCTGCTGTTATTCTGAAGATACTCCCGCTGGCATTTTCCAAGCTCTGTATCTGCCGGTGCCAGCTGATCCTCTGGAATCTTGCCGCCCTGATACTGAAGCACGATTTTTTCTGTATTTTCCGGCGTCACCTTGCTGCCGACCTCGGTACCACACTGTTTCAGAATCGCGATCGTCTCCTGGAAGGACGGATAAATCGGGTAATAATCAAACTGGTTAAATGTGTCATAATAGCAGCCATTTTTACGAATCACATAAATTATCGCCTGCATCTCATTTGTCTTAAACTGAATCTCCGCGATCGGCATCTCCTCCCGGCGCATATCCGGCGTCAGAGCCATCAGCTCTTTCTGGTATGCAGCAAGAAGTGCCGCCTTCGTCTGCTCATCCGGAAGCTTCACATGGCTGCAGTCCTCTTCCTCTTTGTAATTGACGCCTGCGGCATCGTCTGCCTGTAGGGACAGCACCGGGTACATTCCCAGTTTATAGCTCTGATTTTCATAAATGGAATCTAGCTGTTCCCGCAGCTCCGATACATTGATCGTGCGGTAATTACGGTAAACGGTTTTTCCATTGTTCAGATGCCAGGACAGCACGATCGAATCATAGCGTGAATCCAGATCCGTCTCACTCATCCAATCCTGTCCGCCGTTCAAATGCTTCCGCTGTCTGGAAGCTGTCTCGATGCCCTGCGCGCCAATTTCCCGCAGGACACGGATTCCATCCTCATCCGAGATCTGCATTTTATCTGCTACATCTCCCTGGGACGCCCATTCCATTCCAACACTGTAGCCATCCCTATACATTCTCGGAGTCACATGGTAAGCCCCTGCCGCATTGTTGTCCAGCGCATCACAGTAAATACCCGCGTATGCAACCTTGTCAGCATCCGGCAGATAGCTGTCATATCCTGCCACATCCAGGCGGAACCCTAAGAAAATGGCTGCCACTGCCACCGCACTGATGACAAGCTGTCTCTTATGTGCAAACAAGCTCTTAAAATCGAAATGATAGATAATTTCGATCAGGCAGCTGGTGATGAGCAGTCCGCAGATCAAGCCAAACACGGTCCAGATATCATCATTCAGGATTGACCGGAAAATCATTCCGGAAAACAGCGTGATCGGCACAACCAGAAGGAAACGGATCACCGGCTCACTTACCTTAAATGCCATCGCTCTTCCCGCCGCCTCAGACGGGCGTTTCCGGTACAGGAACATTCCCAGACCAAAGAGCAGGGCTGCCACTGCCAATGCAATGACTGCCATCCGGGTGGGATGATCCGAACCAGTTGCCGTGCCGTACCAGAAAACCGGTGAGGTCCGCTCGCACCAGCGCAGCAGGAAATTGCCATTGTCATAAAACGTCATGAAGTATTCGGAAAAATACGTCGATACCACTGCAGCCACACCCGGTCCCCAGCTAAAAAGCACGCCGGTTCCCAGTAAACCCACGATCAGATTGCCTGTCAGAATCACTGCCAGCACAACCGTCATGTACACCAGTGTAAAAAAGCACATATGCTGTACATACCCAATCAGCAGGGTTCCCCATGAAAATGGTGCGCCCTTTACCTGCAGCATCACTCCTGCCGCCAGCAGAAATACCAGATACGGGACTGCCAGATACAGGATACCATCCAGGCAGGTCACAGTATAAAGCATTTCACGGCTGATCGGAAGGCTGTGAAAAAAATCCGTTTTCTTTTTCGAATGGAGATACGAAAAACCGGACGCTGCCAGCACCACCGCCGTCACAATCAGGATAAATACCAGCATTGCATTCTGGATCGAATACATATGCAGCATCTCATTGGTCAGCTTTAATTTTGCTTCTGCTAACGCCGCTTCGACGCTCAGTTCTTTAGACAAGTTATCCGGACGCAGCATTATGCTGGTTTCCAGCGCTGTCAGGACTGGAAACAGAAAAAAACACAAAAGTGCGGTAAGCGCCACGCTCCAGAGACGCTGCTTCGTATTTTCTCTCATATATTTAAAAAACAAGCCTTTTGATGTCATAACCAGCCACCTCCGTTTCACTGATAAAGATCTCTTCCAGGGAAAGCGGTATCATTTCAAAAAACACCGGATGATACGCCTGTAAAATTGTCTGAATCTCTTCCCGTTTTCCGCGCACGGTAAGCGTCAGGAGACTTCCCCTCTGTTCCGTCTTTATAATATCGATTCCCTGCAAATCGCTGCTCCCCACTCCTGCCGGAAGCACACACTGAATCTTGTGAATATTTAACTTCATATCGTCCAGATCCTTTGAGAGAAGCATTCCTCCCTTGTGAAGCAGACCTACATGGTCGCAGATATCTTCCAGCTCCCGCAGATTATGGGAGGCGATGACCGGCGTGAGGTTCCGCTCCTCGATATCATTGGCAAAAAGACTCTTGACCGTCTGCCGCATGACCGGATCCAGCCCGTCAAACGTCTCGTCGCAGAACAGATAATCGGTTCCCGCGCAAATGCCCAGCAGCACAGCGAGCTGTTTTTTCATACCCTTCGAAAAGGTCTGCACCTTCCGCCGGCTTTCCAGTTCAAAATTCTTTAGCAGTTTATCAAACCGGGCTGCATCAAACTTCGGATAAATCCCCTGATAAAACACCTTCATATCTTCCGCCGTTCCATTGCTTAAGAAATACGGCTCATCCGGGATATAAAAGCACCGTGCCTTTACCTTTGTATTCTCAAATACCGTCTCATCATCAACCGTAACGCTTCCTTCGTCCGGCTTTAAAATACCGGCTGCCATCCGCAAAAAAGTACTTTTTCCGGCGCCGTTGGTTCCAATCAGACCAAAGACACTTCCATTGTGAATCTCCGCATGGATATGATCGACTGCCACTGTATCATAAAAACGCTTCGTCAGATTCTCAGCCTTTATCATTCCTGTTTCCTCCTTCCTCACTTCCATAGCTCTGGATGACCTGCTCCTGGAACTCCAGCATCGTGATGCCGGTTCCTTTTGCATCCCGGATCAGAAGTTCCAGCTGATCCCAGATCTCCTGCCGCTTCCTCTCCCGGATCTGCCGGTTATCCGCCACAAAACTGCCCCTGCCCTTAACCGAATAAATATATCCCTGGCGTTCCAGCTCTGCGTACGCCCGCTGGAGCGTATTCGGATTCATCGACAGCTCCGTTGCCAGACTCCGCACGGATGGAAGCTGACTGTCCTGCTCCAAAATCCCCCGGACCATCAGATCCGACAGCTTCTCAACAATCTGCTCATAGAGAGGTCGTCGATCTTTATAATCAATCAGAATCATGCTCACATTCTCCTTTCCTCCATTCTGCCCTGTATCAAAAATCATAAGTGTATTAGTTCATTTAATACAGTTATAGTATACAAAAAGGGCAGTCGATTGTCAACCGACTGCCCTCTTACGATTTTCTTAACAACCTTTTTGGTTATATCCGAATAGAAACAAACTTCTGCAATCAAAGATTGATTACTGAGCCTGTGTCTCCTCAGCTGCCTCAGTCTCTTCTGTTTCAGCCTCAGTCTCCTCAGCTGCCTCAGTCTCTTCCTCAGATGCCTCTTCGGTCTCTTCCTCGGAAACTTCCTCAGTCTCTTCTGTTTCAGCCTCAGTCTCCTCAACTGCCTCAGTCTCTTCTGCTGCTACAGTCTCCTCTGCTGCTGCAGTTGTCTCCTCTGCTTTGCTGCCGCAAGCGGTCAGAGCAGATGCTGCTACCATTGCACTCATAACTAAGATTGCTGCTGTTTTTGTAAGATTCTTTCTCATAATTATTCTCTCCTCTTTAAAACATACGATTTATGTTTTCTTGTACCTCATCGGTACAGGACTTATAATAAAAACAAATTATGTCCAAAATATGAACAGATAATTAACATTCACTAAATAAATCCCATATTTCTTACAAAAAACGAAAGCTTTCGTAATAAAAATCCTTGTTTCTGTTGGTTTTACATCATTTTTTTAAGTCTTTAAATCTTAATATATATGCGGCAGTTTTCTCGTTTCAATGCTGCTTTTTCCCGGTTTCCAGCTTATTTTTATTCTTTTTTCGTTTCTTTATGAACAATCTCCTCGATTTTGTGTTTACGATTTGTTCACAATTTAGCCAAATTTGAACGGTTGGAACCGGACTGAAATTCCGTCATATATTTCCGGTAGCGAAGCGGCAGGCGCGTTCGCTGGCAGGCTGGATTTTCCCGCTCCTTAATTCCTATCTGATGAAAAAATGCACTCCAGAGCGCCGCATATTCGCTCTGATCGGTTTTCCCGGAAAGCGCCTGCAGGGGTTCTGTCTCAGCCCCGCGCATCATATACCACCGCCCCTTTCCTGTCCAGACTCCCGCTTCCTGATGATTTTTATCATAGATAATAAATGGTTCCGATGGCAGGCGATCCGTAAAATACGGCATCAGCAATGCCGTCACCCGGTTTTTCGGACCAATCTCAGAAAACAGTACCTGATCGGAATATTCCGCAAACCGCATAAATTCTATCTGCAAATGCGCTTCATTGGCAACCGCGCGGTTGATCTGAAAGACTGTCTGCACCGCCGGTATCTGTAAATTGTCCGTGATACGTCTCCCTGCTGCCCCTGCGCCAAATCCACAGACCAGAAACCGGTAGACCGCCTCTGCCCGATCATCCCGTTCACTCAGTGCCGTGCGGTAAATCCAGCTGTACGCCAGTTCTGACAGGGATCTGCGCACCGAGCGCACGACTTTCTGCGCCTTGAGCTGATCCACCGCCACCTCCCGGTACTCCGAAAACAGGCTGTAATTATATTCGCCCTGTACTTCCAGCCGCACGTTCTCATGCCCCAAGCGGCTGCTCCAGGCATCATATACTCCTGTGAATATGCCTTCCGGACTGTCTTCACATACAAATACAACCATTTTTCTCTCCTCCGTTCGTTTCATACCTGCGCCATATGAAAATCATCAAACAACGACATCTGGCGGTACAGCCCGCTCTGTGACAGCTGCCACTGCTTCCGCTTTTCTTCACTGACTAGCTGTGCCGCGATCGCATCCTCATGGATCTGCACCGGGTACATCATCCGCCCTGAACAGGTAATGAAGTATACCGCCCGCTTCAACACAACTCCCATCTTTTTCAAATCTTCAAACCGAAGCGCCGTCTGCTTTCTCGCAGCGACAATCCGCATCGCAGACTTTACCCCGATGCCCGGAACCCGCAGAAGCATCTCATACGGTGCCCGGTTTACCTCCACCGGGAACTCTCCCAGGTTCTGCAGCGCCCAGTCGCACTTCGGATCCAGAAACACATTAAAATTAGGGTGTTTTTCACTCAGAAGTTCCGACGCCCGGAAGCCATAGTAGCGCATCAGCCAGTCCGCCTGGTACAGACGGTGTTCTCGCAGAAGCGGCGGTCCGTCCGGAAGATCCGGAAGCAGGCTGTCCTCATTCACCTTGATAAACGCCGAATAAAAGACCCTCTTTAATCCAAAATTCCGATACAGCGCTTCCGCGACTGCAACCATCTGATAATCACTCTCCGGAGTCGCCCCGACAATGAGCTGCGTGCTCTGACCGCCGGGGACGAAATAATTCTTGCTGTTTGAGATATTTCCCAGTCCGAAACTGCCATAGATCGAGCGTCCCGGGATGACACGGGGGGTCTCCGGTGTATGTGTCCTTCCAACCCTTTCATCCGTTCCCCCCGGCTCTTTCGACCTCATAAATCCTTTTACCTTGTCTCCATTCCGCCCCCAATCCATCTTTGTCTTTGTCTGATTCAGACTCAGAATTCCCTTGTCAGCCTGCAGACATTCCTTTTCCCCTTTTCCTATCGCTTTACCACCAATTCCATATCTCCCGTCTCCCGGAATCTGAATTTCTCCGCGCTCTTTCTGCGGAAGCCATGCCCCTCTGCTCTCCAGACGCCCTTCCTGCTCCAGCTGTCTCGCAATCCCAGTCTGGATCTGGCGCATCGGGCGCAGTATCTTGTCCCGCGTCTTTCCCGGTGCCAGGCGCGCCAGACCATCAGCCGTCGGAAGCTCCAGATTCACACTCATCCGGTCCGCCAGAAAGCCCACTCTCTCAATCAGCTCCGGATCTGCCCCCGGAATTGCTTTCACATGGATGTAACCGTTAAATCGATGGACCCGCCGAAGCCGGTACAAGGTCTGATACAGCAGTTCCATCGTGTGATCCGGTGTCTCCAGCACACCGGAACTTAAAAACAATCCTTCTATATAGTTGCGCCGGTAGAATTCCATCGTCAGACGGCAGACCTCCTCTGGCGTAAAGGAGGTACGGACCGTGTCATTGCTCCGACGATTGACACAGTAATGACAGTCATAGATGCACTGGTTCGTAAATAAAATTTTCAGCAGGGAGATACAGCGCCCATCCGAGGCAAAACTGTGACAGATGCCGTCCACCCGGCTGTTTCCAAGAAAGCCTTCCTTTCCCTTTCTACCCACGCCGCTGGATGTGCAGGCGGCGTCATACTTCGCCGCATCCGATAAAATTCTTAACTTTTCTTCGATTGAAAGATTTTCCTGTATCAGCATGAGGTTCTGCCTCCTCCCGTCCTACCGAACATTAGTTCTGGATTTATCATACCATACTCCCTTTTTAAATGCAAGCTTTTTCGAACATACATTCTGTCATTATTCCCATATGTGTTACTGTTCACGCATGCCCAGTAACGGGATTTTGCCGATGCTTTGCATTCCAAATCAGCAAAATCTGCAACCAGAACTGTATCCGAACCTTGCCAATCTCCGCCTTTAAATTTTCTCTTAAAATATAATTTCGATAACACATGACAATATTTCCGATTGTTTTCCTCGCAAGCCGCGTTTATAATAAAGAAAGATTGAAGGTATAGAATGAATTATTCTTATAGGTAGGATGAAGGAGGAGTTTACAATGGCTATTTTAGTTACTGGAGGCGCCGGTTACATCGGCAGTCATACCTGCATCGAACTTTTAAACGCCGGATATGAGGTTGTTGTCATGGACAACCTTTACAATGCCAGTGAGGAAGCGCTGCGCCGCGTGGAGAAAATCACCGGCAAGCATGTAACCTTTTACAAGGCAGATATGCTGGATCGCGAGGCAGTCAATGAGATTTTTGAGAAAGAATCCATCGATTCGGTCATTCATTTTGCAGGCTTAAAGGCAGTCGGGGAATCCGTTGCGAAGCCACTGGAATATTACCACAACAATATCACCGGAACCCTGATTCTCTGCGACGTAATGCGCAATCATGGCGTCAAGAAAATCATTTTCAGCTCCTCCGCTACCGTATACGGAGATCCGGCATTCGTCCCGATCACCGAAGAATGCCCGAAAGGCAAAATCACAAACCCTTACGGTCAGACAAAGGGAATGCTTGAGCAGATTTTAACTGACCTGCACGTGGCAGATCCGGAATGGAATGTCGTTCTGCTCCGCTACTTCAACCCAATCGGTGCACACAAGAGCGGTCTGATCGGCGAGGATCCGAAGGGAATCCCGAACAACCTGGTTCCTTATATCGCACAGGTTGCTGTCGGCAAGCTGAAATGCCTCGGTGTCTTCGGCAATGATTACCCGACTCCGGACGGAACCGGTGTGCGCGATTACATCCACGTAGTTGACCTTGCAGTCGGTCATGTAAAAGCACTCCAGAAATTTAACGATAAGCCAGACGTATATATCTACAACCTCGGCACCGGCAAAGGCTACAGCGTACTCGATGTTGTCAAGGCTTACGAAAAAGCCTGCGGCAAAACAATTCCTTATGAAATCAAGCCGCGCCGCGCCGGCGATATCGCAACCTGCTACTCCGATGCTACCAAAGCAAAAAATGAACTCGGCTGGGAAGCTCAGTACGGCATCGAGGAGATGTGTGCTGACTCCTGGAAATGGCAGTCGATGAACCCGAATGGATATCGGGACGCTGAGGACTAAGAGATGAAAAAGAATGTGCTTGGCACATTCTCGCGCCGAGCGCGGTCGCTTGCGACATGTTTCTGCTTCGCGCGAGTGCGCATCATTGGCACGTTAGTGCCTTTTTGTGTAATAGGGAATTCCAAGGAATTTCCTATTACACAAAAAACCGCCACACTGTCTCCAGTGTGACGGCTTCTCATCTTCATGAGGCATCGGGGATTCGAACCCCGGACAACTTGATTAAAAGTCAAGTGCTCTACCGACTGAGCTAATACCCCATATTTAACTGGGCTAGTTGGATTCGGACCAACGAATGCAGGAGTCAAAGTCCTGTGCCTTACCGCTTGGCGATAGCCCATCAGCAAAAGATCCTTTTAAAAGGAAGGTGGATATAGGGATTCGAACCCTAGGCCTCCAGAGCCACAATCTGGCGCGCTAACCAACTGCGCTATATCCACCATAGGAATCTGTTGAAACAGATTCGACGAGCCTGAAGGGATTCGAACCCCCGACCCACGGCTTAGAAGGCCGTTGCTCTATCCAGCTGAGCTACGAACACATTTATCACATCTGCACTATAACAGGTTGCATATCTTCATAAAAAATCTGTTATATATTATGCTTTCCATAATAATTTGCAAATGGAAAGCGGGTGATGGGAATCGAACCCACGTATCCAGCTTGGAAGGCTGGTGTTCT